>Ga0208297_1000002_pt1 | contig 955031 bp, 947 predicted proteins | sample LMS_cellobiose_e_FD_187367 | JGI IMG/M metagenome (GOLD analysis project Ga0208297, IMG submission 187367) | Rumen-fistulated moose microbial communities from Alaska, USA - LMS_cellobiose_enrichment (SPAdes) (version 2) | ecosystem: Host-associated > Mammals > Digestive system > Stomach >... | reverse complement strand
TCACCGTCTAAAATGCCGTTCTTCGAACGGCAGAAAAAACGAGGTTCGCGTCAAGCTCGCGCTGTTCAACCTGGTTCAGCTGGCTATGCGCAAGGAGTTCTGGTGCTGAGAGTTTTGCAACAGGGCCGATTATGATTAATAGTTAAAGTCTGTTGCCAGCCTGACGAGTATGGAACCAGGTAACAAGAGAGATAACTACTTATTATCAGGTGATAGCTTAGATAATCACTATACTGAGAATCTCATCACCAATTCGGACGCACATAGAAGTGTCGGACTTAGAAAAGTCATTGATTTGAATGCATCCAAGTTATTACTAATATTCGCATTTACACTCCTGACTTGGAATATATATCAAATAGCATTGTTAGATCCAAGCGGTTATGTCGTAGACATCTACTCCGCCCTTCCCAGGGCATTAGTCCCTTCACTGATATTGTGCTTCCTCATCGCAACTTCGTTGATTCTCTGCGATACTTCGAGGAGAATTAGAGGTGCCAGTATTATCTTATTATTCTCATTATTCCTTACTGTTCTAATAATTCCCTACCTGATGGGATACTATTCTATGGGGCGAGCTGATGATATGTCCTATATTGGAGAGTATTTACAGATATCCAATACAGGTCATTTCGCCAACTGGAATATATATCCAGCAAGCCTAGTCATAGGGGCAACGATGTCCATACTTACTGGCATCGAAGCACATATCATATCTTTCATAATTCCGATACTTTTTTCTACTCTGTTCGTCGCTGGCCTATACCTATTTGGACGTATATTTCTAAAGAGTCAACTCTACTCGAATATTTTGCTCATTTCAGTATTCATACTTTACCTCGGACCCTATAATTTCCTTAATGTTCCTCATGCACTATTCTTTGCATATATGCCAATATATTTATTAATTATTACAAAATATTTAGAATCTAATGAATTCTCTTATTCCGCAGTAATGGTCATACTATCGCTCCTTCTTTCATTCACTCACCCATTCATATTTTTATTCACTTTCATATTATTGGCAGCATTACTAATATTAAAGCCAATTACACAGAAATTGATAGCTGGTGACATTAACCGCTTGAAGACTCCATTGATGATCCAGATCACATGTTTTTTGGCCTGGTTCATCTACTCAAGCGCATTGTTAGGAAGCTTTAAAATCAGCATCAGAGCATTTCTATTGGATCTCACTGAACCCGTATTATTAGAAGCGTCTAGTAAGTTTGCAACAGCCAATTTAGGCATAGCTTCCTTACTACGTTTTCTTATTATATATTATGGTAGATATATAATTCCCACAATTGTCATTGTGGCATTTCTAGCAATCTGCTACAACAAGATTAAATCGAAATCAGACCTAAAGCGAAGTGTACAGATCCTCATTGTACTGTACATGATCGCACTAGCGATCATGATTATCCTCTTTATTAATCCCATCATCTCTCACCAGACAGACCGACTAAGCAATCTACTATTCATCGCATATTTTCAAGTACCATTATTTGCATTATCGCTTTGGACCTTCTTAAGAAAGGGAGCCCCTCACACCAGCAAGATTAATCCTCGAAAGGTTGCCGTAGTGGGGACCATAGCACTTACGTTCAGCCTCAGCCTAATGGGGACATTTAATTCCCCTGATATAAATAAGCCTAATTCAGCCCTCACATACAACGAAGTGAGTGGGATGGAATGGACTTATGAGTACAGAGATGGAAACAGTATTAGTGCACCAATAAGTCAGATCAGAAGATTTAATGCATTATTGGACCAAAATTTTGAAGAGAATTATATTGAAATTCCAGACCATTTTGGTTATAATGAGACCACGAATAATTTTTCAGAGGTGGTATCAAATTACGAAGGAGTTCTATATATAGTGATTTTAACAATCGACGAAACCCTATATGAAGAGATACCATCGCATAAATCAATAGGGAGATATTCTTACCAAGATTACTACCGATTTCTGAATGATGAGTCAGTCAATAGAATTTATTCTGGACTCAATGTCGACATTTCGTACGCATATCGATAATTCAGCTGGACGTCACCCTATAGTGTAATCAAGCAATCGATGGCGATCCATCATTCTGCCACCTCTCCAGCCTACCAGCATAGAAGCCATTATACCTCAAACGTGGAAAATATCCCCTACTCGCGTTAACCGAGGAGAACACACCTGCTCGATGCCCACCGTCGCATGCAGCCCGACTATGCGGATAGGCCAGATTGCGAAGTACGTGGAACTTATGGGCGGTCCGGCTTCCTCGAGCAGATATCAGTAGATTGATAATATCGGCCACTGGCATACACTCATCTGTTCAGGCACAGCCAGTTGGTCGATTCGCTACTCGGTCGATTGGCGTTAAAGGCGACCGTCTGGCACCTCGAAGCATATGTATAAGCTAGCAGAGGTGCTCGAACGATCTTTTCTGCATTCCATACCTCATCTCGTCCAGTTCGTCCACGAGTAAAGGAAGGATGGGTCGGAGGCATATCTCTCTAATTTGATCCATTCGGTCGAGACCATCTCAGCAGACTTTATGACGCGTGGCATCAAACGGCCGATATAGAGCCTGACTTTGACAATTGGCCGAATTAAATATTACTCGCTTTGGTGAGTGCGATGATACTGGCCTCCGCCATCGGGCGGAGGCATGATAAGAATTAAACGTGCCCTCAGCCTGCATTGAATCTGTGCAAAAACAACTCAGACTGAGGACAAGCGCCATCACGCCGAACGAGAATAAATCGTTTCCTGTCGGAACGATGCTGATGGTCGATGATTGGTACGAGCGTTTGCGACTGAACGACGTCGTCGGCCCCCTCAAGGATAGGGGGGTCCCGATGGACCCCCTTGTTCGCGGGGTGCTCGCATACAAGTTAGGCGATAACTTCAGCGTTCTCAGAGCGGGCGAATGGCTGAATCAGGCGGAAGTGAGAGAACATTACGAGTTGCCGAAGTTCAACGTCAAGACGCTGTACCGAGCGGTCGAGACGCTCGGCCGCAATCGCGAGACGATCGTGCGAGAGCTTCAGGACCGCGTCCTGAAGCTGCTCAAGCTTCCGAGCACGGACATCGTCATGGACTGGACGTCCATCGTGTACTACGGCGACATGACCTCGCTGGCCAGGTATGGATATTCTCGCGATCACAGACCGGACAAGAAGCAGGTGACGCTGGGCGTCGCTCAACTGGCTCCGCCAGTTGGCGTCCCGATCGGCATGACCGTGGAAGCAGGCAACGTCAACGATCAAGAGCATTTCCGACGCACGTACGACCAGGTGCGAAGCGTCCTGAAAGAAGACTCGTTGATCGTTTTCGACAAGGGCGCGAACGACAAGAGGAACCTCGATGGCGTCGTGCTGGACCGTAACGACTACCTCTCGTCGAAGAAGCTGAACAAGTCGGACGATAAAGTGTTCGCGTCGTTCGACGCGAACGTCTGGGAGCGCGTGGACGACGGCGTCTTCGCGCTCAAGCGAGAGTTCCCGTCTCGCTTCAACTACTACTTCTTCTCCGAGAAGCTGAAGAGCGAGCACCTCGCCTCGCGTCGCCGCAAGGCGGAACGCCTCCTGGCGGAGGCGCGAGCCATCCAGAACAGCCTGGACGGCGGTAAGAAGCTGCCGAAGCGGTTCAGGATCAACAATCCTCTCGTCGACGTTCGATACGAGTACCAAACGAAGCTGGCCGCCATGGACGAGGAGGCGGCGCTCCGCCTCCTCTTCGACGAGGTCGTGGACGGCCGCGAGGGATGTTTCTGCCTCACTTCCAGCAGAGACATGGACGCGGCCGAGGCGCTGCGCGTCTACCGAAGCAAGGACGCGGTCGAGAAGCTCTTTCACTCGCTCAAGAACGAGATCGAGGTGAGACCGCTGCGAGTATGGTCCGACGACGCCGTCTACGGCGTCCTGCTGCTAGGATTCATCGCTCAGTTGTTCATAAGTTTGACACGATATTTCGTCACGCCAGCAAAGAGCGTGTCAACGAAGTTCATCTCGAGATCGTTGCTAAATTTGACAGTTACCGTCGTTTCGAGCGAGAACGGTCGGACGCGACGGCACTATTCCAACTTCGATGAACTGAATCGAGCGATATTGGCTGAGTTCATGGCGGAAACCTGACGGTTTCCGCCTCGGGACGCTGTCCCGAGAGCGGTTAAGGGCGCTCGAAGCGATGTGTCAACTTTCAAAAAGCAGTGAAAACTAGAGGGTCAAGTGTCAAAGTCAGGCTGAATCGAGCGATATTGGCTGAGTTCATGGCGGAAACCTGACGGTTTCCGCCTCGGGACGCTGTCCCGAGAGCGGTTCGAGACGCTCGAAGCGATGTGTCAACTTTCAAAAAGCAGTGAAAACTAGAGGGTCAAGTGTCAAAGTCAGGATACAAATCCGTAGGAAGATATACCTATGAGGATTTCTGGAATCTTCTAAATGATGGCTCCGTTAATAGAATCTATTCTGGACAAAACATAGACATCTCATTTTTGTATAGATGAGTGCGATTGTTTTCTATTTCATCAAGAGTTCATTCTAGAACTTTCTCATATACCTTCATAATCTCCTTGGCAATGTTCTCCCAAGCATATCGTTCTGCGTACCTGAGGATTGTTTCGCGGCCCCACTCTCGGTCCAGCGCCACTTGGATCTTCTCCGCTAAATCTTCAGGGTCGGCTGGCTCGACCAGTAGTCCGTAATCATCTGACGTAATTACTTCCGGCACTCCGCCGACCCTCGTCCCCACAAAGGGCTTGCCGCAGCCGAGGGTTTCGAACATGACTGTGGGGTTGCCCTCATTAAGGCTCGGCAGGACAAAGAGGTCACAGGCGTTCATCCATAGCGGAATCGCGTCATGGGGCTTTCCGCCAGCAAGCAAGACATAATCATCCAAACCGAATGAGTGAATCTGGCGTTCGAGTTTGGTACGGAGCTTACCGGAACCAACGATGACGCATAATATATCCTTCCTTTCCCGAATGATTTTTTGCATTGCCTCGATAAGATACCGTTGACCCTTAACGGGCACTAGATTTCCCACACTGAGGATAATCTTCTTGTCTTGAGGGAGATTAAGCCTTTTTTTACATTCTAGAGGGTCACGAGGATAGAATAGACCGCTACTGAATCCATTAGGTATGACCGTGACCGGCGTAGAGATATCTAGCTTTTTGATACAACCAAGATTACTATGGCTGACAGTAATGATGTGGTCCGCAGTGTTGAGCACATATTCGATTTTCTTCCTCCACCCATTATCTCTGAAGGGGAGGGAATAAATATCATAGCCATGCGCGGTGACCACAAAAGGAACGTTGTATTCTTCCTTGAGGCGAGCGCCAACGTAACCTGCAGACCATGTGAAATGGGAATGAACGACGTCCAATCTTAGTTTTTTTCTATCAATTTGTTTCTTAACTGCATTAAAATGTCCATCGCCGATAGATTTATAGAAGATATCCCCTGGAAAGTAGCATAGGGGTGTAGAGATTACATTTACATTTTGTGGTTTGCGTGTCAGATCAAGCTTATTGCCTTTTCTAAAACGTTCAAGTTGCAACCATGGAATAATGCTTGAAAGTTCTGCAAAGGGATTTGTGCGCACAAGTGCGTTTATTTCTTTAAAATATCCATAAAGTGATTCGATCGAGTCCTTTTGAAAATTATTATAGGCGTGACATATTACGAGTAAATCAATATTCGCTACACCCTTGCTATTAATCGGACTGAGATGATCATCACGAATCTTGCTTTCGATATCTATGGAGCTACCGTGAGGCACATTACATATGTGCTGCTTTTTCATTCAACCCTTCCCAATCCCTAGATATATTATTCCCTCACCGCCCGTAAAGAGATTCTTTCCATCAACTATCAAAGCCGAGGACATAATATTACTCATCATCGTCGCGGAGATTTCTAGGAATTCATCATGATCAACTAAGAATATGGCGCAGTCTGCTCCTGCGAGCGTTTCCTCCACATTCTTCGCCGAAGTGAATGTGCCCGCCTTCGTCGCTAGTGAAACAACATGGGGGTCGAACACACGCACCTCGGCTCCACGGTACGAGCTCCTCAATGATCTTGATTGCGGGCGACTCCCGGGGGTCGTTGATGTTCTTCTTGTAGGCGAGGCCCATGACGGTGATCTTTGCCCCATAGAGGCGCTTGCCAACCTGCCGGAGGCCGCGCTCGGCGAGGTTGATGACGTGCATCTTCATTAAAGCACGGGCACAAAACATAGGATAAAATTGAGTCTCTGTCATTTTAACTCCTCGACGCGGTGGCAATCGCTGCCCCTGACAAAATTTACGTAGCGCTGTCTAGCTAATTTGATCCATGTATCCGAAGGAGCGTTATATTTCGTGTTCAGTTCGATTAGGATCTCATTATCGCCGAGCACCTTAAATGCCCGAGATAATTCATCTCCCGGCAAACTAAGGCCGTTTCTTTTAAGAAATACGCCCGGATGGGCCCAGGCATTGACATAAGGATTTTTCAAGACATTATAAAGCGCGTCGAGATAGACGCCCATATCTCTGGGAAAAGAATGGAAAGCAAATATGGGATAATCAACCTGCTTCAGAATGCTATCGTCAACATCTAGAGTGCCATCTGGGAGAACCTTCGCTTCACATCCTGAAAGAACGATTAAATCATACTGTTCCCGTGCCCTGTCGATGTCTTCAAGATACGCATTAAAGTCATAACTCAAACGTCGCCGGACATGTTCGGTGAATGCAACCAGGGGTATGCCCAATTCTACTGCCCTCTTGCAATAATCGTCTACTGAATTTTCACCATCAGTATAACTCGTGTGGGCATGCCATTCGCCAGATAACAAATATTGCGAGTACCTCTTCCAGGTCTTCATAAGAATGCCACAGAGTCTCCATTCTGGATTCCCATTCCGCCCCAATAACGGAGGATCCTTGTTCCCCATTTGATCTGGAAATCGGGGATATCTTCATCCAAGGCACGTTTAACAGCAGCATAAATGATATTGGCACCTGCAAATGTCGAAAGAACCATCGTACCCTGAACTCTCGGGTTGGATTCCAATAATTTAGGAGTATTGTGTTCATCCATCTTGAACTGGAAACCAAATGCATAATTCAGTCCGGCAGCGTCACTGAGTCTCTTCACGTAGGTGATAAGTTCTTCATGATGCTCAACGGTACCGTTGAACGTAATACCAGATTGAATGAGATCCCGTTTTCTTGGAATGATCGTATACTCCCGAGCTTTCAAGACGTCAACGGTGTATTCTGCGTTGGGCAGATACTCCATTACCAATAAAGGCGGGAAATGAGGTCCTAATATCTCATAGAGGATATTCATCTTCGTGAACAAAGATGTCGGCTTCTCAGAGTAGAACATCTTTTTAAGATCAAGGGATTCATCGATGATCCGCACTCCTCTCATCCCGTTGGAAAGTGGAGGTTTGACAACAACTGGCTTATCTGGCCACCCTAAATCCTTTGCAGACTCGGTCAGGGACTCAACATTGTCCACGATAGTGTATTTCGGTGTCGGAACACCAATCTGTTCAGCCAACATCATCAGTTTATACTTATCATTGGCAATAGCGATCGCAGAAGCATCGGAGACAGCAATAGATGTCCCAATGTTGAGGAATAAATGTTTATTTTCAGCCAGAACGGCCAGTTCCTGAGTATTTTGGGGCAGAATTACGTCTACATCTTCTTTTTCACAGATTGAGAGCAATTGATCTAGATAAGCCGTTTCAGAAGGTCTTGAAATGCGATAGAAAGCATCGCACAGATATGTCCCGATGACCTCTTGTTTAATGTCGGTTCCAATTGTCTTTATACATCTATTGTCAAAGTTTTCCCTCAAAGAGTAGAGTGTACCTTTTATGCCAGGAGCTCCTGCACCAGTAACTAGAACTGTTAAAGCATCCATCGTACAACCTCAAAAGCCTCAGCATACTCCGAATTACACTGTATTCCCCGCGTCTTTGCCAGGCCATAAATATACTCCTTTGAAAAATAGGGCTTGCCCTTGATGAACTGAGATTGGTAATTCTTCAGGATCTCGCACTTTTTCTCGACCTGATTTTTCTTCAGTTTGATAAAACATTGTGTATTAAAGGAAATATGATTCCAGGGCAACTCATAGCAGATGATACTTGAAGTCGTCTTAAACGCTCTGACCATTTCATGTGCAACTACCTGGTGATCTTGATGTAGATCATTTAGAGATGGACCGAGCACAACATCAGGATGATACTCATTTCTAGTTTTAATTAAATCCTCAAGTATCTCCTGTCGGTAGTAATCCAAGTTCCTGACTTTGAAATCAAAGACCTTACAGCCATCCTCTTTTAGCCCCAAGGCTTTCAATACGTCGAAATATTCTCTCTTTAAAGTATCTTTGGGGAGACCTGCTGGTAAGGAATCCTCAGCAGTCGAAAAGACAATCCAGAAGATCTCGTTCCCATCTTCTAAGAGCTTAATAATCGTCCCACCACACCCTAGTTCAGCGTCATCGGTGTGTGGGGACAGAACTAATATCTTCATAATGACCCCTTGGTTTGAAAGGTATATTGAAAATCAGAGTTTTCTTGCATCAGACTTACACTCTCAGGATAATTCTCGATAAACCAGACCATGAAAGCCGTCACATCTATTTTTTCATCAACTAAACAGCTGCGTTTATACTGCCCTACATTCTTGAGATTCGGGTCTTGAAGAAGTTCAATCGCTTTTTGGATAGTTTCCTCATCACTCTCCGATGTCCAGAGCAAACCATACCTGTTTAAGTCGCAGAATATACCGCAGTATTTTGCTGTAGTGGATATGTGAATGGCATGCGTTCCTAGGGTCGCCGCCTCTGATGCCGTCGTTCCCCCTTCTCCCACATACAGCGTTGCATAGTACAGCAGATCGTGCAACTTCTCCGGGGAGACCCGGATCTGGTAGGGCTGCAATTCCGGGGGCAGCGCTCCTTCCGAGGTGATCAGGACCCGGCCGTACTGCTCCAGCGCCTTCACGAGCCCGACCTTGTCGCGGATGCCGTGCTGGCCGACGTCGTGGCTCGCCTGCCAGGAGACAAAGCGGACGATGATGAAGGGGTCGTCCTCGGCAAGATCGAGCTCGGTGAGGACGGTGGGGTCTGGAGTGAAGCGGTTTGGGTGGAGGTAGGCGAGCTCGTGGTAGCCATTGTAGCGAACCTGCTTTGGGCCGATGTCACCGCGATAGCAGGAGGGAGTGCAGATCACGTTCACAAAAGGGTCCATCAGGCGGTGGTCGATCTTTGCATGCTCCGTGTCATCAAAGACGATCGAAGGCTTTCGGAGCAGTTTCCCAACATGCGCAACATACACATTCCCAACGCCGCCGACGAGAAGATCAGGCCTGAATGAGCAGGCAATCCGATACAACCTTGATTCAACCCTGAGCAACTCCAGGGCTTTGGTCGCGAGTGTGGGCTTCCCTTCTCCGACCACTTCGTACTCGAATTTGTACGCATCGAGGAGGTACAGAGAAACATCCTTGGCGATGGTGGTTATCTTGCACTGGTGGCCCTGGCGTTCCAGCTCCCAGATCAGGTTCTTGAACAGGTGGACCTGGGCAGGATGACCTATATTAAAAAGTACCCTCATCCTCCCTCCGAGAGATTATCATTACAATATTGCAGGGGAGCCCTGAGAGCCGTGTGATTAAACGATGGCAGGCTGTCGAAATATCAGAAAATGCATAAGTATGTAATATTCTGCCAATGATGTGCCGGTCATAGAAGAACACTTTCTTGATATTACAGTTTAGTTGGGAAAACTCGTCGGTTAATTGAGCAATAGAATAGTTCCGGATGCCTGTTTTTCGGATATTTCCCCTCAAATCGGAGTTCTGGATGAAAACCAATACTCCATTGTGATTGAGCAAGTTGAGATACTTTTCCATGAGTGGTTGAGAGATCTCAGTGGCAAATAAAGAGAATCCACTCATAAATATAATATCAAATGCAGGATCGGTGAAGTACTTTTCAGGGTAGTTCCCGTCTGCAGTTATGAATATTACAGACGATCCCGCTAAATCGGCCTTCCTCTTGTTCTCTTTGATAAACTGAGTACTGTAGTCGAAACCGACAACATTAGCGCCGCACTTTTCGAATAAGAATGAGTAATGCCCACTGCCGCAACCTACATCCAAAACACGGGGATTTTCGCTAGAAGCAAAAGATAGCACTTTCCGAACAAGGAATTCATCCTCAGGATAGTATGTGAACCCTTTTTTGAGGATGAGTTTGTGAAACATGGACTCACGCAGACTCATACGTTCTCCCTAACACAAGAACCACCTTCCCGGCATTCATCACAAGATCCATCATGTAACCCGTGGCCCACTCCCCCTCACTCACCGCCCACCGCTCCGGGTGCACCGTCAGGTACAGCCTCTCCGCCCCGGCAGACACGATCCAGCGGGCAAGGTCATCCGTGGTCGCAACCGACGGCGGGATCCCGCCGGCGCCCGGCATCGCGTCCCGCACCGAGTACTTCCCGCCCCAGTTCCGGCCCGTGTCGGTGAGGTAGCGGAGACCCTTCCCGGCCATCGAGAGGTAGGCCTCCCCCATAATCCCGAACTCTCGGAAGTCATATTTCTTCCAGAGGTCGCGATTGTCGTAGGGGGAAAGGGGGCTCCCATGCATGCAGATTGTCCTGACATCGCAGATCGCCTTGAACGCGTCGAGTTCCTGTGAGAATAGGGTAATCGCCGATGCATAGTCGCCCTTTGCTTTGGCTAGCACTTCATAATGATAGCCAACCTCATGGCCTAGAGCGAGGACCGGTTTGATTATCTCCGGTCTGAAAGTATGGGGGTATCGGAAGTAGTATGTAGAACAAATCCCCAGAGAATGCTCGAGCTCCGCCATCCTCATGGCATTCTCAGGTTTCCTATCCACGTCATGGCGGAGAATCGCTATTTTTCCTGGAGCGTCGCCAGAAAGAAACTGATAGACCGTTGCCGGCGTGTACCCCACATTCTTGAGGGCGCGGCAAAGCTCCCCGTATTTCTCCATCGTGAAGTCACGTGTTTTTCTGCTCACGAGATCACCACCAGACGCGCCCCTTTAGCAGAAGAGTCCTTTCATCTGGGACGGGATGTTCGTGGGGTGAGAATCCTGGAATAAGAACGGGGCTTTGCGCACCCTCGTGCGTGCGATCAGAACATGTACACACATCATCCTAGACCTTCTTGTCACCAATATTTTCAATCTTGCCCCCGCTCTTGACCGCATGGCCTGTGTACAGCATCGTTGCTCCGACCAGTGCCACGATGAGTAACATCCCGACGCGGGACTCCGTCATGGCGATGCCATTCATAGGAGTTCCAACGACTAGCCCCGCCGTCAAGAGCCCTCCGAGCGAGAGTGCACCACCGATGGCCATAACACTATTGGCCTTCTTCGGTGAATCGATCAGTTGCTGATGGTTCAAGCGCCACACCAGCTCATTGAACAGCAAACGCGAGATCCTGACCATGTACTTTGGATATGATATTCCGGACCTCTCTCGGCCGTACCTTGCCGGGATGTCCACATCTTTTATGACAAATCCGAACGTGGAGAGCTTGACCAGCATGTCGTTGCAGTACCCGTACCAAGTAAATATCGACTCGGGCCTCATCGTTCCGAACACTCTGTTCGAGATCGCGGTGTAGCCGTTCTGAGAATCATTGAGGCGACTGTTGCCAGCGGCGATCCTCGTCAGGTAAGTGAGAATATTATTCCCAAAGTACCTCCAGTTGCTCATTCCCTTGGCAGTATCGCGAGACCGCAGCCGGTTGCCCTTGGCATAGTCCGCCTCCCCGTCGACTATCGGGTCCAACAGCTTGGGAAGCTCGAGGGGATCCATTTGATTATCGCCGGCCATGACGGCGGTGATGTCCATCTTGTCCGCGAGCGACCGGGAGTAGCCGGCAACGATGGCGGCCCCGACCCCCTTGTTCGGACAGTGAGAAATCAAAACGAACCGAGAGTCCGTGGATGCGAAGTTTCTAATGATCTCCGCAGTCCGGTCCGTGGAGCCATCGTTGATGACATAGATGCGGTCCACATAATCCGGGATCCCGCTCATGGTCTCTTGGATCAATTCCTCTTCATTGTACGCTGGAACGACAACTGCTATCTTATTACCGCGATACATTTAGATCTGCCCTGGCTCCCCATCTCCTGTTAAAAGATATTTTTGGATAATAGTATTCATATAAATAATTGTCCGACCCAATCCAAAATCCTGAACTCCTGGCGGACCGGACAAGGTTCTTACAAATTTCAAGACCTGGCTCGCGATCGATGACCAGGTCGAGTTACTAGCAACTAAGCAATGTGGCCGTAACAAATGGCCGACGAGAGTCGAGAGCGTTCATCCATTAATATCGTCGTCGATCCATCAGCCAGTTCGTTATCAAGACTTCTACGCCGAGCGAGTGGGCTGTGACCCGCTAGAAATGAAACCTCCGTCAGGGTTGTTCCGCCCTTCGAACGTCGTTCACTTACTCCCAAGAGCTGATGATCTTAACGATGCGCCGCGATGCTCCGACCGAGCCGAACGGAAGGGAGCGCGGGAGGCCCTTCAATGCCGGAAGATTCAGCGCCTTGACGATCTTCTCCTCGTCCAGGCCGACCAAACGATTCCTTCCCTCCACCATCGTCTCGGTCCACTCGGTGTTCTCCCTCATGGTGATGCACCTCGTCCCCAGGATGAAGCTCTCCTTCTGAATGCCGCCCGAATCAGTCAGCACGCCGCGAGCGTTGGCGATGAGCGCGATCATGTCCACGTAGCCAAGCGGTTCAACCGGCACCAGGTTGCTCGGCAACTCTGCATTGATGTTCTCCAGAATCCTCCTGGTTCTCGGATGCACCGGGAATATTGTCGAAATCCCAGCGCGGCGGATGGCGTTCAGCACCTTGCCAAGCTTCGTAGGGTCATCGGTATTTCCCGCCCGGTGCATGGTGAGAACGAAGTATGCATGCTTCTCGATCCCGAAGCGTTCAAGGATGTTGGACCTAGAACGTGCGACCTCCGTCACCGAGCTCAAAGAATCGACCATTATATCGCCGACCCGATGAACGCCTTGACGGATCCCTTCCTTTTCCAGGTTGGCTACGGCGCCCTCAGTCGGTGCGAACAGCAGGTTTGAGATGTGATCGGTCAGCACGCGATTGACCTCCTCCGGCATGGAACGATCGTACGAGCGCAGTCCCGCTTCGACATGCGCGATCGGAATGCCCAACTTCGACGACGCCAGCGCGCCGGCGATCGTGGAGTTGGTATCGCCGAACACCACGACCATCTGTGGCTCCTCCTTGATCAGAACATCCTCGATGGCCGCGAGCATGGCGCCGGTCTGATGCCCCTGGCTGCCGGAGCCGACGTTCAGGTTGTAGTCCGGCTTAGGTATGTCAAGCTCATCGAAGAACACCTTGGACATCTCGTAGTCGTAGTGCTGACCGGTATGGATGATGATCTCATCGTGATTCCGCCTCAGTTCCTTCGAGAGGGGAGCGCACTTGATGAACTGCGGCCTTGCGCCGACAATGGAGACAATTTTCATGCCATCACACATAGTGCTCGTTGATGGCTTCAGCTACACAGTCAATCTGCTCGTTCGTCATTTCGGGGAACATCGGCAGGCTGAGCATCTGCTTCGACAGCCGCTCGCTGATTGGGAACTCTCCCTCTGAATAACCATACACAGTACGGTACACTGGCTGCAGATGTATCGGGATTGGGTAATGGACCGCGGTATCGATGCCCTGGGAAGCAAGACACGATGCGAGCTCGTCGCGATTCTCACACTTTATTGCAAATAGATGGAAAACGGGTTCTACATCTTTCGTTCCCATCGGCGGGAGCACTATCTCGGATACTTCCTTGAGCTGCTTGGCATAGCGTTTTGCGATCGCTCGCCGCCGCTCGTTCCACTCATCGAGGTGCCGAAGCTGGATACGCCCGATGGCAGCGTTGGCGGTATTTAAGCGCGACGTGAAACCAAACACGTCATGCTCGTACCGAGAAACGCGGCCGCAGTCGCGTAGCTTCCTCAGGTCAGCGGCGAGTCCCTCGTCGTTCGTGGTGATCATCCCACCATCACCGCCGACGGTCATGTTCTTCGTTGGATAGAACGAGAAGCAGCCGGCATCGCCAAATGAGCCGCACCTCTTTCCCATATATTTCGCGCCGTGAGCCTGGCAGGCGTCCTCGATCAGCTTGACGCCCTCATCGGCGGCCTCTGCAAGCTCGTCCATGCGCGCAGGGTAGCCGAAGATGTCGACCGGCATGATGCCATATATGTCATCAGCAGCCTTGGCCTTGACCAGCTTCGGGTCCAAGTTGTAGTCCTCGCTGGAAACGTCCGCGAACCGCGGCGTGGCGCCGGCATGAACAATAGATGTGGCCGTAGCTACGAACGAGAACGGCGTGGTGAGGACTTCGCGGCCGCGGGCGCCAATAGCAATCGCAGCTAGGATTAGCGCATCGGTCCCGGAAGATACCGACACAGCATGGTCCGTGCCGATGTACTTCGCGAACTCCTCCTCGAACTTAAAGACGCTCTCCCCCATGACCAGACGCTCGCTGGCCAGGGCGTTCGCTGAGGCCTCCATCATCTCCTTCGTCATAATGGGCTTGGAAATCGGTATCCTGTTCAAGGTCACAACTCCACTGATGATGACTCAGTCATGAAAGATGTGGGCGGAGAAAGGCTATTGAGCATATTATCATGCATATCCACTAAACGCGCGCATCACGCCAGAGATGAGCTCGATTCACTGACGATCGAGCAATCGGGCAATTCGACATGCCGCCCGTCGGCCAGGGAGAGCAGCGCGGCATTGCATATGCGTAGGTTCGCGAGCGCGTCCCACCCGTCCACTTGGGCCTTGGCTGACATCTCGGCCGAGCGCATGAACGCCTCTAGCTCGCGCTTGAGCGGTTCCTCCTTCTTGACGAACACTTGGTGAACGTCCAGCTCCATCGGTATCTGCGACAGGTTACCGTCATCCACTCCATGGCTTCGAGACGATGAGAACTCCAAACTCTGGTCGATATAGTCCATCTGAGCGAACCCCGAGGAGCAGGTCAGCGATACTTTTCGCACCTTCATCGGAGTCAGCCAGTTTACCTCAAGCGTGGCTGTGACCGAATCGCCCAGCTCCATGAGGATGTTGGCGTGGTCCTCGTACTGCAGGCCGTTCATTCTGCCCCCTAAGGCATATACCGAGCGGACCTCCATGCCGGTGAGGTACCTGATGACGTCGACGTCATGGATGGCGAGATCCTTTATCACGCCGACATCCCTGATTCGGCCGGGGAACGACGAAACTCGACGGGAGCCGATCGATACTAGACGGCCGAACTTTCCGGCGGACACGGAGTCCCTAGTCGCCTTGACCACGGGGTTGAACCGCTCCACGAAACCGGATGCCAAAGTCACCTTATGCGCCTCGGCGAGCTCGCACAGCAGCCTCGCCTGTTCCTCATCGCCGGTGAACGGCTTCTCCACCAGCACTGCCTTTCCGAGCTCGATCGCCTTCTTCGCCACGCCGAAGTGGCAGGTGGTGGGGGTGCAGATACTGACCGCGTCCACGTTGGACAGCATCTCATCGACCGAGCCGAAAACGGTCGTGCCCAAACGCTTGGCAACGTGCTTGGCCGAATCGGGGAAGGCGTCATGCACGCCGACCAAGTTACCCATTTCTGAATATATGCGGGCGTGGTTCTGACCCATCGATCCAACGCCGATTACCCCCACTCGGAGCATACACCGTACGAGACTTGCTCCCTTTTATTATTTACCATATGATTCTTAAGGCCACAGTAAAAAGCATTAAGTCTGAAAGGACCATTCGACGGCGGATGAGCCAGAAGACGGTGACAGTGGTCGGAGCCGGATATGTCGGTCTGCCGGTCGCGTGCGCGTTCGCCGGAGCGGGACTGAAAACCTATGCCTTGGACATCCTTCCTGACCGAGTGAGAACAATCAACGAGGGCAAGAGCCCCATAGTCGGTGACGAACCGGGACTGGAGGAGCTGCTCTCCAGCACCGTCAAAGCGGGCAGGCTCATCGCCTCCACCGACATGTCGAACATCGGCAAGGCCGACTTCGTGGTCGTCTGCGTGGACACGCCCGTCGACGAGCAGACCAAGCAGCCGAGGATGAACATACTCAGCGGCGCCGTGCGTTCGATTGGGCAGAACCTAAAGATCGGAGCGCTCGTTTCCATCGAATCGACTCTCCCGCCGCTCACGATGAAGAACCTGGCAATACCGCTCCTCGAGGAAACGAGCGGCCTCAAGGCAGGCAGAGACTTCTTCGTGACTCACTGCCCGGAGAGGGTCATGCCCGGGCGACTTCTCAGCAACCTCGCCAACTATGACCGCGTGCTCGGCGGTCTTGACGAACGCTCAATCGAGCTCGGCGTTGAGCTGTACTCTCATATTGTGCACGCAAAGCTGCACACCACCGACCTTCTGTCTGCGGAAATGGCGAAAACGCTCGAGAACGCGTACCGGGACGTGCAGATCGCCTTCGCAAACGAGGTCGCGCTGGCCTGCGAAGAGCTCGGCGCCGATGCGTTCGAAGTGCGTCGGCTCGTTAATACCTGCCCCTTCCGCGACATGCACATCCCCGGCGCCGGGGTTGGCGGTCACTGCCTTCCGAAGGATTCCTGGCTGTTCGCTTCCTCGCTGAAGGCGGTGACGCCAAAGATCATGACCACTGCCCGCGAGGTGAACGAGTACATGCCCGTTCACATGGTCGAGCTCATTAAAAAGGGACTCGCAGAAGCGGGTGTCGAGCTGTCCTCAGCCAAAATCGCGGTGATGGGGCTGGCGTTCCTCAGGGATTCGGACGACATTCGACATTCTCCAGCGCTGACGATTATCGACAATCTCGAGGGAAAAGTAAAAGAGCTAATCGTTCACGACCCCATGGTTCAAAAGCCATACAAGGTGCCGATGGTCAGAAAGTTGGAAGCGGCGCTCTCGGACGCAGACTGCATGGTCATCGTGACCGACCATAGTTGCTACGCCAGTTTGGACCTTGAGCAGGTTATGGGGCTGATGAGGACGCCGTTCATCGTCGATGGTCGCAATGTCCTAAAAACAGATGCTGTTAGAACTAAAGGTTTCATGTACCTCGGGGTTGGCAAAGGCGAGTAATCGTGGCCGGGCAACTGACAAATCCCCTGGATCGCGTGAGCATTTAGACGCCTTAGTCGCCTCATCCTCAAGGTTGTATGGCCAGGACATCGCCGAAGTAAGATTGAACTGTCTGGCTCCGAAGCTATATCGCTGTATGATTCCGATTCCAGCCTGCACGAGCATTCCCAAGCACATAACTGGTGAAATACGGCAGAGGAACCGAAAGGGTAATTACACATAGCAATGTTGAACTCCCAGTTCACTGGCTGAAAAGAGGTTATGAGTGCTATCACATGGGAAGGAGTTGGGCGAGCCCCATAGCAGCATGGGGTTTTCTAAGAAGATAGTTTCTGGGGGCGCCTGGTCCCTCGGAGTAAGGGGGCTCCAACAGGGCCTCAACATAATGCGTATAATTATTATCGCAAGACTTCTATCCCCCACCGACATCGGCTTGTTTGGTGTCGCACTCCTAGTTCTTACGATATTGGATAGCCTCTCACGGACAGGCTTTCAAGAAGCACTGATCCAGAAAAAAAACATCACCAAAGGTCATCTCGACACAGCATGGACCCTTCTAGCGATGCGCGGGGCAATCATCAGCGCGCTGCTATTCGTCCTCGCCCCCATCGTTGCGGATTTCTTCGGCGCTCCTGAAGCCACAGGTTTGGTGCAGGTCATTGGGATAAGCACGCTTGTCCAAGGCCTCAGCAATATAGGCATGGTCCTCTACCAAAAAGAGCTTAACTTCAAGAAGCTGTTCTATCACCAGAGCGCAGGCACGGTGACAGATTTCATTGTCTCGGTAAGTTTAGCTATTATTTTAGCAAACCCGTGGGCCATTGTATTTGGGACCGTCGCCGGTAGCATTGTTCGCACGATTGGTAGCTACGTCCTCCATCCCTACAGACCTCATCTCAACCTCGACATGAGTAAAGGAAGGGAGTTGTATACCTTCGGTCGATGGGTTTTCCTCTCAGGCATATTGGTCTTAATCATTACACATGGCGATGACTTTGCTGTAGGCAAGATTGCAGGGGTTGCCGCCCTCGGAATTTACCAGATGGCATATACAATATCCTGCTTACCGGCTACCGAACTTATCAGTGTCGTGCATCAAGTCGCCTTTCCGGCATATTCGAAGTTACAGAATAGCATCAGGGAGTTGAAGGCCGCATATCTCCGAGTTACTCATCTCTCGGCATTCCTGACTTTCTACGCGGCAGGTGCAATCGTCGTCGCCGCGCCTGAGTTCACTCGACTATTTTTAGGGCAAACATGGGAACCGATCATCCCGGTGATGCAAATACTGGTTTGGTGGGGTTTGATTCGTGGTCTGGTTGGCACTATGAGCCCCATCTTCATGTCATTAGGCAAGCCAGAGCTTGCGACTAAACTCCAAGCCATTCAAGCAGTCCTGATGCTTATCACAATAGCCCCTCTTACGCTGTCCTTCGGAGCGATAGGGGCGGCAGTTTCTGTGCTGATAAGCGCAATTGGAGTGTTCTTCGTCCGCAGCACCACCATCCTGAAAGTCATCGGCTGCCATAGAGCTGAGTTCTTCCGCCCGCTGGTGGCGACTGCCATTATAACGGCCGCTTCGATAATTACAACAATAATCATCAAGCAAAGTTTAGCAGGGAATGGAGATGCCTTTTTATTCATTGTCAGCGCAGCATCGTTTACCGCACTGTATTTTCTATTGAGCCTTGTAGCCTCGGCGATTTGCAGATTCGAGTGTCTAGAAATTGCCCGTTCAACTTGGCGCATTTATTGGTCAAAGGGGGTATGAAGGTAGACGATGTAAACCAGGTGCGGCTCGGTGGGACGTGCGTTTCATGCGGAGCGTGTGCGGCATCGTGCCCTACACGATGCATTGAAATGGAGAGGCACGAAGGGCAGTATGTGCCATATATCAATACCCCAGAATGTCATAAGTGTGGCGTCTGCATTAAAGTTTGCCCTAGCGCAAGCATTGTGAGCGATGAGCCACCTCACGGAGAGGAGGACTACAAGACATTATCTGGATCGTGTATAGCTTGCTTTGTAGGCCACACGACCGACCTGGAGATACGAAAAAGGTCTGCCAGCGGCGGCGTTGCCACTACATTATTGTGTCACCTGCTACGTAAAGGCGAAGTTGATGCAGTATTCGTCCTCCGCGGTGAGCTCAGTCAGCCTCCAGTCCTCCGTTGCACGTCGAGCGTGTCTGAAGTCATTGATGCAGCCAAATCAAAATATATGCCTGCATCGATAGAAGAGGTCATTTCAACAATCCGCAAGGAGGGGACCGCCCGTTATGCCATTGTTGCTACCCCCTGCCAGATTCAAGCAATAAAAAAAGCACTACCAAAGAGCGTTTTAAACGGAGGGGGGATTTTGTTTATTGGCCTCTTCTGTGAACTTACCATGAATTTAAATTTCATCCCCTATATTGAGAAATTATATGGGGCCAGGAGGGAACGATTAGTCAAGTTGGACTTTAGAAATAAGGATGCAGGTGGCTGGCCTGGCCACATGGTACTATATTTCGATACAGGCCGAAAGCTAGTCATCCATCGATCCGTTAGGATGCAGCTTAAGGAATATTTCCAACTGAAGCGTTGCGTGCTCTGCCTGGATAAGCTGAACAGGGATTGCGACATAGCTCTCGGCGACTGCTACATTCATGGGAAAAGTGACAAGTACGGGCGTTCGAGCATTATTGTAAGAACAGAACGAGGAATGGACTTGCTATTGAGTTGTCCAGAACTCAGGCTGACGCCCGCGAAAATCGATGAGATGGTAGAATCACAGCATCTTGCGGAGAAAGTAGCAAGTGTTAGAGAAGTGAGGGCTACAATATCTCAAGGAGATGTCCCCTCCGCCTTTAAAAAGCTAAGACTTGGCGCGCAAGGTAAATTTACTTCGATCCGTTGGAGAATCTGGGCATTAAAAATTGATAGGGGACTACATAAGGCAACAAGAGCGTTTAAGTTGGCCATCATGGCAACCTTGGCGCTAGTGGCAGGATTGAATAAGAACGTACAGGGCCAGCCAAGGGGATCTAAGGTCATTATTGTAGGAGGCGAGTTATTCAACAAGGGCGCTCAAGCAATGACCTTTACCGTCGTTGACCAGATGAAGCGAAGATACCCCAACAGCGAGATTGTTCTCCTATCGAGCTTGGATTCCAGGCGAACAGTTGCGGATCTAGCCCAGTACAAATTTAAAATCTTGCCGTGGGACCTTGAAACCCGTATAATGACGGCAGCTCCACTAGACCTCAGAGACAGAAGCCTGAATGACATCGATGACCTATTTAAGAATGCAATGGCGGTGGTCGATATCAGCGGATATGCGCTTTCTTCTCAGCTGAGCCGGCTGTCTTGGTTGGCATACCTGTTGAATGTTGCCATAGCAAAAAGATACTCTATCCCGTTCTTCATACTGCCTCAATCCCTAGGGCCGTTTAACTACGGAGTCATCTCACCAATCCTGAAAGGGTTGTTCAAAGCGTACCTAAGCTACCCTCGACTAATCTTTGCAAGGGAGGAAGAGGGATATCGACTGATCAAATCAATAACTCCAGAAAATTCCAGGAAGGAGTTTGACGTGGTCCTTACTGGGACTGGTTATGACGAGGGGAACATATTTACCCATAGGATTGGACAGCAGCCTTCAATTACTGAAGGCTCTGTCGGCATCATCCCGAACATGAGGGTAATCGAGAGAGCTGAACACTCTACAATAATCAAACTCTACCAGAGAATCGTACAGGAAATCGTGACCTCAGGAAAAACAGTGTATCTGCTCCACCACTCCCATGAGGATCTTGATTTTTGCCTATCATTAAAGGCGGGAGTAGATAGCGATAGGGTGGTGGTTATCGAGGAGGAGTTGAACGCCATTGATATCGAGAGTACAATAGCCAAATTCGATTTTGTGGTCGCATCCCGATACCACTCAATTATTCACGCATACAAACATGGTGTGCCAGCTTATGTAATCGGATGGGCAACAAAGTATCACGAGCTTCTAAGCGCCTTTGAACAATACCAATATTTTGCTGACGTTCGATCAGGCCTGGATGAAGATGCCATCATCCAATCAATAAAAAAGATGATAGTATCACATCAGCAGGAGAGCGTCAGAATAAAGAACCGCCTCGATGCGATTCGAAAATGTTCGGTTTTCGATGATGTGTGCGATGCATTAAAAGCATGAAGCATTGGAAGCCGGGATACGGTTGGCCGTCAAAGAGCCCCGACAATATCTGTGAGAGGAGTAACATACCAGATTCTTTGTCGAGGTCAATGGGCCAAAACCCGTTTGTATGCGTCTAGGGTATTCTCCGCGACGGCTTGCGGAGTATATTTCGCAACAATTGCCCCAGCATTGTTGGACAGACGCTTGTATAGCTCTAGATCATTCAGCACCGCATCCATCTTCACCCTCAGGTCCGTTGAGTCGCCTGCCTTGAACACTAGCCCGGCATCGCCAACGATATGGGGGGGCGCCCCTCTGTCCGAGACTATAGTCGGAATTTTAAATGAAAGCGCCTCCAGCACTGTACGCCCAAACGGTTCATCCCACTTAGCAGGATGAACAAACAATGCTGCAGATTTGTAGTACTCCTGAATCTTACTGTAACTAACATGCCCGTGAAAGCTAACGTTCCCTGTGATGCCTGCAGACTCACACATATACCTAAGGCTCTGTTCCTGCTGCCCAGACCCGATGATATGAAGGTGGACGTTTTGCCCGTCTTCGATCAAACCTTTAAACGCCTCGATAAGTGTGTCTACGCCCTTATCTTTGACAAGCCGACCGACGAAGAGAATGTTCTTCGTCGTATCGGAGCCAGGTGATGAACGAGCATGTCCTACGGGAATGAGCCTGTCGTCAAACATGTTTGGAATAATCTCTATTTTATCTTCTGGAAACCCGGCTGCTATGTATGCATCTTTCATTGATTGGGAAAGCGCAATGTACGAATTGGCCTGCTTTGATAGGCGGTTCGTCAGCGCAAGTTGCATCCAGTAGATTGGGATGTATAGGCGCGTCATAAATCGCTCTTTCCGAGATAATGCACAACCCAGGGATCGTATTGGCGAGCATCTGGTGCACTTCATTTCAGAGGCCCTCATCGGGGCTGTGCAAAAACATGATGTGTTATTGAGCGTGGCTATGACCTTGGCACCAGTCGAACGACCATACCTCACTGCGGCGGCAATTTGATCAGTATTGAAAACATGGATTATATCATAATGCCTAGACAGGCGACGAAGCTCCTTTATCGCATATATGTTCAGACCGATATGGTTGTGGATTTTTTCGCATCCTTTAATGAAGCCGAGTTCAGAATTATTAAAAAAACGGTTGCCTGAGAACACGAGCACATCGGTAACAACCCCTCTTTCCCTGAGCTGCTGAACGAGCAAATAGCAGCTAATACCACAACCGCCACGATTCCCGGGATAGTAGTCCGGGGTGATGATCAATACTCTAGGGGAAGTTGATGCATCGCACATAATCAGATCAACAGGGGATTTTACATGCAGTTGCCGTGACCCTGGAGCATGAACCAACCTCACTATTTGAACGTGTCCCTACATACGGCCATGGTATTTGTGTACTTGGCTGGATCCAGCAGAGTAGATGCATGATGAACTGTTTACATACTTCGTGAGGTCATAGTATGCGGTCGTTTTTACGATTCCTTGGCTCTTTGTTGCTTTAACCTTATCATGATCTATATTGAACTCTCCAAAGAACAATAGGGATCCGTCCTTGATTTTTTCTACATTCCCCGGCAATCTGTTCGCACTCCACCAGTCAAGACCATTGAGTAGAACTACTCGATTATTATCTGCGAGTATCGGGGAAGCGTCCCTTACCTCGTATAGCCACGATCCAGCAGTAACCTCGATATTAGAATAGCTGAGAGTGTCTCCTGACCGATCTAAAGAGATTGAGATTGAATTGCTATCTGTCAGCTCATGCAGTACGCCTGAATTTAATAAAAAGAATAACGCAAAGAAAACGCCCAAAACCCGGAAGCAATTACTCTCGGCTGATTTACGCCACGTCCGCCCGACCATCTGGTAGAAGAACTTTGCGAGGCGAATGGCCCCCACCACACAAAAGGGAGCTAAAAATATTAACGCGATATGATAGATTCTCGTCGTATTTATTGCATTCGCGAAATATGGCAGAGCGAGGGCCATCACACATATGAAGAAAGCGGCCACCGAAACCGATGCAAACTCAAGGCTCCAGTAGGATTGTCTCTGACGCATCACGAGAAAGATGCCGACAATTATCAAAGCTATGGCCAAGAACTGAGCTAGCTTCAGCACCTCAGAGAGCAATGAGGATGTGGATGTGACAACATGGTAGAGCCCTTCTGCGGTTGAGGGATTGAATAAGCTTGTGAGCGACCCGAGTATGGACTTGGCATACCCCTGAACAGTTAGATAGATGGAGGAGCTGGATAGAGATATGCTCCAAGCAAGATTAATGCATCCAAAGAACAAGATATATTTTAGGTTCAGCAAGGTTGGCATATTGCTAGCTGATTTGCTCAACCAGGAATCTGGAAACACCTTTCGAAGGAGCCGCTTGATAAAGTTGATGCGCCAGTTGTACCTCAATATAAGTATTAGGCCCCAACCGATCAAGAGACATAGCATGAACAGGTATGCAGTAGCATAGTGGGAAACGATGATGCCTGTGCTGAAGAGCAGGAAAAGAGCGATGAGTGGTCGATCCTCAACCCCCACATCCACCATAACTGTCAGCGCCAAGACCAGGAAGAGTTCGGCGATTTCCTGGCGAGCCAATGCTAGCATTTCACCATAGAATACGAAAAAGGCCATGAAGAAAAAGCAGGAAAGAACTGCGGTTTTTTCTTCGACCTGCTTGCTGAATACATAATAGAGGCCCAGGGGCATCAATGAGAATAGGAGAGGGATTACAATCTTGAGAACCCAGACTAGGCTTAGACCTGTAAGCAACGAATAGGCTGGTGCTAGGATAGTAACGCTCATTGTGGCATTGGTATTATATGCGATTGATAAGTCCCAGAACTGTTGTGACAATATCTGGCCTGACAACCAATACTCATGTTGGATGTCCCATCCAGATATGTAATCAGTGATGAGGGATTTGTGTAGTAGCAGAGATACAGAAATGACGAGGGTCACGAAGGGGAAGAGTGATGTTGGAACCCGATCAAAAGCAACAAGTATTGCTATAGATGCGATTGTCAAAAGCAATCCGATTAGTAGAATGTTGGTGCCCCACCAATTCATAAACAAGGCACCGAAAATGGAAATGAATGGTAACAATGCGAAACAGAGAACAGCTGGGGTTATTGTCCTTTTTACCTCAAAGTAGGGATCTGCATACTCTGAATTTTCTCTCTTACGAGTGATAATTAGCAGTAGAAACACAACGAGGATGAGCGAGAGAGTAATTTTCCCTCCAGTAAGGGGATTGCTAATGCCTATGCTCGGAAGAAGAATATTCAGGGATAGGCCAGTGAACATTATGATGAGTAGGCTTAACCCAACAGCAAAGATAGGAGTCACAATATTACCTTTATCGTGAATTCCCAGCGCGCGGAGAGCAGTATATCCCGGAATAAATGATAGATAGAGAAAGCCAATCACTGGGCCTATGATAGGGAACTCGAGGCCATAATAACGAGAAAATACGATGCCAAAGATGGCGAGTTGGGAGGACACTAGGACCAACGAAAAAGTTCGGAGGTTCCAGTCATTTAACCGAAGTGGATTTCTCAACCTCAGCATAATCCCCTACGCATTCGCCATACTGTTCGCCTACATAACTCTATCTTCATTTATTATTATCAGATAAATCCTATAACTTAGGTGCATAAAACCGATGATAGACACGTATCAGCTGATGCTGCATCCATAGAATATTGCATTGGCAGGGCGATTGAAAACTGGCGGATAACGAACATCTGATTATTGCTTGCCAACAGCACGCCGGCGCACACTTCCGTACATGTCAGTAACCCGATCCGCTACTGAATCCCATGTGAAAAGATTTCTGACCCGTTTAAACGCAAGCATTTCCATATCCCTTCGCTTTACTGAGTCATTTAGCAAGTCTAACACGGCCGCGCCCAATGCCTCAGGATTTCTAGGTGCTACTAAGATTCCAGTGTCGCCTACGACCTCAGGAATAGCAGAATTATTACTGGCTATGACAGCCTTTTGACAAGCCATTGCCTCCGTTAGGACCATTCCAAAACCCTCCTGAAGGGAAGGAAAGACAAAAAGGTCACAAGCAGAGTAATACATCGGTAGATGCTCCTCATCGATGAAACCCGTAAATACCACGTGCTCGCGAATTCCAAGTTCGTCGCACATCTTCTTTAGAGGTGATTCATCCCCCGAACCGACTAGGATCAATAATACGTCCTCCATTTCTTTTAAGATGAAGGGCATGGCTGAAAGGAGATATCTCAGACCTTTCCGCTCGGTGAGCGGACCCACATAGAGCAGTAGTTTTTTTCCACGATATTTGCTTCTGATTTCCTCGGCGTTGATCGAGGGATTGAAGCGCTCAATATCAACCCCGTTGTAAACTGTGAATATCTTTGATTCAGGAATTCCCATATCAAGTAGTTCTTTGGAGGAGTAACGCGATACACTTGCGATTGCATCAGACCTTCTGTATGTTTCACGCCAAAGATATTCCGTCGTGGGCTGATATAGGAGACTGAGGCCTTTGCACATCTCCTCACGGTGATGGAAATGGGAAACCAGAGGCACGCCTGGAACTCTGACAAAAAACGGAGTGAAAGCATGGATCACGTCAGCCCGTTCCAGTAGCCACATGTGTTCCCGAACATAGTGGCTGATAGAAAGAAGGTCCAATGAGAACGTGCTTCCAGCCTTCCCGAACTGATTTCGGAGGTCATTGATCCTATAGATCTTCACATCGCCATCTTGGTCAATCTGCGTATCTCCACCATTGCGGTAAGTGGTTATGATGTCTACCTCCACCCCTTTCCGCGTCAAGGCATGAGCTAGTTCCTGGATTACTCTTTCGATTCCTGGATTAAATCCCATCTTTGGGAGTGGATAAACATGTGTCACAAAAGTAACCCTCATGGTCACACACCAATTCATTCCCGTCATTTGGTTACAAACTGCCTCGATTGGAAGGGCTCAGTCACTGTATCGTCCTCGTTTTTATTGAGCGTCCATCGAGGATTTGTGAATATATGCCCTCTAACCTATCTACAATGGGTTTCCAGTTGAATTCTGTAGATATGAGCCTCATCCCCTCCAATTTACATGATTCCTTGAGGCTCCGGTCGTCCAACACTTGCTCGATGGCTTCCCATAGTTCGAGCTCATTACAATTAACAATGCGTCCAACTTTATCATTGAGCCATTCGGCGACGCCGCAGTTTGTTGTCAGGATGACAGGTGTGCCACAGCGCAGCGCCTCGATGGCAACGTTACCGAACGACTCATATGTGTCCTTCGAGGGCAGGACGAACAGGTCCGAATCGACATATGCCTCGTACTTCTCCCTCCCGTACAAAGGTCCCGTGAGGACCACCTTGTCATCTACACCAGATGATATCACGAGTTTCTTGAGCTCGCCCAAATAACCATCATCGGGCCCCACGATGGCAAGCGTTGCCTTCTTTTGCACCTTACTGAACGACCTCACCAGGACGTCCAGTCCCTTTCTTTGGTGTATGCGCCCGACGTAGAGGATGAGACCAGTGTGCTGATTGATACCGAACCTTCTCCTAAACCTCCCCTTTTCCGGCAGATTGCCGTATGCATCGGCCTCTACGCCATTGGGGAGGTGAACAATCCTTCTACTGTCTATCTGTGGGAATAAACCCTTGAATTGTCCAGACTCAAAAGTAGAGGATGCTATAAGTCGTTCAGCGCCGTAGATTATCCGGTCCCCAATAATCGAATCGAACAACTTTTTCTCAAGTGGTTTTATCGATCGAGGGGCCGTGCCCCTTGGCTGCACAACGTAGGGAACCTTGTACTTCTTCGCGTAATGTTGGACGACCGCTGAGGGGATTGTCCTAAATCCGTGGAGATGGATGATGTCAAAATCTCGGACTTCTCGTCGGGCGACCGGGCTAACGGCAAGAGGTAATGGCATATTGGCCTTAGCCAGAGTGGTTGAGGCATTCTTGAAGTAATAGGTTTCTATGCCGTCAACATCAACTGGTCGGTCCTTTTTAACATCTAACCTGTTCTTCCCGTCCGTCGTATATACAGTTACCTCGTGCCCCCTACTAGCAAGCTCCCTTGATAGTTCATACGCAGATCTGGCGATGCCTCCTGTGTCCCATGACGGTTTGAAAAAGTTAGTCACGTGCAGGATCTTCATGTTGCCTCATTCCACATTGGCATCATTCGAGGTCCACAAGGGCATTCACCATCAAGAGGATACACCTTTGATGGCCTGGACGACAGTCATCGCTCGTTTCTCGAATGTGTGCTCCTTTAAGGCCCTGCTCCGGGCGCGTATCCCATACTCATGGGTCAGTTCTGCATCGTCGAGCAGGGACTGATAAATCTCTACCGCCTCAGTGTCGGAGTTGGCCACGATGATTTCCTTACTCGGATCGAACCATTCTTCTATGCCAAGGTAGGGCTGAGAGACGATGCACGAACCAAAGCCTGCAAGCTCGAACGGCCGGGCAGTGGAGGACGCGTAGATGCTGGTGTGAGACCACCGTGTGATGTTCAAGCATATCTTGCTTGAACAGCAAAAGTCGCGGAAGGCGCTGTACGAGAGTCTCCCCATCATCTTGGCCTTACCAAGGTCAATGGTAAACCCTCCCCCGCCAATGCAGAAATTGATGTTGCTCAGTTGAATCGAGGGTTTTGTGATGAGCTTGTCCATCCATTCCTCCCTGAACTCGTTGCCATGGCCGTAGAAGGAAACGTCAATGGTCTTTTCCATCTCCGTGGGCTTAAAGAGGCCGGGATCAATAGCGTAGTAAAGGGGCAATACTTCGCGCGCATTCATCTCCTTCAAATCGGGTATCACCCCTTTGGAATTAGTAAAGAAAAGGTCGTACTCCGATAGGTCCGCGTTTTTATAATAGTTGAATTTGAAGCCCCTATCTGTTGCATACTTTGGCAGGATCGTGGGCATATCGCCGTCAAAGTATGCAACCGGGATTCCATACTCCTTACTGAGCTTTGAGGGGATACCACGAATGTGGTTCAGCGGGACATTCATAAAGAAAATAGCATCAATGTCCCTTTCCTTGTCAAGGATTTCCACCAGATGCTTGTTCCACTTTTTGTGCACAACGAGCTCGGCCATCGACGAAAAGATGGATTCGCTACTCCTACTGCGAGTGGTCAGGCCACCGTTAACTCTCTGTAACTCCAAGAACCCATTGTACAGTCTGCTTTCTCGAGAGCAGGGGTTTGGGTATGTCTTCCACCACAGAGATTCCACAGGGTCTCCGAGATATGGGGTTACGATTGCCTCGTGTCCACACTCGTGTATCGCTTTAATCAATTGCCACCACGAGGGGGTGCATCCGAGCTTATACTTGAGATCTATTGTTGAGCATGGTATAAGGATCTTCATTGCTTACACCCTCGGGCCATCCCACTACCCACAAACGCCGCACAATTATAAGCCTCCATAATACCGATGTATGAGATTATCCGAATCGATAATGTAGCGCCATCATGAACTCTCTGGGCGCTCCAAACCATTACGAGGCCGTTGAGGCCTACATGGATTACCATGTGCGATCATATCTGCAGGAATATCGTGGACCACATTGCTCATTGCACCTATAACTGCTCCTCTCCCGATGGTAACACCCAGGTTTATGAACGAGCGGGCACCAATCCATGATTCAGCACGGATCGTAATTGGTGCGATTTTCAAATCGAATGTACGCTTGGTGTAATCATGGGAACCAGTATTGAGGAAGCATTCTTGTGAGATGCATACGTTGTGCTCGATGACAATCCTGTCCAAACAGTACAGCATCACCTTGTCACCAATCCAACAATTATCTCCGATGACTAGGTTCCAAGGGAAGAATACCTTAACGGTAGGTCTGATCACCAGACCCTTACCAATCTGAGCCCCACAAGTGATTAAAAGCCATGCCCTCATCCGATCCAGGACCCTAAGATCGGGCGTTACTCTGAATATTGGGGCTAATAAGAATCTCCAAACAACGTATGAAAGCTTCCTTGACCCCAGGAGATCAGGCGTACGATATTCTCCGAGGGACTGTATTTCAGAATGGTTCATGAATGCCCGACTTCTGTCATTTGTAGCGCGAGAAGTTATACGAATATTAATCTGTTTGTCGGTAGCACATTACTGCTGCATAAATATTTTTTTCAAAATATATGCACCATGGGCTTGATTGGTATCCAGTTACTTCTGCGCTTTGCTTAGACGCATCTCCATTCAGCGCTACCGTGTCAGCTTATTCATTCTCATTAGCTGAGAGAGGGAATTGAGCGACAAGGCAGATACTGTTAAGGTGGAGCCAACGATGACCATGAACCCAGCCATCAGGCCTTGCAATAACCATGAACCCATGAAGTAGTGTTCCAAGATAGATAAGATCCCAATAACAGAGCCAGTGCCGACCAAAGCGATTCCGGGCAAACCAAATAGTAACAACGGCCGCTTGTAGCCGATGGTTGATATCAAATTGTTAAGGAGACTCATTCCCATACGGAACGATCCCTGCTTATGGCCATTGGGAACATCGTAACGGACAGAGATTGGGACGTCGGTGATGCGTAGGCCATTCTCTAAACAATGTAGAATCATGTCCTGTTCAACCGCATAACCCATAGAGTGGAAATCCATATGGCGCAGCGCTTTTCTGTTCAATGCTCTAAAGCCTGACTGCGAATCCGTGACCTTTTTTGGAGAGCCGACGTTTGTAACCTTATTCAGGATTTTTTGCCCAATCTGGCGGTACAGAGGAATATTGACTCCCTTGTTCAGGAACCTCGATCCAATCACCAGATCTGCTTCTTCATCAAGGAGAGGGATCAGCAGCGTGTTAATATCCTCAATCTTATGTTGCCCATCACCGTCCATTGTTACAATGATGTCGAAGTCGCGTTTTCTCAGTTCTCTGAAGCCAGTACTTAACGCAGCAGCCTTCCCGCTGTTTTTTAGATGATCGATGACTTCGGCACCTGCCGCACGCGCTATCTCGGAGGTCTTATCCTTAGAGCCATCGTTTACAACGAGGACATGGTGCGCATACTTCTTTGCCTGCAGGACGACCGAGCCGATGGTCAGCTCCTCGTTGTACGCAGGAATGAGGATGACCACCTTTGGCCTCTCACCACGCTGCAGAATATGGTCAAGGATGGCGCTTGATATTCCGTCAACTTTTGGGTCTGGTTCCTCTAGACCCAGGTCAATGCCGAATGTGGGCCGATTTAATTCCCCACTATCAATCGCCACAGCTCAGCCATTTCTCATCGGTTATTAATTCTACCCTCCATATTCTCTATTTTGAAAATGAAACATAACGCCCACATTCAGATTGTAAATGAGGGGCCAGAACATAATGGAAAATGAGTAGAAAATGGAATCCCTTACACAAAGAGCATAAAGGACACGTTCAGCACGAAGACCGCCAGCAGCGGGATGATAGCGAGGTTCAGCGCCTTGCGTACTTTGGGCGAGTCAAGCGTGGAAGAGGATATGAGCTCCTTCGAGGACAGCAGCAGAATGAGCGCTATCGCCACCAGAGCTCCTCCGACGCCTAAGCCGATGGCTGTCGACATCGTGATGGCAGACGACGCAGCGGTGGTCGTAGCAATAGCAGCACTCGACAGCATTGCTATGGAGAGTACGGTATCTACTATTTATGATTTTTTTAAACTTTGGAGATAATTAGAATCCCGCCAATCTTGACGACCAGTCAGAATAGTAATAGGTAACCAAACGGCAGGAAAGAGAACAGGAAGAAGTTAAGGGCGCCGTGGACGAGGGTTATGAGGGCCAGGCTCTTGGTCCGGTGGAACAACAGACCGAGCATGAGAGAGATGCCGAACACATACAACATGTAGGTGAGCGAGGTGTAACCAGAGTGCATGAGCGCAAACGCCACGGAGGAGATGAGCAACGCGGGGATGATGCCAACAGCGGCATGGAGACGGGATTGCAGCACGTATCGGAACACCAGTTCCTCGCCAAGTCCGACGAAGAACACCATCACTCCGAACAGTAATGCTAGATACCCAAAGCTGAGCTCCGGGATCAGCCGAAGGTCAGGCACAGTCATGTTTAGTATTACGAACTCAATGTTCGCCGCCAGCAGGGCAATCCCGAACGCGAGCGGAATGTAGTAAATCTTCCAGCCCGGCTGGGACGGGACGAAGTTGAAGAAGTGAACGACCTCCCGAAAGTACGACACCAAGCCGCGGCTCTCGTCTCGGATCAAGAGGAACCCGACCACAACTATCGGCGCGTAGATGAGCGGCATCCACAGGATGGTGAGCTCGTCGAACCGAGGCATGGCTAGGTTGAGCGCGCGCAGCAGCGACACCAGCATGAAGGACTGCCAGATCATGGAGTGCTGCTTCAGCAGGATGGGGGCGAGGACGCAGATTAGAATATTAAGTATATGGACGGTCGCGCAGCCCTCCAGGTCGCCAGCGAACAGCAGGGCCTCACCGAGGAAGATGAAGGCGAACGGGACGATGATGGCCATCGCCGACGGAAAATTACCGCTGCTCAACTTGTACCGGACGTCCATCGCCGCGGCATAGGTCCGACCCCATTAAAAATGTATCCCGGCAAATCTCTGGATAGCTTTGTGAGAAACAATATATACGGTGAACCGTCTCGGCAACTGAGCATATGGATGTGCGCAGCGAGGCGAACCGGTCCTGGGACCTAAGCTTGATCATCGCCCTGTCATTGGTACTGGCTCTGTTCATTTACCTCGTACCAGAGTTCCCTGGGAGGATCGTGCTAGGCCTGCCGTTCATTCTCTTCTTTCCCGGGTATGCTCTAATCGCTACTTTGTTCCCGGAGAAGAAGTCCCTGGACCTCATTGAGCGCATCGCGCTCTCCTTCGGTCTGAGCATCGCCGTCGTCCCGCTCATCGGCTTCGGCCTCAACTACACGCCGTTTGGCATCCGCCTCGATCCAATACTCTGGTCGCTCATCGCCTTCAACGCGGTGCTCAGCATCGTGGGCATGTGGAGGCGGAGCACCTCGACCGATCCATTCCTGCCGTTCCGACCGGAGATGGTTAGTGCCCTGGTCATGAAGGAATTCAACACCGGAACAAAACTCGACAAAGCGTTGTCGATTGTCCTGGTCATCGCCATCCTGTCCTCGGTCGGCGCGCTCGCCTACGTCGTCGCTGTGCCTCGGCAAGGCGAGGCGTTCTCGGAGTTCTACATCCTCGATCCGGGCGGCAAGGCGACCGGCTACCCGCACAACCTCACCGTCGGCGAGAACGCCTCAGTCATCGTTGGCATCGCCAACCACAACTACCGTACCATCAACTATACGGTCGAGGTGTGGCTGGTCAACTATACTTACGCCGCCAATGCTACGACGGTTCACAAGCTCATCTACATGAACGACTTCAGCGCCTTACTGGACCACGCGCCTGTAGATACCGAGAGCAACTGGACCAAGCAGTGGGAAACGAACTACACGTTCTCAGCGCCACAAAGCGGGAACTTCAAGCTATGGTTCATCCTCCTCGAGGACGAGAGCCCATACTCTGGGGAACAGTATCAGGACTACGCTGGGACTCAGGCAGAAACGAGGTTCCTGTCCATCATCGGGGACCGCGACGCTTATACCCTGAACCTGAACCTTGCTGTCGAAGCTTAACGAAGGGCGTCGATAATCTGTCTTGAGGCGGTGCCGTCGCCAAAAGGATTGTTCCATCCCTGACGGCTAACCATTTCGTGCGCTGAAGACAGAATCCTTTTCGGGTCGACGCCGGCGAGAATGTTCGATCCGACCTCGAGAGTCTCGGGGCGCTCGGTATTGTCCCTTAGCGTCACGCATGGGACTCCCAGGATGCATGTCTCTTCTTGTACTCCGCCCGAGTCGGTCAGCACCAGACCAGCGTTCGACTCGAGCTGGAGGAAGTCGAGGAACCCCACCGGTTCGATGGCCCTAATGCCTTCGAGCGGGAGGCCGAACTCCTTGATTCGGCTTTGGGTCCGAGGATGCATCGGGAACAGGACCTCCATGCCTAGCTCTTTGCAGGCGAGGCGCATGCCTTCGAGCATTCCGGCGAGGCGTTTCTTGTCATCGACGTTCTCGGCACGGTGCGCGGTGGCAAGGATATAGCGTTTTGACTCGAGGCCTAGCCTGCTGAGGGCATTCGACCGCCTCGCTGCGATGTCCTTGGCCTGAAACACCGCGTCTACTATGGTGTTGCCAGTGACGAACACTCCCTGATCGATGCCTTCGTCTAGCAGGTACTTCCTGGCAGCCTCGGTAGGCGCGAACAGGTAGTCGGAGATGTGATCTGCCACAACCCTGTTGATCTCCTCGGGCATGGTACGGTCGAAGGAGCGCAGACCGGCCTCGACATGCCCGACTTTGATGCCAAGCTTGGTCGCCGATAGCGCGGCAGCCATGACAGTGTTGGTATCGCCTTGCACCAGGGCCACATCGGGTCGCTCATTCATGAACACCTTCTCGGAGCCGGCAAGTATCTTGCCAGTCTGCACACCATGCGTTCCGGAGCCGACCTCCAGGTTGTGTTTGGAGCTAGGGAGTTCAAGGTCCTCGAAGAAGACCTTGTCCATCGAGTACGAGTAGTGCTGACCGGTGTGGACGACGAAGAAGTCGGCCCTGCGCCTCTGGCACTCTCGAATGACTGGTGCCATCTTGATGATTTCAGGCCTAGTGCCGAGGACGATGCCAATCTTCATGGAATCAGGGGATGGTAAAGTGGACTATGTAGCCTTTGAGGGTATTCTATTCTCAGGATAGCTACACCATCTACCGAGGTCGCTCTTTCTCCGCGATGTACTCTTGCTGAGAGATCTGCCCAGTAGTGTATTGATGGTCCAGGTCCGAAATCTCCGGATGGGCCTTTGGGGCGAGCCACGTCGCCCTGCTGACGTCCTGCGTCGCCCTCCTCGCTTCCATCGTCAGCCAGATGATTGTGAGGATCACGAACAGGAACACTGGCGCAGCTAGGAGGGAGATGGCGATCCAGATGATCACGTTCACCCCGCTGAGCACCAGGCGATCCAGGATGTCGAAGCCAGTGATGATGGTGGAGAAGGCAACGAAGATCATTAATGCCAGAAAACCGAGGAGCAGCAGGATGGAGATGACCGCGGCTACGAGGTTGCGCCTTCTCATGGCCATGATTTCGTAGTTCCAGGTATATCAAGGTTCACACCCTGGCGGGTCGAATCCTTGCCTGAGTCGTTAAATCGAAAAGAAAAGGATGGATGGAAGGCGTTTGGATGCCCGACACTACAGCTTGACCTTCTTCAGGTCGCGCTGCATCTCAAGGTACTTGTCCCTGGTGATCTCACCCCGGGCGTAGCGCAGGTCCAGCGCATCGCTGGGGTTTGTCACCTCGGCCACCTTGTTGCCAGGCGTGAAAGGCTTAGCCTGCTTGAGGTCCTTGGACTCCTTCGCCTCCTTGGTCTCGAAGAAGTTTGGTCCCACGATGGCGCCCTTGTTCGGCCCCACCTCATTGTTGGAGGTGAAGAGGAAGTAGATGGACAGGGCGAGGATGAGCAGCATGATGGGCATCATGATCAGCCCCACGGTCATCCACCACACCATCTGCCCCATGCTCTCGAGCACTGGAGTCAGCGTCGGGTCCACACCGTCGAGGTCCATCTTCGGCGTGATGAAGACGGCCAGCAGGATGAATATCGCGAACAGGCAGACCAGCAAGGTCGTGGTGATCCAGAATGCAGCTTTACGGTCAATCAAGATGAATCCCCCGGCGCAGATTGCCATTCTGGGTATTTTTTACTTATCTCTCCAATAATTACAATTTGAAACAGCTGGGCGCCGCTCTCGACGCTGTTTTTTTACTCACTGGCGATCTTGGCATACGAAACGGCCATAGACCTCTCGAAGGTCGAGAGGCCGGCACTCCGTTTTTATAGGATGCCGAGTGATATCATCGGCCACAGGTGCCACGCATGCAGAGCGACATCAACGTGATCACGGCCAAGGAAGAGGACGTCAAGCTCATCCGGAAGCTTTCCAAGATCAAGCACACCATCATCGTCATGAGCGGCAAGGGCGGGGTAGGCAAGAGCACCGTCACCGTGAACCTGGCGGTCGGGCTGTCCATGCGCGGGTACGAGGTCGGCATCCTCGACGGCGACATTCATGGGCCGAACATCCCCAAGATGCTCAAGCTCGAGGACGTCTCGCTAATCGCCGACGACAACGGCATCCACCCCGCCTTCGTGCCTCCGCACCTCAAGGTCATGAGCATGGCCTTCCTCAGCCCCGACCGGGACCAGCCGATCATCTGGCGCGGACCGATGAAGATGACCGCGCTGCGCAAGTTTATCGAGGACGTGTATTGGGGCGACCTCGACTACCTGATCGTCGACTTGCCCCCCGGTACCGGGGACGAACCGCTGACCATCGCTCAGCTCATCCCCAACGCCGACGGATCCATTATCGTCACGACGCCGCAGGACGTCGCTCTGCTCGACTCCCGCAAGACCGTGGTGTTCTCCGAAGGCTTGAAGGTCCCGGTGCTGGGCATCGTGGAGAACATGGCAGGGATGCACTGCCCCCACTGCGACAAGGAAATCGACCTGTTCAAGCTCGGCGGCGGAGAGAAAGCGGCCAAGGAGCTCAACGTGCCGTTCCTTGGGAGGGTGCCCATCGACCCGGACGTGGTCCAGACCGGGGACGAGGGCATTCCCATCGTAGCAGCGAACCCCGACTCTCTGGCAGCAAAGGCCTTTGACGGCATCATCGAGAACGTCGTCAAAGAGGTCAAGCGTAAAGAGGAAGAGAAGAAAAAGAAGAAGTGAGGTGCTCCCTCACTTCACCCAAGTTCTCACACCGCGAGCGCGAACGGCAGAAGGAGAACGGCGAACAGGCCCGCCTGCACGGCCATCCGCCGCACCCGCGACGCGCTCTTTCCCGTTAGCGCCATGGGGGCGAAGGACAGCAGGCCGAGGGCGAAGATCATCAAGCCGGCCAGCATGACCGTGCTCTCCTTGAACGAAGTGAGGCCGTGGATGACCACAGGGCCAGAGAGGCTGATCACCACCGCCCCGGCCAGTGCGACCAGGACGCCAAGCCCGAGGAGCACCCAGGTCCACAACTCCATGCCCATGAGCGAGCGGCCCAGAATATTCCAGCCCCTGAGGTAGTGGACGACCAGCCCGACGAGCCCGACCACCACGATAATGAGACCGATGGCGAGCACGGTGGAGGCCTTGAAGCCGCCCATGCCGGCCCAAGTCATGCGGTCGGCAATGCCGACCACCAGGACGCCGACCGATGATAGCAACAGCCACGAGCTCAGGCTGACCAGCAGACCCACGCTGCCGCGAGAGTTGAACATCCGCAGGGTGACGAGTCCGGCCCCCAGCAGGAAGAGCTGCGCCCCGAACGCAGAAACGTAGAGACCGTTCACGCTGCCGACGTCCCTGATGACGGTGGTCCCGGCGAAGGACGCCACAGTGAGGCCCTCGATAGCTATGATCACACCGGCCAGTAGCGGTAGCCACGCCATGAGCCGGTCGACGATATCTTCACGCCGCGGACGTTCCGACCACCACAACGCGAAGAGCGTCGCGCCACTGATCGCGGCCAGCTGAAGGCCGCCCACGATGACCGTGCTTGCTTTCATGCCGCCGAAGCCCTCGACGGACATCGGATGAGCGTTGGCAGCGATGGCCAGGCCCTCGAGCAGGGCAGTAGCGGCCAGCACCATGGCCACTAGACGGAAGTCGAACTTGAGCTGCGTAGGCGAACCCCGGCCGTAATATCGCTATGCAAATATAATCCTTCCAGGCGTCCGCCGCCCATCTCAGGCAACAGAATTATACCTGACCTGGAGCCATACAATGGTGAGGATACAATGAAGCTCTGTGTTAGCGCCGAGGAGCCGGACATCCACGCCATGGTCTCAGAGGAGTTCGGTCACGCCCCGTTCTTTGTGATCTACGACACCGACACCGGGAATTGGGAAGCGTTCCCCAACCAGGCGCCCGAGGCCGGGGTGGGGGCGGGCATCGTCGCCGCCGAGACAGTAATCAAGCTGGGGCCACAGGTCGTCCTCACCGGCTACATCGGGACGCACGGGGAGAAGAAGCTCCGCTCCGCCAACATCAGGATCATCCGGGACGAGGAGGGCACCGTCCTCTCGGTCATCGACCGCTTCGTCAAGAAGCATCCCGAATGCAAGACCGCGCCGACCCCGGCGCGGACGGTGCCACCGGAGTGATCACTTCAGCGCGATCTCCACCGGGATGCGGTTGCGCAGCGTGTCCACGATCGGCGAGACCTTCTGGGCGTAGCGCAGCAGCTCCTCGACGTCAGCGCGCGGCGCCTCGCTCTGCAAATCCACCGTCACTCGGATGTCCTGGAATCCCGGACGCACCTCGGACGACAGGCCGAGGAACCCGTGCAGGTCGATGTCCCCGTCCAGGCTGATGGTCATCCGATCGATGGGGATCTCCCTGGCCGCGGCGTGGTACACGATGGTCGTGCTGAGGCAGGAGGCCAGCGAGTGCAGCAGGTTGACGATGGAATTGGGGGCGGTGTCCGCCCCAAGGAGTACCTCCGGCTCGTCGCTGCGCAGCACGAACGGTTCCCGATGCCTAATGGTGTGAGGACCGCCCTCCATGCTGTCGACGATGGTCTTGGTCTGGGCGCCGTCCACCCACTCGTTCGTCGCGTGAAAGCTGAAGACGGCCAGGTCAGGGTCCCGGTTGATCGCCTCGATGGTGGCCTGGAGCTTCCTGACGTCCACGCCGTTCACGATCTTGGTGAGTTCCTCTTGTACGGTATCCATCCTCATCCCTGTCCTTTGGCTGGCCTTGGTCAGCCAAGCTATTTTAATGTTATCCTTCTGGATAATCACTCATTTAATTAGTGGAACGTGACAATAATACACGCATTGGAACACCCGGACAAATATTCCAATGCGACTCGAATATGCAGGGCACCCATCTACGGCGGATGCCGGACCGTTGCGGGGCGGGGCATCTGCAGGAACTCGCAGCGCTTTCGGGCACTATTCTCCAGCCAGAGAGATGCGGGTTTCGCTCTCTTCCGGGTCCAATCATCGACTTACGCCGAGGTCAGCGACCGACATTTGTATAATAGACGCCGCCGGAGGGTGAATAAATGGTTATTTTGAGCAATAATTCGGCATTCGCAAAAGAATCACCAAAAATCGGCAAATATCGTAGTGGGATTGTTAGTTTTTTATATACGGCCCCGAACATAGCAGAAAACATGCGGGTCCGCACCGCTAAAATACACATAGGAGAGAGTCGCCGCGGACGGTCTCGAGGGCCGCCCGCGTGCCGACGCAGGGGAACGAAAGGAGGGAGGACATGAGCACGGTGCTTCTAGCCACAGACGGCTCGCTGCCGGCGCTTGTCGCCACCTCGCACGCGATCCGGGAAGCGAAGCAGCGCAACGCCTCGCTGGTCGTCCTAAAGGTGATCGAGCAGAGCCCCCGGACGGAACTGGAGCGCGTCTCCGAGGCGGCGGCGCTGCAGCGGCCAGTGGGCGAGGACGGCGTCGAGTACGCTACTGAGCTCGCTGCCCAGGAGAAGGTGCCGGCGACGGTGCTGGTCAAGGAAGGCCCAGTGGTCGGTGAGATCATCCGCTCCGCCGAGGAGACGGGCGCGGAGCTCATCGTCATGGGCACCTCGTCGCTCAAGGGCCTCAACCGCCTGTACCTGGGGAGCGTGGCCAAGACGGTGGTCAGCCAGTCGCCGGTTTCTGTGATCGTGGTCAAGCCGACCGCGGAGGAGCTGAAGGCGATCAAGGCCCGCGCCCGGGAGGTCATCGCCCCGACCCCGGCCAAGGCGGTGGCGTCCATCACCCGTACGAAGCAGTTCAAGGTGGGGGTGTGGCTGTTCGCTGCCTACGCCATCGGGTACGCAGCGTTCATTCTGCTAGGCTCGTACTTCCGCGGCGTGTTCCAAGCATCCCTGCTCGGCCTCAACGTCGGGCTGTGGATGGGCATCCTGCTGATCATCGTGACCATCGCCCTGGCCGTCGGCTTCAACGCCTACGCCGTCCGGGCGGAGAGGGGTGGTTGAGATGGCCGAGCTCAATCCTCTGTCGTTCGGCATCTTCGTGCTCATCACCCTGGCCACCATCGGCATCTCGCTGTACGCTGCGAGACGCGTCCGCACCGCCGGCCATTATTACGTGGCGGGCGGCGGGGTCAAGTGGTTCGTCAACGGGTTCGCGATAGCAGGCGACTACCTCAGCGCCGCTTCATTCCTGGGCATCACTGGCCTGGTGGCGTTCTCAGGTTACGACGGCTTCATCTACGCCATCGGCTTCCTGGCCGGCTGGATCGTGGCGCTGTTCCTCATCGCCGAGCCGCTGCGGGCCATCGGCAAGTACACCTTCGCCGACGCGCTGATGTCCAAGTTCCAGAACAAGAAGATCCGCCTGGTCGCAGCGATCAGCACGCTGGTGGTGTCGGTCTTCTACCTGATCCCGCAGATGGTCGGGTCCGGGGCCATCGTCGGCCCGCTCATCGGACTCGACTACACCCTGGGGGTCATCGTCATCGGCGCGCTGGTCATCGGCATCGTCGCCACCGCCGGGATGGTCTCCACTACCTGGGTGCAGTTCATCAAGGGCTTCCTGCTGATGATCGCGGTCATCGCCCTGACCATCGGCGTGCTGGTGGTCGCCGGCCTGGGGCCGATCGAGTTCATCAGCCAGTTCATCAGCGGCACGGTCGACATACCCACCAAGACGGGCGGGGTGACCACGATGCCCGGCGATGTGTTCATGTCGCCAGGAGTCAAGTATACCAACCCGCTGGACTTCATCTCCCTGGCCCTGGGCCTGGTGCTGGGGACCGCGGCGCTCCCGCACATCCTCATCCGCTACTACACCGTGCCCAAACCTTCGGACGCCAGGAAGTCGACGGTCATCGCCATCGTGGTGATGGGGATATTCTACCTGCTGACGCTGTTCATGGGTCTGGGGGCGAACTACTTCGGCACCCTGAACCCCGCGGACCCCAACCTAGCGGCGCCGGACCTGGCGAGGTTCATCGGCGGAGAGGCGTTCTACGCCATCATCTCGTCGATCGCCTTCGCCACCATCCTGGGGACCGTGTCCGGTCTAATCATGGCATCGGCCGGAGCGATCGCGCACGACATCTACACCGAGGTGCTCGGCAAGAAGACCGACGAGAGGCGCGCCCTGCGCATATCGAAGCTGACCGCGGTCGGCGTCGGCATCGTCGCGATCATCCTGGGCATCCTGGCCCAGGGGCAGAACGTGGCGTTCCTGGTCGGTCTGGCGTTCGCCATCGCGGCGTCGGCGAACCTGCCGGCGCTGGTGTGCACGCTGTTCTGGAAGAAGACCACGGAGTGGGGGATCATCCTGGGCATCCTGACCGGGCTGATCTCCTCGGTCCTGCTCATCGTCATCTCGCCGACGATGATGGGCGCGGACGCGTTCTTCTCCCTGAACAACCCCGGCATCGTGTCGATCCCGCTCGGGTTCGCGGTGACGATCGGCGTCTCGCTGCTGACCGCCAACCGGGTCAAGGCCCCGGCGGAGGAGAAGGCCACCGGCTGAAACCCTTTCCCCCCATTTTTCTTAATAAAAATGAATGGGGCGGCACCGGGCCGCCGATGTCGCAACGGTTTTGTCGAGAGATCAGGCGATGTCCGACCGCTCGGACCGCTCGCGCTTGCGCCGCTCGATCTCCCGCTTGACGTCCTCGATGGACCGCTCGATCTCCACCTTCTCGTCCTCGAGGTCCTCCAGCTCCCGTTCCAGCTCCCGGAGATCGTCCTCCGGCCTACGCATCATCGGTCGGAAGGGGTCCCAGGGCTGGTAACCGGGATAGATGACCTCGGGCGGAAATATGAACCGCGGGTCGACCCACGGCCACCACGGTCCCGGGCCGTACCGGCGCCGTCTCCTCCTGTCGCTTGGTCCGCTCTGCATGGTATCGAGCATTCTACGCAGCTAGAGCTATTACTTTCCATCGCTGGGCCGCTGGTGTGCCGGCCCTGATGCGAGGTCGATACGCACGATGTAGCCTCGCCGGGGCTCACCGGTACGCGGGATGCTCGAACTCGTCCCGGCCATGGTACAGCGCAGAGGTAAGGCGTTCTTCCTCGGTCGGTGCCCGGACCGGGCTGGGACCGAGCTCCTCGATCTTCTTTATGAACGCGTTGACCACCTCGCGGAACACTTCTGGCTCATCGGGATTGACCCACTCGACCTGGAAGCGGGCGGGGTCGAAGCCCATCTGCTCCAGTACCTTGGCCAGCAGGGTCATGCGGTTCCTGGTGCGCACGTTCCCGCCCTCGTAGTGGCACTGTCCTTCCCGGCCGCCCAGGATGAGGACGCCGTCCACGCCCCTCGACAGCGCGTGCAGCACCCACTCCGGATCGACCCGCGCGGAGCACGGCGTGCGGATGACCTTGAACTTCGGCTCCATCTGCAGGCGCTTGAGGCCGGCGAGGTCAGCGGCGGGATAGGAGCACCAGTTGCAGGCGAACACCAGGATGGCGGGGAACGGCTCCCTCGATTCCTCCAGGCCTTCGGAGAAGGTGTCGATCTCGGCAATGATCTCCTTGTTGGAGAAGCCTTCCAGGTCCAGCGCCGCGGAGGGGCAGGCGGCCACGCATGCGCCGCAAGCACGGCACTCCGCCCGGTCCACCTGGGCCACGCGTTTGCCCGTTAGAGGGTCCTCCTTGAAGACGATGGCCCCCTGCCGGCAGGTGGAGGCGCAGATGCCGCAGCCGGAGCACAGCTCCTCCTTGACCACCGCGCCGGGCGGCGCGCTGAGCGGCCTGAGCTCGCGGGACCGCGCCACGGCCATGGACACCACGCCCTTGGCCTTCTCCGTGGCCTCCTTCCGGTCCTCGGAGTGGATCCACGCCACCTGCTCACGCAGGTTGGCGACCTCCACCATGTAGAGGTTGATACCCGCCTCCTCGGCGGCCCGCTGGAACTCCGGCTGGTGGACGTTGGGAGAGCAAGCGGCGATTACCAGCCGGTCGAGGTTGTGCTCTCGGATCTTCCTGTACATCCGACCCGCGGCCTCAGGGGTGCAAGCGAACCGGTCCTTCTCCACGTACTTCACGTCCTCCAGGCCCTTGGCGTGCTCCTTGAGCTGTTCGAAGTTCAGCAGCTTGTCGAGCGTCTCGCCGCAGTCGCAGAAGAACACGCCAATCTTGGGTCCCTTGGTATCCATCGGTGCACCGCCATGATACTCTTTGACGCGGATGTATGTCGGATAAGGTTAAAAGTCCCATCGCCTGAAACACTGTGGTATTGGAAGTAATGAGGACACTTGGCGGGCTGGAGATGGTCTTGTGCGGAAAAGTGGGCTGCTCCTAAATACATGTCGTTCGATACGCGCGGACCTCCTGCCCATAGCCGCTCCCCACGATGGTAAAAATACCCTCACCGCTCAGTCCAGCTATCGGTAAACGACAATCATTATCAACATAGAGAACTAAAACATGGACAAGACCGGAACGGGTCTCGCCTGGGGGATCATTTGGTGGTCATCGAGCGGAGGATATGCGTGATAGGCCTGGGCTACATAGGCCTACCGACGTCGCTGCTGTTCGCGCGGGCCGGCTTCGAGGTCATAGGCGTGGACATAAAGGAGGATCTCGTCAAGAGCATTAACGCTGGCCACATTCCCTCCGACGAGCCTGGTTTGAGTGACCTGTTGGACGGGGTAAGGGGCAGATTCAGAGCCCAGACCACCGTGCCAAACGCCGATGTCTTTGTAGTGTGTGTGCCCACTCCCCTAAGCGGGGCGATGAGGGTGGCCGACCTAACCTATGTAAAGAAGGCCGTAGAGTCGGTCGCCCCAAGGCTCCGTGAGGGAAACCTCATCATCATTGAGTCGACGGTCCCGCCAGGTACCGGGGATAAGCTCGTCATACCGACCCTGGTCAAGCACGGGGCCGACCCCTTTCACCTGAGGGTCGCCCATTGCCCCGAGAGGGCCATACCTGGTAGGGTGCTCGAGGAGATGACCAGGAACGCTAGGGTCATTGGTGGCAACACTCCGAGCGCAGCCTCGATGGCCCGAGACCTCTACGGGTCGTTCGTCACCGGGAAGATATGCACGACGAACCTTGTAACGGCAGAGTTCATCAAACTCATGGAGAACACCTACCGGGACGTCAACATCGCCCTCATCAACGAGTTCGCCATGATCGCCGACGAGTGCGGGGTGAACGTGTGGGAGGCCAGAGAGATTGCCAACCTTCATCCCCGCGTCAACCTCCTCAAACCTGGGCCAGGAGTAGGCGGGCATTGCATCGCCATCGACCCATGGTTCCTCACCGAAGGGTCGCTGAACGGCCACATGATCTCCGTCGCCAGGGAGGTCAACGACAATATGCCCAACTACGTCGTGGGAGCGGCCAAGTCCATCCTCAAGGGACAGGAGGGGGCCAACATCACCCTCCTCGGCGTTTCCTACAAGGCGAACGTGGGCGACACCAGGGAGACGCCTGCAATGAAGATCGCACGCCTCGCCGAGAACGAGGGGTACAGCGTCCGTTGCTGCGACCCTCTGGTGAAGGAGTTCGAGTACCCCTTGCAGGACCTTGAGAGCGCTACCGATCAGACCGATTGTATCGTGCTGGTCACAGACCACGAAGTGTTCAAGGAGATCGCCCCGTGCCGATTGCGGGCGCGGAACAGGAACCTCATCGACACCAGGAACTTCCTGGACCACGACCTGTGGGCCCAGTCGGGATACAGGGTCACCATCCTGGGAGGAGGCGAGCGGAGCGAGGAGCCCCCCGACGGTCGTTCGGCAGCAGAGGAAATTAGCGGGGGAACCAAAGCACTGGTGAAGGTATTCGGTGGTCGCTGATGCGGGCGTGGGTGGACATCATTAATCCGTCCCAGGCACTCTTCTTCAGCAGCCTCCTCAGGTCCCTCCCAAGTATGGGATATTTCCTTACCATCCGAGAGAGGGCGGAAACGGTGGAGCTGACCAGGATGCTCGGCATGCCTGGAAGGGTGGTCGGTGCGTACCACGACGGCGCCTCGCGCAAGACTCTCGACATGATCAAACGGACGGTGATCCTGCTTTACTCCGTGGCCCCATTTGACCTCTCCTTGTCCTTCGAGAACGGAATGAGCGTGCTGGTCTCGAGGGTCAGGAGGAGGCGCTCGATCCTCCTCTGCGACAACGACCTCAAATTCACCCAGAAGGGATCGGTCGTGCAGTCTATAGAGACAAGAGTGAAGGGGATGGCCGATGATGTGGTGGTCCCACGGGCTTGCCTAGGCCCGTTCCGCGAACTTATGGGTGGCGCCAAGGTTCACGCCTACGACGGATTCAAGGAGGATGTCTACCTCTCTGACTACGCCCCAGATCCCGAATTCTCGAAGGCCATCCCGTTCGACGAATATGTCGTGGTAAGGCCGGAGGCCTTGGGTTCGCACTATGTCAAGGAGAGGAGAAGCATAGTGCCTGAGATGGTCAGACGGTTCAACAAAGAAGATGTCAATGTCGTCTTCCTGCCGAGGGAGGGGACCGACCTCGACCACGTGAAGGGGCTGGACGTCTTTGTACCGGGCACAGCGCTCAATGGCTTGGACCTGTGCAATTTCTCACGAGCGGTCCTGACCGGCTCTGGGACCATGGCCCGAGAGGCGGCGTGCATGGGCCAGACAGCTGTATCGTTCTTCCCCGGAAGCAGGTTGCTGTCTGTGGACCGGCAGTTGGTTGAAGAGGGGAAGGTGCTCCACTCGAGGGACCCCGCGGAGATTGTAGACCATGTGCTGAGATCAAAGAAAGGCCCGGCCCTTGAGCTAGACAGGTGCAGAAAGGTGAGGGAGGAGGTTGTCAGAATCATCTCAACAATATGCGCAGGGTGACAGTGGCACCTTGGAAAGGATCCTGAAGGCCCTGTGGAGCCTGGAGAGCGGCGTGAGGTCTGCAGGGTTCAGCGGGTGGGACCCCTACGACGCTATGAACTCCCCATACCTGAGCAAGCTCCCCGGACCCCTGCCGAAGGTGGCGGCCACCCAGCTGATGGTGTACTCTCCCGTGAACGTCAGGCCTCTGCTGCGTATACGCAAGGGGCTCAATCCAAAGGCCATCGCGTTGTTCCTCAGCTCGTACTGCCGCCTCAGGGGGGCCGGGCTCCTCACCCAAGACCACTTTGAAGCCGTGGCCCCATGGCTGACCGGAGCGCTCTTGGCCAGCCGGTCGGAAGAGTACTCTGGATACTGCTGGGGGTTCAACTTCGACTGGCAGGACATTACGCGTTACGCCGCCAAGGGCCTCCCCACCATAGTGGTCACCTCCTTCGCCGCCAACGCCCTTCTGGACCTTTACGAGCTCAACCGGGACCCCTCCCTCCTTCTTGCCGCCAGAGGGGCATGTGACTTTATCCTGAACGACCTGAATGTGACAGAGAGCGGTGAAGGTGTGTGCTTCAGCTACACCCCCGTCGACCACCACACCGTCCATAACGCCAACCTCCTGGGAGCGGCGCTCCTTGCCCGGGTCCATGCCCTTACCGGTGAGCAAAGGCTGCTGGAGACCTCACTGAGGGCAACGGAGTTCTCGCTGTCAAGGCAGAAAAAGGACGGGTCATGGGCCTACAGCGTGAACGTGGAGGACGGAAGCGAGCGGCGTCAGATCGACTTCCACCAAGGGTTCAACATCTGCGCCCTGCTGGACATCGCGAGATACACCCAAGCTCATGATGATAGGATCGAGAAGGCGGTGCGGAAGGGCGCAGAATTCTACCGGAGGGAGCAGTTCGACGATACTGGGCGCTCGCTTTGGAGGTTGCCGTGGAGATGGCCGGTGGACATCCACAACCAGGCCCAGGGAGTGATCACGTTCTCCCGGCTTGGGCAGAACGAAATAGCCACCAGGATCGCCCTGTGGACCGTCCACAATATGCAGGACGAGGACGGGTTGTTCTGCTACCACAAATACCCTTTGGGTGCGAACAGGATACCCTACATGCGCTGGGGTCAGGCGTGGATGATGAATGCCTTAAGCGAGCTGGCGGCCTCCCTACATTCTGGGGGTGTCGGACGTTAGCCTCATCTCATACGGAAGAGGGTTGGCCATCATGAAGGCGCTGCCGCCCCCCGCCAAGCGGGTGGTGGAGAGCGCGATGCGCCCGCTACCCCGGCGCGTGCTATTCGGCCGGGGCTTCATGGACAAGCTGGGATTCCTCTTAAGTTCGGATAAGTGGACCCTTGAGGAGCTGGAAAGGTTCCAGGAGAGGCGCTTGCGCTCGGTTCTGGAGCACGCCTACAAATCCGTACCGTACTACCACAGGCTATTCACTGGCGCCGGGCTACATCCCTCGGACATCAGAGGTGCGAGGGACTTGGGCAAGGTCCCGCTCTTGACCAAGGACATCGTCATGAACCAGTCAAACCAACTGAGGTCCACAGACCATCAGACATACCGTCCAGGTTGGGCCTACACCAGCGGGACCACCGGAAAACCGCTCCATTTCCTGCTGGACCAGCATAACAGAGAGGTTGAGAACGCCTCGGTGTGGAGGCACATGCGGTGGGGTGGCATCAATGATCTGGACGCTCGGATAGCTAGTTTCAGAGGGGACCTGATGACGGCTTCCGGGCGGTCACCCCGTCTATGGGAATGGTCTGGCCATGTCGGGGAACTCGCCTTCAACTCCTACGCTCTTGAAGAACGGGACATCAAGAGGATGGTCGAGAAGCTCAACTCGTTCAGGCCAGATGTCATACGTGGCTATCCTCATTCCATCTTCATCATCGCGCGAGCGATAGTTGGCTCGACCCCGACCCTCAGAGTAAGACCGGTGATGATACAGACGAGCTCAGAACAGTTGTCGCCCCACATGAGGGAAACCATTGAGGCCGCTTTTGGAGCCAGGGTCCTAGACTGGTACGGGCAGTCGGAGTACGTCATATCGGCGGGGGAATGTCCCGATGGGACCTACCATCAGGTGATGGAGACGGGCATCTTGAACCACGTGGAAGATGAATGGGGGCAGGAGGCCGTGGTCGGAACAGGACTGTGGAACTATTCTATGCCGTTCATCAACTACGAGGTCGGAGATAGCGTATTGATCAGCGGAACACCCTGCGACTGCGGGAGAGGCCATATCGCGTTCGAGCGAATTTTAGGAAGGAACAACGACATCATCGTCTCTGTTGATGGCAGGGCGCTGTCAGGTGTAGGGATAGAGAACATCTACGAGAAGACGATACTACCTAGACTGGCGGAAGCCCCCGAGTACTATAAAATGACCCAGCTCACACCGAACAGATATGTGTTCGAGCTGTACAGGACGAGGGAGCTGTCGGACGATGAGGCTACCCTGATCCGCCGATCTTGGATCATGGCCCTCGGCGAGGATGCCGTTCTTGACATCAAGGAGCTGGGCGAGTTGCCTGATTGTAAAAAATGGAAGGTGGTTGAGTCAAGATTATCCGACCGCCAGGTCGAAGCAACGCTGTCCCGTTAAGGGCCAGGCTTTCATGGCCCCCCTGAAATGTTGGCGGCGTTACGAAACCGGGGCCTCAACCTCAGAGCACCGTAGGAAGCACAGATGGCATACGAGGCTATCCAAGCGTAGCCCACTCCGAGGATGCCGTAGACGGTCATCAACGCGCTGCTTGTGACAAGCAGCAAGAAGCATATAAGGAACGAGAGGAAGAGCATCCCTCTTATGTCTTTTCTTACCTTGAGGACGGAGAGCTCTATCTGGAAGGCGGTATAGAACAATGTGGAGAGAGCTATGAGCTCGAGGACCGCAGTGCCTCCAGCAGCGTACGCCCCGCCGAGGAGCCCCAAGAGGAAATCACCGAAGAAAAATAGGGCTAGAATGGTCGGCACCAAAAGCAGGAACGATGCCGCGACAGACTTTTTCACCGCCGCTCGGATGTCGACACCGTGGCTCCCTTCAACGAACAAGGATGTGCTCAGCGCCGTCGGTATGATGAAGGCGACCGAGGCGAAAGAGTAAGCCATGTAGTATAGGGCCGCATTGCTGGCTCCGAGGTGACCGTAGACCAGGATGGGTAAGGTGAGGGTAGATGCGGCCAGTAACAGGGCGGTCGCGTAGCTCGCCGCCGAAAAGGACAACGACGTCCTTATGAAGATCCTGTCAACCTTGCCGGCACGGATTCCAGATCTCGATAGAAGGTATAGAGAGACCATGACCGAAGCAATGTAAGGGATTATCAGGGCCGTGAGTATCCCCGCGGTGCCTAATATGACAAATGGCACCACTATTACCAACCTCGAGACCATGATGAGGCTCTGTACGAAGGCGTACTTCGATCTCCTATCAGCCACGAAGGCCCAGCCAGTGATGTTGAAGGCGGTGGTCAGTAACACCAGCGCAATGAACATCCCTAGGTAAACACCATCGATGGTGAGGTCAGGCAGCCAGACCGACGCGCCAGCAGCAAAGGCCGCCCCCAGCAGGGCCGAGCACCAGAATGAAAGTTTGAACGCCGTCCCCATGATCCGGGTCTTGTCATACTCTGGGAAGAAGCGTATCATCGACTGGTCCATCCCGAGCATGGCTGCTGAAGCAATCAGGACGGACATGGAGATGAGAGCCGTGGCCATCCCGATTTCGTCGACCGAATACTCCCTGGCCGCAATGGCCCAGAATAGGACGCCAGAACCCGACGTGATCAACGAGGCTACCATCAAGTAGATGGAATTTCCCAAGAACGGGCCTTTCAGTGAGGTGATTAGCCCAGTATGGCCTCTGATCCCAATCCCATTGGATTTAGCCTGTAAGGTCTTCAATGGTCTCATCTCAGCTCCCTCAAACCCCCACTCGGCGCGACTGCAATACGAGTTCGCCCATTCGGGTTTCATTTGGAGCCCAATGTTAATAACTGCGAGCGCCACGCCCCAGAATGGAAAAGGAACGGGCGGAAAATGAATGGACCGCGGAAATGCAAGAGAGAGTGCTGAGAGCGGCGCTCATGTACGGCAGCGAGATATAAAGAAGAGTGGGGTGGACTGCCAGTGAAGTGTTTCCTTCCCATTCGGTCCAGTTTCCAACACGGTCACCACAAGTGTATAATGGTGAGCGTTCAGTTCTAAGTGTGTTAGCCTAGGGGAGCTGACCATGTCCATCGATGTGCCCATGTTCGTCCTCATGCCAGTTGAGAGCGTTGCAGGGCCACTGATCACTTTGACACTGGTTGGGTTCCTCACGCTAAAAGCTCTTTTCCTAATGTCGGGCGGTGTGTCGAAGAGGTCGCACATCGCACTTGATGTCATCATTCTTGTACTGGGGGTAATCTTTTCGTTCCATGTTCTAGACCAGCTACAGATATTTGTCGTGAGCTGAGCGATAGAGTCGACTTCTGTTACAACAATGATGGCGATACCCGACGAACACCTCTACTCCAGACAGTGCGACAAGAGTGCTCGAAGACGACCGTGAAAGATCCTTGGGTGTTAACTAGATATCATGCACGAACAATAGGATATAGGATGGGTTCCCCTGGAGTGGCATCATACGCACAGGCTACGACCCGCCCCATCGGGGCTATCGGGGGCCTGGTGGGGAATGGAGCTTCCGACCGATGCATCTTGGTGGAGTGTCTGAGGACCTGTCTAGCGAGGTCAGGGACACCGACAGGTGGCCAGATGAACACATCGCTCTCACCAGGAGCAGAACGATCAAGATTACTCTGATAATCATCGTAATAGCCCTCACCATACCTGTCATCCTCTTCGCCAACACCGCCGACGATTTTGCCCCTGGCCATGTCGCGATGATGGGTCGCACCGCCGAGAATGGTTCCATACCTCAGAACTACGAGTCGGTACAGGTTCCTGCATTCTACGCCTACGGAGCGACCCTAATGCTCATAACGGGCCTGCCAGTAGAGGATCTCCTGTTCGCTCCAATCAACCTGGTCCCTTACGCCGCAGTCCTGTTCCTGCTCCTATACTTCATATCTGGCAGCAAGATCTTCGCGGCAGCTCTCGTCCTAATCGATCTGATCACTGGCACGGATGGATCGGGGAGGATCATGCTATGGCCCCATGGCGTGGGGTTCATCCTCTTCGCAACCATAGCCGTCGCCCTGATCGCCATTTTAAAAGGGCGAGCTGAGAGACCCATCGAGCATCTTTTACTTATCCCAATCGCGGGTCTTTCCATGATTTTTATCTCGTATAACAATACGGCACAGGCCCTACTTCTCCTGATATCCCTCGGTGCTTTGCTCGCCGCAAGCGACTGGATAGCATCAAAAAGGGCAGTGGTAAGGAAACCCATGAGGTACTCACCGATCCCCAAGGTCCTCTGCTTGATGGCCTTGGTGATGGTGGTATCGGAGCTTGGGTTGTCCCGTTTCGTGTACGAGGTGTTCCTCCCGCAACTAAGCACCTCCCAGTACATCGAGATCTCGAGTTTCTCAAAGTTGCTCCTGCAATATTTCGGGGGTGCTGGCGTGGATCCTGCCCTTTCCGACGTATATCTCACTTACCCCATCAGCATCACCGTGATAAGCCTGGCCAAGTATGGTATCCTCCTATCGGCCATCGTAGCAACCATGCTACTTTCCATCAGGGGCTTTATGCGGAATCGTTACCTTACTATTGCCAGCTCGTTCGCCGTGGCCATCTTCATCGCGACGATGTTGTTCGGATTACCCCGGTTGATGATGGGGGGCCTGATCATCCTGCTCCTTTACTTTCCGGGCATCATCTGCATATCCTACATTTATGGAAACCACAAGCAACTGAAGAAGGCCATGGCGCTCTCATTGCTGGCCTTGCTGTTACTAACCGTCGCCTATTACGTCCAGAACGATGAGTTGGGCTTGATCGACCGGAACAAAGATAGATTCGCCGCGGAGCCCACGCCTGCGTACTGGCTCAATGAGAATTTGCCGCCCATGACCGTGGGCTCGGATGTCTCGACGATTGAGTTCTTCAGACTCATGATTGCGCAAGGTGACTTCCCTGATGATGACGGCATGAATGAGCGTTTTGGAGTGCTGACCACCGAGGACGTCAGGTTCCTGCTCCTCAGGTCGGAGAACAGCACCCATTCAGCGTTTATCATCAATCACGAGCTCGGAAAAATGGCGCTCAGCAATTGGGCGATGATCAAATCGTGGTCATACACGGACCATGTTATCCGGTGGAATGCAGATGTTGATAAGGTGTATGACAGCAACCTGTACGGCTACTATTTGAGGCGATCCTGATGGCGCCTTCAAACCGGATAATTCTCCAAGGTCTGGATGGTGTGATTCCGGCTGATTCAAACCCGGCCATTGGCGGAGGTGGCTCAGCAAGCGCAAGGAAATCCAAGATTTGTATGGTGGGTCCCCTCCCGCCCCCCGCCGGGGGAGTCGCAGCTTTCGTCGATAACATCGTCCGTCAGGAGGAGATAACGACCCGTTTTGACCTCACCCTTTTCAGGACTGGTGGGGCCGGCGGCCGGTATGCGTCGATTTATCAGCCCTTGATCGACATCGGCCGATTGGTACGGTTCGTGTCGAGTGACCTTCGGAAAGCAGAAATCATCCACATCCATACCTCATCCTACTGGAGCTTCTGGAGGATAGTGCCTTACACCTTGTGGGCGAAGGGTCACGACCACACCAAGCTAATCGTTCACGTTCATGGGGGATTGTTCGAAGAGTTCTTCGATGGGTCGTCGGAGATGGCGAGACGGGTCATACAGAGTACCCTGGCCTCCGCAGACCGGGTGGTTACCACCTCCACCAAGTGGGTGCCCATCATTGAGAGGATATGCGGAGAGGACACCCCGGTGCGGGCAGTCCCCAACGGGTTCGACCCATCGATATTTCACCCAATGGACAAGGTGGAGGCTCGGAAGGGTCTTGGCATACCATTGGAAAACAAGGTCCTCCTTACAGTCGGCTACCTGGAGAAAGTGAAGGGGCACTCTTACCTCATCGAAGCCTTGAAAGAGCTCGCTGATGAGGATGCGGACCTCGTTTTGTACATCGTTGGGGAAGGAAGATTGAGGAAGAGGCTAGAGAGGCAGGCAAGGGAGCTAGGGTTGTCCGAGCGAGTACTCTTTGTCGGTAACCTTCCCCCTACGGGGGTGGCCGCATGGATGAGCGCCTCTGATCTATTTGTGCTCCCTAGCCTGGGGGAGGGCAACCCAACGGTCATGTTCGAGTGCATGGGTTGTGGTCGGCCCGTGGTGGCAACGAGGGTTGGTGGGATACCAGATGTGCTCATCGACGAGAGGCTTGGGGCCATATGCGAGCCCGGAGATTCCCGAGAGCTAGCCTCCTCAATCCGGCATGGCTTGAGGAAGGACTGGGACAGTGAATACATTAGCGATCATGCACGGCAGTACCTGTGGAACGAGATCGCATCTCAGCTCAAGAGCATGTACGAAGAGCTACTTCAAGAAAGATAGGTGTGCCATTTTCTTCCGCCCCTGCATCGTTAGCCAATGCGCTTGGGTGGGGATGAGGAAACCAAAAAAGATATTTCCTTACTCTTAACAAGTAAGCTCCATTGTCAGAGATTATTAAGAAGCAAAGTTGGGAGGCTCTTGCACCGTCATGGTCAGCCCAGGCCGAAGACCCGACCAACTACTTCACGCGCCGTACATACTACGTCAAGGAACTGATCGCCCGATACATGGAGAGAGGCAGAGCCCTCGACATCGGCTGCGGGCCGGGTCTACTTTCATACCTGCTAGCCATCCAAGGATTTGATGTGTACGGGACAGATCTCGCAGAGAATATGATCGATGAGAGCATCCATCGATTGTCTGGACTATTTCCGGATGCTCCCCGACGCTTCAGAGTCTGCAAGGATGGGGAGATACCGTTCGAAGGGCTGCAATTCGATCTCATCTCGGCGATCGATGTCTTACCCTACATCGAGGATTGGCCGGCCTACATCTCAAAACTCAGCATGCTCTTAAAGCCAGGCGGCCTCTATGTCACGACCGTAGTGAACCGCAGGAGCTTCTTCGTTGGTTTAGCTATAGCAGAGCAGTTCGTGAGGTACCCGCTGACCCGTGATGCTAGCAAGCTGAGACAGACGGTTGTGAACCTCTCGAGGACCGGTTACTGGTCGGGAGGCTTTGTCGACTATGACAAAGCAAGACAGTGCTATAGCCCCGATGATTTGGACAATTTTATGAATCAGCAGGGATATGATTTGGTGGACAGCATCGAACTGATGAAATTGCCCTCGGCGTTGGACCGCGAGGCATTGACCCGGGGGACCCTTGGTAAGCGACTAGTCAGGGCATTGGGATGGCATTATATCGCCGTATACCGGAAGTCCCCCTGACCTGGTTTTCCCATTGACTTGAGCTGAGCGCATCGGGGTTGTTTCGAAAGTTCGGAGCTAGATTGTCGTGTTCACTCCCTCCTAAGCGCCTCCACCGGGCGAAGACGGGGGACTTACCGCATCCTGAGGGACCTAGCACAGCAGTAAAAATCGCCTATGGTTATCTCAAGGTCCGGCCACTGGAGGGCAGTTACCCTCCCCTCGCCTTGCCCGTAGACCTTCTCTAGGCCTATTGTCGTAATAATGGGCGTTGGTGAACTCGTCTGTGACATTAGGCCTCACTCATGCCGCAGGGCGACCACTGGCATCAGCCGGGACGACCTCCAGGCCGGATAGAGGGCGAAGACCAAGCTTACCATGAGGCCGAAGATGATGGCGCCGACGAACACCGTGGGATCGAGTACCGGCGTGATGGCGAACCCTTCGGCGGCCCACTCGCCCAATTGGCTGGGCAGAGCGACGGTGCCGAGGAAACCAGCGATCACGCTCGCCGCAACGAACCCCACGACCGCTCCGGTCGTTCCGCCCAGCGCGCCGATGAGGCTCGCCTCGCAGAGGAAGATAGCGAGGATCGTGCGGTCTTTCATGCCTAGGGCTTTGAGGATGCCGATCTCCCGCCTCCGCTCGATGAGCGAGACCATCATAACGTTCATGATGCCAATCCCTGCCACCATCAGGGAGATGCTGGCGATACTGATCAAGAAGATATTGAGGGTGGAGAAGACACCAGAGACCAGGTCGTGGATGCTCTTCGGCGACGATACCCGCACCTGGTCCTGGAATCGCTCCTTGATCGCGTTGGTGGCAGCATCGACCGTGGCCTGGTCGTCGCTCTTGAGCTGGACGATGATGTAGCTGCACTCGTCAGTGCCGTAGAGCTCGGCGGCCTGGGCGAGGGGGATGTAGACGGCCGTGTCGGAGAGGCCGCCGGACCGGAGGCCTCCGATCTCCCGCAGCACGCTGGTGATGCGAGTATAGTAATGGCGAGTGACGGACTCGTCGGTCACGGGGCCTAGCCATACCATTGCCGCATCCCCCGGGCGAGCGAAACGCTCACCATTCTGGTCAGGGTCGCTGACCGCAGAGCCGATCACGATGCCATCATCTACTGCCATGGGCGCGTCCCCCTCCTCGCTGACGAAGACCGCCCCGTAGACAGTCTGATAGTCCCCCAGGTCGACGCCTACGACATCAACCGGAGTAGTAGAGCCGTGCACCTCGAGGTAGGCCGCTCCTTGGATCGCAGGCACCGCTCGAGCGACTTCATCGATCGCTTCAATGCTTGCCTCGTCGCTGATCAACAGCGCTCTCTCGGCAGGGTTGACAGGGGTGACGATCAGTGTGTCAGTGGCCAGCCCGGACTGCAGCTGGCCGGTCACCGAGGCCTGCAACCCCTGGCTCAGGGAGATGAGGGACACGATAGCGGCGATGCCGATGACCACCCCCAGCGTGGTCAGCACGGTGCGCAGCTTCCTCCCCCGGGTCGCGCCGACGGCGAACCCGAGGATGTCCAACAGCCTCACCGGTTGGCCACCTCCCTCACGATGGTGCCGTCGAGCATGTGGAGGGCTCGGTCGGCCTGCTGAGCGATGCTGTGGTCGTGGGTTACCACCACGGTGGTGAGATGCCCCTTCTGATTCAGCGACCGGACGAACGACATAATCTCCCGGACGGTACGGGAGTCGAGGTTTCCAGTGGGCTCGTCCATCAGCAGAATACGAGGGCTTGTGGCCAGCGCCCGGGCGATAGCTACCCGTTGCTGCTGCCCTCCGGAGAGTTCGGCGGGCCGATGGTCGACCCGGTCCCCCAGGCCGACGTAGTCAAGCAATTCCCTCGCCCGCTTCCTTCTGGTCGATCGGTCCACGCCGCAGATGCTCATGCTTAGCTCGACGTTCTCCTGGGCGGTGAGCCGCGGCACCAGATTGAAGAACTGGAACACGAAGCCAGTCCTCCGCCTCATCGCCACCATCTGGTCGCGGCGGACCTGGGACATGTCGACCCCGTCGATGATGAGGCGGCCGCTCGTGGGACGGTCGAGCGAGCCGATGAGGTTCAGCAGTGTCGACTTGCCGCAACCTGAGGGGCCGACGATGGCCACGAAGTCCCCGGAAGGCACCTTGAGATTAAGGCCGCGTAGTGCCTCGACGGGCACTTTACCCAGCATGTATGCTTTGCGAAGCCCCACCGCTTCGATCGCCAGTCCAACTATCCGATCACCCGCATGACGGCCCGGCGGGCCTTGATCTTCCCGACGGGTTACGATGAGTAACAATTGGATATCTTTGGTGATAAACATTCTCGGCCGAGCCAGACCAATCGGCGACGGCAACAGAAGCCAACTTTAATAATCAACTGGGGGGCCAGGCGTTATTAGAAAAAGGGAAAAAAGAGGGGTCGAGCCCCCGTCGTTTTACGCGTCCGCCTTCCACAGTCCGTGGAGGCTGCAGTACTCCCTGACCACGATGCTGGCGTCGGGGGAGCAGGGGAACTCAGCCTCGGGAGCCATGCCTGGCCGTAGGTGGGCCCGGAGAACCCGACCATCGGCGAGCACCTCGATCCACTCAATGTAGTGCTTCTCCTCCATGGGGTGGGCGACGCTTCCGACCTTGACCACGATGCCATTGGCGGTGCGCTCGACCACAGGAACGTGCTTCTCCTTCGACGCGTCCACGGTGTTCTCGACCATCTGCTTCATGGGCTGGCCGCAGCACACCAGCTGGCCCTTGCCGCCGTGCACCAGCTCGACCACATTCCCGCACACCTCGCAACGATACACTTCGTTCAGTTCAGCCATGTCTTCACCTCAGAAACTCTCGTTCAGCAGCTCGTAGTACGAGCGGGGGTGGTCGCAGGACGGGCACTTCTCTGGGGGCTCCGGACCGAAGTGCATGTATCCGCACTCGCGGCAAGCCCACCACACCCCGGTGTCCTTCTTGAAGAAGGTTCCCGACTCGACGGCCTGGAGGATCTTCAGGTAGCGCTGCTCGTGGTGCTCCTCGGCCTTGGCGATAGCACGCATGCGGGCTGCCAGCGACGCATACCCTTCTTGCTCGGCGACTTCGGCGAACTCCGGGTACATCGAGGTGTGCTCGTAGTTCTCGCCGGCGATGGCGGCCTTGAGGTTCTCGATCGTCGTCCCATAGACGGTCGGGGCCTCCGCCTCCACCATCACCGCTTCGAAGCTGTTCTTGCCCCGAAGGGTCTGCAGGGCCTTGAACAGCTGGGAGGCGTGCTCCCTCTCCTGGTCGGCGGTGAGCTGGAAGATGCCGGCCACCTGTTCGTATCCTTCCTTGCGGGCCACCGAGGCGTACATGGAATAGCGATTGCGGGCCTGGCTCTCCCCGATGAATGCTTTCACTAAGTTCTCGACGGTCTTGTCCAAAACATTCCTCCTGAAGAGATGCGCATTATCGTGACGGCTTTTATTATTTGCCCGCTCTTGAAATCCTGCTGACCTGGAGCGCTAGAACTTCTTGTAATAGAGCTCGGCCTCCTGGCTGGCATAGACCTTGTCCATCCGCAGCAAGGCTTGGCTAAAGTTGGCGTCCATCAGCCGGTAGGTCTTGTTCAGCCGCATGCCGTTGGGATCTTCTAGCCACGCCCACCCGTCCAGGTTCTCCGAGCTCAGGAAGTAGTGGTCGTTCGAACCGGAATGGACTGGCACGGAGCTCCGCCCGTAGAACGGATGGTACTGCCCCCCCAGCAGGTCGAGGAGGTAGGCTCGGTTGGCATCGGCGAAGACGTAGCGAGAGTCGCCCCGGTTTTCGATGGTAAAGCTGGCCCCCAGGAACGCGCCGTCGCTGTGCCTTGGGACATCCAGGATGCCCATGTCAAACTCGATCGGCACCGGCTCACCGACGATAACGGCGACGACCCCCGCGTTCAACAGGAAGCCGACGACCAGGACTGAACCGAACGTGGCGATGGAGGTGCGATGCCATTTCCTATCGTTTCGCCAATGGTTTAGAGAGCGGAACAAGCACACCCCTCCATAAGCGGCCAGGGGTGCCAGGAACAGCAGGCACATGTGGAAGAAGCGCTCCCTGCTGATGAAAACGAACAGGTTGGTGTCGAAGAGGGTCAGCAGCGACAGCACAGCGAACGGGATTGCCAGAGCTAGGTAGCGGTTGTCCCATACCACCTTCGCCCTCCGGCGCCTCGCGACCGCATAAAGGCCGATAAACGAGAGGGTGACCGTCAGCACAACCAGGCTCGCCTTTAACCAGCCGATGTCGGTAGGGTCCTGATGGAGCAATACCGTCCCCAGGAGTCCGTCCAGCCATCCGACGGAACCGCCCATGCCGTTGATCAAGGCGTAGAAGTGCTTCCTGAGGCCCTCAAGCACGAGGGCGTTGGACAAGAGGCCGTACCACAGGATCGAAGGGAGCGCCAGGAAGGCTGCGGAGCTGGCGAACTGGGCAACTGTCAGCCGTAACCGGCTTTTGCGCTCCAGAACAAGGTAGAGCGCCCCTGCGACGAGGAAGGTGGGCCCGGCGATGGCCAGGACGCCATAGTGGGAGACTATCAGACCCAGCGCGAGGGCCCACGCTAGCAACATCTTGTTCACTCGGCCGGTCGACCGGCAGGTGACGAGGGCCATAATGGCGACGAGCATGAGCTCGGCCACGGTCTGCCGGGCCAGGCCGAGCATCTCAGTGTAGAAGACGGTGCCCGAGATGATGATGAACGCGGCCAGGAGCGCCGAGCGCTCGCCGATGTGCTGCCTGGTGACCTGGAATGCGCCGAGCGGCACCAGGGATAGGAGGGCGGGGTAGCAGAGCTTGAACACCTGGTTCAGGTCCATGCCTCCCAGCAGGCTGTACATCGGCGCGAGGATTGTGACGCTGATCACGGTGTCGGTCCGGGTGACGCCCATGAGGTCCCAGTAGCCATTGATGAGCGTGCTGTTGGCGCTCCAGTACTCGAACGACAGGTCCGCCCATTCCACCACGAAGCGGCTCACCAGGGAGGTGTGGAGCACCATGGCCAGGCCGATGCACACAACGGCAACGGGGTAGAGCGACGAGGGCAGGCGAACGAGTAGGAGCGTGAGCACCACGGCGGCGATGACGATCAGGAGGACGATCTGCAGCAAGGGCTCGTTCCAGCCGTTCAAGAGGTAGGTCGACAGGACGGCCGTCAAGGGGAGCGAGTACAGAACGAACGCCGACGTTGAAAGGAGCGGGGCGACATCCAGCACCGGCTCATCGGCATGCCGGCGGTCGATGACGTAGGCGAGGGCGCACAGCAGCACCACCGCGAGAGTCTGGCCGAGGAGCACGACCGGCAGCACGAACGGGAGCGGGCCGGACAGCTTCAGGTACACCAGGTCGAGCGCGAGGCCGACGAACATCATCAGGACGACGCTGGCCCCGACCGACACCAGCGTCGTCAGCACGCTCCCCAGCCGGTGGACCCTAAGCACCCTCAGCAGGACGAGGCCTGGAATGTACGAGTAGAAGAGGAAGGCGGCGAGCTGGCGAATCGTTAGGGGCACTAGTCCCAGATCGTCCAAGAAGATGAGGAGCAGGACGATCGCTTGGAGCGTCACGACAAGGACGAGGAACCGGCCGATCTTCCAGTCATTGGCCTGGAGGAAATCGGGCACCAAGATCGGCCTTGGTGCCGCCCTTCCGCCCCCATTGTCCTCGTCGCTCATAACCGCATCATGCCTCCGCCGGGGCCACGCTGAGCTGGATGCTCAGGGCCAGGATCTGCCGGGACCACGATTTCTCAATGAGGGTAAGGGTCTGCTCACTCTGGTAGTCGACCAGCGGGGTAAGGTACTTCAGCTCGGCGGGCACCTCGTCGAAGAAGAGGAAGAACCACAGCCGGAAGTTGCCCTCCATGGGGACATCGAGGCCGTAGTCGAACTCGTGCTGCGGGACCCAGCCGGACAAGGGCATCGGAACGCTGTCCAGCCGCACCGACAGCGTGTCGAGATAGTACATGTTCACGGTGGAGTTGGGCGCCGTTGCCTGGTCCAACCTCGCCAGCCACACCTGCACGTGGTAATGGATCGGCCGCCCCTCGTGGTTGGCGATGCCCACGGTCAGGTCGATGTGGTCGCCGGCCTTTACCTTGTACGGGAGGTCCGACGCATGCCCGTCCTCGTTCAACAAGTAGAACTCAGTGAGGGGCTTGGAGGGGAACGGCTGCGCGACCGTGTAAGCCACCAGGACGATAAGGACGATGAAGAAGGAGGCGGCGACCGCCCGCCTGCGGTCCACCGGGACCTTCACTGGAGCGACGTCTTCCGACGGTCTCGCCACGCCCACTGCTAGGATGAGCTGTAACGCATTGAGGGCGGCCGCGAGCAACGATGCTATCAGGAATGTAAGGCTGATGTCTGAAGAGAACGCGAGCTCGACCGCGGCGATGCCGCCCGTGACCATTAGCCCAAGCAGGCACGCCAGCAATGGAGCGTACCAGGACGGCACCGGCCACCATCGCTCGACCAGGTTGACGAGGGGGCGGCCGAGGAAGTACAGCAGGACCGGTAGAAAGGCCAGGCTAGCGAGAAGCGAGTCCCCTAGCAACAAGGACGTTACTGCTGATAGGACGGAGAGCAGAAGCCCTGCTAGATGCCGCCCTGTTCTCCGATCGAGCATCGGCCAGCATTTTGATTGCGGCTATTTGATTGTTGGCACTCGAATCCAATCACACATATGGGCGGCGCTGGCTGAAAAGAGCAGAAAGGCTGGCCGAGAGCGGGTCACTGCAGGTCGAGTGTCTTTCCCACACCCGGCGGATGACGCAATCTCGCCCGGACGAAGAGGCGACCGTCGGTGAAGTCCCCGCTGGCCTCCGACGGTACGACCTGGTACGGAAGGGAGTAGCAGCGCGACACCCGCTCCTTCCCCTCAGGCCGGAAATCCAGGCAGATGGACTCCACCAGCACCTCGACCTTGAGGTCGTTCTTCCTCACATCAGGAAGGTGCTGCTCGAACAGGAGCTCGGTGCGGTCGTCGGACAGGCGGATGTGGTGCTCAGGGATGACGTAGTACTGGGAAGGGTAAGCCATGCCAACTCCTCTACGTCCAGAAGAGGAGAGCACTGGGGCTAAATACTTTGGTCAGACCCTCAACTGGGAGTTCTCGCCCAGCACCAGCCGGAGACCCTTGGGCTTCTCCGCCGCGGCCACGATGCGGCAGCCGCTGCCGATGAGCGAGTCGACGATGCGCTGCCCGCACGAGATCTCCGTTTCGGACAGCACAATGGACGCCTCCAGCTCGCCGTCCACGATGACGCACCGGTCGCCGATGCTGGAGTACGGCCCGATGTAGGCGTTCGGCCCGATGCGACAGTCGCGGCCGATGATGGCCGGCCCGCGGACCACCGAGCCGCTATGGATGACCGTGCCTGGACCGACTCGCACCTTGCCCTCGATGCGCGCCCCCTCCTCGACGACACCGTCGACGCTCCCCTCCAGCTCGTCCAGCACCATGCGGCTGGCGTGAAGGATGTCCTCCGGCCGGCCGGTGTCCTTCCACCATCCCCGGACCTTGCGGGCCGCCACCCTGCCGGTCGTGCGGCGCAGGGTGTCGATGGCGTCGGTGATCTCCAGCTCGTTCCGCCACGACGGCTTGAGCTGGCGGATGATCGGGAAGATGGAAGGCCTGAGGAAGTAGATGCCGATCAAGGCCAGGTCGCTCTTCGGCTGCTTGGGCTTCTCGACCAGCCCGACGATGTTTCCCTCGGCGTCCAGCTCGGCGATGCCGAACTTCGTCGGGTCCTCCACCGGCGTCAGCGCCACCAGGGCCTCGCATTCGCCCTTGGAGAACTCCTCCACCATGTACTGTATGCCGCCGCGGAGGATGTTGTCGCCGAGGTACACCACGAACGGCTCGCCGTCCATGAACGCCTCGGCACAGCCGACGGCGTGCGCGATACCGCGTGGCTCGCCCTGCTCGATGTAGGTGATCCTCACGCCGAAGTCCGAACCGTCCTTGAGGAGCTCACGTACCTTCTCCGGCATGTTGTTACCCAGGATGACCCCGATGTCGGTGATACCAGCATCGCGGAGGTCCTCCAGGCAATATAGGATGTTGGGCTTGTTGGCGATGGGGATGAGCTGCTTCGGTCCGGTGTGGGTGAGAGGCCGCAGCCTGGTCCCGCTCCCTCCGGCGAGGATGAGTCCCTTCATACGGTATCACTCGGTGGCCTTCATGTCCCTGAGGCCGTCGGCGAATGAGGTCATCTGCGTATTAAACTCTGCCTCCACCTTGTTGACGTCCAGGCACGAGACTTTGCCCCGCCTGGCTGGCAGTGGCACCTCCTCGGTCCGGACGTTCTTGCACAGCGAGCGGTCCAGGCCGAAGGTGTCCGCGATAGCTAAGCCCATCTCGTACCTGGACAAGCAATCCGGTCCCGAGGTGTGGTACGTGCCGAACGAACGGTTCTCGGCCATGGTCAGCATCGTCCGGGCGATGTGCGGCGCGTAGGTCGGCGAGACCCGCTGGTCCCCGAACAGCTTGACCTCCTTCCCTTGGCGCAGCTCTCGGAGCACCCAGGTGACGAAATTGGTCTTGTCGGAGGCGCGGTTCCATCCGTAGAGCACCGAGACGCGGGCCACGCAGTTGTGGTGCTCGGCGTCGAGCGTTAACCGTTCTCCTTCCAGCTTGGTCTGGGAGTACACGCTCGGCGGGTCGGGGGTGTCGAACTCGTAATAGCGTTCTCCCTTCTCGCCGTTGAACACGTAGTCTGTGGACACGTAGAACAGCCGGGCCTTGGCGGCCTTGCAGGCGGCGGCGACGTTCAGCGTCCCCTCGGCATTGACGAGCCACGCCTCCTGGGGATGTGTCTCGCAGTAGTCGACGTTGGTGAGCGCCGACGGCAAGAAGACGACGTCCGGCCGCGTTTCGCCAACGAGCCGGGACACGGCCTGCGGCTCGGTGATGTCCAGGTGCTCCACCGGATACCTGGCGCCCTTGGGCTCGGTCCGGTTGTACGTCGCGGTGAGCTCCAGACCGCGCTCCACCGCCTCGGCGCACAGGTACTGACCGAGCAGCCCGGCCGCCCCGATGACCATGACCCGCTTCATCGGGGCAATATTGGGCGGAGGGGGAAATAATGTTCTCCCTCGAGCGCCGCCACGGCCTGGGGTTTCAATTCGTCAACAAGATTAATGTCCCTACCTCCCATCACCCCACCGATATCATGGCCAAGCAGCTCATCGACGGTGTCATGGTCAGGCAGCTAAGGCCCATCCCCGACGAGCGGGGCTGGCTGATGGAGATGTTCCGGTCCGACTGGCCGGAGTTCGAGCGGTTCGGCCAGATGTACATGACCGCCTGCTACCCTGGAGTGGTCAAGGGCTGGCACTACCACAAGAAGCAGGACGACCACTTCGTGTGCGTCCGGGGCATGGCCAAGGTCGTCCTGTATGACGCGCGCGAAGGCTCGCCGACCAAGGGCCTGATCAACGAGTTCTTCATGGGCGAGAGGAACCCCATGCTGCTCAAGATCCCCAAGGGGGTGTACCACGGCTTCAAGGGCATCGGCACCGAGGAGGCGTGGATCATCAACGTGCCCACGGAGCGGTACGACTACGCCGAGCCGGACGAGTACCGGGTGCCCTACGACTCGCCGGACATCCCATACGACTGGGACATCAAGATGGGATAGGCGCGAGCACCCGCGCAACTGGTAAACGGCCAATGGGACGGTAAGCGGCCTCAGCACCGCGCCGATGAGCAATGTTAATTAGAGGATGCGTCATCAGCGGCGAGTTGAGCTTTCCATGACCGAACCACGGAGATCGTCCAGCTCCATCATCCTGATCGTCCTGGCCTTGCTGGCCATGATCGTGATGTTCACCGAGATAATGCTAGTCCCGGCGCTGCCGGCGATGATCCAGGATTTCCCGGCCGATGCGGGCTGGATCTCATGGGTGCTGTCCATCTACCTGCTCGTCGGCGCGGTGGCCACCCCCCTGGTGGGCCGTCTCGGCGACATGTACGGCAAGAAGCGTGTGCTGATCGCGGTCATGGCCCTCTACTTCGTCGCCCTTGTCGGTGCGGGGTTCTCCATCGACATCTCTCAGGCGCTGTTCGGGACACCGACCATCTTCGTGCTGCTGGTGTTCCGCGGCATGCAGGGAGTGGGGATGGGCATGTTCACCCTGGCGTTTGGCATCGTGCGCGACACCTTCCCTCCGCAGAAGATCCCCGTGGCCATGGGGATCATCTCCTCCATGTTCTCCGTCGGCGTTAGCATCGGCCTTATCGGCGGTGGCTGGATAACCTCGGTGGGAAAGTGGACCGACGCGTTCCACGTCGTCCTGGTACCCTTCCTCGCGCTGACCATCGCCTCGGCCTACCTCATCAAGGAGTCGGCGGTGCCGCGCCACGGGACCCTGGACATACCCGGGGCGGTCCTTATCGGCGCCGGCGTGTTCCTCCTCCTTCTTGCCCTTACCCAAGGCGAGGAATGGGGGTGGAGCAGCGGGTTGTTCATATCCATGGTCCTCATCTCCGCAGCCCTCCTCCTCTCGTTCGTGGCGGTGGAACGGAAGGTCAGGGACCCCATCGTCCGCCCTAGCCTGTTCCGGAACCGGGGCATCCTCGGCGGCAATGTGGCCGCGCTGTTCGTCGGCCTCACCATGTTCATGGTGTTCCAGACGCTCCCCTTTTTCCTCATGACCCCGAAGGCCGCGGGCGGCCTGTTCGGTCTCGAGGACACGCTCACCGTGGGCATCTACATGCTCCCCTCCGCCATCTCCCAACTCGTCTTCAGCGGCCTCGGGGGCATGTTGACGCGCAGGACCGGCGCGTTCAAGGTGCTCGTCGCCGGCATGGCCGTCGAGTCGGCGGGGTTCGTCTCGCTCATCTTGCTGCACTCCACCTTCCTCGAGCTGGCGGTGTCGCAGTCCATCATCGGAGCAGGGCTGGCGCTGTGCATGGTCTCGCTCATCAACGTGGTGGTGGAGTCCTGCCCCAAGAGCGAGTTCGGGGTGGCGTCGGGCATGAACACCCTCTTCCGCATCGTCGGAGGGTCCATCGGACCGGTTCTGGCCACGGCCGTTCTGACCAGCAGCGCCGTCGCATTCGGCAGCATGGTGCTGTACACCGAGAACGGTTATGTCCAGGCGTGGACGGTCGGCCTGGCCTTCGCCCTGATCGGTCTGGTGCTGAGCGTACTGCTGCGTCCGCGCCCCCAGGACCGGTGCGAGATCCTTGCCAGCGAGCTGCCTCCAGCCCTCGCCGATAAGGGGGATAAGTTATAAACGGGGAAAGAAGGCTCAGGTGAGCATGGCCGAGAAGGTCACGCTCCGCGCCTGCCCCTACTGCGGCAGCATGGACACCCATCCGGCGCTGCTGTTCGGAGGTCCCCTGCCGTGGATCGACCACAACGACGGGGGCTACACCTGCCGCAACTGCGGCCGCACCGCGGTGCCGCTGGACTTCGACTCGATGGACGAGCTGAGGACGTTCCAGCGCAGCCTCGAGGCCAAGACGCAGGAGGCGGCCAAGGCGTTCTACCACATCCCCATCCTGCCGGTCGACACCTTCTCGCTGTTCCGCCTGCCGGTCATCGACCTGCCGGTGGTGCAGATCGCCGACGTGGTGGAGGCGGAGTGGCGCGGGGGGCGCATCGAGCCCGCCGGCCAGAGGGCGAAGTTCAACCGCTACTGGAGGGCGGTCGACAGCCCGCGGTACTCGGCCAAGGAGATCGCGCTATGGGACCTCTCCGGCATCCGCGATGGCCACCCGAACTTCGAGGTCCTCAAGCAGCTGGTCCGCTCCCGCTACCAGGTGTGGCTGGACTTCGGCATGCGCGATATCCAGGACGTCTTCGACGCCTTCACCATGGACGTCTCAAGGGCCATCGTCGGCACGCTGACCGCGCCGGACCTCGAGCTGTTCGAGGAGGCGTTCGACCTATCGGACCGCGTGGTACCGTGCATCCACTTCGACCGCGAGGTGCTGTGGCCGTCGCGTCGCTCCGGACCGAGCAAGCTGGAGGACGCGGTGGCCGAGCTGGTGGACATCGGCTACGAGGAGATCGGAGTGGTCGACCTGCCGCGCCTGGGGCAGCGGAACGGGCCGGACCTCGACCTGCTGGCCCGGCTGGAGCGGCTGGACGCGGAGTTCATCCTGGGCGGGGGCATCACCGAGATGGACGTGGAGCGGCTGCGCTCGGCGGGCATGCGGGGCGCGTTCATGGATCCGTTCACTCCGGTCATCGGTGGGCTGCTCGTGGAGGAAGAGAAACCAGTGCCGACCGAGAGCTTCACGCCAGCGATGAGACCCGTGGCGCACGGACGGCCGGCACCCGCCGACTGAGCCGCGGCGACCGCATGGTCATCGAGCATCGTTCGTCGACAAAACTCGCCTTATGTTCACGGGCCGCTGCTTCACATCGATGGGCGTCCGTGACCGTCGACCAGCGAGGATTTTAATGAACTTTCGAACGCGATTACAGTAATGATCTACGGTAATCGCCCTACAGTATGTGTGCTGATGCGGATTAGCTTACAAAATTACGGTAATTGGTTACCTTAATCTCACCCCGCACAAGCTGACCGGCCATCCTGTAAGGTCCAAAGAGCTTCTGTCCCGAAGAGAGGCGTGAGGGCGGAGAAGAGCGATACGGTTTAGGACGCCCGGAGCGAGAATGGCGGGGCACGTGGCCCGCGCATTATGGCTTGAATTCTAGAAAGATAGATAAGTGGTGAGACCGTTCTCTCGCCTCAAATACGCCCATGGCTCTGGCTGCAAGTTAGCACGAACATCGGGGGGAACGGGATCGCCATACCGCAGCGCGATATGAGCGCGAGATACGAGCAGATAATCAGGCTGGCCAACGAGGGCATCTGGACAGTGGATGCTGAAGGCCGCACGGACTTCATCAACGAACGCGGCGCGTCGATGCTGGGCTACCAGCCGCAGGAGATGATCGGCCGCCCCATCTCGGACTTTACCCTCCCTGAGCTCGTAAAGGCGGCGGAGGACAGGCTGGAGGCCAACAGGCGGGGCGCCACCGAGAGCTTTGAGTTCCTCATGCGACGCAAGGACGGCTCAGCGATCTGGGTCTGGCTCTCGACCTCGCCTCTGATCGCCGATGACGGCACCTATCAGGGCGCGATGTCTCTGTTCGTCGACATCACTGAGCACAGGCGGATGAGGGAGGCGCTCGAGGAGAGCGAGACGAAGCTCCGCTACCTGTTCGACTCGATGGCCGAGGCCTTCGAGCTCATCGAGCTTGTCTATGAGAGCGGGAGACCGGTCGACCTCATCTACTTGGACGTCAACCCGGCGTGGGAGAGGATGACCGGCTTGAAGAAGGATGATGTCATCGGGAGCCGGGCGAGCGATGTGATCGGGTTCGTCGAACGGTACTGGCCCGAGTCGTTTGACAGGGCCATCAGGACCGAGGAGCAGGTCACCTTTGAGAACTACAGCGCCACCTTCGACAAGTACTACCGCATCACCGCATGGAAGGCGGGCGAGAACACCTGCGGTGCTATCATCTCCGACATTACCGACGTCAAGCGGGCGCAACACATCGTCGAGGAGGACCGGGCCCGCCTCCAGACCATCGTGGACAGCATCCCCATCGCGGTCGGGATCACCGATGCCAAGGGAGGCATCCTGCTGGGCAACGGCGTCCTGGACCGAATATGGCGCGGCGAGGTGGCGCTGAGCAACGTGCAGGACTACTCGAAGTGCACTGCGTGGTGGCCGGAGACCGGGATACAGGTGAGGGCGGAGGAGTGGCCGGCCGCCCGGGCCCTGAGGGGAGAGGCATCGACCGCCGTCTTCGACATCAGGAAGTTCGACGGCAGCCGGGGAGCGATCGAGGTCACCGCGATGCCACTGAAGGATGGGGAAAGGGTCACCGGCACGGTTTGGACCGTCCAGGATGTCACCGACCGCAAGGACCTCGAGCGCAAGCTGAAGCAGCGGGCCGAGGAGCTAGCCCGCTCGAACGAGGAATTGCAGCAGTTCGCGTACGTCGCCAGTCACGACCTCCAGGAGCCGCTGCGGATGGTCGCCTCATACCTCAGCCTGCTGGAGCGAAGGTACCAGGACGAGCTCGATGACCGGGGGCGGGAATACATCAAGATCGCCGTCGACGGCGCGCTGAGGATGCGGGCGCTCATCGACGACCTGCTGGCCTACTCGAGAGTGGACACCCAGGGACGGTCGTTCGAGCCAGTGGACATGAACGACGTCGCCGCGGTGGTGCAGAAGGACCTCAAGGAGGCGATCGAGGAGGCCCAAGCGCAGGTGGTCGTCGGCGACCTTCCCACCGTGGTCGCCGATCAGCGGCAGATGTCCCAGCTGTTGCAGAACCTCCTGGCCAACGCCATCAAGTTCCATGGGGACGAGAGGCCGACGATCGAGGTCTCGGCGTCGGACGAGTACAGCTACTGGCAGTTCTCGATCAAGGACAATGGCATAGGATTGAACACCGAGTACGCGGCCCGCATCTTCCAGATGTTCCACCGGCTCCATGCGGAGAAGGGGTATCCCGGCACCGGGGTAGGCCTGGCCATCGCCAAGCGCATCGTCGAGCGCCACGGCGGCCGCATCTGGGTGGAGTCGGAGGAGGGCAAGGGGGCCACGTTCTTCTTCACCCTTCCCAAGAGGCCACTATGACCGAAGGACCGATCCGAGTGCTCATCATCGAGGACAATCCCCTGGATGCCGACCTGGCCCGAGAGTACATGCGAGAGACAGGATGCGCGGTGGATATTGAGACCGTGCCGGACGGCCAGAGGGCGGTGGAGCTCCTCGACCGGTTGGCGGTCGAGCTGGAGAGTTGGCCGCGGCTCGTGCTGCTCGATCTTAACCTCCCCCGGCTGGGCGGCCACGAGGTCCTGGAGCAGATCCGCAAGCGGATGGGGAACGACGTCGCCGTCTACGTGTACAGCGGTTCGCGCTCGCCCGAGGACATAAGGCGTAGCGAGGGCATGGCCAATGGATTCCTCCGCAAGCCCATGGGCGGGCAGGAGATCGACGAGCTGGTGGCCAATCTGAAAGCGATTTTCATCGGGCTCGGCGCGGAGTGCTAGCGGTGGACCGTCCTGACCGGGACAACGCCTCGGAGCATCGGTCCTCGGGGCACGAGAGGAGTTCTGAGCCGCGATGCGTGCCAGCACCATCGGCGACCTGTAGGCCCTCGGTCGAGCAATAGGTTATAATTCCGAGCGACCTATCCGCTGGTGCTATGAGACAGAGGGTCCTCGTCACCGGCGGAATGGGCTTCATCGGCTCCAACTTCGTCCGCTACATGCTGAGCCATCACCCCGACACCGAGATCATCAACCTGGACAAGCTCACCTACGCCGGCAACCCTTCCAATCTGAAGGACCTTGAGGGCCGCTTCCGGTTCGTCCGCGGGGACGTCGCCGACCCCGCGGTGGTCGATCCGCTGGTGAAGGAGGTCGACGCGGTGGTGCACTTCGCCGCGGAGACCCACGTCGACCGCAGCATCGCCTACGCCGGGGAGTTCGTGGAGACGGACGTCTACGGCACCTTCGTCCTGCTGGAGGCTGCCAGGAAGCACGGCATCGAGCGGTTCGTGCACATCTCCACCGACGAGGTGTACGGCGAGGCAGTAGGGCGGCCATCGTTGGAGACGGACGCGCTGATGCCCAAGTCGCCATACGCCGCCAGCAAGGCCGGGGCGGACCGCCTGGCGTTCTCCTACTACGCCACGTACGACGTGCCGGTGGTCATCTCCCGGTGCGCCAACAACTACGGGCCGTACCAGTACCCGGAGAAGCTCATCCCCCTGTTCGTCACCAACGCCCTGGAGGGGAAGAAGCTCCCCGTGTACGGGCACGGGAGGAACACCAGGGACTGGATCCACGTCGACGACCACTGCTCAGCGATCGACTTGCTCCTCCAGGACGACGGGAACGAGGGCGAGGTGTTCAACGTCAGCGCCGCCCAGGAGAAGAGCGTGCTAGAGATCACCGAAGTGATCCTCGATGTGCTCGGGATGGACCGATCGCTCATCGAGCACGTCGCCGACCGCCCCGGGCATGTCGCGAGGCATGCGGTCGACTCCACCAAGCTCCGTCAGGCCTACGGCTGGGAGCCCCGCTACGACTTCGAGGAGTCGATGCGCCGGACCGTCCAGTGGTACGCCGACCACCCCGAGTGGTGGCAGCCCATCAAGTCGGGCGAGTTCCGCCGCTACTACGAGGAGCAGTACGGCAAGAGGAAGTAGGCCTCTGGACCCCGGGAGCCACCTATCGGCCCTAGCTGAGCTCTAGGCCCTCAGCTTTTTTGCTTAACTTCTTAACCCACCCGCTACTATCTTAGAAGGACACCATGGACGGCATCCTAGGCCTAATCGTCGTCATCATCACCGCCTTCGTGCCGGCGATAATATTCATGCTGTGGATCCGCTCGGCGGAGATCTACGAACGGGAGCCGTTCCTCGCCGTGCAGGCGGTGTTCCTGTACGGCCTCACCGTCGCTCTGATCCTGGCGATCATCCTGGAGCTCATCGCCATCTCCATCATCGACGCGGTGGCCGGAGGGCTGAGCATCCTCGCCTACAACCTCATCCTGGCGGTCATCCTCGCTCCGTTCATCGAGGAGTTCACTAAAGCGACCGGAGTGATGGCGGTGATGCGCCGCCTAATCGAGCCGGAGAACGGGCTGGTGTACGGCGCCGCGGTGGGCCTGGGGTTCGCGGCGGCGGAGAACGTGCTGTACTACACCTCGGCCCTCGCGGCCGGCACCGACGTGTTCATCCTCACCGCCGTCGCCCGCACCTTGACCTCGACGCTGCTGCACGCCTCGGCCAGCGCGCTGGTCGGCTTCGGTCTCTCCCGCTCCCGGTGCTTCTACATGTGGTACGGGACGCCGAGGGCATGGTTCCCCTACTACCTGCTGGCAGTGGCGCTGCACGCCGGCTTCAACCTACTGGCCACCCTGGGCGGCCTGGACCCGACGGCAAGCGGCATGCTGGCGCTGCTCAGCCTCGCCCTCTCCCTCGTCCTGGTGTGGTTCACCGTGTTCTGGGTGAGGCGCAAGATCGTCCAGCTGGACCGCGCCAACAAGGAGGGGGACCGGCCGCGGTGCGAATGAGCTAGCCGCGGTTGAGGCGCAGGGCGTTGGCGATGACCGCCAGCGACACGCCGAGGTCGCCGATGAGGATGGCCATCCACAGCGTGACGATGCCCGGGAACGCCAGTACGGTCAGGGCGAGCTTGACCGCCAGCGCCGCGCCGACGTTCTGCCTTATCACCCGCCGCGAGCGCCTACCCAGCCTGATACCGTAGAGGAGGAGGCGAAGGTCGTCGCCCATGAGCGCCACGTCCGCTGCCTCCAGAGCCACGTCGGTGCCGGCCACGCCCATGGCCATGCCCACGTCCGCCTTGGCCAGGGCCGGCGCGTCGTTCACGCCGTCGCCGACCATGAGCAGGGTGCCGTGCCGCGCCCGCAGCTCGTCCACCGCGGCGAGCTTGTCCTGCGGCAGCATTCGCGCTTGGTACTCGCTGATGCCGAGCTCTTCGGCGACGGCACGCGCGACCGGCACGTCGTCGCCGGTCAGCATGACGACCTCCACTCCCATGGCCTTGAGGCCGTCCACCACTTCCCGTGCTTCAGGCCGCGGGGTGTCGCGGATGGTCAGCAGGCCCATCATCTCGTCCTCCGAGCCGACCAGGACGACGGTGGTGCCGGCGGCGCCCTTGGACGTGATCATCCCGTCCCACGGCGTCAGGTCGACCCCCCGCTCCCGGAAGAACTGCGGGCTGCCCGCGTACACGTGACGGTTGAGGATCTGTATCCCCACGCCCTTACCGGCGAAGGATTCGAACGCCGCCCCCTGCTCGACCTCGATGTCGTGCTCCCGGGCCTTGGCCATCACCGCCCTGGCGAGCGGGTGCTCGGAGCGGTTCTCGGCCGAGGCCGCCAGCTTGAGCACCTCGCGCACGGAGTGATCGCCGAACGGCACGATGTCCTCGACCACCGTCCGCCCTTGGGTCAGGGTGCCGGTCTTGTCGAACGCCACCACCTTGACGTCGCCCATCTTCTCGAGGAACAGCCCGCCCTTGAACAGCACCCCCCGGCGGGCCCCGCCAGAGATGGCCGAGACCACCGAGACGGGCGTCGAGATCACCAGCGCGCACGGGCAGGCCACCACCAGCAGGACCAGGCCGCGGTAGAACCACTGCTCCAGTGGCTGGCCGAAGAGCAGCGTGGGCAGGACCATGGTGGCCGCGGCGATGAGGATGACCGCTGGCGTGTACCGCCGGGCGAAGCGGTCGACGAACCGCTCCGACGGCGCCTTGGCCGCCTCGGCCTCCTCGACCAGCTGGACGATCTTCGAGATGACGGTGTCCTCGAACCGCCTGGTCACGCGGACCTCCAGCGCGCCGCTGCCGTTGAGGGTGCCGCCGAACACCGGGTCGCCGGCCCGCTTGCGCACCGGGACGCTCTCCCCAGTGATGGCGCTCTCCTCGACCGACGACTCGCCGCTGACGACCTCCCCGTCCATCGGAAGGCGTTCGCCCGGCCGGACCACGGCGACGTCCCCCACCCGGACGTCGGTGACGTCGACGGTCGTCTCCTTGCCGTCCCTCAGCACCACGGCGGAGCGGGGGGCGAAGTCCAGCAGCTCGCCGATGGAGCGCCTCGTCCGCGCCACTGCGAACGATTCCAGCAGCTCGGCCAGCGAGAACAGGAAGACGATGGATGCCGCCTCCTCGTACGCGGCGATGAGCACCGCGCCGGCGACCGCCACGATCATCAGCACGTTCATGTCCAGGTAGCGCTCGGCGATCGACGCGATGCCCCTCCGGGCGATGTAGTAGCCACCTATGACGATGGCCGCAGCATACGCCGGAAGGTATAGCAGCGGCTCCCGCAGCACGAACTCGCCCACCGCGCCGACGGCGAAGAACAGCCCGGACAGGACGGTCACCAGGAGGTGCTTGTTCCTCAAGGTGAAGAAGTCCTCCAGCGGCGCTTCCTCCTCCTTGACGCCGTATCCCAGGCGGCGCAGCGTGCTGGAGATGGCGTCCGCGGCGACCCGCTTGTCCACCTCCACGTTCAACTTTCCCAGGGTGTACGACACTCGGACCTGCCGCACGCCCTCGATCGACCCGACCGCCTTCTCGATCTTCTTGGCGCACTCGATGCAGTCCATGCCCTCCACGCGGCACGCCACGCGCCGGGTCTCTTCCATAAGACCAAGGAACCTGCGGCCGCTATAAAGGGTGAATGCTAATCCAGACGGCCGTTCTTAATAACGGGTCCGCTCAGAACATGTTCATGGTGATGCGGACGTCCTTGTGCGACGACAGCTCGGACAGCAGCTTGCGGACCTCGTCCGACGGCCCGTCCAGGACGATCTGCTCGACGCAGCGGTGCCCCAGGTGGGTGTGCATCGACGAGTGCACGATGTCCGCGTACTGGTGGACGACCTCGTGCACGTGGTGCTTCTTGCGGTCGGCGTAGATCACCGAGACCACGCAGGACACATGGCCCTCCGTCCCGCTGGCCCAGTTGCTGCTGCTGACGAAGCGCGCGAGGGCATCGCGGACCGCGTCGGAGCGGGAGGAGAACCCGGCCTGCTTGGCCACCTCCTCGAAGTCCTTGAGCTCCTTGGCGGAGAGGGATACGCTAATGACGACCATGACCGACCTGGAGATGGGGCTGTTCGTTAAAGGACATTTCGCCCTTCCGCCGCCAGCAGGCGTCCTAGGGCGCGGGCTTCCTCCAGAGTTCCTGGGTCGTCGAGCACCGAGCCCTTCTCCTCGAACCCGCCGAAGGTCAGCGGGACGAGGTCCGCGTCGAGGGTAAGAAGCCACACCTTGGCCGTCCGCAGCGCGGCGGAGAAGTCGGCGTTGACCCGGGCGCCGACCAGGATGGCCGCCCCCCGCCGCTTCTTGCCGGTCCGCTTGAGCGCGTATTTGCGGAACCAGTACACCTGGCCGCGGTCGATCAGCTGCTTGACCTGCGAGCTCAACCCCTCGAAGTACAGCGGGGAGGCCAGGATGATGACGTCCGCCCGGTCGATGAGCTCGTACACCGGCCGGAGGTCGTCCTCCAGCACGCAGTCCCGGCCGTCGGCGCAGGCGTCGCAGGAGATGCATCCCGAGAATGACAGTTCGGCCAAGGCGACCTTTTGGACCTCCGCCCCCGCCTCCGCGGCCCCGGCCAGCGCGGCGTCCAGCAACAGCTCGCTATTGCCGCCGCGGCGAGGACTACCGGCGATGCCCAGCACCATCATGGTCGCACCATTGCCCGCCCGTCGATAAAAAGGTTCATATCTTGCACGGGTCGCAGTACTCCAGGTTCTCGCGCAACCGGTCGGCCAGCTGCTCGTAGTAGCGGTAGGTCTTGACGATGAAGTCGCACGCCCCCGCCCGCATGGCCTTGAGGCTGAGCCCGGGGTCGCCGCGGTCCGATACCACTACCACCTTGACGTGGCAGCCCCGGCGGCGCAGCCGGACGGTAAGCTCCACGCCGTCGATGTCCGGCAGCGGGTGGCCGATCACGATGATGTCATACTCGCCGTCGCTGGTGCGCATCAGCGCCTCCCGGCCCGAGCCGACCGAATCGACCTGGAACTCCGGCCGGGGCAGCGCCGCGTCGCTCAGCCTCACATGCTCCTGGTTGGCATCCACCAACAGTACCTTGGCCATCTCTCACCCCCTAGTGCTCCCCGGCCTTGGGCAGCAGCACCACGAACGCCGAGCCCTTGGCGGGGTCGCCGGGCACGCGGTCCTCGACCCACACCCGGCCCCCGTAGCGCGCGACAAGCTCCCCGACCACCGAAAGCCCGAGGCCGTGGCCGTCGGCGCCCTGGGTAGTGTCCAGCTGCTCGAACCGCTTGAACAACTGGGCCTTGCGCTCGTCCGGGATGCCGTTGCCGCTGTCGAGGATGCGCACGCTCCACCACTCCCGGTCCTCGAGAACGGTCTCGGAGACCTTAATCTCCACGGGCCGCCCCCGACCGTACTTGCAGGCATTGGACATGAGGTTGTAGAACAGGTCCTTGAGGAAGGCGTCGGCCATGACCTCCGCCTTCTCCACCTCGCTCTCGAAGGTGGTCTCGATGTCCTCGTACACCGCGTTGGAGAAGATGTCCTCCTTGGCCTCGTTGATGACCGGGACCATGTTGACCGGGTGGAGGACGACCTCCTCAGGAGCGCGCAGGCGGTACAGCTCCCGGACGTCGTTGATCAGCTCCGAGATGTTGCTCGACTGCACCAGCGCCGAGCGCACGTACCGCCGCTGGCGCTCGTCCAGCTTGGGGTCCTTGAGCAGCATCTCCAGGAAGCCGTGGATCGGCACGTTGAAGTTGGCGACGTCGTGGGTCAGCAGGACGTTGTACATCCTCAGGCTGGAGGCGGTGGCCTTGAGCTTGGCGAACAGCGAGGCGTTGTTGATGGCCATCGCCGCGTGCACCGAGAAGGTCTCGATGAGCTCGTACTGCGACTGGTCGAACGGGACGCCGGGGGTCTTCTCCAGGCTCATAACGCCGAGCAGCTTGTCCTGCAGCACCAGGGGCACGACGATCATCGAGCTCGGGGTGTCCGGCGTGCCCTCGACCGGCAATGACCGCGGGTCGAGGTCGGCCCGCTCGGCCAGGATGCCCTTGCCGGTCCGGGCGACCAGCCCGACCAGGCCCTCGGAGATGTCCACCTCGAGGGTGGGGTCGATGCCCCAGTTGGTCTCCATGCACAGGATCTGGAGCTTCTTCCGCGCCGAGTCCAGCTCGAAGATGAAGCAGTTGTCCGCGCCCACCAGGGCCATGGCGGTGCGGAGGATGGTCTGCAGCACCTCGTCGCGGTCCAGCGAGCTGGACACCGCCTTGGACGTCTCGTACAGGCCGCGGAGCTGGGTGTTGCGGGCGTTCAGCTCGCGGTTGAGCACGGCGTTGCGCAGGGAGATGCTCATCAGGTTGCAGAACACCTCCAGCACCGGGAAGTGCTGCCGGGCGGTCTTCGTCCCCCGCGTCCCGAAGACCGCGCAGCCGCACTCGCCGTTAGAGTGCAGACCGATCGCGATCAGCGAGGTCAGGCCAGTGGGGCCGAGGTCGAGCACGGGATTCAACACATCGACGATCAGGTTCTCGCCCTGGCCGACCGCGAGATACAAGGGGACGCCCTCGACGGTGGGCGTCTCCAGCAGCTCCCGGCCTTCCTTGTACCCGATGCCCTGGCACAGCATCAGCGGGCGGCCTTCCGGGCCCTGCAGGCGGAGCACCGCCAGGTCCAGACCGAGCGATGCCACCAGCCGGGCGACCTCCTCTTGGATGAGGTCGGCGAGGTCGTCGTTCTCCATGATGTCCGCCGAGGTCTTGGCCAGCAGCTGAAGCGAGGAGGCGATGGGCCCTCCGTCCTCCTTGGGTGAGCGGCGGAGGATGATCAGCATGCCGTCGGCCTCGCCTCCCGTCCCCATCGTGGGCACCAGGGCGCACCGCAAGGGCAAGGGACCGTCGGCGGAGGCGAAGATGGCGGTGGCCCGGGCGGCGTCCCCGCTCAGGCATTTGGTCATGGCCTGAGCGATTGCCCGGTCGGGACGCCCGCTCTCCTCTGTGAGCAGAGATAGGAAAGGTTCACCGATAACCTCCGCCACTGAGCGACCTAAGAGCACCTCGGCGGCAGGGTTCATCATGACCACCCGGGCCGCCGCATCGAGGGCGATGAACGGAATGGCGAGATCGGACAAGCGGGCGAGGTCGACCCAATGGCCCGAGCGCTCTCCGTCCAACCCTACGCCCAACCCATCCGACCGACCGAGCATAGGTTAGAAACTGCTGTGCAGTATATAATTGTGAACATGCAGTTATCAAGGGGTCTGGAGCGAGCCGCCGGTCGAACGAAAAATAGGTAGAGAGAAAACCATCCAGTCAGGTAAATTTTTATGACATATATTTTCGTCACAAAGCTTTAAATAATGGTCCACAATACAGGGCGTAGGAGCGCTCGGGAAGGGCTCACCCCCCTATATTCTCCTCCTAAACCAACGGTGATTCGTGTTCCACCTTGAACCACCCTCCCGGCCTCCTTTTCTCCCCCCAAAGACTTGAATCCCTGCCCTTCCATTTTCGTAGCATGTCCCTCCCGTTCCGCGTGGGCGCCATGACGACCTTGGGCGATTATCAGGCGCTCAGCCACCTCGACGTCGACTTCTTCGAGCTGCTGGTGCGGGAGCAAGACAGCGTCGAGGATATCGAGGGGTTCCTCGGCCGGGCGGAGCGGATCGCCATCGTGCACGCGCCGGAGCGGATGCGCATCGACGGCGAATCGATGCTCATCGACCTGGCCGACGAGGACGACCGCCGCCGGGAGGCATTCGCCCGCCGGGTCGGCGAGGTCGCCGCGGCCGCCGAACGTCGAGGACTGCCGACGGTCGTGCACCCCGGAGGGGTGAGGCCGCATCCGGTCGACGGCGACGCACTGCGCCAGAACCTCGCCGCATCGCTGAGGACGATGGACGGCACGCTATGGCTGGAGAACATGCCCCGCCGATATCACACGCGGGGAGAGAAGTGGTTCTGCAGCCTGTGCATCCGTCCCGAGGAGTTCACGGACCTGCTACCGCACCTCGACGGCATAACGCTGGACATATCGCATGCCTACCTGTCGGTGGAGAAGGGCGGCAACGAGGCCATCGCCGACTTTTTCGCAACGCTGCGCCGGCACATCCGCCACGTCCATCTATCCGATGCCAGGCATCCGGACGGCGAGGGGCTTCAGCTGGGCGACGGGGACGTCGACCTCGGCTCGCTGCCCCGCATGCGCAACCTCCCCGTCCTGCTGGAGGTCTGGAACGGTCACCTCGACGGGGGAGCGGGCTTCGCCGAGGCGCTGCGCCGGGTCCGCTCGTCGGACCGGTGGTTCCGCGACTGCATCCCCTGATCACACCCCAAGGGCGATGCGCACCAGGTCCCGGGTCCCCGGACCTATGCCCAACAGGACGACGGCATACTTGAGGCCCATGGCCAGCTGGGGACGCGATTCGAGGTCCTCCTTCAGCACTCGGTCGATCAGAACGATGACGGCGGTGACGATGAGGAACTTCAGGGGCAGCATGACCAGCGGCGAGGTGGCCTCGATCAGCAGGCCGGGCAGGGCGTGCTTCTCTCCGTAGCCGTACAGCTCCAGGCCGCGGTAGGTGGCGGCGCCGTCGAGGAAGTGGGCGAAGTACATCAGCAGGTTGGGCAGGGTGGCCAGGAACGCGAGCTGGGGAACGCGGGCCAGCAGGGCGACCGCGGCGGTCAGCAGGGCGGCCAGGGCAGGAATGATGAGAAGTTCCGCGTACGCCGGCTCGGGCAGGGAGCCGCTGACCTCCACGAACGCCGAGACCCACTCCGCGGAGGAGGGGAACCGGGCGAGGTAGGCGGCCGAGAGCACCAGGGGGAAGAAGCCGACGGTGGCCACCGCGGCGGTGGCGGCGTCGACCCCTCGTCGAAGCAGCACCTGGTGCAACAGCATGGAGAGCAGGGCGAGCACTACTGGCTGGACGGGAGCGAGGACGAAGCTCAGCAGGTCCGGCCAGAGCAGCGTTGTGATATAGTACAGGGAGAGCAACACGGCCAGGGCGGTCGCCGTTGCCAGGTACGGGCTGCGGGAGGTCCGCGCACGCGCTCCGGCCAGCAGCGCCAGGACGAACAGTCCTGCCACCAGGTAGTAGATGAGCGGGGTGATGAACAGGTAGCGCAGCGGGCCGGCGAACAGCGCGGTGTCCTCCAGAGCGCGCAGCGTGCCCCCGAGCAGGAAGAACGGCACCGAGGCGAGCAGCAGCCGGAGGTCCATGCGGTAGCGCCAACGCCGGAGCACCAGAAGCAGGGCGGCGAGGCCCAGGCCGAACAGCGCCGCGTACACCGCGGTGTTGAATATGTTATAACCTTCCCGCACGCCCTCGATGGGCCGCCCCTCGGCGTCCGAGACGATCGGCCCGATGAAGTACCGGTACAGGAACTCGCCGACCGTCTCCGGGTAAAGGGCAGCGACGACGGCGATAATGAGAGGGACGAGGAGCAGCGCCGCAAGGAGGTATCGCAGATGAGAACGGAGGAATCTGGACGCTTTCTCCCGAACCATCGTGGCTACCCATAGCTAGAAGGCAAGAAAGATATATCACTCTAGGGTTAAGGTGACAGGATGGACGAGGGCGACTTCACCAAGGCCCGTTCAATCATTTTTCCCCGCAACGTTCTGGTCGGGCACGGCGTCTTGGAGCAGATCCCCCAGGTCTGCAAGGACTTCGGGCTGGCGGGTTCAGCGCTGCTAGTGACCGGGCCGAGGACCAGGAACATCGCTGCCGAGATCGTCAGCACCCGGCTCGCGGACTCGGGCTTCGACGTCCACACCGTGGTGGTCGGCGAAGCGACCCAGGAGAACCTGGTCAAGGTCGAGGAAGCGGCCCGGGAGGTCAAGGCCAACTTCCTGGTCGGCATCGGTGGGGGCTCGAAGATCGACCTCGCCAAGATGGCGGCCAAGGACATCGGCCGGGAGTTCATCGCCGTGCCCACCTCAGCCTCGCACGACGGCATCGCCTCCGGGCGGGCGTCCATCAAGGACAAGTCCGGCCCGCTGTCGCTGGACGCCAAGGTCCCGCTGGGGGTGGTGGCGGACACCAGCATCATCGTCCAGGCCCCGTACCGGCTGCTGGCCTCGGGCTGCGCCGACGTCATCTCCAATTCCACCGCGGTCCGCGACTGGGAATACGCCAGGAAGCTAAGGGGCGAGGAGTTCTCCCGCTCCGCCTATTCCCTGGCGGTGTACACGGCGGAGACAATCATCGACAACGCCGACCTCATCAAGCCGAACCTCGAGGAGAGCGTGTGGGTGGCCATCCGGCCGATCATCATCTCCGGGGTGTCGATGGCCGTGGCCGGCTCGTCCCGTCCGACTTCCGGCTCGGAGCACATGTTCTCGCACGCCATGGACCTCATCGCCCCGGGCAAGGCGCTGCACGGCGAGCAGTGCGGGGTCGGCTCGATCATGATGATGTACCTCCACGGCGGCGACTGGCAGCGCATCAGGGACGCGCTGGCGAAGATCGGCGCGCCCACCTCGGCCAAGGAGCTGGGCGTTTCCAAGGAGATTATCATCGAGGCCTTGGTCACCGCCCACAAGGTCCGCAGCCGGTTCACGATTCTCGGCCAGGTCGGCCTCACCTACGAGGCCGCGGAACGCCTGGCCACCATCACCAAGGTCATCTAAGGAGGCAGGAACATGGTCGTCATAACTCTGATCGGGGAGCATCAAGCAAAGAAGGGGGAGATGTTCATCTACCGCGGTCCACTCACCGAGTGCCGCGACTGCAAGCTCAAGGCGGTGTGCTTCAACCTCGAGGCCGGCGGCAGGTACAAGATCAAGGCGGTGCGGGACGTCCGCCACGAATGCCGGGTCCACGAGGAAGGGGTCCGGGTGGTCGAGGTGGAGAAGGTCAAGCACCAGGGCGCGCTGTCCCAGCGCTCGGCCATGGAGGGCTCCACCATCACCTTCGAGGAGATGAGGTGCCGCACCCTGGGCTGCGCGAACTACCGCATCTGCCACCCCGTTGGCGTGGAGCGGAACATGAAGTTCCGCGTGGCCAAGGTGGACAAGGAGCTGGTGTGCCCAGAGGGCAACCGGCTGGTGGCGGTCTCGCTCGAGTAAGTTGAGACTGTGTCCTTGGAGGTCCCAAGTATCGCATGGAGCTTCGGAGTCTCCAGCGATTCTGGGGCAATAACTCTTTTTTCTGTATCTGGGCACATAATAATAATGTATAAGTGCCTATATCCGATGTAGTGCCTACAGGGGAAGAACGCATGAAGACGATCCTATTTGAAAAGAGAACAGGACAGGACATGTCCACTATCAAGAGGATCGATCAGGTGGACCGGATTGTGGAAGCCCGGTGCGGCAAGCCCCTAGTGATTACAAGGTTGGACAAGAATACCCACCTGATATCACGCAAGGGCAATGTTTTCCAGATCGAAAGATTAAATCTTGAGGAAAAGATTAATCAAGAGCTCCAGTAATCTTCCCCAACCATAGCGGGGAAGGAATCAATGGAGATAAAGGAGCTTTATGACTTTTACGAGAATTACTTTGTTCCAGCTTATGCCGATCTGACGATTTTTACGTCTAAGAAATATGAAGAGATTATGAACGGCATACATGACGCGTTTTTTCATGTCATGCAGTCCTTCAACGATAAGACCGAGCCGAGCGTTCAGAACGGCAATATAAAGAAGGCATATGATCACATGCTGCGCTCTACCCTGGACTGCTACAAGATCATGTGGGTGGAGCTAAAGAGCAAGCTCGATGAGATCTATTTCGATCATGAGCAAAGGACATATTGCTTCTCCTTGCCAGTTAATGAAGTTGATGCTAGGTATACCGAGTTCCTTAAGCTGTCCATAAAGGCGAGGAGGGCTGAGATCGAGAACGTCGGGATATCTCAAATCGCTTCGCTCGAATCGTGGAGGGCTGCGGTTTCGAAAGGAATCGAGCTATACGAGAAAATCGACAATACCAAGATGGAAAGCCTCGAGAGAGACCGTAAGAAGTGGAAATGGAAGGAGGCAGCAGTCGGATTTGTAGTCGGGATTGCCTCAGGCATGGTTGTTGCTATAATCGTGGCGTTCCTAGCGCTTTAACCTCAATTCCTTGATAGAAACGTCTGGACGATATGACTAGGAAGAGGGAGCCTTCTCGTCAATCAGGCTGTCTGTCCATAGATGATTTCGACACTCGGTCTGCAGAAACATGGCGACTGGGCAGTCATGCTCTGCCGACATCGCATCGAAACCGAAGATGCGGGTCGATGCCGCCAGCCGGCGCAGAAGGATGGGGCTCAAAGACGACGGCCTGAGGGCCGCATGCTGCCTCCGGTAGCGGAGCATAAGGCGTGCCAGTCTGCTATGTGGGCCAATCCGAGTGACGGAGCCGCTGACCCAGCTTGTTCACCGGAAGCTCTCGCCGGTGATGCGCTCGAACATCTCGATGTACAGCTCGCTGACCTTCTTCGTCTGCTCCGGGGGCAGCGGGGGGATGTCCGGCTCGGGCTGGTTGGTCTTGCGGGCGGCCATCAGCTTGTCGTAATAGCCGGTCTGCCGGTAGTACTGCCGGACCGCCTCCTTGGACAGCTCCAGGCACTCTCCCTTGGCATAGGCGTCCTCGTCCCACCACCGGTCCTCGTCCGCGGTGCCGAAGGTGTCCACGACCATGATGCGGCGCTTGTCGTCGAACGCGAACTCCTTCTTGCCGTCGACGTGGATGAGCATGCGCTCCCCGACCTCCTCGGCGATGAGGGCGTCGATCTTGGCCACCATCGCGAACAGCTCGTCCATCTCCGCCTCGCTGAGGCCGGAGATGCGCAGCGCCTCCTCCCGGCTCAGCAGCCGGTCGACCGGCTCCAGCTTGGTGGTGGTCTCGTAGAACGGCTTGGGCAGCTCCTCGCCGTACTTGGGCTTATGACCCTTATCGAAGCCAAGGTCCTCGGCGCTGATCTCCCCGCTCTTGATGCGGTCCCACAGCGAGCCGGCCACGTAGTGGCGGGAGATGATCTCCAGCGGGATGAGGTAGTTGGTGGTGGAGCTGTTGATCTTGTTGTAGTCCGGGATGACGTCAACGCGCTTGACCCGCATGCGGTTGGGCGGGACGAGCTCGGTGAAGTGGGTGGGGATTCCAGCCCGCCGGAGCACCTGGAACCAGAACGCCGAGCTCCGGCACAGCGTCTCGCCCTTGAAGGGTACCTGGGTCGGTATGATCTTGTCGAACACGCTGATGTTGTCGGTGAAGACGAACTCCAGCGTCTGCTCGTCCACTTCATAGACCTGCTTGACCTTCCCGGTACGGACCAGCTTCATCGGTTGCACGCTCGTCTGATTGTAACATGAAGGGAACATATACTGTTTGTGGTCCGAGCCAGTCGGATCTAGAGCGCTCGGGGTGGCGGGGAGAAACCTATTTGTCGGCCTGAGGCCCATGTTGTCTGCTATGTCCCTGCGCGTGGAGGAGGTGCCCTCGCTCGACGTTCTGGAGGCGCCTGCTTACCGCGAACTGCTAGGCAGGTGCGGTGAGGACCCCCTCTTCCTCGACCCGGACTGGCTCTCGGCGTGGTGGACCGCCTTCGGCGAAGGGCGGAGGCCCCTCGTCCTGCGCGTCACCGAGAACGGCCGGCCGGTCGGCTACGCGCCCCTGGTGATGAGCACGCGGGGGCGGGCCCACTGGACCAAGGTGGAGTTCATGGGGTCGGGGCCGTCGGACCGCTGCGGCATCGTGGCCGAGGACGGCCGTCCGGACGTCCACGCGGCGGTGTGGGAGCATCTTCGGGAGAGGGACGACTGGGACGTGCTGGAGCTGCGGGACATGCGGCAGGGAGGACCGACCGAGCAGGCGGCCAGGGTGGCGTTCCCCCAGGCCGAGGAGGCGGAGTACGCCGCGCCGTGCATCGCCCTCAACGGCAGCCACGAGGCCTACCTGGCCTCGCTGTCCAAGAGCATGCGCTACAACCTGGGGCGGGGATGGCGCCACCTCCAGGCCGCCGGGGCGGAGTTCCGCGCCCTGCGCTCCCCCTCCGAGGTGGCGCAAGCGGTCGACTGGCTGAACGACCTCAACGACCAGCGATGGCAGTCGTCCAGTTGCCTCAAGCATCCGGGCATGCCGGAGTTCGTGCGCGATTTCTCCCGCCGGCTGGCCGGCCAGGGGGTGGTGTACCACGCCCTGCTGGTGGGCGATGAGCCGATCGCCATCACCCTGGGGCTGGAGGACCAGCGGCGGTACCTGTACTACCTCTCGGGCTTCGCGCCCGAGCTGGCCAAGCACTCCCCGGGCAACGTCCTGCTGTCCAAGATCATCGAGGAGAGCCACCGGCTGGGCCGGTCGGAGGTCGATCTGCTGCGCGGCGCGGAAGCGTACAAGTACCGCTTCAACGCCCAGGACCGTCGGCAGGTCCACCTGCGCACCGTCAACCGGGGGCTTTTACGCCGTACTCAGTGCTCGCTGCGCGAGGCCCCCCTGAGCTGATCAGCCGAACAGGCGCAGCAGGGTCTGAGCGTCCATGTGCATGAACGCCTCGGCGTAGCCGTCCAGGGCGACCCCCGCGGCGCGGTAGCCGTTGATGCCCTCGCTCATTCTCACGTAGTCGATGTCGGCGCACTGGGTGCCGTGCTCGCGGACCGCCGCGAGCTTGCGCTCCATCACCGAGGTCACCGGCACCAGGAGGTTGGGCATGAGCGTGCCCCACACCTCGTACATGATGGCGTCAGGGGCCTGGCGCGAAGAGCGCAGCGCACCAGCGCAAGCTTGGAACGCCCGGAGGTGGTGGTCGTGGTTCTCGAACGGCGAGGGCAGGAACACCGCGTCGAAGCCCTCCAGCTCCTTGGCCACCAGGGCGGTCGCCTCCGCCAGCGTGGGGAAGTCGGCCTCGCGGAGATAGTGATCGTGGACCCCCAGATGCCCGAGCGCCCTCTCGATCTCGGCCCGGCGGACCTCCCGGGTGAAGTCGCCCTCCTGGATGCTCAGGTACAGGACCCGGACCTCCTTCCCGGCGTCCACCAGCTTGATGATGGTGCCCCCGCACCCCACCGCGTCGTCGTCAGGGTGCGGGCTAACCACCAAGAAACGCTCCCCGGGCGGCAGCTCCATCACCTTGGGGTTCCACGACGTCCCCTCCAGCCGGGACGGCACGGAGAACCGGTTCCTGAGCTTCTCGATGATGAGCCGGAGCTCTAGCGACGCGGTGCTTTGGACTCCCACTTTCCCACAAGGGATTATATTCGAGCCGTTCCCCTTTTAATGTTAAGGGGAAGCTTGGACGTGAGGGTAGCGCTGCTATCGATGTACCGTTTCGAGGAGGTCCGCGGTGGCACCGAGGTCTTCGTCGAACACCTCCGGCGCGTGTTCCCGGAGCTGGACATCATCACCTACTCCTCGACGAACGGGCGGCGAATGGACCTCAGCCGCCTCAACCTGGAGGAAGCGAGGAAAGGCCTGATGATCAGCCGGGAGTTCCTCCGCCGGCACCGCCAAGCGCCGTACGACGTCGTCATCGCCAACTCCACCGCCGGGTGGTTCCTGAGCGTGGCGAGGCCGGACCTGCCGATGATGAACGTGTACCACTTCACGCTCCGCGGCCTGGCCGAGGCGACGCTGCGCGGCACTCCCGGCTACCTCCCGTCCCGGTACCTCTCCTCGCAGTTCGAGCGGGCGGCCGCGGTGGGCAAGCGGTGCGTGGCCGTCTCGCCGAAGATCGCCCGGGAGCTCCGCGCGCTGTACGGCGTCCGCGCCCAGGTCATCGAGAACGGGGTACCGATGGACGTCTTCCGCCCGCTGCCGCGGGAGGAGGCCCGGGAGGCGATCGGCATCCCCAAGGACGGCCGGATCGCGCTGTTCGTCGGCCGGGCCGACCACACCAAGGGCTTCGACCTCGTGCTCGAAGCGGCTCGCGGCCGGAAAGACCTCCGGTTCCTGTGCGTCACCCCGTCGGTCGTCGAGGACGGGCGGCTGGAGGTGCACCGCAACGTGCCGCACGAGCGCATGCCGCTGTACTACTCCGCCGCCGACGTGCTGCTGTTCCCCTCCCGCTACGAATCGGTGGGGTACACCGCCCTGGAAGCGATGGCCTGCGACCTGCCGGTGGTGGCGTCGCGCACCGGGGTGTTCGAGGACCTCGACGACCCTCGGGTAGGGCGGGTGGTTCCGACCGACCAGGTCGACGACTTCTTACAGGCGATGGACGATGTGCTCTCCGGTCCGACCCTTCACCCTCGGGCGGTGGTCCGCGACCGGTTCTCCATGGAGCGGTTTACCGAAGCGTACCGCGCCGCGGTCCGCGAGGCGGTGGACGGCCGCAGGGCGTGAAGAACGTGGTCGGACGGCAGCGAACCGAGTTAAAAAAGATACTTGCAGCGGACGCCTGGCCGTGATATCATCTCTGATAGTTTCAGAAAACCGCTTAAATAATATGTAAGCCAAACGGGGGCCGCACGAGGGCAAGGATACCTCACTTGGAGGGAACCTCGCCCCTGCAACAGGGCAAAGCGCCCTGTTCCCGCCGTCAAGCTCGACGGGTGCCGGTCCGAACCGCCCAAAGCGGTCACCGGACGATCGAAGAAGGGATGGGATGCCCTTGAAAAAGCCTACGAACAGCCACGCCGCCGTCTGGACGCCCGCAAGGCGCCGGGCGGCGGTGCCAGAAGAGGTACGCCCATGAGGCCCCGCCGGACTCGCCGCCTGAGCGCGGCGGTCAGGCCGGCCACCGTGGTGCTCGTGCTCGGGCTCCTGGTGTCCATGGCCGTGCCCATGTACCTGCTCAACGACAACGCCTCCTATCAGGGGGCCATCATCGGCGGGCTGCCGTCGCCGTCCAGCGGCGACAAGCTTCCCGACGACCTCACTACCCCGTCGGGTGACACCCCGCCGGTGGTGCCTCACGACTCTTACGAGGACTTCGAGATAGGCGCGCCTTCCGAGACCCTGGAGGTCGAGGTGGGCGAGTCCCGCTACGAGGTCCGCTCCGACGAGTATTCGATCACCGTCGCCCAGGACGGGAACTACGTCGATTACGTCATAAAGCCGTACTTCACCGACGACGTCATCCGCTACCGCCGCATCAACCCCAACGTGGCGCCGGAGGGCACGGTGGACCAGTACGGCAACGACCTCAACTGGGTATCCATGAAGATCTCCAACCACGGCCGCGACGGCAACAAGGTGTGGTTCGTGGAGTCGTGCCCGCAGTTCAGCATGCGGCAGGAGTTCACCATCTACCGCGACTACTTCGAGCTCGACACCACCTACATTCCGGGAGAGAAGAACGCGGTGGTCTCCTACTTCGTCGGCCTGTACGACGAGAACGGCGGCATGATCGACCTGTTCTCCGACGGGAAAGTACATCGCTACGTGCCCGGCTTCGAGGAGGACCGACCGGCCAGCCACGGCATCGGCGGGTGGTATCCGTCGTACATGATGTACGCCCCGTCGTTCGACCTCCGCACCCCCCGGGGCGACCTGGGCCTGGAGTGGGGGTACAGCGACGAGGAGGCCTACCTGTGGGCGCCGGTATGGATGAAGGACTTCGGCGGGGGCGGTCCGTCGACCTTCTGCCTGAAGTTCTCGTCCAAGAGCTCGGTGCTCCCCGACCCCGCCAAGGGCGAGGAGACCACCTACCACATGTTCGTCCGGCCGTACAAGCATTCGGACGGCGAGCCGATCGGCCACAATTACGGCTATGCGAAGTGGGTGGCCTACGAGATCGCCGAGAAGTGGCAGGTGCACGGCACCCCCATCTTCCCGCTGACCCTCACCACCCTGTCCACCTGGGACCAGACCCTCCTGGACTGGGCGGAGGGCAGCCAGATCTCGGTGGCCATGCAGTCGACCGACCCGGACCAGATCGACTACCACTACAAGTCGGCCCAGCTGATGGAGCCCCACGACGCCCCCATGCCGGCGGAGTGGCAGCTTCACGATGCCCCGGGGCGGCAGATGTACTCCCCGTCCGGGTACCGCATCGCCAGCGCGGCCAGCGAAGGCTACCGCGACCACCTCATCAATGGCGATCCCTACAACGACTGGTGGTGGTCGTCGGACGGCGTGTTCTGGGACGAGATCAACGTGGTGGACGAGGCCAACAACATCCGCAACGACTACAACTACAAGGATGACTTCGTCTACACCGGTTTCCTCAAGCTGGCCGAGGAGACGTACGCCTCGGGCAAGTTCGACTACGTCATCATGAACCCCTTCACCGCGCTCCTCCACCTATCCCTGGTGGCCGATCTGACGATGATCGAGGGCTACGAGGCGGTACCGATGTACAACAACGACCTCAAGGCCCACACCCACTCGGTGATGAACTTCGTCAACAACATGCCCGAGGAGCTGCGGCCGCGCATCAGCGTGGACCAGAACTATGCCGCGGGGGACAAGTGGGCCGTGTACTCGGTGCTGTTCGGCGCGGCCAAGTACGGGTTCTACCCGAACCTGCGCAACTACGACCCCGGATCGGTCCAGATCCCCAACATGGAGATGGCCGAGAAGATGTTCCTGGCCATGGGGGCGGACCGCCACCATGACCCCGCCTTCTGGCCAGCGACGCTGGACCTGAGGACCGACGGCTCGAGCATCACCACCGACCGCCCCATGGTGGTGATGACCGGCGACGGCACCCCGAGCATCGAGTTCACCGGGAACAGCGACCGCTACTCGCTGACCAACCTGTGGGGCTCCAGCAAGAGCTTCACCGTCGTCCTGCCGACGCCGGGCGTGTACGATCTGGAGGGTCTGGAACAGATCGGCGAGGTGCGGTACACCGCCGACGGCAAGGCCGTGGTCACCGGGACCATTGCCGCCGAGGCCACCGGCCACATCGTCAAGCGGAGCGACGTGGCCGCCTCCCACGCCGGCGAGGGCGAGGCGTTCGTCGAGCCGGTCGACGGCTCGGAGATCCGGGTCCGGGCCACCGGCGGGGAGACCACCCTGTACTTCGGTGGCCTCACCGCCGACCGCAGCTACGAGGTCTTCTGCGACGGCGTGCGCGTCGCCCTGATACGCGCCGACGACAACGGATGGACATCGTACACAAGAGCCTACGGGGCCGATGAGGAGACGATCACCGTCTCTGAGGCCGCCGACTCCGTTCTGCCGCAGGTCATCAGCACCTCGCCGGCCAACGGGTCCCTTTCTATTCCTATCACCACCAACATCACTGTCGTTCTGAGCGAGCCGGTGGACCACGCCGCCTTCGAGGCCGCCTTCGCCCTCCGCGGCGACGGCGCCATCAACGGCACCTTCACCTGGACGGACAATTCCACCGCGGTCTTCGTCCCGTCCGAAGTGCTCGAGCACGACCGCAACTACACCATCGAGGTCGGGGACCTCATCGATTCCACCGGCAACGTCAACTCCACCGTGTACGCGGCGGAGTTCCGCACCGAACTCCCGGAGGCGAGGTTCACCCTCGTGGCGCACGTCCTGGACGCCGACGGCGATCCGGTCGAGAGCGCCTACGTCGAGCTCACCGGTACCGGGCTGAACGCCACCACCGGCGCCGACGGCAACGCCTCCTTCGCCCCGCTGAAGGCCGGGACCTACGAGGTCATGGTGGAGCGCGACGGCTATCGGCCGGCGCGGTTCGACGCGACCATCGGCAGCGAGAGCATCATCGCCAACATCACGCTGGAGAAGAGCATCCGACCGCAGACGGCAGCGATGGCCGACCGCCCCGCCCTGGGCCTGGAGTTCCCGCTCGCCCTGACCGCTGCGGCGTTGCTTCTCGTGGGCTTGATGGTCACGGGAAAAGCATCCGTGATCGTCCGGACCGCGGTCGGCTCGCTGTCGAGGCTAGGCCGGTCGCTGGGCCGGCTCCGGCGGCCCTAGGCTCGCCGAGCAGGGCAGGCGGGCGTCCCGCCATCCCTGCACCAGGCCGCACACCTCCGACACCACCCCCACGTAGCCGAGCATGGGCGGCATGCGGGGGTCCCTCCGCATCTTCTCCCCCGGGCTCTCGGTGGCCAGGGTGCGGCGGGCGAAGAAGGCCGCGGCGCGGTTGGCGCAGTAGCGGACGAAGGGGACCTCCTCGCCAAAGTGCTTCCTCACCAGGTAGGAGTTGTTGCGCCCCCACATGTACCGCAGGCGGATGTACCACCGCAGCACGTCCTGGCGGTAGGAGCCTTCGCACCACTCGTGCCACACCACCGCGTCCTCGCGGTACAGGATGCGGTAGCCCAGGGCGAGGACGCCGAGGCAGGCGTCGGTCTCATCTTGATGGTATCGGAAGTAGGGATCGAAGCCCACCGCTTCGATGGCCGACCGCCGGAAGGACATGTTGCAACCGACCATTACCGGGTACAGGCCATCGATGGACTGGTTGCGGGACTCGTCGAACCACAGCCCTTCGGTGGAGACGGCGTTGCGGCCCATCGACAGCCGGCCGTCCATGTGGTGCACCGGTCCGCCGACCCCGCCCACGGTCTCGTCGACGTAGCCGTCCAGGACCGCCCTCAGCCAACCCGGCTGGGCGATGGCGTCGTCGTCGATGAAGCACACCACGTCCCCGGTGGCGGCGGCCAGGCCGAGGTTCCTGGCCGAGGAGATGCCGTCCAGCTTGCGCTGGCGGACCAGGGTCAGCAGGCCCTTGGCCTCCATCTCCTCCAGGTACTCCCTCGTGCCGTCGGTCGAGGGCCCGTCCACCACGATGATCTCGTCGGGGCGGGGGTCCTGGGCGAGGAGCGATTCCAGGCACTTGGGGAGCCACTTGAGGCGGTTGAAGGTGCACACCACCACCGATGCCCTCACCCGATCACCGCCAGAAAGGCATCGGGGCCGCCGCCCCGGGAAAAGAAATCGTGACTCCAGCTCCCCGTACTATCCATGGATTTGAATGATGTGAGGTGCCGATATTTGTAGTTCATGTCGGCCACTTTTCCTCATCCCACGGCCAGGCCCAGGCTGAGGAAGGCCACGATCAGCCAGGTGTCCATCAGCGCCCTCACCGTGCCCACGTACATGAGGCTGCGGGAGCGCCAGTACAGCGCACCCAGCACCAGGCCGACCAGGAAGGTGAACACCGCGTACATGACCGAGCCCCACAGCAGCATGAGCACCGCGTTGAGCACCGCGGCCAGGGCGATCGCCGCCCCGGCGCCCATGACCCCGTGGAACGCGCGCTGCACCGCCCCCCGGAACAGCGCTTCCTCGGCGAAGCCCCACACCGCTAGCAGTGGAACGAACAGGTAGGAGGAGGTGCCCAGGGGGAACGTCTCCCAGAACCGCAGTCCCAGGGCAGCGGCCTCGGCGTAGGCGAGGGCAATGGGCAGCACGAGGACAAGCACCAGGGAGCTCTCCCGCAGCCGCGGCCGGCCCAGGTCCGGGAGGTCGGCCGAGCGGACGAACAGGGTGGCCGCGCCGACCACCACGCCCAGCAGCACCGTCGCGTCGACCAGGACGCGGCCGGAGGAGGGCATGAGCATCGCGACCACGGCCAGAGAGGCGACCAGGGCGACGGCGCCTGAGGTGGCGGAGGCCGCCTTGGTCGACGCTGCTGAAGCGTGGGCGACGGACATGAGCACCGCGCCGAGCAGCACCACCAGGCCGACGATGGCCGCCTGCCCGTCGCCCGTGGCTGCGTACATGTACGCGCCGACCCCGCCCAGGGCGGCCCACAGCGTGAGGAGGCCCAGCGGCCACAGCGACAGCTCTGAGCGGTGCCGGTACGCAGATGGGTTCGCGGTCATCTCACGCCCTCCACAGGCCCACGGCGAGGATCACCAACGAGACTAGGAGGAGGCAGAACAGGGCGGCCGACGCCGCCCGTCCTCGCGGCCCTCCGGCCCGCCGGAGGTGTAACATGCCGATCAGGCAGCCCAGGATCAGCAGGAGCGCCGGCAGGGCGAGGTCCTCCCCGAACCCCAGGGGAGGCACCGCCACCAGGATCAGCGGACGGTGATGGGCAGCCATAGCGTCCTCACCTCCCCGTGCGAGCTGTGGAGCTCGAGGAGCACCGTCCACTGCCCCGGCTGCGAGATGGAGAAGGTGATGACCCGCTCGAAGCTCTCCCCGTCCTGCAGCGAGAACTCCACACTACGTCCTTGTCCGGGCGACAGCGCCACCGGCTGGGCAGGGTTGAACGGCACGAAGGTGCTGACCTGACCGAGCGAGATGCGGATGGTGTAGTCGGCCTCCTCCCCCAGATGGTTGGTGGCGTTGACCCGGAAGAGACCCTGCTGTCCCGTCGTGAGCGTGCTGGGCAGGTGGTCCAGCCGGCCGTCCGCCCCGCTGATGGCGAAGTCGGAGAACGGCATCCCGGGGTCCTCGCTCCTTAGCGCCGACACCCCTACCGCGCCTAGGACGACGACCGACACCATGATGATCGCCGCCACCATCCTCTCGGCCGAGTTCAGCCGGCCGAGCTCCAGCTCCGGAAGGGTCAGCAGGAACTGGTCCCCGGGCGGCAGCTGGGAGCGGCGATATACCGCCAGCGCCGCGGCGACGAAGGTGATGGCAATGAGCACCACCCCCACGGTGGTGGAGTTCAGCACCAGCAGGCCACGGGTCATGACCGTCGCGACCAGAGCGACGGAGGTCGCGCTCAGACCCACCGACAGGGCGAGGCGTTCCAGAAGGGAGATGTTGAACGCCCGCTCCTCCCGGCGGAACATGAACGACTGGGCGAGGATCTCCCGCCGCCCCGGCAGCAATGCAGCTGTGAGCGCGTAGCCGGGGCAGAAGAACACCGCCGCGAAGCCCAGCACCCACATCACGGGCGAGGTGGGGAAGTACGCCGGCAGCAGTGCCGCTACCGCCACCACCGCGCACACCACGATGAGATCGTACGGTCTTCCCGGACCCGCTAGCACCTTCCCCGTCCGCCTCACCGGACCACCTCCCGCGGTCCTTTTTGCGAGGAAGATAGAGAATAACCTGCCGGCCCGGCGATGAGGCCGTCGAGGAGGCCGCGCAGCCGTGGGCCAGCGACCTCCCAGCAGTACTGTGACTCGATGAGCGCCCTGCCGCCCTGCTCCAGCCGGGCCCGCAGCTCGCGGTCATGTAACAACCGGGCGACCTGCTGGGCGAAATGTTCGGGGTTCTGACCGACCAGGCAATTGGCGCCGTCCTCCAGCTCGGGGATGCCGTCCAGCGCCAGCGGGCTGACGACGGTGGCGCGGCCGGCCGCCAGCATGTCGATGACCTTGGTCAGGATGCCCACCCCGCGCCAGGTCGGCGCCACGCACACGTCCGCGGCCGAGAGCCACGCTCCCAGGTCAGGAACGAAGCCTAGGTGGCGGACCCCCTCGGCCTCCTCTCCCAGCTGCCCGCTCCCCGCCAGGTACGCCGTGGCGTTGGGGACGGTGCGGCGCACCGCGGGCATCATCTCCCGGGCGATGTACCGCGCTGACTCCAGGTTCGGAAGGTAGTTCAGGGTGCCGAAGAACAGGACCACCGGCTCGTCGTCCGGGATACCCAGCCGCCGCCTGGCCTCTTCCTTGGGGAGAAGCGAGGCGTCCATCAGGGCGAGGTCGGCGCAGGTGGGCACGACCGCGAACTTGAGCTGCGGGAACCCCAGCTCGAGGTACGCCTCCCGCTCCCGCTCCGAGACCACCAGGACCGACGAGGCGAGGCGATGGAGCAGCCGCTCCATCATCAGGTTGGCGCGGAAGAACAGCGCCGACTTGCCCAGCTGGGCCGAGAAGTCCCGGATGTTGGCGTGGTTGTCCCACACCAGCGGCACGCCGAGCATGCGGGCGGCCAGGCCCCCGGCCAGGGCGAAGTAGGTGCCCTCGGCGAAGATCAGCGAGGCGTCCTCCTGCCGCGCCGCGCGCAGCGTCGCCCGGAAGGTGTCGGCCTCGTCCAGCGCGAACAGGAGGTACCGCAGCGGACGGCTGACGCTCTGGTCGTACACCGTCCGGTTCAGGCGCCCGGGCCGCACCGGCACCGCGTCGTACCACTGCGAGATCAGGGACAGCAGCTTGGGGGTCCGCTCGGTGGTGGCCACGTCGGTCCGCACCCACGGCAGGAAGACGACTTTGGGCGAGCTCATGCCTCCCCCTCGTAGATGCTCACCAGGCGGTCGGCGGCGACCTCATGGTCGAAGTCCCGCAGGGCCAGCTGGCGGGCGGTCCGGCCCAGCACTTCCAGCCGGACGGGGTCCTCCAGCAGCGCCACCAGGTCGATGGCCATGCCCTCCGGCTCCTGTCTGATCATCACGCCCGCGCCCTGCTCCACGATGTCGGTCCTCAGCCCCCGGCCGAACGCCGTTGCTACGGGAATGCCGCAGGCCAGCGCCTCGATGGCGGTGAACGGGAAGAGGTCGACGCGGCTGGCCACGGCCAGCACGTCGGCGCAGTTGTACAGCGCGGCCATGTCCTTCCGCTCCAGGAGATCGGTCATCAACCACACGCTGTCCTGCAGCCCCAGCGCTTCGATCAGCTGGCGGAGGCTGGCCTCCTCCGGCCCGGTCCCCTTTATGATCAGTAACGCATCGGGATCGGAGACGCGGACCCGGCACATCGCTCTCACCAGCAGGTCCATGCCCTTGTTCCAGTGCAGCCGGCCGATCGACAGGATGACATTGCGGTCCTCCTCCAGGCCGAACCGTTGGCGGGCCTCCATCTTGTTCATGGGGCGGTACAGCATGGTGTCCACGCCGGAGTGGACGACCGGCGCCATGACGCTCTCCGGAAGGCCGTTCTCCACCAGGTGGCGGCGGGCCGAGCGGGAGCGTGGGATGATGGCGTCGCAGCCCTGGGCGATCCGCCGGCCCAGCGTGGCGTAGTAGCGCTGCTGCCCCCATCCCGCCGGGCCGCGCATGAGCACGTCCAGCTCCTGCCAGATGAACATCCGGGTGCCCTTCGGCCGGGACGACCAGGTCAGATAGGTCCCCGGCTGGAAGACCTCGCCGGCCTGCACCACGTCCAGGCGCTCCTTCCTCAGCCGCTTCGCCAGCGCCGGGGTGAACGGTGCCAAGGACGGTGGGAAGGCCCAGGGCAGCCGGGTGGGCAGGTACTCGATGCGCAGCCCCTCCCGGCTGGCGGTGCGGGTCGGCCGGTATGCGTCGGAGACGAACACCGTGACGTCGTGGCCGCGGGCGTTGAGCCGGCGGGCCATCTCCACGATGTTTAGCTCGGAATCGTCGCCCACCCCGAGGCGGGCGTTGAGGACGCTGCCGTCCGCCTGGAGGTCGGCGGTCTTGGTGATGAGGTTGACCAGCCCAATGCGCATCTCACCGCCCCCGACTGTACACGACGTAGTGGTCGCCGTTGTCGTACACGCGGTAGTTGTCCACGGTCTGGTTGACGTAGAAGTCGTACATGTGGCGGATGCCCCACTGCCGGTACCACAGCTCGGAGGTGCTGTCGAACAGCCATCCGCCTTGTCCGAAGTAGACGGTGATGTTGTCCATGCTGTCGGCGACCTCGTCCCCGCCGTAGGCGGAGTTGAACTTGAGGCGGCTGTATCCCTCCTCGTCGTCCAGCCACACCGCGTACGGGTAGTAGCCGCCCACCACGTAGGTGTTGGGACCCTGCGTCGCCAGGTAGTCGGCGGCGGCCACGCTCCGGTCGCTCGATACGTACAAGCTTTCTTGGAAGAACACCGTGGAGGAGGCGGCCACCACCACCACGACGGCGAGCACCGTGAGCACCGGGCGCGCGTACCGGTGCACGCGGCCGATGAGCAGCGGGACGAAGATGATGGGCGCTACCAGCATGACGTAGAGGAGGCCGCGGTCGTACAGCTGGCCGTTGAAGAACAGCGTGTCCAGCGGCACGATGAGGAACGGCAGGAAGAACAGGGTGAGGACGTTCTTCGGTATCGGCGCGGTGGAGCGCTTCCTCGACCACAGGTAATGGATGAGGGCGAGCATCGCGGCGCCGGCGAACATCGCCACCGCCACCAGGCGGATCTGCGAGTACCACGGGCCGAAGACGTTCTCGGGCGAGGTCCGCATGGCCACCTGCTCCACCACCGTCTGTCCGGCGTACATGATGTAGCTCAGCCGCTCGATGATGAACGCCGCGATCCCAGAGGAGAACGAGGCCGAGCCGGTGATCAGCCATGCCACCCAGATGAGGATGAACGCCCCGATGGGCCAGGAGCGGTCCCACCGGATGGGGCGGTGGCGGCTCACCACCGCGCGGTACAGCCGGCCGAACACCTCCTTCATCACGACCGCCCCCAGCACGAACACCAGCGTCGTCGGGTGGGCGACCACGATGAAGGTGAACAGCCCGATGGCGGCCAGGCGCCAGGACATGCCCTCCCGCTCCAGGCACACGAAGATCAGCAGGCCGGCGGCCAGGCCGAGCGACTGCGGGGAGAAGTTGAACTGCAGCCACACGTTGGCGAAGGCGGCGATGAGGAACGCCAGCCGGTAGTCGGCGCCGGGCACGTAGGTGCGGACGAACAGGAAGATGGCGGCGACCGTTACGAGAGCGGCGAACAGCGGGTACAGGCGGAGGAAGCCCATCGCCGGAGGGTCGACCAGCGCGGCGTACGACGAGCCGAGCACGAAGAAGCCCGGGTAGTTGTAGGCGTAGGAGAATTCCGGCGTGGTCGGCATGACCCCTTGGCGCACCACCTCCAGCGACGAGTAGTAGTGCATGGTGGCGTCCCAAGTTGAGGGGTACTGCTCGAACAGGCTGGGCGCTCCCCACAGCGCCGCGAACACCACCGCCGCCTGCACGAAGAACAGCGTCTCCGACTCCTGGCGGTAGCCGAGGAAGAGGGAGACGAGCATGATCGCCATGCCCGCCCAGTACCCCGCCGGCAGCCGCCCCAGCAGGCCGAACGGGGTGTCTGGAGGGATGGTCTGCACGTTGGGGCCGAGCGAGGCCACGATAACGATGGCGAGGCCTAGGAACGATAGGGCATAGAGCAAGAGCGGGCGTATGGCTTGCTCTGACCTTCTCCCGAAGACCCCCTCCCCGTTGACCATTCTCCGATTTATTGCGAACCCGGTGCACTTTAAGCTTTCCTCGGCTCGGCCAGGGACGGCCAGCAGGCGGGCGGGGGCTGCAAAGGTTCAAATGAGCCGGGGCCGATTGTCTATCCCCCGGCCCCGCCGGCGGAGCGAACATGTGGTTACCAGGGCATCTCGCCGTCTCCTTCCTGCTGTGCCTCCCCCTGCTTGTGTACCTCAAGCGGGAGCGGCCGCTAGCACTGTTCTACGTCGGCGTGTTCGCCCTCCTTCCCGACTTCGTCCACCTCGGCTCGCTGCGGGTCGCCAGCCACTCTCTGATCGGAACAACGGCGATGACCTTCGGGCTGCTGGCCCTCCTGTACGTGCTGTTCCGCCCCCGCCTGGCGGTCATGGCCGTGGGGGTGGTGGCCGCCTACGGTCACCTGCTGGCCGACCTCTACGTCGGCTCGATCTATCCGTTCTACCCGTTCGACCCCACCTGGTACCAGCTGCACCTGTTCAACTCGCCGTTCGACATCACCGCCGAGCTCACGCTGGCGTCAGCGGCGCTGGTGATCGGGGTGGTGCTGTTCGGCGTCCCCCGACTGCTCCGCGGCTGCGACGCGCTGTCGCGCTCGGAGCGGAACAACCTCCTCTTCCTGTTGGTGCCGTTCGGGGCGATGTTGGTGCTGCAGGGCGCCTACTACGCCTACCTCGCCACCCTGATGCCGTACGACCCGGCGCGGTTCGCGCTGCTGCTGTTCTTCCTCGTCCCCTTGCTCCTCGCCGCCGCGGCCTTGCTGCGCGCCCTGCGGCCCCGTAAGGCGCCGAGATAGACACCACGCAATCTCTGGTCTGAGAAACCTTTAAGTAAGGAGGGGTCTAAATTTATCTTTCGCCGATAAGTAAAATTCGGATATCTGGCTAAACGATTTTCGAGCTTTAGCTCAAACGTGGGTGGTTCGAGTCAAAGCGCGAGGGGTGGTTCAATCAGCGTTAGCTATGTTCATTGGAGGGGTGGCCCTTGGTGAGAGCCAAGGTAGTGGTGATGCTCCCGGCCCTCAACGAGGAGGCGAGCATCGGCAAGGTCATAGACAACATACCGTTCAAGGAGCTCCGGGAGAAGGGCTATGACGCCATCGCCGTCGTGGTGGACGGCAACTCCACTGACCGCACCCTGGAGGTGGCCCGAAAGAAAGGGGCCAAGGTCATCGTCCAGAAGGGAAGGGGCAAGGGCATGGGGGTCCGGCAGGCGTTAGCGCTGTGCCGCCCTCCGGAGGTGGTGCCCGAGGTGCTGGCCCAGAAGAAGGGCATCTGCCAGGCGGTAGAGGACCTGAGCTCGATGCTGGACACCAAGTACCTGGTCATGCTCGACGCCGACGGCACCTACCCGCCGCGGCACATCCTGGACGTGATCGCCGCCCTGGAGGAGGGGGCGGAGGTGGTCATGGGCTCCCGCCTGATGGGCGAGATCCATGAGGGCGCCATGACCCAGCTCAACCGCTTCGGCAATACCCTCCTCAGCGATATCGCCTCGATACTGTACCAGCGGCGGTGCACCGACCTGTGCACGGGGATGTGGGGGTTCAGCTCCAAGGCCCTCGAGACCCTGCAGCTCGACTCCCGCCACTTCGAGCTGGAGGCCGAGATGTTCGCCGAGTCGGCGAAGAAGGGCCTCCGCATCGCCGAGGTGCCCATCACCTACCTGCCCCGGGAGGGGGAGACCAAGCTGGTCCCCCTCAAGGCGGGGTTCACCATCCTCAGCAAGCTGCTGGAGCGGCGCTTCTTCAACGCCGACGGGGTGTGGGAGATGAAGACGACCGAGAGCTCGGAGACCTCGGCCTCGCCCGTCTCCTTCCAGTTCCTCTGAGTGGTATCATGCGCGTCGCGATGGTCACGCCGGAGTACCTGAGCTGGGGCGGGGTGGGCAGCTACGTCAACCAGCTCGCCAACCACCTGCCGGACGAGTTCGAGGTCCACGTCCTCTGCCTGGCCCATGGCGACCACGAGGTCGAGGACACCGACCGGCTGAAGGTCCATCCCTTGGGCACCGCCCGGGACACCTTCATGTACAACAACCAGTTCCAACTGGCGCTGTGGCGCTCGTTCCGGGAGCTGAACGATGCCTACCGCTTCGACCTGGTGCACGCCAACCACGCCCAGATGGCCGACCTCCTGCTCAAGGTCCTCGGCTCCGAGGTGCCGTCGGTGACGACCGTCCACACCACCATCGGCTCGCAGCGCATGGGGACCAAGGCCGCCGGCCTGCCCCTCGGACAGCTGGAAACGTCGGAGCGCATGACCGCGCTCCTGCTCCCCCTGCTGACCGCCGCCGAGCGGGTGTACATGAGGAAGTGCTCCTCCCTCATCTTCGTCTCGGAGTTCATCCGCGACTGGTGCCGCCGCTCGTTCCCGCTGTCCTGCCCAGGCGAGGTCATCCACAACGGCGTCGACACCGCCCTGTTCGGGCCCAAGGACCTCAGGGAGTGCGGGCAGAGATTCCCTCAGCTTGAGGGGATCGAGAACGTGGTGCTGTTCTCCGGCCGCATGATCGCCCTCAAGGGCATCGCCACCGCGCTGGAGGCCCAGCGGCGCCTCGACCCCGGGCTGAAGGCGCACTTCGTGTACGCCGGCAACGGCTCGCCGGAGCAGTGGAAGGCGATGGCCCGCCAGGTCGGGCTGGATAGCTCGCAGTACACCTTCCTGGGCTCGGTGCCCTACCACCAGATGCCGTACCTGTACCCGCTGGCGTCGGCGTTCATCCTTCCGTCGTACTCGGAAAGCTTGCCGCTCACCGTCCTCGAGGCCATGGCCGCGGGGACCCCGGTCATCGCCTCCGCGGTGGGGGGCGTGCCGGAGATCATCGTCGACCGCCAGCACGGGCTGCTGGTCCCGCCCCGGGACCCCGGGGCGCTGGCCGAGGCCGTGGGATCGGTGCTGACCGACCCCCGGTTCGCCCGCTCGCTGTGCATCCAAGCCCGCGACCGGGTGCAGGAGGAGTTCAGCGCCGCGGTGATGGCCAAGCGGACCGCCGCGGTGTTCCGCCGGACGGTGGAGGGATGCGCATGAGGGTGCTGCTCGTCAACCCCCCGCGGTTCGAGGGCATTCCGGTCATTCGCGAGGAGCGATGCGAGATCACCGAGCGCTACTCGGTGCTGGAGCCCTACAGCCTGCTGCAGACCGCCTCCCTGCTCCGCCAGCAGGGGGACGAGGTCGCCCTGCTGGACATGAACGGGTTCGACCTCCCGTACAGCGAGCTGGACGCCGCGGTGCGGCGCCATCGCCCCGACCTGGTGGTGTTCCGGTTCACTCCGACCACCTACGACTGGGACGTCCGCACCGCCGCCATGGTGAAGGCGGTGGACGGCAGCATCGCCACCGCCGGCATCTGCTGGACGCTGCACACCATGCCCGAGGCGGTGCTGAGGGACGCCCCCGACCTCGACTACTACGTCCGCCAGGACTACGAGGTGGTGACCCCGGCGCTGGTCAGGGCACTGGAGGAAGGGACGACCGATCGGGTGGAGGGGATCGCCTTCCGCCGCGGCAGCGAGGTCGTCACCACGCCGCCGGCCACCCCGCTGAAGGATTACGATACCTTGCCCATCCCGGCCTACGACCTCCTGCCGTCGCTGGACCCGTACTTCGTCACCGCCCCCGCCGGGCAGCCGTTCACCATATTGTACACCAGCAAGGGATGCCCGTTCCGGTGCTCGTTCTGCACCGTGGCCGGCACCCCGCTGAAGATGCGCTCGGCCGAGCACATCCTCGACGAGCTTCGGTATCTCAAGGAGCGGTACGGGCTGCGCACCGCGTCCTTCTTCGACGAGACCTTCACCTTCGACCGCAAGCGGGTCGAGGTCATCTGCCGCCGGCTGACCGAGGAGCGGCTGGACATCCAGTGGTACTGCAACACCCGGGCCCAGCTGGTCGATCCCGAGCTGCTGCGGACCATGCGCCGGGCCGGCTGCCGGGGAGTGTCGTTCGGCATCGAGTCGGGAAGCCAGCGCATCCTCGACTCGGTGGACAAGAAGATCACGGTGGAGCAGGGACGCCAGGCCATCGAGTGGGCCAAGGCCGCCCGGCTGAAGGTCTTCGCCTCCTTCATCCTCGGCCTGCCTGGTGAGGACTGGAGCACCGTGCAGGAGACCCTCGACTTCGTGAAGGACACCTTGCCCACCTCGGCCCAGTTCAACGTCGCGGTGCCGTATCCAGGGACCAGGCTGTACGAGCAGATTTACGGCACCGAGGCCCGAGAGGTCGACTTCCGCCGCCTGTACCAGGACGACGCGGTGGTGGGGACCGAGCGCCTCACCCCCCAGGACCTGAACCGGGCGAGGGAGATGGCCTACCGGACGCTGTACTCGTCGGGCCGGTGGTGGGGAGCCAACATCGCCCACGTACTGCGGGAGCCGGCCGACCTCAACCTGGCCTTCCGCTACGCACTGAAGATCGCCAACAACTACCTGTTCCATGGAATGAAGCACGCCCACTAGGTGGAGAAATGGAGACCCGTCGCATCGTCATGACATCGACCTTCTATCCGCCCTTTCACTTGGGCGGGGACGCAGTGCACGTCAAGTACCTGGCCGAGGAGCTGGTACGACGGGGCCACGAGGTCCACGTGCTGCACAGCCTCGACGCTTACGACCTCAAGTCCCGAGGTCACCGTCCCCGGCCGATGCCCAGCGAGGTGAACACCTACCCGGTGGAGACGAACATGGGCTCGGCCTCGGCGGCCATCGCCTACCTGACCGGGGCCAATCGCGCGGCGGAACGGGCGCTGCGCCGCCTGGTGTCCAAGGTGCACCCCGACTGGGTGCACCACCACAATATCTCGCTGCTCGGCCACGAGGTGCTGGGAATCGGCAAGATGCCCAAGCTGTACACCGCCCACGACCACTGGCTGGTGTGCCCTCGGAACGATCTGATGTACAAGGGCAAGGAGCGGTGCACCCGCCGCGACTGCACCACCTGCTCCTTCCTCTCCGGCCGGCCGCCCCAGATGTGGCGCAACGGCTCGTTCTCGCAGAACATCGGGGGCATCTACCGCGCCATCGCCCCGTCCCAGTACATGGCCGGGGTGCTCATGGACCTCATGGGCCTGCGCTCCGAGGTGCTGCCGAACTTCGTGCCCCGCCCCCCGGCCGCGGAGGCCGCGGAGGCGGCGCCACATTTCGTCTTCGTCGGGGTGTTGGAGCCGCACAAGGGCCTCGACCTCCTGCTGCGCGCCTACGTCGAGTCGGGAGTGGAGGCAGAGCTCCATGTCCTAGGCAAGGGAAGCCTGGAGCCGATGGTGGACGAGTACGCCGCCCGGACCGGGGGCAGGGTCAAGCGGCTGGGCTTCCTGTCGCGGGACGAGCTGCTGCCGGAGGTCGCCTCCGCCCTGTGCATGGTGGCGCCGTCGAAATGCGACGAGAACTCCCCGCTGTCGTGCATCGAGGCGCTGTCCCTCGGCGTGCCGCTGGTGGTGTCGCCGCGGGGCGGCCTGCCCGAGCTGGTGTCCGGGCCATGCGGCCTGGTGGTCGACCTGACGGTGGACGGCCTGGCCTCGGCCCTGCGGATGTTCGAGAGCGAGCCGGCGATGCGCCGCACCATGGCCGCGAACGCCAAGCGGCGGTACGAGGAAGCGCACACCCCGGACCGGTATCTCGAGCAATACCTCAAGTTGGCGGAGGTGCCGACATGAGGGTCGCGCTCGTCAACGTGGGCTTCATGCCCCACGAGGCCGACCTCCGGCCCGCCCCGCCCTTCGGCATCATGCAGCTGGGCGCATACCTGAGGGAGACGGGACACGACGTCCAGCTGTTCGACTGGTCGGGGGAGGAGCTGGACGATGAGAAACGAGATACGTTGCGCTCCGCCCGCGCGGAGGTTGTCGGCGTCCACGTCAAGGTCAGCTCGGCCATCGTCCGGGCCATGGAGGTGTCGCGGTGGGCCCGCGAGGACGGCGCGAAGGTCGTCTGGGGAGGCCCCGGGCCGACCACGCTGCCTCACGAGTGCTTGCGCGACGCCCCGGTGGACGTAGTGGTGCTGGGAGAAGGCGAGATAACCACCGCCGAGCTCCTTGACACCCTGGAGCGGGGGGGCGAGCTGGGGGCGGTGAGGGGCATCGCCTTCCGGCGGGACAGGAAGACCGTGCGCACCACCCCACGACAGCGGATCGCCGACCTCGATGCCTTGCCCTTGCCATGGTGGGAAGGTCTCGGCGACCTATCGAGGTACCACGTGCCACTGCACGGCCGCTCCGCCGTGCCGCTGGTCACCTCCCGGGGCTGCGTGGGCAGCTGCGGGTTCTGCTACGCCCGGGGGATGTGGGGCGGCAAGTGGATCGGGCTGTCGCCCAAGCGGGTGGTGGAGAGCATGGAGCACGTCATGTCCCTCGACCCCGCGGTGGGCGGGTTCCTCCTCATCGACGACCTGTTCTACGCCCAGCAAGGCCGGGTCCGGGAGATCTGCCGGATGATCAAAGAGCGCGGTCTAGACCTAGTGTGGAACTGCGAGGTCCGGGCCGACATGATCGACCCCGACCTGCTGCGGGTGATGCGGGGGGCAGGCTGCCGCCAGGTCCTCATGGGTGTGGAGACCGGCTCTCCCCGCCTGCTCAACCTGGCTAACAAGAACATCACCGTCGACCGTATCAGGGAAGCCGCCCGGGCGCTGCACGAGGCCGATATCGAGATCTACGCCATGCTAGTGAACGGCCTGCCCGGAGAGACCGAGGAGGATCTCGCGGCGACCGAGCAGTTGCTGCGGGAGATCAGGCCGGAGTACACCGAGTTCTCCACCTACATGCCCTACCCGGGCACCCCGCTGTACCCCCAGGCGTTGGCCAGCGGGTGGGAGCCGCCCCGCACCCTGGCCGAGTGGGGGGAGCTGGGCACCTTCGACATCTCGGCGGTCGACCGCAAGGGGCTGACCCAAGTGCCTGGAAAGACGTACCGGGACCTGGCCCGCCGGACCAAGCGCCGGGCGGTGGTGCGCTCCTACGTACAGGCGGTGACGAAGGACCCCTTGTCGGCGCCGGCCCGTGGGATGAGGTTCCTGTTCAAGCGGGACGAGGAGGGAGGCTGAATGACGATGACATCGCGGGGAGGCCGAAAACCATGTTGAACGTACAGATCATCGATTCCACCGACGACCTGACCGCGATACAGGCGGAATGGGAGGCGCTGCGCAAGGCCTGCCGGGCATCCATCTTCTCGTCCTTCGACTGGGCAGTGGAATGGCTGCGGCACTTCGACCGCCTGGCCGTTCCGCGCATCGTACTGGTCGACGACGACCTCGAGCTGGTCGGCCTCGCTCCCTTCGTGGTCATGGAGCACCGGGCCATGGGCATCAAGATGAAGAAGCTGTCCATGGTCGGCAACGGGGCCGGGGTGGCCGAGCTGTACGACCTCGGGGTCATGGTCAAGGACGGCCGGGCGGACGTCCTCGACGCCATCGTGGAGGCGATGGAGGAGCTCGACTGGAACGTGCTGCACCTCAACGAGCTGCGGGCGAACGAGGTCAACCAGGCGCTGTACGAGCGGGTGGCGGATAGGTGGGAGACGGACGAGACGGTCCACATCCCTTGCCCTCGCACCGACCTGCCGCCCACCGGCGATGTTCTGGAAGTGATGTCGTCCCGCACCCGCCGCACCGTGCGGAAGGTCATCGCCCAGCTGGAGGCGGAGAACCGCATCGGCTATCGCACGGTAGACCTGCCGGAGGAGACGGCCGAGGCCGCCTGGATGTACGCGCTGCAGCACATGGAGCGGTGGAACGAGAAGGGCGGGAGCATCTTCAGCAACGAGAGCCTGTCCGCCTTCCTCAAGTCGGTCATGCGAGCGACGGCGGAGGAGGGCCGAGGGGTCATCTACGAGGTGTGGATCGACGGCTCGCTGGCGTCGCAGATGCTGTGCCTGGAGGACGGCGACCTCATGCGCGCCTACCGGGTGGGGATGAACAACCGGTTCGCCGAGCTCTCGCCGGGGAACCTCGTGGCGTACTACGCCATGCAGGAGGCCCAGCGGGCCGGCTTCGTGCAGTTCGACTTCGGGGCCGGGCCGGAGGAGTTCAAGTACCGCCTGGGGGCCAAGGACGTCCCGCTGATGCGCATCCAGGCCAAGCGGGGCACGGTGCGGGCGATGGCCAAGCTGTCCTCGCTACCGGGGGTCCGCCAGCTGGTCGACCGCTCGGGGGCGAGGGAGCAGGCGCTCAGGGCGTTCCACGAGTAACCGCGCCCGGTCGGCCTCAGCGCTCGTGCTCGTGGCGGTGGTGCTGGTCCGGCCAGTGCACGTGGCTGTGGACGATCGCCTCATGCTCATGCTCGTGGGAATGCGGGCCCTCCGCCCCGTCAGGGTGGGGATGCCGGTGATGCTCATCGGCGACGTGAGGATGGTTGTGCACGATCGCCTCATGGCGATGGAGGTGGGCATGCCGCTCCGCCGCCAGGGCGCCCACGCCCACGGCCATCAGGATTGCGGCGGCGAGGAACGGCAGCGTGACCTCGTCGCCCAAGAAGGCGATGGAGACCCCCGCTCCCACGAACGGGCCGAGGCTGAAGAACGCCCCCGTCCTCGAGGAGCCGAGGCCCTCCAGGGCCCTGATGAACAGCACCAGGCTGACCCCATAGCTGAGCGCGCCCAGGAGCAGGGCGAGTAGAATCGAAGGAGTGAGGACGACAGACCACCCGAGCAGGAGGGCGATGACCAGCGAGGTCCCTCCGGCCATGACCCCTTTCACCTGGGCGATGCGGACGGGGTCCCGGCCGGAGATCTGTCGGGTGAGGTTGTTGTCAATGCCCCAGCACACCATGGCCAGGACGATGAGGATGGGCCCCATGGCATCGAGCTCCCCCTGGCCTGGGTCCCAGGCCAGCAGGACGCCGGCCGAGGTCATGAGCAGCAGCGCCGCCCACAGCCGTCCGCCGGCGTGCTCTCGGAACACCATCACGGCGATGAGGGCCGTCGCCACGCCTTCCAGGTTGAGGAGCAGAGAGGCGGCGAAACCGCTCACGGTGGTCAGGCCGACCATCAGAGCGATGGGCGCTACCACCCCTCCAGCGACCACTGCGCCCAGCAGCCAGGGGATGTCCTTCTTGACTAAGGGAGCCGACCTCGCTTCTCGCGGGGTGATCGCCGCCCGGACGGCGCTGATGAGCGACAGGCCGATGAACGCGCCCAGGTACAGGAGGGCGGCCAGGGCCACCGGCGGGACGTCGGCGAGTAGGACCTTCGCCACTGGAGCGCTGATGCCGAACAGCGCGGCCGATGCCATCACGTAGACGAGAGGTCCCTTTTCCATAGCCGATCGCCGTACGCAGGATGAGCGTCAGCGCTATGAGCCTTTGCCCGCACCTCAGCACGGTGCCGCTGGAGTAGCGCCGTCGTCCCGTTCCGAGGGCGCGGCCCTTGCTCCCTTGACCGCGAGGTATGCGCAGGCCGCCATGACCATCACCTCGCCGATCAGCCGCATGAAAGCGAGCTCGAACGCCCAGGTGAGGACCGATAGGTCGAGCACCCCTAGGAGCGCGATTGCCAGCGCGTAGCTCAGCGTTCCCGCCGCCAAGAGGGCGATCCCGATCCACATGAACGACCGGAAGAGGGGGCCTCCAGCGTCCTTCCTGAGCACCGCTCTCCAGCTCAGAGCACCTCCGATCAGCAGCAACGGGGTGCTGAGCACGAACATCAAATCCAGCGACCTCACCGGCCACCCGTAGACTAGATGAGCGCTGAGCAGAGGGGCCACGGCTGCCAAGGCGGTCACCACGATAGCTGCCACCATGACATAACGGCCGTAGGACCAGTCGAGCTCGAGCCCCCTGAGCAAAGTGCGGAAGGAGAGGAACGCTCCTATCGCGTAGAGAAACAGGGCGGTTATCTCGAGGGACGACATCATGGCATACCACGTCTCGGTCCCCGCCTGCACGCCCAACCAGGTCTCGTACCAGGTCAAGGACATATAGTTCAGGAGGAATAGGGCGGCCGTGAAGAGGAACGCTCCAGAGACCATCAAGGCGAAGTGGTAGCGGGAGGGTGCCCGGGGGCGCTCCAGCGCCCTCAACACCAAGGCGCTGCCGAGCATGAACAGGCCTGCGCCCAGCGACTGGGCGAGGAGCTTCGCTACCATAAGGGACTGAAAGAACCCGTAACTAGCCTCGAAGGGCAGACCAAGCAGGTATATGGTCCCCATCTCCACAGGGCCTATGTACGAGTACCCCAAGGGCAGCAACCCCACAACGGTCAGCACGAAGCCTGCCCAGATCAGCAATCTCACGATTCGGGCATCGATGCCAGCAACCAACCTATCAAGCAGTTTCATTTTCCCTCACCGAGATAATAATATATCTCGACAATATATAATATAAATAGGTCAGCGTTATCACAAAAAGAGAGAAGTTCAGCCCGGTCTGCCTCATCGAGCAAACGTGCTGTGCCATCGTCCCCTCCGTCCCGGCCGGGGGCCCTCAGAACGCGTCGGCGGCGCTGTGGACCTCGATGCCCCGCGAGGTGATGGAGTACGGCTTGACCCGGCGGGAGTGCTGGATGCGGCGCATCTTCATCACCCGGATGGTCAGCTGGATCTCCCCCTTCTCCCGCTGCTCCTCGTACCGGAGGCCGATGACGCCGTCCACCGCGTACTCGATGAGGCCGTCGCGCGAGGCGTTGGGGTTGTCGTCCTGCACCTCGGCGGTCATGAGGCACGTGGCACCGGTCCCCTTGATCATCTGGATGAGATTGAACAGGTTGACGCGCTTGTCGTGGTCGCTCTCGTACAGCATGTTCAGCAGCGACACCGAGTCGAGGACGATGCGCGATGCCCCGAACGAGCGGACGAACTCCGGCAGCTCCGAACGGATGCGGCTGATGGTGTTCTTGGCGTCGGTCGGCTCCAGCTTCACCACCGCCAGCTGCCTCTGGTCGGTGTACGGCTTAAGGTCCCACCCGAAGGAGGCGGCGTTGCTGAGGATGCTGGCCTGGTCCTCCTCCAGGCTGATGAAGATGCCTTTCTCTCCCTCCCTCAGGCCCTGCTGCAGGAACTGCAGGCCGAAGGTCGTCTTGCCCGTACCGAAGGAGCCCATCACCGCCACGGCCTGGCCCTTGGGCAGGCCGCCGTTCAGCATGTCGTCCAGGCCCTCTATACCCGTCTTGACCCGATCCATGGTATCACGCGATCCTTTCCGTGTCGATGACCACCAGCCCGCTCTGCGCCGACACCGTGGTGGCGAACCGGGCGATGCGTTCCTTGTCCAGGTGCGGGAGGAGGGAGATGAACTTCTCCACGTACATGTACCGCTGGCGCCTCGACGAGTTGGCGTACCGGCTCCACTCGAACACCAGCGCGCCGTCCACCGAGTCCATGATCATGCGCTGCTTGCGGTCCTCCAGGACGTTCTCGGTGAGGACCAGGTACACGATCCCGCCCCACTTCTTGGCCACCCGCTGCATCCCCCTCAGCACCGCCACCAGGTCGGTGATCTCGATGTTCGCGCTGACCACCAGGTCGGTGAGGGAGTCGATGACCACCATGGAGCCGGGAGCGTTCTCGTCCAGGTAGTTCACCAGCGACTCCAGGACGCTGTCGTTCGACGGTCCGGAGAACAGCGAGCCAGGGTCGCTGCCCGTCCACGAGCGGGGCACCAGGGTCCGGCGGAAGTACGCCTCGGAGAAGTCCTTGAATTGCACCACCCGCTCGAAGGAGTCGGAGAACTCCTTGTTGAAGGAGCACTGCATCTCCTGCAGGACCTCGTCGCGGGAGCGGGAGAAGGTGATGTAGCAGATCTTGTCGGGCAGGGTGGCGTTCTTGCCCGGCCCCAGGAGGAAAGCCGCGGACTCGGGGTTCTCCTTGACCATGGACAGCTTGGCCGCCGAGGTCAGGGCGAACTCCATCTGCCCCGCGCCCACCCCACCGATCAGCAGAACGACCGACCCGGCGGGAAAGCCCCCCTTGATGATGGAATCAAAATCGGCCACCCCAGAAGGGATACTCTTCGCTACTGCTCCCATCCCATGCACCTGACGGCGGAAGATATCGTCAGACAGAATATAGAGCTTTTGACATAGAAACTTAGAATAAAAAAGGCCGAGCGCTCTCTCGGAGCGCTGCTCACTGGCCCAGGGACTCCACCGCCCGCTCCTTGCGCTCCAGCTCCCGGTCCAGCAGGACCGTGCTACCGAAGTAGTGTGCCACTAGCCCCGCCGTGGTGCCGATCAGGGGAAAGATGAACCACAGGAACTCCGGAACGAACAGCATGTTCACGGCGAACAGCACGGTGTTCACCGCCGCCACGACCGCGGCGTGGGCCTTGAGCCCTCCCTTGGCTTCCATCCGCTCGACCGTCCTCATCCTTGCCTTGTACTCCTCGACGCTCATTGTCTCGGGCATTTGTCTCACCTGATGACCACCACCCCGGATGGGCGTCATATGGGTGAGTCAACCGGTCGGGGACGGGACGGTCAGAATGGGCAAGTAATAAGGGAGCTCGGTTAACCGAGAGGTTAACGGAACGGCAGCGATGCCGATGCTGGCACTGTCCGCTCGGCCCGGGGCGCTTCGTCGAGCAGGCGGTCCTTCCACGAGACCAGCCGCCTGCCGGAGTAGATGAGCTGAGGAACGACGGACTCGAACAGCCCGGTGGCGAACATCTCCTCGCAGACCGTGCTCAGCGCCCTCATCGATGGGAGCCACACCGTGAGCAGGACGGTACCAGGGAGGTTGCTGAACGCCACGGTGTACACGGTGCTCGGCCCGAACCGCTCCCGCAACAGGCCCATCGCCCTCCCCCGGTCGACGTCTGGTCGCACCGCCAGGTGAACGATTGCCACCACATCCCGGGAGAAGTCCGGCGACCACTCGATGGTCAGGCGGGCCGCGCCCTCCCTGGTCATACGGTCCAGCCGCTGGCGGACCGTGCGTGCGGACACCCCGACCTCGGAGGCGACCTCGGTCAGCTTCTTCCGCGAGTCGGACCGCAGCGACCGCAGTATACGCAGGTCGAGAGGGGACAGTGAAGCGCCTTCCGAAGGCACCCTGACCCCGTCGGGCCGCACCATGTGCATGCCCAGCACTGGCCGGGGGACCTGCCCCCGCGCCCGCACGGTCTCCAGCAGCCCGTCGATGTCCCCCACCCCCCTCAGGAAGGCGTTGACGTACAGCTGGTTCCCTCCCCCGAAGAGGACCGAGGCGATGGCGTCGTTCTCCGCCAGGCGGTCCACCGTCCGGCTGAGCAAGGGCGCCTCGGAATGACCGAACACCATCACCGGGAGGCCTTTGAGGGCGCTGATGTCCACCTCCGCCACGAAGCCCCGGACGATCCCGGCGTCCACCAGGCCCTGCACCCGCTTGTACGCCGCGGGCACGGTCATCCCGAGCTCCCGGGCAAGCTCCTTGTAGGGGGCGCGGGAGTTGCGGAGCAACCTCTGGCACAGCAGGACGTCGACCTCATCCATGGCGGAACACGCGGTACCGGGAACGCCGTACGGGTAGAGGTACTTGGCGATGGACGCTCACCGTCGCACCAGCAACACCAGCGCCGCGCTCGCCACCAGCAGGGCCCCGGTGACCGCGACCGGGAGGGTCCACGAGCCAGTTAGGTCGCGGAGGTACCCCGCCACCACCGGGGAGAGCAGAGCGCCGAACTCCGCCACCAGGTTCCACATCCCGAACGCCTGTCCCATCTGGGCGGGGGGCGCGAGGTCGGAGGTCAGGGCCATGTGCACCGTCTGCATGGCGGAGAACGGCAGGCCGACGGCGAAGATGAGGGCGCCGATCACGACGTAGTCGCCCCCGCCCATCCCCAGATAGGCGCCGAGGGCGAGGACCAGGGCGGCCACCACCAGGCACAGCGCCACATACAGCTTCCTCCTTCCCGCGGCCGCCGTGCGGTCGGTGAGTAGACCACCTAAAGGATACCCCAGGCCGTTGGCCAGGCCGAAGAAGGCGGCGTACAGCGCCGCCCCGTCCAGGCCGATGGAGGCCGACTCGGACACCACCAGCAGCGCCCAGAAGCCGAAGAACCACAGGGTGTAGAGGATCGGCACCGCGGAGAGGTACATGAGCACCAGGTCGCGGTCCCGCAGCACCGCCGCGTTGCGGCGGCCCAGCAGGAGGTAGATGGCCCCGACCAAGGCGAGGGCGGTCACCGCCACCGCCCCCACCTGCACCAGCTCCGAGAGCCCGAAACCGTCCACCGCCGCGAACACCGCCATGAGGACGACGAGGAGGACGGCGCAGTAGGCCAGCAGGCGCACCGCCGCCCGGCCCAGCCGTTCCGCCCCTCCCGCCGGGCGGAGGTGCCGCCACAGCCCCACCGCCACCCCTAGGGTGGGAAGGGAGAACAGCAGGAAGGGGAGCGTCCACGCCTCCTCCCCCATCCATCCCGCCCACTCCAGCAGGTGAGGGGTGAGCAGGGTCGCGGCGGTCAGCCCGACCGCCAGCCCTGAGAACACGATCCCCATGGCCAGCCCCTTCTTCTCCGCCGGGGTGGTGGAGGCGATGAGGGCGCGGTCGTTGGAGTAATACGCTCCTTCCACCAGCCCGGTGAGCACCCTGGCCGCCACGAAGGCGTATAGGGAGCGGGCCATCCCGGTGAGGAGGGTGGTCGCCCCCGCGAGGAGGGTGGAGAGCACCACCATGGAGCGGCGACCGTAGCGGTCGCCGAGATAGCCAGCTGGGAACTGGGTGAGCATGTACCCGGCGAAGAACATGCCGCCGATGAGACCGCCCAGGGCATGGGGCATGGCCGCGTGGGCGACCATGGGCAGCTCCTCCCCGATCATCCACGCCACCACCGGGCCGGTGATGGAGCGGTCGATGTACAGGAACGTCCAGGCCAGGAACAGCCACGTCCAGGTGGTGTGGTACGGCCTCCATCGTGCGCGTGCGTCCCTCTGCCGGCCCATGCGAACCCTCTCTCGCGGGCCGTTTCCTGGTTTAACGGGCTGGCAACGACAAAACAGTGCCCGTCAGGGCGACATGGCGGGGGCGGTATTTCACGACGTCGGTCCCGCGGCGAGGAGCTCGAGCGCCCTCTCCGCCGCCGCCTGGCGGACCTCCTCCCGGTCGCCGGGGAAGACGTGCCGCTCCACCCGGCCGCCCGTCCCGTCGTCCAGCGCGATGTACGTCAGGCCGATGGGCTTCTCCATGCTCCCCCCGCCCGGTCCGGCGATGCCGGTGACCGCCAGCCCGATGTCCGCGCGTCCGGCCCGCCGGGCCCCCGCCGCCATCTCCAGCGCGCACTCCGCGCTGACCGCGCCGTGCTCTCTGAGAGTGAGGTCATGTACTCCGAGCACATCGGCCTTGGCCTGGTCGGAGTAGGTGACGAAGGAAGCGAGGAAGTATCGGGAGGAGCCGGGAAGGGCGGTGAGCAGGGCGCCGATGAGGCCCCCCGTGATCGACTCGGCCAGCGCGACGGTCTTACCTTCAGCGAGGAGCCGCTGGGCGGCCCGCTCGGCCGCGCTCAGAACGTCACCTCTGACTGGTCCCTGGTGATCTCCCGCAGGCGCTCGTCGCCGCCGACCTCATGGATGGTCTCCGCGACGCCCGGCGGAACGAGATGCTCCCACTCCAGCCCGGCCACGATGCGACGGCGGATCTCCGTGCCGGAGTACAGCTCGCGGTTGAACATGGGGGGCGCGCGGACCTCGTAGCCGGCTTCCTCGAACAGCCGGCGGGTCAGCGGGTTGTTGGTGTACACGTCCTGGAAGGGCGGCACCAGCGAGGCCACGTGGGCGACCCAGATGGAGTAGCGGTTGATGTCCACGATCGGCACCAGGAAGAAGTTGTCCAGCCCCTCGTCGTGGAAGGCGCGGGACATCATGAGGTGCCGCTCGCCGGCGGTGAACGGGTTGTCGAAGGTATGGGAGAGCTGGGCGCTGCCGATGCCGATGATCATCCGGTCGCACTGTCCGGCGATGGTCTTGATGACCTCCATGTGCCCGTTGTGGAACGGCTGGAACCGACCGATGAGCAGCGCACTGACCTCTCCCCTGCGCATGACCGAGGAAGAACGCGGCAGGATATTTATAACTTGGACCGGAACGAAAGAAAAGAAGGAGAAAGGGGTTTACTGCGCCGCGGGGCGGCCGGGAGGCAAACCCATGGCGACCTTGCGCTCCACCAGGTCGGACAGCTTGCGGAGCAGGCTGTCCTTCTTGGGCCCGCCGACCAGGGCCTTCTCCAGCACCTCGCCCAGGGTGTCCACCGGGATGACCTCGATCTTCCCGACGTACCGCTTCTCCAGGACGACGTCGCGGAGGTTGGCGCGCGGGATGAGCACCCGCTTGATGCCGGCCTCGGCCGCGGCCTCGATCTTGGCGGTGACCCCGCCGACCGGGAGCACCAGGCCGCGGACCGACAGGGAGCCGGTCATGGCCAGGGTCTGGTCCACGGGGACCTCCTCGAAGGCGGAGATGACCGCCGTGGCTACGGAGATGGAGGCGGAGTCGCCTTCCACGCCCTCGTAGGTGCCGACGAACTGGATGTGGACATCGTGGTTGGCGATGTCCTCACCGGTGTACTTCTTGACCAGGGCGGAGACGTTCTGCACCGCTTCCTTGGCGATCTCCCCCAGCTTGCCGGTGGCGATGACCCGGCCGCCCGACTTGGTCTGAGCAGGGGTCACCTCGGCCACGATGGGCAGGACGATGCCGGAGAACTCGGCCATGGAGCTGTCGGTGTTGAGGGCCGCCAGACCGTTGACGGTGCCGATGGACTCGCCCTCGGTGATGAAGGTCTTGTAGTCCCGGCTGGACTCCAGGTACCGGTCGGCGATCTGCTGCTCCAGGGAGCGGGCGATGCGCTTGGCCTCCATCACCATCTCGGCGGTGACGAGGGGCTGCTGCTTCTCCCGGGCGACGTCGCCAGCGACGCGGACCAGGCCGCCCAGCTCGCGGAGGCGCAGGGTGAGCAGGCCGTGCCGGCCGGCCCGGCGCTGCGCTTCCTTGATGATCTCCCCGACCGCGCGCTTGTCGAAGTGGGGGATCTTCTTGTCCTTGGCCACCTCCTGGGCGACGAAGCGGACCAGCTTGTCGCGGTTCTCCACGGTGTCGTCCATGGTCGAGCGCATGAACACCTCGTACCCGTAGCCCCGGATGCGGGACCGCAGGGCGGGGTGCATGCCCTGGATGGCGTCGAGGTTGCCGGCGCAAACCAGGATGAAGTCGCAGGGGACGGGCTCGGACTTGACCATCGCGCCGGAGGAGCGCTCCGACTGCCCGGTGATGGAGAACTTGCCCTCCTGGAGGGCGGTCAGCAGGCTCTGCTGGCTTTCCATGCGGAGCATGTTGATCTCGTCGATGAACAGCACGCCCTTGGAGGACTTGTGGATCGCCCCGACCTCCAGCCGCTCGTGGGCCGGGGTCTCGAGGCCTCCGCTCTGGAAGGGGTCGTGCTTGACGTCGCCGAGCAGTGCGCCGGCGTGGGCGCCGGTAGCGTCGATGAACGGCGGCATGTCCGCGTCGTCATGACCGACCAGCAGCTTGGGCACCATGTAGCTCTCTTGCCGGCCAGCGTTGGAATACCGCATGGCGAAGAACAGGATGGCCACGGCGATGATGCCGACGAGGATGATGGAGGTATCCGAGCTGACCAGGTACATGGCGATGGTGATCATGAGGATGACAACGATGACGGTGGTCACGATGGAGGCCTTCTGCTGCTTCTTGGCCATGGCCTCCTTCTTCTGGGCCGCCACGATCTCCTTGCCCTTGCCTGCCGGAACGACCCGGATCTTGGGCTCGTTGGGGTCCTCGGCGTTGTGGTAGGCGATTACATCCTGGAGCTCGCCCTTGGGCAGATACTCGGTCATGGACTTGGCCAGCATGGACTTGCCAGTACCAGGCTCGCCGATGAGCATCACATGGCGCTTCTGCTCGGCGGCCTTCTTGATGACCTCCACGGCGGCGTCCTGTCCGATGACCTGATCGGCCAGTTTATCCGGGATCTTTATATCCGCGGTCGTCTGGAAACCCTGGGTGTCGATCCAAGTATCGACGTCGGGGACAGGTACCGCGGTCGGTCTACTCTCACTGCTCATATTACACCTACTAATATCCGACTCATAAGGGTACCACTAGTTAAGGGTTTTCCCGCTCATATAAATCATCCGCCCCAGCCAGCATCAATAAAAGCGGCCGAAGGGCCACCGGTCGGCGTCGACGAGCGGCCCTCGCCCGCAGGATTGCGAGCCCAGGCGGCCTCTCTCCGTCCTCGCCTCGGTCGCTCTGCCGTCAACGGTGCCGAGGCGGCGGATAACCCTATAATAGGGCGCCTTGCCACCCCCGGGCGGTGAGCAGATTGACCACGTTCCGTCCGTTCGAGCACGAGCCTATCCCGATCAGCGAGCAGGTCAAGAGCTGGGATGAGATGACCCCCCTGCCCTACAACAAGCGGACCGTCGACCCGTACACCCGGGCGAGGGTGATCCTTCTGAACGGGATCGAGAACGGGGCCACGCTGATGAAGCACGAGCTCGCCCGCAACACCGACGACGACGCCGTAAAGCTCCACCTCGCCCTCACCCGCCGGGTCGAGTCGCTGCAGCAGCAGACCATCAACTGGCTGCACCCCGCCGACCAGACGGTGGTGGAGGCGTCCATCGGCTACGAGCAGCTGGCCGTGGACCTGACCGCCAACCTGGCCCAGAACGAGCAGGACGGCTACTTCAAGCAGGTGCTGGACTTCGCCCTGCTGGAGGACTTCGACCACCTGTACCGCTACGCGCTGCTGTACAACGAGCTGGAGGGCGGGGACGCCGAGGAACTGACCAGGGGGCGGACCGAGCTGAAGCCCGGAAGGCCGACCAGGGTGCACCATCGCCATCCGTCCGACGAGATGCGGGCCCACTTCGACCGGGACGAGGTCCCGCTGCGGACGCTGATGAACTACTTCACCATCGTCTCCGCCGAGCAGCAGACCATGCTGTTCTACAAGTCCCACGGGTTCATGTACCCCGACACCGTGGCCAGGCAGCTGTACACCGAGATCGCCGACGTCGAGCAGCAGCACGTCTCGCAGTACGAGGCGGTCGGGGACCCGCACATGACCCCGCTGGAGCGGCTGATGCTCATGGAGCTCAACGAGGCGTACAACTACTTCTCGGCCATGCAGGCCGAGGAGGACCCGGCCATCAAGGCCATCTGGAAGGAGTTCCTGGGGCAGGAGATAGGGCACCTGGCGCTGGCCATCCAGCTGCTGGAGCGGGAGGAAGGGCGGGACGCCCGCGACGTGCTGGGGGAGGACAGCATCCCCTCTACCATCGACCTGCGGCCCAACATCGACTACGTCAACGCGGTCCTGCAGACCCAGGAGGACCTCCAGCCCTACGACATGGAGTTCGTCCGGACCGAGCAGCTGCCCCGCGACTGGCCTTCCTTCGCCTGGCGGGACAGGCAGAACGGCAAGGTGCCGCCGTCCGACCTCATCGAGCGGCGCCGTCCTCGGGAGCGGGTCAAGCAGCCCATCTGAACCACGCGGTTCGAGCGGCCGACGCAAAGGCTCATAACGCCTCCGCCCATTAGCGCGAACGAGGCGACCGAACATGCGAGTGGACGAGCTGGACCTGCCCGAAGGGGTGGCGGAGCTGCTGCGCGACGAGGGCATCGTGGAGCTCCACCCGCCCCAGGCCAAGGCGGTCCCGTACGCGCTCGACGGCCGCAACCTCGTGGTCGCCATACCGACGGCGTCGGGCAAGAGCCTCATCGCCTACCTCGCCGCGCTGAAGCAGGTGCTGGAGCGCGGCGGCAAGGTGCTGTACATCGTTCCGCTGCGGGCGCTGGCGGCAGAGAAGTACGACGACCTCCGGCGGTTCGAGCGCCTCGGCCTCAAGGTGGCGATGTCCGCCGGCGACCTCGACTCTCCCGATCCGCAGCTGGACAACTTCGACATCATCGTGGCGACCTCCGAGAAGGCCGATTCCCTGCTCCGCCACCAGAGCTCCTGGCTGCACAGCATCAGCCTGGTCGTCGCGGACGAGGTCCACCTCATCCACGACCCCGACCGGGGGCCGACCCTCGAGGTGACGCTGACCAAGTTCCGCAAGTTCAACCCCGACCTTCAGGTCATCGCCCTGTCGGCGACGATCAAGAACTCCAAGGAGGTCGCCGACTGGCTCAACGCCGAGCACGTGACCTCGACCTGGCGGCCCACCCCCCTCAAGGAGGGCGTCTTCCTCGACGGCACGATCCGGTTCACGGACAACACCAAGCGCAACGTCCCGGCCCGCAAGGAGCCGCTGTGGAGCCTGATCGCCGACTCCATCGCCGAGGGCGGGCAGTGCCTGGTGTTCGTCAACACCCGGCGGTCCACCGAGACGCTGGCGACGAAGTTCGCCCCGCTGATGAAGGAAGTGATGCCCGAGGCCGAGCTGGAGGGCGAGGACGACCTGGTGGAGGACCAGGGCGAGCCAACCTCGGTGGGCCGCAGGCTGCGCTCCTGCGTCAAGAAGGGCATCGCCTTCCACAACGCCGGGCTGACGAACGAGCAGCGGCGGTTCGTGGAGTCGAACTTCAAGAAGGGCAAGATCAAGTGCATCGTGGCCACGCCGACGCTGGCCGCTGGCATCAACCTCCCGGCGCGGAGGGTCATCATCCGCGACGTCACCAGGTTCGAGGCCGGGGGCACGGTCAGCATCCCGGTGCTGGAGATCAAGCAGATGTGCGGCCGCGCCGGGCGGCCGCGCTTCGACCCCTACGGGGAAGCGATCCTCATGGCCAAGGACGAGGACGAGCTCCGCTTCCTCATGGACAACTACCTCCTCAACGACACCGAGGAGATCTACTCCAAGCTGGGCAGCGAGCCGGTGCTGCGCTCCCACGTCCTCGCCACCCTGGCCACGGGCACGGCGTCGTCGCGCGACGGCCTCATGGACTTCCTCAACTCCACCTTCTTCGCCCACCAGACCACGATGATCGGCCTGGAGGAGGCGGCCGACAACGTCCTGGAGTTCCTGGAGAACGAGGGCATGGTCCGCCAGGAGCGCGACCGCCTCGTTCCGACCTTCTTCGGCCGCCGCGTCTCGGACCTGTACATCGACCCGCTGACCGCGACCAAGCTTCGCGATGCGCTCAAAGCGTTCAAGCCCGGAGGCTCGTACTTCGGCCTCCTCCACGCCGTCTGCTCGTCCCCGGACATGATGACCATGTACCTCAAGCGCTCCGACTACGAGTGGGTGGAGCAGGTGCTGCTCACTCGCGAGGAGGACCTGCTGCTGCCGCCCCCTGAGGACATGGACGAGTTCGACTTCTACCTCGCCGAGCTCAAGACCGCCTGCTCCCTGGACGACTGGGTGCAGGAGATGGAGGAGGATGAGCTGCTCAAGAAGTACGGCATGGGGCCGGGGGACCTTCGCAACAAGGTCGAGGTTGGGGAGTGGCTCGTGTACTCCATGCGGGAGCTGGCCAACATCTTCAACAAGGACGCGTATCCGGTGCTGACGGAGCTCATGGTCCGCATCCGATACGGCGTCCGTGGCGAGCTACTCGACCTGGTGCGGCTGCGCGGCGTCGGCCGAGCGAGAGCGCGCTCGCTGTACAACCACGGCGTCCGCACCGTCGACGACCTCCGGAACATCGATCCCGTCCGGCTGGCGCGGCTGCACAAGATCGGCGACGCGGTGGCCAAGAGCCTGCTGGAGCAGGTGGGCGGAGGGCGCTTCCGCAAGGAAGAAACGGAAGCGGCGGAGGCCGCGGCCGAGGAGGTCCGCGCTGAGGGCAAGCCGCCGGCCGACCGCAAGCAGCGCAGCCTGCTGGACTTCTGAGCTCCGGGCTCAGTCGCCGTGGATGTTGAAGCGAGGATCGCTCATCGATTCCTCGAGCCGGTTGAGCAGGCGCGTTACCTTTCCGCTCTCGCACTGAGCGACGATGGTCCGGTCCTCCCCGTAGGCCTTCTTCCCGAACTCTTTGACCAATGCGCCGGCGTCGGCCTCGGTCATCAGCATGTCCCGCCGCGGGCAGTCGTTGATGTTGTGGTAGGTGATCTTCACGCTGTTCCTCCGCTGAATGATGTGGGTCATCATATACGGGTGGAGGCGGCAGTCGATCGGCCTTCGTTGGTAGATGCTGCAGCCCCCGTCCCGCCAATGAGGGCAGGCGCCGCCGTCCTTGGGCGTGATGATCACCACGTTGCAGGACCTCTTCACCTCGAGCTCGTCCTCGCGGCCGGCGAACACCGAGCTGAACTCGTCCTCGGTCAGCATCAGGCCGCTCAATCTGGTGCAACATCCCTGGTTGGTCGCGCACCCGATGCACGGATTGTCTGTAATGTCGGTCATGCTCTCCTCCTGATTCAGCCGAACTCCTCAAGCAGATGCTCGCCGGGGCGCCGGGAAAGGCGCTGGCCTAGGACTGCGGGCTCAGACGTTCGGATGGTCCCCTTGCTCACTGCCTCTCGTTCGGCGCCATCATTAACCTTTCGGTGCTGCGGGCCTTTGACGTCCGAGGGCCAGCGTTCCTGGCATGGCCGCGGCGACCGCTGGCGGCCGTGCGAAGGACCCCGTCGACCAACGGCATATTGAAAGGAGAAAAAGCGGCGCCGGACCGTGGACCGCCCGGAGCGCCGGATGGAAAAAGGAACGCCGGCTCAGGCGATGACCCGGCGGACGTCCTCGCTCGACGCCTTGGCCTGCAGCACCGCCTCGCAGCTGCGGATGACGGTGTCGGGGTCCTTGAGCAGGTTGCCGGTGCAGATGCACACCACGCGCTCGTCGCGGTCGACGATGCCCTCGTCCACCAGCTTGAGCAGGCCGGCCACGGACGCCGCCGACGCCGGCTCCACGCCCACTCCCTCGGTGCGGCCGAGGAGACGCTGGGCGGCGAGGATCTGCTCGTCCGTGACGTCGGTGGCCGCGCCGCCGGTGTCGTAGAGGGCCCGCAGCGCCTTCTTCCCGCTGACCGGGTTGCCGATGCGGATGGCGGTGGCCACGGTCTCCGGGTGCGCCTCCGGCACGAAGTCCTCGCGGCCCTCGCGGAACGCCCGCACCAGCGGAGCGGCCCCGGCCGCCTGGATGCCCATCAGCTTGGGCACCTTGTCGATCCATCCCAGCGCCTTCCACTCCTTCAGCGCCTTGTGCACCGCGCTGATGTTGCCCGCGTTGCCCACCGGCAGGACGATGCGGTCCGGGACGTCGAACTCCAGCTGGTCGATTATCTCGAAGGCCACGGTCTTCTGCCCCTCCGGCCGGAAGGGATTGATCGAGTTCAGCAGGTACAGCGCGCCCTCCCGGGCGAGCTGGCGGACGACGTTCAGGGCGTCGTCGAAGTTGCCGTCGATGCTGACCACCTTGGCGCCGAAGAACATCGCCTGGGCGAGCTTGCCGGCGGCGACCTTGCCCGAGGGCAGGAGGACCACGCTCTTCAGCCCGGCCTTGGCGGCGTACGCCGCCAGCGAGGCCGAGGTGTTGCCGGTCGACGCGCAGCCCACCGTGGCGCACCCGAGCTCGACGGCGCGGGAGACGCCGACGGTCATCCCCCGGTCCTTGAACGAGCCGGTGGGGTTGGCGCCCTCGTGCTTGACGTACAGCGACCGGACCCCAGCCTTCTTGGCCAGCGCCTGGCAGTCGTACAGCGGGGTGCCGCCCTCCTGCAGCGACACCGCGCGGCGCTCATCCACCGGCAGGAAGGGCGCGTACCGCCACACTCCCAGCGGCCGCCGCCGCAGGTCCTTGGGCCGCAGCGCGGCGACGGCGTCGAGGTCGTTCTCGATGTACAGCACGCCGCCGCACTTGGGGCAGGAGTCCAGGAAGGGATCGGTCACCGTCTCCTCGCACTCGAAGCATCGCACCTGGTAGCTCATGTCAGATCCTCCTGCAGCCCGGGCCCGGCGAGGTCACCCAGGTGTTGCACTTTATGCTGTGGCCCTCGTACACCGCACGGACCGCGGCCTCGACGGCCTGGCCACGGACGCGGTCCTTGTCGTAGACGGCGATGACGCACGGCCCGGAGCCGCCGAGGAACGCCCCGCTGGCCCCGGCGTCGAGGGCCGCCTTCTCCGCCTCCATGAGATGAGGGTTGAGGACGGCCCGGGCCGGCTCGATTACGAGGTCGCGCATGCTGTCGCCGATGAGGTCGACGTCTCCGCGGCACATCCCCAGCACCAGGGCGGAGGCGTTGCCGACCTCGTAGATCATGCTCTTGAGGTCGACCTGCTTGGGCAGGACCTTCCTCGCCTCCTTGGTGTTGACCAGCAGGTCGGGCATGGTGACCACCACGCCGAGGCTGGCGGGAGGCTCGATCTTGAGGATGCGGAACGGCTGGTAGGACTTGATGAGGGTGAACCCTCCCATGACCGCCGGGCCGACGTTGTCGGCGTGGAAGCTGCCCGCGGTGGCCTCCTCGGCCTGGGCGGCGCAGAACACCACCTCTTCGAGCGGCAGCGGCTCGTCGAGCAGCAGGTTGGCGGCGAACGCCCCGCCGGCCGCCGAGGCCCCGGAGGAACCGATGCCCGAGCAGGGGCGGATGCCCTTCTTGATGCTCAGGGCCACGCCGAACTCGGCGCCGGCGCGCCGCAGCACCGCCTGGGCGGCCGCCCCGGCGGAGTTGCGTCCAGGGTCAGTGGTGATGCTCTCCGCGCCCCATCCCTCGATGCGCTCCACCACCACGCTGCGCTCCTCGGTCCTGCGCGCCCCCACCTCGTCGTACGGCTCGCTGAGCGCGAGCCCGAAGACGTCGAACCCCGAGCCAAGGTTGGAGAGCGTGGCCGGGGAGGCCACCCGTACCCTGTCCATTGCCATGCTTGCACCCGCGCGACCGCCTGGACGGTCGTGCCCGCGCCATCTCGCCCCCCTTCTATTAATGTTTTGCCTCGCCGGCCAGCCGCACCGCGGCATTCGCAGCCCGGCCCCGCATTGCCGCCGTCGGTCTGGCCGAGCGATATTTTCTTAAGCTCGCCGGCAGATTCCGGACCAGCATGGTCAAGGTGGATATTCTGGGTGCCCGCGGCCAAGTGGGGGACGCCGAGGCCTTGATCGCCGCCCTCCGCAGCGTGGGCGGCGGAGAGGGTCTGGCGCTCGACGCCGACCTGGTCTGCGGAAAGGACCACCTGCGCTCCGCGGTCCGCCACGCCACCAGGGCGTTCGAGCGCGGCGACAACGTGTGCACGTCGGTGGTGGTGGAGACCGCACTGTACGCCTCCGGGGAACGGCAGATCTCGAGGGCGATGAAGAAGATGAGCGTGCGCATCGGCTCCGAGCGCGTCGCGCTGGTGCTGTTCGACGTGGACGACGCGTCGGAGGTGCTGCGGCAGTTCGGCCTGGTCCGCGACGACGACGTGCTGGAAGCAACGCCGGAGAAGGCGCTGCGGTTCGGCATCACCCCCGAGGAGCTGAAAGCGGTCCCCGAGGACATGATCGAGGACCTGGTCCTGGAGCGAGTGGCGTTTGTCGGCCTGCAGAAGTAGTCTTCTGGCGAGTCAGCGACGACCAAAGCTATAAGGCCGGCCAGGCCGATGCTTCGTGGTCCGACGAGGGAGAGGCGTGGCCGGGCCGTGGAGGGGGTTAGCTTGACAAGCGACTATCTCAAGCAGCTCCAGCTCACCAAGCAGCTAGAGAGGAAGGCAAAAGAGGCGGCGAGGGAGCGGAAGGTCGCCGAGGCCCGCCTGACCGAGGTCCAGGCCGCGATCGAGAAGGCGAAGGCCGAAGGCCTGTCGACCGAGGAGGCGGAGCGCACCTGCGACGAGGCGAGGGAGGCGTTCGCCCGCCGGGACCATGCGGCCGTGCTCTCCCTCGCTACCAAGTGCCAGGAGCAGCTCGACGGGCAGCGGCGGGCGCGGGCGCATGAGATACTCGAGGCCGCCCGCGAGCTCCTCGCCCCGGTCCCCGGCGACAGCGCCGAACTCGAGGCCCTGCTGGAGCAGGCCGCCGCGACCGACGTCGCCGCGGAGGAGGCCATCGCCCTGGCCGAGAGGGCGAGGAGCGAGGCGGGGCGCTTCGCCGCCGCCCGCTTCGACGAGCTGGTGGCGAGGGCGGGGGCGCTGCTCGACCTGGCCGACCGCACCGGCGTGGCCGCGGACGGCCGCCAGGAACTGGAACGGGCGAAAGGGACCGAGGACCGCACCGCGGCGTGGGCGCCGTTGACCGAATGCATGGCGAAGGTCCTCGCCGCCTTCGACGCGCGTTCGGAGGCTCGGGCCGTGGAGGTCGAGAAGGTGATCGCCGAGGCCGCCGCCGTGGGGGCCGACCTCTCCGCCCTCGGACAAGCGCTACAGGAGGTCCGCGCGCTGCTCGAGAAGGGCGAGGTCGAAGCTTCCCTGGAGCTGCTGGAGCGGACCGAGGGATCGGTGGACGAGACGCTCGTCCGGGCGGTGGAGGCCCGCCTGGAGGAGCTGCGCCGCATGGCCGGGGAGCTGGCCGCGGAGGGCGGGGACCTCCGCGATTTCGAGGAAGCGGCCAAGAAGGCCGAGGAGCGCCGCGACCGTTCGGCGCTGCCCCTGCTCCGCCGGGCGGACCTCGCCCTGCAGCACGCCGTGGAATCGCTGGTGCTCCACTCGATCGAACCGCTCCGCCCCCGGCTGGGGCTGGCCAATCGCCTGGGCGCCGACCTCGGCCCGGCGCTCGCCTCGCTGGAAGGCGCCCGGCAGGCGGCGCGGGAGCGTGACCTGCACGCCGCCCTGGACCGGGTGGCCGAGGCCGAGCGGGCGGCCGAGGAGGCGCTACGAGGCCACGTCGAGCTGGCCAGAGAGCTGGCCCGCACCCGGGAGCTGTTCCTCGCCGCCCGGGCGGTGCGCCTTACTCCGGGCAGCGCGTCCGAAGTGGTGGCCGACTCCCGACAGCGGGCGCTGGCCGGCGACCTGGTCGCCTCCCGGACCCTCCTGGCCGAGGCTGGCGAGCGAATGCACGCGCTCCTCCAGGATGCCGGAGCGCGGCGGGCCCTGGCCGGCCTCACCCTGCTCTCCGAGGCGCTGGCCATGGGGGCGGAGGCCCAGCAGGCGGAGGAGGAGCTCATGGAGCGGCTGGAGGAGCTGCGCGAGGGCGAGGTCATCGACACCGTGGCCGCGCTGGACCAGCTGGTGGTGCTGCTGCGGGAGCGGTGCGGGGAAGCGGCACGGGAGCGGGTCGCCAGGGTCGAGGGACGCCTGTCCACTCTCGCCGACCCCGCGGACCTGGCGCCCCAGGTGAAGGAGGCGCGGACGCTCCTCGAACAAGGCGAGCTGCTAAAGGCCGCCCTCCTGGCCGGGGACGTCGAGGCCGAGGCGATCACCCGCCAGCACGCCGCCGCCGACGCCCTGGCTGGCCAGGTCGGCCGCCTGCTGGACATCGCCAACCAGCTGGGCGCTGAGACCGAAGGGCTGCAGCGGGCGCTCGGAGAGATCGATCGCTTCGCCGACCCCTTGCCCATCCTGGCCCGCCTGACCGACCTGAACCGGAAGGCCGAAGCGCTCGCCCGCTCTCTCCTCGAAGAGGCGATCTCCCGCCTGCAGCGTTCGTCGGCCGCCGCGCGCAAGAACGGCGTCCGCGCCGCCGCGGTGGAGCGGCTGTGCCGCGAAGTGTCCGCCGCCCTTCCCGGCAGCGTCGAGGACGCCTTCGCCCGGCTGCGCCGGGCCGAGGGGGAGCTGGAGAAGCTCGTCGCCCTCCACACCGAGGTGTACGACAGCATCGTCACCCTCTCCCGCCTGGCCATGGAGGCCCGGCTTCCTCCGGGAAGCGCGGCGCTGGCCAGCCTGGAGGAGACCAAGCGGCTGTTCGAGGCCGGGAGGTACGACGGGGCCAGGATATCGGCCCGCGCCTGCCTGCAGGAGATGGAGGCCGCGGCCGCCCCGGTGCTGGCCGCCCGGCTCCTGGCCGAGTGCCGCGACCTCGCCGAGGCGGCCTCGCAGGTGGGGGTCGCCCTTTCCATCTCGCCGGCGGCGCTCCAGGCCGCCGAGGACGACATCGCCCAGGGCCGGGCCGAGCAGGCGGCCGCCGCGCTCCGGGATGCCCGCCAGAGCGCCATCGATGCGATCCGCAAGGAGCTGGAACGGCGCATCATGGTGGTGGGGAGAACGCTCCGGGCAGGCGATCGCCTGGGCGTGGACGTGACCGGCCCGCGGGAGGTGCTCGACAAGGCGTCTTCGCTGCTGGCCGACGACCGGTACCTTGATGCGCACCGCGCGGTGCGCTTCGCCGCCTCGGAGGCCGAGCGGGCGGTATCGGCCGCCCGGGCGGTGGAGGCCGAGGTCGAGACAGCCGAGCGGGCGCTGGCCGATGCCGAGGAGAGCGGCATCGCGGTGCTCGGCGCGCCGGCGGTGCTGGCCCAGGCCCGCCGGTTCCTCGACGAGGGAAAGCATCCCCTGGCCCGGGAGAGGGCGGGCATGGTACGGAGGCTGGTCCGCGAGGCCGCCATCGACCATATCGCCTCAGCGCTGGAGACGTTGGAATCGGAGCATGGAGCGGCCGCCCTAATCGGGGAGGACCTGGCGAGGACCGGCCTCAGTCGCGAGGCCGTCCTGGAGGCGCTGGAGGCCCGGGGGCCGTCGGCAGCCCTCCGCACCATGCGCCGCTACGCCTCCGCGCTTGCCGGAGCGAAAGAGGCGCGCGCGCTGGCCGAGGCAGCGGTGGAGGAGGCGTCCCGCTGCCCGCAAGGGAGCGCGCAGGCGGAGGCGCTGCCGGCAGCACGGGAGGCAATGGGACGCGGTGCCTTCGTAGAGGCCGCCGCCCTGCTCCGGCCGGCCGGTCAGGAGCAGGCCGCCCGGGACGCGCTGGACGCCCGTAGGGGCGCGGTGCTCGCCGCCCTCCGTCCGCTGGCCGGGTCTAGTGCGGACGCGCTGTTGGCCGAGATGAGGACAGCTGCGCCGGAGCGGTTCTGGAAGCTCCACCGCGAGGTCCTCCGGCGCGCCTCCCGCGCCGAGATCGAGGCCCGCCAGGAGGAGCTGGCCGGGCTGGTGGACGCCCTGCGGGCGCTCCTCCTCCTCACCCCCGACGAGCTGTCCCCGGCCGCCCAGCGGCTGCTCTCCCGCCGACCGTCGGAGCTGGACGAGATCGAGCTGTCGTTCATCCCCCAGCTGCGGGAGGAGGCGGAGGACGCCATCCGCTGGAACATGCGCGAGGTCCGAGAGGTCCGGCAGGCGTACATCGACGCCACCCGGGCCGCCCTGGCCGAGGCCGCCGCCCTCCTCTCCGAAGGCTGCCTGGCCCGCTCCGCCCTGGCGGTGGTGGAGGCCCGCCACGCCCTGGGCTGGACGGTGGACCGCCGCCGGGCCCTGTGGGAGCAGCACCGCGAGCTCCGCGGTCGGCTGAGGACGTTGGAGGTCAGGGGCGCCGACGTCGCCCGGGCCTGCGGCCTGCTGGCCAAGGCCGTTTCCTCCTCGCCCCATGAGGCCAACGAGGCCCTGGAGGCGGCGCGCTCGCTGGTCGAGCGCGAGGAACGGGCGCTGGCGCCTCGCATCCGGGTGGAGGTGCTGGAAGCGAGGGAGGCGAACGGCAGCCGGAAGGTCATCGTCGACCTGATCAACGAGGGCGGGGCGGCGGTGGGGGTGCGAGCGGAGGGCGCCGACGGCGTTCCCGCCGTGCTGCCCTCCGGACGACATAGGACGGAGCTGGAGGTGCGCGACCGCGAGCTCCGCCTCTGCTACCGGCCGCTGTTCAGCCGGACCGAGGAGACGGTCACCGCGGCGCTGTAGCGTCAGTCCAGCGGAACGAAGGCTTCTACGGCGCGGAGCAACGAGCCGTCGGCGACCATGGCCGCGATGGCGCGGATGTCGGCGGACATCGGACGGTCATCGACCAAGCGAGGCACCTTAGAGCGCACCGCCCGCAGCGCGGCCACCGAGGCCGGTCCCGGCGCTAGATGATGGAACTCCAGGGCCTGGGAGGCGCACAGCAGCTCGATGGCCACGATGCTCTCGCCGTTGAGGACGATGCGCTCCAGCTTGTTGGCGGCGGTGGCGCCCATGGAGTTGTAGTCCTCCTGGTTGGCCGAGGTCGGCAGGGAGTCGGCCGAGGCGGGACTGGACAGCAGCTTGTTCTCGTTGACCAGGGACGCGGCGACGTACTGCGGCACCATCATGCCCGACTCCAGGCCCTGAGCGCGGATCAGGAACGAGGGCAGGCCGGACAGCCGGCCGTCCACCAGCCGGGCGATGCGGCGCTCGGCGAACGCCCCGATGGTGTGGGCGGCCAGGGCGGCGTGGTCGAGGGCGAAGGCCACCGGCTGGCCGTGGAAGTTGCCTCCCGACACCACCTCCTCGCCGAACAGCAGCGGGTTGTCGGTCCCGCTGTTCATCTCCACCTCCAGCACGTCGACCGCGTATAGTAGAGCGTCGCGCACCGCCCCCAGCACCTGGGGGGCGCACCTCAGGACGTATGCGTCCTGGACCTTGGGACAGCCGCGATGCGCGGCGAGGACCTCGCTGCCGTCCAGCAGGGCGCGCAGGTGCCTGGCCACCGCGGCCTGCCCGGGGTGCGGCCTGGCCTCCGCCAGCCGAGGGTCGAACGCCCGGTCGGTGCCTTGCAGCGCCTCCACGCTCATGGCCACCACCACCTCCGCGGCCTTGAGCAGCCGGAGCGCCCGGTGCACCGCCAGCCCGCCCACCGCGGTCATGTACTGGGTGCCGTTGACCAGCGCCAGGCCCTCCTTCTCCCGCAAGCAGACCGGCGAAAGCCCGGCCCGTGACAGCGCCTCGGCCGCCGCCATCCGCTGCCCGCGATACGTCACCTCGCCCTCGCCCATCATGGCCAGGGCGATGTGGGCCAGGGGGGCGAGGTCGCCGCTGGAGCCCACCGAGCCCTGGCGGGGGACGCAGGGCAGCACGTCGGCGTTGAGCATGTCCAGCAGCAGCTCGACGGTGGACGGGCGGACGCCGGAGAGGCCGAGGGCCAGGGCGTTGGCCCGCAGCACCATCATCGCCCTCACCCCTCTGGGATGCAGCAGCTCCCCGACCCCGCAGGCGTGGCTGCGGACCAGGTTGCGCTGCAGCTCCTCCACCTGCTGCGGCGAGATGCGCACCGACTGCAGGTCGCCCACGCCGGTGTTGACGCCGTAGGCCGGGCGGCCGGAGGCGACGATCGATTCCAGCGCCGACCGGGACGCCGCCATCCGCTCGAGGGCGTTCGGACCAAGGCGCGCCACGCCGCCGTCGGCCAGCCGGGCGAGGTCGTTTAACGTCAGACCGTGTCCTTCGATGAGGTGCTCCACGAGAAAAGAAAGGAAAAGGAAGGGGAAAGAGGTTTGCCGCTACAGGGGCATGAACTTGTACCCGTAGTGGATGGTGCCGGCCGCCCCGTCCTCGCTGAGCTTGCGGAGGGTGGTGCGGACGCGCATGCCGATCTTCACCTCGTCCGGCTCGACGTCGATCACCTGGCCGGTGACGCGGACGCCCTCGGCCATCTGCACGATGGCGATGACGTAGGGCTTCTGCATCTCCAGCTGGGACGGCGCCTCGTGGACGATGGAGTACGTAAGCACTTCGCCCTCGCCCGACAGCTTGAGCTCCTCCATCTTGCCGATGGAGCGGCGGCCGCAGGTCGGGCACACCTCCCGGGGCGGGAAGTGGGCGCTGCCGCACACCGTGCACCTGGAGCCGATGAGGTTGTACCTGGAGGCGTTCTCCCTCCAGAACCGCGCGACGGCCATCAGTTCACCCTCCCTAGCAGCTGGACGACGGCAGTAGCGCCGGTGCCCCCGATGTTCTGGGCCAGTCCGACCTCCGCGCCCGCCACCTGTCGCTTGCCGGCCTCGCCGCGCAGCTGGTGCACCAGCTCGACCACCTGAGCGACGCCGGTGGCGCCGATGGGGTCGCCGCGAGCCTTCAGCCCGCCCGAGGTGTTGACGGCCAGCTTGGCCCCCAGGGCGGTCTGCCCGTCGGCGGTGGCCTTGCCGCCCTCGCCCTTGGCGAAGAACCCGAGGTCCTCGATGGCCAGGATCTCAGCGATGGTGAAGGAGTCGTGGACCTCGGCCACCTGGACCTGGGACGGCTCGAGCTTGGCCTGCTTGAACGCCCGCTCCGCCGCCTTGGTGGTGGCGTCGAACCTCGTCAGCGATTTGCGGTGCGCCAGTGCCAGCGTGTCCGACGCCTGGGCGGAGGCGAGCACCTTGACCGGGGTGTCGGTGTACTTGCGGGCCTTCTCCATGGCGCACAGCACCACCGCCGCAGCGCCATCCGAGGTGGGGGCGCAGTCGAACAGCCCCAGGGGATCGGCCACCGGGGCCGAGCGCAGCACGGTGTCCAGCTTGATCTCCTTCTGGAACTGGGCCTTGGGGTTCAGGGCGCCGTGGCGGTGGTTCTTCACCGCCACCGAGGCGATCTGCTCCCTGGTGGTCCCGTGCTCGTGCATGTGCCGGCGGGCGATCATGGCGTGCAGCGCCGGGAACGTGGCGCCGAACGACGATTCCCACTGCTGGTCGGCGGCCATGGCCTGGATCTCGGTCGACAGCACGTCGCCCACGTCGGTCATCTTCTCCGCTCCCCCGACCACCACGATGTCGTGCATCCCCGAGGCGATGGCCAGGTAGGCCTGACGGAACGCCAGGCCGCCCGACGCGCCGGCCGCCTCCACCCTGGTGGCGGGGACGTGGTCGCGGGCCAGGCCGGAGTAGTCGGCGATGAGCGCGCCGATGTGCTCCTGCTCGATGAACTTGCCCGCGGACATGTTGCCCAGGTACAGCGCGTCGATCTCGTCCCCCGACAGGTTGGCGTCGTACAGCGCGGCCAACCCGGCCTGGATGCCCAGGTCGCGGAGGGACAGGTCCCACAGCTCCCCGAACTTGGTGTCACCGATGCCGATGACGGCGACCTCTCTCATTCCACTGCCTCCTTCATCATGATCTTGCCCTTGTACTTGGCATAGGTGGCGTAGTCCACGAACCGCTTCCTCTCGACCAGCGCGCGCACCGACGGCGCGGCGTCCCGCCGCAGCTTCTCGATGTTGTCCGTGACGGTGATGTCGAACGCGTCCGAGCCGGCGCCGGAGCCGTAGGCCACGGCGATGATGCGCTGGCCCGGCTTGGCGACGTCCAGCACCGCCGCCAGGCCCAACGGAACCGCCCCGGAGTAGGTGTTGCCGATGAACGGGGTCAGCAGGCCGACCTCGATCTGCTGGTCCGTGAACCCCAGCTGCTTGGCCACCCGCACCGGGAACTTCCCGTTGGGCTGGTGGAAGATCGCGTAGTCGTAGTCGGACGGCTTGGTGCCCGTGACCTCGAGCAAACGCTTGGCCGCCGCGGTGATGTGCTTGAAGTACGCCGGCTCGCCGGTGAAGCGTCCGCCGTGGGACGGATATGGCTGTCCCTCGCGGCGCCAGAAGTCCGGGGTGTCGGTGGTGTACGAGACGGTGCGGTCGATGCGGGCGATGATGTCCTTGGCCCCGATCAGGTACGCTGCCCCGCCCGCCGAGGCCGAGTACTCCAGCGGGTCGCCGGGCGCGCCCTGGGAGGTGTCCGCTCCGATGGCCACGCCGTACTGGACCATGCCCGAGCCGACCAGGCCCATGCACGCCTGGATGCCGGCGGTGCCGGCCTTGCAGGCGAACTCCAGGTCGGCCACCGTCAGGTCGGGGGAGGCCTCGATGGCCTCGGCCACGATCGAACCGGTGGGCTTGACCGCGTACGGGTGCGACTCCGAACCGACGTATATCGCCCCGATGTTCTTGGGGTCGACGTCGCACCGGCGCATCATGCCCCGCGCGGCCTCGACGGCGATGGTGATGACGTCCTCGTCCGGCCCAGGCACCGACTTGGAGAAGATGGAGAGGCCCTTGCCCATGGCCTCGCCGTCCGCCCCCCAGACCTTGCCGATCTCCTGCGGAACGATCCTATAGCGCGGGATGTACGCGCCGTAGCTTACTATTCCTACGTCCATTGTTGTCCCTCTATACGAGCCTCTTGAGCCTGTCCACCACGGTGCCGACAGGCATGGTGATCTTGACCAGGGGAATGTTCTCCAGCGACGCCAGCTTGATCGCCAGGTCATCGACGTGCTCCGGACGGTGGTAGCACACCATGCTGGGCTTGAGCGGGTGGGCGCGGATGGCGATCATCGGCGAGCGGCCGAACTTGACGCCGGTGAAGATGAGCGCCCGCTCGCTCGACCAGCCGTAGATCTTGAGGTAGTCGAAGGAGCTGAGCGAGGTGATGGCGCGGATGGAATCGATGACGGTGTAGCCGTGAATGTGCCGGTCCAGCGCCACCGTCGGGGTGAGGTTCTCGCCCTCCACCAGGTCCACGAACTCCTGGGCGGTCATGCTGGTGCGGAACTCGTCGATGCTGATGATGCAGTCGTGCTTCTCTCCCAGGTCGTAGCGCTTGAGCACCGCGCCTCCCGAGCGCTCGTCCAGGTCGATGAGCCCATCGACCAGCCGCCGCACGATGGAGATGCCCGGCGACTTCCGCCGCCCGGACTCGTAGTCGCTGATGACCGACGGGGAGATGTCCAGCTGACGGGCCAGCTCCTGCTGGGAGATGCCGAACTCCTCCCGCCACTTGCGGATGGTCTTGCCAGCATCGGCGGACAGGGTGATCTCGCCAGCTATCTTCTCCCGCAACTGCTCCTTCATTGGCGAGCGGAGACCTGTGAGGATATTTATATGTGCCGTACGAGGTAATCGACAATCCCCGTATGCGGCGCCGGCCAGCGTTATCGTCATAGGGAACGGCGGAAGCATCGGCGCGGAGTCAACGCTATAAATATTCACGGCCTTCTATGATTCATATGGGGGAACGAGGAGGCATCGAGGCACTGGTCAGGGGCGGGCTGGCGGAAGGGTGGCGCCTCGCCGCCGAGGCCCAGGCCGCCACCCGCTCCCGATACCAGGACCTGAACACCGGCCTTGTCGCGCTCGGGATGCTGCTGTTCGTCTTCTTCGTCTTCGTCACCTACGGCCTCTTCGAGGGAACGGGCTCAGCGGGTGGATACGCGACGGTCGCTTCGCTCGCCATCGTCGTCGCCGTCGTCGGCCCCCCGCTGTATGTTAACAAGCGCATCTACGGTCGACGCATGGCCGAGCTGGACCGGTGGATGGCGAGGCTGCAGCATCCCGAACCGGACGGCTCGATGTTCGATCTGCTGGTGGAGGTCTCGCATCAAGTGCCGGTGTGGACGGCGGCCAAGGAGAGGGACCGGTTGAGGAGTCATCCTTTCCTCACCACGGCCATGGTCATCGGTGCTGCCTCCACCGCCTACCTCGCCTGGACGGCCATCGAGCACCGCGGGGACGGCTCGTTCCCGTACCTTGCTATCATGCTCGTGGCGTTCGCCGCCCTCTTCGTCGGCTCGTCCTACGCCATCGCTGAGATCGACCGGAGGGAGAGGGAGCGCACCTTCGCTAGGTGGAGCGAGCGTTTGGAAGCCTCCCGCCGAGCGTTGGAAAAGGCACTGGAGGACCTGTGATGGCCGCTACGATGGAGAGACCGGACCTCTACGTGGTGGCTCGCGTCCTGGAGCGCCTGTGGAACGAGGAGGAGGCGATGCTCCGCACCCGGCTGCAGCTGGCCTCCCGGGTCAACTACGACGTGTTCACCCGGTACCTCGAGTGGATGTTGGCCAAGGGCCTGGTGGAGCTCCGACCGCTGGGCGACCGGGAGGGGGTGGCGCTGACCCCCAAGGGAGAGGACGCCTACCGCAAGCTTGTGCAGTGGATCAACGACATCATCATGGGCCGATGAGCCGCGGCCTCACAGCCGATTCGTCTTGCGGTACTCGGCGAGGGCGTAGATGAACAAGATGAACAGGAACATGTTCGACAGCCAGGTGATGAAATATATGGCCTGGAGCACCGGGCGGAAGGCCAGTGAGTAAGCGCCCTGATATCCAGAAGCGGAGAGATGGACCGTGGCGTCCTGCTCCGAACTGACGATCATCAGCTGATAGATGTCCGAACCGTCCGGAAGCTGTCCTTCGATGCTAACGCCGGTCACGTTATGGAACGAGCGCTCCTCGACGTAGGTGAAGGTGCCATTGAGCCTGGCATCGAGAAGCCCGGTGAGGTTGGTGAAGAGAACGTCGAACGGCCGGCCGTCGGTCGAGCGGAGCTCGATCTGATAGTGCGTCCCGTAGGCCGGGTTCAGCGGGATGTTGACGACCTCCTCGCCCCCTACGGTATTGCTGGAGATCGAGATGTAATGCAGATCGTTACCGACGCTGTTGGCCGTCCAGCCGATCACCCCTGACGCGATGAGCAGCGCCAAAACCATTCCGATCTGCCAGCCTTTCATGGTCCCCGGACATCGATAAGGCGGTGTGGATTTAATTGAGTAACTCCGCGGCGGTGAGTTCAGCATAATTGTAGCGTGAACTGGGATGAGCTCCCTGGGCGATGGCGAGGGCGTGATGCGGACGCTCAAGCTCAAGATGGTGCTGACCGAGCAGCAGAAAGGCTCGCTGCTGCGCACCATGGAGGCGTACACCCGGGCGTTCGAGACCGCGGCCAGGTGGGGCTATCAGAACGGGAACGCGAACAAGTTCGATGTGCACCGAGGCGTGTATTACACCATCCGGCAAGTGGTGCCCAGCCTTCCCGCATCATTGGCCATTTCCGCCAAGGACATGGCCTGCGAGGCGCTGAGGACCGTCGAGCTCAGGAAAATCCCTCAACGGCGTGCTTTCGCTGCGATGCGGTATCAGTGGAAGGAGGCGAGAGTTCACATCCCGAAGGGGTCGGTAAGCCTGGCCTCCGTGGATGGTCGTATAAGGACCACCTGCTACTTCCCTCACGACTTCCGGCGATACACATTATGGAAGGTCCAGGCCGCGATCGTCATGTACGATCGGAGGAGCAAGGAGTTCTACATAGGAGTAATAGTGAAGAAGGAAGCACCGCCGAAGAAGGAAGGGAATGTATTGGGCATAGATCGGGGGATCAACAAGACCGCCGTATGCTCGAATAACGTGTTCTATGGTTCAAAACGGATCAATGGCATAAGAGGAAGGTTCGCCAAGAACAGGGCGGAGCTGCAGGCCAAAGGCACTCGATCGGCAAAACGGAAATTGAGAAAGATGTCCGGTCGAGAGAAACGGTTCGTGGCTTGCGAAAACCATCGGATTACCAAGGAAATCGCGAACATGAACTACTCTGTGTTCGCGCTCGAGGACCTAAGCCATATAGCTCGTAACCGTTGGGTCACGAAGGATCTCAAGGTCAAGCTTCAACAATGGTCATACTATCAGTTCGAAGCGTTCCTCAGATACAAGGCAGAGGAAAGAGGCAAGCAGGTCGTGCTCATAGATCCGACCTGCACCTCCCAACGATGCTCACGATGCGGTCACATCGATCGAGAGAACCGCATCGGCGGATGGTTCCGATGCCTTAAGTGCGGTCATCAGTTGGACGCCGACCTGAACGCCTCGAGGAACATTGCCCTTTTTGGCAAGATCGAAATGGGCAGGCTGCGTGCCAACCAGCCGAATGCGACGGACGATGAGGAGGGCTGTTCGGGTGCCCAAGAGTTGTCCGAGTCCAGTTGCAAGTTCTTTCAAGTGGGAGGAAAGAAACCAATCCACAAACAAGGGACCGTTGGCCCTAGGTGGCGCTCATGCCTTGGTGACCGAAGAGGTCTGGAGGGTCGATAGCTTTTTTAACCCGCCCCCTTATTAGCCCATCCTACCCATGGGGCCGTGGGGTAGCTTGGTCCATCCCCCGCGGTTCGGGACCACGGAACGCCAGTTCAAATCTGGCCGGCCCCACCACTCTCGTTCTATTACTTTCTCAATCCTTAATGGCCGCCGTTCCTTTGTCCGTACCACGATGGGACGATGCCAATTCCTTCACTTTTGTCAGTCCGTCGATGAGGCAGGAGAGCGTGCCTTTCCTCGATTCGTACCGCAGGTTCATCTCGGCAGCGAACTGCTTGGAGAGGGCCTCGAACTCTTCCATCTCCCCGAGCCCATCATCGATGAACAGGACCCTGGAGTATCCCTCGAACATCTTGGCCAGGAACCAGTCGACATCGATTCCCTGCATTGCGTAGTCCGGCATCTGCTCCTTCAGCTTGTCCTCGAACCAAGCCCTCCCCATCTTGGCGAAGTAGGGAGTATGGTACATGGTGCCAGCGCACTTCTTCCGCTCCCTGTCGTACTCCTCAGTGGTGATGAGCACGCCGATGCAGTCGTCGCCCTCCAGTTGAACCGTGGGCACCTTCATGAGGGAGGTGACACCCCGCAACGAGTTGCAAACGCCGTAGCCTAGCAGGACCGCGTCCACCTGACCTTCGAGAGCGTTGACCTTCTCCACCACCGTCCTCTTGAGGTGCTCCGGATACTCGTGGAGCCCGAACTCCAGGTACTCCTTGTGGACGATGTCCGGGTCATCCATGGTCAGGTAGTCGATCCCCCTCTGGAAGCTCTCGCAGGCGACGATGCCGATCCTCATATCCCGCCTCTCATCCAGCGCTAGGCCGGATCGTAGGGACATCTAGACATTAGAAATATTTAGGTATTACCACGTCATATAATTCTATAACGGTGGCACCCTGAACGAAGGTATCCAGCAACAGCTCGAGGCCCTCCTTGCCGAGGTCAGGCTGCTCAGCCGCTCGGTCGTCCACCTTCGGCAGGACGACTTCAGGCTGGCGTTCGGCGAACAGATAAAGCCGATACTGGCGGAACGGATCGAGAGGTTCTTCGGTGAGGAGGCGAGGCCGGGGAGCGCTGAGGCGAAGGCCGAGCTCATTGATCTGCTGGACCGGTACATAGCCGAGTACCAGCAAAATGGAGCGGCGGCCGCGTCACGCGTCCTCGAGGAGTTCGAGAGCGCCGCCTCTCCGGACACATCTACAGAGCGGGGAGCCCGGCGAGCGGCGTTCACCTCTGAACTGGTGGGACAGATGAGGGAGTACCTGGCGGTCTCCGAGCGCGTCTCCCAGCAGGCCCGGCCCCCCTCGGGACCGAGGGCTTCGCCCCTCGGGGCGGAGAGGCCGCTCTCCTCAGCAGCGGTGGAGAACGCCCTGGCACCGCTCTCCAGCTCCCGCCGTATCGATATCATGATGTTGCTGGCAAAGGACGATGAGAGCTTGGCCACGCTGAGCAAGGCCTTGGACATGAAGAAGGGGCACCTGCAGTTCCATCTCAACGTGCTGAGCGACGCCGGTTACATCGCTTACGACCGGAAGAGCCGCCTGTACGCGCTGACCAACAAGGGAGGCAGGGCACTGGAAGGCATCGCAAGGCTGATGGAACGGATCGAAGCGGCATGATCACCGGCGGCCTGGGTGGAAGAGCGGCTGGGAGGACAGGGACCTCATGCGCACGGGCGAGATGTGATACGGACTGCCCCCATCGTTCTGGCCCCCCCTTTGGCCGATCATGCATGATCGTGCCAGCGGCAGGCCAGATGATACATTATCACCGTTTCCCGCCCAACAAATTATACATTATAATATAGATGGGCGCTTCTACGAATAATGAATATCTTTATATGGAAATCTATACAATTCTTCCCTCATGAGGCTTAGGGAGAAGGAGATCACCGACCGCAACGAGATCGAGGAGCTGTTGAAGAGAGAGAAGGTATGCCGCTTCGCCATGTGCGACGGCGACACCCCGTACGTGCTGCCGACGACCTACGGCTACGCGGACGGCCACCTGTACTTCCACTCATCCAAGCAGGGCCGGAAGATGGACGTGCTGAGGGAGAACAACCGGGTCTGCTTCGTCGTCGACACCGGCCACGAGCTGGTGCAGGGACCGCTGGACACCTCCTGCAAGTCCACCATCAAGTTCAAGAGCGTCATCGGGACGGGACGGGCGAAGATGGTGGAGGACCCGGCGGAGAAGCGCAAGGCCATGGACATCATCATGACCCAGATGTTCGGCAAGGCCGACTTCAAGTACACCGAGGAGGGCGTGAGGGACATGGCCATCATCCGCGTGGACGTGGAGTCCCTCACCGGCAAGAAGTCCGGATACTGAGACCAACGCGGCCCTCCCGGCCGCTATTTTCCTCCTATCAATAGATGTTTCCGCGATACTGCCCGGTGGCGGGGCAACCCATGCACCGCTCCGCCTTGTACTCCGGGCAGTCATAGCACATCCCCTTCATGCCGCACGGCGCCTCGTCGCACAGCTCCGGGGCCAGCCGGATGGGGATGACGAACTCCTTCTCCGAGGCGATGACCACGTCCATGTCCACCTCCCGCACCGCGGGGTCGGAGGCGATGTGGCGGTTGACCACCGACTCCAGGGTGGACATGCTCTCGCTGAAGAACAGCATGAGGACGTTGCGCCGCCCGGTGGTGGCGAAGCCGTGGGCGAAGTAGGGGCAGCCGTGGAACCGGCGGAGCAGGGCCCGGGGCTCCTTGGTCGACGCCTCCACCTTGGCCAGGTACATGTCCATCTTGAGGGGGTCGACCCCCAGCACCTTCTCCAGTCCCCCGTTCTTGCGCAGCCAGGAGACCCGGGCGGCCACCGCCGGCTGGGACATCCGGAGGCGGGCGGCGATCTTCTCCTGCGATATGTCGGGGTCCTCGGCATACATCGAGATGATGATGCGGTCCTTGTCGTCCAGTTTCATCCACGGCCTCGGTTGTGAATTATAAGGCAGAACGAGCTTCTGCTTATAAGGAATTAGCGGGCGGCCGCAAGCGATTTGACACCGCTCCGCCATCCCCTGCCCATGGACGGGCGCTGGGCGGTGGGCATCGACATCGGACGCACCAACTTCCGGGCGGGGCTGGTCGACGGCGACGGCACTTTGGCCGGCGAGCTTCGGGAGCTAACCGACGTCGCCGGCGGCCCCGACGGCGTGCTGGCCCAGGCGGTCCGGGCCGTGGAGCGCCTGTCCGGGGGCATCGAGCTCGCCGGGGTGGGCGTGGGAATCGCCGGGCAGTGCGACGTCGACCGAGGGGTGGTGCGCTGCGGGCCCAACCTGTTCTGGCCCGACGTCCCGTTCCAGCAGCGGCTGGAGGATGCGCTCGAGGTTCCGGTGGTCATGCGCAACGACGTCATCATGGCCACGGTGGGGGAGTGGCGGCACGGGGCGGGACGGGGCTGCCGGGACCTCGTGGCCGTCATGGTCGGCACCGGCATCGGCGGCGGAGCGGTGGTGGACGGCCGCCTGCTGCTCGGGGCATCGGGCTTCGGCGGCCACTTCGGCCACCTGTCGGTGCACCTGGACGGCCCGAGGTGCGGGTGCGGCCGGCGGGGGTGCGTGGAAGCGTACGCCTCAGGATGCGGGCTGGCCGCGAGGGCGATGGAGGCGCCGGAGCTCCCGAACTCTGTTCTTTCCCGCGAGGCGGTCATCGACGGCGCGGCGGTGGCCCGAGCGGCCGCGGCCGGTGATCCGCTGGCCACCAGGCTAAGGGACGAGGCCGCCGCCGCGCTGGCCTCGGCCGTCGGCAGCGTGGTCAACTGCCTGAACCCGCGGCGCGTGGTCCTGGGCGGCACGGTGCTCCGCGGCCTGCCCGGGCTGTTCGACGCCGCCGCCCGGGGCGTGGCCGAGGCCTGCCTTCCCAGCCACCGCGACCGCCTGGAGGTCGTCGGGGCGACGCTGGGCGACGGGGCCGGGATGATCGGGGCGGCGTCGTGGGCCCTGGTGCCTCCCTAGCGGCGCGAGGCCTCGGCGTCGATGGTGCGCACCAGCGCCCTGAGCCGCTTGCCCTTGAGCTCCAGCTCCTTCTCGCCCACCGTCCCGGCCTGAGGGCACAGCGCGTCGACCAGGGCCGCGCCGTCCTCGTCCACGTTGACCGGGTACAGAGCACAGCCCAGAGGCCGGGACGCGTACTCCCGGCACCGTCCCTTCTGAGGATCGTAGAAGTAGCACCACACCCCGATGTTGCGGAGCCGGGGGATGCCGTCCACGCCGACGTAGCTGAACTCCGAGCGCCGGTGGCCGCGGCGCTCCAGGCGGGCGAGGTCCGCCTCCGACAGCTCCATCATGGTCTCCTGGCAGCACTTCCGGCAGTGGGCGCAGCGCATCCCCCCGTCGTACCGGTGCACGGATAAAAGGCTTGCGACTATTCCACCGCCACCGCCTCGGCGACGTGGTCCTCCAGCCGCATGACCGCCGGCCACAGGAACGAGAGCCCCGCGGTCGCCAGCAGCACCGCCCCGGCCACCACGAACCATGGCTGGATGCCCTGGGTCACGGCGATGGGCGCCGCCACGATGAGGCCGACGGGGGTCATGGCGTTGGCGATCGCCCCTAGCAGCGAGAACACCCGGCCCTGCATGTCCGCCCGCACCCCCTTCTGTAGGATGGCCATGATGGTGCCGTTGACCAGCGCCAGGGAGATGCCGATGATGAGGCAGGCGAACACCGCGCCCAGGTACCCTTCGGGCGGCAGCAGGCCGATGACCCCGGTGCCCGCCCCGGTCATCGCCAGGGCGGCCATGCAGGTGACGATCTTGCGCTTGGTCCCGCCCCACACTCCCAGCAGCAGGCCGCCGGCGATCATCCCCACCCCGGCCATGGACTCCATGGCCGCGTACTCCAGCGCGCCCTTGCCGAAGTGCTCCAGCGTCAACAGGGGCAGCAGAGAGAACGCCGGGGTGATGAGCAGGTTGGCCAGGGTGAACATCAGCATCACCACCACCGCCCCCTTCCACGACCACACGTACCGCAGGGCATCGCCCATGTCCGCCAGCACCGAGGCGCGCTTCTCCGTCCCCCGGCGGATCTCCGGCACCTTGACCACCAGGAGGGCGGCGATGGCCACCGCCGCGGTGACGACGTCGATGGACAGGATGGCGGCCATGGGCAGGGCGGCGATGAGCACCGCACCGACCGGGGGAGCGATGATGCTCGACAGACCCTGGATGCTCTGGTTGAGCCCGCTGATGCGGGCCAGGTGCTCTTCAGGCACCATCAGGGTGGTGGACGCCTGCATGGCCGGCCAGTGGAAGCCCTGCATGGCCGAGCGGAACATCAGCACCGCGAACACCTGCCAGATGGCGCTGGTGCCGAGGGCGAAGGAGGCCATCAGCAGCAGGGTCGCTAGGGCAGTAAGGGCGTCGGCGGTGATCATCACCCGGCGGCGGTTGAGGCGGTCGACCATGGCCCCGGCGAAGGGGACGATGAGGACCTGGGGCAGGACGCCGGCGATGCTGGAGACTAAAAGGATGACTGCCGAGCGGGTCTCCACCGTCAGCCACCAGATGAGCGCGAACTGGACCAGGGCGCTGCCCACGAGGGAGACGGCCTGACCGGTCCACATGGTGAAGAATCGGCGCATCCACGCCGCGTTCCGACCCTGGGCTATGGCATCAGACATCTCTCCCCCAAACCCCACCTCATCGGCAGGACGCCGCTCCCCGTCGGCCTTTCTAAAACCGGAACACTATATTAATAGCTGAGCGCTATTTTCAGCCTCACCGAAAAAGAGCCCCTGGCCGCAGGGCCAGGGGATTTGCGTTCAGACCTTGCCGCCGCACTCCGAGCAGAACCGCGCGCCCGGAGGGTTCTGGGCCCCGCACTGCGGGCACTTCGGGGTGCCCATGGGCGCACCGCAGTTGTTGCAGAACTTCCCCTGCCCCGCCGGCCGGCCGCACTGGGGGCACATCGCCTGGCGCTGGTCGATCTCCCCGGTGAACACCTGGGTGTTGTTGGCCTTCTCCTGGATGTCCCGCTTCATCTTGTCGGCGCGGGCCGCGGCGACCTCCACCGACTCCAGGGGAGCGTCCTCGATGCACAGCGCCACCTCGTCGTTCCAGTCGTTGTCGCACACCCACTTGCCGCACCGGGGGCAGCGGTGGAAGTGCCCCCGGGCCTCGTTCTGGGCCTCCTCGAACGCCGCCTGGTGCTCCTTGTGCCACTCCGGGGACATCCCCTCGAACTTCGATGACAGGATGTCGCTGCCCCTCTCCCCGGCGTTGCCGATCTCGTAGTGACCGGACAGCGAGCCGGCGATGCTGGCGACCTTGCCCAGGTTGTTGAAGAAGCCCCGCTTCTTGTAGGTCTTGGACTGCACGAAGCGGGTCTTGTACCCCTCGCTGCAGATGTCGCAGAAGAAGGTGAACTCGAAGCCGGCCTCGGTGCTGTTGTCCGCGTAGTTGTCGTTGAACGCGATCATCTTGCTCATCTTTTCCCTCCTGAAATGGGCTTGCCGCACTTGACGCACAGGGTTCCCAGCGGCGGCTGCTCGAACCCGCACTTCTTCTGCTGGCAGACGACCCTCAGTCGAGCGCCGCACAGAGAGCAGTGGTCCCCCAGGAACACGGTCTGCTGGCATCCCGGGCATACGACCGACAGCGACTGTCCGCATCGCGAGCAGGCCTTCCAGCCCTCGCGGATGGGCGAGCGGCACTTGGGGCACCGCAGCTCGTCGACCGGGTTGTGCTTGCCGCACAGCGGACAGACCTCCGAATCGGGCGGCACCAGCTGGTCGCAGTACCGGCAGGGCTTCATGTATCCGGGCATGCTCGCTTTCCTCCCCGGCGAATTATACAATATTGGTTATTTTAGCTTTCGTCAGCTTTCTCCGCCCTCGTCCTCGACCTCCTCCCCAGAGGTCCACCGCGCCCCGTCGTCGCGGGCCGAGGCGTTGAACGCCAGCAGCTCGTCGACCTTGGCCTTCCACTCCTCCTCCGAGGTGTGCGCGACCCGGCCGATGAACCGGGCCCGCAGCTCCCGGAGCTCCGGAATGAGAAGGACGGGGAACCGATATCGTGACCACGGCTCCACCCGCAGCTGCTCTTCGGTGAGGTAGATGGGCTGGCGGCGGAAGTTGATCTCCCGCAGCCCGGCGGTGAGGATGTCCATGGTCCGCTCCGCCGCGTCCTCCCGGGTCTCCTCGTCCATGCTCGGATAGAGCGTCCGGGGGGCGATGCGGAAGAAGTAGGTGGCCCGTCCTGTCCCAGCTGAGGAGGTCGCCTCGACCGCTACCGCGTTGCCGCCCGGCCCGAGGATGGGGACCATGAACCAGACGTAGGTGTCGTCGGCGGTCAGCGACCGCTTGAGGCCGATGCGGACGAGGTTCCCTCGGCCCTTAGACGTGAGGAACGCGTACTCCGCGGCCAGACCACGGGCGGCGACCTCCTGCTCGAGACCGCGCCACAGCGCGGGGGAGAGGTCCTCGATCTCGCTCCGGCGGGCCGCCCGGCCCTCCAGCAGCAGCCGGGACGCCGCTTCGACCAGCTCCCCGTCGGCCTGAGGGTAGGCGGCCTTGACCACCGCGTGCGCCTCCTCGGCCTGCTCGGCGAGGACGTCGGAGAGGGCCCGCCACAGCGGCTCCATCTCCCGGCCCAGCATGGTCAGGGCGATGAGCTCGCCGGAGCGCAGGACGATGCGTAAGACGTAATCACGCACCTCGATCCCTTCGATGTCGCTGTACCGTATGCGCGCTAGCGAGTGACGTAACGGCAGCAGGACCAGGGCGGTGTCGTACATCCGCACCTCCACCGGGCCATCGGCGCCGCGGAACGGCCGCAGCTCCCCCTTGGTCCCCGGGCGGCGGAGCTTCTCGCTCATCAGCAGGTCGCGCATGATGATCTCGTTGCGGGCGGCGTGGAGCTCGCGGACCAGGTCGTCGTACCGGCGACCCAGCATGGACAGCCGGAGCCTCCGGCCGTCCCGCATGACAATGTCGATCTGGTAGTTGGCGCTGGCGATGGCGGCGATATCCCGCAGGGGCACCAGACGATAGGGACCGGTGCGCGGCCGCACCTCCAGCGCCTCTCCGGCCAGGACCAGCTTGGCCTCCCCCTTGCCCAGTTCGGCCCCCGTGCCGTCCACCAGCAGATAGTTGCCCTCAGCGTCCACGCTTCAGGAGAATCTCACGGACATTTATTCTTTACCGGCATCTTTGTCTTCCCGGAACGGTTTCCGGGGACGTGCGCGTCGCCATCTACATCTACGACAATTATGTCCAGTTCGAGGTCGTCCTGTCCAGCCATTTCTTGAGGACCAAGGGGGAGGTCGTCGTGGTCTCCGCCGACGGCCGGCCCCATCGCTCCATGGAGGGCTTCCTCACCGCCGCGGACATGAGGCTCGAGGACCTTGATCTGGACACCGTCGACGTCCTCATCCTGCCGGGCGGGTATGAGAAGGACCTCACGGACAAGGAGGACCTCCACGCCGCCCTCCGCCGCCTCGACGCCAGGGGGGCGATCGTCGCCTCCATCTGCGGCGGGCCCCTGCAGCTGGCCCGCGCCGGCCTGCTGAAGGGACGGAGGTTCACCTCCTCCGTGGCCGACGAATACCCTGACGCCTTCGCCGGTGCCACTTTCGTGGACGCGAACGTGGTGGTGGACGGCAACATCGTCACCGCCCAACCCTACGGCTACGTGGACATGGCCCTCGAGCTGGGCCGGATGCTCGACATCTTCGAGGACGAGCGCGACTATCAGGAGACGGTGCAGGCGTTCCGGGAGCAGCGCCGCCCCACGGTGTAGCGGCCACGCTGGTCGGGCCAACCAATTTATACGCTCGGGTTCAAGCGAATAGCATGCTTGGCGAGTCGCGCTCCGAGCGAGGCGCAGGGAGCGTGAGGATCGGCTATCATTGCTCGCACGAGCAGTTCTCCCCCCGCCACCTCCTCGACCTGGTGATGAGGGCGGAGCGGGCGGGCTTCAACGCCGCCCTCAGCTCCGACCACTTCCATCCTTGGAGCGAGGCCCAGGGGCACAGCGGCTATGCCTGGTCCTTCCTGGGGGCGGCCATGCAGGCCACCGCGCTCCCGTTCGGGGTGGTGTGCGCGCCCGGGCAGAGGTACCACCCGGCGGTGGTGGCCCAGAAGGCGGCGACCCTTCAGCAGATGTTTCCCGGCCGGCTGTGGGTGGCCATGGGCAGCGGGCAGCAGCTCAACGAGGGCATCACCGGGGACCGCTGGCCGCCCAAGGCGCTGCGCAACCTGAGGCTCCGTGAGTCGGCCGAGGTGGCCCGGCGGCTGTGGGCCGGCGAGAGGGTGACGCACTACGGCATGGTGGTGGTCGAGGACGCCACGCTCTACACCAGGCCAGAACGGCCTCCGCTGCTGATCGGCGCCGCCCTGACCGAGGCCACCGCGGAGTTCGTCGGCGCCTGGGCGGACGGCATGATCACCACTTCCCGGCCGCCCGAGCTGCTGCGCCGGATGGTCGAGGCGTTCCGCCGCGGGGGCGGGGAGGGAAAGCCAATGTTCCTCAAGGTCCAGGTGTCGTACTCCCGGGACGAGGAGCGCGCGCTGGACGGGGCGTGGGAGCAGTGGCGCCCGGGGACGCTGCCGTCGGTGGCGTCCACCGAGTTCCGCCTGCCTGAGATGATGGAGGGCGCCATCTCCCTTGTTCGCCGCGAGGACATGACCCGGAAGGTCCGGGTGTCCTCGGACCTGGAGCAGCACGTCCGGTGGATCGAGGACGACCTGGCGCTGGGCTTCACCGAGATCTACCTGCACAACGTCAACAAGGAGCAGGAGGTGTTCATCGATGACTTTGGCCGGAAGGTACTACCCCGCGTCCTCGGTCGCTGAGCGCCCCTACAACCCCATCGAGAGCTACGGGGCCATCGGCAACCTGCGCTCGGTCGCACTGGTCGGAGCCGACGGCTCCATCGACTGGTTGTGCCTCCCCAACCTCAGCGACGCCAGCGTGTTCGCCGCCCTCCTCGACGCCGAGCGGGGCGGCCGGTTCCGGGTGTGGGCGGACGATGCTTCCACCCGCCAGCGGTACATCGAAGCGACCAACGTGCTATCCACTGCCTTCCTCCCCCGCGGCTCGGTGATCACGGTCACGGACTTCATGCCCCTGTGGGGCGATATCCGGGGCAAGGGCCGCTCCCACGCCCTCTCCGAGATCCATCGCCTGCTGCGGTGCCAGGGAAAGGAGGCGACGGTCAGGGTGGAATGGAGCCCCCGGCCCGATTACGCCCGCGCCCCCGTTCGGATCGGCAAGCAGGACGATGTCTGGATGGCCCGGTGGGACGGCGGTTCGCTGTCGCTGTGCGGCCTTCCCGACGGGAAGTTGGAAGAGGACGCCAGCGGGCCGGTCGTCCGGGGGACCGTCCATCTGAGGCGCAACGAGTCCGCGGCCCTGGTGACCCGGTTCGCGAGCGAGGACGCCAGCTGCTCGGTCGAGGCGACCCGGGAGCTGCTGGACCGCACCGTGGACACCTGGCAGAGGTGGGTGCACACCCCCATGGACCACGAGAACCCGGGGTGGTCCCGGGAGTGGGCCCACATGGTGTCCCGCTCCGAGCTGGTGCTCAAGCTGCTCATCCACGACGACACCGGGGCGATCGCCGCCGCGCCCACCACCTCGCTGCCGGAGATCATGGGCGGGGACTACAACTGGGACTACCGCTACTCCTGGCTCCGCGACTCGGCCATGGCCGCCCAGGCGCTATTGTCCGTCGGCCACCCCGAGGAGGCGTTGGAGTACCTCGACTGGATCGAGAGGACCTCGGAGGCCTCCTGCGCGGTGGAGTGGGCTCCCCAGATCATGTACGGCCTGCACGGGGAGAAGGACCTCGAGGAGATCGAGCTGTCGCACCTGGAGGGCTACCGGGGATCGCGCCCGGTGCGCATCGGCAACGGGGCGGCGGTGCAGACCCAGCTGGAGCTGTACGGCGAGCTGATGTCCACCGGCTACGAGCTGCTGCGGTACGGCATCGAGCTGGACGATCGCATCCGACGGTTCCTCGTCCGCGTCGCGGACAAGGTGTGCGAGATCTGGGAGAGGCCGGACAGCGGCATCTGGGAGGTCCGAGGGGAGGAGAGGCACTACACCTACTCCAAGGCCATGCTGTGGGTCGCCCTCGACCGGGGGGTGCACATGGCCGAGCAGTTCGGGCTGCAGGGGGACGTGGAGAGGTGGCGGCGGACCGGCGACGCCATCGCTGAGGCGGTGCTCAGGCACGGCTTCTCCGAGGAGCGCGACGCCTTCGTGGAGTACTTCGGAGGGGACAGCATGGAGGCGGTCAATCTGCGCATCCCGCTGATGGAGCTGCTGCCGTTCGACGACCCCCGGGTGCAGAGCACCATCAACCGCACGGTGTGGGAGCTGATGGAGGGCGGCATGCTGTACCGCAACCGGGACGGCCTGGAGCGGGGGGAGGGGACCTTCACCATGTGCACCTTCTGGCTGGCCCAGGCCCTGGCCCTCTCCGACCGGGTGACCGAGGCCCGCCTGGTGCTGGAGGCCGCGGCCGAGGTGGCCTCGCCCCTCGGCCTGTTCGCGGAGATGTTCGACCCCCGCACCGGCCTCCACCTCGGCAACTATCCGCAGGCGTTCAGCCACATCGGGTTCATCAACGCCGTGCTGTACGTCCTGCACGCCGAGGGCCACTACATCCCCATACCCGACCCCATCGGCACCAAGGGCCACCGGGAGAGGTTGGGACCTCGCCACGTGGCCGGGGTGGACCGCCGGGCCGAGACCCTCAGGGCCGAGGGCGGGATTCTCTAAATACGAGCGCTCATTTACTGCCAAGGATTAGCATGGTCGACGCGAAGACGATAGAGAGGGCCAAGGAGCACTTCGGGAGGATCCTCGAGGAGCAGCTCCAGAGGGTCGAGGCGATGAAAGGCGCCCAGGACTGGGTCGACTACTCCAAGCTGGACACCATCCGGATCGGCATCTGCGGGGGCGACGGCATCGGGCCGTACATCTCCCGGTCCGCCCAGACCGTCCTGGAGGCCCTGCTGGAGGAGGAGATCCGCAGCGGGAAGGTGGAGGTCCGGAACATCGAAGGGCTGACGATCGAGAACCGGGTCAAGGTCATGAAGGCCATCCCCGACGATGTCCTCGCCGCCATCAAGGAGTGCCACGTCGTGCTCAAGGGGCCGACCACCACGCCCAAGAAGGGCGATCCCTGGCCTAACATCGAGAGCGCCAACGTGGCCATGCGCCGCGAGCTCGACCTGTTCGCCAACGTCCGCCCGGTCCGGGTGCCGGAGCTGGGCGTCGACTGGGTCTTCTTCCGCGAGAACACCGAGGGCAGCTACGTCCTCGGCAGCAAGGGGACCAACGTCACCGACGACCTGGCCGTCGACTTCTGCGTCGCCACCACCCAGGGCTCCGAGCGCCTCATCCGCCTGGCGTTCGAGCACGCCCGCAAGAACGGCATCGGCAAGGTCAGCATCGTCACCAAGGCCAACGTGGTCAAGGCCACCGACGGCAAGTTCCTGGCCGTGGCCGCCGAGGTGGCCAAGGACTACCCGGAGATCCAGTGGGACGACTGGTTCATCGACATCATGACCGCCAAGCTCATCGACCCCTACCGCCGCCGGGACTTCAAGGTCATCGCCCTGCCCAACCTCTACGGCGACATCCTGACCGACGAGGCCGCCCAGATCCAGGGCGGGGTGGGGACCGCGGGCAGTGCCAACATCGGCAAGCGGTACGCCATGTTCGAGGCCATCCACGGCTCGGCGCCGCGCATGGTCGAGGAGGGCCGGGCGCAGTACGCCGACCCCTCATCGATGATCAAGGCCGCCGCCATGCTGCTCAACCACATCGGCTACGTGGACAAGGCCCGCCGGCTGGAGATGGCGCTGGAGGTGTGCGCCCAGTACGAGAAGGCCAAGGTCATGACCGGCCGGCCTAACGGCGCCACCGGGGAGGAGTTCGCCCGATACGTGCTGGACACCGTCCGCGATCCCGGGCTGGAGCGGAAGTGGCAGAGCTACCAGAAGGCCGCGTGAACGGGCCCCGCCCCCTTTCCTTTTTTATTTCCTCCACTCCCTGGCACCCCATCCGACCTCGTTCTCTCCGAAGATAATGTATACCGCGCGCTCCCAATTTGAGCAAGGTCATTATGGAGGACATCTTCAGGACGCTCGTCGACACCGGGGACTTCAGGACGCTGGTCAGGATGGTCCAGGCTGCGGGGATGGAGGACATGCTGTCCAACGAGGGGCCCATAACGTTCTTCGCCCCCACCGACGAAGCGTTCCACCGCTTCCCCGCCGACCAGCGGGAGGCGCTCATGGACAACGAGGAGCGGTTGGTGCGGTTCCTCCGGGGGCACATCGTGGAGGACCTGGTGCGGACCGTCGACCTGCGCAGGATGCGCGCGGTCACGAACCTGAACGGTGACCGGCTGTCCATCGACGTAACCAACGCGGTCCGCATCGACAACGCCTACGTCACCGAGCCGGACATCCGGTGCTCCAACGGCGCCATCCAAGGGATCGGGGAGCCCATCGCCATCGCGGTCCGCCTGCTCGCTTAAGCAAGCCCGTCTAGGTTTTAAATCGCCCCAACCCCCTTCTGACCATGGGAGCGTCAGTGAGCGAGGCGATGAGGGGCGGCGGCCAGCGGGAGGGTGGCAAGATCACGGTCCTGTACGTCGACGACGAGCCGTCGCTGCTGTTCCTGGCCAAGGAGTTCCTGGAGATGGAGGGGGACGTCCAGGTGGACACCTACCCCTCGGCGGCCAAGGCCCTCGAGGACCTCGCCACCAAGCGCTACGACGTCGTCATCTCGGACTACATGATGGCCCACCTCGACGGCGTGGAGTTCCTCCGGCTGCTCCGGGAGCGCGGCGACCGCACCCCGTTCGTGCTGTTCACCGGCCGCGGGCGGGAGGAGGTGGCCATCAAGGCGCTGAACCTCGGAGCGGACTTCTACGTCCAGAAGAGCGGGGACCCCGCCGTGCAGTTCGGGGAGCTGCGCAACGTCATCCTTCAGCTGGCATACCGCCGCCGGGCCGAGGTCTCCCTCCACGAGCGCGAGGAGCAGCTGCGGCTCATCACCGACCACATGCGCGACGTGGTGGTCCGGGTGGACGAGGGGGACACCATCACCTACGTCAGCCCGTCGGTGGAGCGGATCACCGGCTTCACGGTGGAGGAGGTCCTCGGCCGCAGGGTGCAGGATTTCATCCACCCTGACGACCTCGCCCGGGTGGTGGAGACGGCCGACCGGGTCATCGCCGAGCGGGGCGAGCTGACGATCGAGTACCGCCAGCTCCGCAAGGACGGCACCTACCTTTGGATGGAGAGCCGGGGCGTCTACCTGTACGACGAGCAGGGCAAGGTCCGCTCCTCCATCTTCACCCTGCGGGACGTCAGCGCCCGCCGGCGGTTCGAGGAGGGGCTGCGGGAGAGCGAGCGGCGGTACCGGGAGCTGACCGAGAACCTCAACGCCCTCATCGTGCGCCTGGACGGCCAGTGCCGCATCACCTACATGAACGACGTCGCCCTGCGGTTCTTCGGGTACAGTAAGGAGGAGGTCCTCGGCCGCCACGTCATCGGCACCATCGTCCCCGAGCGGGAGGAGGGGACCGGCCGCGACCTCCGAGCGCTGATGCAGGACATGGTCACCCGCCCCACCCACTTCGCCGGCAACATCAACCAGAACGTCAAGCGCAACGGCGAGCGGGCGTGGGTGGCGTGGACCAACCGCTTCGTGGACGGCAACGAGGGGGCGAGGGAGATCCTCTCCATGGGCGTCGACATCACCGCCCACCACCTCTCCGAGGAGATGCTGGAGATGTCCCACACCCTCCTGCGCAGCGTCCTCGATTCGACCACCGACGCCATCCTGGTGCTCGGCCTGGACGGGCAGGTCAAGGCGGTCAACCGCCAGCTGCTCGACCTCCTCGGCCTGCCCGGCGAGCTGATGGAGCGGTCGATGGAAGAGGTCAGTGAGGCGGTCCTCGGCCGCCTGAAGGAGGAAGAGTTCCAGGCGATGGGGCGGAGCGCCCTTGGTCCGGCCATGGGGCTGAAGGTCGAGGTCAAGGGGCGGCAGTACCGGATGTCGGCCACCGCCCACCGCATGGACGGGCAGGTCGTGGGGAGGGTGTGGTCCATCCACGACATCACCGAGGAATCGAAGGCCCAGGAGGCGTTGGCGGAGCGGGAGTCAAAGCTCTCGGCGATCTTCAGCAACCCCGCGGTGGGGATCGGCCTGATCGACCGGGACGGGCACATCGTGGAGGGCAACGAGGCCATGACCCACATCCTCGGCTACACCATGGAGGAGTTCCGGGGGACCGACTTCGCCGATTACGCTCACCCTGAGGAGCTGGAGGAGGAGGCCCGCCTGTACCGAGAGGTGGTGGAGGGAAAGCGGGACCACTACGTGGTGGAGCGGCGGTTCAAATCCAAGGGCGGGCGGGACCTCTGGCTGAGAGTGATGGGCTCGGCGGTGCGCGATCCCGAAGGACGGTTCCGCTTCGGCCTGGGGTTCTTCCAGGATGTCACGGAGCAGCGGGAGGCCCAGGAGGCCCTGCAGCGTTCCGAGGCGCGCTACCGCCTGCTGGCCAGCAACTACCCCAACGGCTTCGTGCTGCTGTACGACCCCGATCTGCGATACTTCATCGCCGAGGGCCGGGGACTGGGCGAGATCGGCCTGTCCAAGGCCCAGATGGAAGGCCGGACGGTGGCCGAGATCTTCCCCCAGCCGAGCGCGGCGGCCATCGAGGCGGGCTACCGCCGCACCTTGAGCGGGGAGACCACGGTGCAGACCATCGAGTTCCGGGGCCGGGTCTACCGGGCGTTCAGCACTCCGCTGCTGGCCGAGGACGGCACGGTGTACGGGGGGATGGTCATGACCCAGGACATCACCGACCTCAAGCGCACCGAGGCCGACCTCCGCCGGCTGAACCGCTCGCTGAGCATCCTGTCGGCCGGGGACCGCGCCCAGATGGAGGCCGGGGACGAGGAGGAGCTGTACCGCCTGGTGTGCCGGGCCCTGGTGGAAGTGGGAGGCCACGACCTCACCCTGGCCGGGCTGGCCGACGAGCAGGGACGGGTCCGCCTCACCGCCAGCTGCGGGAGGGCCGCGGAGCAGGCCTGCCGCCTGTTGACCTCGGAGGACGGGTTGGGCGACAAGACGCTCCGGGAGGACCGTCCCATGGTCATCGACCTGACCGACGACGATCCCGTCTTGGCCGGGTTGCGGGAGGAGGGCTTCAGGAGCGCGGCGTTCCTGCCCCTCCGCCACCAGGGACGTCCGGTCGGCTACCTCGGGGTGCTCAGCACCAAGACCGATGCCTTCGACCGGGCGGAGGCGGACCTCCTCTCCGAGCTGGCCGGAGGCCTGGGGAGGGGCATCGCGGCGTTCCGTGAGCAGACCCACCGCCGACGCTCGGAGGAGGCCTTGGCAAGGCGGGGCCAGCAGCTGGAGCAGGCCAACCGCAAGCTCGACCTCCTGGCCTCCATCACCCGCCACGACCTGCTCAACCAGCTCACCGCCCTGGTGGGGTTCCTGGACCTCGGCCGGTCGGGATGCGACCCCGCCGCGTCGGCGTACCTGGACAGGGCCAGGGCCTCGGCGGATAACATCGTCAAGCACCTCTCCTTCGCCCAGGACTACCGGGCGCTGGGCACCTCCCTGCCGGTGTGGATCCCCTTGAGGGAGGCGGTGCGACAGGGGGCATCGACCGTCGCGCTGGGCGATGTGGCGCTGAAGATCGACCTCGAAGGCCTGGAGGTGTACGCCGACCGCATGCTGGAGAAGGTCTTCCACAACCTGCTGGACAACTCGGTCCGCCACGGGGGGAAGGTCACCGAGGTCCGCATCTTCGCCCACGAGGGCCCGGAAGGTCTGACCATCGTCTACCAGGACGACGGGTTGGGTATCCCGCCCGAGCGGAAGGACGAACTGTTCGAGTTCACCGCCGGCCACCACGGGCTGCACATGGCCCGGGAGATCCTCTCCCTCACCGGCATGGGCATCCGGGAGGTCGGAACGGACGGCGCACGGTTCGAGATCACCGTGCCTCCGGACGGCTACCGCCGGTCCCAGTAGGGGGCCAGGACAGTATTTATTAATGCACGCATTTTTAGCCCTTCGATTCCTGTGCCCCTGTCAACTCGCCGAACGGTGAAGCCTGCCGTCGTAGCGGCGGCCGTCCTCATCGCCGCCGTCCTGATCATCGTCCCCGTCCTGTTCGTGCAGTACCGCACGGTGGACGTGGTGGAGCAGCGGTCGGTCCCCTGGACGGAGGACACCACCGAGCTGGGGCTGCATCTGGCGGCCAGCCTGGGAGTGGTGGAAGTGGGCTTCGAAGACCTGGACGGCGCGGCGGTGGAGATCACCGCCCGGGTCCAGGGCACCGCCAGCCACTTCGGCGACAAGAGTCCGCTGGACCTCCGGCTGGAGTACGGCAACGCCACCGACGGCCGCCTCGACGTGGTGGCCCGCTTCAACACCTACGCTCCCCAGCCCTACTACTCGCTGCACACCGTGAGGTACGAGGTACTGGTCGACACCGACCTTCCTACCGAGCTCAACATCACCGTGACCACCGGCGGGGCCACCGTCCTCACGACCGAGGGCACCGTGCTCAACGGCCTGCGGCTGAACGCCACCACCTTGGGCGCCACGGTCGCGCTGAACAACGGCACCGTGCTGGCCGGCGACATGAGGGTGCGCTCCGCCACCGGCGGGGCGTTCCTGTACTGGAACAACGTCACCGTGGTGGGCGACCGCCGGGTGCTGTTGGAAGAATCGTCAGGGAAGGTGTTCGCCCGGGTGAACCAGCTCGATCCCATGGGAGGGGCGGTGGCGGTGGTCAGCGAGGACCGGGCCGGCGCCACCGAACTGGTGATGGACATCCACCGGGGGGTCAGCGCGACGGTGGAGGGGACGAGCGTCCTGGGGCCGGTGGAGCTGACCGACGAGGGGGGCTTCTCCGGCACCCCCACCGCCCTGCGCTCGGCGAACTATCCCACCGCGATGCGCTTCGACGTCCGGCTGAACAGCACGGTGGGGGGCATCGAGGCGTGGTGCCGGTGGTCGTCCTGAGCGCCTACTTCTCGTCCAGGCGGGCGGAGTAGAAGCCGTCGGAGGAGGTGGCCTTCGCCGGCGGCTCCGGGCCGGGGAGGCGGGGAGGTCTCTTCCGCTCGAAGGGATCGATGCGCACCCCTGACACCATGAACACCACCCGCTCGCCGATGTTGCAGGCGTGGTCGGCGATCCGCTCCAGGTACCTCGACACCAGGATCAGGCGGGTCCCCCGGGGGATGTTGCGCGGCTCCTCCAGCATGTAGGTCAGCGAGCCGCGGAAGATGGAGTCCCACAGCGAGTCGACCTCGTCGTCGCGCTCGAAGAGGGCTCGGGCGGCGGCCTCGTCCCGGGCCACGAACGCGGCGATGGCGTCGGCGACCATGGACACCGCCAGCCGGGACATCAGGGGGACGGCGGCGGGGCACTGGAGGTCACGGCCGTGCTCGCCGCGGTCGGCCAGCTCGGCGATGTCCCGCCCGTACCGCCCGATGCGGTTGAGGTCGGTGATGAGCTTCAGGCAGGTCGACACCGTCCGCAGGTCGGAGGCCACCGGCTGGTGGAGGGCGATGAGCTCGATGCAGTGGCGCTCCACCAGCTGCTCGTGGCGATAGATCTCCCGGTCCATCCGGGCCACCTCGTCCTTGAGGGCGGCGTCCCCGTCCAGGAACGCCCGCATCCCCTTCTCCACCATCCCCTGGGCCATCTCCCCCATCTGCACGATCTCGCGGTGGAGCTTCCGGAGCTCCTCGTCGTACACCACCCGGGAGGACATCAGCCCATCCTCCCGGTGATGTACCGCTCGGTCAGCTCCTTCTCCGGCCGCTCGAACAGCTGGCGGGTGTCGCCGAACTCGATCAGCTCGCCCAGGTAGAAGTACGCGGTCTTGTCGGCCACCCGGGCGGCCTGCTGCATGTTGTGGGTCACGATGACCACGGTGTAGTCCTTCTTGAGGTCGACCAGGAGGTCCTCGATCTTGGCGGTGGCGATGGGGTCGAGGGCGGAGCACGGCTCGTCGAAGAGGATGATCCCCGGGCGGATGGCCAGGGCGCGGGCGATGCACAGTCGCTGCTGCTGCCCTCCCGACAGGTCGTAGGCCGACCGGCCCAGGCGGTCCTGCACCTCGTCCCACAGCGCCGCCCGGCGGAGCGAGCCCTCCACCACCTCGTCCAGCTCCTTCTTGGCCCTGGTGCCGTGGAGGCGCGGCGCGTAGGCGATGTTCTCGTAGATGGACTTGGGGAAGGGGTTGGGCTTCTGGAAGACCATGCCGATGCGCTTGCGCACCTCGGTCACGTCCACCCCGTCGCCGTAGATGTCCTGGCCGTCCACCGCGATCCGGCCTTCCACCCGGCAGCGGGGGATGAGGTCGTTCATCCGGTTGATGGAACGGATGAAGGTGCTCTTCCCGCACCCCGAGGGGCCGATGATGGCGGTGATGCCCTTCTCGGGGATGTCGATGCTGACGTCCCGGAGGGCCTGCTTGCTGTCGAACCACACGCTGAGGTCCTTGACTTCGATCGCTACCACGTATTACCACCTGTACCTTTCCCGATACTTCTTTCGCACCACGATCGCCACGATGTTCATCCCCATGACCAGCGCCAGCAGCACCAGGGCGGCGCCGAAGACCACCGGGCTGCCGGACATCCCGGCGAGGGTCTGCGTCGCCACCGCGTAGATGTGGTAGGGCAGCGCCATGAACTGCGAGAACGGCGAGTCGGGCATGGACGCCATGTAGAACGCCGCCCCGGTGAGCAGGATGGGCGCGGTCTCCCCGGCGGCGCGGGACAGCGAGAGGATGACCCCGGTGAGGATGCCGGGCATGGCGTACGGCAGCACGTGGTGCCGGACGGTCTGCCACTTGGTGGCGCCCAACGCCAGGGAGGCCTCCCGCACCGACGACGGCACCGCCTGGAGCGCCTCCCGCGAGGCGGCGATGACCACCGGGAGCACCAGGACGCCGAGGGTGAGCCCCGAGGCGAGGAGGCTGCGCCCGAACCCCAGGAAGGTGACGAACAGCCCCAGCCCGAGCAGGCCGTACACGATCGAGGGCACCCCGGCGAGGTTCGCCACCACGACCCGCCACAGGCTGGCCATGCGGCCGCTCCTCTGGTACTCCGACAGGTACACCGCCGACAGCACCCCCACCGGGATGGCGAAGGCGAGCACGATGGCCATGAGGTAGATGGTCCCCACCAGGGGAGTGAGGATGCCGCCCCGGGTGTTGCCTCCCCGGGGCGGCTCGGTCAGGAACTCCAGGCTGATGGCGGGCAGCCCGTCGATGACCATGTAGGCGACGATGGTCACCATGGCCAGGACGACGAGCGCCCCGCACGCCCGGAACAGCATGAAGTACAGCCGCTGCTTGGCCTGGCGGTTCATCGGTACGCCTCCGAGTACCGGCGCATCACCAGGTCGGCCGCGGTGTTCATCACCAGGGTGATGAGGAACAGCGTCGCCCCCACCGCGAACAGCGCCTCGTAGTGGAGGCTGCCCACCGCGGCCTCCCCCATCTCGATGGCGATGGTGCCGGTCATGGTCTGCACGCCGGAGAACGGGTCGAGGGTGAGGAGGGGGGTCTGGTTGAAGGCCATGAGCACGGCCATGGTCTCCCCGACCGCCCGCATGACCGACAGGATGACCGCGGCCACGATGCCCGACAGCGCCGCTGGCAGGACGACCGAGCGCATCGTCTCCCACCGCGTCGCCCCCAGCGCGTAGGAGGCCTCCCTCAGCTCCTTGGGCACCGCGGCGATGGCGTCCTCGGACAGCGACACCATGATGGGGACCATCATGACCGCCAGGATGATGGCGCCGTTGAGGGCGACGTAGCCGTTGGGGAGGTCGAACAGCTGGGCCACCCACCCCTGCAGGATGAGCATGGCGAACAGCCCGTACACCACTGACGGTATTCCAGCAAGGAGCTCGATGGCCGGCTTGAGGAAGGCCCTCACCCGGGGGTGGGCGATCTCCGCCAGGTAGACGGTGCAGCCGATGCCCACGGGGATGGCGATGGCCGCCGCGAGCATGCTCACCAGGAAGGTCCCGGCCATGAGCGGGAGCATCCCGAAGGCCGGCGCGAGGCGGGAGGTGGGGTCCCATACCGTCCCGGTCAGCATGTCCACCGCGCCGATGATCTGGAAGGCGGGGACGGCGTTGTAGAGGAGGAACGCGGCGACCGCGGCCAGGGCGGTCGCCGAGACCAGGGAGACGAGGAGCAGGAGGAGGTGGGGCACGCCCTCCAGCCGGGGGCCGAGCGGTCGCCCCCGGCGCAGCAAGGACGGCCTGGTCACCTTCGCGGTCATCGAGCCCATTGTCCGATCTCCATAGTTCCTGAACGTTTCAGCGGGCTCACGGCCGAGGCTCGCCCGCCGGGGGGCTCAGCCCAGCCTGGCCTCCATCTCCGCCAGGGTGGCGGGGTCGAGCTTGTAGAAGCCGGTGTCCTCGACGATGGCCTGGCCCTCCTCGCTCAGCACGTACTTCAGCCACTCCAGCACCGCCCCGGTGGGGGTGCCGTCGGTGTAGAGGTAGAGGTGCCGGGACAGCTCGTAGTCCCCGCTGTACACCGCCTCCTGGTCGGTGGGCAGGAACGCCTCCGAGGCGCCGTCGGCCTTCAGGGGGACGATCTTGGCGCCCTGGGCCTGGGTGGCGTAGCCGATGCCGACGTAGCCGATGCCCCCGGCGGTCTGCATGACCTTGGTGGCGATGGCGGAGTTGCCGGTCTCCTGGCTCACCCCGGTGCTGAAGTCCTCGCCGTCCATGACCGCCTCCTTGAAGAACTCGTAGGTGCCGGAGGTGCTCTGGCGGCCGTAGGAGGTGATGGCCATGTCCGCCCCGCCCACCTGCTCCCAGTTGGTATATGTGCCGTTGTAGATGCCCTGGAGCTGCTCCATGGTCAGCTCGGTGACGCCGTTGTTCCCGTTGACGATGATGGCGATGCCATCGATGGCCACGGAGAACTCCACCGGCTCGACGCCGCGGTTCTGGGCGTTCTCCATCTCGCTGGCCTTCATCTCGCGGGAGGCCTGGGCGACGTCGATGGTCCCCTCGATGAGGGCGTTGATGCCCACCCCGCTGCCCCCGCCGGTCACCTGGACCGCGGCACTGTCCTGGGCGTCGTTGAACCCTTCGGCCATGTTGGTCATGAGGTCGAGCAGGGTGTCGGAGCCCATCTGGTCGATGGTGGTGCGCGGCTTGTTGTCCCCGCCGCCGAGCAGGGCCAAGGCGCCCACCGCGGCGACGAGCACCACGGCCACCACGCCGATGACTATCATCGTGTTCTTGTGCATCCTTTCAACTCCGGGCGGGGTCCGCAGCGGCCGATGCCGGCCCCCTCGGCCCTGTCCGTTCCTCCAAGAAAAGTAAGCTCCACTTAAGGGCTGGCGATATAGAATATAGACGAATATGTTCTGTATCGTTGTATATAGAAAATATATTCGGATAGTATTTGTACATTCAATGCGAACGAGGGGGGAGGGAACTACATGGAAGTACGGAAGGTGCAGAAGACCGGGACCTCCACCATGACGGTCTCGCTGCCGAAGGAGTGGGTCGCCTCCCACAACATCCAGGCGGGCGACCGCATCAACATGGAGCTGCAGCAGGACGGCTCCCTGAACATCGACACCGCCGACCGGCGCCGTAAGGAGAACGTGGTCAGCCGGATCCGGGTGGAGGCGGACGAGCCGGCCGACCACGTCACCCGCAAGCTCATCGGCGCCTACCTCGCCGGGCACAACATCATCGAGGTGCGGAGCAAGGACCGAATGGACGCGGGGACCAAGCGGGCGGTCAAGGACTTCGCCCGCCTGGTCATCGGGCCGGAGATCGTGGAGGAGACCGCCGGCTCCATCATCCTCCACGACCTCTCCGACCCCGCCGAGCTGCCACTGAGGAAGTGCGTGCGGAGGATGCACCTCATCGTCGACTCCATGCACCGCGACGCCATGGCCGCCTACGCCGAGGGCGATGCCGCCCTGGCCCGGGACGTCCTCGACCGCGACCAGGACGTCGACCGGCTGTACTGGATGGCCCTCAAGCAGCACGGCCTCATCCAGCGGGACCGCGGCCTCGCCGACCGCCTGGGAGCGGGCCTCCAGGAGTCGCTCAGCCTGATGCTGGCGGCGCGGATCCTGGAGCGGGTGGGGGACCACGCGGAGAGGATCGCCCAGGAGGCCATCGCCACCGCCGAGGAGGACAAGCCCGCGGCGGTCAAGGAGATGCGGGAGACGAGCGACGGCGCGGTGGCGGTCATGGCCCGGGCGGTGGAGGCGCTGTTCCTGCACGACCTCGTCCAGGCCAACGAGATCATCGACGAGGCCAAGGCCCTCGCCCTTCAGGGCGAGGGGGTGTTCCCCCGGCTGACCGGCCATGGGGGCAAGGGCACCATGAGCCGGACCTCAGTGATGTACTCCCTCCTCCGCACGCTGATGTACTCCACCGACATCGCCGAGATCGCCATCAACGACGCCATGCGGCTGGAGGCGGAGGGCGCGAAAAAAGAGGGAAAGGATTAGGGGAAGGGGTTTCACTCCGACGGCTCGTCCTCGAGGGCGAAGCCGCCGTTCTTCTTGAGGTGCTCGGCCAGACCGCCGTCGGCGAGGATCCTCATCATCACCGGGGGGAGCGGCTTGGCCTCCAGGACGGTGTTCTTGGTGACGTTGCGCACCACTCCCTTCTCGATGTCGATCTCCAGGACGTCGCCCTCGGCGATGTCCGAAGTGTCCACCTCCACCACCGGCAGGCCGACGTTGATGCAGTTCCGGTAGAAGATGCGGGCGAACGATTTGGCCACCACGGCGCCGATCCCGGCGGCCTTGAGGACCAAAGGCGCCTGCTCGCGGGACGACCCCGCGCCCAGGTTCTCGCCGGCCACGACGAAGTCGCCCTTCTCGATCTCGTCGTAGAAGCCCGGCCGGATGTCTTCCATGACGTGCTTGGCCAGCTCGTTCATGTCCAGCGTCTTGAACTTGTACTTTCCCGAGATGACGTAGTCGGTGTTGAGGTTGTCCCCGAAGGTGTGGGCCTTGCCCTTGAGCTGGTTCATTCCATCACCTCCCGGACGTCGGCGATGTGGCCCAGCATGGCCGAGTACGCGGCGGTGGCGGGCGAGGCCAGGTAGATGTCGGCCTTGGTGTTGCCCATGCGGCCCTTGAAGTTGCGGTTGGCGGTGGACAGCACGACCTCGCCGTTGGACGGCACGCCGTTGCAGGTGCCCACGCACGGCCCGCAGGACGGGGCGATGAGCACCCCGCCGGCCTTGACCAGGGTGTCGATGTACCCCTCGCGCATGGCGTCCAGGAGGACGGCCTTGGAGGCGGGGGCGATGATCAGGCGGACGCCCCGGGCGATGTGCTTGCCCTCGAGGATGGAGGCGGCGATGCGGAGGTCCTCCAGCCGGCCGTTGGTGCAGGTGCCGATGTACACCTGGTCGACCTCGACGTCGGTGACCTGGTCGACGTCGACGACCTTGTCGACCTCGTGCGGCTTAGCTACCTGGGGCGGGAGGTCGGAGAGGTCCTCCCGGATGACCTTCTCGTAGACGGCGGAGAGCGAGGGCTCCACGCCCTTGAACGGGGCGTTGGTCCTCTGCCTCACATAGTCGCGGACCTTGTGGTCGCAGGCCATGAGGCCGACCTTCGCGCCTACCTCCACGACCATATTGGAGATGGTCATGCGGGCGTCCACCGACATGTTCTCGATGACACTGCCGTAGATCTCCAGCGCCTTGTAGGTGGCGCCCCGGGAGGTGAGCGTCTTGGCCATGTGCAGGATGACGTCCTTGGAGTAGGTCCCGGCGGGCAGCGCCCCGTCGTACACGAACTTGATGGTGCTGGGGCAGCGGAACCAGATCTTGCCGGTCACCAGCGCCGCGGCCAGGTCGGTCGAGCCGACGCCGGTGGCGAAGACGTTGAGCGCACCGTAGGTGCAGGTGTGGGAGTCGCCACCGATGACGACGTTGCCCGGCAGCACGTGCCCGCGCTCCGGCAACAGCTGGTGACAGACCCCCTCGCCGACGTCGTACAAGCGAGAGCCCTGGGCCTCGGCGAACTCCCGCATCTCCTGGTGGATGTTGCTGACCGACTCCATGGGGGAGGGCGAGTTGTGGTCGATGACGATGGCGTACCGCTCGGGGTGGGCCACCGCCTTGGCCTGCATCTGGCGGAAGGCCTTGATGGTCAGGCCGGTGGTGCCGTCCTGGGACATCATGAAGTCGACCGGGACGACGCAGATGTCGCCGGCCCTGACCTCGGTGCCAGCATGCGCTGATAGAATCTTCTCGGAGATAGTTCCCATTTTTACTCACTCACCTGTTCTGAGGGAGGGTGTCCTTGACCCCCTCCTTGTAATCCTGATAGATGTACACGAGCTCGTTCTCGGACAGGCTCCGCTTCAGCGAGACGGAGGTGGCGCGGACGATCTCGAGGATGGCCGAGGCCTCCTCGTCGTTGACCTCGATGCCCTTTGACTCCAGAGATGCCTTGATGGTCGACCGTCCAGAGTGCTTGCCGATGACGATCTTGCGGCTCATCCCCACCTCGTCCGGCGAGTACGGCTCATAGTTGGAGAGGAACTTCATGACCCCGTCGGTGTGGATGCCGGCCTCGTGGGCGAAGCAGTTCTGCCCCACGATGGGCTTCCACGCCGGGATCTCCCGGGCGGAGGCCCGGGCGACGTACTCCACGACCTCGCGGAACCGCCGGGTGTCGATGCCCATGTCGATGTTGAGCAGGTGCTTGGCGGCCATGGTGACCTCCTCCAACGGGGAGTTACCGGTCCGCTCGCCGATGCCCATGACCGTGGTGCTGAGGAAGGTGGCCCCAGCCTGCACCCCAGCGATGGCGTTGGCCGTGGCCATCCCGAAGTCGTTGTGGGTGTGCATCTCCACCGGGATCTTGACCGTGTCCACGAGGTGCTTGATGCGGTCGTAGGTGTCCGAGGGGGTCAGGATGCCCAAGGTGTCGCAGTACCGCACCCGGTGGGCGCCGGCGTCCTTGGCGGTCTGGGCGAACTTGACCATGAACTCGGGGTCCGCCCGGCTGGCGTCCTCGGCGTTGACAGAGATGTACATGCCGTGGGACTTGGCGAACTCCACCGACTCGACGATGCGGTCGAGCACCCACTGGCGGGTCTTCATGAGCTTGTGCTCGATGTGGATGTCGGAGGCGGACATCGAGATGGCCACGGAGTCGACGTCGCAGTCGATGCTGTGGGAGATGTCCTCGACAGAGGCGCGGTTCCAGCCCAGGATCGACGCGTCCAGGCCCATGCGGGCGATGCGCTTGATGGAGACCTTCTCGTCCCCGCCCATCGCCGGGATGCCCGCCTCGATCTGCGGCACGCCGATCTCGTCCAGCAGCTTGGCGATCCGCACCTTCTCCAGATTAGCGAATACGATCCCTGCGGCCTGCTCACCGTCTCTCAGCGTGGTGTCGCAGATGTTCAGCTTGCTCTTGTTCAGCTTGGCAAGGACCGATCCTGAATCCTTCATGTTCTCCCTTTCCTCTCCAGCGTTCCACCGCCAGTCGTCAGCGGCCTTCGGCCGCACGAGCGGTCGCAACCGCCGAGCAGCTATTTAGCCGATGCGCGTCCCCGGGGAACAGGCAGCGGTGTCTGCTGTCTGCGTCCGGACACAGCACAAACGTCTAACGACCGGGGGTATTGACCGACAACTCCAGTCGATTTGGGTGAAACCTAACATTATTAGAGGTATCATACAAAAGCGTTTCGTGCGAACGGCCGGTTTGCGGCAGCCCGGACGCCGATATTCGATTAGGATATGAATCGTCCAAGCATGATGCGAATATTTCCATCCGTTTCTCGGAATTATTCCGTCCAACCGTGCTACATCCTATACCTTAGCAGGGCAGCGAGGCCCCCGAGGGCCTCGAGCTTCTTCCCCGCCTCGAACCGTTCCGAGACCACGATGACGTTGCCGCGGCCGTTCTCCACCGCGGCCATGAGCTCTTCCGCCGTCCCCTTCCGGACCTCGCTGTCCAGCACCACCAGGGTCTCCACCGCCCCGGCCAGGGCGGCCTTCCGGACGTCGGCTGGTCCGTAGGTCACCAGGCCGTCCTTGGCGATGCGCTCGAGCACCGTCTCCACCACTTTGGTCTCCTGGGCGGCGCGGGAGCCCTGGACCACCTCGGCCCCCAGGCCGGCCTTCATGAGCTCGTGGATGCCGGCCATGCCTGACTGTCCGGTGTGGTACACGAACGCGTTCTTGAACACCTCGGGCGCCTTCTCCTTGCCCAGGGCCACCAGCGCCTCCTTGGCGAAGCCGGGGCCGAGGACGACCAGCGGGACGCCGGGCTCGGCGGCCTGGACCACCTTGTCCACGATCTCCGGGTAATACTCGTCCTTGCCCTTCTGCTCGTACATCTTGCCCGACGAGCTCGAGTAGATGCGCGCCACCTCCTGCATGCCGAACTGCCGGGCGACGGCGATGACCGCCTCCTCGTTGTCCAGGGCCACGAACAGCAGCTTGGGCCGCTTGGCGTCCTCGACCGAGCGGCGGACGCGCTCCAGCTTGGACGGCGTCCACTCGACCTTGCGCACGGTGAGGTCGTCCCCCTCTCCAAGGTTGAGAGTGTGGTGCGCCCCCAGGTCCTGCGGCCCTTCGACGATGGTGCCCAGGATGCGCAGGCGGGACTCGGACTCGTGGAACTCGACCTTCTCCACCTGGATGCCCAGGACCATGCCCTTCTTCTCCGCCCGCTCGGCCCGGATCTTGTCGCTCTTGACCTCGTCCCTCCGGTAGGTGAAGGCGATGACCACATCGCCCTCGTCGATGATGTTGTGCAAGTGCCAAAGGTCGTCGAGGGTCTCGATCCTCATCTTGATCTCCCCGGCCTTGCGGTCTTGGTGGAGGACGCGCATCGCTGCTCCCATGCCTCTATCTTATTTTAGCTGTTGCGAAGGAGGGTTCAGCCCAGGTACTCATTGATCTTCTCGACCTGCAGCCTTGTGATTTCCGTGGCCATATCCCCGATGTCCGCCTCGCGGGTGGGGCACATGACGTGGAGCAAGCACATCGCGTTCCGGTAGGTGAAGACCATCGTTGCATGGTCAGAAACATTATAGAGGCTGTTCACCACCCACAAGGTCGAGCTCGACCCGACGCCGGGGGTGGTCCTGGCCACGTCGTAATCGGCGTAGAGGCCAGAGCCATAATGTTGGTCGTAGAACGAGCGCCATCCATCATAATATGCCGTCGCGTTGTGGACCGTCGAGAACTGGCAGAGGGTGATGTCCAGCAGCGCGTGGTCCGCGTGACCCGAGTAGTTGGTGAACGCCGCCGAAGCAGTCCGAGTTTGGTTCCATTGAGGGGACGGCAGGGAGCGGCTCTTGCGAATCAGGTCCCACTCTGGAAGCTCTTCCTCGGTGAGCAGGACGTCGTAGGGATCGGTCTCGAGCATGCGGTCGTCCGGGGCCGCGGGAGCGAGCACCACCGTTAGCGTCACCGCCAGCATGGCCACCGCGGGCAAGGCGACCACCATCAGGTTCCTGCGCGCTCGCCTGGACATGTCCGGACCTCCTTCCATCTGCCCCCCGACCAATATCTGCTCAAGGAAATTTAAATGAGCCGGCGGGCAGGATCAGGAGGGGATGTGCCGCGGCACCGATAGGCCTCAGGTCAATGCGACGGCTGTTCCAGGAGCCTCAACAGCTTCTCGTCCTGGGCGGTGGCGAAGGTCATCATGAGGTCCTCTGACGGGAGGGGCTCGGTCAATATGACCCTCATGATGCAGACCACGTTCTGCTGGCGGAATACGAGGAACTGCTGGACAATGGTCTTGTTGAAATGGTAGGTCGCCTCATACCGTGCCGCCTCGTCCCCGATCGAAGATGCGATGTCGACAGGCTCGTAATCCATCAATCCGGCGGCGACCATTGAATCGATCCCCTCGACGGTGCTGTTGAACCCGGCCTCCGCGTCCTCGATGGTATCGTAGACGAGCAGCGTAAGAAGGACATCCAAGGACGGCATGGTGTAGTTCCCGATGCCGATGGTGACCGCCCCGACGAGGTTCTGGCTCGCGTTGCCGGGCTGCTCGACGAATTGAAGGCGCTGCCACTTCCAGCCCAGATCGTCATCGCTCAGCACCGCCTCTCCCGGCTGGACCTTGACCAGCCGGGCATCGACAGTCGGCGGCAGCAGGAGGGCGACCGCGGTCAGCGCGACGGTCACGATGGCGGCGCCGACGATCAGCATGGCTGCTTGCTTTTTAGCAGGCTTTCCCCATGGCCCCTTGCCCATCTTCCTCCCCGGGCAAATAACCGGTGGAGAAAATAAAAAAGTACCGGGCGGTTGTCAATCGCATGAGGCCGCGGTCGGACGGGGCGATGCGCGCCCACCGTTCCAGCGTTCCAGATTAGTCGGCCTGGCGACAGTTCGGCGAGCGCGTGTCCGTTAAATATGCTAACCCTTAAGTATCCCATTCCTATAAGGCAACTTTCTGATGGAACAGTGCCACCTCATCCTCGAAAATGGGACAATAGCTGAGGGCACTGGCTTTGGTTTTGAGAAGACCGTTTACGGCGAGGTCGTGTTCAACACCGGCATGGCCGGCTATCAGGAGAGCTTGACCGATCCTTCTTACAGAGGCCAGATTCTTATCATGTCCCACCCCCTCATCGGGAACTACGGCGTCAGCGACCGGTACGTGGAATCGTCGCAGGTGCAGGTGACCGGCTACGTTGTCCGGCAGCTGTGCCGCAAGGTGTCCCCGATGTACGGCGGCAGGGACCTCGACTCCTATCTCAAGGCGAGCGGAGTGCCAGGGATCTCCGAGCTGGACACCCGTTCGCTGATCATCGGCATCCGCGAGCGTGGCACCCTGCGGGGCGCCATCGCCTCCTCCAAGGATGACCCCCAAGAAGTGTTGGAGACCGTCATGAAGATGCCCTATCCCTCGGAGAGGAACCTGGTGGCCGAGGTCTCCACCCCAAACGTGATACATTATGAGAACAAGGGCCGGAAGCGCATCGCCCTCATCGACTGCGGGGTCAAGGGGAGCATCGTCAAGGAGCTCACCGCGAGGTTCAGCGTGGTGCAGGTGCCGTGGGACACTCCGGCCTCGTGGTTCCGAAGCCAAGAGCTGGACGGCATCTTCATCTCCAACGGGCCGGGCGATCCCGCCCATCCCGATATGATGGCCAACACCGTCAGGACGCTCCGCGAGCTCAAGGACGACTACCCGCTCATGGGCATCTGCCTGGGCAACCAGCTCCTGGCCCTGGCCTTCGGGGGCCGCACCTACAAGATGAAGTTCGGTCACCGCGGGGTCAACCAGCCGGTCAAGCACAAGGGCCAGGTGTTCATCACCGCCCAGAACCACGGCTACGCGGTGGACATGGAGTCCCTGGAGGGCACCGGGTTCGTGGCCGACCACATCAACGTCAACGACGGCACGGTGGACGGGATGAGGCACACCGAGCTGCCGATCATGTCGGTGCAGTACCATCCCGAGGCGAGGTCGGGCCCGCAGGACACCACCTACCTGTTCGACGAGTTCATGGCGACGCTGGAGGCGAGGCAATGAAGCGCACCGACCTCAAGAAGATCATGGTCATCGGCTCCGGCCCCATCGTCATCGGGCAGGCCGCCGAGTTCGACTTCTCCGGCTCCCAGGCCTGCCGCTCGCTGCGCGAGGAAGGCTACACCGTGGTGCTGGTGAACTCCAACCCCGCCACCATCCAGACCGACGTGGAGATGGCCGACGTGGTGTACGTCGAGCCGCTCACCGCCGAGGTCGTGGCGCGCATCGCCGAGAAGGAGAAGGTGGACGGCATCCTGTCCGGCATGGGCGGGCAGACCGCCCTCAACATCTGCTCCGAGCTGGCCGAGAACGGCACCCTGGAGCGGCTGGGCATCGAGCTGCTTGGGACGCAGCCCGAGGCCATCGCCCTGTCCGAGGACCGCGAGCTGTTCCGGGAGATGATGCTGCGGATCGGAGAGCCCATCCCCAAAAGCAAGACCGTCCACTCCGTGGAGGAGGCCAAGCAGGCCGCCCGGGAGATCGGTTCCTACCCCGTGCTGGTGCGGCCGGCGTACACCCTCGGTGGCACCGGCGGAGGCATCGCCCACAACGAGGAGGAGCTGGAGACCATTGCCGGCCGCGGTCTGATCTACTCGCGCATCCACCAGGTGCTCATCGAGGAGTCGGTGCTGGGGTGGAAGGAGTTCGAGTACGAGGTCATGCGCGACGCCAACGACAACTGCATCATCATCTGCAGCATGGAGAACCTCGACCCCATGGGCATCCACACCGGGGAGTCGATCGTGGTGGCGCCGGCGATGACCCTCAGCGACGAGGACCACCAGCGGCTGAGGAACGCCAGCATCAACACCATCCGCGCGCTGGGCATCGAGGGCGGGTGCAACATCCAGTTCGCCTTCGATCCCGCTACCAAGGAGTACCGGGTCATCGAGGTGAACCCCCGGGTGTCGCGCTCCTCCGCCCTGGCGTCCAAGGCCACCGGCTATCCCATCGCCCGGGTGGGGGCCAAGATCGCCGTCGGGTACACCCTGGACGAGATACCGAACCGCATCACCGGGACGACCTACGCCGCGCTGGAGCCGACCATCGACTACGTGGTGCTGAAGGTGCCTCGATGGCCGTTCGACAAGTTCCGCACGGTCGACCGCACTTTGGGCACCCAGATGAAGAGCACCGGGGAGGTCATGGCCATCGGCCGGACGGTGGAGGAGGCGCTCCTGAAGGCGCTCCGCTCGCTGGAGATCGACCAGGACTATCTCTCCCCGCTGGACTGGACGGAGGAGCAGCTCCTCGCCGAGCTGGCGACCGCGACGGACCAGCGGCTGTTCGCCATCGCCGAGGCGCTGCGCCGCGGCATCTCGGTGGAGCGGGTGGCCAGCATCACCAAGTGGGACCCCTTCTTCCTGGAGAAGGTCGTCAACATCCTGGCCATGGAGAAGCGTCTGCAGAGCGAGGAGCTCACGCCGGCGGTGCTGCGGCAGGCCAAGCGCCTGGGCTTCTCGGACGAGATCATCGGCTCGCTGTCCGGCCGGTCCCCGGCCGAGGTGCGCCGGCGGCGCCAGGAGGCGGGCGTCCTGCCGACCTACAAGATGGTGGACACCTGCGCCGCGGAGTTCAAGGCCCAGACCCCGTACTTCTACTCGACCTACGAGAAGGAGAACGAGGCCATCACGACCTCCAACCGCAAGGTCATCATCGTGGGCGGGGGACCGATCCGCATCGGGCAGGGCATCGAGTTCGACTACGCCTGCGTGCACGGCGTGATGGCCCTCCAGGAGGAGGGCGTGGACGCCATCATCGTCAACAACAACCCGGAGACGGTCTCCACCGACTACGACATCTCCGACCGCCTGTACTTCGAGCCGTTGACCTTCGAGGACGTGCTCAACATCATCGAGAACGAGGACGCCGACGGGGTGATCCTGCAGTTCGGGGGGCAGACCGCCATCAACCTGGCGATGCCCCTGCACGAGGCGCTGAAGGGCCGCAAGGCCAAGGTGCTGGGGACCTCGCCGGTGGACGTGGACGTGGCCGAGGACCGCAAGCTGTTCTCCGCCCTCATGGACCGCCTGGAGGTGCTGCAGCCCCGCTCCGGCACCGGCCACTCGTTCGAGGAGGTCCGCAAGATCGCCCAGGACATCGGCTACCCGGTGCTGCTGCGGCCGTCCTACGTCATCGGCGGCCGGGCCATGGAGATCGTGTTCAACGAGGAGGAGCTGCGCACCTACGTGGCAACGGCGGTCAAGGTCTCGAAGGCCCACCCCATCCTGGTGGACAAGTACCTCGACCACGCCATCGAGGTGGACGTGGACATCGTCTCCGACGGCGAGGACGTGTTCATCGGCGGCATCCTCGACCACATCGAGGAGGCCGGGGTGCACAGCGGCGATGCCACCATGAGCATGCCGCCCCAGACCCTCAGCCCGGAGGTCCTCCGCAAGATCGTGGAGATCTCGGAGAAGGTGGCCAAGGGCCTGCACATCCGCGGCCTCCTGAACCTCCAGCTGGCGGTGAAGGGCAACGACGTGTACATGATCGAGGCCAACCCCCGGGCGTCGCGCACCATCCCCTTCGTGTCCAAGGCCATCGGCGTCCCCCTGGCCAAGGTGGCCACCAAGGTCATCCTGGGGAGGAGCCTCAAGGAGCTGGGACTGGCCGGAGTGGCGAGGTTCGACCACGTCGCGGTCAAGGCCTCGGTGTTCCCGTTCCTCAAGCTGCCCGGGGTGGACTCCATCCTCGGCCCGGAGATGCGCTCCACCGGAGAGGTCATGGGCATCGACCAGGAGTTCGACGCCGCGATGTACAAGGCGCTCATCTCCGCCGGGCTCAAGCTCCCCCGCCAGGGCGGGGTGTACATCACCGTGAACGACGCCGACAAGCCGTTGATCCTGGACACCGCGAGGCAGCTCCAGGACATGGGCTTCCGCATCTACGCCACCCGGGGCACCTCCACTTACCTGAGGGAGAATGGACTGCGCACCACCACGGTGTATACCATCCGCCAGAATCTGGACCCCGACGCCCTGGGGCTCATGCGGCGGGGGGAGATCAACCTCATCATCAACACCCCGACCAATTCGTCCGGCTCGCGGCGGGACGGCTACATGATGCGCCGGCTGGCGGTGGAGCTGGAGATACCGTTCCTCACTACCGTGCAGGCGGCCCGGGCCACCGTGGCAGCGATGAAGCGGGCGCAGCGGGGGGACCTTGAGGTCCTGGACCTGGCGTCCCACCACCGGGCCGTCCGGTCCCCGCAGTGAGGGCGATGCCGGCCAGCACCATCGCCCCGCCCAGGGCGGTGGCGGCCGAGGGCACCTCGGCCAGCAGCAGGGCGGCCAGGATGCTGGCCCCCACCGGCTCCCCCAGCATGGACACGCTGACGAAGGCCGCGGGGAGGTACCGCAGCGCCCAGTTGAGGATGGTGTGGCCCAGCAGGGTGGACACGACCGCCAGGGCGAGGAACAGCGCCAGCTCCTGGACCGGGTAGGGCCATAGCGGGGAGCCGCGCAGCAGGCAGAACGCGAACAGCGAGGCGGTGCACGCCGCGTACACCAGGGTGGCGTAGACCACCAGGCCGACCCGCTGCCTCACCACCCGGCCGGCCAGGAGGTATACGGCCGCGGCGACCATCCCTGCCAGCGCCAGGGCGTCGCCCGCCAGCTGCCCCGCACCCAGGCCGGCCGAGGAGATGACCACCACCCCGCCCAGGCCGATGACGATGCCCAGGCCATTGTTGCGCGGCTTCTCTCCCAGCAGGAAGTAGCCGAGGACGCCCACCAGCAGGGGGTGGCAGGTCACCAGCACGGTGGCCGCAGCCACCGTGGTCAGCTCGAGGGAGGCGTTGAACGTATAGAAATGAAAGCCCAGAACCACCCCGACGGCGGCCATGATCGCCACCGTGCGGCGGTCCAGCGCGGCCAGCTCGGCCCGGCGCGGGCCCCTCAGAGCGAACGGAGCGAGTATCAGGGTGGCGAACAGCATGCGGTAGGCGGCGATGACCTCGGGCGGGGCGTCGCTCCACCGTATGAAGATGGAGGCGAAGGAGATGGCAGTGATGGCCACCGCCACTGCGCCGTACTCGACCACCGTTCGGGTCAGCCGACCACGCTCAGTGGATGAGGATGCTCTTGACCCCGCGGCACTTGCGGATGCGAGGGATGAGCTCGGGAGGGACGGCGCTCTCAGTGATAACGTACAGCCGGGGCTCCTCGACGAGCTCGGGATCGTCCACCAGCGCCTGGCGCACGCTGATGCCCGCCTCCGCGATCACTCCGGTGACCTCGGCCAGGATGCCGGGGACATGGGCATCGGAGGGGATGATCTCGATGGCCGACCACCCCATGGCCGGGGCGACATCGCGCAGCATCGCCGTGGCGCGCAGCGCCGAGAACACCGCCCGGAGCTCGGCATCGGCCTCGATCGCCTCCACCGCCGCGCGGACGATGCGGCGGTCCACACCGGCCGCCCGCGCCAGCGCGGTGTCGGTTATCTCCACCTCGTTGCAGAACACCCGCCCCTCGTGGACCCTGAGGCCGTTGGACAGGAGCAGTCTGGCCACCCGGCCCTGGGAGGGGTAGCGGCCGAAGTACTTGGAGAGGGAGAACCACATCGTCCCAGAGAACCACAGCCGACTATTAGAGCATTGCAGCCCTGTGCAATGACGGACACAAATCGTCATCGCAGCGCCCAGCGACGAGGTCCGCGGCCACCACGAAAACGGTATATACGTGCTAGACATTGTCACGCAAGCGAGGCATCTCTATGTCAGGCAAGGGCATCCGCCTGGAGCGGATCATGGACCGGAACATCGGCCGGGCGGTCATCGTACCCGTGGACCACGGCATCACCATGGGGCCGGTGAAGGGCCTGGTGGACATGAAGTCGACCATCGACCACATCTCCCAGGGCGGGGCCACCGCGGTGGTCATGCACAAGGGCGTGGTCCCTTATGGTCACCGCTCCTTCGGCCGCGACATCGGCCTCATCGTCCATCTGTCAGCGTCGACGTCGCTGTCGCCCGACCCCAACGCCAAGGTGCTGGTGACCACGGTGCCGGAGGCCCTCAAGATGGGCGCCGACGCGGTGTCCATCCACGTCAACATCGGCGCCGATACCGAGCCGAGCATGCTGAAGGACTTCGGCGAGGTGGCCCGGGAGTGCAAGGAGTGGGGCATGCCCCTGCTGGTGATGATCTACCCCCGGGGAAAGGACATCAAGGACGGGTACGACGTCGACCTCATCAAGCAGTGCGCCCGGGCCGGGATGGAGCTGGGGGCGGACATCGTCAAGACCTCCTACACCGGCGACATCGACTCGTTCCGCGAGGTCACCCGCGGCGCGATCATCCCGGTCCTCATCGCCGGCGGGCCGAAGATGGACTCCGACCGCGACCTCCTGCAGATGGTGCACGACTCCATCGAGGCCGGCGGCCGAGGGGTGAGCATCGGAAGGAACATCTTCCAGCACCACAATGTAACGGGGATAACGAAGGCCGTCGCCGACATCGTCCTTCGCGACGCCACCGTGGACGAGGCCCTCGCGCAGCTGCAGTGATGGACATGAGCAAGCTCATCTGGGTCCGGGCCGACCGCCCGGAGGGATACGAGGACCGCAAGGGCATGGTCTCCGCGGCGCTGGAGGCGGGCATCACCGACATCATGGTCCGCGAGGAGGATGACGCCCTCCGCCGGCTGGGTCGGTTCAACGCCCTGACCGTGCGCGGCGACGAGGTCCTCAGGGACGGACGGACGGTGGCCCGACTGGTGACGGTGGCCGGGCCGGAGGACCTCGAGAAGGCGTACTCTCTGCGTGGCCAGGTGGAGAACCTGGTGGTCTCGGCCCGCGACTGGAAGGTGATCCCGTTGGAGAACCTCATCGCGGTGTTCCAGGGCTCCGGCACCCGGCTGCTGGCCGAGGCCGATGACCTGGACGAGGCGAAGCTGTTCCTGGAGACCATGGAGGTCGGAGCGGACGGAGTGGTGCTGTCCGGCGACCCCTCCCGGCTGGCCGAGATCTCCGCCCTGCTCCCTGGCCGAGAGGCCAGGGTGGAGCTGGTCGCGTTGCCGGTGACCAAGATCACCGCGCTCACGGTCGGCGACCGCGTATGCGTCGATACCTGCTCCCTGATGAGGCCCGGCGAGGGCCTGCTTGTCGGCTCCCAGTCGGCCGGGCTGTTCCTCGTCAGCTCGGAGAGCGTGGAGTCGGAGTACGTGGCCTGCCGGCCCTTCCGGGTCAACGCCGGAGCGGTGCACGCCTACGTCCTCACCGCCTCCGGGCGGACCAAGTACTTATCGGAGGTGCGGGCAGGGGACGAGCTGCTGGCGATCGACCAGGAAAGCCGCGCCCGCACCGTGGTGGTCGGCCGTTCGAAGATCGAACGGCGGCCGCTCCTGCTGGTCGAGGTCGAGGGCCGAGGGCGTCGGTACAGCACCATCGTGCAGAACGCGGAGACCATCCGGCTGGTCACCCCCGAAGGCCCGGTCTCCGTTTCCGACCTCTCCGTGGGCCAACCGGTCATGGTAAGGCTTGAAGAGGGAGGACGTCACTTTGGACATACTATAAGCGAGACCATAACGGAGCAGTGATGGCAGTCTGTGTATCCATTGTTGAGGCCTCCCTTGATGAGGCGGTGCGGGCCATCGAGTCGGCCCGTCAGAGCGGAGCGGACATGGTGGAGGTGCGGTTCGACCGCATGGCCAAGCTGCCCGAGGACCTCACCCCGCTCAAGGGCATCGAGATCCCCAAGATCGCCACCCTGCGCTCCAAGGCCCACGGCGGCAGCTGGGAGGGCGAGGACGGGGCCAAGCTGAAGTTCCTCCGCCGGGCCGCCCGGGCCGGCCTCATGATCGACCTGGAGGACGACTCCCCGCTGCTGAGGAGCAAGGACCGCGAGCTCCGCGGGGCCGAGCTCATCATCTCGCATCACGACTTCGAATCCACGCCGCCCCCGGGGGCGGTCATCGAGACCGTGCTGTCCAACGCCGCACGGGGGGGCGTGCCCAAGGGCGCCTTCCAGGTGAACAGCGTCACCGACCTCCACGGCCTGGTGCGGGCCGGGAAGCTGCTGGCCCTCACCGGCCACCGCTTCGCCCTGCTGGGCATGGGAGAGCTGGGGACGATCACCAGGCTTCGCTACCAGCGCATGGGCTGCTACTACACCTACGCCGCGCTGGAGCCGGGCAAGGAGGCCGCGCCGGGGCAGCTCGACCTCGCCACGGTCAAGGCGATGGAGAAGGGCATCGTGACCGGCATCACCGGCCAGCCGCTCGGGCACTCCCTTTCGCCGGCGCTGCACCACGCCGCCTTCGCCCACCTGGGCATCGCCGGACGGTATCTGTCGTTCCCGGCGTCCAGCGACGAGCTGGGCCTGCTGATGGACCTGGTCCGTGACCTGGGCATCAACGGACTGAACGTCACCATCCCTCACAAGGAGGCGGTCATGGAGCACCTCGACGAGATCGACGCCACCGCCCAGCGGGTGGGCGCCGTCAACGTCATCGTCAACCGGGACGGCCGCCTGGTCGGCCGCAACACCGACCTCACCGGGCTGGCCCAGGCGTTCAAGGCGGCCGGGGCGGAGGTGGGCGGCAAGGAGGCGCTCATCGTGGGCGCGGGCGGGGCGGCGCGGGCGTGCGCGGCGTTCCTCCAGCAGGCCGGGGCCCACATCACGGTGGCCAACCGAACCCCCTCCCACGCCGAGGCCGTGGCCCGGGACTTCGGGGGACGCGCCATCGGCCTGGAGGACGCGCCCACCACCGCGTTCGACGTGGTGGTCAACTGCACCCCGGTGGGCATGGAGGGCTTCCCTCCCGGACTGCCGGTGGCCGCGGAGGTGTTCCGCCCCGATCAGGTGGTCATGGACATGGTGTACGCTCCGGAACGCACCGCTTTCCTTGCGGAAGCTGAAGCGCGGGGGGCCAAGACCATCCCGGGCAGGGAAATGTTAATCTATCAAGCCATGGATTCTTTCGAAGCCTGGACGGGCCAGAAGCCTCCCTACGAGGTCATGGCCGGGGCGGTGAGGTCGGAGCAGGGATGAAGGGGCGCAGCATCAGCCATGGGGCGGCGACGATAGTGAGCGCGTTCGCCACCGGGAAGGGCGCCGCCTTCGGCATCGACCTCACCACCACCGCCGAGGTCATCCTGGAGGAGGGCAGCGGGACCGAGGTGCTCATCGACGGCCATCCGGACGAGGGCACCGCGCTGGTGGAGAACTGCGTCCGGGCGGTGCTGCAGCGATACGCCGGACGGCAGTACCACGCCCGGGTGGTCACGCGCTCCGACATCCCGGTGTCCAAGGGCCTGAAGAGCAGCAGCGCCGCCGCCAACGCCGTGATCTTCGCCACCCTCGACGCCTTGGGAGAGGAGGCCGACGAGGTCGAGGCCATCCGCCTGGGGGCCAGGGCGGCCATCGAGGCTGGGGTCTCGGTGACCGGCGCGTTCGACGACGCCTGCGCCGCCTGGTTCGGAGGGATCGTCCTGACCGACAACCGGACCGATACCATCCTCGGCCGCGACGCCCTGCCCGAGCGGCTCAAGGTCCTCATCCACCTTCCAGGCTTCCAGATCCGCAAGGCTACCCTGCCCCGGGAGCGCATCGCCGCGCTCCGGGACCTCGTCGACCTGGCGTTCCAGCAGGCCCAGCAGGGCGAGTACTTTAAGGCCTTGAACCTCAACGGCCTGTGCCACTCCGCCGCCCTGGGCCTCGACACCGAGGTCGCGATGCGGGCGCTGCAGCACGGCGCCCTCGCCGCCGGCCTCACCGGCAGCGGGCCGGCCACGGTCATGCTGGTCGAGGAGGACCGCCTCTCCGAGCTCAAGGCCTCGCTCGGAGGAACCCTGATGACCGCCAACCTCTATCAAGGCAGGTCGAGCTCATGAAGGCACAGGTATCCCGCTCCACCGTCGAGGGCACCGTACAGGCCCCTCCGTCCAAGTCCATCACCCACCGCGCCATCGTCCTCGCCGGGCTGGCCCGGGGGGACAGCATCCTGCACCGCCCCCTGCTCAGCAGCGATACCCTGGCGACGCTCCAGGGCATGGAGCGGTTCGGCACCCTGGTCCGGCGGGAGGGCGACGCGCTGGTGGTACGGGGCGGGCCCCTCCGCGTCCCGACCAAGGAGATCGACTGCGCCAACTCCGGCACCACCATCCGGCTGCTGGCGGGGGTGGCCTCGCTCCTCAGCGCCACCGTCACCCTGACCGGCGACGCGTCCCTCCAGCAGCGGCCGATGCGTCCCCTGCTGGCCGCCCTGTCCGAGCTGGGGGTGTCGGCGGCGTCCGCCCGCGGCGACGGCACCGCGCCGCTCATCATCCGAGGCCCCAACCGGGGGCGGTGGGCGCACCTCAAGGGCGACGTCAGCTCGCAGTTCGTCTCCTCGCTGCTCATCAGCTGCGCGCTGAAGGAGCTGGACACCGAGATCGTGCTCACCACCCCGCTCAAGTCCAAGCCGTACGTCGACGTCACCATGGACATGATGTCCCGCTTCGGCGGACGATGCTGGGAGACGAAGAACGGCTACCACGTGCCGGGAGGACAGGTGTACCGTCCCCGCGAGCTGGCCATCCCTGGCGACTTCTCCTCGGCGGCGTTCCCCCTGGTCGCCGGGGCCCTCGCCGGCCGGGTGACCGTCACCGGGCTGGACCCTGAGGACCGCCAGCCCGACCGCCGCATCGTCGACCTCCTGAAGGAATTCGGGGCCGGGGTGTCGTGGTCCGGTGACGCCGTTACGGTGGAGCGGGGCGAGCTGACCGGCAGGGAGGTGGACCTCGGGGACAGTCCCGACCTGTTCCCCATCCTCGCCGTCCTGGCCACCCAGGCGAAAGGGACCACCCGGCTGTACAACGCCGCCCACCTCCGCCACAAGGAGAGCGACCGCATCCGCTCCACCGCAGCGTTCCTACGGGCGCTGGGAGCGGAGATCGAGGAGCGGGACGACGGCTGCGTGGTGCGCGGACCGACGCCGCTCAAGGGCCGCGCGGTGAGCACCGATGGCGACCACCGCATCCTCATGGCCGCCGCGGTGGCCGGCCTGGTGGCCGAGGGGACCACCATCCTGAGCGAGGGAGAGAGCTGCGCGGTGTCCTACCCCGGCTTCCTCTCCGACCTGCGGGCGCTGGGAGCCCGGGCGGAGGGCGGGGCGTGAACACCATCGGCACGGCGCTGCGGCTGACCCTGTTCGGCTCCAGCCACGGCCCCGGGGTGGGATGCGTGCTGGACGGCGTGCCCTCCGGCCTGGAGATCTCGAGGGAGGACATCCAGCGGGAGGTCGACCTCCGCCGGCCGGCGGCATCCATCGGGACACCGCGCCACGAGGAGGACCGGGTGGAGATCCTGGCGGGCATCACCGATGGCTTCACCACCGGCGCGCCGGTGGTGCTGTTCATCGCCAATCGGGACACCGACAGCTCGAAGTACGAGCAGTTCCGGACGGTGCCCAGACCGGGGCATGCCGACCTCACCGCCCGCTCCAAGTACGGCGACACCGTCGACCTGCGGGGCGGCGGTCAGTTCTCCGGCCGGATGACCGCGCCCATCGTGGCCGCGGGGGCGGTGGCCAAGGCCATGCTCGCCTCCATCGGCGTCCAGGTCGCGGCGTACACCCAGCGGCTGGGTCGCCTGGTCGATCCCGAGGACCGCACCCTAAGGGAGGTGCGGCGGGCGGCCAAGGAGAACCCGGTGCGGGCGGCCGATGCCGCACTGGCGCTGGACATGGTCAACGAAATCATGGAGGCGCGGGAGGAGGGGGACAGCGTGGGCGGGGTGGTCCGGTGCCTCGCCGTGGGCCTGCCGCTGGGGGTCGGAGAGCCGTTCTTCGACTCCCTGGAGGGCGAGCTGGCCAAGATGCTGTTCGCCATTCCCGGGGTCAAGGGGGTGGAGTTCGGCTCCGGGTTCCGGGCGGCGGAGATGAGGGGGTCGGAGAACAACGACCAGTTCGTCGTCGAGGATGGAGAGGTGCGAACCCTCACCAACCACGCCGGGGGCGTCCTGGGCGGCCTGTCCAACGGGATGCCCGTGGACATCAAGGTAGCATTCAAGCCCACCGCGTCGATCTCCCGGGAGCAGAGGAGCGTCGACCTGGAGCGGATGGAGGACACCACCGTCAAGGTGGAGGGGCGGCATGATCCCTGCATCGTCCCCCGGGGGGTGGTCGTCGTGGAGGCGGCCACCGCGCTGGTGCTGGCAGACCTGTGCCTGAGAGGTGATTTCATTGCGCGAGAGCATCGATGACGTTCGGAAGAGGATCGAGAAGATCGACTACGAGATCCTCCGCATGATGGCCAACCGTACCGCCGCGGCCGTGGAGATGGGGAAGATGAAGGCCAACGAGGGCATCCCCCTGCGGGCCCCGGCGGTAGAGGAGAAGGTCGTCGAGCGGTACGTGGAGCGGGCGCGGGCGTTCGGGATGTCCGCCGAGTCGGCCCGCCAGATCGCCAAGCTCCTCATCCGGGAGTCCATCGACCAGCAGGGCCGGATCCCTCGGCCCGCCCAGTCGAAGCGCATGCTCATCGTCGGCGGCAACGGCCAGATGGGCCGGTGGATGGCCGACTTCTTCGAATCGCGTGGCCACCGCATCCGCATCCACGACTTCGGGGAGAACGAGAAGTTCCCGGTGGAGCGGGACCTCGAGCGGGGGGTCCGCGACGCCGAGGTGGTGGTCATCGCCACACCCATCTCCGTTACCGCGGAGATCCTGGACAAGCTGGTCGCCCTGGCGCCCTCGGCGCTGGTGTTCGACATCGCCTCCATCAAGAGCCCCCTGGTCCCCGCGCTGCGGCGGGGGACGGCGGCGGGCCTGAGGTTCTGCTCCCTTCACCCCATGTTCGGGCCGGAGACCTTCAGCATCATCGACCGCAACGTGGTGGTGTGCAACTGCGGCTCGGCCGAAGCGGTGGACCAGGCCCGGATGCTGGTCGACGGGGGCAGCATCATCGAGATGGACGTCGAGGAGCACGATCCCCTGATGGCCTACGTGCTCGGCCTCAGCCACGCGGTCAACATCGCCTTCTTCGAGAGCCTGCGGGCCAGCGGCAGGGACTTCGCCCAGCTGCGGCAGGCCGCCTCCACCACCTTCAAGCGGCAGGTGGAGACGGCGCGGGCGGTGGCGTCGGAGAACGCCCAGCTGTACTATGAGATCCAGAACATGAACCCGTGGAACAAGGAGGCGCTGGAGCAGCTGCAGCGGGCGGTGGAGGACCTCAAGAAGGCCGCCGCCAGCGGGGACCGCGAGGCCTTCGAGCGGATGATGAACGAAGGCAAGGAATACTTCGGAGGGAGCGAATGAGCAAGGTCAAGGTAGCGGTCCTCGGAGCCACCGGCATGATCGGCCAGAGGTTCGTGCAATTGCTGGAGGACCACCCCCGGTTCGAGATCGCCGGGCTGTACGCGTCGGAGCGGTCGGAGGGAAAGCGCCTGCGGGAGGCGCTCAAGGTCAGGGACCACCCGTACCGCGAGGACACCTTGGACATGCGTATCGAGGCCATGGACCCCGCGGCCATCGCCCGCGCCGCCCGGGTGGCCTTCTCCGGCCTCCCCAGCGACATCGCCGGGGAGATCGAGACGAAGCTGGCCGGGGAGGGCGTGGCGGTGTTCTCCAACGCCGCCAACCACCGCATGGACGCCGACGTCCCGCTGCTCATCCCCGAGTGCAACCCCGACCACCTCGACATGGTGAGGCAGCAGCCCACCTTCGCCGACGGTGGCTACATCGTCACCAACGCCAACTGCTCGACCACCGGCATCGCCCTGCCCCTCAAGGCGCTGGACCAGGCCTTCGGGCTGGAGCTCGCGGTGGCGTCCACCTACCAGGCGGTCTCCGGGGCCGGGTACCCCGGGGTGCCGTCGCTGGACATCCTGGGCAACGTCGTCCCGTACATCAAGAACGAGGAGGAGAAGATGGAGACCGAGCTGGCCAAGATCCTCGGCACCGTCCGCGACGGCCGCTTCGTCAACGCCCCGGTGCAGATGCTGGTCAACTGCGCCCGGGTGCCGGTCATCGACGGCCACCTGGAGTCCTTAGTGCTTCGCCTGCGCCGCGAGGCCACGACGGCCGAGGTGGTCGCGGCGATGGAGCAGTTCCGCTCGGAGCCCCAGCGGCTCGACCTGCCTACCGCTCCCCAGCGCCCGGTCATCGTTCGTCCCGAGCCGGACCGTCCCCAGCCGGCCCTCGACGTCAACGCCGGCGAGCCGGCGCGGGCCAGGGGCATGAGCGCAGTGGTCGGGCGGGTGCGCAAGAAAGATAACTACATCAAGATGTTCGTCCTCTCCCACAACACCCTTCGGGGCGGCGCGGGCGGCTCGGTGCTCAACGCCGAGCTGGCCGACGCCAAGGGACTGCTATAGGTGAGAGCTTGAAGCGCACGTACGAGGAGATCAACGCCAAGATCCAGCATGGCGACGCCGTGGTGATGACCGCGGAGGAGGCCATCCAGCTGGCGGAGAGCAAGGGCATCGAGAAGGCGGCCAAAGAGGTTGACGTCGTCACCACCGGCACCTTCGGAGCGATGTGCTCGTCCGGCGCGTTCATCAACTTCGGCCACGCCGAGCCGCCCATCCGCATGAGCCGGGTGTGGCTGAACGACGTCCCGGCGTACACCGGCATCGCCGCGGTGGACGCCTACATCGGCGCCACGGAGCAGTGCGAGACCGACGGGGAATGCTACGGCGGCGCCCACGTCATCGAATCGCTGGTCAAGGGCGAGGCGGTGCACCTCAGGGCCACGGCCCCAGGCACCGACTGCTACCCCCGCAAGGACATCGACACCTACATCTCGCTGCGGACGGTGAACCAGGCGTACCTGTACAATCCGCGCAACGCCTATCAGAACTATGGCGTGGCGACGAACTCGTCCGACCGTGCCCTGTTCACCTACATGGGGAAGCTGCTCCCCCACTACGGGAACATGACCTACAGCAGCGCCGGCCAGCTGTCCCCGCTGCTCAAGGACCCCCACCTCCGCACCATCGGCATCGGCACCCGCATCTTCCTGGGCGGGGGCATCGGGTACGTGGCGTGGGAGGGGACGCAGTACAAGACCACGCCCCTCGAGCGCAACGGCGTTCCGGTGGGCTCGGCCCGCTCGCTGGCGGTCATCGGGGACCTCCGGGGCATGAGCCCGGACTTCCTCCAGGCGCTGACCTTCACCGGCTACGGCATCAGCCTGGCGGTGGGCATCGGCATCCCGATACCGATCCTCGACGAGGACCTCATGCGCTCGGCGGTGGTGCGGGACGACCAGATCTACGCCCCGGTGCTCGACTACGCCATCCAGTCGAGGACGCGCAAGCCCATCGCCGAGTTCTCCTACGCCGAGCTGCGCAGCGGCTCGGTGGAGCTGTTCGGCAAGAAGGTGCGCACCTCCTCGCTGTCCTCGTACTACCGTGCCCGGGTCATCGCCCAGACGCTCAAGCGGATGATAACGGAGAAGGAGTTCCTGCTCACCCAACCGGTGGCGCCGCTGCCCGCCGAGCGGCTGTCCCGTCCCCTGGACGTGGTCTCCAAGGAGGATGTGCTGTAATGTCCAAGAAGAAGATGAACCTGTACTTCCGCCCGGACCAGGTCAACGAGCCCATCACCTACCACCTGGTCAAGGAGTTCGACCTCCGGTTCAACATCCTCCGCGCCACGGTCGAGGAGAAGGGCGGCCGGCTGCTCATCGAGGTCGAGGGCCGCCCGGCCCAGATCAGCAAGGGCGTCGCCTATCTTCAGTCCCGGGGCGTCGAGGTCAAGGAGCTGAACGAGTACGTGGAGAAGGACGAGACCCGGTGCACCAACTGCGGGATGTGCGTGTCCATCTGCCCGGCCGACGCCATCGAGATGGACCGCCAGATGTGGACCGTGACGTTCCACCGGGACAAGTGCATCGCCTGCGGGCTGTGCGTGTCCTCCTGCCCCCCGCAGGCCATGAAGCTCAAGGTATGAGGCGCAAGCACTTCGAGGTCGGGGAGACCGCGGTCACCATCCTGGCCGACTGCGAGCTCTTCGCCGTGGCCGAGGAGTCCATCTTCCGATCGCGGGACGTCATCCAGCGGTTCATCCGCCGCGACCCTCTGTTCCAGGTGACCTTGGAACCGTATCCCGCGCCGGAGGACGCTCCGCCCCTGGTCCGCAGGATGTGCGAAGCTGGGGCGGCGGCCCAGGTGGGCCCCATGGCCGCGGTGGCCGGGGCGATCGCCGAGCAGGCGGTGGTGGACATGCAGGCGGCCGGGGCCGAGGAAGCGGTGGTGGACAACGGCGGCGACATCGCCTTCCTGCTGCGGCGCGAGCTCACGGTGGCGCTGTACGCCGGCGAGGGCATCCGCGGGGTCGGCTTCCGCGTCGCCCCCCGGGACGGCATCTTCGGCCTGTGCACCTCCTCGGCCACGGTCGGTCCCTCGCTCTCCTTCGGGATCGTCGACGCGGCAACGGTGGTGTCCTCGAACGTCGCGTTGGCCGATGCCTGCGCCACCCGGCTGGGTAACCTCGTCACCGCCGCCTCGGACGAGGTGCTGAGCTCGGCGGTGGCCGAGGTGCAAGGCATCCCAGGGGTGGAGGGCGCGCTGGCGGCCGCGGGAGGCAAGCTTGCCCTCAAGGGCCGCCTGCCCGAGCTGATCAAGGTTCCCGCCGACCCCTCCAAGGTCACGAAGGTCGAGCTGCGGCCCTGACACCGCGCTGGCGAACGTCGTCGGAGCATTGATTACCAGGCCCAGGGATACCGCGGCGGGATGCCATGAGAGGAGCCAAGGTCCTCGTCGTTCTGCTGGTCGTCGCCCTGGTGATCGGGGCGGCGCTGTTCGCCTACCACCGCGGCTGGCTGCGCCCGCCGACCGAGGCGGCGCTCGACTACCGCGCCACGGTCGCCGGCGGTGAGGCGGTCATCGAGGTGAACGGCACGGCGGGGGTGCCGCTGCCGTCGGTGCGGCTGGTGCTCTACGGCCCCGGGCTGGGGCAGGGGCAGCTGCGCCTGGCCGAGAGCAGCGCAGCCCAAGACCTGCTCCCCGGGGTCGATCTGCGGTACCAGGACGATGGGGACGGGGCCTTCGACGGCGGCGACCGCGTGACCGTGCGGGGCGAGAGCGGCCTCGCCCCCGGGGTGTGGCACCTGCATGTGGCGTATCCTCTGGGTGACGGGGAGAGCAACCGCAGCGTGCGCTTCCAGGTCCTTCCCGACGGCGTCGGCCCGTTCGAGGACGACCTCGAGGTCTCCTTCCTCGCCGTCGGTCAGGGCGATGCCGAGCTGGTGCGCACCAGCGACGGCCGGTGGGTGCTCATCGACGCCGGGCCGGCCGCGGGGACCGATGAGCTGCTGGAGCAGCTGGCTTCCAAGGGCGTGGACCGGCTGGCCGCGCTGGTCATCAGCCATCCCCACCTTGACCACTACGCCGGCGCGGACGAGGTGCTGGCCGCCTACGAGGTCGGCGCGGTCTACCACCCCGGGCTGGGCAGCGGGGCGTCCAGCTACGCGGCGTTCCTCCAGGCGGTGGCGGCGGAGGGCTGCCCGGTGTACACCGACGCCCAGCTCGATCCCGGCGACTACCTGAACATCAGCCTGACCGAGGACTTCCGGGTGATGTCCATAGCCTCGTCCGGCGATGCCAACGAGGCCAGCCTGGTGCTGCTCGTCGCCAACCCGGGCATGAGCGTGCTGTTCACCGGGGACCTCGGCGAAGAGGGCGAGGAAGCGTTCATCGAGCGGTGGGGTTCCGTGGACATCGATATTCTCAAGGTCGGCCACCACGGCTCGCGCTACTCCTCCAGCATGGAGTTCCTCCGCGCCGTCGATCCGGAGCGGGCGGTCATCGAGGTGGGGCCGAACAGCTACGGGCATCCCCACGCCGAGACGCTGGAGCGCCTCGCCCAGCTGGGCATCGCGGTCGAGCGGACCGATCGAGGCGCCATCACCATCGGGCAGGCGCGCTCATGAGGTCTTCCGCTGGTCCCGGCGCAGCAGGTTGAGGCATTTCCTGGACCCCCGCTCCACATGCTCCTTCCGGCACCGGACGTGGTGCGGGCACAGGAAGCAGGGCTTGTACCACTTCAGCTCCTCGCTCTCCATACGCACTCCTCGTTCGCCGTGCGGTGCCGGTATCGTCCTGCCGGCCCATCAAGCTTCGCCGGGCTGCTTGAACGCCTTCAGCCCGCCCCGCACCGCGTCGAAGGCAGCAGGATTACGAAGATTGCCCAGGATGATGCTCCGGGCGGTGGGGTTGACCAGGACGATGTGTGCCAGCTCCCGCAGCCCCCGGAGGTTCTTCCACGCCCCCAGGAAGGTGCCGTAGCCGTCGTTGACCAGCCCCTCCAGCTCCTCCCGGGAGGCATGCTCCGGGTAGTACTCGTACACCCGGTGGTTGGTCTTCCAGTCCTCCGGCCCCAGCCGGCCCTGCTCCCGCAGCTGGTCCCACAGCGGGGTGCCCACCAGCATGTCCAGGATGTTGTACTGCACCCCGTGGGGGCGCAGCGACTCGGCGAAGGCGATGGTCCGCCGGATGTCGTCCTTCGACTCCACCGGGGCGCCGACGATGTACGAGGTGATGACCAGCATGCCCGCCCTCTTGGCGTTCGCCACCGCCTCGGCGTTCTGCTCGGCGGTCAGCTTCTTGTTGTAGAACTTCAGCACGTGCGGGGACGCCGATTCCGCGCCGAAGTAGATGACATTGAAGCCGGCCCGCTTCATCCTCTTGAGCAGCGGCAGGGAAGCATGATTGGCCCGGCCCTCGCAGTACAGCTTCATCCGGATGTCCCTCTCTTCGATGAGCTGGCAGATCTCCTCCACCCTCGACACCTTATGGGTGAAGTTGTCGTCCACGAACACGCACTCCCGGTACCCCTGCCGGTACAGCATCTCCAGCTCGTCGACGACGTTGGTTGCGCTGCGGTAGCGCCATCGGCGCTCCGAGAAGGCGGCGCAGGAGCAGTAGGTGCAGGAGAACGGGCAGCCCCGGGAGGAGGAGATGGTGGTGAACCGGCCGAAGGTCAGCGGGATGCCCTGGAACCAGTAGCCGTAGTCGACCTCGCCCAGCAGGCTGCGGTCCGGGAACGGCAGGGAGTCGAGGTCCTCGATCAGGGCCAGAGGGCGCTCGACCACGCCGTCCGCGGTCCGGTAGACGATGCCTTCGACGTCCGCCGGCTCGGTGCCCGCCTCGATGTGCCCCAGCAGCTTGGGGAACGCGACCTCGGCCTCCCCCCGGATGATGTAGTCGACGAACTGGTACTCCCGCAGGATGTCAGGAGCGGTGAAGGTCGCGTGGTACCCGCCCAGCACGATCTTGGTGTCCGGGAGGCGCCTACGGACCTCGGCCAGCACGGCCATGGCCGCCTCGAAGGTATGGGTGGAGCAGTTCATGCCCACCACGTCTGGAGCGACGGCCATGATGCGCTGCACCAGCTGCTCCGGGGCGAGGTTCTGGCAAAAGGCGTCCACCACCACGACCTCGTCGCCCCGGGCCTGCTTGACCGCCCCGGCTATGTACAGCAGGCCGAGGGGAGGCCACTTCTCGGTGGTCCTCCAGGGTGGAGTGGACAGCAGGAGCTTCATGTTCGTTCTGGGACCCAAGAACGCAGCTGCTCTCTCAAATAATTTTCACTGCCCTATAATAGACCGGACAAGCGCTCCGGCCCTCTGCTGGATGGGCAGACCCAGGCTCCAGTCGCTCCGCATAGGTTATTAATGATGACGCGATATCAGCATGTCCGTCTTTAGCAAGGTGAATGAATGTCTTTGAAGCTGGCCGTGCCGAACAAGGGACGCCTCAATGAGAGGACCGTGGAGGTCCTCCGCCAGGCTGGCCTGGAGATCGAGGACGGGGGCGAGCGCAAGCTCTACGCCAACGTCAAGAACGGGGACATCTCGGTGATGTTCCTGCGGGCTCAGGACATCGTGAGGTTCGTCCATAAGGGCGCGGTGGACATGGGCGTCACCGGCTGGGACCTGGTGCTGGAGTCCGGCCTGGAGGTCGAGAAGATGCTCGACCTGCACTACGGCCGGTGCCGGCTGTCGGTGGCGGTGCCCGAGTCCATGGGCGTGCGCCGGCCGGAGGACATTCCTGACGGCTCCATCGTCGCCACCTCCTTCCCGAACCTCACCCAGAGGTACTTCCAGGAGCTGGGCAAGCAGGTCGAGGTGGCCACGGTGTCCGGCGCAGCCGAGGTCACTCCTCACCTCGGGGTGGCCAACCTCATCGTCGACCTGGTCTCCTCCGGCTCGACCCTCAAGACCAACCACCTGCGGGAGATCGCCGTCATCACCGACTCCCAGGCGGTGCTCATCGCATCGAGGGCCAGCCTGCGAGAGAAGGAGCAGGAGATGACCGAGCTGGCCGCGGCGGTGGAGAGCGTCCTGGCGGCGGAGGGCAAGCGGTACCTCATGGCCGACGTTCCGGCCGATGCGCTGGACGAGGTGCGCTCCTTCCTCCCCGGGGTTGCTGGTCCCACGGTCATGAACATCGTCGGTCGGGACGATGTGGTGGCCATCCATGTGGTGGTCGAGAAGTCCCGCATCTACGACTCGGTCAACCGGCTCAAGCGGCTGGGGGCGTCGGGCATCCTCATCGTGCCCATCGACCGGATGGTCCCGTAGGTGAGACGATGACCGACTGGACCAGAGAGAGCATCAGGGACATCCCGCTGTACTACAACCCCAAGGTGAAGGCGGTGCGCATGGACACCTCCACCAACGTGCTCGGACCGAACACCGTGCTGGGCGACGTGTTGCGGGAGTGCGCGGCCATGGACCTCAACCAGTATCCGGCCCCCTACTCCGACGGGCTGCGCCAGGCGCTCGCTGACGCCTACGGGCTCCAGGCCGACAACTTCGTGGTGGGCAACGGCTCGGACGAGGTGCTGGACGTCATCTTCAAGACCTACCTGGAGCCAGGGGAGACGGTGGTCGCGCCGTACCCCTCGTACTCGCTGCACGGCTTCTTCGTCAAGGTCAACGCCGGGCGGTTCGCCACCGTGGACCTCCGGCCGGGGTTCCAGCTCGACCCCGACGCCCTGCTGGAGGCGCGGGGAAAGGTCATCATCCTGTGCACGCCCAACAACCCGACGGCCAATACCTTCGATCCAAGGGCGGTGGAGCGGGTGGTGCGGGAGCACGACGGCCCGGTCATCGTCGACGAGGCCTACGGGGAGTTCGCCGACCACTCCTTCCTGCCGCTGGTCGACGACTACGAGAACCTCATCGTCACCCGGACCTTCTCCAAGGCCTACGGGCTGGCCGGGCTGCGCATCGGGTACCTGGCCTCCAACCTCAAGATGGCCGACCAGCTGCAGCGGGTCAAGATCCCGTACTCCCTGAACCGCGTCTCGGAGCGGGCGGCCATCGCCGCCCTGCGCAACCGCGAGTACGTCGACGCGACGGTGGAGCTGGTGCGCCGGGAGCGGGGGCGGCTGTCCCGCGGTCTGGAGGCGCTGGGCTTCCGACCATATCCGTCGCAGAGCAACTTCGTGCTGTTCAAGTGCCCCGTCCCCTCGTCCCAGCTGGTGGAGCGGCTGGCGGCCAAGGGGGTGCTCATCCGCGACTTCGGCAAGCTGCGGCTGCTGGAGGACTGCGCCCGTACCACCGTGGGCACCGAGGCGCTGAACGGGATGCTCCTCGAGAAGCTCAAGGAGGTGCTGGAAGAATGGTGACGATCCGCCGCTCGGTGAAGTATCCGGAATCGACCGACTCCTACCGCATCGGCCAGCGGCCCAAGGTCAAGGTGTCCATCGCCGACTACGGGGTGGGCAACCTCCACTCCATCCGCAAGGCGCTGGAGCTGGCCGGGGCCCGGCCGGTGGTGGAGTCGAACATGCGCAGCCTGCTCGACGCCGAGGTCATCGTGTTCCCCGGGGTGGGGGCGTTCGACAGCGCCATGGCGAAGCTGGAGCCGTACCGCGAGATCATCGTCGACCGCCTCAACGCCGGAACACCGTGCCTGGGCATCTGCATCGGGGCCCAGGTGCTGTTCGAAGGGAGCGAGGAGGGCTCCGCCCCCGGCCTGGGGTTCATCAAGGGCCGGGTGGTGAGGCTCCAGGCGGAGCGGGTGCCCCACATGGGGTGGAACGAGGTGCGCAGCGCCGACCGGGCGTTCGACGGGGTGCCCTCGCCGTACTTCTACTTCGCCCACTCCTTCCACGGGCAGCCCGACGAGGCGGTGACGGTGGGGACGACCGACTACAGCGGTGAGTTCCCCTCCGCGTTCAGAAAAAAGAATGTGCTCGGAGTGCAGTTCCACCCGGAAAAGAGCAGCGCCGCGGGTGCCGCCTTCCTCCGCAACTTCGTCAAGTTCATCGAGGCCAAACTATGAACGTCATTCCCGCAGTGGACATCCTGGACGGTAAGGTGGTGACCCTGGTCGGGGGGAAGCCCGGCACGGAGAAGGTGTCGCTCTCCAACCCCCGCGAGGTGGCCGAGGAGTGGGAGGCCAAGGGCGCCCCCATGCTCCACGTCGTCGACCTCAACGCGGCGATGGGGCGGGGGGACAACTTCGACGCCATCACCTCCATCCTGGCGCACGTCAAGGTGCCCGTCCAGATCGGAGGGGGCATCCGCACCACCGAGACCGCCGAGCTCTTCCTCAACCTGGGGGTGTCGAGGGTGGTGGTGGGCACGCGGGCCATCACCGACCCCGACTGGTTCGAGGAACTGGCGCTGTCCAACCGCCGCAAGATCGTGCTGGCCATGGACCTCAAGGGCGGCCGCATCCAGGTCAAGGGGTGGAAGGAGAGCTCCGAGAAGGGCGTCAAGGACGTCCTGCGCCGCACCGCCGCGCTGCCCCTGGCCGGGGTGTTGCACACCAACATCGACGTGGAGGGGCAGGCCGCGGGCATCGACCTGGCGGAGATGCGCTCGTTCAAGGACATGTGCCCCCACCCGGTCATCGCCTCGGGGGGCATCACCACCCTCGAGGACCTGGCCAAGCTGGAAGCGCTGGGCGTGAGCGGGGCCATCGTGGGCCTGGCGCTGTACGCCGGCACCATCCGGCCGGAGGACGTGTGGAGGGCGAGGGCATGAGGGAGGCCAAGCTCAGCCGCAAGACCCGGGAGACGGACATCGCCCTGCGCCTGAGCCTTGACGGCACCGGCCGCGCCGAGGTCAAGGTGGAGGAGCAGTTCCTCCGCCACATGCTCGAGACCCTGACCCGGTACGCCGCCTTCGACCTCCAGTTGGAGGCCAGCGGCGACAACACGCACCACCTGGTCGAGGACGTGGCCATCGCCCTGGGCACCGCCCTGCGGGAGGCGCTCGGCACCGGCCCGGTGGAGCGCATCGCCTCGGCAATGGTGCCCATGGACGACGCGCTGGTGACCGTGGCGGTGGACATCGTCGACCGGCCGTACGCCGACGTCGACTGCCCCGACGCGCTGTACACCCACTTCTTCCGCTCGTTCGCCATGTCCTCGGGCATCACCCTTCACGGGATGGTCCACCGGGGCTACGACGAGCACCACGTCATCGAGGCCACCTTCAAGGCGCTGGGGACCGCCCTCCGCCGGGCGGTGGTCCCCCGGGCGGAGGTGCTGAGCACCAAGGACGCCGTGGCCGTGAGGAGGGAGTGAGGTGCTGACGAAGCGCATCATCCCCTGCCTCGACGTCACCGACGGCAAGGTGGTCAAGGGCGTCCGGTTCCAGAACCTCGAGGGCGTCGGGCATCCCCCCGAGCTCGCTACCGAGTACGAGAAGCAGGGCGCCGACGAGATCGTGTTCCTGGACATCACCGCCTCGGTCGAAGCGAGGAAGACGCTGCTGGAGATGGTCGAGCGGACCGCCGAGCGGCTGTTCGTCCCCCTCACCGTGGGCGGCGGGGTGCGGTCCAGGGAGGACATGAGGGCCACCCTCAACGCCGGCGCGGACAAGGTCTCGGTCAACACCGCCGCGGTGAACGAGCCGGGCCTGATCACCGAGTGCGCCGAGGCGTTCGGCCGGCAGTGCGTGGTGGTGGCCATCGACGCCAAGCGCGAGGGCCAGGGCTGGAAGGTCCACACCCACGGCGGGCACCGCCGAACCGAGCTGGAGGCGGTGGAGTGGGCCGGCCAGGCCGAGGACCTGGGCGCGGGCGAGATCCTGCTCACCAGCATGGACGCCGACGGGACCACCGCCGGCTACGACCTCGAGCTCACCGCCGCGGTGAGCGAGGCGGTCAACATCCCGGTCATCGCCTCCGGCGGATGCGGGAAGCTCGAGCACTTCTACGAGGTGTTCCACCAGACCGGCGCCTCGGCCGCGCTGGCCGCGTCGGTGTTCCACTACGGCACGTTCACCGTCGGCCAGGTGAAGGAGTACCTCTGGGACCGGGGAGTGGTGGTCCGATGACCAACCTCAAGTACAACGCCGACGGGCTCATCCCCGTCATCGTCCAGGACGCCGAGACCAATGAGGTCCTGATGCTCGCCTACGCCAACGCCGAGGCCTACGCCAAGATGCTGGAGACCGGCCGGACGCACTTCTATTCCCGCTCCCGCCAGGCGCTGTGGATGAAGGGCGAGACCTCCGGCCACGTCCAGGACATCGTTTCCATCCAGACGGACTGCGACGCCGACACCCTGCTGGTGCGGGTCAGGCAGACCGGCAACGCGTGCCACCTCGAGCGTCCGTCCTGCTTCTCCGAGGTGCTGCACGGCGACCTCGCGGGGACGGCGGACATCATCCCGGAGCTCAAGAGGGTCATCCGCGACCGCAAGGAGCACCCCAAGGAGGGCAGCTACACCAACCAGCTCCTCTCCAACGAGGACAAGGTGCTCAAGAAGGTGGTGGAGGAGGCCGGCGAGCTGGCCATCGCCGGTAAGGGCGACGACCGCCAGGCCCAGATATGGGAGGCGGCCGACCTGATCTACCACCAGATGGTGCTGTTCGAGTACCTCGGACTGCCCATGGACGAGGTTTACCGCAAGCTCAGCGAGCGGCACAGGGGGACCAAGCGATGAGGATCGATCTACACACGCACACGCTGCTCAGCGACGGGGAACTGCTGCCGATCGAGCTGGCCCGGCGGGCCGCGGTCATGGGCCACGAGGCCATCGCCATCACCGACCACGCCTCGATGAGCAACATCGAGCGCATCGTCGAAGAGGCCCGCCGGGACGCCGAGCTGGCCGCCGAGTGGGGCATCGAGGTCATCGTCGGCTGCGAGCTCACCCACGTCCCCGCGGCCAAGCTGGACGCCATGGTGGCCAAGGCCCGCCGGGCCGGCGCCGAGCTCATCGTGGTGCACGGGGAGACCATCGCCGAGCCGGTGGAGCCGGGGACCAACCGCGCCGCCGTCAACAACCCGGAGGTGAACATCCTCGCCCATCCGGGGTTCATCAGCACCGAGGACGCCCAGGCCGCCGCGGACAACGGCGTGGTGCTGGAGATCACCGCCCGCCCGTCGCACTCCATGACCAACGGGCACGTGATCAGGCAAGCTCGGCTGGTGGACGCCAAGATGGTCGTCAACACCGACTGCCATTCGCCTGACGATCTCATCACCGAGGAGCGGGCCATGCTCATCGCCATGGGCGCCGGGCTGACCCGGGAGGAGGCGGAGTACTGCGTGCAGCGCATGCCAAGGGACATTCTGCGGAGGATCCGGAGCCGATGAAGGTCCTCAAGTTCGGGGGCAGCTCGCTGCGGGACGGGCCGTCGATGCGCCGGGTGGGCGCCATCATCGCCGCCGACGACGAGGAGAAGGTGGTGGTCGTCTCGGCCATCCAGGGCGTCACCGATGCCCTGCTGGGGTTCATGTCCGAGGTGCGCCGGGAGGAGGAGGTCCAGCTCTTCGTCCGCGAGCTGCGGGACCGCCACATGCAGCTGCTGGCCGACGTGGCCGGCAGCATGGACGTCAAGCAACAAGCGATCCACCTGCTGACGGAGAAGCTGGTGCGGCTGGAGCGGGTGCTCTACGGCATCATCTACCTGGAGGAGCTGACGCCGCGGACCAAGGACCTGGTGCAGTCGTACGGCGAGCGGATGAGCGTCATCGTCATGTCCGCCATGCTGCAGGACATGGGCGTCAACGCCATCCCGGTGGAGGCGGACGAGCTGGGCATCATCACCGACGGGCAGTACGGCTCGGCCACGGTGGAGATGGACGCCACCCGCTCCAACGTGGCGGCGCACATCTACGAGATGTTCAAGCGGCAGGAGGTGCCGGTGGTGACGGGCTTCTTCGGCAAGAGCACCGAGGGCCACATCACCCTGCTCGGCCGCAACGGGACGGACTACTCGGCCTCGGTCATCGCCAACGCCATCGACGCCGAAGCGCTGGAGATCTGGAAGGACGTCGACGGGTTCATGTCGGCCGACCCCAAGGTGGTGCCGCAGGCGGTGCCCATCTCCGCCCTCAGCTACGAGGAGGCGGCCGAGCTGTCGTACTTCGGAGCGAAGGTCCTCCACCCCCGGACGGTGGAGCCGGCGCGGGCCAAGGGCATCACCATCCGCGTCAAGAACGTGTTCAAGCCGGAGTACGAGGGCACCGCCATCAGCCCCAAGGGGGTGGAGGGCAACCGCATCATCAAGTCCATCTCCAGCATGCCCAACATGGCCATGATCAAGGTCTACGGCGCCGGCCTGGGCTCCAAGAGCGGGGTGCTCTCGGAGATCTCGGTCCTGCTGTCCGACGCCGGGGTGAACGTGTACTCGGCGGCGACCTCCCAGACCTGCATATCGCTGCTCATCGAGGAGCGGGACCTCAAGCACGCCGAGCGGGTGATGGCCAATGCCAAGAAGGGCGTGGTCGACCGGGTGGAGACCGCCCGCGACGTCGCCCTGCTGTGCCTGGTGGGCGAAGGCCTCGGGCAACGGGAGGGCATCGCCGGCGAGGTGTTCAGCATCGTGGCCAGCAACGGCACCAACGTCGGCCTCATCTCCGCCGGGGCGTCCACCACCGCGCTCACCTTCACGGTCAAGCGCAAGGACCTCGACAAGACGACGAGGACCATCCATAAGGAGTTCTTCGGGTGCTGAAATGCGAGTGGCCTTCCAGGGCGAGCGGGGAGCGTTCTCCGAGGACGCGGTGGCCCGGTGCTTCGGCGATGTCGAGACGGTGCCCTGCCCGGACTTCGACAGCGTGTTCCGCGCCGTGATCGACGGCCGGGCGGACCGGGCGGTGGTGCCGGTCGAGAACTCTCTGGAGGGTAGCGTCACCGCCGTCAACGATCTGTTGCTGGAGCATGACCTGATAGTCGTCGGCGAAACGATGGTGAAGGTCGTCCACTGCCTCATCGGCCACCCCGGGGCGACGGTCCAGGACATCCGTCGGGTGTACTCCCACCCTCAGGCGCTGGGGCAGTGCCGCGCCTTCCTGGCCAAGCACCCGCAATGGGAGCGGGTGCCGTCCTTCGACACCGCCGGCAGCGTGCGCATGGTACGCGACAACGGCCGAAGGGAGGAGGCGGCCATCGCCTCCCGCCGCGCGGCCCAGGTGTACGGCATGGAGGTGCTGCTGGAGGGGATCCAGGACAGCGACGACAACCGCACCCGGTTCTTCGTGCTGCAGAAGGCGCCCTGCATGCTCGAGCACGGGGACAAGACCTCCCTGGTGTTCGCCACCCGCAGCGGGCCGGGGGCGCTGCACGAGGCCTTGGGAGCGTTCGCCGCCCGGGGCATCAACATGACCAAGGTGGAATCCCGGCCTCGCCGCGGGAGGGCGTGGGAGTACGTGTTCTTCGTGGACATCGACGGGCACATTGACGAGCCGCAGGTGTCGGCGGCGCTGGCCGAGCTGGTGCGCAAGGCCGCCTTCGTCAAGGTGCTGGGCTCGTACTCCCGGGCCAAGGACTGAGCGAAAAAGGGAGAGGTATAGGGTTTCCCGTATTATTGTCTAGAACGCTCGTGGTCCAGCACTGCTGATATTGTCTGCAGGCCTTCCGCTAGCTGCCGGGGCGAGCAGGAGAACGTGACCCTTATATGCCCCGGCGCCCCGAAGTAGCGGCCGGGGCCGACCGCCACTCCCCTTTCGAGCAGCCGCTCGCTGAACTCCAGGTCGTCGACGCCAGGGGGCAGCTGCAGCAGCGCCATCAGCGCGCCGTCGGGCATGGGGCAGGAGATGCGCTCCTCGCCCTGCAGCCACTCGTACACCACCGGCAGGTTCTGCCGCGCCTTCCGCAGCGCGCGGTCGCGGAACCATGCCTGGCGGCGCACCGCGGCCGCGGCTAGGGCGAGATTGCGGGGCGGGAGGCGGTACGAGGAGTACATCCTCGCCATCTCGACCTCGGCCGCCGCGGCCTCCGGCCCGATGAGCCAGCCGATCCTCAGCCCGCGCAGCCCGTTGAGCTTGGTCACGCTGGACACCGACACCGCGTTGTCGCCCAGGCGGAACGCCGGGGCGGCCGGCATGCCGTAGCTCATCTCCCGGTACACCTCGTCCACCAGCACCGTCGCGCCGTGCCGGTCCGCGTCCTCCACGATGGCCGCGAGCTCCTCGTCGTCCAGCTGGGCGGCGGAGGGGTTGTGGAGGTTGGTCAAGGCCACGACCGTCGCCCCGCGATGCCACGCCTCCTCGAGGTCCTCGCGGACGAGGGTGAAATCGCGGTCCGGGTCGCGCCGCACGGTGACCGTCCGGCCGACCATCTCGGCCATCCTGCGCAGTGGCATGAACGTGGGGTTCTCCACCGCGGCCACCCCGTTCGGGCGCAGGGCGGTCAGGAAGAACAGGAAGTCGGCTTGCTGCGCCCCGGCGGCCAGGGCGATGCGTTCCCGCTCCACGCCGTAGTGGTCGGCGAGCGCGTCCCTGAGGAGCTCCTCGGCCTCCGCCTCGTCGTTGCTGTCCTCGGCCTCCAGCTCCTTCCACCACCGCTCCCGGTAGGGGGGCGGGGCGCCGCTGCTGTCCAGCGGGATGGTGGCCCCGGCAGCCTGGCAGTGGAGGGCCCATTCCTCCAGGGCGTCCTTGGTCAGCCCCATCAGCGGCCCCGGATGAGCTCCCCGACGGTGCGGAACTCCCCCGCCCAATAGATCAGGGCGTGCTCGCGGTCGTATCCTTCCGCGACGTGGCAGGCGACGATCTCGCCGATGAACCAGGTGTGGTCGCCGGTGTCGAAGGCCTGCACCTTCCGGCACTCGAAGCTTACCGGACATTCTTCGATGGTGGGCGTCCCCACCACTCGGCCGGGCACGGCGGTCAGCCCGGTCTCCTCGAACTTGTCGACGTCCTTGCCGGACTTCTCGCCGCAGAAGATGGTCTCCTCGACCAGGGCCTTGGACGGGACGTTGATGGTGAAGTCAGGAGAGCGATGGAACAGCTCGTGGCTGTACCGGCAGGGCGATATCCCCACCCCGACCAAGGGAGGGTTGAACGAGAAGACGTGGACCAGGGCCAGGGTGATGATGTTCTTCTCCTCCTTGCCCACGACCGCCAGGACGACGGGGAACGAGGGGAAGGTCCTGATGCCCCGCACAGGGTTCATTTCCGGTTTGTTGACCATGCTCTCGGGTGCTGAGATATCGAGGTCCAGTCATAAAAGCTCGCTTCCATCCTTCGTCAAGTTCATATGCCCGGGGCCGGATGCCGAAGCATGGCTCCGCGCATTGGCATCATCGGCGGCACCGGCGTATACGATCCCAAGCTCTTCGACATCAAGGACCGCGTTACCATTTCCACGCCCTACGGCGCTCCCTCCGACTCCATTGCGGTCGGGGAGATGGGCGGGGTGGAGGTCGCCTTCCTCTCCCGCCACGGCAGCGGGCACATCTACCCCCCGCACAAGGTGAACTATCGGGCCAACATCTGGGCGATGAAGCAGCTGGGGGTCCAGCGGATCATCTCGCCCTGCGCGGTGGGCTCCCTGCAGGAGAGCTACCGGCCGGGAGAGATCGTCATCGTCGACCAGTTCATCGACTTCACCAAGAAACGGGAGTACACCTTCTTCGACGGCGCCAAGACCGTGCACGTCTCCACCGCCGACCCGTTCTGCAAGAGCATGAACGCCCTGTTCGCCGCGGAGGCCAAGCGTCTTGAGCTCCCGTTCCACTCCAACGGCACCTACCTGTGCATCGAGGGGCCGCGGTTCTGCACCCGCGCCGAGTCCCGGATGTTCCGCAACTACGCTGACATCATCGGCATGACCCTGGTCCCCGAGTGCCAGCTGGCCCGGGAGATGGAGATCTGCTACACCTCCCTGGCCACCATCACCGACTACGACGTGTGGGACGAGAAGCCGGTGGACACCGCCACCGTGCTGAGGGTGATGGCCGAGAGCGTCGACCGGGTGCGCCAGCTCATCGCCGCCACCCTGCCCAAGATCCCAGAGGAGCGGGATGGCTGCGAGTGCCCCACCGCCCTGAGGGAAGCGGGGGCCTGAGCCCTCACTCCGCGATCTTCTTCCGGTACGCCGCGGCGTCGAGGAGCCCGTCCACCGAGGCGGGATCGTCCATGCGGATGACGGCTATCCAGCCCTCCTCGTACGGCGACTCGTTCAGCAGCTGGGTGGCGTCCTCCAGCGCGGCGTTGACCTCGACCACCTCGCCGCTCACGGGCGCGTACACCGCGGCCACGGTCTTGACGCTCTCCACCTGGCCGAGGACGTCCCCACGCTTGACCTTGGCGCCCACCTTGGGCAGCTCGACGTAGACGATCTCGGTGAGCTGATGCTGGGCGTGGTCAGTGATGCCGACCCGGGCATTGGCGCCCTCCGTCCTGACCCATTCGTCGCCCTCGGTGTACCGCAGATCGTCCCTTACCTCGCTGTTGTCGACCATGCTCTCCCTGTAACCCTCGCCATACCTTCCCGAATATAAATACGGTTCTCGGAAAGTGTCTTATAACCACCGGGTGTTGGCAACCAGGATGAGGATCGTCGTCCACGGTGTGGTCCAGGGAGTGGGCTTCCGCCCCACCGTGCACCGCATCGCGACCTCCATGGGCCTGCAGGGGTGGGTGCAGAACAACGGTTCCAATGTGGTCATCGAGGTCGACCGCGACGCCGAGGAGTTCCTGCGCCGCCTCCGCGAGGAGCTCCCCCCGCTCGCCCGCCTCGACGCCGTCGAGGTCTCGGAGAGCGAGGGGGCGGAGGGCAAGGGCTTCCGCATCATCCCCAGCTCGGCCGGGCAGAAGGGAGTGGGGATACCGAACGACTCGGCGATGTGCCAGGACTGCCAGCGGGAGATGCTGGACCCCAGCGGACGCCGGCACCTCTACCCGTTCACCAACTGCACCAACTGCGGGGCCCGGTTCACCATCATCGACGACCTGCCGTACGATCGGGAGAAGACGGCCATGCGGGACTTCCCCATGTGCCCCGACTGCCGCAACGAGTACGACGATCCCGCGGCCAGGCGGTTCCACCATCAGACCATCTGCTGCCCCCGCTGCGGGCCGCAGTTCTACCTTCTCGGCGCCAAGGGAGAGAGGCTAACCAGCCAAGAGCCGGTGGCGGCGTTCGCCGAGGGGCTCCATCGAGGGGCCATCGGCGTCGCCAAGGGCTGGGGCGGGATGCATATCTGCTGCACCCTAGCCACGCTGCCGAGGCTGCGGGAGTGGTACCGCCGCCGGGAGAAGCCCTTCGCGGTGATGGTGCGCGACCTGGAGGCCGCCCGACGGTACGGCCGCCCGAACGGGCATGAGGTCGAGCTGCTGACGTCACCGCACCGCCCAGTGGTGCTGGTCCCCCGGACCGATGAGCCGCTCAACGAGCTCATCTCCCCGGGGCTGGGCAACGTCGGGCTGTTCCTGCCGTACACCGAGATGCAGCACCTGCTGTTCCACTACCTGGAAGAGGACGCCCTGGTGATGACCTCGGCCAACATCCCCGGGGAACCGATGGTGCTACGGGACGCCGACGCCCTGGACCTCCACGCCGACCTCTACCTGATGCACGACCGCGAGATCGTCAACCGCTGCGACGACTCGGTGGTGCGTTCGTTCGACGGCCACACCCTCTTCCTGCGCAAGTCCCGAGGCCACATCCCCTCGCCCCTGGCCATCCCCCTGCGGGGACAGGCGGTGGGGGTGGGAGCGATGGAGAACCTCTCCGGAGCGGTGGCCAAGGACGGCCAGCTGTTCACCACGCAGTACATCGGGGACGGGGACTCCCTGCACGTCATCGACTTCCTCGGCTCGTCCATCGCCTACTTCCGCCGCCTGCTGGGGGTCGACCAGCTGGACGCGGTGGCCATGGACCTCCACCCCAGCTACACCAACCGCAAGCTGGCCAAGGACCTGGCGTACAAGGAAGGGGCGGAACTGGTGGAGGTGCAGCACCACTGGGCCCACGCCGCCTCGCTCATGCTCGACGCCGGGGTGGACGAGCTGGTGTGCCTGACCCTGGACGGCACCGGCTACGGCACCGACGGTCAGGCGTGGGGAGGCGAGGTGTTGCATTCCACCTTCGACCGCTTCGAGCGGGTGGCCCACCTGCAGCCGTTCCCGCTGCTGGGCGGGGAGGCCGCGGTGCGCGACCCCCGCCGCCTGGTGTTCGCGCTGTCGTCGCTCGCCGGCCTGCCCCTGCCGTACTTCGGGGACCAAGAGGCGGCGGTGCTCCAGAAGCTCATGGCCACCAGCCCCCGGACCTCCGGGTTCGGGCGGGTGCTCGATGCCCTGTCCTGCCACCTCGAGGTGTGCCAGAAGAGGACCTACGACGGGGAGCCAGCGATGAAGCTGGAGCCCCTGCTGGGGCGGGGGAAGGCGAGCGTGCCCCTGCGTGCTCGAAGGGTGGACGGCGTCGTCCAGACGGCCGAGCTGTTCCGGGACCTGGCCGAGGCCAAGGGGCCGCGGGAGGATCTCGCCCGCTCGTTCGTGGCCGCGCTGCTGGAAAGCCTGGTGGAGGCGGCGGCCGACCGGGCCGAGAGAGTCGGCGTCCGGAAGATCGGCCTCACCGGCGGGGTCGCTTACGATGTCCCCATCGCCGCCATGGTCAAGGCCATGGTTGAGCGGCGCGGTCTTGAGTTCGTGTGCCACGACCGCCTGCCGTGCGGTGACGGCGGAGTGTCCAGCGGACAGGCCGCAGTGGCTCTCAGAAAAGTAAGTGGTTGAAGAAGGGGTTTCGCTCAGCGGCTGCCGTCGACCAGCAGGGGCAGGGGCTTATCGAACCACTTGACGGTGCCGAGGTCCCTGACGCACTTGCCCAGGCAGGCGCCCTCCTTGGGGGAGGGGGCGATGGTCCATTTCTCGTCCTCGCGCTGGACCCACAGGGTGGCGCCGGGGAAGCCCTTCTCGGGGACCCACCGCTCGGCCACGATCTTCTCCTCCTCCTCGTCCTGGAGCTCGGCGAGCAGGCGGCCGACCACGGCGGCCAGCTCGTGGACCTCGTTGCGGTTGCCCTGCACGAACTGAAGGTCGAGGATGAACTCGTAGAGCTGCCTCAGGCGGACGCCGTCCTGGACCTTGTAGGAGCCCCGCCGGATGTCCTCGAGGAGGTTCTGGGTCGAGGCGCCGAGCGCCTGGTACTTCTTGGCAAGCGACAGGAATTCGTCGGTGGTGATGTTCATCGTTATTCTCCATCCCTTCTGTGAGATTCTAACACCCCATTTTCCCGGCAGCATTCAAATACGTTCCACCCTGGTTATCAATAACGAGAGCAGTAAATTACGACAGGGAATTAACGATGATAATGCGAATTTTTGATTAAAAGCGCTGGAAAAATAAGGATAGGCTGCGAGTTCCCAAAATTCTGGGGGCTGGTGGGGCGGGCGATTCCTAGAATCGTGAAACAAGGGGATAACCGCCCCGCCAGTCCATACCAGTGGGCCTCGCCCGCCCTCCGGCGTCAGCCGCCGGCCTCCCGGGGCCCGGGCCTTGCGCTCGTTGGCAGGTCCGTGGTCCTCAACGCGATTCCCTCCTTGTAGTGCTAGACATCAATACGGAAGGCTCCGCTGGCCGCTGGTGATGGTCGAACCGCTCGCTCTCCTGCACCGCCAATCCGAAGTCCTCGGACCCATATCTGAGCGTAGGCTATCTACTTTCCTCCATCCCGTTTCCGCAAAGGGCTGGAGGCGGCTATCGACTCGATTCCCAATCGTTAACGAAGGTTTATTAGCCAGACCTAATATTTCCACCGGAGAAAGTGGGGAAGACTCTTGAGCACACTCATCATCCTTCTCGACGGCGCTGCTGACGACAAGATCCCCGAGCTGGACGGCCACACCCCCTTGGCTTCGATCGAGAAGCCGTTCATGGACATGGTGGCCAGCCATGGCGATCTGGGCTGGACCGAGGGCCGGGAGTACACTCACCTCTACCTTCTCGAGTTCCTCAGCGGCCGCCCCCTCCAGACCCCTCGCGGCCTGGTGGAGGCGATCGGCCTGGGCGTCCCGGTGGAAGCAGGCCAGGTGGCGTACCGCTTCTCGCCGATGTTCCTGGGCGAGGATTCGTTGGATTGGGCCTACCGCGTGGACCGGGAGATGAACGCCCGGCTGCAGGACGCGCTTGTCAGCAACCTGGACCTGCTCGGTGACCTCAATCCCCGCATGTACTTCTACGAGGACGGGCGAGGGGTCATGACCGTCGACACCGACGAGGTCCACAACTTCCCCTCCCCGCCCGCTCCGGTGGCCGACCGGGTCGACCTGGGCGCCTTCGACCACTTCATCCGCAAGACCGCCGAGCAGCTGGACGGGCTGACCATCCTCCCCTGGGGAGGAGGCTCCTGGTCGCTGGAAGGCCGGCAGAGGGCCGTCCCCGAGGCCAGGAACCTGCTCATGATCTCCAAGTCCCCCTCCGCCCTGGGCGTGGGAGGGCTGTTGGGCCTCCGCCGCGAGGTGGTGGACAACATGTGGAGCGGGTTCCAGGAGGCCTTCCGCCAGCTCAGCTCGGGCGACGTGTTCATGCATGTCGAGGAGACGGACGACATCAGCCACCGCCGGGCGCCCGACCAGAAGGTCAGCATGATCCGGGAGGTCGATGACCTGCTCCTGGAGAACCTCGACCGCCTGCTCGGCCACAACGTCGCGTTGGTCGTCGATCACGGGACGTCGTCGCTGACCGGGCAGCACCTCCGCGGCGCGGTGCCCTTCGCCGTCTCCCGGGTGGTGGAGCCCGACGTGGCCACGGCGCGGTTCTGCGAGAACGACCTCCGCCACGTCCCCTTGAGGGACCTGGCCAAGAACCTCCTTTCCCCGTGCCGAATCTCTCCTGACAGGAGTTAAATAGCTCCAGTGGCATCGGGTTGGATGTATAATCCAACTCGGAGGAGGGAGCATGTCGTTCAAAGTACCTGAGGACATCGAGCTCTGCCTGGAAGGGACGAAGGGCAGGGAGTTCATCGAGCGCATCTGGGGCAAGCGGCCGATCTACAGCTGCGTCATCGGCAACACCGAGACGGCCAAGATCCCCGGCCTGTCGGCGGCGGGGGCCAACCCTGCACTGACCGACTTCACCCCCGCGGCGGACATGGAGCTTCTGTACTACGGTCGGTGCAAGTGCATCGATGGCGTACCCATCACCCCGGACGGCATTCCCACTCCAGGGATCATCACCATGTCCTCGCTCAAGCTGGTGCCCATGCCGACGCTGATCATCAACGGCGGCCTGAGAGTGAAGCCCCACGCGCCGTACATCGAGGTCGACGGGACACCGGGTGACGACATCCGGACCGGCAAGTCGGTCAAGGACCCTGAGAAGGTGTTCGACCGGGCGGTGGTGGCCGGCAAGAACCTGGCCAAGACCGCCGACTACCTGGTGGTGGGCGAGTCCATACCCGGCGGGACGACCACCGCCCTGGGCGTCCTCACCGCCCTCGGCTACGACGCCAACGGCAAGGTCTCAAGCACCTTCCCCGTCAACCCCCACAACCTCAAGCAGCAGGTGGTGGCGGAGGGCCTCGCCGCCTGCGGGCTGAGCCGGGAAGCGCTGAAGAAGGACCCCATGGCCGCGGTGGCGGCGGTCGGCGACCCCATGATGGCGGCTGCCGCCGGTATCATCGCCGGAGCGGCAGAGCATGTGCCGGTCCTCATGGCCGGCGGCACCCAGATGGCCGCCGTGCTCGCCATTATCAAGGGCATGGACGACACCGTGATGGGCAACCTGGCCATCGGCACCACCCGCTGGGTGAGCAAGGACACCGGCTCGGACATCCGCCACCTGGTCGCCCAGATCGGACCGGTGCCGGTGCTGGCGGCCAACCTGAACTTCTCCCTGTCCCGCTACGATGGCCTCAAGATCTACGAGACCGGGCTGGTCAAGGAGGGAGTGGGTGCGGGAGGGTCGTGCATCGCCGCCATGGCCACCTCCAAGGGCCAGGTGACCTGCCGCAACATCCTCGACGAGATCGAGAAGAACTACGCCCGCCTGGTAGCGCGGCGCTGAGGGCCGCCAGGCCCGAAAAACCTCGTCATCGGTCCGCTCGTTGTCAGCGACGGCGGACCGCTGACGTCAAACGCTTTCAGCATGGTTTCTGGTGATCGCTCGTCCATCGGCGGGATGGGGCCCGTTTTCCGCTGGATGCTCATGCATCCATTATCCTCGCACGTCTCCACGTCTTACCTACCTTAGGCACGCCCGCGCGAGGCCTGGGGGGAGGGAGCGAGATGAGAGGACAGTTCAAGGGTACCATCAACATAGATGTCCGTGACTCCGTCCCCGATTGGGGGCAGTACGAGCAGACAAAGGCACCGGAGGGTTCGCCCAACATCCTGTTCATCGTGTGGGACGATGTCGGCTTTGGGGCCATGGAACCGTTCGGGGGGGCCATCGAGACCCCGACCATGAACCGGCTGGCCGAAAATGGCCTCCGCTATTCTCAGTTCCATACCACGGCCCTCTGCTCGCCCACCAGGGCGTGCCTGCTCACCGGGCGGAACCACACCACGGTGGGCATGGCCTGCATCGAGGAGGGGACCACGGGCTTCCCGGGCTCCAACGGACGGATCCCTAACGAGACGGCCACGCTGGCCGAGGTGCTGGTCGAGCGCGGATACAACACCTATGCCATCGGCAAGTGGCACCTCGTCCCCGAGGAAGAGGGGAACATGGCCTCCTCCAAGCGCAACTGGCCCAACGGACGGGGGTTCGAGCGGTTCTATGGGTTCCTGGGCGGAGAGACGAACCAGTGGTATCCCGACCTGGTCTATGACAATCACATGGTCGAGCCGCCGGCCACGCCGGAGGAGGGGTACCACCTTAGCAAGGACCTCGCCGACCAGGCCATAAAGATGATCCAGGATGCCAAGCAGATCGCCCCGGACAAGCCGTTCTTCATGTACTTCTGCCCCGGCTGCGCCCACGCCCCTCACCACGTCTGGAAGGAGTGGGCCGACCGCTACAAGGGCAAGTTCGACGACGGCTACGAGAAGTACCGGGAGAAGACCCTGGAGCGGCAGAAGAGGATGGGGCTTCTGCCACCGAACACGGAGCTCACCCCCATCAATCCGCTCATCGATGAGAAGGGGCCGGATGGCCAGGAATGGCCAGCACTGGACACCGTCCGGCCGTGGGACTCGCTGACCGACGACGAGAAGAAGTTGTTCGCCCGGATGGCCGAGGTGTACGCCGGGTTCGTCACCTACACCGACCATCAGATCGGCCGCATCATCGATTACCTGGACAAGTCAGGGCAGCTGGACAACACCATCATCGTGGCGATATCGGACAACGGCGCCAGCGGGGAGGGGGGACCCAGCGGCTCGGTGAACGAGAACCTGTTCTTCAACGGGGTTCCTGACGACATCGCCGCCAACCTGAAGATGATCGACGAGCTTGGCGGCGTCAACACCTACAACCATTATCCCACCGGCTGGGCGGCCGCGTTCAGTACCCCCTTCAAGATGTACAAGCGCTACGCGGCGTGGAGCGGGGGGACCTGTGACATGCTCATCATCTCCTGGCCCAAGGGCATCAGGGGTAGGGGCATACGGCACCAGTACCATCACGTCGTCGATATCGTCCCCACGATACTGGACTGCCTGGAAATGTCTCTGCCGGAGTCGGTCAAGGGCTACACCCAGTGGCCCCTGGAAGGGGTGAGCATGCGCTACACCTTCGAGGATGCCCACGCCCCCACCCGGAAGGACTCCCAGTACTACAGCATGCTGGGCAGCCGGGGGATCTGGAGAAAAGGATGGAAGACCAGCACGACCCATCCCACTCTCAGCAACTGGGGCCACTTCGGCCAGGACCATTGGCAGCTGTTCAACACCGACGAGGACCGCTCCGAGGCTCATGACCTAGCATCGAAGTACCCAGAACGGCTGGAAGAGCTCAAGTCGCTGTGGTTTGCCGCCGCAGGACGGTTCCGCGGGCTTCCCATCGACGATCGGGGGGCGGTCGAGATTCTGACCTCCCCGCGCCCCCAGCTGACGGAGAGGATGGACCGGTTCGTGATCTTCCCGGGGACCGAGCCGGTGCCCGAGGCGGTCGCCCCGTCCATCATCAACCGCTCATACAAGATCGGCGCGCTGGTGGACATCGATGAGGCGGGAGCGGAGGGCGTCCTGTTCCATGAGGGCACCCGCTTCGGCGGGCACGCTCTGTACGTCAAGGACGGCCTCCTGAAGTACGCGTACAACTTCATCGGGACCGGCACGACCACGGTGACCTCCGAAGAGAAGGTCCCCAATGGAAAGGACGTCATCCTGGCGGCGGCGTTCGACCGGGAAGGGGAGGAGCCCAAGGGTGTAGCGTTCGGGACCCTGACCCTATACATCAATGAAGAGAAGGTGGGGGAGGGGAAGATCCGCACCCAGCCGGGCCGGTTCGGCCTGGGATCGTACTGCACGATAGGCCGCGGTTTCGGTTCAGGGGTCACCGAGGACCTGCCGGGCAAGTATCCCTGGGCGTTCACCGGCGTCGTCAAGAGGGTCGCCATCGACCTCTCCGGCCGGCCGTATATCGATCTCGAGAAGGAGGCCCGGGCGGTGCTGGCCCGGTTCTGAGACCGGCCGGCCGGGGGGTGGAGCCCTATACCTCTCTTTCCGCAGGGTACCGACCCTGCCCCGCCGGCCAAGCTGGCAAGCATAATATATCATCCGCCCCCGACGTGGAGTCGAATGAGAGGGGGTCCACCCTCGGTCCGAGGGGAGGGGACCCAGAGAAGGGAAGGAGGCACCGCATGACGACCGGATCAACGACAGAAGCGGTTCAGCCGCACGCGCGGGAGCTGCTCGACGGCAAGCACCTGCTGCCGGGCGAGAAGGTGATATGGGAAAGCAGACCGGCCTGGGTGACGGTGTTGCTACGACCGCTCACCATGATCGTTCTGGCCATCATCTTTGCCGTGATCGTCCTGAGCTATGATGGCAGCCTCGCCTATCTGGTGGCCGCCCTGGTCCTGGCCGCGTTGCTCGTGCCGTTCGACCGGCGGTTCGGCATACCCGCGGCCATCGCGGGCATAATCATCGCCTTCCTGGTCTCCATCGACCGGGCGTGGGAGGTGCTGGTCTTCATCCCGCTGGTCCTGGGGGCGCTGCCGCTCATTACCACGTACCTCTACTGGAGGAACACGGTGTTCGCCCTCACCGACCGGCGCATCATCAGCCAGTACGGGTTCCTCAGCCGGCACTTCAACGACACCGGGCTGGACAAGGTGCAGAACATCTCGCTCAGCCAGCCGCTGCTGGAGAGGCTCTTCGGGTTCGGGGACATCGCCATCATCACCTCGGGTGAGACGGGCAGGGTGGTGAGGAGGCAGCCCGGTCTTAGGTTCGGTTCCGGAGGAGGGGTCGTCTGGGAGAACGTGCCCAGGCCGTTCGAGATCGAGAAGATGCTGTCCCAGTACGTATATCGTCCGATGGCCCCGCCTCGAGCGGCCGCGGGTTGAGCTGGGTCCTCGCCTCTGTCCTCGGTCGGTCCCGTCGAGCGGTCCACACCGAAGGTGGCTGGGAGCGGTAAGGTCAGGAAACGACCGGTGAGCTCCTTCTAGCCGCGGCCCTGGCGGGATGACGGAGGAAGACGATGGTCGTGAGAGGGAACCGATGATCGTGAGGCTGCGAGAAAGGTGGGAGGCCATCTCCCCCAAGCTGACCTATATCGGCCTGTGGGCCGCCCTGGCGTTGCTGATGGTCATCCTGCCGTTCTTGCAAGGGCCGTTAGCCCCCTCCGCCTTCACCGTGCTCTTCACCTTGGTCCTCGCGGCGGCGGTCATGACCATACGCGGAGGCCGGCGGCTCAAGCTGATCGGGCTGCTCTTGCTCATCTTGGCCGTGGCGGCCCGGTTGGCCTTCACCCTCACCGGAGAGATGGTGCTGGAGCTGCTGTCATATCTGTTCGCCTCGATAATGCTGGCCTGGACCACGGTATTCCTGTTCCTCTCCCTGTTCGAGACCAAGGAGGTCACCTCCACCACCCTGTGGGAGGCGGTATCGGTCTACATCTTGATCGGGCTGACGTGGGCGAGCGTGTTCGCCATCCTGGAGGCGGTGACCCCAGGGTCGTTCGAGGACACTAGTCTCGACGTCGCGGTGGACTTTCACACCCTAATCTACTACAGCTTCGTCACCCTGGCCACTCTGGGATACGGGGACATCCTGCCCACGACCCAGGAGGCGAGAGGGCTGGTCATCATGGAGGTGCTCACCGGCGTCCTGTACATGGCCATACTGATCTCGCGCCTGGTTGGCACCTGGAAACCTAGGAGGAGGAACGGGGAAGGCAAGGGACGGTCGTAAGAGCTTTCGGAGGCTAGCGTGGTCAGGTACCCTGTGCTCGCCATCCCAGCCTTCGCACCCGGCCGGGCATCGTTGTAATGTGATAATGGAAAGGGTTTCCTGGCGGCGGAGGTGTAGGCCGCCGCCACCGCCAAGGAGCTTAGGTGCCCAGGAGCTTCCGCTTGGCCGCGGCGAACTCCTCGTCCGACAGGACTCCCGAGTTGTGGAGCTCGGCCAGCCTGTTCAGCTCGGCCGTGACGTTCGGCCCGCCGCCCGCCGGCGCCCCGGCCTGCTGCGGTTGTGACACCTGGGTCTGCTGGAGCTGCTGCTGCGCCGCGGCCGCCTGCTGCTGCGCCTCGTACAGCTGTTGCTGCTGCTCCTGCTGTTGCTGCTGCGCCATCGCCTGTTCCTGGCCCGCGCGCCGCCCCATCCGGGCTCCCGCCACCAGCATCAGTCCTCTGCCTCTCGCCATCTCATCCCCTCCTGCCCATAATCGTCGAGGGCTCGTTCTGCGCCCTCTCGATGAGCTCGGGCGGTATCCGCCCCTGCTCGATCAGCTCTCCCCCGGAGTCGAGCATGGCCCTCTTCACGCCGACCGCCCAGAGGTTCTCGAACAGCATGGCCGCGGCGACGGTGTTCCTCGGCATATTGTCGCCGATCGCCTCCACGTCCTCTTTGGACAGCCATCCTTTCATCCTCGGGGCGAAGGCTCGGAACGCCTCCTCGGCCTCTCCTCCGATCTCCGACACCTCGAAGGACTCCACGTTGCCGTTGCCATCCTTCCGGATGATCAGGAGGTCGATGACCCTCACGATGCCAGAGTCCACGAGCTTGCGTATCTCCGGCGCGATCTTTCCGGTGAGCCTGTTCTCCGGGAACAGGACAACGAAGTAGTCCACCGGCCCCATCACCCTCTCAGCCCCTTTCTGTACCTCTACGGTTGTCATTTTCACCCCTGCCGCTTCTCCGCCAGCGGACGTGGCACGTTGTGAGCGGTGGCTAGTTAAACATTGTTTCAAAAATACCCTCTGGAAACCGGCGTGGAGCGCGGCGACGGCGGCTTGGCGCGGAGCGAGCTTCGAGAAAGCCCGGATGGCCGAAGGGACTTCGGCGGACGATGGGTGCCGCCAATAGGCCCTCGCCGCCGCGCGGGACCGCTCACTTCCGCCCCGCCGCTCGGCCGGGCGGGCCGAAGTGGGACCTTATGGCTTCCTCGGCGGTCCGGCCGCGGGCCAGCCCTTGGGCCATGACCTCCATCCAAGGGGCGATGTGAGTGAAGAAACGGCGGAGACCGGGACAGAGGTAGTTCAGGCCGAGGCTGCCATCGGCCGCTCGGGCGAAGCGGTTCCGAGGGCACTCCCCGTGGCAGGCGAACAGCACGGCGCACCGCCGACAATCTTCAGGCAGGCCGGTGGCCTTCTCCCTTCCGAACCGCACCTGCCTCTCGGACGACACCATGTCGATGAGCTCGCTCTCGTGGATGTTGCCCAGCCGATGCTCCGGGTACACGTAGTGGTCGCAGGAATATACGCTCCCGTCATGCTCGATAGCCAGGGAGCGGCCGCACGTCTCCGCGAAGGTGCACATCGAGGGCATCCCCATCCACGCTCCCAGCGATGCCTCGAAATTGAGCACGAACACCTTTCCGACGTCCCTCTTGACCCACTCGTCGAAGACGGCGATCAGGAAGTCGCCGTAGTCCTCCGGGCCCACCGACCACTCCGCTACGGCGCTTCCCTCGGAAACCGGACTCGCCTCCGGACCCGGCGGGGGCCGGCTCTCGAACCCTTCCGGCTCCACGCAGGGGATGAACTGCATGTACCTCGAGCCGATGACGTTGCGGAGGAACCGGTACACCTGGAGCGGCCGTCGGGCGTTCATGCGGTTGACCACGGTCAGGGTGTTGAACTCCACCTGATGCCTGGCAAGAAGGCGGGACGCCTGGACGACCTTCGCGGAGGTCGGGTTCCCCCGCTTGTCCTTTCGGTAGGCGTCGTGGAGCGAGGCGGGGCCATCGACGCTCAGGCCGACCAGGAAGCGGTGGTCGTGCAGGAACCGGCACCACTCCTCGTCCAGCAAGGTCCCGTTGGTCTGGATGGTGTTCTCGACCGTCTGCCCCGGCCGGCGGTAGCGGTCCTGGAGCTCGAGCGCCCTCCGGAAGAAGTCCACGCCCATCAGGGTGGGCTCGCCGCCCTGCCAGGCGAAGGTGATGACCCCGTCGCCATGGGAGCTCAGGTACTGGCGGACGAACGCCTCGAGGGTCTCGTCGGTCATCCGCCGATCGCCCGCGGCCACGAGCTTGTCCTTTGACAGGTAGTAACAGTACTGGCACTCGAGGTTGCAGGTCGGACCGCACGGCTTGATCATCAACTGGTAGTCTGCCATGAGCGCGGCTCCCATTGACGTGCTCTGTAACTTCGAGCCTTCCCGGCCTTAATAGTTGCGAGGAGGCTTGCAGGTCAATCTGCAGGGCGTCATGAAGCACACGGGACAACGGCCACGTTGAGAGATACCGGCAGCGGATCTACCTTCCCTCAATACGCCATCACGCGTCTGGGCCCTGTCAGCCTTCGATAGTGCCGCTGAACTCATAGGGAACGCTCACCGTGCCCAGGAACGTATCGAAGTAGGCTGTCCCCACCAGACGGTAGTCCGCCTCCCCCTGGATTATGTACGACCAAACGCTCTGGGCCGCTCCCGAGTAGGACACGGTGAAGGGCTGCGGAATGACCATCGAGCCTCCGGCGGGGATCGTCACCCTCTCCAGGTTCTGACCGCTTCCCAGGCTGACGTTGTTTATGAACACTGTGTAGTCGGTCCGATCGATGGTGACCGCGTTGGTGTTGGGGTTGACGATCCGGAGGGAGATGTTTAGCATCGCGCTGGTGAGGTTGACACTCTCCACCCGGACCCCATCCACGCTGATCTGGACGTTCCTCAACGACTCTCTCTGCTGGTACTGCTGAAAGGCGAGCACTCCCACCACGACGAGGGCGACGACCACTATGGCCACGGCAGCAAGGGCGGTGCTCCTCCTCAGACGTATCACCCAGTGACGGCCACCTCAGTATCCGCCGGATAACCATTGGGCCCTTCGATACAAAATCCTTTGTCAGCGTGGCGGCGTCACTGGATGCCCGCTCGACGGCGCAGCATCTCCTCCGCCCGGTGGAGCTCGTCGCAAGTGTTCACGTTGAGGGCGAAGCCCTCGTCCTCCACCACCATGAACCCCTGCTCAAGGGTCTGGCCGGTGAGCATTCCCTCCCGGTCGACCACGCTCACCCCGCACAACGCGACCTCGCGGCCCTCGACCTCGAGGAGGTAGGAAGGCTCCGCGCCGAGCGACCTGACGAGGGCCGCGGGCACCGCCACCGACAGCGAGGCCACGCCAGCGCGGGGGTGCGACAGCACCGCCTCGACCCCTCCGGTGGAGAGCAGCGGCATGTCCGCCGGGCAGATGAGGACCTCGGAGGATCGCAGGGAGGCCAGAGCGTGCTGGAGGTCGGCGACGTAGTCCGCGCCGGTGGTGGCGACGGTGTCGATCCCCCTCCGCTCGAGGTGCCCGGCGGTCCCCGGGACGTTGCCGCTCACCGAGACCACCAGGCGGCCGACGCCCCTCGCTCCCAGCACCGCGTCGAGCACCCAGTCGATCATGGGGCGGCCGAGCACGGGGACCAAGGGCTTCTCTCCGGGCACGTCGCGCATGCGCGTCCCTCGCCCGCCAGCGGTCACGAGAACATCAACAGGAACAGCACCACCCCCACCATACCGGCGATGAGCACGAAGGGTTTCGCCAGCTCGTTCGTCGCCCCCAGGACGTCGCCGTTGACACAGCCGAAACTGCGGTGCGCCAGGGCGGCCACGATGACACTGACCACGGAGCTGGCCAAGACCATCAAGACGATGAGGGGCACCATATAGGCCGTGTACCAGTTGCCTATCAGGACGAGGACCGCGGCCAGCAGAAGGAAGGACAGTACCGCGGAGAGCGCGGCGTGGAGCGGCGGGGTGTTGCGCACGAACGGGCTGCCCAGCCCCTCCCTCGCCTTTCCCAGGGCGGCGGCGGTGACCAGGGCGTTCTTGGCCAGCACCTCCATGGCCAGCGGGAGGAAGAACAGCAGGGAGGGGTGGTACGCCTCCTCGGCCACCAGGGCCAGGGCGGCCACCTGGAGCATGGTGAACAGTATGCCGAAGCCCACCCCGCCGGCCCCCACCCGGGTGTCCTTCAGGGCCGTCAGCTTCTTCTCCTGCGACCCGGTGGCGATGAACCCGTCCCCCAGGTCGATGAGGCCGTCGAAGTGCAGGAACCGGTTGAGGCCGTGGACGATGAGGAGCACCAGCACCGCGCTGACCAGCGGGCCGAGCACCGGGGCGAGGAGGTACAGCGCGCCGCCGGCCACCACGCCGTAGAAGAGGCCGATGAGCGGCAGCAGCCAGAAATGGCGGGACAGGCTGTCGACGTCCTCCCCGGTGACGTTCACGGGGATGACCGTGAACAGCGAGAACTGGGTCTTGACCGCACCTACGAGACTAATTTGTCCTCACCTTCCAGCAGCTCGGTGTATATGCGGGACATGATGCTCCCGATCAGGGAGGCGACGATATCGTCGAGGAACGGCCCCAGCGATCCGAGGACCCCGGGCTTCTTCTTATCGTAACGGATGTACTCGAACAGCCCCTTGGTGCCAGCGACGTACTCCGCCAGGGCGATGCCTAGGAGCTCGTCCGCCACTAGATGGACGGGGTCCTCGCGGAAGCGGTCTTGGTCGAGGCCGCACAGCAGGTTCTGGTTGCCCATCTCCTCCAGCCGGATGGCGGCGAACATGACCGAGTTGACGTTCACGTCCTTGCGCAGCACGCTGAGGTGGCGCATGAACCGCCCCTTGATCATCTCCACGTCCCAGCTGGGGTCAGGGACGTACAGGGCGCGGGCAGCCTCCCACATCTCCTCCGGACCGACGCCCATCTCGTCGAGGCGGTACAGGAAGTCCTTGGCCTTCTGGTTGCCGTTGTTCCACTTGCGGATGGACTCGGCCACGGCCTGGCGCACGCTCCGGGCGACGGCCATCCCGGCGTCGGTGGCCGGCCCGGCGTACTTGTCGCCCTCACCCACCGGACAGGCGAACGCCACCGCATCGCTGGTCGTCCCCGTCCCCATGACCCCGGTGTCCCTGAGGGCCGCGCCCTTGGCCTCGGTCATGGTGATGATGCCTCCGGCCAACCCGCAGTCCTGCAGGGGCGCGTCGACGATGCTGAGGATGTTGATGGTGCCGACCTTGTGCTTGGGAAGGAGGTCGATGACCTCCTGCGGCAACCGCTCTCCGGCGTACACCGCGTTGGTGACCCCGGCGGTGGCCACCGTGATCGCCCTCTTCCCGTTGACCTCCTCCTTGACCACGGTGAGCACCCGCCGCACGTCCGCCGCGGTCATGAAGCCCACGCAGTCCGGCCCGAGGCCATACATGCGGCAGACGTTCTCGAGGTCCTCCTCCGGCCTCGAGTTATCGTAGCCCATCTTGACCTCGAGGATGAAGACGGTGTCCGCCACGGAGAAGCCGCCTCCCATGATGGTCGAGCTGAGCACCCTGTACCTCCCGGGCAGGCGGATGATGGCCACCGGCTTTCCCTTGTACTCCTTCATCTCCACCTTGACATCGAAATCGGACATCGTTTCACCTCACAGAAGGCCCAGCATGGCGTTCTCCAGGAACAGCTGGACATGTATCCCGATGAAAATAAATAAAGGCAGTAGCACCAGGACGAAGAACAGCCCCGCGGTCAGCTTCATCACCCTGATCGAATCACGGATCACCGCCGGGTCCGTCGGCAGGCCGCCCTCGCCCATGCTGTAGTACCCCTTCTTCTCGAACCGCACCCCCAGACCACCGGCCACCGTGGCCATGGGCCACCCCTTGTTCGGACTGGACGTCTGTCCGTGATCCCGACGGGCGGCCCGCCAGCCGGCCCGCCAATCCTTCCCTAGCAGGGCCAGGGCCAAGAGGATGAACGGCACCGACAGCCTCGCCACCAGATAGTGCGCGGCGTCATCCAGGCGGGCGGAGAACCACCCCACGTAGCGATGGCGGTCGGAGAGGTACCCGACCATGCCGTCGGCGGTGTTGACCGCTCGCAGGAACACCGCCCCCGGTACCCCGGCCAGGCCGAAGTAGAACATCGGGGAGAGGACGCTGTCGACGAGGTTCTCGGAAACCGTTTCGGCGGCGCAGGAGATTATGTGCGGCTCGTCCAGCGTGCAGGTGTCGCGGGACACCACCATCGACGCCCGCTTCCGGGCGGCGTCCAGGTCGCCCTGCCGGAGCGCGTCGGCCACCGGGGCGGCGTGGCCTTCGAGGGCGCGGATGGCGAACATTGTCTTGAACACCAAGGCGCTGGCCAACGCCCACACCAACGCGCCCAGCACGCTGCGCACGATGGCCAGGGCGAGGGTGAAGACAAGCACGAACAGCAGGGCGGGCAACAGGCCGACCAGCACGCCTAACGCCTTCTCCCCCCGAGGGTTGCCGCGCCTCACCGCACGGTCGAGGGCGCCGATGGTCCGCCCCATCCACACCACCGGGTGGAAGCGGTTGGGCGGCTCGCCCAGCGCGAGATCGATGGCTAGCGCCAGGACTGGGATGAGGAGTACCAGCAGCAGGAGGTCCATCAGCACCGACCTTCCCGGATGTCCTCCACGGCGAGGCCCAGGGCCTCGAGGAACTCGTCGTCCTGGCCCGGGGTCTTCACGCAGAACCGCGTGTATGACGAGCACTGCTCGCCGAACGACGAGCAGTCGCGCACCAGCACGCGGTGGCGCAGCAGGGCGGCGCGGAACTGCGCCGACGACACGCCGAGGTCGTCCAGGGGGGCGAAGAAGAAGTAGGAGTCAGGTAGGCGAAGAGGTCCGAGATGACGCTGCGCCCGGTCCCGCATGCGCGCCTTTTCCTCGTCCAGCAGGCGGACCGCCCGGGCAACGTGCTCCTGCTCGTCCTCCATCAGTCTGGTGGCGACGCGCTGCTCGATGGTGCCGAGGTTCCAGGTCAGCCGGCCGGCCTCGAGGTACCGCACCATCGCAGGGGAGCCGAAACCGTAGCCCACCCGCATGCCGGGCATGGCGAAGGCCTTGGTGAACGAGCGGATGATGAACAGGTTGTCGTGGGCCTCGACCTCGGGGACGAGGGACAGCTCGGCGGAGCGGGGGGACAGCTCGAGCAGCGTCTCATCGAGGAACACCAAGGTGCCCTTGCGCTCCGCCTCCCGCACCAGGTCGAGCAGGTCGCCGCGCTCCACGGTGCGGCTGGTGGGATTGTTCGGGTTGCACACGTACACCGCCTTGGCCCCCTCCAGCCGCCCGGCCAGCTCGGCCACGTCGAGCGTGAAGCCGTCGTCGAGCGGCAGGGGGTGGTCGACCAGGTGGGCACCCATCAGCTGGCAGGCGAAGCCGTACTCGGCGAAGGTCGGGCGGGGCATGACCACCCGGTCGCTCGGGGAGACGAACACCTCGGGGAACAGCCGGATGAGCTCGGCGGAACCGGCGCCCACGACGATGTTCTCCACGCCCACGTCGTAGCGGCGGGCGATGGCGTCCTTCAGCCGGGCGGAGGTGTCGTCCGGATAGCAGTGGAGGTCGCGGGCGGCCTCGGCGATGTACTCCTCCAGCCTAGGGGGCGGCCCCAGGGGGTTGACGTTGGAGCTGTAGTCCCGAATGCCGTCGTGCTGCCACACGTCCCCGCCGTGGCGGGGGCGGGCCATCGCCCGGACCTCCGGGCGGACCTTGTCCTCGATCATCCCTCCTTCCTCCTTGTGCGCTTGGGGATGGCGAAGACGTCCTCCCCGTCCCGGAGGACCACCACCTCCACGCCGTACACCCGCTCGACCATCTCCGGGGTGATGACCTCCTCCGGGCTCCCCAGCGCCACGATGCGGCCCTGGGAGAGGATCATCACCCGGTCGCAGTACTTGGCCAGGAGGTTGAGGTCGTGGGAGGCGATGACGATGGTGACGTTCCCGCTGAGCAGGGCCCGCAGGTGCTCCATGACCTCCAGCTTGTACCTGAGGTCGAGGTGGGCCGATGGCTCGTCCACCAGCATGACCCGGGGGCACTGCACCACCGCCTTGGCCAGGAGGACGCGCTGCTGCTCCCCCGACGAGAGCTCGGCGAACTTCCGGTCCTTGAGGTGGTATACGCCGAACTTGTTCATCGCCTCCACCACCATCGCCTCGTCCTCCTGCCCGTCCCACCACGAGCCCTTGGAGAAGGGATACCGGCCCATGAACACCAGCTCCTGCACCGAGAGGTTGAAGTCCTCGCTGAACTCGGTGGGGACGTTGGCGCACACCCGGGCAATCTCGTCGATCCGCATCTTGTCCAGGTCGCGGCCCTCCAGCATGATGGTGCCCACCTTGGGGCGGAGGATGCCGTTCATGAGCCGGAGCAGGGTGCTCTTCCCCGAGCCATTGGGGCCGATGAGGCCGACGAACTCTCCCGGCCGGGCGGCGAACTCCACGCCCTGCAGCACGTCCGCTCCGTTGTAGCCGAACCTCACGCCCTCGATGGCGATGGAAACCTGCGGATCATCCGGCATAGGACTTCCCCCTCTTGATCATGAGATAGATGAAGAACGGCGCCCCCACCAGCGAGATGATGGCCCCGATGGGCATCTCGTTGGGGCGCATGGCCACCCGGGCGATGATGTCGGCCACCAGCAGGACGTTGGCACCGAGGACCATCGACGCGGGGATGAGCAGGCGGTGGTCGCCGCCCACGATCATGCGGGAGATGTGCGGCACGATGAGGCCGAGGAAGCCGATGATGCCGGTGAAGGCCACCGAAAGGGCCGTCAGGACGGACACCACCAGCACCGTCACCCGCTTGAACGTCTTGACGTCCAGCCCGAGGTGCCGGGCATGCTCGTCCCCCAGCAGGATGACGTTGAGCTCGCGAGCGTACAGCAGCAGGATGGCGCACAGCGCCAGGATGGGCAGGAGGATGAGCAGCGCTTCGGTCGCGTTGATGTCAGCGAACGAGCCGTACAGCCAGAACAGGGCGCTGCGCAGCGCCTCGTCCTCGGAGAAGACGATGAGGATGGTGGTGAACGAGGAGATGGCGATGCCGATGATCAGCCCGCTGAGCACGTAGCTGACGGCCCGTCCCCCCACGCTCTCGGCCAAGGTCATGGTGACGAGGAAGGCGGCCAGCGCCCCGATGAACGCGGCCACCGGGGTGGTGAACTCCGCCACCTGCACCAGCGCCACCCCGGCCAGGATGGACAGCGTCGCCCCCAGGGCGGCGCCGGACGATACACCGGTGATGTAGGGATCGACCATGGGATTGCGGATGAGGGCCTGCATGACCACGCCCGAGACCGACAGGCCGATGCCCACACCCACCACCGCTACCGAGCGCACGACCCTCAACCAAACGATCTGCTCGACCGGGTCGCTCTCGGCCGGTCCCAGGTTGACAATGATGTTCCACAGGCTCTCAAGCGTGGTCATCAGCGGGAAGTCGACCGCGCCGACGGCCCACGATAGGACGAGGAGGAGAAAAAGGGTCAGGAGGCCGACCGCCAGCACTGCGAGCAGCTTGGCCTTTGTCCTACTGGCGATCGTGCCCTCCATCGTTATCCCCGGCCTTAGTCGTCCCAGCGCACCACTGCCGCGCTGATGGAGGTTGGGTTCGAGGTGCCTGAGACCAGGTATTGGGCGTAGTCGTCCCCGATGATGTTCGCTCCGCTGGTCTCGTTAGGCAGCGAGGACCCGAAGACCTCGGGATGGAACATCTGGGCCAGGAGCTGGACGGCGTCCACCATCCGCACCGACTGGCGGTTGAAGATGTTCTCCCCCTGCCCCTGGAGGTAGTAGATACGGTTGTCCTTCACTGCCGGGCTCTCCTTCCACACCCCATTGGCGCGGAAGTATTTGGTCATGTTCTCGGCGTCGCCCCCGGAGTACATGCTGGTGATGACCAGGACGTCGACCTGGGATGCCCGCATCAGCAGCTCCTCGGAAGAGGGGTTGACCCACCCGCTCAGGTCGGCGAAGACGTTGTCCCCGCCGGCGAGCCGGATGATCTCGTCCACCGCGGTGTCCGCCCCCGATGGCCAGACGTTCTTGAAGCCAGCCTCGGCGTACGACACGTACATCACGGTGGGCCGCTCCCTGCCGCTGACCTTGGAGCCGATGTCGGCGATACGGGCCGCCATGTCCGCGGTGATCGCCTTGGCCTGGTCGGCCTTCCCGGCGATGGTGCCGACCATCTCGATGGTCGCATAGGCGCCCTCTAGGTCCTCCTGGGCGGGCAGCTCGACCACGGTGAAGCCGGCCGTCCGGAGCTGCCCGGCCACGCTGCGGTGGGCCTCCACGCCGGTGTTCACCAGCACCAGGTCGGGATTGTGGGACACAATGGCCTCGAAATTGGGGGTGTAGAAGCCGCCCACCGTGGCGCCCTGCTCCTTGAGGTCCTTGGCCCGTTGCGGATAGTCATCGTAGTCGGTCACCGCCACCAGCTGGTCGCCGAGGCCCAGCGAGCACACGATCTCGCTGATGGCTGGCGAGCAGGACACGATCCTCTGAGGTGCCGCGTCCATCGAGACCTGGTGCCCGGAGGCATCGGTCACCGTTGCGCTGCCTTGGGCGGGCTTCAGCGCCCCGCCCATCAGTACCACGGCCATCACCGCTACCGCCAATACGGCGACGAGGGCGATGGCCACCAGTCTGCGCTTGCTCTCGCTCATGAAGCTCTCCTCCTAAGGATGACCGTCCGAAATAGTTGGATGTATCATCCAACTGACACTAGATGTTGGACTGCGTATATGAGACTTGCTAATGGGGAGATGGGTCGAAAGAACGAAGAAAGGAGGGGAAGGGGTTTCTTAGATCGACCGGACCCACCCGAAGGGGTCGGGGGCCTCGCCGTACTGGATGGCGGTGATGGCATCGTACAGCTTCTGGGACACCGGCCCGATGCGGCCCTCGTTGACCACGGCCGTCTCGCCCTTGTGGTAGATCTCGCCCACCGGGGAGATGACCGCCGCGGTACCGGTGCCGAACACCTCGGTCATGCTGCCGTCCTTGATGGAAGCCATGACCTCGTCGATGGTGATGCGCCGCTCTTCGACGGGCATGCCCCAATGACGGGCCAGCTGAAGGACGCTGTCCCGGGTGACCCCCGGGAGGATGGTGCCCTCCAGCGGCGGGGTGATGATCGTGCCGTCCTTGACGAAGCAGATGTTCATCGTCCCCACCTCGTCGATGTACTTGCCCTCCAGGGCGTCGAGCCAGATGACCTGGGCGAAGCCCCGCTTCTTGGCCTCGTAGGCAGGCAGCAGGGACGCGGCGTAGTTGGCCGCGGTCTTCGCCTCCCCCAGTCCTCCGGGGCAGGCCCGGACGAACTCGCCGGAGGTCATCAGCTTGACCGGGTTGAGGCCCTCCTTGAAGTAGGCGGCCACCGGGGAGGTCATGATGAGGAAGGAGTACGACTCCGACACCCTCACCCCGATGTACGACTCGGTGGCGAAGATGAGCGGGCGGATGTACAGCGAGGTCCCCCGGGCGGAGGGGACCCACTGGCGGTCCAGGTCGACCAGCGCCTCCACTGCCCCCACGAACGTCTCGTGGTCCACCCTCGGGATGCACACCCGGTCGCAGGAGTGCATCATCCGGTCGGCATGCTTGTCCGGCCGGAAGATGTTGATCCGGCCGTCGCGGGCGCGGAAGGCCTTCAGGCCTTCGAAGACCGTCTGCCCGTAGTGCAAGGTGCTCAACGACGGTAGTACCTCGATGGGGCCGAAGGGTACGATCTCCGGCTCCTGCCACTTTCCATGGGCGTAGTCCATCCTGAACATGTGGTCGGAGAACTCCTCTCCGAAGCTCAGGTGGTCGAAGTCGACCTCGCTGATCTTGCTCCTCTCGACTTTACGGGTCCTTATCTTCACGATATCGCCACGCGTCGATGGGGTAAAAGGGAAACCGGTATTTACGCGTGTCCATGCTTGTCACGGCGCCGGAGGCCGACAGGATTAAGTGCCGCCGCCATCAACGTTCCCTCGATCGTATGGGACCGAGGACGAGGATGGCGGCCGCCGCGGCCCTGCTGGCGTTGGTGGTCGCGCTCACCGGCTGCGTGGGGCAGGACAGCTCCAACGGGCAGGACGACCTGCAGACCGACCCTCCGGCCGCTCCGGACGCCCCGTCGCCGAACCAGACCGTGCAGCTGCGCCTGATCGTCGACACCGCCGGCCCGTGGTCCGGGAGCTACTCCTTCTCCACCGACCTGGGCGGGGGAGGGCAGGAGCTGGTGCACATCACCGGTGAAGGGAGCCAGACGTTCGAGCTCGACCCTCCGGCCACGGCCTGGACGCTCACCGCCTCGGTCACCAAGCAAAGCTCGTCGGATGACCCGCTCCAGCTAGCGGTCATGCGCGCTGATGGGACGGTCATCGCGGAGTCCAACACCACCGAGCCCTTCGGCCTCGCCGCGGTGCAGGCGACGGGATGAGAGGGGCGGGGGAAGGTAAGGAGGAAGGAAAGGAGCACGGCGGCCGATGCCACGCTGGTTCTCCCCCGCGAGAACATCAAGTGACCGGGCCGTATATAAGGGAAGCTAGATAATTATCAGCGGTCTGACTACCGTTCTCGGACCACGGAGATGTCCGCCACCACCGCCCAGCCTTCCGGGGAGGCGAGGAGGGCCCGGTCGACGGCGAACGGCTCCACCGCCTCGAAGCGTTCCATCTCGACGAACACCAGGAACCGCTTGCCCGCCCACCGCTGGGCCTGCCGTTCGGTGAGCATGAGCTTCCTCTGGTTCTGGATGAGCCGGATGGTGGAGGCCTCCGGGTCGAGCATGGGGGTGCTGTTCGCCGCCCTCACCGTCGCCCTCGCTCTGACCAAGCCCTCCGCCGCGTCCCGCAGGAAGTACAAGGTGTCGCCTTCGCCGATCTGCCCGTGGGGCGCCCTCCGCTCGGTGGCGCCCCGGACCAGCATGGTCGAGACACCGCTGGCAAGGCGCTCGAACTCCTCGTGGTCCAGGCACACTAGGTGGTCCATGAGGGAGCGGCCACACGGACCCAGGTAGAAAAATGTTTCCCCATCCTTCCTCTGGGCCCACAACGCTGAACGCACCTTTTCTAGGCGGGAGGCGATGCCGGGGGCATGTGCATCCTCCCCGACCACGAGATCCTCGCCCGCCTCCGCGGGGGCGAGCTCGTCATTACCGACTATTCGGACGCGTCGCTGACGCCGAACGGCTACGACCTGCGCATCGCCGAGGTCCTCGTCCCCGCCGCCGGCCTCAAGGTCACGGATGGCACGGCCCGGGTGCCGCCGGGCGAACGGTTCTACGTATCTACTGTAGAGCGCGTCGAGCTGCCCCCCGACCTGGCCGGGCAGCTGTGGCTGCGGACGTCGTGGATGCGCAAGGGCGTCCTGGCCGGCCTGGGCAAGGTGGATGCGGGGTTCAAGGGCACCCTCACCTTCATGGGTCTCAACGCGTCGAGCGACGAGCTGGAGGTGCCAGTGGGGGCGCGGTTCGTGCAGCTGGTGCTGGAGACCCTGCACTCCCCGGCCTCGCTGACCTACGAGCGGCGGAGCGGGAACTACCAGAACGAGAACGGGATCACGCTAGCACCAGTCAGTAAGACGGATGTCCAGGGCGAACACGCTCATCGACGGTGAGTAGGTCTTCAGCTCCTCGATGCGCTCCATGCACACCCGTACGCCCATCCCCCGGGCCTCGACCGCCAGGTCGACGGCGATGCGGTCGATCTCGTCCCGCTCGCAGATAACGTAGAGATGGATGACCCCGCCCATGTTCAGCCGGGTGAGGGCGTCGGCGAAGAACTCCCGGGCGGAGTGGGGCAGGTTCATGATGATCCGGTCCACCCCGACGATGTCGGACAGCAGCTCGCGCGCGTCGCCCTCCAGCGGGACGACGGTCGTCACCTTGTTGAGCTCGATGTTGCGACGCAGGTACTCGACCGCGTCGTGGTTGAGGTCCATCGCCCACACCACCGAGGGGCGGGCGTGCTTGGCGATCATGACCGCGAACGGACCGACCCCAGCGAACATGTCCACCACCCGCTCGCCGTCCCGGACCAGGGAAGCGATGCGCATGCGCTCGTTGGCCAGCCTTGGATTGAAGTACACCTTGGCGGGGTCGACCAGCAGGCGGACGCCGTGCTCCAGGTGGACGGTCTCGGTCCGAGGATCTCCAGCAACGACCTGCAGCTGGCGCACCCTCAGCTCGCCCTTGACCCCTTGGTCGAGGGTGACGGTGCGCAGCCGCGGGAACGTGCGCATGAGCGCCCTGCCCACCTCCGGGCCGTGCTCCGCCAGGTCGTCGTCCAGGCGCAGGATGGCCACATCGCCGATGATGTCGAAAGAGGTGGGCAGGCGCGCCCGCACCTCGTCCGGGAGGTCGGCCACCCGGCGGTAGTCGGTCTCAGCCACCTCCCGCTCCTCCATCTCTTCCTCCACCAGTTCGAAGCCCAGCTCCCCGGCATCCTGGGAGCGGACGGGCAGCAGCACGATTTCGCCGTCCCGCCGGATGCGCTTGCCGAGGTCCAGGAGGCCGAGCTCTAAAAGCTTTTTACGGGTGGACTCGGCTTCCCCCCTCGGCACCTTCAGACAGAGCGCACGCACGGTGGTCTTGATGGGACATTTGATATTTGTGGGTTTAGGGCTATCCAGGCCCGAGGACATGAGCTTGAGGGCACTGGCCGCGCTGCGCGGCTGCGACGAGGTGTTCGCCGAGTTCTACACCTCCCGCCTCATCGACGCCACCCCGGCCGAGCTGGAGGCGTTCATCGGCCGCAAGGTCACGGTGCTGCGGCGCCAAGAGGTGGAGGAGGGCGACGCCATCATCGCCGCGGCCCGCCAGCGCCGGGTGGCCTTCGTGGTGGCCGGCGATCCCATGTCCGCGACGACCCACGTCGACCTGCGGCTGCGGGCGATCGAGGAGGGCATCACCACCGAGCTGGTCCACGGGGTCTCCATCTTCACTGCCGCGGCCGCGGCGTTCGGCCTGCAGCCCTACAAGTTCGGCCGCGCGGTCACCATCCCCTTCCCGGAGCCAGGGTACCTGCCGGCGTCGCCGTACGACAACATCCTGGACAACCGCTCGCGAGGGCTGCACACCCTGGTCCTGCTGGACATCCGCGAGGAGGAGGGAAGGTACATGACCGCGGCCGAGGCGGTGCGGTGGCTGCTCGACGCCGAACAGCGGCTGGGGAAGGGGCTCATGACCGACGCGACGATCGTCTGCGCCGGCGCCCGCATCGGCTCCGCGGACCAGCGGCTCCTGGCCGGCCCCCCCGCCGCCATCCTGGAGGCGGACATGGGGCCGCCGTTGCACTGCCTCATCGTGCCCGGCCGGCTGCACTTCATGGAGGCCCGGGCGCTGGTGCGGCTGGCTTCCGCCCCCGAGAGCGTCCTGCAGGAGGACTAGGGCCGGTCCAGGAGGACCATGACCCTGAGGTCCTCCAGCGCCGGGTCAACGCGCACGCCGTAGCGGATCCTGGCCGTGGGCACCCGGGCCTCGACGTGCCCCAGGACCTCGTTGACCGTCACCCGGTCCACCTCCCGGCCGGATATGACCACCAGGGCGGTGGTCGTCGCGCGGAGGTCGAAGTCGAACCACGGCGAGGAGAACGCCTCCGACACCGCTACCGCCTCCTTCTGCATCCCCATGCCCGCTCCAGCTCCCAGCCGCATGTGCCTCCGCGGCCCCAGCTCGGTCCGGAGCACTCGGACGTCGTCCCTCGTTAGGACACCGGCGAGGTCCTGCGGCGGCACGGTCATGATGTTGTCCATGACCTTGAAGGTCCGGCGCAGCGGGAGATTGGGAGCGACCCGGAGCAGGCCGTCGTTGGGGTAGGTGATGGTGATGTGGGCGGCCTCCAGCAGGCCGGGCAGGGTGCTGGTGGCGGTGGCCCGCCGTCCGGGGCCCTCGGCCGAGAATGGCAGCGTGACCGAGGCCACCACCATGCTCCCCAGGCGGCGGCACAACTGGGCCAGGCCAGGGGCGATGCGGCTGCCCGTCTCCCCGCCCAGCCCGGCGAACAGGAACACGAGGTCATGGCCATCGATCTCCTCCCGCAGTCGGCGGGGCAGCGCCCGGAGGCCGCCCATCGCCTGGAGGGGCGGGGAGCGGAGGAACGCGGCCTCCTCCTCGGTCAGCACCAGCCGCCGCTGGTTGGGCGGCCCATTCAGGTTGTCCAGCGCGGTGCACAGGCCAACCGACGGAAAAGAAGAGGTGGCGATGGTGTTGCACCCTGCACCCCCGATACCGATGGCCTTGAAGGTGGGGCGGGCGCTGAGGTCTCCGAACCCCAGGGAACGGACGTCGCGGGCCATCGCGTGGACAATCCCCCTCCGAGCAATAAATGTTACCGAAAGGTCAGACGGGCGGGGCCGGTCCCTCTGGACCTCGGCCCCTCCCGCCCCCAGAGAGAACGCAGGGATGTCAGTGGTCATGGTGTGGACGAAAGAAGACCTATGCTTCTCTCCGGGCCTATGACACTATGTGCGCTCCCTTGGTTTAAGGATTTATTTAGCATCGGCCGGAGGAGGCTCGAGGGAGGGACCAAGGTCATGGCTCGATCGTAGCACTCCAACCGCCTGGGGGCCGCAACGAACGGCCCTCCAGCCGAGCATCGGAGGACAACGGGAGAAGGGTTCAGCGCCACGGGTCCGCTTCCTTCGAGCACATGGCCTCCAGTAACTGCTCGGGCGCGATGGCGCCTTCGAAGGGCGGCCACCCCGCTGAGCGTTCGGCCTTGAGGCACATGCGCCAACGGGTTGGGGACCTACCGTTATCGTAACGGATAAGTACGCTTGACTGAAACAGATGCCTTAAGCTGTAGGATAAGGAGGAAAAGCCATCTCTTCGCACAGATACGAACCGGGCACCGTCGCAGCCGTGGTCCCTGCGCTGAACGAAGAGGTGACCATTGGCTCGGTGGTATTACAGCTGAAGGAGCTAGTCGACACCGTCATCGTGGTCGATGACGGCTCCACCGACCGCACCACCAAGGTCGCGCAGATGGCCGGGGCCGAGGTCGTCCGACTGGAGAGCAACCATGGCAAGGCCTTCGCGGTCAAGGCAGGGCTGAACGCGCTCAAGAAGAACGGCCTGAAGGCCGTGGTGCTGTTGGACGGGGACGGCCAGCACATGGTGCAGAACCTGCCTCAGGTGGTAGACCCGGTACTAAGAGGGGAGGCCGACCTGGTCATCGGCTCCCGGCTCATGAACAACGGCCACAAGGTCCCCGCCTACCGCCGGGTGGGGCAAGAAGTGCTCAACCGGATCACTAACATCGGGGCCAAGGAGAAGCTCACCGACACCCAGTCCGGTTTCCGGGCCATGAGCGTGAGCGGCATCCGGAACATGGACTTCAACTCCAGCGGGTACGGGCTGGAATCAGGGATGATCGTCCATTTCGCCTCCCGGGGGCTCACCATCAAGGAGGTGCCCATCGACGTGAGGTACGACGTGCCGAAGAAGCACAAGAAGCACCCCATCACCATGGGACTGGGCCTCATGGACCACCTCGTCACCCTGGTAGGGTTGAAGAGGCCCCTCATGTTCATCGGCGTCCCCGGGCTGGTGATGAGCGCGACCGGGTTCATGCTCGGCCTGGCCTGCTTGAGCGGCATATACCTGATCGGACGCTCGTGGATGCTGGAAGGCATCCTCGCGGGGTTCTTGGTGACCGTCGGCGTCGTGCTCATGGTGTCCGGCCTCATGCTGAACACCATCGGCCACATCGTGAACCAGCGGGACCTGGGAAGGTCAGAGCGCATTCAGGACGAGGAACGACAGAACGAAGCGGAAAGAGATGCCTCCAGTGCCGTCAGCCCACGAGTTGTGCTGAGCGGCGATGCGCCCGGGCGATGAGCTCGGCCCGTGCCGATAGGCACATACCTTGAGATCGTTCTCACCCGGGGCCGTTCGTGGCCAGCTCTTCCACGCCCCCGTCCGGACGCTGCCCTAGCGGCCGAAGGCCTGTGGACCCAAGATACTCTTTAATATCCGCGGTTCAAGAGAGGTCTGTCGATGGGGAACCTTAGTACTTTGGGCCCACTCGACAGTGGGGCGATGATCGGTGGGGAACATCGGCTTCCTGAAAGCAGAACGAGCGGGTGGGCATGTAAGAAAAGGTCTGGAAGGACGCTCAGAGCCCGCACGAGGGAGGGACGGCGGTGAGGATCGCCATCATCACCGAGTTCGCGGCCAGCCCGGGGAACGGCTTCTACGGGGGGGTGGACTCCCGGGTCATTAGCATGGGCAGGGAGCTCGGCAAGCGCCACGAGGTGCACATCATCACCAGCCTCCAGCCAGGCCAGGAGCGGACGGAGGACCACGGTGGGGTCCAGGTGCACAGGATCGGGCGGCCAAGGCCGTTCGTCCAGCGAGGAAGCCTGCTATCCCGGTGGGAGTTCAACCGAGAGTGCGTCAAGGAGATCGCCAGGCTCAAGCCGGACGTGGTGGAAGGCAGCGGCTTCGTGTCCTACCTGGGCAGCTACCGCTCGGGTATAAAGATAGGCCGGCCCAAGATGGTTACCGTGCACGAGGTGTGGCAGGGCGAGTGGACCCAGAACATGGGCCTCATCAATGGGGCGATAGGCACCATATTGGAGAAGGCGTATCTGAGGAACCCCTTCGACCGGTATATCACGGTGAGCGAGTTCACCAAGGCGAAACTGGCCGAAGTGGGAATCGATCCGGGCAGGATCAGCGTCATCAATAGCGGCATCGATCGGAGCATCTTCGCAGGAATGGCCCCAGAAAAATTCTCCGCCCCGACCATCCTGAGCATCTGCAGGTTGGTACCGTACAAGAAGGTCGACATGCTCATACGAGCGGTCGCCGCGTTGCGGACCAAGTATCCGGACATCAGGCTGCTCGTGGTGGGCAAAGGGCCGGAGGAGGCCCCTCTGCGCCAACTAGTCCAGGACCTTGGTCTTTCCAGGAACGTCGAGTTCCTGGGCAAGGTGGCGACCACCGAGGAGATCGTCAGGCTGCTCAAGCGGTCGCACGTCTTCGCCCTTCCCAGCATCGTGGAGGGCTTCGGATTGGTGGTGGTGGAAGCGATGGCTGCCGGAACACCGTGGGTGGCATCCGACCTCCTCCCCATCCGGGAGGCAACTGGAGGGGGCCTCGGCGGTAGACTGTTCCGCCCCTTGGACCTGGATGACCTGGTGCGGGCGCTGGATGAGACCTTGGAGCAGGGGGTCGCCCCCGATCCCAGGATCGAGGCGCTGGTGGAACACTACGACTGGAGCAACTTGGCCCGCCAGTATGAGCGAGAGACCGCCCTGCTCGTCGAGGGCGGGGACGCTTCCCGGCCAGGGCCCGACCGCTCACCCGCGCACGACATGGTGTCGGCCACCGTGCTGACGAGCCGTCAGCGGAGGTGAGCGGCCTGGAAGAAAGCGTTCCAAAGAGGTCTAGAGCTCCCGGGGGATGGGTTCCCTGTTCGACGCCCTGATCGATGTCATTGCGTCCATCAGCCCCCTTGTGGTCGACAGCGTCCTGTCGCAAGGTCCCTTGGTGGCGTTCCTCCTGTGCGCCGCTCTACTACTGAGGGAGCTTGTCCTTCTGGTTCGGGGGAGCGGGGCGGTGACCAAGGCATTGGCCGCCATGGTCGTGCCGCTGTTGATCCTGTTCATCATCCAGGTGGGGCTCGTCCTGCTTTATTGATGCGGAGCGCCCGGACGATGATGCCGGCCCCTCTCAGACGATGAGCTCAGAGGTGAGCGGGCCCAGGTCGGTGTCCCCCCTCCAGTTGCCCTCGGCGTGGCAGTTGATGAGCCGGATGTCATGCCAGTCGCGGTCGTAGAGCAGGTACCCCCACCCATAGCCCTCGCCACCAGGGCTGCCCTCCGCCCGTCCATTATCGATCGCCACGCAGTCCCTTAGCTCCGCGTTCTCCACGATGGCCGGAGGCTCGAAGTGGAAGCCGGACTGCCAGTTGTCAGAGGCCTCGCAGTTCAAGACCAGCATGTTTCGGACGTTGACCCTCTCCGCCAGGTCGAAGCCGACCACCCAGTCGTTGTACCGGCTCTCCACCCCGCAGCCGACAGCACGGCACTCGATGAACGAGATGTCCTCGATCCATCCGTTCTTGTAGTTCCCGTTATTGATGAAGCCTGAAGTGCCGCAGTCGAGCGCGGCGCAGCGGACGTACGAGACGTTGCTCACCACCGTGTTTATGGCTAGCGTGTAGAAGGCGCCCTCGTGGGAGGAGTCGAGGGTCGCCACGACGTCCTGGACCAGGATGTTGCTAGCCGGCCGGTCGTAGCCCGCCACCAGCAACGGACCGCTCCCCCGGAGGGTAAAGCCGCTCAGGGTCACGTTGGTCCTCTCTACCACGATGAAGCTGAACAGGCCCTCGCCCCAGAATACCGTGGCCGGACCCTCTCCGGCCAGGTGCACATCGCTGGGGACGTCCACCTCCCTGGCCAATCGGTACTCGCCCTCCCTGACCAGCACTAGCCCCCCCTCCGGCAGGGCGTTCAACGTCCACTGGATGACCTGGCCGTCGTCGGAGGAGGAGAACACCACCGTCCCGGAGGCACGGTTCCGCGCGTGGACGACCTCCCCATCCCTGAAGACCTCGTAATCAAAGTCGTCCTTCGCGGCCAGGGGGGCGATGTCAGGGGGCGAGGTCGGCCCGTTCTGCATAGGGACCATGGCCGCAAGGAGCAGCAACAGTGCCACCATCATCAACGCTGCGAGGGCAAACCTGTCGATTTTGGGCATTCTTCAACCCATGATGCCAAGTGCTCCTACATCTAGGTGAGCATACGGTCTGAGGTATAGGCCATGTTTTTTATCGCGGTCGGCGGTGGTTTGAGATTACATCATGGTGCTTGGCCAGCCATCGTGACCGTAGCCGATGCCTATCGGTGGCCGAGTGCCCGGCATGACAACTTAAATAACTCGGTCAATAAAATGGACTACGGTGCCGTGCCTCATCTTTGCGGTTCGAGCTGTGAGTGATACTCGATGAGATGTTTATGTGCGACTACCACGGAGGAGCTGGAGGCATACCGGGAACCGTGGGAGGCGCTCAGGACGGAGTGCGGTGGCTCAGTGTACACCTCCTACGATCTCGCGATGCTCTGGCTCGAGGTCTACGATGACTTCGAGCCTCGTGTCCTGGTGGTCGAGGACCACGGGGAGGTCGTGGGCATCGCACCGCTGGCATTGCGGCGCCGCAGCGTCGCCGGCATACCGGTGAGGACGCTGAGCTTCATCGGCGATAACACCGGCGGTGGCAGGCTGGGCCTCACCACCTTCAGAGCTTTGTTCAGGCCCGGACGGACCGACGTTCTGGACAAGATCATCGAAGGGATCAAGAAGCTTGACTGGAACCATCTGAGGGCGATACACATGGAGGACGTGGGGCCTGCCCACCAGCTCATGGCCGGCATTCGCTCGATGTGGCGCTGCCATGAGTACCCACCAGACAGCACCGTCATGCTCACCGTACCTGAGAGCGGGGACATCATGGCCGGGTTCAAGAAGGGGATGAGGAGGGAGACGCAGAGGCGGAGTCGGAACCTGGAGCGCGAGCACCAGGTGGTCTATCGCCAGATCACGGGGGAGGACATCGAAGCGGCCGTCGAGGTCTACGCGAGGCAGCACATCGAGCGGTGGCGGGACAGGGGCGGCAGCCTGTTCCAGGACCCCCGGAACGTCCGCTTCCTCGGCCAAGCGATGAGTGGTGCCCTGGCCAACGGCTATGGCTACGCCTACGAGCTGCTCGTCGACGGCGAGGTGGCGGCGCAGGAGTTCGGGTTCCTGGAGGACCACCTCTCTAGGGCGTACATGACGGGCATGAACAACGCTTATGCCAGGTACTCGCCCGGCATCCTGCTCTCGGTGTTCATCCTGAACAGCCTCAGGGAAAGGGGGCTCACGGTCATGGACGTGGGGGTGGGGGAGAGCGGGTACAAGGCCGACATGGGAGGGGTGAGGATGCCCCTTATTGGCCTGGGGGCCAGCCGGGGCACCGCCTTCGTGCTGTACACGATGGCGAACCTTCTGCAGGCGGTCCCGCGCGACGGTTCCGCCAAGGGAGATCGCCCTGACGCTGAAGGATATATACACTGAGCTCCAACCTATACTTCTACCTAAACGTCCAGGATGGAGGGGTGAGCACATAAAGCGGACCTTGATCACGGATAGCAAAGAGCTTGAGGCGTACCGGGAGCCGTGGGAAGCGCTCAGGACGGAGTGCCGATGTTCGAGGTTCCTCTCTTTCGACCTCGCAAGCCTTTGGCTCGAGGTCTACGATGACTTCGAGCCTCGTGTCCTGGTGGTCGAGGACCACGGGGAGGTCGTGGGCATCGCACCGCTGGCATTGCGGCGCCGCAGCGTCGCCGGCATACCGGTGAGGACGCTGAGCTTCATCGGGGACGACCGTGGCCGGCTAGGTCTGGACACCAACATGATGCTGGTGAGGCAAGGGCGGTCCGACGTAATGGACCAGCTCGTGGCCGGCATTGACGACATCGACTGGAACTCGATGTGGATGTACTACATGGAGGATATCGACACCACTCACCAGCTCATGGATGGCATCCGCTCGAGGTGGCGCTACCATGAGTACCCACCTGACAGCACGATCACCTTGACCATCCCCAGTACGGGCAAGGTACTGGGCAATCTCAAGAGGAACCGTAGGCATAACATCGAGCGGCGCATCAGGAGAGTGGAGGAGGAGCATGACGTTTCCTACAGGGAGGTTACGGAGTCAGGCATAGAGGCGGCCGCCGAGGTCTACGCGAGGCAGCACATCGAGCGGTGGCGGGACAGGGGCGGCAGCCTGTTCCAGGACCCCCGGAACGTCCGCTTCCTCGGCCAGGCCATGAAGTACGCCCTGGCCAACGGCTTCGGTTATGGCTACGAGCTGCTCGTCGACGGCGAGGTGGCGGCGCAGACGTTCGGCTACATCGACGGAGACCTCGCGAAGTCCTATCGGATTGGGATGAACGACGCCTACGCGAATTATTCGCCCGGCATGGTGCTGTTGAACTTCAAGTTGAGTAGTCTCAGGGACCGTGGTTGCACGGCCTTGGACCTGAGCGTCACCGGGGATGGCGACTACAAGCAACACTTTGGTGGAGTGCCAGGCAGGCTCAGGGGGATAGCAGCCAGCCGGGGATTGGCCTCCCTGCTAACCTGGGCGGCCACCTTCGCGCCGATAGACCGGCTCAGCGGACTGAGCAGAGGGAAGCAAAAGGCGCCGGTAGAGGAGTGAGGCTTCATCGTTCTGTCCGACCCCTCGGCCTCCGGACGCGTCGCCGCCGGCGCAGACGCGCCCCGAGATAATGGCCTCTGCCCTTGCGGTCAGGTGCTCCCAGTCGTGCTCCCTGGCCATCCTCACCCTCCGCTCCCGGAGCTCCACGCTCCGTTCCTGTAGGGCCGCGTCGACCTGGTCGATGAAGCCCTGGGTGGAGCCATCGGACACGTAGAGGAGTTCGGAGTACTCGCGCAGTTCCTCCAAGGGAGTGACGACGATCGGCTGGCCGCAGGCCGCGTACTCGAACATCTTCACGGGATTGGCCATCGAGGTCAGGACCTCCACCTTGAAGGGAATGATGCACGCGTCCATGGCATCGATGTAGCTGGCCACGGTGCTGAACTCCTTGGTCCCCAAGAGGTGGACGTTGCTCAAGCGCCGGAGGTCCTGGACGCTCCCCTCCTTGGAATCGATCGGGCCGATGAGCACCACCGAGTACTCGGGGCGGGCCGCCGCCAGGTCCCTGATCAGGCCAACGTCGACCCACCACCCGACGCGCCCGACGAAGCCGATCAGGGGGTGCCGGAGCTCGGCGAGGTCCGACGGGACCTGGCCGGTCGGGGGTGAGCACGAGACGCCGTTGGAGACGAGGTGAGCGTTGGGATTGATGCGGGAGCACCTCTCCAGCAGCCCTTTCGACACCGCCATGACCGCATCGGCGTCGGTCAGTATCGTCCTCTCCCGCCGCACGAACCATTCCCTTGTCTCGCTCGTCGGGCACAGCCCCTCGCTGGCGTCCACGCAGTCGTACACCAGACGGCTGCTTCCGAACCGGTCCAAGAAGAAGCTGTGGAAGGGCGAGGACAGCAGGACCACGTCGGGGCTTTCCTCTCCGAGCATCCTGAGGGCCCGCTTGACCAGAGCCTCGGTGGACACGGCGTCGAAGCTGTCGAAGGCGGCCACCTTGTAATGCAGCGGAAGGAAGAAGGGCCTCACCACCACGATGCCGTCGTCCACCTGTTCGAGCCGGTTGAGCAGCATCCGGGGCCGCCGGAGGGCCTCGAGCAGGTTGGTCGGGTCGACGAACACTACCTTGTGCCCTCGGCGGGCTAGCCTGGACATGAGATGCTGGTGGCGCTGCCACAGCCCCTTCCAAGGCTCCGACGCGAGGCACACGATGTTCATGACCGCCCTTCCCTCCAGCCCAGCTGTCGATAGATGCTGCTGTAGCGCTCCATGATGCTCGGCCATCCGAACCGCTCCGCGGTCGCCCGGGCGCAGGCCCCCATGGCCTTCCTCGCCTCGTCGTCCTTCAGCAGGGCGGCGAGCTTGTGCGAGAGGTCCGCCTCGTCCCTCGGTCTGAACAGCCGCCCGTTGCGCCCGTCCTCGACCAGCGGCCTGAACACCTCGAGGTCCGTCGCCACCAGGGGAAGCCCGAACGCCGCCGCCTCGAGCAGGACGAGGCCGAAGGCGTCCCCCAGCGACGGCAGGGTGAAGATGTCGGCCGCCCGATAGTAGCGCAGCTTGTCCTCCTCCGACACGAAGCCCGGCAGCTTCACCTGGCCCTCGATCCCCAGACGCCGGGATTCGCTGGCCAGCCCCTCTCGGAGGGGGCCGTCGCCCAGCATGACCAGGCAGGCGTCAGGGTTCTCCGGGGCCAGCCTGCCGAAGGCGCTCAGCAGCGTATCTGGGCTCTTGTACGCCGAGAGGCTTCCCACGTAGAGGACCACCTTCTGGTCCGGACCGATGCCGAAGCGGCGGCGGCACTCCTCCCGGGAGAGGTCGCAGCGCATGCCGTTGATGTCCACCCCATTGGGGACGACGGTCGCCTGAGGAACGAACCCCCGGAAGGCTGGGGTATCGTGCATCACCGCCGACGACACCGCGGTGATGGAGTCTGCGCTCCTGAGGAGCGGTGGGCACAGGAGATGCTCGAACGCCAACAAGGACAGCCGACGGACGGAGGAGCCCCCCTCCAAGGACACGTCGTTATAGGTGGTGTGGAGAGTGACCACCAACGGCCTGAATCGAGCCTTGGCGTAGGCGAGGGCGGCGTACGCTCCCGGCGGGGTGCCGAGGTGACCGTGCGCCACGTCGAGCTCGTGCTCTAGAGGCTTCCAGAGGAGCCTCGTGGAGAGCAGGGTGCTCGCCACCTGAAGCTCCCTCCCGTACCGGTACACCGTGATACCATCGTGCTCCTGGACGATATCGTCCCTGGTCGGGGAGATGGTGAACACCTTGACCGAGTGGCCTTGGGCGTTCAGCGATAGTGCCAGGTGGTACACCACCTCGGCCACGCCTCCCCAACGATAAGCCTCGGGCCCGGAGGCCCCCAGGGCGAAGGGTCCCCTGAACGGGAAGTCCGATGTGAACAGTCCTATCTTCATGGCGGCCCTCGCTCGGGCTTGTCCGCCCCCGTGGCCAGGTCGGCGGACCGATGGCGCCTGACGGGCCGGACCGTCCACAAGTGGGAGCCCGCCGTATATAAGGGTGATTTGGGCCAGAAGACCGAAGGCGAGCCCTACTAATACCGGGAGGTCAGATAGAGCGGCTGAACGCGGAGCGGGACCTTGTTCGGTGCGTTCGGGTCGGGGGAGGATGTGAGGGTCGCCTTCGTAACCTTCGAGTACCCTCCCCATCTGGTGGGAGGCGCTGGCACTTATGCTTCCCAGGTGGTAGGCGAGCTGGCCAAGCGAGGCATCCAGCTGGACGTCTTCACCCCCGCGCGCGACGATTACCGTACGCCGGCGGGCGTGAGGATCAAAGGAGTGCCCGTCGACCCAAGGAAACCTTTCACGGCCCTCCAGTTCTGGCTGGGCCTTCCTGACGTGTTCAGGGAGGCGGAGCGGGAGGAGGGCTACGATGTCGTCCACTTCAACGGCACGTGCTACTGGTTCGCTAACCGGCTAACCGCGTCCCCCACGGTGGTGACGATCCACCACCTGGCCAGGGACTCCTTGGCCCACGACCGGGGGGTCGGGGTCCTCCTCTCCCTCGTCGAGAGGAGGGCCATGAGCATGGCCGACCGGGTGGTGGCGGTGAGCGGCTTCACCAAGGACCGGATCGTCGAGCGGTACGGCCTCGACCCGGCCAAGGTAGGGGTGGTGTACAACGGCGGCAGCCATGGCCCGGCCTCGCCGGTCGACCTTGAAGGGGCGAGAAGGCTCCTCGCCCCGTTCAACGGCAAGAAGGTGGTGCTGTTCGTCGGCCGGGTCAACGACCGGCGGAAAGGCCTGGACGTCCTGGTGAGGGCCATGGGCAAGGTGGTCGATCAGGCGGACGCGGTGCTGGTGGTGGCGGGGCAAGGCGACCCGGCAGGGGCGAGAGAGCTGGCCGCCTCCTTGGGACTGGACGACCGGATCGCGTTCATCGGGTATGTCGACGACCCCGTGCTGCTGGGCCTGTACCGCCTCAGCGACGTCTACGTCTGCCCATCCCGCCTGGAGGGCTTTGGCATGACGGTGCTGGATGCCCAGGACCATGCCCCTCGGGTGGTCGCCTCCAGGGTAGGGGCCATACCCGAGATCGCCACCCGGTCCACCACGCTGGTGGAGCCCGAGGACGTCGAAGGCCTGGCGTCAGCCATCGTCGCGGCAATCAGCGGCCCTCCCGGCTGCCCCGGGCCGTCCTCGGGGGGCCGGTTCACCTGGGGAAGAGCAGCCAGCGATCTCTTGGACGAGTATGATAGGGTCCGGAAAGGCCCTACACGAACGCGCTGACCCCTTGGTTGTCGTAGACCTTTGAGAAGTTGGATGGAGCGAGCACGGCTTCGGGGTCGTACCCTAAGTGATAGGGTAGCGCGAAGACCCTGATGGGACCTTCGGCTATCTCAGCACGGATGACCTTCATCGAGCCATCTGGTTTGAAGCTACGGTTCAACAGCTCGTGGTCGAGGGACACCAGCCGGAACGGGTCCACGCCATAGTAGTTCAGGAAGACGCTGCTGCTGACGTCGGTGGCGTAGTCGAAGTCCGAAGAGATGGGACCGTCGGTCACTCCGGCGAGGAAGGATGCCCCGGTAAGCTCCGATTCCACGAAAGCGTAGCGTACGCCGGTGTTCGGGAATAGCTCGCGGTTGTCCATGCTGCCGCTCGGGCTGATGATCGCCAGGAATGCCAGGGAGGTGACCATCAGCACCACCAGCATCGAGGCCAGCGCCTTGGGCTTGATGCTGGCGTGGAGGCCAAGGACTATGATGGCCGCAGGCACGGCCAGGAGCATCTCGGCGAGCAGGAACCAGCGGGCGTCCAGGCCGCTCAGCGCGAAGGCTAGGGCAAAGAAGCCAACCCCGCAGGGGATAAGCCCGATGAAAACGAGAATGGTCCGGTCCAGATTGCGCAGCCTCTTGGAGACCATGAAGAAGCATCCCAGGATCGCAACCGAGAAGAAGGCGAACATCCCCAGGTACCTCAGGAGCTGCTCCAGAAGCGGTATGGTGTACACGAACATGGAGACCGAGCTGGGCACCGAGGTCAGGTAGCTTATCTGGAAGCCAGTAAACAACTGGTTCCCGAGGTACTCGATCTGATCGCCGATATAGGTCCACCATCCGACCATCAGAGTGATGAAGAACAGCACCATGCCGATGGTCACCGGAGCTACCGCCTTCTTCGAGACCATCTGCATGTAGCTGCCGTTGATAAGCCATCCGATCAGGAGCACCATGGCCATGCCCATGGAGGCCACGGGGTGGGTCATGACCAGGGCGACCAGGAGGAGCACGATGGTTCCGAACAGGAACACGGTGTCGCGCTGGTACGGCCCGGAGGGACCAGGCTGCTTCTCCCTCCTCAGCTTGAACAGCAGGTAGACGATCAGGGGGATGCTCAGGCTCGCGAAGGTGTTGGGCACCGCCCATATACCGAAGTAGATGTGGTACGGGGCCATGGTCAAGAGCAGGGCGGCCATGAGGCCGACCCTGGCACTGAACAGGTACCGCCCCAGCAAGTACACGGAAAGGGCGGGGAGGACGACCTCGGGGAGGGTGACGAACAGCACGGTCGCGTCCTTGTAGCTAAGGTCGCCGAGCAGCACGCCCATGGCGATCTGGAGATGGAACAGGGGCGTGGTGGAATAGTCATTGCCGGGCGTGATCTGCCCATTGTAGATGATCCCGCCGACCAGGTTGAAGTGGAGGGCCGGATCGACCCCCACCACGTCGGGGAACAGCAGGGCCTGAGAGAACTGGATGGTGAACCCTAAGGTCAGGACCTGCGCGATGACAAATGCGAGGTACCTCCGGCCGGGGGGCAGGTAGATCACCTCCAGGGCGACCGCGCCGGTCATGAGGGAGGCTATCACGAACTGGTAGAGAGGACGGACGAACTGCTCTGGCCGGAAGTACAGCGCCAGGACCGAGGCGAGCAGGGCGAGGAAGAACAGCGTGCCCAAGGCCAGAACGAAGGACCGGCTCTGCCGAGCGTTCGCTATGCCTATCGCTATTCGACGCCGCATCAGCAGCCAGGCCGAGCAGGTCACCCCAAGTATCGTGCAGTAGATGACGTAGACGTCGCGTTGGAGGACCTGGGAGGAGTACACCGCAAGGCCCACCGAGACCAATATCCCCAGCAGCGCAAGGATGACGTCGATGTCGGCCCGGAGAAGGAGGGACGGTCGGGCCTCACCTCCCCGGGCCTCGTTCGTGTCGACATTAACGATGCTTTATCCCTCCGTCGATTACATGTCATCCAGCCCGCCAGAGTCAGACGGTGAGGACAAGGTGCCCTCTTCCTGCTCCAGCGTTCTGCTCATGGGCCTCGTTGGCGATTCCTCTGACGTGCAATAGGTATTCATGCGACCGCGTGGTATTGAAAACTAATGTCGGGCAGGCCGGCCGACTGGCCCACAGGGTGGGCGGGCCGATCGGAGCGTGTGCCTACCTCGGACCGCTGTCCCTGAGCAACCGGCGCTTGACACCGAGGACGGGAGGCTCTCCTCCCCCCAGTCGTTCCGGATGCCCTCGAGGAAATTGCCGGTCTCCGGGGCGTCCTCCATGGACCGGAGCCGGATGATATTCCGGTCCAAGGGACTCAGCATGCCCAGGAAGTCGTCGATGGCCTCGCGACGCGCCGGGTCCACCATGACGCGACAGTCGCTGAACCCCGGCTTCCGGTCGATGTCCCCCGCGAAGCTGAGCGCCCGGACGGGTACCCCGGCGACGGCCTGGGACCTCAGGGCCAGCGGGGCGATGCCCACTAGACAAGCTGGGGACTGAAGCCGTTCCTGCGCCGTCGTGTCCTCACGTCCGATGTATCACCCGGTCGAGCGCGCTCCTGGCAAAGTCCAGCTCCTCCCTGGTCAACCCTCCCGAGAGAGTCATGGCCCCGAAGTAGACGAGCGCCCCCACCCCGATCGACACCACGATGGCGAAGAGGGTGACCGGCGACAGCAGGATTATCACGACGGCCATCAGCAGAGAGCAGGCGACGCTCTTGAAGGTGCAGGCCCAGTCGGTGGGGAAGCGGATGTGCCGGAACGAGATCCAGACCCCCAGCGCCAGCAAGACGATGTATGAGAGGGTCGACGCCATGGCGGCGCCCGCTATCCCCAAGAAGGGGGTGGCGATGAGCACGAAGACCACGTTCAGCACCGCCGGCACGGTGTACACGATGAGGTTGAGGTGGGTCTTCTTGACCAGCAGGAGGACCGTGGTCACCAGCTCGATGATGCCCCCTATCATCGCCGATATGGCGATGAAGGGGATGACCACCGCCCCGGAGGCGAAGTCCGAGGTGGTGAGGGCGACCAGCAGAGGCTCGGCGAGCACGGTCAGGCCGATGACCGCAGGGATGGTAAGGATCAGGAAGTAGCGCAGCGAGCGGCTGAGGTACGATTTCACCTCGTCCATGCGCCCTTCGTCGTACAGCTTGGACATAGTGGGGTATAGTATCATCTCGATAGGGGTGACCAGCTGGAACACCAGCATCCCGATGCCCCAGGCTGCCGCGTATATGCCCGCGGCACCCAGGCCCAGAAAGGCGGCCACAATGTAACGGTCGCTCGAGTCGGTCACCCAGGAGATGATCGAGTTGGGGGCCAGGGGGAGGCTGAACTTCAGGTTGGCACGCAGTATGTCCCAGCGCGGCAGGGAGATGCCCACCTCGCGGACGATGAGCAGGAGAGCGATGACGCACAAAATGCCCATGGAGCTGAGGGCCGCGCTCACCACTCCGAAGATGCCCAGGCCGGACAGCGCCAGGATGAAGGCCAGTTGGCTCCACGCGGTCAGGATCAGCAGGAGGACGAAGGTCCGCACCTTCCCCACCGCCCGGAAGTAGGCGAGGGTGATCATGTTGACGGCGGAGAGCGGTATGAGGAAGGAAGCTGCGATGACCACTGGCGTTAGCCCGCTGTCATTGAAGAGCCCGGCGGCGATGGGGCCCGAGAGCGCCACCATGCCCAGGACCATGACCGCGGCCAGCGCGATGACGAAGGCGAGGATGGTGAAGAACTCCTCGCTGATCTCCTTCCGGTCGGTCTTGGACGGGAGGAAGCGCAGCATGGCCGTGCTCAAGCCAAGGACGACCAGGTTGGTGAGCAGCGTGACCGTGACATAGAGCGTTATCCAGACGCCGTAGTCGTGGGTGCCCAGGGTCCGGGTGATGACAGGAAGGAGGAGAAAGTTGCCCACGCCAACGAGGACCTGCGCGACCGCAATCACCATGGCCCCCTTGGCAAAGTCCTTGAACGACATCCTGCTCACTGTCCCCTGTTCCTCTCCGCCGGATTGAGCCATCTACTTGCAACCGTTGGTAGATAGTAATTTCCCCTGGCCTGCCAGAGGCTAGCAGTACCGGTGCCAATGTGACTGGCCGGCATCGAGCCCGGCGATAAAGGTCGCCCCTGCCGGATCAATGACGCACCCTTGACCCCCCGTGAGCGACGTGGCGCAGCGAGCCCACGACAAGGGAAATCTCCTCCCTGCCCACTCCCCTTAGGGCGACGAGACAGGCGAAGTAGGCCAGGATGCCCGCGCCGATGGAAAGGAGGATCTGGGCCATCGTTCCCGGGGCGAGCAGGGCGATCGCCCCTGCCATGACGAAGAAGGCGGCGATGCTCTTGTCGACGAAGGTCCAGTCCAAGGAGATTGCGAGATACTGGATGGATGTCTTGGCCCCCAGCATCAGCTGCAGGGCGTATGCGAGGGTGGTGGCGAGGGCGGTGACCGCTTCCTCCAGGAAGGGGGTGGCGACGACGACCAGTTACCCCCCGCGCCTCGACGAGCAGCACGCGGGGAATGGCGCGGTTCTTGAAGGTCTCCAGACAGAGCGCTGAGAACGGGTAGGAGGCGTAAATCGTCCCCCCGCACCTCCGGCGCAGTGTCTCCCACCCCTCCCGGCAGTCGGCCAGCTCTCCGAGCTCTTCAATGACCGTGCAGCGCAGCCCGCCTCACCCCTCACCGAGCGCATACAAGACAGGCAATGGTATTTATTCAGGGGCGCCGACGGGACCTTACCTTCCCAAGGCCTCGTCGTAGGCCAGCGCGGTGAGCCTGCCTGCCTCCTTCCAGCTGTAGTCCCTCATGATCCGCTCGCTGAGCGATCGTCTTCTCGGCGCGCGGTAAGCGGCGGTGAGGCCGTCGGCTATGCTGGTCACGCTGCCGGGGTCGACGTACCAGGCCTCACCGCCCAAGTATTCCTTGGCCCCCCCGACCTCGGTCACCACGACGTTGGCGCCGGCCAGTCCGCCTTCAAGGGCGACCAGGCCCACCGTCTCGTACAGGCTGGGCAGGGCGACCACCTTGGCTGCGGCATAGGCCGAGGGGAGGAGACCGTCGTGGTAGGGCATCGGAGGAAGGAAGTGCACCCTATCCGTTGCCAGCGCCCTGCACTGTTCGTAGTAGGCAGCGTCCACCGGCCTCCCGACGATGACCAGGTCGGCGTCGAGGTCCGAGCGCCGGAAGGCTTCGATCAGCCGGGCGGTGTTCTTGACCGGCTCGACCCTTCCGGCGTACAGCACGAAGTCCTTCATCCCGTACCTCTTGACGAAGAGGTCTAGATCACCCGCGGCGAACCGCTCATCCACGCCATTGGGGACGATGCGGAACCGTTCGGGGGCGAGCCCGAAGTGGCGGACGAGGGCCTCCGCCTCCTGCCGGGAGTTGGGGAGCACCAGGTCGCTGCTGGAGAGGGTATGGTACAATCCGAGGTAGGGGTTGAGCCGGGAGAGGGGGCTGGACAGGAACGCTCCCCTCAGGCCGGTGAGCAGCTTGTTGGCGACACGGGCGTAGATGCCGGCCCACCCGTCCCCGCCGGGATAGGGGTGGAAGATCGGAGAAGTGACCACCACCTTACCATGGCTCTTGGCGTACGCCGCGATGCTGGCGCTCTCGGTGGCAAAGTTGGTCGGCGCGAAGATGTGGATGAGGTCGAAGTCGTCGATGCTGTCCGACCAGGGGTCGAACCGGCGGATGCGGTACTCCGGCCTGAGGAGGGTAACCTTCTCCTCTGTCCAACGTATCTGGGCCTCGGCCCCTCCTTCCGAGGTCTTAGCCAGCTGGTGAGTGATGTAGGCGCAGCGGACCATGGGACGCCATGGCTTTATCGTGAGCGCTCCCGATAAATAATGACGCCCGGCCAAAGCTAGAACTAGGTGCTCTCCTCATAATACGCGGCCGATGGCAACCGGCGACGAGGGGCTCTCATGGATCGGCCGCATCACCTCGTCCATCCGCCACCGCCGGTATCTTCGCTCGGTGTACCTGCTGAGCAACCTGTACGACGGACCGGCGGTGGTCGAGGCAGAGGGCGGTCCAGCGACCAGGGTGCTGGTCATCGCCCCCCACCAGGACGATGAGGTCATCGGTTGCGGGGGCACCCTGAGGCAGCTCGTCGAGCGGGGAGCGCAGGTGACGGTGGCGTACCTCACCGACGGAGGAAGCGGCACCGCGGGCGTTTCGTCCCAGGAGCAGTCGCAAACCAGAGAGAAGGAGGCGAAGGCAGGTCTGAGCGTCCTAGGGATTGCGGACAGCATCTTCATGAGGTTCCCGGACCAGGGGCTGGTGCACAGCCCCTCGGTCGTGCGGTCGGTCGCGCAGCTGATAAAGGAAACGGACCCGAACGTGCTGTTCGTGCCATACTTCCTGGACACCCACCCGGACCATGCCATCGCCGCGAGGGTCGTGGGGGAGGCCCTGAGCTCGCACCCCAAGGACCTGACGTGCTACAGCTATGAGGTGTGGACCCCTCTTCCGCCAAACATCATCGTCGACGTCACCGCGGTGATGGACCTGAAGGTCCAAGCCCTTCGGCAGCACGAATCGCAGCTGCGTAACCGGGATTATGTGGGGAAGGTCCAGGGGCTCAACGCGTTCCGGTCGATGCATGCGGACCACGCGGCCTACTGCGAGGCGTTCATGGTCCATTCGAAGAGCGAGTTCCTCCGAATGCTGGACCTTAACGTTCGAGAGGGCCCTAGTGGATGACCTCAAGGCGGTCAGGGAGGCGAACGGTCCGTTCCATAACGCCAATACCGTTCGGCTGGCCCACTACGATGTTGGAAGGGCCGCGCCATCTTGGTGCAGGACACAGGAGCAGAAAAATTAGGGGGAAAGGGTTTGGTTCCGTTCATCGGAACCTGGTACCAAGCTTCGTCGCTCAATAGGTCGGGCCGAGATATCTCTGGATCTGGCCATTGGGGTTCCCGGTGCCAGTGCAGTTGATCAGCTGGTACTGACCGCTGTCAGCCACGCGACCCAGGAAGTAACCATAACCAAAGTGGGGACCGTAGTTGTTGGTCTCCTGGTTATAGTAGTTCGAGGGCTTCTGACCGTTGTTGTTGGCAACGCAGTCCTGAAGGACGACGTTCCTCACAACGGGCATCGGCTCGAAGTGGAAGCCAGACTCCAGGTTGTAGTTGGCCTTGCACCGGACCGCCTTGACGTTCTCCACGTTGGTCAGCTCAGCCAGATCGATACCGGTGACCCAGTCGTTGAAGCGACTTTCGACACCGCAGTGATCGGCCACGCAATCCTCAAGGTACACGTTCTTCGTCCAGATGTTGTAGTTGTACATCTTCCAAGAGCCGCCAGGGGCCTTGTAGCCGTCTCCATGGAGCAGGAAGCCCGTGCAGCCGGTGTAGAGGGCCTGGCAGCGGATGAAGGTCAGGCCGTCCATGATGGCGGTGCCTGTTCCTCCAGCCAAGGTCAGGGAGTTGAACGCGGCCTCGTGGATGTTCGAGGTGCGGTAGGCGGTGACGTCCTGGATCAGGTGTCCACCGACGATAGCGTTTTCAGCGACCATTCGGACCTGACCATTGCCCGTGAAGCGGAAGGACTTGAGAGTCACATCGTTCACGTTGTAAAGGTCGATCCGTGCGTTGTACGGGTTGGTGCTGGTGAAGCTGAACACCGTCTTGTCCGGGCCGTCCCCCATCAGGGTCGAGCCGCTCGCCATGGACAGCGTGCCGGTCACGGAGTAGGTGCCAGCAGGCACATAGGTGACCTTGTTGGGCTGCCTGACAGCCCACTGGAGGGCAGCGGTGAAGCTGCTCCCGGTGTAGGCGGTCGAACCGCTCCTGGTCTTGACCACATTGTTCTGGACGATGTAGTCATAGGAGGTCGGATTGGGCTGGGGCTCGGGCTCAGGAGTGGGCGGGGCCACTGCGCTGAAGGTCACGCTGACGGAAGAGCCAGCGTACTGGCTGTTGCCAGCGAAGGTCGCGGTGAGCTTGTAGGTGCCAACCTGGGTCGGCACATAGCTCACGGTGAACTTACCGTTGCTGTCAGTGGTCACGGTCGCACCCTGGGCGGGGTTGACGATGGTCCCGTCGGGGCGGGTCACCTTGACGGTGACGGTCGCTCCGGCGACACCGGTCGAGGCCACGAGCGCGCCGTTGGCGGTCATGGTCTTGCCGGTCTCTATGCTCGAGGCCGCCGGGGTCAGGGTGACCGTGGTGGCCTTGGGCTGCGGGGCAGGCGCCGGCTGGGCGCTGAACGACATGCTGACGCTCGAGGCGGTGTACTTGTCGTTCCCGGCGAAGGACGCCGAGAAGGAGTAGGTACCAGCCACCGTGGGCACGTAGCTCACGGTGAACTTGCCCGCGCTGTCGGTGGTCACGCTGCTGCCCTCGATGGGGCTGACAACGCTCCCGTCGGGGCGAGTGACCTTCACGGACACCGGGGCGCCCGCGATGGCGCTCGCTCCCGAGAGCACGCCGGTAGCGGTCATCTTCTGACCTACCTCAACGCTCGAGGCCGCCGGGGTCAGGGTGATCCTGGTGGCTTCGGGCTGGGGCTCAGGCTCAGGCTCGGGTTCAGGCTCCGGGGTGGGCAGGGAGGCCAGGTTGGTCAGGCCGCCCTTGTTGCCCGTGCCGATGCAGTTGATCACGGACACGCTCTCATCGAGAAGGTACCCGTAACCCTCTTTGAAGTTGGTCTTCTGACCGTTGTTGTTGGCAACGCAGTCCTTCAGGACGACATTGCTCTTGGCCACCGAGGGCTTGAGGAAGAAACCGCTCTCCCAGTTCTCGGAGGCCTCGCAGTTGTACACCAGCATGTTCCTTATCTCAGCGTTCTGAGCGAGGACGAAGCCAGTGACCCAGTCGTTGAAGCGGGCGTTCTTCCCGGAACCGATCACCTTGCAGGACTCGAAGCTGACGTCGCTGATCGGCGCGGAGCCGGACAGCAGGAAGCCCGCCGAGGCGCTGTTGGTGACGACGTCCCGGAGGAACGTAACGTCAGAGACCGTGTACTTGTTCGTTATCACGCTGAACGCGGACTCGACCTTCCCGAGGGTCGCCGAGACGTCCCGCACGACGATGTCGGAGATGGACCGGTCGCTGGGCGTGATGACGAGTTGGCAGGTCCCTACCATGCGGAGGGACATGATCACTACTTTCGAAGCTTGGACATAGATCTGTCCGTTTTTCAGGATGGTCTTGTCGCCCACGCCGGAGATCGTGACGCCCGACTTGGCGAAGATCGGGCTGTCGAGCACGTACTCGCCAGCGCTGAGCTTGACGAGACCTCCGTACGGGGTGAGATCGATGGCCTTCTGAATGGCCGCCTGGGAATCATAGGAGGAGAGGAGCGTCCGGCCTCTTTCGTTCTTGACGATCGTCTTCCCATTCTTTCCCTTCTCGACAAAAATGTCGGGCGTTGATGCCGCTTCCGCGTCGGTCGTGCAAACGGCCATCACGGAGCCCATCAATAGGACCACTGCAAGGAGCGCCCCAATCTTAGTGAATGGTCTTACCATCCATCGCGTTTTGCTTTTATCCATTTAATCAACTCATGACTGAATTTTCACCTTCTTTGCAAGTTCAACCGGCCTAGTGCCGGTTCAACCCGTTCTCTCACAGTCGTTCTGCAGAGCTTTCGCTCATTGTCCAGATTCTTCTCTCTCAGAGTGCACCTCCCGGGCGGGACCACGGAACGAGCGCAAATATAGCTATCAGCGCCTACGTCATTTCTGATTATCTATACAGATTTGATTTTTATTTCCCGTTCTAAGAATGTCTCCTGATAAAACTTAGCCCGTTCCGTCTTTTTAGCGAGCTGGAAAGATTAGGCCGAGCTTTATACATTCTGCACAATGGAGTTCCTTCTGCCCGCTCAGGAAGGTGCCCCTTGGCCGTGACGGGCGGGCATGCCTTAACGAGGAGCATACGACGAAGGCCGGCCGTTCTCACCACCGGCTGCCGGCCCAGAAATACATTTAGGCCGGAGGCCGATGGAGGCCCGGAGGGAACGAGTTGCACATCGGTCGAGTGGTCGGCAACAGCGTGATGGAGACGAGGTTCAGGATGAACTTCGGCGAGCCGCTCCAGGTCGGCGAGATGCTGGTGGTGGAGAGCGGGACCGCCGGGGAGCGCTACCTGGTGCGGGTCATGGACATCGAGCACGGGGCGGACGCCGACGAGATGAACTGGATGGTCACCAAGGCCGGCCAGTTCCTCCGCTTGGACGCCCTCGAGGGCGAGTGCGACCTCAACTCGGTCAAGGGGCAGCTGTTCTGCACCGGGGTGTGCTCGCCGCTGGGCTGCGTGGGCAAGGAGTTCCGCAAGACCAAGTCGATCCCGCACCACTTCTCCACCGTCCGGCGGACCACCATCGATGACTACGAGTTCCTCAAGCGCTCGCTGGGCGACATCCAGGTCGGCAACCTGCGCTCGGGCGACCAGGTGCTCGACTTCCCGGTGGGCATCTCAGGGAAGGCGATACCTCACCACATCGGCATCTTCGCCACCACCGGCATGGGCAAGAGCAACCTCATGAAGAACCTGGCGCTGTCGTGCATGCGGCTGCGCAGGTACGGGTTCCTGGTCCTCGACCCCCACGGCGAGTACTACGACGGCGGGGAGTCCGGGAAGAAGGGACTGAAGCACGCCGGCCTCAACGACGCGCTGGTGGTGTTCTCGTCGCGCAAGCTGGACGGGCCGTACAACACCATCCACGTGGCCGCCTCGGAGATCCAGATCGCCGACCTGGAGAACCTCTACGAGTTCACCGGGGCCCAGCTGGAGTTCATGCAGTCGGCCCAGTACCGGTTCGGAGAGACGTGGCTGACGGACATCAACGACAAGACCGTCCCTGAGATCACCAAGGCGTTGGGGGAGGGCAAGTACCACGAGGGAACGATCAACGTGGTCAAGCGCCGCCTGGAGTCGCTGTTCCGGTTCGACCTCATTTCGAGGGACCCCAAGCTGTCGATCACCACCCACATCATCGACTGCCTCCACGACGGCAAGGTCGTTCTGGTCGATACCTCGAACATGTACGAGACCGAGGAGCTGCTCATCTCCACCGTGCTCAGCCGGGCCATCTTCGAGAAGAACAAGGCGCTGTACGCCGACAAGGCGCAGTTCGACAAGATCCCGCCGGTGCTCATCGCCCTGGAGGAGGCACAGCGCGTGCTCACCGAGGCGAAGGGCACGGTGTTCGCCCAGATCGCCCGGGAGGGCCGCAAGTTCAAGACCGGGCTGTGCGCCGTGTCCCAGCAGCCCAAGCTCATCGACTCGGAGATCATCTCGCAGTTCAACACCCTGTTCATCCTGGGCCTGGCGGACAAGCGGGACCGCGAGATCCTGCGCAACTCGGCCAAGCAGGACGTCTCCCAGCTGGACAACGAGATCCAGATGCTCATGCCCGGCGAGGCCCTCATCGCCTCGCCGTTCACCCCGTTCGCGGTGCCAGTGAAGATCCACCTGTACGAAGAGTACCTCACCAAGGCGGCCGCGGAGGGCGAGGCCAAGAAGACGTTCAAGAAGACCCCGGTGGGCGCGACGTTCTACTGACCACGGTACCACCTTCGGCGCACCGGAACAAAAGGCTAAAGGGCACCGGTCCCCTTCTGCCCGCCCGGACATGCTCTCGCGCGTCGGGGTGATGGGCTGAGGATCGCGCACGTCGCCGATACCCACCTCGGGTACTCGGCGTACCGCCGGGTGTGCGACGAGGACGGCCCGTTCAAGGGCCTCAACCAGCGGGAGGTGGACACCTACCGGGCGTTCGAGGCGTTCGTGGACAAAGCGCTGGAGCTCCGCCCTGACGTGGTGCTGCACAGCGGCGACCTGTTCGACACCGTGCGGCCGTCCAACCGCGCCCTGGGCTTCGCCCTGGAGCAGCTGGTGCGGCTGTCCGAGGCCGGCATCCCGGTCGTCCTCATCGCCGGCAACCACTCGACGCCGCGCATCCGCGAGACGGGCTCGGCGTTCCGGCTGTTCGAGCACCTCCCTAACGTGTATCCGGTGTACAAGGGCGCGTACGAGCGGGTCACCCTGGGCGACCTGACCGTGCACGCGGTGCCGCACACCGACGGGGAGGCGTTCAAGGAGAACCTAGCCGAGCTCTCGAGGTCCGCCGGGACCCGCTACGAGGTGGCGATGCTGCACGCCGGGGTGGTGGGGTTCAAGGAGTTCCGCATGAACGAGTTCAACGAGCAAATCATCGACTCCTGCTACCTTAGGGACGACCTCGACTACATCGCCCTCGGCCACTACCACCAGCACTACGACGTGGCGAGGAACGCGGCGTACAGCGGCTCCACCGAGCGGTTCTCCTTCGCTGAGGCGGGGCAGGAAAAGGGCTTCCTGCTGGTCGACCTGGACGCCGGGAAGCGGCAGCTCATCGCGCTCCCGACCCGCCCCATGGTCGACCTGGGGCCCATCGACGCCAAGCGCCTGGACGCTTCGTCGCTCAAAGCGGAGGTCGAGGCGCGGCTGGACCGCGACCTGACCGGCAAGATCGTCCGCCTGGTGGTGAGGAACGTGCCGCGGGCCGCCTACGAGGCGCTGGACTTCCGCCGTATCAAGGAGCTGGCCGCGGGGGCGGTGCACTTCGAGCCCCGCTTCGAGATCGACCGCGAGAACGTCTCCATCCAGTCGGGGACGGCGACCATCAGCTCGCTGGAGCAGGAGTTCGTGTCCTTCCTGGAGCGGTACCCGGTGGAGGGCGTGAGCAAGGACGCGGTGCGGGCCCAGGGACTGGAGTACCTCAAGAGGGGGCTGGAAGGATCCGACTGATCTACCTCGAGCTGGAGAACTACCGCCGGTTCCGCTCCGCCCGCCTGGAGTTACCCGACGGGGTGGTGGGCATCATGGGCCCCAACGGCGCGGGCAAGTCGACGCTCATCGAGGCCCTCGCCTGGGTGCTGTACGGCAGCGGCAGCGTGGACCGGACCGGCAAGGAAGGGATCAAGCGCGCCGGAGCGGGACCGAACGAGGACTGCACGGTCAAGCTGATCTTCGAGCTGGGCGGGGTGCAGTACCAGGTCCGGCGGACCATGCGGGGCAAGAACCTCAAGGTGGACGCCGAGATGCTGGGCAACGGCGAGGTGCTGGCGTCCTCCGAGCGGTCCGTTAACGCGGAGGTGGAGAAGCTGCTGGGAATGGACCATCGGGCGTTCTTCCTGTCGGTGTTCGCCCGGCAGAAGGAGCTGTCGGCGCTGTCGGTCCTCGCCCCGGCCGAGCGGAAGAAGCTCATCGTGCGCATGCTCCAGCTGGACGTCCTGCAGGAGGTCATCGACGCCATCAAGAAGGACGAGCGGGAGGAGAAGGCCGCCCTGCAGTTCATCAGCGAGCAGTTGCTGACCGCCGACCGCCGGCCCAAGCGTGAGGTCCTGGCCGAGGAGCGGGCGGCGCTCGAGGCCGAGCTCGTGGTGCTCCAGCAGCAGCTGGAGGCCGCCAACTACGAGGCCGAGCGGCTGGAGCAGGAGCTGGAGAAGGCCAAGGGTCACAAGGAGTGGGCCGCCCTCAAGGAGGAGGAGCACCGCCGGCACGACCGCCGGCTGGCCGACAAGCGCAAGGAGCTGGAGGAGCTGCGGGGTCGGGCCACGGTGGTGGACCGCGACCTCGGCGCGTTGCGCAGCCGCTTGGCCGCGCTGCAGGAGCTGGAGGCGCGGAAGATGGAGTACGAGGACGCGCTGCAGGCCAAGGAGGCGATGGAGGAGGGCCGTCAGGCCCACGAGGCGAGGAAGGCGGCGCGCTCAGAGCTGGAGCGGGTGATCGCGGACATCGCCCGGCTGGAGCAGGACATCGAGTCGGCCAGCGCCGAGAGGGCCAAGCTCAAGAACCCCCAGGAGAACCTCGCCACGGTGACGGCCAACCTCAGCGAGCTGGAGGAGGCCATCACCGCCAGGCGGGAGCGCATCTCCGCCCTTGACTCCGACGCCCGCGCCCTAGGCCGCGAGCTGAACGAGATCGCCCGGAAGCAGGAGGAGGTCAAGGCGCTGGGGCCCGACAGCGTATGCCCGACCTGCGAGCGGCAGATGGGCGACCACCATCATCACCTGGAGGCGAAGCTGCTCCGGCAGGCCGGGGAGAAGGAGGCCCTGCTCCAGCCCATCCGCGACGATATCGCCCGGCTGCGGGAGGAGCTGGAGACCTACCAGCGGCGCCGCGCCGTCCTGGAGGACCGAAAGCGCAAGCTTCAGGCCGACGTCAGCACGGCGGAGCGGCTGGAGGGCGCGTCGCGGGTCGCCCAGCAAAGCCTCGCCGGCCTGATCGAGCGGAAGGGGGTGCTGGAAGAGAAGCTCGCCGCCCTGGGCGAGGACGCGTTCGACGAGCGCGCCTACGCCGAGCTCAAGGAGCGCCTGCCCGGCCTGCGGGCCGCGGCCGAGCGTTACCAGACGCTGTCCGGCGAGGCGGCGCGGCTGCCGGAGCTGGAGGCCCGGCGGAGCGACATCGAGGCCAGCGTCAAGCTGCGGGAGGCGGAGCTGGCGTCCATCCAGGCGGACCTCGCCGCCGTCGGCTACCAGGAGGGCGACCTCCGGCGGGCCCAGGCCGCCTACGAGGCCGCGCTGCAGGCCCGGGAGGCCGGGTACAACGAGGTGTCCCGCAAGGTCGACGGCATCGAGCACGCCAAGCAGCGCATCGCCGACAAGGACGCCGCCCTGGCCGAGGTGGAGGAGATGGAGCGCGGCGTGGCTGGCCGGACCAAGCGGGTGCAGGAGCTGGCGGTGCTCCACCGGGTGATGGGGGACTTCAAGCAGAACGTGATGGAGCGCATCTCGCCCACGCTGTCGGAGGTGTCCTCGGACCTGTTCGCCACCATGACCGACTCCCGGTACGGGGGCATCGAGCTGGACGACGACTACGAGATGCAGATCTACGACGGCGGGGAGCGCTACCCGGTGTCGCGGTTCTCCGGCGGGGAGGGGGACCTTGCCAACCTGTGCCTCCGCCTGGCCATCTCCAGGGTGCTGGCCGACCGCTCGGGCAACGACATCAACTTCCTCATCCTCGACGAGATCTTCGGCTCTCAGGACCAGGTGCGCAAGCGGGCGATCATGTCGACGCTCAACCAGCTGGAGAAGCAGTTCCACCAGATCATCCTCATCACCCACATCGACGACACCAAGGACCTCATGAGCAACGTCATCACCATTAAGGAGCTGGAGGACGGAACCAGCACCGTGGTCCTTTGATAAGGGTTTTCGTGGACACCCGGGAGCGCGGCTTCCTCGCCTTCCTCGGCGACCTGGCCGAGGTGACGGTGTGCCACCTCGAGGCCGGCGACTACGTGGTGGTGTCGGAGCGGGGGGCGGTCATGGTGGAGCGCAAGTCGTACCGCGACTTCGTCTCCTCGTTCCGCTCCGGCCGGCTGTGGGAGCAGCTGGTCCGCATGCTGTCCACGGAGACGTTCATGGACGTCCCGGTGGTCCGCCGGGCGCTCATCATCGAGCGGAGCGAATGGGACCTCGAGGCCGATGAGGCCTCGGTGCTGGGGGCGGAGATGGAGTGCGTGTTCACCTACGCCGTGCCGATCGTATTCCTGGAAGGGCGGGGCAGCGTGGAGCGCTTCCTCCGGGTGCTCATCGACCGGGAGCGGAAGGGCAAGAACGACGCCGCCCCGGAGGCGCGGTGGTACCGCCCGAGGTTCCCGAGCGAACTGCCACGCAAGGACCAGCGTCGGTACCTGTTGTGTGCCATCCCCGGCATCGGGGAGCACCTCGCCTCCAACCTCATGGAGCGCTACGGCAGCGTGGACGCGCTGTGCCGGGCCGAGCCCAAGGAGCTGGAGAAGGTCCCAGGGTTCGGGAAGAAGCGAGCCCGGGACCTGCACGAGTTCCTGCACGAGCCTACATCTGAGAAATGATCTCGCGCCGCTTGGCCTCGTACTCCTCCTCGGAGATGAGGTTCTTGTCCCTCAGCTGCTGCAGCTTGACCAGCCGCTCCTCCGCCTCCACGGTGGAGATGCTCGGTCCCCGCCCGGACGCGGGGGGCGAACGAAGGGGGCCAGGGACGGTCTGGTAGACCACCGCGGGCTGGGCCGGCTGAAGGATGGCCTCCTCGGCCATCTTGCGCACCTCGAACGGGTGAGGGATGTCCTCCCACAGCACCGCGCCCTGGTGGTCGGCCCGGAAGGCCGGGGAGTTCGAATCGATGCCTCCCGTCTCCCCGGAGGTGGAGAACATCACGTCGCCGAAGCGGAAGATGCGCTCGAACAGCGTCTGATGGACCGTCACGTTGGAGATGCGCTCGTGGCGGGTGTCCGCGAACCGGATGTTGAACACCCCGTACTGGGTCAGGATGCGGCGGTCGGTGATGGCGAAGGCGGTGTGCGACCATATGATGTAGTCGTACAGGAACGCGGCCAGGCCGACCGGGACCAGCAGGAGGCCCCACGCCGGATGGTCGACGACCCCGGCCGCGGTGAACGCGATGACCGCGACGCCCACCACCGCGGCCAGCAGGCCCATCCGCCGGACGACCCCGGGCATGAGCAGCAATAGCACCACCAGCACCGCCCACGCCACCGCGTCGGCGGCGAGGTCGCGGACCGCAGGGAAGAAGATGGCGAAGGCGGCGGCGAAGATGATGGTCAGGATGAGCAGGACCAGGGGCTGGAAGAAGTACACCACGAACGAGGGCCGGCCCTCCCATAGCAGCACCTCGCCGGTGGTGAGGCGGTTGCGCGGGAAGATCGGTCCTCGCTGGACCTGGAGGGAAGAGGATGTCATCTGCGGAGGCTATGGCACGGGCTGGTATATCTAGAATTTTATCCCAGTTCTCGCATTCTACTCCCACACCGCGTCCAGGTCGACGTGCTCCCGTACCGTCCGGGCGATGAGGTCGACCTTGGCCTCGTCATCGGGATCGATGCGGGCGATGAGGTGGTCCAGCCGGTCGGAGGCCTCCAGGGTGTCAAGGTCGGTGAGCAGCACGGGCACGTTGGCCTGATGGGCCCGGGCCAGGACCGCCTTGGCCGGCGTCAGCCCGCCGGTCAGCACCAGGCAGGAGGTGTCGGTGGACAGCGCGGCGGTGAGGATGTCGGCCCGGTCGCCGCCGGTGACCAGGGCCTTCCTTGCCACCCGGCGCATGTGGACCAGGGCGGTCTCCGGGCTCATCGCCCCGATCATCACCCGCTCCACCGTCCGGTCCATGCCCGCCTCCCCGGCCAGCACCCCGGCGCCCACCGCCTCGGCGACCTCCCGGACGCGGTAGTGGCGCAGCTCCTTGAGCGGGGGCACCTCACCCAGCACCCGGACCCCACGCGAGGCGAGCAAACGAGCATAGCTTGGGTCCTCGACCTGGTTGAGGATCACGCCTCGGAACGACAGCGGGTACTGGTCCATCAGCTGGCGGAGCATGCAGATCTTGTCCAGGGCGGAAGGCTGAGCGGAGGACACCAGCACCACCGGGGCGTCGGCGGCCTTGGCGATGGCCATGCCCGACACCGCTCCCATGCACCCAGTGGTGATGTCCCTCGTGCCCTCGATGAGCATCACCTCGGCGTCGCCCGCCACCCGGCGGCATCCGGCCATGATGTCGGCGAGGGGCACCGGCCGGAACACGTCGTAGGTGAACGGCGACAGCTCCTCCTCTGACCATCCCAGGCCCAACGCATTTTTCATCAGGTGGGCGTCCTGGTCGAACACCCTCCCCTCGCGGGACATCATGACCTCGCGGAACGGCTTGTAGTACCCCACCCGCCCCGGGCGGCTCTTGGCCAGCCCGAGGGCGACCATGCTCTTGCCCGAGCGCTCCGTTACCGAACCTAGGAACAGGTTGTTCATCTCTCCTCCCTCCTGATGGTGGCCAGGGCATCGACCGCGCCGCACCCCTGGCCCTCGTCCCCGACCATGACCGGGTTGATCTCCAGCTCAGAGAACTCGGGGAAGTCGGCGGCGATCTGGGCCACCCTGAAGATGACGTCCTTGAGCGCCGCGAGGTCCGCCGGCCGGCGTCCCCTGGCCCCGGCCAGGATAGGGAACGCGCGGATGGAGCGGATCATCTCGTCCACCCGGCGGGGCGAGAGCGGGGCGATGGCCTGGCTCACGTCCTTCATGATCTCCACGAAGATCCCGCCCAGGCCAAAGGTGATGACCGGGCCGAACTGCTCGTCCCGCACCATCCCCACGATGACCTCCCGGCCGGCGAACATCGACTCCACCACCGCCCCGTCCACCCGGGCCTGGGGAACGCGGGCCCGCACCTGGGACATCATCAGCTGGAAGGTCCGCCGCACCTCCTCTTCGCTCCCAATGTTCACGGCCACCCCCCCGACGTCGGTCTTGTGGGCGATGTCCGGTGAGGAGACCTTCAGCACGACCGGGAAACCGATGTCCCGGGCCAGCGCGACCGCCTCGTCGGCGGTACGGGCCAGCCCCTCCTTGGGGACGTTGACGCCGTAGGCCCGCAGCACCTCCTTCCCTTCCTCCTCGCTGAGCGCGGTGCGGCCCTCCGCCCGCACCCGGTCGAGCACCGCCTGCACCCTCGCCCGGTCGCCCTGGACGACCGGCGGCGAGCCGTCCTCCGGCCGTCCCCGGGCCTCCTGGAAGCGGACCATGGCCGCCAGCGCCCGGACCGCCCGGTCCGGCGACTCGTAGTTGGGCACCCCGGCCTCCATGAGCACATTCGATGCCTCCTCGACGTCGGTGCCGCCCACGAAGGCGGTCGCTACCGGCACGCCGGCGGTGGTGGCGATGGACGCGAGGGTCCGCGCCGCCGCCGGAAGGTCCAGCAGGTCGCTGGGAGCGGCCATGGCCAGCACGCAGCTGACGTTGGGGTCCTCCAGCACCGTGCGCACCGCGAACTCGTAGCGGGCGACGTCGGCGTCGCCGATGACGTCCACGGGGTTGTAGAAGTTGGCCTCCTCGGGCAGCCCGGTCATCAGCTTCTCGATCGTCTCCTTGGCCAGGGCGGCCATCCCCAGGCCGTGGTCGGAACAGGCGTCCGCGGCCATCACTCCCAGCCCGCCGGCGTTGGTGACGATGACCACTCCTTCGCCCTTGGGCAGCGGCATGTTGGCGAACACCTGGAGCAGGTCGAACAGCTCGTCGATGGTCTTCACCCTGACCACCCCCGCCTGGGCCAGGGCGGCGTCGTAGACCGCGTCGCTGCCCGACAGTGCCCCGGTGTGCGAGGACGCGGCCTTCGCCCCGGTGGACGTCCGCCCGGCCTTGAGGGCGAGGACCGGCTTGTGGCGCGTGGTCAGGCGGGCCTCCTCGATGAACTCCCGCCCCCGCTCCACGCCCTCGATGTACATGCCCACCACCTTGGTCCGCTCGTCCTCCCGCAGGTACCGCAGAAGGTCGGCCTCGTCGATGTCCAGCTTGTTGCCGACCGACACGAAGTGCGAGAACCCGACCCGGGTGCGCTTGGCCCAGTCCAGCACGATGGTGCCGATGGCCCCGGACTGCGAGGTGATGGCCACCGCCCCCTCCTGAGGATAGTCGTCGGTGAAGGTGGCGTTCATGCGGTTGCCGGTGCTGATGACCCCCAGGCAGTTGGGTCCCAGCACCCTGACCCCGTGGCGGGCGGCGATCTCCCCCACCCTCCGCTCCAGCTCCGCCCCCTCCTTGCCGGTCTCGCGGAACCCTGCGGTGATGACCACGGCGACCTTGACCCCCTTAGCCCCGGCCTCCTCCATGATCTGAGGGACGATGACGCTGGGCACCGCCACCACCGCCATCTCCACCGGGCCGGGGACGGCAGCGAGGTTGGGATAGGCCCTCAGGCCGAGGATCTCGGCGGCCTTGGGGTTGATGGGGTAGAGGGCGCCAGAGAAGCCCGAGGCCAGGAGGTTGCGCAGGATGACATGGCCGACCTTCCCCGGGGTGGGGGAGGCGCCGATGACCGCAATGGACCTAGCCTCGAACAGCTCTCTCATCGGACCCTTCACATCAATGGCTATGGGAGCACTTATCCCTTCTTATACATGAGGAAGGCCCCCAAGGTGGCCTGGTCCTGCACAGGGATGTCCTTCTCCCGGTGGGGGATGGAGAGCAGGTCCATGAGCTGGAACGCGTTCCGGGCCCCCTTGGCCCGCCCGTTGTTGTTGAAGTACACCCGGACGCCCTTGACCTTCTCCGCCAGGCGGGCGATGACCTCGCTCCACGGGCGGAGCTCGTCCTCGGTGTAGAGGTAATCGTAACGGCTCTGGCGGCTGTCCTCCTCCCGCTCCTCGTCGAACCAGGTGTCGTAGTTGCGGCCGTGGAGGCGGAGATAGGCGTGGTCGGCGGTGACGTCCTCGACCGGGGGGAAGCCCGGTCCGTCCACCAGCACGTTGGCGACGTTATAGCTGCTCAGCAGCCTCGACGTCTTGGGATCCAGCCGGCTCTGGCCGCCTTCCAGCCAGGAGCGGTGGCGGAACTCCACGGCGTAGCGGTAGGCCTCGGTGTCAAGGGCCTGGAGGACCTCCTCCAGCACGCGGAGGGAGGCCTCCTCGCGGTGGAAGTACGGGGACAGCTGGAGGAGCACCGTGCCCAGCAGGCCGTTGGTGGCCAGCGGCTTCACGCACGATTCCTCGAAGGCCGACGCGTCGATGCCCGCTCGGCCGCCTTCCAGCTTGACCATGGCCTCATGGGTCACCGCCTGAGGCATCTTGACCGAGTACTCGAAGTCCTTGAGGGCCAGGCCCTTCTTGACCCAGCCGTTGACCATGAACTCATTGGGGAAGCGGTAGAAGGTGCTGTTGATCTCCACCGTGTTGAAGAAAGAGGCGTAGTAGCGAAGCCAATCCTCTTTCTTCTTAGCCAGGGCTACCGGATAGAAACGACCGACCCAATCCTCGTAGGACCAACCACTGCAACCGATGAGCACGGGCACCTCCGTATTGATTTCATCCCGGCGTACATATATTTTCCCCGGGCAGCGCTCGGGGAAAATTCGTTAGCCAGCGTTCGCCGGTCCCACATGTTTAGGCCCCGCTGCCCCTCACGGGCGGTGCTCGGTCGCGGAACGCGATGCGACGTCGGCGATGAGCGGACGGCGGACCTCGGCTCGGTACCGCCGAGGTGGCCTATTGCGAGAGATAAGATCGGAGCTCAGCGAGGATAGCGGTCTCGAGACCGGCCGGGGGCCATTGCCGCCCCCAGGGCGCCGGTGATCTGCGGCTCCTGGGGCACGAAGAGCGGGAACCCCATCTCCCGCTCGAGGGCCGCCCTCATCCCCTGGTTCTTGGCCACTCCGCCCACGAACGCCACGTCATGGTTCAGCCCAACCCTCTTGGCCATCACCGCCACCCGCTCGGCGATGCTCCCGACCAGCCCGGCCGCGATGTCCTGCTTGGCCCGGCCCTTGGCGCGGAGGGAGATGACCTCCGACTCGGCGAACACGGTGCACATGCTGCTGATCCTCGCCGGTTCGGTGGAGGCCAGGGCCAGGTGGCCGAGCTCCTCGACGGTCACCTCCAGCGCCCGGGCGGAGTGCTCCAGGAACTTGCCGGTGCCGGCGGCGCACTTATCGTTCATCAGGAAGTCGACCACCCGCCCCTCGGCGACCGCGATGACCTTGCTGTCCTGACCACCGATGTCGATGATCCCGGCCGCTCGAGGAAAGAGAAGATGGACGCCCCGGGCATGAGCGGTGATCTCGCTGACCGCCCGGTCGGCGAAGGCGATGGCGTTCCTGCCGTAGCCGGTCGCGCATATGCTACCGACATCCGCGGCGCTCAGCCCGTGGTCCTCCATCAGCTCCTGGTACGAGCGGCGGGCGGCCTCGGTGAAATCAAAGCCACTGGGCACCACCTTCCAGCCGAGCACGGTGCCGTCCCTCGTGACGACCACCTTGGTGGTCGCCGCCCCGGCATCTATCCCCACGCGAATCATGATAGCATCTCGATGAACGCCTCGACCCGGATGCCGATCTGCTCGACATCCGAATCGCCGTAGTCAGACTCGATCGCGAGCATCGGTATGCCCGCGGCCTTCAGCGCCCTGCCCACGCGGTTCCGCTCGATGTTGTACGCGTGGCACGACTGGAGGGTGTAGTACACCACGCCGTCGACGTCGAACCTCTCAGCCAGATCGATGATGCGGTCGATGCGCCGCTGGTTGGGGGTCATGCACGAGCACGGGATCCTCAGGTACCGCTCGGCGAGGGCGTCCCAGGGCGGCCGGTCCTCGTCGACCAGGTCCCAGAACGACCGGGTGCCGGTGCAGCTCTCCTCGACCACGATGCTCCCGCCGAGCGCCTCGATGATCCGAGGGACCTTCATGTTCCCCGCGGCCATCGGGCAACCGGAGATCATGATGCGGGGACCTTTCGGCCCTTCTGCCGTCGCGGCCTCCAGCTCCTCGACCAGGGCGCGGAGGCCTTCCCGATACGCTTCCGGCGAGAGGAAGTACTGCTTCTGGAGCACGGTGATGACATCGGAGCCCGGGACCGGCGGCGGGTCCCTCCGCCTCAGCTCGAACAGCCGGTGGAGGAGCCGCCGGGTCTCGTTCGCCGAGCGTATCTCCCGGCGCAGACCATCCTCAGTGATGCTGTTCCCGGTGAGGCCCCCCATGAACCTGCCGAAGTCGATCAGCTCCTCTCTGAAGAAGACCTGGGCCTGCCGGCGGTCCGGCCTCTGGGGGAGGTCCAGCACATAGGTGGGAAGATGCTCCTGCAGAAGCTCGTACATCTTCTTCTTGCCGTCGCAGGTCGCCTCGGCCACCACCGCGTCGATCACCTGGAAGTGAGGACAGGCCAGCTTCCCGCATCCGGCGGTGTCGACGACCGCGCCGAACGACGATTTTACCAGCGGGCAGATGTTGCGGGGCAGGTGCTCCTCGGCGATGGGTATGGTGTTGCTCCTCCCCCCGCACATGATGACCCGGTCCGCCCCCGCGGCGAAGATGATCTCGTCCGGGACGTACAGGCAGAAGGTGCCGACGATCTTCTTTCCTCGCTCCTTCGCCTCTCTCAGCTGCATGACCCGATCGGGGTAGGCCTCCTTGAACCGCACCAGTGCGGATATGTCTTGGCTCATCGACTTCCGTCCAATCGCGCGGGCCGCCCTGCTGCGCTCTCGAGCGGCCGCGGCCGTCCCATAACGCTCGTTCCTTAGGCTTCTAAGTTCCCCTCGATCGTTCGAAAAATAGGTAGGCACGACCGGAGCCATATCGGCCAGCGATGCAAGCCTGGACAGACAGGTTAAGTAGGTCAGCACCATGCCGGTCTAGCAACGGGGAAACCAGATGCTCGTTTCGATGCGCTTTGAGGATGAGGAGGGAAAGGTCGACTGCGGTCGTCTCGCCGTCTACCTCCGCAGGTCGTGGACCTGCCGTGTGCCGATCGGTCACGTTGAGTACGAGAATGCCGCGGAGAAGGAGGAGCTCCGCAAGATCATGATCAGTGGACATCCTGAGGTCGAGACAATCGGGCCAGAAGTGACCATCGGGAACTTCGTCGATCTCTACTTCAAGAGGTGAGGTTCGACATGGAGCTGACGCTAAAGATCGTCCACGACGAGGGCAAGGAGAGCGGGAAGGTGCTCGTGCACAAGATGGCCGGCGGCGAGCTCAGGCAGGTCGGCGAGATCAGGTTCAGCGACGAGCGCGACAAGAAGTGGCTCCTGATGGTCCTGACCGAGGATCACCCCAACGTCACCATCGCCCTCTAAACCCTACCGTCCGGGCGGAGGCTTTGCGCCCCCGCCCTCATCTTAGTTAACACTCTTAACAATCGTGTACCCTTTAATACTGCCATCGCCTTCACCCTCATCCACTGGTGTCTTTTACCATGCCCCCGACGGATGTGAGCGGTAAGCTGAGCAGGATCGCGAGCAAGACCCCCATACCCTTGTCTGGGCTGATGCTCGGGCTGTCGTCGACGGGGAACATGGTCCCCGAGTTCCGCTGGTTCTTCGGTTCCTTCGCATTCGCCATCCTGGCGGTGCTCATCGTCAAGGTCGTGCTCGACTGGGAGACGGTCAGGAGCGACCTCAGGAACCCCGCGGTCACAGGCATCGCCTGCACCTTCCCCATGGCCGTGGCGGTCCTGTCGACCTACATCAAACCGTACCAGCAGGACTTCGCGCTCGTGATGTGGGCCGTGGCGATACTGGTGCACATCGGCCTGATGATCTACTTCACTGGCATCGCGATCCTCAAGTTCGACCTGAAGAAGTGCCTGCCGTGCTACTTCGTCGTCTACGTCGGCTTCGCGGTGAACGCGTTCATCGCCCCAGTGTACGGGTACATCGAGCTCGGCCAGGCGCTGTTCTGGTTCGGCCTCGCCTCGTTCCTGGCGCTCGTGGTGCCCTTGGCGTACCGTGTCCTCGTGGTCAAGGGCATACCGGGGCCGCTGATACCCACCGTCGTCATCTTCGCGTCGCCGGCGAGCGTCGTCCTCTACGGCTACCTGAGGGCCTACGGGGTCTCGGCGGAACCGTGGCTGGTATGGGTCCTGCTCGCCTTCTCCGTGGCGCTGTGGGTCGCCTCGCTGGCGCCGTTACCAAGGGTCCTGAGGATGGGGTTCTACCCCAGCTTCTCGTCCCTCACTTTCCCTCTGGTCATCAGTGGCATCGCCACGACCGCCACCTACCAGTACTTCGTCGGCGCCGGCAGCGACTTCCCTGTCCTGCAGTACCTCGCCTGGGCCGAGGTCGCCTTGGCGGTGTTGTTCGTGCTGTTCGTGCTGCTGAAGTACATGGAGACCTCCCTGGTCAGGCCGCTGATGGCGGCCATGGCCAAGGAGGCCGCGCCGGGGGAGCAGTAGGCCGTCGTCTTCGGTAGACCGGGGACGGACGCGGGGTCGACCAAAAAGATTAAGAACGGACAGCACGTGGAATGGCCGCTTCGAGAAACCGGAGGGGATCCGTGAACCTCCTTGCATGCTCGAGGCGTACAGTGCGTCGTTACTATGGGTCTCTTCAGGAACCTCCGACGTGACGTCGGGTCATGACTGGAGAACAACCCCGACGCACGACAATAAACCCCCGGCCTGGGTCAGTGTGGGGAGAACAGGCATACGCCGTCCATGAACCAATCTGTTAGGGCTCGGGGGACACTTGACCTTCATTTTTCGTTCGGTTTTATATAACTTCATTCCGCTCCACCGCTAGAGCGGGAAGATGGACTGTCCACGGTGCGGGAAGCGGCCATTGGGGAGCGAGCAGTTCTGCGGCTGGTGCGGGGCAAGGCTCGACGGAGCACAACCGGTCCCGCCGGCCGCTCCGACCGCTTCCTCGCGGCCGGGACTCTTCGCCAAGGAGAACCTGGCGCTCACCCTGGTGCACGGGGTGGCCTATAGCGTCCTGGGGTTCCTGCTGGGCTTCCTACTGACGATGCTGACCGTCATCCTGGCCCTGTGCGGGTGGGTGATCGGCCTCCTCATCGCCCTGGCCGTTATCGTGCTGGCCTACGGGTACCTCAACACCCTCATCAACCAGTTCATTTGGGGCGAGGAGATGCGGACCGACCTGGCCTCGATGTTCCTGCACGGCATCATCCTCACCGTGGTGCTGTTGGTGGCCCGGGTGCCCGCCTTGCTCCTCGAGACTGTCACCGACGATCTGCTGGTCAGCATTGCGGTCCTCATCATCTATGTGCCCATCTACGGGTACATCGCCCGCTGGGTGGCCCAGATGTTCCTGGCCGGGCCGGAGCGTCGGAACGTGTTCTGGACCTAGGCCCCTGGCCTGGGCGCTCATAATGTTTATCAGCCCTCCCCTACCAACTATGGAGCATGGAGAAGCGGTTGGACGAGATCTTCCGTGAGCGGACCATCGGGGACGAGCGTTTCGACGAGCTGAAGCCCAACGGGCCCCTGATGGAGGTCGTTTCCGGCAATCTCGTCTACAAGGGCCGGGCGCTCAGCCTGGAGTGCGGCCGGGGGTTCGACAGCCTGTACCTGGCCCAGCAAGGGTTCGCGGTGGCGGCGGTGGGCTTCTTCCCCGACGCCGTGGCCGAGGTGCAGAGGAGAGCGGAAGAGGCTAAGGCCAATATCACCACCTACGTCGTGGAGCGGTACCCGTTCCCCTTCCACGAGGGAGAGTTCGACTTCGTCTCCGACACCACCGGCTGCCTCCTCGGCCTGGAGGGCGCGGACCGCGCGGCGCTGGTGGGCGAGCTGCACCGGCTGCTCAAGGTCGGCGGCCGCATGTTCCTCCTCCTGCCCTCGTTCACCGACAACCCTGGAGGGTTCACTCGGGGAGGGATCGACGAGGCCTTCCACCCGCCGTTCGAGGTCATCCGGGTGGTGGAGACCAGCATGGCCGGGGTCGGCGGGCCCAGGCCGCCCGGGTTCACCTACTTCTACGCCGTGCTGCTGGAGAAGCGCTGATCATAGGCGGTAGACCTTGGTGCGGAGGCGGGGATCGAACACGAAGTCGTCGTTCGGACCGCCGCCCTGCCGGGCCAGGATGAAGCCTTCCAGGTAGGCGTCCATCTCGTCGGCGTAGTTGAGGGCCAGGGCCTCGGGTATCGACGGCTCCACCGGCGAGCCCTTCTCGGCCGAGCCGTGGCTGGCCAGCACCATGTGGACCAGCTTGAGGCGGAGGTTGGGCGGGAAGCCGGGGAGAGCGTCGCAGGCCTGGCGGACCATCTCCGCCCCGATGGCCAGGTGGCCCAGCATCCGGCCCTCCGCCGATTCGGTGATAGTGCTCTGGACGTCGTAGCAGCGCACCTTCCCCAGGTCGTGGAGGATCGCCCCGGCCAGCAGGAGGTCGCGGTCCAGCTCCGGGTACAGGAGGGAGATGTTGTCACAGATGCGCACCACGTTGAGGGTGTGCTCGAGCAGGCCCCCGACCCATCCGCAGTGGTTCCGCACCGAGGCGGGGGAGCTCCGGAACTGCTCGGCCAGCGAGGGATCGGAGAGGAGGGAGAGGAGCAGGGAACGGGTGTGCGGCTCCTCGATACCTTCGGCGTAGGACATGAGGACGACGAACATCTCGTCCACGTCCTTGGAGGTGCACGGCAGGAAGTCCGCCTGGTCGTACTCGCCGGCCGGGGCCGGCTCGACCAAGCCTCCCTTTCCGGGGTTGATGCCCACCACCAGCCGGCCGTTCCAGGTGCTGGTCGTCCCCACCACCCGGACCAGGGAGTTGACCTTCAGCTGATCGTATTTGGCACGCACCTCGGCCTCGTCCCTGCCTCCCCAGTAGGTGACGGTGATCTCCCCGGTGGCATCGGCCACCTTCATCCTGAACCGGTAGCCGTGCTGGTATTCCCCTGGGACCTCCTTCCAGCGCAGCGCGTACACGCTATCGACCGTCACGCCCTCGTGCTCCAGCTCCTCGACCCGTTGCCGGCCCATGCTCCTCGGCGGGTAATCGAAGGGAGCAATATTAGAAGCTGCCACCCGGGGGACCGAACGTGCCTAGGCCCGCTGCCGGGCCAGACGTCGCAGCCATTCTTCCGATTCCTTCCACCGGGGGTGAAGGCGCTCCCGTTCCCGGAAGTCCGGACCGTGGTGCCTCCGGTCGGGGCGGATGCCGTCCTCCAGATGCAGCAGCTCGTGATAGAGGACGTACTCTGAGACGTAATCGGGCACCTCCGGGGAGTCGAGTATGGAGGAGACCGCCACCACCTTCATGAGGACCGAGCAATACCCAACCCTGAGCCTGTTGCCTTTGACCGTCCAATTGAGCACGGCGTCCGGGCACTCGCGCACCAGGCCTTGGTCTCGCAGCGAGAGGTAAGCCTCCTGCAGGTCGTAGGTCCTCCCTCGGTGGTCCAGGGAGAGGTTGCGGGACCGCCCGAGGTACAGCGGCTGGTTGCGCGTCACGAACTCCCGCGACCGCAGCCAGGCGGTCAGGCGGTCGGTGTATATGCTCCGCCCCTTGCGGTCGAGGCGCTGATACAGCGAGCCGGCGAAGTCCTCCAGCACCGCACGGTCCGCCCCGCCGAGGTAGTCGGAGATCTGGAACCGCACGCTCCGCCCTGACCTCCGCCAGGTGCTCTTGAACTCCTTGTAGGGGGTGAACTCGGCCGCGATGTCGTCGTACCCGTGCCGCACCCCAACCGACTGGAAGGCGCCCATCAGCTCATCGGTCATGTCCACGCTCGCCCCGGGGTAGCAGGATGTGTCCATCGTCATCGTCTCCGACCGCCTCAGTGGCCTCGCCGCCGTATAGCCGGTGGGCGTACAGTAAGGCTGCCCCCACCAGGGCGTCCAGGCGGTGGTCGGAGCCTTCGCCGTCGAGCATCCGAGGGTCGATCTCAAGCGCTGGCAGCCAGTCGAGGAGGGCATCCAATGCTCGTCCGGCCTCGGCGGCCCGCGTAGCCCGAGGGCCGCGCTTGTACCGGGGCACCTGGCCTCCGGTGAGGATGCTGAGGGCCGCGTGCGGGTATACCTCGAACAGCGCCCGGGGCCCCCGGCCGAAGTACTGGTAGCCGAGCTCCTCGAGCCGGCCGGCCAGGTTTTCGCCGCGGCAGCCGCCGTACCGCCGCAGGTAGAAGGCGCGGTCGGTCGGGAGCACTCTTATCCCCCGGCGCCGCAGCTCGGCCTCGCACCGCCGCGACCCCGCTCCGGCGGGGAGGCGGAGGGACGCGTCGATGCCCACCCAGGCGTCACCAGGGGGCAGGAGGTCGAGCACTTCCTGATCGGTGGTCACCGTGCCGATGTGCTCCACCCTTCCGCCATCGGACAGCACGCACACCCCAGTGCGAGGGGAACGGGGAGGGACCCTCCAGGCCAGGTCGACGCCTACGTACCTCAACGCTCCAGCAATGCCTGCGGATAGAAAGGCTTTGCTGGCCTGGTTATCTCTTCTGATAGTCAGCCGAGCAGGTTCTTATATCGACCTGGGAACTCATTATCCCAATGGATAACACTGGGTCCAGGGAACTCATAACCCGCGGCAACCTCGATGGCATCATCTCCGCCGCGGTGTTCCTCCACAGATTCCCTCATTCCCCGGTCAGGTTCGTCACCTCCCCCGCTGCAGCGGCCGAAGCCCTCGGCACGGCCAGCGCCGAGACCGTGTTCCTGGCCGATATCTCCCTGACGCCCGGTCTTGTCCAGACAGTGGACGGGTACGGGGGGGAGGTGGTGGTCGTCGACCACCACCCCTCACCGGCCTATGAGCACTGCGCCATCATCGATACTAAGGTCAGCGCCGCCGGCCTGCTGTACCGCGTCCTGGGATGCCAGGGCATGGACGACGTGGTGGCATTGGCCGACCTGTACGAGCGATGCGACACTCTCCTCCTCGACGCCGCCCAGGCCCGCCTTGGCCGCGCCCGGCTGGAGCGCGAGGCCGATGTGCTCGACTTCGCCTGGCGCCTGGAGGTGGAGGATGACGGCTTCCGCGCTGAGGCTGCGGAGCACCTCGCCTCCGGCGCCCTGCCCTCCTCCATTCCAAGCATCCTCGACCGCTACCAGGCCATGGTCCGCCAGGGCGGATGGGACAAGGCCCTCGGCACCATGAACGACGCGATGACCGTCCGCGGGCGAGTGGGCGTGCTGGAGCTGGCCGGCCGCCGCCGGTCGTTCCACGGCTTCGCCTCCCGGGCCCTGGTCGAGGTCGCCCGCCAGAAGGGGTGCGACTACGCGGTCATGATCACCCACAGCGACCGGGGGGCGGCGGTCTCACTACGTTCGGTGGGCGGCCGGGCGGACCTCGGCCGGTTCGCCGAGGACTTCACTCGCCGGCACGGGATGGAGGGCGGCGGGCATCCGGCCAGCGCCGGCGCCCGGGTGCCGTCCCTGGCGGTGCCGGCCCTGCTGGAGGAGATGTCCACCCTGGCATGATCACTCCGTCGGTCCCTCGGGAGGACCGGCCCGCCGGTACACCAGCACATCGCACTTGGCGTTCTTGGCGATGCTATCCTGCACCGGCCCGAAGGCGTAGGGGTCCCACGGCCGGAGCGCCGGCGCCCCGATGACCAGAAGATCGTACTCCAGCGTCTCGGCCACGATGCCCGCCAGGAGGTTCTCCGGGCGGATCTCCTTGACGATGACCGGTACCTCCCGGGACTCGACGATCCGCCGCAGGCGGGTGGAATACTCAGCCGCCCTTATCCGGTACTTCTCGTTGACGATGACGTTGAGGACGGTGACCCGGGACTCCTCGGCCTGGGCGACATCCGCCGCCACCTCGGTGGCCCGGCTCACGTGCCACTGCCCGCCTGACAGCACCAGGATGCTGTCGGGATGCAGCCGCCCCTCCGCCCGCAGGACGATGATGTCGCAGGGGGTCCGTCGCACGATGTCGTCGGTCTTGCGACCGAGGATGCGCTTCTGCGTTCGCGTGTATCCCTTCCAGCCCAGGATGACGACGTTGGCCGCCTCGTCCCGGGCGGTGTCTATGATGCTGGTGACGACGTCGTGGGAGACCAGGACGATGGCCCTCGTTCTCACACCGCGCACCTCCGAGTAGCCTTTGAGCTTCTCCAGCATCTTCCGGCGCTCCTCCACCCGTTTCTGGTCGACCGCGCTGAGCGGCACCGCGGAAGGCACCTCGATGACGTTGGTGAGCAGGATCTCGCCGTCCTTGGGGGCGGCCATGGTCACCGCCAGGTCGATTAGGGCCTCGTTCCTGGGGTCGTCCACGGGGATGAGGACGCGGTAGCGGGCCTTGGCCTCCTCCGACAGAGGGGCCCGAGGCAGCGCCTCGATGACCTCGATCTCCTCGCGGGCCTTGACGAAGTAGTGGACCAGCAGCCCGGCGAAGATGACCGCCAGCGCGAGATACCAGGCCAGGGGGTCGTGGTCGAAGATGGACAGCGCCAGGAACATCTTGGCCACAATGGCGACGAGCGGCAGCACGGGGAACAGAGGGATGAGGAAGCTCCGCTTGACGTCCGGGCGCAGCTTGCGCAGGCGGATGGCCGCGACGTTGACCAGGATGAACAGCAGGAGGATGAGGACGTCGGCGAAGGCGGCCACCCGTTCGATGTCCAGGAACAGGACCATGAACACGATGATGGCCCCGCTGACCGCCAGCGCGGCCACCGGGGTGTGCTTGACGGGATGGAGGCGGCCGAACCGCGGCGGGAGGTTACCGTCCCGGCCCATGGAGAAGGAGACGCGGGAAGTGGAGAAGATGATGGAGTTGACGGCGGCCACCGAGCCCACCACCATGCCGATCGACACCAGTGCCGCCCCCAGGTAGGGGACCACCCGGGCGGCGGTCTCGGCCACCGCCCGCTCCCTGGCCATCCCGACCGCCTCCCAGCCCATCACCGCGATGGTGAGGGCGGTGACGGCGAGGAACAGGACGGTGCTGATGACGATGCACAGGAACATCGCCCGGGGGACGGTGCGGTGGGGGTCCTTGGCCTCCTCGCCGGTCTGGGCCACCACCTCGTACCCTTCGAAGATCATGAAGGTGAAGCCCATGGACACCGCGATGGCCAGGTACCCATTGGGGACGAAGGGGACGAAGTTCGATGCAGGCTCCCCGATGTTGAACAGGGCGAGCACGGCGAAGGCGCAGTACAGGACGATGAGGCCGATGAGGAAGGAGGACACCAGCAGCTCGGAGCGGCCGGCGCCCTTGACCCCGCGGTAGTTGATGTAGCAGAAGAAGATGGCGATGATCGCGGCGAAGCCCTTCTGGACGAGATCGGCGTCCAGGCCGAACAGGCCTACTCCGGCCTGGGTCAGCAGGAGCTCGATGCCCAGGCCGAAGCCCAGGGCATACACCGCGCAGGCCACGCAATGGCCTACCCAGGACATCCACCCGCCCAGGAAGCCGAACGGGGGGAACAGGCCTTCCTTGATCCACAGGTACCCGCCGCCCGTCTCCGGAAAGGCGCTGGACAGCTCGGCGTAGGAGAAGGCGGTGAGCAAGGTGATGGCGAAGTTGAGGACCAGCGCGAGCACGATGGCCGGTCCGGCGATGTCGGTGGCCGCGCCGATCAGGAGAAAGATGGTGGAACCGATGTTGGGACCGAGCCCGATCATGAGGATCTCGGCCAGACCAAGGTCCCGGCTGAGCGAGACTTCCACTCCGCCCGAGGGGGGCCCCTTCGCATCGGTCATGTGATCGGTTCCCGCTGGGATTCGATACGGTCCGATAAAGATATCTAGTGTTGGGTCGCGCCGCCGTCGCCAGGGCGGCCAGGCCGGGGAGGCGCCGCTCCTTCCTCGTCATGGCCCACCACCTTGCGCATCAGGTAGTTGTTCCCTTGCCGGGAGACCACCCTGTATCCGCGGTGACGGTAGAATCTGATCGCCGGCTTGTTGGTCACCTGTGCCCACAGCTCGATGGTGCTCGCGCCCCGGGAGCGGGCGAGGTCCTCGATGCGGGCCATCAGGGCCGTGCCCAGGCCCTGGTTCTGGTGCTCCCGCTTCACCTGGATGGAGCTGACGAAAAGGTTGTCCGCCGCCATGTCCACCGTATAGTAGCCGATGATCTCGCCATCCAGCTCCACAACTTCGGTGAAGGCGGTGGGCTCCATGATAAAGTGAAGGACGTCCTCGTCCCGGAAGTCGACGCCCCAGGACGAGAAGATGATGGAGGCCATGTTGTCCCGGCTCAGGCTGAGGACCCGGGGGAGGTCCCGGCGGACCATCTCCCGGATGGTCGCATCTATCATTAGCGCTGGGTCATGGTGCCCCAGCGTGATTAAACCTTCGTGGCCGTTCCCTCTTCGGGGGGATAGAACAAGAGGACGCACCAGTTTGGCGCTGTGCTTAAATATATTGACGAGCGTCAAGAGCGACGAGGTTAACGCCATGGTACAGGTGAGCGCTGAGGCTGTCAATTTCATCAACGACCTGCTGGAGAAGAACGACAAGAAGGGCTACGGGATCCGCATCTATCTAGCAGGCATGGGATGCTCCGGCCCCCAGTTCGGGATGGCCTTCCAGGAGAAGATCAAGGAGGGCGACCACGAGGACAAGGCCGACGGCTTCTCGTTCTACTACGACGACGAGACCAAGGAGATGCTCGAGGGCTCCACCGTCGACTATATCGAGACCCCCTCCGGGGCGGGGCTCATCGTCAACAACCCCAACATCAAGTCGGCCTGCGGCGGCTCCTGCGCGGGCTGCCACTAAACTGACGGCCTCGGGCCGTCCCCTTCCTTTACTTTTCTACCGACGACAGATGGGCATAATTAGGGCCCACTGCCCTTCTACGTAACATGGCCCTGTGGGCGGAGAAGCTCGTGTTCGTGTACAACACCGACTCCCGGCTGGTGAGCGAGGCGAGGGAGTACCTCACCAGGCTGGTGGCGCCCCAGGCCCACGCATGCCACCTCACCTTCCTGACCCACGACACCGTGGGAGTGAGGCCGGAGTGGAAGGAGTTCATCGCCGAGCTGGGGACGTCGGCGGAGTTCCTGCACCGGGACGAGTTCGCGGTCCGCTACCCGAACATCATGACCGAGCTCCCCGCGGTGCTGCAGCAGGTCGGCGGCGACCTGTCGGTGCTCATCACCGCCCGGGAGATCGCGGCATGCGCCACCCTGGGGGAGCTGGAGGCGGCCATCCGCCACAATCTGGCAGAGAGGTAATCGACATGTGCGGCAGGTTCACCATCGGCGAGGTCGGCGAGCTGGTCACTAGGTTCTCCATCGATCACCCGCTGGCCGACATGCCCCGGCCACGCTACGACATCGCCCCCACCCAGGACGTCCCTATCGTCATCGGCCGGGGCTCCCGCTCCCTGGTCATGATGCGGTGGGGCCTGGTCCCATTCTGGGCCAAGGACCTCAAGGTGGGCAACCGGATGATCAACGCCCGCTCCGAGACCGTGAGCACCAGGCCGGCGTACCGCGTCCCGCTGAAGGACCGCCGGTGCATCGTGCCCACCACCGGGTTCTACGAGTGGAAGCGCGCCGAGGGCGGCAAGGTACCGTACCTGGTGAGGCTCAAGGACGAGGGGCTGTTCGGCATGGCCGGGCTGTACGACCGATGGCTCTCCCCCCAGGGAGAGGAGGTGCTCAGCTTCACCATTCTCACCACCGCGGCCAACGACCTCATGCTGGACATCCATGACCGCATGCCCGTCATCCTGGCCCGAGAGGACGAGGAACTGTGGGTGCGGCCCGAGCCGTTGCCCGATGGCGAGCTCGCGCGCATCAGCCGGCCGTTCCCCTCCGAGCACATGGAGGCCTGGGAGGTGTCCAAGAGGGTGAACGATGTCAGCAAGGACGACCCCCAGCTGGTGTGCCCGGCCCGCAAGCCCTGTCCCACCGGCCAATGGTTCTGAGCTCTCGGGTTTCGGCACGCTTACCAATAGCTCTTTACCCATCTCCCGGCATCGTGGGGGCGTGACCGTCGAGCATCCCCTCATCCGGCCGGGAACCATCCAGGAGCGGGACTACCAGCGGGCGCTGGCCGACGCCTGCTTGAGGTCGTCCACCCTGGTGGTGGTCCCCACCGGCATGGGCAAGACGGTGGTGGCTCTGCTGGTCATCGCCGACGTCCTCGCCCGGGGCAAGGGCAAGGTGCTGTTCCTGGCCCCCACCAAGCCCCTGGTGGAGCAGCACGCCTGCTTCCTGAAGGAGCACCTGGTGGGCCGGACGGTCACCGTGCTGACCGGGGAGGTCTCGCCGGAGGAGCGGGAGGTGGAGTGGATCCAGAGCGACGTCATCGCCTCGACGCCCCAGGTCATCGCCAACGACCTCCGCAACGAGCGCATCTCCCTGCGCGACGTCAAGCTCATCATCTTCGACGAGGCCCACCGCGCGGTGGGCAACTACGCGTACGTGCAGATCGCCTCGGAGTACCGCGGCGCCGGCCTGGTTTTGGGCATGACCGCCTCCCCGGGGTCGAGCCTGGCCAAGATCAAGGAGGTCACCGGCAACCTGGGCATCGAGAACATTGAGGTGCGCTCGGAGGCCGATCCCGACGTGGCCAAGTACGTCCACGACATCCACATGGACTGGGTGGAGGTGGACATCCCCCCGGAGATGCGCCGGGTGTCCGACGTCCTGCGCCGGCTGTTCGACAAGCACGTCCGCTCGCTCATCGAGATGGGCGCCCTCACCTCGGCCCGCCCGGCCTCGCGGCGGTACCTGCTGGAGGCCCAGGCGGCCATCCAGGCCAAGCTGCGGGCCGGGGAGCGCAACGGCGCGTACTACCGGGCGCTGAGCCTCATCGCCATGGCCATCAAGGTCGACCACGCCATGGAGATGGCCGAGACCCAGGGCCTGACGGCGCTGCGCAACTACATCGAGAAGCTGAAGGAGGAGGCGATCTCCGAGGAGGGCTCCAAGGCCTCCCGGGCCATCGTGGCCTCGGACGAGTTCGAGCAGCTGGAGGCGATGCTAAAGGACCTCCGCATGGAGCATCCCAAGATCTCTAGGGTCATGGGCATCGTCAGCCACCAGATCGACCGGAAGCCCGAAGCTCGCATCCTGGTGTTCACGCAGTACCGCGACACCTGCGACATGGTCGCCCGGTACCTGGCCCGCATCGACGGCGCCCGGGTCACCAAGCTCATCGGCCAGTCGGGGCGGTGCGGCGAGAAGGGGCTCAAGCAGAAGGAGCAGCTGGGGGTGCTGCAGCGGTTCCGCAACGGTGAGTTCAACGTCCTGGTGGCGACCTCGGTGGGCGAGGAGGGCCTGGACGTGGCGAACACCGACCTGGTCATCTTCTACGAGCCGGTGCCCTCGGAGATCCGCAGCATCCAGCGCCGCGGCCGCACTGGGCGCAGCCGGGCCGGGCAGGTGGTCGTGCTGGTCACAGCGGGCACCCGGGACGAGGCGTCGTTGAACGCCAGTGAGAAGAAGGAGCGGGAGATGCGCAAGCGCCTGCACTCGCTCAAGCAGCAGTGGGACCGCGAGCACGCCAAGGAACAGAAGGAGCGGGAGCGGACGCTGAAGAAGGGCCAGAACGCCCTCACCGACTTCGCCTGAACGCTTCGGCGCCAGCGTTCGGAACGGTCCCAAATCCGGTTAAATAGGGCGATGCCATTCCATTTTGTATGCTCTACCAGGAACTGGTGAAGGTCTACGAGGCGCTCGAGTCGACGTCCTCCCGGCTGGAGATGACCGAGATCCTCGCCAACCTGTTCCGCTCTTCCGACTGCGGGCAGATCAAGCCCATAGTGTACATGACCCAGGGCTCGCTGGTGCCCGACTTCTTCCCCGAGAAGCTGGGCCTGGCGGACAAGCTGTACCTCCGCACCCTAGTCATGGCCACCGGGGCGTCGGAGTCGTCGATCCGGCAGCTGTGGGCCCAGGAGGGGGACCCCGGCACCGTCACCCAGAAGGTGTTCGAGACCAAGCGGCAGACCACTCTGTTCTCCCAGCCGCTCACCGTCGAACGGGTGTACGACTCGCTGCTGAAGGTCGCCCGAGCGGAGGGCAGCGGCTCCCAGGACCTCAAGATGCGCCTGCTGGCCGACATCCTGCACGACGCCAAGCCCAACGAGGCCAAGTACATCGCCCGCATCGCCACCGGGCGGATGCGGCTGGGGGTGGCAGCGCAGACCGTGATCGACTCCCTGGCGGTGGCCTTCGCCACCAAGGCGGACAAGGAGGCGGTGGAGCGGGCGTTCAACGTCACCTCGGACCTCGGCCTGGTCGCCGAGGTGCTGTGCCAGCGCGGCCTCGAAGGCCTGGCGGACATGCACGTGCGGGTCGGTAACCCCCTCCGGGCGATGCTCGCCGAGCGGCTGCCCTCGCCGGAGGAGATCCTGGAGCGCATGGGGGGCCGGGCGATGTTCGAGTACAAGTACGATGGTCTTCGCGTGCAGGCGCACATCACCCCCGAGGGGATCAAGCTGTACTCGCGGCGGCTGGAGGACCTCACCGGAGGGTTCCCGGACGTTGTGGAGGCGCTGGAGAAGGCGTTCACCTGCCGCACCGCCATCGTGGAGGGGGAGTGCGTCCCGGTGGACATCAACACTGGCGAGCTGCTGCCGTTCCAGGAGGTCTCGCACCGCCGCGGCCGCAAGCACGGCCTCGTTGACGCCATCGAGGAGTACCCGGTGCGGGTGCACCTGTTCGACTGCCTGTACCTGGACGGCGAGGACCTGACCATGCGGCCGCTGCCCGACCGCCGCACCGCGCTCACCCGGTGCGTCCGGCCGACCGAGCAGGTCCGGATGTCCGAGGCCAGGGTGCTCGACTCCGTGGACCGGGTGGAGGAGTTCTTCCGGGAGGCGCTGGCCGCGGGCTGCGAGGGCCTCATGGCCAAGTCCATCGGCGACGACTCGTGGTACCGGGCGGGCGCCCGGGGCTACCAGTGGATCAAGTACAAGAAGGAGTACCGCACGGAGATGACCGACACCGTCGACCTGGTGGTGGTGGGCGCGTTCCACGGCCGGGGGAAGCGGGGCGGGCTGTACGGCGCGCTGCTCATGGCGACCTACAACCCGGAGCGGGACCGCTTCGAGACGGCGTGCAAGCTGGGCAGCGGGTTCGACGACGCCACCCTGGCCGCCCTGCCCGAGCGGCTGAACCGGTTCCGGCAACCGGGCCGCCACCCGCTGGTCGATTCGAAGCTGGAGGCGGACGTGTGGTTCGAGCCGGCGACCGTGCTCGAGGTCCTGGGCGCGGAGATCACGCTGTCGCCGGTCCACACCTGCGCGTTCGGCCGCATCCGGAGCGACGCGGGCCTGGCCATCCGGTTCCCGCGGTTCACCGGGGCGTTCCGCGACGACAAGAAGCCCCGGGACGCCACCACCACCCAGGAGCTGCTGTCGATGTACGAGAAGCAGCGCAAGAAGTGAGGGCGCGGACTGGCGTACGGTTGAGCAAGAAAGGAGGTGAGGCGACCTTCCTCACTGGTCGCTCCTTCTTGCTCGCCGCACGGGTGAGGCGACGGATGTCCGTTCCTCACTCTCCCCGCCCACGACGAAGCGCGGGCGGCTCAGGCGTAATTCGAGCAGGTTCAGCCATTGTGAGGCCAGTGACCTTCGGCACTTCGGGACGATGATCTTGTCCTCCCCGTAGACCATTTTGCCGAACTTCACCACGATCTCGGTGGCTTCGGCCTCCGAGATCAGCGTGTCCCGCTTCGGGCAGTTGGAGGCGTTATCGAACGATATCTCGATCTTGTTGCCTCTTTGAAAGATGCCCGTCATCCTGTAGGGGAACAGTCGACAGTCAAGGGGTCTGGTCTCGTGTATGGTGCATCTCCCTTCACGTAGGAAAGGGCAGGGCTTATTGTCCTTCATGTAGACGAAGGCGACATCGTTGGACCACCGGACCAGGATCTTGTCCATGTGGCCTTCGAACGTCGACCTCAGCTCATCCTCGGACGTCCACATGCCAGCCGCCGTTTCGCAGCAGTTCGTAGGGCAGCCTTCGCACAGGAAGACCGTGTCGTCGCTCATATCGTCCCTCCGGGATCAGTGGTGGCAATGGGCAAGTGACCGGGGATGCCCCAAGAACGCTCGCCTGGGACACGCCGGAGGGCGAGCGACGATAGGGGAAGGGATAGGGCCTGCAAGATCCTATGCTGTCCTCCACGTGCGACCATATCCCGGCTGGCATCCGAGATCTGCCCCCCGCCGCTCTCGCGGCCCCTCGGCATGTCGGCATCGAGCCAAGGGTCACCTTGATGGAAAGCCACCACGTTTTTCCTCTTCGAGTGGACCTACTATATGCCTTTTGGCATCACGTGCTGAGGGCCTTCGCACTGTAGCCTGATCTCGAGTCCCCCTCGGGCGCACCTTCGCACGAGCTCAGGATGACACGGTCACGGCCATTGCCCTCCACCGAGCCATCGCGGAAAAGGCCCGATATAAAAACCTTTATAGCCGGGCGGAATATTGGACGCCCTCATGGAACTTAAGCTCCTCGAAAAGGACAAGGACTCCATCCAGGTCCAGATCCGGGACGCGGACATGACCTTGATCCAGCCCCTCATCAACGAGCTCCTCACCGACGAGGGCGTGGCCGAGGTCAAGTACATCACTGGCCACCCCGACCTCGACATCCCCGTCCTTTACGTGAAGGTCAAGAGCGGAAAGCCCCAGACCGCCCTCAAGCGGGCCGCCAAGACCATCTCCAACGAGTTCAAGGAAGCCCGCGAGAAGCTCGAGAAGAGCAAGTGAACACATGCTGGAGAGTCGCTCTAGCGAGGCGGCCATCGGGCTGGAGGTCTTCTTCTCCGACACCCCCGGCATCGGCGGCCGGCTCAAGCGCTCTCCCGAGGACTTCCTGGTCGAGGAGGTCTCCGCTTACCCTCCCCGGGTCGAGGGAGGGCCCATTACCATCGCCAAGGTCACCGCCCAGAACTGGGAGATGAACCGCCTGGTGCGCCAGCTGTCCAAGGCCCTGGGCATCGCCCGCGAGCGCATCGGGTTCGCCGGCACCAAGGACAAGCGGGCCATCACCTCGCAGCTGATGTCGTTCCCCGTGCCGGCGGAGCGGCTGATGGCCCTCCGGCTGCACCAGATCACCATCTCCGATCCCTATCCGGCCAAGAAGGGCATCACCATCGGCGACCTCATCGGCAACGCGTTCACGGTCAAGGTCACCGAGACCGCGCTGCGCGGCGCCGAGCTGGAGGACGCCATCGCCCGCACCACCGAGGAGCTGGGCACCATCGGCGGCTTCCCCAACTTCTTCGGGGTCCAGCGGTTCGGGGCGGTGCGGCCCATCACCCACGAGGTCGGCAAGTGGATCGTCCGGGGCGATCTGGAGCGGGCGGTGATGACCTACGTCGCCAACCCCCTGCCGCAGGAGGGCGAGGAGTCGCGGGCGGCCCGCCAGCGACTGGAGGAGGAAAGGGACTTCGAGGCGGCGCTGACCTACTTCCCCAAGCTGCTGACCTTCGAGCGGACGGTCATCGGCCACCTGTCCCGACAGCCCGGGGACTACGCGGGAGCGATCGCCTCGCTGCCTTCCAACCTCCAGATGATGTTCGTCCACGCCTACCAGTCCTTCTTGTTCAACCGCATGCTGAGCGAGCGCATCCGCCGCGGCCTGCCCATCCACCTCCCGCTGGTGGGCGACGTGGTGCTGCCGGCCGACCGCCTGGGCCTGCCGGACCACGACCGGGGGGTGCCGGTGACCGCCGACAACCTCGACCTGGTGGAGAGGCAGGTGCGGAGCGGCCGGGCGTTCGTCAGCGGGGTGCTGTTCGGCACCGACTCCGTCCTGGCGGAGGGCGTCATGGGCGAGATCGAGCGCGCGGTCATCGAGCAGGAAGGCCTGCGGCGGGAGGATTTCATGGTCCCTCAGCTGCACCAGTGCTGCTCCAAGGGCACCCGGCGGGAACTGCTCGGCGTGGTCAAGGACCTCAAGGTGAGCACGGAGGAGGACAGCGCGACCTTCTCCTTCGCCCTCAACAAGGGATGCTACGCCACCTCCTTCCTGCGGGAGTACCTCAAGCGGAGCGAGCTGCTGGAGTACTGAACCTGCCAACATTATTATCCCCTACCTCGATGACCAAGAGACCATGGACCGCACCGACGTCGCCCTCGTGCAGATGCTCCTGGCCGACTCCAGGCTACCGTACCGAGAGCTGGCCGAGCGGCTGGACCTATCGGTCAATGCGGTGCACAAGCGGATCCAGGGCCTCATCGACGACGGCGTGATCAGGCGGTTCACCGCCAAGGCCTCCCAGGCCGCCCTGGGCATGGTGACGGTCATCGTCCACGGGGTGGGCCAGGCGCGGAGCGAGGAGAGCATCGCACGGCTGTCCACCGACGACCGGGTGTTCTGGGTCGCCAAGGCCAGCGCGGGCTTGCTGTACGTGGGCGGCTACCTCCACGACCTGGGGGAGCTGGAGGGGTTCGTCCAGCATGTGAAGGGGGCCGCGTCCATGCTCGACCCCCAGGTGGGCATCATCGCCACCCCTCCGGCCGATGGGCGCGACCGCCGGCTGACCGTGCTGGACTACCGCATCCTCGACCACATCGCCGCCGACTCCCGGCAGCCGGTGGCGGGCATCGCCGAGGCGCTCGAGGTATCGGCCAAGACCGTCCGCCGGCGCCTCGCCCGGATGTCCGAGGAAGGGCTGGTGGAGTTCTCCCTGGACTGGTCGCCAGACCGCTCCAATGACATCATCGCTCTGTTCCACCTTCGCGTCGACGGCACCACGGACCGGTACCGGTTGGCCCTCGAGCTGATGTCCCGGTATCCGCAGCGGGTGCTGTTCTTCTTCCTCTTCTCCAATCGTCCGGAGGAGATCATCCTTACCACCTGGTCGGCCAACATGATGGAGCTGAGCGACCTCAGTCAGCGGCTGGAACGGGAGGTGGTTAGGGCGGTGCCCAACATCCTGTACGGCGGGGAGGTGTTCGAGACCTGGCGTGAGCGGGTGGTGCACCGTCGGGCCCGGCCAGCGTCAAGCAAGAGGGAAGAACGTTCACCGAGCGGTTGATGGAGCGGTACTTTCCCGGCTGGCCGGTGTCCATCTCCTCAGCCGGGCATGGGACGCGCAGACAAGCCCACCTCTGCGTTTGTGTCGTTCATGACGCTAAACGACATCGAGGCGAGCGGGCTCACCGTCCGGTACGGTGACCTCCTCGCCCTGGACTCCCTCGACCTCGCGGTCAGGCAGGGGGAGGTGTTCGGCCTCCTTGGTCCCAACGGCGCCGGCAAGTCGACCGCCATCAACGTCCTGTGCGGCCTCGCCCGGCCGGACGGAGGGACCGCCCAGGTGAGCGGGCTGGACCCCTCAGCACGGTCGGGCGAGGTCCGAGCGCTCATCGGGGTGTGCCCCCAAGCCGCCGCGGTGTACCCACACCTCACCGGACGGGAGAACGCCGAGCTGTTCGGTCGGCTCCACGACCTTTCGCGAGGCGAGGCCCGGGAGCAAGCCGTAGCCGCGCTGGGCCGGATGGGGCTGGCCTCCGACCAGCGCCGCCTGGCCGGCAAGTACTCCGAGGGGATGAGGAAGCGCCTCAGCCTGGCCATGGCCCTCATGGGCCGGCCGCGCATCCTGTTCCTCGACGAGCCCACCGCGGCCATGGACCCCCAGTCCCGCCGGGCGGTATGGGGGGTGGTCCGCGACCTCCAGGCGGAAGGGCGCACCGTGGTGCTGACGACCCACTACATCGAGGAGGCGGAGGCCCTGTGCGACCGGGTGGGCATCATCGACCACGGCCGGATGATCGCCCTGGGCGCTCCCCGCGAGCTCATCGCCGAGGCGGGGAAGAGGAACCTGGAGGAGGTGTTCATCCACCTTACTGGACGGAGCATCAGGGAGGGGGCGGAATGAGGGCGGGGCGGGTTCTCGCCCTCACCGGCTCCCACCTCAAGCGCACCCTGCGGGAGCCTGGGTTCCTGGTCGTCGTGCTGATGTTCCCCGTCGCGTTGACCGTGCTGTTCGGCACCGCGTTCGGCGCTGCCGGGGACGGGGTCGAGTACAGGCTGGCGGTGGTCGACGAGGACGCCTCCGACTGGTCCCAGGCGCTCACGGCCAACCTGTCCGCCACCGGCATCCTGGAGGTAGGGGTCCAGGGCGACGAGGCAACCGCCCGGAGAGCACTGTCGGATGGCGGACTGGATGCCGTCCTGGTCATTCCCGCGGGGTTCGGGGAGGCCTGCCGCTCGTATCGGGCCAGCCCTGACGACGGCTCGGCGTGGTCCCCGGCCACGGTGACGCTGTACCTCGACCCCGGCTCGATGGTCTCCACCCAGGCCCTCCCGCCCCTGGTCGAGCAGGTGATCGAACGCACCGTCTATGACCGTTCGCCAGTGGTCGGACCGATCGAGGTGGGCACCGACTCGGTGGCGCCGGGCGTCCGCCTGACCACCTTCGACCACATGGCCCCAGGGCTGGTGACCTTCGCCGCCATCTTCTTCATCATGCTCGTTGGGCAGGCGTTCACCACCGACCGCGAGGCCGGGCTGCTGCGGCGGATGGCCACCACGCCCGCCACCGCAGGCGAGCTCATCACCTCCCATCTCGCGGCCAACGTGGCCCTGGCAGGGATGCAGCTGATCATCGTGTTCGGCCTGATGGCGGTGCTGGGCTTCCACTTCGCCGCCGCGCCCGCGGGGATCGTCGCGGCCTTCCTGCTGGGGCTGGCGTTCTCGGTGACCACCGTGGGCCTGGGCCTGGTCACCGCGGCGGTGTCCCGCTCCCCCGGCCAGGCCACCGGCGTGGCGTTCCTGTTCATCATGCCGATGATGTTCCTAGGAACGTTCATGGGGGAGATGCTCACCGGACCGGCTCAGCAGCTGGGGAGCGTGTTGCCGGCGTACTACATGACCGATGGCGTCACCTCCCTCCTGCTGCGGGGCGCCGCCCTGGACAGTCCGACAGTGCTGTTCGACTTCGCCGTCGTGCTCCTCTCCGGCGCGGCCGTCATGGCCATAGGGACGGTGCTGTTCCGCCGCCTCGGGAGGTGGTAGGACGGCCCGCACCACCGAGGAGCTGAAGGCGGTGGCCCGGGCCTCCGAGGACGGGGAGGCCTTCCAGGTAGTGCTTCGCACCGCCCGCTGCCGGCTCGGCCTGGTGGCCCGGCCGCCCGGGATGTTCGTGGAGGCGACCTTGCACCTGTTCCCCGGCCACGAGGTCGACGAGGCGCACCTGGAACGGTGCCTCGCCGCCCTGCTCGAGCTGCGGCGGGCCGGCTACGAGCTCAGCTATGGAGGAAACGGTTCGGTGGCCGCGGAGAAGGCGGTGACCGGCGAACCGGCCACGGAGGTAGACCGGGCCACCGAGGTGCTGAAGAGGTTGGAAGGGGTTTGATCAGAGGCGGGTGAGGTCGCGGGTGGTGCTCCCTTCCTCTTCCTCCGGCGCCTCCAGTAGGGCCTTCAGCCGCTCCCGCTCGGCCTTCTTGGGGTCCTCGGCCTCCTCCGGCTGGGGGGGCGCCGGCTCGGGCTCCGGTACGGCCGGCTCGGCGGCAGGCTGGGGGGCAGGCACCGCCTCCGCGTCCTCCGCCGCGGGAGGCTGGTAGGCCAGGGCGGCCGCCACCAGGGAATTGGCGCCCCGCTTCTTCCCCCCGGCCGGGGGACGGGCAACAGGGCGAGGCTCCGCCGGGGCGGGGGCAGCGGACTGGAATGTCTGGGCGGTGGGCTCGGCCGGCTCCGGCGGGCGCATGACCTTCTCCGCGATCTTCAGCGCCTTCTCGGACATGACGTCGCGGTCGGACATCAGCGCCCGGCGGTCCCGCTCCCGCACCTTGCCGCGCTCGGCCTCAGCCAGCCGCTTCTGGGCCCACCGCTGCTGGATGGCCCGGCGCTGGGCCTCGGTCTCGATGACGTCGGAGTCGTCGACCGCCTCCAGATCCTTGGTGCCGTCAACGAAGATGAGCGGGGTCCGGCACCGCGGGCAGGCCTCGAAACGGGTGCAGTCCATGCAGAACAGGGTGCCGCAGTTCGGGCAAACCGTGACCGCCAGCTCGCCGTGGAAGATGCAGTTGCGGCGGTTGTACTGCTCGGTGTTGGGGTAGTACTTCACGGTGACCGCACAGGAGCGGTCCACTGGGCGAGGCTCCTCCTCGGCCCCCTTGCGGTTGCGGAAAAAGCTCATCTCTCTGGCCTCCTTGCGTTGGGTCGATGGTTTCGGTCTCGCGGGCCTCTCCTCCACGGCCTCAGGCCGCCCGGCGGGCGCCTCGACCGTTACCTCAGGCTCAGGCAGGGGAGCGGGGGCGGAGCGGGGCGCGGCGGGCTCTCCGAATGTGGAGAGCATGCTGACCACCTTGCGGGCGGTGTACAGCCCGAGGTCGAGATGCTCCATCACCCCCAGGGTGGAGTGGGCGCTCTGGGGCAGCGCCACCGCCGCCCGCAGGAGCCGCTCGGTGCTCTTGTCCGGCCGCTCCGGCGGGAAGTCCATGCGGTTGACCGCCTCGATGTAGGCGAGCACCTTCTTGGCCTTGCGGACGTCCCGCTCAGGCATGTGCATGTACACCTCGGCGAGGTGGAGCCCCTGACGGGCATAGTTCGGATTGCCCAGGGTGGCGAGGAGGATGTCACGTGACAGGATCTCGTAGGCCTGGAAGCTGGCGTCGTCGAGCGCCTCCACGTCGATCGCCTCCTTGGTCTGGAGGAACGTCGTCACCTCGTCCAGGGCGGCGAAGGGCAGGCCGCACTCCTTGAACGCCTCCTCCCTGGTCACCCTGCGGTTCTGGCGGTACTCGAACTCCAGGACCTTGCCGGCATAGATGCTGATCTCCCGCTCCTTGAGCCGAGCGGTGAGGGCGGCGTCGGTCTCCTTGGCCGAGGCCAGCTCGGGATCGAGCTCGAGGGCCTTGTCCACCGCGCGCTTGGCCTGGTCGAGCTTGTCCATGCGCATGAGGACGCGGCCCTTGCCGCTCCACGCGTACTTGTCATGGGGGGCGTGGGCCAGCACGGTGTCGAAGCAGCGGAGGGCCTCCTCGTCCTCCCCCAGCTTCTCCAGGATGGCCGCCCGGTTCAGCCAGGCCCGGTCGTTGGTGCTGTCCAGGTAGATGGACCGGTCCAGGGAGCGCACCGCGTCCTCCAGCAGGTCCATCCTGGCCTGGACGATGCCGATGCGCATCCACAGGAAGGCGTCCTCCTCCAGCTTGGCCGCGTGGACGTAGGATTCCAGGGCCGCCTCGAGGTGGCCCGTCTCCTCCTCGGCCCGGCCCTTTGAACGCCACACCATCGCGGTGCCGGCGCCCAGGCCGACCGCGCGGGAGTAGCTCTCCGCCGCCCCCACCTTGTCGCCCATCTTGAACAGCACGTTGCCGCGGTACTTCCAGGCCTGGCCGTCGTTGCCGTCCAGCTCCAGGGCGCGATCGAGGGCCCGGAGGGCGTCCTCGTAGTTGCCCTGGGAGGCCAGCGCCCGCCCGCGGTCCATCATGAAGGTGGGGTTGTCGGGGTCGGCCTCGACCGCCCGGTTGAACGCCTCCAGCGCGCCCGAGGAATCGCCGCCCATGAGGAGGGCGCGGCCCTTATTGTCCAGCATGACCAGGTCGGCGGGGTCGAGCCTCCACCCCTGGTCGAACGCCTGGGCCGCCTGAGGGTAGCGCTCCAGCCGCATGAGGGCCAGGCCCAGCTTGTTGAGCACGGCGCGGTCGGTGGGGTCGGCCTTGACGGCGTGCTCGTACTCCGCCACCGCTTCTTCCACCTGGTTGAGCGCCGACAGGGCATCCCCGCGGTCGGCGTGGGCCGTCTTGCTCAGGGGATCGATCTGCAGCAGGAGGTCGCACAGGCCGATCACGCCCTCGTGGTCGCCCTTGGCGATGAGCGCCTCCTTCTTGCGTTCCAGCACCTCACGGTCCCGGGGGTCGACGGCCAGGACCCGGTCGTATGCCCGGATGGCGTCGTCGTTCCTCCCCAGCTCCTTGAGTGCGGCGGCCTTGTCCATGAACGCGGCCTTGTTCTTGGGATCTAGGCGAAGTATATGATCGGCGACGGCCACCACATCCTCGTTGCGTCCGAGGGCCTTGAGCGCTTCCTTCTTGGCCTCCAGGACCGCGACGTCCTTTTGGCCCAGGGCCAGAGCCCGGTCGAAGGCGTTGACGGCCTCGGCGTACATCTCCACCTTGAGCAGCGACATGCCCCTCAGGAGGTGGGCCTGGCGGTTGTCAGGGTCCAGCTCGATGGCCTTCTCGAAGCTCTGGATGGCGCTGCTGTGCCGGCTCAGGCCGGCCAGGGCCTCCCCCCGGCTGATCCAGATGTTGAAGTCGTTGGGGTCGAGCTTGAGCGCCTGCTCGTACGACACCACCGCCTCCTCCGGCCGGCGGTCGGCGACGAGGGCCAGGCCGCGGGTCCACCACAGCAGGCGGTTGGCGGGGTCGAGGGAGATGGCCTTGGCCAGCGCCTCGGCCGCCTCGGCGTAGCGCTCCTGAGCGTACAGCGCGTCCCCCTTGACCCGCCAGAAGCTGGGGTCCTCGGGGAAGAGCTGGCAGCCGGCCACCGCCTTGGTGAGCGCTTCCTCATGCCGCCCCATCGAGCACAGCACCAGGGCCAGGTCGCGGAGGGCGTCCTGGTTGCCCGGCTCCAAGGCGAGCACGTCCTGATAGGTCTTGATGGCCTCCTCCTTCCGCCCCAGGCGGGTCAGGGCCACCCCCATGTCCACCATGGTGGCGGCATGCTTGGGGTCGAGCTCGATGATGCGCTCGCCGGTGGCGAGGACGTCCTTGTCCTTGCCCTGGCCCTTGTACGCCTCCTTCAGGGCGAGCAGGACGGCGAGCTTGTCGGGATGGACCTTCAGCGCCTTCTCCAGCACCTTGACCGCTTCCGAGAAGCGCATGGCCTTGTTGTACGCCGCTCCCAGCGCGTACATGGTCTCGCCGTCGCCGGGGCGTTGGGCGAGAAGGGCCTCGCACTCCTTCACCGTGTCATCGGAGAGGCCGAGGGCCACGGTGGCGTCGCGGCGCATGGACATGAGGTCCGACTCCCTTGGGAAGCGGGACAGGGCGAAGGCGACGGCGTCCATGGCCTCCTTGGGCCGGCCGGCCTTGAGCAGGGCGCTCACCTGGGCCTTGAACGCCGGGAGATCCGGGCGGATGCTGACCACCAGCTTGGCCGCGTCCGCGGCCTCGGGCCACTTGGCCTGGGCGGTCAGGGTGCGCAGGTGGCCTTCGGCCGCCGCGAGGTCCCGGGGCTCGAGGGCGAGGGCCTTGGCGTAGACCTTCTCCGCCTCTTCCATCCGGTCGAGCTTCTCCAGCACCGTCCCGACCTCCAGCCAGGTCTCCCTGCGCTCGACGTCGGCACGGAGAGCCTCCTTGTAGTACCGCACCGAGGCCTCCAGCTCGCCCCGGCCCTTCAGCGCCTGGGCCCGGCCCAGGTTGCCGCCGTAGGAGGCAGGGTCGATGGCCAGGACGGCGTCGTAGACCGCCATCGCCTCGTCCCACCGGGCCGCCTCCAGCAGGATACGGCCCTTGACCAGCAGCACGTCGGTGTTGCCCTGACCTTGGGCGGCGACCGCGTCCAGGGCCTCCACCGCCTCGTCGTAGCGCTTGGCCCCTAGGAACAGCTCAGCCTTGCGGAGGGTCCACTGGTAGCGGTCATCCTTGGCGATGAGCTGCTCCAGCACCTCCATGTCCGACGGGTCGATCTCCGCCGCCCGCTTTAGGGCCAGGACGGCGTCCGCGCTCCTCCCGGCCGCCTCCAGGACCCTGGCCTTCTCGAGGTGAAGGGACTTGTCCGACGGCCGGAGCTCGATGGCCTGCTCCAGCAGGGCCTGGGCCTCGGGGTAGGCGCCCTTGGAGGTGAGCACGGTGGCCCGGACCACGGTGGCGGGAGGGTAGTGCTCCTGCAGCGTCAGCGCCTTGTCTGCCGCCTTGAGGGCATCGTCCGGCCGGCCTGCCCTCAGCTGCGCCCGGGCGAGAGCCACCAGCGCGTCGGCGAAGTCGCGGGCATGGGGGCTCTTCCTCTGGAGGTCCGCGAAAAGTATGTCCTTGGCCTTGTCCAAGTCGGCCTGCACGCCCTCGGCCTGACCCTGGGCGAGGCGCAGATCGGCACCTTCGATAAGCTTTCTAGCCCGATAGAGCCCTCTAAGCTCCCGGTCGCGGAGCGACTCCAAGAATCCCATCCCATCACCTTGGACGGCGCTATCGCCATTGTCGCACAAAAAGGTTTTCTCCTGGAAATATAAAAATCAAAGGCGTCGTCCCGCCGTCCGACACGACCTGAGAGGGCGGGCGGACGCACTGTCTGGACAGGGCGAGTCTTGATCGGAAGGACGGACGGAGCAAACTTTATATAATCAATAATATAATCACCGAAATCGTCTGACACAAGTCGGACAAACACCTTAGGATGGGATGCAAACTTGACCGGCCACCGATCGAAGCACGTTATGGATTTCGGCCCCGAGGCTGTGGCGTGGATGAAGGCCCACACCCTGGGCGACCTGAAGAGCCTTGCCGCGAACATGGAGAGCAAGGGAGAGGACGCCTCGAAGCTGTGGGAGTTCGCCCACACCCTCCACGAGATCGAGAACAGCCAGGCGCGTTGGATGGGAAGCGTCTGACCTAATCCCTAACGCACGAGACCGATGGTCTTGGAGGGAGCACAGGATGGGAGTGCTCCCTCACCCCCCTTACTTTTCGTCCGTTCCGAGAGCGTGTTCCAACGAGGACTGGCTCCTCAACAACGCTTTTAAAGGGGAAGTGTGATAGGGTGCGGCGCGCAGGTGTAATCTAGTTGGTTAGGATTTCAGCCTTCCAAGCTGAACGCCCGGGTTCGAATCCCGGCACCTGCACCAAACTTATATCAACCATGCCCGGACCGTCCGCTTTTTGATAGGCCGGCTGGTGCTGCATCGATGCAACGTAGCTTGATGCTTTTATTCGATCGAAGGGACGGGAGAACCGGTGCCTAACGAAAGAGCAGATGGGGCGATCGGCAGGGACGAATATCTTGAGAAGGTCACCGTAGGTGAGCGTAAGCCTCACGATGGAACGATCATCCTCGAGGAGTACGATCCAAGCTGGCCGGAGCTGTTCGAACGGGAGGCGGACAGGCTTCGGAGGGCGCTTGGCGACCAGGCGCTGCAGGTCCACCATGTCGGCTCCACCTCAGTGCCAGGCCTGTGCGCCAAGCCGATCATCGACATACTGCTGGTCGTGGCGGACTCTTCCAAGGAGCCGGCCTATGCCCCAGCCTTGGAAGCGGCGGGCTACACATTGCGCATACGGGAGCCTGAATGGTTCCACCACCGCATGTTCAAGGGACCTGATACGGACATCAACCTGCACGTCTTCAGCGAGGGCGCGTCCGAGATCGAGCGGATGCTCCGCTTCCGCGATCGCCTGCGAGGCCACGCTGACGATAGGCAGAGGTATGCGGAGGCGAAACGCGCCCTCGCCCGACAGACCTGGCGGCATGTGCAGCAGTATGCTGACGCTAAGACCGCCGTCATCGAGGAGATACTGGAGCGCGCGCTCTCGGACGCGCGTTGATCAAGGGTCGAGGTCATCTCGCCTCGATCGCTATCATTGCCGTCCTCCCGGACGACACTAGCGCTCTGGCATTTAACAAACGGATGAGAGCTCGTCGAAGATGAAAAACAGGAGGGTGGAGCCGACGATGAGGGGCTGCTCGGACCATGATGCACTGAAGGTTCAAGCGTGGGCGTCCTCGGGGATGCGGTCGGCCTCCATCCACCTCTCCAACGGGCGGTCGGAGCTGAAAGTGGGGTTGGCGGGAGGGGCCGGGCAAACCCCTTCCCGCATAGGGATGATGCTTTCGTCGATGTCGCAACGCACCCCGCAGGACCGATAGACTTCTTCCCAGCTATTGTCCTCTTCACAGAGATGCATTGCACATCACCATCTCTGAGATGCCTACCCCCTTTTATATCCCCGACGGGGGGAGGTGGCCGTTTTTCGGTGACGTCGTACGCGATTCCAGATATCGGAACGAGGCTCCGAAAGTGCCCCTACTTCCGCCGGCGCTTGTGCCGCACCTTGACCGCCTCGCCCCTCCGGCTGTCCGCCATCTCGGTGCCGGACATGACCGCCACGCCCACCCCTTCGACCTCACCGTTGCGCAGCAGCACCGCCTCGTCCCCCGGCCGCAGGCCGGGGTCGGCGTCCTTCACGCCGACGGCGAACAGGCTGCCGGAGAGGTCGAAGTCGCCCATCTCCACCCAGCCCAGGCCGCGGCCCCGCAGCCTCTCCGCACCTTCCATAGTGAGGGAGAGCATGCCCCGGTCGGGGGTGAGCATGCCCAGCTGGGTGTTGCCGCTCATGATCTTGAGGTAGGGGTACTTGCCCACCACCGACGCGCCGTCCAGCAGCGCTCCCCCTTCCTTGCCGAACTGGTAGCGGGCGGCGGAGCGCAGCATCTCCACCCGGTCCTGGGCCCGGGGGGCCTTCTCCACTTCGGCGCAGGCCTGGACCAGCGCTTCCCGCAGTCGGTCGAGGGATTCCTTGCTGGTCGAGCTGCCCTCGGCGGTGGGGACCGCGTCCACCACCTCGGACACGAACTCGCTCTCCACCCCCAGGTGGTTGATGACGGTGTCGAAGCCGAACCGGGCGGCGTGGGCCACCAGCTCCTGCACCATCCGCCGCTCCTCCCCGTCCCAATGACCAGTGACGGGGATGTCGTACTGGGCGGCGGGGTAGAACAGTTCCAGCTCCCGGGGCACCGCTCCCAGGGGCGAGGTGATGATGAGCTCTTGCACCGCGCAGGAGTTGGGGACCGACAGCAGGACCTCCTCGAACAGGCGGTGGCTCTTCGAGGTGAAATAAGGCTTCTTGGCCGAGCAGGGGAGCAAGAGCAGCACCTTCTTGTGCGGCGCCGGCTCCCACCGCTCCACGATCCGCCTGCGGAACCGCCACACGTCCGGGCGGTACAGCGCCTGCTTGGTGTTGGCGTAAAACGGCGGGCCGACCACCGCCGCGAACGCCTCCTGGTGCTCGTAGTGCTCCCGGTCGAGGATGCGCAGGGCGGCCACCCCCCACGGGGTGGCGTGGGCGCGGACCTCCGCCAGTTCGCGGAGGCGACCGACCCGGACCATGTGACGGACCAGCTGGAGCTCCTTCCACGCGGCGTCGAGGTTGTGCCTCACCGCCCCGTCCGGGGCGGCCGCCAGCCAGGGGGCCTCCTCGGCGCTGAGAGCGCCCTCGGGCAGGAGCACCCGGCCGCGCGCGCCCTGGTATGCCAGCAGGGAGGAGTCGAACAGGTCGACGCCCATGTACACCAAGAGGGCGAGGTTGGAGGGGTCCATGATCCCCGGCGCGTAGATCAGGCGGTTGTAGCCGATGGCGCGCCGAAGCGCGACGATCGCTTCCACGAACGCCCGGGCGTCCCTGCGCAGCTCGAAGGCGTTGCCCAGCACGAAGACCTCTTCCCCTTGCGCCCGCAGGTCGGCCGGGTTGCCCCGCACCACCGCCGCGCCAGGGGCGTCCTCGATCGACACCTCCCGACGGTACGAGAGCGGAGGGTTGATGCCTTCGGGCAGCGAGAACAGCGTCTCCTCCCCGGCCAGGAAGTGCGTCCCGTCCGCTCGGCGCACCGCCGTCACCTCGGCATAGGGCGGGGCGGGGAAGAGGACGGAGGAGTGGAAGGCGATGTTCGGAAGCGAGACCTTGGCGGTGTCGGCCGTCCACTTGACGGTCCGGGCCAGGCCAGCGCGGTCGGCGACCTCGAGCATGCCACGTCCATGCCGCGGCAGGTAATAAAAGGATGCGGAAAGGGGTTTCTCAGAAGGTTGTCACCATGTGGTAGCGGGCCAGCACCTCGCGGGCCTCCTCCCAGGAGACCATCGAGACCCCGTCCAACGTTTCCACGTCCCCGACCCGGGCGCGGAGGTCCTCCTCCACGCAGTACACCTCCGCCCCCATGTCCAAGAGGTCCTGGAGGGCCTCGAGGTTGGAGGGCATGCCCAGCGCGTCGGGCCGCTGCCCGGCCACGGCGTTGAGGGTGCCGTCGCCGATGAACAGCACGGCGACCTGAGGAATGAGCCCGCTGACCAGGCCGCCCAGTGCCAGCCTCATGCCGGCGAAGGCGTCCTCGTACCCATAGGGCTGCTTGGTGATGAGGGTGAGAAGATCGTCGGCCACGCCCTCACCTCGCGATGGTGATCATGCGGTCGCTCTCCGACACGAACCGCGACAGGTCGTTGGTGATGCTCCCGATGACCGTTCCCTCGATCTCCTCGCCCCGTTTGATCCCCCGGGCGGTGGTGCAGGTGTTGCACACGATGACCTCAGCGCCACGGGCGACCAGCTCGGCGGTCAGCGCTCCCACGTTGGGGAAGCGCTTGGGGTCCTGCCCGTCCTTGATGAGGGTGACCCCTTCCCCGTAACCGAACACCTTGACCCGGTGGCCCTTGTCCAGGGCGGCCTGGGCCAGCTTGACCGCGACGTTGGTGTCCATGTTCATCATCGTGCCCGAGCGTATCTGGATGGTAAGCGTTCCCATGTGGTCACCTCACAGCGTGATGGTCTGGTCGTAGGCGTGCATGATGAGGTCGACCGCCTGCGGGTAGCCGATCTCCTGGAACCCCCGCCCGGCCTGGCCCTTGAACCCCCGGGCCTCCAGGTCGTCGCTCATGACATAGACCTCGTCGGCCACGTCCAGCAGCTCGTCCCGCCTCTCCTTGTGCACGGCGAAGAGGGTGGCGTCCTGGAACAGCAGCACGCCCACGCGGTCCTCCCCGCCCAGGGCGGCCAGTGTGTCCAGGCTGTGGTACTCGCAGGGCGACTTCAGCAACACGAAGAGCTTCGACGGCATGGCGGTCACCTCAGCCGATGAAGTACTGCATGTCGGTGTCGGCGGCGATGTTGAGGAAGCCGGAGGCTCCCAGCACCTTGACCCCGTCCACCATCTTCTCCGCGGTCACGTTCATGAGGGCCATGGTGGTGCTGCAGGCGTACAGGTTGACGCCCAGCTCCTTGGCCGTGGCCAGCTGTCCGCCGAAGTCCTCCACCCCGCCCTTGGCCATCCGCTTGACGAACATGCCGGTGAACAACCGATATATGCCAGGCAGCTTGGGCCGCGCGCCCCGCTTGAGCAGGTTGAGCCCGAAGAAGGTGAAGAAGATGTGCACCTCCATCCCCATGGCCGCGGCGGTGTTGCCGATCATCATGGCCATCATTCCCTTGTCGAAGGTCCCTTCCGATACTACGATCGCTAGCTTCTTTGTCCCGTCCACAGTGTCCCCTCTGAAGTGTAGTCTACCCGGTCGCTGATGTCGGACCTTGCCCGGCCTCACTTGAGCTTCTTGATTCGGTAGGAGAAGACCCCGCCCGACTCCTTGGCCTCGATCAGCTGGTTCCCCGTCCTCTCGCACCACGCCGGGACGTCCGCCTTGCTTCCGACGTCGTCGGAGAGCAGCTCCAGCTCGTCGCCGACCTTCATCGTCCTCATCTTCTTGGCCAGCTGCACTATGGGCATCGGGCACATCAGGCCCTTGCAATCCAGCGTCTCAACCATATGCTCACGCTCTCCGGTTTTTCACGGTTGTGCATCAACTATATATAACCGCGGCTTTATAATGGTTTGCAAGCAGGAGCATAGGGACCCAGATGCAGCCACAGAAGCCTTTCCAGAACATCACCGACTGCAAGGACATCGTTCAATGCGCCTTCTCGCTCAACGACTTCGAGATCGAGGTGTACAAAGGAGCCTTGGCTCACGGCCCCATCCGGGCGGACGACCTCGCCGACAAGATGGGGAAGGACCGTTCCACGGTGTACCGGGCGCTGCAGCGCCTGCTGACCTGCGGGATGTGCTACCGAGAGACGCGCTCCCTCGACAAGGGCGGCTACTATCACGTGTACATGAGCATCAGCAAGGAAGAGCTCCGTCGGCGGCTGGAGCGGTGCGTGGAGGAGTGGGTCGAACGCATGCAAAAGGCGCTCGAACGCTTCGACGAGCACCTCTGACGCCCCGAGGCCCGGGCGGCGGCCAGTGCTGCCATCATAGCTATTAATAGCACCCTTGAATATTCTTGAGCGACCGCCATGAGCTTCAAAGGCACGGACGTGGTCTCGATCCGGGACCTGTCCCGGGAGCAGATCGAGCAAGTGATGGACCTAGCGCAGAGACTGGTGCCCTATGCCCGGGGGGAGAAGACCACCAAGGTGATGGACGGGAAGATCCTGGCCAACCTGTTCTTCGAGCCGTCCACCCGGACCCGCCTCTCCTTCGAGAGCGCCATGGTCCGCCTGGGCGGCCGGTTCATCGAGATCGCCCAGCCCCAGAGCTCCTCGGTGGTGAAGGGCGAGACCCTCGCCGACACCGTCCGCATGGTGGAGGGCTACGCCGACGCCATCGTGCTACGGCATCCCCATGAGGGAGCGGCCCGGCTGGCCGCCAAGTACAGCTCCAAGCCGGTCATCAATGCCGGGGACGGGGCGGGGCAACACCCCACCCAGACCCTCCTCGACCTGTTCACCATCCGCCAGCAGGCGGGAGGCATTGCCGGGAAGAAGGTGGTGCTGGTGGGCGACCTCAAGTACGGCCGCACCGCCCATTCGCTGGCCGAGGCGCTGGGCATGTTCGGGGCCGACCTCACCTTCGTGGCGCCGCCCCTCCTCCAGATGCCCAAGGACACCCTCAAGCACCTGGAGAACGCCGGCATCAAACCGAGGCTGGCCTCAAAGCTCGATGAGGTCATCTCCGAGGCCGACGTGCTGTACGTGACGAGGATCCAGCGGGAGCGGTTCCCCGACCCCGCGGAGTACATCAAGGTCGCCGGCTCGTACCGGGTGGACAACGCCCTGCTGCGCGAGGCCAAGAAGGACCTTATCATCATGCATCCCCTGCCCCGGGTGGACGAGATCGCCCCGGAGGTGGACGCCACCGAGAACGCCACCTACTTCCAGCAGGCGTTCAACGGCGTCCCCGTGCGGATGGCTCTCATCATGATGGTGCTGGGAGGTGAGCTCTGATGAAGGACTTTCGCGTGACGCCCATCCGCAACGGCACGGTCATCGACCACATCGACTGCGGGCAGGCGCTCAAGGTGCTGCGCATCATAGGCATCACCGACGGGGTGCGCTCGACGGTGTCGGTACTCCTCCACGTCCCGTCGAAGAAGGACGGGTGGAAGGACGTCATCAAGGTCGAGGACCGGGAGCTCGACGCCCGCGAGGTGGACAAGATCTCGCTCATCGCTCCCCGCGCCACGATCAACATCATCCGCGACTTCAACGTCGCTCACAAGTACACCGTCAAGATGCCCGACGTGGTCAAGGGCATCGTGCGGTGCGGCAACCCCAACTGCATCACCAACATGAACGAGCCGGTGGAGACCGAGTTCGTGGTGGAGTCGAAGAAGCCGCTGGTGCTGCGCTGCGTGTACTGCGACCGCATCCAGGAGGACGTGGCCGAGCGGGTGGTGTAAAAGGGCCGAGCGCCGTCAGCACGGGATTGACGCTTACCTCAGCCAGACCAGCTCTTCCTTGGTCTTGGTGACGATGCGGTTCATCGACTCGAGGACCTTGGGGTCCTCGACCTCGCGGTCCACCGTGGCCACGATGAGCAGGCTGGACGACAGCTCGGAGATGAACAGCTTGGTGTTCCGGAACACCGCCAGGACGTGATCGATCTTGTCTCGGAAGATGTCGTTCTTGGTGGCCTCGGCGGCCGAGAACATGATGGCGGCCATGGCCGAGAAGGTCTCCGCGCGGGCGGTGGAGGCCGCTCTTCCGGCGATCATCAGGCCCGTCTTCGAGACGATAGAGACGCTCTGAATGCTCTGACCCTGGGGAAATTCGCCGTGGATTATCTCCTCCAGGATGTTCTCGACCGACTTGGCGTCCTGCAATCTAGTTCCCCCGAACCCTATACCGCCCGTTGAGGGCATGGATAGATACGCGACGATGAGTTAAATCCTTTCTGTTATCTGCTGGAACGGGCGGAGCGAGCCAGGACAGGCCGGCTCGGCAGTGGCCCGGGACGCGGTCCCTTTTATACGGGGAGGGCATCTGCTGTGCAGAGCTGGTTGGCGGCGATGACGCGAGTGTACATCCTCACCGGGATGCCCGGAGCGGGCAAGGAAGAGTTCGTCAGGGTCGCCCTGGGGAGAGGCTTCAGGGTAGTGAGGATGGGCGACGTGGTCCGGGCGGAGGCGACCCGCCGGGGGCTGGCCATGACCGACCAGGAGGTCGGCGGCTTCGCCTCGGCGGAGCGCAGGGAGCACGGGCCGGGCATCTGGGCCGAGCGGTGCCTCCCCTTCCTGGAAGGGAGGGACACGGTCATCGACGGCTCCCGCAGCACCTACGAGCTCGAGGTGTTCCGAAGGGCCTTAGGCAGCAACGTCCGCCTGGTGGCCATCCACGCCTCGCCGGCCCTGCGGTTCGAGCGGCTGAAGAGGCGCAACCGCTCCGATGCCCCGCCGACCGAGGAGGCGTTCCGGCTGCGGGACGAGCGGGAGCTGGGGTGGGGGCTGGGGAGCCTCATCGCCCAAGCCGACGTGGTGATCACCAACGAGGGCACCCTGGAAGAGTTCCACCAAAAGGTCAGGGAGGAGCTGGACCGGGCATGGTGAAGTTCAAGGTAGTGCGGCTGTGCCGCCAGGAGGCCATGTCCATCGTCCCCACCGAAGTGGTGCGCTATGACCTGGACAAGGCGGCGGAGCTGCTGTCCGGCGCCGGCTACCAGGTCGACAACCAGGGCCTCATGATCATCGCCCGCGGCGGTGGAAAGGAAATCACCCTGTACGCAAGCGGCCGCATAATGCTCTCCGGGGTCGGCTCCAAGGAGGAGGCGAAGCGGCTCGCGGAGGCGACCTACGCCGTGGTGGAGCCGTCGAGGGAGGTTTGAGCGACCTGCGAGCAGGCGAGGTCCTCCGGGCCGGCCGCCGTCACTTCTACCGTTCCGTCTAGGTATGCGATGCTGAACGACACCTTGTCGTCCTCCAGGGCGAGCTCCATCGAGCGGAGGTTGGAAGAGTATACCATCTCCCGGCCGTGCCCGGGGGACTGGTGGACGAGGTTGTGCTCCATCATGTGCCTGATGAGGCGGTAGCAGCGCGTTAACGAAAGACCGCTGGCTAAAGAGATCTCCTTGGCCGAGCAGGGGCCCGAGCGCAAGGCGGAAAGGATGAGCCTGCTGTCACGTCCGCAGGCCATTTGAGCGAGGTTAAAGTCCATTTGCCATCCCTGTCGTTTTTTAATAAACATCTCTATAAAGCCATTGGTATGCGGCTATCTGCTTTGATAACAATGAACATCGAGGCGATGAACGCCATCACCGCTCACGGCCGGCCTCGAGCGCCTGGCTTTCATCTCTCAAGTATTATATAGACACATTCCGCTCACTGTCTGGCCGTCTTGGGATGCGGATGAGGGTCGGTTGTAGAGCGGCACTGGTAGCGGTATGTCTAGCGGTGGTACTATCGTTCCCTGCAGCCCAGGTCAACGGAGGCTCGTTCCTTTCGAGCCCCTCGCCGGCTTCTCTTCTGCAATACGACCCCGACATCCTGTTCGACAAGGGCGTCACCCTCGACAGTGTCTCCGACCTCTACCCCCTCCCGCCGGAGCCTCGGGACATGGCCATGGGCGACCTGAACGGCGACTCCCTTCAGGACGTGGTCGTCGTCTTCAACGGCAGCTACCTGTACATCTTCAACGGGACCTCCGACGGTCGCCTCGACCCGTTGCCTTGGAACATCAGCCTGGCCGCCAAGAACATCGGTGACGTCAGGAGCGTGGCTATCGGCCAACTAAACAATGATTTGCAATTAGACATTGTGATAAGTTATTCAAAACCGTACAACGGCATTTCCATATTGTACCAGCATACGGGTTTCAACCCAACCGCCAGCACCGACCTCCCACTCGAAGCAGAGCCTTTTCAACTGGTTGTTGGAGAATTTAGCGGGGATGCTCACAACGACATTGCAACCGTCTTGAAGAACGATCAGATCGGCGTACTGGCGATTTACAGATATCCATTTTCTATCTCAGGCGCCGATATTCACACAGAACTCATCCCGTCATTTACAAACACTGAAATTTTGGTGGCGGGTATAATTAATGACGACAGCAAGCAAGACCTACTGGTATGTAACTACTCCGGCAGGGATGCATATGTGTTCTACCAGCCTACTGTGTTTACAACTTGGAAATATCAAAATTGGGGAGCCACGCTACTCTCCGCGTCAGGCCAATTTGTGTACGCGGAGCTAACGGACCTAAATGGCGATAGTAAGGATGATCTAATTCTCATCAACTCAAAATTGTACGATGATAAGCCAAGGGTAGAGATTAGATACAATAATGGCAACGGCTTCTCTAGCACTGCTGATAAGCTCATCAGTTCTTATCCAGGAACCAGCTCGCTGGCCTTCAGCAATCGAACAGGCGGGGATTTACAATATCTATCTCTGATAAATTGCCTTGATAACAATTGCTCCGTCTACTATCGCACGAATGCTGGGGAGTGGAGCGATAGGCCGAATTATGAGTTCCCAACGGATAAAACCCCAATAGAGGCTTTGTTCATTGGCCTTGGAAGCTTCAGCCCACGATTGTTAGTACTCAGTACCGGAGATGATAGGAGCAATGCATCCCTGAGCATCTATATCAGCCGGGATGGTGTCATCGGTAATTCTGATAAGGACATATTGATGACAGGCATGATGCCAGGGCAGTTGCGTAATGGGATACTACAAGGTCACCCAACGATAGCAACCCTGATCCCTTCCTCCAATAGAGTGCTATTATATGACATAAAAACGGGGCAGCGAGCGTTTCTGGTTACAGGGAACGACCCCTCTGCACTGACATTTGGAGACTTCGATGGCGACGGCCTTAACGACATAGCAGTGATTGAGGCCAGCCGTTACATAAGAATATTTAAAGGCTCAACCGACCTCATCGGTGGATTAGGCAACTCTGTAATGTTTGATAGCGGTTTGACCCTCGCTTCAAGCGTTACATCCGGCAGACCTGCAGATTCGGATCGGGACTACCTTGTCATCGGTGGAGAACCCGGTGTGATGGTTGTATATGATGCCCTAGAAGAATCGAGGGCGTTCGAACATATCGGATCGTCAACCTCAGGTAACAGGCGTGACGTGATGGTCGGCAACTTTTTCATCGATAGTGTTGGAGGAGACATTGTTGCACTCAATTCCATCGATGGTAGTGTTGAGATATACCGGCGTATTGTCACCGGGGCCCCTGGTTCCCAATATAATAATTTTATCAGCGTAGACATGGAATCACACATTGGATTATGTCTAACCGCAGCAGATTACAATGGGGACGAGCACCAAGACATTGCCGTTGGTTGCTCTTCGGGCATCATTCTTATTTATGAACAAAGTACCAATAATGATGGATTCTACCCAGATCATGCTATCGGGCAAAGATTGCACGTTCCATTCATCCCCGCCATGTTATGCTCTGGAGACCTAAATGACGATGGAATGGCAGATATTGCTGTCAGTAGATGTGACCTCCCCTTAGTGAATGTCTACCTAAGCATGGATGGGGCGCCATCCATTAACTCCTTCAACCTTACCACAGGCTGCATCGCCTCTGGCCTGTACATAGGCGACATCAACGGGGACGGCCGTGACGACCTCGCCGCCTCCTCGTCGGGCTCGAAGAGCATTAGCATGTGGTTCCAGAACAACCTCGTCCCCGTGGCGGGGGCGTCGCTCAGTTCCTCCGACATCCAGGAGGGCGGGTCGGTGAGCTTTGACGCCTCTGCAAGCCAAGACTCCTTCTCTGACCGGGACTCTTTGCAATACCTTTGGAATTTCGGCGACGGGAACACCTCGACCGGGATGGTGGCCGACCACATTTACGAAGCCGACGGGATCTACGACGGATACCTCATCGTCACCGACCGTGGCGGCCTCAGCGACAGGGTCGACTTCACTGTCGTTGTGACCGACATCGCTCCGATTGCCGATTTCGTCTGGGAGCCCCGGAGTCCCCTAGAAGGGGAAGAAGTTCGTTTCCGGGACAATTCGACCTCGTACGATGGCATCGTCGCCTACGAATGGGACTTCGACGAGGACGGGACCATCGACAGCCGTGAGAAGGACCCCATCTACACCTTCCATTCGGACGGGACCTACCGCGTAAGGCTGACGGTGCACGAGGAGGACGGCGGCAGCAACTTGTCCTTAGCGATCATCGAGGTCCGGGACCGGGTCCCTGTGGCAGGCATCGGACCCCTCTCGCCCGTCCAGGAGGGAACGACTTTCACCGCCCACGACGCCTCGATCTCTTACGACGAGATAGTCTTCAGGCAATGGGACTTCGGGGACGGGACGAAGAGCAACGACCTCGATCCGACCCACTACTACAACGCCGACGGGACGTACGTTATCACACTGACGGTGCGCGATGCCGACGGCGACGAGAGCGTCGCCACGGCCACGATCGAGGTCTTGGACAGCTCTCCCAGCGCGAACTTCGAGGCGGCCCCCAACCCCGTGAGCGAGGGGAGCTTCGTGTCCTTCAGCGACAATAGCTCGGCGTTCGACAGGATCAGCTCCTGGCACTGGGACTTCGGGGACGGCAACACCTCCGACGAGCGGAATCCCACCCACGCCTACACCATCCCCAAGGGATATCTTTCCAAGGTCTTCACCGTCACTCTGACCGTCACCGACGGCGACGGTAGCACATCACAAAGGATGCGAGACCTGACCGTCCTGCAGACCTCACCCGTCATCATCTCCCTCATCGCCGAAGGGGGGGCGGTCTTCAACGAGGACCAGGAGATCAGCTTCCTCGCCCACGCCCAGAAGACCAACTTCAACATCACCGGCTACGCCTGGGACTTCGACTACGACCCGTCATCAGGGTTCGATCCAGTACCCGGCGTGACAGTGAACCGGACCTACTGGACGTACCCCTCGGCGGGAGAGTACCGGGTGTGCCTGAGGGTGTACGATTACAACAGCTATTCCGAGCAAATCCTAGTCGTCACCGTCCGCAACCTCGCCCCCGTCGCTGAGCTGTCCCATGTCAAATCGTCCGATGGATGGGTCACCTTCGACGCCACCCGGTCCACCGACACCCCGTCGGACCTGTCCGGGCTGACGTTCCGGTGGAACTTCGGGGACGGGAAGGGATGGACAGCGTGGTCCCCCAACGCCACCATCGTCCATCAGTTCGACGACGGGAGCTACACCGTGACCGTGCAGGTGCGGGACGGCGACGGAGCCGTCGCCGAGAGGGGCATCACCATCTCCATCGACCGCCTTCCCCCCGAGATCGGCTATGATGGGGCTCTACCGACCGAAGCATACATCGGCGACCAGATCAGGGTAGAGGTCAACGTCACCGACCGCTCGGCCATCGCCCAGGTCGTCCTGTTCTACACCTTCGGGGATGAGACCCGCTCCATCCCCATGACCCGGCTCAGCGGGACCGACCTCTTCGTTGCTATCATCTCCTCGTTCAACACCACCGGCACGCTTACCTACCACGTCGAGGCGACCGACAGCCACGGCTACTCGTACGATACCACCGCGGTCCAGGTCACCATCGCGCCCCGCCCGGACGGCACCGTACCGCTGATAGTCGCTGCCCTAGCGGCTGCCATCCTGTTGTCCATGTTCCTATACGTAAGGATGTACCGCATGGTAATCGACGAGGTCTTCGTCATCTACCACGATGGCAATCTCATCGCCCACCAGACCCGCCGCCTGAAGCCGGGGATGGACGACCAGGTCCTGGGATCCATGCTGGCGGCGGTGCAGTCGTTCGTTCGTGACTCCTTCAAGGACGAGGCGTCGACCGGCCTCAACCGGCTGGACTTCGGGGAGAAGAAGATCCTGGTGGAGCGGGGGCAGTTCCTCATCGTGGCGGCGGTGCTCCACGGCAAGCGGGAGGGGAGAGCGGCGCAGCGGCTGAAGGAAGTGCTGAGGCGCACCGAGACCAAGTACGCCGACGTCCTGACCGACTGGGACGGGGACCTCGAGAAGCTCAGGGGGATCAAGGAGGAGACCAACGAGGTCATGCGGTTCCGGATCCGAGAGAGCCTTGTCGGAGACGGGAAGGATTCAGAGTGGCCAGATGAGCGAGGAGGTGCGTCATGAGCCTTCCGAGGACGCTCATTATCAATATCGGGTTAACCTCATGCATGCGCCTATGATCGACCTGGGAAGCTTGGCCGTGGTCCTCGTGCTATGCGCCATGCTCTCCATCCTGTCATACCGGTTCGAGCTGCTCACCATGAGCGGATCGGTGGCCTCCTTCGTGGTGGGCGGGATCATCGGCAGCCTCGGCTCCATCGGCTGGCTTATCACGCTCATCGCCTTCACCTTCCTCGGCTTCTTCGTGACCAAGTTCCGCTTCCAGCTCAAGGAGAGAATGGGGCTGCAGGAAGGCCGCAAGGGAGAGCGGACGTACCGTAACGTGCTGGCCAACGGCCTGGTCCCGGCGGTGGTGGCCATCGTCGCGTTCGCCCTAGGGGAGCAGAACAGCGCGCTGGCCGGCATCGCGTTCATCGCCTCGGTCAGCGTGGCCGCCTCGGATACCGCCGCCAGCGAGCTGGGGGTGCTGTCCTCGCGGACCTACCTCATCACCACCTTCCGCCGGGTGCCTCCGGGCACCGACGGCGGGATCTCGGCATTCGGCACCGCCTGCTGCGTCCTAGGGGCAGCGGTGGCCTCGCTGGTTGGCTGGGTCATCATCATGCCCGTCAGCGTCCTCGATCCGTTCCTCCTCGTCCCGGTGGCTGCGGGGGTCGCCGGGTGCATGATCGACAGCGTCATCGGCGCCACCCTGGAGCGCCGGGGATGGGTTGACAAGCTGGGCAACAACATCCTGTCCATGGCCGTGGGGACCATCCTGGCCGTCGCTCTGTACCTCTCGATCGTCTAGCCATGGAGAGGATGCCTTGGGAAACGCTTAAATAAGACCGCTCCTTTCAAGGTTTTGGTGTGACGGCCATAGCGGCGGGGATACACCCGGTCCCATTCGAACCCGGCAGTTAAGCCCGCCCGCGTTTCGTGCTGTACTGCGGTGCGCGAGCCCGCGGGAACCACGAGACGCTGTCAGCCACTTTTTCATTCATCTCTGTCCATAGCGGCCGCTTTTTCCCCTCATCTTGTCCAAAGCGACCGCTCATTATTGTTCCTATCACTGCAATAATAACCATTTTATCACCGGCACCTCGTTTCTCGCTCGTTATCAGGTGCTGGAATGGAAATCACCTCCGATATCCTCATCCTCGTCGCTGCCCTCGTCATCCTGGCAGCGGTGGGCTGGCTTGAGCTGAGGTACATCAAGAGCAAGCGCAGCGGACAGGCGGAGGCGGCCCTGATACAGGACGACGCGTACAACGCCGTGGCCACCACCAAGGCGGTGGCGGAGTCGCTGCGCCAGCAGGGCCGCGACACCACCGAGGCGGAGGTCATCCTGTACCAAGCGGAGAGCGCCTACCAGCGCCGGGAGTACACCGACGCCAAGGCCATCGCCGAGCGGGCCCGGAGCGCTCTGCGCCATGCCCCTCTGCGGGAGCTGGTGACCTGTCCGGTGCTACAGCCCGTGGCCGAGGAGGCTCCGGTCGATGTCCCGGTCGAGGTCCCGGAGAGCAGTACCGGGCCGACCGAGGTCCCGTCCGTGGCGGCGAAGAAGCTGCCCGCCAACTACCTGGAGTCGAAGTTCATCATCGAGTCCGCCCATTGCATGCTCGAGAGCGCCCCGGAAGAGCGCCGCGCTCCCGCGGCCCTCCTGCTGGCCGACGCCCGTGATCGCTTCGACCAGGCCGACTACACTGGCGCCCTGCGCCTGGCCCTGCGGGCCAAGAAGGCCCTGGAGGGCGCCGAGGTCAAGCCGGCCGAGAGCGTCACCGAAGCCGCCCCGGTCGATACCCCGGCCGACGAAACGACCATAGCCGCGGACGATGCTTGCCAGCGGTGCGGGGCTCAGATGGACCCCGAGGATCAGTTCTGCCACGCCTGCGGGGGCCGGAGGGCCGCGGTGTGCCCGTCCTGCTCGGCCGAGGTCAAGGAAGGGGACCAGTTCTGCCGCGGGTGCGGGGCCCGGCTCTGATCAGCGCTTGAGGCCGTGGTAGAGCTCGCTGATCCCCCGGAGCAGGCGGAAGCCTTCCTCGGTGATGGAGTAGTCGCCCCGGTCGCGGCCCTGGATGATCATGCCGGAGGCCTGAAGCTTCTGCAGGTGGAACAGCAGGTTGCCGCCGCGCAGCCCGGTCAGGCGGGAGAGCGCGGTGAAGGAGGCGGCCTGGGAGGAGAGGGCCTTGAGGATCTGCAGCCGCTGGGGGTTGGCCAGCGGTTCAAGTAGCTCCTCCACCACCTTTTGCTCGGAGAGCTCGGCCACAGCCTGGCGGACGTCATCGTCGGAGCGGTAGACCCGCAGGGAACGGGCCAGGCGGATGTGGCGGTCGAACAGTCCCTCGACCTCCCCGAAGCACCGGGCGCACTGGGGGCGTGGTCCGGATGCTCTAAGCCGCTCCAGCTCCGAGCGGTACTTCGAGACCAACTCCTCCGACACCCGCTCCGAGCCGACCATCGAGGCGCTCCGCTGGAGGAAGTCGGAGAACAGGGCCTTGCAGGTGTCGCGCATCTCGCAGCGCTTGACCATCCCTCGCTCCAGCCCTACCTGGTTGTCGTCCATCAGCTGGTCGACCAGGATCTCGATGGCGCCGTTCCTCCCGTCCTCCCGACGGTCCGCCCGTAACTGTTCGATCTCCCTCTGGATCTGTCCGAGCCGTTCAATGATCTCGTGGACAGGAAGAGTGGCCGCTTCTTTCACGGGCGGGTGATTGCCGCCCCGGGCCCATAAGGTTTGCCCCGTGACCTTCAAGGTCGCTGCGATGCATCGGAATGTAGCTTGTACAGCGGGATGACGCTACAGTATATATCACGAACCTTCCGATACCCTGGCGAGGTTTCCATGGACGTAAAGTCGGAGATAAGGAAGCAGATCGTCGGCGCGCTGAGCGGGGCCAAGTTCCCCATCAAGACACCCCAGGACCTGCTGTCCGCCTTCCCGAACGGAGCGGACACCACCTGCCAGGCCGGGGACGTGAAGATGACCGCGGGGGAAGCGGGGCAGCTGCTCAAGGGAGAGGACTTCCCCTTCCGAAGCGCCGAGCAGGTCGCCGACACCATCCTTCAGAGGGCGGGCCTGTAGGCCCCTCTCCTTTTTTTACCACCTCTAGTTTTAATAAGCGCCAGCCCATGTTCCGCCGATCCAAATGATGCTGGTCAAGCTCGGTGGCAGCGTGATCACGGACAAGGGCCGCTATCGAACCTTCCGCGGGGACGTCCTCGCCCGGCTGGTAGGGGAGATCGCCTCCGCCGGGAAGGAGGTCGTGCTGGTGCACGGGGCAGGTTCCTTCGGCCACGTCCTGGCGGCCCAGCACCAGCTCCAGCACGGCTACCGGGACCCGTCCCAGGTCCCCGGGGTGGCCAAGGTGGCCGAGGACGTCCGGGAGCTGGACCTCATGGTGGTCCGGGTGCTGAACGAGGGAGGGCTGCCCAGCGTCTCCCTGCCCCCCAGCGCGGTGGCCACGCTGCGCTCCGGCAAGCTGGAAGACCTCGACGTCGAGGTCTTCCGCCGGTACCTCGAGCTGGGCATCTGCCCGGTCACCTTCGGCGACGTCGCCCTGGACCGGGAGCGGCGGTTCGGCATATGCTCGGGCGACCAGCTCATGGAGCGCCTGGCCCGAGAGTTCCGCCCCGAGCGGGTCATCTTCTGCGCCGACGTCGACGGCGTGTACACCGCCGACCCGGCCACCGACCCCTCGGCCCGCCTCATCGACACGGTGGACCGGGCGACGCTCGACGCCCTCCCCCGGACCCAGCGCTGCGCCGACGTGACCGGCAGCATCTTCGGGAAGCTGGAGACGATGATGCGCATCGCCGCCTGGGGCGGGGACGCCGTCGTCATCAACGGCCACGCCCCCGGACGCCTGGGAGCGGCGCTGAGGGGCGAAACGGTCATAGGCTCGAAAGTTGTGGGAGGCGAGGCATGAAGGAGATCGAGAAGAGGAAGGCCGAGCACATCCAAGTGAGCCTGGAAGAGGACGTCGCCACCGCGCATAACTACTGGGACGACCTGAAGCTCATCCACGACTCGCTTCCCGAGGTCGACTTGGAGGAGGTCGACACCTCGGTCGTCCTGTTCGGTCGCAAGCTCGCCGCGCCGCTCATGGTCACCGCCATCACCGGCGGGTGCGCCCAGGCGGAGACGATCAACCGCAACCTGGCCCAGGCCTGCGCCGAGCTGGGCATCGCCCTGGGGGTGGGAAGCCAGCGGGCCGCCCTGGAACGAGGGGACCGCCAGAGCTACGCGGTGATCCGTGACTACGACGTGCCGCTGGTCATCGGCAACGTCGGCGCGCCCCAGCTCATCCCCCAGGCCCGCCGCCCCGCCTTCGGCCTGGAGGAGGCCAGGCAGGCCATGGACATGGTAGGGGCCGACCTCCTGGCCATCCATCTCAACTACCTGCAGGAGGCCGCCCAGCCCGAGGGTGACACCCGGGCCCGGGGCTGCCTCGACGCCATCCGCGCCCTCTCTCGGGAGGTCCCCTGTCTGGCCAAGGAGACCGGGGCAGGCATCTCCCGGGAGGTGGCGATGAGGCTCAAAGGCACCGGCATCCGCGGCTTCGACGTCGCCGGTACCGGCGGCACCAGCTTCTCCAAGGTCGAGGCCCACCGCTCCCGGCAGCTCGGGCACCAGCGGTGCGCGGCCATCGGCGAGACCTTCGGGGAATGGGGCATCCCCGCCCCGGTCTCGGTCCGCCTGGCGCAGGTTGGCCTGCCGGTCATCGCCAGCGGCGGGATCGCCGACGGCCTGCAGGTGGCCAAGAGCATCGCCACGGGGGCGCAGTGCGCCGGGATGGCCCGGGCGGTGCTCCGCGAGGCGTTGGAGTCGGCCCAGGCGGTCGAGGAACGACTGCGCACCGTCGTCGACGAGCTGAGGGTGGCGATGTTCCTCTCCGGCTCGCCGAGCGTTCGGCACCTAGCCGAGCGGAAAGTGATATTCACCGGACCCGCCCGGGAGTGGGCCCTGGAACTCGAGGTGATCTAATGGACGTAATAGCGGAGATAACCGAGCGCGCGAAGCAATTGGATGGACCGATCATGTCCTACCTGGACGATGGGGAGAACCAGAAGCTCCTCATGGCCGCCCAGCACTACCCCCGGGCGGGAGGCAAGCGGCTCCGCCCGGTCCTCGCCCAGGCGGTGGCCGAGGCGGTCGGAGGGGCGGGAGAGAAGTCCATCCCCTTCGGAGCGTGCCTGGAGATCATCCACAACTTCACCCTGGTCCACGACGACGTCATGGACAACGACACCATGCGCCGCGGCCGTCCAGCCGTCCACGTGCTGTTCGACGTCCCCACCGCCATCATCGCCGGTGACGCGCTGTTCGCTAGGGCGTTCGAGGCGCTGTCAGAGGTCGACGTTCCTCCGCAGTCCACTCGCCGGCTGCTCAAGCTCACCGCCCGCACGGTGTGGCTGATCGCCGAGGGACAGCAGGAGGACATGGACTTCGAGCGGATCCCCGCCACCCGGCTGTCCATCGCCGACTACGAGCGGATGGTGTGGAAGAAGACCGCGGTGCTGTTCGAGGCTGCCGCCGAGGGCGGGGCCATCATCGCTGGGGCGCCGGAGGCCCAGGTCGACGCCATGCGCGAGTACGCCCACCACCTCGGCGCGGGGTTCCAGATGTGGGACGACATCCTCGCCCTGACCGCGGACGAGAAGACCCTGGGCAAGCCGGTGGGCAACGACATCCGCAACGGCAAGCGCACCCTCATCGTGCTCCACGCCCTGCACACCCTGAGCGAGAACGACCCCCGCCGCCAGACCCTCCTCGCCGCCCTGGGCAACGCCAAGGCCACCCCGCAGCAGGTGCAGGAGGCCATCAAGGCGCTGGAGGACAGCGGGAGCATCGAGCACGCCCGCCGCCTGGCCCTCGACCACGCCGCGGAGGGGAAGAAGAAGCTCGAAGTACTCGCCCCCAGCAAGGAGAGGGAGTTCCTCGCCGCGCTCATCGACTACGCGGTGGGCCGCAAGCTCTAGCAGGAGATACCGTCGCTCGTCAGCTGGAAATCGGCGAGCAGGCCCTCGGGCAGGCTGCGGTGCTTCATGAGCACCGCCCGCCTCCGTCCGGGGGCCACCTTATCGATGCGAACGATGAGCTTGGCATTGTGAAGGAGGGCGTGCCCGCCCAGCGCCTCGAAGGTCCCCGTTTCCACGTCGGTGTACACCTGCGAGGTCACCACTACCGGGAGCGAATGCTCCCGCGCGAGATTGGTCAGCTTGGTCGATTGTCCGGCCAGGGACTTGCGCTCTCCTCGGTCTTCTTCCCTCGACGTCAGCCGGTAGTGCATGCTGATGGAGTCCACGACGATCATGCCCACGTCGACGCTCCCCTGGGCGAGCTTGACGGCCTTGTCCACCATCCTCTCCTGCTCGTCGAAGCTGCCGATGTTGGAGAAGAGGATGTTCTTGGCCACCGTCTCGAAGTCGTCCCCGGCGATCTGGCGGAGGCGCTCGATGGACACCCCCTCGGTGTCAAGGTAGATGACCTTCTTTCCTCGCTTGGCGACGTCCCGGGCGAGCAGCAGGCAGAGGGTGGTCTTGCCGGTGCCGGCCTCGCCGTAGAGGAGGGTCAGGCATCCGGCCTCGATGCCCCCCTCCAGCATCGCGTCGAGGGTGCCGCAGCCGAACGCTAGCCTGTCCATGCTTGATGGTAAGCGGTGGACGGTCATAATCCTTCCTCCGACTGGATTGGCCCGCTGAGCGGCCTCTCGTATACCCGGAAGTGGTAGATGACCGCGGCGCTGGCCACCAGCATGACGACCATTATGGGCAATGCGGCGTCGTAGGAGCCGGTGGCCGCGGCGATGGTGCCGAACACGATGGGGCCGAGGGCGCCTCCCCCGTTGGCGACGCCGTTGACGATGCCGGTGGCGGTGCAGGTGAGCTTCGAGCGGCAGGCCCCCTGCAGCATGGTGAACACGTTGGGGCCCATCACCGCCAGGAAGAAGAACACCATGGCCAGGGCGACCAGCGACTCCAGCTGGCCCTGGATCTGGGTCACCGCCAGGATGGACACCGCGGCCAGCACTAGGAAGGCGGCGGTGATGGTGGCCCGCTTCCCGGTGCGGTCGCTGAGGTACGATCCGACCGCCAGGCCGATGAAGTTGCCCAGGTAGGGCAGGCTGGCCGCCCACACCAGCTGCTCGCTGGTGAAGCCCCGGGCCATGATCAGGAAGGTGGGCAACCACAGCGTGATGCCCCAGAACACGAAGGTTTCCAGGGTCTGGGCGAGGACAAGGGTGGTGAGCCCCTTCACCCGGAGCGATTCCCTGAGGTTGCGGACCACCAGGGTCATGTTCTTCCGCAGGTTGGTCTCGCACGGCAGCGGCCCCTCTGGGGTGTCCTGGAGGTACATCCACACCGGGACCAGGAGGACGAAGCCGGCGGCGGCGAGGATGATGAACATGAGGTTCCAGGAGGTGAGCAGGATGAGCGGCAGGAGGACGAGCGGGGTGAGGAGGTTGGCCAGGCCGATGGAGGAGTGATAGATGCCGTTCATGCGGGAGCGCTTGCGCGGCGGGTACCACGCCTGAGTGGCCCGACTGGCCGAGGGGAACAGAACTCCTTGGGTCACGCCCAGCGAGACGCGCAGCAGGACGAATACGGCATAGAACATGCCCAAGATGCCGGTGAGCAGCGTGACCACGGACCAGGAGGCCACGGCGAGGAGGATGCCCTTGCGGGGGCCGTAGCAGTCCACCAGCGGGCTGATGAGGATGTTGGAGAGGCCGTAGCCGACCAGGAAGATGCCCAGCAGCACCCCGCCCAGTGCCCCCAGCTGCTCGTCGGTCCAGTTGAAGTCTGCGCCGATGAACGGGATGGCCACCGATAGGCACACCCGTACCAGGTAGCCTATGAGCACGGCGAGGAAGAGGAGCACGGCCACGATGGCGGCCTTGTGCTGGCGGTCGGCCGGAGCGTCCACGAAGGGACGTGCCACCCGCTCCCTTATCCGCCTTTCGGGCGCAGCCTACGGTTAACCTCAACCAACGGGAGGTGCGGCGGCGATGCTCGCAGCATGGAAGCATGCGACGTCCGCCTGGGAGCGGAGGAGACGGCGGGGGGCGGCCTGTTCCCGCACGCCCAGCTTCGAGACGGTCAGGCCGAGTTCCTCGAGGACGCGAGGATGTGCATCAGCCAGCGGACCCACCTCCTCGCCCATGCCCCCACCGGCCTGGGCAAGACCGCGGTCGCCTTGACCGCGGCGCTGGAGGTCGCGGTGGAGGAGGGCAGGGCGGTCCTGTTCCTCACCTCCCGGCAGAGCCAACATGCCATCGCCATTGAGACCGCCCGGGGCATCTGGAAGCGCCACCGCATCGGGGTGGTCGACCTGATCGCCCGGGAGGACATGTGCCTGACGGAGCGGAGCGTCCCTCCATGCCAGGACGGCCGGGCCTGCTTCTTCGCCCACGGCCCCGCCGGCGCGGCGGCCGAGGTCCTGCTGGAGTATCCCCTCCACGTGCAGGAGGCCTCCCGCGCCTGCCTGCGGGAAGGTGCGTGCCCATACGCCGCGGCCCTGGCCGCCGCCCGCTCCGCCGACCTGGTCATCGGCGACTACAATCACGCGTTCTCGTTCCCCGGCCTGCTGGACCGGCTGGGCCGCCCGGCCAAGGACGTCGTCCTGGTGATCGACGAGGCCCACAACCTCCCCGCCCGGCTGATGGAGAACGGCAGCGCCGCGCTGGGGCGGGGGGACATCGAGTCCGCGCTGGCCAGCCCGTCGCTGCGCCACTTCCGGGACGACCTCCGCATCCTTCTCGACCGCTGGGACGCCGCGGTGGCGGCGGGCGGTGAGTTGGACCCAGACGTCCTGGACGGCCCCCTCAAACGGTCGGTGGGGGTGGACTGCGGCGGCCTGGGGGAGGAGATCGGGGAGAGCCTGAGGCGGAGCGGGGAGAAGGGGCACCGAGCGCTCCTGGCCTTCCTTTCGGCGTGGGGCGGGGAGGGAGTGGCCCGGTTCGCCGACGGCCAGCCGCCCCTGCTCCACGCCCGGCTCATCGACCCCTCGGCGGCCGGCCGGGAGGTGTTCCGCCGGGTCCGCTCGGCCCTCATAATGAGCGGGACGCTCCACCCCCCGTCGATGTTCGCCGACCTGCTGGGACTGGAGGGCGCGGTGTGCCGCGCGTACCCCTCCCCGTTCCCGCCGGAGAACAGGATGGTGGTGGCATGGGGCGGCCTGTCGTCGCGCTTCCGGCTGCGCGACGATGCGCTCTACCGGACGGCGGCCGAGCGGCTGGCCGCCGTCTGCTCGGCCACCCCGGGGAACGTGGCGGCGTTCTTCACCTCCTATGACTTCCTGGAGCGGGTGCGGGCGCACCTGAGGGTCCCGCGCACCCTGGTGGTCGAGCGCCGGGGGTTCGGGAAGAGCGAGCGAGATGCGGTGGTGGAGGCGCTGTTCCGCAGCAGCGACAACCTCCTGCTGGCGACGCTAAGCGGTTCCCTGTACGAGGGCGTTGACTTCCGTGACAATGCGCTCTCCGCAGTGGTGGTGGTCGGCCTTCCCCTGACGCCCCCGTCACGGGAGAACCGCGCCTACCAGGAGCGCCTCGAGAGGCTGTACGGGCCGCGTAAAGCGGAGCTCTACGCCAGCACCTATCCCGCGCTGACCAAGGTGCTGCAGGCGGCCGGCCGGGCCATCCGCAGCGAGCGGGACCGGGCGGCGATCATCCTGATGGACGACCGGTACCTTCTGCCAAGCCTCCGCGCGTCCATGCCCGCCGACCTCAGCATCGCCCGGCTGAGGGACGTCCAGGCCGACCTGGGCGCTTTCTTTGGAGACGGTAAATGAAAAAGAGCAACATATCAGGACATTTAATATTCTACAGAGATAGATTAATAAGCGTCCGGCTCCCAAACTATCCTTAACTTCGGGTGATCTGAGATGCGAAAGCGAGTCAAAGCGCTAAGCCTAGCGCTAGCTCTATTGATGATCGTCGGCGTCACCGTGGTGTACCTCATCGGACCCCCGGCCGGCGGCTCGGAGGGACCGCCCCCTCCCGGCGATACCGACGATCCGGCGGGACCGGGAAGCGGGGTCACCGACCCAGACGATCCAGCGCCCCCCACACCGGACGTGGTCGGCACCACCACGTTGCAGGTGAGCAAAGAGACGGTGGGCTTCTGGGAGAAGTGCGTGACCTATGATTGGAGCATCGACAAGTACGTGCTCGAGAACGACGACGTGTATGTCACCGACGACGGCCGCCTCGGCCACGCCGAGGTGCCCAAGGGCGAGACGGTGACCATCGACTACCTGGTGGTGGCCGACCGCTTCGTGGTCGCCGGGAACGAGTTCATGGGCGTGCGCGGTCATGTGTGCGTCAAGAACACCGGTAGCGTGGCCACGGAGAGCCTTGAGATCGTCGACCACGTTCAGGCGTACGACGAGGACCTCTGCGCCTTCGTCGACATCGCCGTGTTCGGTGTCGACACCTCCAGCAAGCCGGTCCTCCAGCCGGGCGAGGAGTTCGCCTACTTCTTCGAGTTCACCTTCGAAGCGGTCGCGGCCTCGGAGTACCGCAACATGGCCTGCGCGACCATCTGCAACTACGAAGGGTTCGACGGGGTGCGCCATGGCGTCCCCGCCTGCGACGACTTCGAGATGCCCTCGCAGCCCCACCTGATCGAGACGGACGAGACGGCTTCGGTCATCGACGAGCGGTGGTGCCCGGAGAACTTCGACTGCAAGGCCTCGGACAGCGGCCCGTGGGTGCTCTACGGTCCGGACGAGATCCGCTACTCGGTGAAGGTCACCAACCTGGACGCGGGATGCGAGCAGGAGCGGTGTCTCACCAACAAGGTCACTCTGACCGAGCTCGACAGCTGCCAGGTCCGGGAGGACTGCGCGTACGTCAACCTCGTCACCGGCGAATGCCCGTGCCTCACCACCATCGAGGTGGAGAAGACCGCCGAGCTGCGATGGGAGAAGACGGTCGAGTACGACTGGACGGTGGAGAAGAGCTTCGAGGTCCTGACCAACGGCCAGGCCCCTGAGCTCGCCGCGGCCTCGGTGCCCGACCTCGTCCTGGGCGAGGGCCAGACGGCCACGATCTGCTACGAGATCGTCGCCGACCGCCAGGTCGCCGACGTCTCCATGGAGTTCTGGCTGGAGGGTTGCGTCCATGTCTGCAACACCGGCGACTGCCCCACCGAGGGCCTGGACATCTATGATGTGTTCGTGGTCAAGTACAACGGTGTGGAGCACGAGTTCCGGTTCGCTGTCGACACCGAGTGCATGCCGGTGCTCGGGCCGGGCGAGTGCTACGACTACGAGTACTGCGTGGACGTCACCGAGTTCCTGCTGGGCATCTTCGGCGGGAACGATGCTGCGTCGGAGCGCTCCTACCTGTCCATGGTCAACAAGGCCTTCGCCGGCATCACCAACTTCGAGGGCGAGGACGGCCTCTATTACGTCAAGGACAAGATCGAGGTCGCCATGCCCGAGCCTGAGGTCGAGTACATCGACGAAACAGCCACCCTGACCGACCTGGAAACCTTCCCCGACGGCTTCGAGATGGACATCGTCTCGGGACCGTGGTACCTTGACGGACCGGACACCATCCGGTTCTGCAAGAACATCACCAACGTGGACGCGGAGTGCGGGAGGACCTACTACGTGAACGACACCGCGTGCCTGGTCGAGGATGACAACAAGGAGGTCCGCGAGGACGACGCCTCGGTGGTCGTCACCACTCCGGAGTGCGAGTGCGGTGGCTGCACCAGGACCATCGGGTACTGGAAGAACCACGACGGCTCCGGACCGCAGGCCGACGAGATAACGCCGCTCATCCAGGCGGCGGGCGGGACCATCTGGCTGGGGACCCCCGGCGGTGCCAAGAGCATCGCCGTGACCTCGGCTGCTCAGGCCAGCACGATCCTCGCGCAGGACGATGCTTCCAACGGCATCAACAAGCTGTACGCCCAGATGCTGGCTGCGAAGCTGAACGTCCTCAGCGGGGCGTGTGACAACGCCATCGAGGCCTCCCTCGCCGCGGCCGACGTCTTCCTGGCCACCCATAACGCGGACGACTGGGACGGCCTCTCCGAGAGCGAGAAGGAGCAGGTCGAGGGCTGGAAGGACGACTTCGACGAGTACAACAACGGCATCATCGGCCCCGGGCACTGCGACTGAGCCCAAACCTCTTCCCCCTTCCCTTTTTCTGAAAAGGTTATCTACGCCATGGTCATTGCTCGCCCCATGGAAGTCATCCGGCGGGGGGCCGAGGCGGAGATCCGACGCGGGACGTGGTTAGGCCGGGACGTCATCGTGAAGAGCAGGGTGCCCAAGGCATACCGCCACCCCGAGCTGGACCGCCCCCTCCGCGCGGCGCGGACAAGGAACGAGGCCCGCCTCCTCCACGAGGCCCGGGAGGCCGGGGTGCCCACGCCGATCATCTACGACATCGACCTCGCCAATGCGGAGATGACCATGGAGGAGATCAAGGGGCCGCGGGCCAAGGACGAGCTGGCCACCGCGGCGCCGGATCGCGTCGACGAGCTGTGCCGGGAGATGGGGCGGTCCATCGCCTACCTGCATCGCTGCGGCATCGTCCACGGCGATCTGACGACCTCCAACATGATCATCAGCAAGGGCCGCCTGTGGTTCATCGACTTCTCCCTGGGATCCCGGTGCGCCACCGTGGAGGAGATGGGCGTGGACCTCCACCTGCTCAAGGAGGCGTTCCAGTCCGCGCACACCGAGCTCCTGGACCGCTTCCCGCTCATCCTTGAGGAGTACAAGAACAACTTCGAGCGGGGCGAGGAGGTCGTCCGCAAGATGAAGGAGATCGAGCACCGGGGGCGGTACACATGAGGATGGTGCTGGTCACCTCCAACCGCGGGAAGCTCCAGGAGTTCCGCTCCGCCCTCGCCCCCCTGGGGGTGGAGGTCGAGCATTCCGAGGAGGACTGCGACGAGATCCAGGCCGACACCCTCCAGGAGGTCGTGCTCTCCTGCCTCGCCCAGCTGCGGGCCAAAGGGCTGAAGGATTTCGTCATCGACGACTCCGGGCTGTTCGTCCACGCCCTTCATGGTTTCCCGGGAGTGTACTCCTCGTACGCCCTGCGGACGCTGGGCGTCGAGGGCATCCTCGAGCTGCTGGACGGAGCGGAGGACCGCGGCGCGCACTTCGAGTGCTGCATCGGGTGCTCCTTCCAGGGCGAGCAGTTCACGGTCATCGGCCGGTGCGACGGCACCATCGCCCTGCGCCCGGCGGGCACCGGGGGCTTCGGCTTCGACCCCATCTTCGTGCCCTCTGGCTACGACCAGACCTTTGCCGAAATCTCCTTAGAGGTGAAGAATAGTATCTCCCACCGGGGGAGGGCCGTCCACGCCTTCTCCGAAGAGCTTAGGAGAAGGTTTGATGGAGCTTAGGGGCAGGAACATACTGGTCACGGGATGTGCCGGGTTCATCGCCAGCCACTTGGCCGAGGAGCTGCTGGAGCGGGGCAACCGCGTCGTGGGGCTGGACAACCTCTCGGCGGGAAAGAAGGAGTTCATGGGCAACATGCTGCCCAACCCGGACTTCCGGTTCGTGGAGGGCGACCTGCTCACCATGGACCTCGCGCCGGTGCTGGACGGTATCGACGTGGTCTGCCACCTCGCGGCCAACCCCGACGTCCGGCTGGGGGCCAAGAACACCAAGGTGCACTTCGAGCAGAACATCGAGGTGACGTACCGCCTGCTGGAGGCCGGAAAGGACGCCGGAGTGAAGGACATCCTGTTCCCGTCCACCTCCACCGTGTACGGGGAGACGGTGGTCATCCCCACCCCTGAGGACTACGGTCCGCTGATCCCCATATCGGTGTACGGCGCGTCCAAGCTGGCCTGCGAGGCCCTCATCGCCTCCTACTGCCACACCTTCGACCAGAACGCGGTCATCTACCGCTTCGCCAACGTGGTGGGGACGAGGTCGACGCACAACGTGCTGCACGACTTCATCCGCAAGCTTCGCGAGGACCCCACCCAGCTGGAGATCCTAGGGGCCGAGCCGGGGACCTCCAAGTCCTACGTCCACGTCAAGGACTGCGTCCAAGGGATGGTGGCAGGGGCGGAGGCGGCGCGGGAGCAGGTGGAGATCTACAACATCGGCTCCAAGGACTGGATGACGGTGAAGGACATCGCGGACATCGTCACCGAGGAGATGGGGCTGCCGAACGCGGAATACCGCTGGACCGGAGGGGTCAAGGGCGGCCGCGGATGGGTCGGTGACGTCAAGAAGATGCTGCTGTCGGTGGACAAGCTGGAGGCCCGGGGGTGGAGCCCCCGGCTGAACTCCAGGGAAGCGATCCGCCGGGCGGTGCAGGAGATCCTCGCCTAGAACCGGAAGAGGTCCCAGCCGCCGACCTCTCCGGTGGCGTCAATCGGGTAGAGGAAAGTGGACACGATGCTCCATCCGCCGTCGGCGGAGGTGGGCTCCGACTGTGCCGGGAGGCCGCCGGCGTACGGGAAGCCAGTGGTGTCGACGACCAGCCAGTAGCCGATGTCGTCCTTGAGATAGGAGACCCTAAGCTCCCCCGGCCCCAGGCCGTAGAATGAGGCCAGGGCGTCGGCCACCTGGTCCATCTCCTCAGCGGTGGTGCCGACGAACACGGTGGGGAAGGCGTGGGACTCGATGACGTTGACGCGGGCGTAGCCGCCGAGGGCGCCGATGATGCTGGCCATGAGGATGGCGTGGTCCTCGCAGTCCCCCGTCCGCCGCTCCAGGGTCTCCACGGCGGACTGCCAGTGGTCGACCTCGCCGTCAAGCTCGTACTCGACATGGGTGCGCACCCACTCGTAGGCCTCGGCCACCTGAAGGATGCTGAAGTTGCCCGGCCGCTCCGCCCTGATCGCCTTCGCCACCGGGCTGGCGTCCTCGTAGCTGACCAGGGCGTTGATGCGGTCGTAGTACCTCGCGACGTTGTTCTCCACCTCATAGTCGTAGGCGTCGCCGAGCGACTTTACCTTAACCTGCTGGGCGCTGGTCTGGGTCACGTCCCCGTGGTCGCGCCACTCGCTGACCGCGGCGTTCGAGGCGGCCATCTTGACCACGATGCGGTAGGAGTGCGCGCCGGCGGACGGCGCGTCGAAGGGGAGCACCCCGAGCTCGGCCTGCTCGCCGTGCGGGACGTAGACGCTGCAGTTGCGGAAGGACGAGAGGCCGCTGTCCCACTGGATGCCGAAGCCGTAGAAGTACAGCTGGCCGTAGGGATTGATGTTCTTCACTGTCAGTGAGAGAACGCCGCCGTAGCCAGCGAAGATATCCTCGGTGATGAACCAGCTGAGGGAGACCTTGTTGGGGGCGTCGATCGCGGTCAGCGGCCCGGGCATGCTCGAGTCGCCCGCCAGGGCGCTCACGATCTCCGGGGCGGAGATGCTGTTGGTGTCGAAGCCCCTCCGCACCGGCTCGGTGGTGATGCATCCCGTGAACGCGACCATCACCACCAGAAGGGCAGCGAGGACCGCGATCGCCTTCTTCATCCCCCCTTAAATGGCGGCGGTGGTAAATAGGCTTGCGGGCCAGCATGACGTAGCCTAGGAACGAGGGCTGGGAGCAACCTTTATTTCGGGGGGAGCGTTACTCGGACGCACACGGGTCTGTGGGGTAGCTTGGTCCATCCTTGGGGCTTTGGGAGCCTTAGACCCCGATTCAAATTCGGGCAGACCCACCACCATCCATCAATCAGACCTTCGAAGACCAATTTTGTCCTTTAGCCCGATCGCATGAACGGCTTCACTCTTAGATGACCAGCAGGGCCCTGATCCCGTAGCACTGCCAACACAAGAGGCTTAATAAAAACGATCAACCGTCGCCGCGGGCACGAACGCCGGCAGCGACCCGTTGATACATTACTACTAGACATCCCGTTCATGCTTTGAGCCACTCGATGATCGCGATGTTGACCTCGTCCGGCTTCTCGATGGTGGGCAGATGGCCGCACCCCGGCACCACCACCAGCCGGGAGCCGGGTATGTTGGCGTGCATCTCGCGTGCCATTTCAAGGGGCGTGAGCTCGTCGCCCTCGCCGACCAGCACCAGCGTGGGGCAACTGATCCTTGACAACAGCGGCCGCGAATCCTGCCGCGACATGATGGCCCTCTGCTGGCGCACGAAGGCGTCCGGTCCGGTGTCGTGCGCCATTTCGCGTACGATGTTCCTCAGGCCTTCGTCGTTCATGCTAGCGGGGCACAAGAACTTCGGCATCAGCGTGTCGACCACGTCGTCGAGCTTGCCCTCTTGCGCCATCGTGATGAGTCTCTCGCGGCCGACCCTCTGCTCCGGCAGGTCGGGCCGCGCCGAGGTGTCGAGCAGCGCCAGCTTGACGACGCGATCTGGCGCCAGCCGCATCATGGCGAAGGCGATATAGCCGCCCATCGACAGGCCTGCGAGCGCGAAACGCGGCGGCGCGTCCTTGAGAATGCGCGCCGCGATCGCCTCTATGGTGTCGTCGCGGCGATTATCGGCGACCGTGACCTGACCGTGCGGCCACGCCGCCGCGATCTGGGCTGCATAGAGCCGGGCGCTGCACAGCAGTCCAGGCACCAGAACGAGCGGCGTAGGTCGAACCATCATCTCGAACACGCGAGTACCGCACTTAAAGACATGACGATAGCCCCGGCGGGCAAGTGAAAAATGGTGAGGTTTTCTTCTACAACCCTCCTCGGTCGGAGATTGACTTGATGGCCAGAAAACAGCTCAAACTTTGGCGCGCCAGTCGTCCGTTGTTCACAACCAGACGATCGCCCGGGGGCTCATCGTCAGGTCCGTCTCTCGGGGCCGGACTTGCGGAACTTCAAGTCTACGCCTTCCCTCAGGGCAGCAGCCTCCAGGCTTTTCTTGAGCAGCTTCGCCCCGGCCTTCTTGTCATCGCCCTCGATGCCGCTCTCGCTCGCCCTCCCCTTCACATCCTCCATCGAATCCGCGATCGCCTCTATCGGAAGGAGGGTCGCGGCAGAGCATAGGAAGCTCTTCGACCGACCGTCGTTGTACTCGCTGAGCATCGACTCGAGGAGATCGCGCCGTTTCCCCTGCTCCTCGAGGAACGGTTCGATGCCGTGGTCCCTTATGGAGCGGAGGTTGATCAACATCTTCCTGTGGGTGACGAAGGAATCGCACCCATCCACACCTTCCAGCTTGTCGCAGGGAAAATCTCGGCATTCCGCGCAGCTCTCGAACCCTTGCTCACTGACGCAGCATCGGAAGATCTTGCAGCCCGCCGCGGCAAAGGAGAGCTCGCTGCCGCAGCCCGAACATCTGGACTTGCCCTCGGTGTAATACCTCGGGCATAGGACGCAGTCCAGGCCGCAGGCGCTGATGGTGGTGTGCTGCTTCAGCGGGCCTTTCGCCATGACCACGGTCCATCGACATGGCGAGCACTAAATGGTATCGATGGTGGAAGAGGACGTGGTGAGCATAGAAAGAAAGCTGGCGGGCCGCCCGCCCGAACGGGGATGGAAGGTCGTTCGCCGCACCGCGGTGCGGCGGAAGAGGTTTCCTCAGTCGCCCCAGACCTTGGCCAGGTCGACATGCCGGCGGACCAGGTCGGCCACCAGCTCGACCTTGGTGGTGTCGGACGGGTCGATCCTGGCGATGAGCCGATCCATCATGTCCGCGGTGACCTGGGTGCCGTGGCCCACCAGCAGGACGGGCACCTTCAGCTCGTCGGCCTTGACCAGGATGGGGTTGTCGGGGTACAGCCCGCCAGTCAGGATGAGGCAGGAGGTGTCGGTGGACAGGGCGGCCAGCAGCATGTCCGAGCGGTCGCCGCCGGTGATCATGGCCTTGCGGGTCAGCCGGCGCATCTCCTTCATGGCCGACTCGGCGGTCATCCCGCCCACCATGATCTGCTCCACCGTGCGGTCGAGGCCCTCCTCGCCGGCCAGGACCTCGGCGTTGAGGCCCTCGGCGACCTCCTTCACCCGCGGGTAGTTGAGCTCCTTGACCACCGGAATTGAGCCGAGGACGGTGGTGCCGCCGCTCTCCACTAGCCGCTCCACCGCGGGGTCGTCGCACATGTTCAGGATGACCCCCTTGAGCTTCTGCCCGTTGGCCTCCGCCAGCCTCTCGTAGATCTGGATCTTGTCCAGGGCGTCCGGGGTGCTGGGGGAGACCAGGACGACTTCGGCGTCCAGGGCCTTGGCGATGGACATACCGTCGAGGTGGTGCCGAGCTCCGGTGCTGAAGAGCTGGGCGCCCTCCACCAGCATGACCTCGGCGTCCCCCTTGACCCGGTTGAAGCCATCGATGATGCTCTCCATGCTGACCGGGTTGAAGATGTCGTACTTCTGCGGGGACAGCAGCTCCTCGCTCGCCGAGAGCCCCAGCGCGTTCTTCATGGTGTAGGCGTCCCGATCGACCACCCGGCGGTTAACGCACAGCACCTCCTCGCGGAACGGCTTGTAGTAGCCCAGCCGTCCCTCGTAGTTCTTGGCCAGGCCCAGGGCGATCGTGCTCTTTCCCGAATATTCAAGCACCGAGCTCAGGAATATCGTCTTCATCAGTTCTCCCTCCTCAACACTACTAGGGCGTCAACCGCATATGCTCCCTTTCCTACGTCCCCCACCATCACCGGGTTGACCTCGAGCTCGGTCACCTCGGGGAAGTCGAGCGCCAGCTGGGCGATCCGGAAAATGGTGTCCTTTAGCGACTCGACGTCGGCGGCCTTCCCTCCCCTCGCGCCAGTGAGAATGGCGTAGGATTTGATAGACCTTATCATGGAGTCGACGTTGCTCCTGGTCAGGGGGGCGATGCGCTGCGTGACGTCCTTCATGATCTCCACGAACACCCCGCCCAGGCCGAAGGTGATGACCGGACCGAACTGCGGGTCCCTGGTCATGCCGATCAGCACCTCCTTACCCTTCACCATCTGGCAGATGGTGACGCCGTTGATGTGGGCCCCCGGGACGTTGGTGCTGACCCTGTTCATCATCAGCTCGAAGCCCTGGCGCACCGCCTCCTCCGAGCTCACGCCCACGATGACCCCGCCCACGTCGGACTTGTGAGCGATGTCCGGGGAGTCGATCTTCATGACCACCGGGAACCCGATCTTGGCGGCCGCCTTGGCCGCCTCCTCCGCGGTCCTGGCAGTGACCTCGGCGGGCACCGCCACGCCGTACGCGCGGAGGAGCTCCTTGCCCTCGCTCTCGCTCAGGGCGTTGCGGCCCTTCTTCCTCACCGCGTCGATGATCGCCCGCACCGCCTCCTTGTCGCCCTGGACCTCGACCGGCTTGGCATCGATGGATGCGTGGGCGATCTTGGTGTACCGGACCATGGCCCCCAGCGCTCGGATGGCCTTGTCCGGGGAGTCGTAGCAGGGGACGTGGGAGTCCTGCAGCATCTTGATGCCCGCGCTGGTCTTGGTGCCGCCCACGAACGCTCCCACCACGGGGATGGGGACGTCCCGGGAGAAGGTGGCGAGCTGTTCCGCCACCGCGTTGATGTCCACGGTGTCAAGGGGGGCAAGGAGCACCGCCACGCAGGAGACGTTGGGATCGGCCATGACCGTCTTGATCGCGTACTCGTACCGGTCCGCCGTGGCATCGCCCAGGACGTCCACCGGGTTGTACACGTTGGCGGCCGCCGGGAGGTTGGCCTTCAGCTTCTCGATGGTCTCCTTCTCGAAGGTGGCCAGAGTAAGGCCGTGGTCAGAACAGGCGTCCGCGGCCATCACGCCGTGGCCACCGGCGTTGGTGACAATGGCCAAGCCGTCGCCCTTGGGCAATGGCATGTTGGAGAACACCTGCAGCAGGTCGAACAGTTCGTCGATGGTGCTGACCCGGATGACCCCCGACTGGCCGAAGGCGGCGTCGAAGACCTTGTCGCTGCCCGACAGCGCCCCGGTGTGCGACGACGCGGCCTTGGAACCGGAGCTGGTCCGGCCCGACTTGAGCACGATGATCGGCTTCACCCTGCTGGTCTCGAAGGCCTGGCGCATGAGCTCCTTGCCCCGGTTGGCCCCTTCGATGTACATGCCGATGACCTTGGTGTTGGGATCGTCCTTGAGGTAGGCCAGCAGGTCGGCCTCGTCGATGTCGGCCTTGTTGCCCACCGAGACGAACGAGGAGAAGCCTACCTTGGTCTGGGTGGACCAATCCAACAGGGAGCTACACACCGCCCCCGACTGGGAGGCGATGGCCACCGCCCCCTCCACCGGCCGGATGTTGGTGAAGGTGCCGTTCATGTTGTGATGGGTGTTCATGATGCCCATGCAGTTGGGGCCCAGCACCCGCATGCCGTACTTCTTGGCGATGTCCCCCACCTGGCGCTCCAGCGCCGCGCCCTCCTTGCCCAGCTCCTTGAACCCCGCGGTGATCACGATGACCGTCTTCACGCCCTTGTTCCCTGCCTCCTCCATGACCGCCGGCACGAAGGTGTTGGGCACGCATACCACGGCCTGCTCCACCGGGCCGGGGACGTCGGTCAGGGACGGGTATGCCGGCAGGCCTAGGATCTCGCTCGCCTTTGGATTGATGGGATAGAGCTTCCCCTTGAACTTGGACTGTATGAGGTTGTTCAACACAATGTGACCGATCTTCCGCACGTCGCTTGAAGCTCCAACCACCGCTATGGACTCTGGCTCGAACAAGGACTTCATTGAAACCAACCAATAAGGCGTTAGGGTTTTGTCCCCGATAGAAACGACTCGAATTTAACCTTATTCGTTGGGGCGAACATCCGCGCGAATCGTTAAAAATAACGTAATTCGTAAAAAGAGCGGGTGCCGCCGGCACGCTGGTCGTGGCTCAGCGACGCCCCGCCGGAGCGGTTCACTCCTTGCAGCACAGGCGGTTGAAGATATCCTTCCAGAACAGGATGCCTACCAGCTGCTTCTTCTTGTCCACCACCGGCACCCGGCCGATGTCGTGCTCCTTCATGAGCCGGACCGCGTCGGACAGCTTGGTGTCCTTGGTCACGGTGACGACCGGAGAGGTCATGACCTCTGAGATCCTGAGGTGAATGAACTTGGTCCGGCTGCCCATGTACCGGCGCAACAGGTCCCGCTCGGTGAAGATGCCGATGACCTCGTTCGTCTTGTCGTCCACCACCACTACGCTGCCGATGTCGTTGGCGATCATCAGCTCGACGGCGCTGGAAACAGAGTCCTCAGGCGAGACGACCTCTTCCTTCTTGATCATATAATCCTTAACTAGCTCGACCATTTTGAATCGGGGCCCCATTCTCGGCATTGCTAATAAAGCATACAAGTCGTTTTCTCTGCTCGAGCACGTTGGTAATGATATGGGGCGCGTAGGCGGTAACGCGGGCGCCGTGACATTCCTTGCCCCGCTCCGTGCTATCATGTAACACTTATATATGGCTGCCACCATCACCGTCGTAGCGGATCGGAACGCCGGCGATAAGGTGCTGAACATGCTCGGTATCGAGGACCCCCAGATAGTGCTCGGGTACGCGCTGGCGATCGGGACGGCCGCCGCCTGTGTTATCTACGGTTGGCTGAAGCGGAACGAGGTGGAGTGATGGTCGACACCACGGTGTTCGCGGTATGCACCATCGCCTACCTGGCCGTCACCATGTACTTGGGCTACCTCGGTTACCGGCAGACCAAGAACGCTGACGACTACATGGTCGCCGGGAAGCGGGTCAGCCCGGTGGTGCTCGCCCTGTCCTATGGAGCGGCGTTCATCAGCACCTCGGCCATCATCGGCTTCGGAGGCATCGCTGCCTTGTACGGCATGGGCCTCATCTGGCTGACCGTGCTGTGCATCGGGGTGGGGGTCATCATTGCCTTCGTCTTCTACGGCCGGCGGACCCGGAGGGTGGGTCAGGAGCTTGGCGCTGTCACCTTCCCCGACCTGCTGGGAAAGCGGTTCCGCTCGCCGTTCATGCAGTACGCCTCCGCGTTCATGATCATCATCGCCATGCCCCTGTACTGTGCGGCCATCCTCCTGGGGGGAGCGAACTTTATAGAGGAAACTTTCGGGATGGACCGGACGATGGCCCTCCTGGGCTTCGCCCTCATCACCGCCATCTATGTCATCTTCGGTGGCCTCATCGCGGTCATGTACACCGACGCCATGCAGGGGGTCCTCATGCTTGTCGGTCTGACCACTCTCCTGGTCCTCACCCTCATAGCGGTAGGCGGGGTTGGCGAGGGCTTCTCCGCCCTCTCCGGCCTCTCGCCCCACATACCTCCCTCGCTGCAGAGCGCCGGCCTCCACTCCTGGACCTCCATGCCTGACCTGGGCTCGAGCGCCTGGCTGACCCTGGTCACCACCATCGTCATGGGAGTTGGAATCGGCGTGCTGGCCCAGCCTCAGCTTAGCGTCCGGTTCCTGGCGGCCAAGGACGACCGCTCCATCAACCGGGCGGTGGCCGTGGGCGGCCCGTTCATGCTCATCGCCACCGGGGTGGCGTTCACCGTCGGCCCGCTGACCAACGTGTGGTTCTGGAACGACCGGGGGCAGATCGCCCTCGTGGCGGCGGGCGGCGACTACGATCAGATCATCCCGCTGTTCATCAACAGCGCCACCCCCGACCTGTTCGTGGCGGTCTTCCTCCTGGTCCTCCTGGCCGCGGCGATGTCCACCCTCAGCTCGCTGTTCCACGCCATGGGCACCACCGCGGGGCACGACCTCTACCGCCACATCGCCAAGCGGGACCGGCCGTCCAAGCTCGTGGCCCAGCTCGGCACCGCGGTCATGATCGTGGCCTCGATCGCCCTGGCCATGGTGCTGGGGGAGAACATCATCGCCCGGGCCACCGCCATGTTCATGGGGCTGTGCGCCTGCGCCTTCCTCCCCGCCCTCACCTACGGGCTGTACAGCCGGCGACCGCTGGCCCTTCCCGCCAAGCTCAGCCTGGTGACCGGCGCCCTGTCCTGGTTCGTGTGGACGGTGTTCGTGCACCGGGCCGAGGCCGAACCGCTGGGCATCTCCCGGGCGCTGTTCGGGCAGACGACCGTGCTGGGGGAGCCGTTCACCGTCATCGACCCCCTGATCATCGGCCTGCCCGTCTCCGCCGTGGTGCTGGTGGCGGCGGTGGCGGTGGCCTCCCGGGTCGACGCCGCGAGCGAGGCCGAGGCCGCCTGAGCAACCGATTTCTACGTTCGAGGGCATGTAGTGAGCGTGACTGCGGAACCGTCGACGGGCGACCCCGCCCCGGCGTTCGAGCTGCCCGAGGCGTACGGTGGACACGTGGCGCTGCACCAGGTGCTGCGCCGCTGCAACGCGGTGCTCGCCTTCTACCCCTCGCCGTTCGGCATGATGTGCACGGTGGAGATGAGGCAGCTCAAGGCCATGTACGGCGACTTCGTCCGGGCGGGGGCGGAGGTTCTGGGCATCAGCACCAACAGCCCGCCGGTGATGTCCGCGTGGAGGGAGCGCCTGGACCTTCCGTTCCCCCAGCTCTCCGACTTCGACGGGAGAACCAGCGCCGCCTACGCCGTCCTGGCAGGGGAGGAGGGAGCGCTGAGGGGACGGTGCAACCGGGCGGTGTTCGTCGTTGACCGCACGGGCATCATCCGCTATCGTTGGGTGGCCTCGGACATCATCCAGGCCGAGGAGCCCGACTATGACGAGGTGCTCGCGGCGTGCCGCGCCGTGGCCGAGGACCTCACTTCTCCAGCTTCTCCAGCTCCAGCTGATAGTACTCGCTGAGCTCCCAGCGCCCTTTCGTGGTGAAAGAAGGGAACAGCGCCGCCGCCTCGTCCGGTTCGATCCTTTCCTCCACCGGCGGACCGAAGCTGGTCTCCCGCCGGGGGAAGTCGACGATCGACAGCCTGCCGCCCGGCCGAAGGACCCGACGGACCTCCTTGGCCAACACGTCCTTGGGCTCGACCTCGTGCAGGACGTTGACGAGCACCACGCGGTCCATTGAAGCGTCGGCCAGGGGGATGGGCGGGACCGCCGCCACCACCGGGACGATGTTGTCCGCCCCCGGCGCCAGCTCCCGCAAGGTCTCCAGCATCCCGCGCTGGGCGTCCACCGCCACCACCATGCGGACGCGGCGGGCCAGGGGCACGGTGACGTACCCGGTCCCGCTGCCTAGGTCCGCCACCCTCTCCTCGGCCCGAGGGGCCATCCTCGCCACCAGCTCCTCGGCCGGCTGGACCTGGCGGCGGCGCTCGTCCCTCAGCCGGGCCTTGGCGTCCTCCGGGAACCTATGGGCCATCCTTCGCCTCCAGCCCGAGGTCGGTGATGACCAGGCGGCCCTCGTCCCTGGCGGTCTCGACGGTCGAAGCGCGCACCACCAGCCGGGCACGGTGCAGGGGGGAGTCGAGCACCAGGGTCTCGTACTCCCCTCCCTCCCCGGCCAGGTTCATGCCGGTGCGGGCGGACAGCTTTCGGAGCTCGTCCAGCGCCCCGGCGTCCAGCTCCCTCCCCAGCCAGGAGGGGTCGAGGCCCTCGGCGGAGGTGCGCACCACCACCGCCCTGATCCCCGAGGCGACCATGTCCTCCAGGAGCACTCCCTGGTCCTTGCGCCACAGCGGGCTGAAGGTCCTCAGACCCAGCTCCTGGCAGACGTCGTTGATGCGGTCCCACTGGTAGTCCGAGGCGATGGCCCCGGTGATCACCCCGTCCGCCTCCACCTCAGAGAGCGCACGGCGGAGCGCCTCCAGGTCGCTCGCCTCCTCTCCCGAGCTGCGCTCGGTGCGCAGCGGCAGGTCCAGGGCCTCGGCCATCTTCGGGAGGTACTGCAGGTTGGGGGTGTGGAAGACCCAGGAGTGCTGGTCCGAGGGCAGGACGCTCACCAGACAGGTGAGCCGGTGGCCCATCTGGGACATGAGGTAGGCGGCGTGGGTGCTGTCCTTGCCCCCCGAGTACAGGACGGCCAAGCGCATGCTACGACATGCTCCCTTTTCGGCTTAAGGGTTGAGGAGATAGACGCTCGCCAAACTGGGAGGACCGCGCCGACCTGCTCGAGACGGCCGATCTCCGGCACCCGCGCTTCCGAGAGGGGAGCCGTGGACGCGCCAATTATAATAGCCGGTTCGTCGGTTGCTGGGCCATGTACTGCCCCCGGTGCGACCGCACCCTCCGCAAGGAGCGCCTCGAGCGGACCAACGAGGAGCTGAAGAGCATGTTCAACAAGGACGCCCTCGAGCATGGCGCCTGCCCGGTGTGCGGGACGGCGCTCATCGACCTGGACAAGAGGAGGGCGAAGTGATGCGCCTGGACGCCCTGAGCTCGGTGGAGTTCAAGAAGGCCATGGCCAAGCGCCCGGTGGTCATCCTGCCGGTCGGGGGGACGGAGGCGCATGGCGGACACCTGCCGCTGTGCACCGACTCGGTGCAGCCAGAGAGGATCGCCGACGCGGTGGCGGAGCGCATCGGCGCCCTGGTGGCCCCGCCCCTGCGGTACGCCCTCCACAGCTCCACCCGCAACATGCCCGGCACCCTGACCCTGAGCTACGAGACCACCATGGGGGCGGTGCGGGACATCCTGGAATCGCTGGTGAGGAACGGCGCGGACAAGCTGGTGGTGCTGAGCGGCCACGCTGGCTCGTCGCACCTCATCGCCCTTCGCCAGGCCTGTACCGCGGTGGTGACGGCCCACCCCGGGACACGGGTGATGCTGCTCAGCGACTACGACCTGGCCAAGCGCTATCCTCTCGACCAGTCCGGGGACGGCCACGGCGGCCTGGTGGAGACGTCGCGGATGATGGACCTCGAGCCGGGCCTGGTCGGCAAGGCCGCGAAGGCCGGACAGTATGTCAGCCATGGCTTCATGATCGTGCCCGATCCCGAGACCTCCATGCCCGACGGCTACGTCGGGGCGGCCCATGAGGCCACCGCGGAGCTGGGCCAGAAGATAAACTCTTTCATCGTGGAGCGGTTGACCGAGGAGATCGAGCAGGCGTTCGGAGAGATGCAATGATCGACAAGAAGCTGCAGGCCGCCCGGCGGGCGGTGGAGTTCATCGAGGACGGGATGGTGCTCGGGCTGGGCACCGGCTCGACCACGAGGCTGGCGGTGGACGAGATCGGCAAGCTGGTCCAGCAGGGCTACCAGCTGGTGGGCGTGCCCACGTCGGTGGAGACGGAGCGGCAGGCCCGCTCCCTCGGCATCCCCCTGACCACCCTGGAGGAGGTCAAGCAGCTCGATCTGACCATCGACGGCGCGGACGAGGTCGACCCCCAGTTCCGCCTCATCAAGGGCCTGGGGGGAGCACTGGTGCGCGAGAAGATCGTCGCCTACCATTCCAAGCGGGAGATCATCATCGTGGACGAGTCCAAGCTCGTCGACAAGCTGGGGGTCAGGACGGCGCTGCCGGTGGAGGTAGTGAGGTTCTCCCACGGCCGGACCAAGGAGGCCATCGAGAGCCTGGGTTGCACCGCGACGCTGCGCGGGGGGGCCACCCCGTTCATCACCGACAATTCCAATTACATATACGACTGCAAGTTCGACGGGATCGATGATCCAAAAGAACTCGAGGCCGAGCTCGACGCCATCCCCGGGGTGGTGGAGAGCGGGCTGTTCCTAGGACTGGCCTCACAGGTGGTGGTGGGCACGGACAAGGGAGCGGAGGTGAGGGAGAAGTCCATCAGGACTGCTGGGCGGCCTGCTTGAGCGCCTTGATGTTGTTCTCGATGTCCTCGATCCGCTTCTTCTCTTCCTTCTCGATGATCTCGATGATCTTCTCGAAGGGCAGGGCCAGCTTGTAAGAGTGGACCGGCCGTCCCTTCCCCTCCTTCTTGATGTCCCGCTTGACCACCCACTTTCGGCGGCGAAGTTCCTGCATGGCGATGGACACCTCGGGTTGACGGAGCGCGGTGGAGATCTCGATCTCTACCGAGGTCGTCTCCTCCTTCTTCCTGAGGAACACAAGCGTCTTGGCGACGTTCTTCGGCATGTCCGTGCGCATCAGGAGCTTAACGAGGGTCTCATCCTTTTTTGTAAATCCTCTTTCATTCATAATTTATCTTAAGCAATTATTAATCACGCCATATATATCGGTTTCGATTTCTGCTCAATACTGCGCTCTTGCCGGCCTAGCCAGCATGCCAATCTTAGATTCGTTCACGCTATAATTATCATTTTTTACAAACACTAAGAGCACACGCTATTTAAATATTATCTATTTAGATTATGATACCGGAATCTTCCGAACGAGGGAGTCCCGGCGACCCCGCCGGAGCGGGCGGGACGGGCGGCCCCGGCCGCCCCTCTCGCAGAGGCATCGGAGCCCTCGACGAGGGCTATCCAGATGCCTGTTCAGGGTGGAGGGAGGGGCAGTGATAGTTTAAATATTAAATGCGTATTAGGACACTCCACTCCGTTAGGTGATAGCATGAAGATGCCTCACAATATCAAAACCTACTGTCCCAAGTGCAAGGCCCACACCGCCCACGAGGTGGAGAGGGTCAAGAAGAAGAAGGCCAGCGAGCTGAAGTGGGGACAGAGGCGATTCAGGCGCGCGACCTCTGGTTACGGTGGTTTCCCGAGGCCCAAGCCCGAGGGCAGGGAAAAGCCGACCAAGAGGATCGCCCTCAGATACCGGTGCAAGACCTGCAAGAAGGCGCACCAGAGGCCTTGCTTCAGGGCCAAGAAGTTCGAACTGGAGGAGTGATCTCGATGGCCGAGCCAAAGACTGGAAAGTTCATCAAGGTAAAGTGCCCGGACTGCGGCAACGAGCAGGTAGCCTTCAGGAACCCTGCCATGAACGTGACCTGCAACGTCTGCGGGTCCACCCTCATCAAGTCGAAGGGCGGCGTGGGCGAGCTGCGCGGCACCCTGGTCGAGGTTGTTGATTAAACATGGTCCGCACCAGCGAGTTCCCAGAGGAAGGCGAACTGGTCGTCTGCACCGTCCAGAACGTCAAGAACTTTGGGGCCTTCGTCACCCTTGACGAGTACGGGGCGAAGGAGGGCTTCATCCACATACGGGATGTCGCCACCGGCTGGGTAAAGTACATCCGGGACTACGTCCGGGAAGGACAGAAGATCGTGTGCAAGGTCCTGGGCGTGGACTCGTCCAAGGGCCACATCGACCTCTCGCTCAAGTCGGTGAACGAGCACCAGAAGCGGGAGAAGATCCAGCAGTGGAAGAACGAGAACAAGGCCGAGAAGCTCATGGAGATCGTGGCTGAGCGGTTGGGCCGCCAGCCCGCCCAGTTGTACGAGGAGTTCGGCTATAACCTGATGGATACCTTCGGGAGCCTGTTCGGGGCCTTCGAGCAGGTCGCCGCCCATCCGGCCTCTCTGGAGGAGGAGGGCTTCGAGGGCGCCTGGACCGAGGCCTTCATCGAGGTTGCCAAGGAGAACGTGACCCCGTCATCGGTGCAGATCGACGGGTACCTGGAGCTGACCTGCCCCCTGCCTGACGGAGTGGACCGGATCAGGGACGCGCTCACTTCGGGCATCGTCTCGTCCCAGGAGAAGGTCAAGATCCAGTACATCGGTGCGCCCCGCTACCGGGTGGTGGTCTCGGCGCCCGACTACAAGGTGGCTGAGGAGGAGCTCAAGGCCGTCACCACCAACATCATCTCCAGCCTGCAGGCATGCGGGGGGAAGGCCGCCTTCCACCGCGAGGGAAAATGAATATAACTGTAGGCGCATCCATCACCAAGGGCTAGGCGCTGGCACCTACGGAAGGATCGTACCATGCGGACATCGTTGAGGAAGTGCCCCCGGTGCGTGGAGTATACTTTAGGGGAGCAGTGCTGCCGCTGCGGATGCAGGACGGACACCCCCATCCCCCCCAGGTACTCTCCTGAGGACCGTTATGGAGAATACAGGCGCAGGTTGAGAAAGGAGAGGAGTGGCAATCATGGATAAGATCAAGATCATCTACACTGAGGAGCCAGCGCTGGAAAGCCCTGTGCTGGTCGAGGGCCTCCCCGGAGTGGGCAACGTAGGAAAGCTAGCGGCGGAGCACCTCCTCGACCAGCTCAAGGCCAAGAAGTTCGCCGAGATCTACTCGGCCTACTTCCCCCCGCAGGTCATGCTGGACGATGATGGCATCGTCAAGCTGGTCAACAACGAGCTATACTATTCCAAGTCCGACGGGAAGCACCCCGACCTCATCATCATGGTGGGCGACTACCAGGGTCTGACCCCGGAGGGGCAGTACGACCTCGCCGACTTCGTGCTGCAGGTGGCCCAGAAGTACGGCGTCTCCATGATCTTCACCCTGGGCGGGTACGGCATCGGCAAGATGGTGGAGCGGCCCAGGGTCCTGGGGGCGGCGACCTCCAAGGAGCTGGCGGAGGAGATGAAGGCCAAAGGGGTCATCTTCTCCAAGGGCGAGCCGGGCTCCGGCATCGTCGGGGCGAGCGGTCTGCTCCTCGGCCTGGGCAAGATCTCTGGACAGAAGGCGGTGTGCCTGATGGGGGAGACCTCCGGGTACTTCGTCGACCCCAAGGGCGCCGAGGCGGTGCTGCGCATCCTCGCGGGCATCCTCAACGTGGAGATCGACTTCTCCGACCTGGAGACCAAGGCCGAGCAGATCGACCTCATCACCTCCAAGCTCAAGGAGATCGAGAACCCGGCGGAGCCCAAGCGGGAGGACCTCGGCTACATCGGCTGAGCGCGCCGCAGCAAACCCTTTACTCGATTTTTAAAAAAATAGAAGGGGGAGGCAGAAGCGAGCTATAATGTGCATCCCATCCCTATCCGGCAGCCCTACTTCTTCAAGTACTCCGATTGAAAGATTTCCATGGCGGCGAGGGTCTTCTCGGCCTCCTCCATCTTCTTGACCTTCTCCATCACCACGTCCACTCGTTCGTAGACGAAGTCCCTGATCGCCGCCCGGATCGCCTCCGAACGGGAAGGGAAGTCATCCACCTTGACTAGGAAGTCCAACGCGCGTATGTATCGCTCGGGAAGGCGAATGGTCACCTTTTCCAGCTCTGGCTCTTCCATCCTCGCACCATGTCTAACAGAAGAGGTCGGATAGACCTCTTTTGTCGGACAATGATATGTATCTATGCATATATAATATTTGTTCGGAGGATATTTGACCGAGCGATTCCCACGAGCGGGGCGCGCCGCCTCCTGGCCACGACCCGCCCTATGGGTAAGGTCTAAATATGGTATCTGCAATTAGGAGAGACGCCCCGCCTTAGCTCAGTCTGGCTAGAGCGGCTGACTGTAGTGGGTTACCGGTCTTTCCGGTTCTCAGCCGCCGATATCAGCAGGCCCCCGGTTCAAATCCTGGAGGCGGGACCATTTTCCCTTTTCAATTCTCACCTAGGTACCGCCGTACCGTGGCGAGCAGTTCGGGCATCCGCACCGGCTTGGAGATCATCTCCTTGGCCCCCGCCCGGAGCATCTCCTCGCCCTTCACCGCGGCGAAGGCGCTGATCCCCAGCACCACCGCGCCTCCGTTCATGGACATGATCTCCTTCGTTGCCTGGATGCCGTCCATCTCCGGCATCAGGATGTCCATGAGGACGAGACGGGGCCGGTGCTCCTCGAACAACTTGACCGCCCGGGCGCCGTTCTCGGCTTCGATGACCTCATAGCGGGACAGCATCTCGCGCAGCACGTCCCGTATGAAATCGTCATCATCGGCGATCAGGATGAGGTCGCTCATCGGCCCTTATTGCTCACCAGCGGTCTTAAAGATTCCTTCCGGCCAGCGACACGACGGCCACGCCTGGCACCCCCTCCGCTGAGGCCCGTAGGTCATCCGAGGAGCTCGCGGGCGGCAGCCTCGGCGGAGGACAGGACCTCCTCCTCGTCCACCGTTTGCATCCGGCGGTCCTCCATCACCACCTGACCGTCGCACAGCACTGTCTTGACGTTCAGGCCGAAGGAGGAGTACACCAGGTTGGAGACGATGCTCTCCGGACGCAACGGCCGAAGGTTGGCCGCCGCGCCGTCCATTATGACCAGGTCAGCCTGCTTCCCCGGCTCGATGGAGCCTATGCGGTCCTCCATCCGCACCGCCCGGGCGGCGTCGATGGTGGCCAGGTCCAGCACCTTCTGGGCCGGCAGCACGGTAGGGTCCCATCGGCTGGACTTCTGCAGCAGGGAGAGGGTCTTCATCTCTCCGAACATGTCCAGGCTGTTGTTCGTGGTCGAGCCGTCGGTGCCCACGGAGACCGTCACTCCGTTCTGCAGCATCTCCGGGATGGGGGCCACCCCGCCGGTGGCGAGCTTCATGTTGGAGACCGGGCAGGACGCCACCTTGGTCCCGGAGCGGGCGAGCTGGCGGACCTCGTTGATGGTCAGCCAGGCGGAGTGGGCCGCCAGGCAATGGTCGTTCAGGAAGCCGATGGAGGCGAGGTAGTCGGCCGGCCTCTTCCCTTCCTTCCGCTTGCAGTCCGACACCTCCTTCCTCGTCTCCGAGAGGTGGAAGGTCAGCAGGAGGTCGTTCTCCAGCGCGTACTCTTTCGCGCCCAGGAAGGTCTCGGTCGAGCATACGTAGACGCCCTGCAGGCCCACCGCGGGGACCACCCGAGGACGGTCGCGGTGGCTGCGGTGGAAGCGCTTGCAGTTGTCCAGCGGGTCGCCCTTCTGGGTGGTGAACTGCTGGTCCAGCACCGCCCACCCCAGGATGCCCCGGATCCCCGTTTCCTCCACCGCCCGGGCGATGACGTCCTGCGAGTAGTAGAGGTCCACGAAAGTTGTGGTGCCGCTGCGCAGCATCTCCACGCATCCCTGCCTGGCCCCGGCCAGGATGTCCTTGTCGGTGCGCCGGGCGTCCACCTCGAAGACCCGGTCGAGGAACTTGTCGAAGGGGAGGTCATCGACGATCCCCTTGAGGATGGACATCGAGACGTGGCTGTGGGTGTTGATCAGCCCAGGGATGACGATGTCCCCCGAGGCGTCGATCTCCCGGTCGGCGGAGCCGCGGACCTTTCCGACCTCGGCGATGAGACCGTCCTCCACCAGGATGTCCCCCCGGACGAGGTCCCGGGCGGGGTTCTGGGTGACGATGTGGGCATCCCTGATGAGCGTGCGCATGCACCCCGACCATGCCTCTGGCCAGTAATTAATCTTGCTCACCAGGCAAAGGTAGAGGAGGGGCAACGCCATTTCCCCCACCCGATGACCAGCCTGACCTTCCTTGGCACTGGAGGGGGGCGCTTCGCCACCATCTACCAGGTCCGCTCGACCGGAGGCATCTACCTCCGGGACCGGGCCCGCCTGCACCTCGACCCTGGACCGTCCGCGCTGGCCAACATGAGGCGCCTGGCCCTGGACCCCGCCCGCACTGACGGGGTGCTCATCTCCCATTGCCATCCCGACCACTATGCCGACGCGGAGATCCTCGTGGAGGGCATGGCCCGGGGCGGCTTCAAGCGCTCGGGCGTGGTGGTGGGATCGCGCACGGTGCTGGACGGCGGGGAGGGCTTCAGTCCCGCGCTGTCCGCCTACCACCAGTCCTTGGCCCGGGAGGTCGTCCGGGTCGCCGCCGGCGACGAGCTCGAGATCGAGGGAGTGGGGATCGAGGTCACCCCCACCTTCCACTCCGACCCCACTGGGGTGGGGTTCCGCTTCCACACCTCCCAGGGCATCATCGGCTACGTGGGCGACAGCGAGCTGCACGACGAGCTGGCCCGGGCCCACCAGGGATGCCGGGCCCTGGTGGTCAACCTGACCCGGCCGCGGGGGGCGTGGGTCCCCAAGCACATGGACACCGAGGATGCCGCCGCCCTGGTGGCCGCTGTCCGACCAGAGGTGGCCGTGCTCACCCACTTCGGGATGAAGCTGGTCCACGACGGGCCGGAGCGCCAGGCTGCCTACATCGAGCAGGCCTCCGGGGTGAGGACCGTCCCGGCCGAGGACCTCATGACCTTCCAGATCGGCAAGGCCATCCGGGTGGTGAGGTCAAAAGGGGAGCGTAGCTTCGCCGAGCCCCGTGACCTCGACCTATAAGCCCATATACTTCCGGGCCAAAGAATTATATTTTTTGGACGGCCCTTGAATGCTCAATGCTGATATGCCAACTGGCCGGGTTCTTGGGAAGCGGCAAGACCACCCTGCTGATTCGACTCGGCACCGCAATAGGGAAGACCGGTAAGAAGGTCGCCATCATCGTCAACGAGGTGGGCGAGGTCGGGGTGGACGGGGCGGTCATCGAGTCTCACGGACTGCGCAGCGTGGAGATCACCGAAGGATGCATCTGCTGCTCCCTATCGGGCAGCCTGCAGAACACCCTCCGCATCATCACCAAGGAGTACGCTCCGGACATCATCATCATCGAGCCCACCGGCCTGGCGTTCGCCTCAAAGATTAACCAGATCATCCGCACATCTATGGTGGGGGAGGACCGGACCATCACCATATGTCTCATCGACGCCTATCGAGCGGCCAAGCTGTTCGAGGAGACCAGGCTGTTCCTCAGCCGACAGGTGGCCGGCTCGGACGTCGTGGCGGTCAACAAGGTGGACATAGTCCCGCCGGAGACGGTGGAGGAGATCAAGGCGACCCTCCGGGAGATCAGCCCGGACGCGCGGGTGGTCCTCATCTCCGCCCGTGAGGGGCGGGGGGTCGACGAGCTGGTCAAGCTGCTGGAGGAGGCCCTATGAGCGAAAGCTCCAAGGACATGGCCAAGGCGGGCTCGTTCGGCCTGAAGTTGCGCTTCCGCGCCCCGCGGGGCATCTACAGCGGGGACCTCGCCGCCCTGGTCGTCGAGGCGGTGCGCTCGATGGGCAGCGAGGTCGAGCGCCGACGGGCGCTCATCGGGCACATCAAGGTCTACCTGACCGTCCCCGGCGGCTCCCTCAAGGTGAACCTAGTGGACGTCGGCCTGGGGCCGGAGAAGGAGGATGCGCTGCCCCCGGGCACCGTTGACCAGGGGGAGATCCGATTCATGGCCGCGTTGGTCGGCGTCACCGACCACGAGGTCGAGCATCTCATCGAGGAGAGCTTGGAGCCCCTCCAGGAGAAGCTGGAGGTGGACATATTGGAGCACAAGCACGAGCACTAGGTGGTAAGATGTACGGCATTTCCATAGATGTGGGCACGAGCGGGACGAGGATGCACGCGGTGGACCTGGATACCAAGGGGATCATCTCCACGGCCATCACCGTCCGCCATCCCGTGCCTGGGGCCAACGTGATGGACCATCTCACGTTCTGCATCGAGGTGCAGCAGGACCTCGCCCATCGGCTGCTGATCGACACGGCCAACAAGCTCATGCACATGCTGGACATCGACCTGTCCAAGGTCGAGCGGGTGGCCATCTGCGGCAACCCCATCCAGCTGTCGATGTTCCAGAACATCGAGACCCGCGACCTCGCCTTCGTCGGGGAGACCGCCCTGAAGGTGCGAGGGGTGGAGCTGCAGAAGCGCGACGCCGCCGTCCTCAACGCCGTCGACCTGGGCCTGGCCCTGCCGGACAAGTGCCAGGTCTACGTCCCTCCGGCCATCAAGCACGAGATCGGCGCGGACGCGCTGGCCATGATGTACAAGACTGGCCTGCTGGAGCGGAAGGAGAACGTCCTGGTTACGGACTATGGCACCAATGCCGAGATGGCCCTGAAGGTCGGGGATGAGGTCATCACCGGCTCCGCTGCCGCTGGCCCGGCCATCGAGGGGCAGCACATCAAGGCGGGCATGCTGGCCTCCCCCGGCGCGATCAGCGACGTCAACGTCGAGCTCGACTGGAAGTGCACCGTGCTCGACGATGCCATCCTGGCCAAGGATGGCGATACTGTCGACCCTAACACCGGGGCCACCATGGAGGAGGGAGAGATGCACGGCCGGGCGGTGGGCATCACCGGCACCGGGGTCATCGCCGCCATCGCCGAGGGGCTCAGCAACAACCTCATCAAGATGCCCCACATCAACACCTGGGACCGGCAGATCCACCTCCAGGACGGCATCGTGCTGGACGAGCACGATATCGTGGAAGCGTCCAAGACCTTCGGGGCCATGAGGGCGGGCCACTTCACCCTGCTGGAGCACGCCGGCCTGAAGTTCGAGGAGCTGGAGGTCATGTACATGAGCGGAGCGTCCGGCACCTACGTCGACGCTCTCAAGGCCCAGCGGGTGGGCCTGCTGCCCCCGTCCTGCAAGGAGATCTATCAGTTCGGCAACACCTCCCTGGCCATGGCCACCGATCTGGTGCGGGACCCCGAGGTGCTGGACGAGCTGCAGTCCCTCGCCGCCTCCATCCGGGCCAACCACATCATGTTCGCCCAGGACAAGGTCTTCGAGAAGGTGTTCATCCAGGAGCTCGCGTACTGGACGGAGGGGATGCCCATCGAGGCCTACAACCTCATGCTGCAGACCGCCGACATCCAGCCGCTTCCGACCACCATCCAGAAGGCCAAGGTCACCCGGACGGTGATGAGGGACATCCCCGATCTCGGGTACAAGGGCCTGAGGGTGCTGCGGGACATCGGCCTCTACATCAAGGGAAGCTTCGAAGGTTGCACCGGCTGCGAGAGGTGCGCCCAGGAGTGCCCGGAGAACGCTCTGCGCGTACACCAGGGCGGCACCAAGGGCTTCGAGCTGGAGATCTCCTCCGACCTGTGCAACGGCACCGCCTGCATGCGCTGCGAGATGGCCTGCCCCAACAAGTGCTTCAAGTTCCGGGAGCTCCAGAAGGGGCTTGTCCAGGGCTGACCGCTTCGGCTCGGCCGGGCGCTTGAGCAAGGCGCCCCCGCGGCGGGGGCCCCACCTTTTCTTCTTCTATCCTTTCCTCATTATTGCGAGCGCATTGAGAACGGTAACTTTGGTGGCCAAGGTCTAGCAGGTCCTCTCAGCTAGATATAGAAAAATGTAAAAGGAAGGGGTTTGACCGGAACTAGGCCCCTGCTTAGAGGTCGTAGTTCTTGGGGTTGAACGCCGGGACGTCCTTGTAGGCCTTGAGGCACTGGTCCACGAACTTGGACTCCTCGTCGGGGAGGGCGCTCAGGTCGGTGATGATCTTGCGGAGCATGTCCTGCTCGTGCTTGGACAGCTTCAGCTTGCCGGCCTTGCTCTCTTCCTCGATGAGCCTCGCCGCGGTCATACCCGCCGCCTTGGCCCTCAGGTAGATGTCGTTCCCGTTCTCCACGATGGCCTGGCCGATCTTGTAGGCGTTGTCGTAGGCCAGGATGAAGCCCTCGGGGCTCCTGTACCGGTCGGTGGCCATGTACATGTCGCGGAGCAGCTTGTCCTGCTTCAGCTGCTTGGCCGTGTTCATCAGGGCGGCCTCGTAGCCGATGGAGCCGAGCCAGCACTGGACCGAGGACCCACCGAACTCGGGGTGATACTCCACCGACTCGTTGGACCACAGGTCGCAGACCTGGGCGATCAGGTTACCCATCAGGTCAGCGTGGGCGCACTGGCAGTTCTTACCCTCCTGGGCGGTAGGCTTGCCGGCGATGGACTTCACGATCGGTCCCTCGTACCCGCAGTCCTTGTCCGGACCAGTGGCACCGGCCTCCCACGCCACCAGGGTCCTCGCGGAAGCGATGGCCCTGGTCACAGCGGAGAAGGTCCTGGGAATGTCCTTGTCCAGATAGCCGCCCGCCATGAACATCGAGGTGTTGGCACCGGCGCAGTTGGTGTCGCCGCCAGCACGGATCTTGTTCTTCTTGGCGATCTCGACGATCTGGGGCCAGATCCACTCCATGTCCAGGCTGCCCAGGTAGCCGATACCGAACAGCCAACCCCTGATGTCCTGCCTCAGGATGGCGTAGTCAGCGACCTCCTTGCCGCCCATGGTCTCGCAGGAGAGCAGGTCAGCGCCGTTGGCCGCCGCGACCTCGAAGGCCTCGAGGCACTTCTCGGGGTAGCTGTGCTTCTTGTCCATGCCCGGCCTCAGGCCCTCCTCAGCGAGCCTCGGGTCGGCGATGGTGTGCCTGATGGACAGCGCGATGCCGTACTCATCGTGGTACTTCTGCATCAGCTCCTTCTGGCCAGCGACCACGGGCTTCTCGAACCTCTGGGGGTCGTTGACCATCTGGAAGATGTGCTCGTTCTCAAGCTGCACCGCCGGGAAGCCCAGGGTGATAGCGCGGTCAAGGATGTCCTTGGTGATGTAGTCGACATACTCGCGCCGCAGCGTCTCAGGGTTCTTCTCAGCGCCAGGCCTCGGGGCGAAGTTGATCTCAGGGACAACCATGCCCGCGCCGACCGTCTGGCCGAGACCATAGGAGACGGGGTACTTGGCCTCGCCAAAGACCATCTCATCCGGAGAGCCGTATTCCATCTTGGTGTATCTCTTAAGTGCCATTTTTGCCACCTCCTTACTTAGCTCCAGCTCCTCCAGTGATCTTGTCCCAGTTCTCCCTCAGCTTCCTCCAGTCCTGTCCCTCCAGCGCCTTGTTGGCGAGGGCAGGTCCCTGGATAGCCTTGTTGGCGTACACACCCATGGGGTAGGACTCCACGTACGCGCGGTTGACCGCACCGCCGGCGCAGATGAACGGGATGTTGATGCCCTTCTCCTGCAGGCGGTCCGCGACCTTGGGGAACGCGGACATGGTGGTGGTCATCAGCGCGGTGCCGGTGACGACGTTGGGCTTCTCGGCCTCCACGGTCTTGACGACGTCCTCAACAGCGACATCTCTGCCCATGTCGATGACGTTGTAGCCGTTGGACTTCAGGAGCACAGCGGCAATGTTCTTGCCGATGTCGTGGGGGTCGCCTTCCGCGACGTGCATAACGATCTTGCCCCTCATCTCCCGAGCGCCAGTCATCTTGGACTCGCAGAGCTTCACACCGCGGTCCATGGCGTCGGCGGCGACCATGACGTGCGGCAGGTAGTAGATACCCCGCCCGTACAGTTCTCCGACTACGTCCATGCCCTTGATCAAGCCCTGCTCGATCACTTCCTCAGGTCCGTACTTTCCGAGGGCAGCGGTGACGTCGTCCTGCACATTCTTATAGCGCATAAAGACGACGTCCTCGGCTACCTTCTTGAGTGCGGGGTCCTTAGGAACCATCTTGGCAGCTAGCTCCTCCGGGGTCTCCTTTGCCTCCGCCTGAATATCATAGCGGCGCAGAACCCGGTCATAGTTTACACTCTTCAGGTCTATCATGCTCGCACCTCAACCCTATCCTCCTATAGGGTGTGGGGCACCTTTCGGTACCCTTGTTCAGCAAATTTCAATTCTTTGTATTTGTAGCTAACTCCCCGTTGTAAGAACATTAACGGCATCAAGATATTTTCTGTCCAGTTACTAAATATCTAGTTAGATAATGTTAAATCCAGCGAAGCAAGACCGAAAAAAAGCGGTGCCGGGAAGGCCTCGTACGGTCGGTCTCGCGGTAAGGCCATTGTGCCGGACCTACCTATGATCAAGGCCAAGGCGCCCGGAATTTTCCGCCCTTGCGTAAATCCATATTAATAATGAAGTGATGTTACACGCTGCTAGATAAGCAAAAAGGGCATATCGCCGTTGTAACTAACAATAATCGTGAAATAACTGACGCTAGCTGATTCGTTTTGGTGCCTGAGGTCGGTGGCTCAACTTTCCTCCTAAGCAGTTTTCTGAATCCCCACCACACCGGCCTTGGGCACCTACATCCTCCCACCTCCAGGGAAAGGGTTATTGTCACATGAAGCTCATGCCACGCCCATGGCCATAGAGGACGAGGTGCTCTCTCGGATCACTCCCACTCCCGAGCAGAGGCGGGCCGTGGACGAGGCGGTGGCATCGCTCCTGGATAGGACGAAGGCGCGGGCCTCCGAGAAGAGGGCCGATCTGGAGGTGATGGTGGTGGGGTCGGTGGCCAAGGACACGTTCGTCCAAGACCCTGACATCGACATCTTCGTGCTCTTCCCGACCACGGTCGAGCGCCACGAGCTGGAAAGGATCGGCCTGGAGATCGGCCGGGAGGTCCTAGGGGACGGTGAGGAGAGGTATGCAGAGCATCCTTACACCCACGGCACCTGGGGCGGCCTAGAGGTCGACCTGGTGCCCTGCTACCACATCTCCGACCCCTCCCAGCTCCGCTCCGCGGTGGACCGGACGCCTTTCCATACCCGTTACATCAAATCAAACCTGAAGCAAGGGCAGCACGACGACGTCCGTCTGCTCAAGCAGTTCATGAAGGGGGTGGGCACCTACGGGGCGGAGGCGAAGGTCCAGGGATTCTCCGGCTACCTCGTCGAGCTGCTGGTCATCCGATACGGCACCTTCAGAGGCGTGCTCCAAGCCGCTGCGGGATGGAAACCGGGCATCGTGCTGAGCCTGGGAGAGAAGGGGAGGAGGTTCGAAGAACCGTTCGTCTTCTACGACCCCGTGGACAAGGACCGCAACGTCGCCTCCGCCCTCTCCCTGGACAGCCTGGCCAGGTTCATCTACGCCGCCCAGGAGTACCTCCGCTCGCCGTCGGTACGCTTCTTCTTCCCTCGCCCCCGGACCCCGCTGACGGTGGACGAGATGCGAGGAATGGTAAAGGCCAGGGGCACTGCCGTGCTGGTGGTCCGGCTGGACCGCCCGGCCCTCACCGACGATAACCTCTATCCACAGCTCAGGCGCACCCTCGACGGGGCCGTCGACCTGCTGGAGAGGGGAGGCTTCAAGGTCTACGACCGGGCGTTCCATGCCGACGAGACCCTCTGGCTTATCATCGAACTGGAGAGCTCGACCCTCCCCCGGGCGGTGCGGCGGGACGGCCCCCCAGCGTGGATCGCCAACGCCCGCTCGTTCTTGGACAAGTGGACAGGCCGAGGGCTGAGCGAGCCGTTCCTCGATAACGGGCGGTGGAAGGTGTTCGTCGAGCGCGAGCACACCGAGGCGGCCAGGCTCATCGAGGACCGGTTGGCCAGCGCGGCCCTGGGCAGCGACCTGAGAGGGCTGGCGGGGCTCAGCGCGAGGGCCGGGGAGGAGGCCATCGACGAAACGAGCAGGGGGGCGGTGTCGGCCCTCCTGGATAAAAGGAAGAACTGGGACGTTTAGGCTCACGCCGTGAACGGCTCGTTCATCAGCATGATCCAGATGCCCAAGGCCAGCAGGATGAAGATGGCGATGTTGCCGGCCAGGAGGCCCTTGCTGATGACGGAGGGGTCGATCTTGAGCAGGGGGTACAGGCGGGGCAGCAGCGCCGCGCCGGCCACGATGATCACGAAGGCAAGGACCTGCAGGTCCCCCAGCAGCATCCCGACCCCGAAGGCGATGATGCCGAAAACCACGGCCAGAAGAGCGCTGATCATGAGGGACTTGGTACCCTTGATGTCGTTCTCGAGAAAGGCCTTCTCGTCGAACTCAGGGGGGACCCACTCGTAAGCCTCCTCCTCCTTCTCACCCTTTCTCTTCTTCTTGGCCATCGAGTGACCCTAAACGCGAGCGGCTAATAAACCTTTTCTAGAAGGAGTCCGCCGACCAGCAGCCAGATGATGGGCCTGCGTCCGGAGGAGCAAGGTCAGGCCGGGCGTTCGATCGGCCTCGGGAGATAGGGCGGCGAGAGCGCTCGTCTTTCGGCCCTCCCCGACGTGCTGGCTACCTACTTGTAGCAAGTAGTTTCAATCATCCGGGGGGGCTCTTTTATACCTCGATGCGATTGGTGAGGACGAAGGTGCACAAATGCCCGGAACCAGCATAGAAGAGTTGCCTGGAGTTGGACCCGCAACTGCCGAGAAGCTGCGTGATGCCGGCTATGTCGACCTGATGGCCATCGCGGTGGAGTCACCCAAGGTGCTCTCCGAGGTGGCGGAGATCGGGGAGAGCACAGCCGTCAAGATCATAGCCGCGGCCAAGCAGGCCGCCGACGTCGGCGGGTTCGAGACTGGAGACACGATACTGGAGAGGCGGAGGAACATCAGCAAGCTGACCTCCTGTTCGAAGGCCTTCGACGAGCTCATGGGAGGCGGCCTGGAGACCCAGTCCATCACCGAGTTCTTCGGTGAGTTCGGGAGCGGCAAGACCCAGATCTGCTTCCAGCTGGCGGTCAACGCCACCCGCCCGCTGGAGGACGGTGGCCTCGACGGCGAGGTGTTCATCATCGATACCGAGAACACCTTTCGCCCCGAGAGGATCGTCCAGATGGCCACCGCGCTCGACCTCGATCCCGAAGAGGTGCTCAAGAAGATCCATGTGGCCAGGGCGTTCAACTCCCACCACCAGATGCTGCTGGTGGAGAAGGCCCAGGAGCTGGCCGCCAACATGAAGGTCCGCCTGCTCATCGTCGACTCCCTCACCGCCCACTTCCGCGCCGAGTACGTCGGCCGGGGTGCCCTGGCGGAGAGGCAGCAGAACCTCAACAAGCACATGCACGACCTGCTGAGGTTCGGCGACCTGAACAACGCGGTCATCGCCGTCACCAACCAGGTGTCCGCCAAGCCCGACGCCTTCTTCGGCGACCCCACCCGGCCGATCGGCGGGCACATCGTGGGCCACGCCGCCACCTACCGGCTGTACCTCAGGAAGAGCAAGGGAGGCAAGCGCATAGCAAGGTTAATTGACTCCCCTAACCTTCCCGAGGCCGAGGCGGTCATCAGCGTTGGCGAGGACGGCATCAGGGACTGAGGCGGGAACGCTTTCCCTCGGAGGGAGAGCGTGAGCCAAACCCCTTTTCTATTCGAGCTGTCAGGGGAGCATCCCTCCCTGCCCCTGGCCGAGGCGATCGCCTGTTGCCTCGCCGAGGCCGGCTCGTTCTCTTTGTTGGGACAAGGACCAGGCTATGCCCTCCTGGCGTTCCCTGAGCGGTTCGCCAGGCCCATAGGCCAGCGCATCGCCCTGACCCATCGCATCGGGGCTCACCTGGCCTCTTGCGAGCCGTCCGAGGCGGCAGCGGTGGCCGCGGGCCTCGAGCTGCCGGAGGGCTCGTTCGCGGTGCGGGTGAAGCGGCACGGGCAGTGCCATCCGGAGGTGGACTGTAATCGCCTGGCCTCGACGGTCGGAGCAGCCCTGGCCCGCGGAAGGAGGGTCGACCTGGCCCGCCCCGAGGTCGAGGTCCGCCTGCTGCTCTCCGACCGCCTGCACTTCCACGTCACGAGCCACACGGTGAACCGCAGTAGCTTCGAGGCCCGCAAGGTGGCGGAACGGCCGTTCTTCTCGCCCATATCGCTCCACCCCCGCTACGCCCGCGCCCTGGTCAACCTCACCCGGGTGAGGCGGGGCGAGCGCCTCCTGGACCCGTTCTGCGGCACCGGGGGCATCCTCATCGAGGCCGCATCCATCGGGGTGCGGGCGGTGGGCTCGGACCTCGACCCCGCGATGGTGGAGGGGTGCAAGGACAACATGCGCCACTTCGGCCTGGAGTGGGATGAGCTGGAGGTGGCCGACGTGGGCACCATCGACGAGGTCTTCGAGGACATCGCCGCGGTGGCCACCGATCCTCCCTACGGACGCTCGGCGAGCACGATGAAGGAACCGGTGGCCGACCTGTACACCCGTGCCCTTCCCGCCATCTCGCGGGTGCTGGCGCCGGGCCAGGGGGCGGGCGTGGTGCTGCCCCGCCCCTGCCCGCACAGCCACGACGGCCTGGAGCTGGTGGGGACGCACGAGCAGCGGGTCCACCGCTCCCTCACCCGCCACTACTGCCTGTTCACCCGACGGTGACGTTGAGCACCAGGTCCCGCACCGCGCCCTCGCTGGCCGCGTGAAGCTGGAGGTCCCTTGCGCCGGGCGTGGCGTCCACCGCCAGGCGCACCGTCACGTTGGCGGCGCCCTCGTAGGCCAGCGGCACGGTGAGCCGGTTGGTGGCGTTGGCGCCATCCTCCAGGAATATCGAACCCCGCCAGCTGCCAGGGACGTCGTTGAGGGTCAGCTGGACGACGCTATCAGTGTTGCCCGCGTTCGTCAGGACGATCCGTACCTCGATCACCCCTCCTGGAGGGACGGTGACGTTGGCGCCGCCGACCGCGTCCATGTCGAAGGAGTGATCGGCCTGGATGGCGAACATGGGGGTGGGCACGAAGGTCGCCGCGAAGACCACCAGGACCGCCGCCCCGATCACCTTGGCCCGCGGCCCCGGCGGGGTGATGTCGTTGAGCGGGGCGGGGTGGTTGAGGCCGAGCATCACCACCAGCAGGCCGAACAGCAGCCAGCCGCTGTAGGCCACGAAGGAGAGCACGACGAGCAGACCGCCGACCGCGTAGCTCAGGTACTTCGCCCGGTCCCCCAGCAGGCCCCGGGCGACGTGCCCGCCGTCAAGCTGGCCCGCCGGCAGCAGGTTGATGGCGGTGACGAAGAAGCCCACCCAGGCGGCGAAGGCGGTGGGGTGCAGGGGCACTCCCTCCGGCAGAGGTATGAACATGGCCAGCAGCTGGTACAGCGGCTGGATCACGATGGCCATGAGCCCCTCGTCACCGACCGGCCCGTCCAGGGGCTGGCCCAGGGAGGTGAGGTAAAGGCCGAGGAGCGCCACCGGCAGGGTGACGGCCAGGCCGCCCAGGGGTCCCGCCGCCCCGATCTCCACCAGCGCTCGGCGGCTGGGCATGGGGTCGCGCATGGAGATGAACGCGCCCATGGTGCCGAAGGGCGGCAGGAACGGGATGAAGTAGGGCAGGGAGGCGTCCACGCCGTTGCGCTTGGATGCGTAGTAGTGAGAGAGCTCGTGCACCCCCAGGATGGCCATGAGGGGCACGGCGAAGAACAGCGCGCCCCACAGGAGGTTGCTGAGCGAGAGGAGCTCGGCCGAGCGGGAGTAGTCGGCCCACAGCGCCATCCCCGCCAGGGTGGTGGTGGCGAAGGTGGCGGCGAGCAGGGCGCGGTTGATCCACAGGTTGGCCTGGCGGGCGGGAGGGCGGCGCACGATGGTGATCTTGTGCTCCCCTCCCTCGTACCGTATGAAGGGCACGAAGCCCATGGCCTTGAGCTCCCGCCTCAGGGCGTCGAACCCCGCGTCCACCGCCCCGGCCGGCGCGGTGATCATCATCGTCACCGCCTGGTAGCTCACGCTGACGTCGTAGACCGGAAAGTGCTTGGCCACCGCCTGCCGGAGCTTCTCGACCTCGGCGGCGGGGTCCTCGGGCGGCATCATGCTCTCCTCTAAGGCCGCGACCGGTTTAAAGCCACCGACCTCGACGTCCTGCCGGCAAGGTTTCTTTACGCCCCGGGCCGATACCGGTGCGGTGGGCCGATGCAGTACGATGAGCTGGACCAGACCACCCGCGCATGGATGATGGAGGAGTTCAGGGCGGAGGAGGCCGCCCTCCCGTACCGCAGCCCGGCCCTGTCCAAGGTGGGCCGGGAGCGCTTCGCTGACCTGATGGCCGAGGCCATCGAGCACGGCGACGAGGACAGCCTGGCCCGCTCCCTGGTCGATCCGGCGCTGTGGGCGGAGTGGGAGCCGGCGCCGCGGGGCGGGGTCCGCCGCACCGTTCCAGAACGCGCGGCGGTGGTCCTCGCCCGCCTGGAGTTCAACACCTGGTACGTCCGGGGGCTGTGCCGCCGCCTCCTGGAGGAGGGCGAGGAGCTGTGCCAGGTGTACCGGGCCTGGGACGGCGACGGCTCGCCCGACGAGTGCGACGCCCTGGAGAACAAGTTGCTGCCGGTCGCCCCCATCTACCGGGCCCACCGGGCCAAGTACCACCCGACGATGAGGCCGGAGGCGTTCTCCATCCCCTCGGGGCCGGGGTGCAAGCACTCAGTGCGAAGGGTCCCAGCCGACGTGAAGGCGCTCATCGAGCGCGAGGAGCGGGAGTTCGGCGGCTCGTTCCGCTCGCGCTGACGAGGCCAGTGGGTCCAGCTCCCCCGGACGATCTCGCGGTACCCGATGTCCAGGCGCATGCCCACAACGAAGACAGCGCTCTTGTTTTTGAGACCGGTCGGCGGTCCTGACGACGAAAGGCATTATTACGGACATATTAATCGCCCCTCCGTGAACAAGTACCTCCAGCTGTTCAGGCTGGGCAACTGCGTCATGGGCGTGATCGGCCTGCTGTTGGCCTCCCTCATCGCCGCGGGCACCGACGTCGTCAACCACTTCCCCCAGCTGGCGCTGGCATGCGGCGTGGTGTTCTTGTTCATCATCGGCGGCAACTCCCTCAACGACTTCCTCGACCGGGAGATCGACCGCACCGCCCACCCTGAGCGCCCCCTCCCCTCCGGACGGATGCGCCCGGTCACCGCGGCGCGGATCGCCGTCCTCGCGTTCATGGGCTCGGTCGCCCTGGCCGTCCCCCTCCCGCTGGACGCCTTCCTCATCGTCATCTCGGCGGTGTTCATCATCCTGGCCTATGAGACGGTGACCAAGAAGCGGGGCCTCACCGGCAACCTGTCCATCGCCTGGCTGACCGGGGCGCTGTTCCTGCTCGGCGGGGCGGTGGTCGGCCAGCTGGAGGCGGTGATCGCCATCGCCGCCATGGCCTTCCTGGCCACCCTGGGGCGGGAGATCGTCAAGGACGTCCAGGACATGGGCTCGGACGCCGACCGGAGGACCTTGCCCCAGCGCATCGGGGCCCGGCGGGCGGGGGTCGTTGCCAGCGCGGCCTTCCTCGTGGCGGTGGCCCTGAGCTTCGAGCCGTTCCTCCAGGGACGGTTCGGGTACCCCTACCTGGCGGCGGTCCTGGCGGCCGATGCAATATTTATATACTGCTCCGCGGTTCATTTCCGGGACCCCAGGCAGGGCCAGTCATGGGCGAAGAGGGGGATGCTCGTCGCATTGGTCGCGTTCCTGTTGGGAGGATTGCTATGAACGTCAAAGAGACCCTGCAAGAGAAGATGAAAAAGGGGACCCTCCACATGACCCTGATCGACCCGGCCAAGCAGGCGCCGGAGAAGGCGGGGGAGATCGCTGGGGTGGCCTTCGAACTGGGCACCGATGCGATCATGGTGGGCGGTTCCACCGGGGTCACCCAGGAGAACCTCGACGCCACCGTCCTGGCAATCAAGGCCCGGGTCAAGGTGCCGGTGATATACTTCCCCTCGGGAGCCAACGCCATCTCTCCCCACGCCGACGCCATCTACTTCATGAGCATGCTCAATTCCCGCAACATCAGGCACGTGGTGAGGGAGCAGGCCATGGGCGCCCCCATCGTGCGCAAGCTCGGGTTGGAGCCGCTGTCGATGGGCTACATCATCGTGGCCCCGGGCATGAAGGTCGGGGAGGTCGGAGAGGCCGACTGCATCCCCCGCGACGACGCCAAGCTCGCCGCCGCCTACGCCCTGGCCGCCCAGTACATGGGCATGGGCTCGGTGTACCTGGAGGCAGGGAGCGGGGCTCCTCAGGCAGTACCGGAGGACATGATCCGGGCGGTCCGGGCGGCCGTGGACATACCCCTCCTGGTGGGCGGGGGCATAAGGGACGCGGAGACCGCGGCCCGGGTGAAGAACGCTGGCGCCAACATCGTGGTCACCGGCACCGTCGTCGAGAACGGCAACTTCCGGAACCGGCTGGAGTCGATCATCCGGGCGCTCAAGGACTAGAGCATTCCCAGCAGCAACTCGTGGATGCGGGTGTCGCCCGACAGCTCGGGATGGAAGCTCAACGCCAGTAGGTTGTCCTGCCGCGCCATGACCACTTTGCCGTCGTAGGTGCACAGCGTCCGGCAGCCCGGCCCAGTGCGGGTGATGACCGGTCCCCGGATGAACACGCCTGGAAAGGGGGAGTTCAGTCCGTCGATGTGGAGGGACGCTTCGAACGACTCCCGCTGCCGGCCGAAGGCGTTGCGGTCCACGGCCATGTCCATGAGGCCGAGGAGGCGGGTCTCGGTCTTGCGCACCTCCTCGTCGCCTTCCGACGCCAGCAACACGCACCCGGCGCAGGTGCCCATGATGGGCACGCCCTCCCGCCCCATCCTTACCAGCGGCTCGTGCAGGCCGAAGCGCCGCAGAAGCTTGGAGATCGTGGTGCTCTCCCCACCCGGGATGACCACGCAGCTGGCGCCGGCCAGTTGCTCTGGCCTGCGCACCGCGACGGCCTCCCCGGCGAGGCCCAGGTTGGCCATGGCCCGTTCTAACGCACGGACATGCTCCGGCGCGGCCCCTTGCACCGAGATGACGGCGGCCCTCATGCGCCCTGGCACGTCCGCCGCGCTCAAGAAGCTTTCGCCGTGTCGTACAGCGGGCGCAGGTCGGAGATGGTCTTGGACTTGGGGGTGAACTCGCTCTCTCCGGGCGGGCGGATGACCACCACCGGCTCGAGCACCAGGTCGTTCTCCCTTGCCGCCTGGATCTCGTCCAGGGCGTTGATGGCCTCCAGCACCTTCTTCCGGCCCTCCTCGGTATCGCCCTGGTACTCCACGGTGAAGGTCATGCGGTCCCGGAAGCCCTCCTTCTCCAGCACCATGCGGTAGCTGACCGCCCCCTCCACCGCCAGGATGGCCTCGTCGAACAGCAGCGGGTACACCTTCTGCCCGTACCCGATCTTGGTCTGGGCGTCCAGCCGGCCGCGGGGCTTGTCGACCTTGCCCAGGGTGCGGAAGCCGCAGGGGCAGGGCGGCTCGATGGTGTGCGAGAGGTCGTAGCTGCGGTACCGGATGAGCGGCGTCCCCTCCATGGCCAGGGAGGTGTACAGGAGCTCGCCCTGCTCGCCGTCCTTGAGGTGACGACCGGTCCCTGGCTCCACGCACTCCACCAGGAAGTCGGCGTCGTTGATGTGGTGGCCCGAATACTGGTCGCACTCGATGGTGGTGGCCAGGCCCATCTCGGTCATGCCGTAGACGGAGAGGACGGGACACCCCCAGGCCGCGATCATCTCCCGGCGCATGGCCTCCGACAGCGGCTCGGCGCAGCAGATGACCACCTTCATGCCGAAGGCCCGGAGGTCGTACTTGCCCTTGGCCAGCACGGTGACCCGGTGGAGGAAGGAGGTCAGGCCGATCATCGCGGTGGTGCCGTTGGCCTTCATCGCCTGGAGCTGCTCGTCCAGGTCGGCGGTGGACTCCACCACCGAGCGGAACCCCGCCACCTTGCACGCTCCGTCAAGCATCAGGCCGGGGTCCCATGCCGCCACCGCCGGGAACATTATCTGGAGGGTGTCGTCGCCGGTGAGCCCGACGGTCTTGAGGGCGGCGGCGATTGAATCGACGATATTGAGCACGTCGTTCTGGGTGTAGAACAGCCGCTTCCGGGTGCCCGAGGTCCCGGTGGTGGTGAACGCGCGCATGACCTTGCTCTGAGAGACGCACAGGAAGGTGAACGGCTCAGCGGCCAGGTCGGCCGGCTCGGTGACCGGTATCTTCTCCAGGTCCTCCCAGGTCTGGATGTCCTCAGGCCGGATGCCCGCCTGCTCGAACTTCTTCTGGTAGTAGTAGGAGTTCGCCATCACGTAGGCCATCTGCTTACGCAGCCGGTGCAGCTGGTACTGCCGGAGGTCGGCGCGGGTGACCGCTCCCAGCTCCTCCCGCCCGATGGCCTGCCGGAGCTCGGGCGAGCGCTTGAACTCCTCCCGCACCTTGTTGTGCACCCACACCTCCAGGGCGTTCTCGGTCCCAAAGGCGATCTTGTGGGAGGAGAGCATCCGGCGGACGAAGAAGAGCTTGAGGCGCTGCATCACGGACATTGTCCCCTCAACTGCTGGCCGGCCTTTAGGCTTTGCCCTGTGGCCCCCGCAGGGCCTCGCTGACCGCCTTGGACAGCGCCTCGATGGCGTACGGCCGGGGCAGGGCCACGGCGAAGCCGTGAGCGGCGGGGGCGGCCATCGCGGGGTCGGCGAGGTCGCCGGAGGACGCGATGAGCTTCAGCTCGGGGTTCTCCCTCGCCATCTGGATGACCGCGTTTCGGAGGCCGGGAGCGCCCACGTCGGCGATGAGCGCCTGGAAGGGCTGCCCCTCCCGGGCGGCGGCGAGGACCGCTGAAGCCTCGGCTCCGTCCCTGGCCACTTCCACGGTGTAGCCGAGGTGGCGGAGCATGTCCCCGGTGGCCTCCAGCACTCCCTCGTCGCCGTCGACCAGCAGCACCTTGCCGCGGCCAGGGACCAGCTCGGCCGGCCGGTAGGGCGCGGGCTCCGGGCGCTCCGCGATCGACGGCTCCTGCCCCCGGGCGGCGGCGTGCAGCTCGCTGACCAGCCGCCCGACCTCCGCGGAGGCCCGCTCGATCTGGCCCAACTGCGAGAACATGCGGCCTTCGGGGATGACGTACTCCTTGGCAAGGGAGACGCATCCCGTGATGACGGTGAGCGCGTCGTTGAGGCGGCGGGCGATGTCCACCGCGCGGTCGGCCGCGGGACCGGCCGCGGTTGCGGCCGTCGGGGCGGCATCCCTCTCCTGCTCCCTCTCCACCAGGGCGGCCTCTGCTAGCATAAGATCGGTGCGGTCGGAGGCCACCTCCATGAGGTACAGCGGCCGACCCTGGGCATCCCGGACCGCCGACAGCGATACGGTGGCGCAGGCGATGTCGCCGTACCGGCGCACGTACCGCTTGCGGAGGGTGACCGGGGCTTCACCGGACATCGCCCGCCGGTACGCCTCCGAGCTCTCCACCAGGTCGTCGCGGTGGGTGAGCTCGCGGTACGACCGTCCGATCACCTCGCCGGCCTCCCGGCCGACCAGGGCGCAGAAGGCGCCGTTGGCCTCGAGGACCTTGCCCTCGGGGTCGATGCAGGCGATCGCCGCGACGGTCTGCCCGAGGAGGGCGCCCAGGCGGGCGGTGGCGTCGGCCAGCTCCTTGCTGGTCTTGGCGAGCGAAGCCTCCAGGAGGGCGACCTTGGCAAGGGCCTCGTCGACGCCTTCCTGGTCCCTCGTCACCTCGCTGGCGTTCAGTGCCTGGGTCAGCCGGGCGACCTCGTCCTCGGCCTTGCTCAGGCGCTGTTTCAGCATGCTGATCTCGATCCCCTTTGCGGTGATGATGGCGGTGCGCTCGTCCTCTTTGGACCGCAGTGCGCGGATCTCGTTGCGCAGCCTCCCGAGCTCGGAGTCCGTGGCCCGGAGCTGCACCGCGAGGCCGTCCTTCTCCTGCACGAGCAGATCGAACGACCGTTCGAGGTCCTCCTCCCGGGCCCGGCTAGTCGCCAGCTCGGCCCGGGTGCCCTCGAGCAAGGTGGCGGCGTTGGCCAGCTCGGCCTCCTTCTCCCGGAGGCGGTCCTGCAGCGTTTCGACCTCAGCGAGATGGCGTTGCACCTCGGCCCGAGCCGAGGCGAGCTCCTCGTTCTGCTGCCCCTGAACCTTCTCCATCCCCCCGACCGCGGCCCTGAGGGGCTCCAGCTCCTTATGCGCGGCGGCCAGCTCCCCGGCCATGGTCTCCAGCCGGGCGCTCATCGCCCCCACCTCGGCCCGCTTGGCCTCCAGGGCGTCCAGGGCGTCCCGCTCCCGGGACCTCAAGGCACGGAGATCGTTGCGCAGCATGCCGAGCTCGGAGCCACGCGCATCGGCCTGGGCGACCAGGGCGGCTTGGGCCTCCTCGGAGCGAACGACCATCTCGGCCAGCTCGTTCGTCCTGCTGTCGAGGAGCGAGCGAAGTTCTTTCGCCTCAGTGGCCTTGGCGGCGAGGTCGACCGAGAGGGCGGCCACCCGCTCATCCTTGGCCGCCGCGGCGGCCAGAGCATCCTGCTCCCTGGCGCGTAGCTCCCGGACCTCGTTCTGCAGAACGCCGATCTTGCTTTCCAGCTCCTCGCGCAGGCGGGCCAGCTCTTCCTCCTTCTCCTCCGCCCTGGCCCTGAGGGCCCGCAGCTCGGCGGTGGCGGCGTCCAGTCGGGCGCGGGCCTGCTGCGCCTCGTCCTTCCCGGCGGCGAGGGCGTCCAAGGCGTCCCGCTCCCGGGAGCGGAGCATCCGGACCTCGTTGCGCAGCATGCCGAGCTCGGAGCATCTCGCCGCGAGCCTGCCCTCCTGTTCCTCGTATCGGGCAGCGGCCTCGGCCAGATCGGCGGCCTTGGCCTCGAGGAGCGCGCGGAGCTCGGGCACCTCGGCCCCGGTGGACTCGGCAACGGCCTGGGCCGCGGCCAGCTCCTCGCGGAGGCGGGCCAGCTCGGCCTCCAGGTCTCTCTGCTCCTGCTGCAGGAGCTCCTGACGGGCGTGCAGCCCGGCCATCTCGGTCTCCCTCTCGCCCATGGCGGCGATTGCCTGCTCCACCGCGGCCTGGCGTTCCGACAGCTCGAGCCTGAGCCGCTCCAGCTCTTGAGCGGACTCCAAGCGCTCGCCCTCCTTCCGACCCAGCGCCTCGTTCAGGGCGGCCATGGCGGCATCACGCTCGGCCACCACCCCGCGGAGCTGTCCGGCCTCGGCCTCCAGCTCGGCGATGCGAGCCTCCGCGGTCGCCACCTGGGCGGCCGCCTCCTCCATCCGCTGGCGGCTCTCATCGATCGCCCGCTTGGAGGCCCTTCGCCCGGTGATGTCCCGGTCGATGCCGCGGTAGCCGCGGAAGGTGCCGTCAGGGTCGAACAGCGGCGCCCCGCTCATCTCCAGGTAGACCGAGTGCCCGTCACGGTGGCGTGCCCTCTTTTCCAGCGCGGTTATGGGGGCACGGGAGGACAGGGCCGGGACCAGCACGGCGGCCACGCTCTCGGCGTCCTCCGGGTGTACCAGGTCCATCGGGGTCAGGCCGAGCACCTCCTCGACCTGCAGGCCGAGGATGTCCCGGATACGGGGAGAGGCATAGGTGTAGGTGCCGTCCTCGCCCAGCTCCCAGGCCCAGTCCGAGGTCCGCTCGGCCAGGTCGTTGAAGCGCTGGGCGGCCTGGGACAGGGCAAGCTCCACTTCCATTCGGGAGCGGGTCTCCTGCTCCAGCCGGTCCTGCAGCTGGGCCAGCTCGCTGTCCCTTACCTGCAGCTCCGCCTCCGAGGCGGAGGAGCTGCGGATGCTCTCCATGATGCGCTCCAGCTCCACCACGGCGTGCTCTCCCTTCAGCACCTGCTCGGGGGACACGAAGAACGGGTTGTGGTATACCGCGCCCTCGGCCACCACCTTGGGGTGGGTGCGGAGGGCCCACAGGAGCGCCTCTGCGGAGAAGGCGCGGCGGTCGTATTGGCAGATGATGCGCACGCAGATGCCGGGGCTCAGGGCGCTCAGCTTGGCCTCGTACTCGGCCCACCGCTCCACCCCCGGGACGTTCTCCAGCGTCCAGGACATGTCGGTCATGATGCGCATGGCCGTGAAGCCGTAGGAGCGGGCGAGGTCGGCGACGTTGGTGATCACCCGGAGGGTCCACTCGGGGTCGAACCGTCCCGTCTTGAAGTAGATCTCGCCCTTGTGGGTGAGGATGAGCCCGCCCGCTTCCACCGCCTTGTCCACATCGATGTGCTCGGCCTTGAGCGCTTCCACGATTTCCTGGTCGTCCTCCTGGCCGGAGATGTAGAGGCACAGCTCCCCCTTCTCCAGCCCGACCTTGATGAGCGGGGTGACGGCAGCGAGCCGCTCCTCGGCGGTCTCGTAAATAAGTGCGATGTGGTCCTCTGAGCCCGTCCGCTCGGGCCCAGCTTCAAGCGTTGTACCGTCACTGACCGTGTCAACCATGATGTGCATCCTCCGGCGCCCTTGCTACGCTGGGCTATCCCAGGAGTATAAATACCCGGGACCGGCAGGGCCTTATTAAGACATAAAGCTCTCGTCCTGAATATGGGTGCGTGTATTTTTCTCAGGCCATGGAGCCTGGAACGATGCCGCCGCGCCAAGTATTTGTGCCGGCCGGCGGATACTCGGTACGATGATCCCGGACCTCAAGTCCGCCGCCGCTGAGATCAAGCGGGCGATCTCCCTGTCCACCAACCCGGTGGGGATCAAGCTGCTGAGCAGAGCGAGCGAGCTGGTGGACCTGCCGGGGGTGCGCACGCTGACCTCGACCTCGCCCTGCCACATGGCCGCCATCGCCCGCTACGGCGGCGTCGACGCGGTGGTCGGGGCCTCCGCCCAGGCCACCAAGTGCGTGTGGGGCGCGGCATGCTTGGGCATGGTCAAGACGCCCCAGCGGCTGGCGGAGGGGGACCTCTACCTGCCGTTCGTGGAGAGCGAGGAAGCGGCCCGGAACCTTCACCGGGGCCTCACTGTCATCGGCGAGGAGGGAGCGAGGTACGCCGGGGTGGTCATGGGTCCGCTGGACCGCATGCCGGTGCCGCCCGATGCGGTGGCCATCTACCTCCGGCCGGCCCAGGTCCTCCGCCTGATCATCGCCTTCGCCTACAAGCACGGGGAGCCGGTGAGGAGCGTCATGACCGGCCAGGCGTCGGTGTGCTCGGCGGTGGCCCGGGCGGTGCTGGGAGGCCACGTCACCGTGGACATCCCCTGCATCGGCGACCGCACCTACGGCCTGGTGCAGGAGGACGAGCTGGTGATGGTCTTCCCGGCATCGAGGCTGCCCGAGCTCGTCGAGGGTCTTAGGGCCACGGAGGCCTCGGCCGGGTACCCCTACGCGCCGTTCCTGCGGTGGTCGGCCATCTTCCCGCCCGCCTTCGAGCCCCACCGCGGAGAGCTGGATGGATAAGTTCCGGCAAAGGCTTAAGTCGGTCGAATGGTTAATGGGCGCATCGGAGGAAGAGAATGGTACTGACCGACCACATGAGGCAGGCTGGCGTCACCCCTGCGCTTCTCAAGACCACCAAGAAGATCACCTGCCCCCGCTGCGGGATGGAGTTCTCCCTCTTCCAGTCCCGGGCCATCGCCTGCAAGGGCTGCCCGCAGGCCTCCTTCGGCTGCCAGATGGCGAGGTGCCTGCGCTGCGACCACGAGTTCCCCCTGCAGGGCCCGCTGACCAAGGACTGGGAGAAGCAGAAGCTCCTCGCCGACTACATGAACAACATCGTCGGCAAGTACAACACGAGCGTGGGCAAGAGCGGCAGACGCTGAGCCCCTAGCGCCTCGGCCGGCGGGCTGGGGCCGCTCGTCCTCTTTATTTTAAAAAACGATCCTCACCGGCCGCGAGCCCTTGGGGGCTGGCGATGGCCGGCAGGAAAAGGGAAGTGGTTTATCCCTTCTGCGCGTACTTCTCCAGGATCTCGTGGCGGTAGAGGGTCTTCCCGTGCACGCTGTTGATGTTGAACAGGCAGAACGGGACGAGCTTGCCGTCCGGGGTGACGGTGTGGATGCAGCACCCCTTCAGCCGGTCGGTCTCCACGTTCCAGACATCCTGGAAAGGCATCGAGGAGATGGTGAGGTAGTTGGTCCGGGCCCGCTGGATGAACGCGTCCCAGGTGCCCTCCCCGCCGCTCGAGCCCATGGTCTCGTCGAGGTACCGCCACAGGTCGCTGATCTCCCGCCGGGTCTTGGTGGCCACGCAGCAGGTGTCCTTGGGCGGGCCCATGGCCCGGTGGGTCAGGGGGAACAGCGAGCCGTCCTCCATGAGCACGGACATGGACTTGACGTCGCAGTGGACGTTGGTGCACGAGGTCGGTATGAAGTTATCCACCCTCAGCTCGCCCTTGGTCTGCCGCTCGATCTCCTTCAGCAGGTCGGGCAGCACGGTGCGGTTATCGTCCTGAGGAACGATGGGGTACCGCCCGAAGTAGCTGAGCGGCTGGAAGTGGATGCCCTTGACGGTGGGGATGTTCTTCTTGGCGAACTTGATGAGGTCGCCGACCTGGTGGAGGTTGATGTCCGGAGAGACCACCGTCACCAGGGTGACGCCCATCCCCACCTCGCGGCAGTTCTCGATGGCCTTGAGCTTGAAGTCCAGCAGGTCCTTCCCGCAGGTCTTCATGTACACATCGGAGGTCAGGCCGTCGAACGAGAAGTACAGCGAGTCGACCCCCGCCTCCTTGACCTCCCGCAGGTAGTCGATGTCCTGGGCGAACCGGTAGCCGTTGGTGTTGACCTCGATGAAGTCGACGCCCATGCTCTTCCCCAGGCGCACGATCTCGGGCAGGTCGTCGCGGATGGTCGGCTCCCCCCCGCTGAGCTGGATGCAGATAGGGTGACCGACCTTGTCCAGCGCGGTCTGGTACATCCCGCGGATCTGTTCCATGGTCGGGTTGAAGTGGTACCGCTCGTTGGCCGAGGCGAAGCAGATGGGGCACTTGAGGTTGCAGTCGTTGGTCACCTCGAGCACGACCAGGCAGGTGTGCTGGCGGTGCTCCTCGCATAGCCCGCAGTCGAGCGGGCACACGATGTCCTTCTTCGTGACCGAAACGTTCTCCGGCTTGGACGGCACGGGAGCGTAGCTGCTGAGGCTCTTGTAGTCGGCCACGCCCCTCCAGATTAGGACCTTGTAGTGCCCGTGCTCGGGGCAGGTCTTCTCCAAGTACACGTTGTCGTTCTCAGCGACCTTGACCGCCGGGATGACCTTCAGGCACTCCGGGCACAGGCTGTCCGTCTCCCCTATCTTCTCGCTCATGTGATCGACCTGGATTGGCCCCGAGAAAGCGTTCCCGCTAATTGATGGTTTCGTGGACGGAACAGGCGCTGGTATTGATAAAAGGTGAAGAAAAAAGGTTGAGAAGGGCCGCGGAGCGGCCGGAAGGTGTTTACGCCCTCTTCTTCTCGAAGAGGCCCTCAGCGGCCGCGATGGTCTGGACGGCGAGGTACTCCTCGACCCAGACATCGCCGCACTTCGGGCAGACGAGCGCGGGGCCGGTCCTGGTGATGCCCATGTAGGACATGTTGGCAGAACCGTTGATCGCCTTCTCGTTGTTGCAGTGCTTGCAGGTCCACTCGGACTGCTCGGGGGCGTCGGTGGTCTTCACCGGCTCGCCCAGGACCATCCTGTGGGAGTAAGCGGTCTGCACCTCGCCAGCGTCGTTGTAGACGGCGTAGACGGTGACCTCGCCGATGCGCTTCTTGGCGAGGTTGGTGCCGTTCTTGGAGAGCTTGCGGTTGGCGGACTCAGCGGTGGCCACGACATCAGCGACGTCGGCCTCCTTGAGGCCCCTCTTGCCCATCACTTCCTTTGCGTTAGCGGAGAACTTTGCTTCCATTTTTCTCACCTCACCACTTGCCGTACGTTCCGTGGTCAGTCGCTGCCTTGGTCAGGGCAAGGATGTTGCCAGGAAGTGAGTACATCGGGCACTCGCAGGCGGTACCGAGGATGAATCCCCTCGGCGAGTCGCGGCCGGCCTTGATGGAGGTCGCAGCCTGGTCGTAGACGGCCTTCGGGTTCGGGTTGATCAGGAGCTTGGTGTCGACAGAGCCCATGATGGTGGCCCGGTTGCCGAACTCCTGCTTCAGCAGCTCAGTGGGGAACACATCCTTTCCCTTGTAGCCGATGTGGAACACGGTGAAGGGAGACCAGATCAGGTTGTGCATCTCCTTGTAGTCGGTCTCGTGGTTGCCGCAGCAGTGGTAGAAGATCTGCGGGCCACCGCCTCCCCTGAACACCCTGTCGATGTAGTACCGCATGTTGTTGACGGAGTAGTCGCGGACCGCCTCGTCAGAGAAGATGTCGTTGTTGGCCAGCACGGAGCCCAGGACGACCATGGCCATGCCGTAGTCCTTGGCAGTGCACAGCGCACCGTTCACAGCGACATCGGTGAACTTCCTGACCAGCTTCTGAGCGATGTCCGGCTCAGTGAAGGTCCACATGATGAAGTTCTCAACACCGCAGATGTGGGACGCCTCGCCGACCAGGTCGAAGCCGTAGGAGATCGGCACGAAGGTGAACGGCAGGTTCTTCTGGACGTAGTCGTAGAGCCGAACGTACTGCTGGTAGGTGGGGCCCTTCCGGACTGCGTCGACGTCGGGGACCTGGAGAGCCTCAACCTCGGCCGGGTCGCTGATGATAGGGGTCTCAGCGATTGGAGGCAGAGTGTCCTTCTGGGTCAGCTCCATCCCGAGCTCCCTGAGCCAGGGGGTGGAGTAGAACCAGTGGGTCACAGGCAGCAGGTCGTACAGCTGGTAGATGTACGCCAGGCAGTGGATACCCAGCTCGGGCTTCTCGTAGAAGTCCCGGATGGTGTAGCCGCACTGGACGGCTGCGTTCGAAAGCATAACGGGGTCGACATCAATCCTGTCGAACTTGTTGTCGACGAAGGGGTTGGCAAAGCGCTTGGTGCTCTTTGCATGCCACTCCATGTTGTATGGTGGAAATAGCTCTTCGTAGCCCATATAATCCCCAGAAACTGACAGTCTTGTAAAATATATAATTGTTATGACTCGCCAGACGGAACAATGTTCCAAACCAAACCTCTTCATCGTGTTAATATGTAACTATGAGGCATAATGAAGTAATTAATAGCAACAATGTTGCATTTTCTATGCAATATTCTTACATTCTATAATGTCCACTTGAATAACCGCGCGACTATCTCACCACTGGCAGCCCGGCCTGGCTCCAGCCTCCCATGCCTCCTAAGAGGTTTATGGGTTCCCGCCCGTGCGCCTTCAGTATGCTCGCCGCCAGGCTACCCCGCTGGCCCGTGCTGCACAGGACGGCGACGGGGCGGTCGGCGGGCACCTCCTCGATGCGCGATGGGAGGTGACCGACGAAGATGTGGTGGGCGCCTTCGACGTGGCCCTCCCTCCACTCCTTCTCCAAGCGGATGTCGAGGAAGAAAAAGGCCTCTCGGCGGGACCGCTCATGCAGCTCGGTGGCAGTGAGGGCATCAAAGTGCGCGGTGGGCAGACCGGCATTGTACCAGCCGGCCATACCTTCCCGGACATGGCCAACGATGTCGTCGTAGCCGACCCGGACCAGGGCCCGGACCGCGCTGTCGAGCTGTGCCGTGGCCTCGGCCACCAGGACCAGCGGCCGTCCGTAGGGGAGCACCCACCCGCTGTAGTGGGGAAGGATCTCCTGAGGAAGGCTGACCGAGCCGGCGATGTGAGAGGCGGCGAAGGCGGGCGGCGAGCGGATGTCCACCAGGACGAGGTCCCGCCTCGCCCCCACCTCGGCCGGGGCCATGGGAGGCACCCGGGGCAGGTGACCGAGCACTGGCTGGCCTCTCAGGTTGACGTCCTCCATGCGGCAGAAGTAGGGCGGCATCTCGAACGCCTCCCGGCGCTTGAGGGCGATGAACTCCTCCTTCCCGCTCACCATTAGGGCGGGATTCTGGGCCCGCTCCAGGCCGATGGTGCTGTCCTCCCGGGTGCCGATGGCGCTGCCGCAGGCGGAGCCCGCGCCGTGGGCCGGCAGGATGATGGTCCGGTCGCCCAGGGGGAGAAGTCGATGGAAGAGCGAATCGTACTGCCATGCGGAGAGCTCGTCGATGCGCTCGAGGCCGAACAGGTCGGTGCGGCCGACGTCCCCCACGAAGAGGGTGTCGCCGGTGAACACCGCCACCACCTCCGGGCCGGCGGTGTTGTCGACCACTGCGTAGCAGACGCTCTCCGGGGTATGCCCGGGAGTCTCCATCGCCCGCACCGTGACCTGGCCCAGCCTGATCTCCTGGCCGTCGCGGACGCGTTCGCCGTAGCCGAAGTCGAGGTCGCCATGCAGGACCGCCGCCCCGGTCAGCGCCTGGAGCTCCCTCGAGCCGGTGACGTAGTCCTCGTTCCGGTGCGTTTCCAGAATGTAGGATATCACCATGCCGTGCTCCCGCGCCAGGTCGAGGTACACCTGACAGTCCCGGCGGGGGTCGACCACCGCGGCCTGGCCCTCCGAGCCGATGAGATAGGACAGGTGGGCCAGACCTTCCGCCTTCACCTTCCACAGCAGCATTGGGGTCCCTAACGCTACAACGAAGGCGACGCTATTTCAAACCGGCCTTACTCGACCTGGTCCTCGATCTGGTCGATCAGCTGGGCGGGCATGCAGGGGAACCGCAGCCGGTCCACCAGCTTGGACAGCTCCACGCCTCTCACCACGATCCCCCTGAGCCGTTCCCTCGCCTCCTCCCGGGAGATGGGATAGGAGGCGCCCTCGAGCGCTCTCGCCACATCGATCGACCACTCCTCCCGGTCCGGGGTGGTGGTGGAGATCTGGTTCTTGATGGCCTTGAGCATCTCGGCAGGCGTGGCCACGGGGAAACTGACCTCGTCAAGGAGCTCTTCGATGCTCCTCCCCCCCACCTTGATGCCCTTGAGCCGTTCCTTCGCCTCCTCCCGCGCGATGGGGAAATCGGCTCCCTTCATCCGGGAGGCCGCCTCGACCGCCCAGTTGGTCGTCCGTGGGGTCGTCGTGATTGGCATGTGCGTCCCTTCGGCCGGCCGCCTGGAGGGCCGTGCCGATGGTACTTGGCCAGGCCAGCTTTATGAACGTTGTCCAGCGGTGCCGCGGAGCTCGTCCGGGCAGGTGAGCATGGGGCCCGTGGTCCAGACCTTCAGAAGAACGCCCTCTATGGAAGGGGTCGGCGCATCGGCCGGTGCCGAAGATGTTCCTCCGGACGGGGCGAGGGGCCGAACGGATTATATGGCCGAGGTCGTTCATCCGCCCATGTCCTGCGACCTCCCGTTGGCGGTGCTCACCGATTTCGACGGCACCATCACCACCACGGACACCGCGGTGTACATCCTGGAGCGGTACTCAGTGGGCGACTGGAGAGAGCTGGCCCGGCTGCTGAGGGCCGGGAGCATCACCGTCGAGCACTGCGTCAAGGGGCAGCTGGAGATGATCACCATCGGGCAGGAGCGCATCACCAGGGAGCTGGACGAGGTTATACGGCCGCGGGCCGGCTTCGACGCCCTGCTGCAGTTCTGCCGCGCCCACGATCATCCCGTCGAGGTCACCAGCGCGGGTCTGGACTTCTACATCCACCATTTCCTGGCCCGGCAAGGGTGGGACGGTATGGAGGTCATCGCTCCCCGCTGCTGGGAGGAGGGGGGAAGGCTGAGGTTCGAGTTCCCGGCGTTGGCCTCCGAGGGCGCTGACAACTTCAAGGAGGACCGGGTGCGGCACCACCAGGGGCACGGCCGCACCGTCGCCTACATCGGCGACGGCACCGCCGACCTGGCCGCGGCCCGGCGGGCTGACCTGGCCTTCGCCGTCCGGGGAAGCGACCTGGCCCGGGCGCTCGAGGCGGCCGAGGCGCCGTTCCACCCTATCGACGACTTCACCGAGGTGGTGGAGCGGTTGGAGCGCCTCCACGCGCCGTGACGGCCGTGCGGCGCTTGGGGCCAGACCGGAAAATTTTTATAAAAAGGAAAAATCCGGCCCCTCATGGTATCACCTCAGGCCGAGAAGCTCTTCAACTCCCTCAAGAACGGAGGGTTCACGTCCGAAGAGAAGTGTGCCAGCGCAGAGAAGGCCACCTCGTTGTCCAAGCTGCCCAAGGCCCAGTGCATGAACGCCCTGGCCGAGCTGGAGAAGATGGGCGTGGTCAAGAAGCGCAAGAAGAACAACGCCGTCGACTACTACCTCGTCAAGACCTCTCTGTGAGCCGACGGAAACCCCTTTTCACTTCTGTTTTCTTCACGGCCACCTGCCGTTCACCGCTTCCTGTATCCCTTCCCCACCTTGAAGGCGTCCGCCACCTTCTCGCCGACCGCGAGGTACGGGCCGCCGAGCATGGCGTAAAGCAGGGGATCCAGCTTCCGCAGGTCGGGGCGGCCGCCCTCCAGGCACTCCCCGTCCACGTACACCTCGGTGATGTCCCCCACCACCAGGTCGGTGGCGTCGAACTCCACCACCTGCCGCAGCCGGCACTCCATGTTCAGCGGGCACTCCTCGGCCATGGGCGCGTTCCCCAGGGCGCCGTAGAAGGAGGTGAACACCGACGACTTGTCCTCCTTGTGGCCGGACACCAGGCCACAGTGGTCGACCTCGGCCACCGCTTTGCGGTTGGGCACGTTGACGGTGAAGGTGCCGTTCTCCCGCGCTCCCTCCATCGTCCGGCGGCCCTTGCCCAGGGTGAGCCCGATGACCGGCGGCTCGTCGTCGATCAGGGTCACCCAGGCCACCGTGCAGTAGTTCGGCCGGCCGCCGACGTTCGCTCCCATGACCACCACAGGCATGACCAGCTTGGGGGCGCTCGGCCCCAGCTTCACCTTGCTCATGCGCACACCTCGCCCGTAGATTGCGCTCCCGGACCAAGAACCTGCCGCGCCGATGTTTAGGGCGTTCTGCGGCCTACCCTCCCTAGATTTAAGTATCCTGGTCGGGTTCCGCGGAGGGACCATGTCCGAGACCGCTCCGAGCTCCGTTTATCCCGAGATCACCGCCGACGAGTGCAAGGGCTGCGGGCGGTGCGTCGCCGCCTGCCCCCGCAAGGTGCTGCGCATGGCCCCCCGGCTCAACCGCAGGGGCTTCGCTCCCGCTGAGTACGTGGGGGAGGGTTGCACTGGCTGCGCCATCTGCTTCTACAACTGCCCAGAGCCGTACGCCATCGCCGTCCACGACGGGGAGGGGAGGGCATGAGGAAGTTCGTCAAGGGCAACGAGGCCGTGATCATCGGCGCCCTCCACGCCGGCTGCGACGTGTACTTCGGCTATCCCATCACTCCGGCCAGCGAGATCGCCCACGCCGCCGCGGAGCACTTCCCGGTGCTGGGGAAGGAGTTCCTGCAGGCGGAGTGCGAGACCGGGGCCATCAACATGATCTACGGCGCGGCCTCCGCCGGCAGGCTGGCCATGACCGCCTCCTCCGGGCCGGGGATTAGCCTGATGCAGGAGGGCCTCTCGTACCTGGCGGGGGCCCAGCTGCCAGCGGTCATCGTGGACGTCATGCGCACCGGCCCGGGCCTGGGCAACATCGGCCCGGAGCAGGGCGACTACAACCAGGTGGTCAAGGGCGGAGGGCACGGCAACTACCACAGCCTGGTCCTGGCCCCGGCGTCGGTGCAGGAGATGTGCGACCTGACCATGCGGGCGTTCCAGCTCGCCTTCCGGTACCGCAACCCGGTCATCGTGCTGGCCGACGCGGTGCTGGGACAGATGATGGAGTCGCTGCGCATCCCCGAAACGATCGCGGAGCGGCCCGCCACCGCCGACTGGGCGGTCCACGGGGACGCGGCGACCAGGGGCAACCTCATCACCTCCATCTACCTCGACCCGGACCGCCACGAGGCCCACAACCAGAGGCTGCAGCGCAAGTACGAGGAGGTGGCCAAGGAGGCCGCGGCGGAGAGCTACCGCACCGAGGACGCCGAGCTCGTCCTCACCGCCTACGGCTCCAGCGCCCGCATCGCCCGCTCGGTGGTGGACGCCCTGCGGCAGGAAGGGGTCAAGGCCGGCCTGTTCAGGCCGATCACGCTGTTCCCCTTCCCGACCGAGCAGCTCAACGCCGCCGTGGCCGGACGCAAGGTGCTGGTGGTGGAGATGTCCAACGGGCAGTACCGCGACGACGTCCTGCTCCACCTCGAGCGGGGCAGCACCGTGCCGGTCGGCCTGGTCAACCGCATGGGCGGCAACCTGGTCCGGGTGGACGAGGTGCTTGCCGCGGCCAGGAAGATGCTGGAGGTGGGGGCATGAACAAGCGCGCGACCGGCTTCTACGACACTTTCGAGCGCAAGGACGGAAGCAGGACGACCACCTACTGCGCCGGCTGCGGGCACGGCATCGTGCACAAGCTGATCGCCGAGGCCATCGCCGACATGGGGCTGCAGGACCGCACCGTGTTCGTCTCTCCGGTCGGCTGCGCGGCGTTCTGCTACTACTACTTCGACTGCGGGAACGTCGCCGCGCCCCATGGCCGGGCCTCCGCGGTCGCCACCGGCCTATCGCGGTCGCTGCCGGACAAGGTGATCATCGCCTACCAGGGCGACGGCGACCTCGGGGCCATCGGCTTCAACAACGCCTTCCAGGCCGCCAACCGCGGGGAGGGCTTCGCCTGCTTCTTCATCAACAACTCGCTGTACGCCATGACCGGTGGGCAGATGGCGCCGACCACCCTGGCCGGGCAGAGGACGACCACCACCCCGTACGGGCGGGACGTCGCCCGGGACGGTCATCCCCTCAGGGTGTGCGAGGTCTTCGCCCAGCTGGAGGCGCCGACCTACATCGAGCGGGTGTCGGTGGCCGACACCAAGCGCATCATGCAGGCCAAGCGGGCGGTCCGCAAGGCCATCGAGGTCCAGCGGGACGGCAAGGGCTTCGCCTTCGTGGAGGTGCTGTCCCCCTGCCCCACCAACTGGCGCATGGACCCTCTCAAGGCCGCCGACTTCGTGACCAACGAGATGGAGAAGACCTTTCCCCTGGGATGCTTCCGCGACCGCACCGCCGAGGCCTCGCCCCGCGCGCCGCGGCAGGCCACCACGACCATCGCCGAGCTGCTCGGCCAGGGCGCCGGGGTCGAGCCGACGCAAGACCCGAGCTTCGAGGAGCGGGGGATGAAGTTCTCCGGCTTCGGGGGCCAGGGGGTGCTCAGCCTGGGCCTGGTGGTCGCCGAGGCCGCTGGGCGGGCCGGACGGTATGTCTCGTGGTTCCCCAGCTACGGGCCGGAACAGCGGGGCGGGGCCGCCTCCTGCTCGGTGGTCATGAGCGGGCGGGAGATCGGCAGCCCGACCGTCGATGCCCCCGCCGTGCTGGTGGCGATGAACCAGCCCTCCCTGGAGAAGTTCGCGCCGACCGTCCGGCCCGGCGGGACGGTGCTGTATGAGGCCACCATCCCGGTCGAGTTCACCCCGCCTGCGGGGGTGCGCATGGTGCCCTTCCCCGCGGCCCGCATCGCTGCCGAGAGCGGGGTGCCCAAGGCGGCCAACACCGCCTTCCTCGGGGCGCTAAGCGCCCTCGGCCTGCTCGGCCTGCCGGAGACGGACGTGCTGGCCGCCCTGGCTGACAGCTTCGCGGCCAAGCCCGCGCTGGTGGAGAAGAACCAGAAGGTGTTCGAGGCGGCCAAGGCGGCCGCCCGAGCTCTCTGACGCGGGGTGGCCAGCCGACCGCGATACGGCGGTAGAAAACATTTTACCCACGGATTGGGTTTCCGTGGCCCATTTGGGCCGCCGCCTGGTGGCCCTTCTCCCGTCACGCCCAAAGGAGGATAAGATGTACACTTCCGACAAGCTCGGAGCGCGCGTGCGCACATACCGCGAGAAGCTGGGGCTCAGCGTAGAGGACCTGGCCAAGAACGCCGGCCTCGACCCCGTGCTGGTAAGCCACATCGAAGAGGGGATGGTGTACCCGGCCATCAGCGTCATGGTCAAGCTGTCCCGTGCCCTCGGACAAAGGCTGGGGACGTTCACCGACGACCAGTTCCGCGACGACCCGCTCATCGTGCGCCAGGGCGAGCGGAAGGAGGAGGCACTGCCCCACAAGGGGGAGGGGCCGAACCACTACCACTACTTCCTGCTGGGAAAGGGCAAGACCGACCGGCACATGGAGCCGTTCTACATCCAGATCGAACCCGATGGGGCCAAGGAGGTCTCCTCCCACGAGGGCGAGGAGTTCATCATCGTGGTCTCCGGCGAGGTCGAGCTCATCTATGGGCAGCAGACCTACCGGCTGAAGGCCGGCGACAGCACGTACTACAACTCGGTCGTTCCCCACTACGTCGGCGCGGCCGGCGGTCCCGCGTCGATCTACGCGGTCATATACACCCCGACCTGAGGTGAGACACTGAGGCAGGAGATCACCAGGGACGCAACGCTGGGCCAGCTTCTGGACGAGGCGGTGGCGCGGGTGCCGGACAACGAGGCCGTGGTTTACGCCGACCGCGACTACCGCCAGACCTGGCGGGAGTTCTCGGACACCGTGGACAGGGTGGCCAAGGGCCTCATGGCCCTGGGCGTGAAGAAGGGGGACAAGGTGGCGGTGTGGGCGACCAACGTCCCTCACTGGGTGACCCTGCAGTTCGCCACCGCCCGCATCGGGGCGATCCTCCTGACCATCAACATCAACTATAAGCTGCACGAGATCGAGTACGTCCTGCGGCAGTCGGAAGCGGAGAACATCTTCATCATCGACGGCTACCGCGACACCGACTACGTCAGCATCATGTACGAGCTGGTGCCGGAGCTGCGGACCCAACCCCGGGACCGCCTCCGGTCCGCCCGGTTCCCCCACCTCCAGCGGGTCCTCTTCCTGGGGCCGGAGAAGCACCGGGGGATGTACTCGATGAACGAGGTCATGGTCATGGCCGCCCAGACCTCCGAGCAGGACTATGCCGCCCGGAAGGCCGAAGTGTCGCCGCACGACGTGGTGAACATGCAGTACACCTCCGGGACGACCGGCTTCCCCAAGGGGGTGATGCTGACCCATCACAACATCGGCAACAACGGCTACTGGATCGGTCACAACATGAACTACTCCGAGAAGGACAGGGTGTGCTTCCCGGTGCCGCTGTTCCACTGCTTCGGCTGCGTCCTGGCGGTCATGGCGTGCGTCAACCACGCCTCCACCATGATCATCCTGGAGAAGTACGACCCCGTCAACGTCATGATGTCGATCGAGAAGGAGAGGGCCACCTCGCTGTACGGCGTGCCCACGATGTTCATCAACATCCTCGACCACCCTCTGTTCAGCAAGTTCGACTTCTCCTCTCTGCGCACCGGCATCATGGCCGGCTCGCCCTGCCCGGTCAAGACCATGCGCGACTGCGTGGAGCGCATGAACATGCGGGAGGTCACCATCGTGTACGGCCTCACCGAATCGTCGCCGGGGATGACCCAGACCCGCTACGACGAGCCGTCGCTGGAGCGGAAGTGCGCCACCGTGGGCAAGGCGCTCCCGGGAGTGGAGATCGCCATCATCGACCCCGAGACGGGGGAGCATCTCGGCCCTGGCAAGCATGGTGAGATCTGCTGCCGCGGCTACAACGTCATGAAGGGCTACTACAACATGCCGGAGGAGACCGCCAAGGCCATCGACCAGGACGGATGGCTGCACTCCGGCGACATCGGCATGGTGGACGAGGAGGGGTACTACTACATCACCGGCCGGCTCAAGGACATGATCATCCGGGGCGGGGAGAACATCTACCCCAAGGAGGTGGAGGACTTCATCTACCACATGGAGGAAGTGAGCGATGTCCAGGTGGTGGGCGTCCCGTCCAAGAGGTACGGCGAGCAGCCCGGGGCGTTCATCATCCTGCGGCCGGGCGCCACCCTGACCCCGGAGGACGTCCAGGACTACTGCCGGGGCAAGATCGCGTGGTACAAGATACCGAAGTACGTGGCGTTCGTCGACGCGTACCCCATGACCGCCAGCGGGAAGATCATGAAGTACAAGCTGCGGGAGATGGCCGCCCAGCTGTGGCCGGACGCGTGAGCGCCCGCCACCCCTACGGGGCTTGGACCAAAACCTATTTCTCGGACCGCGCTGTGCGCATCATCACATGCCGTACCTGAAGGTGGGCGACGCCCGTATTCACTATCACATCTCCGGCGAGGGAGAGCCCCTCGTCCTCATCCCCGGGCTGTGCGGCGACCTTTACAACTGGAAGAAGCTCGTACCGCTGCTGGACAAGCGGCACCGGGTCATCATGCTCGACAATCGGGGAGCGGGCCTCACCGAGTCCGAGGGCCTGTTCACCATGGAGGACCTGGCCGACGACGTCGCCGGGGCCATGGACATGCTGGACATCCCTCGATACCACGTCCTGGGCTGGTCCATGGGCGGCAACGTAGCCCAGGAGGTCGCCCTGCGTCATCCGGAGGAGGTCGCCTCTCTCGTCCTCATGTCCACCTACACTCGGAGGCCGGAGCGGTCCAGCTACGCCATCGACGCCATGCTCCGCGCCGCCCAGGAGGGCGCCGCCCTGGACACCTTCCTGCAGATGATGAACACCTGGTGCCTTACCCAAGCGTACTACGCCGGCCGGAAGCTCCCGAAGGCCAAGCCGTGCCCCGCCGACGCCGCCCGCATCGTGGAGGGCTTCTGCCGCCAGAAGGCCGCCCTGGACGGCTTCGACAGCACCAGCCGCCTGCACCTCATCACCTGCCCCACCCTGGTCATCCACGGCGACGAGGACATCATGGTGCCGCCACACATGGGCGAGGAGCTGGCGCGAGGCATCAAGGGAGCGGAGCTGGTGTTCGTGAAGGGCGCCGGGCACATCATCCCCCCTAAGGGCTGTGCCAAGGCCATCCTCGACCACCTCGCCAGGAACTCCTTTCTGAACGCCACGTCGCTGGAGGCCGTGGCCAAGGGCGTCGAGAAGGCAGGAGACTAGAGCGGCCGGATGCCGTCCGCGGCGACCGGCGGCCTGGCCTGCGCCTCGGCGCCATCCCCGGCCGGCTCCCTGGAGATCTTTCCGGCCGAGCCGGCGTCCGCGCTGAAGGGCGTGGCGGCGCGGAGCGGTTCCCACACCACGCGGCTCTCGCCACCCCCCCGACCATCGCAGCGCACCGCCCAGATCTTGTTCGGGAGCAGCCGTATGTTGATTACCTCGCCGTTCTGGAACAGCCGGTTCGAGTCCAGGCTGATGCCCAGCCGGGCGTCGAGGCAGTCGACCTCGTAGTCGACCCTGGTCCCCATGTAGACCGCCCTCCTGACCACGGCAGGGTAGCCCTCCCCAGGAGAGCACGGCACCGCCGCCTCCGGCCGGATGGCCAGGCAGATGGGGCCGTCGTGGGCGTCCAGCCCGTCGAACTCGAACTCCCCGAAAGAGCAGGTGACGGTCCTCCCCCTCTGGATGGCGGGGACGAAGTTGGTCCAGCCGAAGAACTCGGCCACTCGCCTGCTGCGAGGCCTGGTGTAGAAGACTGGTGGCCGATCGTACTGGATCACCTCCCCGTCGACCATCAGCGCGATCTTGTCGGCGAGCATGACCGCCTCCTGCTGGTCGTGGGTGACGAACAGCATCGTGACCTTGTACCGCTCGTTGATCCTCTTGATGAGCTCGCGCATCTCCAGGCGCAGCTCGGCATCGAGGGCGCTCAGCGGCTCGTCCAGGAGGAGGAGCTTGGGCTCGATGACCAGCGCCCTGGCCAGCGACACCCGCTGCTCCTGCCCTCCCGACAACTGGTTGGCCCGGCGCGAAGCGAGGCCTTCCAGCTTGACGAGCTTGAGCGCTTCCGCCACCTTCTCCTGGATGACCTGACGGGGAACGCCCCTCATCTTCAGTCCGAAGCCGACGTTCTGCTCCACGGTCATGTGGGGGAACAACAACGGTTTCTGGAACACCATCGAGACGCCCCTCTTCTCGGGCGGGACGGCGAGTATGGAGCGGCCTTCCAGAAGGATATCGCCGCCGTCCGGCTCGATCAGTCCGGCGATCATCTTCATGGTGGTGGTCTTGCCGCAGCCCGAGGGGCCCAGCAGGACCACGATCTGGCCCTCCTCAACGGTCAGGTCGACAGCGTTCACGCACGCCTTCTCGGCGCCCTCATACCTCTTGGTGAGGCCCTTCAGCTCCAGGAACGTCATATCTCGCTGATCCCCCCGGCGGACACGCCGTTGGTGGTAAGGAACTTGGACGTAAGGACGAGCAGGACGAGCACCGGGATGATGAATATCAGCGCGACGGCGCAGGCCACCGCGTAGTCGCCACTGCCCATCAGAGCGAACAGTACCATCGGCAGGGTCCGCACCGCGGTGCCGCCGATGATCAGGGTGAGCAGATACTGGGACCACGAGACCACGAAGGCGAACAGGCAGGAGACCACCAGGCCGGGAAGGATGGAGGGCAGGGTGACGTACCAAAGCACCGCCCACCGCCCCGCCCCGAGGGTGGCGGCCTGCTGCTCGTACTCCAGGTTGTAGGTCTTGAAGACCGAGGCCAGGCCGAACACCATGTACGGGAGGGTGAACACCACGTGGGCGAACACCACCCCCACGAGGGTGTCCGAAAGCCCCAGCCGGGTGAAGATGCCCTGCATGCCCATGACCGCCGAGATGACCGGGATGATCGCCGGGAGCAGGATGAACAGCTCCACCGTGGTCTTGCCCCTGAACTCCCGGGTCCCCAGCGCCTTGGCCGCGGAGAAGCCCACCAGCAATGTCACGGCGGTCACCAGCGCCGAGACCTCGATGCTGGTCACGACGGCGTCGGCCATGGCCTTTTGGCCGAACACATAGTCCCACGCCCGGGTGCTCCACTCCGGCAGGAGGTTGGGATAGGTCCACCGGAAGCTGAACGACCAGAGTATGATGGGGACGATGGGCACCAGGACCGCCAGGAAGAGGAAGGCGATGACCAGCCTACCGGGCAGCTTGTCCATGCTCGTTCTACTCACGCTTCACCACCGCCCGGTTCAGGGAGTTCAGCCTCAGGTATGCCAAGAACACCAGGCCAGCCATGACCACGGTGATGATGTTGGCGATGGCCATCGCCGCAGGCCGGGTGTTGAGGTCGACGCTGGTGTACTCCTGATATGCCAGGAGAGCTAAGGCCTTGGGGGAGGTGCTCCCTAGGAGGAAGGGCACCTCGAACGAGCCGAAGGCGTAGGCGAAGACCAGGACGGACGAGAACAGGATGGACGGGACCATCATCGGCAGCAGGACGTGCCGGAACCGCTGCCAGGCGTTGGCGCCGAGGGTGGCGGCCTGCTGCTCGTAGTCGTTCAGGGTGGTCAGCAGCAGGGAGAGGACGGCGATCCCGATGAACGGGAACGACTTGAGGACCAGGGCGATGATGATCCCGATGCCGTCCCGGTCGAACACCAGCATGGGGAACGCGGACGAGCGCTCGATGAGGCCCATCTCGAACAGCCCCCGGGACACCAGGCCGGTCTGGGAGAACATGAGGAGCACCGCGATGGCCACGACCAGGTGGGGAACGGGGATGTTGAACTGGTACACGAACACCGCCGCCCTCCGCCCGAAGAAGGTCTTCCGGAGGACCATCGACACGGCGATGGCGATGGCGATGGAGATGAGGGTCGACACCGCCGCCACCTTCAGGGAGAAGAGGAAGGAGTCGACGAACCTCCGGTCGGTGAGCACATCGGCGTAGGCCTGGAGGCCGATGTCGGTGCTGGAAGTGATGGAGAAGAAGTTCATGCTGAGCAGCACGGAGTAGGCCAGGGCCCCGACGAAGAACACCGTCAGGACCACGACCGTCGGCAGCAGCATCACCCAGGTCTTGGTCTCTTTCATCTGGATCCGTCGCAGTGTCGTGTTCGCAATCAGGTATCAGTAATAAAGGATTGGGAAGGTGGGGACCGTTTCCCCCGTTGTGGGCCTCAAGCACCTCCGATGCGTTCCTCCCAGACCGCCTCGAGGTAAGTGATGAGGTTGCCGCCCAGGTCGGGCGCCTTGGTGCGGGCCATCTCGTCAAGCGGGACATAGGTGCCCTCGGGCAGGCTCTCCATGACGTTGTTGATGACGTCGGCCCGCCAGCCCGACAGCGCGGACACGTTGATGCTCGCCGCGTTGCCGGTCAGCTTGATCCAGTCGGCCTGCTGCTCCGGTTGGAGGAGGATGTTGGCGACCACCATCGCCGCGGCCTTGGCGTTGGCGTTGTAGGGGATGGCTACGTAGTTGGTGTTGGCGATGGAGGTGTCCATGCAGTACACTTTGGCGGTGGAGGGGAGCTGCCCGCTCTTGATCATCGGGTCGATCCCCGCCCCGCCGAAGGTCATGCTCAGGTCGATCTCGCCGTCATTGAACATCCTGTTCACCTCGGTGATCTCTGCCGGATAGGTCTTGCCTTCGTTCCATAGGTATGGCTCGATCTCGTCCAGGTAATCGTACAGGGGTTGGGAGAGCTCCTCGAACTCCTCCTGCGTCAGCTGGCCCTCGTACTGCTCGAAGCCGCCGGTGAGCTCGTAGAGGGCGGCCTTGATGAAGGTGGTCCCGAAGAATGCCGGAGGCGCCGCGTAGGTGAAGCGGCCGGGGTGCTCCTCCACCCAGGACCTCAGCTCGGCGAAGTTCTTGGGCAGGTCCTCGACGTTGGTCTTGGCGGAGTCGTAGATCATCTGGAACTGGGCGGTGCCCCATGGCGACTCGTAGAAGTCCACCGGGTAGCCCATGTCATAGGCGATGGCAGGGTTGTTCCAGTCCACCAGCACGGAGTTGGGCAGCTTGTCCGCCCACGGGCCGAACAGCAGGTCGCCCTGCTTCATCGTCCAGAAGTTCTCCCCGTTGATCCAGAGGAGGTCGACCGAGCCACCGGTGTGCTTCCCGGCCTGCTTCTCCCCCGCCACCTTGTTCACGAACTCGGTGGCGTCGGTCACGGGGACGCGGTTGATCGTGATCCCATAGGCCGCCGCTTCCTCGGAGACCTGTTCATCGACGTACTTGTTGACGTTAGGGTCGCCGCCCCAGAAGTACCAGTTCACCGTCTGTCCCCGGGCCTTCTCCAGGATGTCACCCCAGGACATGTCGGCCAGCTCGGCGGCGGTGAAGTCCGCGCTCCCGGCCGGCTTGCCCTGGTTGCCCATCAGCAAGACCGCGCCTCCAGCCGCGCAAGCCACCAGCACGACGGCGACGGCTATCACGGCTATCTTCTTGTCCATCATCTCACCTCATCTTTTCAGATCGATCCGGTCTTGTCCAGATAGTCCAGGTCGAGAGGGATCAGGCTCTCGTCACCCAGCCGGAGGCTGGTGAAGCCCGACTCCCATAGCATCTTCCGGCAGCGCGCCATGGTCCAGCCCCGGTTCTCCCGCGTGTCCTTGTTGGTGTCCCGGGGGTTGCCGCCGCTCTCGGCGGTGATGAGGTTGGCGCCGGAGATGAACCCCGCCTGGTTGGGCTCGTGGACCGACATGAACTTGAAGCCCTCCACCTGGGGGGCGGTGAGCGACAGGACCGCGCACAGCTGGGCCAGCCTCAGCTCGGTGATCTGCCCGTACTGCCCGAAGTGGGTGCCCTTGACCGCGATCCGCCGCATACAGGCATGCTGGATGCACCCCATGTCGATGCCGATGAAGAAGTTGTCCACGATCTCCTCGACGGTGTGCTCCGGACCGATGGGCTCGCAGCAGGTGTAGATCTCCAGCCCGGCTTCGAGCATGTTCCTCATGGTCTGAATGCGGTCCTCCGGCCGCAGGTTGGTGTCGATGCCCTCCCTCAGGCGGCAGACGTGGTACGCTCCCCGCACCCCCGCCCGCTTCAGTTCGAGGGCGGTGTCGTAGTCGGTGTCGCCGACGTTGATCCACAGCTGGGTCTTGGGCGAGATGTGCGCCTTGGCGACGTCGATCATGTGGAGCAGCATGTCCTTGTCGTAGGTGTGCATGGTCATGAGGAAGAGGCCATAGAGGTCCCCGTGCTCCGAAAGCTCCTCGATCTTGCGGATCAGCTCGTCGTCGCTGATGGTGTGACGCTCGAAATTGGTGTGCTGCTCGGCGAACACGCAGAACTTGCACCCGCCCGCGCACGGGCCGACGTCCACGCCGATCTGACCGATGATCACACCGGCGTTGTTGAGGCGTCGGCGGGTAAAGTCGTTCGCCGCGGCCCGGGTCAGCGATGACTCGGGCGATGACTCGTGGAAGCTGAGGAGGTACTTGCACTCCTCCTTGCTCAGCCCGACGCCGCTCTTACCCTTCTCCAGAATAGAGTAGAGCTTGTCCTTGCCTGTCGATGTCGTTCCTCTTCCTCCCCTAAAGCTAGTGCCGCATGTGATCGTGGCCTTCACGAAGAGGGGTTCTCCGTCCCTTCCGTGGTCAGGTCGCTCGCACAGTGGCAGACAGGGCATGTGAGTCCGATTATAAATTGATGAGTTTGGACTCAAATATTGAAGCAGAGGGACAGAGGCGAGAAGCGCTCCACCTGGCCACTTCGCGAACTTTCGGTGCCATGGTTGTGAGAAAGGGGCAATCGGACTCCGCTCTCACGAGCGCGGACAAGATTATTGAGGGAGTAGCTCGTTCCCCCGCTGTTGACCATGACGCCCGTCCAGGATTCATATCAGGAGCTCATCGCCATCGCCAAGCGTCTATCAGTGATAAGGAACGCCGCCGGTATCCTGCAGTGGGACCTTGAGACCAAGATGCCTGCCCAGGGCCTGCAGCAGCGCGCCGACGAGCTGGCGCTGCTCGATGTCCTCGCCCACCAGACCCTTGCCGACCCCAAGGTCGGGGCGCTGCTGGACCGCATCGAGAAGGACAGTGCCTTCGCCCAGCTGGATACCTTGCAGCAGCGGAACGTCGCCCTCATGCGGAAGGGGTACACCGAGGAGTCGGCCCTTCCCGACGAGCTGGTGGAGGCGCTGGCCAAGCAGGCCGCGATCACCGTGGACACCTGGAAGCGGGCCAAGGTGGCCAAGAACTTCGCCATGTACCGCCCGGAGCTGGAGAAGATGCTGGCCCTGCGCAAGGAGTCCGCCGCCATCCTCAAGGACGCCAAGGGGACGAAGACGGATTACGACGCCCTGCTGGACATCTACGAGCCGGGGATGCCCGCGGACCGCATCTCCGAGGTGTTCACCGAGATGCGCGGCGGCCTCATCCGGGTCATGGAGAAGGTCGTCTCGTCCGGCGTGCGGCCGGACCCCACCATCATGTCCCGCCACGTCCCGGTGGAGGCGCAACGCCGCATCAGCGAGGCGGCCATGGAGTTCATCGGCTACCAGACCACGGGCGAGGACGCCTGGGGCCGGCTGGACGAAACCGAGCACCCCTTCACCCTCGGCTACTATGGCGACGTGCGGATCACCACCCACTACTACGAGGACCGCTTCATGTCCAGCCTGTTCAGCGTGATCCACGAGGGTGGCCACGCCATCTACGAGAACAACCTGCCCAAGGAGTGGATCCACCAGCCCATCGGGGACCCCTGCAGCTTCGGCATCCACGAGTCGCAGAGCCGGTTCGTGGAGAACATCATCGGCCGCAGCCCGGAGTTCCTGTCGTACATGCTGCCCCGCCTCAAGCGGATGACCGGGGAGGCGCTGAACCTCGTGAGCGAGAAGGACTTCGTCCTGGCGGTCAACGCCGTGGAACCATCCAAGATCCGCATCGAGGCCGACGAGGTCACCTACGGCCTGCACATCATCATCCGGTTCGAGCTGGAGAAGGACATCATGGCCGGCCGGCTGGCGGTCGACGAGCTCCCCCAGGCGTGGAACGACAAGTACCGCCAGTACCTAGGGGTGGAGGTCGAGCACGATGCCGAAGGAGTGATGCAGGACACCCACTGGGCCGGCGGCTCCCTGGGGTACTTCCCCAGCTACGCCCTGGGCAACCTGTACGGCGGGATGTTCCTGCGGAAGATGGACCGGGACGTGGCGGACTGGCGGGACGAGATCGGGAAGGGCAACTTCACCCCGGTCCGCAACTGGCTGTCCGAGAACGTGCATTCCAAGGGCAAGCTGTACGACCCCGCCGACCTCATCAAGGTGGTCACCGGCGAGTCGCTCAAGGTGGAGCCGTTCATCAGCTACCTGGACCAGAAGTTCAAGGCCATCTACGGGTACTGAGCCGGGGTGGAGGACGGGCGGCGTTCCCCTCGCCTCCCGCGGCCCTCGGCCGCCTCGGCCACGAGCCTCAGGCACCCCCGGTCGCCCCTCCACTCCGTCCTCCAGTATTGGTCCTCCTCGCTCCCCGCGGTGCGGCGGGCCGGCCTCAGCTCCAAGAGCGCACTGCTCATCATCGGGACACGCTAGGGACGCCCCGGGCATCGCCATTGTGCCGTCCCAGGGCGGCATGGGCCTTCCGAAATGCCAGCTCCGGCCGAAGCGCTGGACAGGGCATGAGCCGCCCTAGGGCGGCGGAAGGAGTAAACCCTTACATGACGTAGCGGGCGTCATGAAGGTCATCGATGCCGTCGTGAAGGTCAGGCACGGATCGAGCATGTGCACGCTCTCCCGGCGGCACCCCGAGGCCAGGATGATGCTGTGGTGCAACGGCAGCACCGACGTGCTGCAGGTAACGTCCAAGGACCCAGGGACGCTGGAGCAGGTCATCGAGGGCGCCCAGGAGATCGCCGAGGTCCGCGACGTCCTTTCGGACAGCACCACCGCCCTCTCGATGATCAGGACCTGCGCCTGCGACGGGATCGATGTCAACGGCATCGCCAGCCAGAACGGGTGCTGGGCGGTGGGAGCGGGCCACTATCTGGATGGGTGGGAGAGCCACCGCGCCCTAGCATCGCGGCGGGCGGACCTCCAGCGGTTCATGGACGCCCTGCGGGCGCACGGCGAGGTCGAGCTGGCCTCCCTGCGCTACCGGGAGGAGGGGGCCGCCTTCCAAGAGCTGGGCATGGTCCCGGTGCCCCTCTTCGGCGGCCTCACCGAGAAGCAGATATCGGTGCTGGTGAGCGCCCACGAGAGCGGGCTGCTGAGCATCCCCGCCCGGACGAAGATGGACACCGTGGCCAAGCGGATGGGGATGTCCCGCTCCACCTACGGGGAGCACCTGCGGAAGGCCATGCAGACCATCGTGGAGAACTCCTACCCCGTGCTCAAGCTGTACGTGAGGCCGTCCGGGCCAAGGGCGTGGAACTGTTGCGACTGTTGTGACCCGTCAGAACATATCGACTGATTATGCCGCACGTCGATGGGGCACGGAGCACTATGCTTGTCGAGAGATGCGGCCTACCCCGAGAGGCCTTGAAGGGCCAGGTGGCCATCGTCACCGGCGCCGGCCGGGGCATAGGGTTCGAAGCGGCCCGGGCACTGGCCTGGTTGGGGGCCACAGTGGTCATCGCCGAGATCGATGAGGGCACCGGGGCGAGGGCGGCGGAGGCCATCGAAAGGGAGCTGGGGCCGGGGCGAGCGTTGTTCGTGCCCACCGACGTCGGGGACGCTGGCAGCGTCGCCCGCCTCGCCGACGAGGTGCTGTCCAAGCTCGGCCGGGCGGACATCGTGCTGAACAACGCCACCATCTTTCGCATGGGCGCGGTCACCGCGGTGCCGATCGAGGACTGGGACCGCGTGTACGCCGTCAACCTGCGGGGGCCGGTCCTGCTGGCGCAGCGGTTCCTCCCCGGCATGGTGGAGCGTGACCGCGGGGTGTTCGTGTGCGTGTCCTCGTCCGGCGCCGCCCCGTATATGGGCGCCTACGAGGTCTTCAAGACCGCTCAGGTCGAGCTGGCCAAGACCATCGATGCCGAGATGGAGGGCAGGAACGTCTTCGCGTTCACCATCGGCCCCGGCCTGGTCCGCACTCCTGGATCAGCGGAGGGGATCGCCGCCGTCGCCCCCCTGTACGGCAAGACGGTGGAGGAGTTCTACGACCTGAGCAAGGAGGCCATCCTCTCGGCGGAGGAGGCGGGCACCGGCTTCGCCGCCGCCGTGGCCCTGGCGTCCCGTTACCGAGGCCAGGAGATAAGCTCCGTGGCGGTGCTGACCGCCCTGGGCGTGAGGACAGGGGCGCCGGTCGAGAAGACAGCCATCCCCGACAGCCGTCGCGCCGAGGCCCTCGCCCTGGCCCGCCAGGCCCACCGGGACCTCGCCGAGCAGTCTCGGGGCTGGAAGGAGATGGCCCTGTTCAAGCGCCAATGGATCCTGCGGGACTTCAAGCAGCACGCCGGCATGCCGGTGGAGGAGTGGTTGCTCGTGCTCGCCTCCCTGGAGGAGGCGCTGGAGAAGGCCGACGGAGCGGCCCCGGACAAGGTGCCGCTAGAACAGCTGGACCAGTACTACGAGCGGATGCAGCAGATGTCCCGGGACTACGAGAAGGACAAGGTCAAGGCGGAGGAGAACCACCGGGAGATCCAGAAGTGGAGGGACGTCCTCGGCCAGCTCATCGCATTGCTCAAGTAGACCGGAGAGCGGCCCGCACGGAACGGCCGGAGGACGCCGGCCGGGATTGGGTTTAAGACCATCCACGACCTTCCAGGTGCCCATGCCTCCCGCCAAGAAGGACCCTACCGCAGCCATCCTCAACGCCGCCCTGCCCCTCATCGCGGAGCGGGGGTTGTCCGTCACCATCGAGGACGTCGCCGCCAGCGCGGGGATGGAGCCGGCGGCGGTGCGAGAGCGGTTCGAGGAGCCGGTGGACGCGTTGCACGAGGCGTTCCGCCGAGGGCAGAAGGACATGGAGAAGCTCTACCGGACCCCAGTGATGGGGGACCTCAACGCCCACATGGAGGTGCTCTTCGACGGCATGATGCTCACCGTCCGGCCGTTCGGGCCGGAGACCTACCTGGGCATCGTCTACCGGGCCACCTATGATCCGGTGCTGCGAGAGATCATCCGCCGGGAGTCGGGCAAGCTCGGCTTCGCGGTCAAGGCGTTCATGGCCGAGATGGTGGCCATGGCCATCGTGGAGCACATCGACCAGGTGGAGAGGGTCAACCAAGCCCTGGTATCCAGCTTCATCGAGCACCTCGCCCTGGTGCTGGAGGGCAAGAAGCTCCCGGCCATCCGGAAGGCGTGGGTGAAGCAGGCGGCGGCGCTGTTCCAGCCGTCCCTCAAGACCTCCCCCCTCGCCGGCCTGTAGTCACTCCGACCGCAGCACCTCGGCCGGCTGCACCACCGCTGCCCGGCGGGCCGCCGGGTACACCGCGGCGAGAGTGAGGGCGAGGGCCAGCAGGTCGATCGCCAGCACCGACCACCCGTCGAAGACGAAGATGTAGTCGTAGGCGTCGCGCAGGCTAACCGCCCACAGCTGGTACCCGATGATGATGCCCATGACCGTGCCGATGACCACCCCGAGGACGGAGATGAGGAAGGACTCCAGGGCGAAGTTGGCCACCACCATGCCCTTGCGGTAGCCGATGGCCCGCATGATCCCGATCTCCCACTTCCGCTCGCCGATGGAGCGGACGGTGATTACCCCCAGGCCAGCGATGCCGATGATCAGGCCGAGGCTCAGCACAACCCGGCTGAGGCCGAACATGCTGTTCGCCGAGCGGGTGACCTCCTCGGCCAGGGCGTTGAGGTCGATCGTCACCAGGCCGTGAGGAAGATACTGGCGCTCCAGCAGCCCGGTCTGCTCACCGGGATCTAGGCCCTCGGCCAGCCGGACGATGATGAGCCCGTAGCCCTCCGCCTGGAAGCTCTGGCGCACCTGCTCCTCGCCCATGAACACCCCGGGCAGGACGGACTGCTTCATCACCCCGATGACGGTGACCTCGCGGGGCTGACCGTCCGGGCCGGTGAAGAGCAGCCGCTCACCCACCTGGAGCTCTCGGAAGGGGATGTCGCCGTAGGATATCTCGTTCTCCCGGATGGCCAGCCGGCCGTCCGCTATCACTACGTCGTCGCGCTCCTGTAGCGCGCCCCACACCTCGTCCTCGGTGGCGTACTCGTCGTCCCAATCGGACAGCGGGTAATCGCCCCTTTGGTTGAAGTCAGCGGGAACGCCCACCGCCTGGTATAACGCCGACTGGTTGGTCTTGGGCCGATGCATCGCCAAGTTGGCCAAGGAGCAGCTGAGCATGTCGGAGACGTTCTCGGAGCGCAGCAGGGTATCGCTGGTCAGCTCGTCCCGGGGGTCGGAGCCGAAGGGTGACCGGGCGGAGGGGTAGCCGACGATGTCGAAGCCTCCCAAGGCCTCCTCGATGCTGATCTCCACGTTCGTCCCCACGGTGCTCGACACGATGGAGACCGTCGTCACCGTGAAGATGACCAGGGCGAAGATGAAGATGCTGAGGGCGGTGCGGAAGCGTGCCTTGAGCGGATAAGAGATGGAGGTCCGCAGGACCGCCTGGTAGCTCCCTCGGAACCGCAGGGCGCGGGTGAACAGGGCGATGATGGCGTCCCCGTGGGCCATGACCAGGATGACCCCGGCGATGACCATGAACACCCCCGCGGGGATGAACGCCTCCGAGCTGGCCTCGTAGGGGAAGATGCGGTACCCGAACGGCAGGGGCACCCACACCACCAGGCAAAGCAGTCCCGCCGCGGTCCAGGCCAGGGTGGGGCCGGCCCGGGGCGCCAGGAGCGCCCCGAGGGCGAGGGCGGCGAGGGAGAAGCCGGAGTTGGCCAGGGCGAGGTCCTCGCCCATGATGCCCAGAAGGATGAGGATGGCCCCGCCGATCACCCCCTCCAGGGCGAGGCCGCGCACCAGGTGGGCGCGGGGGGCGGTCATGGTCTCGGGCAGGTTGCGGATGGCGCTGACGATGTTGAGCCGGGCGATGCGGGTGGCGGTGAGGTACACCGTGAGCAGGGTGATCAGGAAGCCGATGAGGTAAGCGAGGGCGATGGACTGCGGAGTGAAGGTGAAGTATGGCAGCAGCTGGGCATCCCCCAGCACCCTGCTCTCTCCGAGGAACCAGATGATGGCGTAGGACAGGGCAACGCCCGCCGCCGCCCCTACTCCCGCGGCGATGCCGGCGTAAGCGGTGCCCTCATAGGTGAGCACCTTCGCCAGATGCCCCCGGTGCATGCCGATGGCCCGCATGATGCCTAGCTCGGTCTTGCGGTCCTCCCCGGCCAGGGTGAAAAGGTTGATCAGCAGCACGATGCCGGCGATGACCGAGAAGGAGCCGAACACGAAGAACAGGCTGATGAACATGCCCAGGTAGTCGAGGTCGGAATCGATGCGCTCCTTGCGGTCCACCACCACCTCCACCCCGGAGGGGCCGTCCTCGGCGGCGAGGTCCTCGATCTCCCCCCGGACCCGCGCGGAGGCGTCCAGCCGCTGGGCGTCGCTGCCGTCCAGGGCCACCAGGAGGTGGTTCAGTTGCCCCTCCCGCCCGGCGAACTGCTGATACTCATTCAGGCGGACGAGCAGCACCGAGCCGCCCTGATAGCCGGCCAGACCTTCAGGGCGGAGGACCCGGTCGACGGTCAGCTCGACGGTGCGGTTGGCCAGGATGAGGGTGAGGACGTCCCCTTCGCCCACGTCGAGCTCGTCCGACAGGTCCTCGTTGATGTACAGCGAGCCGGCCGGCGGCTGGGTGTCCACCCGCTCGCCTGAGACGTCGGTCAGTTCGCCGAATTGGTCCACCGCGTCCTCGCTGACGCCGAGCAGTCGGACCGACGGTCGGGACAGCCCGCTGTCAGCCTCCACCGGGGTGGTGTCGACGATCAGCGGGACCGCGGCCCTCACCCCCTCCACGCCGCGGACCGCTGCGGCGAGGTCGAGCAGCTCCTCCTCGGCCAGGTAGCCGCCTCCCGGCTCGCCCAGCGCCAGGTCCACGCCCCCGAAGGACTCGCTGGCCTGGGTGCGGACCATGTTCTCCAGGGTGTCGTTGACGATGAACGAGGCGGAGATGATGGAGGAGCTGACCATGAGGCCCAGGATGAGCAGGGCGCTCAGCCCGGGTCGGCGCTTGAAGTTGCGCCAGGCCATCTGAGAGAGGAAGCGGTGGCGCAGGGCATCGAACAGGACGACCGCCGCGACCAGCCCGATGAGGGCGAGCAGGGCGACGGTGAACGGCAGAAACAGAAGAGCGGCCAGGCCGGCAAGCGCCGCCGCCACCATGACCCCTTCCGTCGCCCGCCGCATGCTCCTCCACCAAGGAAACGGCCTGGGCCGGCTTTATCGTTATCGCCCGCGACGCTCACAGGCCGAGCTCGATGGCGACGTCGCGCATCGCCACCAGTGCCAGCTCGAGGAACTCGTCCCGGGGGATGCCGAGCTCCTCGCACACCATTATGCGCTGCCGGTCCACCCCGCGGGCGAAGTCGCGGTCGGCGAACTTCTTGACCACCGAGCTCACCTTGACGTCGGCGAGCCGCTTGCTCGGCATCACCAGCGCGCAGGCGGTTACCAGGCCGGAGACGGCGTCGGCGGCGATGAGGGCTCGCTTGAGGTCGGAGTCCACCGGCACCCCGGTGGCCTCGTGGTTGTGGGCCATGATGGCCTCGATGGTCTCGTCGTCCACCTTGCCCCGGAGGAGCTCACGCGCCACCAGCGTGTGGTCGGCCATGCCGGTGCAGGCCTCGAGGTCGATGTCGTGCAGCAGGCCCACCATCTCCCACCGGCCGGGATCCTGGTCCAGGCGAACGGCGGAGGCCCGCATGACCGCCCCCACCGCGACCATATGGCGGACGTTGTTCTCCTTGCTAACGTGCTGCCGTACCAGGGCTAGGGCGTCCTCCCGTGAGAGCATGAGCATCGACCGTGACTGCTCCCGCTCCGATTAGTAGGTTTGCTCCTGGTCGGGAGGCAATGGCGGTCACAGGTCGATCGAAGCCTCGTGCCCGAACGTCTCGTACCTCAGCGTGGCCCCGGCGTCGTCCTGCTCGATCTCGAACACCAGGGACAGGGTGTAGCTTGCCCCGTCGGCCAGCTGCTCAGGGCCGCCGGAGTCGGACCACAGCGAGGAGGTGTAGATGTTGCCCTTCTCGGTGACCAGCTCGAAGAAGAGCAGGTTCAGCGGCACCGCCTCGCCCGCCATGTTCTCCACCGTCACGTTGTACCGCACCAGCTTGAGGCCCTGGTCCGGTATCATGAACGGGTTGCCAGGGTCCCACGGGTCGTCCTCGGAGTTCACGGTCAGGCTCAGTCCGCGGTCCCCTCCGGCCCCGGCGCTTCCCTCGTCGTCGCCCAGGCAGCCGACGAACAACGCGGCCGCCAGGATGACGGCCGCCACGCCCACATAGGTCCGTCTGCTCATACGCATCCTCCACGGTAGCCATGCGAGGGCACGTGGCAAAAAGGTTGTCACGTCGGCCAGGCCGCCGGGCGGCAGATTGATAGGCATTCCAGAAGGATTAGGGGACCATGGCAACGATGGAGCAGAGCGAGCTGTACGAGGCCATCTTCAAGCGCCGGTCGGTGAGGAAGTACGCCGGTCCGCTGGACCAGGCGACGCTGGACGAGATATCGTCGTTCGCCGCCTCGCTGCGGCCTTTGTTCCCGAAGATACGTACCGAGGTACGGGTGCTGGGCGGCGACGAGGTGAAAGGGCCGTTCAAGGTCGGCGCTCCTCACATCCTGGCCATCTACTCCGAGGCCGCCGAGGGCGACGCGGCCAATGCCGGGTTCATGCTCCAGCAGGTCGACCTGTTCCTCTCGGCGAAGGGCATCGGCAGTTGCTGGCAGGGAGGTCCCAAGCCACCAAGGGGAGAGAGGAGCGTTTCCGGGCTTGAGTTCGTGATCTGCCTGGCGTTCGGGCGGCCAGGGGAGGAGGTGCATCGGAAGAGCATCTCGGAGTTCAAGCGCAAGCCGCTGGGCGAGATCACCGACATCACCGGAGCGGACGAGCTGCTGGAGCCGGTGCGCCTGGCGCCCTCGGGCATGAACCGGCAGTCCTGGTTCCTCACCGGCTCGGCCGATGCCGTCCAGGTGCTGGCGGCCCGTTCGCTCGTCGGCGACCGGCTAGGCCGGATCGACGCGGGCATCGCGCTGTGCCACCTCTGGTTGTCGGCATCCCGCACCGGAAAAGAGGTCGATGTCGTGGTCGAGCCGCCGAGCGCGGATAGACTCCGCCGGGGGTACGTGTACGTCGCCACGGTGAAGAGAATGTGACCCGTAGGAACGAATCACCGCCCTCCCCTGCCGGGGCGGCTGACACCTTTTATCAGGCATTCATTAAATAATCGTTAGGAGTTATCTGGCCACTCTAGCTGGCCGGTCGACCCGCACTGTTCTGGCCGCGCCGCGGATGTTGCCGAAGGGACCCCAATGAGCTCCAAGACGATAGTAGCCATGCTAATTTCCCTAGCACTGCTGACGACCGCCACCATGCTGTTCTCGACGACCGGGGAAGCGGCATCGTCGTCCCCGATCGCCATCGACGGGAACGCCGACCTGGACGAACAGGCCGACGCGTTCGGATGGCCTGGGGACGGCTCGCCCGAGAACCCCTACCTCATCGCTGACCTGACCATCGACGCTCCCGGCTCGGCGGGGATCTCCATCCAGAACACCGACCGCCACGTGATCATCCGGAACTGCATGGTCAGCGGGGCGACGTGGGGCGGGCCGGATTACGGCCGCGGCCTCTGGTTGTCGGGCACGCGCAACGTGACCGTGGAGATGAGCACTTTCGACCGCAACGATTACGGCATCTTTGTCCAGTCGTCGAACGACATCACCCTCCGAAACAACGTCGTCACCTCCTCGAAATTCGTTGGCATCTGGGTCGAGACGACTAGGGGGTCCATCATCAGCGACTGCAACATCGTCACCTCTTACGGCTCTGAAGCCGTATACATGATGGGATCTACGCACTGTGACTTCATCCACAACACCGTCACCGGCGCTGGGACCGGCGTGTTCATGATGTCGTCGAACAACATCCTCGTCGGCGACAACGTACTCTCCGCGGAGGGCTACGGCGTCCACGTCTGGGATTCCGACGACATCACCATCTCGGACAACGACCTCATCGGCGGCAACTTTGGGTTTCTGATCTCACTTTTCGATTCCGACCGCTGCACCATCTCCGACAATACCATCGAAGCAGAGACGGAGGAGGAGATGGAGATCCTAGGCATCTCCATCTCCGGGGCCTCGGACTTCAGCATTGTGACCGGGAACGAGATTTTCAGCGCCGCGGAGGGCATCAGGGTTTACTACCCGGCCTCCCACACCACCGTGTCCAACAATATCGTCAACAGCTCGGCCTCCGGCATCTGCCTGGAAGGAGTATCGTTCGTGACCGCGGCCAACAACACCATCGAGGACTGCCCCGAAGGCATCCACGTCGACTCCTGCCGAGACCTCGTCCTGGCGGACAACATCGTGGTGAATGCCAGTGTTGGGATCTACCTCCAGGATACCAATGACGCCTACGTCGCGAGCAACTATGTCCTCTCGACCAGCCTCGTGGGCATCCTGGTTGAGGACTCCTTCTTCAACATCATCGATGGCAATCTCATCGCGGTCTCCGGCGAATGCGGCATCATGGTCATCTACAGTCTGCCGATGGCGCCTATGATCGGACCGGGCACCTCGGCGGAGTTCAGCGGCAACGCCATCATCAACAACAACATCGAGGGGGAGGCCTACAGTGGCATTGCCCTATTGGGCATTGACGATAACCGTGTCCTGAACAACACCGTGTCCGGCTGCATTGAGGGCATCTCGATCTACGGATCGAGCTGGAACGTCATCGAGGACAACGACATCGACCTGGTCGACAGCGGCATCGTCCTGTACATGGCCGACGGGTGCACGGTGAGGTCGAACATCATCACCAATGCCACCGAGATCGGCATCTGGCTCGAACTTGGCAACGACAATCTCGTCGAGGACAACCGAATCTCCGGCCCCCAGACGTACGGCATCCTGCTGGGCGAGGGAAAGGAGGAGATGAAAGCGGCGCCGGGAACCGATGATGATTACGGCCTCAGCTACAATGTCGTGTCCGGCAACGTGATCGAGGGAGGCCAGCTCGGCCTGGTCCTATATCAGTGCTCGGACATCACGGTGACGGAAAACCACATCAGCGGAACGGAGTACGATGCAATCGTGCTGAATGACGTCCTCGGCACCACCATCTCGGGGAACACCATCATCGGGGACGGAGGGGATGGTATCGATCTAGGCCATTGCTACGAGTGCGTCATCAAGGGCAACCTCATTGACGGCTGCTACTATGGCGTGGAAGCATGGTCCTCTGAGCTGAACCTCATCGCCGGGAACACCATCTGTGCCGAGGAGTACGGTATATACCTTTACCTGGCGGACTACAACCGGATATATGACAACAGCATCGAGGCGATGGGCGCGGGCATCGGCCTGGACAGCAGCATCTCCGACCTCCAGGGGAACGCTATGACCGGCTGCGCCATCATGATGTGGTTCAGCGAAGTCTACGACGAGGAGGACTTCACCGCCCAGATGATAATCCTGGAGAACAACACCGTGAACGGGCTTCCCGTTCTGTTCCTCCACGACGTGGACATGGGCGGCGACTCCCCCGGCATCGGCTGGGGCGAGATTATCCTGCTCAACGTGTCCCGATTTAACGTGGTGGGCCAAGACCTTGCGGACGCCGGGGTCATCATCGCCTTCTCCGACAACATCGCGATCATGAGGAACATGATCACCAACGCCTGCGTCGGCATCTCGGTGTACCGATCGGTCGACTGCGGCTTCCACGAGAACACCATCGCCTTCTACCCCGATAGCCAGAGCTACGAATTCGTCATCGGGATCGACATGGTCCAGTCCGAACGCATCAGCGTCCTGGACAACCACATCAGGCTGAACGTCGACCAGCCCGGAGTGAGCGAGGTGTGCTGGTACGGGATAGAAATGTTCGAATGCAGCGACTGCGATGTCATCGACAACATCATATCCGTGCGGGGCTCGGCCGCAACGTCGCTGTACTTCTACGGCATCTTCCTGAGCGAAGCGACGAACAGCTACGTTTCTCAGAACATCATCACCGATGAGGCCACCTTCCCGCACGACGGGATTGGACTAGGCATCATCTACGGGAACAGTGGGAACGGTTTCTTCCGCAACGTCATCATCGGTATGCCGAACGAGGGAGTGTACGTCTTCGGCTCGAATTACAACGAGTTCTTCGGGAACGACATCTCCTTCTCCGGGTCCTACGGCATCTATGTCAAGGCCAGCTATGACAACAGTTTCTATGGCAACCGGCTCACCGGCAACAACGGCGTCGATGAGGGCTCGGGCAGCTCCCAAGCCTACGATAACGACCGGAACTGGTGGAGCGGCCCTTCATACGGCAACATCTGGTCGGACTGGACCGCGCCCGACGGCGATCACAACGGCATCGTCGACCTGCCCTACGCCATCGACGGGGGGGCGTTCGACAACAAGCCCGTTGTCGTATACCTCGATGTGACGTCCCCGGCGGGGTCTCCCAGCTATACCAATCTCTCGTCCTTAACCTTGGAGGGTACCGCGCTGGACGTCATTGGCATCTACCAGGTGTCGTGGCGCAACGTGAACACCGGCGAATCTGGGAACTGCACCGGGACGACGGCGTGGTCGGCGACGATCCCCCTCGCGGTCGGGAACAATCGCATCGTCATCACATTGATCGACCTGGCCGACCTGGACTTCGAGGTCGAGGTTGTGGTTGTCTATACGACCGGACCGGTCATCTCGGTCACCCCAGGACCGACCGACTATACCAACGAGGCGGACTTCCAGGCGGAGGTGGAGGTCAGTGATCTGGCCCCGCTGACCGGCGGCAACTGGACCCACTACCTCGACGGGGTGGAGGTCGCCCACGGCGCCTTCGAGGGCATCGCCGGGCTGTTCGATTACTCCGCCATCTTCGCCCCGGCGCTCAGGACAGGGACGAACCTTTTCGCCATCCAGATGAACGACACTGCCGGAGCATCGGCCATATACCGGCTGACCGTGGTATACGATGTGGCAACCCCAACACTCTACCTCGACGCGCCGACCGAGGACCTGTTCAACGCCGACTCGGTAACGGTCGAGTGGCACGCCGAGGACGCTCTTTCCGGCATCGACCGCTTCGAACTCCGCCTGGACGGCGGGGAGTGGAGCACCTACCACGGTAACAGCTATACCTTCGCCGACCTGGCCGACGGCCTGCACATCGTGACGGTGAGGGTGTTCGACCGGGCCGGCAACTTCGCCGAGCTCACGGTGTCGTTCACCATCGACACCATTTCGCCGAGCGTTGTGATCGCTGGCCCCATCGACGGCTCGTTCAACAACACCGGTTCGGTGACGGTGTCGTGGACCACCAGCGACGTGACGTCTGGAATCAAGATCGTTCAGTACAGCACCGACGGAACGACCTGGATCGACGCGTACGGTGCTGAGTACTATATCTGGTCCGGCCTCGTCGACGGCACGTACACGTTCTACGTGCGAGCGTGGGACAACGCTGGCAACGTGGCGACCGAGGAGGTCTCGTTCATCATCGACACCGTCGCTCCTGACGTGGTCATCACCGCTCCGGAGGCGGACTCGCTCCTCACCACCACCTCGGCGACGGCGACGTGGCTCGCCACCGATGCCGCCTCTGACCTGGGCAGCGTCTTCGTCCGCATCGACGAGGGGACGTGGCATGACGCCCTAGGAATGTCGCAGTGGATCTTCTCCGAGCTCGCCGATGGCCTTCACACCATCGAGGTCCGCGCGGTGGACCGGGCCGGGAATGAGGCGGTCGAAAGCGTGACCTTCACCGTCGACACCATCGCTCCCTTCTCGGAGGCCTCGGCCGACGGGGTGGCCGGCACGAGCGGCTGGTTCCTGGGCGATGTGACGGTGACGTTGCAGGCGACCGACGCCACCAGCGGAGTGAGAGATCTCGAGTACCGTCTGAACGGGGGGGCGTGGACCATCTATGCCAATCCCATCGCCCTGACCGACGAGGGGGTGTTCACCATCGAGTACCGCGCGACCGACGTCGCCGGCAATGTCGAGGCGATCAGGACGATCACGGTCAGCATCGACCGCACCGCCCCGGAGGCGGAGATCCTCTCACCTACCGAGGGCGAGCTGCTGGGCCCAGGCTCCTACGTGACCTGGACCGCCTCTGACGGTGTCTCGGGACTGCTCGGGTTCGAGTACCGGGTGGACGAGGGGGCGTGGACCTCCAGTTCCACCCAGAGCTTTGACCTAAAGGACTTGGCCGACGGCCTCCACACCTTCGCTCTACGTGCGATCGACGTCGCCGGGAACATCGCCGAGCTCTCGGTGTCGTTCACCATCGACACCACGGCACCTACGGTCGTGAACAAGAGCCCCGAGGGAGATGGGGTGGACCTTGATGCCGAGATTACCGTGGAGTTCTCCGAGGCCATCGACCAGTCGTCGGTGGAGATGCTGGCCGGGACAGCGGGCACCATTATCTGGGAGGGCAACACCCTGACCTTCGTCCCCACTGCCAAGCGGAGCGCAGGCACCACCTACACCGTGGTCATCAACGGCCGGGACCTCGCCGGGAACGAGTTCAACGTTACCTGGTCGTTCAAGACCACCGACCTGGGCGGCCTTAGCGGAACGGTGATCGGGCCGAACGGGCAGCCGGTGGCCGGCGCGGTGGTGACGCTGAGCAACGGCATGAACGCGACCACCGACTCCCAGGGGAAGTTCTCCTTCGCCGACGTGACGGAGGGGTCCTACACCCTGTCCATAGTCAAAGAGGGCTTCGAGGACGCCACCCAGGAGGTCACGGTGGTGGCGGGGGAGACCTCCCCGGTGGGGGCGCTGAGCCTCCGGATGGTCGAGCCCGAGAGCCCCTCCGGCAACCTCGATCCCGTCCTCATCGGTGGCATCGTCGCGGCGATCGTGGCCGCCCTGGCCATCGCCCTGATGGTGATGCGCGGACGGAAGAAGTGAGCGCCCCGCCCCGCCAAACCCCTTCCCTCTTTTTCAACCATGAACGCGGATAAGGCCTCGCCCTGGCGACCGCCTTGACCCTCTCCGCCGCCGGGCCCTGCCGCTCTAATCGATCTTGTCCAAGCACCGCGACCATCGTCCCCTGGCGGACGTTGGGAGACGAGACGCAAAAGCGCGGCAACGTTCGATAGCGCTGATGATGGCGAAAATAAAAGGAGAAAGGGGAAGAGGTTTACTGTTCCTCGGCCTTCCGCTGGCGCTTCTCCTCGCGTCCCACGCGCTGCAGCGGACCAGGGGCCCACCATGCCCACTTGCCCATGAGCGAAACGGCCGCGGGCACGATGTAGGTCCGGACGACCATGGCGTCGAGGAGCACGGCCACCAGCAGGGCGAAGCCGAACTGCTGGAGCATGGCGTTGCTGGACAGCATGATGGAGCCGAACGCACCGGCCATGATGAGGGCCAGGGCGGTGATGATGCCGCCGGTCCAGTCCACCGCGTCCACCACTGCCTGCTTGATCTCCTTGCCCTTATGCACCTCCTCACGGATGCGGGTCAGGATGAACACGTTGTAGTCCATCCCGATGCCCATCAGCACCACGAAGAGGACGAGGGGCACCAGCCACAGGATGGGCACGCTGAGCCAAACGCCGAACACGAGGTAGGTGAGGGCGAAGGCCCAGGTGATGCTCATGGCGATGGAAACCACCGCGAAGGCGGGCAGCAGCAGCGAGCCCAGCACGATCATCAGCACCAGGAAGATGCCGATGACCACCACGATCTCGATGAAGGTGAACTGCGAGGTGGTGTCCAGGCTCATGTCGTAGTTGGACGCGGTGGAGCCGCCGACCAGGATGGTCGCATCGGCCAGGGCGGGCTGGGCCGCCTTGGCCTCGGCCAGCTCGTCCCGGAGGGCGGGCATGAAGTTCACCGCGTCGACGCTCATGGGCTGCTCCTTCAGCACCACGGTCAGCAGGACCGAGCGGCCGTCGCTGCCCACGCTCTGAAGCATGCCGTCGATGAGCTGAGTACGCAGCTCTTCCGGCAGGGCGTCGAGGTTGCGGTAGTCGATCGCTTCTCCGTAGGGGCGGGTGACGCCGGTCACCTGCTGCACCATGCCCTCGGCGGCGATAGTGGCTGTGATGTTCTCTATCGCGTCTAAGTACGCGGTGTTAAAGCCAGTTGACTCATCGTAGACGAGGGTGTCGCCGGTGATGACGACCTGGGTAGGCATGATGCGGCCCAGCCCGAAGTCATCGCCCATGGCGTTCATCCCCTCGATGCCCTCGGTGTTGCCCATGGCCCCGATGAAGTCGAAGCTGGTCTCCTGGGTGACGAACAGGTAGGTGCTGGGGACCGAGACCAGGATGGCCGCGATGATGACCACCTTGGCATGCTTGACCGCGAACTTGCCGGCGCGGTGGAAGTAGCCGTGCTTGGCGTCGGTCCTCTTCTGCATGACCTTAGCGGCGTACCGCTCGAAGCGCTTCCCAGTGGTGGGCCAGAAGATCCTGTTCCCGAGGAGCAGGAGGAGGGCGGGGACCAGGGTCAGGGCGACCAGCAGAGCTACCAGAATGCCCAGCCCCAGCGACAGGCCCATCATCTGGACCATGGGGAAGGAGGAGATGGACATGGCGAAGAAGGCGATGATGACCGTGGCCCCGCTGGTGACGATGGACTCGCCGGCCCAGGTTACCGAGGCGTGCACCGCCTGCTTCCGGTCCGCTCCTCTGATGCGTTCCTCGCGGTACCGGCTAATGATGAAGATGGCGTAGTCGGTGCCGACGCCCATGAGGATGGCGAACAGCATGGTGTTGATCATGACGTTGACCGGGGCCACTAGGGTCCCCACCACGAACACCAGCGCCTGGCCGATGCCGATGGCCACCCCTACCGCGCCCAGCGGGAGGAAGTAGGTCAACACCGAGCGGAACATCAGGCCCATCAGGACGACGATGATGAACACGGTGACGGGCTCGATCATCTTCATGTCGTTCTCGGAGCTGGCCCTCATGTCCTCGGAGATGGCCGCATCGCCGGTGACGTAGGTGGTCACCGGGGCGCCGGTCTCGGCGGTAAGCTGCGCGAGCGTCGTCCGCGCCACCACCACGTTGTTCATCATGGGGTTGAAGCCGTCATCCTCGACGTAGGCGGAGGACACCGAGAAGCTGAGCATCAGGAGCATGGTGCGGCCGTTCGGCGAGACGAAGTTGTTCAGCAGCTCCTCCGGCAGCGGCACCGGCAGCTCGGTCAGAGGAGTGGAGGCCACCAGAGAGCGGGCGTAGTCGTCGACCGCCTGCTGCTGGTAGATGGGACCGAGCTCGTAGACCCCCTGCAGGAAGGTGGCGTTGGTGATGTTGGCCGCGCTCCCGACCATATTCAGGGCGAAGCCGTGCACCCGGGCCTTGTCCTGGAAGGTGGTCATGTCGAACCCGCTCTGGACGGCGAGCATGACCTGGGCCTGCTCCGGCGGCAACTGGGCCTGCTGGACGAACGCCGGCAGGGCTACTCCGACCGAGGCATTGGCCCGGGCAACGGGGTCGGCCATGGCGGTGCCGTTCCAGACCTGGGCGAAGGCGTTGTAGTAACCGAGGGCGAGGGCGGCGACGTTGGGGTCCTGATCGCTCAGCAGCTCGGACAGCTGCTGCACGGTGGCCGCATAGGCGGCAGCGTCGGAGCCTCCGCTCTGCGCCCAGATCTGGACATGCATGGCGGGGATGCCCCACACCATGAACGCGGTCATGTTCACCTGCTCCTCGGCCAGGTGGAGGCCGGGACCCAGCTGCATGACCGTCTGGGCGGTGACCAGCTCGGCGTAGCTGTACACGGAGGAGATGCCGGTCAGATACCGCAGGTCCGACGAGCTTCCCAGCCGCTGCTGGAGCTCGAGCACGTACGCCCGGACCGCGGGATCGGAGACATCGTCGGCCTGCAGGACGATGAGCATCGTCCCGTTGGCCACCGAGCCTTGGTAGTTCTCCTCGATGATGCGCTGAGCGCGCATGGATTCGTACCCCTCGGTGGACCCCAGGTCGTTCTGGTAGTCCATCACGTTGCCGACCTGCAGCATCGCGGGCACGGCTAGCAACAAAGCAATGAGCCAGACGACGATGACCTTCTTGTAGTGCTTGGTCACGCCGTCGGCGATCTTCTCGAACATCATGTTCTGCAGCCTCACTCCGTTCGGAGTTTTGCCCCTCACAACGTCCGAAGATTAATAGGTTTGTTGTCACTACCGCAGTGACATGACCGAGGTGATCAAGCATCTGGTGCGGCTGGGGCTGAACGAGTACGAGGCCCGGGCCTATGTCGCCACGGTCGCTCTAGGCGAGGGCACGGTCAAGGAGATCAGCGAGGAGAGCGGGGTGCCCCGCTCCCGCGCCTACGACGTCATGGAGCGGCTGGCCAAGAAGGGGTTCGTGGAGGTGGGAAACACCACCCCCATCTGTTACCGGGCCAACGAGCCCCGCACCGCCTCCCATCACCTCATGGAGGAGATAAGGCACGCCAACGAGGAGATCCTGCGGGAGCTGCAGGAGCTGGGCCAAAGGGCGGAGAAGCGGGACAACCCGGTGTGGACGCTGACCGGGGGCTGGGCCATCGACCACAAGGTGGAGGAGCTGCTGGAAGGAGCGCAACGGGAGGTCGTGGGGGTGTTCCTCAGCCATGGCGGCCCCCTCCGCTATGCCGGCCGCATCGCCCAGGCGGCCCAGGATAAGCAGGTCACCGTGGTCCTGGCCCACGGGGCGGAGGGCTTCCACGGGCTGCTCGGGCAGACCAGGGTCATGAGGCTCCGCCCCATTCCCGGGTTCCTCAGCGAGGTGGAGGGAACGCTGTGCGAGAGGGGCTTCGTCACCAAGGATGGACAGTACTGCATCGAGGCCATCCTGTCGGTCGACCGGGACACCACCCTCGTCCTGACCCGGGAGGGGGAGGGCCGCCGGGCCATCATCATCACCGGGACCATCCTCAGCCTGTTCGGGCACGACACCGTGGACAAGCTGGTGCGGGCGGCCGAGGAGCTCCCCCGATAAGCGGCTTTACGGCGGTTCCCGCCCAGATGGTCTGGGCTCAGCCCTTCACGAGCAGGTATCCGATGTCCGGTCCCATCCCCAGGCCATAGGCCAGCCCGATGAGGTGCATGGCCATCGGCTCGAGGAAGCGGGCCGACTGGAGCGGCCCGCTGTCCACCGGGTCGAACCCGATGTCCCTGGCCAGGGTCATGACCGTGCGCTTGGCCTCCTCGTCGTCCCCGGCCACGAAGGCGGTGATCTGCTGGCTGCCGACCTTACCTGCTCTCTGGTTCTTGGCGAACACGGTGTTGAAGGCCTTGACCACTTTGGCCTTGGGCAGCATCTTCTGCAGCTCCTCCGCCCCCGAGGTGCTGAAGCCGAGGGCCATGCCGCCGTCGGGCCCAATGGCGTTGGTGACGTCGATCAACGGCTTGCCGTCGGCCAGCGAGCCCAGCTCCTTGGTGACGTTGCCCACCTGGTCGAAGGGCACCGCCAGGACGATGACCTCACCCCATTCCGCGGCCGCTTTCACGTTCTCATTGGGGTCCCGGTGTCCGTACCGCACCTGGTGCCCGCTCCGCTCCAGCCCCGCCCCCAGGGCGGTGCCCACGTTCCCTTTTCCGATCATTCCGATCCTCATCCCTATGCCTCCTCTGCCCACGATGTTCCCGCGGGCGTTCCATCCGCCCCGCCGGCAAGGTCGACCTCGAGGACCTCGCCCGGCAGGAGCTGGTAGAGCTTGCCTCGCACCTCCACCCGCACCGGGGCGGCCTCCCTCGCCCTGCTGGTCAGCCGGAGGAGACGGCGCTCGATCTCCACCTCCACCAGGTGGTGCCGGTACTCGATGTCGAAGTGCACCCGATCCAGGCCGGCGGGAAGACAGGGGTCGAACCACAGCGTCCCGCCCCGCGTCTCCAGGCCGGAGTAGCACCGCTGCAAGAGGTCCACGGTGCTGGCCATCGCCCCCAGGTGGATGCCCTCGTGGGTCGTCCCGCCCTGGATGTCGGAGATGTCGCTCCGCAGCGCCTCCAAGAAGAGGTTCCACGAGAGCTCCCGGTCCCTCCGGGATAGAACCCAGGCGTGGACCACCCTGCTCAGGGTGGAGCCGTGGCAGGTGCGCTCGGCGTAGTAGTCGATGGTGCGCGAGATGGTCCCCTCGTCCAGCTCGTATCCGAGGCGGGCGAACAGCTCGGCCAGCTCGCCCGGGGAGAACAGGTAGAAGAGCATGAGCACGTCGGCCTGCTTGGAGACCTTGTACCGGTCGGGGGTGTCCCCCTCGGCCTTCAGGATGCGGTCGAGGCGGTGGATGTTGCAGTACCGGCGGCCGTACGCGGCCATGTCCAGCTCCTCCAGCTCGTCGTAGCCCTGGAACTGGCTGATGACCCCGTCATGGAACGGGACGTACATCCGGCGGCTGATGTCCTCCCATCTCTCCAGCTCTCGGTCGGAGATTGCGAGGGCCTCCCGGAGGTCCCGGTGGTGGTACACCGGCAGACGGACGGCATCCAGGGCGCGGGCCATTGTCCACGCCGCCATCACGTTGGTGTAGGCGTTGTTGTCGATGCCCGCCTCCGCCGCTCCAGGGTACTTCTCATGGAACTCGTCCGGTCCCATCACCCCCCGGACCTCGTAACGGCCCCGCTCGGGGTTGTACTGGGCCAGGCTGGCCCAGAACCGGGCGATCTCTACCAGCAGCTCCCCGCCGTAGGAGGACATGAAGTCGATGTCGCCCGTCACCTGATAGTACTGCCATACGTTGTAGGCGATGGCCAGCCCGATGTGCCTCTCCAGCTGGGTGTGATCAGGGACCCAGGTGCCCGACATGGGGTTGAGGTGCCAGGTCTGGCCCTCCTCCCGCCCGTCGCTCCCGCTCTGCCAGGGGAACATCGCCCCCTCGTGGCCGGCCTGCCGGGCCGCCCACCTCGCCCGGGGGAGGCGGCGGTAGCGGTACAGCAGGAGGGAGCGGGCGATGTCCGGCGCGCGCAGGTTGAGGAAGGGGAAGACGAACACCTCGTCCCACATGATGAGCCCGCGGTAGGCCTCCCCGCTCAGCCCGCGGGGCGGGATGCCCACGTCCAGGTCGACGGAGTGGACCGAGGCGGTCTGGAGCAGGTGGAATACATGGAGGTTGAGCGTCTGGGCGATCCAGTCGTGGGCGGCGTCCACCTCGATGCGGTAGCGTTGCCACAGCGCCTCCCAGCTCCTGGAGTGGGCGTCGTGCAGCTCCTCGAAGCCGGCCGCCTGGCGGACCTCCTCCACCGCGGCGAGGGCGGGCTCGGAGATGGCCCGGTCCCGAGAGGAGTAGATGGCCACCACCTTCTCCACCCGCACCGGGCGGCCCTCCTCCGCCTCTACTTCGACTTCGTGGCCGATGTAGGCCTGGCCATGCACGATCGCCCGCCCCGCTGCCTTACCGTCGGCGAACACCCTGGTCCGGGCCGCCTCGGCCACCCGGTTGTGCGACTGGACGGTCTCCGCCCGCAGCCACACGATCTCGTCCCCTGCGGTGCCGGCCCCCGCCGGGCGGAGGTGGCGGTTGTTGAGCTGGCGGTAGCGCTCCACCAGTCCGTTCTCCACCCTCCCGTCGAGAGCGGAGCGCACTTCCAGCCGCCCCGACCAGTCCTCCGGCAGGATGATGGTCTCCAGCGCGGCGAGGTGGGGGGAGGCCATGCTCACCAGCCTCCGCTGCTTGACGCAGGTCCGCCGCCCTTCCCGGTCCGAGAACCTTACCACCCGAGTGAGGATGCCTGAGCGCATGTCCAGCTCTTGCCGGTACCCCAGGATGTCGACCGTCTCGAGGTCGAACCAGTTCCCCCCGTTCACGCGGAAGGAGAGGCACAGCCAGTTGGGGATGTTGAAAATGCTCTCGTTCTCCAAGGTACGTCCGTCGATGCGGCTCACCAGGCGGTCGTACGCCCCGGCCAGGTAGGTGCCCGGGTAGTGGTGATCCCCCGCCCTCGACTCGGGGGCGGCGCCCCGGCTGGCCATGTACCCGTTGCCCAGGGAGCATATCGCCTCCCGCAGCTTCTCCTTCTCCGGCAGGAAGCCCTCGTAGACGAGCTTCCAGATCCCTCCGGCCACCTCCCGGTCGAACCGCTCCACCAGGCCGTCGAGGAAGTCCACGACCTCTGGTACGTCGGCCAGGGAGTACTGTGCCGCAGTGGCCTGACCGTGGTCTCCCACCAGCACGGTCACCCCGTTGCCGTCGATGGCCCGGAAGGCGTCCTCGTCGGTGAGGTCGTCCCCGATGTACAGGGGGACCGCCCGGGTGCCGTCGACGTGGGAGCGGGCGAGGAGGGAGAGGACCATCCTTCCCTTGTCCCAGTCCATGTCCGGGCGCAGCTCCAGGACCTTCTTGCCGGCGCCCCTCCGCAGGTCGCGATGCTGCCGGGAGACCTCGTCGAAGGCGGCCTCCAGCCGAGGGAGGTCCGCCTCGGCGACCTGACGGTAGTGCAGTGCCAGGGCGAAGCGCTTCCGCTCCACCCTCGCGCCCGCGATGCCCTCCACCGCCGAGGTCAGCGCCCTTTCCGCGCTGTCCAACGAGGAAAGGAAGGCGCCTGCCCCGGCCTGCTCGGAGACGGTCCCGCCAGGCCACATCACCTCGTACCCGTGGCTGCCCACGTAGATGAGCTCGGACAGCCCCACCCGGGCCCGGACGTCGGCGAGGTCGCGCCCGCTGACCACCGCCACCAGGCACCGGCGGGCCAGGTCGGCCACCACAGCGCGGGCGCGGTCCGAGATCACCGCCCGGCCAGGGTCCTCGACGATGGGGGATAGGGTCCCATCGTAATCTAGGAAGACCGCCGGGATGCCCTCCCGCAGGCGCCGGGAGATCCCCTCCAGGTCGCCCAGGGCGGAGGGGAGGGCGCTCTTCGACGTCCCCGCCTCCTCCCCCGCGAGGTCGGCGAGGTCCCCCACCACGATGTCCGCCCCGTGCGCCCTCAGCTCCTTCCCAAGCCCGCGCCGGTCCACCCCGATGACCGTGCCGAAACCTCCCGCCCGGCCCGCCTCGACCCCCGCCAAGGCGTCCTCCACCACCGCCGCTCGCTCCGGCCGGACCCCCAGTCGCCGGGCCGCCTCCAGGAACATGTCGGGGTCGGGCTTCCCTCTCAGCCCCAGGCGCTCCGCCTCCACCCCGTCCACGACCACCTCGAACAGGCCGCTCAGGCCGGCCGCCCGCAGCACCCGGCGGGCGTTGCGGCTGGCCGATACCAGCGCCGAGCGGACCCCCCGCGAGCTCATCCGGCGGACGAGTTCCACGGTGGAGGGATAGGCGTCCACCCCGCGGGTCTCCAGCAGCTGGAGGAAGTACTGGTCCTTGCGGTTGCCCAGCCCGCGCACGGTCTCCCGGTAGGGCGGGTCGTTGGCCTCGCCGTGGGGCAAGGAGATGCCTCGGGACGCCAGGAAGTCCCTCACTCCATCGGAGCGGGGCTTCCCGTCGACGTAACGGAGGTAGTCCTCCTCGGCGTCGAACGGCACGAAGGGCTCCCCCGTCCTCTCCGAGCGCTGCCTGAGGAACTGGTCGAAGGCCCGCTTCCACGCCGCGGCGTGGGTCCGGGCGGTGTCGGTGACCACGCCGTCCAGGTCCAGTATGAGGGCCTCGATGCCCTCCAAGTCAGAAGGGCGTTCGTCCGTGGTCGTGGCGGTTCTCATGTCGGTCCTCGTCGTTCAGTGCTTCAGGGTCGCCGGGACCCTACGCCTCCTTACCTGCGATGTAGGCGGCAAGGTCGAGCATGCGGCAGGAGTAGCCGTACTCGTTGTCGTACCACGCCATGACCTTCACCGCCCGGCCCAGCGCCTTGGTGGACTGGGCGTCGATAATAGATGAGCGGCTGTCCCCGATGATGTCGATGGAAACGAGGTCCTCCTCGCTGTACCCGAGGATGCCTTCCATCGGCCCCTCCGCCGCCCGGCGCAGGGCATCGTTGACCTCTTCCGTCGTGGTCTCGCGCTCCACCATCGCGGTGATGTCAGTGATCGCCCCATCAGGGATGGGCACCCTCACCGCCGTGGCGTACACCCGCCCTTGGAGATAGGGCATGACCTGGACGGTGGCGTTGGCCGCCCCGGTGGATGTGGGGACGAGGGAGAGCGCGGCCGCCCTCCCCCTCCGCTTCTTCCGAGCCGGGGTGTCGACCAGCTTCTGGCTCGAGGTGTAGGAGTGGATGGTGGTGGCCATTAGCTGTTCGATGCCAAAGGCGTCGTACAGCACCTTGGCCACCGGGGCCAGGGAGTTGGTGGTGCAAGAGGCCCCGGAGATGACGTCGTCCTTGGCGGGGTCGTAGTCGCCTTCGTTCACGCCCAGGACGATGCTGCGATCAACGTTGGAGGACGGGGCGCTGATGATTACCTTCCTCGCCCCGGCGGCGATGTGCTTGGCCGCCTCGTTGCGGTCCCGGAACAGTCCGGTGCACTCCAGCACGATGTCCACCCCCAGCTCCTTCCAAGGCAGCGCGGACGGGTCGGCGTTGTGGAACATCCGGATGTCCTGATAGCCGCAGTGGATGACCTCCTCGTCCACTTGGACGGAGAAGGGGGAGCGGCCGTGCACCGAGTCGTACCGCATCAGGTAAGCGATGTTGTCGGTCGAGCATAGGTCATTGGCGGCTAAGAGCTGCAGGCCCTCCGGCGGACGTTCGGCGAACCGCCGGGCGATGAGCCGGCCGATGCGTCCCATGCCATTGATTGCGATGCTGGTCATTCTCCTCCCTCCCATATCGATGGCCGCGGTTACCATTGAAGGGGGCGGGGTAAATACGTTGCCTCAACGCCCCCGCCCCCGCGCCTCGACTGGACCTTACCCACATGCCCCGGGAGCGCACCAGGCGCCACAATGATAATGTAGCGGGCGATTACCGCACAGGGTTCCTATGAGGGCGAAGGTACTAGCCGTGGCCTTGGTAGCGGTGATCGTGATGGCGGGGGCGGGGATCGGACTGCTCTACGTCCATGGGGAGGAGGCTCTCCGGGAGAGGGACGACATTGCCGCCCGTCAGGAGATGCTGGCCTCGCTGTCGATGATCCAGTCGGGGGCAGATGAGGCGTTCCAGCACGCCTACCGGGAGCTCACCAACGCCAGCGCCGCATTGCGCGCCACCGGCCTGGAGGGGGAGAGGGCCCGGGCGGTCCTGTCCGCCCTGGCGGCCAGGGTGCCCCACGCCGTGGACGCGGTGACCGTCAACACCTCCGGCATCATCGTCACGGCCATGCCCGAGGAGTACCAGGATGCGGAGGGGGTGGACATCAGCGACCAGCCCCAGGTGCGGTACATGCTCGATCACAAAATGCCGGTGATGAGCGATGTGTTCATCATGGTGGAGGGCTTCGCGGCGTCCGACTTCGAGGTACCAGTGTTCGACGGGGAGGGACGCTTCAACGGCAGCGTGTCGGTGACCCTGGACATAAGCGGGATGATGATGGAGCTGGTGGAGCGGCATCTCGACCTCGACCGGTTCCAGTTCACCTGCCTACAGATCGATGGCACGGAGAGCTACGACACCGACGATTCCCAGATAGGGAGGAACCTATTCACCGATCCCGCCTATCAGAACCACACCGCCGTCCTGGAGACGATGGAGCGGGTGGTCACGGAGGGCCAGGGGTATGCCACCTATCGGTACTACCGGACGCTGGGATCGGAGGAGCTGGTGGACAAGGAGACATACTGGGCCAGCACCGGGATGTTCGGGGCGAGCTGGCGCCTGATGGTCATCCGGGCGCTGTGAGCGCCCCGGTCCCGTCAGGGCACGGGAGCCTATGACGGTAGAGCGCCACAGTTAAGTATAAATAATCGGCCGTCATCCCATGGTTCGGTGTGACGGCCATAGCGGCGGGGATACACCCGGTCCCATTCGAACCCGGCAGTTAAGCCCGCCCGCGTTTCGTGCTGTACTGCGGTGCGCGAGCCCGCGGGAACCACGAGACGCTGTCAGCCACTTTTTCATTCTCCTCCGTTACGGGACCCTCTCGACCTCGGGCCGCCCTGATTCTGGTCTTATAAAAAAAGCCCGGCCGGGTAGCTGCTCGAACTTCGAGCCAGACGTTCGGCCTAGGGCCATCTATAATCATTATCGCCATCGGCCTGGTCGTCGCCGGACGGCTAGCTCGTCCTCGCGGCGGGCAGAAAGCAGGAGAACAAGTGGTCCGTGCAAAAAGAAATAAAAGAAAAATGGAAAGGGTGAGCCGGGCGGCTCACTTCATGTTGGCCGACATCTTCTTGGTCAGCCCGTAAGCCACCGGGATCAGCAGGATGGCGAGGGCGATGGCGAAGGCCCAGGAGATGTTGGCCACGATGTTGGTGACCCCGGGGAAGGTGGCGAAGATCGCACCCACGCCGATGATCAGGAAGATCGCGTAGAGCACGAACTTGGCGTACCCCGCGACCTCCTTGAACTCGCCGTGGTCGTCGGTGATCGACTTCACCAGGACGTCGGTCACGGAGATGCCCACGGCGATGATCACGAAGCCCAGGATCAGCGGGTAGATGGTGCTGCCGGACAGGAGCATGGTGTCGAGGGCCAGCAGCAGGATGAACGCGATCAGGCCGATGAACAGCAGGTTCCTCAGCATGTCCGCGATCTCGCCCTTCTCCGCCGGGAACATCGGCTTGATCATCTTGCCGACGAACGACGCCAGGAAGTCGGCGAACACCGCTCCGAGGATGATGATCAGGATGCCCGCTAGCAGCCGCGGCAGGTAGTTGGCGATCCCGACCAGATAGGCGCCTAACGTCCCTCCGACGTTCAGGATCTCGATTGCCAGAATGATCGCAAGGATGATGATGAAGGCCTTGACGACCGTGCCTACGACGTTCGATAGATCGAGGCCTGATGCCCTGAATGACCTTCCGACGTTCGTCTGGTCGAACGACCTCTCCAGACCAAGCCTCTCCACGAGGATGTTGACTGCCTTTCCCACCAGCGTCCCTACCAGGATGCCAATGGCGATCACGATGATCGCAGCCAGTATCGCAGGGATGGCGTTGACCATGGTCTCCACCATGTTGCTAAATACTTCTCCTATGTCAGCCATGGGATTCACCCAGGTCTAAAATGGATAATAGATATAAATAGAATGATATCAGAGCTACGATTAAAAGGAGTATGATCTTCGTTCCAGCAGCGGGGCGTGGTCAGGCGGACGATTCCTCGCTCTCCACGTCCCGCTCGCTGAGGCAGGAGATGAGCGCGCCCACCAGCGAGAGCACGCCGCCGAACGCCACCGCTACCGCCACCGAGGACGCCAGCTGTCCGGCCAGAGGACCTCCGGCGATGGCGCTGTAGTCCATCGAGCCCATCATCAGGGTCATGAGGATTGTGGCCAAGGAGACCCCCACCGCCAGGCTGAGGTTCCGGATGGTGGCCTGCATGCTCGAGGCCAGCCCGCTCTTCTCCCGGGGGAGGGACAGCATCATCTCGCTATTGTTGGGGGTCTGGAACAGCGAGCCGCCCACTCCCATGATGATGAACGCCACCACCGTCAGGGGGACGTCCCAGGAGAGGAAGCCGTAGGCCATGATGAAGAAGGAGACTGCCCGGACCAGGTGGCCCACCGTCGCATAAGGGCGGAGGCGCTTGCGGTCATACATCCGCCCGACCAGGGGCGAGCCGACCATCATCACCAAGGGGAGCACCATGAAAATGAGGCCGACCACCTCGGGGTCGTAGTTCAGGACGCCCTCGTAGTAGAACGGGCCGAGGATGGTGACCATGTTCATGGAGACGAAGAGCACGGCCATGCTCAGTCCCAGGAGGTCGAACCGCACCACCCGGAAGGCCGAGATGTCCAGCAGAGGATGGGGCGTTTTCCGCTCCCTCCGCACGAACAGCGCGATGGCGGCGAGGAAGAGCACGGCGAGGGCGGCGCTCTCGAAGGTGATAGTCCCCGTCTCGCCGATCACCCCGAGGGCGAGCACCAGGGCGGCGATGGCCATGATCCACAGCACCGCGCCTGGGTAGTCCATGTGCAGGCGGTCCGCCAGCACCTCGTCGATCCTCAGGACCTTGAGCGCCGCGGCCATGGCGATGAGGCCGATGGGGACGTTGACCAGGAACAGGGACTGCCATCCCAGCGTGCCCACGAGGAATCCGCCGATCACCGGGCCGAGCATGCCCGCCACCGCTACCGTGGACCCAAGCACGCCCATGGCCTTCCCCCGCTCATGGGGGCCGAAGGACCGGAAGACGATGGCGGTGGACACACTGAACATCATGGACGCCCCCGCTCCCTGCAGCAGGCGGAAGGCGATGAGCTGGTCCAGGCTGGAGGACAGCGCGCACAGGAGGGAGGCGATGGAGAACACGCCCAGGCCGACGGTGAACAGCCGGGCCTGGCCGAGCCGCTCGGCCACCTTGGCGGCGATGATGAGGAGGCAGGTCTGGACCAGCAGATAGGAGGTCACCACCCACTGGGTGTCGGCCACCGCCACCTCGAAGTAGGAGGTGATGGCTGGCAGGGCGATGTTCAGCACCACCGCGTCCAGGACCGACATGAACACCCCGGCGGTGACGATGATCAGGGCGGCGAAGCGCCCCCTGCCTTCGTTCGAGTTGCTCTTGGACGTAGGATGCCAGGAGTGGGGCGGCGGCCTTAAAGGTTGTGATATCTACGATGGGGAGGGCCGATATAGCAAGCGCGAGCTGCGTGCCTTTCTCTTGCGCCCTGGACCTTGGGCAGCAACATTACCGAGCGGTACGCCGACGTCGCTCTACTGGTCCCACGGTATCCGTTACTCCTTGAGGCCGAGCTGCTGCATGACCTGGCCGGTGTCGAACACGCTGCGGACCTCGGCCAGCTTTCCGTCCCTGACCCGATAGATGTCCACGGCGGTGACGCTCATCCTCCTGCCCGTTGGCTTGATCCCTTGCATCTCGCCCCGCATCGAGCCTGAGTAGTTCTCCACGACCACCACCCGGTCGTCCTCGGCGATGAGCTCCTGGATATCATACCTCACGTCGGGCATCGCCCTCTTGATCTCCTCGAACTCGGCCAGGCACTCCTCCTTGCTCCTGGTCTGTCCTTCCTGGGTTATCTCCAGGTAGTCATCCGCGAGGAAGCTTCCGAACTCGTCGATCGCTCCCCGGTTCAGCGCGTCGTACGCCCGTCGTACAAGCTCCTTGTTCCGCTCCACGTCCATCCGCTGCTGCGTGACGGCCATGGACGTTCCCACGTCTCCGACCTACCTTAATCGTTGCTCCAGTGTCGCCGCTCGATGGAGGCACCGATGGCCGATGCCTATCGGTACGAGGTCACCAGCCCAAGAAGTAGGCGAGCGAGGAGACGGTGAGCCCCAGGATGCCGAGGGACAGAGCGGCCAGCCACCTCCGCCGGTGTAACTGCTGCGCATAGGCAGCGCCGAGAGCGGCAAAGATCAGCGTGGCGATGAGCCGTGACACGAGCATTGCGTTGTGGACATCGGGGATCAGCACCAGAGGGGCAATGAGAGGGAAGACGAAGGCCACGTCGATGGCCAGGATGCCCAGGGCGTAGTACCAGTCCGCCCTCTGAGGATAGTACTGCTTGTTGCGAGGGTTCTCCCGCGGGGCACCTTCGGCGACCTGGCTGATGATATGCTCCTTCTGCTCCCAGCTCAAGGCGCCGGCGAGCGCTTCTTCCAGAGCGTCCTGCATCTTGGTCCGTGTCTGGGCATCGCCCTTGGTCTGGAGCTCGAAGATCAGTTGCTCGGTCCGGGCGCGGTCGATGACGCCGGAATACATGACCGAGACGCCGTCGATCAGGCCCCACCCGATGTTCACGCCGAAGGCAACCGCGATGGCCACCGGGACAAGCTCCTCGGAGTTCTCCACAGAGTTGATTATTCCCAGCGACACGACGATCATCCAGGTGGCGTAGAACATCTCCCCGATCCGGTCGCCCACCGGTATGTACCGGCGGTAGAAGTCCCTGACCCTGTCCCTGAGCCCTTCGTTCATGTGCCCTCGGTTGCCTTGCGCCCTGTTACCTTCGTTGCCATCTGCAAGTAGATGTTGGTTGCTGAGAGCGCGCCGGCCATTGGGGCGCGGGCACCGGGCATAGGTCATCATTATCAACCGTGCCGCTCCAATAGTTCATACGATCCCATGCCCGACATGTCCAATGTCCATCCCGTGGTGAGCCTGGACCGCAAGTTCACCAAGCAGGAGCTGGCCCGGGCCCTCAGGCTCGCCATCTCCGACGAGTACGAGGCGATACAGATCTACGAGCAGATCGCCGAGTGCACCGACGACCCCGAGATAAGGCAGGTCATCATGCACATCGTGGAGGAGGAGCAGGTGCACGCCGACCAGTTCTGGGACCTCCTCGCCCGGGTCATCCCGGAGGAGCGCCAGCTATACGACGAGGCGATCGAGGAGAACAAGGAGATAATCCAGAAGATGAGACGGTGACCGGTCGATAATGAGCCTGGACCGCCTAACGGAACGCGGCCTGCGGTCCTCAGTATCGACAAGGCGGCCTTGCCCGACCATCCGCTGAGCGAGAGACCAAGGCGGCAGTTGCCGAATCCCATGACCGTTGCTTGGTAATGTTGAATAGGAGCGATGCATTCTCGGACAGTAGAGGGATTCCCATCAGGATCGAGCTGTATCACGCTTCGAAGTTCGGCAACGGGGCACAGGTGGCAGAGGAGCTGCGTCGGGTCATGGAGGCCAGGGGACACCAGGTGAGCGTGCATCACATCGATGAAGTGAGGCCGAAGGAGCTGCCGTCGGCGGACCTGTACATCTTCGGCTCCCCCACTCGGTTCGGCGGGCCGATAGGGAGCATGAAGCGGTTCGTCAAGAAGGCCAACCTGCCTCCCGGGTCGAAGTACGCGGTGTTCGCCACCCACGGGAACGCGGTACCGGACAAGAAGACCGGAAGGATGCCCACCGAGGAGGAGCTCGGTCGCCTGCGTCGGACCATACCGGTCCTGGACGAGATACTGATGGGAAAGGGGATGGTGAAGGTCGCTGATAAGATGTTTTTCGTTTCCGGAGAACAGATGAAAGGCCACCTTATCGAGGGCTGGCAGGGCAGGGCGGAGGAGTTCGCCACCGCCATCCTTGGTCCGGCCTGAAGCGCTCCGCTCACCATGGCTTGGACGGGGAGGGCGCTGACGGCCATAACTCCATGGCCGATGGCCGCTCCCCGCCATAACCTGCCGCCGGCAGCGCCGGCATACGGTTTGCTTCTGGTGCTCGGAGGAGGGCGTTCCTGAGGGCTTACGCCTCAGAGCCGTGCCCTAGGCGGCCCTTGGTCGCGTACACCAGGATGACCACCGCTGCCACGATTGTCCCGGTGATGGACAGCAGGAGGAGCGGATAGCTGGCATCGTGGGACGCCTCGAACGACAGCGGCAGGAAGATGCCCTGCGCTGTGGTGATGCTCCCGTGCAGCAACATCATCACCAGCACGCTCCCGGTGTGATTATAGATCCAGGTGTAGAAGAACGCCAGGGAGGCGATCATGACCAGCGTAAGGAGGATGACCCCCACCAGCACCTCCGTGCCGCCCAAGGGAAGCGCCTGGAACTCCTGGTCGATGAACAGCAGGGGGAAGTGCCACGTCGCCCACAGCAACCCGAGGACCGCGGTCGCCTTCACCGGCGAAAACCGCTGCTGGAGGTGCGGCAGCGCGAAGCCACGCCATCCCGGCTCCTCGCCCAGGCCGGCGATCAAAGTGATCATGAGCAGCGAGGGGATGTATGCCGGCAACCGCTCAAGGACCAGCGCGTAGTCCACCGGGAAGTCCAGGACGAGCAGCCAGATGCTGGTGACGAGCGTGAGCGCCGCGGGCAGGGCGAGCGAGACGAGGTACCATCGCGCCGGCACCCTCCACTTGACCAGGCGGGCAGCGAACTCGCGCAACGACTCTCCGGACGCCCACACCATGATGACCCCGGCGATGGCCGGGCCGAACTGGGCGATGAGGAACGCGGGTCCCGACACGATCTCACCAAGGCCGAGGAGGATAAGTCCCATCGCGGACCAGGAGATCGCATAGGTCAGGATGAAGAACGATGCTATCCTGTGCCGCTCTACGAAGTTGCTCACATTCACGTCACGAACCTGGGTGCTTTCGACGGTGATGGTCATCGTTACGCCTCCATTCTTCATTCTCGGGCTGTAGGGGCGGTGTGCAAATTTTCCCTAATATATAAAATTAGCGCCAAGCGTTCGACCACTGTCGTACCCATTATCAAGGAACATTATGCCATCCAGGCCTGGCCTTCTAGGGCTGCGATAGGATACGGCATCTCTGGAAGCTCAGCGAAGGCATGCTTTCATCATTGCTTGTCTCCGTGACGGCGGCGATTCTCGGCGCCTCGTCCATGATGGCCTCGGCTGAGGCGAGCATACCCCTCTAGGGGCTGATCGATAGCGGGGCTGAGATTAGACCATCACCTTGACCCCTGCGTCGGCAGCGCACTAAACGCCTAGGTGGGCCTTGAGGTCGGCCAGGAACCTGGCCTCGTTCTCGTTAAGCCGTGGTCCTGTGCCCATGAACCCTGACCCGCTGGCGTTAACCATGGACCCCGCGATGCCGTAGAGGAACGCCTTGGTCTGCGCTCCCTGCTCTCCCGCGGCATCTAGAACGGGAGCGAGCGCGTCCACGTTCCTCATGACCTCAGCGGAATCGATCGTCTTGTAATCGAACCGCTCATCGGTCTCCCCTCTCCAATGGCTTATTCGTTCGATCGTTCCTTCCACGATCAGGTTGCCTCTGTACGCGTCCTTCGCTTGCCCGATATACTTGACGGACGCACCGATCGCCCTCGCCGAGGAAGTGGGATGCATCCCGCCCTCCTTGGTCGCAACGACCAGGATCATCTTGGCGACCAGGTCGACATTGTCCACGATCGTTCTCAGGTCCGCTCTCGGTACCGTGCTCGTTTCCATGATGCTCGGAGCCCCCTAGAACAACTGAGCTCGTTGACTATAAAAGACGACCGAGTCGCTACGATGACTGGCTCCATAGGTAGTGCGAAAGGAGCGGCGAGCAGGCGGGTAGCCACGCATCAGATAGATGGAGGGCCTGGAAGGGACTAACGGACCAGTGATGACAACAGGCCAGGCCAAGACCATGGCACCCGCGATCGAACGTGTATGATGCCCGGCCCCTCAGCATTCTTTATTTGCAGATACGATGTTCGTGCCCTGACATGGACACGACGGACATCCTCATCACCAAGGAGCTGGCCGTCGACCCCCGACTGCCGTATCGGGACCTCGCCGACCGTCTGTCGCTGTCCGTGAACGGCGTGCACAAGCGCATCCAGCAGCTTATATCAAAGGGCGTCATCGCCGGGTTCAAAGCGCGCCTCGCTCCATCAGTGACCGGCGGCGGTTTCGTCAGTCTGTACGGCCGGTCGCTGTCGCGTGACTTCTCCGCGGCGATGGAGCAGATCGGCGGCCATGCCTGCACCTCCCGCATCACCGCGGCCGGGGGGCAGTTCCTTTACGTGGACGGGCAGGTGCGCTCGGAGCAGGAGATGCACGACTACCAGGAGTTCGTGCGGGACGTCGGCGGGATCGACGACCTGAAGACCCTGGTGATGTTCATGGTCGGGCCGCCCCCGGCCAAGGACCCCCTATCCAAGCTGGACTACCGGATCGTCCATGCGCTGTCACAGGACTGCCGGCGCCCCTTCCAGGAGGTGGCCGAGGAGCTCGGCTCGACCGCCAAGACGGTTAAGCGGAGGTTCGAGAGCATGGTGGCCGAGAGGCGGGTGTTCTGCGTTCTCGACTGGGTCCCCTGCTCCTCGGGCGACCCCATCTCCATTGTCCATGCCAAGCTGCGCCCCGGCCGGTCCCTGCAGCAGGTCGGCACCGCGGCGATCAATCGCAAGGACCCCCACATACTCGGGGTATCCGCCTCCAACACCGAAGCGGGCCTCATGCTCTTCTCCATGTGGGCCCAGGACCTCCGGGAGCTGCGGGACGCGGAGAGCACGCTCAACACCAGCGATGACTTCGAGTCCATGTACTCGAACCTGTTCTACGACATGAGGCTCTACCCGACGTGGGTGGACAAGCTGCTATCCGAACGGTCCAAGTGCCTGGCATCGTGCCCGATGGGCAGTCCTTCCCCCAATCGGTTGACGGACGGTCCATCTTACCGGCCTTGTTGGCGGTTCGCTCCACCAGAGAGCGAACATGAGCTCAAGACCGCGGCGTCGGTTCTTGCTATTACAAGACGGTGAAATGCATGAACGCGATCATCATCGAAGAGCTGACGAAGCGATACGGACCGACCGTGGCGGTTGACCACGCGAGCTTGAGCGTTGGGGAGGGCGAGGTGTTCGGCCTCATCGGCCCCAACGGCGCCGGGAAGTCGACCATCATCCGCTCCCTGCTGGGCATCATCCCCTATCAGGGCGGGAAGGTCATGGTCTCGGGCGTGGACATGAGCGAGCCGGACGCGCAGAGGAAGGTCAGGATCGGCTACCTGCCGCAGAGGGCGGCCTTCCAGGAGTGGAGGACCGCCGAGCAGGCCCTCCGCACCTTGGGCCGGCTGTCCGGCCTGGAGGGGGACCGCCTCGAGCGCCGCATCGACGAGGTGCTCAAGCAGCTGGGCATTGACGAGTACCGGAACCGGAAGGTCAACAAGCTGTCCGGAGGCACTCTGCAGAAACTGGGGTTCGCCCAGGCCATCCTCCACCAGCCCTCGGTCCTCGTCCTCGACGAGCCCATGGCCGCCCTGGACCCGGCCAGCCGCTTCCTCTTCAAGAAGATCATCCAGGAGCTGAGCTCGTCGGGGACGACCGTCCTGTTCTCATCCCACATCCTCTCCGACGTCGAGGACCTCGCCGACGCGGTGGGGCTCATCCAGAACGGGAGGATGCGCTACGCCGGACCGATTGCCGGCCTGGAGAGGATGGCCTCCCTCCGCTCGGAGCTCGTGATCGAGCTGGGCGACGACCGGGGGCAGTGGAGGTCGGTGAGCCTTCCCGGGGTGGACCTCCGGCAGCCGTCCGCCGGCTACCTGGTTGCGCATGTCAGTGACAGCGAGCAGTGGGACACGACCGCGCCCCATCTCATGGAGGCGCTGATGAGGGCAGGGTGCAACATCCGGTCCTTCAACCGCCGCGAGCCTTCGCTCGAGGACATCTACATGGCGACCGTGGGGGGATCGAACTGAGCCTCGGCATTCTGGTCAAGGACGAGATCAACGGCTTCTACCGCTCCCGGGTGATGGCCGTCCTGTTCATCGGGATGCCGCTGCTGGCGGTGCTGCTCTACTTCCTGGCCCCGGACGTCGGGGGCATGCCCCTGGGGGCGTTCACCGCCGTGCTGATCTCCTCCATGGCCGGCCTGCTGGCCTCCACCACGCTGTCAGTGAGCGTCATCACCGAGCGCTCGCAGGGGGCCTACGACCTCTTCCTGGTCCGGCCGGTCCGGCGGTACCACCTCCTGCTGGCCAAGTACGTGGCCGTGGTGACCTGCGTGGTCCTGGCGGCGACGCTGGCGCTGGTGGCGGCTAACGGCTACGACTGGTTCAGCAGCGGGACGGTGGACCTCGGCGCCCTCGGACAGCCGCTGCTGGTGACGGTGACCATGGTGTGCATCACCTGCGCTGCGGCGGTGCTGTTCGGCAGCCTGACCCGGTCGGTGCTGGTGGGGGTCATCCTCACCCTCTACGGCGGCAACCAGGTGGCCGCTCTCGTGGTCATGCCCTCGCTGCTGAGCATGGTGTCGGTCGAGGCCACGGTGGCGATCGGGCTGGCGATCTCGGCGGCGGTGCTCAGCTCGGCGCTGGCGATCTTCAGCCGCCGGCTGAGCAACTGAGCGACCAGGTCCCGATGAGCCCGCCAGAGCGCGGGGGAGGGACAATGTCCATTCAAGGCAGGGAATTTAATTCGTTCTCCGCTCGAAATGCGATCAAGGCACCGTGTCGATCGGGAGGCGCGGGCCCCTGCCTCTTTGCTTCTCACTCCTTAGAGGAGGCTGGAGTCCGCTCAGCGGCCTATGAGCGCCATGACCGGCCCCGCTTATTGATGGCCCGTGCATCGGCAGGTACGCTCCGGGGTCAGAGCATTTCGAGGAGCATTACCGCGCCAATGAACAGCATGACCAGGCCCAGTATGAGCTTGAGCGACCGCCTTTTCTCAAGGCGCCATGAGTTGACCCTCTCTGCGGTGATCCCCTTGAGGAATATGGTCAGGATGACCACCAGTGGTAGCACGAAGATGGCGTTGTACACCGCCAGGTACGGTATGCCCTCCAGCATGGTCATCCTGTTGCCAAGGAGGCTCAGTATCGCGAGGTAGATGCCCCCGGTGCAGGGCAGCTCGAAGAGGCTGACCGCGAACCCGAGGACTATCGCCGCCGGGATGGATGCCTTTTCCACGTACCTCTTGATCGTCGGCTTCCTCGATTCGGGGATGGCCATCGTGGGCCCCTTGCCGAAGAAGAAGTAGTCCTTGATGTTCACGAGCCCGATGGCGATGGACAGCCCGGCGGCCGCGTAGTAGACGTACCGCGTCATCGCCGTGGAGTGCAGGAAGGTAAGCGTCCCCAGCCCGGCCAGGAAATAGACGAAGTACACGGTGATGATGTAGGCCGACCCAATCTGGAGGACCTTCCTCCGGTCGACTAGCCTGGACAGGGAGATCAGGAGGAACACCATGACGCTTATGGCACACGGGTTGATGCTGTCCGCCAGTGCCGCGACCACGATCATGGGGAGCGTGAGGTCCCTTGGCGGAGCGATGCTTCCGGAGCCGGTGCGGTTGTCCGGCGGGGTGGTGTTGTTCCCGGTTTCGTTGTCCTTCGCTGAGCCCGAGCTGTTCCCGGTCCCGTTGCGCGGCGGGCCGGTTTGGTTGTCGGGCGGGTCGTTCGGGAGGGGTTCCCTTTTGGACTCTATAATACGCTGGATGGCCGGTTCGAGCCGATCCTTTATCGCATCCTCGCCTACCAGGGCCTCGTCCTCGGTGAAGATGGTGGGGACCATCGTGTTGGTGACCCCGAAGCGCGCGTTGAGCTCGTAGAACAGCGCTTGGTTCTCGCTGTTGAAGAATATCTCGTATCTAATGAACACGACCTGAGGGTACTTTGCGGCGATGCCTTCCACGAACGGCTCGACCAACGCGCAGTGCGAGCATCCGCTCCCGTAGAAGTATAGGAGAACGATTTCGTCGTCCGCTCCGAGGACCGTGTCGTTCATGGCCGAGCTGTCCTGGGCATCATTAGTCCCTATCGCGGACGTGCTGCTCGAGGCCTCAGGGGCGATGGCCAGGGCTGATGCTAGCAGCATGAGCGCTATGAGCACCAGGATGCCTGCCCTCAAGTTAACGCCCTTAACTATTATTCAGAGCGCCGGCTTATTAACTGTGGCGGCCGACATGTTCGCCTGCTCTAGGCGAGCGCAGGACAGCATGCGGCGGCCTCGTTCCTGCCCCGCCGCCTTAATCGCTCGAGCGTCACCTATCAGCCATCTCTTGGACAAGGGCCGTGCATACTGCCACCGCGCATGCAGCGGACCAGGTGCCGTCCCGCCATCCGGCCAGGAAAAGGTGCAAGGCCCCAGTACCGTTCTCCGGCTGAGCTTTTCCCTCAATAGGGAAACAGGCAGGTGCTGAGGTACTTCTCGCCGCGGTCGGGAAAGATGGTCACGATGGTGCCGGAGTCGACCCGCTTGGCCATCTCGATGGCGGCGTACATCGCCGCGCCGCTGCTCATGCCCACGAAGATCCCTTCCTGCTTGACGATCTGGCGGGTCATCTCGTAGGCCACCTCGGTCTCGACCATGATGGTGATGTCGATCTGATCGGGATCGTAGATCGCCGGGACGATGGCCTCCTCCATGTTCTTCAGCCCTTGGATGTAGTGCCCTTTCACGGGGTGAGCGCTGACGACCTTTACGTCCGGGTTGTGCTCCTTCAGCGCCTTGCCGATGCCCATTATAGTTCCCGATGTCCCCAGCGCCGACACGAAGTAGTCGACCTTGCCCCCGGTCTGCCTCCAGATCTCGTCCCCGGTGGTCTTGTAGTGCGCCATCTTGTTGTACTCGTTGGAGAACTGGTCGGGCATGAAGTACTTGTCAGGGTTCGCCTTGACCAGCTCCCTCGCCATCCGGATGGCGCCGTCGGTGCCGTACTTCCCCTCGCTCAAGGTGACTTTCCCGCCGAACGCCTTGATCATCTGCCGCCTCTCGACCGAGACAGCGTCGCTCATTACGATCTCGACGTCGTAGCCTTTGATCGCGCCGATCATCGCCAGCGCCACCCCGGTGTTGCCGGAGGTCGGCTCGATTATCGTCTTCCCCTTGGTCAGCTTGCCCTCGGCCTCAGCCTGCTGGATCATGCTCAGGGCGATCCGGTCCTTGATGCTGCCGGTGGGGTTGAACCCCTCCACCTTGGCATATATCGTGACGTTGGGATTTGGATTGAGCTTGTTGATCCTGACCAGAGGGGTGTTGCCGATGGTCTGGAGGATGTCTTCGTTGAACTCGGCCGATGGCGCAGTCATGTCATTGTCACCCGGTGATAAGGAGGGATTCGACGACCGTATCTGAATCTGGATAGGAAAAGGTTCCTAGGCCGGAACCGCCCGTGGTGGACTTAAGAGCGATAGGATGGGGTTTCTGACCCACGAAAAAGTAAGGATTGGCCCACCATGCCCATCTGCTGGTCGATCATCGAGCCCGGCCTGGTCCGTACTCTCCAAGCCGCGGAGAATACCGAGCGCTTTGACCCTGCGGGACGGAGCTCGCGTTCTTCTTCCACCTTCGGACACCGTAGGTCGAGATGCCAAAGTATGCCACCCACATCGGCAGCTGCCCTAGCATTGATGGCTCGAGGATGCAGAGCGCCCCCCATAGGCCACTCGTCAGCATCCAGATGTAGAACCCTTCCACCCGCCCCCTAGCGTTCACTAAACCGCCGACGAGCGAGGCGATGGAGAGCGCGATGCTGAACCAGAGGGGCATCATGTCGCGTCGCTCCATTCATGACCTAAGTAATTAAGGTGGGCAGGGCACGTGTAATGTACCCCGCAGGCCAAAGGCGTTGGTCGATCCCTTTGGAACGACCTCATGATCGCCTCCAGCGATCACTTTGCCCCCCTGTTCATCCTCGACACCTGCTGGCCGCCCACGCCCATGTTGTCGCGGCTGAGCTCGCGGATGAGCACGACCATTGCCTCAGGCGGCATGCCCGTCACTTCGCAGACATCTCGCGTGAAAGCGGCGATCAGCCTCTCCTTCTGCTCGGTCGACAGCGGCCCCATCTCCAGTGTGATGACGGGCATCGGTTCATTCCTCCTGTTCCTTGCTCTGTGTGTTTGCCATGTTCTTCACGCATCTCAGGCAGCGAACGAGCGGTGCTCTGCTGCCATACAAGATATAGGCCGACACCATTTAGCGTGAACAGAATCCGTTGTGGTAGATGCTACCACCCTGTATACAGTGAACGAAGGGGAACTACGCTCATGCCTCAGAAAAAGTACCATGGCCCGGTGGAAGCGACCGTCGACATCCTTGCCGGGAGGTGGAAACCGCTCATCCTCTGGGCGTTGAGGGACGGGACGCTGAGGTTCGGGCAGATCGAGGAGGAGCTCTCGGTCGTTACCCCGAACATCACTCAGAGGATGCTCACTAAGCAGCTCCGCGAGCTGGAGAGCGACGGGCTCGTCTCCAGGAAGGTCTACCCGGAGGTGCCGCCCAGGGTTGAGTACACGCTGACCGAACGATATCGGTCGCTCATGCCAATCGTAGAGCAGATGTACGAATGGGGCAGGGAGCACATGGCGGACCGGATCGAACAGGGGGGCGACGGGGAGCAGAACCAGTAAGACCATGAGCTCACTTGAGAGCTCGAAATAGAGAAATGGGGCGGTGCGGGGGGAGGGATTCGAACCCACGAACCACTAAGGACGGGATCTTAAGTCCCGCGCCGTTGTCCAGGCTTGACTACCCCCGCAGGTGGCCAGTCCATGGTGGGGTGGGTATTTCATTGTTTTGAGGAGCTACCATCGACCTGCTGGACGCATGACATCGAGTTGTTCGGAAGGCTCATCGCCGGCGAGGTTTTTCTACCAGGATTTGATGCAGGGAGCATGAGCAGGGGCAGCGAGTGCACGAACGCTGACGGCGTCGAGACCTTCGTGGTGGAGATCGACGACATCCGGCACATGCTGATCGCCCCACCCAGGGACGTGTTCTCCACCCGGCCCTACGTGTATATGGGCCAGTCGGTCGTGGACCGTCTGCTCGAGCACTTCCGGAAGCAGAAAGGGCTGGAGAAGCGGAGGCACAGGCTTGTCCTTCTGATGCCCCGGGACAAGATCACGCCCAACCTTTCCGCGGAGTGCGAGGCGGCCATGGACCGCTACACCGCCACCAGGATCAAGGACAACAAGAACGAGATGGCCGCCATCCGCCGACGCGGTCTTCTCCAGATCCCGTACGCCGCCATCTTCCTCTTCGTCTCGTCCGGTCTGGGAGTGCTGTTCGGGAGCGAGGCCGCCTCCGGCATCCATCCCATGGCCGCCACGGTCCTCAGCGAGGGCTTCTTCATCGTCGGCTGGGTCGCCCTGTGGGGCCCGGTGGAGACGCTGCTGTTCGGACGGTTTCCCCTGGCGGCCGAGAACCGGGCGCTGGAGGCGCTGGAGCGGATGAGCATCGAGATCCGGCCTCGCGAGGGTACTTGAGCCGCCGGTGACCAAATAGGCGTGATGGCCCGAGGCGGAAGGACGGTCCTCATCACCGGCAGCGGCCGGGGCATCGGCCGGGACACCGCGCTGGAGCTCGCGAGGCGCGGGCACAGCGTGCTGGCGACCACCCACACCGAGGAGCAGGCCGCGGCCCTGAACGCAATGGCGGAACGGGACGGCCTGCCGCTTCGGTCGTTCAAGCTCGACGTCACCGTGGCCGATGACCGTCGCAGGATATTGGACCACGAGATTGACGTCCTCATCAACAACGCCGGGACCGGCGAGTCCGGGTCGCTGGCCGAGATCGACGTCGATCGGGTGCGCAGCAACTTCGAGGTCAACGTGTTCGGCCCGCTCGAGCTGACCCAGCTCGCGCTGCTCCAGATGTTGCCCCGTGACCGAGGGACGGTCATCTTCATCTCCTCCCTGGCCGGGCGGGTCACCATACCTTTCCTCGGGCCGTACGCCATGACCAAATTCTCCCTCTCCGGCGGGGTGGAGGCGCTCCGGAAAGAGCTGTCCAGGATATCGCGGAACGTCCACGTCGTGCTGGTCGAGCCGGGTTCCTACCACACCGGGTTCAACCAGCGGAACATCGCCAAGAAGTACGCGTGGATGGACGAGCGCTCGTACTTCTGGCCGATATTCGACCAAATACGCGTGGACGAGGAGCGGTACTTCCGCATTCTCGAGCAGCGGTCGACCGCGTCCATCGTGAGGAAGATCGTCCAGGCCGCCGAGGCGGAGAGGCCGCGGCGGCGGTACGTGGCGCCGTGGTGGCAGGGCGCCGGGGTCCGGCTGCTCCGCGTGTTCCGGCTGTGAGCGGAGCGCGTCCCGATGACGTCTAGCTGCTAAGGTTCATCTCCCCGCTCCTCCTTACCCGGACGATGCTGAGCCACGCCCCATTTGACGGTTCGGAGAGGGCCTTCGGCGAGGTGCTCGATTACCTCAGCCGGACCTACCGGCTCTACGGCCGCCTCCAGAACTGGTCGCTCAACCGGTTCGGCAACTGGCGGTTCGGGGCAACTCCAAGCGGCTCAAGACCGACCCGCTCTTCTTCGAGCGCAACCTGCACATATGGAGAGAGGGGGCCGACATCGTCGGAGTGGTGGTCGGAGAGGGCGGGGGAGCGATGACCGTCATGGCGCACCCCCACCACCTTGGCCTGGTCGACGGGATGCTCGACTGGGTCCAGAGCGGGTCCGGCACCGCGGCGGTCTGCTGCTGGAGCAACGACGCTTGGCTCCAAGGCCGGCTCAGGGACCGCGGGTACCGGTTCGCCGAGTCCGGCGGGTTCTGCCGGAAGTACGACACCAGCATGTCCCTGCTCCACTCTCCGGTCCCTCCAGGGTTCAAGGTCACCGACTTCGCCCACTACGGGGATGATGAGGAGTACATCCGAGCGGTCAGGGGGGCCTTCGGGCGGAGCTCGCTCGATCGAGAGTGGTACGACTCGAACGTCAGGGCGCCGGGGCGCTCCCCTGACTGGGTGATCTGCGTTGTATCGCCGGAAGGCCGATGCGCGTCCTTCGCCGACGTGCGCATCGACCTCGAGGCGGTGTACGCGGAGATCGACCCCATCGGCACCCACCCCGATTTTCAGCGAAAAGGGCTGGCCAGGGGGTGCATCGCCGAGTGCTTTCGGCGCCTCCGCGCAGAGGGGGTTCGGCACGCCTACATCGGCTCCGACATCGAGCCCGCTCCCGCCAACCGCCTCTATGACTCGCTGCGGCCGATCGAGATCTACGAGGAGCAGGTGTGGACCGCGGAGCGCAAGGGAGCCTAGGCCGACGGCTCTTCCGCTCCCTTCATCCGTTCCCACCACTCGTTGAGGATGTCCTCCAGGTTAGGTCGTCCGATCTCCTCGATCTCGTAGCCAGCGCGGACGATGGGCTTGTCGACCTTGACCAGGCGGCGGATGTCGATCGGCGTCCCGGTGACCACGACGTCGCAGTCGGCCCGGTTTATGGTCTCCTCGAGCTCGCGGACCTGCTCCTCGGAGTACCCCATCGCCGGCAGCACCTCGGTCAGGTGAGGGTACTTGCGGAAGGTGTCGGCGATGGAGCCCACTGCGTACGGGCGGGGATCGACGATGATCGCCCCGGCGTCCTGGGCGGCGATAAGGCCGGCCCCGAAGGCCATCCCGCCGTGGGTCACGGTCGGCCCGTCCTCCACCACCAGCGCGCGCTTGCCCGTCACCTTATCCGGCTCGGCCAGGGTGATGGGGGACGCGGCCTCGATGACCTTCGCCTTCGGGTTCAGCATCTTCACGTTGTCCCGGACCACCCGGATGTTGGAGCGGTCGGCGGTCTGGACCTTGTTGATGATGACCACGTCGGCCATGCGGACGTTCGTCTCTCCGGGGTAGTAGGTCAGCTCGTGCCCGGGGCGGTGCGGGTCCGCGATGACGATGTGCAGGTCGCTCTTGTAGAACGGAAAGTCGTTGTTGCCCCCGTCCCATACGATGACATCGGCCTCCTTCTCCGCCTGGCGGAGGATCTTCTCGTAGTCGACGCCGGCGTACACCACGATGCCGTTATCGATCAGCGGCTCGTACTCCTCCCGTTCCTCGATGGTCGTATCGTACCGGTCGAGGTCCTCGTACGCGGCGAAGCGCTGGGCGGTCTGCTTGACCAGGTCGCCATAGGGCATGGGATGACGGACGGCCACGACCCGGAGCCCTTTCTTCTTGAGGACGGCGCAGATCCGCCGGGTGGTGGGGCTCTTCCCCGCCCCGGTGCGCACCGCTCCTACGCTGACGACGGGGACCGCGGCGCGCAACACGATGCGCCGGTTGCCCATGAGCACGAAGTCAGCGCCCCACGCCAGCACCTTGGACGCGGTGTCCATGACCTCGGCGTTGGTGACGTCGGAGTAGGCGAACACCACCTGGTCGATGCGCTCCTCGCGGACCAGTCGCTCCAGCTCGCTCTCGGCATAGATGGGGATGGCGCAATCGCCCTCCTTGCCCGACCCGGCCAGCTCGGCGGGGTAGCACCTTCCTTCGATGTTCGGGATCTGGGCGGCGGTGAACGCCACCACCTCGTAAGTGGGATTATCCCGGAAGTAGGTGTTGTAGTTGTGGAAGTCCCTCCCCGCCGCGCCCATGATGACGACCCTGATGCGCTCCGTGCTCTCACCCCTTCTACCATTCTTGCCTCCCGTTTATCAACTGCGCGCCGGCAAAGCATCAATACCCGCAGGGAGATTCACCTGGCATGGCATACCGCGTACCCACGGCCGAGGTCCTTGCCGTGGCCATCGCCAACGCCCTGCGGGAGAACCCCACCGTGGGCTCCCAGCGCAGGCTGGCCGAGCTGGTCAGGGAGAAGCTGGCCGAGCTGGACCCCGCCTACGCGGTGACGGAGGAGCGGGTCCGCCGCACCGCCATCTCCGCCGGCCTGGTCAAGGTCGAGGTCCTCACTCGCGATACCGGACGGAGGAAGCGGACGACCCAATGCCCGGTGTGCGGCGCCCGGCTGGAGCGGGTGCGCAACCGCACCATCACCGGGGGCACCGTGACCATCGGCCGCAAGTGCCGCACCTGCCTGTTCCAGATGGGCCGGACGCTGTGCGTGCCGACGCGGTACGTGTTCAGCACCGCCCACCCCCGCCGGCGGTCGCGGATGGACTCGCGGCAGCGCACGCTATAGGTCCGCATTTATATCCGGCGGCCGATTGCGATACCATGTGCGAGTCGACCCTGTTCTTGGAGGAGCGCGGCGAGGTCCGGGAGGTCCTGCGGGACGTCACCAGGATCAGCATGGACGGGACCACCGCCACCTGCGTCAACCTGATCGGCGAGAGCGTGGTGCTGGAAGGGGTGGCGCTGAAGGAGGCCAACTTCCTCAGCCACGGCATCGTGCTGTCCAAGCTGTGACGCTCAGTTGTTGAGCAGGCGGCGGGACAGCCACATGCTCAGGCCGACCAGCGCCCCGGAGAACAGCGCCAGGCCGAGCAGGTCCACCGGCAGCGAGTAGATGGGGACGGGATTGTCGAAGGCGAACTGGCGCATGGCATCGGACGCCAGGGTCAGCGGGTTCACCTTGGCCACCGCCTGCAGCCAGTCGGGCATGAGGGCAATGGGGAACAGCGTGGCCGAGGCGAACATCAGCGGGAGGTTGAGGAGGTTGATCACCCCGAACAGCGTCTCCTGGTTCTCCACCGCCAGGGCGATGGTGACGAACAGCGCGGCAAAGCCCATCGCCAGCAGGAACACCACCGCGAAGATGCCTGCCACATCGGCCAGGCCGAAGGAGGCCTTGAGGCCGAGCCCGGTCAGCCCGGGCACGTAGATGAAGGCCAGGGCGATGGCGAACACCACCCCCACCTGGATCATGGCCCGGATGACCGTGGCCAGGATGCGCGAGACCGGCACCACCCCGCGGGGGATGGGAGCGACCTTGAGCTTGTTGAGGAAGCCGAACCGGCGGTCCCACACGATGGACATGCCGGAGAACATGCAGGTGAATAGCGCGATGACCGCCAGCATGCCGACGGCCATGAAGCTGAAGTAGTCGGGGGCGCCGGAGAACTGGGCCGCGAACGCCCCCGGGGGAAGGCCGGACTGCGCGAACAACCCGCCCAGGTTGAAGGCCTGGCCGAACAGGCCCAGCCACACGATGGGCTGCAGCAGGGTCATGAAGATCTGGACCTTGACCCGATACCAGTGCTTGAGCTCCCGCAATGTCAGTGCCCAGGTCTGTCGGAGCATGTCACCGCCTCCCGAGGTTGCGGGCCGCGACCGCCCTGTCGAACCCTCCGCTCTGCTCGGCGTCCCTCATGGACCGGCCGGTGTACTCCAGGAACGCTTGGTCCAACGTGGGCCGGGTCAGCGATACCGAGGTCACCACCCCGCCGCGGTCCCAGATGGCCTTCATCAGCAGCGGCGTGACCGCCTCCCCGTTCAGCGCCTTGATCCGGTACGCGTCGCCGTCCCGCCGGACGTCGAGGACGCCCTCAACCGACCGGATGACCGAAGTGAGGTCTTCCTCCGAGGTCACGCCGATCGACAGCACGTCCCCGCCCACCGAGCGCTTGAGCGCCGCCGGGGTGTCCAGGGCGACGATCCTGCCGTGGTCGATGATGGCGATGCGGTCGCACAGCCCGTCCGCCTCCTCCAGGTAGTGGGTGGTCAGGAACACGGTGATGTTGGCCGCCTTCCGGAGCTCCCGGATGTACGCCCAGATGGCCATCCGGGTCTGGATGTCCAGGCCCAGGGTGGGCTCGTCGAGGAACAGCACCCGGGGACGGTGGATGAGGCCCTCGGCCAGCTCCAGCCGCTTCCGCATGCCCCCGGAGTAGGTCTTCACCCTGCGGTCGGCCGCCTCCTCCAGGTTAACGAGATGGAGCAGCTCGTCGATGCGCCGCCGGGCCTCGTCCCGCGGCACGCTGTACAGGTCGGCCTGGAGGTACATGTTCTCCCGGCCTGACAGGTCGTCGTCGACGGTGAGGTCCTGGGGCACCAGGCCGATGATTTTGCGCACCTCGTCCTGCTGCTCGGCCACGTCCAGCCCGAGGATGGTCGCCTTCCCGCTGGTGGGCCGGAGCAAGGTCGTGAGCATGTTGATCGTCGTGGACTTACCGGCGCCGTTCGGACCGAGGAAGCCGAACACCTCGCCCTCCTCCACCGAGAAGGAGATGTCGTCCACCGCCAGGACGTCCGCGCTGTACCGCTTGGTGAGGTTGGCGACCTCGACGATCGTGCCCATGCCCCTGCAGATGGCATCGTCCGCTTATTAGCCATGCGTTCGACGGCGGCAGCTCTGGCCTGACAAGCTTTATCAAGGAGCACCCCAATCTTCGCACGGGTTCGGACATGAGACTCTGGCAGTTCGGACGGCTGAACGGGAACAGCATCAGGATCGACGACGAGATCGGCAGACCGCTGGGGCTGGTGGACGGAAGCCAGGTCTTCTCCACCATGTTCCGGTACGATGGGAAGGGCGCTTCCTCGCACGAGATCGTCCTCTCCACCTTCGGGCCGGAGAACTACCGCCAGCTGTACAACCTCACCATCTACATGATCGACCAGCCGGGGGCGTGCGCCCAGGCGTCCAAGTTCCTGGCCGACCGCAACGTGGACATCCTCAACTCCGACTCGCTGAGCATGATCTCCGGCGTGGCCATGGTCTGGAAGATGCTGGCCGACCTCTCCTACTTCGGGGAGCCGGCCGACCTCAAGGCGGAGTTCGAGGCCGCCAAGCGGACCTCGCCGTCCTCGCTGGACAAGGTGGACGCCATCCTGCTGGAGGAGTCCCACATCGCCGACCGGTACTCCCGCGGGGCGACCGTGGGGTCGAGGAGCGTCAAGACCAAGATGATCAAGCGGAAGACCCGCACCCCTTCCCAGATCCGCAAGGGTGAGTTCCAGATCCCCGACGAGTTCGTCGCCGAGCTGGGAGAGGTCAAGGACGGGCAGCCGTTCATGATGGTGGGGGACATGGACTCCTTCGTGCTGAGCGTCACTCTCCTTGACCCGTCGGTGCGGCTGATGTCCCTCTCCATGACCGTGCCGGACAAGCCGGGGGCTATCAACCGGGTGGCCGACGCGCTGGCCCGCTCCGGCGTCAACCTGGTCATGCTCCACACCAAGGTGCTCAACTACTACGAGAGCATGTCCCTGGAGATCATCGCCGACATCAGCCAGGCCACCGTGCCCATGGAGGAGGTGCGGGCGCGCGTCGAGGTCGCGCTGTCGGCGTTCAAGGCCCCGTCGGAGCTGAGGCCGTTCAAGCCCATCGTGCTTTGATCGCGGGACCGCGAGGACCAGGGCGCTGGCGCCCTGACATCCCTTGCCACGCTGGATAAATATACCTCCAGACGTTTGGTTTACCGGACGGGCCGGCAGGGCCGGCGCTCGACGCGTTAAACGACATTGAGGCGATAGGTTGGGTTCCGAAGCAGTAGGCACGACGCAGGTCTTCGAGATGGGCATCAGGGGAGCGAGGGCCGTCCTGGGCATGGCGCAGCAGGCGCTGTCCGAGGCCATCGCCAAGCACGGCGACGACCGCCCGGTGGAGTACCCCGAGACCGCCTACGAGCTCCCGGCGGTGTACGCCTGGGACGGGCGGGAGGTGCACCGCCTGGCGGACCTGAAGCCGCTCCTCGACGACTGCGCGGCCCGCCTGCGCGGCGAGCCCACGGTGGAGAACGCCCTCCTGGCCGGCGAGGTCACCATGCTGGCGGCCGAGGCCATCGAGGCGCTGCGGTACGCCGAGGACCCCCATCCCTACGAGGGCACGGGCTACACCGGCTTCATCCCGGACAAGCTGCTGCGCGAGCTGGGCGTGGCCCTGGTCGACGACACCATCCCCGGGGTCGCCGTGCTCGTCGGAGCGGCATCGGACCGTGCGCAGCTGGTGCGCGTCGTCCGCGACCTGCGGTCCAAGGGGCTGCTCATCATCGCCTCCGGGGAGGTCATCGAACAGCTCCGCGCCGAGGGGGTCAAGATGGGGCTGAACATGATGCTGTACCCCGTAGGCACGGGGACCCAGATCGTCCACGCCCTCAACTTCGCCATCCGCGGGGCGCTGTCCTTCGGCGGGGTTCAGCGTGGCGACCGCGAGACCCTGCGCGCCTACCTGGCCAAGCGCCCCAAGACCTTCGTGCTGCAGTTCGGGCTGCTCGATGACATCACCGTCGGCGCGGGCCTGGCGGCCATCCTCAACGGCGCCCCGGTGCTCACCGACCAGGCGGTCGAAGGAATCCCCGACCTCCTGGTGAGCGTGGCGCCGGAGAAGATGGTCCAGACCGCCCTGGAGGTCCGGGGCATCCGGGTCAAGCTGGCCCCGGTGAACATACCCGTGGCCTACGGCCCGGCGTTCGAGGGGGAGACGGTCCGGCGGCCGGAGACGTACGTGGAGGCGGGCGGGGCGGCCAAGACGGCGGCGTTCGAGCTGCTGCGGCTGCGCCCCGAGAACGAGGTCGAGGACGGCAAGGTCACCCTCATCGGCCGGGACGTCGACGCCATGCCCGAGGGATCGACGACCGCGCTGGCGATCCTCGTGGACGTGTACGGCAAGCGGATGGAGGAGGACTTCGAGTCGGTGCTGGAGCGGCGCATCCACCAGTTCGTCAACTACGCCGAGGGAGGATGGCACACCGGACAGCGCAACATCCTGTGGGTCCGGCTGAGCAAGAGCTCGGTCCAAGCGGGCCTGAGGTTCCGCCACTTCGGGGACATCCTCATCACCAAGCTCAAGGAGGAGTTCGGCAACATCATCTCCCGCGTCCAGGTCACCATCGTCACCGACGAGGACGAGGTGCAGAGGCGGCTGCCGGAGGCGTTGGAGCGGTACGAGGCGCGCGATGCCCGCCTGGCCGGGCTGACCGACGAGAGCGTGGACACGTTCTTCTCGTGCGCGCTATGCCAGAGCTTCGCCCCCGACCACGTCTGCGTCATCACCCCGGAGCGGATGGGGCTGTGCGGGGCGCTCAACTGGCTCGACGCCAAGGCGTCGCAGGAGATCGCTCCCGCGGGGCCGAACCAGCCCATCCTCAAGGGTGAGTGCCTCGAACCGGCGAAGGGCCAGTGGCGGGGGGTCAACGAGTTCGTGTACGAGGCGTCGCACCACAAGATCGAGCGGTTCAACGCCTACACCATGATGGAGGACCCCATGACCTCGTGCGGCTGCTTCGAGGTGATCGTGGCGATGTCCGCGGACATGCAGGCCGTGGTCGTCGTTAACCGGGAGTACGGAGGCATGACCCCCATCGGCATGAAGTTCTCCTCCCTGGCCAGCTCGGTGGGGGGAGGCCGGCAGACGCCAGGCTTCATCGGGGCGGGCAGAAAGTATATAACCAGCAGGAAATTCATCTCCGCTGACGGCGGGCTCCTGCGCGTCGCCTGGATGCCCAAGGAGCTCAAGGAGGCCATGCGCGAGGCGCTGGAGGCCCGGGCCCGGGAGCTGGGCGAGCCGGACCTCGTGGACAAGATCGCCGACGAGACGGTCACCACCGACGCCGAGGGGCTCGTGGAGTGGATGGCCAAGGTCGACCACCCCGCCCTGCGGATGCCCCCACTGCTGTCGTGAGAGGAGTGAACATGGTCGAGGTCCCCGTGCCCAAGGAGAAGTGGTCAGGCAAGATCGGAACGGTAGAGCTGGGCGGCAAGCCCGAGCAGGGCGGCTCCCGCTCCCATATGATGCTGGGCGGGGGGATGGGCATGCCCTTCCTCTCCTACGAGGGCCTGGGGCAGCGGCAGCGCCTGGCCGGGGAGGTCATCGACGACACCGACGGGGTGCCGGCGCTGAGCATCGCCCCCTTCGGCGATGTTGTCAACGATCCAGCGGCGTGGGCCAAGCGGTGGGTCGAGCTGGGCGCCGATGCCATCTGCCTGAAGCTGCGCTCCACCAACCCCGAGGGCAGGGACGCGTCGCCGGAGGACGCCGTTCGCACCGTCAAGGCGGTGCTGGACGCGGTCAGAGTGCCGGTCATCGTGTACGGGAGCGGGAGCGAGGAGAAGGACCTCCGGACCCTAGAGGCGGTGAGCAACGCCTGCGCCGGGGAGCGGCTGCTGCTGGCCCAGGCCGAGGAGAACACCTACAAGGGCATATCGGCCGCCGCGACCGCCAACGGCCACGCGGTCATCGCCTTCTCCAACCTCGACGTCAACCTGGCCAAGCAGATGAACATCCTGCTGGCGGACTTCGGGATGAAGCTCGACAACGTGGTCATGGACCCCCTCATGGCCGCCCTGGGGATGGGGCTGGAGTACTCGTACTCGGTCAACGAGCGCATCCGACTGGCCGCGCTGATGGGGGACCGCATGCTCCAGACGCCCATGGTGTGCGACCTCACCGCGGCGTGGGAGACGAGGGAGGCGACGGAGGAGAACGAGGCGTGGGGCGATGCCGCCGAGCGGGGGGCGTGGTGGGAAGCGACCACCGGCCTGGCGGCGCTGGTGTCCGGCGCCGACCTGCTCATCGTCCGCCACCCGCGCAGCCTGGAGATCCTCCGGGACGCCGTCACCGAGCTGCGAGGTGAGTGAGATGCCCACCGCCATCGAGATCTTCAAGTACCTTCCCAAGAAGAACTGCGGCAAGTGCAACTTCCCCACCTGCCTGGCGTTCGCCATGCAGCTGGCCAACCAGAAGGCCAAGCTGGCCGACTGCCCGTTCGTGACCGAGGACGCCAAGGCCAAGCTGGAGGCGTCCTCCGCCCCGCCCATCCGCCTGGTCACCGTAGGCGACGGCGACCGCAAGGTCGAGCTGGGCGAGGAAACGGAGCTGTACCGCCACGAGAAGAAGTTCTTCCATCCAACGCGATACGCGGTGGTGGTCTCGGACCTCGCCTCCGACGAGGAAGTGGACGTCAAGCTCCGCCGGGCCAGCGAGCTCCGGTTCGACCGGGTGGGGCAGACGCTGGCGCTGGACCTGCTCGGCGTGAGGAACGATTCTCGCGACCCCGCGAGGTTCGCTGCCGTCGCGGCGAAAGTCGCCCAGAGCAATCTGCCTCTCGTCCTGATGTCCGAGGACCCCGCGGCCCTCCGCCAGGCGGTGCAGGCCTCCGGCGCCCGGCGGCCGCTGCTGTACGCCGCCACCGCCGCCAACCTCGAGGGCATGGCCGCCGCGGCCAAGGAGCTGAAGTGCCCCATGGTGCTCAGGGCCGACGACCTCAACGCCCTCGCCGACCTCGCCGAACGGGCCCGGAAGGCCGGGGTGGAGGACCTCATGCTGGACCTCGCCCCCGCCCGGGCCAAGGACGTGGTGGAGAGGAACACCATCGTCCGCAAGAACGCCGTCCGCAAGACCTTCCGCGGGCTTGGCTATCCCATCGTCCTCAACGCCTGCGGAGACCAGCGGGCGGTGCTCAAGGCCATGCTGTCGACGATGAAGTACGGGGGCATCGTCCTGCTCGACGACCTCGACCCGGCGCACGCGCTGCCGCTGTTCGTCCTTAGGCAGAACATCTACACCGATCCGCAGGTCCCCATCCAGGTGAAGGCCGGCCTCTATCCGATCAACAACCCCGGACCGGACGCGCCGATCCTGTTCACCACCAACTTCTCGCTCACCTACTTCACCGTGGCCGCGGACATCGAGAAGTCCAAGGTCCCGGCGTGGCTGCTGGTCGTCGACACCGAGGGGCTGTCGGTGATGACCGCCTTCTCCGCCGGCAAGCTCTCCGCCGAGACGGTGGTCGCGGCGCTCGACGAGGCCAAGGCGAGGGACAAGAGCGGCCGGGGGGTCATCGTCATGCCCGGGATGCTCTCCAGGATGTCCGGCAAGCTGCAGGAGCTCAGCGGCCTGAAGGTCGTGGTCGGTCCGAGGGAGTCATCGGGGATACCCAAGCTGCTCAAGACGATGTGAGCTACCTGGTCCTCAGCCGCTCCCTCAGCACGGTCGACCAGCGCTTGTCCATGCGCTCCCGGGAGAAGGACAGCAGGCCGAGCATGAACCACGTCAGCGTCATGCCCAGGCCCAGGGCCACCCCTCCGGCCAGGTCGTAGAACTGAGGGTTCCAGAAGCTGTTGGTGTCATGGACGCCAAGGATGATCGACGTCCCGCCGGTGAGCACCAGGGGGTTCCCGTAGATCAGCAGCTTATACTCCAGCGGGATGTACTCGGTGACGTTCTGGGCGGTGATGTGCGGGTTGGCCTGGTACGCGGCCTGCACCCCCAGACCTATGCTCGCCGAGCTCAGGAAGGAGAGCAGGAAGAAGAGGGCGACCGCGGCCACGATGACCCCCGCCTTCTTCTTCGACAGCGTGGAGAGCAGCAGGCCGATGGCGGCGAACACCACCGCGACGAGGGTGGGGAACACCATCGAGGCGGCCAGGGTGCCAGCGTCCAGCATGGGGACGTCCATGACCGAGAACACGATCAGGTAGGCGGCCAGGGCGATCATCAGAGCGAGGGCCACCACCGACAGGAGGACGAGGAACTTGCTGGTGTAGAACCACAGCTTGGAGGTGCGGTAGGTGAGCAGGTAGCTCACCATGCCCGACTCCTTCTCTCCCGTTAGCGCGAGCGAGGCGATGACCGTGAAGATGGCCATGAAGATGCCGGCGATGGTCCCCCAGTAGTTGGCCAGGGCGAGCGTCTGCTGGCGCTGCAGGCTCGCCTCCGTCACCACGTCGCCGCCGTAGGTCATGCCGTTGACGTAGCCGGTGCTGGACACCAGGGCGATGATGAACGCCACCCCGGCGAGCGCCACCACCAGGATGATGAACATCGGGTCGGTCATGAGCATGCGGGCGTCCTTCCGCAGGTGGATGGCGAGCTCGCTCACGCCCTCACCTCCGGCATGAACACCTCGGCGTAGAGGTCCTCGGCCTTGCGCTGGGCGATGCCGCAGGCCATCACGCGTCCTCCCGCCCCGACCACTTGGGCCACGATGTCCGGCACCTCGTCCCTCGACGCCTCCACTAAGAAGGACAAACCGTCGGGCGACTGGGAGAGCACCTTGCGTCCCGCCAGCGCCGCCGGCACCGCCCCGTTGGGGGAGGCCAGCATGATGCGGAAGGGGACCCTGGGGACCTCGGCGTTGAACGCCTCCTTCTTGAGGATGCGGCCGGACTTGATGAACAGGATGGAGTCGCACAGCTGGTCGATCTCGTTGAGCTCGTGCGACGACAGCAGCATGGCGATGCCGCTCTCCTTGAGCGACCTCATGATCGTCCGCAGCTCCATCATCATCCCCGGGTCGAGGCCGGAGAACGGCTCGTCCATGATGAGGGCCTTCGGCCGGTGGAGCACCGAGCGGGCGATGGCCAGGCGCTGCTTCATCCCCTTGGAGAAGCTGACCACTGGCTCGTCCTTCCAGACCTCCAGGCCGAAGTCGCGGAGCAGCCGGGTGCAGGCGGCCTCCGGCTCCGGCACGCGGTTCAGGCGTGCTACATACAGCAGGTTGTGCCAGGCGGAGAGGTCCTCGAAGAAGGTGGGTCGCTCGGGCACGTAGCCGAGGGCGGCGCGGGGGTCGAGGCCGTTCATGCTGACCTCCCCCCGGTCCTTGGGCTCGATGCCCATGATGAGCTTGATGAGCGTGGACTTGCCGGCGCCGTTCGGCCCCACCAGGCCGCAGATCTCGCCTTCCCTCAGCTCGAAGGAGACGTCGTCGAGCGCCTGCACCGTGCGGGTGGTGAAGCGGTTGCCGTAAGCTTTGGAGAGACCACGGCCCACAAGCACGACGTCAGTATTGGAACTCGTTGAACCACCCCCCGTAATCGATCCCGCTCTTATTGAAGCCGAACGCGTACACCCTGCCGTCCGGACCGATAACCACCGCGTCGTACTGCGCCGACATGTACGGTTCCGCACCGACCGGCCCCAGCTCCAGGCTGATCTTTTCGCCGGCCCGTAGGTCGAAGGTGCGGTTGAGATAGGTGTACTGGTAACCGTCGTCGTAGATCATGGGGTTAAGTTGGGAGCGGAGCACGTACTCGCCCTCGGGCATGCCCTCGCCGAGCGAGATGCTCAGGCCCATGGAGAACGAGGTCTCGGTGCGCTCGGTGCTGATGTTGACCCTCAGGCTGTCGTAGTAGAACACCGCGCCCTCGTCGAGCATGAACTTGGTGACGTGACCGTAGGACCACTGCAGCCGAGGATAGAGGAGATAGTACCCGCTGGTGGCGGTCACCCAATCCTTGCCCTCGACCAGGCCGGGCATGTACATGGTGCCGTTCCACGACAGACTCAGAGGCTCGCCGGTGGAGTTGAAAGAGCCGGTGGGGACGACAGCGTAGCCGCGGTCCCAGGAGGCGAACATGTTCAGCAGGGAGAGGTTGGTCGCTACCTCCTTCGGGTCCACCGCGTCGGGGATCCTGATCACGTGCACGCCGTACCAGTTGCGGCCGCCCTGGTCCTCCACGGTGAACTGCACCCCTTCGGTCAGGGGGATCAGCTGGAAGGTGACGTCCTCGGCGCTGGTGAAGACCTGCTGGTCGGCGCGCACCGCGACGTAGGCGACCCGCGTTGCCTGCACCGAACCGTACACCATCGAGGCGACGAACGCCACTCCAACGATCATGATCACGACGATAACGGCCAGGTACTTCCTCTTCAGCCTCACCTGCTCACCCTCCCCGCCGGGGGATGGGTGCATGGGACTAAAATAATGACCTTTCGATTCTTGAGCGGCCGACTACCGCAGGCCGCGTGCTAGTTGGGCGGCGGCCACGGCGGCAGGGCTGTCCCTCGGGAGCTCCGTTAACGGCCGGCCGGCCACTGCCAGCGCCTCCACCGCGTCGTCGTGCGGGAGCGTCGCCCATCTGTCGAAGCCTGCGCTCTCCACCGCCGGCAGCAGCGCTTCGGGGACGGTGCCGCGCACCCGGCTGATGACCAGCAGGCTGTGGGCGAACTCGACCTCCATCTCCCGGGCCAGCTCGAGGATGCGACGGGCGGTGGTCAGCCCGGTGGCGGTGGGGTCGGAGACCACCACCAGCGCGTCCATGCGCTGGCAGGTTCGACGGGACAAGTGCTCCATCCCCGCCTCGTTGTCGATGATCACGTGCTGGTATCCGCCCATGACCCGGTCCAGGAAGGTGCGCAGAAGGTTGTTGATGTAGCAGTAGCACCCCCGGCCCTCCGGGCGGCCCATCGTCACCAGGTCGAACTTCTCGCCCTCGACCATGGCCAGGCGGAGCTGGTACATCACCGCGTCGTGCTTCGACCCCCCGGCCGAGAGCTCGTCGGCCCGCTTCAGCAAATCCTCCCGCAGCTGGCCGATGGTCCTCTCGACCTTCGCCCCGAGCTTCTCCCCCAGGTTGGCGTTGGGGTCGGCGTCGACCGCCAGGACGACCTCGCCGGTGCGCTCGTGGAGCGCCCGGACCAGCAGCGCGGCGAGGGTGCTCTTCCCCACGCCCCCCTTTCCGGCCACCGCGACGACGTAGGTCATCGTGCTCAGCCCAGGGAGCGGCGGGCCCTTATCTCTTTGGACACCGCCACCAGGAGGTCGAACACCTTGGCGGCCGAGCCTTCCTCCAGGCCGCTCAGGCCGCACTGCGGGGTGAGCAGCGAGTGCGTCACCACCAGCTCCTCGCTGATGCCCTTGTCGGCCAGGGCCTTGAAGAGCCCTTCGGCGCGCTGGACCAGCGAGGCCACGCTCTCCTGGGCCAGGGTCTCCTCGTGGCTCGGGATGACGCCCCAGGCGATGGTGCCGCCCCGCTCTAGGAACTGCGCCACCTCCTCCGGGTACAGGGCGATGGTGTGCCCGTAGTCGTAGGCGTCGAAGGAGAGGAGGTCGATGTCCATCCTCATGACCAGCGGCCAGTCGGTGTTGGCGCAGCAGTGCAGCCCCTTCTTGCCTTCCAGTCCGGAGACCACTTCGTTGACCCACTGGATGGCGTCGTCCGCCGCCACCGAGGCGAAGGGGGTCCCGATGATGCTGAGGTACGGCTCGTCGATGAAGGTGATGACCTTCGAGCACTTGGTCCTCAGCTCGCGCTCCTGCCACCGCGCCATGAGGTTGAGGTTGCGGCGGATGATCTCCGCGTATGCCTCGTCGTAGATGACCGGTCGGTCGTCCTGGTCGACCATCTGCAGGCCCAGCGACACCGGGCCGGTCACCTGTCCTTTGATAGCCTGCACGGTGTCGGGCAGCGTGTGGGACATGAGCTCGTAGAAGCCGGAGAAGTGCTCCCGGGGGAAGGCGAACGCGTCGACGTCCTCGGAGAGGATGCTGGTGTAGATGGCCTCGGGATCGTAGTGGCAGAGGTCGGCGCTCACCCGCTTCTTCTCCTTGTCGATGCGCACACCGGGGAGGCGGGTCGCGTACTGGATGTACATGTTCTCCTGGAACCCTCGGCGGGGCAGCTGGGGCCAGAAGGGTATCGCGGTGAGCTTGTCAAGGATGAGGTCGACCGCCTTGGCAGGATCGGTGTGGGGCAGCGAGCCGATGCAGGTGGGTAAGCAGTTCCAGGCCACGCCCGTTGAACTAGCCCAGCGGCTTTTAAATGTTTGCGGGCCCCGAGGCTTCCCGACTCAAGCCCGCTTGTCCGCGGCGAGCAGCACGAAGAAGTTGTCAAGGAAGAGCTCGCCGCCCTCGTCGCGGAGGTTCAGCAGCGCCTTCAGGCCATCGGGCAGCTGGCGCGCGTACCGCCGAAACTCGTCCGCCGCGGCCGGTTCCATCATGGCGGTGAAGTGCGAGAGCGGCATCCTCCGGGCGTACAGCTCCAGCGAGGCGACGGCCAGGCCGACTTTTGAGACGATATCCCGCCACTCGCTGGGGCGGTGGTCGCGGACGTGCGATGGGTCGTGCAGGCGGTCCAGGTGGTTGATGGCCTCGTCCGCGGCGTCGTCCTCGGGCACGGTGCGGTCGTCGAGCACCAGGCGGCCGCCCGGGCGGAGGACGCGGACCATCTCGCCCACCGCCCGGCGGACGTCGGCGAAGTGGTGGGCAGCCCGGCGGCAGGTGACCAGGTCGAACGATCCGTCCGGGAACGGCAGCTCCATGGCGTCGGCGTGCATGAACCGCACGTTGGCGACGCCCCGCTGCCTGGCGAGCTGACGGCCCTGGTCCATCATCGCCTCGGTGAGGTCGACGGCCGTTACCTCGCGGACGTGCGGCGCCAGCGCCAGCGCGGTGTGCCCCGCTCCCGTGCCCACGTCCAAGGCCCCCATCTCCGGTCGAGGTGAGGCCAGCGCGACCAACCGGCCGAGGGTGACCGCGTCATCGTGGACCTTGCTGGTAGCGTAGAAACCGGCCCGCCTTGAGAAGATGTCCTCGGGGCGCTCCGGGCTCATCGCTCCAGCCTCCCTCGGACCGACGGGAAGCGGTCCAGGTCGGTGTGGGGCAGGAACAGCGCCGAGGAGTACTGGTCGAAGAACGCCGGCGAGGACGACAGGTCCAGGTAGGTCATACGGTCGTAGATGGCGGCCGCCTCGGCCCGCGCCTCGGCGGAAAGAAGGCACATCCTCGCCCCGCCCAGCGAGCCGTTGCCGATGAACTCGAACCGCTCCCTGGGAAGGTCGGGAAGCAGGCCGATGAGCTGCGCGTTGTCGATGTCGATGTGGCCGCCGAAGCCGCCGGCGATGTACACCCGCTCGAGGTCCTCGAAGCGCAGGTCCACGCTGTCGAGCAGGACGGTGCAGCCGGCGTAGATGGCCGCCTTGGTGCGGACGATGCTGGCGATGTCGTCATCGGTGACGACGATCTCCCGCGCCCCGCGGTGGACCACGAACTCGGCGCCCTGCCCGGCCCGGCGGGCGCGCTCCGAGCCCTCGTACTGGATGCGGCCCTTGCGGTCGAGGAAGCCTCGGAGGAACATCTGGGCCACCAGGTCGATGAGGCCGGAGCCGCAGATGCCCCGCGGCGCGCCCCGCCCGATGGTGGTGAGGTCGAGGTCGCGCTCGCTGATGCGCACCGAGTCGATGGCCCCGTCCATGGCCCGCATGCCGCAGGAGACCTCCCCGCCCTCGAAGGCCGGTCCGGCGGAGGTCGAGCACGCCACCATCCAGTCACGGTTGCCCAGCACCACCTCGCCGTTGGTGCCGACGTCGATGAGCAGCGAGGGACCCTCCCCGCGGTGGAGGCCGGACAGCAGGACATCGGCGGTGATGTCCCCGCCCACGTAGGCGGCGCGGCCGGGCACGCAGTACACCGGGGCCTCAGCGTTCACCGCCAGGCCAAGCTCGGCCGCCCGCACCGCCGGGGGCAGGTGCGCCACCGGCACGTACGGCTCGTAGCGGATGCTCCGGGGGTCCAGGCCGAGGAGGAGGTGGACCATGGCGGGGTTGGCGCCGACGGATACCGCCACGATCTCCTCGGCCCGCGCCCCGGCCGGGCCGTCCAGCGTACACAGCTCCCCCACCAGCTGATTGATGGTGGCGACGACCAGCTCCTGCAGCCGGTCGGTGCCCCGCTCCTCGGCGTAGGCGATGCGGGCCAGGACGTCCTCGCCAGCGACCAGCTGACGGTTGTACTGCGAGGCCTGGGCGAGCGTCCCGCCGGTGGCCAGATCGACCAGCTCCACCGCCACGGTGGTGGTGCCGATGTCCACCGCCGCGCCGAGGCTGCGGCGCCCGTCGGCGGGACGGACGTCCATGATCCGCGCGTTGACGCGGTCGACCGTCGCCATTACCTTCCATTGGGCCGAACGAAGGACGGCAGGGAGGCGCCGGAGGGCCTGAAGACCGATGTCGGCCGACGCTAGCCCCAGGCCGCACCGCAGCCGCTCCAGGTCGGCGAGGTGGTCCTCGAGGGACGGCACGCCGAGCTCCACCACCATCGTCTCGGCCAGCGGGGCAGCGGTCTTGATCGGCACCTCCTTGTACCAGGTCAAGATCCTTCCGGCGCCCACCTGGCTGCCCTCGGGGACGAACACGTTGACATCCCCTTCCGGCCGGGTGAGACAGGCCAATCGGATGCCCTGGGCCCAGCTCGCCTCATCCAGTCGCCCCCGCTGGGCCCGGTGCGGTCCTTCCACCAGGACCTTGCAGCGGCCGCAGGTGCCCTCCCCGCCGCACGCGCTGTCGATCGGCACTCCCGCGGCGACCGCGGCGTCGAGCACGGTCTCGCCGTCACGGACCTCCGCCGTCACGTTGCCGGGGAAGAAGGTCACCCTGTGGGCCATGGGCTGAACATCGCCCCGCCGTTATATAACGCTCTTGGACCACGGCGGGCAAAGTAAGAAGGTTTGACGGGCCGGGTCACTCGTCCTCGGCTTCGTCCGCGTACTCCTCTTGCGCGTACTCCCAGTCGTCCCGGCGCCTCAGGTAGATGACGCTCGGAACGCGCGGGAGCGCACGCTCCGTTCTCCCATCCATGCCGGAGCACAACGCCTCCTCCGGCATATATAAGCTGGGCAAGGATAATCAAAATGGAATAATCGGAGGCCGATAGGAATCATCGCCCCCTTCAGCCGAGGAAGCCCCGCAGATTGGCCGCCCGCAGGACCGCCTCTCCCGCGGTCTGGCCGGCGTTGCTCCTCACCGTGTCCAGGATGAGCGAGGTGATCTGGCGGTGCTCCTCGTGCACCTCGACGTCGAGGTCCAGCGCGTCGACCGCCGCTCGGACCTTCTCCGGCAAGAGCTTCATGGAGTCGGGGTTCATGAACCGGAGGGCGTCGCGCATGTTGTCGTCGAAGTGCGGCGACACCTCCCGCACGTACTCGATGTCCTTGTCGGTCAGGCCGTCCAGGCCCAGCACCTCCGGCGGGATGCCGAGCGAGTAGAAGGCGCAGCACAGGCCGATGGCCCGGGGGAGCTTGACCCCTTCCAGGCTGCGGGAGTAGCCGAACAGGCCGATGTGCAGCTTGCGCTTGCGGCGGCGGGGCACCAGGCTAGAGGTCTCGTTGATGAGCGGCGCGATCTTGATGAGCGCGTCCCGGTAGGCGTTGGAGCAGCGCTCGATGATGGCCCGGCACCGCTCCTCGTCGACCTCCATGGCCCGTCCCCGAGCGCCATCGTTGATCTCCTGGATGCCCGATCGCACCTGGTCGTGGGGATAGTCGAACTTGAACGCCGACTGCACGGTGTAGGTCTGCACCGACGGGTACTCTTCCATGATCGCGCCGACGTTGCCAGGCTTGAGGTTGCCCCGGAAGGGCGCCGAGCCCACCCCGATGATGGGGTAGATGGGCAGGGAGAGCTCGTCCTCCAACAGCTGGAGGCGGTGCAGGGCCGCCTTGTTCATGAGGATCGCGGAGACCTGGCCGTAGTTCATCGCCGGATCGGAGCGGGCAAGGAACACTCTCTGGTGCTCCACCTTCTTGTCCTTGAGGTACTCCTTGGTGATCTTGTCGGCCTCGAGCATGTGCTTGAGGTCCTCGAACAGCGGGATGACGTTGATCTGCTCCGGCTCGAAGGTGCCGATCCACTCTGCCAGCGTGATGTCGCCCTTGCGGAAGGAGATGTGCTGCTTCCCCACCACGAAGTCCCGGTAGTAGCGGTAGATGCGGTCGAGCGACACCGCCGACGCGGTCATCGGCAGGATGACCTCGAAGATGGGCGGGATGTCGTCCTGGTAGAACAGCTTGGCCGTGTCAAAGGAGCGGGGGATGGACTCCAGCGTCTCCAGCAGGATCTTGGCCTCGTCCTTCTCCACGGTGGGGTTCGGTACCCTCAACGTGAGGAAGACGTCCTTGCCGAGGTGGTTCTGCTGGAAGTACCACTCGTACTTGGTGAGCAGCTTCTTGACCACGAAGTTGTCCACTTCCTTGCCCTCGCAGTCCCACATCTGCTCGTCGCAGCCCAGATGAGAGAAGGCATAGTAGGCCTCCTGGATCTCGTCCTGACCCTCCATCTCCGCCGACTCGGCGAAGAACGGGGGGTTGACATTGTCGGGGTGCTGGGTGCTCATGCACCGGGGGATCTTGCGTGCCATGGTTCCACCTTCTTCTTTCCTTCAAGGCGCTTGTCTCACGATATCAGCTCGCAGGCCTTGAGGTCCCTGAGCACGGCCCTCCCCTGCTCGGTGAGGAGGTACCGCTTCCAGGTCTGCTTTTCTGGGGTCAGGCACTCGACGAGGCCCTTCCCCTCCAGCTCGTGGATGGCCCGGCTGACGTTCTGGACCGATCGGCCTGACCGCTCGGCGAGGTCCGACGCGTTGACCGCGCCGCTGCCGCCCATCGCCTGCAGGACCAGGACCCGGCGGTCCACGCTCAGCACCCACCTGGTGAGGTCATCCATGCTCTTTCCGCATTAACCGCTCTCATTATTAAAACATATGTAAGATTATGAGAAGTCATCAGACCCGGCACGGAGGCCGCTGGAATCCTTAACTAACGCTAAGTCCCATATCTAGGCGATGACCGCACCGCCGAAGGCCCCGCCTCGCCGCGGCCGACGGGCTCACGACGAAGAGGTCCTCCGCCTGCTGCACGAGCTGGAGCGGCGGCTGGATGCCGTCGAGGGGCGCCTCGACGCACTGGAGCAGGGGGCCCGCTGTCAGGAGCTCGCTACCGACGCTCCCACCTGCGCCACCGAGCTCATCGGTTGTCTGGACGATTGCGTGACCGACGTCAGGGACCTGCGGAGGAGGGTGCGGCGTGCCCGAACCCTGGACCATCGTCGTTGACACCAACGTCATCATCGACGCTTTCGTGCGCTCGAGGGACGCCCGCAGCCGCGGCTCCATCGAGCTCATCGAACGGATCGAGTCCGGGCAGCTCCACGCCATCCTCCCCGCCCCGGTGCTCATCGAGATCTTCTACGTCGTACTGGACGTCACGCATGACCCCCATCGCGCCCGTAAGGTGCTGCGGGTGCTACTGAACTCGCCCAACTTCTCCACCCGGGGCATCGATGTCCGGGACGCCTACCAGGCCATCGAGTACTATCGCCAGTTCAACTACTACGCGGTCGGCCAGAAGGGCAAGATGCTCAAGCGCACCGATACCCTGTCCCTGGTGGACTGCCTCATCCTGGCGGTCGGCCACGCCGTTCCCGGAGCGGTGGTGGTGTCCAACGAGGGCAAGTTCTTCCTGGCCAAGGACATCAAGGTGATGCGGCCCCGGGAGATGCTGGGGGACCTCGGACCTCAGTGACGGAAGACCCGGGTGCCAGTGAACACCATGGCCATGCCATACTCGTTGGCCGCGTCGATCACTTCCTGGTCCCGGATGGACCCGCCCGGCTGGATGATGGCGGTGGCGCCGGCCTTGGCCGCCTCGTCCACCCCGTCCCGGAAGGGGAAGAAGGCGTCAGAGGCGATGACCGAGCCCTTGGCGTCCTCGCCGGCCTTGTGGGCGGCGATGAACGAGGAGTCGACGCGCGACATCTGGCCGGCACCGATGCCCACCACCCGCTCATCCTTGGCCAGGATGACGGTGTTCGACCAGACGTGCTTGACCACCTTCCAGGCGAACAGCATCGAGCGCAGCTCCTCGGCGGTGGGAGCGCGCGTGGTGACCACCTTCAGGGTGGCGGGGTCAAGGACCGAGTTATCGACGGTCTGCACCAGCAGCCCGCCCTTGACGAACTTGTACTTGTAGGTGGGGACATCGTCGTGGAGGACGGGGCCGCCGGTCAGCATGAGGCGGATGTTCTTCTTCCGCTTGAGGATGTCCAGCGCCTCAGGCTCGAACTCCGGGGCGAAGACGATCTCCACGAAGTGCTTGCTGATCTCCTCGGCGGTGCGGACGTCGCAGGTGCGGTTGAGGCCGATGACGCAGCCGAAGGCGGCCGCCGCGTCGACGTTGTAGGCGACCATGAACGCGTCGTAGATGGCGTCGGCCGAGGCGATGCCGCAGGGATTGGTGTGCTTGATGACCACGGCGGTGGGGCGGTCCTCGAACTCCCGTAGCAGGTTGAGCGCCGACTCGATGTCCAGGATGTTGTTGAACGACAGCTCCTTGCCGTGCAGCTGGGTCATCCTGCCCGCCCCCACCCCGGTGGCGAAGGGGTCGGCGTAGAAGGCCGCCGCCTGGGAGGGGTTCTCCCCGTACCGCAGGTCCTGGACCTTCTGGAAGCCCAGGGTGAGCTGGTCAGGGAACTGCGGACCGTTGAACGCCCCGCTGAGGTGCTGGGCGATCAGCGCGTCGTAGTTTGCGGTGGCCTGGAAGGCCTCCAGCATGAGCGCTTTGAGGGTGTCCGGTCCGATATTGCCGGTCGTCCGCAGCTCCTCCGCGATCCCGCGGTAGCGGGCGGGGTTCGTCACCACGGCCACCGACTCGTAGTTCTTGGCGGCCGCCCGGATCATCGACGGGCCGCCGATGTCGATGTTCTCGATGACCTCCTCGAGCGATACCCCGGGCTTGAGCACCGTCTCCCTGAAAGGGTACAGGTTGACGACGACCATGTCGATCTTCCGGATGCGCATCTCCTCGAGCTTGGCCATGTGCTCCGGGACATCCCGGCGGGCCAGCAGGCCAGCGTGGATGTTGGGGTGGAGCGTCTTCACGCGCCCGTCGAGCATCTCCGGGAATCCCGTGACGTCGGAGATGTTGACCGTTCGCAGGCCGTTCTTCTCTAGCAGGGCGGCGGTGCCCCCGGTGGAGATGATCTCCACACCCATGTCCGCGAGGTCGCGGGCGAAGTCCACGATGCCGTCCTTGTTGGAGACGCTGATGAGTGCGCGCTCGATCTTGACCAATTGAATGCCCCCAAGGCGAACCGGGCAAGCTGCAAGGGCAGGTTGCCGACGCTGTATTGCGGTGCTGGATAAAAACGTTCTTGAGCCGGCGGGACCGCCATCTCGAGGAGCTGGCTCATTTCTCCGACTGGAAGAACCCGCCCTTCTCCAGCAGGCGGAAGACCTCCATCAGGGGGATGGTGAGGCTCATCTTGTCCATGACCACGTAGATCTCGCCCTCGGCGAGGAACAGGTCGGCCACCTGCTTGTGGTAGTGCCCCGGTCGGAAGGAGGACACCCAGTCGATGACCCTCTGCGAGTCCATCTGGTCATCGTCGGGATCGCCAAAGCTGACCCCGACCACGGCGTCGTCGGACATGGGGAGCGCGAACTCCTGCCCCTCGGCCTCGACGACCTCGACCTCGGAATCCTCGTCCTCGTCGCCCTGCTCCTTCTCCTTGCCCTTGTGCTTCTTGCCCATGGTCCTCTCTGAGATAGGTATGGAGCTTCCCGGTTAACTGTTGTGTCACTACGACCGGGCGGTCACCTGACCTTCGAAATGCGCAGGCCGGCGGCAACAGGCCCTCTGGCCGGTCGGCAGGATGACAATACCTTTTTAACCGCCGCTCCTTTCTCGCGTTAGAGACCATGCTCATCATCAGCGAGAGGATCAACGGCCTCTTCACCTCGGTGGGGAAGGCCATCGACGCCCGCGACGCGAAGTTCATCCAAGACCTGGCCGTGAGGCAGGTGGAGCATGGAGCTCAGGTCCTCGACGTCAACGTGGGCCCGGGCCGGGAGGACGCGCCGGCAGCGATGGACTGGCTGGTCCGGACGGTACAGGACGCGGTCTCCGTGCCCCTGTCCCTGGACACCTCGGGGCCCAAGACCATGGAGGCGGGCCTCAAGGCCGCCCGGGGCAAGGTCATCATGAACTCCACCACCGCCGAGGAGAAGCGGATGGAGCGGTTCTTCCCGCTGTGCCGGGAGTATGACGCGGAGATCATCTGCCTGTGCATGGACGAGAAGGGCGTTCCCAACTCCGCCGACGCCCGGGCGGAGATGGCCATGCTCATGATGACCAAGGCCATGGAGTACGACATCATGCCCGACCGCATCCTCCTCGATCCGCTGGTCCTTCCCACCAAGGCCGCCCAGGACCAGGGCCGCAAGGTCGTCCAGGCCATCCAGATGTTCCAGGCCCTCAACGACCCCGCCCCCCGGACGGTGGTTGGCCTGAGCAACGTCTCCAACGGCGCCAAGCATCGCAGCCTGCTCAACCGCACCTATCTGGCGATGCTCATGGGGGCCGGCCTCTCCGCCGCTATCCTCGACCCCGAGGACGCGGAGCTGATGAGCGTCCTCAAGGCCGGCCAGGTGCTGCTGAACGAGCAGCTGTACGCCGACGACTTCCTGAGGGCCTAGAGCCTTCCCGCCCGACTCACTTGAGCTCGACGACGATGAGGTCGATCTCGGTGCCGCCGACGTTCACCGCTTCGTGGGTGACCTCGTCCATGTAGATCGCCTGGCCCACCTCGATGTCGACCGTGTCCGTTCGCCCAGCGGCGGTCAGCTTTATCTTGTTGCCCTTGAGGGCGATGGCGAGGTGGTCCGGGTGATGGTGGGGCGCCGCCCGTTCCCCCGGCCAGAACACCACCCTCAGCACCCGCGCCCGGTCGTTCTCCATCACTGGCCTGTAGACGTTGCTGGCCGCGCTGAGCGCGTCCTGTGCCTGCTCCTGTCGCTGCATGATGCCGCCCTCCCGAAGATCATTGGGCCGTCCAGGCCCATGGCCCGTACGTGACACCGGCCGGTATGTGATGCTGATGTGATGGCCGGCAAGGCCGGAACCTTCGGGGACGATGGTCGGTCAGCAGATAGTCTTAAGACCCCTTTGGGCGTCGCAATGGCCACGGAACCCTACTCCCGCTCCCGGCTGAGCACCTACGAGAAGTGCCCTTACCGATACAAGCTCCAGTACATCGACCAGCTGGAGGTGGAGGAGCGGATGGGCATCGAGGCGTTCACCGGCACCCTGGTGCACGAGTCCCTGGAGCACCTCTACACGCGGGCCAGGGACGGCGAGGTGGTGCCCTGGGAGGAGCTGGTGGCCCGCCTGCGCGGTCGGTGGGACGAGCTCCTCAACGACTCGGTGGTGGTGATCCGGCCAGGGGTCACCCGTCAGGACTACCTGTTCAAGGCCCAGAACATGCTCATGTCCTACTACCGGCGACACCGTCCGTTCAACGACGGCGTCACGGTAGGGCTAGAGCACGAGCTGAGGTTCCAGATCGCTGGACGACGGGAGCATGAGTTCATCGGCTACATCGACCGCCTGAGCTACCTGGGCAAGGGCGTGTACGAGATCCACGACTACAAGACCGGGCGCCGGCTCCCCGCCCCCCGGGACCTGCGACAGGACCGCCAGCTCGCCCTCTATGAGATCGGGGTCCGGCGGACCTTTCCCGACGTGCGGGAGGTGCGCTTGATATGGCACTACCTCGCCCACGACAAGGAGCTGCGCTCCTCCCGCACCCCCGCCGAGCTAGAGGCGGTGGAGCGCAACGCCGCTGGCCTCATCGAGGAGATCGAGGCCTGCGAGAGCTTTCCCCGCCGGGAAGGCCCGCTCTGCCGGTGGTGCGAGTACTGCGAGGTCTGCCGCGAAGCTGCACCATGACCGCCCTCGACGCTTACTTTTCGCTCTCCTGTCTTTCGTCTGGCTGTCCCACCCCAGAACTGTTATCTGATTAGATATAATTATTCTTCTTCCATAGAAACCTTTTTTAATAAATTGCTCCGTAGAAACACACCGCAAACACCTTTATAGGGGGGTTCGAATGAAGAAAGCAACAAAGATAGCTGCCCTAGCGGTAGCGTTGGCAGTCGTAATGACCGCCTTCGTGGTAGCCCTGGACCAGGGCCCGTTCTCCTCCGGGAAAGCGGACACTGGAGATGACATCACACCCCCTGGTGGTAACAACAACGACGGGGAGGACCCCGGCGATGATGTGCCTCCAGGCGACGAATCGTCGGCTACGACGATAGCGGTTACTAAGACCGCCGAAGGGTTCAACGAGAAGCGCATTGTGAATAGCTGGGATGTGGAGAAGTGCCTCATCGGCGACGACTGTGTCCAGATCGAGCCGGGCGAGTGCGCTAAGGTCTCCTACGTCATCGATGTCGAGAAGAAGGTCTGCGTGACCGAGGTCTCCGGCGTCCGCGGTGTCATCACCGTGACCAACACCGGCGACTGCCCCACCGAGGGCCTGGCCATCTGTGACACTATCCAGCGCAAGGACGGCTGCGGCTTTGTCGACGTGTTCACCATCGTGGTGGACGTCAGCGCGAAGCCTGTGCTCCAGCCGGGTGAGTGTTTCTCCTACCCCTACGAGATCCTGATCGCCGACGCTAAGGTCGACGCCTGCTTCAGCAACGTCGCCTGCGTGATGATCTCTAACCTCGAGGGTTGCGACGGCGCCGCTGGCGTCGAAGCTAGCGCGGAGTTCACCATCCCCTGTCAGAGCTGCATCGTTATCGATGAGACCGCCGTTCTGAGCGACTACTTCAACATCCCGGCCGGGTTCGCTGCGGTGCCCCTGACCGATGACATCGGTCCGTGGGTTCTGGGCACTGACGACTGCATGGAGTGGGAGTTCTGCGTCGAGTTCCTCCTGAAGAACAGGGAGGCTGGCCGCTGCAACACCTTCTGCATCAACAACGTCGCCAAGCTGGTGCCTTGTGACACCAAGTGCCCCGTTGAGGCCTGCGCCAAGCTGACCGTCACCACCGGTGGCCCCGAGACCACCCTGTGCGTCGAGAAGACCGCCGCTGTGACCAGCTGGACCGAGTATATCGCCTACGAGCTGAACACCGAGGACGTCATGCTCCTCGGCTCCGTCGAGTATCTGCCCGGGGAGCCTGAGCTTGACCCCGTCCTTGCTGAGCAGGAGTGCGTTGCCAACGTCCACACCGTCACCGTGAGCGGGGCTGTGAAGGTCGTCAACACCGGTGCCTACCCCACTGAGGGGCTAAGGATCGTTGACACCATCCAGATCCTGGACTGCGGTGAGTGGAAGGACTTCGAGACCATCTGCGTCGACACCTCCTGCAAGCCCATGCTCCTCCCCGGTGAGTACTTCTACTACCCGTACGAAGTGACCTTCACCGTGGATGACCTCGAGCTTGCTGGCCTGGCCTCCTTCCAGTTCCGGAACGTGGCCTGCGTCGAGATCTGCAACTACGACGACGACGCGAGGTGCTCCAGGGTCTTCGACATCGCTCCGATCTGCCCGCCCCTTAGGCCGGACATGATCACCATCGAGACTACCGCCTCCGTGGATGCCTGCGACGAGATCAAGCTCGGCTGGTGTGCTCCGTGCCTCAACATCGAGACCTCGTTCGAGTACCGCCAGACCATCGTGGTGAAGAACTTCGAGGACAAGTCCACCGTGGACGTCTGCACCGACATCGCCCTGAAGGGCAAGGTCTTTGCTGACTCCCAGTGCTGCAATGCCCAGGACGTCGCTGTGGCCATCCGCCACACCGAGTCTACCACCGTTTGCGGCGACAACCGCGACCTGGTGATGGCGTTCGGCGCATTCCAGCAGGACTACGAGTGCCTCGAGCTCTGCATCTTCGGTGACGAGGTCGTCGTGGACATCCTGGCCTTCATCCTCTACGGCGAGGGTCAGGTCCTCCACCTCGATGACGGTTCCTTCGGCTACCTGGAAGGGAAGCTGCTGCTCGGCGGCGTCCTGGTCCAGTTCGAAGCCTTCGATGAGAACTGAAGCGACCGGACAGGCTAGCGAGCCAAACCTCTTTCCCTCACCTTTTTTACCAATAGAACGGCACCGCCCTGACGACGACCATTACCGCTCAGAGCACGTTAGGCGGTCGATCGGTTGACGCCCGATCGTGGCTGGACTTGTATCGACGGCAGATTAATCGCGCTATCAATCTAGATAACATTAAATAACTGACCTACCCAAAAAAGAGGTACCTCTCGGGGGAGAGTTAAAGCGAAAAGGAGGTGAAAACGGATGTTCAGCTTTACCTACCTGAAGTTCTTCGCGGTAGTGGCGTTCACCTATATCGCGATCAACTGGGGCTTCGTCAACGGCTTCTGATGAGCGGTGATCGCGCGAAGGCCAACCCCTTCCCTTTATTTTCATACTTGACACGCGGCATCGCGCCTGGGAGTTCGCCCGAGGCCGGGCAGCTCAGGCGTGTGCCGGGCGAGGCTAGAGGGCCTCGAGCGCTATGAGTAGCGTAGCTGCTAGCGGATAATATTGTCATTATCAAATTAGATAAGGATATATACTGCCAGTACTAAAAAAGATAATATTCCTCGGGCGAGGAGGATAAAATGGAAGAGGAGGTGAAAAAGGATGTTTAGCTTCACGTACCTGAAGTTTTTCGCGGTGGTGGCATTCACCTACATCGCGATCAACTGGGGATTCCCGGTCTCCTGAGCGGGGACCCCGGGTGGTAACACTTTTCCTCTTTTCCCATTTTTCTGCAAGGACCAGCTGTGTCCGAGGGGCTCCGCACGGAAGCGGGAGGCTGGTATGTCCATTTATTCCAGGCAGGGACGCACAAGGCATGTATCGATGTTATCTTATTGGATAACAATATATACTATCAGCTCCAAAAAAGATAACATTCCTCGGGCGAGGATAAACGCAAAAAGGAGGTGACAATGGATGTTCAGCTTTACCTACCTGAAGTTCTTCGCGGTGGTCGCGTTCACCTACATCGCGGTTAACTGGAGCTTCCCCTTCTTCGACTAAGCGGGTGATGCCTGGTCGCGGTCTCTTTTGGCCTCATGGCCATTTTTTTATGTGATGCACGAGTTTTCGGCTCTCCGACCCCAAGGGTGCTACCTCAGGGCGTACGGGAACACGTCGGCAGGATTGTTGAGCTTCTTGATGCGAGCCAGCACCGCCTGGGGCTGGCTGACCGGGGTGGCGACCTCCTGCTGGCGGTAGAACTCCTCGTAGCGGTCGAGCAGCCCTTGCACCATGCCCCTGGCCTTCTGGGGGTCCTTGAAGTGCAGCACCAGGTTCCTCCGATCGAGCTCCCCCAGCTCCGGGCACTGCGACAGAATATGCAGCACCGGGGTCTCCAGCGAGCGGTGGTTGAACACGAACATGCGCTCGGAGAGGTCCCACAGGGTCACGCTGGCGCGGTGGTCGAGAACCTTGATGGCGCTGAGCACCCGGTACGCGTCGTCGGGGAACTCCGCCTCCCTCCTCCGGGCCTCCGTTCGCGCCCGCTCCCAGGCCCGGGAGACCGCGGCGTCGTCCGAACCGGCCGGGTAGATTGCGTGGTGCGGGATCCCCTCGCCGGCCATCCGGGCGACCTGGTCGAGGGTGCGGCAGATCCGGCATACGCTGACCGTTTGGCGCTTGCGCATGACCACCGCGTAGCGGCGGTCGTCGAAGGAGCACACCTCGTCGGCAGGGGTGTCCGGACGGGCGAAGTGGCGGTTGTGCCGAGGGTCGTCCGGCCGGACGGTGTCCACCCTGCTCAGCCGGCCGATCAGCTCCACGTGGTCGAACATCGGCTGCTGCTCGTCCCAGAACCCCGGGGGCATGGCGAGGACCAGCTGCTCCTTGTTCCTGCCACACCGCCAGCAAATCTCCTCCGCCACGAGCGTTCCCGGCCGAGGATGGGCGTGTACGGACAAATATTTGACGGTGGGAATCAAATAGTCCCGCGAGGCCCCTGGGCGGGCCGGGGTGACCACGGTGCAGAGGATCAGGATCGAGGCGCTGACCGACCTGGTGTTCGGCCTGGCGCTGTCCATCGGGGCCCTGGTGCTGACGCTCCAGGAGCACGCCGAGCCTATCGACGTACTCGACAGCATCTTCTGGTTCGTGTTCAGCTTCCTCATCCTGATATCGGTCTGGCTCAACTACTCCTACATCGTCTCGGTCTTCACGGTGGAGACGCCCAGGGAGCTGTTGCTCAACATCGCCCTCCTGCTCCTCATCTCCCTGGAGCCGTTCCTGCTCAACGTCATGGTCAACGATGCCAACGTGGAGGCGGTCCTGAACCTCGCCTCGGCCGCCTACGCCGTGGACATCGGGGCGATCATGGCCTGCTTGGGCCTGCTCCTCCACACCGCCGCGCGGCACCGCGAGGGGCGCGGCGATCACGAGGGGGCGAAAGGGGACCGTAAGCTGCGGAACAGCCGGTGGTTCTACTCCGCCCTGTTCTTCCTGACCGCCCTGCCCATGTTCTGGGACCTCCGCCTGGAGGGCGTGCAGCTGCGCTTCCTGGTGTGGTTCGCTTCCCCCATCATCTGGGTGGCTAACGTGGCGGCCGGGGTGAGGCGGCGATCCAGGTAACGATCTCACGGCCGAGGAAGGAGTCCAGCCTCCCGGACGAGCTCCGGGACGATGTCCTCCCACCCCACGGCCATGACGTGGACGCCATGGACCCCGGGGATCGCGCGCAGCCGCTCGATGGTCTCCAGGCAGATGGACACGCCCTCACGCTTGGGGTCGGCGGCGCTCTTCATGCGCTCCACCACCTCATCGGGCACCGACATGCCGGAGACTCGGGCCTTCATGTAGCTGGCCGCCTTGGCCGAGCGGAGCGGGATGACCCCCGCCAGGATGTGTACCCTCTCGTCCAGCCGGCGCTCCCGCACCATGGTCATGAACCGCTCGAACCGCTCGAGGTCGAACACCGCCTGGGTCTGGACGAACTCCGCCCCTGCGGCCACCTTCTTGGCCAGGCGGGCCACCCTGAGCTCGAAGGGGTCGGCGAACGGATTGGCCACCGCCCCCAGGAACACGGACGGCGGCTGCTCCAGCCGGTCCCCGCCCCACACCGCGCCCTGGTCCCGAATCTGGCGGAACACCATCAGCTCCTGCACCGCGTCGAGGTCGTAGACGTTCTTCCCCTCCTGCTGGTTGCCGAAGGACTGGTGGTCGCCGGACAGGCACAGCACGTTGCGGACGCCCAGCGCGGCCGCCCCCAGCAGGTCGGACTGCAACGCGATGCGGTTGCGGTCCCGGCAGGTCATCTGCATGACCGGCTCGACGCCCTCCTGCAGGCACACCACGGACGATGCGAGGCTGCTCAGCCGGACGATGGCGGTCTGGTTGTCGGTGATGTTGACGGCATCGACACAGCCCTTGAGCAGGCTTGCCTTCTTTCGTACCGCCTCCCCGCTGGCCGACTTGGGCGGCCCTAGCTCGGCGGTGACGGCGAAGCGACCCGAGGCCAGCACCCGCTCCAGGTTGCTGCGCGCGCTCACCGCCGCACCTCCTTCTCCTCATCGGCGAGCACCACGGCCCGGCGCACGGTCCGCCGCGGCCCGCCGTGGCGGGAAGGCCTCCAGTCCTTGGGCGGGATCGTCACGTCCATCAGCTCCAGCCGGCCCAGCCGCTCCAGGCTGCGGTAGATCTCGTCCCAGGCGCACGGGAGCTCGGGGTCGATCTCGCACCGGCCGTTCTGCGAGCCGCCGCAGGGGCCGTTCAGGAGCGACTTGGAGCACCTCGCTATCGGACAGATGCCGCCGGTCAGGTGGAGCACGCAGTCGCCGCAGCCGCCGCACCTCTCCACGTACACGCCCTGCTCCTGGGGGGCTCCCATGCTGGTGGTGTCGAGGCCGGGCAGCACCCTGGTGCCGGGGTACAGCTGCTGCATCACCTGGGCCCCGACCCCGCAGGCCAGCGAGAGCACGGCGTCCTTACCTTCCACCAATGGCGCAGCGTCGAGGCACCACTCCCTCTCGCACTGCCGCTCCAGGGTCGTCTCCTCCACCTGCCAGTCCTTCCCGTGGGCCGCGGCGTGCAGGCGGAGGGCCTCGGCCACCGCCGCCACCTCCTTCTCCCCGCCGGCGTGGCACACCGCCACGCAGGAGCGGCAGCCCGCCACCAGGATGGCGCGGTGGCCCTCTAGTATCTCGATGACCCGTCCGAGGTCCTTCTGCTGCGCGATGATCACTCGTCTCCCTCCGTCAGCCGGACCGGTCCCAGCCGCTCCGCTCTTGAGGCCATGTCGGCCAGCGCGTCCATGAGCCTGGCGTACTGTATCGACGCCACGCTGACCATCTCCACCCGCTCCGGGGCCAGGCCGATCTGGCGGAGGATGTCCTGGGCCTTCTCGACCTCCCGGCGCGCCTCCAGGTTGCCGCCGTGGAACCGGCAGTTGCCTGGTATGCAGCCCACCACCAGCACCGCGTGCGCTCCCTGGCGGAGTGTCCGGAGGATGGTGACCTCGTCCACCCTCCCCGAGCAGGGGACCTCCACGACCTTGACGCCCTCCGGCGGGCTCAGTCCGTTCTCCCGGGCCAGCTCCAGCGCCCCCAGGGCGGCCGAGCATACCAGCGCCACCACCGCGGTCATGGGGCCTCCAGCGCTGCCTGGATGCGAGCTTCGAGCTCTTCGTCGGTGCTGCCCGACACCGCGATGGCGCGGGCGGGGCAGGCCGCCGCGCACTTCCCGCAACCCTGGCACAGGGCGGCGTCGATGTGCGATTTTCCGTCCTCGCCCATGCTAGGCGCTCCGAAGGGGCAGGTGCGGACGCAGGTGAGGCAGGCGGAGCACCGCTCCCCGTCGACCTCGGCGGACCGGTCGGCCGGAGGACGGGCGGCGTCGAGGGCCAGGGTGGCCGCGGCCCTCGCCTCCGTCTCTAGCTCGCCGTCGAGGAGGTTGGCCCGCAGCATGAGGACGCCGGGGCGCAACGTGGCCAGCGGGCCCATGCTCACCGTGCCGGGGACGAACGGCGACGCATCGCGCACCGTTCCCTCCGATGCCACCGCCGAAGGCCTCACCCGGAGCACCTCGCCGGTGACGGCGTCGACGACGGTCATCTCGTTCCCCTCCCACGCCGGCTCCCCGGCCGGGCGGACGAACAGGACGCCGAGGCGCTGGGCCTCGCGGTACCACAGCTCGTCGGTGCCGTATGCCAGCACCTCGTCGGCCAGGACCAGGACCTCACTCCCCCGCTGGCGGGCGGCGACCGCGGCCTTGAGCGCCCGGGCCCGGGCCGCGCGGTCGGGACCGCCCCGCAGGTCGAGCACCACGGTGCCTTCTGGCAGGGGAGCGTCCAGCAGCGTCGTCAGAGGGACACCGGAACGCGGGGCGACCTCCAGCCCGCCGACCACGACGATAGCCCCGCACTCTACCTCGCCGTCCTCCACCACCGCGACCATCCGCCCCGGCGCGCCCTTGACGCCCACCAGCCGTGAGGCGATGGTGGTGATGCCGCACGGCTGCCGGAGCGCGCAGCTCCGGGCCTCCGTGCTCAGCAGGACCGCCTCTCCGCCCTGGCGGACGACCTCTTGGGCGACGGCGACGGCAGCGGGATTGGGACCGGCCACCACGACGATCATGTTCCCACCACCAAGGACGCCGCCCGCCCGGCGGCGGCGATGCCCTCCTTGACGCTCTCGTCGATGTCCTTGGGCCCGGCGCAGCACCCCGCCGCCAGCACCCGGCCGTGCTCCTGGGGGAAGAAGCCCTGCTCGTCCAGCGGGACCTCCAGCATGCTGGACAGCTCGGGGCCGTCGCGAGGGGGCAGCAGGCCCACGGTGAGCATGACCAGATCGAAGCTCTCCTCGATCGGCTCGTCGCCGGGGCCGGCGTAGCGGACCACCGGCCGGCCGTCCCGCTCCACGATCTCGGCGGGGCGGGCCCGTATCGCCCTGCCGCCCTCCCGCTCCCACCGGACCAGCGCCTCCAGGTCGCCGTCCAGGGGCCTCCAGTCCAGGTAGAACATCGTCACCTGCAGGTCAGGGTCGGAGTGCTGGAGGTGGCGGGCCAGCCGGTACGCGTACTTGCAGCAGGCCTTGGAGCAGTACGGGGCGCCGTGGCGGTCATCCCGAGAGCCCACGCACTGCACGATGGCCAGGCTGGAAGGCCTTCGGCCGGTGGAGGGGACCATCAGGCGGCCGGAGCGCACCGCCCTGTCCACTTCCACCGAGGACAGGACGTCGGTGACCATGCCGTACCCCAGACGGGGGTCGAGCGAGGGGTCGAAGGCCATCGGCCCGATGGCCACCACGATCGCGCCGAAGCGCTCCCTGGCAACGCCATGGGGACCGGCGACGGTGACCACGAGGTCGTCCCCTTCCCGGGAGACGTCGGTCACGCGGGAGGAGGTCATCACCCTGACCGTTCCTTCGGCCAATACCTTCCGGCGGACGTCCCGGGGGAGGCAGGCGTCACAGCGCTCGCAGCGGGAGGTGCTCTTGCAACCATGGACCTCGGCCAGGCCGCCCAGGCGGTCCGCTGCCTCCACCACCAGGGCGGGGATCCCGCGCCGGGACAGCTCCAGGGCGGCGGCGCATCCTGCCGCCCCGCCTCCGATGACCAGCACGCTGCCGGGGCTTCGGTCCACTGGCGACCCTCGGGCATTCAAAATGGTAGCGATATATAAGGATTCGCGAAAATGGAAAGGCCTGTCTGGACAACCGTTAAGTGCCGGGCGGGGAATTCGCAGCCATGCGCCGCGCGGCCTTCACCGTGGACGTCGACCGGGACGTCAACCTGCCCGAGATCGGGAGACGCGAAGCGGTGTGCCGGCCCTGCGATGGCTCGTCCGCGCCCCGCTTCGCCTCGTCGGCGAGGGGCCTCGAGCTCCTGGTGGCCATGCTCGACGAGCTGGGCATCAAGGGCACCTTCTTCCTGGAGGGGGAGACGGCGATGCGCATCGCCGAGCGGACCGACCTGCGCTCCCTCCTCGCCGGCCATGAGGTCGCCTCCCACGGCTGGTCGCACGAGGACCTCACCGGGGCCAGCACCCAGTTGCCGCTGGGCGACGAGGAGGTGGCGGAGATCATCGACCGCGCGGGGGCGGCCATCGAGCGGCTGTCCGGCCGGGTCCCCCGGGGCTTCCGCGCGCCGTACCAGCACCTCAGCGAGGCGGCGCTCCGGCACCTCGCCGCCCGCGGGTACCGATACGATTCGAGCGTGACCCTGGAGATACAGGAACGGCGCATCCTGCCCTACCGCCTGCCCCAAGGCCTGGCCGAGATCCCTCTGGCCAAGGGCAGGGACCGCCGGGGACGGCCGATCCACTCCTACCTCTGGCCGATGCACGAGGGCAAGCGGGGCCCGGAGGACTACCTCGACCTGCTCGACCAGTACGACGAGGGCCTGCTGGTCCTGGCCACCCACAGCTGGCACGTGGTCGAGACGTACCAGTGCGCCCTCGGCCCCACGGAGGCGGCCGGCCAGGTGGAGAAGGTGCGAACGGTCCTGGAGGGCGCCCTCGACCAGGGCCTGGAGTTCGAAACGCTCGAGAACGTCCGGCGGGGCCTCGATGACTGAGGGACCGCGAGGCCCCAAGGGGGACGGGCACATGGCGGCCCTCGACCAGGCCTGGGAGCGACTGGTCGCCAAGGGGTTGGACCGCGCGGCGGCCGACGGGGGCGGGCGCCGGGAGGCCCCCGGGGTCGTGGTGACGGTCCTCGGCCGAGATTGCGTCGTCGACCCCGCCGCTCGCTCGGTGCGCATCGGTGCGAAGGCACTGCCGCCGCTCATCAGCACGGTGGTGCTCCACTACCTCGCGGGCGCCGGGCCGGGGAGGCCCACCGGCACCTGGGCCTCATACCGCCAGCTGCCTGGGGGCGAGGCGTACTTCACGGCGTTCAAGCGGCGGGTCATCGACGGGATCGGTGCCCTCTTCTGCCCGCGGCCGGAGCTGCTGGTCTCCGCCTCCAGGCCCCTGGGGGGCACGCGCCTGCCCTACGGGGACGCGTCGATCAGGATCGATGTCCTGCCCAAGCTCCCCGTCGCCGTGATCGTCTGGAAGGGGACGAGGAGGTCCAAGGCGCCGCCAATGTGCTGTTCGACGAGACCGCGCCGCTCTTCCTGCCCACCGAGGACCTCGCCGAGATCGGCTCGTGCCTGCTGGAGCAGCTGGCCCGCGCGGCGGCCTCGCGAACGGAGGACGCTTAGCTCAGTCCGATGATGCGGCCGTCGTCGGTGTAGTCGATGCGCTCCGCCGCCGGCTCGGACGGCAGGCCGGGGATGAGCATCATCTCCCCGCACAGGGGGACGATGAACCCCGCCCCCGCGGACATCAGCACCTCGCGGACGGTGAGCGTCCACCCGGTGGGGGCGCCCTTGAGCTTAGGATCGTCAGATAGGGACAGCTGGGTCTTGGCCATGCAGATCGGCAGGCGTTCGCCGCCAGCCAGCTCGATGGCCCGAATGTCCCGCTCGGCGGTGCCGATGTACCGGACGTCCTTAGCCCCGTAGATCTCGGTGGCGATGAGCCGTATCTTTTCGCGGATCGGGAGGCTGGGGTCGTACAGCGGCCGGAAGGCGCTCTGCTGCGTCCGCAGCACCTGCATGACCGTCTCGGCCAGCTCCCTGCCCCCCTCCCCGCCCTCGGCGAACACCCGCGACTCCGCGCACGGCACCCCAAGGGCGGCGCAGTGCTCCTTCACCAGAGCGACCTCCTCCGGGGCGTCGCTGGCGAACAGGTTGAGGGCGACGACGGCGGGGACCCCGTAGCGGCGGACGTTGGCGATGTGCTTGTCCAGGTTGGCGAAGCCTTTCCCCAGGGACACCAGGTCGGGCCCCTCGCACTCCACCGCGTCCTCCAGGCAGGCGCCCCCATGCATCTTGAGGGCGCGTATCGACGCCACGATGACCGCGCAGTCGGGCCGGAAGCCGGCCTGGGGGCACACGATGTCGAAGAACTTCTCCGCCCCCAGGTCGGTGGCGAAGCCGCCCTCGGTCACCACCACGTCGGCGAGCTTGAGCGCGTAGCGCGTCGCCAGCAGGGAGTTGTTGCCGTGGGCGACGTTGGCGAAGGGGAAGCCGTGCACGAACACCGGCTGGCCCTCCAGCGTCTGCACCAGGTTGGGGCTGAGGGCGTCCTTGAGCAGGAGGACCATGGCCCCCACGCAGCCCAGCTGCCCGGCCCGGACCGGGCGGCCCTCCATGTCGTAGCCCACGACCATTCGCTCCAGCCGCGCCCGCAGGTCGGGCACCGAGGTGGCGAGGGCCAGGATGGCGCTGATCTCCGAGGCGGCGGTGATGACGAAGCCGCTCTCCCGCGGCACCCCTCCCACCTTCCGGCCGCCCAGGCCGACCACGATGTTGCGCAGCTCCCGGCAGTTCATGTCGATGGCCTTGCGCCACACCACCCGGGTGGGGTCGATGCGCAGGCGGTTGCCCTTGGTGATGTGGTTCTCCACCATCGCCGACAGCAGGTTGTGGGCCGCCGAGACGGCGTGGATGTCCCCGGTGAAATGGAGGTCGATATCCCACATCGGGTAGACCTGGGCGTAGCCGCCCCCGGTGGCCCCGCCCTTGATGCCGAACACCGGCCCCAGGGACGGCTCGCGCAGCGCGCCCATGACCTTGACCCCCAGCCGGCCGAGCGCCTGCATCAGGCCGATGGACGTCACGGTCTTGCCCTCCCCGGCCTTGGTGGCGGTGATGGCCGTCACCAGCACCAGCTTGCCGTCGGGCCGGTCGTCGAGCCGCCTCAGGACGTCCAGGGGCACCTTGGCCATGTACCGGCCGTACTGGTGGAGGTCGTCCCGTCCCAGTCCCAGGGTCTCGGCGATGCGCTCGATCGGCTGCATGACGGCGTCCTGGGCGATGTCGATGTCGGCTTTCATGGGACGTCCGGGTTATGGCACGCCGGATTAAAAAGGGATTCTAGGTCGCCATCACCGCCTAGGTCCGGTAGGAGGCGTGGCACACCGTCCCCCGGAAGGAGACCGACGAGAGGCTCAGGGTGAAGTCGGTGTCGTCCGGCAGGGACGTCCCGCAACGTGCGCACCTCATCGTTTCTCGTGGCAGAAAAGTAGTGCGGGAGCATCAACCCGCCGGTCCCGTCGCGTAATGTTCATAACGGCAGAGGGTCTAACCTCGGTCACCATGGCCGCCACGATCATCAACGGGAGCGAGATCGCCGAGCAGATCCGGCAGGAGCTCAGGTCCAAGATAGCAGAACTGAAGGCACGGGGCATCACCCCCGGTCTCGCCGTGGTGCTGGTAGGCGAGGACCCTGCCTCGCAGTCCTACGTCCGCATGAAGGGCAAGGCCTGCGAGGAGCTTGGCCTGTACTCCCAGACGATCATCAAGCCGGCCGACACCTCCGAGGAGGAGGTGCTGGCCATCGTCGACGAGCTCAATGCCGACGACCGCATCAACGGCATCCTGGTCCAGCTGCCGCTGCCCAAGCACATCGACGAGAACAAGGTCATCCTGCGCATCGACCCCGACAAGGACGTGGACGGCTTCCACCCCATCAACGTGGGCAAGATGCTCATCGGCGAGCCGGGCTTCCTGCCCTGCACCCCTCACGGCATCCAGGAGATGCTGGTGCGCAGCGGCAACGACCCGGAGGGCAAGCACGTGGTGGTCGTCGGCCGCAGCAACATCGTCGGCAAGCCCGTCGCCGCCATCCTGGTGCAGAAGCAGAAGGGTGCGAACGCCACGGTGACCATCGCCCACTCCCGCACCCGGGACCTCGGCTCGATCACCCGGATGGCCGACATCCTGGTGGCGGCCATCGGCTCCCCGGAGTTCATCAAGGCGGACATGGTCAAGGAGGGCGCGGTGGTCATCGACGTCGGCTCCAACCGCATCGTCGATCCGTCGGCCAAGCGCGGATACCACTGGGCGGGGGACGTCGACTTCGCGGCGGTGAAGGAGAAGGCCTCGGCCATCACCCCGGTCCCCGGCGGGGTCGGGCCCATGACCATCGTCATGCTCATGAAGAACACCGTCCTCTCGGCCTGCCGGGCCCACGGATTGGAATGCTAGGACCAGCAATCTAGAAATATCGCCTGGTCCCACCGCATCCCCATGAGCAAGAGGCTTCTGGCCGCGGCCAGCATCATCCTGCTCCTAGTGGTCCTAACGCTAGGCTGCCTTGAGCAGGACGGCGGGAACGGCGGGGGCGACGGAACGGGGGACCGGGTCGACATCCAGGGCTTCGACTTCCGGCCTGCCACCCTGATCGTGCCAGCAGGGACGACGGTCACCTGGGAGAACTTTGACTCCACCGTGCACGACGTCACCAGCACCGACGGCGGGTTCACCAGCAGCGGCGACATGGACGAGGGCGACATATACCAGTACACGTTCGACCAGCCGGGGGAGTACCCCTACTTCTGTGCCCACCATCCCGACATGACCGGTACGATCATCGTCGAGTAAACCCAGATGGGCACGGGGCGCGCCAACGTGCAAAACATTTAAGCGCTTTCCTCCAATCACCCTGCCGAATGCTGCGCGAGTGCCCCACTCATGGTTATTTTCGCGGGGATATCTGTCCGGTGTGCGGTGAGCCAGGTAAGTTCCTTATGAGCGACCAGGAGCTGGAGCGGATAGGCCGCACCATGGCCGGCGCGCTCCGCCACTTCCCCGACAAGTTCGGACTGAGCATGGACGAGCAGGGCTTCGTCCCCATGCGGGAGTTCATCTACGCCATGAAGAAGGCCAACCCCCGCTACCACTGGCTGCGGCCGCACCACATCATCGCGCTCATCGAGACCGACCCCAAGGGCCGGTACCAGTGCAGCAACGACCTCATCCGGGCGACGTACGGGCACTCGCTGGAGCTGGACCTCCGGCTGCCCACCGAGAACATCCCCGACCACCTGTACTACCCGACCACCGAGGAGGAGGCGGACATCATCCTGGAGACGGGGCTCAAGCCGTCGGACCGCAAGCTCGTGCATCTCTCCAAGACCTACCACGACGCGTTCAACGCCGGCAAGGTGCGAACGGAGTCGCCGGTCATCCTGGAGATCGACGCCAAGGCCGCCATCGCCGAGGGCCACGAGATCCAGAAGGCCGCTCGGACGGTGTACCTCATCCGCGAGGTCCCGGCGCAGTTCCTGAGCCGGGCGGAGGAGCAGGAGGTCCTCGAAGAGGGGACCGACGAGGATTGAACCTTCTTGCGATAGGCTCAAGTCATCGCTGTGCTAGTAGCGAGCGTGCTCCGCGACCGCCCCGACCTCCCGTACCACGTCCTGGACTTCTACTGGGACGGCTTCGTCCCCCATCTGGAGGCCTATGACGTTCGGAGCCAGCAGGTGGTGGAGCTCCCGCTCGACACCCTGGACATGACGGTGTCGGAGGGGCGATGGTGCGTGGGCAGCTTCGACGGCGGGTACCGGCCCTGCCCGTCCCGGCGCGCGGTCAGGGATCAAGCACAGTGCCGCGACTGCATGGGGGACTGGGCGCCGGTACAGCGGTGCGTGTTCGAGCCCCAGTGCACCGGGGACCGCTGCGAGCACAAGGACTTCTGCGGCCGCCAGCACGTCGTGTACCTGGCGTTCTACGGCACGCTGGTCAAGGTGGGGATGACCTCGGCCGGGCGGGTAGAGCGGCGGGGCATCGAGCAGGGGGCCGACGCCATCGCCCCGGTGGTGATGTGCAAGGACCGCCAGGAGGCCCGGGCCTTGGAGAAGGAGGTGTCCCGCCGCCTCAAGCTGCCCCAGGAGCTCCGCGCGGCCAGGATCGCCGCCCAGTGGACCCACCCGCCCTCCAAGGGGCCGATCGCCAACGCCTTCGACACCCACCGCCGGCGCATCGCCCAGTGGCACGAGGTGCTCGACGCGGAGGTCATCTTCCTGGACCGGTACCCGGTGTGCGAGCACCCTCGCTCCCCTCCCGCGGTGGTGGCCACGCCAGGCCGCCACGTCGGGGAGGTGCTGGGCGTCAAGGGCCGGTATCTCATCTTCCGGCGGCCCGGCGGGGAGAGCGCCATGCTCGACCTGAGCGACCTGCCCGCCCGCATGGTCGACGTCCACGACTCGTCCGGTCCGGTCGAGGGGACCTTCTCAAGCTTTAACTATGAGGAAAGGCTCGGGGTGACCTCAGCGGGCCCGTCCCGCCCTACTCACTATGATCAGCGTTCTCTATATTGATGACGAGCCCGCCCTGCTCGATATCGGGAAGGGTTTCCTAGAGCTGTCGGGGCAGCTGGAGGTGAGCATCGAGAAGTCCGCCCTACGAGCCCTGGCGCGCCTGTCCAAGGAAACCTTCGACGTCGTCATCTCCGACTACCAGATGCCCGAGCTCAACGGCCTCGAGCTCCTCACCGCCCTCCGGGCGCGCGGCGACCTGACCCCGTTCATCATCTTCACCGGCCGCGGAAGGGAGGAGGTGGCCATCAAGGCGCTCAACCTCGGGGCCGACTTCTACATGCAGAAGAGCGGGGACCCCGCCGTGCAGTTCGGGGAGCTGGAGAACGCCATCCGCCAGCTGTACTGCCGCCGGGAGGCCGAGAGGGGGCTGGCCCGCAGCCAGGAGGCCTACCGCGACCTGGTGGAGGGGGCGCACAGCATCATCATGAAGGCCGCCCCCGACGGCACCATCACCTACCTCAATCCCTACGGGGCGGCCTTCTTCGGCCTGGGCGGGGGATCCTGGGAGGGGAAGAACGTGGTCGAGGCGGTGTTCCGCGACGACCGCTGCAGCAAACTGGGGTTCAGGAAGTTCATCGACCTGCTCACCGCCTGCCCGGAGGGCCGCAACACCAACGTGTACGAGTGCTACGGGGTCAGCGGGACCTCGTACATCGCCTGGACCGCCTGCCTGTACCTGGACGGGGAGGGAGGGTTGCGCGAGGTGCTGTGCATCGGCAACGACGTCACCCCGCTGATCGCCGCCCAGCAGGAGCTCGCCCGCTCCTACGCCGCGGTCAAGATCACCTTGGAGTCCATCGACCAGGGCGTCGCGGTGGTGGACGCCGCGGGAAGGGTGGAGCGGTGCAATGACCAGTTCGCCCGCCTGCTGGGCCTGCCCGCCGAGGTGATAGGGATGGAGCAGCACGACCTCCTGGACCGCATCGCCTCCCTGGCCGGCCCATCGCGCCCCCACGGCCTCCACGCCATGCACGTCGAGGAGACGGAGGGCAGCTACGACCTGCTCGAGCTGCCCGACGGCAGGATGGTGGAACTGCTCTCGTTCCCCCAGCGCACCGACGAGGGCAGCGTGGGCCGGGTGTGGACCGTCCGCCCGGCTACCCGAGAAGGAGAGGACGCGGGCGCTATCCAGAGCGGCGGCCGCGGGAGCTGACCGCCGGACGGGGGAAGGCAAATACTATTAACGGGTAGCCTGATTATCGGCCGCCCAAGACCGGAGATGTTGTGATGAGCCAGATACTCAAACCGGGCGAGATATCGGACAAGTTCGGCAAGCTGTTCTGCCGGGGGGTGTACACCCTGGTCGACGAGAAGAACGGCAAGGCGACGATCATCGAGGAGTGCATCGCCAAGGGCCCGGTGGAGTGGGACGCCGTCAACCGGAGGCGCGCCGGGGGGGCCATCACCAACATCCGGGTCGAGGGAACGACCCTAATCATGGATGCCATCATCGGGGAGCGGGAGGTCCGCTTCGGTCCGGCGGCCAAGGACGTGGGCGGCCAGGGCCTGAAGGCAGTGAAGGTCGAGGGCGACCGGGTGCACACCACCTGGGTGGGCCTGGCCGGCGCCAGCGTGGGCATCGGGGCGTGCATGCCCCAGGGCCCCGGCACCATCGAGGCCGTATACCCGGACGACTTCAAGGTCGGGGGGGCGCACCGCGTCGAGGTGACGGTCGTAACCCCAAAGATGGTCCGGGCGGTCTACGCGGTGGACGACACCGACACCAAGGAGAAGGGCGCTTCGTGGGTCCTCATGCTCAACATGGCCCGCTCCGCCCCGGTGGGGCATTTCCTCGAGCACAAGATCGTGCAGCTGAACCCCAACGTGCCGGAGAAGACCACCAACTGCGTGGCGGTGGCGGTGTCCTTCGCGGTGGAGCCCAAGGACCTCAACGCCCTCACCGAGCACGTGCTCAGCTTCATCCGGAAGAACACATACTCTCAGAACACCACCGTAGCGATGTACGAAGGACTTGTCGTCCCTGAGGCGGCTCAGGAGTACGGTCGGCGGGCCAAGCGCGAGATCATGAACGTCGAGCAGGCCAGGGCGGCCGCCGAGGCCAGCGGGATCCGGCTGATCGAGGTCACGGGGAAGCGCGGCACCATCGGCGCGGTGGCCGGGATCGGCTGCTTCGACATGGGCCTGGCCGCCGCGGCCCTGCCCGAGGACATGGAATAATTACGGGCGGATGCCATGGAACCCCTCAAGGAGGCCACCGCCATCAAGAGCGAGATCTCCCGGGTCATTGCCAGCACCGCTTATCAGACCTACGAGAAGCGGCTGTTCAAGGAGGTGCGGGAGAACAAGGTGCCGCACCACGTCGCGGTCATCATGGACGGCAACCGGCGGTTCGCCAAGGAGTTCGGGCTGACCGCTGCGGAAGGCCACGTCAAGGGCAAGGACAAACTGGAGGAGGTGCTCGACTGGTGCATGGAGCTGGGCATCCGGGTCCTGACGGTCTACGCGTTCAGCACCGAGAACTTCAACCGCGACGCCGACGAGGTGGAGTCGCTGATGCAGCTGTTCGAGGAGAACTTCTACCGGCTGGGGGACGACGAGCGCATCCACCGCCACGGCATCAAGGTCAGCGTTCTGGGGCAGCGGGACATCCTTCCCGACCGGGTGCTGAAGGCCATCGAATACGCCGAGCAGAAGACCGCCCACTACTCGAACTACTACTATAACATCGCGACCGCCTACGGCTCCCGCCAGGAGATCATCCAGGCCATCAAGCAGATTGCCCAGAGGGTCAAGGACGGGGAGCTGAAGGTGGAGGACATCAACGAGCGCACCTTCTCCAACTTCCTGTACACCGCCGACTTCCCCGACCCCGACCTGGTGCTGCGGACCTCGGGGGAGGAGCGCATTTCCAACTTCCTGCTGTGGCAGCTCGCCTACTCCGAGCTGTACTTCACCGACGTGTACTGGCCGGGGTTCCGGAGGATCGACTTCCTGCGGGCCATCCGCTCCTACCAGCTTCGTCAGCGCCGGTTCGGCAAATGACAAGCTTTTTCTGAACCTCCCCCTTTGTGGCCCTGCCCGGAGGGGACCAAGTGCCCAAGGAAGACCTCATCCTCATCCACGCCCCCAGCGTGTTCGATTTCCGCCAGGAGTCCATGTTCTACGGCCCGGTCAGCGACCTGGTGCCGTCCACCCCGGTCTTTGAGATGTACCCCTTCGGGTTCACCACCATGGCCAACCAGCTCCACAAGGCCGGGTACCGGGTGAGGATCGTCAACCTCGCCTCCATGATGCTCAACGACCGCCGCCTGGACGTGGAGCGCTTCCTGGGCCGGCTGGACGCCGCGGTGTTCGGCATCGACCTCCACTGGCTGCCCCACGCCCACGGCGCCCTGGCCGTGGCCGAGCTCCTGCGCCGCCTCCATCCCGAGGCCAAGCTGCTGTTCGGTGGGTTCTCCTCCTCCTACTTCCATGAGGAGCTGGTCCGCTACCCCCAGGTCGACCTGGTGTTGCGGGGCGACTCCACCGAGATGCCCCTCCTCCACCTGATGGACGCCCTGGACAAGGGCAGCGACCTTGCCGCGGTACCGAACCTCACCTGGAAGGACGCCTCGGGCGTGCATGTCAACCCTCTGAGCTATGTCCCCGACAGCCTGGACCACCTGGACATCGACTACGGCTGGATCGTCCGCTCGGTCATCCGGCACCGCGACCTGGAGGGAGCGAAGCCGTTCAAGGACTGGGACCGCTACCCCATCACCAGCGTGTTCACCGTGCGCGGCTGCTCGCAGTGCTGCGCGGTGTGCGGGGGGAGCTGCGGCGCGATGCGCCGGGTGCTCGGCCGCACCCGCCCGGCCTTCCGCAGCGCGGAGAAGGTGGCCGGGGACATCGCCAACATCGAGACGTACCTCAACGCCCCGGTGTTCGTGGTCGGGGACATCCGGCAGTACGGCGGCGACTACGCCGAGCGGTTCTTCCGCGAATGTCGCCGGCTGGGCGTGGACAGCCACGTCGTGCTCGAGCTGTTCACCCCCGCCCCCGAGGCGTACTTCCAGGAGGCCGACCGCACCTTCTCCCGCTACTCCATGCAGTTCTCCCCCGACTCGCACGACGAGAGGGTGCGCCACGCCCTGGGCCGGCGGTTCGACAACGCCGGCCTGGAGAGCAGCATCACCGCGGCCCTCCAGAACGGCTGCCAGCGCTTCGACATGTTCTTCATGATCGGGCTGCCGGAGCAGACCAGGGAGTCGGCGGTGGGCTCGGCGGACTACACCCGCCGGCTGTACCAGCAGAACGGCAACGACCCCCGACTGGTGGTGTACACCTCCCCCCTCGCCCCGTTCCTGGACCCTGGCAGCCTCGCCTTCGAGGACCCCGAGAAGTACGGCTACCGCCTGTTCGCCCGCACCCTGGAGGAGCACCGGGCCCGGCTGCCCATGCCCAGCTGGAAGGACGTGCTGTCCTACGAGACCCGCTGGATGACCCGGGACGAGATCGCCCAGACCTCCTACGATGCCGCCGACCGGCTCAGCGACGTGCGGCTGGAGGTCGGCCTCATGACCGCGGAGGAGCACCGCCAGCGCTCCGAGCGTTCGCGGGAGGCCAGGCGGCTGCTCGGCGAGGTCGAGGCGGCCATGGCCCTGCCCGAGGCCGAGCGGCGGGAGACCCTCGCCCAGCTCAAGCGTCGGGGCGAGGAGCTGATGGAATCGACCATCTGCCAGAAGAGGGAGCTGGAGTGGGACAGCCCCAGCATCCTGCGCTCCATCCCCCGGGTCGCGCTGGGCCTGATGAGGGGCCGCAACCGGCGGGCCTGATCAGCTCTTTCCCAGCTCCGCCGAGCGCTTGGCCCCGGCCTCCACCGCCCGGATGAGCGCGCCGCGCACCGCCGCCTCCTCCAGGACCTTGAGCCCCTCGATGGTGGTGCCCGCCGGAGACGCTACCATGTCCTTGAACTGGGCCGGATGCCCCTTGGTCTCCAGCACCGTCTTGGCCGCGCCCAGCACGGTCTGGGCGGCCAGGGTCACCGCGGCGTCCCGGGGCAGGCCGGCCAGCACCCCGCCGTCGGCCAGCGCCTCGATGATCAGGTACACGTAGGCCGGCCCGCTGCCGCTCAGGCCGGTGACCGCGTCGAGCAGCTTCTCGTCCACCGCGTAGGCGACCCCCACCGCGTCGAGGACCCGCTGCACCAGTTCCTTGTCCTCCTTGCGGGCGGACTTGCCCAGGGCGAAGCCCGAGGCCGAAGCGCCCACCATGCACGGCTGGTTGGGCATGACCCGTACGACCCGCACGCCCCAGTTGAGGTGGGCCTCGATGAACGAGATCTTGACCCCGGCGGCGATGGAGATGATGAGGTGCTCCGCGGTCAGGAGGGGCTTGAGCTCGTCGAGCACCGGCGCGACGATGTTGGGCTTCACTGCCAGGATGATGACCTTGGCCGCCTTGGCCACCTCGACGTTGTCGGCCACCACCGTCACCCCAAGGTTCTTCGCCACCACCTCCCGGCGTTCCGGCACGACCTCACTGGCGATTATCTCCTGAGGTCCCGCCTCGCCCGCCTTGATCAAGCCCTTCATGATCGCCTCGGCCATGTTGCCGGCGCCTATGAACCCGAACTTCATGCTCATGATACCACCGTGCGGCCCTTTAGCAGGCCGTGCACTAGCCGGCTAATGGACCGGGGCGACTTAAAGCTGTTATCCGTCACCGGCCGGCCGGGGCGACCGCCGCGACCCTTTGCGTGGACCTTTCGCCCTTGCTCAGGTGCTTGATGACCTCGGCCATGAACGCGGGGAGGTCGTCGGGGCTCCTGGAAGTGATGATGTTGCCGTCCACCACCACCTCCTGGTCCACGTACCGGGCGCCGGCGTTGACCATGTCGTCCCGCAGGGTGGGCCAGCAGGTCAGCGTTCTGCCTTCGACGATCTCCGCCGAGGCCAGTATCCAGGGGCCGTGGCACAGCGAGGCCACCAGCTTCCCCTGCTCGTGCATCCGTCGGACGAACTGGGCGAACTCGGGGTGGAGCCTCATCTTGTCTGGCGCGTAGCCGCCGGGCACGACCACCGCATCGTAGTCTTCGACCCTAGCGTCCTTGATGGAGAGGTCCGCCTTGTTGGGGATGCCGTGCTTGCCCGAGAAGGAATCCTTCCTCCCGGAGCCCATGACCGTCACCTCGTGCCCGGCCTCCTTCAGCCTATAGAAGGGGTACCAGAACTCGACGTCCTCGTACATGTCCTCCGTGAACACCGCGACCTTCATCGTCACCGCCTCGTTGAGCGGTCATCATTGGCAAACGGCGGGCATATAAGCGTTCCACGCCCTCAGAACAGCCCAGCGGTCCGATGGCGTCGAGAGGTGGTGCAACAATATGATTATATTAGGCCAGATAAAAGCCGTTCTCTCCCCTAGTTAACAGGGCATATCCAGACAAGCCAGTATGCCGATATGTAGAGAACGTATTTATAGAGGCGTACTATTCTCGCATCAATGCTCTTGGACACATATTTGCCAATAGCAATCTATGCCGTGATTGCTCTAGCGATCCCCGTCATTGCGTTCTGGCTTAACGGTTTCTTCCGACCCACTAAGAAGACCGCTTTGAAAAGGGACACGTATGAGTGCGGCGAGGTGCCCATCGGAGAGGCCCAGATCCAGTTCCATTTCCAATTCTACATGTACGCAATCATCTTCGTCGTTTTCGACGTCATCACCGTCTTTTTGTTGATCTGGGCTTTGAACTTTGACTTCCTCTCCGACGATGCCAAGCTCCTCATGCTGGGGTTCTTTGGACTGATGCTCATTGGAGCCTTCTATGCTCTGAAAAAGGAGGATAAAGTATGGATTTGAGCCTTCAACCTTATGCGATCGCCATGAGCGCCCGGGAGTTCGTCGACTGGTCCCGGGGCGTCATGGGCGAGCTCGCCCGCGCCACTGGCGTCAAGAAGGCGGTGGACACGGTCGCCGGTCCCCTCATCAACTGGGGGGCCAGGAACTCCATCTACCCGCTGCACTTCGGTATCGCGTGCTGCGCGCTGGAGATGGCGGCCTGTTCCAGCCCCCGGTTCGACAATGAGCGGCTGGGCATGGTCTTTAGGTCCTCGCCGCGGCAGTGCGACGTGCTGCTGGTGAACGGCTGGGTCACCAACAAACTGCGGCCCTCCCTGCGCCGCCTGTACGAGGAGATGCCCGACCCCAAGTGGGTGGTGGCCATGGGCGAGTGCGCCATCTCCGGCGGCCCGTGGTACGACTCCTACAACGTCGTGCAGGGCGTGGACACGTTCATCCCAGTGGACATATACATCCCTGGCTGCCCGCCCCGCCCCGAGGCCATGATCGACGGGTTCATGAAGCTGCACCAGAAGATCAAGAAGTCCAAAGTCGGCTTGTTCATGGAAGACTGAGGTGGGACGTTGGAAGAGAGCACTGTATTTACTGTGGAGCAGGTGAAGCGCAAAATCTCCGAGACCTTCCCCACTGAGGTCAGGTTCGAGAGCAAGGAGATGCCGCGCCGCCTGTTCATGAGCGCCGACAAGGACGTGCTGTTCAGGCTGTGCACGCTGATGAGGGACCAGCTGGGCTTCTGCCAATGCAGCCTGGTGAGCGGGGTCGACCGGTGCGACCGGTTCCAGACCGTCTACCACATCACCTCGTACGACAGCAACATCACCGCCGAGATCGTGGTCGACCTTCCCCACGACAACCCCGAGGTCGACTCGGTGACCCCGTTGTGGCAAGGGGCCAACTGGCACGAGCGGGAGACCTACGACATGTTCGGCATCATTTTCAAGGGACACCCCAACCTGAAGAGGCTTCTGCTGCCGGAGGACTACACCTTCTTCCCCATGCGGAAGGACTGCGAGGCAGGGAGGCGCTAAGATGGCAGAGATGTGGATCAACATGGGCCCTCAGCACCCCATGACCCACGGGTTGTGGAACATGAGGGTCAAGGTCGACGGCGAGACCATCGTCGACTCCGAGCCGGTCATCGGCTACCTGCACCGCGGCTGGGAGAAGATGGTCGAGAACAGGAAGTACCCGCAGATCATCCCCATGGCCGACCGGTTGTGCTACGGCTCCTCCTTCACCTGGAGCCATGTCTACTGCATGACCATCGAGAAGCTCATGGACATCGAGGTCCCCGAGCGGGCCAAGTACATCCGGGCGATGTCCGACGAGCTCCAGAGGATCGGCAACCACCTCATGTGGCTCGCCGCCATCGGGACCGACCTGGGCAACCTGACGGTTTTCCTCTACGCCACCAGGGAGAGGGAGTTGTTCCTGGACCTGTTCCAGGCCCTGTGCGGCGCCCGGATGACCTATAACTATTGCCGGATCGGAGGCGTGAGGAACGAGGCCCCGCCCAACTGGGAGAGGGACCTGGTCCGGACCCTCGACTACTTCGAGAAGCGGCTGGACGAGTACGAGATGCTGATCGACAAGAGCGCCCTCTTCCGCATGAGGATGGAAGGCCTCGGCTACATGTCGGGCAAGGACGCCATCAACCACGGCCTCACCGGCCCGGTGCTCCGGGCCAGCGGCGTGAAGTACGACATCCGGCACAACGACCCGTACGAGGTCTACGACGAGCTGGACTGGCACATGTGCACCCACGACGCTTGCGACACCTGGGCCAGGTACCGGGTGCGCATGGACGAGATGCGGATGTCCGTCCAGATCGTCCGGGACATCCTGAAGAAGATGCCCAAGTCGGGGCCCGTCAGGGTCAAGGTACCTCGCAACGCCCCGGTCGGCACGGCCATGGCCCGGATGGAGGACCCCCGTGGAGAGAGCATGATGTATGTGGTGGGGGACGGCACCGACCAGCCCTACCGGTTGTCGGTCAGGAGCCCGCTGTTCGTCATCCTCTCGGCCTCCAACAAGCTGATCAACGGACACAAGGTCGCGGACGTCCCCTCGATCCTGGGAATGCTTGACGTCTGCATGGGCGAAACGGACCGGTGATCTCAATGTATCTCGATCTTTGGGGATTAATAAGCGGCCTGGTCCACTGGCTTATGGTGGACGTCATCGGGACCATTCTCAGGTGGATCCACGCCTTCAGCTTGGCGGACTGGCTGGGAAGCCCCGGTGTACTGAACATCGTCACCATCCTGGTGGTGGCGCTGCTGATCCTGATAGTAGGCATGTTAGTAGCCATCACCTTGATCTGGATGGAGCGCAAGGCGCTCGGCCGGTTCATGGACCGGCGCGGTACCCAGGTCGGCCCGATCGGCCTGTTCCAGAACTTCGCTGACGCGTTCAAGGTGCTGATGAAGGAGTACATCGTGCCCAAGTCGGCGGACCCTCTGATCTACCCCCTGGCCCCGATCCTTATCGTCGGGGTGTCGATGGCCATGTTCGTGACCATCCCCTACAGCCAGGGATTCTACATGTCCGACTCCGACCTCAGCCTCATACTGACCCTGGCGCTGTTTGGGGTCATTCCCTTCGCGGTGCTGCTGGGCGGCTGGGCGTCGAACAACAAGTACACGCTCATCGGCGGCATGCGTGCGGCGGCTCAGACCGTCGCATACGAGGTGCCGATGCTGCTGTCCGTGGTCAGCGTGGTCGTCCTCTCCGGCAGCCTGAGCCTCAACGACATCGTCGCGTACCAGATGGAGAACATCTGGCTGGTCGTACCGCTCATCATCGGCTTCTTCGTGTTCATCGTTTCGATGATCGCCGAGGTCGAGCGCGTGCCGTTCGACCTGCCTGAGGCCGAGGCCGAGCTGGTCGAAGGTTGGGGTACTGAGTACGGCGGCATGCGGTTCGGTCTCATCATGATGTCCGAGTATGCCCGTGCCTTCGTCGGCTCATCGATCATCGCGCTGATATTCCTGGGCGGCTGGGCCGGTCCCTTCGCTGGCATCGTGCCCGAGGGCCTGTGGTTCCTGGCCAAGATGTTCCTGGTGTTCTTCATATTCATCTGGGCCCGGGCGGCTCTGCCCCGGGTGAGGACCGACCAGATCCTCAACATCTGCTGGAAGAGGCTCCTGCCCTTGGCCGCGATCAACCTGTTCATCGCCATCGCCTTCAAGACGCTGGGGTGGTTCTAAGATGGCTGAAGCCAAGAGTTCACGAAAGGAGAAGGAGCTGGGCCTGACCGGCTTCATCCTCAAGCCTATGTACATCACCATCAAGCAGTTCGTCAAGTCCTCGGTACATAGGCCCCAGACCGTTCTGTATCCCTGGGAGAAGCTCGTTCTCCCGGACGTCTTCAGGGCTCGCCCCGGCCTGGTCTTCGACAGGTGCATCGGCTGCGGCATCTGCATGCGCATCTGCCCCAACCGCTGCATTGACCTCGTCGAGGTCGACGATCTGAAGCAGGTCGAGGGCGAGCCGGTGAAGAAGGTCAAGCGCCCGAGGGTCAACGTCGGCAGGTGCATGATGTGCGGCTACTGCGCCGAGTACTGCCCGACCGACGCCATGATCGTGACCCCGGACTACGAGATCTCGACCTACACCCGCGAGGACGCCATCTACGACCCCTACAGGCTCCAGCACCCCTGGAAGCCGGGCTACGAGGTGCACATCAACGAGGTGCTGCCCTCCGAGCTGAAGAAGGGGGAAGCGGTCATCCGGCGGCACGTCGAGCACAAGGACCTCCCCGCGTTGGAGGAGAAGAAGTGCATCAGCTGCTCTCGGTGCGCCAAGGACTGTCCGGTCGACGCGATCGAGATGCGCGAGGTCGGCGTCAACGAGAAAGGGAGGCCCATCAAGCGTCCCTTCATCAACAAGGAGAAGTGCGTGGCCTGCGAGACCTGCGTAGAGGTCTGTCCTAAGGACGCGCTCACCATGGAGGAGGTGCTGTAATGGCCGTGGAATGGTCCGTTCAGTGGGACCTTGTCGTGTTCCTGTTCATCGCCGCCGTGACCATCGTCGCGGCGCTGGCCGTCATCTGGACCAAGGAGGTCGTGCGGAGCGTCATGTATCTGACCTTGACCTTCTTCGGGGTGGCGTTCACCTACATCTTCCTCGGCGCGGAGTACATCGGGATCATCCAGATCCTCATCTACGTCGGGGCGGTGGCGGTGCTGATGCTGTTCGGTATCATGCTGACCAAGCGCCGCCTGCTGGGAGGTGAGCGCCTTGAATAAGCGCAACATCGCCGTGGGCGCGACCCTCGTGCTGTTCCTCGCGGTGGTCCTCGGCTCCATGCTGATGACCTCGTGGCCGGTCGGCGAGAGCGCCACCGACATGAGCAACTTCGACCTCGGGGTCGCGATGTTCGATCAGTACGGCATCGTGGTGCTGGTGGTCAGCTTCGTCCTGTTCGCGTCGATGCTCGGAGGCGTGTACATCGCCGCCCAGGAGGAGGAGAAGAGATGATACCCATCGAATATTTCCTGGGCCTGTCGGCCATCCTGTTCGTCATCGGCGCCTACGGAGTGCTGTCCAAGCGCAGCGCCATCGTGGTGCTGATGTGCGTGGAGCTGATGCTCAACGCGGCCAACATCAACTTCGTGGCCTTCTCCGCATTCACCGGCAATCTGAACGGGGCAGTGTTCGCCCTGATCTCCATCGCCATTGCCGCGGCGGAGGTGGCGGTCGGTCTGGCCATCATCATGAACCTGTACAAGACCAGGGACACCATCCGTCTTGACGAGATCAACCTGCTGAGGTGGTAATAATGGCATTCGCAGAGTTCGCCTGGTTGATCCCCATCTTCCCCCTGATTGCCTTCGTGCTCATCGGGTTCCTGGGGAACAGGTTGTTCAAGAACTGGGAGGGTGGTGCGCCGATCGCCATCGGCATGGCCGCCATCTCCCTGGTCCTGTCCCTCCTGGTGGCCTTCGAGGCCCTCACCACGGGGAACGGGACCCCCTTCGTCCAGTCCATCGAGTGGCTGGTCGTCCAGGGCACCGACTTCAACTTCACCTTCAACATGGGCATCTACATCGATCACCTGACCGCGCTGATGCTCATCGTGGTGTCGTTCGTGGCCACCCTGGTGGTCATCTACTCCGTCGGCTACATGCACGAGGAGGGCGAGAAGAAGCGGCGCTACTACGCCGTCATCTCCCTGTTCATCGGCGTGATGCTCGGTCTGGTGCTGGCTTCCAACTTCCTCCAGATGTTCATCTTCTGGGAGCTGGTGGGTCTGTGCTCGTACCTTCTGATCGGGTTCTGGAACACCCGCCCCTCGGCAGCCTCGGCGGCCAAGAAGGCGTTCCTGGTCACCCGCATCGGCGACATCATGTTCATGATCGGGCTGTTCGTCTTCTTCGTGGGCTTCCAGGGTAACCTGGACTACGCCTACATCTTCAACAACGTCGATGCCTTCGTGGGCGGCAACGCGCTGCTCACCTTCGGCACCCTCATGATCTTCGGTGGCGCCATCGGCAAGTCGGCGCAGTTCCCCCTGCACGACTGGTTGCCCGACGCCATGGAAGGTCCGACCACCGTCTCGGCGCTCATCCATGCCGCCACGATGGTCAAGGCCGGCGTGTACCTGGTGGCGAGGTCCTACCCCGTCATGGTGGAGACCCCGGACACCATGCTGTTCATCGCCTTCATCGGCGGGTTCACGGCCATCTTCGCCGCCACCATGGCGCTGAACAACACCAATATCAAGCGCGTTCTGGCGTACTCTACCGTCAGCCAGCTGGGGTACATGTTCCTGGCGCTCGGTGCGGGCGGCTACATCTACGCCCAGCACGCCGAGTTCAACGTCGGCTTCGCCGCCGGCACCTTCCACCTGATGAACCACGCGTTCTTCAAGGCCCTGCTCTTCCTGAGCGCCGGCGCGGTCATCCACGCCGTGCACACCGAGGACATGCGGCTGATGGGTGGACTGTCCAAGAAGCTGAAGATCACCTCGCTGGTCATGCTCATCGGGTGCATCTCCATCGCCGGTATCCCGCCGTTCAGCGGGTTCTGGTCGAAGGACCTGGTCCTGGAGGCGGCCTTCGAGGGCATCCAGTACAACGGGCTGTTCATCCTGCTGTACGCGTTCGGCCTGATCACGGCGTTCATGACGGCGTTCTACATGTTCCGCCTGTGGTTCCTCACCTTCACCGGTGAGCCCAGGGACCACCACGCCTACGATCACGCCCACGAGGCCCCCAAGGTCATGTGGGTGCCGCTGGCCATCCTGGCGGTGCTCGCCTTCGGTTCCGGCTTCGCCTTCCTGATGGGCTTCGAGTCCGCCCTCGTGCCGGGGCTAGCGGACTTCCACCCCCATGAGGCCGGCGCGGTCGACATGCTGGTGGCAGTGTTCACCAACGTCCTGACCTACGCGTCCATCCTGGCCGCGGTGCTGGGCATCGGGCTCGCGTACCTCGTGTACTACAAGGGGACGATCAACCCCGCGGTGTTCACCGCCAGCCCGGCCCGGAAGGCGCTGTCCAACGTCCTCCTGGCCCGCTACGGGTTCACCAAGGCCTACGACTGGATCGGCCTGAAGGTCGTCTACGGCATCTCCAAGCTGGTCGATGCCATGGACCGCCGGGTCATCGACGGCCTCATCAACTGGATCAGCCGGGGCCTGGTCAAGGCAGGGGGCTTCCTCCGCCGGGGCCAGACCGGGTTCGTCCAGAACTACGCGGCCGTCATCGTGGCGGGGGTGTCGCTGATTGTCATCCTCCTCTTCCTCATCGGAGGTGTGATTTAAGTGTTCGAAAACATTCCGATACTCTCGCTGCTTATCCTCTTTCCCCTCATCGGGTCCATAGCGGTCCTACTGCTGGGGAAATCGGACAAGGCGGCCAAGTACATGGCCTTGGCCTTCTCGGCCATCCCCCTGGTGCTCTCTGTCCTCCTGCTGGCGGAGTTCAACATCGCCAACGGCGGGTTCCAGTTCGAGGAGAACTACCAGTGGATCAGCTTCCTGGGGATCAGCCTGCACCTGGGGATAGACGGCATCAGCATGGCCATGGTCTTCCTGACCGGGCTGCTGGTGTTCCTGGTCATCCTGTTCTCCTGGGATGTCGAGGAGAGGGTCAGCCACTACATGGGCCTCATGCTCGTGCTGGAGGTCGGCCTGATGGGCGTGTTCCTCGCCCTGGACTACTTCGTCTTCTACATCTTCTGGGAGGTAGTGCTCATCCCGATGTACTTCCTCGTAGCGATATGGGGAGGCGTCAACCGGGCCTACGCGTCCATAAAGTTCTTCATATACACCCACGTGGCCTCGCTGGCCATGCTGCTGGGCATCTTCGCCCTGTACTTCACCACCGCCCCCATGCTCAAGGCGGACGGGCTCATCCCCGCTGACGCGATCGGCACCTTCGACATGCAGCTGATCGCCTCCGTCGCTGGCGGCCTGGGCGAGGCGCTGCAGATCGCCATCTTCGCGGCCCTGTTCTTCGGGTTCATCGTGAAGATGCCGGTGGTGCCCTTCCACACTTGGCTGCCGGACGCCCACGTCCAGGCGCCCACCGCTGGGTCGGTCCTGCTGGCCGGCCTCATGCTGAAGATGGGTTCCTACGGTATCGTCAGGATCATCCTGCCCACCCTGCCCGACGCCACGCAGACCTTCCAGATCCTCATGGCCGTCATCGGCGTGGTCTCGATCATCTATGGGGCGTTCGCCTGCCTGGCGCAGAGCGACCTGAAGAAGATGGTGGCGTACTCGTCGATCTCCCACATGGGCATCGTCCTGCTGGGGATCGCGACCCTGACCCCGCTGGGCATCGCCGCAGGTGTGTTCCAGATGTTCGCGCACGGCCTCATCACGGCCGTCCTCTTCATGGTGTGCGGCATGTTCCAGCACAAGGTGGGGACCCGGGAGATCCCCCTGCTGGGCGGCCTGGCCCCCAAGCTCCCCATCCTGGCCACGGTCATGATGATGGGGTTCATGGCCTCCCTGGGCCTTCCGGGGATGGTCGGCTTCCTGGCCGAGTTCTCGGTGTTCACCGCGACCTTCGATGTCTGGGATGTGTGGGTGCTTGTGCCCATCGCCTCTGTGGCCCTGACCGCGGCCTACTATCTGTGGGCCATGCAGCGGTCCATCTTCGGCCAGCTGACCGACCGGATCGACACCTCCCACCTCCACGACTCGTACTGGTTCGAGACCGCGCCCCTGGCGGTGCTGATCGGGCTCATCGTGCTGTTCGGGGTGTGGCCGGCCTTCGTCATGGACCTCATCACACCGACGATACCGCTGGTGTGGCCTGGGGTGATCTGAAATGATGCATTACGGAGCAATCTATCCTGAGCTCATCCTGATCCTGTTCGCCGCGGCGATCCCCGCCGTGCACCTGCTAGCAAGGTCCAGCCGGGCCCTCGCCGGGGTAACGGCAGTGGGCATCGTGGCGTCCATCGGGATGGTCCTGTACTACATGGTCAACGGGTTCCCCGCGGCCATCGGAACCGAGACCGAGCTGCTGAGGTTCGACGCCCTGGCCGCGGTGTTCGCGCTGGTGTTCCTGGGCGTGGCCTTCTACGTCGTGCTGGCCTCGGCCAGGTACGTGGAGAATGACCGCCACCTCGCCGAGTACTACTCCCTCATCCTGCTCGCCACCGCGGGCATGATGCTGGTCGCGTCTGCCCTGGACCTCATCGTCCTGTTCGCCGGCCTGGAGCTGGCCTCGATGGCCTCCTATGCCCTGGCGGCCTTCCGCAAGAAGGACAAGCGGGGCTCCGAGGCGGCGGTGAAGTACGTCATCATCGGCGGGCTGTCCTCGGCCCTGTCGCTGTACGGCATCTCGCTGCTCTACGGCGCCACCGGCACCACCAACCTGGAGGCGATGAACGCCGCCCTGGCCGTCTCGGGCTCCGAGCTGGGCACCCTGATGGCCATCGCCCTGGTCATCGCTGGCTTCGGGTTCAAGGTGGCCATCGTGCCCTTCCACATGTGGGCACCGGACGTGTATGAGGGCGCCCCCACCACCATCACCGCGCTGCTGGCCTCCAGCTCCAAGAAGATGGGCATGGTGGTGCTGTTCAAGATCTTCCTGGTCGGCCTGATCGCCCTCAAGGCGGACTGGGACGTCATGGTGGGCATCATCGCCATCCTGACCATGACCGTGGGCAACATCGTGGCCATCTCGCAGACCAACATCAAGCGCATGCTGGCCTATTCGTCCATCGCCCAGGCCGGCTACATGCTCATGGCCATCCCCTTGGCCACCGCGGTCGGCGATTACGCCGTGGCCGGCGGCATCTTCCACATCATCACCCATGCCTTCATGAAGGGCGGGGCGTTCGTCGTGGTGGCTGCCCTGGCGTACGTGTCGCTGGGCGAGGCGGTGGCGGACTACAAGGGCCTCGGCAAGCGGTCGCCGTTCCTGGCGTTCTCCATGGCGGTGTTCCTGTTCGCCCTGGCCGGCATCCCCCCGCTGTCCGGGTTCATGAGCAAGGTGGTGCTGCTGTCGGCCTCGGTCCAAGCGGCCGAGACCACCCAGTGGATGCTGTGGCTGGGCGTGGCCCTGGTGCTCAACTCGGCGCTGTCGCTGTACTACTACGTGCGGGTCATCAAGAACATGTACGTAGAGAAGGGCGACTCGGTCGAGCGCATCAAGCTGCCGGTGTCCATGACCGCGGCGGTGGCCCTCTGCCTGGTTGCCACTGTGGCCCTGGGTCTGTTCTTCGACCCCGTGCTGCAGTGGTGCTCCGACGCGGCTGCCGCGCTGTTCCCGACCCTGGGCTAAACCTTTTCCATCCAACCCTTTAGGGCGCCGAGGGCAGATATCGTCCCGACGACCTTCTCCTCTTTTGTCACCAGTACCCGGTCGATACCCCAGTTCTCCATGACCTTGAGCACGTTGAGGGGGTCCTCGCCGATGTCCACCCGGACGCAGGGCTGGTCCCCGCTGAGGCGGCACAGGGCGGCGAAGTCACGGACGTAGTTACGGTCAAGGTCGACGTCCCGCACCACCATGCTGCCGATGTCCCCCGCGGTCAGCAGGCCCATGACCTCCTCGCCCTCCGCCACCATGACCACCGAGCTGCCGCTGTCGACCATGACTTGAAGGGCCTGCCGGACGCTCGCGCTGCCGGGCACCGACGTGATCCCCGTCTCCACGAAGCCCTTGATCGACCCTCTGCCCTGCCGTTCGGTTTGAGCGTACATCGATAATAATTCCGACCGGCGGGATGATATAGTTTGCCGGTCCGCCTGGGCCCGGCCAGTAATGGTTAAGTACGGCATTCGTATTAGGACGGCACATGCCCCTCAGCTGGGACGACCCTATTAAAGAGGAGCTCCGCTTGGTCGAAGAGGAGATCATGCGGAGCGTCCGCTCCGGTGAGCCCCTTCTCACCGAGATCGCGACGCATGTGGTCGGCTCGGGGGGCAAGCGGATGCGGCCGGGGCTCGCATTGCTGGCGTTCCGGGCAGTGGGAGGCACCGACCTCGAGAAGACCATCAGGCTGGCGGCTGCGTTCGAGCTCATCCACAGTGCCACGTTGGTCCACGATGACATCAACGACGGGGCGGACATGCGCCGAGGGGCCATCGCCGCGTACCGCAAGTATGGCACGCAGCGGGCGCTCATCACCGGCGACTTCCTGTTCGTGAAGGGCTTCCGGCTGGGCGGGCTGCTCGGCTCGGACGAGATCGTGGAGCTGGTGGCCGATGCCTGCGGCCGGATGGCCGAGAGCGAGATGTTACAGACCCTTAGAGAGCACGATCCGTCGCTGCCGCTGGAGTCGTACATAAGGATCATAGAGGGCAAGACCGCCAAGGCCATGGAGGCCTCGGCCCAGGTCGGCGGGTACATCGGCGGGGGCTCCGCCGACCAGATCGCCGAGCTGGGGGCCTTCGGGCTCAACATCGGCCTCGCCTTCCAGATCGTCGACGACATCCTGGACATCACCGGCCGGGAGTCCGACCTGGGCAAGCGCCGGGGAATGGACCTCATCGATGGCAAGGCCAACCTGCCCCTCATGCTCGCCATGCAGGGCCACTACCCCGGTTCGGCCCGGGTGCGAGAGGTGTTCAAAAAGCCTGCCAAGACCGCCGAGGAGGTCGAGGAGGTCCTGCTGCTGGTACAGTCCACCGATGTGCTTGAGCAGGCGAGGGGGCACGCCAAGAAGTTCCAGGCGAAGGCCATCCAGGCCCTCGATGCCCTCCCGGAGTCGGAGTATAAGGACGCCCTCCGCGCCCTGGCCGACACCGTGTTGGAGCGGGACCGATGAGCACCGACCACGACGTCATCGTGGTGGGGGCCGGCCCGGCGGGCAGCACCACCGCCGAGCACGCCGCCCGGCGGGGGCTCAGCGTCCTGGTGCTGGACAAGCGGAAGGCGATCGGCGAGCCGGTGGCGTGCGGCGAGTATATGCCAGAGACGTCGGAGATCGCTGCCTCCTTCCCCCGCACCGCCGAGCTGGACGAGCTTTTTGACGTTCCCGACAGCCTTGTATCCCGCCGCACCGCCATCATCCGCATGATCGCCCCCAGCCAGCGGCACTGGGACGTACCCTTCCTGGGCTACACCACCGACCGTGACCGCTTCGACAAGTACCTGGCCGAGCGGGCCGTGAAGGAAGGGGCAGAGGTGCGCACCTCGGTCCACGTGGACGGGGTGGAGGGCACCGAGGTCCTCGCCGGCGGCGAGCGCCTCCGGGCCAAGGTGGTGGTCGGCGCCGACGGACCGCTGTCGCGGGTGGCCGCCTCCCTGGGCTTTCCTCGCAACCAGGACATGTACCCCGCGGTCACCGGGCAGGCGGAGGGGGACTTCGAGCCAGTGGTGGAGATGCACTTCGGAAGCGTGGCCCCGGGCGCCTACGCATGGGTGATTCCCAAGAAGCGGGGAGCGAACGTAGGGGTGGGCTTCGCTCCCCGTTTCGCCGACGGCCGCATCGGCGACTACTACGCCTCGTTCCTCAAGCAGCGCGGCCTGACCGTCAGCACCAGGACGGTGGGCAAGCTGGTGCCGTCCAACGGCCCGGTGGCCCGGACCGCCTCGGAGCACGCCCTGCTGGTGGGCGACGCCGCCGGCCACGTGATGGCCGTCAATGGCGGGGGCATCCCTGTGGCCATGATCTGCGGCCGCATCGCCGGGCGGGCCATCGCCGACCACGTCCTCGATGGCGTTCCCCTCCGGCGATACGAGGAGGAGTGGCGGAGGCAGGTGGGTAAGCCCCTCCACACCGCCGTCAACACCAAGCGCATGGCGTCCCTGTTCTTCGGCACCTCCCGCCGCACCGAGTGGGCGATGGGCGTGGTCGGCAAGAGGCGCATGGGCAAGATGATCCGCTGCCGCCCAGTGTTCCCGTGATCGTCAGGACCGGCGGGCGCGGACCGAGCGCAGCTCGCTGCCGCAGATGGGGCAGTCGGGCTGGTTCTTGTCGAACAGCTTCCCGCACCCTTTGCACCGGTACTTCCACTCCAGCACCTCCTTGATGCCCTTGAGCCCCACCCCTTGGTAGGGAACGTGGAGCACCCGGGCGAGGTTCTGGATGGAGTAGTCGTCGGTGAGCAGGACGGCCTTGAGGTCCAGGGCCAGGGCGAGCACCTCCATGTCCACCGGGGACAGCCGGGCGTCGTCCCCGGTGCTCTCGGCGGCCTTCCTGACCGCCTCGAGGGACGCGGTGGAGGGCGGCGACACCTTCAGGAGCTCGTCCCAATACCGCAGCCGGGGGTCAGCGTACTTCCTGAGCTCGGCGATGACCCCCGGGGTGGTGACCGCGTCGGGGGGCAGGTCCTGCATGGAGAACAGGGCGGAGGTGTCGAGGACGTACTTCACGACCCATCATGACTGCTGGGTGAGTTAATGTTTCGCAACCACTAAATATGGTGTGGCCAATGCGCCGGGACATGAACAAGATCGAGGTGGATCAGGCGGTCATCGACTACATCAACAAGAACAAGCGGGACTACCGCGTCTCCACCTCCTGTGGCGGTCCGGTCATCGTACCGATCGAGGTGAAGCCTCCTAAGGAAACGGACCTCAAGGTCAAGGTCGGTTCGAACATCTTGTACATCTCCAGGGTCCAGGCCCGCTACATCGTCCGGGTGACCATGGACATGCTCGACGCCGCTAGGTACGAGTCCTGCCCGGCGTTCTGAGCGGGAACGCTTCTTCTGCCGCCTCGAGAGCGACCTGCTCGATGTCCAGCCGCTCCTCCTGGGCGGCGATGAGGGCCGGGGTGGCCATGGTGGCCGGCCGGGAGGGGACGATGGTGCATGGGATGCCCCTCTCGATCGAGATCTCATAGGTGCCTATCTGCTTGGCCAGGTGCTCGATCTCCAGCTTGTCCAGGCCGATGAGGGGGCGCAGCACCGGGAAGCCCAGCCCGGACTCCTCGGCGGCGATGTTGTACAGCGTCTGGGAGGCCACCTGGCCCAGCGACTCCCCGGTGGCGATGGCGTCCGCCCCCAGCCGGAGGGCCAGGTTGCGGGCGGCCTTGAGCATGGTGCGCTTGCACAGCACGCACTGCAGGTTGCCCTTGCACCGCTGGTGGATCCTCAGCTGGCTGATGCCGTGGGGAGCGGTCCACAGCTCCACCGGGCGGCCCAGGGCGGTCTCCAGCGCCTCGGTCAGGCGGACGACCTTGCTCACCAGCCCGGGGCCGGAGTAGGGCCGGTTGTCCATGTGGAGCAGGACGACCTCAGCGCCGTTGCGGGCGAGGACGTAAGCGGCGACTGGAGAATCGATGCCGCCGGACATCAGGCACACCGCCTTCACGCGCGCCACCTCGATAGAACAGGACCGGCCATGGACGATGGTATGTGCGGTTCAGTTATTGAACTTGGGGACGTCCTGGGTGAGGCCAGGGTAGGAGTAGTCGTCCTCCTCGTCATCGTCCGCCTCGACGACCATGGAGAACAGCATGTTCAAGAGCTCCTTCATCTGCTTCATCTCCGTACGGAGCTCGTTGATCTCGCGGACAAGGTCATCGGTGCTCTTGGCCATCTTCCACCGGGGCCTCTAACCACGACTTCGCTTATAATCCTATTCCCCTTTTCCACGTGCGGGCTGGGGGTGCCAGGCCCGGCCAGATGGCCGGGCTGGCTCAGAAGTTGATGTCGCCGTAATCGTCGGCGAGCTTGCGGCTCTCCACCCGCTCGCAGGGGTCGCAGCGCAGGGACTTCCCCTGGCAGACCAGGGGGCTGCGGCACTTCCGGCACAGCGCCCGCACCACCCCAAAATGGGGCTCCTGGGTCGACAGCTGCACCGAAGGTTTGGTCTGGATGACCTTGGCCCGCACCAGGTCGCCCGGCCGCATCTCCCGGCCGACGTCCTGGACGTACTCGGCGGAGAGCTTGGAGATGTGGATGGTGGCCGACGTCTCCCCGGTGATACCCCGGTCCCTCCCCTCGGCGGCGAGGATCTCGCAGATGGCCATGCTCGCCCGGACATCGGTGACGCGGCAGAACACGCTGTCCCCGTTCTTCAGCACCACCATGGGGTTGCGGGCGGAGACCCTGGCCTCCATCCGCTCGTTGTCCAGCTCCAGCTCTCCGGCCAGGTTGGAAAGGATCTTGCCGTCCTGCTCGTAGGTGCCCTCAGCGGGCATGTACTCTTCGGCCACGGCGACCTCATCGCCGGGTAGAACCGTCCTCTTGGTCATCTTGAATCACGTCCAATCAACAGATGCGCAGCAGAGCCACGCTGATATCCTTTTTCCTTTTATCGTGGAACGCGAACATATGAGGGATCGCGAATTTATAGCTTTTCTGGAAGGTGATCCGCCGCCCCATCGACGCCACCATCTTCTCCAGGAAGGGGACGGTGGAGGCGTTGTGGAGCGAGTACACCACGGGAGCGATGCGCACCGCCGCCTCCAGGAAGGGGCGGTCGGCGGCCCGCCGCTGCGCCCCGAACGGGGGGTTCATTACCACGGTGTCGGCGTCCATCTCCAGCTCCCGGACCTCACTCGCCCTCAGCTCGACGTCCGCCCCCAGCCTGGCGGCGGCGGCCCGGGCGTCCTCCACCGCCTGGGGGTCGATGTCCACCCCCGTCACCGCGGCCGCGCCCAGGAGCGCGGCGCCGATGGCGAAGACCCCGGTGCCACAGCCCAGGTCCACCACCCGTCGGCCTTCGATGTCCCCGAAGGTGAGGGCGGTGTACAGGACGTCGGCGGCGATGGGGGCCGGGGTGCAGTACTGCTCCAGCGACGGCTTGGGGGCGCGATGGGGAGGGATCGACTGCAGCGCCCGCTCCAGCTCGTTCTTGCGCATCGTCAGTGCAGCCCGAGGTCCAGGAAGTCGGCCGAGGTGAGGATGCCCACTATGGTGCCCCGCCGGGTGATGAGCACCGCTTCCTCCCGCTGCAGGTGCAGCGAGGCCAGCTCGATAGGGGTGTCCTCGCTGAGGATGGGGAACGGCGGCTCCATGATGTCCTCGACCTTGACCTGCATGACCTCGTCGTACAGCTTCCTCTGGTTGCGCGTTTCCTCGATGGTGTAGTCGCGGATGCGGTCGTCGGTGATCCCCCCGACGATGCGGTCCCCGACCATGACCGGCAGCTGGGTGAAGCGGCCCTTGACCATCTTGTCCACCGCTTCGGCCAGGGTCTGGTCCGGGGAGATCGATACCACGCCCCGGGTGGCCAGGTCGCCCACGGTAAAGCGGGCCCCCATGCTCTTGCCCTCCATGGCCCGCTTCTTCAGGATGCCCTCGAAGGCGGTGAAGATCTTGCGCACGTTATCGTAGGACGGGTCGATGCTGCCCTTCTCGATCTTGGCGATGAGCGATTGCGAAACCCCGGCCAGGGACGCCAGCTCGCGCTGGGACAGGTCCAGCCGCTTTCTCATCTGCCGGATCTCGTCGAGGTTGGGCAACTGGGGGATCAGGGTCAGCTTCAGGGATGACATCTATCGGTGCCCTCGTGGGCGGTTATTGCTACCTCCGCTATAAATATTCTTAAAGAACCTTAACGAGGGTCGGTAAAATCCCGGCCTCCGCCCCCAATTTATTGTCTGGCTCGACGGGGTCGAGAACGTGCAGTAATTCTTCAACGACTTTAACGCCGTGAACTTAGATTTCAAGCGGAATAATCTGAGCCCGTTCCTAGCGTTCTTTTAGCGAGGATGACGAGCGAAACAGACCGAAGTCCGCTGGACGCTTGTTTATGCTGTAACGTCATTAGATAAAGAGTCTATAAATCTTATCATGATTAGACAATACAATAAAAAATGGAAATTTAGTAGACGAACAGCGAAAGTATTAATCCTCGTTGCTCCATGACGCGTACCGTTCGACCGACCGGTGCTCTTGGCACGGCCGGGGACGGAGAGAGGGACAATGCGTATCGACAGCCCCTCCCGGGGCACGCACCGGAACGGCAGGGATGACTATCCGCTCATGCCCAGCCATGCCGCTGCCCGGCCGGAGGGCCTGGGCCACATGATGGGGGGCTGCGGTATCGCCGGTCTCCTGAACACCGACGGCGAGAGGACCTCGGGCGAGAAGATCGCCCGCATGCTCAGCATCATGGGCGAGCGCGAGAACGGCCTGGGGGCGGGGTACGCGGCGTACGGGCTGTTCCCGGACGACCTCAAGGACGCCTACTGTCTGCAGTTCTTCTTCGACGATGAGGAAGCGAGGTCGACCGTCGAGGAGTACCTCAAGTCCCGGGGGGACATCATCAAGGACGAGCAGGTGCCCACCGCCAAGGTGGCGTCCATGCGCCCGCCCTTCCCCATCGTGTGGCGGTACTTCTTCCTGCCCCATTCGGATAGCAAAAGGGCCATGGACCAGGACGCCGACGAGCGGGTGGTGGAGGCGGTCATGGGCATCAACGGCCGCATCCCGGGGGCGATATGCACGTCCAGCGGCAAGGACATGGCCGTGTTCAAGGGCAACGGTTACTCGTACGAGGTCGCCGCCTACTACGACCTGCCCCGCTACCACGCGGTGATGTGGTTCTCGCACTCCCGGTTCCCCACCAACTCCCCAGGGTGGTGGGCGGGTGCCCATCCCATCTCCCTGCTGGACTGGTCGGTCTGCCACAACGGCGAGATCACCTCCTACGGCGTCAACCGGAAGTTCGTGGAGATGAACGGGTACCGGTGCTCGCTGCTCACCGACACCGAGGTCGTCACCTACCAGTGGGACCTCCTGGTCCGGCGGCACGGCCTGCCGCTGACCGCCGCGGCCTTCGCCATGGCCCCGCGGTACCACCAGGACATCACCCGGCTGGGGCCGGGCGACCGGGAGCTCGCGGTGCAGCTGCGCGCCACCTACAAGGAGGCGTTCCTCAACGGGCCGTTCTCCATCCTGGTGGGCCGCTCCCGGCCGGAGATGACCATGATCGCCATGGCCGACCGGAAGAAGCTGCGCCCCCTCCTCGTCGGCCGGTCCGACGACATGAGGACGGTCTTCGCTGCCAGTGAGGAGTGCGCCATACGCGTGGTCCAGGACGCCGCGGAGACCTGGGAGGCCGACCCCGGCTCGCCGATGATCGCCAAGGTGGGCGAGGGCGTGGTCCGCCGGGGCACCGAAGGGCCGTTCGACAGGGGGGCGTGCTGATGGCCGCCCGTCCGGAGAGCGAGGCCCGCTCCGACCGGGCCATGCTGGACAGGTTCCGTCCGACGGTCCGGCGGGAGCTTTGCCAGATGTGCAAGCGGTGCGTCAGGGAGTGCTCCTTCGACGCCCTCGAGTCGAGGTGCAACCGCATCGTGTACAAAGGGGGCTGCGTGGCCTGCCAGCGGTGCGTGGCGATGTGTCCCAACCAGGCCATCGAGATCAAGGCCCAGCTGTCGCAGCTGGCCCCTCACGCCACCTACACCGACCGGGTCCGGCAGAGCATCACCGCCCAGGCGAGCAGCGGCGGGGTGCTCCTGTCCTCCTGCGGGAACGACGGGCCGTACGACACCATCTTCGACGACCTCGTCCTGGACGCGGCCCAGGTGACCAACCCGTCCATCGACCCGCTGAGGGAGCCGATCGAGACCGTGACCTTCGTTGGCTGCCGCTCGGGCAGGGTGTCCATCGGCAGCGACGGCCTCACCGAGGGCAGCGGGCCCATGGTGGCCATGGACATGCCCGTCATGATCGGTCACATCTCCCTCGGCGCGGTGTCGTACAACACCCAGCGCTCGCTGTTCATGGCCGCTCAGGAGCTGAACGTGCTGGCCGGCTCGGGGGAGGGGGGCCTCCATCCCGATTTCTTCCAGTTCGCCGACCACATCAACAGCGAGGTCGCCTCCGGCCGGTTCGGCGTCACCCCGGAGTACCTGAGGCGGGCGGCGGCGGTGGAGATCAAGATCGGCCAGGGGGCCAAGCCCGGCCACGGCGGCCATCTCCCCGGGGAGAAGGTGACGGAGCTCATCTCCTCCACCCGGATGATACCGCTGGGCACCGACGCGCTGTCGCCGTACCCTCATCACGACATCTACTCCATCGAGGACCTCCAGCAGCTCATCTCGGTGCTCAAGGAGAGCACTGAGTACCGGGTGCCGGTGGGCGTCAAGATCGCCGCCGTGCACAACGTCGGCGCGATCGCCTCCGGGGTCGTCCGGGCAGGGGCCGACTTCATCACCGTGGACGGCTTCCGGGGCGGCACTGGCTCCACTCCCCGGATCATCCGCGACCACGCCGGCCTGCCTATCGAGATCGCGGTGGCCGCCGTCGACAAGCGGCTGACCGAGGAGGGGCTGCGCAACCGCGTCACCCTGTGCGCCGGGGGGAGCGTGCGCAGCGCGGCGGACATGGTCAAGGTCATCGCCCTGGGCGCGGACGTGGCCATGGTGTGCACGCCCGCCCTCATCGCCCTGGGCTGCCGGGTCTGCCAGTCCTGCCACCGGGGCGCGTGCGCCTGGGGCATCGCCACCCAGCGCCCCGAGCTGGTGGCCCGACTGGACCCCGAGGTCGGCGCCCGCCGGGTCGTCAACCTGTTCCGGGCCTGGAACGAGGAGCTCAGGGAGATCCTGGGGGCCATGGGCATCGACGCGGTGGAGTCGCTGGTGGGCAACCGCGACCGGCTCCGCTACCTTGGCCCCAACCCCCGCATCGCCGAGCTCATGGGCGTCAAGCACGCCGGGGAGGGGTGGGGCTGATGGCGGCGGTGGCAGCGGACTGGAAGCGTAGCTCTGACGGCACGGCCGAGGTGGTCGTGGACGCCTCCGGCCGGGACGAGTGGGGGCGGCCGGTGGACTACCGCGCCCTCAACGGAGCAATTCGGGAAGCGATGTGCTCCGGGGCCGAGCGCATCACCGTCCGAGGGGTCATGGGCCAAAGGTACATCGCCTCGGCCTGCACCGAAAGGGGCCTCAGCATCCGCATCCACGGCACCCCGGGCAACAACCTGGGGGCCTTCCTCGACGGGCCGACCATCGAGGTCCTCGGCAACGCCCAGGACATGACCGGGAACACCATGAGCTCCGGCCGCATCGTCGTCCACGGCAACGCCTGGGACGTCACTGGCCTGGCCGCCCGGGGCGGGCGCATCCTGGTCAAGGGCAGCTCCGGCTACCGCGTCGGGATCCACATGAAGGAGTTCGGGGAGGCAGTGCCTACCATCCTCATCGGCGGCCGCGCAGGCGACTACCTGGGCGAGTACATGGCCGGGGGCGCCATCCTCGTCCTGGGGCAGGGCATCGACGGCTCTCCGGTCGGCAGCTCGGTGGGGGCAGGTATGCACGGCGGCTGCATCTACGTGCTCGGCCCGGTGGAGGAGCACCAGCTGGGCACGGGGGCGGCCATCCAGCCGCTCACCGACGACGACCGCGCCAGACTGGAGGAGATGGTCTCCGACTTCGAGCAGACCTTCCGGACGGAGGTCTCGCACGACTGGTCAAGGTACACCAAGGTCGGGCCGCGGTCCTCCCGCCCGTTCCGGGGGCACTTCGACCCCACCCCCGTCTAGATGCCGGGGAAGCGCATCACCGACTCCAGCACAATGCGCACCTCCACCCCTTCCAGACCGAGGGGGATGATCTGGCTGGCGATGATGTTGTCGAGGGTGCGGTTGTCCGGGGCGTGCAGGCGGACCATGACCCGCTTGCCACCGCTGACCAGCAGCACCTCCATGACCCCCTCGACCTCGTGCAGCCGGCGGAGGTCCTTGCTGCTGATGCCGTCGACGGTGTTGGCCAGGATGATGGCGTCGGCCTGCATGCCCATCTGCTCGTTGTTGACGATGGCCGCATAGCCCAGGATGACGTCGTAGTCCTCCATCCGGCGGATGCGGTCCCTCACCGTGGAGGGCGAGCGCCGGAGCTTGGAGGCGATCTCCCGGTAGGTCATCTTCCCATCCATCTTGAGGAGCTTGAGGATGCGTTGGTTCATGTCGTCGACCGCTACCACGCTGACCACACCTCGTCCAGACTAAGCATAAGGCGCTCGTTCGGATAAAAAGACTTTCTTGACGGCGAGAAAAAAGGCCCCCTCCGCCGTCCAAATATGGGGAGGGATTAAAGAATCTCGCAGATATATTGGTGCTGGGCAGCGGCACCCCTTCGTTTCCACTGCGCTGGAATGCTCGAAGGTGGGGGCGTCACAGGCCCGAGAAAAACACCGGGGCCTCCGGCCGGGGGGAGTAGCAGGACTCGGTGACCTCGCCCAGCTCCAGCGGCATGTCGTCCGGCAGCGAGGCCACGATCGAGCGCATGACCTCGCCGAGGCGGGTGGGCGACGCCGTCACCCGCGCGTTGACCACCAGGCGGGCGGGGTCGGTGAAGTACCGGCCGCCCCGCAGCCCGTCCACCTGGGCGGAGTCGCCGACCAGGGACATCTTGGCCCCCGCCTGCTCGGACAGTACCGTGACCTTGACATGGGCGATGTCGTCGGTGGGGAAGGCCGAGGCCACCGCCCGCAGGATGGAGGTGGTGAGGCCGTAGGCGTCGATCCGCTCCCTCGGCCGGAGGGCGGCGGTGGAGGAGAACCAGGACATGGCGGACTTCTCGGCGTTGAACAGGCTGCGGTCCTCGCCGGCCCGCTCCTTGCGGCTGAGCTGAGGCGAGAGCACCAGGCCGAGGACGTCGTCGAGGCCTTCGCCGGTGCGGGCGGAGTAGGGGACGATGGCGGCGTCGGGCACCAGCGCCCGGACCGCCTCCTCGGCCTTCTGCCGTCCTTCGGCGTCCAGCAGGTCGACCTTGGACAGCAGGACGATCTCTGCCTCCTTGACCTGGTGGGCCGGGATGGCCCGCTTGCCGCCCGACAGGCGGGCGGCCCGGGTGGCATCGACCACCACCATGAACGGGGCGATGCTGAACTCCTCGGGATACTGCCGGCGCAGCGGGTCGACCACCGAGGACAGGATGTTGGTCGAGGTCCCGATGGGCTCGGCCAGGATGACGTCTGGCCGCGATACCTGCACCAGCGAGCGGGCGCTTTTTATGAACTCGGGGAAGGTGGAGCAGAAGCAGCCGCCCACCACCTCCCGGACGTCCACCCCGGAGCCTTTGGCGTACTCGGTGTCCACGAGGGCGTGGCCCTGGTCGTTGGTGATGATGGCGACGTTCCGTTCCTGGGACCTCAGACGCTTGGCCAGCGCCACCGTCAACGTCGTCTTGCCTGCGCCCAGGTACCCGCCGATGACCACGAACCTCGTTCCCTCTCCGCTCATGGCCGCGGGATGGGTCAACGGCCTTAAATGGTTTGTCCAGGAGTCAAATATTGGGGGTCACCGGGCGTCGCCGTCGATGCGGATGGCCCGGCGCATGAACGGGCAGCTGTCGCACGGTATCGACACCACGCACTTCCGGCCGGCGGCGATCCCGCGGAGCGCGCACACGATGGCCAGATCCAACGCCCGTGGTTCGTTCTCTCGGCCGTTGCGCCTAAGCACCTCCCGCTCCTCGGCGGAGGGGGGTCCGGTGAAGCAGCAGCCCTCCTGGACATGACCGAGGCACCGCGCCGCCTCCCGGGGCGAGCAGCCGTCGCACCGCGTCCCCACCTTGGCCAGCGGCCCGAACAGGTTGGCCAGGGGGTCGACCACGAACAGCCGGCCATCGTGGCCCAGGGTGATGAAGATCGAGGAGGGCGAGGCGGGCTGGATGAGCTCCAGGCGGGTCCCTCGCACCTTGCGCTCCTCCCCCACCGTCCAGAAGTCCTTCAGCTGGTGAATGAGCTGGTAGGAGAGCTGATGGTACCCCACCCCCACCCGGTCGGCCAGCTGCTGCTTGGAGACCGGCCCGTCCAGGGCCATGGCGTAAAGGGCGCGGAGGATGCTCTTGCGCAGGTCATGGTTCACGATGGCGGTGTACGTCTCAGGGTCAATGTAGGAGATCTCGATCCGACAGCCCGAGGCCATGCTCAACAGAAGGGCGGTCGAATATTTAACTCTTGAATCAAGCTAAGTCACCGCGCCCCCAAAGGGAGGAGCGCCGGCGTCAAGACGTCCGGCGCTCCGCGGGCGGCCTACGGCCCGGCCATGCGGTGGGTAGGGTTAGGGCGCCCAGGAGAGAACGCGGTGTCCTCGACGCTGGTGACCTCCACCCGGGGGGCGTCCAGGGCCACCTTGACGGCGTCGCGCATGATCTGGGCCAGCCGCTGCGGCTCCGAGACCACCCGGGCGTTGAGGGTCAGGGTGGTCTCCCCTTCCCCGTACCGGGACTCGCGCACCCCGTCCACGTTGACGCTGCGGCGCACCAGGTTCATCTTGATGGCGTTCTTCTCCGAGGCCAGCAGCAGCTTCACGTGGGCGATGTCATCGTCGCCGTACTGCGAGGACACGTAGCCCATGATCTTGAGGGCGATGTCGTAGGTGTCGGTGCGCTCCGGCAGCTGCATGCGGAAGGTGCCGTTGTACCATCCCAGCTCGGCCTCGGCCTTGGCATACTTGTCATAGTCGATGTCGGCCACTGGGCGGTCGGTGCGGCGCTGCGTCAGCACCGCCTCCTTGACCAGGTCGAAGCCCTCGCCCGACACCGAGGAGTAGGGGATGACCTTGGCGTGGGGGTTCAGGGAGCGGACGGCGTCCATCAGGCCCACCATGCGCTTGGGGGGCACGGCGTCGGACTTGGACAGCAGGACGACCTCAGCCTCCTCGATCTGGTGATTGCGGAGATATCCGTTAAGGGTGGTCGTGTCAGGCATGCCATCCTCCAGCAGGGCGCTGGCGTCGACCAGCACGATGAACGGGGCGACCTCGAACTCCTCCCGGTAGATGCTCTGAAGGGGATAGACGACGGTGGCCATGAGGTCGGTGCAAGAGCCCACTGGCTCGGCCAGGATGAGGTCGGGCCGCTGGTCCACCGCCAGCCACCGAGCCGACTGGATGAACTCGTCGAAGCGGCAGCAGAAGCACCCTCTCAGCACCTCGGCCACCGGAAGGCCAAGGGCGCGGGCGTACTGGGTGTCCACCAGCACCTCGCCCTGGTCGTTAGTGATGATGCCTACTTTCTTCCCGGACCTGGTCAGGTCGGTCGCCAGCTTGGTCAGGAGGGTCGTCTTGCCCGCCCCGAGGAAGCCTCCGATGATCGCTATTCTCGTGGCCATTGAGCCCACCGTGTTTCCCAGGCAAACAGCGGGGACCGTTAAATGCTTTCCTTCGCCCCCGGGTTACATTGATGAGCGGAGGGCTCGCATGGTGAACAGGGGGAGATGAACCGCAGGTCGCTATACTTCGTGGAGCCGCGCCGGGTCGAGGTCCGGGAGGAGAGGGTGCCCCTGCCCGCCCCGGGGGAGGTGCTGGTGCGGTCGGTGGTCTCGGCCATCAGTGCGGGGACGGAGATGCTGTTCTACCGCCACCAGGTCGAGGACGGCATCCAGCTGGACGCGACCATCCCGGCCCTGGGCGCCCCCCTTCGCTACCCGTTCAAGTACGGCTACGCCACGGTGGGCCAGGTGGTCGACCGCGGCCACGGGGTCCCCAAGGAGCTGGAGGGGCGCCTGGTGTTCGCGTTCCATCCGCACGAGAGCCACTTCTCCGTGCCGCCGGACCAGCTGATGGTGGTGCCCGAGGGCGTCCACGCGGAGGACGCCGTCCTCCTGCCGTCCATGGAGACCGCGGTCTCCCTGGTCATGGACGGAGCGCCCCTGCTGGGCGAGGACGTGGTGGTCATTGGCCAGGGAGTCATCGGCCTGCTCACCACCGCCCTCCTGGCCCAGATGCCCCTGGGCTCGCTGACCACCCTGGAGCGGTATCCCCTCCGCCGCCGGCTGGCCGAGGAGATGGGCGGGAGGAGCCTCGACATCACCGCCTCGGCCGACCTGCTGGCCTCCGCCCCGGCGGGGGCCGACCTGGTCTACGAGCTGTCAGGCAACCCCGCCGCCCTGGACACGGCCATGCGGCTGGCCGGCTTCGAGGGGCGGGTGGTGCTCGGCTCGTGGTACGGCAACAAGGCCGCCTACGTGCACTTCGGGGAGGCGTTCCACCGCAAGCGGCTGCGCATCATCGGCAGCCAGGTGAGCTACCTGTCCCCCGCCCTGACGGGGCGGTGGAGCAAGGGCCGCCGCCTGGACCTGGCCTGGAGGATGGTCGAGCAGGTGCGGCCGTCCCGCCTGGTCACCCACCGCTTCGACGTCGGCGAGGCCGAGGACGCCTATGACCTCGTCGACCGGGGAGGGGACGGCGCGGTGCAGGTCCTCCTGACCTACGGAGGGGAGTGATGTACCGGGTGGGGCTACGCCGGGGCTTCATCGCCCAGCACGTCTTCGACGTCCCCGGGCCGGAGGGGGTGGTGCACTCCCACCCCTACCTGGTCGAGCTCGAGATCGTCGGCGAGGAGCTGGACGCCCGGGGGTACCTGGTCGACCTGGACCGGATGGCGGAGGTGCTGCGGGACGCGCTGGAGCAGTTGCGCGACCGGGTGCTCAACGAGCTGCCGGCGTTCCGCCATCGCCCGCCCTCGGTGGAGAACCTGGCCCGGACGGTGTGGGAAATGACCGTACCGCAGCTCGCCGTCCCCGGGCAGCGGGGAGCGAGGGTTACGGTGTGGGAGAGCGAGGAGGCGTGGGCGTCGTACGAGGAGCGCGGCCCATGAGGGTCGGCCTGATCGTCTACGGCGGCCTGGGGCAGCGGTCCGGCGGGTACCTCTACGACCGCATGCTGGTGCGCGCGTTACGGCGGCGGGGCCACCGGGTGGAGGTCCTCTCCCTCCGCCAGCGGCCGTATCCGGAGAACATCGCCGACAACGCCGATCCCGCGGTGCGTTCGTGGATGCGGGCGCAGGACATCGTCGTCCAGGACGAGCTGTGCCATCCCTCCCTGTTCCAGCTGAACGAGCGGAGGGAGCGGCCGGTGGTGGCGCTGGTCCACAACCTCAGCGCCTGCCTCGCCGCCCCCGCCGCGGCCGAGCTGACCCAGGGGATGGAATGCGCCTTCCTCGAAGGGACGGACGCGGTGGTGTGCACCAGCCAGGCCACGCTGGACGCCTGCCGCTCGCTGTGCCCGAAGCTGCCGCCGCACGTAGTGGCCCGCCCGGGGCGGGACCACATGACGCCGCGCCCGCACCGGCCAGGGGGCGGGGAGCTACGCCTCCTTCACGTCGGCAACGTCCATCCCACCAAGGGCCTGGACGTGTTGCTCGCGGCCCTCGCCGAGCTCGCGTTCGTCCCCTACCGCCTGGAGATCGCCGGCGGGATCGCCGACCGGTCGTTCCGCCGATCGCTGGACGAGCTCATGGACCGGCCGCTGCAGCGGAGGGTGAGGTTCCTGGGCCCGGTGCCGCCGGCGGCGATGGCCGAGGTGTACCGCCGCGCCGACGTGACCGTGGTGCCGTCGCGCTACGAGGGCTTCGGCATCGCCCTGCTCGAGGCCATGGGCTTCGGGATGCCGGTCGTCGCCGGGCGGGAGGGCGGGGCGGGCGAGATGATCGCTCACGGCCAAGAGGGCTTTCTGGTCCCGCCCGGCGACCCCGATGCGGTGGCCGAGGCCCTCCGGGCCCTGGCCGATGACGGCCTTCGCGCGGAGATGGGGCGGGCGGCCCGGCGCAGATGGGAGAGGCTGCCCACCTGGGAGGACAGCATGGGCGAGCTGGTGGACCTGCTGGAGGCGACGGCGCGGAAGGGACCGGGATGATGCGCCTCAACTGCGCGGCGGTCCGGGACCGTCGAGCTTGTGAAAAAGAACGCTCCCCGTCAGCGGGGAGCGGAAAGGATTGAGCTCACCGATGCTCAGGCGGCCGCCCTCCACCCCTGTACCTTGTCCTTGACGACGAAGTACAGGAGGGCGTAGGCCAGGACCCCCAGGACGGCGAACACCGCCAGCCCAGGGCCGAGGGCCTGCGCGGCAGGGTCGCCGTGGACGAGCTGGAGGAGGGCCATGGAGTTGACCGCGGTGGCGGTGGTCACGAAGAAGCCGAAGAAGAGCAGCACGAGGTGGTACGCCCTCTTCGGCTGGACCATCAGCAGGTACAGGGACAGGAAGCCCACCGGGACGCTGATCCCCAGGTCCAGGAAGCGGATGGCCCAGAAGGAGGTAGGGGCGGCGGAGTAGGAGCCGTCGGCGAGGTCCCCCACCGACTGCACCTCCATGACCTGGCTGAACCACATGAAGGTGAACAGCACCAGGAACAGGGCGGTGAGGCCGACGAAGAGGCGGAGGCCCCGGGGCTTGAACGCCGGAGCGTCCCGGGGGGAGAACATCGACATGCTGCCGACCAGCAGCAGGAGCCCACCCACGATCAGGGCGAGGTGGAGGAGGAAGAAGTCCTCCACGTTGCCCGCGATCGCCGGGTCGCTCCACTCCTGGCCGATCCCCACCGACAGCCCGTAGTACATCAGCGTCACCGGGGTGAGGATCAGGAGGTACTTGGCCCCGTCCCGGCCCATCAGGGCAAGGATGCCCCCGGCCAGGAGGAGGGGCACCATCAGCACGAGGTTGGCGAGGTCGTTACCCTCGATCTGCCAGATGCCCGACTGCGATGAGCGATACTGGATCATTTCCGTTCCCAAGGGGCCCAAGGCGGCCAGCGCGACGAGCACGGCCGCGCAGAGGATGGCCACGGCCCCTAGGGCGCGCAAGGGGAGGAGCGGTCCCTCCCCGTCTTCGTGGTTGTACATTTCTTGCACCTTCCGTTCGCGGCGTTCTTCCGCCGACGAGAGTGCTTACAGCGCTACGGCACTTGGGCCCTCGTCAGCCGGGGCGGTGAAGAATGGGACCGAAGGTCTGCCGTCCGGTGCAGGATATCAACAAGGGGCGAGAAGATTAGGCACCCACGGTAACGCCTGGCCCTCAGCCCTCGGCGATGATGCGGATGATGCTCGACGGGCTGCCTTCGGCGTCCCAGGTGGTGGTGGGCAGCGTCCAGGTCTGATCGGAAACCCGCTCCAATCCGCCGGCCTGGTCGGAGCCGACGATGAGGGTGAAGATCCGCGAGCCGGTGCGCTTCTTGAACTCCCGCCACTCCCGCACCACCTCCTCGTCCGTCACCTTGGACTCGCCGTCGGTGAAGAACAGGACGTCCGCGCCCCGGAACGAGCCTTTGCCCACCGTTTTCAGGCCGACCCGGAGGGCGGAGTTGAAGTCGGTGTTCCCCTCGAAGTGGCGGCAGATTGTGTCCAGCAGGCTCTTGGCCGCCTTCTTCTTGTCCGCCAGGTTGAGCTCCAGCTTCCAGTCCTCCGACGCGAAGAGGATGACCTTGATGTCCCGGCCCTCCCGCTCCATCCGGCGGGCGAGCATGAGGATGAACGCCTTGGCGATGAGCTCCGGCTCCCCGCTCATCGAGCCGGAGGCGTCGATGAGGGCGACCACCGGCCCCTTCCTCTCCGGCTCGGGCTCCTGCGTCCAGTCGAGGCCCCGCAGCTGGTAGGTGAGCAGCTGCCCCTCCAGCATCTGGGAGAAGAACAGGGTGCGCAGGATGGGGACGCGGAGCTTGAGCATCTCCACCGGCAGGATGTGGCGGACGTCCTTGGAGGTCCCCAGGTCGTACGCCTCCGAGGTCTGGAAGCTGCGCGCCTTCTCCCTGCTGGCGCCGCCGTACTCGACGTCCAGCTTGCCCATGAGGTCGATGATGCGCTGCAGCTCCTTGCTGCGGCGGAGCAGCTCGGAGAACTGGTTGACGTGGCTGAGGTAGGCGTAGAACGCCTCCTCCAGGGCGGCCTCGTCGCCTCCGGTGGGAAGCATCTGCTTCATCTTGGACAGCATGTCCAGGTAGGTCTCGATCTCTGTGGTCGGCCCGGCCAGGGACGAGCTCAACGCCTCCTTGAGCGCGCCCGCGGCATCGCCCCGGGCGTCCGCCGTGGCGACCTCCTCCACGCCCTTTGCCAGCTCCTCCCCCACCGCGGCCCGGCGCCAGGATACCAGGGTCAGCTCGATCAGGCCGACCAGGCTCTTCTGGGCCACGCTCTCCGCCGGCAGCGGGAGGGAGCGGTCGAGGATGTCGAGCACCGTGGCGACGAGGAAGCGGAGGGCGAGCACCCCGACGATGTCGCTCTTGGCGGACATCGCGCGGAGCTTGGACCACTCCTCCGTTTCCTGCAGCGCCTTGAGGATGAGGTGGAACGCGCCGTAGCGGGCGGCGTGGCGGTGGACGTCGACCACCGCACGGGTGCCCACCAGCTCCTGGGCCAGGATGGCGGCGATCTCCTCCCTGCGGCGCCGGGGGATGCGACGGGGCTTCCCCACCACCAGGCGGATGGCGTCGTCATTGGCCAGCTTCTTCCAGCGGATCACGCTGCCGTTCATGGGACCTCAGTGGGTCTGGGGATCCTCGGACAGGGCGATCTGCCGGGTCTCCTCCAGCAGGCGCTTCATGGAGGCCATGGAGCGGGTCTTGGCATCGTACTGGTCGAGGAGGTCCTCGCGGTCCTTGCTGGACAGCCAGAAGTTCTCCGCCAGCTGCTGCACCAGCTCGGCCCGCTCCCTCTCGAGGTCCTTCTCCAGCAGCTTGAGCTGCTCCTCGAACTCGTCCGCCTCCCCCAGGTACAGCTCCCGCTCCTGGGCGGGCATGGACAGCACGACCGGCTTGCCCATGGAGGCGAACTTGTCGATGAGGTTCGGAAGGTTGCGGGGCGAGGTCCTGACGCTGCTCAGCTGGTACTTCTCCTCGCTCCGGGGCAGGACGAAGTAATGGTCGGGATGGTTGGAGGCGTGGTCCTTCAGGGCCTTCCACCGCTCGAAGGTGGCCTCGCACAGCGGGCAGGTGACCGGCTCCGGCAGCACGTAGTCCTTGACCAGCACGGCGGAGGCGTGAAGGTCGCGGAGGTCCTTCTCGCTCCGCTCCAGGTCGATGCCCCCGGAGATGGCGACGTCGATGAGAAGCTTGCGGATGGTGGTCCGTTCCTCCGGCCGCTTCCACATCATGTGCTGCAGCAGGACCAGCATGGTCTTGTCCACCTTCTGGCGGCCCAGCGCCGCCGCGGCCACCCGGAGCACCTGGACCATCTTCTTCCACCGGCGGTCGGATACGATGACCCCGGTGGTGCGGAACTCCTTGCGCAGGGCGACCAGGGCGTTCATGACGTCCTCGTCCAGGGGAAGGTCGCTGGCCTCCTTCTGCACCTGGCAGATCTCCTCCATGGTCAGCTTCTGCGAGGGGGTGAAGTCCTCGGCCCGGCCCATGATGAGGTCGACGAAGTTGGTCTCGTCCTCCACGTACCCGACGTAGTAGCGGAAGAGGAAGCGGTCGAACAGCGCCTCCAGGGACTCGTTCTCCTCCGGCAGCTCGTTGGACGCCCCGAACACCGTGTACAGCGGCACGTCCAGGATGACCGAGCCGTTGTGGTACTTGCGCTCGTTGAGGATGGTGAGCAGGGAGTTGAGGATGGAGGAGTTGGACTTGAAGATCTCGTCCAGGAAGGAGACGTTGGCGGTCGGCAGGTACCCGTCGACCCTGCGGCAGAACACGTCCTCCTGGAGGGCGCTGAGCGACAGCGGGCCGAAGATCTCGTCCGGCGTGGTGAACCTCGTCAGCAGATAGTAGAAGAAGTTGCCGCCCTCGATGGCGCCGCACATCTCCTTCGCCAGCATGCTCTTGGCGGTGCCGGGGGGGCCAATGAACAGCACGTGCTCTCTGGCGATTAGGGCGAGCAGGGAGCCCGCGATCTCATCCTCGCGCTCCTTGAAGGTCTCGTTAAGCTCACGGCTGAGCGTCTGTAACTTGTCGTACATGGTCCCCACTTGAACATGAGAATGAAGCGCTATAAGCTTAAGCCACCGAAGTACAGGCGTGCGTCTCGTGCCAGCTAGAGGAAGATGGCTCCATCGACCGCTTCGTTATGAAAAACAGGAAAGGGGTTTGGGCGGGCTTAGAAGGCCACGCCCAGGAGGCCCAGCAGGCCGACGATGATGGCGATGACGCCGATGATCGTCTGGAAGCCGCCGAGCCACTTGCCCAGGCGGGTCATGTACTTGCCCACCGCGGGAATGACGTAGAACACCCCGGTCAGCAGGATGATGCCCACCAGCAGCGCGACGATGCTCTGCACCGAGCCAAAGTCGAGCAGGGCGAGGATCAGGATGATGACCCCGATCAGGACCTGGAACCCTCCCAGGAACTTGCCCGCCTTCTCCAGGAACTTGCCGATGCCCGGCAAGGCCCCGACCACTCCGACCGCTAGCACTAGTCCTCCGATGATGTTCAATATTTCCAGCAGTGCCATATTGTTCCCTTCTAGGTGGGCGACATCGCCATGGAGGTTATATAAAAATGGGCCAAATCATTTCCTAGGCTAGGAATAAGGTGGACCGTGCGGACAGACCATGGAGGATGCAGAAAAGTGGGCTCAGCCGGATTCGAACCGGCGGTCTCCTCCGTGTGAGGGAGACGTCATAACCGCTAGACCATGAGCCCGTAGCGCTGAAACCAATGAGCATATATTAACTTTTGGACACGACCGCCCCGTGCTCGAATGGCCAGCGGAAGCCCGGGGCCGCTCCGCGGTGGGATCGCCGGGACCGTGGGCGTAAACATGATATGGAAGGACAAAACAATAAAAACGCACGCGGAGGCAGGTTATGGCTGAACGAAAGCGGGAAGAGAGCATGATCCCATCTGAGTACTGGAACCCCTTTGCTCTGCTGCGTGAGCTGGAGAGGACGTTTGAGAACTTCCGGATGGGCGCCGAGTTGGTGCCGTCAGCCTCCAGGATGCCCCGGGTCGACGTCCGGGACGAGGGGGAGCGGTATGTCGTGGAGGCCGAGCTTCCGGGCATGTCCAAGGAGGACGTGGACATCGAGGTCGGCGACGGCTACCTGCTCCTGAAGGCGGAGCGGGAGCGATCGGAGGAGGAGAAGAGGGAAGGCTACCTCCGCCGGGAGCGCGGCTACCAGTCGTTCTACCGGCGCATCTCGTTGCCTGAGGACGCTGACCCCGAGGGCATCGGCGCCCGGCTCAACAACGGCGTGCTGGTGATGACGCTGCCCAAGCGGGAGGGCGCCCGGGGCCGGCGCAAGGTCAACATCGAGTGACCGCGGCCAACAACTTAATAGGCGGGGCTGGCAAGCAAGATGGGGTAGCGATGCCGAGGACCACCGTGATGCCGAGGAACAGCGCCGTGGAGCGGTGCATCGAGGATTGCCGCGACTGCCACGGGGTGTGCGTGGAGACGATCGCCCACTGCCTCAGCATGGGCGGCAGGCACGCCGAGGCCAAGCACATCACCCTCATGCGCGACTGCGCAGAGATGTGCCACCTGAGCGAGGATAGCATACTGCGCTCCTCCGAGTTCATGCACCGCATCTGCCGGCTGTGCGCCGACGTCTGTGTGTCCTGCGCCGAGAGCTGCGAGGCGTTCCCCGACGACGAGGCGATGGTGCTCTGTGCGGAACGGTGCCGTACCTGCGCGGACAGCTGCCGCCAGATGTCCGCCCCCCTCGAGGAGGCGGGCCGGCGGCTGACCTCGTTCTCCTGATCACTCGGTGATGACCTGGGTGGCGCGGAACCGGCCATCGGCGAACAGCAGCGAGAAGTAGCCGGTCTTGTGGTTCGTGGAACGGAGCTTGATGCAGCGGATGCGCCGCTGGATGTCCGTTTCACCGATCTCCTGCAGCTTGAGCGAGATGACCCCGTCGGCGAGGTAGCCCTCGTCGAAGCGCTTCTCGAACATGTTGTCCGGCGTGGTCTCCGAGATCAGCAGCGAGGTTACGTTGAGGTTGCGCAGCCACTCGAACAGGTAGAACAGCTCGGTGCGACGATTGTCCTCCATCTGGGCGGCCATCTCCAGCACGTCCAGCGAGTCCACCACCAGCAGGTCGTAGTCGGAGCTCTGCTTGAGGTTGTCGGCGTACATCTTGAAGACCTGCATCCAGGTGCCCTTGGCGCTGAGCTGGGTGAGGGACTTCCGGATGAGGCCGAGGTCCAGCACCTGGATGTAGTTCTGGGCCCGGGGATCGTCCATGCCCAAGGAGGCCATCTGCTGGAGCAGGTTGTCCCGGGACTGCTCGAGGGTCATGTACACCGATTTGATCCCCTTCTCGAGCGCGTTATAGTAGAGGATGCTGTAGGCGACGGACGACTTCATGGTACCAGGGGTGCCGGTGATGAGGACGACCTGGTTCTTGGGGATCCCCCCCTGAAGGTTCTCGTCGAAGTTCTGGATATAGGTCCTGATGCGCTCGAGCTGCAATCCCGTTCCTCCGCCTGGCGAATCCGCCTGTGCCTATTTAATCCCTTTCTGATGGCTCACCCAGACGAGGGCCCGGAGCCCCGGGACATGGGCAGGGATAGCGAGAACGCCCCATCCTGGTAGAGGAGGGCGTGGTAGCGGGTGTCGATGTTGGCGCCGCGCATCTTCACGCAGCGCAGCCACCTCTGGGGGCGGGCGTCGCCCGCCTCCTTCACCACCAGCTCGATGGCGCCATCGGCCACGTACAGCTCGGTGTGCTCGCCCTTCTCCAGACGGGCCATGGGGGTCTCCGAGACCACGATGGTGGTGAGGCCCAGCTCCCGGAACCGGTCGAAGAGGTCCTGGAGCTCCGCCCGGTCGAAGACGTGCTCGGACATCGCCATGAACGCCTCCAGGGAGTCGAGGACGAACAGGCGGAACGGCCTTTGCTCCACCGCCCTGGACACGTAGTTGACGAGTACCTGCCGCCAGTCGCCGGCCCGCCCCTCAGTGGAGCGGCGGAGGTCCACCATGTCGACCACCGCGAGGTTGTCCAGGGACTCCTCGCGCGGCATGCCCAGCCGCTTCATCTGCCGCAGCAGCGCGGCGCTGTCCTGCTCCAGCGAGAAGTACATGCCCCCGATCCCGTCCCGGGCGGCGGTGTGAAGGACATGGTAGGCCAGGCTGGTCTTCATGCTCCCGGCGGGGCCGTTGAGCAGGATGACGCTGCCATCCGGGATGCCCCCGGCGAGGATCTGGTCCAGCCGCTCGATGTTGGTGCGCACCGCGCCGCGGTCCACGCTCCCCTCCATGCCGGCGCCGAGCTGCCGGCCCACCTGGTCAGAGAGCAGGCGGACCATCTCCGTGACGTCGACATCGGCCACTGGCCTACGCGGCGGGGCCGGCGCCCTGGACACCGCCAGGGTGGCCTGGAGCTCCTCCTCCAGCTGGGCGATGCGGCTGAGCTGGTCGGCCATCTCCCGCTCGATCTCCGCCCGGATGCGGGCGCGCTCCTGCTCCAGCACCGGGGACAGGTCCTGCCGGGCGTCGAGGACATGTTCCAGCGAGCTGACTGGGGCTGTCCCGCTCTGGAGGGCGTCCTCCACCGCCTGCAGGGCCGGCTCCAGGGCCAGGGCCAGGGCGTCCAGCTCCCGCTCCCGGGCGTCCAGCTGGCGGCGCCGCTCCGCCAGGGCCTCCTCCTCCGCCGCCAGCCGGGAGGCGGCCTTGTCCAGCTCCTGGGCCTCGGCCTCCAGCGCCTCCATCTCCCGCCGAAGCTCCTTCTCCCGCTCCTGCAGCTCCCGGTACCGGCCGCCCTGCATCTCGGTGAGGCTGTGCAGCCCGGCCATGCCGGCCTTGGGCTTGGGGGTGGGGGCGACGTCCCGGGCCTCGCGGATCCCCGGCGTCTGGGGCCGGGCCGGTGGGGCGTACCTCGCTGGCTGGGGGGCGAGGGACTCCCCGCACCGCCAGCACTGGGTATCGCGGGGGCCGACGCCGGCCCCGCACCGCGGGCAGTCGATCACGCGGGCCATCGGAACACGCTCACTCACTGATGGCCTTGGTCACCTGGAACCGGCCCCCGTTGAACAGCAACGAGAAGTACGAGGGGTCCTGGTTAGTCTCCCGCATCTTGACGCAGCGGATGCGCCGCTGGGTCTCCACCTCCCTGACCACCTGCATCTTGAGGGCGATGATGCCGTCGGCCAGGTAGCCTTCGTCGTAGTCGCCGTCGAACAGCCGGTCGGGCGAGATCTCGGAGATGAGGAACACCGTGGAGTTGAGGTCCCGCAGCCACTCGAACAGGTAGAAGAGGTCGGTGCGGCGGTTGGTCATCTCCGACAGCGTCTCCAGCACGCCCAGCGAGTCGACGGCGATGACATCGAAGTCCAGGTCGTTCTTGAGGCTGGTCAGGTAGCCTTTGAACACCTGCATCCAGGAGTCCCCGCCGTTGACGTTCTTGAGGGTCTTGCGGATGAGGCCCAGGTCGAGGACGTGGAGGGTGTTCTTGACCTCCTCGGTGCTCATGCCCATCTTCTCCATCTGCCGCAGCAGGGAGGCCCGGGACTGCTCCAGCGTCACGTACACGCAGGTGGCGCCGTTCTCCTTGGCCTGGTGATAGAGCATGTAATAGGTCAGGGAGGACTTCATGGTGCCAGGCGTCCCGGCCATGAGGACGACATGCCCGTGCGGGATCCCGCCCTCAAGGGCGCGGTCATAGCCTTCGATGTAGGTCTTGAGCCTTCCGTTGGGGTCCATTGGTAAACACCCTAATATGGCGATGAAATTTAATAAAACCAAATAATAGAAAGCTATAAAAATGTGTTCAGCGAGATGCCAAAGCTGAGAATCAAACGTCGCCGCGCACCACCACGGTGCGGACGTACCGCTTGGCCGCCTCGGCCATGGCCCGCACCCTCGCCGGAGGGTGGGGGGTCGCCTTCTCCAGGTTGGGGTCGAGGGTGCTCCCCGGCCGGAACTGCTGCAGCGCGTACTTCCTGGCCCCGCCGATGAAGGCGGCGATCGCCTCGACGTCGGCGGCGGTGAGCAGGTGGGGCACCACGGTGGTGCGGTACTCATGCTCGATCCCCGAGGCCTCCAGGACCTCGATGGAGCGCTTGATGTCGGCCAGAGGGGCGGGGATGCCGGCGAGGTCGTCGTACCGCTCGTCGAGGGGGGCCTTAAGGTCCATCGCCACGTAATCGACCAGTCCGGCGTCGATGAGGTCCCTGAGCATGGCGGGGTTGGAGCCATTGGTGTCCAGCTTGACCTTGGTGCCCAGGGCCTTGAGGCGGCGCAGCAGGTCCGGGAGGTCGGGATGGATGGTGGGCTCCCCGCCGGTCACCACCACGCCGTCCAGGAAGTCGGCGTTCTCCCGCACGAAGGCCTCGACCTCCGACAGGGGGACCTCGTCGAAGGTTTCAGGACGGAGGACCGCCTCGCGATTGTGGCAGAAAGGGCACCGGAAGTTGCACCCCGGGAGGAAGATGGTCGCGGCCACGCGGCCGTCCCAGTCGAGCAGGGAGGTCTTGATGAAGCCGATGATCCTCATGTCGCCCTGAGGAGGCGGTAGGGCCTCATGAAGCTTCCCCCGGGAGGTCCGAAGACCGCGTTGGGGCACAAGGCTTTTCACCCTCCGGCGGTTCAGAGGGAAGGAATGGGCGCTCCGCAGCCGAGGGACATCCGCATCGTGGCGTTCTGCTGCAACTGGTGCTCCTATGCCGGGGCCGACCTGGCGGGGGCGCTGAGGCGACAGTACGACCCGGCGGTGCGCATCGTCCGGGTCATGTGCTCCGGCCGGATAGAGCCAGGTCTAGTTCTGGAGTGCTTCGAGCGCGGCGCCGACGGGGTCATGGTGCTGGGCTGCCACCCCGGGGACTGCCACTACACCGCCGGTAACCTCCGGGCCCGGGAGCGGGTGGAGCTGGCGTCGGAGCTGGTGGACATGCTGGGCATCGGCCGGGAGCGCCTCCTGCTGAAGTGGGTATCGGCGGCGGAGGGGGAGGAATTCGCCCGCACCGTCGACGATTTCGCCGCCCGGGTGAGGGCCCTCGGTCCCATGGAGGCGGGCGATGGATGAGCTGCTGACCCGACACGGGGCGGAGGCGTGCATCGGCTGCGGCCGGTGCACCTACACCTGCCCGGCGGCCCGCCGCTACGAGTTCTCGCCCCGCGACATGGTGGAGCGGCTGGCCGCTGGCCTCCCGGTGGAGGCGGGGCTGTGGGCGTGCACCGCCTGCCGCGCCTGCTCCGCCCAGTGCTCGGCCGGCGTGGACGTCCCGGGGCTGGTGCGGGACCTCCGGCGGCGTTCGAACGAAGGGCCGCTTCCGGCCCACCACGACGTGCTGGGCAAGGTCCGCCGGCTCTCCTCCGATCCCGCGCTGCGTCCCCGCACCCACCGCTGGCTGTCCCCCGGCCTTCGCACCGACCCCGCATCCCCGGTGCTGCTGTTCGTGGGCTGCCTGCCGTACTTCGACCCGGTGTTCCGCGGTTTCCGCCCGGACCTGCTGGACATCCCCCGGGCGGCGGTCCGGCTGCTCAACGCCGCGGGCATCGCCCCGCGCCTGCTGGAGGCCGAGCGGTGCTGCGGCCACGACGCCCACTGGATGGGCGAGGACGAGGTGTTCGAGCGCCTGGCCGGCCTGAACATGGCGGCGGTCGAGGAGGCCGGGGTGGAGGAGGTCGTCACCGTCTGCCCGGAGTGCCGCTCCGCCTGGAAGGACCTCTATCCCCGGCGGGTGGGAGGCCGCCTCAAGGTGAGGCACGTCGGCGAGGTGGCCGCCGCGGCGCTGGCCGACGGCCGCCTGGAGCTCGCCCAGGGGGACGAGGTCCTCACCTACCAGGACCCCTGCTGGCTGGGCCGGGAGGGCGTGGTGGAAGAGCCCCGGGCGGCGCTGCGCGCCGTCGGACGGCTGGCCGAGATGCCCCGCCACGGCGAGGCCGCGGCGTGCTGCGGGGTGGCCTCGTGGACCAACTGCGACCGCACCGCCAAGGGGGTCCAGCTGGACCGCCTGAGGGAGGCCGGCGCCACCGGGGCGGGGACGCTGGTCACGGCGTGCCCGAAGTGCCTGGTACACCTCTCCTGCGCCCTGGCCCACCATCCTGACGCGGCGCCCCCGCTGCTCATCGAGGACCTCTCCGTCGTGCTGGCCTCCAGGCTGAAGGCTAAATAGGGCGGGGCGCCAACAGAGGTGCGTGGCAGTGGTGTTCACCGTCGGCTACCAGGGGCGGACGGCGGACGAGCTCGCCGACCTGCTTAAGGAGCGGGGGATCGAGCGCGTGATCGACGTCCGTCAGAACGCGCTCAGCCGCAAGCGGGGCTTCTCCAAGACCGCGCTGCGCGGATGGCTGGAAGAGGCGGGCATCGAGTACCTTCACCTGCCGGAGCTGGGGACCCCCCGCGAGCTGCGCCGCGACTATGTCACTCCGGAGGAGGTACGCCAGGGGTACCTCGGGCACCTCCGCGGAAAGGAGGCGTTGGTGGAGATGCTGTCCCTGCTGGTGGAGCAGAGGAGGACGGCGCTACTGTGCTTCGAGCGTGACCCCGAGGCATGCCACCGCAGCGTGCTGGCCGACGAGCTGGCGCGCCGCGGCGCCCGGGTGGAGCACCTGTGATCAGCACTTCCGCTGCGCTTCCCGGGCCTCCTTCTCGCGCTTGGCCTTGATGTGGCCGCCGGGGCCCCCTCGCTCCTCCATCGCCTTCTGGGCGCATTCCTCCTTGTCGCAGATGAAGGCGGCGAACTGGAAGTTCTTGGCCTGCTCCCCGCAGAACTGGCACTTCTCCTTGGAGATGTCCATGCCCCTGAATGGGCCGCCGTCGCTCTTAACCGTTCCTCAACGTCCGGCCGGGGGCAAGGTGTTTAAACCACCGGCGTTGTTCTCCGCCCCGTGCGAACGACTCCCCACGACCCTGCCAGGGCCCGGGAGCTGCGCCGCCGCAGCGCTGCCGGGGAATGCCAGCAGTGTGGGGCCTGTGCGGCGGTGTGCCCGAGCCATCGCCACGGGGGCATCGACTGCGCCGGCCTCATGCACCGCGCCGCCGTCGGGGCGGTCGAGCCGTCCGAGACGTCATTGTGGCTGTGCGCCTCGTGCAACGCCTGCTCCGAGCGCTGCCCCTCTCGCGCCGATCCCGCCACGGTCATCGCCCTGCTTCGCGAGGAGTCGGCGAGCGCCGGCAACCTGCCGCCGTACCTTCAGGAGGAGGCGAAGCGGTATCTGGAGACGGGGCTGTGCTTCCCCCGCACCGGGATGACCAAGAAGATGCGCCGCGAGCTGGGGCTTGACGATGGCGCACCGAGCTCCCAAGCGGTCGAGGAGGCGAGGGAGATCGCCCGCCGCACCGGGCTGGGGAGGATGGGCGTTGAGTAGGCCGGTCTACCTGTTCGCGGGCTGCCTCATCCCTACCCGGCTGCCCTTCCTGGAGGCGGCGAGCGGCGTGGCCCTCGACCGCCTGGGCGTGGAGCACGCTCCCCTTCCCGGGGCGACGTGCTGCGTGGAGCCGGTAGGACTGCGCACCGTGGCCCGCGACACCTGGCTGGCATCCGCAGCTCGCTTGCTGGCCATCGCCGAGGAGGATGGGCGGGACGTCCTGACGCTGTGCAACGGCTGCTACCTGTCGCTGCAGGAGGCCCGGCACCAGCTGGAGGACGCCGCGCGGAGGAGAGAGGTGAATGGAGTGCTGGCGGCGGTCGGCCGCCGCTACCGCGGGGAGGTCGAGGTCCATCACCTGGCCGGGTTCGTCCACCGGCTGGGCGAGGAGCGGGTCCGCGCGGCGATGACCGCTCCCCAGTCGCTGCTCCTGGCCGCCCATCCGGGCTGCCACATGCTCCGGCCCAGCGAGGTTCTGGGCGTCGACCGCTCTTTCCGCCCCCAGGTGCTGCTCGACCTGGCCTCGTGGACGGGGGCGCGAGCGGTCCGGCCGGACGAATGGCCCCGGTGCTGCGGGGGCGGCCTGACCGGGGTGGACGAAAAGCTATCGTCGGCCGTGCTAGGCGACGCGGTGCGCTCGCTCGCCGCCACCGGCGCCCAGGCCATCCTCACCCCCTGCCCGTTCTGCTTCGCCCAGTTTGACCTCCGACAGCGGGAGCTGCCTGTGCTCCATCTGTCCGAGCTGCTGGCCTTGGCCATGGGCGCGTCGCCCGAGAGCATCGGGCTGCGCTTCCACCGCAACCGACCGCCTATCCCTTGACCTCGAGGACGTCCAGGGTGAACTGCACCGCGCGGGCGGAGTGGGTGATCCATCCGAGTGAGATGACGTCCACTGCCTCGGCGAAGTCCGGCGCGTTGTCCGGGGTGATTCCTCCCGAGGCCTCGATGATCACGCGCCCGTCGATGCGGCGGGCCGCTTCCGCGCACAGCGCCGCCTCGGTCGGGCTCATGTTATCCAAAAGGATGATGTCCGCCCCCGCCCGGGCGGCCTCCTCCGCGCCCTCGCGGCTTTCCACCTCCACCTCGATCTTCTTGGTGAAGGAGACGTGGCGGGCCCGCCGCACCGCCTCGGTGATGCTACCCACCACCGCGAGGTGGTTGTCCTTGATGAGGATGGCATCGTCCAGTCCGAAGCGGTGGGGGTCGCCCCCGCCCAGAGCGACGGCCTTCTTCTCGAAGCGGCGGAAGCCGGGAGTGGTCTTGCGGGTGGCCGCCACCCGCACCGCGGGGTTGCGCTTGCGGCACGCGTGGACGACGTCGTAGGTGGCGGTGGCCACCCCGGACATGCGCATCAGCAGGTTCAGCGCCAGCCGCTCTCCGGTTAGGATGGCGCGCAGCGGGCCCTCCACCGACAGCACGTTGGCGCCTGCGGCCACCGTCTCGCCGTCCTTGGCCAGGGGCGTGACCTTGAGGCCAAGGCGGCAGAGCACCTCCGCCGCCTCGGCCAGGCCGGCCAGCACGCACATCTCGTTGGCCCGCACCCGGGCGGTGCCGACCTCGTCGCCCACCAGGGCGAGGGTGGTGATGTCACCCTCGCCGACGTCCTCGCGAAGGAAGTCATCGACCCAGCTCATGCCACCACCCCCAGGCCGCTAGGCCTACAGCTCGAACTCCTCGTCGGCCATGGGCAGCAGGACCCTGCGCCCGGTGGCCTCGATGGCCTTGGCCAGCGGCTCGCGGTTGTCGGAGTGCATCAGCACGACCGTCTCGGGGTCGCAGGCCTCGACGAAGGCCAGGAGCTCGCTCTGGTCGGCGTGGGCGGAGAGGTCGAACTTCTGCACCGGGCACTTGATCTTGACCGGGTGGGGGATCTCCTCCTTGGCCGCCTGGACGTTGATCACGCCCTCGTTCATGAGCCGGTGGCCGTTGGAGCCCTCCACCTGGAAGCCGGACAGTAGGACCGCGCTCTTGGGGTCGTTCTTGACGTCGTCGAGGTACGAGAGCACCGGGCCGCCGTCGAGCATGCCCCCCGTGGTCACGATGACCTGGGCCTCCCGGCGGGCGCGGTGGCGGTCCGCCGGCGTGCGCACCTCGTTGAACTTGCGCTTGGCCGCCTTGAGCGCCTTCTCGTTGCGTATGTACTCCGGCCGGTCGAGGTAGAAGCGGCTGATGGTCTTGCCCATGCCGTCCACCCACATGTTGTACTTGAGGTCCTTGAGGATGAGCATGATCTCCTGGGTCCGGCCGACCGCGAAGCAGGGGAGGATGGCCTTGCCCCCGCTCTCCACGACCTCCTTGACCCGCTCGATGAGCTCGTGCTCGGTCTTGAGGCGGTCGGGGTGGTTGCGCCCGGCGTAGGTGCCCTCCATGATGAGGTTGTCGCACTTGACCGGGTGGGCGCCCCACACCAGCCGCATGTTGTAGGTATGCAGGTCGCCGGTGAAGACCGTGGTCTGGTCGCCCCGCAGCTCGTACATCGTGGCCCCTGGCAGGTGCCCGGCGGGGTGGAGCTCGACCTCGAACCCGCCCACGTCCATGATCTCGCCGTAGGTCATGGGGGTGAAGTTGTGCATGAGGGCGCGGATGTCCTCCTCGTCGTACGGCTTGGGATAGCCTTCGAGCTCGGCGATCTTGAGGGAGTCACGCACCAGCAGTTCGGCCACGTCGATGGTGACCGGGGTGGCGACGACCTCGGTGTCGTACTTGCCGCAGAGCCACGGCAGCATGCCGCAGTGGTCGAGGTGGCTGTGGGTCAGGAACGCCATGTCGACCGGCGGCGCGGCCAGCGGATACTGTGGCGGCTTCGAGGCGGTCATGCCGTACTCGAAGAGAAGGTTGGCCCCCTTGTTCTGCAGGACCATGCCCATCCTCCCGACGACGTCGGCGCCGCCCAGGAACTTGAGTTTCATGTTTACTATTCCTCCTGTTAGTCTCCAATGAGCTGTATGATCAACGTTCTTTCCCTTCCCCGATTGTCCAGTTCCATGAGGACCGGCTGCTGCCAGGTCCCCAGGTCCAGCTCCCCGTCGTGGAAGGGGATGGCCAGGGAGGGGCCGAGGAATGACGAGCGGATGTGGGAGTGGCCGTTGCCATCGCCCCAGCGGAGGTGATGCTCGTACTCTATCCCCTTGGGGAAGAGCCGCTGGAGCGCCCCGCGCATGTCCGCCTGCAGGCCGTCCTCGTTCTCGATGGTGAACAGGGCACAGGTGGAGTGGGCCACGAACGCGCACAGGATGCCGTCCCGGAGCTTTGATTCCCGGACCGCCTCTCTGAGCGTGGCGGTGAGGTCGACGATGTCGCCCTCCGCCCGCGTCCTCGCCTGCACGACCTTACGAAAGTTGCCCATACTAGTTTCTAGGACCGCTACCAAGAGGCAAGTATAAGTAAATGTTGGGAAACCTGAAAACGGCCCAGGTGGCCACATCACCATCCGTTTCTATCAATATGGGAACGGTTGTGGGAAGGTTAATAAACGAGATGGTTTTCACATTTCTCGTGACCGAGAACCTAGCTATTGGGAACCACGGCTGGAGCCACTCCTCCTTGCCGAACAAGGTCTGGCTCAATTCGGGTTTCCGGGTCATGCTCATCAAGATGGGCATCGACAAGGCGGGCAGCATCAACCAGCTGGGAAGGGAGCTCGGCTACCGCTCCCGCGTCCACCCCGGGTGGAGCATCCGGCAGATCCTGGTGGGCAAGCAGCCCTTCCCCTTCGACCGCTTGAAGGCTTTCGCCGACTTCCTGGATTACCCGCTGGATGACATCCTCCGCCACCAGACCAACCCCGCCGCGGTGACCGTGGAAAGCACCCGTCGAGCCCTCGAGGCCAACGGCATGCTGTTTTACATACCCCGCTGAGCGGGCATTTTTCTTATTATTGCTGGACAGGCAACAAGACATTTATAGTCCGCATCGTATAACCAAATCCGTCGGACGAATGTCCGACCGGGGATGGGCTTGCTCTTACGCAAAGGATCACGGATACGTGACGAGACGACCAGCACGCTGGTGCGCAGCGGCGTCTATCACCTCTCCGACACCTACGACGACGAGGAGGCCAAGAAGTTCGACGGGCCGGTCGTCTACTCGTTCTGGAGCGCGGCCAAGTACACCTTCGCCCTGTCCCTCCTGCTGTGGTGGCTGCCAGTGTTCGGGCAGATGATCGCCGGCTACGTCGGCGGGAGGAGGGCGGGCTCGCCGTGGAAGGGCATGGTCGCGGCGATTATCCCGGTGGCGTTCTTCTTCGCGATCAACGGCTTGGTGCACATCGGCCTCATCCCCACGGTGTGGTTCGGCATCGATCTGACCCCCTCGGCGGTGATGGCCACCATCGCCGCGCACGTCCCGGTCGTACAGCCGTACCTCGAGTTCGTCAACATGTACCTGACCTCGTTCTTCTCGTCGCTGCAGACCGCCACCTCCCTGGGCTTCGACAGCTACATCATCACCGTGGCGTTCGCCTACATCGGCGGGGTGCTGTCGCAACAGAACCGCCGGGAGTTCGAGCTGCTGGCCAAGATGAGCCGGGGTAACACCACCACCGTGGTGCTGGAAGGGAACACTTTCCAGACCGCGCCGGCTCGGGTTCCCAGGCGGGCGGAGCGGGGCTTCGCCGACCTCGACGCCCTGGATTGCTTGGTCGAGGATGCCGAGCCCGCCCCCCTGCGCACCGCCCACCGCGTCCTGGAGGAGGACGACGCCATCTCCCTGAAGGACCGGCGGGCGCTGCGGGAGAGGGCTCAGAGCATGGCCGTGGAGCAGCGGGCGGTGGAGCGGAAGGTCCACCGGGCGGCGGAGGAGGAGCGGGTCCCCAAGCCACGCACTGCCATGGACCAGAGGGACTGGGAGTTCATCTAGTCCAGGTTGCAGGTGTGTCCAGAATACTTTTATACGTGCATCATTTTCGAGAGGCGGTTAGAGATGTTCTGTCCTAAGTGCGGCGGCATTATGCGGCCGAAGAAAGGCACGACCGAGCTTGTTTGCATCAACCCCAAGTGCGCCTGCGAACAGGACGCCACCGCGGTCACCAAGGGAATGGCGACGACCATCCGCACCGAGATGGTCAAGAAGGAAGTGGAGGACTGCCCGGTGGTCGGCGCGGCGGAGAGCATCATGCCCACCACCGATACCTGCTGCCCCAAGTGCGGTCACGGCAAGGCCTATTGGTACCTGAGGCAGACCCGCAAGTCCGATGAGCCGGAGACGACCTTCCTCACCTGCGTCAAGTGCGGCCACAAGTGGAGAAAGTACTGACCCAGCGTCCTGTACTAGTAATTATTATTATGGGAAATGTGTTTACCATGAATCCGTTAGATTTGGGGGAAATTGATGTTTCATGCTAAGATCAAGTCGGAGACCCTGAAGGGCATCGTCGATGTGGTCTCCACGCTGGTGGACGAGGCCAAGTTCAACTTCAACCCCGATGGTTTCGAGCTCAAGGCGGTCGACCCGGCCCACGTGGCCATGATCGACATGAGGGTGGGAAAGGACGCCTTCGAGGAGTTCGCCGCCGACGAGACCGAGCTGGGCGTCGACCTCGACAAGATCAAGGAGGTCCTCCGGCTGGCCCGCTCGGGTGACATCATCGAGATGGAGCAGGACGAGGACAAGAACCGCCTGGTCCTCCAGGTCGGGAACATCACCAGGCGCATGAACCTGGTGGACATCTCCGGCATGAGCGACCCCAAGGTCCCCAACGTCAGCCTGCCGGCCAAGCTGGCATTGACCTCCGACGAGCTGCAGAAGGGCATCCGGGCCGCCGAGTCGGTCAGCGACCACATCGCCCTGACCGCCACCCCGGACGGCTTCGAGATGTACTCCGAGGGCGACACCGACTCCGTCTCCCTCCGTCTGCCCAAGGACCTCCTGATCTCCCTGGACTGCTCCGAGCGGGTAAGGAGCCTGTTCCCCCTGGACTACTTCTCCAACATGGTGCGCTCGATCCCCGCCGGTTCGGTCGTCACCATCAACCTGGGGAGCGACTACCCGGTCAAGCTGGAGTTCGAGGTCGCCGACAAGCGGGGCAACGTGAACTACCTCCTCGCCCCGAGGATCGAGAGCGACTGAGCGCCAAACCCCTTCCTCCTTTTCTGAGTCCTAACCGACGCCGCCTCTAGCCCCCCGGACTCAGGGCGCAGGGGCGCCACTGGCCTTACCGATATCTTTCAGGAAAGTTTTTTAACGATAGCCCGATTATTGACCGACCTCTCACCCATCCCCGAGGTGCCAAACTTGAACTTGTACGATGACGGAACCATCCAGATGTTGGAGACCAAGGCCAACATCATTCGCCGCCATGTCATCAGGATGACCTTTACCGCACAATCCGGCCATCCCGGCGGCTCGCTCTCCTACGCCGACGTCCTCGCGGCGCTCTATTTCAAGGTGATGAACCACCGGCCTGACGACCCCCAGTGGGAGGACCGGGACCGCCTGGTGCTCTCCAAGGGCCACGCCGCTCCGGCCTACTACGCCACCCTGGCCGAGGCGGGGTACATCCCAGTGGAGGACCTGCTGACCCTGCGCAAGCTCGGCTCGTACCTGCAGGGACACCCGTGCCGGACCAAGACCCCCGGGGTGGAGATGTCCACCGGCTCGCTGGGCCAGGGTCTGAGCGTGGCCAACGGCATGGCCCTGGCGGCCAAGCTGGACCGCAAGCTCAGCCGCATCTACTGCCTGTGCGGGGACGGGGAGATCGAGGAGGGGCAGAACTGGGAGGCGGCGATGCTGGCGTCCCACTTCAAGCTGGACAACATCACCGCGTTCATCGACCGCAACAAGATGCAGATCGACGGGCCCACCGAGATGGTCATGTCCCTCGAGCCGCTGGCCGACAAGTGGCGGGCCTTCGGCTGGAACGTGCTGGAGATCAACGGGCACGACATGCGCCAGATCCTCGAGGCCTGCGACAAGGCCACCCAGGTCAAGAGCAAGCCCACCATGATCATCGCCCACACCGTGAAGGGCAAGGGCGTGTCGTTCATGGAAGGGGCGGTGGCGTTCCACGGCAAGGCCCCCAACCCGGACGAGTATCGCATCGCCATGAAGGAGCTGGGGGAATCGTCATGAAGTGGGTGTACACCAGCCAGCGGAAGGAGTACGCCAACGCGCTGACCGAGCTGGGAAGGACCCACACCGAGGTCGTGGTGCTGGACGCCGACCTGTCGTCGAGCACCCGCACCGTGGAGTTCGCCAAGAAGTTCCCCGAGCGGTTCTTCAACTGCGGCATCGCCGAGCAGAACATGATGGGCACCGCCGCCGGGCTGGCGGCGAGCGGCAAGGTGGTGTTCGCGTCGACCTTCGCGGTCTTCGCCACCGGGCGGTGCTGGGACCAGATCAGGCAGTCGATCGCCTATCCCAACCTCAACGTCAAGATTGTGGCCACCCACGCCGGCATCACCGTGGGCGGGGACGGGGCGTCGCACCAGGCGCTGGAGGACATCGGCCTGATGCGCTCGCTGCCCAACATGACCGTCATCGTGCCCGCCGACGGCATCGAGGCCTACAAGGCGGTCAAGGCGGCGGTCGACTATCCTGGACCGTGCTACGTCCGCCTGGGACGCGCGGACGTGCCCATGCTGACGACCATGGAGTCGGAGTTCGCCATCGGCCGGGCCACCGTGCTCCGCGAGGGCACCGACGTCACCCTGGTCGGTTGCGGCCAGATGGTCGCGGTGTGCATGGACGCGGCGGAGGAGCTGCAGAAGCGGGGCATCGAGGCGGAGGTCATCAACATGTCCACCGTCAAGCCGTTGGACGAGGGCGCCCTGCTCCGCTCGGTGGAGAAGACCGGCGCGGTCGTCACCGCGGAGGAGCACAGCGTGGCCACCGGGCTGGGCAGCGCGGTGGCGGCGGTGCTGGGCGAGCAGCTCCCCACCCCGCTCAAGATGATCGGCACCCCTGACTGCTTCGGCGAGTCCGGGGAGAGCGAGGAACTGATGCGCCGGTACGGCCTCACCGCGGAGCGGGTCGCCCTCGCTGCCGAGGAGGTCATGAGGAGGAAGAAGCAATGAAGATCTTCATCGACACCGCCAACCTTGACAAGATCCGCGAAGTGAACAGCTGGGGCATCCTGGACGGCGTGACCACCAACCCCACCCTGGTCGCCAAGGAGAACACCGACTTCGAGACCCTGGTCAGGGAGATCTGCGGCATCGTCGACGGGCCTATCAGCGCCGAGGTCATGAGCACCGCGGCCGCCGACATGGTGGCCGAGGCCCGCGGGCTGGCCAAGATCCACAAGAACGTGGTCATCAAGGTCCCCATGACCGAGGAGGGCCTGAAGGCCACCAAGGTCCTCGCCGCCGAGGGCATCCCGGTCAACATGACCCTCATCTTCTCGGCCGCCCAGGCCCTGCTGGCCTGCAAGGCCGGTGCGAGGTACATCTCGCCGTTCGTCGGCCGGCTGGACGACATCGGCGAGGACGGCATGCGGCTCATCTCGGAGATCATGGACATCCTCGACTCCTACGACTTCGACACCGAGGTCATCGTGGCGTCGGTCCGGCATCCGATCCACGTCACCCAGGCGGCGCGGATGGGCGCGCACATCGCCACCATCCCCTACGACGTGCTGAAGAAGATGTTCAACCACCCGCTGACCGACATCGGCATCAAGCGGTTCCAGGACGACTGGGCCAAGGTGCCCAAGAAGTAGGCCTCGCCGCCGGCGAGGGCAGGGTTATATCATGGGCGCTGCATCGTCCGGGGCCATGGAGCCCCAGATGGTGGTGGTGGGCGGCGGCCCGATCGGTTCCACCGTGGCCGCGCAGGCCTCCGGGGTGCGGACCGCGGTGGTCGAGGAGCACCCCACGATCGGGACGCCGGTGCAGTGCACCGGCCTGGTCCACCCTCGGGTGGTGGAGCTGGCCGACGCCAAGGAGACGGTCCTCAACACCATCACCGGCCTCAGGCTGTGCTTCCCCGGCGGCCGGACGGTGGAGGTTCCGACGGACGAGGCCAAGGCGGTGGTCATCGACCGCCAGCGGTTCGACCAGCTGCTCGCCCGGCGGGCCGAGGAGGAGGGCGCAGAGATCCTTACCGGCCACGCGTTCAGGGGCTTCGCCCGCGCCGGGAGCGCCCTCAAGGTCAGGCTGGACGGGCCGGACGGCGAGAGGTTCCTCACCACCTCCTTGCTGGTGGGTGCGGACGGCTTCCGGTCGGGAGTGGCCAGGGAGGCCGGCCTTGGTTCGTGCAAGGAGATCGTGCGAGGCATCCAGGTCGACCTCGACCTCCGCCTGGAGGACCAGGGCACCGTCGAGATGCACGTCGGGAGGAACGTCGCACCGGGCTTCTTCGCCTGGGTGCTGCCGTGCGGCGAGTACACCCGTGTCGGCCTGGGGGTGTCGAAGGACCACGGCGCGCCGAGCGCCCATCTCGCCGCCTTCCTCAAGCGCCGCGGCCTGGACGGGGTCAAGCGCCGCCAGCTCTTTGCCGGGGCCATTCCCATCGGGCCTCTCAAGCGGACCGTGGCCGACAACGTCATGGTGGTAGGCGATGCCGCCGGCCAGGTCAAGCCGCTGTCGGGAGGGGGGCTGTTCACCGGCATGCGGGCGGCCCGGTTCGCCGCCCAGACCGCGGCTGAAGTGATGGACGAGGGCGACCTGTCGGAGAAGGCCCTCGCCGCCTACGAGGCACGGTGGAGGGCGGACATCGGCAAGGAGCTGGAGCGCGGGCTGCTCATCCGCAAGGTCTTCCTCGGCATGACCGACAAGAAGTTCGACGAGGTGGGCCGGATGCTCGACCGCGAGGACGCCAAGGCGGTGCTGGCCACCGGGGACATCGACTACCCGTCCAAGCTAGCCACCCCCTTGCTGCGCACCCTGCCCTCGCTGGTCAAGTTCTCCCCGTCGGTCATCGGCACCCTCATCCGGCGGGAGCAAAGGTTTTAGTCCCCTGGGGGAGTGAGCGGAGCGTGCGCATCGCCAAGATCCCCCGCGCCGAGGCCGAGGCCTTCCGCAAGAGGCTGGCCCGGCGGGGCATGGTCCGCAAGGACCGCCGCATCGTCGACCGGGACGGTTACGTCCTCATCCCGCTGGCGGACAGCGCCGACGCCGCCTACGTGGCCTTGCTGGGCGGGGAGGTCGTGGATGGGGAGGCCACGGAACGGACGTGCTACATCTCGCCGTTCGAGCAGGCCCGCCGCGCCCTGAGCCTCCCGGCAGAGCTGGATGCCCTCCTGCCGCGCCGGTGGGAGAAGGTGGGCGACGTGCTGCTGCTCCGACTGCCACCCCAGCTCCTCGACCTCTCCCAGGAGGTCGCCGCGGCCTACGCCCGGGCGGTGGGCGCCACCGCGGTGGTGCGCGAGACCGGGCGGATCAGCGGGGTGCACCGCGCCCCGGAGGTGGAGGTGCTGTGGGGCCAGGGCACCGAGACGGTGCACTTCGAGAACGGCCTGTACTACAAGCTGGACGTGGCCAAGCTGATGTTCTCCTCCGGCAACATCGACGAGAAGCTGCGCATGGCCGCGCTGGACTGCCGGGGGGAGACGGTGGTCGACATGTTCGCCGGCATCGGCTACTGGACACTGCCGTTCGCGGTCCATGCCCGCGCCGCCAAGGTAATTGCGTGCGAGATCAACCCGGTTGCCTACCGCTACCTAGTGGAGAACGTCGCCCTCAACCACGTCGGCGAGGTCGTCGAGCCAGTGCTGGGCGACAACCGCGACCTGCCCGGGGAGGGCTTCGCCGACCGGGTGATGATGGGGTACGTGCGCACGACCTACCAGTTCCTGGAGAAGGCCTTCTCCCTGGTCCGGCCCGGCGGCGTCGTCCACTACCAGGACACCTTCCCGCTGGCGGTGTGGCCGCAGGAGGCCATGGCCAGGCTGGAGCGGGCCGCCCACGGCCGGCCGCTGGAGGTGCTGTACTCCCGCGAGGTGAAGTCCTACTCGCCTGGGGTCTCGCACATGGTCATGGACGTCCGGGTGGGCTAGAGGCGCTTGAGCGTCTCCCCGTTGCCCGATGCCTCCAGCAGCAGCTGGAGCGCCTCGTGGTAGCCGTCGCCCGTGGCCTCCATCAGGCGCTGGGCGAACGGCGCCAGGTAGGTGCCGAAGTCCATCTCCTCCCGGGTGAACTGCCACGACCGGGACTGCCCCTCGCCCACCGCGGCCAGGAAGGCGTAGGACACCGAACGGAGCTTGTGGTCGCCCCCCTTGGCCTTCTCCACCTGCCGGGCCACTGCCGCCTTGCCCTCGATCATGAAGGTCTTGGCCAGCTTGTCGGCATGGGCGGCGACCGGCCCGGGCTCGGCGTAGCGGGGCAGCTGGGCGGTGATACCCTTGGAGCGCTCGGCCCGCTTGGCCTCGGCCACCGCCTGGGCCGGGCTCAGCGCGTCCAGCGACAGACCCTGGAGCGTCTCCGGCGCCGCCACCTGGGCCAGGAGGGCGTCGCGGTGCTCCGGCCACAGGTCGGCCAGGAGGTTGGCCGCCTGGTCCGAGCGGGACACCACGGCCATGGACCGGGAGGAGAGGAAGCGGGACAGCGCCTCGACCTCCGCCTCCCCGCCCCGTAGGCGGGCCAGGAAGGCGTCGAGGTCCCGGCCGAAGCACTCCTGCCCCAGGATGTACACCTCCTTCCCCGACGCCCGGATGCGCCTCAGGCGGTCGGCGGCGTTCTCCCGGAGGAGGGCGGCGTCTGTCAGCTCGCCCCGGCGGTACCGCTGGACCAGTTCGGCGCTCACTTTCGACTCCTCGGCCAGGTCGCAGCCCTCCCCCCGCAGCTCGAACGGCACCTCGACCTCGAAATCGTCGGTGGGGTCGGCGGCCGCGATGCGGCTGGCCAGCAGGTGCATGGTGTTGACGTCGGAGGCGCAGTCGGGGCAGATGTCGAGGGTGACGCGGGCGGCCTTCCACCGCACCCTCAGCCGCTCCACCGCATCGGGGTGGGGGCAGCGGCCCTCGTCGTCGAGGTCGTAGGGCAGGAGGGAGATCGCCTCCTCGACGTACTGCTCGGGCGGCTGGGGGCCGTCGGGCGAGCAGAACATGCCGTCCTCCATCGAGTAGAGGTGCAGGCGGTCGTGCTCGGCGATCTTCCAGTACGCCAGCAGCCTCAGCTCCGGGTGGTCGAAGTTCTGCACCCCGATGAGCTTGTCCCGCTCCACCTTCCCCCGCACCGCGTAGGAGACGTCGCCCATGGGGGTCTTGGCGGCGGCCAGGTAGGGGACCTTCCCCGCCTCGGCCAGGGAGACGGTGGCGGCGTACGCCCGCACCAGCTGGTCGCCCCAGTTCATGGCGAAGTCCAGCTTCTTGGCGTCGTCCTTGCGCTCGGCCACCTTGTGCATCTTGTCCACCGCCTTGCGGATGCTGCAGCCGCGGCAGCTCCGGGCGCACCGGGGCATGAGCAGTTCGGGGTCCTGGGCCAGCCTGCGCGATCGCTCCAGGATGTCCTTCTCCAGCGTCTTAGGGGTCTTCTTGACCCCTCGGAACCGGGCCCGCCGTCGCATGGCCGACCCTACGCGCGAGGAGGGGTTAAAACGTTCGGTAGATGCCTCGTACCGCCTAGATGGCCCGCGCCTGGACCGAGCTGAGCCTCTCCACGATGGTGAACGGCGTCCAGCCGAGCTCCCGCTCCATCACCGCGCGCATGGGCGTCCGGATCTGCGGCGGGGTGCTCCGCACGTACTCCTCGATCTCGGCGTACTCGTCATCCGGGCAGGCGCGGATGAACTCGATGAGGTTGCGGGGGGTGAACTTCCGGCCGTCCTCCTCGAAGTTGGGGGCGACGTTCGACCACACCACGGCGTCGATCTCCCGGCCCATGAGGGCCAGCTCCCTCGCCCAGCGGTCGATCATGGAGCGCACGCTGGGGGCCAGCCCCAGGCGGTGGGAGCCGTCGCTCAGGTCCAGGTAGCCCATCTTGCCCACCGGCTCGCCCTGTCCTTCGGCCAGGCTCTCCAGCGCTTCGTCAAGGTCTCCGACCGTCATGAGGGACCACAGCACCGGGCTGCGCTTCCACCCCGGCACGATGGCCAGCGACAGTCGGCTCCTCCCCTGGCGGTTGGACCGGGGGACGATCTCGGCGTACTCCAACGGTAGCTCGGGGCCATCCCGCCTCCACACCCCGTCGATGCGGAGGCCCTCCGGGCTAGGGGCGACCCTGCTCCACCCCAGCACTGCAATCCTCCTTTCCATGATGGAATGGTTGGCCACGTCTGCACTATGAGCCTTTCCCTGGGGCGGTGCCTAGAAGCCTATTTATCAGCGCAATCCCTTGCAGCGCTGGGATGCATTGTCAGAGGGTCAGGATTTCTATCGAGGCTACATAAAGGGCTACGAGGAAGGCCTGAACCGCGCTTGGGACGAGCTCATCGGGCTCACCACCAGGGGCTACGCCCCCCGCGAGATCCAGGTCATGGCCAAGAGCAAGCGGCAGTCCATCGGGCAGCTGGTGCGCGAGCGCAAGCTCCGGATCCGCGACGAGAGCGGGGTGGACCTCATCAGCCAGCCGGTGACCGTCACATCGGAGGTGGAGCCGGGGAAGGGCTACCTCATCGAGGCGGTGGGCCTGGGCAAGGCGCTGCGGGTGTTCAACGACCTGCTTGCCGAGGGCGCGGAGGGGCTGCTCATCTCCCGCCGCTTCCCCGGGGACATCGAGCGGGACGTGCGGGGCAAGGCCACCATGTGCTGGCTGACCCGGCAGGAGGCGGGGCGGGGCGTGTCCTACGAGTGCCTCTCCCCCTCTGACACCGGGCGCATCAGCAGCGTCATCAGCAAGTTCATGCGGGACGGCCCCGGCCGGGTGGTCATGCTCGAAGGCACCGACTACATGATCCTGCAGCTGGACTTCCCTCAGGTGGCCAAGTTCTTGCACACCATGGTCGATCAGGCCATCGCCTCCAACTGCGTGCTGCTCATCCCCATCAACCCCGCGGTGCTGGAGGAGCGACAGCTGCGGATGCTCGAGAACATGGCCTACGTCATCTCGGCCTGAGGCCGCCGTCGTCCGGACTGCGGGCTCAGGGATAGATACCTCTCATCCTGGTGGCCTTGACCACCTCGTCCACGGCCAGCAGGTAGGCCGCCGTGCGCATGTCCACGTTCTGGGCCCGCGCCGTGGCGTACACCCGGGCGAAGGAGTAGGTCATGATCTGGTTGAGGCGGTTGTGGATCTCGGCGAGGGACCAGAACAGGAACTGGAGGTCCTGCACCCACTCGAAGTACGAGGCGGTGACCCCGCCGGCGTTGCACAGGATGTCGGGGACGATGACGATGCCCCGCTCGTAGAGCACCCGGTCGGCCTCAGGGGTGGTCGGGCCGTTGGCCCCCTCGGCCACGATGCGGGCGTCGATGCGCTCGGCGTTGGCATCGTTGATGACGTCCTCCAGGGCGGCGGGCACCAGCACCGTGCACGGCGTCTCCAGCACCTCCTCGTTGGTGATGTCCTCGGCTCCCGGGAACCCGCTCACCGAGCCGGTGCGCTGCTTGTGCTCGTACACCTTGATGGGATCCAGGCCAGCGAGGTTGCGGATGCCGCCCCCGGAGTCGGACAGCGCCACGATCCTTATCCCCAGCTCCTCCCTGAGCAGGCGGGCGGCGTTCCACCCCACGTTGCCGAACCCTTGGACCACGGCGGTGGCCTCGGAGCGGGCGATCCCCTCCACCGTCATGGCCTCCCGCACGCAGTACATCAGGCCCCGGGAGGTGGCGTCCTCCCGCCCCTCCGAGCCGCCCAGGGGGATCGGCTTTCCGGTCACCACCCCGGGGACGGAGTAGCCGACGTTCATCGAGTAGGTGTCCATGAACCAGGCCATGACCTGGGCGTCGGTGTACACGTCCGGCGCGGGGATGTCGACGTGAGGGCCGATGACCGGCATGATCTCCGACGCGTACCGCCGGGTCATCCGCTCCAGCTCCGCGGTGCTCATGTGCTTGGGGTCGCACACCACCCCGCCCTTGGCCCCGCCGTACGGCAGGCCGACCGTGGCGCACTTCCAGGTCATCCACATGGCCAGTGCCCGCACCTCGTCCAGCGTGACCCCGGGATGATAGCGTAAGCCGCCCTTGCAGGGCCCGCGGGCGAAGTTGTGCTGGACCCGGTAGCCGGTGAACACCTTGATGCTGCCGTCGTCCATGCGGACCGGGAAGTTCACCGCGAACTCCCGCTTGGGCTTGATCATGATGTCGATCATGCCCTGCTCGAGGTCGAGCATCTCGCCCACCTTCCTCACCTGGCTGATGGCCACTTGATAGGGGTTCGCCTTGTTCACGCGATCACTTCCGCCGCCCGCCCTGACGGCATTGGCGTGAAAGGTCAAGCGGTGTTCATCAAATTTATAGGACACTGCCGTTGATTGTAGGAGCGCCGTGACCAACGCCGACGTCGCCCGATTGCTGTACGAGCTCGCCGAGCTCATGGACCTGCGGGGGGACGTGTTCAAGCGCAACGCCTACCGCCGGGCCGCCCGGGGGGTCGAGACGCTGGACGGCGACGTTCGGGAGCTGGCCCGGGACGGCCGTCTGGACGAGATCCCGGGGGTGGGGAAGAGCATCGCCTCGACCATCGCGGAGATCGTCGAGACCGGGACCTCGCGTAAGCTGGAGGAGCTGAGGCAGGGCTTCCCGCCGGGCCTGGCGGAGCTGATGCGGGTGCCGGACCTGGGGCCGCGCACGGCGGTGCAGCTGCACCGCGAGCTGGGCGTCTCCGACCTGGAAGGGCTGAAGAGGGCGGCGGAGGAGCACCGCATCCGCTCGCTCAAGGGCTTCGGCGAGCGCTCGGAGGAGAACATCCTGCGGGGCGTGGAGATGGTGGAGCGGCTGGGCCGCCGCATGCTGCTGGGCGATGCCCTGCCGGTGGCCGAGGCCATCGCCGCCCACGTCCGCGCCCACGGGACCGAGCTGGTGTCGGTGGCGGGCTCGATGCGCCGGATGCGGGAGACGGTCGGCGACGTTGACATCCTGGCCGGCACCGATCGGCCGGAGGAGGCCTTGGCCGCCTTCGTCGCCTACCCGGAGGTGGCCGAGGTGGTGGTCCGGGGACCGACCAAGAGCACCGTCCGGCTGGCCGACGGCACCCAGGTGGACCTGCGCGTGGTTCCCGCCGCCAGCTTCGGCGCTGCCCTACAGTACTTTACCGGCTCCAAGGACCACAACGTCCGCCTGCGCCGCCTGGCCCTCCAGAAGGGCTTGAAGCTCAACGAATATGGGCTGTTCGACGCCTCGGGCGCGAACCTTGCCGCGGGACGGGACGAGGGCGAGGTGTACCGGCAGCTGGCCCTACCAGTCATCCCCCCGGAGCTGCGCGAGGACCGCGGCGAGATCGAAGCGGCCCTGGCCGGCCGGCTGCCGAGGCTGGTCACCGAGGCGGACATCCGGGGCGACCTGCACGTCCACACCTCCATGAGCGACGGCCGGGCGAGCATGCGGGAGGTGGCCGAGGCCGCCGTCCGACGAGGGTACGAGTACATCGGAATCACCGACCATTCTCGCTCGCTGCACGTCGCCCACGGGCTGTCCGAGGACGACCTGCTGGCCTCGGTCGAGCAGGCCCGCCAGCTCACCAGGGAGCTGGGCTTCCCGGTGCTCCGCGGCGCGGAGGTCGACATCCTCGAGGACGGCTCTTTGGACTACCCGGACGAGGTGCTGGAGCAGCTCGACTACGTCATCGGCTCGGTGCACTCCCGGTTCAAGATGTCCAAGGACGAGATGACCGAGCGGGTGGTGGCGGCGATGGCCGACCGCCACCTCTCCATCCTCGGCCATCCCACCGGCCGCCTGCTGGGGCGGAGGGAGCCGTACCCCATCGACATGGAGCGGGTCATGGACGAGGCCGCGGCGCGCGGCGTGGTCCTGGAGCTGAACTCCTTCCCCGACCGCCTGGACCTCAACGACCTCCACTGCCGCATGGCCAAGGAGCACGGGGTGCTGGTGTCGGTGGACACCGACGCTCACGGGGTGGAGCAGCTGGACCACATGCGGCTGGGGGTGGGCACGGCGCGGCGCGGATGGCTGGGCCCCGAGGACGTACTGAACACCCGCGCTCTCGATGAGGTGCGCCGCCTGCTCCGCCGCTGAGCGGACGAAAGTATATCTCCGGCCACTTGATTAGAGACCAGGAGGCTGCACATGGAGCTGATCGAGGTCGCGGAGTCCATCAAGAGCATGGAGATCAGGGGCGCGGGGCTCATCGCCCGCAGCGCCGCCGAGGCCCTCAAGCAGAGGGCGCAGGGGTACGAGGGCAACAGCCTCGAGGAGCTCCGCCGTCAGCTGGATGAGGGCCGGAAGGCCTTAGTGGCGTCCCGTCCGACCGCCGTCTCCCTGTGGAACGCTGTGCAGGCGACCCTCCGGGACACCGCGGGGGCGGGGAGTGTGGAGGAGCTGCGCTCCATGGTGGTAAGGAACGCCGACCGGTTCGTGGCCCGCTCCTCGCGCGCGGTGGAGGTCATCGGCGGGTTTGGGGCCAACCGCATCCGTGACGGGATGCGCATCATGACCCACTGCAACAGCAAGGCCGCGCTGGGAGCGATCAAGACGGCCTTCGCCCAGGGAAAGGAGATCGAGGTGTACGCCACCGAGTCAAGGCCGTGGCGCCAAGGGCTCCTGACCGCGCGCGACCTCAGCGCCGCCGGCATCCCGGTCACGCTGATCATCGACTCGGCGGTGCGGTGGGCGATGAAGGACATGGACGCGGTGTTCGTGGGCGCGGACACGGTGTGCTCGAACGGCGCGCTCATCAACAAGGTCGGCACCTCGCAGCTGGCCGCCGCGGCCCACGAGGCGCGGGTACCGTTCATGGTCTGCGCCGAAACGTACAAGTTCTCCCCCCGGACGCTCAGCGGGGAGCTGGTGGAGATCGAGGAGCGCGACGCCTCGGAGGTCGTGGACCCCCGCCTGCTGCCCTCGGGGGTCAAGGTGCGCAACCCGGTGTTCGACGCCACCCCTCCGGAGTACATCGACTCCATCATCACCGAGGTGGGGGTCATCTCGCCGTACGCGGCCTACGAGGTCATCGTCCGGGAGTTCGGGCAGGGAAGCATCTTCGAGGGAACGGAGGAGTGAACATGGAGTATTCGGACCGATACCTGCACCTGGGCGAGCGAGTGGACCCCGACGCCTACGTCATCTGCCAGTACAAGATCAAGACCGACCTGGACATGCGGAAGGCGGCCTCGGCGGTCGCCACCGAGCAGTCCACCGGCACCTGGACCGGCGTGGCGACGCTCAACGACGAGATCCAGGAGCGCTACGGCGGCCGGGTGGTGGACATCGCCGGCGACATCGCCACCATCGCCTACCCCGTGGAGGACTTCTCCATGGACATCGGCGCGGTGCCCCAGATCCTCAGCGTCATCGCCGGCAACCTGTTCGGCCTGGAGGCGCTGCAGGGCGTCCGGCTCGAGGACGTCACCTTCCCACGCTCCCTGCTCAGGGAGTTCAAGGGCCCCAAGTTCGGCATCGAGGGCCTGCGCACCATGCTCAAGCGGCCGGTGAAGCCGCTGGTGGGGACCATCGTCAAGCCGAAGATCGGGCTGCCGCCCAGCGGGTACGCCGACTACATCTACGAGGCGGGCATGGGCGGGCTGACCAACGGCAAGGACGACGAGACGCTGTCCAACCAGCGGTTCTGCCCGCTGGAGGACCGGGTGGTCGCCATCGCCGAGGCCATCGACCGGGTCAAGCAGGAGACGGGGCAGGTCATGATGCACGCCATCAACGTCTCCACCAACGGGCACCAGATCGTGGAGGTGGCGGAGCGGGCCCAAGAGCTGGGAGCGTCGGAGCTCATGGTCGACGTCATCACCTGCGGGTTCGGGGCGGTGCAGGCGCTGGCCGAGGACCCCTCGATCAAGGTGCCCATCCACGTCCACCGCACCATGCACGGGGCGATGACCCGCAACCCCGACCACGGCATCGCCATGGTGGTGTTCGCTAAGCTGGTGCGGATGTGCGGCGGCGATGCCCTGCACGTCGGCACCTTCGGCGTGGGCAAGATGAAGGGCGCTGCCACTGAGGACCTGGCCAACCAGCGGGCGTGCGTCGACCCGGCCATGCCCTACAAGTCGGTGATGCCGGTGTGCTCAGGCGGCATGCATCCCGCCCTGATCGAGCCGCTGGTCAAGATCACCGGTCTGGACATCCAGGTCCAGGCGGGGGGCGGGGTGGCCGGCCACCCGGGAGGGGTCCGGGGCGGGGCCAAGGCCATGGCCCAGGCGGTCGACGCCGCCTCGGCCGGCATCGCTTTCAAGGATTACGCGAAGGACCACAGGGAACTGCGCGAGGCCATCGAGAAGTGGGGATAGACATGCAGCTCAGGGCGAAGTACATCGACATGGAATCGGCCGAGTACACGGCGGTACTGCACGTGGACGACGCGAAGGAGTTGGGAGTGAGGGAGCAGGACCGGGTGCGGGTCAAGCACGAGCGCAACGCCGTGGTGACGCTGGTCCACACCACCGACACCGTGGTCCAGCGCGGGGAGGTCGGCATCCTCGGCCGCGCCTACACCGATCTCGGCCCCGACCCTGACGAGGTCATCGATGTGGTGGCGACCTCCAAGCCCGCCTCGGTCGAGTTCATCAAGAAGAAGATGGCCGGGAAGGAGCTCACCACCGAGGAGATCCGCACGATCGTGATGGACATCGCCGAGCGCAACCTCAGCAACATCGAGCTCACGGCGTACGTCACCTCGCTGGAGATCAACGGGATGAACATCCGGGAGACCGCCGACCTGACCATGGCCATGGTGGAGACCGGGGAGGTCATCAAGTTCGACCGCTCCCCGGTGTTCGACTTCCACTCCATCGGCGGGTGCCCGGGGAACAAGATCACGCTCATCGTCGTCCCCATCGTGGCCGCGGCCGGCCTGCTGCTGCCCAAGACCTCGTCCCGGGCGATCTCGTCGGCGGCGGGCACCGCGGACATCGTGGAGGTGTTCGCCAACGTCGACCTCGACGCCAACCGGCTGCGCTCCATCGCCGAGACCACCGGCGGGGCGCTGGCCTGGGGAGGCTCGATGAACCTCGCCCCGGCCGACGACGTCATCATCCGGGTGGAGTACCCGCTGGGCATCGACCCCCACGCTCAACTGCTGGCGTCGGTCATGAGCAAGAAGAAGGCGGTGGGCGCGGACTTCCTGGCCATCGACATCCCGGTGGGTGCCGGCACCAAGGTGCCGACCATGGAGAAGGCCCAGGCCTTCGCCAAGGACTTCGTCGAGCTGGGCGAGCGCCTCGGCATCCACGTCGAGGCGGCCATCACCTACGGCGACCAGCCAGTGGGTCGGGCCATCGGACCGGCCCTGGAGGCGAGGGAGGCCATCCGCATCCTGGAGGGCGATCCTCATCCCAGCAGCGTCATCGAGAAGGCCGCCGGCATGGCCGGGATGATCCTGGAGATGGGAGGCATCAAGCGCGGGGAGGCCAAGGCGCGGGAGATCCTCGCGTCCGGCAAGGCCCTGGATAAGTTCCGGGAGATCGTGGCCGCACAGGGCGGCGACCCCAACATCCGCTCCGAGGACATCAAGGTCGGGGAGTTCACCTACGACGTGGTGTCGAAGATGTGCGGGTACGTGAACGCCATCCGCAACAAGCAGCTGGTGCAGCTGGCCCGCGCCGCCGGGGCCCCGAAGGACAAGGGGGCGGGCATCCTGCTGCACAAGAAGCGCGGAAACCGCGTGGGCGAGGGCGAGCCGCTGTTCACCATCTACGCCGACAACCGGGCCAAGCTGGACATGGCCATCGAGCTGTCCCGCAAGCTCGAGCCCATCACGGTGGAGGGCATGATCCTGGCCAAGCTGCCGTACATATCGAAGAGCACGGTCATCGAGAGGTCCTTCTGCCCTGTGCCAGAAGAGCGTCGGGCAGAGTGAGCTCCCCGCGGGCCACCGCCTCGGCCAGCTCCGCGGATATCGTGACCCGCCCGCCGCTCTCGATGCGGCTGAGGCGCTGGATGTCGCGGATCTCCCCGGGCGTGGGCTTGACCGTGGGCGGGAACGGCATGCGGTAGCCAGAGGAGAGAGCGATGGCCACCGCGGCGTCGGCGTCCGGCTCCTCCGTCCGCCGCGTGGTGTGCCGCTCGTCCACCACCTCGATGTCGTCGACCACGTTCCATATGGAGCGGATGACCCGGTCGCGGTTGGTGGGGTCGCCGTGCCCGACCCGGGCGATGAAGCGGTCATGGCCGAAGCACCGCCCGAACCGGTCGACCTCCGCCGCCACCGACTCCGGCGAGCTCACCGTCTCGGCGGAGAGCACGCGACCGTCCCCGATGATGGCCAGTCCCGGCCGGCGGCCAGGGTCGACGCCTGCCACCAGGGTCTTGAAGCTCTCCCGCCCCCGGAGCTTGCTGCGCGCCACCTTGAGGGCGAGGTCCGGGGAGTCCATCGCCACCACCTTGCGGAACCGCACCTTGGGCCTCTCCTCGCGGGTGGTGATGACCACGCCCACGTTGGCAGGCACCTCGGCGCCGGGGTCGAGGGTCACGAACGCTTCCTTCTGGTCCTTGAGCAACCGGACCAGCTCGTAGTAGAACCGGAAGTTGGCGGTCATGACCCCGATGACCTTCATCCGAGGTTTGATGCGGTGCCGAAGGCTTAACTCTTTGCCCTGGCTGGCTCCCCGGACACCCGGTCGACGACCTCGGAGGTCAGCCGGCCCAAGTAGACGTACATGATCGCGCTGAGCAGGGCCGCGGCGGCGATGCCGCCCCACAGCAGGACTGGGGCGGTGTGCAGGCTGTCGTACAGCAGGCCGCCGAACAGCGGCCCGACCGACCACCCGAAGGAGTGGAAGATGCCCGAGACGCCCATGTACCGCCCCCGCTCGTTCTCCGGGCTGATGTTGGCGACGAAGTTGGTGCTCGCCGGCGAGGTGGTGTTCTCCCCCAGGGTGGTGACGATCATCGACACGGCGAGGATCCAGATGTCCGACGCCCACCCCACGATGAAGTAGCCTCCAGCGTACATCAGCGCGCCCGCGGCCAGGACGTGGGACATCCTGAACTGGTTGAGGTAGCGGGCCATGGGGAACTGCAGGAACACCACGATGGCGCCGTTCATGGCGTACAGGTACCCGACCTCGGCGACCGTGATCCCCACGTCATGCTCGGAGAACAGGGCGAAGGTCGACGACATCTGACCCAGGACGATGGCCAGGGGGAGGGAGGCCAGGCAGAACAGCAGGAAGACCTTGTTGCTGGCCACCCTCACGATGTCCCGGGGACGGAATCGGACGAGGTTGGCCTGGTGCGGGGGGTCCGCTACCTTGAAGAAGATGGCCACCGCCACCACCGTGCAGGTGATCGCCGTCAGGAAGAACAGCGAGGGGTAGGAGAACATCGCCAGCAGGCCGCCGATGAGCGGTCCGAGGACCCACCCGATGTTGGCACCGACCCTCAGAAGGCTGTACGCCTCCATCCTCCGGCCGGGGGCCACCACGTCGGCGACCATCGCGTTCGAGGCAGGCTCGAACAGCGAGCCCATGAACGACGAGACCATCAGCAGGCCGGCAATGGCCCGGAGGTCGACCAGCGAGGCGATGGACAGGCCCAAGAGGACGAATATCAGGCCCCGGGAGCCCATGGAGACCCACATCACCGGCCGCCGCCCCAGCCGGTCGGACAGTTCCCCGCCCACCATCTGGCCGACCGCCCCGGCCACCGCACTGCCCAGGAAGATGAGCCCGACCACGGTCATGGGCACCCCCATCTCCTCGTACAGGAAGATGGACAGGAAGGGCATGACGATGGAGAAGCCAGTGGCTGAGATGATCCTCCCGCCGAAAAGGATCCAGAGCCGGCGGTCCAGGCCCTGGAGTGAGGCTGAGCGCCACCGGAACATGAACGGCCGGGAAGCTCCGGGGCGCTATTTCAGCCTTTGCGGTGCTACAAATTGGCAGGGTTCACCGCTTCTTCTTGAACTTGGAGAACAGGCCGTTCTCCTGCTGGGCCTCGATCTCGGCGAGGCGTCTCAGCAGGTCCTTCTGCTCGTTGTTCAGCTTCTCCGGCACCCGCAGCCGGACCCGGACGTACAGGTCGCCCTTGGCGTCGCCGCGGATGGGCATACCGGACCCCTTCAGGCGGAACACCGTGTCGGGCTGGGTCGACGGGGGCACGGTGACCTTGGCGGTGCCGTCGAAGGTCGGGACGTCGAGGCTCCCGCCCAGGGCGGCCATGGGGTAGGTGATGGAGACGTCCATGAGCAGGTCGGCCCCCTGGCGCTTGTACATCTTGTGCTCCTTGACGTGGACCACGACGAACAGGTCGCCGGGCGGCTCGCCCGGCCCTCCGGCCTCGCCGGCCCGGGGGATGCGCAGCCTCATCCCGGTGTCCGCCCCCCTCGGTATCTCGACATCGATCTGGGCGGTGCGTTGGTTCACCCCGCGGCCGTCGCACTCCGGGCACAGCGAGCCCGGGGCCTTGCCGGTGCCGCGGCACTGGGGGCACGGACCGACGGTGACGAACTGGGCGAACCCCCGCGCCTGGGTGCGGCGGACCTGCCCGGCGCCGCCGCAGGCGGGGCAGGCGACGACCTTCCCTCCCTTGGCCCCGGTGCCCTTGCACGGCTCGCACTGCTCGAACTTGGGCACGGTGAGGCGGCGCTTGGTGCCCCGGTACGCCTCCTCCAGGGAGATCTCGACGTCCATCCGCATGTCCCGGCCGCCGGTGCGCTGGCGGCCGCCGAAGAACATGTCGAAGATGTTGCCGAAGCCCCCCATGTCGCCGAAGATGTCCCGGATGTCGCCATAATGGGAGAAGTCGCTCCAGTTGAAGTTGCCGTTCTGGAACTGCGACGATACCCCGGCGTGGCCGTACTGGTCGTAGAGCTTGCGCTTGTTCTCGTCGGCCAGCACCTCATAGGCCTCGGACACCTCCTTGAACCGCTCCTCCGCCACCTTGGGATCTTCCTTGGTGACGTCGGGGTGGTACTGCATGGCTAGCTTGCGGTACGCTTTCTTAATGTCCTCGGGGGAGGCGCCCCGCGCCACCCCCAGGACCTCGTAGTAGTCGCGTTTGTCCATGGGCTAGTCCTTCAGTCCACGATGTGGTAGTCGGCGTCGGTGAAGTCGCCCTTGTCCCCCTGGCCCGCGGCGGCCTCACCGGCGGCCTGCTGTCCTCCCTGGGGAGGGGCCTGCTGGGCCGCGGCGGCCTGGTAGATGCGGGTGGAGACGGCGGACATCGCCTTCATGAGCTCGTCGAGCTTGGCCTTGATGGCGGCGGCGTCATCGCCCTTCATGGCCTCGCGGAGGGCCTCGGCGGCCTTGGTGACCTGCTCCCGCTCCTCCGCCGTCACCTTGTCCCCCAGCTCTCCCAGCGTCTTCTCCGACGTGTAGAGCAGGGTGTCGGCCTGGTTGAGCAGCTCGACCTTCTCCCGCTTCTTCTTGTCCTCGGCGGAGAACTGCTCGGCCTGCTTGACCATCTTCTCGATCTCCTCCTTGGACAGCTTGCTGGAGGCGGTGATGGTAATCTTCGTCTCCTTGCCGGTGCCGAGGTCCTTGGCCGAGACGTTCATGATGCCGTTGGCGTCGATGTCGAAGGTGACCTCGATCTGCGGGACCCCTCTCGGCGCGGGCGGGATGCCGGTCAGCTGGAAGCGGCCCAGCGACACGTTGTCGGCGGCCATCTCCCGCTCCCCCTGCAGCACGTGGACCTCCACGCTGGTCTGATAGTCAGCGGCGGTGGAGAACACCTGGCTCTTGCGCGTCGGGATGGTGGTGTTGCGCTCGATGAGCTTGGTGGCCACGCCGCCGAGGGTCTCGATGCTCAGCGACAGCGGCGTCACGTCGAGGAGGAGGATGTCCTTGACCTCGCCGGCGAGCACCGCGCCCTGGATGGCCGCGCCCATGGACACGCACTCCATGGGATCGATGCCGCGCTGGACCTTCTTGCCCACCACCGACTCTACGAACCGCTGCACGATGGGCATGCGGGTCGGGCCGCCCACCAGGATGATGCTGTCCACATTGTCGGCGGTCAGGTTGGCGTCGCGGAGGGCGTTCTGGATCGGTCCCCGGCACCGCTCCACCGTGGGGTTGACGAGCTCCTCCAGCTTGGCCCGGGTGATGGCCATGGTGAGGTGCTTCGGCCCGCTCTGGTCGGCGGTGATGAACGGCAGGTTGATCTCAGTGTTCATGGTGGAGGAGAGCTCGATCTTCGCCTTCTCCGACGCCTCCCGGACCCGCCACATGGCCATCTTGTCCGCGGTCAGGTCGATGCCGGTGTCCTTCTTGAACTGCCCGACCACGTAGTTGACGATGGCCTGGTCCATGTCGGTGCCGCCCAGCTGGGTGTCGCCCGAGGTGGAGAGCACCTCGAACACCCCGTCCGAGAACTCCATGATCGTCACGTCCAGCGTCCCGCCTCCCAGGTCGAAGACCATGATCTTCTGCGGCTTCCCCTGGTTGTCGAGGCCGTAGGCGAGCGCCGCGGCGGTGGGCTCGTTGATGATGCGCACCACCTCCAGGCCGGCGATGGCCCCGGCGTCCTTGGTGGCCTGCCGCTGGTTGTCGTTGAAGTACGCTGGAACGGTGATCACGGCCTTGGTGACGTTGTCACCCAGGAAGGCCTCGGCGTCCCGCTTGATCTTCTGCAGGATGAACGCCGACACCTGCTGCGGGGTGTACTCCTTGCCGTGGACGTTGAACTTGTAGTCGGTGCCCATCTTGCGCTTGGCCGCGGCGATGGTGCCCTCCGGGTTCGTCACCGCCTGGCGCCGGGCCGGCTCTCCGACCAGGAGCTCGCCCTCCTTGGTCATGGCGACATAGGACGGGAAGGCCTTCCCGCCCAGGCTGGTACCCTCCGCGCTGGGGATGATGGTCGGCCGGCCGCCTTCCATGACCGCCGCGGCGGAGTTGCTCGTGCCCAGGTCTATTCCGATGATCTTAGCCATTGTTCTCACTGCTCCTTGCTACTTTGACCTTCGATGTCCTCAGCACCTTGGTGCCGAGGTAGAAGCCTTTCTGGTAAACCTCTAGGATCTTGCCGTCCTCCCCCTCGCCCGTGGCCAGGGCCTCGTGGCAGGTGGGATCGAACCGTCCGTCCGCGGGGATCTCGCGGACCCCGTTGGCCTGGAGGAAGGCGGCCAGGTTAGCGTGAATCTTGGACACCCCGGCGCGCAGCTCCTCGTGCGTGCAGTCGGCGTCGAGGGCGCGCTGGAGGTCGTCGTGGATGGTGAGGATGTCGACGAGCAGGCGCTCGTTGGCGCAGCGCAGCAGCTCCTCCCGCTCCCTCGCCGTCCTCTTCTTGAAGTTCTCGAACTCGGCCTGGACCCGGCGGGCGGTGTCGAGGTAGTCCTGGGCCAATGCCTTCTGCTTGGCCAGCTCCGCGCTCTCCGCCTCCAGCCGCGCCTTCAGGGAGTCCTCTTCGGGAAGGTCGCGAGCCTCCCCGCTGTCTACTGCGCTCTTATCGTCGTCCATTGCGGCACCTCGGTCCAGCGATGGTGAACATGCTCGATGCAGAAACGTTAAAGGGGTTAGGAAGGGGGTTCGACCCCCCTTGTGGTTTAGTCCTCGTCGCCGCCCATGTCAGGCGCGCCGCCCGGGCCGCCCTGGCCGGGGCCCATGGACCTCGCCGCGATGACGTCGTCGATGCGGAGGATCATGATAGCCGCATCGGTGGCGGAGTTGATGGCCTGCCGTCCGACCCGGATGGGCTCGATGACGTTCTCGGCCTTCATGTCCACGATCTTGCCGGTGTAGACGTTCAGGCCGGCGTTGACCTTGCCGTCCTTGTGGGCCTTCCTCATGTTGATGAGGACGTCGATCGGGTCCAGGCCAGCGTTCTCAGCCAGAGCGGTGGGGATGACCTCCATGGCGCTGGCGTAGGCGTCGATGGCGATCTGCTCGCGGCCGCCGACGGACGCGGCGTACTCGCGGAGGCGCAGGGCGATCTCGGCCGCGGTGGAGCCGCCGCCGGTGACCATCTTGCCGTCCTCGATGGCCACGGCCACCACGGACATGGCGTCGTCGAGGGAGCGCTCGACCTCGTCGATGACGTGCTCGGTGCCGCCCCGCAGCATGAGGGAAACCGCCTTGGGGTTCTTGCAGCCGGTGACGAAGGTCATCTCGTCCTCGCCGATCTTGCGGACCTCGACCAGGGCGGCGCAGCCCAGCTCGTCAGCGGAAAGCTCCTCGAGCTTGGTGACCACGGTGGCGCCGGTGGCCTTGGCCAGCTTCTCCATGTCGGACTTCTTGACCCGGCGGAGGGCGCAGATCTTCTCCTTGGAGAGGAAGTGCTGGGCCAGGTCGTCGATGCCCTTCTGCACGAACACCACGTTGGCGCCGGACTCCTTGATGGTGGCGACCATCTTCCGCAGCATGTTCTCCTCCTCGGCGAGGAAGGCGGCCATCTGGGAGGGGTCGGTGATCTCGATCTTGGCGTCGATCTCGGTCTTCTGGACCTCGATGGCGGCGTCGAGCAGGGCGATCTTAGCGTTCTCGATCTTCTTGGGCATGGCAGGGTGGACCGGCTCCTTGTCGATGATGATGCCCTGGATGAACTGGGTGTCGTCCATGGAGCCGCCGGTCTTCTTCACGACCTGGATGTTGTCGGTGTCGACGTTCCACTTGCCGCCGTCATTCTCGGCGACGGCGGTGACGGCCTTCACCGACAGGTCGGCCAGGCCCTCGCGGGAGCCGCTGACGGACTTGGAGATCATGGCGGTCCCGGCGATCTTCTTCAGGGTGTCGACGTCGTTCACGTCGACCTTGGCGGCCACGGCGTCCAGGACCTCCTGGGCCTTGGTCGCGGCGAGCCTGTACCCGCCAGCGATGATAGTGGGGTGAATGTTGGAGTCGATGAGGTCGACGGCCTTCTTGAGCAGCTCACCGGCCAGGATCACCGAGGTGGTGGTGCCGTCACCGGCCTGCTCGTCCTGGGTCTTGGCGACCTCTACCAGCATCTTGGCGGCAGGGTGGTCCACGTCGATCTCCTTGAGGATGGTCACGCCATCGTTGGTGATGACGACGTCCCCCAAGCTGTCCACGAGCATCTTGTCCATTCCGCGGGGTCCAAGGGTGCTGCGGACGGCGTCAGCGATGGCCCGAGCGGCCTGGATGTTGTTGTACTGCGCGTCCTTGCCCTTGTCCCTCTTGGTACCCTCCTTGAGGATGAGTATAGGCGTGTTTCCCATTCCCATGCGTTTACCTCCAATGTCAGATCGTAACCAAGCTAGTGGTTTTCTAGCTAAGCCTGCGATGAATGTTTGTTCTTCTATATAATGTTAGTGTGTGCGGCCCGCCCGTCCAAGGATTCTCTGGTGGTGAAAAATAATGCTGGATTGGGCGGGCCGACGCGGCGGGCGCTCGCGACGCCCGGCGAGACCCCCGGGGCGGGTGTAGATTGAAATAGGGCGACGGGCGTTCGGTGGTCGGACATGGGAGAGCTGGAGACCTGTATAGCGGTGCTGTACAAGCGCAAGGGCAAGAACGTCCTCACCGAGGCGGAGTTCCAGTTCGCCGTCTCCCTCGACTTCCGGTGGTTCACCCCCCAGGAGGCGCAGAGGCTGATGGACCTGGCCATCAAGCGCGGCCTGCTGCAGCGCACCGACACCTACCTCAGGCCGACCTTCGACTACAAGGACGTCGAGGCGCCGCTGTCCTTCCGGCCGAGCAAGGAGGTGCTGGCCGGGGAGAAGGACGACCTCACGGTGTTCGCCCAGCTGGTCCAGCTCATCACCACCAAGGGCGGGCTGAAGAAGCGCGAGGCGGTCGCCCGGATCAACAAGGCCCAGGAGCGCCTCGGCGTGGACGTCGAGGTCTCTGCCCTCATGGTCGCCCGGGACCTCGGCCTGGACGTCACGGACTACTACGAGCCGGTCCGGCGCGAAGTGCTCTCCCGGTGATCACTTCTTCTTGATGAGGTCCCCCAGGGTGAGGACCTTGCCGCTGCTCCCCGAGCTCTCCGGCCGCACCAGGGCGACCTTCTCGGTGAGCTTGATGTTGAGCTCCCGCTCCAGTTTCTTGATCAGCTGGTCGTTGGGCCGCATCGTGCCGTTCTCCAGCTTGGCGATGACGCTGCTCTTCTCGTTGAGCTTGGCCGCCAGGACCTCCTGCTTCCAGTCCCGGGCCATCCTCGCCTCCCGGATGACCTTGGGGTAATCGGGCACGAGGTCCACCGTCGTCTCGTCCTGGTACACGTCCCGGCTGCGCATCCTCCGTTCCCGCGCCTGCAGCCTCTCCGCTACCACCGCCCGCGAGGGAGCGGCCGCCCCTCCCTTCTTGGCCTTGCTCTTGCCCTCGGAGCTCTCGCCGAACCGGGAGCACTCCTTGCACACCTTCAGCTGGGCCCCCTCCAGGAAAATGGTCCGACAGAACTCGGACTCCTTGCCGCACATCTCACAGATCATTTCTCGTCACCAGACCATCCCTGTCCCATGATTTAAGGGCAACGGCACGCCGTTCGCTCCCTCCCCTGCGAACCGGGACCGCAGAAATATAAAGGCATAGATACTCTATATGACGTCGGGAAAGGAAGAGCGGGGACACCGGCGCGAGAGCGTCTGGGTGAACTGGTCGTTAGGGCTCCAGCGAACTGGAGCTACGAAACGGTCTTATAGCTCAGCTCTTAATGTAAGCGTCGCCGAGGTGAGACATTGAAAGAACCCCAGTTAGAAGAGCTCGTGTCCGACATGAAGGACAAGATCGAGGTCCTGGAGAGGCGGAACGGAGAGCTCCTCGAAGAGATAAGGAGGGTCGAGGGGGAGAAGCGTTACGTCGAGAGCGAGCTCTTCCGCTTGCAGAAGGAGCTCAAGCGCATGCGGGCGGAGATGGAGCGGCTGAAGTCCCCTCCGCTGATCATCGGCGCCATCAAGGATGTCCTGGCCGACGGCCGGGTCATCGTCAAGTCCTCGACCGGCCCTGACTTCATCGTGTCCACCTCGGAATACGTGCCCATGGAGGACCTCATCGTCGGCGCGCGAGTGGCGCTGAACAAGCAGACCCTCGCGGTCATGGGCGTGCTGCCGCCGTCGCTCGACCCCATCGTCATCGGGGCCGAGATCATCGACAAGCCAGCGATCTCCTACGAGATGATCGGGGGCCTGGACGAGCAGATCCTGGAGGTCCGCGAGGCCGTGGAGGACCCGCTGCTCAAGCCCGACCTCTACAAGAAGGTGGGCATCGAGCCGCCCAAGGGTGTGCTCCTGGTCGGCCCGCCTGGAACGGGGAAGACCCTGCTGGCCAAGGCGGTGGCGCACCAGACCAACGCCACCTTCATCCGCTTCGTCGGCTCCGAGCTGGTGCAGAAGTACATCGGCGAGGGTGCCCGGCTGGTGCGGGAGCTGTTCGAGCTGGCCAAGGAGAAGGCCCCCAGCATCGTGTTCATCGACGAGCTCGACTCCATCGGGGCCAAGCGGCTGGAGGTCGCCACCTCCGGCGACCGGGAGGTCCAGCGGACCCTCATGCAGCTGCTCTCCGAGCTGGACGGGTTCAACCCCATCGGCGAGGTCAAGATCATCGGCGCGACCAACCGCCCGGACATCCTGGACGATGCCCTGCTGCGCCCTGGCCGGTTCGACCGGATCATCGAGGTCCCGGTGCCCGGCTACGAGGGCCGGCTGGAGATCTTCAAGATCCATGTCCAGAAGATGAACATCGACGATGACATCTCGCTGCCCGAGCTGGCCCTCAAGGCGGAGAACGCCACCGGGGCCGACATCAAGGCCATATGCACCGAGGCCGGGATGTTCGCCATCCGCGACAACCGCGACCGGGTCAGCATGCTCGACTTCGAGCGGGCGATCGTCAAGGTCCTGGACAGCGAGGCCAACAAGATCGTCGAGAGCGGCGTGATGTTCGCCTAAACGCCTTCAAATCCATATTTTTCTATTTATCTTTTAATATAATCAAAATCAGGAAATGTAATCAAAGTCTGATTTTATACCCTCATCATTTATATATGGCTAGCGACGCTCCCAACCGCGATGAGCGTGCCGGAAGTGCATAAGGTGATGGTCGACGAGGCCTCTGCCCGCATCCTCCTGGCCACGCTATGGCAGCCCCTCACCCCGCTGCAGGTCGTCCGCTGCACCGGATTGCCGGTGGCGACGGTGTTCCGCCGGATCAGGCAGCTGGAGAGGATGGGGCTGCTGCGCGCCGAGCTCCGGCTGGTGGACGTTCGGGGGAACGATGCCGTGGCGTTCCGCTGCGCTCTCCGCGACGGCTGCATCCTGGCCGAGGACGGCAAGCTGAAGGTCCGGTTCCCCATGGTGGCGGTCGAAGCCCCGACGGGCCGGCCGCACTAGTCCCGCCCCAGGTCCTCGCCGCCCTCGAAGTACATCTGCACCGCGGTGTAGAGGTCCTCCATGCCGGTGCCCTCCTCGGCCGACACCGGGGTCAGCTCCTTGTACATGCCCACGTTCTCCATGGCCTTGAACAGCTCGATGCTCATGAGCGACTGCGCGCTGATGGTGCTCTCGGTGAGCGCATTGTACAGCGCGTAGGGATCTCGGGACCATTGCAGCATCGTCTCCAGCTCCTCCTCCTTGAGCAGGTCGGCCTTGGAGAGGACGTTGAGGATCGGCAGGTCGTAGCGGAACTGGGTGATGGCGCACAGCATGAGGTCGGAGGTGAACCCGTTGGGCGACTTGGCCAGCGTCGGGTCGGAGAGGAACACGAGGAAGCCGTCCTCCTTCCCCAGCTCCTCGATGATGGCGGTGCTGGACTGCCGGAACGCGAACAGCTCCATCTGCCCCGGGGTGTCGATGAGCACGTAGTCGGTGCGGAACTTCTTGATGACCTGGGTCCACTCCTTGTTGTTGAGGGCCATGAGGTCGGAGGCCACTATCTGGGCCCCGTTGGGGCCCAGGGAGTAGTCCCTCATGACCTCGTCGAGGTGGACCCAGTCCCGGATGTCCACGTCCGGCTGGTAGGGGACGAAGTCGGCCCCGGGGTCGAGGTTGACCAGGACGGAGTCGATGCTCTGGATGTCCAGCCACTCTTTGAACGCCTGGACCAGGGTGCTCTTGCCGCTCCCCGCCGTGCCGATGAAGTAGAGGTATCTCATGGTTCTCCCAGTGGACGATGGGAGCATGGAGCGGGGACAAATAGGTTTGGGAGCGCGACGATTAATAACGCCGGGCTCGAACAACCCCATCATGGAGTTTAACGAGCAGGGCCTGTGCGACCTGACGAGCTTCCCGCTCCTCGCGGCGCTGGCGGGCCGCCGGGCCCGGCGCTTTGCCCTCGGGGGGTCCATCCCCGCCGGGGAGCTGGCGTACACCTCGAAGAGCGAACCGATGCCGCTGACCGCGCTGGAGCGGGGCATCGTGCTGGCCGCCGTCTCCGGCACCACCGGCTGGCACTACGCCATCCCGTACAACGCCCGCTACGCCCCCGACCTCCCCAACTACTCGGGCTCGGCCTGGGGGCGGACCTTCCCGTCGGCCGCGGGCTTCCACACCAGCGAGGTCTTCTTCACCGACGACGGCGGGACCTTCTTCCTCCCGGGCCGGGACGGCCCCGGAGATGGGGCGCTGGTCCCTGAGCTGACCAAGTACCTGGAGGAGCAGGAAGGCCGTATGGTGCGGCTGTCTGACCGCCGGCTGAACCTCCCGCCCCGCGACGAGCACGTGGAGTCACACAACCACTGGTGCGTCAACCGCCCGGGCAGCCTGCTGGTCATCCCGGTGGCCGACGCCGCCCAGCACATGCTGCTGTTGCTCTGCTACCTCGTCCAGAACGGGTTCGGGATCATGGACGACATCCACGGTCAAGAGATCCCAGGCCTGGAGAGGTTCCATGACCTGGTGGAGCCAGGCAAGGTGTACCCGCTGTCCTTCCTGGAGCAGCAGGTGGTGGGGGAGTGCTCGGCCGAGGTGTCCACCGCCTGCTACGCCGGCATGCTGGTGCTGCAGGCCATGGGCCTGGGAGGATGGATGTTCGACGGCCTCAACCCGCTCAGCGTGCTGGGGGCCAGCGGCGACCCCGAGGTGCCGGGGCTGGGGTTCCGTTACGATACCGACGAGAGGTGGCCGGTCCCCAATCCCACCGGCCTCCCCGGAGTGTTCGAAGGGCACGCCCCTCCCCACTACCCGGACATGAGGGCGGCGACCGAGCACGTGGTGGAGCGCAAGTTCGGTCCCGGCGGTCCCTTCCACCGGTCGACGCCCGGGACGTGGAGCGACAGCGCGCGGGTGCGGGGATCGGCGCGACGCCATGACGAGAGGTTCATCGCCTGCGTGAGCACCATGGCCCAGTACGTCCTGGACCGCTTTGGCCGGTTCCCCGCCACCGTGCCCACGGTGTGGACGCAGCTGTACCTGCAAGCGCACCACCTGGACCTGGAGTTCTACGACCGGCACTTTCGTCCCGGAGCATACCTGGCCACGCACGCCCAGCACATGGAGCGGTGGCACGGCGGGAGCAAGAGAGTGGAGAAGTAAAGGAGCGGGCTCGGAGGGATATTCGGACGCCAGCGAGCTGGAGCCTTTCGAACCCTCGGCCCATCGGTTAAGAGCCGATTGCTCTACCTAGCTGAGCTACGAGCCCCTTTGTGTAGGGCGGCTAAAGAAAGTGGATATACATAAGCCTTTCGGGCTGGGGGCGACCGTTTCCAGCCCGTGGAATGTCCGCTTGGGGAACGATTATTAGCGAGCAGGGCCCACCTGAGGAGCATGACGCTAGCGAAGGAGATCATGACCGCCGCGCCCGTCACCCTGACCGAGGACATGACGCTGCGGGAGGCCACTACGAGGATGGCCCGCCGCAAGGTGTCCGGCGCCCCGGTCCTCGACAGCAAGGACCGCTTGGTCGGCATCCTGTCCGAGCACGACATCCTGGAGGAGGCGATGCGGAAGGTGGGCTCGGACATGGAGTGCCCCTCGATGTCGTTCCTGGCGCTGCCGTACGAGCGGATGGTGAGGAACGAGGCGGTGTGCCGCCGCTACAAGGAGGTGGGGGACGTCGAGGTCGGCGACGTCATGAACGACGAGGTGGTGACCGTCAACGCCGAGGACACCCTGGAGAAGGCGCTGGAGATCATGATCCGGTTCGAGGTCAACCGCCTCCCGGTGGTGGACAATGATGGCAGACTGGTCGGCATCATCGCCCGCCAGGACATCCTGCTGGCGATATGCCGGGCCATCGAGGGGTGCTCCAGCGAGGTCCAGTACGCCTGAGCTTCGCCGGTCGCCCGGGCCAGCGGCGGTACTTATTTGTAGCCACGGACGTCTGCCGGTCCGGGATGCGCACTGAGCGGGCTTGAGGTCCACGTCCTGGCGAGCGGGAGCGGCGGCAACTGCACCGTGCTCCGCTGCGATGATACGGTCATCATGCTAGACGCGGGGCTGTCCGGTCGGTGCATCACCACGCGGATGGAGCGGGTCGGCGTCGACCCCAAGGAGCTATGTGCCATCCTGCTCACCCACGAGCACTCCGACCACGCCTGCGGGGCGGGGGTCCTCTCTCGTCGATACAAGGTCCCCATCCACGCCAACGAGAACACCCTGGTGTGCTCGAACATCGGCCCGGTGGACCGCACGGCCATCTTCCGGACGCTGCATCCGTTCTCCATCGGTCCGTTCACCGTCCGCCCGCTGCCCATCTCCCACAACGCCGCCGAGCCCAACGCCTTCCACATCACCTGCGAGGGCCGCGGCTTCCTCCTCGCCACCGACCTGGGGAGGGTGAACAACGAGGTCTTCGCCGCCCTCCGGGAGGTCGACATGGCCATGATCGAGGCCAACCACGACCTCGACATGCTCATCCGCGGTCCCTATCCCCCGATGCTCAAGTCCGAGATCCGCTCCGACCGCGGGCACCTCAGCAACCTCGACTGCGCCCGGGCGCTGTGGGCGACCTTCAGCGAGGAGCGGAGGGTGTTCCTGGCCCACCTCAGCGAGAACAACAACACCCCCGAGCTGGCCCGCAAGACGGTGGCCCGGACCCTCGGCTGCAGCACCGACGCGGTGGACTGCCTGAGCGAGCCGGGGGACGTCCGCAGCATCGAGCTCTAGCGGCCAGCCATCTGCACCATCACCGCCTTCTTGCGGGCCACCAAGGCCTTGGCGATGAGCGGGGGCAGGCTGACCAGGTCCTCCTTCTTCAGCTGGTAGTTGCGCCCCGGCCCGGCGAACGCGGGGATGTCCTCCAGCACCCGCAGCACCACGAACTCCTGCGCTGGGGCAGGGGCATTCAGGACGGCGGGGACGGTCGTCGGTACGACCGGAGCGGGCTCGGGCACGGGGACGGGGATCTCCATTGGAATGGAGGCGGCCGCAGGCGGTGCCGCCATGGTCTCGGGCAGAGACCGCACGGCCACCGGCACCTCGACCGGGACGGGGACCACCAGGGGGGCCTCCGCGGCCTCGGGCGTCCGGCCTTCCAGCATGGCGGCGCGGCGCTCCCGCAACAGCGACGACACCCGCTCGAACACCTCCGCCTCCTCGCTGGTCATCCGGGAGGAGTCCACCCGGTTGCCCATGGCGGAGCGCAGCGACATGGCCAGGATCTTCTCCATGCGGAACTCGAACACCTGGCCGGCCTTCTCCTGGAACTTGCTGAGCTGGTTGGCCGCCAGCTTGGCCCGGGTGGAGAACTGGTCCAGCCCGAACTCCCGCTCGCTCTCCCGCATCAGCTCGTCGAGGCACTGGCGAATGGCGGGGTAGAGGTCCTTCCGCACGTCGCTGATGCTCTTGGACCGCTGCTCCCTCCGGTACACCTCGGTGAGGTCATCGTAGGTGAACGGCTCGGCGGGAGGGGCCATGATTGAGGGAATCCAACGTGCTCTATTTGAGGGTATCCCGACCGACGTGCTGGAATGGAATTATGGGTCGGCTGGCATACTACGATTTCTATATCTATGTAAAAGTTAAAGGGGCCGCGGCCTAAAGAATGAGGGGCCGCGGCCGGGGCCCTCACCGCCCTTGCTGAAGCGCGTCGTAGAGCTGTTGGGTGCCCTCGACGGTGTCGACGTTGAGCACCAGCACGCCGTCGGAGTGGTGCACCACGATGTGCAACGGCACGAAGGTGTACGCCGCCAGGGTGTACCGGCCGAGCTCGTCGTTGAGGAACTGCCCGCTCTGCACCCGGGTGCCGCCGAACCCGCCGACGCGGCGGCCGACGTCGAAGTCGTCCCTCAGCTCCACCGAACTGATCTCGTCGAGGGGGATGTCCTTGTTGACGAAGGGGGCTTCGACGTGCAGGCCCTCCTCGTCCAGCGTAGCGCTCACGTCCCCTGTGTCGGCGAAGGCGAACACCACTAGGATGGTGGCGACCACCGCCACGAGCGCACCGAGGGCGATGAGCCTGGTCCGCCGCCGGTCCTTCTCGGTGATCACCGGGGGTGCGGCATCCTTCTTAATGAACCGCTTCCCGGTGTTCATGTAGACGATGGCGCCCATGAGGATAACGAAGCTGGCGATGAGGAGGATGATGAACAGCAGGAAGTCGTCCAGCAGGAACAGGGACTCCATGGCCAGCAGCATGATGATGACCGAGACCACCACCAGCTTGCCGACGAACCGGGCCAGCGCCGGGGCGTCGTACATGTCCCGCACCGCCTTGGGGGAGGTGTTGTAGCCAGCGATGAACATCGCCCCCTTGCCCGTGGCCCACATGTACAGGGCGAGGAAGATGATGGGGACGGTGGAGTAGAGCAGCAGGGCCTGGGACACCACCTCGAAGGCGTCGAACTCGGCGGCTATCATGACCAGGATGAGGGCGGCGGGGACGACGAGTGAGGCGACCACGGCCATCAACAGGATCTTCTTACTTCGGTCCACGGCCCCGAAATACAACTCATGTTCTTGACCGTTTTCCTCACGACGTCAAGGGCAAGCTTTTCATGCCCCGGGCGGGATGGTGGAGCATGGACCTCTCGGCAGCGCTGCGCGACGCGGCAGGCGGCACGGAGATCGACATCATGGTCACCCCGAACGCCAAGGCCCCGGCCATCGGCGAGGTCGACCAGTGGCGGAAGCGCCTGGTGGTCAAGGTGCAGGCGGTGCCCTCGGAGGGGCGGGCCAACCGCGCGGTGCTCGAGCTTTTCGAGACGGTGCTGGGAGAGCGGGCGGAGCTGGTGCGCGGGGCGACCGATCGGCACAAGACCCTCTTCGTCCCGTTGCCCCGGGAGGACGTGCGGAGGAGGCTGGAGGCGCATGCGGGACGCTGAGGAGACCCTCGAGGAGCTCGATCTCCTGCTGGAAGAGCTGCAGGAGCTCGCCCGCGAGCGGGTCATCCTGGTGGAGGGGCGCAAGGACCGGGCCGCGCTGGAGGTGCTGGGAGTCCGGGGCGAGATCGTCCAGGTGCAGGACGCTGGTGGCCTGTTCAGAGTGGCCGAGGACCTGGCCCGCCAGGGCAAGGGCGCGGTCATCCTCACCGACTGGGACCGCAAGGGCGGCCAGCTCGCCGAGCTGCTGCGCAACGCCCTCCGGGCCTGCGCCGTCTCGTACGACGACTCGGTGCGGGCGAGACTGTCCGCGCTGAGCAAGAAGGAGATCAAGGACATCGAGTCGCTGCCGTCGTACATCAGCTACCTGGTGACGCACCGGGGCGAAGTGCGGTAGCATGCCAGGCTCCGACGGGCGGACCGCTCCAGTTAGAATAAATATCCCGGCCGCACTCTAGTGGCCGAGGACCATGGCAGACGAGAGGATGCTTAAGGAGCTGGGGATCGCGAGCGTGGACGAGCTGTTCTCCGACATCCCGCCATCGGTCAGGACCGAGGGCATCCCCCTGCCCCCCGGCCGGTCGGAGATGGAGGTCATCCGCGATGTGCGCGCGATGCTCTCCTCCAACGTCACCGCGGCCGACCACCCCTGCTTCCTGGGCGGCGGGGTGTACAACCGGTTCATCCCTTCGGCGGTGCGGTCCGTCGTCTCCCGCTCCGAGTTCCTCACCTCGTACACGCCGTACCAGGCGGAGATCAGCCAGGGGATGCTGCAGGCCTTGTTCGAGTACCAGAGCTACATCGCCGAGCTGACCGGGATGGAGGCCGTAAACTCGTCGAACTACGATGCCGCCACTGCCCTGGGGGAGGCGGCCACGATGTGCCACCGGGTCAACGAGCGCCGCAAGTTCCTCATCCCCCGGGCCATCAACTGCGAGAAGCGCAGCACGCTGCGCAACTACACCGAGGGGGCGGGGATGGAGATCGTGGAGTACGCCTTCGACCCCCGCACCGGGGAGGCCGACCTGGACGACCTCCGGGCCAAGCTCGACGGCGACGTCTCCGGCGTCTACATCGAGGTGCCGAACTTCCTGGGCATCATGGACCGCCGCGCCACCGAGCTCAAGGCCGAGCTCAAGGACGCTCTCCTGGTGGTGGGCGTCGACCCCATCTCCCTCGGCGTGCTGAAGGCCCCGGCGGACTACGGGGCGGACATCGTCATCGGCGAGGGGCAGTCGCTGGGCTCGCCCATGAACTACGGCGGGCCGCTGCTCGGCCTGTTCGGATGCCGGCAGGAGCTCGTCCGCAAGATGCCGGGGCGGGTCATCGGCATGACCCAGGACCTCGAGGGGAAGCGGGCGTTCTGTATGACCCTGCAGACCAGGGAGCAGCACATCCGACGGTCCAAGGCCACGTCCAACATCTGCACCAACGAGGCGCTCATGGCGGTGGCCGCCGCGGTGTACCTGGCGGTGGTGGGCCGGGACGGGCTGCGGGCGGTGGCGGAGAGCAACATGGCCCACGCCCGCAAGCTCCGGGACGTCCTGGCCGAAGTGAAGGGGGTGGAGTGCCCGGTGCTCGACGCGCCCTTCTTCAACGAGCTGCCGGCCCGCATGCCCATCAAGCCGGAGAAGCTGGCCAAGGTGCTGCTGCGCAAGGGGATCATCGGTGGGCTGCCGCTGGGCCGCCACGTCCCGGAGCTGGGGGACTGCATGCTGTTCGCTGCCACCGAGCTCACGACGGACGAGGACATCGAGCGCCTCGCCAAGGCCCTGGAGGTGGTGGCATGAGCTACCACCAGGCCGATTACGACATGAAGCTCATCTTCGAGCGGAAGGGCCAGACGGACTTCGCGCTCCCTCCGGTGGAGAAGGGCGACATCCCCGAGGAGCTGCTCCGCACCGAGCTCAACATCCCCAACCTCCCAGAGCGGGAGGTGGTGCAGCACTACACCAACCTGTCGCAGATGACCTACGGCGTCGACAACGGCTTCTACCCGCTGGGCAGCTGCACCATGAAGTACAACCCGAAGTACGCCGACCTCCTCGCCTCGCTACCTACCGTCGCCGACGTCCACCCGTTCGTGGACGAGGACGGGGCCCAGGGCTGCCTCCGCCTGATGTACGAGCTGGAGCGCGCCCTGGCGGCCATCGCGGGCATGGACGCCGTCAGCCTCCAACCGGCCGCCGGGGCCCACGGCGAGTTCACCGGAATGCTGCTCATCAAGGCCTACCACGACCGCATCGGGGAGGACCGCACCGAGGTCATCGTGCCTGACGCCGCCCACGGCACCAACCCCGCCTCGGCGGCCATGGCCGGCTACGATGTGGTGGAGATACCGTCCTCGCCCGAGGGCTGCATCGACCTCCAGGCGCTGGAGGCGGCGGTGTCCCCGCGGACCGCGGCGCTCATGCTGACCAACCCCAACACCCTGGGCATCTTCGAGAGCAACATCCTCAAGGTGGCGGAGACGGTGCACGGGGCCGGCGGGCTCCTGTACTACGACGGCGCCAACCTCAACGCCATCATGGGTCACACCAGCCCGGGGGCTATGGACTTCGACGTCGTGCACTTCAACCTCCACAAGACCTTCGCCACCCCGCACGGGGGCGGCGGTCCGGGGGCGGGGCCGGTGGGCGTGAAGTCGTTGCTTGAGCCGTTCCTCCCCAACCCCCGCATCGTGCTGGAGGACGGCGTGTACCGGCTGGAGCACGACCGCCCTCACAGCATCGGCAAGGTCCGCTCCTTCTACGGCAACTTCGCCGTACTGGTCCGCGCGTACGCCTACATCCTGAGGCAGGGCGCGGACGGCCTCAAGGCCGCCTCCGAGAACGCCGTGCTCAATGCCAACTATCTGCGGAAGCGGCTCACGCCGGCGTACGACATGCCGTTCAAGGAGCTGCGAAAGCACGAGTTCGTGCTGTCGGCCAAGCGCCTCAAGGACGAGAAGGGCATCCGGGCGCTGGACATCTCCAAGCGGCTGCTGGACTACGGCACCATGGCGCCGACGATCTACTTCCCCGCCCTGGTGGAGGAAGCGCTGATGATCGAGCCGACGGAGACGGAGAGCCGCGAGACCCTCGATCGCTTCGCCGACATCATGCTGCAGGTGGCCAAGGAAGACCCTCAGCTGGTCAAGGACGCCCCGCTCAACACCGCGGTGCGGCGGGTGGACGAGGTGCGGGCGGCCAAGGACCTCTCCCTCAGCTACCTGGGACTACGACGGAAGCTCACCGGCGGCCTCGCGGGCATGCGGACCGATGGGCAGGCCAAGGCCTGCTCGTGGTGCTCCACCATCCTGGGCGAGGAGAAACGGTAACATGGCCACCGACCTCCCGGCGGAGAGCGTGGCAATGGGCGCGCTGGCCCACCAGGGCCGGTTCTTCGTGTTCGAGGGCATCGACGGGTCGGGCAAGAGCACCGTGGCCCGGCGGATGGCCGAGCGGCTGGAAAGCGAAGGGCGCCCCACGGTGCTGACCGCCGAGCCCACCGACAGCTGGGTCGGGGAGATGGTCCGCCGGGGCAACGAGGAGGCGGCCAGCCCGTTCACCGAGACCCTGCTGTACATCGCCGACCGGGCCGAGCACACCGCCCAGATCGACCGCTGGCTGGCCGACGGCCGCTATGTTGTCTGCGACCGCTACGTCGGCAGCACCCTGGCCTACCAGGGCGTGACGCTGCGCCCCCACCTGGGCGACCGGGCGGTCGCCTGGCTGCGGGAGATCAACGCCCCGTTCACCATCCGTCCTACCATAACCTTCCTCCTGCTCCTCGACCCCGAGGCGGCGATGGAGCGCCTCGGCTCCCGCCCCGGACGGGCGAAGTTCGAGCACCTGGACTTCCTGCGGAAGGTCGACGCGGAGTACCGCCAGCTGGCGAGGGGGGACCGCAGCTACATCGTCATCGACGCCTCCCTGCCCCTGGACGAGGTGGCGGCGACGGTGTGGGGCCTGATGAGCCGATACTGACCGGCCGCATAAGGTTAAGAACCGGAGGGGGAATCCGCTGTCATGCACCCCTCGGAGGGCATACGCTCGGCCAAGAGCACTGCGCTGCAGGGCAAGCGCATCGTGCTGGGCATCACCGGCAGCATCGCCGCGGTGGAGTGCTTCGAGCTCGCCCGGGAGCTCATCCGCCACGGGGCGGAGGTCCGTGCCGTGCTGTCCCCGGAGGCCCGGAAGCTGGTCACCCCGGACGCCATGTGGTTCGCCACCGGCCACGAGGCCATCGTCGAGCTGGATGGGCGGACCCAGCACGTCGACCTGCTGGGCGGCTACGAGGACCACGCGGACCTCCTGCTGGTGGCGCCGTGCACCGCCAACACCCTCTCCAAGATGGCCCTGGGCATCGACGACACGCCGGTCACGACCATGGCCACGGTGGCCATCGGCGGCAGGATACCGGTCCTGGTCGCTCCGGCCATGCACCTGGCGATGTACGAGCATCCCGCGGTGCAGCGCAACATGGCCGCGCTGCGGGAAATGGGGGTCGAGCTGGTCGGTCCGACCATCGTGGGCAAGAAGGCCCGCGTAGCCTCGGTCGGTGAGATCGTCGAGGCGGTCCTCCGCCGCCTGGGCCCTGGAGACCTGCGCGGGACCCGCGTCCTGGTCATCGGCGGCGCATCGGAGGAGCCGATCGATGCGGTGAGGGTGGTCACCAACCGCTCCACCGGGGAGACGGCGGTGCGGCTGGCCGAGGCCGCATACCGCCGGGGGGCGGAGGTCGAGCTGTGGGCCGGGCGGACATCCGTGCCGGTGCCGGCGCACCTCAAGCTGCGCCGCTTCCGCACCGTCGGCGACCTGCTGGCCATGGCCGCGGAGGTCGACCACGACGCGGTCCTGGTCCCTGCCGCCCTCTCCGACTACGCCCCCCGGCCGGCGGAGGGAAAGATCCCTTCCGGCCACGCGGGCCTCGACCTCCACTTGGACCCTTTGCCCAAGGTGCTGCCGGCCCTCCGCCCCAGGGCCCGGGTGCTGGTGGGGTTCAAGGCCGAGACCGGGGTGCCGGGGGACGAGCTGATAAAGCGGGCCCGCTCCCGGCTGGACGAGCACCGCCTGGACCTCATCGTGGCCAACGACCTCGCCGACGTCCGGGAGGGCGCCACCGCGGCCTCCCTGGTCTCGGCGGATGGCGTGGGACGCTACGAGGGGACCAAGGCCGGCCTGGCCGACCGGGTGCTGGACGAGGTGCTCAAGCGCCTATGAGGGCGACGGCGTTCTGCCCCGGGCACATCACCGGGCTGTTCTTCCCCTGCCCTCGACCGGAGCCCCTGGCCTCGGGCTCCCGGGGAGCGGGGATGTGCGTGGACCTCGGGGCGACCAGCACGGTGACGCTGGCCGACGCCGAGGAGGGCGTGCGCATCTCCATCAACGGTCGGGCGGGGGCGGCGCCGGTCACCCGGACCGCGGTGCTCGAACTCCTGCCGCCCGGCCAGGGGGCGGTGGTCGATACCGTCCTCGACCTGCCGATGGGCAGCGGCTTCGGCATGAGCGCGGCCGGCGCCCTCTCCGCCGCGGTGGCCCTGGCCGACATACTTGGGGTGCCTCGTCAGCGGGCGTTCGAGGCCGCGCACCGCGCCGAGCTGGCCAACCACAGCGGGCTGGGCGACGTCGCCGGCCTGGCGGCCGGGGGGGTTGAGATCAGGGTGCGAGAAGGGCTCCCGCCCCACGGGGAGGTCGCCCGGCTGGCCGACCGGCTCGACCTGGTGGCCGGGGTGGTCGGGCCGCGCATGCACACCGCCGAGGTGCTGGCGGCCGCCGGCTCGCGGCTGGAGGAGGTCGGGCGGGAGTGCCACCGCCGCCTTCTCGCCTCCCCGACCGTGGACGAGTACCTGCGGCTGTGCCGCGGCTTCGCCGAGCGCAGCGGGCTCATCACCCCGCCGGTGCGTCAGGCGCTCGACGCGCTGGACGGCCTCGGTCCCTGCTCCATGGTCATGCTCGGCAACACCGTGTTCGCGGTCGGCGCGCTGGACGAGCAGGAGGCGGTGCTGAAGGGCATCGGCCCGACCTACCGGCTGGGCCTGGACGTCGAGGGGCCGAGGATCATTCGTAGAGAGTGAAGAGCTTGTCGTCCCCGCCCACGTCGAACAGGCCGATGCGGGCCCCGCAGTCCAGCCAGCCGTGGGCGTAGTTGACGGAGGCGAAGGCGTTGACCAGGTCGCCCTGCTCCCGGAAGTGCAGCGCGTCCTGATAGTAGGAGGTGGCCATGTTGAGGAAGTCCTCGGCCAGGCGGCGGTAGAACGACCGCTCCGGCGCGGCGATGACCAGCTTGTCCAGCGCCCGCCGGGTGGTGTCGAGGTACTTGAGCACCTTCTCCTCGGTGATGACCTGCTTCATGTCTCCTCGTCGTCCAGCTCGAGCTCCAGCTCGGCCTCGTTCTCGTCCTCGTCGGCCTCGTCCCCGGAGATGATCTGCACGCTCTCCCCGCCGTGCCGGCTCTCCCGCGGCCGCACCTCGACGAACAGGGGCATCTGGATGTTCCCGCCGACCACCAGGGCCACCCCGATGGGCAGCCGCTGGATCTCCTCGGCCATGCCCGCGGTGAGGCCCTCGACCGACGCGGTGATGGCCTTGAGGTCGTTGGGGTTGGTCACCTTGAGGATCATCTGGGTGTTGCACTGCGAGAGGACGCTCTTGTCGATCTTGGCCGCCCGCTGGCTGATGATCGTCAGCCCCAGGCCGAACTTGCGGCCCTCCGCGGCGATGGTGCGGAAGATCTTCGACGAGGCGGCGGTGCCCACCTGCGGGCAGTAGTTGTGCGCCTCCTCGACCACGAGCATCATCGGCGGCACCTTGCCCAGCTTGCGCAGCTCGAACAGCGCGGTGCCGATGCGATTGACGATGAGCTCGGCGATGTCCGGGGGAGTGCCCTTGAGGTTGATGATGGTCATCTTGCCCTTGACCACCAGCTCGTCGATCATGGTGCCCGAGGGGGCGAAGATCTTGATCTCGTCGAGGTACTCCAGCTCGTTGATGAGGGCGGCGTTGTTGCCCTCCTCGTCGGCCTCCAGCACCCGGATGACGTCCCGCAGCGAGTAGTCGGGCTTGACCCCCTTTATCATGTCCACGGCCTTGCGCAGGGGATTGAGGTACGCCTTCCCGTTCTTGATGTTGGTCAGGCCCAGCAGCTCGCGGGGCTCGATGTTGGCCAGGGTGAACTTCAGCGGGCGGGCCAGAGGGTTCGCGGATGTATCGGTGGCGAACTCGATGATGCGGTCCTCGAACCCCCGGGGCTCGATGCCGAAGTCCCGGCCGGCTGAAGGTAGGGAACCGGCCTCGCGCATGGAGCCGTACTCGCCGTGGGGATCGATGACCATGATGGTGACGCGGTGCTTCATCAGCTCCTCGATGAGGTCCCCGCACAGGAACGACTTGCCCCCGCCGGTCTTGGCCAGGATGCTGACGTGCTTCTGGACCATGGAGTTGATGTCCACCTCGACCCGGATGTCGTGGCCGAACAGCATGCCGATGAACGCCCCAGTGGGGGTGTTCTCCTTGAGCCCGATGACCTTCTTGATGAGCTCGTCCTTGGCCTTGAACACCGACTGCCCGGCCTTGAACGGGGTGCGGGGCACCTGGAGCAGACCGCGGTCGTCGCGGTAGCCGATGATGTTGACCAGCGCGGTCACCTTCTCCTCGATGGCCACCTCCGCCCCCTGGGAGATCATCTTGGCCCGCTCCAGGGAGAGGTCGGTCTTGCGCTCCATGTCCGATACTTGACCGAGCACCCACCCCGCCTGCTCGTGCTCCACCTGGACGTACTCCATCTTCTCCAGCGGTCCGGTCACCCCGACGTTGAAGGAGGTGGTGCCTACGTTGCCGTAGATGATCCCCAGGGGGGCCTCCGGCGCGGGCAGGGCAAGAGGCATCTCGATGACCAGCGGTGGCGCGTCGGCCGCGGGCGTCTCCGGGGCCGGCGACTCACCAGGGGCGGTGGCGGCCGCCTCGGTTTCCATGTGCATCCCGCCAAGGTAATGTGGGCCGGACTAATTAAATTTCGGTGCGGGGAAAAGAAAAGGCCGCCTGGGCACCCTACTCGGCGGAGCGCCGGCGGACGAACACCCCGCCGGGGCCCTTGCCGGTGCGGACGACCTCGAACTGGTCGGCGAGGTCCTGCTCGAACACGTTGACCAGCCGGTCCCGGCCCATCCGCTGGAGGTAAGCGGGGTCCTCCTTGCTCAGCCTGGCCCCGATGGTGCCCAGATGGGCCCGGCCGTCCGGCTTGACCACCGCGTCGATGAGGACGGAGAGCCTCTCCACGTCCTCGGCGGTGATCCCCTTGGCCTTCCGCCTGCCCGCCCGGGCCTTCTTGGCCCCCCTCTTGGTCCCGTTCTTCTTCGCCGTTCCAACGTCCACGAACACGTCGCAGGCGGGACCGAACGGGCATTCCGGCCCCTCGCCGATGCCCACCACGAACTTGGCGTCCTCCTGCACCCGGCGCACCAGGCCGGTGTAGTCGCGGTCGCGGGAGGCGATGACGAAGCCCTTGACGATGCCGTCGCGGAGGATGTCCATGGCGTCGATGATGAGGGCGCCCTCGGGGGCCGACCGGCCGGGGACGCAGGGGAGGGACGCGCACGGCGTGACCCCGTGCTCGACCAACCGCCCGTTCCAGGCCTGCAGCTCGTCGGGACTGCCGTACAACCGGCGGATCACCGCCCGGCCATGCTTGGACGCCGCCTTGATCGTCGCCTGGAGGCTGTCGGGGGTCATGCTCTCGCCGTCGATGAGGAGCGCGATAGGTACGTCGGTTTCGGGCTTCATAAGGTCCCTCCCAAGGAGGATAATCTGCTAATTATTGAATCATTCCTTATAATAAGTTGCCGCCGGCAAAAATAGCTTTAAGAACATCGCACCAATCACCCAGACATGATCGTCATCGGCGGTACCTCCTCCCGCGCGCTCGCACAGGATCTCGCCCAGGAGCTGGGCACGAAGTTCGTCCAGGCCATCGTGACCCGGTTCCCGGACGGGGAGTGCTACGTGCGCATCGAGGAGGAGAACCTCGACGACGAAGTGGTCATCGTCCAGAACACCCACCCCGACACCAACCTGGTGGAGATGCTGCTCATCCAGGACGCCGCCCGTGGGATGGGAGTGAAGAAGATCACCGCGGTGGTGCCGTACTTCGGCTACGCCCGCCAGGACGAGCGGTTCAAGAAGGGCGAGGCGCTCAGCGCCAAGGTCATGATCAAGGCGATGGAGCTCAACGCCGACCGGCTGATGGCGGTCGACCTCCACAAGCCCATCATCCTCGACTGGTTCAAGGGCGAGACCAAGGACGTCCACGCCGCGCCGTGCATCGGGAAGTTCTTCGAGGGCCACGGGGTCGACCTGGTGCTGGCGCCGGACGAGGGAGCGCTGCAGCGGGCCCAGGAGGTCGCTCGGGTCATCGGGGCCGATTTCGACTACCTCGAGAAGACCCGGCTGTCCGGCGAGGTGGTGCGCATGGCGCCCAAGAACGTCGATGCCCAGAACCGCCACGCCCTCATCGTCGACGACATCATCTCCACCGGCGGCACCATCGAGGCGGCGGCCAACCAGCTCAAGATACTGGGCGCGAAGAGCGTCACCGCGGTGTGCACCCACGGGCTGTTCACCAAGAACGCGCTGGACCGGCTGCGGAAGTGCTGCACCGCGGTGTACTCGACCAACACCATCGAGAACGAGGTCTCGGTGATCTCGGTAGCACCGCAGATCGCCCGGTGGCTGGGTCAGTAATCATTAACCTCGGAACCGATACGGGGACGTCCTCCCACCAGGTGATCGACATGAAGAAGGAAGAGAACTTCAGCGAGTGGTACAACGAGCTGGTCGAGCAGGCCGGCCTCACCGATAAGCGATACCCCATCAAGGGCATGAACGTCTGGCCGGCGTACGGCTGGAAGATCATGCGGCACATCGACCAGTTCATCCGCCAGGAGCTGGACGCCACCAACCACGACGAGGTCTGCTTCCCGCTGCTGATCCCGGAGACGGAGTTCAAGAAGGAGAAGGACCACATCAAGGGCTTCGACGCCGAGGTCTACTGGGTCACGCACGCCGGCCTCAACGAGCTGGACATCCGCCTGCTCCTCCGGCCGACCTCCGAGACCGCCATGTACCCGATGTTCGCGCTGTGGGTCCGCTCCCACGGCGACCTCCCGCTGAAGGTCTACCAGCTGGTGAACACCTTCCGGTACGAGACGAAGCAGACCAGGGCGTTCATCCGGGTCAGGGAGATCCACTTCTTCGAATCGCACACCTGCCACGAGGACGAGGCCGATGCCCAAAGACAGGTGGAGGAGGACTTCGTCATACTGGAGAACCTGATGAAGCGCCTGGCGATGCCGTACCTGCTGCTGCGCCGCACCGAGTGGGACAAGTTCCCCGGCGCCTACTACACCGTGGGCATCGACACCTACATGCCCTCGGGCCGCAGCCTGCAGCTCGGCTCCATCCACCACTACCGGGAGAACTTCTCGCGGCCGTTCGACATCAAGTACGAGGACGAGAACGGCAACCAGCGGTACGTGCACCAGACGACCTACGGCATGAGCGAGCGGCTGCTCGGGGCGGTGGTCGGGGTGCACGGCGACGACAAGGGCCTGGTCCTCCCGCCGGACATCGCGCCGTTCCAGGTGGTCATCGTCCCCATCATCGCCAAGGGCAACATCGAGGAGATCACCGCCAGCGCCCGTAAGCTCCGCGACGAGCTCAAGGAGGCGGGGATCCGCGTCCAGCTCGACGAGAGCGACGAGCGGCCCGGGGCCAAATTCTACAAGTGGGAGCTCAAGGGCGTCCCGCTGCGCCTCGAGCTCGGAGGCAGGGACATCGAGAAGGGCGTGGTGTCGTTCGCCCGGCGCGACAGCGGGGAGAAGGGCACCGTGCTCCGCGGCAACGTCGTCGAGGACGTCGAAGCGCTGCTGCTGAAAATCTCCCAGGACATGCGGGCCAAGGCCCAGAAGCGGATGGACGAGTCCATCACCACCATCGACTCGCTCGACAACGTCCCGGAGAAGTGGCTGCGGTTCGGGTGGTGCGGGTCAGAGGAGTGCGGCAAGAAGATCGAGGAGACCGCCGACATCAAGATCCTCGGCTCGCCGTACACCAAGGAGGCGTTCCACGGCAAGTGCCTGGCCTGCGGCAAGGAGACCGACACGGTGGTCTACGCCGCCCGGGCCATGTAAACCCCTTACCAATCACTTCCTTCCTTTTTGAACGCGTAGAACTCGATGCGACCGAGAAAGTCGCGGCAGGGCTCCAGGCCGCCGTCCAGGAACAAGGCGCCCACGATCGCCTCGAAGCTCTCGCCCAGGATGGAGCACCTCTCCCGCTCCTCGGCGACCTTGTTCCGCTCGCCCCTGTTGAGCAGGAGGAGGCGCTCCAGGCCGATGTGGTGGGACAGCGCGGTCAGCCGCTCCCCGTTGACCAGGGCGATCCGGCCCACGGTCAGCTGCTCCGCCCCGATGTCCGCCACCGCCACGGCCGGCGGGTGGCCTTCCAGCAGATGCTCGGTCACCAGCAGGTCCAGGGCGGCATCGCCGATGTTGGCCAGGGCGCCCTTCTGGTACGAACGGCGGTACCCCTCGTGCTGGTGCTCGTTCTCATAGCCAGGGTTCACCAGGGCGTCGTAGGCGAGCTGGCGGCGGCGGAAGGTATGGCCGGTGAGCGCTTCCAAGCCGGCCGTCCTTTCGTTGACCTCCTCGACGAGCATTGGATAGAAAGTATGCAGAACAGAGGGGAAAGGGTTTGCTCAGTCCTTCAGGCGGCTCAGCAGGAAGCCGAGGACGCCGAAGAGGACCATAACGACCGTAAGCCCATAGATGGGGATGAACCTCGGCTCGAAGAAGTTCCAGCTCCCGTAGGCGATGCCCCACCCGATGTACAGGGCAATGCCTCCGACGATGAGGAGGATGGACAGGACCTTGATGGCCTTGTTGACAGCCGTGTCTGCCATTAGGGCGGCCAATGGCATGGCCGTATTAAATGCTTTTCTCCTGGGCGACTGGCTGGAAGGACAGGAAACCTTTTCATCCGGTCCAGGTATGGGAGCGTCATGCTCAACGAGGGCGATGCGGTCTACCTGCTCGACGACAAGGGCAAGCGGTACTGGCTCCAGCTGCAGGGCGGCATGGTCAGGGTGCAGGGCCTGGGCGTGGTGGACGCCGGGCGGCTCATCGGGCAGGAGGACGGCTCGCCCATCAAGGTGGCGGGACGGGAGTTCTTCGTGTTCAAGGGCGGCCTGGTCGAGCAGATGGAGTCGCTGGAGCGCGGGCCCCAGATCATTACCGCCAAGGACGCCGCCACCATCGTGTTCCGCCTCGACCTCAAGGCCGGGGACGTCGTGCTGGAGGCCGGGGCCGGCTCGGGGGCGCTGAGCATCTCGCTGCTCCAGGCGGTCGCCCCGACTGGCAAGGTCATCACCGTCGAGGTACGAGAGGAGTTCGCCCGGACCGCCCGCCGGAACGTCGAGCGGGCCGGCCTGTCCTCGGGCTGGGACCTTCGGTTCGGGGACATCAAGGAGTTCGACGTCGGCGCCGCGGTGGACGCCGTGGCGCTGGACATGCCCGACCCGTGGCTGGCGCTGGACAATGTCTCCAGGTTCCTCCGCCCTGGCGGCCGCTTCGCCGGGTACGTGCCGAACACCAACCAGGTCGCCGACCTTGTCACCGGGCTGCGCGAGCACGGCTACCAAGAGGTGGTGGCGTTCGAGAACATCCAGCGGGCCATCGACGTCCACCCCGGGGGCGTCCGGCCGGCCTACGAGAACCTCGGCCACACTGGGTACATGGTGTTCGGCCGGCGCAGTGTCAAGCGCTAGCATTTATCCAAGCGTCTTATAAATATGGGGACGCCGGTGCCCCCCGCCATGGACCTGGAGTACATGGTGGGCGCCTTCGCCGCGGTGTTCGCCATTGTCAACCCCATCGGTAACATCCCCTTCTTCCAGGCGGTGACCGAAGGTTACGCTCCGGTCACCAAGCACCACGTGGTCATCAAGGTCTGCGTGGTGACAACGGCCACCTTGCTCATCTTCGGCCTGTTCGGCCAGGTGATCTTCGACCTCTACAACATCACCATCCCTGCGTTCAAGATCGCCGGCGGGATCCTGCTGTTCTCCATCGCCTTCTCCATGCTGCAGGGCCAGAAGTCGAGGACCAAGCTGAACGAGGAGGAAAAGGAGGAGGCGCTGCTGAAGGAGGCGGTGGGCATCGTCCCGCTGGGCATCCCGATGTTCGCCGGGCCCGGCGCCATCACCACGGTGATGATCCTGGTCTCCGACGCCGCGGTGGACGGGGACACCACCTTCCAGATGGTCTCCGTCGTCGTGGCCATCGTCGCCACCGTCATGGTGTCGTACGTCCTGCTGACCTACTCCGACCGGGTGTTCGCGTTCATGGGCAAGTCCGGGGCTATGGCGTTCTCGCGCATCATGGGCCTGCTGCTGGCCGCGGTGGCGGTGAACTTCATCCTCACCGGGGTCGCCGAGGCCATCCCCTTGTACGGCCTCCTGCTCTGAGGTCTCGACACCTGAAGCGCGGGGCCATATCGACATTTTAATAATTTGATACCCGATTCAGGCGCCCATGTCCAGGCCGCTCAACCGCCAGGCCGTCGCCTCGTTCGTCCTGGTGGCGCTCATAGTATCGTCCACTGGGTTCGTGCTGTTCATGAAGACCTCCCCCGAGACGGGGCAGGACCTCTACCGGGCGGGTATGCGGGAGTTCGAGAGCTCGAACTTCGGGACCGCCTCCTCGCTGTTCAACCGCTCCTACCAGATGCACGAGGCCGCCGGCGAGCACGAGCTCGCCCGGCAGTCGTTCGACTGGAAGCTGCGGGCCGACCGCGTGCTGCTGGAATTCTGCCTGGACCGCGAGCAGGCCGAGGCGGCCCTGGCCGAGCGGTACCCCTGGGTGCCCGAGGACGAGCGCAACGCCTGGCTGGACGACCCCACCATCGAGCGGATCGTGTCGGATGGGAAGGAGCTGTTCTTCGACAGCATCGTGGACAACGTGGCCTTCCGCAACCTCACCCTGTACCATCAGGCGCATGACGGCCACGGGACCGATGTCCTCGCCACCATGATGAAGGAGATACTGGAGGAGGACGCCGACCGCACGGGCACCTACTTCAATCCGGTGGACTACCTGGCCAACGGGACGCTGACCCTGCCGAGGGACCTCCTGCCCGCCACCGGCACCCTCTCGGTGTGGATCCCCGCGCCCATCAAGACCGCCAGCCAGACCGACGTGGTCGTACTGAAGGCGGAGCCGCAGGAATGGGTGAGGTCGTTCACCCGCCCCGCCGCCGACATCGGCTACGTCTACCTGGAGGTCCCCCTGGACGACCTCACCGACGACGTGGTGGTGACGGTCTCCTACTCCCTCACCTCCTGGCAGAAGCACTTCGACATCGACCCCTCCGCGGTGGGGGAGTACGACCGTTCCTCGGCCGACTATGCCACCTACACCGCCTCGCACGACAACATCCTGATCACGCCGGAGATAATCGCCGAGGCCAAGGCGGTGGTCGGCGAGGAGACCAACCCCTACCTCCAGGCCAAGCTGCTCTACGACTACGTGGTGGGCAACATCACCTACAGCTACACACCCCACCTCTCCCTGGACGCCCAAAGTATCGCCGAGTCGGAGTACGTGCGCACCCACCGCTACGGCGATTGCGGGGCGCAGAGCATGTACTACTGCGCCCTGCTGCGCTCGCTGGGCGTCCCGGCCCGCTCCGACGGCGGCTACCAGACCTTCGGCGGCGGCACCGGCTCGCACTTCTGGGCGGAGTTCTACCTCCCCAACTACGGCTGGGTGCCGGTCGACGTCACCGCGGCCGACGCGATCGACTGGATCTGGGAGGAGAACGCCACCCCCGAGGAGAGGGCGCGCTACAAGGACTACTACTTCGGCAACCTCGACAACCTCCGGTACGTCATCCAGAACGACGTGGACGAGCGCCTCACCCCGCTGCCCGGGACCCCCATGCCCCTCTCCGCGGCCTTCCAGAGCCCCGTGGCCTCGTGCCTGAACTCCGACCAGGACGTCCCGGTGATGGCCATGATCTACTGGGAGTTCGTGATCACCCGGGTCCCTTAACCCCTTCGCCCCCTCCCCTGGCCCGTCAGATAAAATGTTAAGTACGCGAGGGCATTCCAGAGGTGGTGCTGACCATGGTCAAGGCCGATATCCGGATCGAGCTCAAACACGGCGTCGCCGACCCCGAGGGGGAGAACACCCGCAAGGCGTTGGAGCTGCTGGGGTTCAAGGGCATCAAGAGCGTCAAGACGGTCAAGCTGTTCGAGGTGGAGCTGGACATGGACCCTGAGCTGGCCCGGCCGGCCGCCGAGGAGATGTGCCGCAAGCTGTTGGCCAACCCGGTCATCCAGACGTTCCGCATCGACCTGAAGGAATGACCATGAGCGAGCTCACCAGGAAGAGGGAGGTGCCCTTCCCGCTGTACGAGGTGGACATCTTCGCCGCCTCCGACGACGAGCTCAGGGAGATGTCCCGGACCATGGGCCTCAACCTCAGCCTCGAAGAGATGGCCGAGGTGCGCAAGTACTTCTCCCAAAAGAAGCGCCTGCCCACCGACGTGGAGCTCCAGTCCATCGCCCAGGCGTGGTCAGAGCACTGCTGCTACAAGTCCTCCAAGGTGTTCCTACGGGAGCACATCTTCACCCTCAAGCACCCCGACGTGCTGTCCAAGGGCGACGCCGGGGTCATGGTCTTCGACGACGAGCACGCCTACGCGCTGCGCATCGAGAGCCACAACCACCCGTCGGCCATCGAGCCCTACGGCGGCGCGGCCACCGGCATCGGGGGCATCGTCCGCGACGTACTGGCCATGGGGGCCCAGCCCATCGCCCTGGTCGACCCGCTGTTCTTCGGCCCGCTGGATGTCCGCGAGACGCCGCCGGGCGTGAAGCTGCCCAAGTACCTGGCCAGCGGCGTGGTGGCGGGCATCCGGGACTACGGCAACCGCATCGGCATCCCCACCGTGGCCGGCGGGGTGTACTTCGACCCCGCGTACACCGGCAACTGCCTCGTCAACGTCGGCTGCATCGGCTTCCTGCGCCGCGACAAGCTGGTGAACAACGCGGTCAAGGGCGTGGGCGACGTCCTCATCCTGGCGGGCGGCCGGACCGGCCGCGACGGCATCCACGGCGTGACGTTCGCGTCGGCCGAGCTGCACGAGGCGTCGGAGGAGGAGTCGCGCGGCGCGGTGCAGCTGGGCGACCCCATCATGAAGGAACCGCTCATCCACGCCTGCCTCGAGGTGAACGAGCGCGGCCTGGTGTCGGGCATCAAGGACCTCGGAGGCGGCGGACTGTCGTGCGTGGTCGGGGAGATCGCCCTGGCCGGAGGGTGCGGGGCCGAGGTCGACCTCGACCGGGTGCCCCTCAAGGAGGCGGGCCTGGCGCCGTGGGAGATCTGGGTGTCGGAGTCGCAGGAGCGCATGATGCTCGCCGCGCCCCAATCGAACGTCGACGCCATTCTCGAGGTGTTCGCACTGTGGGACGTGCCGGCCACCGTCATCGGCAAGGTCATCCAGCAGCAGAAGGTCATTTTGCACTACGAGGGCGAGAAGGTCTTCGACCTCGACCTCGACTTCCTCACCAAGGGCCCGGAGTACTGCCGTCCCTGCGCCGCCACCAACGGCCGCCGGGAGGAGCGCTACGTCGCCCCCAAGCTACCGGAGGACCTCAACGCCGTGGTCCTCTCCACGCTGGCCGACCCCAACATCGCCTCCAAGGAATGGATGGTGCTGCAGTACGACCACGAGGTCCGCGCCTCCACGGTCGTCAAGCCCCTCCAGGGCAAGGTCGGTTCCCGGGGCCCCGGCGACGGCGTGGTGCTCAAGCCCCTGCTTGACTCCAACCGCGGCCTGGCCATCGCCATCGGCGTCAACCCCTGGTTCACCTCCGCCGACCCGTACAACGGGGGGCGGAGCGCGGTGGACGAGGTGTGCCGCAACATCGCCGCGGTGGGCGGGCGACCGCACGCCCTGACCGACTGCCTGAACTTCGGCAATCCCGAGAAGCCAGAGCGGCTGTACGAGTTCCGCGAGGCGGTGCGGGGCATCGGGGAGATGGCCAAGGCGATGAACCTTGCCGTGCCGTCCGGGAACGTGTCGTTCTACAACGAGACCGCCCAGGGCGCGGTGCTGCCGGCGCCCACCTGCATGGGCGTGGGCATCGTCGAGGACATCCGGAAGTGCGTGACCACCGACCTCAAGCGCGAAGGGAACCCGGTCTACCTGATCGGTGAGACCAAGGACGAGCTGGGCGCCTCCATCCTCCACCGCCGCTACGGCGGCCAGGGCGGCAAGGTGCCGGAGGTCGACCCCGCCGCGCTGGCCAAGAACGTCGACACCGTCCTCGCGGCCGGCCAGGCCGGGCTGCTGAGGAGCTGCCACGACTGCGCCGACGGGGGCCTGGTCATCGCCCTGGCCGAGATGTGCATCGGCGGGGACCTCGGCCTCAACGCCGACCTCTCCGGTCTGGGCGACCTCAGCTTCGAGGCCAAGCTGTTCTCCGAGTCCAACTCCCGCTTCGTGGTGGAGGTCGACGCGTCCAAGCGCTCGTCGTTCGAGCGCCTGGCCGAGGACGCCGTGTACTTGGGCGAGGTGAGCCGGTTCAAGATGACCCTGCGGGACGGCCGTCGAACGGTCGATCTGAAGGTGCCGGCGATGCGCCGGGCGTGGTCGGAAGCGCTGTGGAGGCTGATGTGATGAGGGCCGAGGAGATCAGGGTGTGCGTGCTCCGCATCGAGGGCACCAATTGCGAGGAGGAGGCGTACCAGGCCTTCAAGATGCTCGGCGCGCGGCCGGAGAAGGTGCACCTCAAGCAGCTCACCGGGGACTGCCCGCCGTCACTGCGCCGCGACCTGGACGACTACCAGGTGCTGATGTTCCCCGGCGGGTTCTCCGCCGGCGACTACGTGCGGGCAGGGGCGATCTTCGCCGCCCGCATCAAGAGCCGCCTGGGGGCCGAGGTGGAGAACTTCGTGTCCTCCGGCCGGCCGGTGCTGGGAGTGTGCAACGGCTTCCAGATCCTGGTCGAGCTGGGCCTGCTGCCGTCGTTCGACACGGTCATGAGCGAGGAGCCGCAGGCGGCGCTGTACACCAACGTCTCCGGCCGCTTCGAGTGCCGGCCCACCTACCTGAGGCACGAGAACCACGGCAAGTGCGTGTTCACCTCCCTGCTGCCCCGCGGGGAGGTCGTGCTGTTCCCCTCCGCCCACGCCGAAGGCAACCTCCGCCTGCCTACCGAGCGGGAGGCGGAGGTCGTGGCCCAATTGGAGGAGAACGACCAGATCGTGTTCCGGTACGTGGACCCCAGCGGCGGCGAGTGCGGCTACCCGTGGTGCCCCAGCGGCTCCACCAGCGCCATCGCTGGCATCTGCAACCCCGAGGGCAACGTCCTAGGCCTGATGCCCCATCCTGAGCGGGTCATGTTCCGGTACCAGCACCCCGACTGGACGAGGGACCAGGACCCGAACGCTCCCGGCGACGGGAGGGTGATCTTCGCCTCCGCCCTGGACTACGTGGCCAAGCGGTTCTGATCACTCCACCGAGACGCGGATCTCCACCACGTCGCCGTCGTTGAGGCCCAGGGTGCGGCGCAGGCTGTACTTGCACAGCACCTCCATGATCTCCGAGTAGTGCGACCGGGACGGCAGGATGACCGCGCACTCCAGGTTGCCCAGGGTGGCCGGGTAGGCGCGGACCTCGCCGAAGGTCCGCCCGTTCCGCTGGAACCCGTGGATGACGATGCCCTCGCTCCGCCGCAGGATGTCGATCTTGGAAAGGTCGGAGGGCGCGATCCTGAGGTTCAACGTCCCCTCGAACGGCACGAAGCCGAGCTTCTCCTTGAACTGCTCCTGGTACCCCGACTGGTTGACGTAGTACTGCCCTTCGCCCATGCCGGTGGTGACGGTGCCGTGGAAGATGAGGTGGTCCCGGAGCTCGAAGATCTTCTGGTACTCCGAGTACTCCGCCCGGAGGGCGTCGAGGCCCTTCTTGGTGACCTTGATGCGCTGCTTCCTCGCCCCCAGATCGCGCTGTATGTACCCCTCCTCCAGCAGCTCCAGGATGCGCTTGGATGCCGACTGCTGGCTGATGTCCAGCTTCTCGCCCAGCTCCCGCGAGGAAATGGCGATGTAATCGTTGATGCCCCCGAGCAGGGCGATCTGCTTCAGGGCGGTGGAGAACTTCTCGTTGATGTCCATCCCTCCGAATTCGCGTAGCTACTCGCGCAACGATTCCATCCCCGACACGCTATTTAACAGTTTCATGAAGGGACCGGGCATGCCTTGATAAGGGGCATCGGTCTTGGGAGTGGACATGGACCGTCATGTCATGGAGGCCCTCGGCAAGGCCCGGGTGGTCATCGAGAACGGCAAGGTCATCGAGGTGGGCGAGCCTGAGGTCAAGTACTGCCCCCTCTTCCACAAGACTCGGGGGATCGAGGAGATCACGCCCGAGATCATCCGCAAGAACATGGAGTTCCGCATCCAGGACTTCGGGATGTGCACCCCCGCCCGGCGCCTGCGGATGCGCGACTTCCTTTCCTTCGGCATCTCCGAGCTGGTGGGGATGGCATTGAGCAGGGGGACGCTCGACGCCGCGGTGCTGGTGTGCGAGGGCGCGGGGACCGTGGTGGTCTCGGACCCTGAGCTCGCCCAGGGCATCGGGGGCAGGGTGTCGGGCATCATGGAGACCTCCCCCATCGACGCCATCATCGAGGCCATCGGCCGGGACCGGGTGCTCGACCCGGCCACCGCGGCCATCGACCAGGTCCGGGGCGCCGAGCTGGCGTACTCGCTGGGCTTCCGCCGGGTGGCGGTGACCGTGGCCAGGGCCGAGGACGCCGTGGCGGTCCGCCGCCGGTACGGGCAGAAGGTCGCCATCCTCGCGGTGCACACCAGCGGTACGTCCGCCGAGGACTCCGAGGCGCTGTTCGACGTCTGCGACCTCATCACCGCCTGCGCCTCCCGGTGCGTCCGCGACACCGCCCGGAGGCGGGCGCTGATGCAGGTGGGCAACAAGGTGCCGGTGTACGCGGCCTCGCTGTGGGGGGAGGCGCTGCTCAAAGCGAGGGTGGAGCAGCTGAAGTCGCCCAACGTCACCTCTCCCGAGGAGCCGCCGAGGCCGCTGATCTAGAAGTCCAGGCCGAGGTGGCTGCCCCCGCGGAGCAGGATGACCTTGATCCTCCGGGCCCGCAGCCGGGCGATGAGGTCGCGGTCGTTCGTCACCACGTACGCGTCGTGCTTGGCCGCCAGCTCCATCACCGCCTGGTCCCCCGTGGCCTCGGTGTCCACCACCTGGTAGCGGAAGGCCAGGCTCAGCGCGGCCTTGGCGTGCTTGCTGGGCGAGCGCTTCAGCTCGCCGATGATGGGGCCGGGCACCAGGACCTCGCAGTGCCCCAGCAGCGCCCGCAGCTGGGCGTCGAGGTTGATGCCGCGTTCAAAAGGTAGCAGGAGGGCGTTGGTGTCCAGGACCACAACGGGCATGCCCACCTACTCGATGATGCCGTACCCGATGAGGCGCCACTTGCCCGAGATGCGCCGCGAGATCGCCACGCGCTGGTCCTTCTCCGCGCACACTGGGATCTTGAGGGCGACCTCCGACTCGTTGCCGCGGGCCGAGGTCACCACGCCGACGGTGGTGGCGGTGCCGATGCTCAGCATGAGCGGCTCGTTGGTCTTGATGTGCTCCACCACCAGGTCCTCGGCGCTGCCCACGACCCTCTCCAGCAGGTGAGTGGTCATCTTGAACTTGTGCAGCACCGGCGGCAGGGTCCCCGGCTTGCCCAGCACCCGGCCGGTCACGCCGTCCGACTTGGTGAGGGCGGGGTCGAGCTTGGTCCCGATGGCGATGAGGCCGCCGGGAAGGGCCTTGTCCAGGGTGATGTCCCCGGTGTGGAGCGAAACGATGCTGGTGGTGATCCTCTCCCAGGTCGTCTTGCCGCCGGTCTCCACCTTGCGGCCGGGGAGGATCTCGATCTCGTCGCCCACCTCAAGGGACCCTTGGGTGAGCGAACCGCCGAGCACTCCGCCCTTGAGCGACTCGGGCGGGGAGCCAGGGGTGTTGATGTCGAACGACCGGGCCACGAACATGCGGGGCGGCAGGGCGGGGTCGGTCTTGGGCGTCGGGATGTACTTCTCGATGGTCTCGATGAGCTTGTCGATGTTGACGTCGTGATGCGCGGAGACCGGGATGATCGGCGCGTCCTCGGCGATGGTGCCCTTGATGAACCGCTTGATCTGCCGGTAGTTCTCCATCGCTTCCTCCTTGGTCACGATGTCGATCTTGTTCTGCACGATGATGATCTTCTCCACCCCGATGATGGAGAGGGCCATCAGGTGCTCCTTGGTCTGGGGCTGCGGGCAGGGCTCGTTGGCGGCGATCAGCAGCAGGGCGCCCTGCATCATCGCCGCGCCGGACAGCATGGTGGCCATGAGGGTCTCGTGGCCAGGGGCGTCGACGAGGGAGATGGCCCGCAGGAACTCGGTCTCCCCGCCGCACTCCGGGCAGGTCTCCGAAGCGGCGTACTTGTCACAGTCCTTGCACTTGTAGAAGGCGGCGTCAGCATAGCCCAGCCTGATGGAGATGCCCCGCTTGATCTCCTCGGAGTGCCGGTCCGTCCACTCCCCGCTCAGCGCCTTGGTGAGCGTGGTCTTGCCATGGTCGACGTGACCGATCATGCCAATGTTGATCTCAGGCTGCTGGCTGACCTTCATTACTTCTTCTCCTCTTTCTTGGGCAGGAGCTCCTCGATGGGCTTGGAGCCTTCCTGAGAGATGATCATGTTGATCTGGACGGTGTCCGGGCTGACGGTGTTGCCGCGGACGTTCTTGCGGCGCCTCAGTCCGTTCTCCGGCGAGTTGAAGCCGACGCCGTCGGTCATGAGGATGTTCTTGCGCCTGCCTCCGGGGAGGTCGGAGCGCATGGGGAGACCGTCCCGGTCGCTTCCGCCGGAGATGGTCAGCTTGTAACTGGGAAGGCCTACGAAGATGCCGTCCACGACGTCCCCGATCTTCTTGCCGATCAAGGAGTTTGCGTGGTGCCCGGCGACCGTGACCTGATAGGACTTGCCGGTCTTGATCTCGTTGATGACAGCTTTGAACTCTACCATCTAGTCACCTGCTGTGGGTAACGCCTTAAGGTAGTCTTAAATAAATAACTATTGGTAACTACTGCCCCTTCCGATGCCAGGGTAGTAGGCAGGCCTGGCCCTATGCATTTTCCGCCGCTCGTGGGCCGCCTTCGCTACCGCGTGGAAGGACCTCCGGGCCGGACCACGAGCGTGCTCGGCTGGCCAAGGCACTTTCGGTCCTCTCCCCCTTGTCTTTTTATCCGCCGTCGCCGATGCTAGAACGGTCGACATGGTCGAGGTCAAGCTGGTCACCACCGCGGCGCAGCCCGCCGCAGCGATCCGAGAGAGCGTGAACGTCAGGGACATCCCTCAGGCCATGGGCCGGATGTTCGAGGAGCTGGCCGGGTACATGCAGGCCGGGAAGGCGCGCATGGTCGGGCCGCCCTTCGCCTACTACCATTCCTGGTCCGAGGACAGCACGGACATGTCGGTGGGCTTCCCCACCGCCGGGCCGGTGGCCGAGGAGGGCAGGGTGGCGCCGTTCACGCTGCCCTCGGTGCGGGCCGCCACGGCCGTGCACGTCGGCCCCTACCCCCGGCTGATGGAGACGTACGCGGCGATGGAGCGGTGGGTCCATGCCCAGGGCCTGGAGACGGACGGCTACATGTGGGAGGTCTACCTGAACGAGCCGGGGAAGGTCCCCGACGCCGAGCTGATGACCGAGATCTACTGGCCAATAAAAGAGGAAAGATAAGGAAGGGGTTTGGAAGGGAGCTCAGTCCTTTCTGCGCGGGGTCATCGGCTGGGCCAGGAACAGCACCACCACGAGGACCGCCAGCCCCGCCACCATGAGTAGGATGGCGGAAGAGGCGTCGCCCTGCGCCGGCGTCAGGCTGGACAGGCCGACCACGGCCACCGTGTCGCGGTCCAGGGGAACGGTCACCCACGCGGCCTGGTAGCCCTCCTTGAACACCGTGGCGTTGTAGACGCCAGGCTCCACGTCGAGGGCGAAGGTGCCGGAGGCGTCGGTGACCGCGCTGGCGCCGGTGTCGAGGACGACCGTCGCTCCTTCCACCGGTCGCCCGGCGGGGTCGCGGACCTCGCCCTTTATCGCCCCCGAGGCGGCAGTGCCGACGGTGAACCGGACGCTGTCGATGGAGGTATCGCCGGAAGCGTAGGTGCCCCGGACCTCCACCACGTGGGAGCCGTCGGCCAGGGCGGTCAGCGTGTAGCTGCCTGCGCTAGCCTCGGCCCACTGGCCGTCGTCCACCCGGATCTCGGTCCGAGCGAGGGACGCGGGGTCCTCGCTCTCCCAGGTGACCTCCACGGTCGGGCCGGTGCGGGCCCCCTCCGCCGGGGTCAGGATGGTCAGGGCGGGGACCGAGGCGTCGACGGTGAACCGCACCGAGGCGGTGGCGACGTTGCCGGCGTTGTCCTCCGCGCTCACCTCCAGGGTGTGCTCGCCGTCGGCCAGCTCGAGGTCGGCGGAGGTCGCTCCGGACTGCGGGGACCACGCGTCGCCGTCAAGGCGGTACTGGTAGCCCTTCACGCCGGAGGCGTCCTCTCCCGACCACCGGGCGGTGACCGACGGGCCGGTCACCGAGCCGTCGGCCGGAGTGGTGATGGACAGCGTCGGCGCCTCGGTGTCGGAGGGCGGCTCGGGGTGGACGTCGACCAGGGAGCCGCCGTAGTACGGGTAGCCGGGGGTGCCGGTCAGCACCATCGAGGCGATGGCCTGCCCGCCGTTGGCCCAGATGGTCTCCTCGGCGAAGGTGTACCGGGTCAAGGGATACTGCCCGTTCCAGCCCAGCTCGCCCCAGAACAGGGGCTTGCCGTTCTCGCGGGCCCAGCCCTCCGGCCAGGCGAAGTTGTTGGCGTCGTAGTTGGAGCCGTAGTAGTGGACCTGGAGGATCTCGATGCCGGTGGTGCCCACCGCCAGGTCGAAGTCCGCCTTGTTCCAGTCGAACAGCTTCCCCAGCGCGGCCACGCCCATGGTGCGGGGGTGCGACGACACCCCGTTGGTGGCGGCGACCGCGGCCTTGGCCCAGGCGTTGAACCGGACCTTGTCCTCCTGCCAATATCCGTCCGCCACCTTGTCGTGGTCCGGCTCGTTGTACAGGTCGTACCAGCAGATGGCGTCCTCGTTGTCCAGGGCGGCCATGATGTCCCGGCAGTAGGCGGCCCAGTTGGCGAAGGCCTGGGAGTTGGGGTCGAACGGCACGCCCGAGCCCCGGAACTGGTAGGTGGGCCACTCCTGCGATCCCGCCAGGACGAGGTTCACCCACACCCCGTGGGCCTCGGCCTGCTCGCACATGGTGCGCAGCAGGTCGATGTAGGCATCACGGTGGTACAGCCAGGCGTTATACTGGAGCTCGGTCCCCCAAGCGTCCCCGCACCCGATGCGTACGAGGTTGCAGTCGTAGTACTGCAGGAGAGCGAAGTACTGGTGCCAGAAGTTCTCCGGCGTGTCGTTCGGGGTCACCGGGCTCCGGGCGTAGTTCGGGGTGTCGGGAGTGTTGAACACCGACGACCAGCCCCTCACCCCCTGCTCGCCGTTGACGTAGGTCATGATGGCGAACTGGAGAGCGGTGGTATCGTCCACCCCGAAGAACTTCTCGGCAGGCACCGCTCCGTCCACCAGGATGTTCGTGCCCGACACCGTCACCCGCCCGTAGGTGGGGGCGGCGGACGCCATCGGGGCCTCGGTCATGACCAGCGCTCCAGGCAGGAGCAGGCCGAGCACGACCAGCGCTATCGCTGACTTAAATATCGGTCCTCGCATGGTGCATCCCTTTTCTAAAGAAACGGGAATCCAACCCGAGCGGGGTATGTAGGGGTTTGCCGCCAATTATCAACTATCATTTTTTATAATGAGAATAATAGAATGTTCAAGACAACAAGGAGAGGGCACGGCCGCACACCGTCCACGGTTAGCGCTTGTCCCCGCACTACTACGTCATCGTTTACGTTATCATATACTACTCTAATGAACGGGGGTGCGAATTCCGCATCTGGAGCGCAAATAACGTTCGGGAGCGCCGAACTATCGGGGGGAATAGTATTTCTACGTGATAGTCTTGCACACGTCCCGTCCCCCAGGGACACCAGAGTGATGAAACATGGATAGCGACGCCAAAGAGGAAACGGCGGAGAACCTCGAGTCCCTCGCCTTCGTAGACAGGGCGATACGAATGGACAAGGATAAGTTCCTGGAGATGACCCGGCGGGTCAACGAGCTCATAGAGTACTTGCAGAGGTCGGGAGCCAACCCGGTAACGATCTACTACATCACCAGGGCCCTCAACGGTTACGCCACCGACAAGCTCATGGCCTTCGGCCGCTCCGCCGAGAGCAGCATGCCTGAGGGCTCCACCGTCACCGCCGAGTCCCTCAAGGAGGCCGCGGACCGGCTGTTCGCGCTCGCCCTCGAGGACGCCGCCAAGATGACCGTGGAGCAGCAGCAGGCGCTGGTGGAGCAGGAGCTCGCCCGCAAGAAGGCGGCCAACATCGGCTACGTCTAAACCCCTTCCCCCCCTCCTCGTTTTTCCGACGTCCGTCACGGCCGCTCCAGCTAGCTGGTCTGGCAGGACTTTTTATAAATATCATGCAACCGCCTGACCGCTCCAGGGAGAACAGGCCGGCCACGGCCGCTCCCGGGGACGGAGGGAATGACAGGAGACAGGGAGGTCGGCGGCCCCCATGTCATCGTCACCGACATCGGTGAGTACGTCGACAAGCAGTGCTGCCAGCGCAACTTCAAGCTCCGGCTGAACCAGAGCGAGATAGCCCGCCGGTTCCCCTTCTACGGCACCGTGCGGCAGCCTCTGAACCCCATCCTGGCCACCTTTGGGCACGAGAAGGAGGAAGAGGTCAAGGGGACCTTGGCCGCGAGGATGCGGTGCCTCAACCCGGTGCACGAGGGCCGGGAGCTGGACCTCTCGTGGGCCGACCTCCTGGCGGCCTTGGAAGGGCTGGCCGAGGGCGAGGAGTGCTTCGCCCGGGAGGTGGAGATCGCCCGGACCATCGGCGCCTTCAACGTCTCGGGGCGGATGGACTTCGTCATCCTGACCTGGCGGGGCGGCCGGCCGGTGCTGCGCATCGTGGAGTGCAAGGCCAGCCGCAGGGACAAGACCTACCATCGGGTCCAGCTCGCCGCCTACCGGCTGATGGTGGGGGAGGCGCTGAGCGGCGGGGTAATCATCGCCGGCCGCCGCCGGAGCGATGTCGTGATCGAGGCCGCGGTGGCCCGCATCGACCCGGAGTCCCGCCGGCTCCAGGACGCCCTCGCCCTGCCCTCGCTGGAGCTCCGGGAGGAGGTGGACGACCTCCGCCACCTCCTCGCCCCGGGCGGACCGCTCGACGCCATCAGGGCCGCGGACCTCGACGCGCTGAGCTATCGCCTCGAGCCCAAGTGCGACAGCTGCATCCACTGCCCCATCTGCATGCCGGAGAGCGAGCGGCAGGGGCGGCTGGAGCTCCTGGGCCTGGACCCCTCGGTGGTCAGGGCGCTCCGCGCCGCGGGGATCGCCGACCTCGATGCCCTGGCCGACCTCGACCTCTCCTCGTCCAAGGCAGCGCAGGTGCGGCGCTCGCCGGCCTTCGGGGCCGACCTGGACGACCTGGTCCGGCGGGCCAAGGCCCGGCGCTCCACCCTCCCCAGCCGGCAGGAGGGCGACCACCAGGTGATGGGGCTGGCCCACCACGGGGTCAGCCTGCTGCCGGCCCACGCCAACGAGGCGGGCTTCCGCACCGTGCGGGTCTACCTGGACGTCGAGTACGACTACGTCGAGGACCGCCTGGTGGCGCTGTGCGCCCACGTCACCGACAGCGACCGCCTGCTGGTCACCACGGTGGAGGACGGCGACCCAATCCCCGTGCCGCTGGAGTGCCCGCCCGATGACCCCGGGGCGGGGGGACCGCTGCGCGGCGCCTACGTGGTCAGGATGATCGAGCGGGCGTGGGCCCGCGAGGACGGGGCGGACAGCGAGGCCGAGGGGGCCATGCTGCGCTCCTTCTTCGACGGCCTGGGCCGGGCCATCGCCGCCACCGCCGGCAAGGACGAGTTCCGCCCGGTGCACTTCTACGTGTGGTCGCCGCGGGACATCGAGCACCTCATCGAAGCGTGCTCCCGGGCGGGGGGGCCGCTGCTGCGCAGCCTCACCGAGCTGCTGGGATGCCGGGAGAAGTGCCGGGGGGACCTCGAGCAGCTCATCTTCACCTCCATGGCCGAGGAGATCGCCCGCACCAAGGCCCTGGGCCACACCTCGCTCAGCCTGACCGTGGCCGCGGGGGCGCGCTGGTACGGGTTCCCGTCGTTCCACTGGGTCCGGGAGGTGGACGGCGAGGCGGTCGACCTCGCCTACGCCTTCCGCCGCGACCTGTTCGACTTCCGGACCTATCTCTATCTGACGCCGGAAGGGGAGTGGGCTCCCCGGGGGCGCAACACTCCAGGCGCGCAGCGGCGGTACATGGAAGTGAGGACACGGTTCAGCGCGGACATCAACGCGCCGTACTGGTACGCCATGTGGGACGCCCTGCCGGAGGACGAGGAGTGGAAGGACCCCTTGCTCAAGCGGGCCCTCCAGGACTACCGCCGGGGAGGGGCCCCGGCCGCGATCCGGGCGATGCTGATGGCCAAGTGCGAGGCCCTCCGGTGGCTGGAGGAGCGGTTCCAGCACAAGGGCCGGGGGATCGAGAAGCCCATGGTGCCGGTGGCCGACTTCGCCGAGATGGAGCGCCACTTCACCGACCGGTACGACCTGGTGAGGGCGTGCCAGGACTTCATGCGCCTCGACCACCACATGCAGCGCAGCGCGTGGCTGGCCGACCTGGCCCGCTCGCCCGCCGCCCGGGTGGCCGAGGGGGCGTGCATCCCTCTGCGCGACGTCCGCTTCGTCAAGGAGGGCGGACGGGACCGCGTCACCGCCACCGTCGACCTGGAGCGGTTCGGCATGAACCCCTCCACCTTCCTGTCGCTGTGCGGCCTGGAGGGCGGGATGATGCGCCTCTCCCCCTACAGGGGCGCGCTGGACGAGGGGCCCTCGGTCGGTCAGGCCCTCTACGGCGGCGCGACGGTCATGGTGACCGCCCTGGACGTCGTGGCAGGCACGTTCCAGGCGGAGGTCGTGCCCTTCTTCGACCGCGGCCGGGGCAGCGAGTACGTCCTTCCGTCCTCGGCCCCCCGAGAGGGGGTCATGCCCTTCGCCCTGGCCGGGGAGCCCCAGTCGGCGTACGTCAAGGACAAGGTCGACCGGTGGCTGGAGGAGAACAGCCGCGCGCCGGCGATCGCGTGGTTCGACCCCGTCCGGCCGGCGGTGCCGGTGAGACGCCCTCCGGACGAGGCCCAGCTGGCCGCGTACCGCCGGACGCTGAGGGCGCTGCGGCTGCACACGCGGGCCCTCGACGACGTCCAGGTGGAGGCGTGCCTGGAGGGCCTGAGCTCGACGGTGCAGCTGCTGCACGGGCCGCCGGGGACCGGCAAGACCAACACCGCCGCCGCGGCCGTCCTTCTCCGGCTGGCCGCCCGTCCGGGGCACCTGCTGTTCCTCCTCGCCGCCACCACCCATACCGCGGTCGACGAGCTGTGCCAGCGGCTCCGCGATGCCGTGCCCCCGTTCCGCATGGCCGCCGACACCGAAGGCGTGGCCAACAATCCGGTCCGGGTGCTGAAGCTGCACAACGACGGGGCGGTGGGCGGCGACGACATCTCCTGCGAGGACCTCGCGGCGGTGCGCACCGCCCTCGAGGACGGGGACGTGGTAGTGTGCGGCACCGTCAACGAGAACCTCAAGCTAGCCCGCAACCTCGACCGGTACGGCTGGCCGAAGGGGAGACGGGCCGACGGCCTGGTGGTCGACGAGGCCTCCATGATGCTGTTCCCCGACTTCCTGGCGCTGGCCACGCTGGTGGCGGAGGACGGGGAGATCATGCTGGCCGGCGACCACCTGCAGCTGTCGCCCATCACCGCCCACGACTGGGAGAGGGAGACGAGGGAGCAGGTCGTCCGGCTGGCCCCCCATCAGTCGGCCTACAACGCCATGCGGCGGCTGGCCGCGGCCTGCCAGGAGGGGGCGGTGCGCAGCTCGGCCCTCACCACCACCTACCGCCTCACGCCCGAGCTGACGGACCTCATCGCCGCCGTCTACCGTCGGGAGGGGGTGAAGCTGGCGTCGAGCAAGCCGCCGGGCCGGAGGACCGCCGCGCTGACGAGCCTCAGGGACATGTGGGCCGAGCCGGGAGTTTACCTGGTGGTCCATCGTGAAGCGGCGTCCCGCAAGAGCAACGCCTTCGAGGCGGGCCTGGTGCGCGACATCCTCATGGCTAGGGGGGTCAGCGAGGCCGAGGTCCCGCCCCGCACGGTCTCGGTCATCACCCCCCACCGGGCCCAGCGGGGCCTCCTCAAGGAGCTGCTGTCCGACCTCAGCTACCATATCAAGCTGATCGACACCGTGGAGCGGTTGCAGGGCGGGGAGTGCGAAACGGTCATCGTGTCAGGCACGCAGAGCGATCCCGCGGCCATCAGCGGCAACGCCGAGTTCATCCTTGACCTCAACCGCACCAACGTGATCTTCTCACGGGCCAAGGAGCGCCTGATCGTGGTGTGCTCGTCCAACCTCCTGGACAGCGTGCCCGCCGACCCCGACGACTACGCGTCCTCCTGGTTGTGGAAGCACCTCCGGGCGGTGTGCGACCGCACCGCGGTGCGCCTGGAAGACTACGAGCATGCGGTCGAGGTCCGCGTACCCAGCCGCTACGGTATCGGGGCGGGGCAATGAGCGTGGCCCCCTGGGCGGCCTACACCGCCGTCAACGGCATCGTCTTCTTGCTGTACTGGAGGGACAAGCGGGCGGCGCGGCGCAGAAGGCACAGGACGTCCGAGGCCGCGCTGCTCACCGCGGCCGCGGCCGGCCCGTTCGGCGCTTACATGGCCATGCAGCTGTTCCGCCACAAGACCCGCAGGCCCCGGTTCGTCCTGGTGCCGCTGTTCCTGCTCGCCCACATCGTCGCCATCGCCTACCTGGTGGGGGTGGTGCAAGGCTAAAGACCTAGGGGCTGCAATCCGAACCTCATGAGCAAGATCAAGGTCGGGGACCGGGCGCCGCTGTTCAAGCTGAAGGACCAGGACGGCCAGGAGGTCGACCTGGGGGACCGCATCGGGAAGGGAGCGGTGGTCCTGTACTTCTACCCGAAGGACTTCTCCACCGGCTGCACCATGGAGGCGCACGAGTTCCGGGAGATGCACGAGGAGTTCCAGCGCCACGGCGCCGACGTCATCGGCGTTTCGGGGGACGATGTGGCATCGCACAAGCGCTTCGCCGAGGAGCACCAGCTGCCGTTCACCCTGCTCAGCGACCCAGGCGACGAGGTGCGTGAGCTGTACGGGGCGTGGAGCGTGGCCCGCACCCCCGGCCGGGTCACCTACCTCATCGACCGCCAGGGCGTGGTGCGCATGGTGTTCTCCTCCCAGGTGCAGCCGCGCAAGCACATCGCCGAGGCGCTGAAGGTGCTGGAGGACATCGAGCGGGGCGGTGAGGGGCCCTTGCTGACAATACCATAATGAACCCCCCGACGACGTAGTCAATTACGGGGCTGAACATGGAGGACTTCAACCTGCTGGTGACCTACCACCCCAACCAGCCGGGGCTGGCGGAGCGGGAGGTCGTGAACTGCGTGGAGAACGCGGGAGAGGAAGTGGAGGAGCTCGAGAGCTCGTGCGTGAACGGGGTGCTGTGCGTCCGGGTGACCGGGGACGCCAAACGGGTCGTTTCCGACATCCACATGGAGTTCCGCGAGGACCCTAACATCCTGGCCCACACCTTCCACTGGGTGCCGGTGGAGCGGTGGGTGCCGGCCACGGTGGAGGACATGACCGAGGTGGCGAGGGAGCTGGCCCAGGGCATCGCCGACGACGAGAGGTGGATGATGCACGTGCACAAGCGCCGCCACGACATGACCACGGAGGAGCTGGTGCTGGCCCTGACCGACCCCATCAGCAAGGGCAAGGTCGACCTCCGGAACCCGGAGAAGATCATCCTGGTCGAGGTCCTGGGGCCCATGGCGGCAATGGCCCTGATCACCCCGGACGAGGTCATCAACGCCAACCGCATGCGGCAGGAGATCGGGCTGCAGCGCGTCCGCTGAGCCTACAGGCCTTCCAGCTCCTTGAGGAAGGCCTCGGCCTGCTCCATGCCCTTGCGCCAGAACGCAGGGCTGCTGATGTCCATGCCCAGCTCGGCGGCCAGCTGGACCGGCGATCTGCTCGATCCGGCGGCCAGCAGGGCCTTGAACCGGGGAACGAAGGCGGCGCCCTGCTCCTGGTACAGGCGGTACAGGGCGAACACGAACAGCTGGGCGAAGGTGTAGGGGTAGCTGTAGAACCGCGTCTCGGCGAAGTAGTGGTGCGGGAACCGCCCCCAGTCGGTTTCAGAGCCGTCCATCCACTCCACCGCGTCCCCGTAAACGCGGTCCTGGGCGGCCCGCCACAGCGCCGAGATGGTGGGCCCGTCGAGCTCGGCGCCCTCCTCCAGCTTCTCGTACAGGCTGCGCTCGAACAGGAAGCGGAAGCCTTCCTGGAACACCGCCACGGTGAACCCGTCCAGCACCTTCAGCAGGATGGCCTTCCGTTCCTCCCGGGAGGTGGCCTGGCCGAGGAGGCGGTCGGCGAGAAGCAGCTCGCCCATCAGGCTGCCGCACTCCGCCATGCACAGCGAGACGTGGCAGTTGCTGTAGTTCTGGGCCTGGGTGTACATGTAGGCGTGGGCGGCGTGGCCAAGCTCGTGGGCCAGGGTGTTGACGTCGTTGAGGCGGCCGTTGTAGCTCTGCAGGACGAACGCCGACCGGCCGCCCACCCAGGTCGAGCAGAACGCCCCGGTGCGCTTTCCTCGGCGGACCTGGGCGTCGATGTGCCCCCGCTCGAACATGTCCTCCGCGTACCTTCCAAGCTCCGGATCGAAGGCGGCGTAAGTTGAGGTGAGCAGCGCGCGGGTCTCCTCCCAGGGGTAGGTGCGGTCGGGGGCCTCGGGCAGCGGGGCGCGCAGGTCCCAGCTGCCCAGCTTCTCCAGGCCGAGCAGGCGGGCCTTGAGCCGGAAGAACCGCTGGCAGAGGTCCGCACGCTCCTGCACGGTGGCGATGAGTGCCTCCACCGTCGCGGCGTCGATGTCGTTGGCCAGCAGGCTCGGCTCCAAGGGGGACGGGTATTTCCGCAGCATGCACATGGCGGCGTGGTCGCTGACGATGGCCTTGAGGATGTCCGCCCACAGCAGGACGTCCCGGCCGATGGTGGTGTGGATGGCCTCGTACACTGCCCGCCGGGTGGCCCGGTCGGGGTCGTACATGTACCCGTACACCTCGCCCATGCTCAGCGAGCGCCGCTGGCCCTTGATCACCGAGTCGAAGGAACGAGTGCTGAGCCACTTGCTCTGCAGCCGCGAGAGCGCGTACAGCCCGTTGCGGTCCTTGGCCATGATGACCCTTTCCTCCGCCTCCGATAGCAGGTGGGGCGCCGCCCTCGCCCTCCGCTCCAGGTAGTGGCGGTACTCGGCCAGGGCGGGGTCGTCGATCAGGGAGGGGCGGGATTGCAGCAGCCGGCCCAGCTCGATGCTCAGAAAAGCAAGCGCCTGCCCGGCCTCGGTGCCCGCCTGGAGGGCGGCGCTGTTGAGGGCGCTGGCCACCGGGTCGGTCATGTCGGCGGCGAAGAGGAGGGAGCAGTACTCCTCCACCCCCTCGTAGCGCAGGGCCAACGCGTCCTTCTCCTCCAGCAGCGTCCTAAGCCCGGCGGGGTCAAGGCTGGCGACGCGCCCGCGGTAGCGCTCGGCGAACTTCTGAGCATCCTTCACCATGGCGTCGAGCTCGCTCCTCAGCCGCTCCGGGTCGGCCTCGCCGACCAGCTCAGAAAGGTCCCATCGGGGGGTGGACATCTATGGCACCGTCCTGCCCCGAGAAATGGCCCCGGCCCTATTTGGACCTATGGCCAGCAGCGCGGCCTAGGGGAGGGGGGACGGCGTGGCGGGGCTTGCCTCCGGCGGGGCCTCGTCGGGCGCGTAGGCGATGCGGGTACGCCGCTTGAACCGCTTGAACAGCGTCAGGACGGGCTTCCCGAGCACCACCGCGAAGATGACGTTGCCGACCACGTGCAGGATGCCGTACGGCACCCCGGCGATGAACACCCACACGAACATCTCGGGGGCGGCACGGTAGAAGGTCAGCCAGCTGCTGAAGTCCATCAGGGTGTTGTACGCCAGGCCCAGCACCATCCCCAGCAGGACGACGTGGGTGACGGTGACCTCGCCCTTTAGCCGCCGTCCGACGTACCCGGACACGATGCCCACCATGCCCCAGGCCACCATCATCCAGGCCGTCCACGGCCCTTGGCCGAAGAACAGGTTGGACACCGCCGCGGTCATCGCGCCGGCCATCGCCCCGGCCAGGGAGCCGAACACCAGACCGGTGACGATGATGAGGAAGGTGCACGGCTGGATGTTGGGCAGGGCGGCGAACGGTATCCTTGAGGCGGCGATGATCGCTCCCAGGATGCCGATGAGGGCGACCTCCTTGGAGCTCAGCCCGGACTCCTCGAACTTGGCGAAAATGATGCCGACGACGAAGAGCAGAAGGATGAACGACAGGAAGGCCGAGTAGGCGGCCAGGGCGGCGGTCTCGAACACCGCTAGATAGAGCATCACCGCCGCCATGGCCAGGGTGGCCAGGGCCATCAATGTGCTAGCCTTGGGCCTCATCTCACGCCTCCGCTCCACATATGCGCACCAGCTCCATGACCTTTTCCAGGGGCACCTCGCTCAGCGCCCCGTCGCGCAGAGCGAGGACCCGGGTGGCGTGCTCGGCCACGAAGCGGTAGTCGTGGGTGACCATGATCGTGGTCATGCCCGCCTCCCGCAACGAGGCCAGGACGTTGGCGAGCTGGGTCTTGTTCCAGTGGTCCAGACCCCTCGTCGGCTCGTCCAGCACCAGGATGCCCGGCCGGCCCACCAGGATGGCGGCCAGGGCGGCGCGCTCCCGCTCCCCGCAGCTGAGGTCCCGGGGGAAGGCGTCCCGATACCGCTCAAGGTCGAGCACCTTGAGCGCCCAGTCGATGCGCTCGTCCCACTGCGTCCGCTCCACGCCCAAACTGCGGAGGGTGAACTCCAGCTCCTTGCGCAGCGTCTCCTCGAACAGGTAGTTGTTGGGGTTCTGCCCCAGGTACCCGATGTCCCGGGCCAAGCGGGCCGGGGTGGCGTCGGCCACGTTCTGCCCCATGACGGTGACGGTGCCCGCCCGCGGCCGCAACAGGCCGTTGAGCTGGCGGAGCAGGGTGCTCTTCCCGCTGCCGTTGGCGCCGATGATGGCCACCACCTCCTGGCGCCGGACCTCCAGGTCGAGGTGGTCGAGCACGGCGTCGCGATCGTAGGCGAACGAGAGGCCCTTGGCCGAGAGCACGACCTCGCCGTGACCGTTCTCGGGCACCGACCGCCGGAAGTCGGCGACCAGGCGGTGGTCCCGCAGCAGGGGCATGACCTCGGCCGGCGGGCCGTCGGCGACGATCCGCCCGCCGTCCATGAACAGGACCCGCTGTGCGTATCGCATGCACCGCTCCAGCCGGTGCTCCACCAGCACGATGCCCACGCCCTGCTCCTTGTTCAGCTTGTGCAGGAACTCCAGGTACAGGCTGGCCGACTCGTCGTCCAGCTGGGAGGTGGGCTCGTCGAGCACGATGTACCGCGGGCGCATCGCCAGCACCGAGGCCAGGGCGACCTTCTGCTTCTCCCCGCCCGACAGCTGGGGGATGAAACGCTGGAGGTACGGGCTCAGGCCGAAGTACTCCCCGTAGGCGGCGATGCGCTCGGCCATCTCCTTCCGAGGCAAAGCGAGATTCTCCAGGCCGAAGGCCATCTCGTTCTCCACGTTGGTCATGACCAGCTGGTTCTCGGGGTCCTGGAAGACCATGCCCACCACCCCGGCGAGCTTGGCCGGCGGCGTCTTTCGGGTGTCCAGGCCGTCCACGCTGACCCGCCCCCACACCCGGCCGCCGTAGAAGTGCGGTATGAGCCCATTGAGGGCACGGATGAGCGTTGACTTGCCCGAGCCGGACGGCCCGACCAGCAGCACGAACTCGCCCTCGCGGGCCTCCAGGTCGATGTCCTTGAGCACCTGCCGGCCGTTCTCGGCGTAGGCGAAGGAGAAGCGCTCCAGCCGGATCATCGGCTCCCTCCCAGGAAGATGGGGGCGAAGAACAGCGCCTCCACGATGGCGACCGCCGCACCGGCGGTGGTGACGGTGAACGGCTCGCCGGCGAGGTAGTCGGCGTTCCCGTAGCCGAGCACGAACATCGCCACCCCGAAGGGGACGGCGGCCAGGAACGATAGCATCATCAGCTTGTCCCGCAGGCGGAGGGGGCGGTCGATGTACCGCGTGCGCCGGCCCGCCCCGAACCCCCGGGACTCCATGGCCTCGGCGATGTCCATCGACCGCTCCATCGAGTTCATGAGCAGGGGCATCATGACCGGGGCGCGGGCCTTGGCCTTGCGGACGAAGTTGCCGTCGTCGAACTCCACCCCCCGCGCCTTCATGGCGTCGGAGATGGCGGCGGAGTCGGCGGCGATGGTCGGGTACATGCGGGTGGCGATGCTCGCGCCGGTCATGGACTTGAACCCGAACCGCGACAGGATGCGCAGCGAGTCGTCCGGGTGCACGGTGAAGGTCAGGATGGCGAACGCCACCACCGTCAGCAACAGCCGCAGGGTCATGCTGACGGCGAAGAGGACCGAGCCCTCCATGACGCGGAACAGGCCGAGGTCGAGGAGGACGACGTCCCCTGCCGGAGCGAACACGATGCTGAACAGGAAGAGGAACGCCGCCACGTAGACGGAGTACTTCAGCAGACCAAGGGTCTCCCGCATCACCCGACCCGCCGCGGCCACCGCCAGGACGAGGGCCAGCAGCACCGCCAGGTACAGGATGTCCGATATGAGGATGGAAAGGAGGAAGAACGCCAGCACGAAGACCATCTTCGGCCGGGCGTCGAGGCGGTGGATGCGGGAGTCCTTTTCCTGGTAGGGGAACAGCATGGGCATCAGCTGAACTGGTTGGCGATGTACCTCCACACAACTTCGGAGCCTTGGGCGACGGGAGTGAGGTTGCAGGCGCGGGTGCCGTAGACGCCGTCGACGTAGAACTGCCACGCCCGCTTGCCGTCGTCGACGGCGGGCTCGTTGTTGTCGAGGCCGTCGATCGATGTGACGAGGAGGCCGAGCGGCTGGCTATCCGTCTCCACGGTGAAGCCGGCGATGGCCGCGGCGGCCATCAGCTGGTCGTAGCAGTTGGACTTGCTGGCCAGGCCCTCGAACACCCACACGGTGTTGCCATCGTTGGCCTCGGTGACGTAGGTCCACTGGCCGCTTTGGTTGGTCCACACCGTCCGGTTGCCCGGATGGATGGAGGCGGGAGCGTCGCCCAGCTCGATGGTCAGGTCGGAGGTCACCGCCTCCCCGGTGGCACCTCCCTGGAGGTAGACGAAGAGGAGTAGGCCCATCACGACGACCAGGGCCACGGCGGCGATGATGGTGGTGCTTTTCTTCATCGCTTTCCCTTCTTGCCGTTCCAGTAGACCAGGCCGACCGCGACCACGATCAGTATAGCCACTATCCCGCCGACCAGCAGCCAGGGGAACTCCTCGGGGGTGGGGCCCTCCTCGCTGGGATCGGTCACGCCGGTGCTGGAGGCGAACGCGTACACGTGCCCGTTGTCCGCGGCCACGTACAGCACGCCGTCGATGACGGTGGGGGCGGAGAGGGCGTAGTTCGCCGGCTCGAGCACGTCGTCCCACAGCAGCTCGCCATCGAGACTGACGGCGACCAGCCGGCTGGCCGCCTCGTTGGTGACAGCATAGATGGTCTCGCCGACCACGGTGGGCGCAGCGCCTCCGAAGCTCGTGCCCAGGTCAAGGTCCCACAGCTTCTGGCCATCGAAGTCCACCATGAACAGGCCGCTCGCGGTGGCAGCAACGAAGCCGTTGGACGCCATCGCGACCGACGCCGAGGAGCCACCGATGACGGTCTGCCACATCACCGCGCCGGTGGTCATGTTGAGGGCGGTGATGTTGCCGTTGGCACCAGTAGCGGCGACCACGACCTGGTTGCGGGCGACGTCGAGGACGGGGGAGCCGCGGACCTTTTCGCCCACCTCGGTCGACCACAGCTTCCCGGAGCCGTCGGCGGCAAAGGCGCTGACGTTCCCGGAGTCGTCGCCGATGTAGATGATGCCGTTCAGGATGGCCGGCGACGACGAGTATATCTTGTCGGCGACCTCGACGCTCCAGTCGAGGGTGCCGTTGCCAGCATAGACGGAGTAGAGGACGCCGTTGCCGGCGGCGAAGACGATCTTGCTCGTCATCATAGAATCGGTGTAAGCGACCGGCGAGGAGGTGATGCCGTTGGTCGCCGCGGAGCCGGTGTCGTAGGTCCACTCCACGTCCCCATCGGCGGCGTCGAAGGCGTACAGCTTGCCGTCCGCGGACGGGACGATCACCATGTTCCCGAAGAGCAATGGGCTGCCGACCTGATAGCCGGCGCCGATCTCCGCGCTCCACACCACCGCGCCGGTGGCGTTCAGGCAGAACAAGGCGGAGTTGGTGTCGTAGCTGAAGTCGGTGTAGTTGAGGATGCCGCCGGTGATGACGTATAGCAGGCCGTTAGCACCGACGATGGCGGAGTCGATGGCCCCGTTGCCAAGGTCCTTGGACCATGCGAGGGTGGCGTTGATGATATCGGTCTCCTGCATGCCAGTGTTGAAATCGTCGTACCGGAAGCTGGTCCAGGGGTAGCGGTGCTCAGGGATGGCGATCGGCGCGGGCGCTCCGAACGGAGAGTACGTCCAGGCCACCGCATCCGTGCTGTCGGCAGGGATGTCGGCCGCGCCGACCATAGACGATTCCCAGGCGCCAGCAGTAGCGTTCCAGATCCAGAGGCCCCAGTACGCACCGGTGGCGGGGTTGTAGTCCAGGCCTTCGATGGGTCCTACCATGATCCCGTACGACGACTCCGAGTACTGCAGGTCCAGCCCGAGCTCCTCGGCCGCCGCCACGGTGACGTTGAAGGCGTTCATGCCCTCCTCGACCGGCACGTCGGCCCACACTACCCGGCCGTTGCCGAAGTCGAACAGGACCGCGCAGGTGTCGTCCTCCTCCGCGCCGACCCCACCGGCCAGCGCGGCCATCATCATCACGCACACGAGCAAACCAGCAACGAGCTTCATCGGGAACACCTTTTGGCATCATAGGTTGGATGTATCATCCAACGGGTACACGATGCACAGGACGATAAATAAGGCTTCTGTTTGATTTAATCTCAGTGGATAGAAGACCTCACGCCTAAGGTGTTTATAAGCGGCGGTGCGTCCGAACGTCCATGAAGCAGGAGGAGAGGACAGCGAAGAGGGTCGAGCTGGTCCGCAAGGCTAGGCCGACCGAGGAGGGGGCCGGGGTGCGGCTCATGCGGGCCTTCGGGGAGGTCAGCCCGCTGCTCGATCCCTTCCTGATGCTGGACGACTTCTCGTCCGACGACCCGAGGGACTACATGGCCGGCTTCCCCCGGCATCCCCACCGGGGGATGGAAACGGTAACGTACATGCTCAGCGGCCACATCGACCACGAGGACAGCATGGGCAACCGCGGCACCGTTGGCCCGGGGGAGGTCCAGTGGATGACCGCCGGTAGCGGCATCATCCACGGGGAGATGCCCCGCCCCACCCAGGGACCGCTGCAGGGCCTCCAGCTGTGGATCAACCTGCCGCGGGAGAGCAAGATGATGGCCCCGCGGTATCGGGGCATTCGGGCCGAGGAGGTCCCAGTGGTGGCGCCGTCGGAGGGCATCGAGGTCAAGGTCATCGCCGGGCAGTTCGGCGGGAACGAGGGACCGGTGAGGGACCTCATGGTGGAGGTGGAGTACCTGGACGTGTCCATGGGCCCGAGCACGGTGTTCCGCCATGCGACTCCCCCGGGCTTCAACACCTTCGCCTACGTACTGGACGGCAAGGCGACCTTTGGCAGCTCGGCCGGCACCGCCGAGCGGCAGACCCTGGTCATCCTGGGGGAGGGCGATGAGGTGGTGGTGCGGGCCGGCAAGGCGGGGGCGCGGTTCCTCCTGGTGTCCGGCCGCCCGCTGAGGGAGCCGGTGGCGTGGCAGGGACCGGTGGTCATGAGCTCCGAGGAGGAGTTGGAAGAGGCGTTCCGCGAGATCCAGGCGGGGACCTTCGTGCGCGAGCGGCCCCAGCAGGTCAGCGGTCCTTGATCGGGCGATACTTCCGGCCGACCTCGCCGACGTAGATGCATGACGGACGGTATAGAGCGGGCTTGACCGGGGGGCGAGGGAACTTCTCCTCCAGCACGTGGGCGGTCCATCCCGCCGAGCGGGACATGGCGAACACCGCGGGGAAGAAGTCGTGGTGGATGCCCATGGCGTGGTACAGCGAGGCGGTGTACATGTCGACGTTGGGGTAGATGTCCCTCCCCTTGCTGGAGCGGAACCGCTCCTGGGTGGCCAGCACCATACGCTCGGTCATCTCGTACCACCGGAACTCCGGCTGGTCCCGCACGATCGACTGGGCCATGTGCTGCAGGATGGCCGCCCGGGGGTCCATGGTGCGGTAGACGGCATGGCCCATCCCCGAGACCCTCCGTCCCTGGAGGAACTGTTCGGCCACCCACGCCTCCACGCTCTCGGGGTCGTTGACGTCGAGGAGGTTCCGCATGACCTGGGCGGTGGCCCCGCCGTGGAGCGGGCCGGACAAAGCAGCGATGCCCGCGGACACCGCCGCGTACATGCTGGCCCGGGTCGAGCTGACCACCCTGGTGGTGAAGGTGGAGGCGTTGAAGCCGTGGTCGGCCTGGAGGATGAGGGCGACGTCCAGGAACCGGGACATGACCGCGCTCTGTTTCTCCCCCTTGACCATGTACAGGAAGTTGGCGGCATGGGCCAGGCGGGGATTGGGGTCCACCGGATCCAGGCCCATGCGGAGGCGCTTCCACGCCGCCACCACGGTGGGCATCTTGGCGATGATGCGCACGGCCTTGCGCTGGTTGGCCTCGATCGACTCGTCGTCCTGGTCGGGGCAGGTGCCGGAGAGCAGCGCGACCGCCGCCTGGAGGACGGCCATGGGCGACGTCTCCAAAGGCGTGGCCCGCAACATCCCCATCACGCCGGGAGGCAAGGGCCTCTCCGCGGCCAGCTCCTTGGAGAACGCCTTCAGCTGCTCCCGGGTGGGCAGTCGCCGGCGTAGCAGGAGGTAGGCGACCTCCTCGAAGCTCGAATACCTGGCCAGATCCTCGATGGAGTAGCCACGGTATATCAGCTTCCCGGCCTCTCCGTCCACGTAACTGATGCGGGACGTCGCCGCCTTCACTCCTCTGAGCCCGGTGTCCTCAGGTCCAGCCATCGCTTCCCCTATTTTTTTCTAGTATTTTTTTGTAAGGGTCCAGGCATCCGTCGTGCTGGTGAGCGTCACCGTTCTCGTAGCGATCGTTGCTGGGGTACGGAGCGGCGCGACGGCAGGGCTAAGTGGGTGGCGCTCGGTCCTATCCGTGGATGAGCGCAGGGTCGCGGCGGTCATTGGCCCGCCTGGGCGGGGCGGTGAGGCGGTACCTCCCCTGGGAGCTGGGCGACCCTCTGCTGAGAGGATACTTCACCTCCCGCGGGGTGCTGCTGATGGTGACGGTCGCCCTGCTGACGCTGGTGGTCTGGGCGGCCCAAGGCTCCAGCTCCCTGAACAATGCCCTGACCTTCCTGGCCAAGGTGAACGCCTTCCTGGCCATCTCCCTGCTTTCGCTCACCTTCGTGATGTCCACCCGGCTGTCGGTCCTTGAGGACCTCTTCGGCGGTCTGGACCGTCAGTACCAGGCCCATACCGTGATCGGGAAGATAACGCTGTTCGCCGTCCTGCTCCACGTCGCCTTCCTGGCCATCGGGGCCGCCCCCGCCTGGGGGGTGGTGCTCACTTATGTCGTCCCGGGCCTCGATGTCCCCGTCACCTGGGGCATCCTGTCCCTCGCCGCCCTGTTCGCTCTGCTCGCCCTCACCGTGCAGTTCCGCCCACCGTACGGGCTGTGGAAGCAGACCCATCGCCTGATGATCGTCCCCCTGCTGCTGGCCCTGTGGCACGCCCTGGTCGCCGGCTCCGACACCCAGGCCTTCCCGGCGCTGCGGTACTGGCTCGTCGCCATCGGGGCGGTGGGGGTGATCGCGTTCCTCTACTCCTTTGCCCTGTACCGGTACATCGGTCCCCGGCACCCCGGCACGGTGGCAGGGGTCAGGCGGTTCCCCGACCTCACCGAGATCGTGGTGAGGCCGCAGCGGCCGGTGCGCTTCCATCCCGGGCAGTTCATGTTCCTGCGGTTCCCCCGGTGCCCAGGGGTGCCGGAGATGTGGCCGTTCTCCATCTCCGGATGGACCGCGGACGGGGACCTGCGGTTCTCCATCAAGAAGCTGGGGGACTTCACCGCCCGGGGCGCGCCGCGGATCGAGGAGGGCGACGAGGTGGTGCTCATGGGCCCCTACGGCAAGTTCGGGGAGCGCTACGCCGCGGAGGGGCGGGACATGGTGTGGGTGGCGGGGGGCGCGGGCATAACGCCGTTCCTGAGCATGGCCAGGCATGAGGCCGAGAGGGCCGGCGACCGCAGGGTGGACCTCATCTGGACCTACCGGAGGCCGAGCGAGGGAGTGTACAACGACGAGCTGTCAGCATTGGAGAGCGAGCGGTTCCGGTACCTCCCCTGGGTGTCCAGCGAGCGCGGCCACATCGACGCGAAGTGGATCGCCGAAGCGGTCGGCGGGGCCGACGAGCTCGCCCGGCGGACGATCATGATGTGCGGGCCGGTCCCCATGATGAGGGACCTCACCGAGCAGTTCGTGGCCCTGGGCGTCCGCCGGCGGGACATCGTGTTCGAGGACTTCGACCTGCTGTAGCTACGACACCACCGCTTCCAGCAGCAGCGGCGGGCTGACGCTGCCGGTGCCGTCGTGCAGGCACACCACCAGGAGGTAATGGCCGGGCTGATGGAAGGTGACGCTGCCGGCGCCGAACGGCGTCCACGTCCCGGTCGTCCAGCTGTGCCAGGTCCCGCTGGAGTAGGCGAGCTCCTTGCCAGTGGGGGTCATCGCCGCATTCCCCGCCAGCCTCACCCCGCCATCGCGGTCCCACACCGTGTAGAAGACGGTGTTGTAGCCGTTCTCCCATGCCGACACCGCCGAGGTGGCGTTGAGCGGGGCGCGGTCGACCCGGGTGTCGCCGGTGTTGAAGAGCGCGAGGTCCCCGCCCACCGACATGCCCGAGGGGCAGATGGCGGTGACGGTCCAGTTGTAGTAGGTCCCCCACGGTTGGGAGGCCCACGCCTCGGTGGTGTTGGCCGAGACGCTGAACGACATCTCCCGGTCCACGGCGGTGGCGTTGCTCCACCCCGCCCCGCCCCACTTGCCCAGCACGGGGCGGTCGAATTGCAGCGGGGACGGCGAGACCACGGTCACCTCGGCGCGGGCCGGTTCGCCGATGCGCTGGCCGCTCTCGGCGTCGTACGACGTCACCACCAGCGTGTAGGTGCCAGCCTCGGCGAAGGTGGCCACCAGCAGCGTGCGGGCGGTGCCGTCCTCGTCGAGGTCGGCGGCGGTCCAGCTCGCCTCACCGTCGCCGGGCAGCGCGCCGGTAAGGCCGTCGTCGCTCTCCTCGGGCGTCCAGGGCACCGAGGGGGCATCCAGCGGGAAGGTGCGCACCTCAGCCTGTCCGGCGCCGGCGCTCTCGACGGTCAGCACGTTACGCACCGCCTCGGCCGGCCCGAGGCCGCCGGTGAGCTCCAGGAAGAGAGGCCAGTAGGGCTCCGGGTCCTCGCCGCTGAGGTCCTCGCGGAAAGAGAGGCGCAGGTCGACCTCCGCGCCCTCGGATGCGCCGAACGGCAGGCTGCCGGCAGGAAATAAGAACACTGTAAGCACAAGGGCGATCGAGGCGACGATGGCAAATCGAATGGCGATGAGGCTGTGGTCTCTCAAGCGATCCCCGCCCGTTCTTGCCAGGAAGCAGTACATAATGCTGATGCCGCGGGCATGGCGGCCGGAACGGCCCGCGGCGGCGGGCACAGCGATGTCCCGGCGAGCTCACAGGTCGATCGGACGCCCGATGGCCCGGGCCCGTACCCTCATCTCCGCCAGCTGCATCACCCCTGGGGCGTCAGGGGTGACCACCCGCTCCTCCTCCAGGGAGATCTCCACCCGAGGGTCGAGGCCCCCGGCCTGGCGGGCCCGCAACAACGCCTGCTCCTCGGCCATGGCCTTGGCCCGGGCCACCGCGTCGCGCTCCATCTGGAACGCGATCGGCGTGGAGTACGCGGAGTACACCGCGTAGCCCTTGTCCCGCGGGTACACGAACACGTCCACGTACTCGGACACCTGCCCGCACACCGCCCCCACCGCGTTGCCCACCTCATGGTCAGGCGGGATTATCACCTCGACCCCCATCCGCTCCTCGAGAGCGGGAATGTACGCCGCCGCCGGCGCGCCCAGCCCCACCACTGGAACGGTCAGCGAGGCGGTGAGGCGCATGGCCGGGCAGCACCGCTTCCCGCTGATCAGGTCCAGGACCCCCTGCAGGGCCGGCGCATCCGAGAGGGTGCCAAGCTCGTCGGAGAGGACCTTCTTGAGCAGCTCGTCGGCGATGCCCGCGATGACCGCGCCCAGCACCCTCTAGGCGAACGCCTCCGCGGTCAGGTTCATCACCGACGCGAACAGCTCCACCCCCAGCCTCGCCGCGTCGACGTCCCCGGCGGCGTACCGGCCGGTGGCGTGCAGCACGTCGGTCGGCGTCAGCCCGATGCCCATGACCGCCTCCCGAGCGACCAGCGCCTTGAGGGCCGAGTCGAGGAGGATGATGTCGTCGAGGTCCCGCTTGAGCTCGGAGCGGGTGCGGGGGCCGTTCTCCACGAGGTAGCGGACGATCCGGGCCTCCGAGCCGGTGAGGCCGTCGGGGCCGCGGGCGGCGAAGAGGAAGCGCGCCTGCCGAACCTCCCTCATCCGCTGGACCAGGCCGGGGAAGCGGGCGGTGGCGAAGCACAGCGGGACCACGCGCTGGGGGCCGATGAGCACATCCCCTCCTCCTGCCGCCCGGACCTCCGAGTCGCCGCCGAGCGCAGCGGTCCACATGTCCACCGCCTCCACCCTGGTCCGCCACCGGCCGACCGCCGAGCCCTCCCGGCTGACCTTGGGGACGCCACCGCGGAGCACGGCGATGTCGGTGGAGGTGCCCCCCATATCGATGACGATGCAGGCCTCCAGGCCGCTGAGGATGCGTCCGCCCATGGCGCTGGCGGCCGGGCCGGAGAGGATGGTGTCCACCGGCCGCTCCACCGCCGTGCGCAGGTTCATGAGCGTCCCGTCACCCTTGAACACCATGATCGGGGCGGTGATGCCCCGCTCGCGTAAGATCACCGTCACCTTGTCCAGGAAGCTGCGCAGGACCGGCAGCAGACGAGCGTTCAGTACTGCGGTGACGGTGCGCTCGTGGATGCCCAGCTCGGCGGTGAGCTCGTGGCCGACGACCACCGGCAGGCCGTACTTGTCCTGCACCAGCTTCTTTACGTGCGCCTCCTGGTAGGGGTTGTGGACACTGAACAGGCCGGAGACCACCAGGGAGTCGATCTGAGGGAGCATCTCCTGCACCACCCGCTCCATCTCCTCCAGGTCCAGCGGGGCCAGGGCCTTCCCCCGGACGTCGTGGCCGCCGGGAAGGAAGCGCTGCACCTGGGCCCCCAGCTCCCACCCCTTCTCCGGCGTCCATCCCAGGCCGATGAGGCCCACCCGGCCGCCCCGGCCCTCGAGGATGGCGTTGGTGGCCAGGGTGGTCGACACCCCGACCAGGCTGAGCTCGGCGCCCTCGAACCCGCGGAGGACGCCGTCGACGGCTCCCCCCAGGCCCACGCTCAGATCGTCGTGGGTGGTCCTCGCCTTGGCCTTGGCCAGCACCTGGTTGGTGCGCAGGTCGACCACCACCGCGTCGGTGAAGGTGCCCCCGGTGTCGATGCCCAGGCCGTAGATCCGCTCCCGCTGTGCGATTTCTCTCACCGCTCCGGCCCCCGGCGGGGGACCTGGCGGCGGATATCGACACCATGGGGTATAACAGCTCCCCTGCGGAGCCAGGTGGCGGCCGCGGGAGCGCTCATTCCCTCAGTTCCAGCAGGACCGCGAGGTTGCGGGGAAAGAGCGAGGGGCTTAGGCCGACCTGCCGGAGCTTCTCGCCCACCGCCGACCCGTCGGGCAGGGGGCCGGCCAGCAGGAGGTCCGTTTCCTCTTCCGAGAACTCGCCCCGGGCCTCGACCCAGCTCGCCACGTTCCGGTCGTACGGGCAGACCCGCTGGCACCGCATGCACCCGACCAGGGCGTGGTGGACGCCCTTCGGTAGCGCGTCAGGGAACGCCGCCTCGGCGTCCTTCTCGTTGAGGTAGGTCAGGCACCGGTGTGCCCGGACCGGCGCCCGCTTCGTGGGGATGGCCCCGGTCGGGCAGGCCTTGACGCAGGCGTCGCAGCTGTCGCAGCCGGGCAGCATCTCCTGCTCCTGCCACTGGTCCTCCCCGCAGGGGAGGTCGGTGAAGAAGGCGGTCAGCCGGTGGAAGGAGCCGAAGGTGGGGATGTAGGCGAGGTCGTTCCGGCCGTAGGCGGCGAGCCCGCTGCGGACGGCCAGGGCTTTCAGGGGCAGCCAGGCCTTGACGAAGCGGAAGGAGTTCGGCGACGTGACCTTGGCCAGAGCGGCAAGGACCTCAGCGTCCACCTCCCCGCCGGCGTAGGTCGGGGGGACGGTCAGCGGGACCTCCCGGCCTTTCCAGCGGAAGATCACGGACAGCGCCGGCTGGGGCTTGGCCACGATCACCAGCGTACGCGCGTCGGGCAGCTCGGCCGGCACCGCGAACCCCCATTGGGAGAGGTACTCCTTATCGAGGGCGGGGTCGATTTGACCGGCCCTCCTCAGGGCGTCGATGTCCTCCCTAAGCTCATCGAGGTGCTCCACCGAGACGGTCCTGGCGAAGAGCCCGTGGCTCCTCATCTGCTCCTGGAATGACAGCTGCTCCATGATACCGCGTCCGCGGCGACTCGCCGCCATCACGTGAACGACCTCAGGGGAGATGAACCTGCGGGCGCTGGTCAACGTTGATATACCGGCCGCACCGAGTCGTCCCGGGGATGACATGACGCTAAGATGTCCCTGTGGTAGCAGGCTCGAAGGGAACGGTGACAAGGAGAGGTCGGAGAGCTTCCGGCAGCACCTCATCGAGGCCCACGGCCAGGACGGCGGTTCGCTGCGAATGCTGGAGGTCCGGGAAGGACTGGGGGAGGACGTCGTCAGGGAGCTACTGTCCATGGAGATGGGGATGCGCGCCCACCTGACCCCGACCGATAAGAGCCAGGAGGAGATCCTGAAAGGCGGGGTGGAGGGCTGCGGCATCACCTGCGTGTCCGAGTTCCGCATGTCCAGGGAGCAGATGGAGGACTACGTCGAGACGATCACCTGCCCGGCGTGCGGCCGCAAGGTCGGAGGCGATGACGACGGCGAGCTGTGCGAGGCGCTGCGCAAGCACTGCGACGGCCACGAGCAGCTGCGCCTGACCATGAGGACCGTGTCCCGCTGAGCTATGGGGCTCAGATCCGGTTGACGGTCGGGGACGGAGGCCGCGCCAGCACCCTCTCGATCGAGGCGTACTGCTCCTCCAGACGTACCAGCCGCTCCTCTCCCAAGAGCTCCCGGGCCTTCGGGAAGAGTTGCTCCTCTTCCATCCGGACGTGGTCCCGCAGCAGCGCCTTCAGCTCGTTCAGCCGCTCGTCCCACAGGATGTTGTCCGGAGTGATCTCGTTCAGGAGCTCGATGACCCTCAGGATGGCCCGATGGTCGTCCCTCCCCTTCTCCCTCGCCTCGTTCGCCTCCGGCCGGTCGTCGAGCGCTTCGTAGAGCGTCTCCTCCTCTGAGCCCTCGTGGGAGAGTATCCTCTGGAACGAGCCGTGGTAGTCGTGGCTCTTGCGCGCCCCGTCCTGCAGCTGGCTGATCTCGTCGATCATGTACACCAGTTCCTCGTGCTCCTGCTCAAGCCGCTCGATAAGACCCATTCGATCACCGCTTCCTACATCCAGGCATGTTCTCAGGCCTTAGTATTTGTAGCTCGCCCGCCGAAAAAGCAAGCGGGTCCAGGGCTGGACTAGCGTAATCCAGTCAAGCCGCCGGGCGGCTGGACATCGACGGGCCAGGCGTGAGGTCGAGCGACCGGAGCGCGATACGGGTCCGGACCATGGTGGCACGCGTGGGCATCGAGCTCGTCCATTTAGCCTCGGCCCGATGCTCACGGTTCGAGACGACATGCGCATCAAGAGGTACGTTTAAATACCTGTAACGCAAGCATGCTGTGAAATCAAATTCGTCTGCGTGAAGCGGATCGTTTTTCTTTTCCTCAGAGTGAGCATCGTGACAACTTTCACCGAACTACAGATTTCGAGCGAGATTATCAGAGCGATGAACGGCATGGGCTGGGAGGAGCCCACGCCCGTGCAGGTGGCGGCGATACCGGTCGGCCTCGAGGGCGGCGACATGTTCGCCCAGGCCCAGACCGGGACGGGAAAGACCGGCACCTACGGCACCATCATACTGGAGCGGACCAAGCCCGGAGCGAGGGCCGCCTCCGCGCTGGTCCTCGTCCCCACCAGGGAGCTGGCGACCCAGGTCACCGAGGAGCTGGGCAAGCTCTCCAAGTACACCGGCCACTCCTGCGTGCCCATCTACGGCGGCGTGGGCATCGAGCCCCAGGTGGAGAAGCTCAGGCGGGGCGTGGACATCGTGGTGGCCACCCCCGGTCGGGCCAAGGACCTCATCGACCGGCGCGACCTGGACCTCTCCAAGGTCTCGATGGTCGTGCTGGACGAGGCGGACCGCATGCTGGACATGGGCTTCATCAGGGACATCAACTACATCCTGTCCAGGGTCCCCAAGAAGCGGCAGTCGCTGCTGTTCTCGGCGACCATGTCGCCGGACATCCGGCAGCTGGCGATGCGTCAGATGACCGACCCCCAGGAGCTGCTGGTCTCCAAGGACGAGCCGGTCTTAGACCTGACCAGGCAGCACCACGTCGTGATCGACAAGGACGCCAAGTTCGACGCCCTGTGCACCCTCCTCGACGCGGGCAGGCCCAAGGCCATCGTGTTCTGCAACGCCAAGCACCGCGCCGGCCGCCTGGCCAAGAAGCTTGTGGCCTATGGCTACCCCGCCGACGCGATACACGGCAACGTCGCCCAGAACCGGAGGGAGAGGGTCATCAAGGGCTTCAAGGACGGCTCCATCAAGGTCATGGTGGCCACTGATGTCGCGGCTCGCGGCCTGGACATCGAGGCCGTGGACCTCGTCGTCAACTTCGACGTGCCGAACGACGAGGACACCTACGTCCACCGCATCGGCCGCACCGGGCGGGCGGGGGCGGAGGGCACCGCCATCTCGTTCTTCATGCCGGACGAGGCCCAGATGATCAGGTCCATCGAGAAGCGGACCGGCAAGCCCATCGAGCCCATGGAGCTGGAGATCGTGCACAAGCCGGCGCCCGAGGTCAAGATGGCCCCGGCCCATCATACGCCTCGAAAGGGCCCATCGAATCCGCCGCGGACAGGCGGTCGGCCCGCGGGACATGGAAGAGGTCAGTCCCAGGGTAAGCGCGGACCGGCGGCGCAGGGCCGCCAGTCTGGTGGCGGCAAACGTCCGTCCGCCGCCCACGGCCGCAGAGGGAGCCGGAACTGATCGGCGCCCTTTAGTGACACGATGCCCGGCGGCGCGAGGTCGATGTCAGGTCTGCCTGTGCGCCTCCACCGCTGCCGCGGTGTCGTAGCAGGCTTCGAACCTTTGGATCATCCGGTCCCGGACGGTCAGGATGTGCACGAACCTCGTTCCCCAAGTCCGCCCGGAGCTCTTGGCCCGGCCCTGGAACTCTCCCAGGACCACGACCCGGTCGGCCTGACCGACGTACTCATCGATGCGGAACTCCAGTATCTCTTCCTCCTCGTCGTGGGTCTTGAAGAACCTGCTGATACCCTCTCGACCTCGCCAGAGACCTCCGTAGCGTATTTGACCCTCCGCAGGGTACTCCACTTCGGCCTCGGGAGCGCACTTTCTGAGGAACGCGTCGTAGTCGTCATTGATCAGGTCCTCGTAGGCGCTCTTGACGAGCTTAACGCTCTCGTGCATGCCCATGATTGACCAATCTGTTGTCGCTTGAACTTCTAGATGTCCCCTGATGCCAGAAGGGTAGGAGGCGAGATAATCCAGACGCTCACACCCAATGCCTTGGACTTCGTCCTTTGACCTTAGGGCCAAGCGATGAGCCGATCAGCTTACCATGCCCAATTGGGTGGGGCGCCTGTTCCAGCACTTCCAGGGCGGCTCGAACGCCACGTTTATTGGGCACCAGTGCCCACAGACGGACCACCGAGGTGTCCTGACATGAGCGTGGAGAGGTTCAAGATCGATATCCCCGAAGCGGTCCTGGACGACCTCCAGGAGCGACTGGAACGGACCCGGTGGAGCGATGTTGACCCCGATGGTTGGAGCCGGGGGACGAACCAGTCGTACATGAAGGAACTGGTCGATTACTGGATGAACCAGTACGACTGGCGGAAGCACGAGGCCGAGCTGAATCGCCTAGATCACTACAAGGCAGCAGTAGATGGCGTGGACATTCACTTCGTGCACCAGCGCAGCGGCCGCCCGGATGCGGTGCCCCTCCTCCTGATCCATGGCTGGCCCGATTCGTTCTATCGTTACCACAAGGTCATCCCTCTGTTGACCGGCGCGAGCTCCAAGCAGGAAGGCTCTGACATATCGTTCGATGTGGTCGTGCCGTCCATACCCGGCTTCGGGTTCTCGGAACGGCGGGCGATGACCTCCAACGCGGTCGCTGACCTCTTCGCCAAGCTGATGACCGAGGAGCTGGGCTACAAGAGGTTCGTGTGCGCGGGCGGAGACCTCGGCTTCATCATCACCAAGGCCATCGCCGCTCGCCATCCCGAGCTTTTATTGGCGATGCACCTGACCGAGGTCGGGTATCCTGATTACACCACCGACCGGTCCAAGCTGTCAGCGGCGGAGCAGGAGTTCGCCACGTTCATCCAGGATTGGTGGTTCAAGGACGGTACCTACAACATGATCCAGTCGACCAAGCCCGACAGCCTGGCGGTTGGCCTTAACGACTCGCCGGCCGGCTGGGCGGCGTGGTTCATGAACTTCGCCTCCATCGGGATGACCGGCGAGGACGTGGAGAAGCGTATACCTCGCGACGAGCTGCTGACCAACATCATGATCTACTGGGTGACAGGGACCATCATTACCTCACTGCGCATGTACTACGAGGACACCCACGCCCCGCCCCCTTCAGGTGCCGGGGAACGCCTGGAGGTGCCGGCGGCGGTGGCCCACATGCCTATGGACGCGCCGCTGCCCCGCGAGTGGGCGGAGCGGTACGTGAACCTGAAGCACTTCACCGAGATGCCCCGAGGCGGCCACTTCGGAGCATGGGAGGTGCCGGAGCTGTTCGCCCAGGACCTGCGGACCTCGATGGCCGAAATACTGGGGATGAAAGCGCCGTCCGTAGTGACCGACATGACCTGATGAGATGGGGGGGATGCGGCCTTATGCCACATCGGTGAAGGCCTCGTTAGGCCTGCGACCAAGGGCGTTCACATCCCCCAGACGTGCTCTTCCGCAGAGGTCATCTCCAAAGGGCGGGTGCAGGGCCGTTTGCTAATGGTCCGGAAAGCTCTCAATCCGTGCGGCTATGTCCTCGGAGCGCAGGATCCGGACGATCTTGGCGGCCAGGGCCTCGACGGTCGTATCGTCCTCCAGACCGACCATGGCATACATCGACCGGGAGATCATGAGGTTGACGCCCTTGTCCTCCAGCTGCCGGGGGTCGGTCCTCACCCCGATGATGGGCTTGTTCCTCGAGAAGGCGTAGCCGATCTCGAAGCTGGTCCCCGAGTCGACGTCCGGCCCTTCCAGGATTGCGATCATCACGTCCGCCCTATCGATGGCGCGGACGCAGAAGTCAAAGATTTGAGCGCACGGGTCGCTCTCTTTCAGGAGCCGCTTCGTCTCGGTCTGAGGAAGGATGACGGTAGCTCCTTCCAGGCCTTCGGAGATGAGTTCGGACAGCCTCTGGTTGAACTCCCTCTCAGCCAGTGAGAACAGCGGCCCGGCGATGTAGATTATCAACTCTACATTCCCCAGAACTTGTCCTGCTTCCGCTTGACCTCAAGGGTCTCCTCGAGCACCATCTTGTCGTCGGCGTTGAGGTCCGTCTTCTGGATCTCCTTGAGCGCCGTCTCCCGCAGATCGACGTACAGCACGTCCTCGACGTTGATCTGCCGGCCGACCGTCGGTCCTTCGATGGCCACGGCGACCTCTTGGCCCTGGATCGCCTCCTTGACGACCTCCTCGCCGGAGCGGATGGAGCGGATCTTGCCGATATCGACACCGTCGTTGTTGAGCAGCGTCTGTCCGGGGCGTATGCGCCCGCCGAGCACGCGCACGCCGACAATGGCCGGCTTGGACGCACGGAACACGCAGTTGGGGAGCAGCTTGATCTTGCCGGGGAACGCGAACTCGGCCCGCATCTCCAGGTCCTGCTTCCGCTTCTCCTCCTCCACCCATTTCTGGTAGTCCTCGATGAGACGGTACACGACGTCGTTGGTGAAGACCTTGAGGTCGTAGTTCGGCAGCGCCTCCTTGGCCTCCGGCAGGAGGTCGACGCCGAACGCCAGGATGACCTTGTGGTACCTCTCGCCGTAGGCGGCGGTGTCAATGAGGTCCTTCCGGGAGATCATCCCGGTGTCGTACTTGCGGATGGGGATGCCCGCGTTCTTGCACTCGTAAGCGAGCGCTTCCAGCGAGCCCAGGGCGTCGGCCTTGATGTACACGCCCGCCTCGGCCGTCTCGATGTCGATCTTGGTCTCGTTGACGACCTCGTCCAGCGCTTCCTTGACATTGGCGGTGGCGGCGCGCAGAGGACCGCCGGCGACGACCCCCTCGATGTTCTGGCACAGCAGCTTGACGCCGATGGCCGCCGATACTTCCTTTACCGAGTCGAAGCGGTCCTTGGGATCACGGATCTCGTCCAGCGGCTTGGGCCGCAAGATCGCCTTGACCTTGGTGGTGACCGGCCGTCCCTTGGTGCCCAGGACGACGGTGTCGCCCTTGTGCAGGGTGCCGGCGAAGATGATGACGTCCAGCGTTGAACCGAGGCCTTTCTCCTCCTTGACCTCCAGGATGGTGCCCTGGGCCGGCCCCTCCTCGGTCCTGAGCTGCTGCTCCAGGAACCGCTGGGCCAGGCCGATGAGTACCAGCAGCAGGTCCGGCAGCCCTTCGCCGTTGCGCGCCGAGATGGGGACGACGGCGATGGCCTTGGTGAAGTCCTCGATGCGGTCGTAGCGGTCGGCTGAGAAGCCGCGCTCGTACAACGCGCCGATGATGTTGTACATCCGCTCGTCCAGCTTGGCCTGCGCCTCCTCGGTCTGCTCCTTGTAGCTGAGCACGAACGGCTTGTTGGGCTTGCTTTCCCACCCCTGCACCAGATCGATCTTGTTCATGGCGATGATGAACGGGGTCTTGAACCGCCTGAGGATCTGGATGGACTCGATGGTCTGGGGCATGAGGCCCTCGTTGATGTCGATGACCAGTACCGCGAGGTCGGCGAGGGCGCCGCCGCGGGCCCGCAGCGAGGTGAACGACTGGTGGCCGGGGGTGTCGATGAACAGCAGCCCAGGAACGTTGAAGCGGCGGGCGTTGCCGATGAGCGGGCGGCACACCTCGTAGATGTGATCGATCGGCACCTCGGTGGCGCCGATGTGCTGCGTGATCAGGCCAGCCTCGCGCTTGGTGACCGAGGTCCCGCGGATGCGGTCGAGCAGGGAGGTCTTTCCGTGGTCGACATGACCTAGGACGCTGACGATGGGCTGCCTGGTGGCCATGGTTCATGCGATGCCTGGACGCATATTAGACACTTTGCCACGGCGGCGTGCTGGTCACGGTGAGGCGGGATAATAAAAAAGTAAATGCGGACCGGAGCGGCGCTCCGGGAAGCGGTTTACTCGACCAGCCAGGGGTCCACGGACCGGTTCCAGGTCTGCAACTCATAGTCGTTGAAGAAGAGCTCGATCTCCCGCTTCGCCGACTCGGGGCCATCGGAACCGTGGATGAGGTTGCGGCCGGTCTGCACGGCCAGGTCGCCGCGGATGGTGCCCACGGCGGCGTCGTTGGGGTTGGTCTTGCCCATCAGCGTCCGCATGCCGGCGATGATGTTCTCGCCCTCCCACACCATGACCAGGGACGGCCCGGAGGTGATGTACTCGATGAGCCCGGGGAAGAACGGCTTGCCCTTGTGCTCACCGTAGTGACGCTCCGCGAGCTCCTTGGGCAGGCGCATGAACTTCATGGCCACCGGCTTGTAGCCCTTGGCCTCGATGCGGCCCAGGATCTCGCTCATCAGCCCGCGCTGGATGGCGTCGGGCTTGAGCATGACGAAGGTGCGCTCGATCATGCCATCACTCTTGGGTCTCGGCCGGCTTGGCCTCGGCCGGCGCCGCGGCGGGCGCCTTGGGCTTCTTGGCCCGCTTGGTGGTGGCCTTCACCTTGACCGGCTGGGCGGGGATCTCGACCTTCTCCTCCTTGGTGGCGGCGGACTTGAGGGTCGCCTTGAGGGTGGCGGCCGCCCGGGTCCACTCGGTGGTCCGGGGCACGCGCCCGAGCTCGATCATGTTCTTGTAGCACTTGCTGGTGTCGAAGTTCAGGACCGACCCGTCCTTCTTCACGTACATCTTCCCGGTGCCGGGTTCCATCTGTGCCCCGCAGAAGGAGCACACGCGTCTCTCCACCATCTGAATCACCTGATCGACAGCTTGCGGGCCTCTCTCGAGGTCTCGCGGAGCATGAGGATGTCCCCCACGCGCACCGGGCCCATGATGTTGCGGGTGATGATGCGGCCCTTGTCGCGGCCGTCCAGCACGCGCACCTTGACCTGATTGGCCTCGCCGGTCATCCCGGTGCGGCCAACGATCTCCACCACTTCGGATGGAATGCTGCTCTCGTCATCAGCCATTGGCATCCCTCGCTTACTGCCTCAGCTTCTTGACCTGCTCGGCGAAGCTCTCGATCATGGGCTTGGCCTTGCCGGCGTCGAGGACGGCGACCGAGGCGGTCGGCTTCTCCATGCCCACGGCGTGGCCGAGCTCGGCCTTGGACGGCACGTAGGCGTAGATGATGTTGCGCTCCTCGCACAGCAGGGGCATGTGGGCCAGGATCTCTGGCGGCTGGACGTCCTCGGCCATGATGACCAGCTGGGCGTCGCCCCGCTCGACGAGCTTGGTTACCTCGTTGGTCCCCTTGCGCACCTTGCCGGTGTCGCGGGCGGCCTCGACGATCTCGTAGGCCTTGTCGGAAAGCTCCTTGGGCATCTCGAACCTAACGAACAGTGGCTTTGCCATTATTTCACCTCATTCGGATGTGACACATCCTCATCATTCATCGGTTGGACGTGAATGCGAGAGGACCAAAGAGATGGCCTTATTTATAGATTGTCTGGCCCCGACCTCACCGCTTCCGCTCCTTGGCCAGCCACACGACGCCAGCGAGGAGGACGACCGTGCTGATCGCTAGGACGACCATGCCGGGCACCAGCAGGGGGCTGGGAGCCTGCGAGACCGGCCTCTCAATCGGCATTATGGTATAGGACCAAGGCTCGAGGGCATTGCCGGCAAGGTCCCGGCCGGTCACGTTCACACTAACGGCATGATCCCAGTTGGCCCAGGTGCCTGAACTCTCATTGCCGGCGGCAGGCTGGATGACGATTCCGCGGCCGTCGGAGTGCCATGTGACCATGGCGTCGCCGCCGTCAACATCGACGACCACAGAGTCCTGGTCCATCGGTTCGGAGAACCGCACCGTTAGCATGGAGCGGTCCGGGTCGCTAATCCATTGACTGACCTCAGGCGCGGTGAGGTCGATGGTGAAGGAGATATCGAACTCCAGGCGGTTGCCCGCGGCGTCCTCGACATACCCCCAGACGCGGTGGTCGCCCTCGCCGACCCTCTGGCCGAGGTTGCCATAGGCGGTGGCGAGGCCTTTCGGCCCTGAGATCTGGGTCGTGCCGCCGTCCCAGTGCTCCACGTACGTGAACGGACCGTCAGCGTCGCCCCGCGTGATCTGATAAGCGATGTCGGTCGTGTTCAACCGCTTGCCGTTGAGGTCAGGGTACATCATGAACACCGGGTAGATTGTGTCCACGGTTACCCTTACGCTGGCGGCGGACAGCACGCCTTCGCCGCTCACCGCCCTCACCTGCAGGGTGTGGTTGCCTTCGGTGAGCGGGGAGAACTCATAGAAGCGCAGGATGGAATTGATCACCCATTCAGCATTGTCGTGACGTACCTCGAACCAACATGGGCCGTCGTGCCCATAGGTCCATGACATCAAGGGCGCGTTAGTGGTCAAGAGCTCACCATCGGCCGGGCTGTCGATCACGAGCTCACCGACGCTCACGGCATCTTCGGCAGATGCGGACGTTGGAGCAAGGGTGGCCCCAGCCGCCAGCAGCAGGCCTATCACCAGCAATGCTACCGATCCCCTCAGCAACCTGATCCCCGGTCAGGGAGCCCCCTCTCGAGTGATAAAGCTCATCTCCCACATTCTAAAAACGTAGAATCAAACGGAGAGGATGTCGCGTACCGCCCTCACCGACTCGCGCAGCGACCCCGGGGTCTTGGTCTCGACGAGCACCCGGATGTTCCGCCGCCGGGCGAAGTCCAGCATGCCGGCGATGTCCACCGTGCCGGTGCCCGGGACCTGGTGGTCGCTCTTGCCGTTGTAGTCGTGGAGGTGCATGTGGTGCACGCGGTCCTCGTGCCTGAGCAGCACCTCGCGCTCCTTGAACCCGGAGCGGGCATCATGGCCGACGTCCCAGGTGAGGTGGAAGCCGTCGAGGCAGCACAGCTCGTCGACCGCGCGGCCCACGAACGGCAGGTCGAAGTTGTTGACGTTCTCGGTGCACACGTCCACCCAGGACGCCTTGGCCAGCGGCAGCATCTCCTGGTACGCTGACCACAGGTTGGCGGTGAACTCGTCCTCGTATCGCTCGTAGATCCACACCCGGCGGTCCGGGAGGGTGAAGTAGATGCCCGGGCTGAGGTGCATGTTGAGCACCTTCACACCGGCCTGGGCGCACCAGCCCAGCGCCTCGCGCATCCGGTCGAGGTGCCCCTCCCGCACCGTGGGGTGCAGCGAGCCGAGGTCCAGCTCGTCCGGCGAGTGCAGGGTGAACTCGATGCCCGCCCGCCGGCCGGCGTCCCTCACCTCCAGGGGGTCGAGCGCCTCCGGGCAGTGGTCGGGCATGTTCATGTTCAGCTCGACGAACGACAGCTCCAGCTCCTGGCACAGGTCGACGAGGTCGGCCAGGCGGGGCATCTCGATGAGGGCGGGCATGCCAAGAGCGAAGGCCATCCGGTCGAGGCACCGTCAGCCCCGCATTTAGAACTTGCCCTCATACCCCGTGCAGGGGGTCCCCGTCGTGGGCCAGCTCCGCTTCGGCCGGGGGGAGCACGCAGGGCGGCTCGTCGACCTCCTCGCCGTAGTGGGCCTTCCACTTCTGGCATAGCCAGGCCTGCAGCGTCCGTACGTCCTCGGCCGAGATGTGCTTGAACCGGCCCTGCAGCTTGAGGTACTCCGTCACCGGGGTCATCTTCCGCGGCTTGTACGTCACCCGCGGAACACCATCCTCGATCTCGTACAGCGTCCACATGCCCGTCTCCACCGCCAGGCGGTCGATCGACACCCCCTTGGAGGGCTCGATGCGCCATCCCGGCACGCACGGCGTGAGACAGTGGAGGAACCGGAAGCCCTTCATGGCCTTGGCCTTCTCCACCTTGCGCACGAAGTCGGTGAAGTGCGCCACCGACAGCGTCGCCACGTACGGCACGTCGTGCTGCGCCACGATGGCGGCGAGGTCCTTCTTGAACCGGCGGTTGCCCTGCACCTCCAGGCCGACCGGGGTGGTGGTGGTCCACGCCCCGAACGGCGTGGCCGAGGAGCGCTGGATGCCGGTGTTCATGTAAGCCTCGTTGTCCAGGCAGACGTAGATGACGTCCTCGTTACGCTCCGCCGCCCCGGACAGCGCCTGCAGGCCGATGTCGAACGAGCCGCCGTCGCCGGCCATCCCGACCACGTTGGCCTCGATGCCTCGTCGGCGATACGCCGCCCGGAGGCCGGAGATGACCGCCCCGGTGTTCTCGAACGCCGTGTACAGGTAGGGAATCTTCCACGCCGACAAGGGGTACAGCGCCCCGAACACCACCAGGCAGGACGCCGGGACGTACACGACGGTGTCCGGACCGAGGATCTTGGCGATGTTCTTGGCCGTGACCGCGTACCCGCACCCGGGGCAGGCGCCGTGGCCGTGCACCAGCATGTCCTCCCGCGGGACGTTCCGGAGGCCGGGCACCGGGCTCCTCGGCGCGCTCATTCCTGCTCCCCCCTCAGGCCGTGCCAGGTGCACTCCCTCTCCCGCCCTCGAGCGCTGCGCTCCACGACGTCGTACATGTCCCGCACCATCTCCACGGTGATGTCCCTTCCTCCGATGCCCGCGAGGTGGTCGGTGATCGGTAAAGTGGAGCCGTACAGCGCGCTGCGGACCTCGGTGAACACCGGGCCGAAGCCGTTGAACGCTGCGGAACGGTCGAAGACGCCCAGCGCCTTCAGCCCCGCCACCGCCTCCCGGAGCTCCTGGTCGGGGAACGGACGGACGAAGCGCAGCTTGATCAGCCCGGCCTTGCGGCCCTCGGCCCGCAGCTGGTCCACGGCCTCCCGGGCCACCCCGACCCAGGTCCCCAGGCCGAGCATGGCGAACTCGGCGTCCTCCATGCGGTACCGCTCGAGCAGGCCGCCGTACCGCCGGCCGAACACCGCGGCGAACTCCTCGTCCGCCGCCTGGATGACCGGGCGGGCGTGGTGCATGGCGCGGTCCTGCTGGTAACGCAGCTCAATGGCGTACTCCGGCGGGACGATGGGGTTGGCAGTTCGGGGCTCGGACGGCTCCAGCGGCTGGAACGGGACGAACCGCGGCAGGAAGCGGTCCACCTCCGCCTGCTCCGGCACGTCCACTGCCTCCACGGTGTGAGTGAGCACGAAACCGTCCAGGCACACCATGACCGGCAGCCGCACCCGGGGGTCCTCGGCGATGCGGAAGGCCTGCAGGGTCATGTCCAGCGCCTCCTGGTTGTCCTCGACGTGGACCTGCAGCCATCCCGACTCCCTGGTGGGCAGCGAGTCGTTGTGCTCGGTCCAGATGCCCGCGGCCGCCCCCAGGCTGCGGTTGGCGTTGGCCATGACGATCGGCAGCCGGGCCGGGGCGGCGGCGAACAGCATCTCGTACATGAGCGCCAGTCCTTGCGACGACGTCGCGGTGAAGGTGCGCGCCCCGCCGAAGGAGGCGCCGATGGCCACGGACATCACCGAGTGCTCCGACTCCGCGGGGATGAACTCGGCGTCCATCTCCCCGTCGTTGATGAACTCGGTGATCTGCTCGATGATGAGCGTCTGCGGGGTGATCGGAAAGCCAGGAACGACGTCCACCCGGGCCAGCCGGGCGGCGTGGGCCACCGCGGCGTCTGCGGTGATGGCCCTCACTCCCATTCGTGCACCCCCTGGTACATGTCGATGGCGTCCACCGGGCAGATCTCCGCGCAGATGCCGCAGCCCTTGCAGTAGTTGAAGTCCCACCGCATGTAGTCGTCGTCCAAGCGGACGATGGCCGCGTCAGGGCAGGACCACCAGCAGCGCAGGCAGCGGATGCACTTGTCCTTCTTGTACTTGGGAGTGGCCCACCTCCACCGCCCGGTGAGGTTGCTGGCCGCGCTCCCCGGACCCACCGCGACCCCGCCTCGCTCCTCGGCGTGCAGCGTCGCCCCGATCGGCATCTCGCGCCACTCAGGCCTCCATTCCTTGGCCTTGACGAGCTCCCGGCGGCCCCGGGCGGTGCCGACCTTGGCGCGGTCGTACGCTCGCCACGCCGCCTGGGAGTTGGCCCGGGCGGCCACCGGGCCCAGCTTCTCCCCGAACCGCTCCTGCACCGCCTCCATGACCGTCTCCACGGGCACCAGGTCCTGGACCCGGCACAGCGCCCCCAGCATGGCGGTGTTGACGATGGGGGCCTTGATCGACTCCAGGGCGATGGCGGTGGCGTCGACGGTGGCGGTGACCGCCACGGTCCCCGCGCCCACGTCCAGCTCCTCCGGCGGCACCGGGGTGTTGACGGCGATTGTGCCCCCGGGCTTGAGGCCGGCGGTGACCGGCTCCAGCTCGAACAGGGAGGCGTCCAGCACCACCAGCAGGTCAGGCTCGTACACCTGGCTCTTCAGGCGGATCTTCCTCTCGTCGATGCGGGCGTACGCTTGCACCGGGGCCCCGCGGCGCTCCGCCCCGAAGTAGGGGAACGCCTGGGCGTGGTAGCCTTCCCGCACCGCTGCGTCGGCGAGGGCCTGGGCGGCCATGACCGCCCCCTGGCCCCCTCGGCCGTGGAACCTGACCTCGAACATTCTTCCCCCCGCTACGCTTGGGCTCCGTCACTATATGGACGTTGCCGGGCCCCTACAGCACTTCGCGGAAGGACGAGCCGGCGGCCCCGCACACCGGACAGCGCTCCGGAGGGTGCTCCTCCTCGACCATCCCGCACACCGGGCACACGAACAGCTTCTTGGCCGGGAGGTCCTTGCCCTCCGCTACCGCCGCGGCGGCCGCCCGGTACTTGGCCTCGTGGACCTTCTCCACGGCGTTGGCCCAGGTGAACGAGCGGAGCGCCTCCTTGGCCCCCTCGGCCTTGGCCGTCTCGATGAACCCGGGGTACATCGAGGTGTGCTCGTAGTTCTCCCCGGCGATTGCGTCCTTGAGGTTGGTAGCGGTGTCGCTCACGCCGTTGAGCGCCCGGAGGTGGGTGTGAGCGTGAATGGTCTCGGCCTCGGCGGCGGCGCGGAACACCTTGGCCACCTGGGGCAGTCCCTCCTCCTCGGCCTTCTTGGCGTAGGCGAGGTACTTGCGGTTGGCCTGGGACTCCCCGGCGAAAGCGGCCTTGAGGTTATCGGTGGTAGCGGTCATGGTATCAGGGAGTTTCATTGTGCGCATTATATTATATTGTTGCGCTTGCTCCCTCGACCGTCACACCTTAATCAGTTCCATCGGCGGGCCTTCCAGCAGGTCGAGCCACTCGATGAACCGGGCGTCCTCCCCCCGGGCCGCGCCATGGTACAGGCGCTGCAGTTGCAGCGTCACCGGCCCGGGCTTCCCGCTGTCCACGGGGACGCGGTCGATGGTCCGCACCGGCACGATCTCGGCCGCGGTTCCGGTCATGAACACCTCGTTGGCGGTCATCAGCTCGCCCCGGGTGATCGGCCGCTCCTCGGTCTCGATGCCCGCGGCGCGGGCCAGCTGCAGAACGGTGTCTCGGGTGATACCTTCCAGCACCCCGGAGGAGATGTCCGGGGTGATGAGCTTGCCCTTCCGCACGATGAACAGGTTCTCCCCGGTGCCCTCGGCCACCGTGCCGTTGCTGTTGAGCATGATCGCCTCGTCGGCGCCCAGCGCCCCCGCCTCGAACTTGGCCAGCATCGAGTTGACGTAGTTGCCGGTGAGCTTGGCGACGAGGGAGGTGGCACGGTTGCTGGGCTTCTCCCACGACGAGATCACCACGTCCATGCCCTCGCGGGTCTGGCGGTCGCCCAGGTAGGCGCCCATGTGCACGGTCATCACCGCGACATGGGTGGTCAGCCCCTGGGGGCTCATGGCCAGGTTGCTCGTGGTGCCGTAGAACGCCAGCGGACGGATGTAGTCCGCATGGGTGCCGTTGGCCCGCGCCACCGCCTTGACCGCCTCGCACAGCTCCCCGTGGTCGTAGTCGAGCTTCATCCGAAGGAACCGGGCCGACTCCTGGAACCGGCGCATGTGGTCTCCTAGGCGGAAGATGCTCCTTCCCCACGGCGTGTCGTACGCCCGGATGCCTTCGAACACCCCTGCCCCGTAGTGCAGCGCGTGGGTCAGCAGTGAGATCTTGGCGTCCCTGACCGGCACGAGCTCCCCATCCAACCAGACTTTGTCTCCCGTGGCTATCCCTTCTCCTCGCAGAACTGATGAGGCGGGAATGTTTTGGGAGCGAACTATACAAAAAGGTTGGGTCACTGGGGTGGGGGCGTGGGAAGGTCCTTCAGCACCCTCTTTAGGAACTGCCTGGTCCGGTCATTGGAAGGGTTGGTGAAGATGACGTCCGGGTCGCCCTCCTCGACGATGGCCCCATGGTCCATGTAGATCACCCGGTCGGCGACGTTGCGGGCGAAGCCCATCTCGTGGGTGACCACCACCATGGTCATGCCCCCGTAGGCCAGCTTCTTCATCACTTCCAGCACCTCGCCGGTCAGCTCGGGGTCGAGGGCCGAGGTCGGCTCGTCGAACAGGATGACCTTGGGCTCCATGGCCACCGCCCGGGCGATGGCCACCCGCTGCTGCTGCCCGCCGGACAGCTGGCCAGGATAGGCGTCGGCCTTTTGGGCCATGCCCACCTGCTCCAGCGCGGCCATGGCCCGCTTCTCCGCCTCCTCCTTCTCCAGGCCCCTGACCTCGGTGAGGGCCAGCATGATGTTCCTCTTGACGCTGAGGTGCATGAAGAGGTTGAACGACTGGAAGACCATCCCCATGTGCTGGCGCACCTCGTTGATGTCGACCTCGGGATCGGTGATCCGCACCTCCTCGAAGTAGACGTCCCCGCTGGTCGGCTCGGTCAGGCGGTTGAGGCACCGCAGCAGGGTGCTCTTCCCGCTGCCACTGGCTCCGATGATGGCCACCACCTCGCCGGCGTTCACGTGCATGGTGATTCCTTTCAGCACCTCATTGTCGCCGAAGCTCTTCCTCAGGTCGACGGTACGGATGAGCGGCGTCATTTCAGCTCCACCTCGTAGCCGGGGATGGCGTACCTCTTCTCCACGTACCGGAGGATGTGCGACGTCGAGTAGGTCAGGACGAGGTAGATGAGCGCCAGGAACAGGAACAGGCCGAGCGGCTCGTAGAACCTCTGGTTGAGGTTCTGGGTGAGCTTGGTCAGCTCGATGACCCCGAGGACGCTCACCAGCGAGGAGTCCTTGATGAGAATGATGAACTCATTGGTCATGGGCGGGATGATGAGGCGGAACGCCTGGGGAAGGATGACCTTCCGCATCGCCTGGGTCCGGGTCATGCCGATGGCCCGGGCGGCCTCCATCTGCCCTATGGGGATCGACTGGATGCCGGCGCGGATGATCTCCGCCTGGTAAGCGGCGCTGTTGAAGCCGATGGCCAGGATGCCAGAGGTGAGCCGGTCGAAGTTGATGCCCATGGCCGGGAGGCCGAAGTAGACGATGAATATCTGGACCAGCAGGGGGGTGCCGCGGATGACCTCGACGTACACCGTGCAGATCAGCCGCACCACCCGGTTGGTGGAGGTCCGCCCCAGACCGATCAGGACGCCGAAGACGAAGCCCAGGCCGATGGCGATTACGCTTATCTGCAGGGTCAGGACCAGTGCATCCAGGTAAGCCGGCAGGTTGGGCAGGATGATGGTGTTGATGAGGCGGTCCCAGTTGGTCATTAGGCTCGGTCCCTGAACAGGTTCAAGATAAAAAGTTTAAGGGGTTTGGTTCGCTCAGACGCCCCACTTGGCCCGCAGCGCGTCCATCTCCCCGTTGGCCTCCATCTCGGCGAGGAGGTCGTTCACTTCCTCGGCCAGGGTGGTCGCCCCCAGGGGCATGGCGACGCCGTAGCTCTCGTCGGTGGGGATCTCGAAGGCGATGCGGATGCCGTCGTTGTTCTCCACGAACTCCTTGGCCACCGCGGAGTCGATGATGATGACGTCCGCGCCGCCGGCCCGCTTCAGCTCCTGGATGGTGTCCGAGGCGGTGCCGTATCCGATGACATTATCGGCGGACACCTTACCGGTGTTCACCAGGGCATCCTGGACCCAGTAGTAGCCAGTGGTTCCGGAGTTTACGGTGATGGTCTTGCCCGCCAGGTCGTCGATCGACTCGATGTCGGTGGTGGTGTTCTTGATGATGACCGACTGGTTCACGCCCTGGCTGAAGTAGGGCATGGAGAAGAGCACCGACTCGTTGCGGTCGGCGTTGATGGTCATCCCGGCGAGGATCATGTCGATCTTGCCGTCAATAACGCTCTGGATGAGGACGTCGAAGCTGAGGTCCTGCACCTCCAGCTCTACGCCCAGCCGGTCGGCGATCTTCTGAGCGAGGTCGATGTCGAAGCCCTCGATCTTAGAGCCGTTGGCCATCTCGAACGGGGGGAAGCCGGAGGAGGTCCCCACGATAAGTTTCCCGCGGTCCTTGATCTTCTCTAGCGCCGACCGGCCATCGGTGCCCTGGTTTCCCAGCAGCAGGATGCCAACCGCCGCGACCACGATCACGGCGACAACCACGACCGCCGCGATCATCAGCGTCTTGGATGACTTTGCCATTTTGCATCTCCTGATTAATCGATTGTCCTTTGCTCAACAAGTTCACGCATATAAACAGAATGTCCCATGCTGGACAACTACCCCGCTGAGGCCGGCGTCGGTCCCGGCAGGCCTCCGGTCCCGGGCGGCCTTCGTGCCGCTAGGCATGCCCGATGACGTCCTTTCGCCTCATCGAACGGACCAATCGGGGCTGACGGAAGTAGGGCCGTAAAAGTGGGCCGTCTGGCCAAGCTGGGCGGTACCGATGCGTTCGGTCGTCGGAAATGGTTAAATCATTTTCACTCCGTAGTTGCGCCCAGTTACCGCCAACAAAGCCCTTCATGGCCTCGGGGACCGTTATTGGCCGCGGCGGTGCAATGGAATATATGCTATGTCCCTTATCACGGAGATGATGGTAGGTAAGAGCCAGCTGATACGAGGCAAAGCGCCGCTGAGGATCAGCTTCGCCGGCGGCGGCACCGACGTCCCGCCGTACTGCGACGAGCGAGGAGGCGCGGTGCTCAACTCGACCATCGACCGATACGCTTACTGCACCATCTCGCCGCGCGAGGACCGGGAGATCACCATCCGCTCGCTGGACTTCGGTGTGGTGGAGAAGTGGCAAGCCGGCCGGGACCTGTTCGCCTACGACGGCAACCTCGACCTCATCAAGGCGGTGCTGAACCACTTCGAGGTCGACCGGGGGTTCGACATGTTCCTGCACTGCGACGCGCCCCCCGGCTCCGGGCTGGGCTCCTCGTCCGCGGTCATCGTGTCCATCATCGGGGCCATGGCCGAGTGGCTCAACGTGCCGCTGTCGCAGTACGAGATCGCCAACCTCGCCTACGTGCTGGAGAGGAAGGAGCTCGGGCAGGCCGGGGGGAAGCAGGACCAGTACGCCGCGGTGTTCGGCGGCTTCAACTACATGGAGTTCAACGGCCAGCAGACGGTGGTGATGCCCCTGCGGGTCAAGGCCGACATCCTTAACGAGCTGCACTACTCCCTCCTCCTCGGCAACACCGGTCGGACGAGGGTCTCCAGTGGCATCATCGCCAGCCAGACCGAGGGGTACCGGCGGGGGGAGAGCCAGGTGGTGGAGGCGCTGGACAACACCAAGAGACTGGCCCGAGAGACCAAGGACGCCCTGCTGCGCGGGGACATCCGAGGCATCGGCGAGCTGCTCAACGCGTCGTGGGAGAACAAGAAGCGCTTCACCACCGCCATCTCCAACGAGCGCATCGACACCATCTACGAGACCGCCGTGGCCAACGGCGCGATCGGCGGCAAGATCTCGGGAGCGGGTGGCGGCGGGTTCATGTTCTTCATCTGCGAGTACGACCGCAAGCACCTGGTGGCCAACGAGCTGGCCAAGCTGGGCGTGGAGATCGTCAACTACAACTTCGACAAGTACGGCCTGCAGTCCTGGAGGCACGGCGATGAGCCTTCTTATCGAAAGTGAGCTGGCCGAGAGCGCGTCGGTGACGTCGCGCATCGACCCCGGCCAGGTCGAGGCGTTGGCCGACGCCATCATCGCCGCGGTGCGCCGCGGGGGCAAGGTCGTGCTGTTCGGCAACGGCGGCAGCGCGGCGGACGCGGTGCACCTCGCCGCCGAACTTTCTGGTCGCTACCGCATGGACCGCCCGGCCATCGATGGCATCGCCCTGAGCTCGTTGTCGTCCATCACCGGCATCGGCAACGACTACGGCTACGAGCGGGTGTTCGTCCGCCAGTTGGAGGCGTGCCTCCGACCCGGGGACGTGGTCATCGGGCTGAGCACTTCTGGCCGGTCGAGGAACGTCCTGCTGGCCCTGGAGTACGCCAAGGAGCGCGGGGCGGTCACCGCGGCCTTCACCGGGGCGGGGGGCGAGCTCAAGGACCTCGTCGACCTGCCGGTGGTGGTCCCGTCGACCAGCACCCCCCGCATCCAGGAGGGGTACCTGTGCGCCGGGCACATCATGTGCGGCCTGGTCGAGCGCGGCCTGTACGGCCGCCGGGCGGTGTTCGTGGACCGCGACGACACCCTGGTCCGGGACGTCCCGTACTGCGCCCGGCCGGAGGACCTCCACCTGTTCCCCGGCGCGGCCGCCGCGGTCCGCCGGCTCAACGAGGCCGGCTACCTCGTCGTCCTGGTGACCAACCAGTCGGGGGTCGGCCGCGGCTACTTCACCGAGGAGACGCTGGGCCGCATCCACGACAAGCTGAGGGCCGACCTCGCCGCCGAGGGAGCGAGGCTCGACGCCATCTACTATTGCCCGCACCGCCCCGACGAGGGCTGCCGGTGCCGCAAGCCCGCCCTGGGCCTGCTGGAGCGGGCGGTGGCGGAGTGGAACATCGACCTGCGCTCCTCGTACGTCGTCGGGGATGGCGAGAACGACATGGCGTTGGGACGGGCGGCGGGATGCCGGACGGTCCAGGTGACCGCGGGAAGGGACTTCAGCCGCGCGGTGGACGAGATCCTCGGCCGCTAGTCCTCGCAGCTCACGTCCTTGGAGGTGGTGATCTGCTCCCACACCGCCTGGTCCCCCCGATCGAGGGCCACGTAAGCCCGGGCGTACGCTCTGGCCAGCCCTTCGAGGAGGACCGCGGCCATGATCTTGCCGAGGTGCCGGCCGTTGTCGCGGACGTAGTCCAGCAGGGTGGTCATCACCAGGCCGTTGTCCTGGGTCGGGACCTCGTAGTCGTACAGCCGCTTGACGTAACCCTCGCCGATATTGATGCGGGTCCGCTGGCGCATGAAGTCCGACACCGTCGTAGGGCCCTTGTTGATGACCGTGGCCTCGGGCGCGTACACCGAGCGCAGGCCCCGGCGCTCCAGCTGCAGGCGGATGTTGTCCTCGTCCGACCCGAGATGGGTGGGCAGGCTGACGCCCTGCTTGCGGAACGCCACCAGCTCGCCGATCTTGGGGCTGACCAGGGACAGCCGATGGTGCAGGTCCCAGATCATGTGGACGGCGAAGCCGGTGATGCTGTCGGGCGAGTTCACCGGCCGGGGATGCCCACCTACCATCCCCACCTGGGGGTCGCGGAACGGCTCGATGAGCTTCTCCAAGCTCCCCTCCTCCAGGCGGTTGTCTCCGTTGACCAGGGCCAGTACCTCGCCGCTCGCGTGGCCGATGAGCAGGTTGATGGCCGAGCACTTGCCCTCCCTCCGCTGCTGGACCAGCAGGCGGACCCGGGGGTCCTCGCGGGCGATGCCGGCGACGATGGACTCGGTGGCGTCGGAGCATCCGCTGCACACCACCAGCACCTCCCGCAGGTCGAAGGAAGCGCCCCGCTGGGCCAGGACCGAGGCGATGCATCCGGCGATGTTCCTCTCCTCGTTGTAGGCGCACACGCCCACCGTCGTGCCGATCATGTCGCTCCGAGGACGGTGGGCCGAACAAATAATATTATCTCTTGTCAAGCTAGAATATTAGGGTGGAGAAAAGGGCGGGGAGAGGGCACATAGCCCCTATCCAGGCTTGGATGGATATGCCGCCATAAGCATAAGTAGAAATAGAGAAGAGAGGCTTGACCGAGATGACCATGGCGGCTCCTGGCTTGGACCATTCGAAGTATACCGTCATCCTCCCGACCTACAATGAGGTCCAGAACATCCCCCCCATGGTGGAGGAGCTGCTGACGAGGTATCCCGGCGTCCGCGTCCTGGTCGTCGATGACGATTCCTACGACGGCACGCCCGAGGCGGTCAGGGAGCTCATGGCCCGCCACCCTGGCGTCGACCTTCTCTCCCGGGACCCCCAGGACCGCGGCCTCACCGCCAGCCTCATGGACGGGATCGCCGCCGTCACCACCGAGCACTTCGTGGCCATGGACGCTGACTTCCAGCATCCCCCCGCGGTGGTCGAGGGGATCATGCGGGAGCTGGCCGAGGGCCATGTCCTGGTGGTGGGCACGCGCAACGACATCCGGGCGATGAGCGTCTCCCGGCGGCTGGCCTCCTGGGGGGCCAATTTCCTCGCCCAGGCCTACCTGTTCGTGCACCGCCAGCGCCGCCCTCATGACCTGATGAGCGGCTTCTTCGGTGGCCAGACGGCAGTGTGGAGGGAGGTCATCCTCTCGAAGGGCGCGAGGTTCGAGCGGCGGGGCTTCAAGGTCCTCTTCGATCTCATGAAGTTCGGCCCCCGGGACGTCGACATCGCCGAGGTGCGGTACGACTTCGGGGAGCGGGCGGGGGGAGAGTCCAAGCTCAACTCCCGGGTCATCATCTCCCTGCTCCGGCAGTGCGGCGTGCTGGGCCGTGCCCTCGCCTTCCTGGTGGGAGCGATGCAGCGGCGGCACCCCCAGAAGGAGCGGGATCAGGACGCCGCGGCCACGGTGGTCCGCCCGAAGGCGGGCACGTAGTCGCGGTCGGAGTAGGCCATCACCACCGCTGCGCCGTCCACCGCCACGACGAGGCTTCCGTCCCGGGCCTCCTTCGATTCTGAGAGCGCGACGTGCTGGGGCGGGGCGGTGGAGAAGAAGGCCCCTCCGAGATGCATCTGGATGATGTCCCATGCGAAGGCCAGGTCCCCCGAGATCATGGCCGGGTTTTGCATCTGCCCTCCGAACAGCACCACCCGGCCCTCGCCCAAGGGGACCATAGCTGCGGTGACCAGGTCCCCCGCCTCTCGAGCGTAGGTGAAGCCTACCGTCACCGCGCTGAGGTTGTCCAGGTGGCCCTTGTCCAGGGCGCGGTACGGCGCCACCGCCCGGAGGGACAGGGCCTCGGCGTAGGCGCTGGCGGTCGCGCCCTCGCCGGCGCGGTCCAGCTCGACGTACTTGATCCGAAGGAAGCCCTCCGGTCCGACCCAGCGGCCGTCCACCGCCTCCTGGCGGAAGGGGAGGGAGCGGGGGCCGATGCACACCATGCGGCCGCCCTGCTCCACCCACTCCATCAGCCGGGCGGCGGTCTCGTTGTCCCTCGCCACCGGCTCGCTGAAGACCACCACGGGGGAGGTGTCGTTCAGGACCGAGAGGAGGTCCTGCATCTCCACGATGGTGACGTTCGCCTCCAGCCCCCTCAGCCAGAGCTCGGTGGTGAAGTGGTCGTACAGCCCGGCGACCGCGGCCGAGGTGCCGGAGCGGTTGTCGGCGTCCACCAGGACCAGGCCGGGGAGCCCGCCGGGCCGATCCACTGGCATGACCGAGACGATTAGCCGGTAGGGGAACTGGGCCGCCCCTACCGCGTAGTCGATGGAGACCGTTCCGTCCTGTGCCCGCACCTCCAGCTCCACCGGCAGGACCGCCGCCACCGGCTGGACGGCCAGCACCACCATCGCCGTCACCACCAGCGCGGCCGCGGCCACCGCCGCCTCCCGCCGCCTCATTCCCTCGCCCCCCACAGCCGCTCCCGGACCCTCTCCACCGGGTCGAGGTACGAGGGCAGGAGGACGGCCACCAGCGCGACAACGCCCACCGCGCAGGCGGCCACGAACGCCAGGTCGTGGCCGATGATGCCGCTGTGGGAGAAGTACGAGAGCACCACGCCGTTGAGCTGCTCCACCTCCAGCAGCGGGGTGTACACCGCCAGGGGGTAGAAGAACACCGCGAAGGAGCGCAGGGCCAGGGAGGCGAGCAGACCGGAGAGGGTGAGCAGGTAGAAGGGCGCCCGGAAGCGGGGGTCGGCCAGGGTGGCCAGGCCCAGGAAGGGAAGGGCCCACAGGAGGTGCTGGGGATTGGTCAGGGAGCGGAACAGCAGGGCGATGACCATGATGAGCAGGCAGCCGGTGAGCAGCGCCTCCCGGCGGGGACGGCCCGAGCGGGCCATCTGGAGGGAGGCCGCCACGGTCAAGATGAGGCCGATCACCAGCACGATCAGGGGCGCAGGCACCGCCTGGGTGCTGACCACCCCCAGCGTCTCCTCCACCACCTGGTGCCCGGTGAGGGGGCAGAAGAACCAGATGTTGATCCCCCCGAAGTTGTCGTTGCCAGCGCGGCGGAGCACGAAGTCCAGCATCGCCGGGGTGGTGTGGAGGAAGGGCACCGCGACGAGCAGCGAGGCGAAGATGCCGCCGACCAGCCGGCCGGCCGCGGCCAGCCCCTGTCTCGTCCGGCGGTCGACAAGGAGGAAGGCCAGGAACAGCAGGGCCAGATAGGCGGGGTAGATCTTGAGCAGCGCCCCCGCTCCCAGGGCCACCCCGGCCAGGGCGTAGCGGTCGCGAAGGAAGAAGTACACCGCGACCACCGTGCACAGCACCGCCAGGACATCGAACTGCCCCACCACCGCGCTGATCCAGATGACCAGGGGATTGAGGAACCACAGCGCGTAGGCCGCCCGGCCCGCCCCCTCCCCCTTCCAGTCGCGGGCCAGCAGGTAGAGCGTCGAAGCGGTGAGGATGTCGCCCAGGATCAGCGGGGCCTTGTAGGCGAGGTTGAACGCCGGGGCGGTCACGAACGGGTTGACCGTACCAGTGATGGCGCCGACCTCGACCATCCCGGGCTGGAAGCTCCCGAACAGCGAGGGGTCGAGGAACAGCGAGAGCACGTACATGAAGGGATAGAGGACGATGCCGAAGCCAGGTGGGTACGAGTACACCGCGTGGCCGTACATCCCCATCCCGGCCAGCATGTCCACGCTGGCGCTGTAGAACGGATAGGTGTCGAAGGGGCAGTAGGTCCACGGGGCGATGACCAGCCGGACGATTAGGCCGACCAGGAACACCTTGGCCAGCCCGGCCGGGCACAGGAAGTCACGGACCCGATGGAGCAGCGCCTCCGCGGCCAAGCTCATACCCCCCGGCTGACCAGCCATAGCGTCCCCTCGCCCAGCCCCTTGAGGTAGGACAGCAGCGCGCCCTTGGTCGGCCCGGTGAGGATGCCCAGCGAGTAGTACGGCAGCGCCACCAGGAACTGGCCCAGGGCGGAGGTGATGCCTCCGAGGCCCCGGCGGTCCTTGCCGATGAGCAGCATGGCGTTGCGGGCGTAGTAGTACGCCCGGAACGGGGTCAGGACGTTGGAGCCGGCGATGCCGGCGGAGGCGGAGACCTTGTGCCTGGTGACCGACGCCGGCACGTACCAGCTCTCGTAGCCGAGAGCCTCGGCCCGCAGGCACAGGTCGAGGTCCTCGAAGTACATGGCGAAGTCCTCGTCGTAAAGGCCGACCCGGCGGAACACCTCCGCCCGGACCAGGGCGGTGCAGCCGGTGATGTAGTCCACCCGACGCTCGGTCTCCTGCCCGACGTCCTCCTCGTCCATGCGGTCATGCTTAGTGTATCCAAGCCAGCGGTTGTAGGAGCCGCCGCCGAACCAGATGCGGCCGGAGTCGTAGTAGAGGATCTTGGAGCCGGCGATGCCGCAGTGGGGCCGCCGGTCCATGATGTCCACCAGCGGCTCCAGGTAGCCGGGGGTGGCCACGGCGTCGTTGTTCATGACCAGGATGAACTCGGGGTCGCCGCGCAGCGCCTCGGTGATGGCGGTGTTGATGCCGACGACGTACCCTTCGTTCCGCTCCAAGGCGATGACCCGGGCGTGAGGGCACTTACGGGCGATCTCCTCGGCCGAGCCGTCCCCTGAGCCGTTGTCGACCACCACCACGTCGAGGTCGAACTTGTCCCCAGCGGCGAGGGAGGCGAGGCACTCGACCGTGTCGGCCGCCCGCTTCCAGTTGACCACGGCTACCCCCACCTTCCTCGCCTGGACCACGAAGTTACGAAAGAGGTACGGGTATTAACGCCTTCTGTCGGCCCACCCTTATTAACCGGCGCTGCCAATGGATTTCCGATGACACAGCAGTTCGAGGTCTATGTCCAGAACAAGCCGGGGGACGTGGCCTGGGTCACGGAAGTGCTGGCCCGCAACTCCGTGAACATCCGAGGCATCTCCACCGACATGGGGTCGAACCGGCCGGTGATCCGGGTGGTGACCGATGACGAGGCCAGCGCGCGCAGCGCGTTCCGCGACGCCAAGATGGAGTTCGCCGAACGGAGGGTCGAAGTGATCTCCCTGCCCGACCGGCCGGGGGAGCTGGCCAAGGTCACCAAGGCACTGTCCAAGTCTGGAATAAACGTCGAATCGCTCTACATCCTGGCGACCCACGGCGCCAATGCCGAGGAGGTCGCCATCACCACGGACGACGACGCGCGGGCCCGGGAGATCCTGTCCCGGTACCAGTAGGCATCGCCGACCCTTCCCGGCCGTTGGCGAAGGCGATGACGGCGATGGACAGGAGGACCAGGGCGGCGCCCAGGGCGGTGGTGGGGCCGGGCCACTCCTGGAGCAGGAGGACGGCGAAGGCGATGCCGAACACCGGCTCCACCAGCAGGAGGACCGCGGAGACCGAGGCCCGCACCCGCTGCAGGCCGGCGTTGTACAGCAGGTAGGCAAGGCCGGTGCACACCACTCCGGTGTAGACGACCGTCCATGCTCCCTCACCAGGGAGGGCGTAGCTGCCGGCGAACAGCAGGGTCAGGGGGACCAGGAAGAGCGCGGTCTCGGCGATGATCGCCGTGCTGACCATCAGCACGTCCCGCTGCCGGCCCAGCGTCCGCTTCATGTACACGATGTACACCGCCCACAGCGCTCCGGCGCCGAACACGGTGAGGTCCCCGACCAGGGAGCCCCGGGCGATGGCCCCCAGGTCGCCGTTGGTGGAGATGAGGACCACCCCGGCCAGGCCAAGGAGCAGGCCGGCCCCGGTGCGCCGGGTGAGCTCTTCCTTCAGGACGACGGCGGCGAGAACGGCCACGATGCCCACGTTGACGTTGATCAGCAGAGCGGAGTTGGTGGCGGTGGTCGCCTCCAGGCCGATGTTCTGCAGGGCGAAGGCCAGCGCGTTGACGACGGAGAGGGCGATGACCGCGGGGTCCCGCAGCACCGCGGGGTCGAACCGCCGCATGGCCGCCACCGCCACGACCATCAGCGCCGCCCCCAGGAGGAAGCGGAGCAGGGCGAAGAACAAGGGGTCCACGCTGTCGAGGCCGACCTTGGTCACCGCGAACGAGGTGCCCCAGATGGCACCAGAGGTGAGCAGGAAGACCTCGTACCTACCCTGGGCGGTCACGGGCCGGGCATCCCCCTCTACCTATAAAAGACGGCGCCTCAGTCCAGCGTCCTGCCCTCCATCCTAGCCGGCCCGTCCACGGCGATGCCGTCGCCGAGCACGCAGTCGATCAGGACGACCTCGGGGCCGACCCGGCAGTCCCGGCCCAGCAGGCTGCCGCGGACCACGCTGCCTTCGCCGACCTGACAGCCGTCCATGAGGAAGGCGTCCTCCACCACGCTGCCTTCCCCGAGCTCGGTGCCCTCGCCCACCGCGCAGGCCGACAAGCGGGCTCCGCGGCCGATGCTCGCCCCCTCGCCGATGTAGGCGGGACCGTCGATCTCGCAGCCGCGGGCCACGAACTGGCTGGCAACGATGCGGCCGTGGCACCGGGCACCCTCGACCTCGATGCTCTGCCCTCGACGCTCGGCCATGCGGACGTTGGCATCGAGGAGGTCGCGGGGCCGGCCGATGTCCTTCCACAGGCCGTCCAGCTTGGCCCCGTACAGCGGCCATCCCGCCTCCAGCAGCTTGGGGAACAGCTGCTTGGAGAAGTCGTACATCTCCCCGGCCGGTATCTCGGGGACGACCTCCCGCTCCAGGACGTAGATGCCGGCGTTGATGAGGTTGGAGAACGACTCCTCGGGCCGGGGCTTCTCCTTGAACCGGACGATGCGGCCGCGGTCGTCCAGGCCCACGATGCCGAACTCCTCGGTGCGCTCCACGGTGGTGAGGGCCATGGTCGCCTTGGCGCCGTTGCGCCGGTGTCCCTCGACCAGGGCGCGGACGTCCACGTCGGCCAGGACGTCCCCGGAGGCGACCACGAAGGTGTCCTCCAGGCGGTCCTCCAGTAGCTTGACCGCTCCCGCGGTGCCGGCCGGGACGTCCTCGAAGCACATGATCAGCTCCACGCCCAACGATTCGCCGGAGCCCAGGGCGTCCACCATGTCCTGGGAGCGGTAGCCGCAGGTCAGGAAGATCTCCTCCACCCCGGCGTCGGCCAGCGAGCGGATGACGTACTCGACGCACGGCCGGCCCAGCACCGGGAGGAGCGGCTTGGGCCGGTTGTTGGTCAACGGCCGCAGCCGGGTCCCCTTCCCTCCGGCCAGGACCACCGCCTGCCGGGCGGTCATGCCTCCGTCCTCCGGGGGCGGGCGGACAGCAACTTGAACGGCGAAGGTGACGACTCGATCTTTGGCATAGGAACGACTGAGGAACCCACGGCGGACATTATATTATTGACGCTCACGCGAACAGCTTGGCCACGTTGTCGCCCTTGCGGGCGCCGATGGCCCGGGCCACCGGGGCGCACTTGGCCCGCATGAGGTAGGCGATCGGCCGGAACGGGGCATCGGACAACGACTCGAAGTTGGCCATGCCCTTGGCCACGATGAGGTCGGCCTGGCAGAGCTCGGCCCGCAGGCGATCGCCCATCTTCTCGGTGTCGATGCCGACCGCGAAGGTGCCGGTGGTCAGCAGCTCGTCGAACGCTCCTTCCAGGCCGGCCCGGGCCACCTCGGCCAGGGTGATGTCGGTGAGCACCGGGGCGCCCTTGACCACGCCGACCACCCTTGCCCCGGTGCTCCGCAGCTCTTCGACCAGGGGGCGGTCGAGCACTGCCTCCCCGCAGTTGTCCAGCAGGTACACAACGCGCTTCCCAGGGCCGAGGAGGCGGCGAACGTCGTCCAGGTCGTCGACGTCCAGGCCCTGGGCCACGATGGCGTCGAACTCCTCGGCCAGCTGCTCGGGGGAGTCGTGCCCGGGGATGCCGAAGTCCATGACGTTGCCGGCGATGGCCACCACCGCCGCGGCCCGCAGGCGGTCCTCGGAACGAGCGATGTGGCGGCGGGCGCGGGGCAGAAGGGCGGCGGCCACCTCGTCCGCCCGGCGCTTGAGGTCGGCGTAGGGGTCCTCGCAGCCCAGGACCTCATAGACGCGGCGGTGGACCGCGGTGGCCACGGCGGCGGAGTTCGCGCCGGGGCGGAACCGCTCGTGGAGCAGGGTGAGGCTGTCCCTCATCGCCCGCTCGGCCTTGCCCGGGTCGCACAGCTCGACCTCGAACAGCACCCTGCCCAGCAGGCAGGGGACGCATTCAGGCGTCATCTCCATGCTCCGCCCTATGGAACCAGCACGCTTAACCTTGGCGCTCCGCCCTGGTCGCGGCCACCAAATCCAGGGCCCAAGATTAATATGGCCACCAGGGATTCACCTGGCGGGGCATATCGTGGGTGAGCCGGTTACACTACGGGTGGCGAGCGCGCAGCACCAGTCCGAGGTAGGGATGGGCCGGGCCAGGATCGACTCCCAGACCCGAAAGGAGCTCAACGTGGACGTGGGCGACTACATCGAGATCATCGGCAAGCGGCGGACCGCGGCCAAGGTGTTCCGGGCGCCCCAGGAGGACGAGGGCAAGGGCCTCATCTCCATCGACGGCATGATCCGCTCCAACGCCGGGGTGAGCATCGGGGAGAAGGTCACGGTGGCCAAGGCCGACACCCAGCCCGCGGCCAAGGTGACGGTGGCGCCCAAGATCCCCCCGGGCAAGCGGGTCCGGTTCGGTCAGGGCGTCGAAGAGCTGTTCAAGAAGGGCCTCACCAACCGGCCGCTGGTCAAGGGGGACGCGATCATCATTCCCAACATCGCCCTGGTCGGCAACTACCTGCCGTTCGTGGTCATCTCCACCCAGCCGTCCGGAGTCGTCGTCGTGGGCAGCCACAGCGAGCTGGTGGTGCGCACCGAGGCGGTGGAGGCGGACGAGGTCGCCTCGACCTCGGTCACCTACGACGACGTCGGCGGCCTGGAGGACGAGCTCAAGCGGGTCCGCGAGATCATCGAGCTGCCGCTCAAGCACCCCGAGCTGTTCGACCGGCTGGGCATCGACCCGCCCCGCGGCGTCCTGCTGTACGGCCCACCGGGCACCGGCAAGACGCTCATCGCCAAGGCCGTAGCTAACGAATCGGGGGCGAACTTCTACAGCATCAACGGCCCCGAGATCATGTCCAAGTACTACGGGCAGAGCGAGGAGAAGCTCAGGGAGAAGTTCGAGGAGGCGGAGAAGACCGCCCCGTCCATCGTGTTCATCGACGAGATCGACTCGATCGCCCCGAAGCGGGAAGAGGTCACGGGAGAGACGGAGCGCCGCGTCGTCGCCCAATTGCTGACCCTCATGGACGGCCTGGGCGGCCGGGGGCAGGTCATCGTGATCGGCGCCACCAACCGGGAGGACGCCATCGACCCTGCCCTGAGGCGGCCGGGCCGCTTCGACCGGGAGATCGAGATCGGGGTGCCCACCAGGGACGGGCGGAAGGAGATCCTGGAGATCCACACCCGCGGGATGCCGCTGGAGGGGGACGTCGACCTGGACCGGCTGGCGTCGGCGACCCACGGCTTCGTGGGCGCCGACCTGGCCTCCCTGGCCCGCGAGGCGGCCATGAAGTGCCTCGCCCGGTACGTGCCGGAGCTGGAGCTGGACAAGCCAGTGCCTCCCCAGGTGCTGGAGACCATGCGCGTCACCCAGAGCGACTTCAGCGAGGCGCTCCGGGAGGTCGAGCCGTCGGCCATGCGCGAGGTGGCGGTGGAGATCCCACACGTGCAGTGGGACGACGTCGGCGGCCTGGAGGACATCAAGCGGCTGCTGCGGGAGATGATCGAGCTGCCCCTGGAGGACCCCGGGTGCTTCGAGCGGCTTGGAGTGAAGCCAGGCCGCGGCGTCCTGCTGTACGGGCCGCCGGGCACCGGCAAGACGATGCTGGCCAAGGCAGTGGCCAACGAGTGCAAGGTCAACTTCATCTCGGTCAAGGGGCCGGAGATCATGAGCAAGTGGGTCGGCGAGTCGGAGAAGGCGATCCGCCAGATCTTCAAGAAGGCCAAGCAGGTGGCGCCGTCGATCGTGTTCCTGGACGAGATCGACGCCATCGCCCCCCGGCGGGGCAGCATGTCCGACTCCAACGTCACCGAGCGGGTGGTGAACCAGCTTCTCACCTCCATGGACGGCTTCGAGCCCCTGGACCGGGTCACGATAATGGCCGCGACGAACCGGCCCGACATCATCGATCCCGCGCTGCTGCGGCCCGGCCGCTTCGACCGCCTGGCCCTGGTGCCCCTGCCCGACCCGGCGGCCCGGCTGAGCATCCTGCGCATCAATACCCGGTCGATGCCGCTGGACGGCGTCGACCTCGATGCCCTGGTCGCTCGCACCGAGGGCTTCGTGGGCGCCGACCTGGAGGCGCTGTGCCGGGAGGCCGCCCTGGTGGCCCTGCGCGAGGACCGCTCCGCCGGCAGGGTGAACATGCGGCACTTCGAGGCCGCGCTGAAGGTGGTCCGGCCGTCGTGCTCCAAGGAGGTCATGAAGTGGTACGACTCGTTCTCCCATGCCATCGACCCGTCGAAGGCGAAGTGGCAGGACCCCGGGGTGTACCGCTGATCACTCACCGGCAAGGTAGCGGATGATGCGGCCGTACACCTCGGGGTTCTTGGCGTCCTCCCCGCCGGCGTCGATGTTGGGGTTGTCGTTGACCTCGATGACGATGTAGTCCTCGCCGACCTGCTTGATGTCCACCCCGTACAGGCCGCGACCGATGGCCCGGGAAGCGGCGAGACCTACTTCCAGCAAACGGGGGTCCACCTCGTGCATGTCCACCGCCTCGATCTTGGCCCACTCCACGTGGCCGTTGTCAAGGCGCTGCAGCTTCCAGGAGTCGCCGGGCATGACGTACTTGCAGACGAACAGCACCTCGCCGTTGAGGGTCGTCACCCGCCAGTCGAACCTCGACGGCACGAACCTCTGCACCACGATCTCGTCCGCCCGGCGGTAGTACCGCTTGGCCACCTCTTGGAACGCGGCGACGGTGTCCACCTTGTCCACGTGCAAGGAGAACGAGGTGTGCGGGGCCTTGAGGATGAGCGGGGTGCCCAGCTCGTCGAACATCGACTCGATGGTCCGGCGGTCCAGCTCCCCCTTGGCCAGGAAGCGCGTGTCCGGTATCGGCACCCCGGCCTTCATCAGGTGCATGTACATGTTGATCTTGTCGCAGCAGATGATGATGGAGTCGGGGTCGTCGATCACCGGCATGCCGTGCAGCTCGGCGGTGCGCGAGGCCACGTACGCGGCGTTGAGCGGGTCCGTGAGCGAACGGATGAACAGCGCGTCGAACGAGGGGATGCGGGCGATGTCCTTGCGGAACACGAAGTCCAGCTGGTGCCCCAGCTGGTGGGCGGCCAGCTTGAAGTTGGCCAGTGCGGTGAGCTCCTCCGCCCTCGAGACGGTGTAGCGCTCCACGAAACAGGCTATATTTGCCATTCGTTCGCCTTCCTGAGGAGCTTGAGCTCCCTGGACCCGAGCTCCTGGAGCGGGAGCGGATCGATTGCGCTGAGCATGAGCTCCCCGTCCTCGATGACGCGGAGGGAGCAGATGGGGAGGTGGAACAGCTCCCACACCTTGGAGGCCATCGTCCCCAGCTCGTCGCAGGTGGTGGTACCCAGGACGCACTTGTACTCCCGGATGGCCGCGTCCTCGGTGATCTTCTGCACGCACATGGCGTACTTGAAGTTCCGGGTCATCGACTTGGCGATCCTCCGGACGTGGCCGGCCTTGTACACCACGCTGTGCCGCTTCATGAACGGGTTGATGGGGTACACGATGCACGGCGGCTCGAAGGTGTCGTTGGAGATGTAGTACTCCGGCACGGGGATGCCCGCGGCCTCGGCCCGCTGCATGCACAGCGGCACCACGTAGGCGTCGAGCGACTCCTTGATGGTGGGGTAGACCTTGACGCCGGAGATCTCGGCCTCCAGGCTGCCGTAGTGGCCCTCGCTCATATAGCGATAGTCACCTAGGATGTTCACAAAAGCGCTGGCATTTTCGTGCGGAGACCATCTTTCCCGGCTTATCAAGCGAGGCCAACTCGACAGCAGCGAACCGTCATGGGCGATATATAAGTTGCTTCCTCGGCATCCCGAGGCGATGTCCCGGTCGCCTCGGCAGAGCTCCGGCAGGGGGGACCGTTCTCATTAGAGTTAAATACGGAGCACCCGTTTCTTGCTCCAGTCAGAATCAACTTCATCGGAGGTTGCTGGGATGAGGAAATTTATCACTGAGCTCAAGGGAAAGACCGTGATGACCAACGACGGGCAGATCCTGGGGATGATCGAGAACTTCCTGGTGAACACCTCCAGCGGGGACATCCAGAACGTCCTGGTGGTCCCGGCGGAGGAGGTGGAGACCCGCCTCTACAAGACCGATGCCCAGGGCCGCCTGGTGCTGCCGTTCAGCGAGATGAGGGCGGTGCGGGACGTCGTGGTGATGTCCGTCTCCAACGCCTGAAACCCTTTCCCGCTACTTCTCCTCGCCCTCCGGCACGAATATCATCGCTCCGGAGTTCATACAGTACCTCTGCCCAGTGGGCGGGGGGCCGTCCTCGAACACGTGGCCGAGGTGGCCGCCGCATCGTGCGCAGATCACCGCGTTGCGGCGCATCCCGAACCGCTTGTCCTCGGTCGTCTCCACGGCGCCCTCGCACACCGGCGCCCAGAAGCTCGGCCATCCGGAGCCGGACTCGAACTTGGTGTCCCAGCGGAACAGCTCGCTCCGGCACCCGGCGCACAGGTAGGTACCCTTGGCGTGGTTGTCCCAGTACGCGTTCTTGAACGGCGGCTCGGTGCCCTCCTGTCGAAGGATCCGGTACTGCTCAGGGGTGAGGAGCTTCTTCCACTCCTCGTCCGACCGCTGCAGCTTCTCTCGGGTGCATTGCTCCATGCATGATGCTACTCGGCCCGGCAGTATTTAGGATTGCGGCTCACAGCCGCTTGGCCATGTACACGCCGTCGCGGTGGTACCCCAGGGCGGCGTAGTAGCGGCGCACCCCCACCCCGCTGGTGACGCGGATGGCGGCGCAGCCCTCCTCGCGGGCCCGCTCCTCCGCCCGGGCCACGAGGTCCCGGCCGTGGCCGCGGTGCTGCCATCCCTCCCCCGCCCGGTCCAGGGGCACCAGGCGTCCGAACACCTTGAGCTCGCGGATGGTGGCCACCGGGCCGTCCCCGGTGCGCAGCCGCGCGTAGCCCACCAGGGCGTCCTCGCGGTCGAGGACGAGGGAGAGGAAGTGCTCCCGCCCGCCCGAGGCGTCGTACGTCAGCTCCTCCGGCCGGGCCTCCGAGCCGCGGTCGTCGACGCCCAGCAGACCGACCTCCCGGCACCGGACGCACCGGCACCGGGTCCCGTGCTGGCGCATGCGCTCCCGTACCAGCTCCCGCAGGTGGCCCTTGTCCACCCCCGCCTCGATGAGCGGCACGGGAATGTCCCGCTGGATGCGCTGGATTCGCACGTACGGCGGCACCAGGGCCTTCATCCGGGCGATGACCTCGGTCGCCTCGTCGGTGGTGTACGGCCGGTACTCGCCCCGCGCCCACATCTCGTGGAGCTCGGTGCCCTTGACCACCAGGGTGGGGTAGATCTTGAGCATGTCCGGCCGGAATGCGGAATCGGCGAACGCCCGGCGGACGCTCTCCACGTCCCGTTCGGGCGACGAGCCGGGGAGGCCGGGCATGAGGTGGTAGCACACCTTGAGGCCGTGGCGCTTCGCCTCGGCAGTGGCGTCGACCACCGCCTGAAGGCCGTGGCCACGGTTGACGCGGCGGAGGATGGCGTCGTCCAGCACCTGCACCCCCATCTCCACCCTGGTCATCCCCAGCCGCATGGAGGCTTCGCACTGCGCCCCGGTCAGGGCGTCCGGCCGGGTCTCGATGGTCATCCCCACGCAGCGATGGGGCGCGGTCTCGTTCCGCCGCTGGGCCTCCTCTAGGTCCGCCGCCACCGAGCCGTTCATCGCGTCGAAGCAACCCTTGACGAACGCCTCCTGGTACTCCAGCGGCCGAGAGGTGAAGGTCCCGCCCATGACGATGAGGTCGATCTTGTCGGTGCCGTGGCCGATGGCCTCCAGCTGCTCGATGCGGCCCCTCACCTGAGCATAGGGATCGAAGGCATAGGAGGCGCCCCGGCGGGCCGCGGGCTCCTTGCCGGTGTAGGACTGCGGCGAGCCGTTCTCCACCCCACCCGGGCAGAAGATGCACTTGCCGTGGGGGCACGGCGCTGGGGAGGTCATAACCGCCACCACCGCGACGCCGGAAAGGGTGCGCACCGGCTTGCGCCGCAGCACCGCCTCCACCGCGGCGCGGTCGGCCCCGCTCACCCGGGCCAGGGTGGCGGAGTTCTGCGGCAGGGCGGCCAGGTGGTGCTTGCGGCACAGCTCGACCTTGGCCCGCTGCAGCTCGTCCTTGTCGCTGATGGTGCCGTCCAGCAGGCGGCGCACCAGCTCCTCGTGGTAAGCCTCTTCGGACACGGTCAGCTCAGCGGTAGTACACCCTGCTCTCCTCGCTCTCCTTCTTCATCTCCTGGGGCGCCATGGTCACCACGTCGATGGCCAGGATGGCGTGGTAGGGGATGAAGCGCATCCGCCCCTCCTTGCCGTCGGACGGGTCGAGCTTGAGGCACAGGGCGGTCTCGTTGGCGAAGGCGGCGTAGCCTCTGAACTCACCAGTGGAAATGAGGGGTTTGTCGTCCCCGCCCTTGCTCATGATGCGGTACTTCGAACCGATGACGATGAACTGCTCGATCTCCTTGACGGTCATTTCGTTTCCTCCTCGATCAACTTCTGGAAGTGCTCAACGGTCTGGCGGTAGTTCTGCATGGCCATCTCGACGTTGGCCTCGGTGAACGACCACGCCTTACGGAGGTCACCGTAGCGGATGCGGTAGCCGCGCTTCATGCTGCCCTCCCGGTCCACCTCGATCTCCTCTAGGATGTCAATGGCCTTGAGCTTGTTGAGGTGGCGGTAGATGGTCGGCTTGGTCGTGCCCAGGTAGGCGGCCAGCTCCTCGACCTGCCAGGCGCGCTTCATGTTGCGCATGAAGCAGTCCATGAACAGGCGGTAGGGCACGCTGTCCTGGGTGTCCACGACGTTGGTCTTGGGGTTGTAACCCTTGGGCAGGTAACCGATGTGGGTGAGGAACTGCAGCGCGATGTCGTCGACGTCGTTCAATGGCGTCAGGGGCGTGTTGCTCTCCACGTTGAGCTCGAACATGATTACCGCGAGGGCGATGTTTGTAAAGGTTTATACTTCTTTTTAATGCTGAACGGTCTGTTTTTTAAGCTTGAGCGGAGAAAAGTCGCGCCGCTCGGGCTGCACCCAGATGGTCCCGTCCTTTGGGGCAAGAGAAGGGCTGATTTTCTACACTAAGGCCAATAATTACCCATTTAGAGATAAGTCATTTATATGGTGAAAGTCGTCAAAACCGCAGGTGCTCCATGAAGCGAAATATCCTGATAGCGATCGTCGCTGTCGTCGCCGTGGTGGTAGTGGCCGCCGCGGTCCTGGCGTCGGGGATCTTGGGCCCCGAACCCGACAACAGCGTCATTAGGTACACCAACATCGCGCCCAAGGACCAGGCCACGGCCATCCAGCAGGGCGTAGTGAACGGCGGAGTGAGCTGGGAGCCGTACGTCTCCGACTCTGTCCTGGCCGGCACCGGCCATGTCCTGCTGCAGTCAGGCGACTACTGGCCTAACCACCCGTGCTGCGTGATCGCCATGGACCGGGACTGGGCGGCGGCCAACCCTGAGGTGGCGGCCCGCTTCCTCAAAGCCCATATCGAGGCCACCGAGTGGATCGTCCAGACCCTCCAGGACAAGGGCAGCGAGAACTACACCCTGCTCATGCAGCTGGGCGCCCAGTTCAGCAACCGTGATGCATCGGTCGTCGAGAACGCCACCGAGCACATGACGATGGAGTACGAGATCGACGAGACCTCCCTCGAGTACTTCCGGAACTACACCGAGGCGTACATGAGCCTCGGCCTGCTGAACCAGAAACACCTCAGCGACAACGGGTACTCCTCGGTGGAGGACTTCGTCAGCAAGTACGTAAACACCGAGTACCTTGAGGCCGCGGCGGACGTCCAGCCGACCGACGAAATGACCACCGTGCGGGTCGGGTACCTGGCCGGTGACCTCCACCAGTTCGCCCGGGTGGTCGCCGAGGCCACCAACATCCCCGGCTACGACGGCGAGAGCATGTTCGAGAAGTACGGGATCCAGACGACCACGCCCCAGCCCGGCGGCTACGCCGCGGGCGGCAACGTAATGGATGCCTTTAACTTCGACCAGATCGACGTTGGCTACCTGGGCAGCCCCCCGGCGGTCATGAAGCATCTGCAGAACGGCATCGCCACTGAGATCGTGGCCCTGGCCAACACCGAGGGCTCGGCCATCGTGGTCGAGGAGGGCATCAACAGCCTCGCCGACCTCGGCGGAAAGCTGATCGCCAGCCCCGGCGAGTCGTCCATCCAGTACCTGCTGCTGCGCTCGGTCGCGGAGGACAACGGACTGAAGGTCCAGCAGGGCTGAGAAAACCCTTTCCATACCTTTTTATTTGCTGATTTGTTCTCAAGTGGATGGTCTGGATGATGGAAAGGTTCAGGAACGGGAAGTGGAGGGAGACCTTCCGGCGCGAGGCTGTCAAGTATGTTCTGACCGCGGTCTCGCTGGTCGCGTTCCTCGCCATCTGGTGGGCGTTATCGATCTATCTTGATAGCCAAAATCTTCGCTACCTGCCCTCCCCCGACGAGGTCTTCAACGCCTTCCTGATCTCCATCAACGGCGACCCGGTCACCAACCTGCCGCTGATGAGGCACGTGCTAGCCAGCCTCAACAGGTTCGTGTGGGGCTTCGCTCTCGCTCTGGTCATCGCCCTGCCCATCGGTCTGCTGATGGGCGGCTCCAAGTACGCCCGGTACCTCGGGATGCCGATCAGCGAGACCCTCCGGCCCATCCCGCCCCTGGCGCTGGCAGGGTTCTTCTTCGCTGCTTTCGGTGTGACCTACGGTCCGATAGTTACGGTCTTCTTTGGCGTCTTCTTCCCCGTGCTGTACAACGTGATGTTCGGGGTGCGGAGCGTCGACCCCATCCTGCTCGACGCGGCCCGGACCCAGGGGGCGTCGAAGGCGCAGCTGTTCAGTAAGGTCATCCTGCCGTTCACCGTCCCCTACCTCATGACCGGCATCTCCATCGGCCTTGGGATAGGATGGATGGTCATCGTGGCTGCGGAGTGGATCGCCGCCCCCGGCGGGGGGGTCGGCAGCCTGATCCTGTCCACATATTCCATCGGTGCCTTCGAGTACATGTTCGTCGGCATCATCGCCATAGCCATCCTGGGCATACTGACCACCAGCCTGAGCAGGCTCCTCGAACAAAAGGTCTCGAAATGGATGGGGATGAAATGAGCGTACTGTCGTTCAAGAACGTGTGCAAGGTCTTCCCCAAGGACAAGACCGAGCTGGTGGCGATCAAGGACTTCAACCTCGAGGTCGAGGACCGGGAGTTCATCTGCCTCCTCGGCCCCTCAGGCTGCGGGAAGACCACCCTGCTGCGCATGATCGCCGGGCTGGAGAGCATCTCCCGCGGCTCCATCGAGCTCAACGGGACGGCCATCACCGGGCCCGGCTCGGACCGGGGCATGGTCTTCCAGGACTTCGGGCTGTTCCCGTGGCGCACCGTGGAAAAGAACATCGAGTTCGGCCTCGAGGTGCGGGGCGTTCCGGCGGAGAAGCGGGCCGAGATCTCCCAGCGGTTCGTCGAGCTGGTCGGCCTGAAAGGCTTCGAGCGCTCCCACCCCAACGAGCTGTCCGGGGGCATGAAGCAGCGGGTGGGCATCGCCCGCGCCCTGGCCAACGACCCCGCGGTGCTGCTGATGGACGAGCCGTTCGGCGCGCTGGACGCCCAGACCCGCAATCAGATGCAAAAGGAGCTCCTGCGCATCTGGAGCGAGACCAAGAAGACGGTCATCTTCGTCACCCACTCGGTCGACGAGGCCGTGTACCTGGCCGACCGCATCGTGGTCATGTCCGCTCGCCCGGGCACGGTCAAGGACATCTACAAGATCGACCTGCCCCGGCCCCGCGACCGCGCCAACCCCGAGTTCATCCGGCTGCGCCGCACCATCCTGGACGAGCTGGAGATCCAGCGGACGACGCCCTAGGCGGTCTTCTCGGCGGCGTTGGCCACCGCCCGCACGATGCTCTCCTGCGGGATGACGATGGAGATCGGTATCGTCAGGATCTTCTCCACCGTCGGCGCCACGATCGGAGCGCACACTAGGGCCAGGGCGCCGTCCCGCTCCGCGTTGACGGCGGCGACGATGGCGTCCTCGATGCTCGACGCCGGGTACTCCTTGATGCGGACGTCCCGGCCGTGCACCCGGATGGTGCGCTCCTCGATCTTGTTGAGCACCACGCGGTGACCGATGACGGCGATGAAGTTGCCGCTGGGGCGGTTCTCCAGCTTCCTCACCGCCCAGATGATCTCCCGCACCGTGCGCAGGTTCGGTTCCCTTTGGTCCTGCATGATCTTGTAAATGGTGCTGGGCGACAGCCCGGTGGAGATGCAGAACTCGTGCACGCTCATCTTGAGGTCCTCGTCCAGGACCTTGCGGAACGCCTCCCGGAACCCACCCTCGTCGCGCAGGATGCCGGCGACCAGCTTGTTCTCCAGCGCCATCAGGCCTTCTCCTGACGAACGATCTTGGCGGCGTTATCGCCGGCCACGCACCCCTGCCCCACCGCCCGGGCCAGCTGCCACGGCGTGCCGGTGACGTCGCCGCACGCGTAGACCTTCTCCATCTCGGTGCGGCAGTTCTCGTCCACCTTTATCTGACCCGAGGGGTCGGGCAGGATGCCCAGCTCCAGGGCGAGGTCCATCGAGCCCTTGGCCCCCAAGGTGACGAACACCCCCTGGACGTCCAACCGCCGTCCGTCCTCCAGCTCCAGGCCGGTGACCCTGTCCTCGCCGACGATCTTGGTCGGCTTGCCCCCCACCATCTCCACCGTGGACCGCTTGACCTTCTCCAACAGCTGGGGGGCGACCTTGAGATCACGGTGCACCCAGGTGACCTTGGATGCGTACTCGGTCAGCAGCAGCGCCGACTCCGCGGCCTCGGAGCCCTCGCCGATGACGGCCACCGAACGGCCCCGGAAGAAGCCGGCGTCGCAGGAGGCGCAGTAGCTGACCCCCCTGCCCAGGAACTCCTTCTCCCCCGGCACGTTCAGCTTGGCCCGGGAGATGCCGGTGGCCAGGACGACGGCGCGGGCCATGAACTCGTGGTCGGCCTCGGTGACGATGCGGAACCGGTCCCCGTCCTTGACCAGCTTGACGACGTCCTCATCGTACAGCTCCGCCCCGAACTTCCGGGCCTGCTCCTGGCCGATCCGCAGGAGCTCCTTTCCGTCCATCGCGGGGATGCCGAAGTAGTTCTCGATCTCCGCCTTGTTGAGCGCCGAGTCCTCGTTCCTGCCAATGGCCACGACCTTGACCTTCTTCCGGGCCGCGTGTATGGCGGCCTGCAGGCCGGCCGGACCGAGACCGATGATCGCAACGTCCGCCTCCATATCCATCACCTCAGGCAATGCCGCTCCGGCAATTTGTACTTTCAGCAAAAATTGGGTACCAAAGTGGAGGAAAGGGTTTCAGGCGATGGCCTGCAGCCGGCGGGCCAGGTCCTCCTTGGGACGGGCGCCCACCCAGCGGTCGACCAGCTCCCCGTCCTTGAACACCAGGAGGGTGGGGATGGCCTCGATGGAGAAGCGCATCGCCGTGCGCTGGTTCTCATCGGTGTTGAGCTTGCCGAAGGCCACCCGGCCCTTCATGTCCTTGGCCAGCCCGTCGATGACCGGGGACATCATCCGGCAGGGCCCGCACCACGGCGCCCAGCAGTCCACCAGCACGACGTTGTAGCGCTTGATGAAGTCGTTGAAGTTGCCGTCGGTCACGTTCACGGGCTCGCTCGGCCAGTCCCCTCCGGCTCCGCCGGCGAGCTCCTGCCTCTTCTTCTCCCTTATCTGCTCCAGCTCATCCATGATTTGGTCTCCTCTCGGTTGTGCGTAACAAATGCAAAACCGTATTGGGGATTCCTCGATAAATAGGTTTTCGCCAAAGGGTGCGGGCATTGGCCTGAAAGGGCGGTCGGCGGTCGACCGGCCCTCCGCTACGCGATCCGTCCTGGCCGGCCTCAGGTCGCTGCCGGACTTTAATCCCGCTCACAAATGTTTAAAATGTGCAAGCCGATACCTCGCCTGGGATGAACTCATGCTAGAGGAAGCCTCCGAACTGATGGGACTGCAGGTCTACACGCCTAACGGCATCTTCTTGGGAACCGTCAACAACCTGGTCATCGACCTGGACAACAAGCGTGTGGACGGGCTGTTCATCAGTGAGACCAACCCTCTGCTGGTGGAGGAGTCCAAGGCCGTCAACGTGCCGTTCCGCTGGATTGGAGCGGTGGGTGACGTCGTCCTCCTGAAGTACTTCCCCAAGCGGGTTACCACCAAGAAGCCCGCGGCGAAGATCTGAGCCGGTCCATCATTATTTATCATGTCTGCCGTTCAACCCCCGTGATCGGCAGAAAGGTCTACATCGACCCCACCGCGGTGCTCATCGGACGCGTCACCCTCGGTGACGGGGTCAGCGTCTGGCCGTGCGCGGTGCTCAGGGGGGACGAGAACGAGATCGTGGTCGGCGAAGGCAGCAACGTCCAGGACCAGGCGGTACTGCACGTCAACGAGGAGCATCCCACCCGCATCGGCCGGGACGTCACCGTGGGCCACGGGGCGGTCATCAACGGCGCGGACATCGGCGACCGGTGCATCATCGGCATGAACAGCACCATCGTGGAGGGCGCCAAGATCGGCGACGGCTGCATCATCGGGGCGGGGGCGGTGGTCACCGGCACCATGGTCGTCCCCCCGCGCTCCCTGGTGGTGGGCGTCCCGGCCAAGGTGGTGCGCTCCGACGACCCCTCGCTGGAGACGAGGGCGCTGGAGAACGCGAAGGCCTACCACAAGCTGAGGGACGATTTCCTGGCCGGGCGGCACCCCCGCGTTCCCGTCGAACGGAAGTGAGCGGTCGGCACTTCACCACCTCCCCCTCGGTGACATCCGGCCGGGAGAGCAGCTCGTCGGTGAGAGGCGAGGAAGGCACCGAGCCGGGGCCGCCGCAGCTTCCGGCGTACAGCCCCAGCTTGCCTACCCTCTCGGGACGGCGCACCGCGAGCTCCATGGCCACGCTGGCGCCCATCGACCGCCTAGGGCGTCCGCCCTCTCCTCCCCCAGGGCGGCGATCATGCTAGCGGCGCCCTCGGCCAGCTCGATGTAGGCCAGTTCGACGTCGCCCACCTTGACGGAGCGCGGTTCGGGGAACGGGGTGCGCATGGCGCAGGGCGCCATGGTGTTATCAGCTAGAATGATTGAGCACGCTCAGTCCGACCACTTGTCGATGCTCATGCGCAAGTACTGGGCGCAGGGGCCGCGGCCGTTCAGGTCGGCCGTGCGGGCGATGTCGTCGACGTCTGCCCCGCACGCCGCGGACAGCTCGCGGTGCATGGCCAGCATGCGCTCCCCCTGCACCTTCAGGCCCTTGCGCTCGAAGTCCCGGAAGGACACGGCGGAGGTCAGCACCTCGGCATCGCCCACAAGATTGTCAGCGTGGCAGACGACCTTCTCCTCCAGGGTCGACGGCATGTAGTCCATGTCGGGAAGGCCGAGGCCCCTCGCCTCCTCCGGGGTGATCCCTGCCCCGACGTGCTTCTGGATGATCAGGACGAGCTCTTCCGGCAGGCCCATCTCCCTTGCCAGGCGGGCACCCTCCACCCCGTGGCGAAGGCCATGGGTGCGGCTGCGCCCCAGGTCGTGGAGCAGGCCGCCGGCGCGCACCAGGGCAAGGTCGGCGCCGCACCGCGCGGCGATGGTCTCGGCCACCGCGGCCACGGTGCACACGTGCTTGATGACCCGGTCTGGCGCGCCTGCCTGACGGAGGATGGCGATGCACTCCTCCTCATTCGGCACCGTTGACAACCCGCTTCCCCCGCTCGCACGGCAGAACCTTCATCTGCCCGTGGAAGTCCTGCCGCAGCCCGGCGCCCTCGCCGAACCGGTCCAGGAACACCGCCAGGGCGGCCACCTCGGAGTGAGGCTGGTTCCCCACCCCGACGTTGAAGGTCGCCCACTGGTACACCTCCGGCGGCACCTTCTCCGCCCCGACCACGATGAGCATGCGCTCGGTGGCCGCACCCCGCACCCGGGGCAGGGCGTCGTCGATGTGCGTCCCGTACATGGTCAGGTGGACCGAGGTCCCCTCGAACTCCTTGAGGAAGGGCTTCCACCTGACGCCAGTGGTGATATCGAAGTCGCCCCCGAAGCGCTTCACCACCGACCTCACGCTCCTCTCCAGCTCCTCGTCCTTCGTAGAGACGAAGATGCCCTTGGCGCCGAACGCACGGGCGGTCAGGGCGACGTGGGTGGTGACCCGCTTGTCCCGCTCGGGGCGATGGCCGAGCCTCAGGACGTAGATGTCAGGCATGGGCCCATCTCACTCCTTGAGCCGCTCGATGCGGTGGCCCCGGTAGTCCAGGCGCACCGACCGCTTGACCAGGCTGCGCAGCATGGTCGAGGTGATGCCCAGCTTCTCGGCGATGTCGCCAGCGAAGCGGCCTTCCTTGCCGACCTCGGCGTAGATCTTCTTCTCCAGCTCCACGAAGTCCTCCTCGGGCATCATCGCCGCGGCCAGGACGTCAGAGATCTCGTACACCGGCCAGGAGGCATTGATGTGGAACGAGGTGTAGTAAGTGTGATAGGCTTTCTCGGGGAAGGAGCCACTGGTGCTCTGCCATCGGGTCTCCACCAGCTTCATCTTGTCGAAGAACTTGAGGGCCTCCGCGCCCTCCGGGCCATATTTGGCCTCTATGTCCTTGGCGGTGCGCCATTCCAGCGTCACCTCCTTGAGGACGTCTCGCTTCACCTTGGTGTCAACGGCTCGCAGCATCGGTACAAGTTCCGATGGCTCGTTGATCACCTTGATTCTGTTCATAGCCCACCTAATTAGCTTGATAGAATATAAAGGGCTACCGACAGCCTTGTTCCTATGGAACGAAGGCGGCGAGGGCGGTGACCTTAAGAGTTATTAACAGCATTCGAGATACGGGCGCTATGACCGGACTGTGGCAGTCCATCGTTGGAAGGAAGAAGAACAAGGTCGTCTATCAGTGCGTCTTCACCGGCAAGGTCTACGAGACCGAAGAGGAGGCCCTGAAGAACTGCCCTGGCCCCTACCAGCCGTTCGAGACCAAGGTAGGCAAGTACCCTGAGAACGGCTTCTTCGGCACCGTGGTGTGGTGGGACTGAACCCCACCCGACCATAATCCTCTTCGCTGTTCTGAAGACCCGCCGACAGGCGTAGCGTTAGCGTTATGTCCCCGCGACCCCAAGCGGTCCTCGCCTAGAGCCACATGACCGCGGCCAGGCCCAGCAGGGGCACCACGATCATCAGGAAGTCATCGTCCACGTACCGCGTCTTGATCGCTTCCGCCCCCACCCCCAGGACCGCGGCCGTCACCGCCGCGGCGACCACTCTGGGAGAGATCGGATGGAACAGCAGGAGGATGGCGAGGACCAGCAGGAAGTGGACGGCCAAGGGGACCCAGGGATACCAGCGGGTGCGCCTCAGGTACGATATGAGCGGGTCGACCAGGGCCATCCCCACCACCGCCGGGGCGGCCAGGTCGAGGGGGAAGAAGAGCATGGCGATGGCCAGGGCCACCGCCGCCCAGGCCGCCGCGGAGACCTGGCGCCGCTCGTAGCCCCGCATGCCCGGCACCCTGAACCCCAGCCTCAGGCGGAGCAGCTCGAACACCACCACCGCAACGAGCACCACCAGCAGGCCGGCCTCCCGGGGTGGTCCCCCGGCCCACAGCGGGGACGGTAAAAAATAGTATACCAGGAACAGCGGGGCGGAGAGATGTACCGCCCGCCGGATCTTGACATCCCGGTCCATGCTCGGGAATGAGCGCGGCGTCAGTTAAACCCTCTGCCCGCCCACCTGGCGTCCAGGCCGCGGTACAGCAGCATGGCGGCCCCGATCAGGACGGCGAGGGCGACCACCACTGGTGCTGCGGAGCGCTCGGCGGAGAACGACAGCAAGGTCAGGGCGAGGGCCGGAAGGATGGAAACGGCGAGGAACCGGGCGAGCACCCCGGGGTCGAACAGGGCGGAGTTGGGATCGAGGCCGGCGAGGTAGGAGGTCGCCACCACCATGTACGCCGAGGTCGCGTACATCACCGGCAGGGCGAGCCACAGCATCCCCGCCTCGCCGTTGAGGAACGCGATGGCGAGCAGGAAGGCGGTGGAGATGCCGAGGGTGAGGAACAGGAACACCAGGAGCTTGGCCCGGATGACCTCCGGCACGTCCACCGGCAGCGCGTTGAAGTAGTCCGCGCCGTCCGCGCTGGTCAGCGAGGAGTACAGCCCCACGCCGAAGAAGCCTACCATGGTCCCGAAGAACACCAGGTTGAAGGTGATCGGGACGTCGAGGCCGCGGTCGATGTACCAGATGACGAGGGCGAGGACGGCCAGGGGAACGGCGAAGGCGAACACCGTCCGCCCCAGCCCCCCGCTCCGCCGGAGGTCCACCAGCTCCTTGGCCAGCAGGGGCTGGAGGGAGCGGGCGAAGGCCAGGCGCCGGTGGTACGCCGGGAGCAGCTCGGCGGCCCGCGCCCCCCGCCCCTCGTAGCTCTCGGCCACCAGGCCCACCGCGGCCGCGCTCAGGGCGAGGACGAGGATGGCGGCGGCACCGAGGTAAAGGAGCGCGGCGATATCGCCGCCAAGGGGCGGGGCGTGGAGCTGGTACCCCGTCGACGGGAGGAGCGCCTCGATACCGTACAGGCCCAGCAGGTGGCCGAGCACCGCGGCGACCAGGCCTGCCATGATGGCGGCGAAGGCGGCCCGGGAGCGGGTGGCCACCACCGATAGGGCGAAGCTCAGCGACAGACCGTGGAGGAAGGAGAACGCCAGGGCGAGGGAGGCGGAGAGCACCGAGGCCACGGCGAAGCCGGTGAAGGGAATCGAGGCAAGAATGCCCAGCAGGGCGGGGACGATCAGCAGGGCGAAGTAGAACAGGGCGTCGTGGAGGAAGAACCGCAGGAAGGTGGCGCGGTACGAGAGGGGCAGGAGGGCCGGCGTGGCGAGGAGGAAGTTGTACCGCCCCTGCCGGCGCTCGATGAGCGTCTTGCCCACGAAGCCCAGTGCCCCCACCCCTATCCCGTAAAGGAACACCACCACGTTGACGTTGAGGACGAGGTCCCCCAGCCCCATCCCCCCGCGAAGGTTGTCCAGCGTCAGCGACGAGATCAGGGCGATGATGAACGCGAAGACGGGGAGGGAAAGGAACATGTGCCGGGAGGAGTAGGCAGCGTGAGCTCGCAGCTCCTCCCGCAGCATCGCCCTAAGAAGGAACATCTTCCCCCACCAGGCGCAGGAAGGTTGTCTCGAGGTCCTCGTCAGCGGTCAGGTCTGCCACCGAGCCCTGGGCCACCACCCGGCCGCGGTGAAGGACGATCATCTCCTGGCACATCCGCTGGGCCGCCTCCAGGAGGTGAGAGCACAGGAAGATGGTGCGGCCCTCCGAGCGGAGGCGCAGGAGGTACTCTCGCAGCCGGTGCTGGTAGACCGGATCGAGGTTGACGAACGGCTCGTCCAGGAACAGCAGGGGCGGGTCATGCAGGAAGGCCGCGGCCAGCACGACCTTCTGCCGGGTCCCTTTGGACAGGTCCTTGCACAGGGTGTCCCGCGCCGGTCCCAGGTCGAAGAAGTCCAGCCATCGGTCGATGCGCCCCTCGATGTCGTCCACCCGGCGCACTCGGCCCACGAAGTACAGGTACTCGTAGGCGGTGAGGTAGCTGGGCGGGGACTCCGCTTCGGGCACGATGCCGACGCGCCGGCGCACCTCCACCCCGTTGCGGGCGTCCAGGCCGAGGACCGTGGCCGCGCCGGAGTCCGGAGGGAGCTGTCCGGTCAGCACCCTGAGCAGGGTGCTCTTACCCGCCCCGTTGGGGCCGAAGCACCCGAAGAAGGTACCCTCTTGGACGTCGAAGCTGACCCCGTCGAGAGCGACGGTCGCGCCGAAGGCCTTGCGCAGCCCCTGGACGTGAATGGCGGGCATCCAGTTTCGATTCTTTCCTTCTTATATAATTCCTATGGCGCGGTTATCGGGGGAAAGCACGGTTAAATAGCCCTTGCTCCCACATTTTTACTCATGACGACCACCACCCCTCCCCCTGATGTACCGCCGGCGGAGCCGTTAACGCCCCCACCGGAGCCGTACACACCTCCGCCGCCCTATCCGGAGCCGGTGTACCCCACGACCAGGCAACGTCCCCTCGGCGTTACCATCCTCGCCATCCTGGCCATACTGTTCGGCATCCTCAATCTCCTCGCCGCGGTGGGCTCGTTCCTCCTCGCCGGCGTGCTGAGCATGGAGGATGTCGTCGAGCAGGTAGAGGGGGTCATTCCTGAGGCGCTGATCGAAGCGGTGCCCTTCCTGTTCGGGGCCCTGGGCGTCGTGTTCCTCATCGTCGCCATCATCCTCTTCGTGCTGGCCTACGGCTATCTCAAAGGAAGAGGGTGGGCGTGGACGGTGACCATCGTCCTGGCGGTGATCTCCATCGTGCTGGGCGTGGTGGGCTGGGTGCTGTCGGGATTCAATCCCGCCGGACTGGTCAGCATGCTCATCAACATCCTGGTGCCGCTGATCATCGTGATATATCTGAACACGAGGGAAGCCAAGGCGTGGTTCGGCAAGACCTGAAACCCTTTCCATTGGTCTTTTTCATCGGCAGAAAATCGAATGGAAACCCTTATAAATTTATATCATATATATGATATAATGACCGCTTACGCTGAGCCCACACAGGGCCAGACCAAGACTCGGCCAACCGGTGTGACCATCCTGACCGTTTTGTACGCCATCGAGTCCCTGATGCTGATCCTGGGCGGGGTCGCCATGATGGGGTTCCTCGGCTCGATATTCGGTGAGATGGGTGCCTTTCTTGGCGCCCTCCTCGGAGCGCCCCTGATCCTTATCGGCATCATCGGGCTGATCATCACCCTGGGTCTCTGGAAGGGCAGGGGCTGGGCCCGGATCATTGCCATCATCTTTGCGATCCTGTCTCTGCTCGCCAACCTTGCCGGGGCCATTGGCCTTAACCCCGTTTCGATCATCGGGCTGCTCGTCAACCTGCTGATCCTGTGGTACCTGTTCCAGCCCCAGGTCAAGGCCTTCTACGCCTGAAACAATCTCCCTTTCCCCCATTTTTCTTTTTTATCTATACGTTCTGGCCGTCCCATCGCCCCCTCCTGAGGCCCTCTCCGTACCGTCCCCGGTCATAATGTTTAACCGTCGCCGGCTCGCTGATAAGCATCATGACCGTCCACTCCGCCCCCGCTCCGGGGCAGGTCGGAAAGGCGAGGCCGAGCGGGGTCACCATCCTCTCTATCCTGTACTTCCTGCAGGCGCTGCTCACCATCATCGGCGGGGCGGTCGCCTTCGGCATCCTGTCGGTGTTCGGACCGGTGGGCATCGCCATCGGCACGGTCCTGGGAGGCGTCCTGATCGTCTTCGGGCTGATCCAGATGTTCATCGTCTGGGGGCTGTGGACCGGGCGGGGGTGGGCGCGGCTGTTGGCCATCGCCCTCACCATCCTGGGCCTTCTGCCCGACGTGGCCGGGGCGCTGACGCTGAACCCCCTGTCCATCGTGGGCCTCGTCATCGGCATCATCATCCTGTGGTACCTGTTCCAGCCCCAGGTCAAGGCCTTCTACGCCTGAGGCTGGCTTTTATCTCAGACCTAATAAATATCCCTAGGTCGATGCCCCTAGGATGACCGACTACTACGGGGCCCAGCAGTACCCCGCTCCCTTTCCAGCGCGGTCCCGGCCGACCGGCGTGACCATCCTTGCCATCCTCGACGTCCTGGCGGGCGTGCTGATGCTCCTGCTCGGCGTGGGCATGCTCATCGCCCTGGCCCTGGTGGGCGACCCGGTGTTCCAAGAGGTCCTTCAGAGCGAACTGCCAACGTGGGCCTTGGCCGATCTGAGCATGTTACTGGCCGCCATGACCGTGCTTCTCCTAGCGGTAGGCGTCGTGTTCATCGCCCTGGCCTACGGGTTCCTCAACGGCAAGCGGTGGGCATGGATCCTGGCGATCGCCTTCGGCTTCCTCAACGTCGGCTCCTCGGTGCTGTCCGCCCTGCTGAGCCTCAGTCTCTCCAACATCCTCACCCTGGGCTTCTCGCTGGTCGTCCCGGTGCTCATCATCATCTACCTGTTCCAGCCCAATGTGAAGGAGTGGTTCCAGGTCTAGAGGTGATGACGGGCCGAGGGCCAGCGACCGGAGGCGCCCTTGGTTTCTATCTACAAAGATTGATTATGGCATTGCAGTTGTTGCCCTAGATGCTCCCCAATAAGCTCGTCTCCGCCGTGGTCGCCGTCGTGGCCGTGGCCATAGTACTCGCAATGGTCGCCCTGCCGTACAATAACCTGATATCCAAGCAGCAGGACGTGGAGAACGGCTGGTCCAATATCAAGGTGGAGCTGGAGCGGAAGTACCAGCTCCTGCCCCAGGTGCTCGCCGCGGTCAACACCTCCATGGGCTTCGAGCAGAGCCTGCTCACCAACCTCACCACTCTGAGGACCCAATGGCTCAACGCCCTGGCGGAGAACAACGTGGGCGGGGCGGCCAACGCCACCGCCGCCCTGGACGTGCAGGTCGGCGCGTTCCTGTCGGTCGTCGAGGATAACCCCGACCTCCAGTCCATCGCGATCATCCATGACTTCGTCGTAAACGTGGAGGGCTCGGAGAACCGCATCGCCGCGGCCAGGCACTTCTACAACGACGCGGTGAACGAGTACAACACCGCGGTGCGCAGCTTCCCCTCCAACCTCATCGCCGGCAGCTTCGGCTTCGAGCTGGCCGAGTACTACCAGCAGGGGCAGTGAGCCGTGGTCTGGAGCAGGCTGAGGGCCGTACTGGCCGTAGTAGCGGCCGTGGTCCTGGTGGGAGCGATCGTCGCGGGCGCTTACCTGCTCCTCATGCCCCCCAAGTGGCCTGACGATGATATCCCGGTCATCTACCCGTACGCCAACGACCTGGCCGGGGCGATGGACCAATGGTACGTCGATGAGCTGGACTACTACGGGATCCAGGTGGACGAGGCCACCTCCTGCGAGATGGCGGTGGTGGTCGTCAGCTCGACCCATCCGTACGACGTGAACTACTTCGCCCTTCGGACCTTTCAGTACAACGGGATCGGCGAGGAGGGTAGGGACAATGGCCTGCTGGTGGTGGTGGCCACCGACGACCGGACCTGGAGGGTGGAGGTCGGTTACGGCCTGGAAGGCATCCTGCCGGACACCAGGGTGAACGCGCTGGCCGAAGCGTACCTCGGGCCGAACGTGACCGCCGGGGAGTACGGCGAGGGGCTGGTCTCGCTGTGCTTCGCCCTGGGCAACATCATCCTCAACGAGTACGAGGGCGAGACCTCCGGTCCGTCGTATCCGATCAGCTGGATCCCGCTCACCTGGCCCGGGCTTATCGCCATGGCCGTGGTTTTCATCGTGCTCACCGCGATGACCCGCGGTCGCATCCTCTGGCCCCTGCTGTGGGTGCTGAGCATGATCACCGGCGGGCGAGGCGGGTTCGGAGGGGGACGCTCGGGCGGGGGCGGATCATGGGGGAAGGGATGAAGATGACATCCAATAAGCAGACGGACGGCCCGGTGGCCCGGGCCTCGCTCGATGTGGACGAGATCGCTGAGGTCAGGGAGTTGCAGCGGGCGTGCCAGGAGGAGAATCTTCGGCTCCTCTACGGATACCCTTCTGCCGAGGACGGGGCGGACTTCTTCCTGTACCGCCGGGACGGCCGCCTGGTAGGGTACCTGGAGCTGACCCATTACGGGCCGGAGGAGGTCGAGGCGACGGGCATGGTGCACCCCGACGAAAGGCGCCGGGGGGTCTTCACCGCGCTGTTCCGCCTGGCGGTGGAGGAGGCGACCCGCCGCGGCTTCGGCCGCATGCTGCTGACGGTGGAGCGCCGCTCCGAGAGCGGCCAGGCCTTCGCCCGAAAGTTCAGCGACGGCCTGGCCTTCACCGAGCACCTCCTCTCCCTGGAGCGGGAGAGGTTCGCGCCGGTAAGCGGGGCGGTGGTCCTGTCCGAGCTGCCGGCGGGGAGGGCGGCCGAGGCCGAGGAGGTCGAAAAGCGCTGCTTCGGCGAGGTGATCGACAAACCCCTCGCCCGCCGCTTCGTTGGCCGTCTGGACGGTAGGGCGGTAGGCAAGATCGACATCGACGTCGCCGACGACGAGGCCTGCCTGTCGGGGTTCGCCGTCCTCCCGGAGGAGCGAGGGAAGGGCTATGGCCGCCAGATGCTCGGCGCGGCCGTGGCCCTGCTTCTGGAGGAAGGAGCGGAGAGGATCGTCATCGAGGTGGAGACGCAGAACCAGAGGGCTCTGGACCTCTACCTCTCCACCGGGTTCAGGGTGGAGACCAGCTTCGACTACTTCACGCTGCCTCTCCGATGAGCGTCTGCGGAGGCCTTACATGCACTCGCTCTGGCGGGGGCCGCTCCGGCCGGAGCACTGGGCGCAGACGATCTCGCTGCCCGACCCTGCCGTCCAATCGACACAGTCGGAACAGACGTTCTTCTGGCACCGCGAGCAGGTCCGTGCTCCCTTGGGCGCGGCGATGTTCCTCCCGCAGCTCTGACAGACGTCCGTGGCCGTGGGGCTCATGGTCATTGCAGGAGAAGGCCGCGTATATCAATATGCGCGGCGGTGCCCCCGATGGGGGCAAAAGGTCCCCGATTAGCACTCTGGCTCGATATCCATTTATACGTAACATATGTTACCATGCGGCAGAGGGAGGGGAATGAAGGGGCACAGTGTTCTGACCAGCAAGATCGAGTGTGAGGTTGAGCTCCTCCAGCGGCATGTCCAGATGCTCAAGGCGATCATGGACAACGAGCCCATCGGGATCATCCGCCTCTCCGAGCTCCTTGACCACCCCCAGCACAAGGTACGCTACTCCCTGCGCATCTTGGAGCAGGAAGGGCTCATCCAGCCGTCCCCCGAGGGGGCGGTCACCACCGAGAAGCTCAAGCCGTTCATGGAGCACCTCACGACCGTCCTCGACGACATGGAGAAGACGGTCAAGGAGCTCAAGAGCCAGCTGAGCTGATGGCGTTGCCTCGGCAGCGATGCCACAAGCGCGCTCGGCGGAGGGAGCGGCAACGCAAATGATTAATAGGTGGGCATTATTGTGGAGACCTACAGCCGTCGTAGCTCAGCTGGTAGAGCGTGTGACTGTTAATCCCTAACCGGGAACGGTCATCACAAGGTCAACGGTTCGAGCCCGTTCGACGGCGCCTCGCTCTCCTTTTTACTCACCGGTCGATGATGCAGCCGATGGTGTCCAGGGCGTCCAGCTTGTCCATGTCCCCGTTGTAGAGCTCGAAGTCGAACACGTCCCGGTTCTCCCGGAGATGCTCGACCGAGGAGGCCTTCGGGATCACCGCCACCCCCTTCTGGAGGGCCCACCTCAGCAGCACCTGGGCGGCGCTCTTCCGATACGCTTGGGCGACCTCCAGGAGGGTCCGCTCCTGCAGGCAGGTGCCCCGGGTGAGCGGGCTGTAGGCGATGACCTGGATCCCGTTCCGGTCGCAGAAGTCGAGCATCTCCCGGTCGTACACGAAGGGATTGAGTTCGATCTGGTTGACCGCCGGGACCACCGTCCCCTTCTCCATGAGCTCCTCCAGCTGAGGGATGGAGAAGTTGCTCACCCCGATGGCCCGGCACCTGCCCTTGGCCAGCAGCTCCTCCATGGCCCTCCAGGTGTCGACGTTCTTCCCGGCCACCGGCCAGTGGATGAGGTAGAGGTCGATGGCCTCCACTCCCAGCCGCTGCAGGCTCCCCCGGCAGGCGTCGAGAGTGCCCTCGTACCCCTGCTCCCAGCTTGCCACCTTGGTGGTGATGAACACCTGGTTACGGCGCAGCCCGCTGTCCCTGACCGCCCGCCCGACCTCCTCCTCGTTGCGGTACATGGTGGCGGTGTCGATGTGGCGGTACCCCAGGCTCAGCGCCTCCCTCACCGTCCGGTAGCAGCGGTCGCCATCCAGGCCCCATGTTCCCAGGCCCAGGAGGGGCATCCTCGTGCCGTTGTTCAACCGCACCCTTTGCGCCGGGGTGAGCTTGGTCGAAGGCATCGCCTAACAATATCATGCCCGCTCTATTAATCGATTAGGAGGAGACCGTTCCACACTGGCCGGTCCCTGGCCGGTACCTCGAAGGGGAGACCGGCGTTGCGAGCGGTCAGGTACACATCGATCCCCATGGCCTCCATCGATGGCCTGGCCCTGAAGGGATGGCGGCACGTCTCTCCCGAGCGCAGGCCGACGCACTCGTCGCACAGCCGGCAGGGGCCGCCGGTGAGCGCGGTGGCGAAGCGGTAGCCCATGTTCAGGGCGTCCTTCTCCAGGCGGTCGAGGAGGGCGGCGAACTGCCGCTCGCTTTCGACCATGCGCCGGTTGTACTCGCCGCGGTCGTAGATCTCCTCGATGGAGCGGTCCTTCAGCCCCTCCATGAACTCCGGGTCCAGGGGGATGGGGTACTGCACCACGATGGAGTGAAGGTACCGCTTGAGGGCCCGGGAGAACTCCTCCACCTCCATGACGTGGGGCGGGCACATCAGGTTGCGGCCGTAGTTGGCGCAGCGGGGAATCATGCACTTCATCCGCACCCGAGGGTCGACCACGATGCCCCTGGTCCCCAGGACGGCCGCGCCGGAGGCGCCGTAGGAGCGGGCGAGCTGGCACAGCTTGTCGAGGTCCGCATGGGAGTGCATGGGAGGTGTATGGACAGGACGGTATTTGTTAGCGGCGCTCGCTCACAGCCCGCAGGCGCCCCCGTGCTTCTCGTGGTACTTCTGGTGGTACTCCTCGGCCCGCCAGAACGGCTGAGCGGGTACGATCTCGGTGACGATCGGACGGCTGAACCGCCCGGAGCTGTCCAGGCGCGCCTTGACCTGCTCGGCGATGCGCTTCTGCTCATCGTCGTAGTAGAAGATCACCGAGCGGTACTGCGTGCCCACGTCCGGCCCTTGGCGGTTCGGGGTAGTGGGGTTGTGCATGTTGAAGAACGCCTCCACCAGCTGCTCGTAGCTCACCTGCTCCGGGTCGTATTCCAGGTCCACCACCTCGGCGTGGCCGGTGCGGTTGGTGCACACGTCCTTGTAGGTGGGGTTCTCGGTCTTGCCGCCCATGTAGCCCACTTGCGTGGACACCACGCCCTTGATGCGGTCGAAGGCGGCCTGCACTCCCCAGAAGCATCCCGCCCCGAAGGTCGCTCGCTTGGTCTCGCTCATGTTCCACCTCGCCTTCTGCTATCACCTGGCGATATTTAGGGTTGTCCGAGGCTACAGCGGGCAGACCGCCAAGCCCCGCTTCTCCAGGTATCTCTGGTGGTATTCCTCGGCCCGCCAGAACCTCGTGGCCGGGACGATCTCGGTGACGATGTCCGCCTCGTACTTGCCCGACGCCTGCAGTTCCCGCTTGGACGCCTCGGCCTGTTCCTTCTGCGCGTCGGTGTAGTAGAATATCACCGAGCGGTACTGGTGGCCGACGTCCGGGCCCTGGCGGTTCGGGGTGGTGGGATCATGGATGTCCCAGAAGACCTTCAGGAGGTCCTCATACGATGTCTCCTCGGGATCATAGGTCACCTCCACCGTCTCGGCGTGCCCGGTGGTCCCGGTGTGCACGTCCTCGTAGGTGGGGTTGTCGACGTGCCCGCCCATGTAGCCCACCGCCGTGTCCGTCACGCCCTTGAGCTTGCGGAATGCCACCTCGACGTGCCAGAAGCATCCCGCCGCGAATGCCGCCTTCTGTAGCTCAGCGCCCATGGTATGCCTCCTCCCGGACTATGGAGCCGGTGGTACTTAGAGGACGTCAGGGCCGCGACATCATAAGAGCGATGGCGGCATCGAGCTCCTCGGCCCTCCGCGAGCCGATGAGCAGCCGGTCGCCGTTCCGCAGCTCCAGCAACACCCCGCGGTCCCTGGACATGATGTACGCCTTCCCCATGCTGCCGTACCGGATGCCCCAGCCCCCGAAGTCGCGCAGCGGGCGGTAGGCGGTCGCCCGGTGAGCGACGATGGCGTCCCGGGCGATGGTGCGAGGCCGGAGGTGGAGAGGGAAGAACTGTACCACCAGGCGGTCCGTTCGGACCACCACGCGGAGGTGCATGGACAGGAAGACCAGCGGGACGATGAGGACCAGCACCACCGTGAGGACGATCACCAGTTCGTCGGAGCCAGGGTTGTTCCCCCACGGCACTCCGAGGACGATCTGTTGCACGAAGGCCCACAGCGAGAGCGCGGCCATCCAGCCGATCAGCAGCCACAGCCACGGCTGGTGAAAGTACTGGATCTCGCTGAAGAGCTCGTTGTCGTCCATGGCCCGGCCCGCATCGCGATTCCAGTAGAAAAGGACGTGGCCAGCGCGACGAGCGACGCTGGCGGGGAAGGGTTTATATCGATTCCCTCATTAACGAGAGGATGCGCCAGGGCCCGTAGCTTAGTCTGGCGGAGCGTTAGGCTCATATGGACCCAGGTCCTGAGACACCTGATGGTCGTCGGTTCAAATCCGACCGGGCCCACTTATCCTCCCATCCAGCAGCCTCGTCCACGTTCTCAATGAGAGCTCCTGCAACTGAACGCTATCGTATGCTCCTCACAGCGTTCTTCTGTTGCCAGAGGCATAGTGTCCGACCGCTTTTCAGTCACTGTGCCAGGGGCGGTCCATCGGCGGCGCTGGTCGTCCTGGGCCGGTTCTTCCATCCATATAGAGGTAGGGCAGCAGAGATGTCACCATGACCGCGCAGACGGCGATGGAGCCCCATCAGCTCTTCAGCCACCCCATCTGGTAGTAGATCCAGGCGGTGAACAGCATGACCACCGCCACGACCGCGACCACCTCGGCCAGTGACAGCGCCCAAGGCGACCCCACGAGGTTCATCCCCAGCAGCCCGCCCACCACCGTGGGGACTATGGTCAGGGCGGTGAGCACGGCGATGACCTTCATGACCTTGTTCATCTGGAAGGAGGTGGTGTCCAGGTAGAAGCGGATGTCGTCGGCCAGCCCGCTGGCCAGCCCGTCGGCGGTCTCCAGGATGAAATTGCACCGCTCCAGCAGCGCCTTGATGCGGACCTCGTCCTCCTCCCCCCAGCTCCAGAGGGCCGGGGAGCGGCCGAGGAGGCTGGTGAGCACCTTCCTGCAGTGGGCCAGCCACGCCCGGGTGTGGTCGATCTCCTTCTTGACCCCGTAGGTGACGGGAAGGAAGGCGCGCGAGCGGCGGCCGAGGGGGGCCGCCTCCAGCCTGGATAGTTCGACCTCCGCCCGCTCGATGAAGTCCTCAAGCTTGCCCAGGGCGTCGTCCATCACCAGATAGGACACGGTGGCCGTGGACAGCTCGATCCCATCCCGCTGGGCGACCTCCGGCAGGGCGTCGAGCAGCGGCACCGCCCGGTGGCTGAGCGTGACCAGACCGCCTTCCTGGTCGATCAGCAGCAGGCCCACCCAGCGCAGCGTGCCGGCGGACGGGAAGGCGGGGCTGGGCTCCAGGACGGGGACCTGCAGGAAGATCGTCGTCCGGCCTCCCGTCTCCTCGGTCCGCGGGTACGCCCATTCCCAGATCCGCCCTCCCAGCACCAGGCCGGACAGGCCGAACCTTCTGCCGAGGTCGAGGAGGTGGTCCCCCGAGACGTTCATGAACCTGCGCCACTTCCCGGCCGTGCCGTCCCTCCCGTCGCCAGGCCTCCAGCCGCGGCCTGGGTCGTCCAGGTGGAGCGTCAGCTCGGTGAGCGGAGGGGGCGCGGGCGGAGGCCCGGCCTCCCTGCTGATGATGGCTCCTCGGCTCAACGACCGCCCTCCCAGCACCACCGCGATGGGCAGCCGGAGCAGGCGCAGGAGGATGGGCAGCCGCCCCGCCCCGGGGAAGAGGCCCGCCAAGGTGCCAATAAGGGAGGCGACGATGATGAACAGGTCGAACAGGTGGATAGGGGCGAGGGCGAACGCCTTGCGGTCCTCTGAGTAGTACAGCTTGAGCGCGTACTCCAGGACGAAGAACAGCAGGATGACGTAGCTCAGGAGGTCCATCGCCGCGGCGGTGTCCGGGGACACCGGAAAGAGGAGAGGGACGACGAGCAGGGGGATGAGCAGGGCCGACAGGACGATCATGAAGCTTTCGGAGAAGACGCCGTTCACCGCCCTCCGGTGCTCCGCCCGGCGCAGCTGATGCTCATACTCGTCCAAGTGGACCAGGCGGGCCAGGGCCTCGCCCTGGCGGTACCTCGCTTCGGTCGGTGATGCGCCTTCGTCGTCGGTCATGGTGCCGGCCATGGTGGCCCCGTCCGGCCGGGGCAGCTGGCCGAGCCTACTTCTGAACGCCGGATATATGGTGGAATCGCTCCCCGGGGCGGAAGCGTGGACGGCCCGCAGCGCTCGGGCCCCTCACGCCTTCTCGAGGACGTACAGATGGCAGATGCCCAGGGTCAGCGCGATGGACCGGAGCACCGTGAAGCGGTGCTCCCGGAAGAGGTGCTCGAGCGAAGCGGGGGACGGAAAGGCCCGGATGGAATCGCTCAGGTAGCGGTACGCGGCACGGTCCCCGGACTGCAGGCCGCCAATGAACGGCAGCACCCTGGAGAGGTACAGCAGGTAGGCCTGGCGAACCACCGGATAGGGCGGCAGGGAGAACTCCAGCACCGCCAGCCTTCCCCCGTCGCGGAGCACCCGGTGCGCCTCGTCCACGAACGCCCCCATGTCCGGCATGTTCCTGATCCCGAACGCTACCATGGCGTGGTCGAACGAGGCGTCGGCGAAGGGCAGGTGTAGCGCGTCGCCCTGCACCGACGGGAACCGGTCGGGGAACGCCCGGCCCCACTTCCGCACCGCCTCCGTGAGCATGCCCCTCGACAGGTCCACCCCCACCACCGAGGCGTGGCGCGAACGGGCCAGGAGGGCCAGGTCCCCGGTGCCGGTGGCGACGTCCAGCACACGATCGTCATTCTCGATCCTCAGCTCGTCGAGCGCCCGCTGCCTCCATCCCACGTCGATGGACAGCGAGAGGAAGCGGTTCAGCAGGTCGTAGGTCGGGGTGATGTCGTCGAACAGCCTGCCGATCCGCCTGGTGCTCTTGTCCATCTCCTCTCCAGGCCTCACGGCGCCAGCAGCACCGTGGCCACGATCCCCATCGCGACGAAAATCTGGGTGATCAACACGACCTGGACGTTGGCCTTCTGCCCCTGCACGAAGCTACCGGTGCTCCGGGGGTCGGTGAACGACACGCTCGCCGCCTTGTAGGCGAAGGGGATGGTGGCCAGGCCGAGGAGGGACAGCGGAGGCAGCATGCCCGCCGCCACGAACAAGGAGAGGATGCCGTACACCGAGAAGGTGAGCGCGGTGTACAGCTGGGCCGCCCGCCGGGTCCCCAGGCGGATGACGATGTTCCTCCTCCCGCCCTGGACGTCCGCCTCCAGGTCGGGGAACTCGTTGAGCAGTAGCAGGTTGAAGGTCAGGATGCCGGCGACCAGGGACAACACCACGCTGCCCAGCGAAAGGACCGGTATCTGCACCATGTATGCGCCGAGGACGGGCAGGGTCCCCAGGCCCAGCCCCGCGGCGATCTCCCCCAGCATGTTGCGGGCGAAGATCTGGGTGTAGAACAGGGCAAAGATCATGCCCAGCACCACCAGCGGCACCAAGGCCGGGCCGACCTTCAGCACCAGGTAGGAGCTCAGCACGGCGGCCAGGACGAAGCACCCCACGGCCGCCCGGAGGACCTGCCGCGGCGTCAGCCGCCCCTCCTGGAGGATGCCTGTACCACCATTAAAGATCGTCCTCCGGGTGTGGGCGTCGATGCCTGTCTTGTGGTCGTAGTACTCGTTCAGCGTGTTGACGGTGATGTGGAGCAGCACCAGGACCGCGGTGAACAGGACGACGTTGACGATATCAAGATGCCCGTTGTAGAGGGCCAGGGAGCTGCCCACGAGCGAAAGGATCACGGGCAGGAGCAGGAAAGGAGCCCTGACCTCGATCATCCAGTCCCGGAGCGACATGCCACCCCGATTGCTTCCCCCCTATAAGGCCATGCGTCCGAGGCCGGGAACAACCGGAGAGATAGGCATTTAGTCCCCTACATTTTACGGTCGAGGGAACGCAGGGTCGATAGGATGAACATCGTCATCATCGGGGCCGGGAGCATCGGGTACAGCATCGCCCGCATCCTGTCCGGGAAGCACTCCGTGACCGTCGTGGATAGGGACGAGAAGCGGTACGAGTATGTGATGTCGACGCTGGACGTGGCGGCGATGCATGCCAACGGCGCCAGCCCGCAGGTGCTCTCGGAGCTCCTCGACAGCAAGGTCGACCTCCTCATGGCGGTGACCGAGAGCGACGAGACCAACATCTTCGCCTGCATGATCGCCAAGAAGCTGCATCCCCAGCTGTTCACCGTGGCCCGGATGAGGGACCTCGACTACACCGAGGGAGGCCTGGTCACCAACTTCCTGAGCGTCGACCGGGTCATCTCCCCCGAGTACCTGGTGGCGGCGAAGATGAAGCGCATCGCCCTGCTGGAGAACGCCGTCGACTACGACCAGATCCCTTCCCGGGGCCTCGAGGTGGCCCGCTTCCGGATGAACCATAACCGGCAGGGCATCGCTTCAATTCCGCTCCGCCATCTCCCGGTGCCCGAGGACTGCAAGATCCTCCTCATCCACCGGGGCGGGCAGACCGTCGTTCCCACCGGGGACGACGTCCTGCTGACCGGGGACGACATCGTGGTAATCGGCAAGAACGACGGCATCGCCGAGTTCGACCGCTTCCTGGGCATCGTCAAGCCGTCCCGGGACATCCTCATCATCGGCGGGGGCATCGTGGCCCAGTACCTCGTCGGTATGCTCGAGGGTGAGAACGTCTCGATCCGCCTCATCGAGAAGGACGAGGAGCGGTGCCGGGAGCTGGCCCAGCGGTTCGGCCACGCCATCATCATCAACGACAACGGGGCCGACCCCCTGGTCCTCCGCACCGAGAACGTCAGCATGACCGACGTGCTGGTGTGCGCCACCAACCACGAGGAGAGCGACCTCCTGGCGTGCCTGGTGGGCAAGCACCTGGGGGTGTCCAAGACCATCACTACCTTCTCCCGGCAGGAGTACAAGGGCATCTTCCACATGGCCGGGGTCGACGCGGCCATCAGCTTCGACGAGGTGGTGGCCAACGCCGTGGTCAAGCAGACGGTGCCGGACCTCGACGTCATGCTGCTGACCGAGGGCTTCCAGAAGGAGCTCATCGGCCTGGAGGTGGGGCGGAAGTGCCGCCTCCGGGAGGAGCGCATCGGGGACATCGAGCTGCCCGAGCGGTCGGTCATCGCCATGGTGCTGACCGGGAACGGCGCGTTCCTGCCCGATCCTGACCTCCGGATCATGGAGGGTGACACCCTCCTCATCTACGCGGACCGAGCGGACATCTCCATACTGGAGAGGATCTTCAACCGGCGCATCCCGGTGAGCCCGTAGGCGGTACCATGGCGTCGAGAGTGATGAAGCGGACCTCGAAGGGGCTCAGGCGGCTGTTCCGCAACCTGGGCATCACCAGGTACTTCATCCAGGAGAAGGTCGCACGGCGGAAGAACACCGTGGCCTACCTGTTCGGCCTGCTGTTCTTCTACCTTGCCCTGGCCTTCCTGGTCCCCCTCGCCACCGCCCTGTTCTATGACGAGGACCCCCGTCCGTGGATCTACCCTCTCCTGCTCACCGCCTCCCTAGGCATCCCTCTGCTGTTCCGCTACCAGCCCTCCGAGGCCACTCGCCCGACGGCCACCCTGTTCGTGGTCACCAACGCCTGGCTGATGGCCATGGTCTTCGGCGCCATCCCCTACATCATGTACGGCATGGGGGTGGTGGACGCGCTGTTCGAGACCATGAGCGGCTTCACCACCACCGGGGCCACCATCATGTTCGACATCGAGTCCTGGCCCCGCAGCCTGCTGCTGTGGAGGAGCTTCACCCAGTGGCTGGGAGGCGCGGGCATCGTCATGATCTTCGTCACGGTGTTCCCCATGCTGGGGGTGGCCGGCCGGGACCTCGCCCGCAACGAGTTCTCGGGGCGGGACGTCCAGAACGTCTCGCTGCGCATCCAGGAGGAGGCGAAGAAGTTCCACTTCATCTTCCTGGGCCTCTCCGCCGCCCAGTTCCTGCTGCTGCTGGGGACGGGCATCGGGGCGTACGACTCCCTGCTGGTCATGTTCTCCACCCTGTCCAGCGGAGGGTTCTCGCCCCACTCCGAGAGCATCGCCTTCTACAACAGCGCGGCGGTGGAGTGGATCACCATCATCTTCATGTTCCTGGCCGGCACCAGCTTCTACCTTCACTATCACGCGTTCCGGACCCGGGAACGGAAGGCCTACTGGCGCAACTCAGAGTTCCGCGCCTACACCCTCATCCTGGTGGTGGTCAGCGTGCTGGGGGTCGGACTGCTGTGGGCCAGCGGCCTCTCTGACCTGGGCGAGGCGATCACCACCTCCACCTTCCAGATGGTCAGCATCATGACCTCCACCGGGTTCGCCACCGCCGACTACGCCCAGTGGACCGGCCCCCTGCTGTTCCTGCTGTTCGCCCTCATGGTCGCCGGCGGCTGCTCCGGCTCCACCGCGGGAGGCTTCAAGGTCGTGCGCCTGGTGATGCTGCGCAAGTTCATCCACGCCTCGATCTACAAGACCGTCCATCCCCGGGCGGTGTTCGCCATCAAGCTGGACGGGCGGAGCATGACCGACAGCGCGTTCACCTCGGTGATGGCGGTGCTGCTGTGCTACCTGGCCACCGCCCTGGCCTCGATGACGGCCCTGGTGTTCATGGGCATCTCCCCGCTGGAGGCGATGTCCGCGGCGGTCTCCGCGGTGTCCAACTGCGGTCCGGCGATGGGGCAGCTGGGGCCCATGGGGACCTACGGGGGGCTGCCCGACCCGGCCAAGGTGGTGCTCATCTTCACCATGTGGGCCGGCCGTCTGGAGTTCCTGACGGTGTTCGCCCTGCTGACCCCGGTGTTCTGGCGGGAGCTGCTGCGGTACCGCAAGGCTGACCTGGCCAGCCCCTAGAAGTAGTACCAGATGCTCTGGTACTCCTCGGCGTCCTCGCCCCGCTCCTCCAGCCGCTGGAGGTAGTCCAGGATGGGGACGTCCGTGTACACGTAGGTGGGGGCGGTGGTGATGTTCTTCTCCCAGGGATGGAACTCGTAGATGCGCTCCCCCCGGGGCGAGATCATGATGAGGTCGTGGCTCTGCCACTCCCGCAGGTGGTTCTTCCCCAGGGCGGGGATGTTGAACACCGGCTCGTCGGTGCGGGACAGGCCGGGGAGCAGCCGGGCCTCCTCCTTCCGCTCCTGCAGGATGCGGGCGATGGGCACCCGGTACCAGTTGGTCTCCTCCTTGCCCTTGGTGTTGAAGGTGTAGTAGGGATCGACGCCGATCTGCTTGAGCAGCATGCGCAGGGCCGCGGTCTCGAACCGCCGGCTGTTCTCTATGGTGAACACCTGCTGGTTGTACACCCCGATGCCCCTCCTGCGCAGCCTCTGCACCGCTTCCAGCGCTTCCGGCGTCACCTCGTAGGTGTGCTCGAAGTGCGTCACCAGGCACAGGTCCTTCTCGGGGGGCTGGTGGAACTCGCACAGCCGGTCCACCAGGCGCTCGGTGAAGCGCATGGGAAGTACCACCGGCAGGCGGGTGCCGATCCGCACCCGGGCGACGTGAGGGATCTCGGTCACCCGCTGGAGCAGGTCGATCAGGGCGTCGTCGGCCAGCAAGGCGGGGTCGCCACCGGTCACCAGGACCTCGGACACCGTGGGATGGTCGCGGAACCACTGCAGGGCGGCCTCCAGCTCGGCCGACGAGGCCGCGGCCTGGGAGGCGCTGGTGACGTCAGCGATCTCCCAGTTACGCTGGCAGTACACGCAGATCTGAGCGCAGGTGTTGTACGGCTTGAGGATGGCGATCATGGGGTAGCGGCGGGTGACCAGGTCCACCGGGGAGGTCTGGCCCTCCTTCATGAAGTCGAGGGCGGCCCCTCGCTTACGGGCCTCCAGCACCCCCTGGACATAGCTGAGGGGCGGGATGACCTGAGCCCTCACCTGATGGTCCCACCGGCGGGAGGGTTCGCGGTCGAACAGCGAAAGGTAGTACGGCGTGATGCCGAACGGCAGGCGGTGCTCGACCGCCAGCCGTATGGCGGTGTCCTCGTCCTCGGTCAGCTCCACGACCTCGGCGATGGCGTCGGCGTCCCTGAACACGTGGCGCTGGTGCCACTGATAGTCGTCCCAGTCCTCCCTGTCCCCGCCCAAGAGGTCGAGGATGCGCAGGCGGGCCTCCGCACGTTTCGCCACCACCTCCGGCTCCAGCCCCGAGCGGTAGGAGCGGATGCGGTCCTCCAGCCGTCCGGCCATCTGGTCGAGGAAGTCCGAGCGGATCAGCGCTCCCTCCCTCCCCTCGTACTGGAGGAAGTCCGGCGACCTCGTCACGGGGATGTCGGGGTGGCCGAGGGAGCCGCGGGAGAGGTGGTATATCTCGAGGAAAAGGCCCTTCCGCTCGGCCGGGACCTCCCCGCCCGTCCGGACGATCGCCAGGAGGGCGTTCAGGGCGCTGTGGCCAGAGACCCGCTCGTTGCGCGGGGAGAATATGTTCTTGAGGACGCGGATGCAGTGCAGGGCGGTGGACCGCTTGATGCTCCCCATCTCGCAGTCATGGGCGTAGAGCCTGGCCTCCCGCTCGAGGAGCAGGCGGAAGATGTTCTGTCTGACCGCCTCGATCCCCAGGGGGGCGGTCAGCAGCTCGAACAGCTCCGGGTCGGCCTTCCGCAGGTGCTCGGTGTGCACGCCTACCAAGGGCGCCACCCCCCGGCTGCCGGCCCTGAGATCGGTGTCGGCCCCTTCTTTCTCGGGCTCCGCTTCGCTCTTGTATTGAAATTCGCTCATTTGCAAATCCTCCTAATGGCGATGCTCGCACCTAGCCCGCCAAAAAGGGCACGCTGCTGCTCGCCGATACCTTATGGAAGGGAGGGTATATCCCTCCTCCGCCGAAACTCAGGCCCCCTTCTCCGGCTCCGGTATACCGCAGATGCCATCGGCCTTCATCTTCCGGCGGAACGCCCATCCCAGCAGAGGGGGCGCCACGATGGTCGTGGCCATGGACATGAACACCGCCACCGCGTATAGATCCCCGCCTATGGCCCCAAGCTTCAGGCCGACGGAGGCGATGATGATCCCAACCTCCCCCCTGGGGACCATGCCAATGCCGATGATGGTCGCCGACTTCCCGCCCAGGGACCTCGCCCCAAGCCCGCAGCCGACGAACTTGGTGATGATGGCCAGGACGGTGACCGCCACCGCCAGGACGAGCACCTCGTCGAAGGAGGCGAGGTCGACCTGGAGGCCCACGAAGATGAAGAAGAACGGGACCAGGAACCCATTGATGGGGTGGAAGTCCTCCTCGCATGGCCACTTGTCCTTGAACTCGGCGAAGACCATCCCCGCGAGGAAGGCGCCGATGATGGCAGCCAGGCCCGCGTAGGAGGCGAGGAGGGAGAGGCCCAGGCAGACCACGATGGCCAGGGGAAGAGGGGTGAGGAGGGGGTGCCTCTGCTCACCGCACTGGAGCGGCGGCGCGGGCTCCCGCCGGGCGGCCATCCTCCGCCTGAGCTTTGGCAGTACGATGGAGCCCAGGAAGATGACACCGAGCACGAAGAGAATGCCCTCGGCGGAAACGATGACGATGTCCAGCAGGCCTCCTCCCGAGCCACCTGCGACCCCGGTCACGATGGCCAGGACAATCATGCCCAGGACGTCGTCGATGACCGCCGCCCCGATGATCACCCTCGATTCGATGGTCTGGGTGAGGCGCATGTCCTTGATGACCCGGGCGGTGATGCCCACGCTGGTGGCGACCATGGCCGCGCCGATGAACAAGGCCTCGGCGACTTTACCGTCGATGGCCATGAACAGGGCGAACCCAGCGAGGAGCGGCAGCACCACGCCCAGCACCGCGACCAGGGTGGCGGTCTTGCCCACCTTGCGGAGCTCGCTGAACGGCGTCTCCAGGCCGACCGAGAACAGTAGGAAGATCACGCCGAGCTCGGCGAGGATCTCGAACAGCCCCAGCTCCATGTCGCCTATCGCCACGAGGTCCAGGCTGAGCCAAGAGAACAGGATGGTGTTGCCGACGATGATGCCGGCAAAGATCTCGCCGATGACCGACGACACCCCCACCCGTTCACACAGTATCCCGGCCACCTTGGCCAGGAAGAACAGCACGAAGATCTGGAGCATCACCGTCTCGATGTCTAGCCCGTTCATGTGCACCCCGTCGGTAAATTTCGTTATGTTATTTAAAAACGAAGCAAGGACGGGGGGCGCGGCGAAGGGGCTCGTAGCTTGACCGGCAGAGGTCGCGGCGGACCTCCTGTCTTGGCCACTGGAGGCCCCGACCCCGATGTTGTAATCTCGGTCATTAGAATAAAATGCTATTTATACCGCTTCCTCCCAAGCAACCGAACGGTCCTAAGGGGGAAATGGAGATGAAACGACCAATAGCACTGATCGCTCTAGCCATGGCCATCGTGTTGGTGGGCGCGGGCACCTGGGTCCTGCTGCCAGGTAAGGGGGCGGACCTCCCTCCGGGCGGTGACCAGCCAGGAGGCGACGGGCCGGGGGGCGACGGGCCCGCCGGCACCAACGACACGTACATCGCCCCGGTCTTCCACCCGGTCGACATCGAGCCCAGCGAGGCGAAGCTGTCCGTCGCCCTGAGCTTCCCGGGCCAGGGCGAGGCGGGCACCGAGTACCTCGTGGGCGAGGCGTACGATTTCGTCATCCGAACGACCGGCGATGGATGGAAGGGCCGAGCGGTGCTCAAGGTGTTCGCTGAGAGGACCCCGGAGATCGGCCACAAGTGCCTCATCCTCACCTACAGCGAGAACGTCACCCAGATGGCGTTGAACCTCAGCCAGACCCATGGCTCCAACCACCTCAGTGGGAACGCCGTGGTGTGGGCGGCCAACGGCACCGACGACCGCACCGACCGCTTGTCGGTGGTCTTCAACCGCACCGGCGCCTTCGAGCTCACATTCCAGGTCTTCGACGCCGCCACCGGCGCCCCGCTCTCGGTGCCGACGAGGTCCGGGACGCTGGAGGTTCCGGAGCAGGGCGAGCTGGTCTTCCGGGCGCTGAACCGGGGAGAGTGGAGGACAGTGGACAACACCACCTACCTCGCCATCCTGCTCAACGTGACCAATGGATGGAACGTCCGCTACACGGTCGACGCCGCCTATCTCGTGCTGTACCACGGGGATGAGGCGATCGCCGTCAGCAGCAACGTGACCGCCTTCGACGCCCAGAGCCTGGCCCCCGGGCAGTCCACCCAGTTCCTGGCCTTCTTCCTGGTCGACGACCGGAACGACCTCGAGCTGGAGTACGCCGAGCCGGGGAGGCCGCCGATCCCCATCCTGCTGGAGTGAGCCTCCCGGCTGGGCCAAATAGGTGGAACGCGCTGCTGGTGACGGATGACCGTCCCGAGCGTGGAGCTTAACAACGGGGTCAGGATGCCCCTGCTGGGCCTGGGCACCTACCTGGTCGGCCAGGAAACGGCCAGGCGGGTGGTCCTCGACGCGCTGGCAGCCGGATATCGTCACATCGACACCGCCGCCTTCTACGGCAACGAGCGGGCGGTGGGGGAGGCGCTGCGGGAGAGCGGGGTGCCCCGGGACGAGGTCTTCGTCACCACCAAGGTGTGGAACACCGACCACGGCTACCAGGAGGCGAGGGCGGCGTTCGCCCGCAGCCTGGAGCGGCTCATGCTCGACCAGGTGGACCTCTACCTCATCCACTGGCCGATGCCCCAGCGGCTGGAGACGTGGAGGGCGCTGGAGTCCATCTACGAGGAGGGCCGGGCCCGGGCCATCGGGGTGAGCAACTTCATGCCCCGCCATCTCGACGAGGTGCTGGCCCATGGCACGGTGGTGCCGGCGGTAGACCAGGTGGAGCTGCACCCCTTCCTGGCCCGGCGGGAGCTGCGGGAGCACTGCCAGGCGAGGGGCATCGTGGTGGAGGCGTTCAGCCCCCTGGCCCGGGGACGGAGGTTCGATCACCCCGTCCTCGCCGAGGTGGCAGCGCGCCACGGCCGCACCCCCGCCCAGGTCATGCTGCGGTGGTGCCTGCAGAAGGGGGCGGCGGCGATCCCCAAGTCCGTCACCCCCGCCCGCATGAGGGAGAACCTCGGGGCGCTGGAGTTCTCCCTGCCCCCCGAGGACATGGCCGCCCTGGACGCCCTCGACCGCAACGAGCGGACCACCACCTGGGACCCTTACGACTTTTCCTGATGGCAAGGGGCACAGCCTGTTATACGAGAAGGCGCATGGGGGGCCATGGCCCTCCTCCCCGCCCTGGACCAGGCCATGCTGGCCCTGGGGTACATCGTCCTCGCCCTCCTTATCGCCGCGGTGCTGTACACCGTCCTGTTGAGCGCGCTGGTGGTGGTGTCCATCCGGCGCGGGCGGTTCTACGCCCCCCGCCTGCTGCGGCCGGGGGTGATCGTCCTCGAGTCGCTGCTCCGGGGGCTGTGCCGGGCGGTGGGCATCGACGACCGGGAGCTGACCTCCTTCTCCATCCGGCTGCGCAACCAGATGAACCAGGGGCTGTTCAGCAGGGTGCCGGTGGACCGGCGCGCGGTGTTCCTGCCGCAGTGCCTGCGCTCGGCCGCCTGCCCAGCGGCCCTGACCACCGAGGGCCTGGTGTGCGTGCGGTGCATGCGCTGCGACATCGGGAGGCACATCGACCAGCTGGAGGGCGAGGGGTGCAGGGTGTTCATAGTCCCCGGCTCCAGCTTCATCAAGCGCATGATCAAGAAGTACCGCCCGATGGCCATCGTCGGGGTGGGATGCCTGCTCGAAGTAAAGGAAGGTCTGGAGATGACCGACGGCATCGGCATGCCGGCCATCGGTGTCGTTACCGAGCGGGAGGGGTGCGTGGAGACGACGCTGCAGTGGGAGAGGCTCCTGGAGGCCGTGCGCCTGCGGCCGGGGGACCCCCTGACAGCAAACAGCTTAGCGCCGTAAGCCGTTGGGCAAGGCATGAGCGTCCTAAAGGAGGCTTTGCGGGCCAAGTGCGAGCACCTCGACGTTCCCATGATGGGGGTGGCCCCGGCGGAGCGCTGGGCGACCCCACGCTTCCAGCCCTGGATCCCCGAGGAGTTCCACCCGCGGTCCATCTGGCCGGAGGCCCGCTCGGTCGTGGTGATCGGCCTACCGGTCGACCTGCCCATCCTGGAGACCACGCCGTCCATCTACTACCACGAGCTGTACAAGACGGTGAACGCCCTCCTCGACCACGCCGCCTACCGCCTGGCCCGGTTCCTCGACCGGGAGGGCCATCCGTCACTTTACCTCCCTCGCGACGGCTACGGGGCCATCAGCGTGCTGAGGACCAAGCCGTTCGCGTTCTTCTCCCACCGCCACGCCGCCTACCTCGCCGGGCTGGGCAGCTTCGGGGTCAACAACATGCTCCTCACCCCCGAATACGGTCCGCGGGTGCGGTTCACCACCGTTCTCACCACCGCCGAGCTGCCGCCGGACGAGGTGATGGATGCCGAGCTGTGCGTGCGGTGCATGCGCTGCGCCCGCTCCTGCCCGGTCAACGTTCTGGAGGAGAAGGACTACCCGGCCGGGCTGGCCCGCAAGGAGGCCTGCGCCGCCTACAACGACAAGCTGTGGGAGCGGCACATATCGCCGTGCGGGGTGTGCATCAAGGTGTGCCCGGTGGGGAGCGACCGCCAGCGGTTCGGGCGGAACTCGCCCGACCTGTACGAGGACGAGGTCAAGCACGCCCAGCTGCACCGCGCCTGGCAGCACGTCCGCGCCTACGGCGGGAAGTGAGCAAGGCTCATCTACCTGGCGGACTTGGGGGTGGGCATGAGCCCGGAAGATGAGCTGGCCGGCCGCCTCCGCCGCGCGCTGTACGCGCACAAGGCAGAGGGAGGGGACCTCGACCACGAGGACGAGGACGCCGCGGTCGAAGCTGCAAGGCGGGAGCTGGGCGCCACCATGTCCGACTTCCTCGACGGCGCGGTCAACTTCAACACCGTCAAGTACCGCCTGGACGGCGCGTTCTCCACCACCAGCGGGGCCTTCCCCACCCGGGAGGTGGTGGAGGCGCTCAGCGAGCTCGTGCTCAGCGTGGACGTCGACGACCTCACCCCGGCCATGCGCAGCCTGGGCCGCGCTCCGGAGGACCTCCCGGAGGCCAAGGGCCGGTTGCTCGACGCCGAGGAGTTCGTGCACCGGGAGGCGTCCAAGGGCACGCTCAAGGCCGCGTACCTGGACCGCCTGATGGCGGTGCTGCTGTGCCTGTGGCACCTCCAGGCCCCGGGGGAGTGGCCCCTCCGCTACCCCGCCCTGCTCGACCGGCTGCGCCGGGAGGGTCTGGTCGGCCGGACCGATCCGGTGGACGACACCATCGACTACGCGGCGGCCGCCCTCCGCCTGGCCGAGGCCACCGGGGCCGACGCCGCCGTCCTGCCCCGCCTGCTCCCGCTGCTGGACGGCGAGCTGCCGCCGGACGCCGAGTGCGTGGACGGCAGTCGGGCGCGGGCCCGCGAGGCCGTCGGGGCGGGGTGGTGGGACGGCGCCCTGGGGTGGTGGGGGCTCGTCCTGGCCTTCGACCCCCTCGACCGGGAGGCGCTGGAAGGAAGGATCGCCGCCTACGAGGGCAAGGGCCTCCACATGATGGCGGTGGCCGAGGCCGAGGCCCTCGTCGAGCTCCTCCCCCGCGATCTGGCCGCTCACCGCCTCCTCCTCGCCCTGTACAAGGGCCGAGGGATGATCAGGGACTACAACGCCGAGGTGCGGCGATTCAAGGCCCTCATGCTCCCCGGGCCGGATAAATAGGCCTCGCTCCCATAATTGCCCGGTCAGGATGTTCTGCACCAACTGCGGCGCCTCCCTTCCCGGGGGAGGTCGGTTCTGCCACGCCTGCGGCCGGCCCCTGGCGGGGGCGGCCGCGGCCGCCCCCGCCCGGGCGCCCGTACCCGTGCCGGTCAGGGGCCCGGGGGGCCAGCTGCCCTCCTGCGTCCGCGCCGCCCTGGTGCTGGAGGAGGGCGAGGTCATCGTCAGCGCCTGGCAGGCCTACGCCCCCGGCCTGCTGCGCTCCCTGCATGAGGACGAGGTCCGCCCGGCATCGGAGAACGGCTACCTGCTGGCCTCCGACCGCAGCGTGCAGTTCCTCGTGCCGGTGAACGGGGCGGGGACGGCGTTCCGGGCCATCCGCCGCCTCCGCTACGAGGACCTCACCGCGGTGGAGGCGGGCGGCCTCACCGGGAACACGCTGGTCCTGCGCGCCGGCGAGGGGGTGGAGCGCTACACTTCCCTGCGCGAGCTCGACCTGACCCTGCGCCGGGGGACCGAGGTCCGGGCGAGGGACGTCCAGGCGGTCGTGCTGGCGCTGGTGCGGATCAGGCGGGGGCCCCGGCCGGCGGACGATGGACCGTGATTCCACCGCCGCGCCGCGGGGCCGCAACAATCATCTAACCCTTCGCATTAGCCTGCGAGATGAAAGGCAGGCGCGGCATCTTCCCTATGGTGCCTCCGCAGGTAAAGTGGCTGATCTACCTGCTGTCGTTCTCCAATGTGGGGGCGGGTTACTTCTGGGTAGCCACCTCGGCCTACCTGCCGGAGAAGGGCCTGGCCACCGGGGACGTGGGGGTCATCCTCGCCCTCAACGGCATCGCCTTCATCATCGCCGCCATCCCCCTGGGCATCCTGGCCGACCACCGCGGCCGCAAGAACATCCTCATCCTCGGCCTGCTGGGCATGCCCCCCGCGCTGCTCATCTACGCCCTGACCTCGGACCTCAACTGGCTCATGCTGGCCTCGGCCATCACCGGGGTGTCGGAGGGCGCCTTCCTCACCACCTGGAACGCTCTCATCGCCGACATGACCACCACCGAGAACCGCTCCGAGGCCTTCGCGCTGTCGTTCATCGGCTCCACGGTGTCGTCGGGCATCGGCCTCGCCCTCCCCCTGGCCTTCCCGCTCCTGCAGGCCAGCATGGGGGCGACCTCGGAGGACGTGCACACCGCCTTCTTCGTCATCCTGGCAGCGGTCTCGATGATCACCCCGATCAGCATCCGGCACCTCCTGCGGGACTACCGGGAGGCGGTGGTCAAGGGCGTCTCGCTCCAGCGGGGGAAGAACCTCCGCCCCATGCTCAAGTTCTCCGCCCTCAACAGCCTCATCGGCCTGGGGGCGGGGATTATCATCCCCCTCATCCCTACCTGGATGTTCCTCCGCTTCGGCGTGGCGGACTCGTGGAGCGGCCCGCTGCTGGCGGTGAGCAGCATGACCGTCGGCTTCGTCTCCATCGGCAGCGCCCGGTTGGGCCGGCGGTTCGGGACGGTGCCGGCCATCGTCATGACCCAGGGCACCTCCTGCCTGTTCATGATCGCCCTGGCCTTCGCCCCCCATGCCTATTTCGCCGCGATCCTGTACATCATGCGCACCGCCCTCATGAACATGGCCGGGCCGTTGCTGGACGCCTTCCTCATGGGCATCATCACCAAGGAGGAGCGGGGCCTCGCCAGCGCCATCAACTCGCTGGTGTGGCGCCTTCCCCACTCCGTCACCACGGTGATCGGGGGCGCCCTTCTCGCCGCTGGATACTACGACCTGCCCTTCTTCCTCGCGGGAGGGTTCTACATCGTATCCATCAGCCTGTTCTACCTGACCTTCCGGCACCAGAAGGTCATCGAGGAGGGCCCCGCCCCGGCCGAGGGACCGGCCCCGCACTGAGAGGGTTGATGTACCCGCCCCGCCCATGCGGGTGTGGTGGCGGCGTGCGGAAGCAGAGGATGGAATCCCTCACCGACCTGGTCTTCGGCCTGGCCCTCTCCCTGACCGCCGTCGCGCTCATCATCCAGACCGATGAGACCGTCGAGGACGTGGCCTACAACCTGTTCTGGTTCGCCTTCAATTTCCTCATCCTCATCAGCGTGTGGATCTCGTACTCGAAGCTGCTGGAGCACGTCCGGTTCGAGTCCTCCCAGACAGTATGGCTCAACGCCGCCCTGCTGCTGCTGGTGTCGGTGGAGCCATATCTCCTCAACCTCATGGCGTTCGGCGGCGACCAGGACGGACGCCTCCTGGAGGCCACCTCCATGCTGTACGCCCTGGCCCTGGGGGGCATCTGGCTGATCATGGGCGCCATGCACCACCAGGCGGCCAAGGATGGGCCGGCCAGCCTGCGGCAGCAGCGCGACTCACGGCTCATCGACGCGGGCATCTTCCTCGCGTCGGCCGCCCCGGTGTTCTGGGAGCTCGAGCTGCTGGGCGTGCCGGCGCGATTCTGGATCTGGTTCCTGTCCTTCCCCGCGGGGATGGTACTGGACGCGGTGCGGAAAAGGATAGGCACAAAGGAGGAGGGAAATCGATGAGCGATGCAACGAAGCTAAACAAGCGGGGCAAGGCGGGGAGCGTCCTCTTCACGGGCTGTGTGCTGTTCACCTTCCTCCTGCTCCTGGCCGAGTTCCTCTACCCCGGCTACAGCACCTCGCGGCAGGACATCAGCGACCTTGGCGTCGGACCGTTCCCTTCCGACGTGCTGTTCAACGGCGGGGTGTTCCTGTTCGGCCTGCTCGGCGCGACGACCGCCACCCTGCTGTACCGCGCCGGCGAGGACCGATGGAGCTGTGCCGTCCTGGCGGTGGCGGGGGTCGGGGCGATGGGAGTGGGACTGTTCCCTGAGAACGTGCCAGTGCTCCACGCCCTCTCCGCCCTCCTGGCGTTCGGCGGCGGGGCGGTGGTGGCCATCCTCTCCCACCGCGTGGTCGGCCGGCGCCTGGGGCGCTTCGGGGCGGTGGCGGGCGCGGTCAGCCTGGTCGCCCTGGCGCTGTTCGTGTCGAGGCACGACCTCGGCCTGGGCGGGGGAGGGATGGAGCGGATTGTGCTCTACCCGTCCCTCGTCTGGCTGGCCGCGATGGGCGCCTTCCTGATGCGGGACTGGGACCTCACCGAACGAGCTCGCTGATGGGGCGGGGAGGCCGGCGGCCCTTCCGCCGGCTGACGTACACGTTACGGCCCTCCTTGTGAAGGGTGAACAGGTCGTCGTACTCCTCCAGGAACTCCCTCAGGCTGGACTTGCCCAGGGCCTTGAGGTCGAGGTCGGGAGCGATCCGCTTGAGCTCCTTGGTCATCTGGGGCAGGAAGGCCCGGCCGTCGTCCTTGACCGCGGCCTCGAAGGCCTTGGTGACCAGCGGCACGACGTCCATGTCGCTGATGCGGGCCTCCCCGTGGAACGCGGGAGCCTCCGGCGCCGCGACCTCGGCGGGGACCTCCGGCGCTTGCGGCACCTCGATCTCCTCCTCCGCCCGCTCGACCCGCCGGACCATCATGCTCTTGCCCCGGCGGTTCAGCACGAAGTGCTCGGGCAGCGCTTCCAGCAGGTGGGAGATCTTCTCCTTCCCGTACTTGACGCTGTCAAAGGAGGGGTCGATCTTCCGGGCGGTCTTGAACAGCCGGAAGGTGTCGGCCCATCCGTCCTTGGTCTTGTCGGTGGCGTCGAACGCCTGGTTGAGTATCGGCAGGGCGTCCTGGGGCGTCTTGCAGGGGCAGGCCGCCGGGGCCTCTCCCTCCGCCGGGGCCTCCTTCTCCTCCCGGGTCGGCCGGTCGCCCTTCCTCCGCACGTAGATGGCGCCGCGGTCGAACCGCTCCACCTCGAACACGTCGTCCAGCTCCTCGATGAGGTTGAGCAGCGAGGACTTGCCGTAGGTGCGGGTGTCGAAGGCGGGGTCCAGGCGGCGCAGCGCCGCCCCGATGTCGCCGTTGAGCGCCCGCCCATCATCGTTGACGGCGTGGTCGAAGGCGCGGTTCAGCAGCTCCAGGGCGTCCCGGACGGGGCGCTGCTTGCGCGGGCCCTTGGGCTGGTCCTTCTCCTTCGTCTCGTCCTCGGCCTCCTTGCCCAGGTTCTCGGTGGTGACGAAGACATCGCACGCTCGTCGGAACGATTCGTGAGTCTCCTTCTTGCCGATGCCGATGACGAACAGCCCGTGCTCCCGGATCTTGATGGCCAGGGAGGTGTAGTCGGAATCGCTGGAGACGATGACGAAGCCCTTGACGATGCCGTCGTGGAGGATGTCCATGGCGTCGATTATGAGGGCGATGTCGGTGGCGTTCTTGGTGATGTGGCGGTTTGAGATGTTGGGGAACTGCTGGTAGGGGGAGAGGGCGTACTCCTGCAGCTTGGTCTTCCAGGTGTTGACCTGACCGCCTGCGGTCCAGTTGCCGTAGACCCTGCGGATGATGACCGAGCCGTACTTGGACGCCTCGGCCAGCATGTCCTCGATCATCGTGGCCGAGGCGTTGTCCCCGTCCACCAGGAAGGCCAGCTGTCGGTCCTCGATCCTCTTTTCGTCCATTGTGTGAATCTCCGATTATATGATGCCAGATTCAAGCCCTAAGGGGATAAAAAAGATTGTGGTCTCCTCCCTCGGGACCTCAGAAGCGTCGGCCAGGCTTGATAAGCGGGCAATGTGCTGTCCCGCGCATGGGACCGAGCAAGGAGGAGTTCCTGGACGACCTGAGCGGGGCGGGGAGGGCGATGTGCCAGCGGCTGCTGGGAATGGCCGAGCGGGACGAGCGGCTGCGCGTCCGCCCCACCGGCAAGGGCTTCGAGGTGTGCGCCCGCACTGCGGCGGCCGAGGTCCCGCTGGTGCAGATGTGGGCGGGCCGCCTCCAACGGCTGGAGACGAGGAGGCAGTGGATGCTCGTCCACGTCGAGATGTCTGAAGAGGACGAGAGGGGCATCGACCTCCTCCTCCGCCAGGCCAGCTTCGTGCCGACCTCGGGGTCCTTCCTCAACGCCAAGCTGGAGTTCTCCCGCTTCAGCCAGGCGAGCGAGGAGCACCTGGACAAGCTGGAGGCGGCGGTGGCGGGCATGGCCGAGGCGGTGCTCAGGTCGCCCCCTCGGATGCTGGACACCGAGAGGTGATCACCACGGCCGGGCGCCGGTCTCCCTCACCCGGCGGTTGAACTCCTGGGCGGTGCGGTAGGCGTCGTAGACCTGCCACAGCCAGATGAACACCGCCGCTACCAGGGTGATGATGAGGAAGTACAGCAAGAGGAGGGCCGCCACCACGATGAGGATGGCCAACCCCTGGGCGAACCGGCGCAGGTACATGTGGCCAAGGCCGGGCACCACCGCCGCCAGCAGCACCGCCAGGAGGACGCTCTTCTCCTCCACCCGGGCGGGCTGCCAGGGCGGCGGGGAGGGGTCGGGAACCGAATAGGCCTGCGCAGGTATCTCGTCGTAGGTGTGGCCCTCGTCGAAGGGGCGAGCGGGGTCCTGGAAGACCTTCCGGCCCCGCGCCTGCATCGGGGACGGGTGTAAGGACGTCACGTCCTTTACCACGGAGCGAGGGATACATGAGGGTTGGCCACGCAAACCTTATCTCCGGTCCCCCGGTTGCTAAGGGCATGGACGAGATCGACGTCCGCATCTGCGGGCAGCTCATGGCCAACTCCCGCGTGCCGCTGCGCGAGCTCGCGGAGCGGCTGGGGCTGAGCCTGCAGGCGGTGCATCGTCGCATCCAGGTCATGCAGGAGCAGGGGGTCATCAAGGGCTACCCCGCCTCCCCATCCCTGTCCTACCTCAACGCCGTGGTGGTCTACATCCTCGGTCCGGCCGCCGTTCCCGACCTCAACGAGGCCATCGCCGAGCTCCGCCGGTGTGACCGTACCTACATCGTCCTGGTCTCCGGTTTCAACTTCCTGAGCATCGGGGCCATCCTCAAGGACATGTCCGAGCTGGAACGCTACGTCGACCTGGTCCGCCGGGTGACCGCCATGACCGAGCCCAAGGTCGGCCTGATGTCGGCGACCCAGCTGAACCAGGCCGAGCTGCCCGAGGCCGAGCGGGGGGAGGAGCTGACCGCCCTGGACTACCGCATCATCCGCTCGCTCAGGAAGGACGCCCGGCGGCCATTGGAGGAGGTGGCCGCCGAGGTGGGGGCCAGTGCCGCCACCGCCCGCCGGCGGCTGGACCGCATGGTCGACAAGGGTCTCATCTCGCTGGGCGTGGACTGGAGGCCTTCGGCCTCGGGCGACGTGGTGTCGCAGCTCCACATCACCCTCCGCCCCGGCGCCGACAAGCTCCGCACCGGCCACGCCATCATGGCCCGCCATTCCTCTCACCTGCTGGCCTTCGTGACCTTCGGCAACCTCCCCGACTTCATCCTGGCAGTGGTGTGGACAAGGAGCATGAAGGACCTCAGTGCGCTGGTGGGCCAGGTGGCCGCGGAGGAAGGGGTGGCGTCGGTCCAGCCCAACGTGGTGATCTCCGAGGACCGTTACGACACCTGGATCGACAAGCTGGTGGAGAGGCGGGCCGCCCGAGGGACCGCGCCGCCCGGAGAAGGCCAGCAGTGAACGCGTTGAGCGTTCTTCTACCGCCCGATTGAAGGAACGCTTCCCGCCGAGCGTCCCGTTGTCGTTCCTTCCACCGACCGCCGGACATGCCAATATCACCCTTGGCCGCCTCCCTTGTCCTGAGGCCGGGAAGGCCTCGTCACATGGAGGGTAAAAAAATGGAACTGTTGAACCTTGAGGTGGTCAAGAGCGGACTGATGGCCGGAGCGGCGGTGGCGGCGGTGAGCGGCATCGCCATGGTGGCATTGAGCACAGTGGTGACCGACCTGCGGACCGATACGTTGGCGTTCGCCGGCAAGTGGGCCGGCATCGCGCTGGCGTTCGGCCTGGTGGCCGCCTTCGCCTACTCCTTCACCCGCGCCCAATGGACCTGGGGCGCAGGGCAGTACCTGCTGCTGGCCGTCTCCCTGGCGGCGGTTTTGACGATCATGGAGTTCCTGCCCATCTACGGGAAGGGCTTCGCCCCCCACTGGCAGGCCTACGCCGCGCTCAACTTCATCTTCGCCCTGGGGTTCGGCTATCTAGTGCCCAGGCTGATGGGACCGTGAGTCATGGTCCGAGGGGCCGTGGAGCGCTTGGTGGAGGAGGCGGAGCGGGACGGCGACGCCTTCCTTACGCTGTGGCAGGAGAAGGGAGCCAGGGTCGGCCTGGCCGCCCGTAGGGGATGCTGCGAGCTCTGGCTGGAGGCGCACCTCCCGCCCGGCCCCGCCGAGGTCCTCGGCATCCTGTCCACCCTCGGCTACGTGGTCCGGCGGGACCGCATAGGACTGCGGGCGTCGAAGAAGGTCGACCGAGAAGAGGCTGCCGCGGAGGCCGCCGTGGTGATCGGAGCGCTACGAAAACTTATACATCTCGGTCGCCTAGCACCATGACGTGGCCCTGCTCCAGAGCATCGTCCTGCGCAACTACCGGCGGTTCCGGGGGGAGATCGAGGTCCCCCTCTCCGCCGGCATCGACCTCATCTGCGCCCCGCCCGGCGGGGGCAAGTCCAGCCTGGCCGAGGCGGTGGCGTGGTGCCTGGTGGGCCGTTCGGGAGCGGCCGCCTCGGAGGTGGTCAACACCGATGCGCTGGCCGAGGGAGACCCCGACGTCCTGGTGACCCTGACCTTCCAGGCGGGGGGCGAGGTGGCGCTGGAGCGCTCCCTCACCGCGGTGGCCGGGGTGGGGCTGAAGGAGCGCACCGCGGTCCGCGCCGAAGGAAAGGAGGAGGATGACCTGGCAGCGTGGCGCGAAGAGCTCTTTCCGGCGGCGTGCATCGACTCCAACATCATCTCCGGGGCCGCCATCGTGAGGTCGCTGCAGGGCGAGCGCACCGGGACCGAGCGGGCGGTGGAGGCCATGTCCGAATGGGCGTTCGGCGAGGCCTATATGCGCTCGTCCCTGGAGGCCACCTCGCTCTTCCTGGCCATGGTCCCCGACGCCGCGGTGTCCTGCCTGCTGTTCGACGAGCGCGGCCGACCGGTGGTCCAGTGCTACGCGCCGGAGCGGCTGGGGCCGGCGGAGCACCACCTCCTGCTGCTGGCCTCGGCCTTGGCATTCGCCCGGGAGAGCTGCCCCGCCGTGCCGGTCATCCTGGACGAGCCGTTCGAGGGCCTGGACGAGGTCACCGCGGAGCGGGCGGTCGAGGCGGTCACGGAGTTCATGGCCGGGCGGCAGCTCATCCTCCTCCTGTCCAAGCCGGCGGAGGTGGCGGCCGTGCGGGCCACCGGGCGGGTGGACAAGGAGCTGGAGATCCGAGGCTGAGCAAAGGGTCTTGAACTCCGCACGGGAATACATCGTCAAGGTGAGAACATGCCGTCGCCGAGGACGATCAGCGCGGAGGAGCTTCGTTCCCTCTCCAAGGAGATCGAGGACGGGGACTGCGTCCTCCTAGACGTGCGGGAGCGCCATGAGTTCGAGTCGAGCCACATCCCCCTGGCGGTGCTCGTGCCGCTCTCCCAGATAGGGGAGGCCGCGGGCGGCCTGGACCCTCGCACCAAGGTCGTGGTGTACTGCCGCTCGGGCTCCCGCAGCCGGAAGGCCGCCGAGCTCCTGGTGTCGAAGGGGTTCCAGGACGTCAACGTCCTGGAGGGCGGGCTCAAGGGCTGGAGCGCGGCGGGGCAGCCCCTGGGAAGGGAGTAAGATGGCCCCCACCTGGGAGTACGAAGAGGTGCACGCGACCGTGACCGGGGGCATGCGGTGGCGTATCGCCCTGTCCGCGGTGATGGGCGTCGGGTGGCTGGCCTTCGTCGTCATCTGGCTGTTCTTCTTCGCCGACCAGTTCAGCATCTACCGCAACCTGGCCATCCTGTTCCTGTCCCTCGTCCTGGTTGGGACGGTGATAGGGGCGGCCTGGGTGGGGTTCGGGCTGCGCATGGGGAGGGTGGCGTCTGGAGAGGCGGAATGGGAATACATGAGGGGCATGCAGTGGCGCGGGGTCGCCTCGCTGCTGCTGTGGGCGGCGTGGTCCGGCCTGGTCATCCTGTGGCTGTACTTCTACGCCGACGCCTATAGCGGCTACCAGAACGCCGCGGTGGTGTTCGTGTCGCTGCTCCTGGCCGCGGGGGCGACCGCGGCCATTTGGGCCGGGGTTCGCCATTACTGGTGAGCACACCGCCCATCAATATCATCTGAGATAACCTGGCGGTCAGTTACTAATAGGGCGGGGACGTGGAGGGCGGCGTGAACGCCAGGACCTTCAACCTCCTCTGCGTGGCCGCCATCATCATCGTGGGCGCGGTGGCCATCGCGGTGGTGGAGACCAGCCCCAACGGCTCCCAGGGCATCCCCGGCCTGGAGGGCGGCGCGCTGCCCGCGGTGCAGCCCCTCGACCTCACCCTCTCGCTGGTGATCCTCGCCGACTTCGGCCTGATGCTCACCGCGCTGGTGTGGATGTTCAAGGACGGCCCCCCGTCCCGGCCCCCTGCCTGATCAGACGATGCGCACCACCCTGCTCCGGGCCAGCCGATCGGGGTCGAACATCGACGGGGCGAGGATCGCCCCGCGCAGCAGCTGGGCCACCTTCCACCCCCCCATGAACGAGGCCAGCAGGCCGATGCCGTTGCAGCCGAGATTGTACAGCAGGTTCGGGTTCTCAGGATCGCGGCCAATGAGCCTCAGCCCTCCGGGGGTGTAGCCCATGAGGCCCTGCCACTCCATGTCCCTGCTTCCCTCGTAGCCGTCCACGGTCGAGCGGGCGAAGGCGTCCAGGCGCTCGTAGGCCTGCGGATCGTAGTCCCTTCTGGCGTCGTACCGCTCTCCCTTCTCCAGTGCCAGCTCGGGGCCGCCGACGCACATCAGCGGCCGACCGGCGTAGGCGCGCCTGGTCAGGTAGTAGTAGGTGCGGTCGTCGCTGCGGAAGAACGCCTCAGTGCCCGGTGGCCTGCCGCCGAACCGCCCGACCATGAAGCCCACCACGCCATGCACGTTACCGAGCACCACCGGCGCCTCGCACGCCTCCATGGCCACGCCGGTGTAGCCGTTGGTGCACAGCACCACGTCCTGGGCGATGACCGTTCCCTCGGCGGTGGACACCGCCACCTCCTCCCCCAGCCGGGCCCGCCGCCCCTCGCTCCGCTCGTACAGGCGGAACCGGTCGGGGTACGAGGACAGCAGGTGCTCGGCCATCGCCTCGGTGAGGACGGCGGAGTTCAGCATGCCGGTGTGGGTGCGCAGCGCGGCGATGTACCTCCGGTCGGTGGTCCGCAGCGATCGCAGCACCTCCTCGTGATCGGCCTCCTCCGCGCCCTCCGGCAGCTCGGTCATCGTGCCCTTGGCCACCACCAGGCGGGTCGCCGGGGCGCCCGCGGCGAGCCACCTCTGCCGCTCCTTGGTCCACTCGGCGACCGCTTCCGGGGAGTCGAGGCCGACGACACCCTCCACCCGCACCAGGTCGCCCGGCCGGCCGACGGCGGCGATGACCTCCTCCAGGCGGTCCCAGCCCGAGAGGACCTCGCGGCACCCCTGGAGCACCTGATCCTCCCCGACCTCCGCGACCATGTCGTCGAACCGCGCCTCCATCGCCGCCACCGCCTGGCCGGCGTTGTGCCCAGTGGCGCCGTGGGCGACCATGTCCTTCTCCAGCAGGACGACCTCGCGATCGGTGTCGCGCAGGAGGAAGAACGCGGTGGCCAGGCCAGAGATGCCCCCGCCCACCACCACGGTGTCGGCGGTCTCGTTGCCGTCCAAGGCCACGGCGGGCCGCTTCCTCTCCAGCTGGGCGATCCACGGGGAGCCTCTCCGCGCGGTCATGGCCATGGATTTGGAGGCGACGTTATTTAACCGTTGTAGAGAAAGAGACCGCGCTCGCGGGCGTGCCTGATGGCCCGGCGGTGCTCCTCCCTGGGCAGCGGGGTGCACAGCTCCGGGTGCTCGCACGCCCGGTGCTCCGGGCGGTACTGGGCCATGATGTTGACCGCCACGCCGGGCAGGTTGTCGGCAAGCCAGTCGATGATCGGCAGCGTGCAGCACTCCAGGTGCCCCGGGAGCTGCAGATGGCGCACCAGCACCTCGCCCTGTTGGGCGGCGAGCAAGTGGTTGCGCCGGACCACCGACGAGTAGTCGGCGACGCCGCACAGCCGTTCGGCGCAGGCGTCGTTGCCGAACTTGAGGTCGGTGAGGTAGACGTCGGCGACGCCGTCCAGAAGGCGCATCGCGTCCTCGCTCAGGTACATGTTGGAGTTCCATACCTGAGCGATGGGCGCGCTCATCCGGCGCACCACCTCCATCACGTACGGGAGGGCAGGGATCGGATCGCCTCCGACCCAGTTTACGTTCCTCACCTTCGGGGCCATGGCGTCCAGGCGCGAGGCCAGCTCCTCCGCCGACAGCTCAGCGCCACGGTCCGGCATCGTGCTGAGATCGTAGTTCTGGCAGAACACGCAGCGGAGGTTGCAGCCGGCGAAGAAGACCGTGAACGAGGGCACCAGCGGCGCCTCCTCGCCCCAATGGACGAAGGCGCTGGCCACCCGCGGCTTGGTGACGCCGCACCGCCCCGGCCGGCCGCTCTCGCGGTCGGCCCCGCACCGCCAGGGGCACAGCGAGCACGAGCTCATGTACGGTCGGGCGAGAGAAGCCTTGAGGTCCAGCAGCGAGGGCGAGGCCCGAGGCCGGGCGGGGCCGTCGAGGGCGGCGCGGGCGCGCTCCAGAGCCTCCGAATGCTCCTTCCATCTATCCTCTCCGGTCGGGGGCAGCGCCGCTGCCGTCGAGCGCGCTACCAAGAACCGCGGCCGGGCCTTGCCGTCAACGACGCGCAGGTAGCGGGCGAGAGGATCCATGGTCATGTATCCGCCCGCCGGACCGCTTAACCCTTTGCCTCTCCACCCCAGCCCTCATTGGCGAGCCGCTCGACCGCCCGCTCGGCGATCTCCGGCACGATCTCGTAGCCGATGCCGTGGCGGCCCAGACTGGCAGCGGCGAGCAACGTCGTCCCGCTGCCCAGGAAGGGGTCGAGGACCGTCTCCCCGCGGAAGCTGAAGGCGCGGATGAGCCGCGACGGCAGTTCGACCGGGAACGGCGCCACGTGGTCGCGGCGGTCCCCGCTGCCCTGCGGGTTCATGAGCCACACGTCGGAGTTCTTGATGCTCAGCCAGAAGTCACGATCAAGCCGCGACGCCTCCTTGTCCTCGGGCGAGACGTGGGCGTACTTGCGCCCCGGCCGCCCGGGCTTCTCCAGCTCCAGGATGAACTCGTGCATGTTGTTGAGCAGGATGCCTCCCGGGTACGGATAGGTACCGAACGGTGCCCTCACCCCGTTGGTCTTGTGCCACACGATGTCCCGCTTGAACACGAACCCGAGGTCCTCGCACAGATCGATGGTCCGGCCGGTCAGGTTGAGCGTCCGGTAACCGCCGCCGTCCAGCCGGAGGGGGAGGTTCATGAGGTTGATGAACGCCTTCCTGCCGGGCTGTAGGACGCGGTATACTTCGCGCCACACCTTGGCGATGCGCCGGAACCACTCGTCCACCGAGTGGATGTCGCCAAGGTCCCCGTCCACCGGCCGGGGCGAGTACATCTTGGTATTGAAGTACGGCGGCGAGGTGACCATGAGGTGGACGCTGTCGTCGTCCACTTCGGCCAGGTTGGAGGCGTCGGCGCACACCACTTGCTGCACCGTGCCGTTCACCTCCAGCCGCCGGGGCGGGGGCGGGGCGAGCGGGGCGCGTTCCTCGGCCTCGCCGGCCAGCGCGCTCAGCTGCGCCAGGTCGAACCGCTGCTGCCCGCTGGGCGACAGGCGCACGGGGACCGCGCTTCGCCGGACGAGACGGTGGAGCTCCTCCACCGTCGTCCCCAGGTACCTCGCCGCCTCCCCCGCGGAGAGGTACCGCCGGGTGCGGTAGTCCGAGGGACCGTCAGATATCCAGTCCGCCACGGCCAGGAACTAGGCAGCGATAGGGAGTTAATCCTTTGCCAGAACGAGGACGTCATCCAGCCGCGGGGCAAGGATAATCAACCTCCCGCTCTCAACCCCCAAGGGGACATCATGAAGCTGACCGACGAGCTGATCGACGCAGCCCTCTCCCGCATGGACAAGCAGGAACGGCGGGAGCTCATGGGGATGATGGCGGACAAGCTGATCGCCTCGCTGGACAAGGACGACCGCAAGGAGCTGGTGCGCACCATGGTGCCCGACCTCCTCTCCCGCATCATGGAGGGAATGAGCACCGAAGAGCGCCAGGACCTCCTCCGCTCGATCCTCCCTGCGCTAGCGTTCACCCTGGTGAAGCCGAAGGAAGGTCAGCCGTAGCCGTCCATCTCGTAGTTGACCTTTCCTTTCCCGATGCCGCACGACCGGTGCCGGATGAGGTCCCGCACGGTGTTGCGGAGCACCGTGGCGTTGGTGTCGCCGATGATCTCCCCCAGGAACCGCCGGCCGCAGAACAGCTTGAAGGTCGGCGTCACCTGCACCCCGTACTGCAGCGCCAGGTCGAGGTTCTCCTCGGCGTCGACCTTGGTGAACACCGCCTCCTCGGCCAGCTCCCCGGCCAGCTCCTCGATGGTGGGCACCAGCTGCTGGCAGATGGGGCAGTTGGTCATGTAGAACTCCACCACTACCACCTTCTCGGTGCTGCCCAGGATCTGGTCCAGGGTGAGGTTGTCGACCTCCCTCACGTTGGTCTCCTGCATTGCGAACCTCGGGTCCATGACATCAACCTCTCGCGCTGGAGACAAGGGGAGCGGACCGACCTTATAAGTTGCACCCAATCTGGGCGCCGAGGCGCGCTCAGCCTTCCTCCTGCGGCGGCACCCCGGGGGGCGGCACCTCCTCGTACTGGTGCCTGGGCAGCTCAACCGAGAAGCGGTGGGCCTGGGGGGCGGTGGCGGGGGCGGAGTACTCCATCGCCATACTGATGGTCTGCGTCGGGCACACCTCCACGCAGGTGTTGCAGGCGATGCAGCGGTTGCGCATGACCGTCTGGGTCCCGGCGACCTTGTCGGTGTGGATGGCGTTGGTGGGGCAGGAGCGCTCGCACCTGCGGCAGAAGATGCACCGCTCCATGTCCCACATCACCCGGCCCCGGTTGCCTTTGGGAAGGTCGGCCTGGCCTTTCGGGTACGTGGTTGTGAACGGCCGGCGGAAGAGGTTGCCCAGGGAGATGCGGAGCATTGACATGTCGTCACCGGTCAGTGCAGCAGATGCAGGGGTCGACCGACACCGTGATTACCCCCACGTCGGCCAGGTAGGCGTTCTCCAGCATAGCCTGGATGGCGGGGACGTTGACGAAGGCGGGGGTGCGCAGCTTGATGCGCTCCAGCTGCAGCTTGCCCTTCGCCTTGACGTAGTACATCAGCTCGCCCCGGGGAGCTTCCACCCGGGAGAACACCTCTCCCTGGGGATGGCCCTTCACCTGCACCGCCACCGGACCCTCCCGCAGCAGGGGCAGCGCCTCCTCGATGAGGTCGACCGCCTGGAGGCACTCGTCCATGCGGACCATGGCCCGAGCGTAGCAGTCGCCCTCCTCCCGGACGATCGGCCAGAAGGTGAGGCGGTCGTAGGCGGCGAAGCCGTCCTGCCGGATGTCCCGCACCACCCCGGACGCCCGGCCTACCGGACCCACAACGCACCAGTCCCGCGCCTCCTCATTGGTCAGGACGCCGATCCCCCGGGTCCGCGCTCCCAGCGTGGCGTCCTTGGCGAACACCCGGCGGAGGTCGTCCAGCCGGGGGCGGAGCAGGGCCATGGTGTCGGCGATGTCCCGCTCCAGCTCCGCGTCGAGGTCGCGCTTGAGCCCCCCGATGACGTTGATGCTGTAGTGGACGCGGTTGCCGGAGACCCGGTTGACCAGCCGCATGACGTGCTCCCGCTCCCGGAAGCAGGTCATGAACAGGCTCTCGTAGCCGACCGCCTCGGCGATGTGCCCCAGCGCCAGCAGGTGGGAGGTCAGGCGCTGGCACTCCATCATGATGGTGCGGATGATCTGGGCTCGTTCCGGGATCTCAATGCCGTACATCTGCTCCATGGCCTGGCAGTAGGCCGAGGCGTGGTGGTAGGAGCAGATGCCGCAGACGCGCTCCACCAGGTACTGGGACTTCTTGTAGTCCAGGGAGAGGGCGTGCTCCATGCCCCGGTGGTTGTACCCCAGGTTGATGTCCGCCCCCGCCACCCGCTCCCCGTCCAGCCGCAGCCGGAGGTTCAGCGGCTCCAGGAAGGCGGTGTGCTGCGGTCCGAAAGGAATGATCGATTCCCTAACCATGCTCGCCCTCCTCCGCCGGGGGCAGCCGCAGCGGCGCCTCCCGGCTCTTCCCGGGGACCAGCAGCAGCCCGGGCTGGACGCCCTTGAACCGCGCCCCCAGCAGGTCGACCACCTCTCGCTCCATGTTCAGCGCACCGGCGTAGATGTCAGCGATGGAGTCGACCTCGCGCTCGAACGGCACCGCGAACCGGTCGTGCTCCATGCCCCCCTCCCAGTCGTACACGTAGGTCAGCTCCAGCATGCCCTCGCCGGCGTCGCGGCCGACGATGGTGATCAGCCGGGCCCCGTCCCGCTTCCTCCTCTCGGCCGCCTCGCGGACGCTCTGCTCCGATGCCATATCGCTCATCTCTCTTCCTCCTTGAACGCTCGGGCCTTCTCCTCCCACTTGGAGAGCGCGAGGGCGAAGCCGTCGATGAGGGCCTCCGGCCGGGCGGCGCAGCCCGGCACGTACACGTCCACGGGGATGACCTTGTCCACTCCCTGGCAGACGTTGTAGCAGTAGTGGAAAGGCGCCCCGGTGGAGGCGCAGTTGCCGCACGCCATGACCAACTTGGGCTCCGGGGTCTGCTCGTACAGGGTGCGCAGGATGTCCGCGCACTTCTTGGTCACCGGACCGGTGATGAGCAGGATGTCGGCCTGCTTGGGGTTGCCCTGGTTGAGCCCGCCGAACCGCTCCACGTCGTAGCGGGGGGTCAGCAGCGCCCACACCTCCAGATCGCAGCCGTTGCAGGAGCCGGTGTCGAAGTGCAATATCCACGGGGACCGCCGGCCCACCCGCTCAAGGACCATCAGGCCACCCCCCGGACGAGGAACAGCGCGACCAGGTTCAGGGCGACGAGGGCGGTGCCCACCGCCAGGGTGGTCACCACCATCCGCGACCTGGTTAGGCGAGCGGTGGAGTTGTCGATGAGGACGGCGACGAACAGCATCGCGAACGCCAGGCCCAGCTTGAGGGGGACGTCCAGCAGGGGATCGCCGCTCCACACGAACAGCGTGATGATGCCGTACACGAACGCGAGGTGGTACCACCGCGCCACGGTGAGCACCGCGAGGTACGGTCCCGAGTACTCGACGTACGGGCCGGTGGCCACCTCCTGGTGGGCGGCGGCGACGTCGTAAGGCGACTTCTCCAGCAGGATGACCAGCACGGGGACCAGGGCCAGCAGCGCGAGCGGCAGGACGGTCAGGAGGTCAGTGGGCACCTCGGCGGCCAGGAAGGAGCCCTCCAGGCCGATGGCCAGGATGACCATGAACAGCACCGGCTCGTAGGCCAGGAGCGCGAGCAGCTCGCGGTTCGCTCCCAGGTAGGAGTACGGGGAGCGGGCGGAGAAGGCGCCCAGGACGAGGAAGGCCGAGCCCATGCTGCTGACGAAGAACGCCACCAGCAGGTCGCCCCCGGCCGCGAACAGGGCGAAGGCCGCCGCCTGGAAGATCAGGCAGGCCCCGGCGAACACCACCTGGAGGTCGCTGAGCACCAGCGACCGCTTGCTCAGCAGCTTGAGCAGGTCGTAGAACGGCTGCAGCACCGGCGGGCCGCGGCGGTTCTGCATGCGGGCGGTGATCTTGCGGTCCACCCCGGTGCTGAGCGCCACCACCAGGGGGGCAATGACGATGAGGGCGATGCGCGCCGCCACCTCGCCGTCCATCACAGCACCTCCAGCAGGACGGGGACGAGGAGCAGGGCGGCGATGAGCACCACCCCGACGGCGTTCCCCGCCTTGGTGGCCAGGTCGGCCCAGCGGTCAGTAAGGTAGTACGCGCCGCCCAGCTGGAACTCGTACGATTCGCCGCACGCGTAGGGAGTGGCCCGCCGCTCGTCCCGGCGGGGCCTCACTAACCACCCCAGGGCGATGAACACCAGGGCGGCGAGGACCAGGAACAGGAACACCGGGAACACCCCCAGGCCGGTGAACAGGCTGAGGTCGTCGGTGCTCACCGGTAGCTCGTAGAAGCGCTGCACGAACGGCAGGACGAGGTACCGCACCACCGGCCCCACCGCCAGGGACAGGACGACAGCTCCCGCGGCCAGCAGGCCGAGGGACCACCGGTAGCTGGGGGCGCTGGGGTCGTCGCGGAGGCGCCGCGGCCGCTCTCCCGCTCCAGAGGAAACGACGACGCCGATCCACTTGAAGTAGTACACCACGATGGCCGCGAAGCCCACCGCCAGCACGAAGATGAGCAGCGGGAAGGTGACCACCGCCTCGCTGATCAGCCACTTGGACACGAACATGCCGAACGGCGGCAGTACGAGCGTGGCCACGCCCACGAACAGGGCGAGGGCGGCCATCGGCAGGTCGTTCCGCAGGCCGTGCATGTCCTCGATGCACTCGGTGCCCCGCTCCTCCTTGACCACGCCCACCGCCAGGAACAGCAGCGCCTTGGACACCGCGTGGTAGAGGAGCAGCACCACCCCGGCGGTGACGGCCAGCGGGGTGGCGATGCCCACGCACATGACGATGAGGCCGAGGTTGCCGACGGTGGAGTATGCCAGCACCCGCTTGGCGCTGCTCTGGGTGATGGCCAGCACCGAGGTGACGAGGAAGGAGACGCCCCCTATCAGGGCGAGGGCCCAGGAGAGCGCCCCGGCGTCCTGCAGCCCGGGGGCCAGGCGCAGCAGCAGGAACACTCCCAGATTGACCATGGTGGAGGAGTGGAGCAGCGCCGACACCGGGGTGGGGGCGACCATCGCTCTCAACAGCCAGGACTGGAAGGGCACCTGGGCGGACTTGGTCAGGCCGGCCACCGCCAGCAGGGCGAAGGGCAAGAGGACGAGACCGTCGGCGCCCTCCGGGAGGGCGGACAGCTCGGTGGTGCCGTGCAGCTGCTGCAGCAGCAGGGCGCCCAGCAGGAGGGCCGCGCCGCCGCCGAGGTTGATCACCAGCGCCAGCCGCGCCGCTGTCCTGGCCTCATCGGTACGGTCGTAGCCGATGAGCAGGAAGGAGCACAGCGTGGTGAGGCCCCAGAACAGGTCCAGCCACAGCAGGTCGTTGCACGCCACCGCGGCGTTCATCGCCCCCAGGAAGAGGAGCATGACCGCGAGGAACCGCCCCCTGCGCTCGTCCTCGCGCATGTACCTCAGCGAGTACAGCACGATGAGCGAGCCCACGGTGGAGGTGATGAGGATGAGGATGAGCGCCAGGCTGTCCACCAGCACCGCCGGGCCGGGGTCGGCGGGCTGGCCGAGGGCGAGCACGGCCAGGAGGACCAGCTCGGCCACCGCGAGGGCGGCGATAAGCCAGCTGCGGGCCCGCCACCCGAGGTACAGGAAGACCGCGGCCAGGAGCAGGCCCAGGGCCTCCACCGCCGTCCCCAGCTCCACTGGGGGGAACGCCTCCAGCACCGCGAAGCCCCGTCCGGCGAGGTCGGCGGTGAGGGCGAGGGAGGCGACGATGATGCTGGCCGCCACCGCCCCCACCACCGCCCCCTGGGCCTTCCGAGGGGCAACCAGGCCCGCCGCGGACCCCAGAATGGGCGCGAGCACGAGCACCCACAGCGCCAGCTCTCCCGTCTCCATGCGGAATTCTATATGTGTGCCGGCATCATCATCTTTTCCGGTGGCCGTCCTCCCGGCGTCGAGCGGATGAACAACCTATTAATGGCCCGGGCGGCGATGCTGGAGCGTGGAGCCTAACAACGGGGAGAGCATCGTCAAGGGCAGGAACCTCCTCCTGGCCACCGACGGGAAGTCCCACTCGGACAAGGCCGCGCAGTACGCCATCGAGCTGGCCCAGCTGACCTCGTCCAAGCTGTTCATCGTCTACGTGGTCAGTCCCAGGAGCGAAGCGGAGAAGCAGGCGCTCATCGACGAGGGCATGGGGAAGCTGAGCGAGCTGAAGGCCCGCGCCGCCGAGGTCGGGGTGGAGGTCACCACCCTGCTCGAGGGCGGCAGCCCGTACGAGACCGTGCTGGCCGCCGCCGACCGCACCCAGGCCGGGGCGATCATCGTCGGGACCTCGGGCAAGAGCTCGCTGGACCGCGTGCTCATCGGCAGCGTGTCGGAGTTCGTGGTCCGCAATTCGCGGTGCACCGTCATCGTGGTGAAGTGATCAGGCCTTCCGCTCCCACTTTTCCAGGGCGAGCATGATGCCCTGGATGATGGCCTGGGGCCGGGGCGGGCAGCCGGGGATGTAGACGTCGACCGGCAGCACCTTCCCCACCCCGCCCAGGACGGCGTAGGAGCCTGCGAACAGCCCGCCGGAGACGGCGCAGGCGCCCATGGCCACCACCATCTTCGGTGCCGGCGTGGCATCGTAGGTCTGGCGCAGCGCGTGCTCCATGTTCCTCGTCACCGGCCCGGTCACCAGCAGCATGTCGGCGTGGCGGGGCGAGGCCACGATGTGCAGCCCGAACCGCTCGATGTCGTGCACCGCGTTGGTGAGGGCGTTGACCTCGACCTCGCAGCCGTCGCAGGAGCCGGCGTCCACCTCCCTGATGGCCAGGGAGCGGCCGAAGGTCCTGACGATGCGGGCCCTCATCTCCTCGCCCAGGTGCTCGGTGGCCTCATCCACGGCGGACCACCTCCACCAGGTCGCCCCGCCCCCGGGCCGCCAGCTCGAACCCCCGGCCCATGGTGATGTGCTCCGGGCAGGTGTTGGCGCAGGCGCCGCAGAACAGGCAGCCCCCCAGGTCGAGGCGCAGGCCGTCCGGGACCGACGAGAGGCATGACGACGGGCACGCCTCGACGCACCGGCCGCACAGCGTGCATCCGTCCAGGCGGAGCTCCGGCCGGCCTCTCGCGCCCTCCGGCGGGAGGTACGCCTCTTGCGGATACCGCTGGGTCACGACGCCCTTCTTCATCACGCCCTTACGAATGAGATCGAACATGGTGGCACCTCACAGGTCGTTGCCCGCGTAGGACAGGTTGAAGCTCTTGTTGATGAGCGGGAAGTCCGGCACGATGTTGCCCTTGATGGCGTGCTCCATCGCCAACCAGTTGCAGAAGCTGGGGTCGCGGACCTTGTGGCGCCGCGGCGCTCCCTCCCCGGCCACCAGCCAGTGCATCGCCTCCCCGCGGGGGGCCTCCACCAGACCGAGGCCCACGGCGCCGGGCGGCACCTCCTTCATCGCCGCTATGCACGGCCCCCCGGGCATGCCGTCGAGCGACTGGCCGATGAGCGAGAACGACTCTCGCACCTCGTCCATCTTCACCCGCATCCGGGCGGCGACGTCGCCCGCCGTCTGGACGGGCACCAGGAAGGACAGCCGGCCGTAGGCGGCGTAGGGGTGGTCCCTCCGTACGTCCCTCGCGATCCCGCTGGCCCGGGCGGCCGGGCCCACGCACCCCAGGCCCTCGGCGATCTCCCGGCGCAGTACGCCGGTGGTCTCCACCCGGTCGAGCATCGAGGGCGAGGAGAGCATAAGGCTGGCCAGCTCCTCGAACTCCAGCTTGAGCCGGACCAGGTCGGAGCGCAGCTTGACGCCGTCGTCCGGCGCGATGTCCTTCGCCACCCCGCCCAGGACCACGGAGGAGCGCAGCAGGCGGGAGCCAGTCAGCCGCTCGTTGAGCTGGAGCATGCGCTCCCGCAGCAGGTAGCCGTGGGCGGCGGGCACCGCGAAGGCGGTGTCCAGGGCGATTCCGGCGAGGTCGCCGAAGTGGTTGTACAGCCGCTCCATCTCCAGCAGGACGACGCGGAGGTGCTCCGCCCGCTCCGGGACCGCGGTGCCGGAGGCCGCCTCCAGCGCCTGGCAGTAGGCGACGGCGTGGGCCACCGAGGTGTCGCCGGAGATCCGCTCGGCCAGGAAGACGCCCTTGCCATACGGCGTACGCTCCGACAACTTCTCCACCCCCCGGTGCACGTAGCCGAAGCGGACCTCCAGGGCGATCACCGGCTCGCCGGCCACGGAGAACCGGAAGTGGCCGGGCTCGATGACCCCGGCGTGCACCGGCCCCACCGGGATCTCGAAGACGCCCTCGCCCTCCACCCTCCGGAAGGGGTACGGCCTCGGGACGCGGGGCACCGGGGCGGCGGGATCGAAGTCCTTGCGCAGCGGGTAGGCGCCCTCGGGCCAGTCGTCCCACAGGACCAGCGGGCGGGGGTCCGGATGGCCGACGGGCACCAGGCCGAACATGTCCTGGACCTCTCGCTCGTACCAGTTGGCGGCGTGCACCCGGGGGGTGAGCGACGGGTACCGGGGGTCGTCGGCGGGCACCGCGCATTCGACGGCGACGAGGGGACCGAGGTCGAGCAGGGCGTGGAGGCGGAACGTCCCGTCGGCCGCGCGCTCGTCGGTGGCGTGGAGGCTGAGCAGCCTTCCGCCCTGGGCGTGGAGGTGAGCGACCAGGTCAGCGAAGCGCTCCCGCCGGACCGTCAGTCGGCCGTCGGTCGATACTGCTGTCCTCAGCTCGGCCGGCAGGTCCCGAAGGATGTCGGAGCTCACGCGCTCGCCCCCGTGAACAGGGCGGCGATGCGGCCCAGCGCGTCACCCAGCGCGGGGGGCATGTACACGCCTAGCACCAGGATGGCCGCCAGCAGCACGGCCATGAGGACGACCCGCCCCCGGCCAAGCTCGCTCCGCACCGCGGCCGCGTCCGGTTCCCCGAACACCATGCGGCCGATGTGGTACAGGAAGGCGGCGAAGATGACCGCCAGCAGGCCGAGGTACGCGACCACGGCGAGGAGGTGGGAGCCGTCCACGCCGTCCACGAGGATCATGAACTCGCTCAGGAACAGCGAGAACGGCGGGCATCCGGTGATGGCCAGCGCACCGCCCACCAGCATGACCGCGGTGGCGGGCATGAGCGCCCCGAGGCCCCGCACCGAGGCCATCTCCTTGGTGCCGAAGCGCTGCAGCACGTCCCCCGCCCCGAAGAACAGCAGGGTCTTGGCCAAGGCGTGGTTGAGCATGTGGAACAGTCCGCCCATCACCCCTAGGGCGCCGCCGAAGCCGAAGCCCACCGCGATGATGCCCATGTGCTCGATCGAGGAGTAGGCGAGCATGCGCTTGTAGTCCTTGGACAGGATGATGAACGCCGCCGCGGTGGCCAGCGAGAGCAGGCCGAACAGCAGCAGCAGCGAGCTGGAGAAGCCCGGACCGACCGCCGAGCCGGAGAGGATGAGGTGGAACCGCAGGATGCCGTACATGGCGCAGTTGAGCAGGACGGCCGACAGCAGGGCCGACACCGGGGTCGGCGCCTGGGAGTGGGCGTCCGGCAGCCAGGTGTGCATGGGGGCCAGGCCGACCTTGGTGCCGTAGCCGACCAGCACCAGGATGAAGGCGATGCGCAGCAGGCCGGGGTCCAGGCGGCCCAGCACCGCGGGGTCCATCAGGGTGGACCAGCTGAGGGCGTCCGAGGCCTCCCCGAGGAAGCTGACCGAGGAGGCATACAGCAGGATCGTCCCCAGCAGGGCCAGGGTGATGCCCACCGAGCAGATGATGAGGTACTTCCACGCCGCTTCCACCGAAGTGTCGCGGTCGTAGAAGCCCACCAGGTAGGCGGAGGCCAGGGTGGTGCCCTCGATGGCGATCCACATGATCCCCAGGTTGTCCGAGGTGCCCACCAGCACCATGGTGAACACGAACAGGTGGAAGAACAGGTGGAAGTTGCGCAGCCGGGCGGCGCTGAGCTCGCCCTCCTCGTACTCGCGGCCGAGGTACGAGAGCGCGTAGAGGTTGGCCATCAGACCGACCAGGGCGACCAGCACCAGGACGTAGGCGGACAGGACGTCTACGTACAGCAGGCCCTCGTCCACCGTGCCGACGGTATACACCCGGTAGGCGATGAAGGCGGTGAAGGCCAGGGTGGCGGTCGAGCCGGCGGCGGAGACCGCCTCGATGGCCCGGCGGCGCTTGAGCGGGTAGCACAGCGCAGCGGCCAGCAGGGGGATGGCCAGCAGGTACTCGATCAATCGTGCAGCCTCCTGAGGATGGTGGTGTCAACGGTGTCGAAGGTGCGGTTGATGCGGAAGGCGAACACCCCCATTATGAGCGCCGCCACCAGGATGTCGAAGAACACCCCCAGCTCGACGATGAGCGGCATGCCGTAGGCGACGGCGTAAGCGGCCAGGAACAGCCCGTTCTCCATGACCAGCAGCCCGACCACCTGGGTGAGGGCCTTGGTGCGGCTGATCATGAGGAAGAAGCCGATGAACACCACCGCCAGGGCGATGGGCAGGGCGTTCTTGGTGATGGTGGCCAACGCCTCGGGACCGGCGATGACCGGCTGGGCGATGTAGAACGCCACCACCGTCAGCAGGCCGCAGGCCAGCAGGGAGGCGGGCAGCGAGAGCAGCGGCTCCTCGCCCCGGGGGACCTTGATCCGGTCCACCACGTAGCGGAGGCCGCGGGGGATGGCCCAGCCCTTCAGCACGATGGTGAGCACCGCCACCGCGTAGATGTGGGCGGCGCCGGTGTGGTACGCCACCGCGGCGGCCAGGAGGCCGAGGGCGACCGACTGTAGGGCGAACACGCGGATGAGCGGTACGATGCGGCCGCTGGCCACGGCGATGAAGGACAGCAGCAGGATGGCGGCGGCCAGGCCGTCGATGAGGTTCGTGGGCATGAGGTTCATTCAGGCCACCCCCAGGATGTAGTGGGAGACGACGGCGAGCAGGGCCAGGATGAGGGCCACGGTGAGCAGGTTGGGCAGGCGGAACAGCCGCATCTTGGCCATCGACGACTCGATGACCGCGATGGCCGCGGCCAGGACGACGATCGTGACCAGGTAGGCGACGACGCCCATCGCCAGCTCGCCGGGGACGGCCTCGGTGGCGATGCCCCAGGGGAAGAAGATGTTGGCCAGCAGGGTGAGGAACAGCAGCAGCTTGACCATCGAGGCCAGCTCCATGAGGGCGAGCGGCCGGCCGGAGTACTCCAGCACCATGGCCTCGTGGACCATGGTCAGCTCGAGGTGGGTGGCCGGGTTGTCCACCGGCACCCGGGCGTTCTCGGCCAGGGTGGCGATGAAGAACGCCGCGGCGGCCAGGAACAGCGACGGCTCCACCCCCTCCAGGCTGGTGGAGGCGACCTCGCGCGATATCCCGCCCAGGTCGGTGGTGCCGGTCACCAGGGCCATGGCGAAGATGGACAGCAGCATGGTCGGTTCGACGAGGGAGGAGATGAACATCTCCCGGCTGGAGCCCATGCCCCCGAAGGTGCTCCCTGCGTCCAGGGCGGCCAGGGCGGTGAAGAACTTCACCACCGCCAGCAGGTATACCAGGAGAATGAGGTCGCCGATGGAGCCGAAGGTGCCCGCGTACACCACGGGCACCAGCAACGCTGCCACCAGCACCGCGGCCACGCACACGTACGGCGTGACGGTCGTCACCCAGGAGGCGTCCGCCGACACCACCGAGGCCTTGCGGAAGAGCTTGGCGAGGTCGCGGTAGGGCTGCAGGACGCTTGGCCCCTGGCGGCTCTGCAGCCTCGCCTTGAGGGTGCGGATGAGGCCGGTGACGAGCGGCGCGAGGAGCAGCAGTAAAATGGTCTGGGCCAGCTCGACGATCATCGGAACACCACCAGCAGGGCCAGGAGCAGCACGAAGATGTACGCCAGGTACGCCTGGATGCTACCCTTCTGGATGACGCTAGCCCTCCCCGCCACGAGCACCGCGGCGCGCGACACCGGGTCGTAGAGGTACCGTTCGAACACTGGCTGCACCTCGCTACGGAAGGCCGTCCGGGCCGGCACCAGGGGGGACGCCGACGGCACCTCGGACACCTCGTCACGGGCGCGGAAGAGCGAGCGGAACAGCCGAGCGATGGGCTGCGAATGACCGGTGGCGGTGTACTCGTTGCGCGCGGTGAGCGGGGTCCCGCAGTCCCAGGTATCCACCCGGGCCGCCGGTCGGCGGCCGAGGAGGAGGTAGAGGGCGGGGACCAGCACCGCAGCCAGGGCGGCGATGGCCAGGGGGCTCATCGAGGAGAAGGAGCCCGCCGGAGGGCTCAGCACCAGCCCGTTGACCAGCTTGTCGGCGATGGACACCCCGAGGACAGAGGCGGACACCCCGTCCACCACCGGGATGATGAGCACCGAGAGCACGCCGGTCAGGACGCACAGCCCCGCCGCCCCGGCCATGCCGGCCAGCATGGGCCGGGGCACCTCCTCGGCCTCCGCGGCGTGGGCGGTGCGGGGGCGGGCCAGGAAGGCCGCGCCGAACAGGCGGACGAAGCACGCCGCGGCCAGCGCCCCGGTCAGGGCGAGGACCGCCACCGCGGCAGGGATGAGGATGTTGACCATGGGATCGTTGATGGTCTGGGACAGCAGCAGGGACTGGAACATCAGCCACTCGCCCACGAAGCCGTTGAGCGGCGGTATGGCCGAGATGGCCAGCGCGCCGACGAAGAACAGCGCGCCGGTGTACCGCATCCGCTTGGCCAGTCCGCCCATCTCCTCGACGTTGCGGGTGTGGGCGGCGAACAGCACCGCCCCCGCCCCCATGAACAGCAGGCTCTTGAACAGGGCGTGGCTGAGGACATGGAACAGGGCGGCCACGAGGGCCAGCGCGGCGAGGTCGGCGAGGTACGGCGCCGCTGAGGGATCGCCGGAGTAGGCCTGGAAGACCATGGCCGCCCCGATGCCGATGAAGATGATGCCCATGTTCTCCACCGTGGAGTAGGCGAGCACGCGCTTGAGGTCCCGCTCCACCACCGCGTACAGCACCCCGAGGAGGGCGGAGGCGCAGGCGATGAGCAGGACGAGGAGACCCCACCACACCTCCCGCACGCCGAGGAAGTCGAAGCAGCAGCGGACCAGCATGTACACCGCGGTCTTGACCATCACCGCGGACATGAGGGCCGAGACGTTGGACGGCGCGGCGGGGTGAGCCTGGGGCAGCCACACGTGCAGCGGGACCAGTCCGGCCTTGGTCCCGAAGCCGACCAGCAGCAGGAGGAAGGGGACGGTGCGCATCAGCTCCGGCACCGTGGCCAGGTCCTTGATTGTGGCGAACGCGGAGAAGTCGAAGGAGCCGGTCTGGGTCCACATCAGCACGAAGGCCACCGAGATGAGCGCGGTGCCCAGGTGGGTCATGACCACGTAGAGGAGGCCGGCCGACGCGCTGTCCTGCCGCCGGGACTCGTAGACCACCAGCAGGTAGGAGGATACGGACATGGCCTCCCAGACGATGAGGAACAGGACGGCGTTGCCAGCGGTGAGGACGAGGACGAGGGACAGCAGGAAGACGTTGTACAGCGCGCCCATGCGACCCGGGGAGTACCGGCCGCGGTATTCGCTCAGGTAGCTGACCGAGTATGCGGACACGCACGCCCCCACCACGCCAGCGGTGAGCAGGAAGAAGGCGGACAGCCGGTCGACCTGCAGGGAGAAGGTGCCCAGCTGGGGCAGGGGGGCGGGGAAGGAGAGAGCAACCGGCCCGCTGCCCAGCAGGACGAGGAGGGCCAGCGCGGCGCACAGCGACGAGCCCACCCCGGCGGCGGCGAACGACACCGCCGCGCACGCCCGCGGCCTTCGATCGAGGAGCGTGGCCAGCAAGGCCCCGGCGAGGAAGGTGGTGATGAGCGCCAAGATCAGCTGCGGACCGAGCATCACGGGAGCCTCCCGGGAACGGCGTGCGGATGGAGTGGACTCGTGGTAAGGACCTGCCCTCGCTTGAGATGGCGGGCTAACGGCGACCCTATCTTAAACGTATCGGGATGGGTACGCGGGCCCTTCGTCTCCTCCAGAGCGGTCGCCGCCAACTTATTTAACGGCCGATGTCGGTTCCTGGTCCGGGATGCGATGAGCGCCACTGGTAGCAGCTGGAAGGAGGACGAGAGCAGCCTGCAGAGGCAGCTCGCGGTCCTGGCGGCGGCGGTGGACATCGAGGACTACGGCGCCGCCTTCTACACCTCCATGAGCGAGCGGGTGAAGGACAACGAGGGCAGGATCATCCTGCAGAGCCTGGCCCAGGACGAGCGGCAGCACCGGGCGTGGCTGGAGCGGCAGATCGACCGCATCTTCCCCGGCCGCCGGGTCGAGGAGATCGCCCCCGACCGGTCCTACGGCATCGACCCGGCCAAGGTGTTCATCCTCCCCCCGGGCCCGCTGTCGGCCCAGGACGAGATCAGGAGCCTAGAGGCGGCCATAGAGGTGGAGGTGCGCTCCGCCAAGCTGTACGACGACGTCGCGGCCATGACCAAGGACCGCGAGCTGAAAACGGTGATGCAGCGCCTGGCCCGCTGGGAGCGGGGCCACCAGAAGATCCTCGAGGACAACCTCCACTATCTGCGGCGGGGGGGCAGCTGGTACGGCTACACCCCTATCCTGGACGGGTAGCCAATTAATACGTTCAACCCGTCCTGCCGCTCAATAGATACTTATATTTGTACCCGTTCCATACAGTCGTCTCACTTTCCCTTAACAGGAAGAAGACTTCCATTCATCGAGGTCTGCCCATGGTAAACATGCCGGATATCAACAGGGAATTGCTTGCTTGTCTTCAGTGCGGGTACTGCGTTAGGGTGTGCCCATCCTACGAGCAGACCCCCTGGGAGTCCATCACCCCCCGCGGCAAGGTCTACTACCTCAGCCAGCTGGCCAAGCGCACCCCGGTGGACACCATCCTCCGCCGAGGGGTCAAGGTCGACCAAGAGTTCGTGGAGGCGGTGTACAAGTGCACCGGCTGCGCCCAGTGCGAGACGGTGTGCCACGTCAGCATCGAGTTCGCCGACTTCTGGGAGAAGGTCAGGGAGTGGCTGGTGGACCAGGGCAAGGGGCCGCTACCCGCCCACGCCAAGCTGTACGAGCGGATCAAGGAGAGCAAGAACCCCTACGGCGAGCCGGCGGAGAAGCGGGGGGCCTGGTGGCCCGAGGAGATCCCCCACTCCGCCAAGCCGGACGTCATCTTCTTCGCCGGGTGCACCGGCTCCTACCGCATGCAGCACATCGCCAAGGCCGGCGCGCTGGTGCTCCACCGGGCCGGGGTCAAGGTCGACGTCCTGGGCGGCGACGAGTGGTGCTGCACCTCCCCGGCCCTGAGGACCGGACAGACCCAGATCACCACCGACTTCGCCCAGCACAACATCCGGGCGGTGGAGACCCGGGGGGCCAAGGCCATGGTCATGACCTGCGCGGGGTGCTACAAGACCACCTCCACCGACTACGGCAAGTACTTCAGCAACCCCACCTTCCCGGTCTACCACTTCACCCAGTACGTGAACAAGCTCATCAAGGAGAGGAAGCTGAAGTTCACCAAGGAGCTCAAGGTCAAGGTCACCTACCATGACCCCTGCCACCTCGGCCGCCACGGCGGAGTGTTCGAGGACCCCCGTGAGGTCCTCAAGAAGATCCCCGGCGTGGAGCTGGTGGAGATGCCCCGCAACCGCATGGGCTCCCGGTGCTGCGGCGCCGGCGGCGGGTACAAGAGCGCCTTCAACGACCTAGCGGTCAACATCGCCGCGGAGAGGGTCAAGGAGGCCGTGGCCACCGGGGCCGAGATCCTGGTGACCACCTGCCCGTTCTGCGTGCTCAACCTGGCCGCGGGGGCGAAGCAGCTGGGCGCCGACATCAAGGTCAAGGACATCGCCGAGCTCCTGCTCGAGGCCACCGACCCGTCGGCCGCGCCCGCTCCGGCCGCCGCCAAGGCCGAGGCCAAGCCCAAGGCCGCGCCGGCAGAGGCCAAGGTCGCGGCGCCCGCCCCCGAGCGGGCCAAGGCCGCCGCCCAGAACGCCTGAAACCCCTTCCTTATCTCGTTTTTTATCGACAGTGTCTTGAGCCCCAGGCGCAGCCATCGTCACGGAGGCGCGCCCGGCGGCGCCTCGTCTACCAGCATGTCGGTGGCCTCGGTCATGGACGACTTGTTCGCGTGGTGCGATCTGCACCTGGAGGTGCGGGGGCCGGAGCGACCGCCGGAATGGGAGCTACCATACGATAGGTTAAAATAGCCCCATTCCGTGGGAAAAACCGACTTCTGGACATGGTGTTCGAACTGCTCGACCCGCGCATCCAGCAGGTGCTGCGGGACAAGGACATCCACGAGCCCACCGGGGCCCAGCGGGAGGCCATCCCCCGCATACTGGAAGGCAGGAACGTCCTGCTGGTTGCGCACACCGGCATCGGCAAGACCGAGGCAGCCATGCTGCCCATCCTCCACCGCATCCTCGGTACCCCAGGCAAGGGCATCAAGTGCCTGTACATCACCCCGCTGCGCGCCCTCAACCGGGACATGCTCAAGCGGCTCACCGAGTTCGGGGAGGCCCTCGAGCTCGACGTGGCGGTGCGGCACGGCGATACCCCCCAGTCGGAGCGTCAGGCCCAGTCCAAGAACCCGCCCCACGTGCTCATCACCACCCCGGAGACGCTGCAGGTGCTGTTCACCGGCAAGCGGCTGCGCGAGCACCTGTCCCGGGTCCGGTGGGTGGTCATCGACGAGATCCACGAGCTGGCAAGCAACGAGCGGGGGGCCCAGCTGGCAGTGGCATTGGAACGGCTGGCCGAGGTGGCCGGGGAGTACCAGCGGGTGGGCCTGTCGGCCACCGTGGGCACGGTGGAGGAGGTGGCCCGCTACCTCGCCGGCACCCGGGAGGTAGAGATCGTCCGCACCCAGGTGTCCAAGGAGATCGACGTCCGGGTCGAAGCTCCGCAGGTCACCGACGAGGACCGCGACCTCGCCGGGCAGCTGCAGAGCGACGCCCACCTGGTGGCGGGCATGCGCCGCTGCAAGCAGCTCATCGAGGGGCACCGCTCCACCCTGCTGTTCGTCAACACCCGCGACACCGCCGAGGCCATCGGGGCGCGGTACCGGCTGTGGGACGAGCAGTTCAAGGTCGGCGTGCACCACGGCTCGCTGTCCAAGGAGATCAGGGTGGAGATGGAGGAGCAGTTCAAGGCCGAGGAGCTCAAGGGGCTCATCTGCACCTCCTCGCTGGAGCTGGGCATCGACGTCGGCTCGGTGGACTTCGCCATCCAGTACAACTCCCCCCGCCAGGTGTCGAGGCTCATCCAGCGGATGGGGCGCGCCGGCCACCGGGTGGGCGAGCGCACCGAGGGCGCCATCGTCGCTTCTAACCCTGACGAGATCGCCGAGGGCATGGTCATCGCCCGCAAGGCCATGGCCGGGGAGCTGGAGGAGCTGCGCGTCCGGCCGAACCCCCTGGCGGTGCTGGCCAACCAGCTGGTGGCCATGGCCATGAGCGGGCCGGTGAGCAAGGAGTGGGCCTACCACACCGTCCGCCGCGCCTATCCGTTCCAGACGCTCCCCCGGGAGGAGTTCACCGGGGTGCTCGAGCAGCTGGTGCGCATCGGCCTGCTGTTCGACAACCAGGACCAGTTCCGCCGCACCCACCGGGGCATGAAGTACTTCTACGACAACCTGTCGATGATCCCCGACGAGCGCACCTTCCTCATCCGGGAGATCGGCAGCCGGCGCATCGTGGGCTCGCTGGACGAGTCGTTCGTGGTGTCGTTCGCCGAGCCCTACGCCACCTTCATCACCCACGGGCGGACCTGGCGCATCGTGGAGGTGCGGGAGGACGAGCTGCTGGTCGAGCAGGTCCGGGAGATCGGCTCCATCCCCTCGTGGGTCGGGGAGGACATCCCGGTGCCGTACGACGTGGCCCAGGAGGTGGGCCGGCTGCGGCGCACCGAGGACACCAACACCTACCGGGCCAACGAAGACGCGGTGAAGGAGCTGCACGAGTACCTGGAGGAGCAGCGGCAGGAGGGCGCCATGCCCTCTGACACCGTGGTCACGCTGGAGATGGGCAAGCGGCTGGCGCTGCTCAACGTGTGCTTCGGGACCAAGGTCAACGAGACCCTCTCCAAGATCATCTCCGTCCTGCTGTCGGCGAGGCTGGGCGAGTCGGTAGGCGTTCAGACGGATCCGTACCGCATCATCCTCGAGCTGCCCCGCGACGTCGCCCCGTCGGTCATCCTGGACACCATGCGCTCGATGAAGGCCGAGGGCGTGGAGAGCCTGGTCCGCCTGGTTCTGAAGTCCTCCAGCTACCTGCGGTGGCGGTTCGTGTTCGTGGCCAAGAAGTTCGGGGCCATCGAGAAGGACGCCGACTACCGCTCGGTCAACTTCACCCGGCTGGCCGAGGCGTTCGAGGATACCCCGCTGTTCGAGGAGGCGGTGCGCCGGGTCATGTGGGAGGACTTCGACGTGGCGGGCACCATGGAGGCGGTGCGCCGCATCGAGAGCGGGGAGATCGCCCTGGAGGTCACCAGGCTGTCGCCCATCGGTCGGGCCGGGCTGCAGCACTCCCGCGAGCTGATCATGCCCCAGCGGGCCGACCACAGCATCCTCATGGCCCTCAAGCGCCGGCTGGAGGACGAGCAGCTGCACATGTCCTGCCTGAGCTGCCGCACCCAGTGGCGCCTGCGGCCCAAGGACGCGCCGTCCCGCATCGCCTGCCCCAAGTGCGGAGGGCTGATGATCGCCGCCCTGCCCACCTACAACCGCGACGCCATCGCCCTGCTCAAGAAGAAGACCCCCACCGAGGAAGAGACGAAGGAAGTGCGCCGGCTGTACAAGAACGCCAGCCTGGTCAAGGAGCACGGGGCCCGGGCGCTTATGGCCCTAGCCGGCCGGGGCATCGGTCCGGACACCGCCGCCCGCATCCTCTCATCGTTCTACGACACCGAGGACGAGCTGCTGCGCGACATCCTGTCGGCCGAGGCCACCTACGCGCGGACCAAGCGGTTCTGGGACTAGGCCCGCCGGACCCGGTTGGACAGCCGGCCCACGCCCGGGATCTCCGCCTCCACCAGGTCGCCGTCGGCCAGGCCGCTGACTCCCTCTGGGGTGCCGGTGGCGATGATGTCCCCCTCCTCCAGGGTCATGTACCTCGTGATGTACGCGATCAGCCGCTCGGGCGGGAAGATCATGTCGGCGGTGCGGCCCCGCTGCCTCACCTCGCCGTTGACCCGCAGCTCCAGGTCGAGGTCGTGGACGTCGATGGACGCCAAAGGCACCGGGGCGGACAGCGGTCCGAAGGTGTCCATGCCCTTGGCCAGCGCCCACGGCTGGCCGGCCTTTCGCGCCTTGGCCTGGAGCTCCCGGGCGGTGACGTCGTTGAACACCGCGAGGTGCGAGATGTAGCCGAGCGCCTCGGCCTCGTCCACCTTCCTCGCCCTCTTCCCGATGATCAGCGCCAGCTCCACCTCGTGGTCCACCCTCCCCAGCTCTAGGGGCGCCTCGATCACCGCCCCGTCGGGGAGCAGGCAGGATGGCGGCTTGAGGAAGATGATGGGCTCGGAGGGCGGCTCCGACCGCATCTCCCGGGCGTGGGCCCGGTAGTTCTGGCCGATGCAGACGACCTTGGTGCAGCCCATGTCCGCACCTACAGGTAGTCGCTGACGGTCTGCAGCTTGAACAGGACGTGCTTGCCCTTGAGGGTCTGGTAGACCTTGTCGGCCAGGTAGATGGCGTCCTCCACCGTGGCCTTGTTGCCCCACCGGTAGATGAAATCGTAGCTCCCCGTGGTGGGCTCGAAGCCGAGCCCATGCAGCGCGTCCATGACCTCGGAGGGCCGGGAGCCTTCGGTGCTGAACGTCACCGTGAGGTAGGTTATCATCGCCTCCTAAATAGGGGGCGGATTTTAAAAGGTTTATCGGGCAGGCGCCGGTCTGGAACAACGAGCGAAGGGGCCTCTCGGAGGTGCGAAGAGGGAAAGCGACGGAGGAGAAAGAACGCTCGTTCGGGGCCCGAGGACGGTATCTAATGCCGGCCGCCCGCCGGTCGTCATTGATCGCTAGTGCCCTCGGCCCCTTTGCCGACTTGGCCCCGGAAGCCCCGGGCGATGATGTAGATCTCCGAGCTGCTGGAGCGGGAGGCCTTGGGGGAGTGCAGCTTGACCGTGGCGAAGCTGCTGCGCACCTCGGCCAGGAAGTCCTTCATCATGTCCCCCTCGAAGATCTTCATGACCAGGCTGCCCCCTTCCTTGAGGGTCTGCCGGGCGAAGTTGAGGGCGTGGGTGCACAGCTCCACCGAGCGGGCGTGGTCCATCTCGTAGGAGCCGGAGATGTTGGGCGACATGTCCGAGAGGATGGTGTCCGCGTTCCCGCCCAGCAGCTCCTTGAGCCGCTCCACCGTCTCCGGCCGGGTGATGTCCCCTTGTATGGTAGCAACCCCTTCCAGCGGCTCGATCCGCTGCAGGTCCACCCCGACCACCTTGCCCTGCGGGCCGACCCGTTCCTTGGCCACCTGCAGCCAGCCGCCCGGGGCGGCCCCCAGGTCGGCCACCGCCCCGCCCCGGGGCAGGACCTGGAACCGGTCGTCGATCTGCATGAGCTTGAAGGAGGCCCTGGAGCGATAGTCCAGCTTCTTCGCCTTCTTGTAGTAGAAATCGTTCTTGCGCTCCTTCAGCCAGCGCTTGCTCATCGCTTGGCGATTCGGCGCCCTGGCCTTATACCTTTTGTCAGGCGGGACCGGTGTACCTCACCGTGGTGGGCTCGGCGCTCTCAGGCACCTCGAAGGCCAGGTTGAACGTCTCCGTCCCTCCTGGAGGGAGGGCGTCGGGCATGGTGGTGTCGACCTTGTCGGTGGGCGGGTAGATGCCGCCGCCCGCTACCTCCAGCTCGAAGTTCGACGGCTCCAGCGGCACCTCCGAGCTGCCGTGGTTGGTCATGGTGAGGACGATGTTGATGATGCGGTTCCCCGGCTCCGGCTCGGCGTCCACCGGGCGGTCGTCGACGTCGGCGGAGTCGATGCTCACCTCCCCGCTCATGTCGATGCCGGGGTTGGCGAGGAACAGCGCGGCGGCGGCCACCAGGCCGATGGCCACCACGACCACCAGCACGATGACCACGACGATGACCCCGCTGCTACGGGGGGGCGGGGGGTAGACCGGCGGGGGCGGAGGACGGTCCGGCGCCCCGGCGGTGCTCGCGGCCAGGCTCCTCGTCCCGCAGTTGGAGCAGAACTGCTGGTTGTCGCCCATCATCGACCCGCATTGGCGGCAGTAGGCCGTGGTCTCACCGTCGGCATACCAGGCAGGGCGCGGCTATTAAACCCTCCTGGGGCGGGAAAGCATTTAGCCCGGTGGCGTTTACCGTTCCGTATAGGAGCGGTCGGACATGGTCGACAAGAAGGAGGGCATGACCTACGCCCGGTCGGGCGTCGACATCGACATGAAGTCCCAGGCCATCGCGGCCCTGGTCAAGCAGCTGAGCTTCCGGCGGCAGAGCGGCCCGCGCATGATCGACCTGCCCGGGCAGTTCACCGGTCTGATCGACCTCGGCGACCGCATCCTCACCCTGGCCACCGACGGGGTGGGCTCCAAGCTCCTCCTGGCCAAGGCCTTGGGGAAATGGGACACCGTGGGCATCGACTGCGTGGCCATGAACGTCAACGACACCATCTGCGTGGGGGCGGAGCCGATCGCCTTCGTGGACTACCTGGCGGTCGACCAGCCGGACCCCCAGCAGCTGGCGGAGATCGGCGTCGGGCTCAATCGCGGATGCGAGCTGGCCAACTGCGACCTGGTGGGCGGAGAGGTGGCGGTGCTGCCGGAGCTGATGAAGGAGGTCGACCTCTCCGGCTCCTGCCTGGGCATGGTGGCCAAGGACCGCCTGGTGGACGGATCCAAGGTCGCCCCGGGCGACGTGGTGGTGGGCCTTGCCTCCTCCGGCGTCCACTCCAACGGCCTCACCCTGGCCCGCAAGGTGCTGGAGCGCAGCGGGGTGCCACTGGACGAGCAGTTCCCGTCCCTCAGCCAGGGCATCGGGCTGGAGCTGCTGACGCCCACCGAGATCTACGTGCGGAAGGTGCTGCGCATCGTCGCCGAGTGCGAGGTCCACGGCATGGTCGACGTCACTGGCGGAGGACTACGTAACTTCCTGCGGCTGCGCAAGGGCGTCGGCGTGGTGTTCGACGACCTCCTGCCGGCGCCGCCGGTGTTCGGGGTGCTCCAGGAGCTGGGCGACATCGCCGCGGAGGAGATGTACCAGACCTTCAACATGGGCATGGGCTTCGGCATCGTGCTGCCCGAGGACGACGCCAAGAGGGCGATCTCGCTGTACGGCGCCGGGGCCAAGGTGGTCGGGCGCATCGAGAAGGGCGCGGGCATCACCGTGCCCGCCCTCGGCCTGAGGTACGAGAAGTACTAGGACCTCAGCTTGTGGGCGATGACCCCGGCCACCGCCCCCATGGCGGTGCAGGTCTCCAGCGAGAAGCCTCCGGGCGTTATGTCCAGGTGCCGGCGGCACATCGCGAACACCTCCTTGGGCGCGCCCTTGGGGCCCAGGCCGAACACCACCATGACGCTCTGTCCGGAGCGCAGCATGGCCACCACCTCGTCCACGCTTATCCTCTTACCCTCCTCCGGCTTGCGCGTAGTGAGCACTGCCTCGCCCAGCTGGGGCGGGAAGCCCTTGTTCGGGTACGGGAAGGTCTGGAAGCGCCCCTTGGCGGTGAGCTCCTTGAGGAACCCCCCGTGCTCCCCGATGGAGGTGGTGGTCGCCACCCAGTCGGCGATCTCCTGCGGGGTGGTGAGGTCCTGAGGGAACGGGAAGCCGAAGGTGGCTAGGTTGAGGTCGAAGGCCAGGGCCAGCGGGCCGGCGCGGGCCAGGGCCCGGCGGTGCGCCTCCCGGAAGCTCTTCGGATCGTACGAGTTGTACAGCGCGATGGTCGCTCGGCCCATGCGGAACATGGAAACCGGGTAAGGGCGGGAGGTTCAAAGAGCTTTAGTCCGGGCCCGGGACCTGTCGTATCGCCTTGAGCTGGTCGCCCTCCCACTCCCACTGCAGCCGCGGGCGGCCCTTCCACACCCCCTTCTGGATGATGTACCCGGCCATCAGGCTGAGACCGATGGACGCCTCGACGTAGGCGACGGACTTGGTGGCCTGGGGGGCGATCTTGCCCCACGACTGCGCTTCCTCGAAGGTGCATCCCGACAGCCCACCCCAGTGCGGGGAGTCCATGGTGATCTGGACGGCGTAATGGTGCCCGCCGGCGTCCACCCCCAGGACCTCGGAGATCACCTCGGTCTGCTGGATGTAGTTCTTCGGTACCCCTCCGCCGATGTAGATGACCCCGGTCTTCTTCGACCGCATCTTGACCTGGGCCAGCTCGTAGGCGTCGCGGATGGGGTCGATGTGCATGAACCCCTTGCCCTCCGCCCGCCGCCGGGCGTAGGCGCCCACCAGGCCGATGCCGATGCTGGAGTCGTTGAGCGCCGGTACGAACCACGGTACGCCGTGGCGGTGGGCCTGGTACAGTATGCTGCCCTCGTCATCGAGGTCCGCCCCGAGGAGGTCCATGAACTCCCTCGAGGTGTACCCCCGGGGCTCCAGCCTCGCGGCGAGGTCGCCGATGTAGGCGTCGGTGCGGCGGAACTCCTCCTCGTCCACAAGGGTGTCGTATATGCGGTCGATGAAGTGCTCCCGCAGCTCGAGGTCGTTGCTGCGGTAGGGCGAGGTCTTGTAGTGATGGAACCCCCGCCCCTGGTAGAAGTCCTGGTACGGTATCGCCCCGATGGACACGACGACGTCGACGATGCCCAGCCGGACCAGGTCCGCGAGGACCTTGCGCAGCCCGGCGGCGATCAGCGGGCCGGCCAGGCCGAGGATGATGGTCGGCCGCTGGGGATCGGTCATGGCGTTCTCCAGGGCCGCGGCGCAGTTGGCCAGCGCCCTGCTCTGCACCGAGCTGTCCTTGTACGCCTCCACCAGGTCCTCCACCGTGCGGACGCGGTCGAAGTCGATGTGCTTGACCTTGCTCTTCAGGATGTCGCTCTTCTCGGCCATGCTGGCCCCCCCGCCCGGGAAGTCCCGGGACGCTCATGGGGTGGGCAGCGTCCGAATATTATAGTTTGCCCGGCGGAAAAGAGAAAGGGCCGCCCGTCATGGGCGGCCCGTTGCCGCCGGCCTACGCCTGGTCCAGCATCTTGGCCCAGTGGTACCGCGGACGGGACTTGAGGTCGGTGTTGTGGTACACGTAGCTGAAGATCAGCGGCACCACGGTGGTGGCCTCGGCGTACACCATCTGCTCGTAGGTGGTCTGGACCTTGCCCCACGAGCTCGCCTCCTTTAGAGTGGAGGAGGAGCAGGCGCCGTCGCGGACGTCCGCCACGGTGATCTGCACCGCGTACTGGTGCATTGGGACTTCGACACCGAGGCACTCCGCGCACACCACGGTGTCCTGGGCGAAGTTCTTGGGGACCCCGCCGCCGACCATGAACAGGCCGGAGCTCTTGGCCTTCATCTTGATCTTGGTGAGCTCGTAGAAGTCCTTCACCGAGTCGATGGACACGTGCTTCTCGGGGTTGGCGTGCTGGTGCATGACCAGGCCGAAGCCGGCGCTGCTGTCCGAGAACGCCGGGCAGAACACCGGGACGTCGTGCTTGAACGCCAGCTCGACCAGCGAGTCCTTCTTCTTGGCGTTCTCGGTCAGCCACCGCCCCATCTCCCGGATGAACTCCCGCGACGAGTACGGCCGTGGCTCCAGCTGGTCGGCGATGAGCTTGATGGTGGCGTCGCACTGCTGCAGCTCCTCCTCGTCGATGTAGGTGTCGTATATGCGGTCGACGTAGTTGTCGCGCAACATGTGGTCGTCGACGAAGGGGGTGCCCTGGTAGTGCTTGAAGCCGAGGGCCTCGAAGAAGTCCATGTCGACGATGGAGGCGCCGGTCGCCACCACGGCGTCGATCATGTTGTACTTGATCATGTCAGCGTAGACGTTCATGCACCCGCCAGCGCTGGTGCTTCCCGCCAGGGTCAGGATGGTGGTGCAGTCCCGGTCCTCCAGCATCTTCTTGAAGATGTCGGCTGCCCGGGCGGTGTCCCGGGAGGTGAACGACATCTCGCGCATGCTGTCGATGATCGGCGTGGAGTCGTACTTGGTCGCGTCAACCTGCGTGACCACTTTCCTCAGGAGGTCTTTCTTGTTCATGGACGTTCACTCGACTTCGCGACGGGAGCATCGCCAGGCGAGTGCCCAGCGAGGTCGCGGACCGCCCGTCGCCCGGAGTGTGATGATATCGTCGATATTAAGCTTAGCCCAATCCAGCCACGCCCGGCGCTCAGTGCTGTTCCGCGGCCTTGCGGGGGCGGCTGCAGATGGAGTAGGAATCTCCGTCAAAAAAAACGTCCAGTTCGGGGTGCTCGGCCTGGATCTCCTCGATCTTCTTGAGCACCTCGCGTAGCGTCAAGTCGCTCTTCTTGTCGATCTTGACATGGACCTGCTTCTCCATTCGGGACACCTGGCCAAGGCCGAGTCTGCTTCATTGAATGAGTGAGTCGGTATATATCTCTATGCTCCCCAGGTCTTGCTGGCGGCCGCATCGGGGTATTGCCGGACCGACTGAGGCAGGGCGAAACGGTTAATAGCTCGGGGGGGCCTTCCAGAATGACTTCTCAAGGCGGAGGATTGTGGCGCGCAGACAGGGGGCTAAGGGGGCGGCCGTGGCCGCTGACGGTACCGTGCCGGAGCGACCGGACAGCGGTGATGCCGACGCCCTGGTCCGCTGGATGTCGGGCGAGGGCAGCCTGCTGGAGTGGCTGGAGACGGACCCCGCCCGCGCTCCCACCTTCTACTCCCAGCCGGTCGACGAGGGCCTCCAGGAAAGGTTGCGCAGCTACGAGGCGGAGATCGCCCAGCTCAAAGAGGAGCTGAAGCGGGCGAGGACCGGCCCCGCGACGGAGGCCGACGTGCAGGACCTGGAGCGGCGCTTCCGGGCCGAGCTGCGGGAGAAGGAGGAGGAGTTCCAGCGCCGGGAGGGGGAGCTCCAGGCCAAGGTCCACCAGCTCCAGGAGGAGCTGGCCCACCGGGCGATCCAGGACAAGCTGGCCCAGGACGAGCTGCGCATGGTCAAGCTGTCCGGCGGCGACGCGTCCAAGGAGCTGGACGAGCGCATGCGAATGGTCCAGGAGAAGGAGCGCCGCATCCTCGAGCTGCAGGAGGCGGTCAACCGCCTCCAGGACACCATCCAGGAGCGGGACGACGAGCTCAAGGGGCTCAAGGATATCGTGAGCTACAAGGAGGAGGAGCTGGCCCGCCGGGAGGAGGACCTGGTCTACCGGGAGCGCAAGGCCACCGAGGAGCGGCGCCGGCTGGAGGAGGCCAAGCATTCCACCTCCGGGCTGGAGGAGGCCGAGCTCAAGAAGCGCCTGGAAGAGCTGAAGGCGGAGGTGGACAAGCGGGAGAAGGAGCTCAAGGCCAAGGAAGAGTACCTCAGGGCCAAGGAGGCCGACCTCCGCCGCCGGGAGCAGGGCGCGATCGAGGAGGAGCTCAAGCACGTCGAGGGCGAGCTCGCGCTGGAGGCCAAGCAGAACAAGGCCAAGACCGGGAACCCCCGCCTGGACGACCTGCTCATGGGCGGGGTGCCGTTCGGCACCAACGTCCTGGTGTACGGGCCGGCGTTCGTGGGGAAGGAGACGATGGTCAACCAGTTCATCGCCGAGGGCCTAAAGAAGGGCATCCCGGCGATCTGGGTCATCACCGACAAGACCCCCTCCGACCTGCGCGAGGAGATGAAGCTGGTCCTGCCCGGCTACGAGGAGTACGAAGCCTTGGGCCTAGTGCGGTACGTCGACTCGTACTCCCGCAGCATGGGCGACACCGCCGAGGACAAGTACACCGTCTACATCGACGAGCCAACCGCCCACGACCGCATCATGGACGCGGTGGAGGAGGCGGCCAAGGCCTTCAAGGAGAAGCACGAGTACTACCGCCTGGCCTTCCGGACGCTGTCCACCCTCATCGCCTACTCCGACCCGACGACCGCCTTCCGCTTCCTCACCCCGTTCTGCGGGCGCCGCAAGCGGGACCGCGCCGTCGCCATGTACACCATCGACAAGGGCATGCACGAGGAGCAGGAGATCCAGATGCTCGGCTCCATCATGGACGGGATGATCGACTTCAAGATCGAGCAGCTGCGGACCTTCTTCATGGTGCGCGGCATCACCGACGTGCAGTCGCGCTCGTACATCCGATATACGGCCACGCGCCACGGGCTGAGCATCGGGAGCTTTGCGCTGGACCATATTAAATAAGCATATTTTATAAAAACAGCAGTCGCCCGAGCCTACGGGCATGACCTGGCGGCACGCTCCCGCGTATCGCGGCCATCGACGTCCGCTGGCCCTGCCGACGGCGAGCGGATGCCGCTCAGGCGAACTCCGGTCCGGTGGGCCGAGAGGGCGACGCCGGCTTCTGGACGTTGATGCGGGGCAGCGGGACGGGTGGGGGCAGGCGGATGTCCCGGGCGATGAGCAGCGCCGAGGGGATGCAGTTGGAGACGATGGCGTTGTGGATGAGGTTGGCGGCCTCGCTGGGCATGGAGCCGGTGGCCTTCCACTCGCTGATGAGGGCGTCCACCTCCCCGTTCAGCAGAAGCGAGCCCTCCACCTTGATGTATCCCATGCCGGTGTAGTTGGCGGTGAATCGGAACTCCACCGAGGCGGTCTGGTCGGAGACCTTGGTGATCCGGGTGACCGTGCTGTTGTGGTCGATGCGGATGTTGGCGACGTGCTCGCCTGGCTTCGAGAACCGCTTGGCCTCGATGGTGGATGCCTCGTACCCGACGATGTTCATGGTGCTGCCCGTTCCGAGCAATGGCCCGGGAACCTATTAGTCATTTCCCTGGCGAGGATTGGAGAAGGAGTGCCGCAGGCCGGACTTGAACCAGCGACTTCAAGATCTTCAGTCTTGCACTCTCCCAGCTGAGTTACTGCGGCGTCGGGGCTCTGTAAAGTGGAATCCTATTATAAAGTTTCCCACCCGGTCCTCCGGCCGTTTTGGTCGTTCTCTCGTTGTACTTTCATGTAATTATATAAAAAAGACCGCCAGGAGGTCTTCTAGTCTGGTGTATGCCAGCTCGAAGCATTTAAGACCCCACCGGGCGATTCCCTGCGGAGGATCGGGGAGCGTTTGAGCAAATGCTATCGAGAGCGCACAGCAGGGCCCTAGACAGGAGGACCAGGGCCAGGCTCCTGAGGAAGGACCAGGAGGGCGTAGCGTCGACAGTGGGCACCATCATGGCCCTGCTGGTCTTCCTTGCTTTCATGACCCTCATCACCAACTCCTACGTTCCGGCGTGGATGCTGGACAATGAGCGCGCCCACATGAACCAGGTCACCGACCAGTTCGGCGAGCTCAAGGGCAAGGTGGACAGCATGGTGGTGCAGTGGAGCGTCCGCGGGGGCCTGAACAGCAACATGTATGCCCCGATCGCCCTGGGCTCCGCCGGGGTCCCCCTCTTCGCGGTGCCCACTATAGGCATCCTGAAGTACGTTCCGGCAGGCTCCTCCGAGTCCAGCATCTCGATGACATTTACCAAGGCCGGCGAGGACGCGCAGACGAAGTTCGAGAACGAGGGCGGGAAGGTGGAGCTGTACTGCCCCAACCGTTACTACGTCCAGCAGTGGCTGGCCTACGAGAACGGGGCCATCATCGTCAAGCAGGAGGACGGGCAGACCATGCGGGCCTACCCCAACCTGGAGTTCACCCTCATCGATGGCAAGGTCAACGTCCGCTTCACCCAGGTCGACCTGATCGGGAAGGCCCAGAGCCTGTCAGGGAGCGACTCGGTGGGACTGAACCTGAACCTCGTGTACGTCGACATGCAGAGCTTCACCGTCAAGGAGGGCACGAGCTGGGTGCTCGAGCTCGACACCGCCTACGCCTCGGCCTGGGAGAGGTACTTCGACGAGGCCCTCGGCGGGCTCGGCCTTTCCGAAGGCGACGACTATGACATCGATGTCGGAACGCCCGACCAGAAGACCGGCGTCTCGACCGTCACCCTGACCGTCCAAGACGTGACCGCGCTGGCCTACGATCACGCCATCGTGAGCATGGCCGCGACCAACCCCTGAGGTGGAACATGCAAGAAGCGGAACCGAGCACCCAAGTGGACCTGGACCTGGAGACCCCCATCACCGGGCCCGAGGGGGAGAACCTGCGGGACAAGATCCGGGACAGCTACCTCAAGGTGCTGCGCAAGGTCGTGCCCAACCGCGCCACCCGCGTCCGCCTCTCCACCGAGCAGATCGCCCAGCACATCGAGTGGTCCAAGGGCAAGGGCTCGGTCATCACCCAGATCCCTCAGATCGAGGACCCTCACATCGAGACGGTGGAAACATACGCCGTCCTGGAGCCCTACAGCTACGCCCGCGTCACCTACAACAACGACACCAGCGAGTACTTCCTGGAGCAACTGGAGCCCCACCTCAGCGCCGACGAGGAGAAGCTGCTCCGCCTGCTCAAGGACACCCTGGAGAAGACGCTGGGGTACGAGTGGGACAAGCTCAACACCCTGGACAAGCGCGAGTACCTGTTGGAGAGCCTGGAGAGCTTCGTCCGCAGCCGGGGGTACAAGGTCGGCTCGATCTCCAAGAAGCGCATCGGCTACTACGTCCTGAGGGACTTCGTCGGCTACGGCAAGGTCGACGTGCTCATGCGCGACGAGAACATCGAGGACATCTCCTGCGACGGCGTGGGGATCCCGCTGTTCGTTTACCACCGCAAGTACGGCAGCATCAAGACCGGCCTGGTGTTCGATGACGAGGACGCCCTGAACTCCTACGTCGTCGCACTGGGCCAGCGGGGTGGGAAGCAGATCTCGGTGTCGTCGCCGATCCTCGACGGCACCACCCCGGAAGGGCACCGCGTCCAGGCGACCTACTCCCGCGAGGTGACGACCCGCGGCTCCACCTTCACCATCCGGCGGTTCCGCGACAAGCCGTTCACCCCCATCCACCTGGTCAAGAACAAGACGGCCAGCCCGGAGATGATGGCGTACTTCTGGCTGGGGGTGGAGAACGGGGAGTCGATGATCGTGTGCGGCGGCACCGCCTCCGGGAAGACGTCGACGCTCAACTCCATCGCCCTGTTCATCCCTCCAGGGGCGAAGATCGTCACCATGGAGGACACCAGGGAGATCAACCTGCCCCACATGAACTGGATACCGGGGACGACGCGCTCCGGGGTGGGCGAGCGGGGACCGGACGGCAAGACCGCCGGGGAGATCGACATGTACGACCTCATGCGCGCCTCGTTGCGGCAGCGGCCGAACTATATCATCGTCGGCGAGGTCAGAGGCAAGGAGACGTACACCATGTTCCAGGCCATGGCCACCGGGCACACCACCTACTCGACCATGCACGCCGACTCGGTGCAGTCGATGGTCAACCGCCTGGAGAACGAGCCCATCAACTGCCCCCGCATCCTCCTCACCGCCCTTCGGAACGTCATCATCCAGTCCCAGGTCCGGGTGGGCACCGAGCTCACCCGCCGGATGAAGCAGGTCATCGAGATCGTGGGCTTCGAGCCGGACACCAACGAGCTCATCTCCAACACCGTTTACGAGTGGGACCAGGCCACCGACCGCTTCGTGTACAAGGGCCACAGCTTCCTGTTCGACAAGATCATGGAGATGAAGAGCCTGACCCACGAGGAGATGATGCAGGAGTTCCACCGGCGGGTGGACATCATCAACTTCATGGTATACCGCGACGTGACCGACCACCGCCGCATCTGGGAGATCACCAACCAGTACTACAAGGACCCCGAGAAGGTCATGGCACTGGTCCACAAGGAACTGCGGGAAGGGGGGATCGACATTGTCTCCTGAGGTCTCCGATGCGTTCTCCAAGCTCGACACCAAGAAGAAGACCTACCTGAGCACCAAGCACATCGACGGGCAGAGCAAGGAGGTCGGTCCTCATGTGGTCAAGCTTCCCAAGGGCACGCTGCCCAAGTACATCGAGCTCACCAACTACCAGGCGTTCTGCTGGCGGCTGATGGGCCGGGCAGCGATGTTGCGCGCCAAGCCCAACCCCCGCCTGGAGCTGCAGCTCCAGCAGGCCCATCTGCGCATGCGCCCGGAGGAGTACATCGCCTACGTCTGGACGAGCACGCTCATTGCCTTCATCGCCGCCCTGGGGGCGGCCAGCCTGCTTGGCGGGACCATGCTCGCGCTGCTGCACGTGCCGGTGGGCCTGGTGCTGGTGTTCTTCATCCTCATCGTCCTCCTGCCCCCGATGATGGTCTTCGGGGTCCTGCTGGCCATGCCAGGTTCCAAGTCCAAGACCCGAGCTCGCGACATAAACAAGCGCATCGGGCCGGCCATGAGCTTCATCTCCGCCATGGCCTCCGCCGACGTCAACATCGACGTCATCTTCAAGGAGCTGGCGAGGCAGGACATCTACGGGGAGATCAAGAACGAGGCGGAGTGGATCACCAGGGACACCGAGCTGCTGGGCATCGACATCCTGACCGCCATCAACAAGGCCGCCCAGCGCACCCCGTCCACCAAGTTCCAGGAGTTCCTCCAGGGCGTGGTGACGACCTCGACCTCGGGCGGGCAGCTCAAGCCCTACTTCCTGCAGAAGGCCGAGCAGTTCGAGAAGGAGGGCAAGCTGGAGATGCGTGCCCAGCTGGAGACGCTGGGGCTGATGGCGGAGTCGTTCGTCACCGTGGTGGTGGCGTTCCCCCTGTTCCTGGTGGTCATCATGGCCATCATGGCCATCGTGCCTGGAGGGGGAGGGAACCCTGATACGACCGTGCTGCTGCTGGAGATGGTGGTCGGGCTGATGATCCCGTTCTCCCAGTTCGGGTTCATATTCTTCATCTGGAATATGACCAAGGAGTCGACGTTCTGAGGTGGGGCCGTGGCTGAGGACATCATAGACCTGGACCAACTGAACCTGAAGAAGCTGGACTACAGCATGACCATCCTCGGCGTCAGTGTGGCCATCGGCGCCTTGGTGTTCGTCATGGGGTTCATCGACGCCATCGGCGGCATCGACCTGCCCATGGAATGGATCGACTACGTCATGATCGGCCTGATGATCATCTGCGGGCCCTACGGGTTCTACACCTCCCAGAAGCGGAAGCGCATCCAGGACATCGAGAAGCGCCTGCCCGAGTTCCTCCGGGACGTGGCCGAGGCCGGGCGGTTCGGCATGACCCTTTCCCAGGCCATCAAGGTCGCTTCCCGCGGCCGCTACGGCCGCCTCACCCCGGAGATCCGGCGCATGGCCGCCCAGATCGACTGGGGAGTGCCGGCGTCGGACGCCATGCGGCTGTTCGCGGAGCGCGTGGACACCCCGCTCATCCGCAGGATGACGAGCATCATCATCAAGGCCAACGACGCGGGCGGCAACGTCGCCGACGTCCTGACCATGGTGGCGCACGATGCCCGCGAGGTCATGCTCGCCCAGGCCGACCGCAAGATCTCCATGGCCACCTACACCATGGTCATCTACATCGCCTTCGCGGTGTTCATCGCCACCATCTTCATTCTCAACACCACCTTCCTGCCGAGGATGCTGGAGGCGGGCACCCAGGTCGCCGAGGCGACCGCCACCGCGGGGGTCTCCGGCTCGGTGGCGATGATCCAGCCGGACGTCATCCCCACGGTGCAGCTGCTGTTCGTCATCTCGGTGGCCATCCATGCCCTGGGCGACGGCATACTGGCAGGGGTGTTGCAGGACGGTAAGATATCGAACGGGATGAGGCACAGCTTCATCATGCTCCTCATCGGGCTGGTCGGCACGAGGTTGATCTGATGGACGAAGCGATGAGACGCCCGGACCCCCTCGAGCCAGTGGTGGAGGAGGAAGAGCACAAGCTCTCGCTGAGCTCTCGCTACCTGGCGCTGCTGTCGCGCATCAAGCACCGCCCGGTGCGGGTGCGCCTGCCCTCCGGCAGCCGGGTCGACGACAAGGCCATCACCGAGATACCGAAGATCACCTCCACCACCGTGGAGGAGGTGGAGATCGACGCGGTGGAGGAGCCGTACTCCTACGTCCGCATCAGCTACGACAACGTGGCCGGGGAGTACACCTACGAGGTGATAGAGCCCAAGCTGACCGAGGACGAGAAGACCCTCCTGGACGTGCTCAAGAGCTCGCTCATCGTGTCGCTCAACCTCAGCAACGACGTCGATCCGGAGCGCCGGGCCGAGGTGCTGACCGCGGCCACGGACAAGCTCATGTTCAAGCTCGGCCTGGTGCTGCAGCCGATCTCCCGGGAGCGCATCTTCTACTACCTCCGGCGGGACTTCATCGGCTACGGGGTCATCAACGTCATGATGGTGGACCCCAACATCGAGGACTGCTCCTGCGACGGCGTGGGCATCCCACTGTACATCTACCACCGCAAGTACGGCAGCATCAAGAGCAACATCCTGTTCGAGGACGAGGCGGAGCTGGACGAGTACGTGGTATGGATGGCCCAGAAGTGCGGCAAGCACATCTCGGTGGCCAACCCGCTGCTCGACGCCACCATCCCCGACGGCTCCCGTCTCAACGCCACCCTGGGCAAGCACGTCACCAAGCGCGGCTCCTCGTTCACCATCCGGCGGTTCAAGGACAACCCGTTCACGCCGGTCGACCTCATCCGGTTCAAGACCCTGAACACCGAGATGATGGCCTACCTATGGATCTCGGTGGAGTTCGGCTCCTCCATGCTGGTGTGCGGCGGCACCGCCTCCGGCAAGACGACCACGCTCAACGCCATCCTGCTGTTCATCCCTCCGCAGATGAAGATCGTCAGCATCGAGGACACCAGGGAGCTGAACCTCCCGCACGAGAACTGGATCCCCGGTCTGACCCGGGAGGGCTTCGGCGGGAAAGGCAACAACAACGGCAACATCAACATGTTCGACCTGCTCACCGCCGCCCTGCGGCAGCGGCCGCAGTACCTCATGGTCGGCGAGGTCAGGGGCAAGGAGGCGTACGTCGTCTTCCAGGCCATGGCCACCGGCCACATCTCCTACTCCACCTTCCACGCCGAGGACGTCCAGTCGATGGTCCACCGGCTGGAGAACGACCCCATCAACCTGCCGAGGGCGCTGCTCACCGCGCTGAACATCGTGCTGCTGCAAGGCCAGGTGAAGGTGGGAACGAAGATGACCCGGCGCGTGAAGGCCCTGACCGAGATCGTGGGCATGGACCCCGAGACCGGCGAGCTCATCACCAACTCGGTGTTCTACTGGAACCCCGCCGACGACTCCTTCACCTACTCCGGCCACTCGTACGTGTACGAGAAGGTCCGGGCGGTGCGCAACTGGTCGCCCCGGGAGATGGAGCGCGAGGTCAAGCGGCGCATCGACATCCTGGAGTACATGAAGAAGATCGGCGTGAGCAACTACCGCCAGGTCGCCAAGATCGTCTCCGCATACTACAAGGACCCCGAGAAGGTCATGAAAGAGGTCCGCGAGAAGATGGCGGAGCCGTAGCGGCCCTTCTGCGCTCTGCATTCGCCTGAGCGGTCTTGTTCCTCTTTAGCGGACACGCTCCCTCAGGCACCGGCGCGGTCGACCGAAGTGTGAGGACGATCAGTGCCAGTGCGGGGCAGGACATCGCGCTTGCGCATCAAAAAGAAAGGAAGAGGGAAGGGGTTTACGGCTTGGGCTCCTCAGGCGGGGCCGCGGGGGCGTCCTCCGCCTTGGGCGCCTCCTTCTTGTCCACCGGCCGGCGGACGATGCGCCGGAGGGGCTTCTTCGGCTCCGGCTGGGCCGGCGGTTCCGGCTCGGCCTTGGGCACCTCGAGGTTGGAGCCGCACTTCTGGCAGACGGGAGAGCCGCGGGGGTTGTGGGTGCCGCAGATGGGGCACAGGGAGCCGCCGGACTTGAGCTTCTGCTCCTCCTGGGACAGCCACTGCTCGAAGGAGATGTAGGCGGGCTGCTTCTTCCACCACTCCAGGAACTTGGCGTCGGAGTACTTCTTGCCCATGGTCCGCTTGGCCTCCTCCCGGAAGGTGTCCACGTAGCTCTCGTACTGCTCCCGCATCCGCTTGATGTAGGCGTCCTCCTCTTCCTCGATGGCGTCAGTGATGAACTTGGTCCCGCACTCCGGACAGCGGGAAGAGTTCGAGGGGATCCATGCGTTGCACTCGCTGCACTTCGCGGTGCCCGGCTCGAACTGCACGCCGCACTTGGGGCAGCGCTTGGACGCCTCAGGGATGAGCGCGCCGCACTCGCCGCACTCCACCATCTTGCCCAGGCCATACTTGTACAGGTAGGCGGAGAAGCCGATGATGACCGCTGAGACCAGCGCGAGGATGAGGAGGTAGATGTACCATGGGATGCCTCCCTCGGCCACCGGCTTCACCTGGATGGACTGGCTCGCGGACTGCTCCTTGCCTCCGATGCTGGCGGTGACGTGCACCACGTAGGAGCCGTCCAGGCCAGTCTTGAGGTACAGGCGAATGGCGAAGGTGCCGTCGGTGCCGGTCGTCCCGGTGACGGGGTCGCTTAACGGCACGCCGTCCTTGGCCAGGTATATGGTCACCAAAGCTCCCTTGATGGGGCCGCTGTTGTTCTGGTTGACCACCTTGCCGGTGATGACGACCTCATTGCCCGGCACGAAGGGGGTGGAGGGGAAGCCGTCGATGGTGATGCGGGGGTTGGGCGCGTCCACCACGAACCCGACGCTGATCTGGTCGTTGGTGATGTCGCTCTCCTCCACCGTCCGGTCAGGGTTGGCGTTGATGACCAGGGAGTAGTTGCCCATGGTCACGTTGACGACCCAGGACAGGCTGACCTCGACCGTCTGACCGATGCCGATGTCCTTGACCGCGCTGCCGAGGGGGATGGCAATGCCGTCCTCATCGACCACGTAGAAGACGATGAGCGCGCCGTAGACCGGGCTGTACCCGCTGTTCAAGGCCTCGGTGGTGATGACCACCGTCTCTCCGACCGATGCCTTGCTCACAGGGTTGCCGCCCCTGGTCACCACGATCTCGCCGGGGAACTCAATGTCCGGCCGGTTCTCCTCGACAGTGAGGTACTGGACGCCCTCGTTGTTGTTGTAATTGGTCTCCTTTATCAGGCGGTCGGGGTTGACCACGACGATGATGGTGTGGACCTCGCTCGCGATGTCCTCATTCAGCACGACGGTCGCATAACCCTCTGCCTCCGCACTGTTACCAGGGAGGAGGCTTTCGATGGTGGCCTGATAGAACAGCGTTCCCTCCGACACCGTGTCGAAGTAGAAGTTGACCACGATGTTGGAGGCCGCGGTCTGGCCGATGTTCTGCACCAGGGCGGTCACGACGATGTCCTGGTTGGTGACCACTGGGCTGGCCGGCGTGATGAGGATGTTGTTCACCCGCAGATCGGGGAAGTTCAGCACGGTCTGCTCGAAGCTGATCTCGTTGTTGTTCCGGTCGATGTCCTCGATGCTGCCTGCCTCATCGGCCACGATGCGAATGATGTGCGCACCGTTCGCTCCGGGCACCCATGTCACCTGGGCGGTCTGTGACTCCCCATTGTCGAGGTTGGCGATGTTGGACATGCCGACCAGGGCCTCAACGCCCCCGGGTGCGGTCGCGTAGACCCTTACCGTGACGTTCTCGGCGGGGATGTCCCCGTTGTTCCACACCGTCACGGTGATGGTGTTCTGTTGCTCGACCGCCGGGCTCGCCGGGCTGAAGGTCACGCCGCTCCTCTGGACGAGGAGGTCGGCGATACCGCGGACGGTTATCAGCCGGTAGGCCTCGTTGTCGTCCTCGTTCTCTTCATTGATCTCGTCGAGGGGGTCGACCACCAGGGTGAGGTTGTGCGTTCCGATGGGGTAGGTTGCCTTCCAGGTAGTGGACACGTCAACGCCCTCGCCGCCCTTGGGTACCACCGGGATCACATAATCGAGGATCCTGGCGTTCGTGGTGGCGTCGGTGAACCACACCCTCACGTTGTAAGCGTCGACCACTCCGTTGTTGACGATGGTGGTGGAGATGGTAATATCCTGGCCCCGCGCAGGCTGGTCATTCGACACCACGAGCGGGGGGTCTAAATCGGGCTGGGCCGCGCTGACCTTCAGCTCGGCATGGACGTCGCCCTGCATGAGCGGGGCGCTGTAACCGTTCAGCATAACGCTCCAGCGGTGGTCGCCCTCATAGGCGACGCCGTTGTACCAGTAGGTGGTGTTGACCAAGGCACCGCCGGTGTTGCGCTGCACCCCGTTCGCCCTTAGCTCGCTGCACAGGGCCCTGAACACGGCCTTGCCACTGTCATAGGTCGTCCCGGTGAGGCTGGGCTCGTTGATGGGGTAGGCCATGGTCACCGAGGCCCCCGGGAGCACGTGGTCGGGCTTGCCCGACTGGCCCGAACCGTCCCATACCGTGACGATGAGCCACCGGTAGACGGAGATGACCGCGTTCTGCTTCACTGCGAGAGAGGGGACCGAGCAGTTGGTGAGCTCTGCGGTGGCATCCCCTCCGAAGCCGGTCCATGCCTGACCGAAAACGGTGTCCTCCGCGAGGACGGAAGCCTGGGAGCTGATTGGCGCGGAGACCTCGGCGTCGATGGTCGAGGATTCGATCTCGATCGTCGAACGGCCTTCCGCGGTGATGTTCACCATGTTGGTGATCGACGACCCGCTGACCACCAGCCTGGCATCCTCGTTGAGGAACAGGGTCGTGCTGCGGTCGGATGTCAGGGTAGCACCGTTGACCAGCTCCAGTGTCGCGTTCTCAGAGATGCTGATCGTGAACGGCTTACTGGCGTTGTTGACGAGCGACAGGATGCCGCCATCGATCGTCAGCGTGCCGTTCTCGATCACCCTGATGTTAGATGGGACCCCGAAGGGCGCGTAAATCGTTATCGCAGGCACCTCGCTGCCGCCGACGACGAAGTCGTTGCCGCTCACGGGGATGTCGACGGTGATGTTCTTGAAGGTCTCGCTGTTGGTGTAATTGGATTCCTGGATCGCACGGTCGGCGTTAACGCGTATGACCACTGGGTAGGTCCCCACCTGGGAGACCTTCCAGGATATTGATGCGTACTCCGAGCTGGACGCCATCACGCTGATCACGTCCGAGCCGAGGAACACTCCCTCGGCGTAGGCGTCGACACGAACATCGTAGGCATCCATCGACCCGTTGTTTCTCACGTAGACATGAGCGGTGACCGTGTCCCCGGCAACGATGTAACCAGGCCTGAAGCTGATGTCCTCAGGAGATACCACAAGGTCGGGCAGCTCCATGAACAGCGTGCCAAGGACCACCGGGAAGCCCTTGCTCGCGCTCCATTCACCCATCGTCGGGTAGGTGTCAAAGGCAACGTTGAGACGCGCCTCGTGCAGGCCCCAGAGGGGGTTGCTGTAAGACACCAGAGCGCTGTAGGTCAGGTTAACGTAGGGGTTGAAACGGTCAGCGTTGATGATCTCGGACAGATAGGGCACCCTAGCCTTGCCGTCGATGCCAGTCACGGCGTAATCATCGACGGACTTGCCGAGGTACTGAAGGACGCTCGCAGGGGGATTGCTGCTAACCCCCTCTGGCGTGTAATAATAGGCCCCCCGCTCAGTCGACTGGACATTGGCGGACACCGAGGCCCCATCGACCGGCTGGCCGTAACCGTCCTGGACAGCGAAATCCGCCCAGCGGTAGATGTAGAAGGTGGGGCTAATGGTGACGTCGACCCATATCTTGTCGAACTGTACAGAGTTAACATCATCACCATTGACAAACTGCAGGATCAGTCCATTCATTAGATTAATGTCATTAAGCCCCATTGTGTAGAGATTGTAGGACTCTGTGACAAACACCAGCGATTCTCCTGGCTTAATGCCAGTATTGCTCAATGGGAAGTCTGGTGAGCCTTCAATAGCCCATTGGATATAGTTATCTTGAGCAACGGCAGATCCCGGCAGTCTGTAAGATACGAATAATTCCGCATTTGTTATGGCCCCTCTGGCAACGCTCGTGTTGAAATTACCAATTGCCATTTTTTCATGACTTTCAACAAGGTAGTATGCCATGTCTTCGGACGACACAATTGAACTAATGGACGCGCCTGTGTCATCGTCAGCACCTTTTGCCCCTGCAGTCACATGGAAGGTTTCCTCAACGGCAACAAAAGCTGGCGTGCGCTTGTTAGGCAGGCTTGCTTCCTGCTTCTCATCGATAAAGACGCCGTATAGGTAGGCCTGAGCACTATCCATCAGCACGAGCTGGTTGTGCTTTAGGGGGTCATCTGAAGAGTCTACCCCAATGTAGGTGTCCACCGCGGTGAAGTCGCTGTTACCAGCCACCGTGACGTTACCGTAGGTCGGTAAAGTCAGCTCCACGCTCACCCATATTCTGTTAATGAACAGGGTTCCAGCGCCGTTCTGATATGCGACATTGAGGTTGTACAGGTCCTGGGCGGACATCGCGGGCAGGCTATAGTCACTGGTCAGGCTCGAATCGGTCGCAGTGAGGGCGATCTCTCCGATCGGGCTTTGTCCGTTCCCGTAGTATACCTCAATGTTTGAGTTAGGGGAGAAGTCCGAGGTTGTGGTGTACTGAACATGGAGAGTCAGTGTGGCCTCCCCGGGCTGGAACATCAGCCCGGCCGTGTCGAAGCCACTGAGCTCCATAAGTTCGTTGGGGCCGACCTCATACATCTTGAGGTCGTCCGCGGTGATGTTGATCAGAGACTGGCCGGTGGTGTCCCCATCACCGACCGAGGAGGGCATCCGAAGCAGCGTGTACTTCACGGCGGAGCGGTTGTTCTCTGCATCGTTTACGTCTTGCGCGAACGGGTAGTAGTGATTGTAAACAGACAGCGGGGTGGGCTCCTCCTGCTCATGATCGGGCTCGTACACGCCCTCAATCCGGGAGTCGAACAGGTTGACCTCCGAGGACATGAACAGCAGGACCATTGAGTCATCAAAGGTACCTGCCGGGTAAACGTCCGGAGCGCAATAGCGTTCGACCAAGGGGTTACCCTTGATCACAGAGCGGGTTAGGTTGAAGGTGGAATCATCGACCACGAGGTGGCCAGGAGCCATGATGGTCGAGTCGTACGCCTCGAATATGCCGCCGTTGCGGACGATCATGCCCAGGCTGGGGAAGTCGTAGAGGTTGTTGATGTCGGTCCGGAGCGTCGTGTTCCTCAGGACGAGCTTCCCCCCGTCCTCAACGATGAGCACGTACTCCTTGTGGTCGGTGATGCCGGGATAGTACTCCTGAGAGAACTCCAGAATGCCGTTCTCGATGACGACCAGTCCTCCGGAGCGGATGATAAGACTTCCGGTTAGGGGCCAGTCGCCGTTGACATACTTCGTCGCGACGGTATAGTCCTCCCCGATGTACCAGTCGCCCTCGCCGTCCCTGCTGACGTTGGACTCGAGGGCCATGCCCTGGTGTCCACCAGCGAACACCAGGATGCCCGTGAACGAGGTCAGTACCATACCGACCGCTATCAAGATGCTTGCCGCTCTCCTGAGCAGGATCTGACCCGACATAACCCACCGCTCCCAAGCTTATCCCATCTGGGAATAGCGGTGGAAGACCGGATTGTGGTTATTTTAATTTATTGTTTATATTTACGCTCCCCAGAACACCCTGCCATGCTGGCTGGCGCTAAATAGGAGGAGGGCCGCGGCGGCTCACTTGCGGCGGACCACCCGCTTGATGGCGACGGCCTTCTTGGCGGCAGGGGCTCCAGGCTCCTTAACGGTCGGTCCAGCAGCCGCGGCCACCTCGGTCTCGGCGCCCTCCCCGGCCGAGGAGTGCTCGTCGTAGCGGAACACGGGGGTCTCCGGCTCATCGTTATCGGTCGCCCGGAAGATCGGCGTCTCCGGTTCCTCGTCCTCAGCGGCCCGGTAGACCGGCGTTTCCGGCTCCTCCTCTTCCGGCGCGGGGGCCTCAGGCTCCACCAGCTCCTCAGATGGTTCCTCCACCACCTCGACCGGTTCCTCCACCGCTTCCGCCGGCTCCTCGGCCAGGGGCTCGGGCTCAGGCTCTACCGCGGCCTCGTTGACCGGTGCGGGCCCAAGGTCCTCCTCGACGGTCACGGTGGGCTCTGGAGCCTCCTCGACCTTGGGGGCGGGCGCGACCTCCTCTGGCTTCGGCATAGAGTGTTCCCGCCGGTCCAACGCCGCCTCCCGCTCGTTGAGCTCGCGCTCCCAGCCGAGGAAGCGCTTCTGCTCCTCGGTGACCAGGCGCCGGCCCTCGGCCAGCAGCTCCTCCAGCTCGGCGAGGGCCTTGCTCTTGGCCAGCAGGTCGTCGCGCAGCTCGCTGGTCTCCTCGACCATCCGGCGCAGGCGGGCCTCCTCAGCGCTCGCCCTCTCGTCCGCCGCCCGGATGCGCTCGCTGAGCTGGCGGATGGTTTCCTCGTACCGCCCGCTGCGCTCGTTGAGCTCGGCCAGCACCGCCTCGCGGCGGGTGATCTCGGCCTGCCGGCGCTCTACCTCGTCCCGGGACGTCAGCAGCTCCTCCTCGCGGTCGCGGAGTTCCTTCTCACGAGCCTTCAGCCTCTCTTCCTTGTCGGCGACGGCGGCCTCCCGCGGTTCGACGATGGCGAGGCGGTCGAGGACCTCCTTCTCCCGGGCCTCCAGCGCCTTGGTCCGCTCGTCCAGGGCCGCGGCCCTCCGCTCCAGCTCGCTCTCGACGGCCTCGATGCGGTCCCGGCGCTTCTTGATCTCGGCCTCTTGGCTCTTGACCTTCTCCTTGAACTCCTCGATGACGTCCCAAATGGGGACCTGGTCAGCGGACATCTTTTCTTCCCCCTTCCAAGCGGCTCCGGGTTTCATCGCCCGAACGCACGAAATATCTTTCTTGCATGTTCAACCCAGCGTGGGCCCTAGGATGGTGAGGCCGTTGTCCCCCACCTCCACGGTGTGCTTCTCCATGCTGTGCTTGCAGGCCCTCATCTTCTCCACCCGGATGAACCGGGCGAGCTTGCCACGGGCGCGGTCCATCCCCAGCTCGATGATGCCATCGACCAGGAAGCCCTCGTTGCCCAGCAGGTCCGATGGTCCGCCGCGGGCACGCTCCATGACGATGAAGGCGACCAGGTTCTGGTCCCGCAGGTGCTTGAAGAAGTAGAACATTCTCTTGCGCATGCCCTCGCTGGTGTCGGTGAGCGAGTACAGCGCGCCCAGCGAGTCCAGGGTGAGCACGGTGAACTTGCTCCCGTGCTCCCGCTTGTAGTACTCGATGGTCTGCTCGATGAACTGTATGTAGTCCAGCGGGCGGTCCTCGACCACCTCGTCCAGCTCCCGCAGGTCGGTAAAGTCGGAGATCTCCATGTTCGGGCAGACCTCGATGCCCAGCCCCCGCATGTTGTTGAGGTGGCTGTCAGCGGTCTCCTCCAGGGTGATGTAGAGGCCCCGCTCGCCGGACCTCTCCAGGTATCTGGTCATTACCGAATGGCAGAAGCTGGTCTTCATCGAGCCGGGGGGCCCGGTGACCAGGATGACCTTGGGAGCCTCGATATCGGAGCGGAAGATCCGATCCAGGCCTGGAATGGAATCCCTGAGCGTCCTCATACCTCCAAGTTGAGCGAGGTTTTAATATCCCAGGGAATTAAAAAACCTTCGACAATAAAATCTGAAATAGGTTTTATGGGGGGCGGGGCCCCCGGCCTCACTCCTCGGTCTCGGCCTGGCCGGCGGCCCCCATGTCGCCATCCCGGGTCTCGGTGCGGGCCACCGCATCGGCCTCCTTCTCGCCGACCAGGCGGGCCACCGCGGTGATCTTGTCCCCCTCCGCGAGGTCCATGATGGTGACCCCTTGGGTGGAGCGGCCCATGGTGCGGATCTCCTCCGCCGGGACGCGGATCACCTTGCCCTGGTGGGTGGTGAGGATGATCTGGTCGTCGTCGGAGACGGGGCGCACCGACACCACCCCGCCGTTGCGGTCGGTGGTCTTGATGGTGATGACCCCCTTGCCGCCGCGGTGCGTCTTGCGGTAGTCCGCTACGAGGGAGATCTTGCCGTAGCCGTTCTCGGTGATGCTGAGGAGCTTGTCCTCCGGCCTCACCACGGCCATGGAGACCACCTCGTCGCCCTCGTCCAGGCGCATGCCGATGACCCCGATGGAGGGCCGGCCGACCGAGCGCACCTCGGACACGTCGAACCGCGCCGCCTGCCCTTTCCGGGTGGCCAGCACGATCTCCGCGTCCCGCCTCGCCAGCCTGGTCTCCACCAGCTCGTCGCCCTCGTTGAGGGAGATGGCGATGATGCCGTTGGAGCGGATGTTGCGGTACTCCGACAGGGGGGTCCGCTTGACGATGCCCCGCCGGGTGGCGAACACCAGGTCGAGGTCGTCGCCGTTCTGGTCGAGGGGCATGTTGTTCTCCACCCGCTCGCCCTCCTCCAGCTTCGGCAGCAGGTTCACGATGGGCTTGCCCTTGGAGTGCCGCCCGGCCACCGGGATGCGGTACGCCTTGAGCTGGTACACCCGGCCCTTGTCGGTGAAGAACATGATGTTGTTGTGGGTCATGGTGACGAACAGGTCGACCACCCGGTCCTCCTCCTTGGTCTCCATGCCCAGGAGGCCCTGCCCGCCCCGGTGCTGCTGCTTGTAGGTGTCGAGGGGCAGCCGCTTGATGTACCCATCGTTGGAGATCATGACCACCATCTGCTCGTTGGGGATGAGGTCCTCGATGTCCAGCTCCCCGGAGTCGATGACGATCTCCGTCTTCCGGTCGTCACCGAAGCGCTCCCGGACGTCCAGCAGCTCGGCCCGCACGATGGCCATGACCTTGGCGACGTCGGCGAGGATGGCCTCGAGGTCCCGGATCTTGGCCTCGATGTCGGCGAACTCCTTGCGCAGCTCCTCGATCTCCAGCCCGGTGAGGGCGCGGAGCCGCATCTCCAGGATCGCCTTCGCCTGGACCTCGTCCAGCTCGAAGCGCGCCATGAGGCCCTCGCGGGCCTGCTCGGTGCTCTGGGCCGAGCGGATGATGCGGATCGTCTCGTCGATGGCGTCGACCGCCTTGATGAGGCCGATGAGGATGTGGTGGCGCTCCTGGGCCTTGCGCAGCTCGAACTCGGTGCGCTTGGTGACGACCTCCCGGCGGTAGTCCAGGTAGGCCTGGAGCATGTCCTTGAGGGTCAGCACCTTGGGCTCGTTGTTCACCAGGGCGAGGTTGATGACCCCGAAGGTCACCTCCATCTGGGTGTGCTGGAACAGCTGGTTGACGACGATCTCTTCCATGACGTCCTTGCGCAGCTCGATGACGATGCGCATGCCCTCGCGGTCGCTCTCGTCCCTCAGGTCAGTGATGCCTTCGATGCGCTTCTCCTTGACCAGGTCGGCGATGCTCTCGATGAGGTTGGCCTTGTTGACCTGATAGGGGATCTCGCTGACGATGATGCGCTTGCGGCCCTCGTGCTCCTCGATGGAGGTGCGGGCGCGGACCTTCAGCCGGCCCTTGCCAGTGGAGTAGGCCTCCATGATGCCGTTGGTGCCGTAGATGATGCCGCCGGTCGGGAAGTCGGGACCGCGGATGAAGCTCATCAGGTCGATGGCGTCGGCCGAGGGGTCGTCGATCATGTGGACCAGGGCGTCGCAGACCTCCCGCAGGTTGTGGGGCGGGATGTTGGTCGCCATGCCCACGGCGATGCCCGAGGAGCCGTTGACCAGCAGGTTGGGCACCTTGGACGGCAGCACCGACGGCTCCTTGAGCGAGGCATCGAAGTTGTCGACGAAGTCGACGGTCTCCTTGTCGATGTCCTCCAGCAGCACCTCGGCGAGCTTGTCGAGGCGGCACTCGGTGTAACGCATCGCCGCCGCGCTGTCGCCGTCCACGCTGCCGAAGTTGCCGTGGCCGTCCACCAGGGTGTAGCGCAGGGAGAAGTCCTGGGCCATGCGGACCAGGGCGTCGTAGACGGCGAGGTCGCCGTGCGGATGGTACTTACCCAGCACTTCGCCGACCACCCTGGCGCACTTCTTGTGCGGCTTGTTCGAAGCGAGCCCCATGTCCCACATCGCGTACAGGATGCGCCGGTGCACCGGCTTGAGGCCGTCGCGAACGTCGGGAAGCGCCCGTCCAACGATGACGCTCATGGCGTAGTCGATGTACGACTTCTTCATCTCCTGCTCGATGGGGCGGTTGATCTCCCTCAACGGAGCGGGGTTCTCGTTAGCTTGTGGTTCGATGATATCGGTCATGTGAACTTACCTCAGATGTCCAGGTTCTCGACTTCCTTGGCGTGGGTGGTGATGAACAGGCGCCTCGGCTCGACCTGGTCGCCCATGAGGATGGTGAACAGCTCGTCCGCCCGGACGGCGTCCTCGATGGTCACCTTCTTCAGCAGGCGGTTGGCGGGGTCCATGGTGGTCTCCCACAGCTGCTGGGGGTTCATCTCCCCCAGGCCCTTGTACTGCTGGACGGTGGCGCCCTTGCCCAGCTGCTCCAGGGCGATGGTCCGCTCCTTCTCGTTGTAGGCGTAGATGTCCTTGCCGGCCCTGGACACCTTGTACAGCGGCGGCATGGCCAGGTAGACGTACCCGGCGTCGATGAGCGGGCGCATGTAGCGGAAGAACAGCGTCAGCAGCAGGGTGCTGATGTGCGCCCCGTCGACGTCCGCATCGGTCATGATGATGACCTTGTGGTACCGCGCCTTGGTGATGTCGAAGTCCGCGCCGACCCCCGCCCCGATGGCGGTGATGAGGTTGCGGACCTCGGCGTTCTTGAGGATCTTGTCCATGCGGGACTTCTCCACGTTCAGGATCTTGCCCCGCAGGGGGAGGATGGCCTGGTTGGCCCGGTTGCGGCCCTGCTTGGCGCTGTTGTGGACGAAGACCCCGGCGGCTAGGGCGAAATTGTGGGTGTGGGGGACCTCGATGTCGTAGACGTCCACCTTTTTACCATTCCGCTCGACGGAAACGACCTTGTGGTTGAAATTCGCGGCCGCCACCTTGAGCTTGGATTCATCGCCACCAAAGTAGCGATCGCGGAAGCGGTCGTACCTCAACAGGGTCCTATCTCTGACTTCTAGCCGGTACTTGGTGTACGCGTCGACGTCGAGGTTGCCCTCTGCATCGACGAACCTGTTTAGCGCGGCCATCGTCTTCTGGTAGTACGTCTGGTCGAGAGCCCTCTTCCTCTTTTCCCTGAACTCAGGGGTCCACCGCGCCTTGGTCCTCTCGCTGCGCCATCTTAAGAGCGCTGGATCCTTCCATTCCTCATTTGCTAGAGATGATAGAAGGGCCCTGGCCTCGGGATGCTCGGCGAAATAGGAACGGACCCTCTCAGACTGAGCTAGACGGTTCGTCTCATCAGCCCAATATCTCTGTTGAGCTTCCATTAGCTGATAGGAGTTTTGTTGCCGGTACTCGGGGTTGGAGTCGTAGAACTGACGCCATCTCGACGTCATGTAGGATTTGTAGCTCTCGTCCTGCCATTGGGCCTTTGCGTTCCTAGAGAGGATACTGCTTGTTGCTGGGTCCCTCATGCGCTGGCTCATGGCCATACGGAACGCCTTGGTCTGTCGCAGCGCACGACACTTCTCGATTGCATCCGGTCGATGAAGCGTCTTCGCGACATGCTCGCGGTGCAGGGAGAGATGCTCTTCCCGACCCATCCTTACGATGTTTGTCGGGTTGTTGTTGAGCTTGTTGAAGTCTGCGTGGTGGCAGTGCTCTCCATCGGCGTCGGCATTTGCGCCAGTCCATAGATTGTACCAGTCCGACACCATATGAGTGAATAGCCAGCTCTCGGAGCTAGGGTCCCAAACCATCTCGTAGCCGTCGATAGTGATGCCGGGGTCGTTTTTGTCGGATAATTTCCGATATAGGGGCATCAGGGAGTCGCCAGCTCTAAGCTCGGCAGCCTGCCGATAGCTTCCGTCACGGAGCATGAAGCGGTGATCTGGCGTGCACTCGATCACATCACCGGTGTCCAGGGTGACCTGGACCACTTCAGCGTCCTTCTTTGTCACCCTAGCGTTGATGGCCTGCTCGATGCCAATCTTACCGTCGTTCCGGATGGTGTAGCAGAAGTGCTCCTTGCCCTCCGCCTGCTCGGCCACGAGCTCCTTGAAGGTGAGGTCGCGCCCATCGGCCAAAGCGACCTTGGTGTCGCCGGAGAAGCAACCGCCGGCCGAGTCGCCCTCGACGATGTACAGCTCGCTCTTGGCGGGGTCCTTCTCCTGGCAGTCGGCCAGCTTGCCGGGCAGCCCGCCGCCCTCGAGGAAGCCCTTGCGCCTGGTGAGCTCCCGGGCCTTCCTCGCGGCCTCCCGGGCCTGGAACGCCAGCATGGACCGCCGGACGCAGGCCTCGGCGACCTTGGGGTTCTCGTCGAGGAAGGTGGTGAACCGCTCGTACACGCACGACTCCACGATGCCCTTGACCTCGCTGTTGCCCAGCTTGGTCTTGGTCTGCCCCTCGAACTGGGGCTCCGGGACCTTGACGCTGATGATGGCCGTTAGGCCCTCGCGGACGTCCTCCCCGCTGAGGTTCTCGTCGCTGTCCTTGATGAGCTTGTTGCCCTTGGCGTAGTCGTTCATCGCCCGGGTCAGGGCGGCGCGGAAGCCCATGAGGTGGGTGCCGCCCTCGATGGTGTTGATGTTGTTGACGTACGAGAACACCGACTCGGAGTAGGCGTCGGTGTACTGCATGGCGACCTCCAGCACGATGTCCTCGCGCTCGCAGGTGAGGTAGATGGGCTTCTCGTGCATGGCCACCTTGGACTTGTTGAGGTGCTGCACGAACTCCACGATGCCGCCCTCGGCGTGGAAGACCTCCTCCCGCTCCTTCCCCGGCCGGAGGTCGCGGAAGGTGATGCGCACCCCCTTGTTCAGGTAGGCGAGGTCCTGGAAGTGGTGGGCCAGGGTGTCGGCGTCGAAGGTGACGTCCTCGAAGATCTCGGGGTCGGGCATGAAGTGCTGCGTCGTGCCGGTCTCGTCCGTCTCGCCGACGACCTTGAGCGGGGTGCACAGCACCCCGCGCTCGCAGCGCATGGTGTGGACGTGCCCGTGCTGCCGGACCGTGGTCTCCAGGTACAAGGACAGCGCGTTCACCACGCTCAGGCCCACGCCGTGCAGGCCGCCCGAGACCTTGTAGCTCTTGCGGTCGAACTTGCCCCCGGCGTGCAGCGTCGTCACGACCAGCTCCACCGCCGGGCGCTGGTACTTCTCGTGCATCCCGGTCGGGATGCCCCGGCCGTCGTCCGAGACCGTGCAGCTGCCGTCAGGGTTGATGGTGATGTCTATCTTCGTGCAGAACCCGGCCATGACCTCGTCGATGCTGTTGTCGACGACCTCGTAGACCAGGTGGTGAAGGCCTCTCGCATCGGTGCTCCCGATGTACATGCCGGGCCGCTTCCGTACCGCCTGCAGCCCCTCGAGGACCTGGATGTTCTCGGCACCGTAACTGTTGTCTTCCATTGATCTAACCTCTTGAATGTGCTGATGCCTGTGCAGCGGGCCGGCTGAGGAGCATCGATACCCGCGAGTAGTTCAAGTGCATCCCTTACTCTATTTAGGCAACCCCGATAATAACTTTAAACTATTAAAACCCTCCTAGGTGTGCTGGCTATATAAGCGGAGGGGGCTGGATAAACACCCCAAAAAGTGCGACTTTTTCGGCCGTTCGAGCGGCCCGACGGAAGTGCCGGTAGCGGCGGAAGGGTCATCTAGCAAGATGGGCTAAGGAACGGACCGACGGCAATGGGAAAGAGCAGCAGTTCCGCGGACCTCCTGAGGGAGGTCGCCAGGCTCGAGGACGTCGACGAGGCGGTGCTCCGCCGCCGGTTCGAGGCCGGCCGGGTGGTCGTGCCCCACAACCCCGTGCACTCGCCCCGCCCCTGCGGCATCGGCGAAGGGCTGGGCGTGAAGATCAACGTCAACGTCGGCACCTCCCGCGACCGGGTGGAGGTCGAGGAGGAGCTGGAGAAGGTCGACATCGCCGTGCGCTACGGCGCCGACGCCATCATGGACCTGAGCACCGGCGGGGACATCGACGCCATCCGCCGGCAGATCATCAAGGCCTCGCCCATGCCGGTGGGCACGGTGCCCATCTACCAGACCGGGCTGCGAATGGCCAGGAGGAGCGCGGTGGTAGACATGGACGAGGACGACATGTTCAACGGCTTCGTCCAGCACGCCAAGGACGGCGTCGACTTCATGACCGTCCACTGCGGCATCACCCGCGAGGTGGTGGAGCGGCTGCGGCGCTCCCCCCGCATCACCGACGTGGTCTCCCGGGGCGGCTCCTTCCTGGTCGCCTGGATCCTCCACAACGGCAAGGAGAACCCCTTCTACCGTGACTTCGACTACCTGCTCGAGCTGGCGAGGGAGCACGAGGTCGCCCTCTCGCTGGGCGACGGCATGCGGCCGGGATGCGTCCACGACGCGACGGACGGGGCGCAGGTGCAGGAGCTCATCGTGCTGGGCGAGCTGGTCCAGCGGTGCCGGGCCGCCGGGGTGCAGGCGATGGTCGAAGGCCCGGGCCACGTCCCCCTCGACCAGGTGGCGGCCAACGTCCGCCTGGAGAAGAGCGTGTGCGACGGCGCGCCGTTCTACGTCCTCGGCCCGCTGGTCACGGACATCGCCCCCGGCCACGACCACATCACCGCGGCCATCGGCGGGGCGCTGGCCGCCTACCACGGGGCGGACTTCCTGTGCTACGTGACGCCGGCCGAGCACCTCTCGCTCCCGACCCCCCAGGACGTCAAGGACGGGGTGATCGCCTCCAAGATCGCCGCCCACGCCGCCGACCTGGCCCGGGGCCGGGGCGGGGACCGCGACCGCCGCATGGCCGAGGCCCGCCGGGCACTGGACTGGGAGGCCATGTACCGCGAGGCCCTCGATCCCGAGAAGGCCCGGGAGTACCGCGCCCGCGGCTCCACCGAGGCGTCGGAGGGCTGCTCGATGTGCGGCGACGTGTGCGCCATCAAGCTGGTGCAGAAGCACCTCCGCGAGAAGTAGAACAGGGATGGAGCCACTGGAGGGTTTCGAACCCCCGACCTACGGTTTACGAAACCGTCGCTCTTTCGCGGTCCCGGCCTGAGAGGCCCGGACTGCCGCTGAGCTACAGTGGCGTCGAGGCTCCATCAAGCGGTACCCCTGTCTTAAACTTTTTCTTCCGTTACGGGTCCTGGCAAGCGGGAAGGCAACCATCATATGGCCGGGAGCCGATGCCCGAGCGGTACCGTGCTGATGGAGCTGGGCGTCCCGCAGGGACAGGTCACTTCCCGCCGCAAGGGCGGCGAGGGGGTGTTCAAAGAGGCGCTGGATAGCGCCCGGAGCGGCGCCTTCACCGGCTACCTCAAGGTCGTCCTGTCCCGCGAGGGCGAGGTGTCCGAAGGCCTCGTCGCCTTCCGGGACGGCGCTCCCACCCTCTCGCTGTACGTCTTCCTGCCCTTGGGGGCGGAGGAGGCGTGGTTCTTCGGCGTCAAGGCCGCCGGCTACCTGTGGGCCGATTCCGAGCGGCCGGAGGCGGTGGTGTCGCTCCACCAGGCTGCGGGGCTGAGCGACCTCGGGGTGCTGTTCCCCCAGGCCCGCCTGTCCGCGGTCGAGGCCCCGGCCCCCCTGTCCCCGGGACGGCTGCGCGCCGACAAGCTGGCATCGGCCGACCCGGCCTACACCGGGGAGCGGTTCCGCGCCTCCCTGGGCCCGGCCGACCGGCGGCGGGCGGAGAAGCAGGCCCAGGACGTCTACGACCTCATCCTGAGGTTCCACCAGCATAACGCGTCCGACGCGGCCCCAGTGTGCCCGGAGTGCGGCGGACCGCTGGACCACCTCGGCCGGTGCGCCGCCTGCGCCTCCCGGGCCGACGGGCTACCTTACCTGGACCCTCGGCTCACCTTCGAGACTTTCGTTCCCGGTAACGGCTCACGGTTCGCCGAGGCCGCCGCCCGCGCGGTGGCCGAGGAGCCCGGCCGGCGGTACAACCCGCTGTACGTCCACGGCCGGGCGGGGCTGGGGAAAACCCACCTTCTTCATGCCATAGGCCACCGCCTGGCGGCAGAGGGGCGGCGGGCCGCCTACCTCCCCCTGGCCGCGCTGGAGGACCCCCTCGCCCCGCTGACCTCGACCGAGGGTCGGCTGGAGGAAGCGGGGGTGCTGTTGATCGACGACCTCCAGGCGCTGGCCGGCCGGGAGCGGGTGCAGGAGGAGCTGCTCCGCGTCCTCGACCTGCTGCTGGCCCGGGGCGGGCAGGCGGTGGCCGCCGGCGACCGCCCGCTGCGTGAGATCCCCGGGCTCTCGGACCGGCTGACCTCCCGTCTGGAGGCGGGGCTGGCAGTGGAGGTCTCCGCCCCGGACGCCAAGACGAGGGTTGCCATCCTGCAGCGGGCGGCGGCCGCGAAGGGCGTAACGGTGCCCCCGGAGGTGCTGTCGCTGGTGGCCGAGGCCTGCCCGGGGGACGTCCGGCGGCTGGAAGGCGGTCTCAACCGCCTCATCGCCTTCGCCGCCCTGATGCGGGCCGAGGTCACCGTGGACCTGGCCCGGGAGGTGCTGGGCCGCGGGGAGGGCGGGCTGCCCGAGCTGCGGGAGCGCCACTCGTACCTGGTGGAGGAGGCCCGCCCCGAGCTGGCGTACGCCCTGCTGGCCGCCCAGCTCGACCGTGGCGCCCGGGCCCTGGTGTTCTCCCGCAGTAACCCCGCGGCGGTGCGGGACCGCCTCGCCGGCCGGGCCGCGGAGGTGTACTGGCTTACCGAGCACGAGTCGGCGGGGGAGCGCACGGTGCGCCCGTCGCTGGAGAAGCTCATGCTGCTGGTGGAGTCCTTCCTGGCCTCCGACAAGCCGACCGTGGTCCTCCTCGACGACCTCCACTACCTCATCAGCAACAGCAACTTCGAGGGGGTCATCCGCTTCGTGCGGGCGGTGGTGGACAGGGTCACCGAGACCCGCTCGGTGTTCATGCTGTCGGTGGCCCCGGACTCGCTCAGCGTGCAGGAGCGCTCGGTGCTGGAGCGGGAGATGGAGCCGCTGCGGCGGTGATCAGGCCTTCTCCTCGTCCCGGAACTCGATGAGGCGCTCCAGCGCCTCTTCGTACCGCTCCCGCTTGGCCGCCACCCCGGCGTCCTTGAGGATCTTGACCATCGCGGTGACGTCCCGCCCGGCGGCCTTGGCCTCGAACAGTGCCTGCTTGGCCCGGCGGAGCTCGGCCCCCAGCACCTCCGGGAGGGTGCGGGCCAGCTCCTCCCGCCCCTTGCGGGCGAGGATGCCCATGGTGGTCCAGTCGGCGCGCTCCCCAGCCTCGGTGGCCTCGTTTAGGAGCCGGCGGGCCTCTCGGACGTCGAGGTAGAACCGCTCGGCGTTGAGCACGGTGCGCTCCAGCGCCTCGTACAGCTCGTGCGCCTCGACGTACGGGCCGGTGAGGCTCTCGGCCAGTCGTTTGCCGTCGGCCGTCTCCCGGAAGGCGCTCTCGATGTCCCCCTCGGCCTGCCGGGCCTTTGCGTCGGCGATGGCCTGGCGCAGGGTGCCGATGTCCGAGCCGGCCTTGGCGGCCACCTCGGCGAGGTCCTCCAGCTGGTGGATGTCCCGCTCCAGCCGGTCGGCGATGGCCTGCTGGAGGGCATCGCGGCACTCCCGCATGGTCGCCGCGGCGGCGGCCACGTCCCGGCGCTTGCCCGCCGCCACCGCCTTGTCCACCAGCCGACGGGGCACCGACGTCTCCACGCCGTGGTCCTTGGCCAGGGCCATCAGCGGGCCGACCTCGTCCACCAGGGCGGTGAACTCCTCCTTCAGCGCGGCCTCGGGGTCGGCCGGCTCCTTGGCCGGTGCCTCGACCGGCTCCGCGGCCTCCTCGGCCGGCGCCTCCGCCACCGCGTCGTCGGTGACCTCCTCGATGACGAACTCCACCCCGCACTTAGGGCATCGGTCCACCTCGCCCACGATGTGGAAGCTGCACTCGGGGCAGTCGAACTCGAACGTTTCTCCGTCACGGTCAGCGGTCTCGGGCACTTAACACACCTGGGGCTCGTCGCTGGGCGCCCATTTATGTGTGCAGATAAATAGTTGCCGAGGTCGGCATCGCTCGGCCGGAACAGCTCATGCCAGCATGGCGAGCATGCGCACCGCGTCCGCGGCGGGCTCGGGGGTCTCGGAGATGATGGTGACGTCCCGGCCACAGGCCCGCACGCAGTCGGCGAGCGGGGCAAAGTCCGGGTCCCGGCGGTCGAGCGGGAGGTGCCGCTTCTCCCCCTTGTCGGTGTACTCGATGCAGCTGAAGTGGCAGTGCAGCCGGCCGGGGTGCAGGGACAGGTAGCCGTCCAGCACCTGCTGGAAGTCCTCCCGGGTGCGCAGGCAGCCCCGTCCCCGAGCGTGGATGTGGCCGAAGTCGGGCACCGGCTCCACCCCGTCGACCTCGGCCATGACCGCCTCGATCTCGGGCAGCGTCCCCCAGCTGGCGCTCTTGCCCATGGCCTCCAGGCCGATGACCGGGGCCAGGCCCTCCTCCCTCGCCAGCCGGCGGACCTCCTGCAGCGCCTCGATCACCCGCCGGGTGGTCTCCTCGGACGAGCGGCCCATGTAGGAGGCGGCGTGCACCACGACGACGCGGGCGTCCATGGCGTGGGCGGCCCGGAGGGCCTTCAGCAGCCAGTCCTGGCTCTTGGCCACCGTCTCGGGGGCGGAGTTGAAGTTGATGTAGTACGGGGCGTGGGCACTGAGGGCCACCCCCAGCTCCCGCGCTCGCGCGCCCATCTCCCGGGCCCGCTCCTCGGTGAGGGTGACGCCGCGGCCGAACTGCACCTCCAGGGCGTTGAGGCCCAGGGCCCGCACGCGCTCCACCGCCTGCACCCCTCCCTTGCTCCCTGGAGGGTACCCGGCCGGACCGACGAACAGCATGCCCCTCCCAACGCGGTCATGGCAGATAAGCGTGGCTGGCCCTGCAAGCATTTTTATCTCACGAGAAGGCTCCTCCTGTGAGGAGAGCATGCGCACCGAGAGCGTGGAGATACGCAAGCCCGGCGATAGCAACGTCATCATCGGCCAGACCCACTTCATCAAGACCGCCGAGGACCTCTACGAGGCGTTGGTGAACGCCGTCCCCGGCATCCGGTTCGGGGTGGCGTACTGCGAGGCCTCCGGCGACCGGCTGGTGCGGGCCGAGGGCAACGACGACGCGCTCAAGGCCGCCGCGATCGACAACGTGGCCCGCATCGCCGCCGGGCACGTCTTCGTCATCGTGCTCTCCAACGCCTACCCGATCAACGTCCTGAGGGCGGTGAAGGACGTCCCCGAGGTGTGCACGGTGTTCTGCGCCACCGCCAACCCGTTGCAGGTGCTGGTCGCCGAGACCGAGCAGGGGCGCGGGGTCATCGGGGTGGTGGACGGGCAGACCCCCCTGGGAGTGGAGAACGATGAGGACATCAAGAAGAGGAGAGAGCTCCTTCGGCGCATCGGATACAAGCGCTGAGGAGAACCTGGACCTCTACGAGGCGTCGGCCAGGTACTACGACATCTGGTATGAGGACTTCCACGAGGACATCGAGTTCTACCTCCAGCTGGCGGAGCGCACCGGCCCTCCGGTGCTGGAGTGCATGAGCGGGACCGGGCGGGTGCTCGTCCCCTTCGCCCGGGCCGGGTACGAGATCACCGGGGTCGACCGCAGCCTGACCATGCTCGACCTGTGCACCACCAAGGTCATGCTGGAGCGGCCGGAGGTGCAGCACCGGGTGGAGGTCGTCCACGCCGACGTCCGCGACGTCCGCCTGGAGCGGCGGTTCAAGCTGGTGTTCATGCCCCTCAACTCGTTCCTTCACCTCCTCACCGTCGAGGACCAGGAGCGGGCGCTGCGCACGGTATGGGAGCACCTCGAGGACGGCGGGCTGTTCTCCTTCGCGGTGTTCTCCCCCCGGCTGGACCGGCCGGAGCATCTCGTCCGCCACCGCGGGACCCGGCTCACCAACCAGGGGGAGATCATCTCCTGGTTCGAGGCCCAGACCTACGAGGAGGGGACCCAGCGGACCACCCTCACCTACTTCTACGACATCTCGCGGCAGGACAAGCCGGTGCGCCGGGTGACCTCGGTGTTCACCCTCCGCTACCTGTTCCATCGGGAGGCCCTCGAGCTGCTGGCCCGCAACGGCTTCGAGGTCCTGGAGACCTACGGCGACTACCGCGGAGGGGAGCTGACCGCGACCAGCGGGCTCATGGTGTTCGTGGCCAGGAAGCTCGGATGAGAACGCCGCTGTTCAACCTCGACCACACCCTGGACAGCGGGCAGGTGTTCCGCTGGCGCAAGGACGGGGAGTGGTGGCACGGGGTGGTCAAGGACAAGGCCATCCGGGTGCGGCAGGTGGGGAGCGAGCTGGAGACCGAGGGGGCCTCGGAGGACTTCCTGCGCCACTACTTCCGGTTCGACGACGACCTCGAGGCCATCTACCGGGACATCGCCCGGGACGAGACCATCGCCGCGGTCATCGAGCGGTTCCGCGGCCTCCGCCTGATCCGCCAGGACATCTGGGAGTGCTCCGCGTCGTACATCCTGGCCTCGTACTCCAACGTCCCCCGCATCAAGAAGATGATCGAGTCGGTGTGCCGGGCCTACGGCCGCGAGATCGCCGACGGCGTCCATGCGTTCCCCACCCCGGAGGAGATCCTGGAAGGGGAGGCGGACATCGCCTGCTGCCGGCTGGGGTACCGCGCCGACTGGCTGCGCGAGCTGGCGGGCATGGTGTACAGCGGCGAGCTCGACCTGTACGAGCTGGCATCGAAGGACTACCCGGGAGCGGTGGCATACCTCAAGCGGGTCAAGGGCATCGGGGACAAGGTCGCCGACTGCATCTGCCTGTTCGCCCTCGACCACCTCGAGGCCTGTCCGGTGGACGTCCGCATCGCCCGGGCGATGCGCGAGCGCTACGGCGTCACCGGCAGCTACCAGAAGGTCGCCGGGTATGCTCGTCGGCACTTCGGCCGGTTCGCTGGGTACGCGCAGGAGTACCTGTACATCGCCGAGGACCCCCGCAAGGCCGCGCTCAGGTCTGGGTCGTGCACTCCGGACAAACGCAGTTAGGCGCCTTGACCCCGGTGTGGGTCTCGTAGACCTTGACCAGCATCCCGCTGCGCTTGATCATCTCGCACACCCGGCAGGTCTCGGTGACGATGTCCGAGCCGTCGATGATGCGCTGGGCCGCCCGCTCCACCTCGGCCTTGAACTCCTCGTACTTGCCGCTGCTCTCCAGCTCCTTGTTGGTCCCGCGCTTGGACTTCAGGTACTGAGAGATGGCCGCGTCGGTGACCCCAAAGCGCCGCGCGACCTCCGCCTGGGTGAGCTTGTGCTTCTCCACCAGCTCCCTGGCCAGCTCCCTCCGGATGGACGGAAGGACGTACCATACGATGAGCTCGCAGGGTATCTTCATTAACGGGGGTAATGCCTTAACGATAATAAATAGTTGCGCCGGGGAGGCGGCTCACACCTCTCCCGGGTGGGTCTTCTCGTAGAAGTCCTGCACCTCCCAGTCGGGGACCTCCTCGGGCTGCGGCACCCGGATGGTCAGCCCGAGGTCGCGAAGGTGGCGGGTGAGGGTGGCGCGGGCCTCGGCGTCGCCCACCAGCTCCTGGAGCTCGATGTCCTTGGCCTTGATGCGCCCGCGGAAGGAGCCGGCCACCCGCGGCCCGTCCATGATGAGGCTGTAGTAGCTGCCCCCCAGGCGGCGCTTGATCCACGGCTGGAGGTAGCTGTGGAGGTGGTCCTCGGGGCTGAGGACGAACTGCTCGGTCACCGTCGCGGGGCCGATCTTTCCGACGTCCTCGGCCAGCAGCCAGCGGACGGTGTCGTCGCCGTCCAGGAGGAAGCCCTTGACCAGGAAGCCCTCCTCCTCCAGCTCGGCCAGCACCGCGCGGAGGTCCCGCATCGGCAGCTCGTACTTCATGTACCGCTGGAGGTTCTCGGCGCTGAACACCCCGAAGTTGCGGAAGAGATGGCGGACCACCTCCTTCCTCGCCTCCCAGACGCTCATCTCCGCCTCGGGCACCAGGCGGACGCGCTTGTTCTGGTCGATGTAGATGAAGGTGCCCTCGGTCAGCGCCTTCATGGCGTCGTAGGTGGCCCGGTAGCCCAGGGGGGAGCGGTCGAACAGCTGGTTGCGGGACATCGGCTTGCTCTCCTTCACCATCCGCAGCAGGGTGGCCATGTCCCCGGTGACCTCGCGGTCCTTGGCCCGCCGGCACAGCGCGGCGTACTCCAGGCTGGTGTAGGTGACGTAGTCGGGTATGGGCTGCACCTTGACCAGGAAGCCCATCTCGAACATCTTCTTGAGGGGGATGCGCATGCGGCAGCGCAGCGCCGCGGCGGCGTCGGAGCGCAGCCCGCCGGTGGCCTTGACCGCCTCCATCACGTTGGGGTAGCGGCGGCGGGGCTCGATGCGCTGCTTGGTCAGCACGTAGCTGAGGAGCGCCTCCGCGGAGTGGTGCTCGCACACCATCCTTCCTTTGACGAACATGTCCCCCATGAGGAGGTAGCCGTGCTCCGCGAGGACCTTGGCGGTCTCCTCGGGCAGCTTGTCCGGGGCGGTGCCCATGACCTCACGCACCCGCACCAGCTCGTAGCCCATCATGGCGTAGAAGCGCATGAACTCGTCCAGGGCGTCAAGCGCCCGGGGCAGCAGGGCGGGGTCGTCCAGGGCGAGCTCCCGGACCTCGATGCAGCCGCTCATGTTCCACTTCTCCACCCCGCCCACCAGCCGGCCGTCGGCGATGATGGGGTAGATCCACCGGTCGCCGAAGCGGGCGGCGATGGACGCCCACATCGACTGCACCGCGGGGTCGTAGAGGGACACGATGCGCATGCCGCCGTCGGCGGACGAGGCCGCTTCCAGCCAGGGCAGCTCGTCGCGGAACAGGTACATCTCTTCCCGCGACTCGCCCACGGTGATCGTTTCCACGTCCAGCGTGGAGAGGATGCGCTGCACCTCGGCGATGGGGAACTGGGTGGCCGAGGTGATGGCGTAGATCGACACCGGCCCGTGGGCGCGGAGGAAGCGGGCCACGATGCGCCCCATGGGATCGCCCTGGGCGGGCGGGGCGTCGTACGCCACGTACACGTTCTCGGTCGACCACTCCTCCCGCTCCTCGAACCGCCGGAGGAGGAACATGTTGCGGTCCAGGCGGTCCACGCTCTCCTTGACCTCGTCCTTGGACCGGCCGGTGTCGGCCACCAGCTGGCGCAGCGTGGTACCATCGCTCGCCTTGACCAGGTCGAGGACCTGGCGGTCGAAGGGCTTGAGAGGACCGTTGCGGTACGCCGCCACGTAGTCGGCGGCGTCCTCCGCCCGGACGTAGCGGACCCGGCCCCGCAGGAACCGGCCCAGGAGCAGGCGGCCGGAGCGGCGCATCTCCTCCCAGTCCTTGAGCTGGAAGCCCTCCACCCGGTGGAAGGCGTCGAGCGGCGTGCCCAGGTCGCCGTAGCGGTCGAACAGCGCGTCCAGGGTGGCGAACGGCCCGTCCTGCTTGGCCCGGCGGTACGCCTCCACGGTGTGGTGGTCGTAGGCCTGCAGGTCGTCGGTCTTGAGGCGGAGGTAGTCGCGGCGGAGCATGTACTGCTCGTGCTCCGAGACCAGGTACCGGCCCTTGGCCACCAGCCCCTCCTGGGCGAGGTCGTTGAGCGCCTGGCGGACCTCCGCCTCCCCCTGACCGAGAGCGTAGGCGACCTCCTGGGCGGTGGCGGGGGCGAAGCACTCCAGGTACCGGACTAGGACCTCGTCCAGGGCCTCCTCGCGCGGCCGGGCGGGGACGTCCCTGGCCTGGTATGCCCACTTGCCGTCGCGGTACCCCACCCGCCCGACCCGGCCGGTCGCCTCCAGCTTGCGGAGGGCCTGGTGCACCTTGTCGCTCGGCATTTCCAGCACGGCGGCCACCTCGGCCGGGGTGCGGGCCTCGGCCAGGGCGCCGAGCACCTGGCGGTCGGCCTCCCCCAGCTCGCGGGGCCTCGCCAGCACCCCGAGGTAGGTGGGCAGGTCGGCGGCCGGCACGAAGTACGCGTCGTCGATGTACACCGAGGCGATCGCTCCCTCCTCCAGCAGCTCGGCGCACCACTGGTCGACCGAGGCCCGGTCGGCCACGGTGTACGGGTAGATGGAGCGGCCCTTCTCCTTGAGCACCCGCAGCGGCCCCGCCCGGCGGAGCATGGCCAGGACGTCGTCCTTGGCGGCGATGAAGCCGATGCGCTTCCGGAAGTACGGCAGCACCTTGTCCTCGGTGAACTCGAACTCCGAGATGTCGGCGCCCATGACCTTGCTGAGCACCCGGCGGTGCAGCTCCCTGAGCAGCGCCCCGCGGTCCTCCATCAGCACCATGTCGCTGATGCCGGTGAGGATGGCGTTGTGGGCGAACGGCGACGGGGTGGAGGTGTACTCCATCGGGCGGACCTTCACCTCGCCGGACTCGATGCTGCCGAGGACGAGCTGGGCGTTCTTGATGTCCATGACGTCCTCCATGATCTCCCGGTAGGTCTCGTCGATGACCGGCACGCCCTCGAGGTTGCTCAGCGCCTCCAGGAGGTACTGGGAGCGGACCTGCTGCCGCCCCACCGACACCTCGCGGCCCTTGTAGTTGCGGAGGATCATGAACGAGCGGGAGGCGGTGTGGCGAAACCGCTGCTTGAACAGCTCGGAGTCCTTCACGGCGCGCATGAGCACCGGCTCCAGCATCTTGGATGTGAGCGCCTTCTCCAGGCCCTCGATCTCGATGCGCTTCGGAGAGGTGACCATGAACGAGTCGTCGGTGACCGACACCGACACGTTGCAGCCCATCTGCTGCGTCAGCACGAAAGCGTAGGCGCGCGACAGCGCGTCGTTGACCCGCCGGCCGAAGGGGTAGTGGAACACCAGGTTGTAGTTGCCGGCCATGTCGATGTAGCCCTCGATCGCCAGCTCCTTGTCGTTGGGGATGAAGCCGCAGGCGGCCTGTTGCTCCCGGAAGTATGAGAGGATGGACTGGGCCGAGCCGAGGTCGATGCCGAAGGAGGTCAGCCAGGCGAGGATCTTCTCCTCGTCCTCATTCCTCTCCAGGCGCTCCTTGAGCTCGCGGCGGAAGATGGCCACGTCCATGCTCAGGTCGAAGGAGCGGGGCAGCATCTCCCCGCTCCACGAGGGCACGGTGGGCTTGCGTCCGGCAGCTTCGCGCACGAAGACCTTCATGCCCTTGGTGCGCACGTACTCGTACGAGCGGCCGCCCAGCACGAAGACGTCCCGGGCCGACAGCCGCTCCACGAACTTCTCGGAGAGGTCGCCGATCATCCCGCCCTTGTCGGTGAACACCTTGTAGTTCGCCTCCTCCGGGATGGTGCCGAGGTTGAGGAAGTAGATCATGCGCGAGCTGGCCTTCTTGCCGAAGCGCCGCTCCTCCTCGTCGTACCACAGCTTGGGGTACACGCCCTCGAAGGCGTCCTTGCTGCCGAGGTAGCGGAGCACCTCCAGGAAGCTCTTCTCTTCCAGCTGGCGGTAGCAGAACGACGAGCGGACGACCTTGAGCGCCTCGTCGACGTCCCACCGCTTCTCCAGGGACATGCCGACCAGCGACTGCGACAGCACGTCGAGGGCGTCCTCGGAGATGGACACCCGGTCGATGCGCTTCTTGTGGGCGGCGCGGCACAGCACCGCGCACTCCACCAGGTCGTCCTTCTCGAACACCAGCATGCGGCCCTTGGACGTCAGCCCGTGGCCGTGGCCGGCCCGGCCGATGCGCTGCAGCCCCTTGGCGACCGACTTCGGGGAGCCGATCTGGACGACCAGGTCGACCGACCCGATGTCGATGCCTAGTTCCAGCGATGTCGAGGAGACCACGCACTTGAGCTCGCCCTTCTTCAGCCGCTCCTCCACGTCCAGGCGGGTCTCCTTGGCCAGGGAGCCGTGGTGGGCCTCGATGCCCTCGAGGCCCCGCTCCTTGAGCTTGAACACCACCGCCTCGGTGCCCGAGCGGGTGTTGGTGAACACGATGGTGGTGCGGTGCTCCAGGATCATCTCGTAGAGCATGTCGTACATCTTGGAGTTCACGATCTCGTAGGGCAGCGAGGTCATGTCGTCGGTCGGGCACAGCACCCGGACGTCGAGGTCCCGCTGGCGCATGATCTCCACCACGTTGACGTCGCGAGGCTTCCCGTCCTCGTAGCCGACCAGGTAGTGGGCGACGTCCTCGATGGGGGCGAGCGTGGCGCTCAGGCCCACCCGGGTGATGGGGCGGGCGCAGAACGCCTGCAGCCGCTCCAGTGTCAGCGACAGGAAGACGCCGCGCTTGGAGTCGCACACCTCGTGGATCTCGTCCACGATGACGTACTCGACCTGGGCGAGCTTCTCCCGGAACTTGGGGGCGGCGAGGACCAGGGCCAGCGACTCAGGGGTGGTGATGAGGATGTGGGGCGGCTTGCGCAGCATCTTCTGCCGGTCGGCCTGGGAGGTGTCGCCGGTGCGCACGCCGACGCGGATGTCCGGGAAGTCCACGCCCTCCTGCTCGGCCACCTCCCGCATGCCCGCCAGGGGCTCGTTGAGGTTCTTGTTGATGTCGTTGGCCAGCGCCTTCAGCGGCGACACGTAGATGGCGTAGACGCGGTCCTCCAGCTTCCCCTGCTGGGAGTACTTGAACAGCTCGTTGATGATCGAGGTGAACGCCGTCAGCGTCTTGCCGGAGCCGGTGGGGGAGGACACCAGCACGCTCTTGCGCTCGTGGATGAGGGGGATGGCGTACGACTGAGGCTCGGTGAAGTCCTCGAACCGGGAAGTGAACCATTTGGCGATGAGGGGGTCGAGGAGCTTGATGACCTCCTCTTTCTGGTAGCGTTTGGTGACCTTATGCATGAACCTTCTCCCTTCGAGCTGAAATCACGCTCGATTCCTCTTACCCCTATTAAGGGTTTCCGGGCGGTGGTTCGAAAGCCCCGCCGCCCGATGCCCGGCTCTAAAACTTATTATCGGGGGATGGCGTTCCCAATGGCGTCATGAGGCGCGCTGCGTTCGTCGGTCTGCTCCTTCTCACCGTCCTCCTCCTCCCCGCCCTGGCCACGCCCGCGGGGGCGCAGGACGGGGACGAGACGGTCACCATCGAGGGCACCGTCCGCGACGCCGAGGACGCGGCGCTGGCGGGGATCGAGGTCATCGCCCTCAACACCAACACCTCGCAGGCCTACGTCACCAACACCTCCGGGGACGGCACTTACCTGCTGGCGGTCCCCACCGGCTGGTACGACATCTCCGCCTCCAGCGAGATCTACCAGGCCAACGGCACCTACCAGGACCGGCACGTCACCGCCGCGGTGGAGGACCTCGACTTCGTCATGACCGAGATCCTGGGAACGGTGACCGGCCACGTCACCAACGGCACCACCACCGTGGCCGGTGCGAGGGTGGTGCTGGTCAACGAGGACAACCTCTACCAGACCAACACCTCCGCCCCCCTGGGCACCTTCACCATCACCAACATCCAGCCCGGCACCTACATGATCCACGCCGAGAAGGACGGCTACCAGGACAGCGAGTACAGCCTGGTCGAGGTGGCCCGGGGGGAGGTCAGGTCGCTCAACCTCACCCTGGTGGAGCAGCCCTCCACGCTTACCGGGACGGTCCTCCACAACGACGCCCCGCTGTCCGGCGTGCGGGTGCGGGTGAGCTCGGAGTCGGGGCGGTCGTGGGAGGTGACCACGTCGGGCGGCGGCGAGTACATCGTCAGCAACATCCCCGCTGGCCGGTACACCGTCACCTTCACCAGGAGCGGCTACCAGACGGTGGAGAGGACGGTGACCCTGATCCCCCTGGAGTACAACAGCCTGGACGTGGACATGGAGCGCTCCGGCCTCCCCGTCCGCAGCGGCTTCCTGGAGGGCTACGACCTCGCCCACTCCCTGATGATCGTCGGCCTGGCCCTCGCCCTGGTCACCCTGGTGGTGGCGCTGCTGATGCGCAACCGGGTGCGCAAGAGGCCGGGGCTGCTGGGCGGCGAGGAGAACGAGTAGCTAAAGGCCCAGCCGCCGCCTCGCCGCGGGGAGGTTCTCCTGCACCTTGCGGTCCACCTCCTCGTACAGCGAGTTGCCGTGGGCGTCGATGGCCACGATGAGCGGCCCGAGGTCCTTGGCCTCCACGATCCACAGCGCCTCGGGCATCCCCAGGTCCAGCCACTCCACCCCCCTGACCCGCTTGATCCCCTGGGCGGCCAGCACCGCCGCCCCTCCCGGGAACGCCAGGTACACGCAGCCGTGCTCGCGCATCGCCTCCACCGTCGGCCGGGACATCCCGCCCTTGCCGATGATGGCCCGCACCCCGAACGCCCGGATGAAGTCCGGCTCTACCGAGTTCATCCGCGCCGAGGTGGTGGGGCCGGCGGCGAGCACCTTCCAGCCCTTGGCGTCGCGCTGCACGATGGGGCCGCAGTGGTACAGGATGCCGCCCTCCAGGTCCACCGGCAGCAGCCGGCCGGCGCGGTGGTGCTCCAGCGCGCGGAGGTGCACCTCGTCCCGGCCGATGAGCACCTCGCCGTCCACCCGGACCTCCTGGCCGAGGCGGAGGGAGCGGACCGCGTCCTCGGTCAGCGGCGCCTTAAGGTTCATAGGGGGACCTCCGGAACCTCACCCTGCCGTCGCGGTAGATGCGGGCGGTGGCCCGGCGGGCCGCCCAGCACTGCAGGTTGACCGCCACGGGGAGGGAGGCGGTGTGGCAGTACGCGGTCAGGACGCGCACGCCCAGCACGGTGGTCCGCCCGCCCAGCCCCATCGGCCCGATGCCGGTGAGGTTGAGCGCCTCCTCCAGTTCCCGCTCCAGCCCGTCGAGGACGGGGTCGATGTGCGGCAGGTCGAGCGGACGGAGCAGCGCCTCCTTGGCCAGCCCCACCGCCAGGTCGGCGGTCCCCCCGATGCCCACCCCCACGATGGTGGGCGGGCACGGCCGCCCGCCCGCCCGCACCACCGCGTCGAGCACGAACCGCTTGATCCCCGGCAGGCCGTCGGCCGGGGTGAGCATGGCCAGGGCGGTCATGTTCTCCGAGCCCGCCCCTTTGGGGAGCACGGTGATCTCCAGGAAGTCGTCGTCGGTGGGGTAGAACACGATGTGCGGAAGGCCGTCGGCCACGTTGGTGCCGGGGTTCTCCCTGGTCAGGGGGTGCACGGCGTTGGGGCGGAGGGGGATCTCCTCGGTCGCCCGGGCCACCCCCCGCCGCACCGCCCTCCCGGTGGCCGCGTCGGCCGGGCCGGTGATGAAGAACACCGGCACCCCGGTGTCCTGGCACAGCGGGCGGGCCAGCCGGCCGGCCGCGTCGACGTTGTCCAGCAGGGTGCGCAGCTGGGAGCGGGCCACCTCCGACGTCTCCGCCGCCTCGGCCCGGCGCAGCGCGTCCACCACGTCCGGCGGGAGCGAGGTCACCGCCTCGCGCAGGAGCTGGACCACCGTCTCCTCGATGAGTTCCTCGGCCACGCAGTGCCAACGCCGTCGCGGTAATAATAACCTATTGGGAGCGAGGACGGCAAGGTTAATGACCACTTTCCCCCTATGCCCCGCCGGAGGGTTGGATTGGAGCCGATCGTCATTCAGAGCCTCACCAAGGACTTCAGCGGGTTCAAGGCCGTGGACAGCCTCAGCCTCACCGTCCGCCAGGGGTCCTTCCTCGGCTTCCTGGGGCCCAACGGGGCGGGGAAGACCACCACCATCAAGATCCTGACCAACATGCTGAGCGCCACCGGCGGCTCCGCGCTGCTCAACGGCGTGGACGTCGTCAAGGACCCCAAGGCCGCCCTGGCCGGGGTCGGCGCGGTGGTGGAGACGCCGGAGTTCTACCCCTACCTCACCCCGCGGGAGACCCTCGCCTACCTGGGCGAGCTGCGGGGGATGGGCGCGGAGGACATCAAGCAGCGCTCCGCCGAGGTGCTGGAGACCGTCAAGATGACCGAGTGGGCGGACAAGCGCATCGGCAAGTTCTCCAAGGGCATGAAGCAGCGCATCGCCCTCGCCCAGGCCATCCTCCACCAGCCGTCGGTGATCATCCTCGACGAGCCGACCTCGGGCCTCGACCCGCGGGGCATGGCGGAGGTCCGGGAGATCCTCCTGGACCTCAAGAAGGAGCGGTACACCGTGTTCATGTCCTCCCACCTCCTCAACGAGGTGCAGGAGGTGTGCGACGACGTCGCCCTCATCGACCGCGGCCGCCTGCTCAAGGCCGGCCCGGTGGCCGAGCTCATCAACGCCGTCAACGTCCGGCGGATGGAGGTTCGGACGATGCAACCGATCGACGGGGCATGGCTGAACAAGGTCTCCCAGCTGGAAGGGGTGCAGGAGCTGCGCTCGGCCGGCCCGGCGGCGTTCACCTTCACCGTGACCGGGGGCGACGCCGCCCAGGCCAAGCTGCTCAAGGGCATCCAGGCGCTGGGCCTGGAGGTGGTCTCGTTCAAGGAGTCGGGCGTGGCCCTGGAGAACCTGTACCTCTCCATGATCAAGGACTCGAGGTGATGGCATGGAAAGCACCGCACAATCCAACCTGGGAGCGACGCGGACCGCCCTCCCCTCCGACCTGAGCCAGGTCCGCACCGTGGTCAAGTACGACATCCTCAAGCACCTCCGCAGCCGGCGCCTGCTGGGCATGCTGGCGGTGGAAGGGGTGCTGCTGGCGCTGATCGCCGCGCTCCTCCTCGGGGAGCCGGCCCAGCCGTTCAACACCACCATGGGGACGTTCGCCGGGCTGGCGTCCACCCTCATCATCATCGCCGCCACCCTGTTCGCCGGCGACGCCATCGTGTCGGAGTTCCAGGGCCGCACTGGGTACCTCCTCTTCCCCAACCCGGTGAAGAGGTCCTCGCTCTTCGTGGGCAAGTTCCTGTCGGTCGCCCTGGCCATGGCCTTGGTCGTCCTCATCTACTACGGGGTGGCCATCGCCTTCAGCGCCGCGATCTCCAGCGACCTCGAGCACCTCGACCTTGCCTTGATGTCCCTGGGCCTGGCGCTGCTGTACGCCATAGCCGCCGGAGGGCTGGGTATGCTGATCAGCTCGATCATGAAGGGCGGTACCGGGGCCATCATCCTCACCTTCTTCATGCTGTTCCTGATCCTGCCCAGCGTGGACAGCATCTTCACCCTGGTGAGCACCCCGCCCACGCCCTCGCTGACCTTTGCCGCGGGGGCCATCAACGCGGTGATGTCCGTCCCCTACCCGCCGGAGACGGTGATGCAGAGCTTCCCCATCGAGGGGACGACCTTCACCCTGTACGTCCACACCCCGCCCTTGGCCGTCGCGGCCGTGGTCATGGCGGCGTGGACGGTGGCGACGCTGGCGCTGGCCTACCTGCTGTTCCGGCGGCGGGAGATGGCGGCGTAAACCCCTTCCCTTCCATTTTTCTTCGGCCAGGGCGCTGGTTATATTCCCGAGGAGGACGATGGGCGGCCATGCGCGTGGCGTTCGTGCACGTGGGCGACGAGCTCCTGACCGGCCAGCTGGACCCCTACCCTGCGACGATGATCGCCCGGGTGCGGGAGCGCCAGGCCGAGGTGGTCGCGGTGACGGTGGTGCGGGACGAGCTGGACGAGCTGGTGGCGGCGTTCCGCTTCGTCCGTGCCCTCCGGCCGGACATCGTCGTCGTCACCGGCGGCCTGGGCCCCACCCTGGACGACCTGACCCGGGAGGCGCTGGCCTCATACCTCGGCGTGGAGCTGGAGGTGAGCGAGGAGGCGGCGGAGTGGATGGACCAGGCGCTGGAGCGCATGCACGGCGCCCGGCCGCCGCGGTCGGAGGTGAGGCTGCGCATGGCCCGCGTCCCCCGCGGCTGCACCGCCCTGCGCAACCCCACCGGGGCGGCGTGCGGCGTCGAGGCCGCGGTGGACGGGTCGACCTTCTTCCTGCTGCCCGGCTTCCCCAACGAGATGCTGCCGATGTTCGAGGAGCACGTCCTGGGCCGCATCGTTGCCGAGGACCGCGTGGAGCTGGAGGCGGTGGTGTGGAAGGGCGAGTCGACGCTGGAGCCGCTGTTCCGGGAGGTGGCAGGGCGCTTCCAGGTGCGCGTGGCCTCGCTGCCCTCGGCCGACTGGCGGCAACGCGGCAACCGCGTGGTGATCAAGGGACGGCGCGAGGAAGCGGAGCGGGCGATGGCCTTCTTCCTCGAGGCGCTGGAGAAGCTGGGCCCGGAGCTCAATTGCCGATGATGTAGATCTCGCCCTCGTGGAGGAAGACCTTCACCGTCTGGCCCTGGAGCTCGAAGCCCTGGGGCCTCCGGACCTCCACCGGCTGGTAGGTGGTGGGGTGCAGGAGCTGCAGCTCGCGCGTCCCTTCGGTCAGCACCACCGCCTCGACCAGGTCGGCCTTGGTGCCCGCCACCTTCACCTCGCGGAGGTCGGCGTTAGGAACGACGAGATTATGGCCGTGCCGGAGGCTGCGCAGCTTGGCCGACTGGGGCCCGGTGGACAGCACCAGCCACAGCTTGCCCTCGTACTGCACGATGTCCCGCGCCCGGTACGGGGGCAGGCGGACGAGGTACGTCACGCGGTAGATGTCGTGGCCGTCCTTCTGCCCCTGCAGGGTCGACGACTCCTTGTACTCCGCCCCGTAGATGGCGATGAGGTCGCGGGCGAGCGCCTTGCCCAGGGCGATGGTGCTGATGTACAGGTCGTACCCGCCGTGGGTCTCGGTGACCTTGGCGATGAACGCCTCCCGGCTCTCCTTGGCCATCGAGTCGACGTAGTCCATGCAGCGGCGGAGCACCTCCTCCCGCTCCTCGTCCGAGAACCGCTTGCCGGACGGCCGCACCTGCACGATGCTCTCGTAGTAGTTGCCGGTGATCTTGTTGCACTTCGGGCAGGCGTTGCGCTTGATGCGCACCAGGGTGTCGACCTCCTCCGGCACCTCGAGGTCCTCGTGCCGCAGCAGGGCATGGACGTGCACCTGGTAGGTCTTGCGGTCGATGGGGTCGGCCTCGATCTCCAGCGCCTCGACCGCGGCGTCCTGCCGCACCATGAGGTTCGCGGCGACGTAGTCGCGCACCGCGTCCAGCTCGTCGTCGTACCGCGTCCACCGCTTGTCCATGAGGTACTCGCTGCAGTGGGCGCACTGCTGAAGGTCGAGGTGGTCGGGCAGCTGGGTGAAGCGATTGCTCTGCAGGAAGCAGGACGCGCACAGGCTCTCGTAGGTCCGCTCCTCCCGGCCGCACTTGACACAGAACATTCAACCCGCCATAAGAGACGGTCCTATATATGGGGAACGGGCGCTCACATCTTGGCCAGCTGGGCGTGCGGCACGCCCTGGATGCGGATGACGCACTCCTCGTCGATGTACCCCTCCCGGACGGCGATAGTGATGGTCTCATCGCCGACGAGGTTCGCGACGGAGCACATGCCCAGCCGGTTGAGCAGCAGGGCCTCGTCGGCGTCCTCGCCCTCGTAGAACGACTGGCAGACGTCGAGGCGCAGCTGGCCTTCGCTGAACTTCTTTCCCACGAGGTCCTTGTCGGCGGCGGCCAGCAGCAGCTCCTTGCCGCAGCGGTGCATCTTGACCGTGATCATGCTCATCCTTCCGAGGCCAGCTTGTAGAAGCCGTTCGATGGTGAATAGATTTCCCCGTTCTGGCTGAGCCTCTTGAGCAGGGTCTTCGCCCTATCCTCGGCGATGCCCCGGTCGGCGGCGGCCTTGAACAGTACTTCCGCGCTCACCCCGCGCTTGGGGTCGACGCCGTCACCGCCCCGCAGGAGCGAGCCGATGAGGTCCTTGAGGATGGTGATCTGCTCGCGCTGGGAGTGCGAGGTGCCGGTGGCGATGATGTCGAAGTCCAGCTTGTCCCCCTCGCCGGCGATCTTGCGCAGGTAGTACTCGACGATGCGCACCGCCCGCTGAGCGTCCTCGGCGGTGGCGACCGGGGACAGCCGGGCCCGGGCGCTGGCCTCCGACAGCCGGACGAACGCCTCCAGCTGGCGGGCGGTGATCGGCACCGACGCTCCCTCGCCCTCGCCCTGCTTGCGGATCTTGAGGTAGAAGTCGGAGATGATCTTCATGCCCTCGTCGCTGAGGACGGGGTTGATGCGCTTGGAGAAGGCGACGTACTTGCGGAAGAACTCCCGGTCCAGCACCGGCTCGACCTTCTTGCTGTCGTCCATGATCTGATCCACGTCCACTCCCTCCAGGACGTAGGGGTCCTCGTACTTCTTGATCTGCCCGCGGCGGTGGGTCTTGAGGATGTGGGCGGTGATGCTGGCGTCGCGGTCGGCCGACGGCTTGTCGGTCAGCGCGAAGATGAGGTCGAACCTCGACAGCAGGGCGGGGGGCATGTTGATCTGGTCGGCGATGTACTGGTTCTGCTCGAACCGGCCGTACTTGGGGTTCGCCGCCCCCAGAAGCGAGCACCGGCACTGCAGGGTGGCGGTGATGCCAGCCTTGGCAACCGAAATGGTCTGCGACTCCATGGCCTCGTGCATGCTCGACCGGTCCTGGTCGGTCATCTTGTCCATCTCATCGATGCAGTTGTGCACGATGCCGCCAGAGACCAGGAAGTTCGGCTCACCGTCGATGGTGAGGTCGTACACCTGCCTCTCGCTCCCTTCGGTCACCTCGACGACCGGGTTGAGCAGGTAGGCCTTGGCAGGCTCTCTGAACGGCGCGTCGGTGATCTCCGACCAGTGCGGGCGGAGCGTCTCCATCAGCGTGGTGGTCACGACCCGCTTCCTCACCGCCCGGTAGATGCGGGAGTGCAGTCCCAAGCGGACGGTGGCGGAGGTGTTGAACCGGACGGAGGAGAACCAGTCGACGTACTCGTCGTCCAGGTGGGTATCGTACGAGGATATCTGACGTACGGCGACGACCGGGTACAGCCGGTCCTTGTTCTTGCCGACGACGTAGGGGCCGACGAGCTCCACCAGCCGGTTGTAGCTGTCCAGCGAGGTGATCTGGACCTTGCGGCCGCGTTTTACGGCCATGATGCCGAAGCGGTGGAACAGCGTCAGCAGGGTGTTCTGCTTCCGTTCTGTCCAGCCGGGTCCGTACTTCCTCCGGCCCACCCCGATGTCGACGATGTGCTTGATCCCGTTGGCGCCATGCTTGTGCGACACGCAGCAGTCGGTGCTGACCACCCCGGCCAGGAAGCCCAGGCAGTAGTCGGTGTCGTCCAGCGGCAGCTGGTCGCGGTGGAAGAGGGCGTTGAGCTCCTGCTTGAACCGGTCGGAGCTGAACTGGTGCAGGACGTTGGGGCAAAAGCTGGCCACGCCGCCTCGGATGACGACGTTGGAGCCGGGCCGATAGTACGCGGAGGCCTCCACGCCGTAGTGGTCCCGGAGGAGCCCGGAGACGTACGCGGAACGGTCCTCGTTCCTCTCCGCCGAGGTGACCCCGATGCCGTTCTTGGGCGAGAGCTCGCTGTAGTAGACGTCGCACAGGGCGAAGCCGTGCAGGAAGCCCTTCTCGAAGCGGTCGCGGTCGATGAGCCTCGGCACGGAGTAGTCGGCGGGGATGCGCACCTTGTCCCCCGCGGCGAGCTGTCCGGCCTCCTTCCAGCCAGCGCTGGTGAGCAGGCGGTGGTCGGGCGTGCACTCGATGACCTCTCCCGAGTACAGCCGCACCTTGACGGTGCGCCTGCGCCCGTTATCGATGACCTTCTTCACCCGGCCGCGGCTCAACCCGTTGTCGTAGTTGAGCACGGTGTCGCCGACCCGGACCTCCTGGATGGGCACCAGGCCGCGGCCGGTGGCCACCGGCTGGTCCTCGGCGATGCACGCGTGGCCCTTGTCCGCCAGAACCAGCGCACCGGCCTCCAGCGTCCACCGTCCCTCGCCGAAGTCGTCCTTGACCGCGGCGGCGGTGTTGTGCACCACGAAGCCGTTGGCCACGAACGAGTGGGCGTCGTCGACGGTGAGATCGTACACGTACGGCGGAAGGCCGCTCTCCTGCCGGTGCACCGCGGCCACCTCGCTCCACCGGAAGTCGCCGGAGGCGGCGTCGCGCACGAGAACCGCCTGGCCCTCCCGGACGTCAGACGCCTTCACCCACCCCTCGGCCGCACCATCTGGCCTAGACCACACCTTGGTCTCTGGGGTCAGCGTCAGCCGCTTTCCCGACTTTTCTTGAAGTTCCACAAGAAATGAAGGGGTCTTGATGCGCCATATGGACCGCACCCGCCGAGACGTCTGGCGTCCGTCAGACAGTGTCAGGACGGCGAGCTGGCCGGCGAGGTCCTGCGACCACTGCCCCGGCCTGGTTTCCTGTGGAGACGACATCCGCGACTCGACGAACTCGCCGATGGCGACCTCGTTACCGTCGACCACGATGCGGGTGTCCGGGGCCACGCACAGCCCGGCCGCCGAGGACGACTTGCCCGAGGCGTAGATGCCCCGGGGGGCCAGGCGGGACATGTACCGCAGCATCTGGCTGTTGTGCGACACGATGCCGTTGGCGATGTAGTTGTGGCTGTCCTCGACCTCCAGGTCGTACACCCACTCCTCCTCCGCCGGGATCTCCTCCTTCGCTTCGATGACATCGTAGTCGAACCCGCAGTCCCAGCCGTAGTTGGTGTCGTCGCACGGCTTCCACAGGCCAGTGCACACCGCGATCCAGGTGCCCACGTTGAGCTTGGAGACCTCGCGGGGCATGATGCGCTGAGCGTACTGCACGAACAGCGGGTGGGTCGGGGTCATGGTCAGCGTGCGGCCCTTGGCGGTGCGCAGGCGGACCATCTTCTTGGGGGCGGTGCGCTTCCACACCCTGACCGCCCGTCCGGCCTCCATGCGGCCCCGCATCGAGAACGTCAGCACGGGCAGGTCGATCTCGGCGGTGAGGCCGTCGTCGATCTCTTCCACCTTGCCGGTGGAAAGGCCCTCTTCCACGATGTCCTTGATCTTGCGGGTCGAGCCGTCGGGCATGGTGACGTCGGTGTCGGAGGTCACGCACTTCGCCACCCCGGGGTCGCCGATGAGCAGGATGTGGATGTCCCCGCGGATGCGGGTTCCGTCATCGAGGACCTTGGGGACGCCGCTGAACAGCTGCAGGGCCAGCGCCTCCTTCTCGGTGTCGTAGCCGTAGATGGTCGGGGAGATCGAAGCGATGATCTTCTTGAACAGGTCGGGGGAGGAGGCGACCTCCTTGATGGCCGCCTCGTCCTCCTCGGTGATGTTGATCTCCTCGTACTCGTGCTGCTGGAACTCCGCCGAGATGACGTCCAGGCTGATGTCGAACAGCGTGGACTTGGCCGGCTGGCCCTTCTGCACCGAGCGCAGGATGCCGTTGAGGATTACTCTGTCGCCTGGCGCCACCGCCCCGGCGATGTCGTCCTCCAGGTACCCGGTCAGGCGCTCCGGCTGGGCGCCGCCGCGGAGGCCCTCAGGGCTCTCCTGCACCTCCAGCTTCTGGGTGTCCACGAACCGGGACTCGTCGGTGAGGAGCTTGAACTTCGTGGTGCCGGCGGAGCGGCCGCAGCCGTCCTGTTCCTTGTAGCACTCCATGGGCTCCTTGAAGAACAGGCCTTCCTGCACCTCCTTGATGACGTGCCCGCACCGCATGCACTGGAACAGCGCGTCGGTGATCTTCGGCCGCACCTCGGTGGCCTTGCGGGCGAGGCCCTCGACGCACACCAGCTTGCCGACGTGCTTGGCCCTGAGCTGGCGGATCTCGATCTTGGAGTCGCGGGGCAGAGCGATGATGCGGAGGTTGATGTCCGCCCGGCGGAGCTCGGTGTGCATGAGGTTCTTGATCGCCTGCTTGCCGGCGAGAAGAGCGAGGTCCGGATGCTCCAGAAGGTACACCGCCAGGTCGGCGTCGAAGCGGTCGAGGTCGGCGTAGGTGACATAGATGCTGCGCAGCTCGGGGTAGAGGTCCGCGACCTCGCGGATCTTCTGCATGTAGTCGGTCCCCTGGAAGAACGCCTCCCATCGGGACACCATGCTGACGTCCACACCCCGCCGGGCCTCCAGGCCGTGCTGCCCCTCCCCGGGGACGCCGTTGACGGCGATGTCCTCCTGCTGCATGTCTTCGGTTGGCACACCCTCACCTTACCGCTGAGCCTCGCGGCCGCGCGAGCCGTGTCCCATCCCGTGGAAGCTATTTATCCGTTATTGAGCGGATATCTCCTCACGCTCCCCCTTCTTATATGGCTGCTGGGGAGGTTCTCAAAACTGGCCGTTACGTTCGTACTGGTCAGCTTCGCGTCGTTTACGTTTGTAACTGTCATATCGGGACCTTCCCATTAAGAGGTTTTGGATTACGAGTGTAAAGACGTTACTCGATCTATTGTCGGCACCGCCGGGGCCGCGCTAGAGCATGTAGCTTTCCTGACTACAACGGTTCTGAGCGTTAACGGTCCTCCTGCGTTCCTCGTAGAAAGGGGAGATTTTAATTTAATATGCTCATTTTTTGATATGGCCGCAGAGGGTCCGGGAGAAGGGCCCCCGTCCGCCTTCCGCCGAGGACGCCCGGAACGGCGCTTACGCCTCTTTCTCGGGCTCCTCGTCGGCCAGGTAGTCCGACTGTATCGCCACCACCTCGGCGCTGGTGGCGGCCTCGGAGTATCGCTCCAGGGGCTCGCGGTTGACCCGGAAGAGCTCCTCCCCCCACGCGAACTTGGACATGACCTGGCGGGCCTGCTCCTGGAACCCCATGATGTACAGCGAGGCGGCGAGGGCCTCGGCGCTGGTCAGCTTGAGCGGCTTGCCCCAGTTGACCGGGTTGGCCGCCACCAGGAAGGGGAGCGCTCTCTCGGCGACGCCTTTCTTCATCCGGGGCAGGGTGTCGATGTTCTTCCAGGAGAGGTCCAGGACCACGATTCCGTGGGCCTCCGCCCGCCTGGCATCCTCGCGGGAGATGGCCTTCTCCGCCCACGGGGTCAGGACGATGGAGCCGTAGGGGACGCGCCGCAGCGAGGCGATCTCCTGGGCGAGGTTGAAGCGCATCAGCTTGCGCCCGGTGCATTTCTTGGGATCGCACTGCCCTTCATCGTAGACGTACAGACGTACCGCCATGGCGCCGACCACTAGGCTCGGATGCGGAATATACCTTTGCCTCCAGCGGGTTTATTAGCCGGGGTGGCGGTCCCCCCGGGGATGGAGCTCAGCCTGCCCGTGGTCGTGTTGGCCGTGGTGTTCGTGCTCATCGCCGTGCGGCAGGTGGGGCGGTTCCGCCTTAAGATCTGGCAGATCATGCTGGGGGGCGCCGCGGCGGTCGTCCTGCTGGGGCAGATCGGCCCGGCCGAGGCGGTGCGGGCCATCGACCTCGACGTCATGCTGTTCCTGCTGGGCATGTTCATCGTGGGCGCGGCGCTGCACGAGTCTGGGTACCTCTACCACCTCGGCCACCGCTTGTTCGGCCGGGCGGGCAGCGCCGACCGCCTGGTGCTGTTGCTGCTGTTCTCCTTCGGCCTGCTGTCGGCCGTGCTCATGAACGACACCCTGGCCATCATCGGCACGCCGCTGGTGCTGCACTACGCCCGCACCCAGCGGCTCTCGCCCAAGCTGCTGCTGCTCGCTTTGGCCTTCGCCGTCACCATCGGCAGCGCCATGAGCCCCATCGGCAACCCCCAGAACCTGCTCATCGCCGTGCACGGCGGCATCGAGGGGCCGTTCGTCGCCTTCCTCTCGGCGCTGTTCGTGCCCACGGTGCTCAACCTGCTGCTGGCCTTCGTCGTGCTGAGGCTGTTCTTCCGCCGTGAGTTCAACGGGCGGGAGGTGCACGTGCACGAGGAGGCGATCACCGATCCGAAGCTAGCCAGGCTGTGCCAGGCCTCGCTGGTCATCATCTTCGCGGCCATCGCCGCCAAGATCGTTCTGACCGTCCTCGCCCCGGCGGTCGACTTCCGGCTGACGTACATCGCCCTGGCCGCCGCCGCGCCCATCGTGCTCCTTTCCCCTAGGCGCGCGGAGATGGTGCGCAAGGCCGACTGGCCGACCCTGGTGTTCTTCGCCGCGCTGTTCGTGCTGATGGCCGCGGTGTGGGCCTCGGGGTTCTTCCAGGGGCTACTGGGCGATGGCGACGGCCTCACCTCCGTGCCGCTCATCCTCCTGGTCAGCGTGGTCCTCAGCCAGTTCATCTCCAACGTCCCGTTCGTGGCGCTGTACATGCCCCTGCTGCAGGACGCCGGGGCCGGCACCCCGGAGCTCATCGCCCTGGCCGCCGGCAGCACCATCGCCGGCAACCTCCTGCTGCTGGGGGCGGCGAGCAACATCATCATCGTGCAGAACGCCGAGCGGGAGGGGGAGACGCTGACGTTCCTGGAGTTCGCCAGGGTGGGCGTCCCCCTCACCGCGCTGAACTGCCTGGTGTACTGGCTGTTCCTCTCGCTCTAGCGGAAGAAGTCCTCGATCCACCACGCCAGCTCGTCGCGCATCTTGCGCATGTTGGCCAATCGCTCCTCGTCGGTGCCGAAGTACCGGGTGGGGTCGGCGAAGGGCTTGTGGACCTGCTGCTTGGCAGGTATGTACGGACAGTCCTTGGCGGCGGCGTCGCACACCGTGACCACATAATCGTACGTGACGCCAGGCCGGATGAACTCGTCCACGCTCTTGAGCCGGTTGCGGGAGATGTCCAGGCCGATCTCCTGCATGACCTTCGCCGCCAGGGGGTAGATCTGCTTGGCCGGCTCGACCCCGGCGCTGAACACCTCGTAGCGGTCGCCGTACTTGGCCTTGAGGAGGGCCTCCGCCATCTGGGAGCGGGCGGCGTTGTGGCTGCAGATGAACAGGACGGTCTGCTTCGGTCCGGGGGCGTCGATGGTCTGGGCCATGTTGCTACCTGTGGGGAATAAAAGTGCTCTTCGTATGAGAACCTAACCGCCGCCGGAGCGCAACGTTTATTTCGATGGCCCCTCTTGCATAGCTCACAGATCTCATGATGATGAGCCTTTTTGAGCTGATCCGTGATGAATGATGGGCGAGCTGAGTGAGATCTGGCATCACTCTTATTATCTCATTTGGTCGATATTTATAACCGGGTGATTATCTAGTTCAATAATATTATCAGAGACAAAAGTATTATTTTGCCCGTGCCCGATTTCCCCGCCGGATTGGGATGCATACAGGATTCGATATACTAGAGAGCAGCAGCGCTCTCCGAAAGCACTGGATGCGGCGGTTCATCGCGGGGTTCGTGGACATCGCGATCATCTTCACCCCCATCTGGCTGTCGCTGTACCTCTTCGAGATCCCCAACAGCACCATCTTCGCCGGCGTCACCGCCGGGGTGGTGTGGTTCCTCTATGCCGGCTTCTGCGAGGGCCGCTACGGCCGCACCTTGGGCAAGCTCCTGGTCCGCCTCAAGGTGGTGTCGATGCGCGAGCGCCGCTCGTACAAGCAGACCTTCATCCGCTCGATACCCAAGCTGTTCTGGTTCATCTTCCTGCCCTTCGACGTGGCCGTGGGCCTGGCGACCGAGGGCGACCCGAGGAAGCGGTGGTCGGACGGCGTGGCCAGGACGCTGGTCATCGCCTACTACCCGGCGGTGCCGCGCAGCCACAGGGTGCCCCAACCGCAGCCCCGCATGCAGCGAAAGGAGTTCGGCCCCGAGCTCTGAAACCTTTTCACTCCTTCTTCAGGAAGTGATCGAGGATCAGCGCGGTGGCGTCGACCGTCTTGGGGTCGGGCTGCCCGCCCATCCTTGCTTTTCCTCCGGGCCACACGTGCCCGGCGCCTTTCACTAGCACTGAGGTCACACTGCACCCGCCTTGAGGACCACGGTAGCGACGAATGAGCGCCTCCGGGCGGTCCTCGTCCCGGTGGTCTAGGCAGCCATTGACTCGAGCCCAGTATTCCTCTGCCTCCCTGGCCGGTAGGAAGCGGTCGTCGCCCCTCGACTCGTACGGCACCAGACGGTCCTGGTCGCCATGGATGAGCAGGACGTCAACCGGCCGCTTGGGCTCGTGCTTGAGTAGCTCCTTTCCCACCGTCGCGCCCACCGGGGCGATTGTGTCGATCTTGTCCGAGAGCTCGACGCCGGCGACGTGGGCCAGCATGCCACCGTTGGAGAAGCCGGTGACTAGAACCTTGCCGACGTCGTAGTCGTCCTTCAGCTTGTCGATGAGGTCTGATAGGAATTTAACGTCATCCACGCCCTCCTCGTGCGCATCGCGGCAGCAGAAGCGGGCGTTCCAGGAGGTTACGCCGTTCTCAGAGGACTTGGTGCCTTCGGGGTAGGCGACTAGGAAGCCCTTTTCGTCCGCTTGAGCGGAGAAGGAGGTCATCGCTTCCATGAGCTTGGGGTTCGAGCCCAAAGCATGGAGGACGATTATCAATCGGGGACGATTCGATGTTTCCTTCGGGACATGAAGGAGAAATTGCCTCTTTCGTTTGCCGGAGGGAATCGCCCGCATGCTGTAAAGAATGGTCTTAGAGGTAATTGCTTATTCCTCGACCCACCAGACCCATGCACCCTTCTCTGAAGAAGGTGCGCCTTTAATTAAACCTCTTCTACGCATGACGTTTAGAGTACGAGCTAGATCATCTGGACAACGACCCCCGGTCTGCTTGAGCATTGTTTCAATCTCAAGGGTTGTCCGCTGCCTATGGTTTAAAATACGCATAATCATCGAGTATTGTTCTTCGGTGGACATGATTCAACGGACCAATTGATGCTTGGATTAATAACTAACAGATGAGGTTGAGCAATTCCATAAAGGTTGTCAATTGCCAATATTATACACAAAAAATTAATAAAAGCACACTTCAACAGTTACATAACGATTTCGAAAATGGCTATCCTCATCCGTTTTTAATTTGGGGTTTTCGTCTAAATGGAAATATGGAGAAGTGGTTTATTGAGTAATTGGCAATAATCGATTGTTTGTTTACTCACAGAAGAAAGATTTTATGGATTTGTGCTGGTTGATTAGAGGGGAAAAACAGAAAAAATAAGGATGGTTAAGGGGTTTGGTTTATGTGCTAGTGTGGGTAACGGTGAAAGTCGTCTGACCCAGGCTGTTGCCCGAGACCTTGTCCCTGAACATTACCGTCACAGAACCATTGTCGCTGGCCGTTATTGTGGCCCTGTCACCGGCCTTAAGGATTCCAGCACCTGTCGGTAGCGGAGTCGTTACGTCAGCCGGTCCGCTAACAACGACAGCCTCAACGTTCGCAACATCTATGGTACCACCAGAAACGCTGATGACATAGACATCGTATGTGTTGCCCGTGCCCTTCTGGTTGCCAAGGGCAACGTTCGGGGTGGTGTTCTGCTCCCCACCCATGCCCATGACCATGACGTACAAGACCGCCGCCAGTACGACGGTGATCGCGACCATCAGGATGGTGGCGATGACCGGCGAGACCGCGGAGCGGCTCTTCCAGTTCTTCTTCATCATCATCTTTAGTCCTCCAATTTTCTCGGTGAGGGGAACCCCACCGGCTGGAAATCACGGTGTGTGCTAAATAAAGATATGCTCGCAGTTATCTTTCTGGCACAACATCTATTGCACAGTATAAATGTATATAATTATTATTGAAATGTCGTCACTCTGGCTGCTGCAGGTCGACGATCGTGTCGCACACCAGACCGAGCATCTCCCTCGTCTCCGGGCGAAGCGCCTCCTCGGTCGACAGCACGACGGGGTACGCGTCGTGAGGGCTCAGGCTGCTGATGAGCACGTGCAGGAACTCCGACAGCATCTTGGTGTCGTTGTGCAGCGCCAGCGAGTTGATCGAGTCGACGACGACCAGCCGCTGCCCGGGGCCCACCTTGCGCATGAGGTACTCGACCTTGAGCACGATGTTCTCCAGGATGGTCGGACTTTCCACGTAGATGATCTTCCCGCTCGCCTCGCGCTCGCTCATGATCATCTGCGAGATGCAGTCGACGAAGCTGACGTCCCGGGTGTCGATCTCCAGCGCCTCGAACGTCGCCAGGATCGTGCTCGCCGGCACCGCCGCGGTGATGTAGATGGTCTTCAAGCCCTTGGCATGGGCGAACTCCACCAGGCCGCGGAGCACGTCGAAGTAGCGGGCCATGGGAAGCTGCAGGGCCATGGCGACCGCCGGCCCTACCTCCTCCAGCTTCTTTCCGACGACCAGGGCGGCGTCGTCCATCACGCACCACCTCTCAGCAGCGGGGTGACCAGCATGCCCACCGAGGTGAGGTCGATGACGTACTTGGAGCGGGAGTGCGAAACGCCCTTCATCTTGAGCACCTGCAGCGTGCGCAATAGGTCGGAACGGCGCTGGTGGTTGCCCAGCACGATGACGCCGTCGGAGATTATGCTCTCCAGGGTCGTCGTCGCCGCCAGGTCGCAGGACGACGACGGGCTGACGTCGGCGACGAGCATGCAGGTGCACTGCTTGCGGTACATCATCTCCGACAACGTGAGCAGAAGGTCCCGGGCGACGGTCTCGTCCTTGAACCCGTAGAACATCGCCGAGAACGAGTCGATGACCAGCCGGCGGACCTGGTGCTGGTCGATGTACCGCGCCAGCGCCTCGCTGAACTGCACGATGTCCTCCCTGGTCTCCGGCCGCCCGTAGATGGAGCCGCCGTCCATGAAGTCGGGCACCTCCTTGAAGTCCAGCACCCCGGACTCGACGAGCTGGGGGCCGTAGAACTCGAACTCCGGGACCGATGACACGAGCTTGTCCGGCCGCTCGATGGTGGTGATGTACAGCGACCGCTCTCCCATGGCCGCGCCGCGAATGGCGAACTCCAGCGACAGCGAGGTCTTGCCGACGCCGGGGACGCCGGTCACCAGGACCATGCTGCCCACTGGAAAGCCCCCTCCGAGAATGGAGTCGAGACCCTCGATGCCGGTCGCGCATAGCGCGCGCTCCTGCCTCATCACCATCGAGACTGGAATGCCGTACTTGGCTAAAGAACTTGCTTGGGGTTCTAGAAAGAAATAAGTCGGCGGATGCTCTCCCTCAGAACATGAAGCCCGTCCTCCAGGTGGCCCTGGACCTCATGCACCTCAAGCGCGCCGTGGACATCGCCCAGGAGGCGGTGGAAGGGGGCGCCGACTGGATCGAGGCCGGGACCCCGCTGCTGAAATCGGAGGGGTCGGAGGTGCTGCGCGTGCTCAAGCGCACGTTCCCGGGCCACGTCCTCGTCGCCGACATGAAGACCATGGACGTCGGCGGCTTCGAGGTGGAGATCGCCGCCAAGGCCGGCGCGGATGTGGTCTCGGTCCTCGGCCTGGCGGACGACGCCACCATCTCCGAGGCGGTGCTCACCGCCAGGCAGTACGGCGCCAAGATCATGGTCGACCTCATCGGCGTGGCCGACCGGGCCGCGAGAGCGAGGCGGGCGGAGGAGCTCGGCGCGTCGTACGTGTGCCTGCACGTGGGCATCGACCAGCAGATGCGCGGCGAGGGCTCTCCGGTCGAGACTTTGAAGAAGGTCGCCGCCGCGGTGTCCATCCCGGTGGCGGTGGCCGGGGGCATCACATCCGAGACCGCGCCCCAGCTGCTCGAGGCGGGCGCGTCGATCGTCATCGTCGGGGGCAGCATCATCAAGACCCAGGACGTCGCCGCGGCCGCCCGGCAGGTGAAGAGGGCGATGGAAGAAAGGCGGGCGATCGCCGGGGCGGCCTCCAGGAAGTACGGCGAGAGCGAGCTGTTCGAGGCGTTCTCCAAGGTATCCACGTGCAACATCGCCGACGCCATGCACAAGTACGGCGTCATGAAGGGCATCGTGCCGCGCATCGAGCACGGCACCAGGATGGTCGGCCGCGCGCTGACCGTGCAGACAAGTAAGGGCGACTGGTGCAAGCCGGTGGAGGCGATCGACCGCGCCTCCGACGGCGACGTGCTGGTCATCGACGCCGGCGGGAGCGATATTGCGGTGTTCGGCGAGCTGGCGGCGTGGTCCTGCCGCACCAAGGGGGTCCGCGGCGTGGTCATCGACGGGGCGGTGCGCGACCTCGACGCCCTCTACGCCATGAAGTTCCCCGCGTTCTCAAGGCACATCGCCCCCAATGCCGGCGAGCCCAAGGGCTACGGCGGCATCGGCCACGAGATCATCTGCGGCGAGCAGACGGTGAACACCGGCGACTGGATCGTGGGCGACGACAGCGGTGTCGTGGTGATACCGCAGGAGCGGGCGGTGGAGATCGCCAACCGGGCGGTGGACGTGGCCGAGCGGGAGGACCGGGTGCGCGAGGAGATCAAGCGGGGCGGGACCCTGTCCCGGGTGCAGGAGCTGGAGAAGTGGGAGCAGATCCGATGATCAACCTGCACACCCACACCCGGTACTCGGACGGGGACTTCTCGGTCGAGCAGCTGGTGGCTGCGGCCGAAGAAGCCGGGGTGACGCATCTAGCTATCACGGACCACTTCGAGACCGCCAAGGTCCACTGCCTGCGGGCCTCGAGGTTCGACGAGTACCTCGAGGAGATCAGGTCGGCGGCCGAAGCGCACCCGGGCGTCACCGTGCTGGCGGGGGTGGAGATCGATACCGTGCCCGAGCGCTGCGACCTGGACGCGCTTCCGGTCGACCTGCTGAACCGCCTGGACCTCGTCCTGCTCGAGTACGTCGACGACGCCGGCTCGACGCTGGAGGCGCTGGAGCCGCTGCTGTCCCAGCTGCGCATCCCTCGCGGGCTGGCGCATACCGACGTCGCCCGCATCCACGCCGCCCGCACGCCGGAGGAGGTGGCCGATCGCTACCGCGCCTTCGGCGTGTTCGTCGAGGCGAACAGCGCCTGGCCGTACGGGCGGGACGGCGTGCCGTTCTACGAGCTCGCCGCCGACTACTTCCGAGCGTTCCACGGGCGGGTCAAGGTATCGGTCGGGGCGGACGTCCACCACTCCCTGGCCGAGGTCGGGAACCTCGACGCCCCGTACCGGTTCCTCCGCCGGCTGGGGCTGGAGAGCGACCTGCTGTTCTGAAAGAACAAGAAAAGAAAGGGAAAAGGAAGGGTTTTAGAACGCGCCCCGGCCGGCCATCTCCTCGAGGCGGCGCACCCGCTCCTCCATCGGAGGGTGGGTGGAGAACAGCTTGACCAGCCCGCCGGCGCTGAAGGGGTTGACGATCCACAGCGACGAGGAGGCGGGGTTGCCGAAGCGCATCGGCCTCGAGCGGTTGTACGCCTCCAGCTTGCGCAGCGCGTTGGCGAGCACCATGGGCCGGCCGATCATCTGCGCGCCCTCCGAGTCCGCCAGGTACTCCCTCGAACGCGATACCGCCAGCTGGATCAGCAGGGCGGCGATGGGCGCGGTGATCGCCACGATGATGGCGATGATCCAGGTGCCGTTGTCGCGGTCCCCTCCGCCGAACAGGGAGCCCCAGAAGAAGGAGCGGGCGGCGAAGGAGATGGCCCCGGCCAGGGTGGCCGCGACGGTCATGACCAGGATGTCCCGGTCCTTGACGTGGGCCATCTCGTGCGCGATGACGCCGGTCAGCTCGTCGTCGGTGACCAGCTTGAGGATGCCCTGGGTCGCCGCCACGGTGGCGTGCTTGGGGTTGCGCCCGGTGGCAAAGGCGTTGGGGGTCTCGGACGGCACGATGGCCACCTGGGGCATGGGCAGCCCAGCGGTCTGGGAGACCTGCCGCACGATCTTGTACAGGCGGGGGGCCTCCGCTTCCGTCACCACCTTGGCCCGGTAGGACAGCAGGACGATCTTGGAGGAGAAGAAGTATGAGATGAAGTTCATCAGCCCGGCTATCACCAGGAAGAAGAGCGCTCCCGTGACCCAGTCCCCGAAGAACGCCAATCCCACCGCCCAGCCGATCACCACGAAGATGCCGGTGAGGACGGTGAACAACATCAGCACGCGCAAATTAGCGCCTATGGCACCCATCGTTGTCACCTTCCGACTTCTCAAACGGAACGGAGTATTTTAGATTGTCGAATTAGCGGCCGTGATTGGCCTGGTTGTCCGAACCGCCGCCCTGCCCGGCCCAGATGGGCAACCTCACCGCTTGGCGCGGACCATATCGGTCAGGCGATATACCACCGTGCTGTCGAGCTGCTCGGCGGCGACCTCCCCGCTCTTGACCATCTCCTCCAGCACCGAGCGGAGGTCCACCTCCTCGGCGTCCAGGGCCTCGATTATCTGGTGGGGGCTCATGCCCCCGGTGGCCCGGAGCAGCAGCACGATGTCCTCCCGCTCGGCATGACGGAGCGCCTGCTCCCGGCGCTCCCTCAGCTCGCTCTCCCGCAGGCGGGCCAGCTTGTCGATCGCTTCCTTCGAGGTGCGTTCGGCAGCCGCCCGGAAGGCCGAGGGGTCCTCCTCCAGCAGGTCGAGGGCGTCGTCGTCGAGTATGCCGTCCTCCCGCCAGTGCACCGCCAGGTCCCGGGAGCTCCCGCTCCACCGCTCCGTCCCCGCCGGGTTGGGGACGATGGTGTAGCGGACCCCGGTACCGAGCAGGGCAGCGTGCAGCTTTGAGAGCTGGGACACCAGGTCTTCGCCCTCCGCGATGTAGTAGACCCCCTCCCTCCGGAACCCCGCCTCGGCGAGGGCGCGGTCGACCCGGGCGGGGTCGGCGCCGTCGGCCGAGTACTCCATCTGGACATAGGCGCGCATGCCATCGTTTCCATGCCAACCCGGCCCATAATAAGGTTGCGCGGCGTCACCGTGGTCGGTAAAGGGAAATAGGGGCAGGGGGATGCCAATGCCATGGGCCCGGACCAGGAACTGATGATGACGTGGTTCCGCCGCTACTACCAGTCCCAGCCACCCCGGCCGCCCTCCATGCTGGAGCGGCGGGAGTTCGGGTTCATGTTCTTCGACCGGGGGTTCGTCCAGCGGCACATCGGCTTCCTCACCCCGGGGGAGCTGCAGGCGTTCCTCATCGAGCAGGTGCCGTCCCACGCCTATCACTCCTCCGCGTACTACCACAATCCTAGCGCCGCGACCATGGACGAGAAGGGGTGGAAGGGCGCCGACCTCATCTTCGACCTCGACGCCGACCACGTCAAGGGGGCGGAAGGCCTCAGCTACGGCGACATGCTGGACCGCATCAAGGTGGAGCTGCTGCGGCTCCTCGACGACTTCCTGCTGGGCGACCTCGGCTTCGACGCCTCCAAGCTCAAGATCGTGTTCTCCGGCGGGCGAGGCTACCACATCCACGTCGCCGACGCCCGGGTGGCCCAGCTGAAGAGCCACGAGCGGCGGGAGATCGTCGACTACGTCGCCGGCACCGACCTCAACATGGACTGGGTGTTCCCGGACAAGGTGACCGCCGCCAAGTCCTTCCATGGCAAGGCCCAGGAGAGCAGGGTGCGCACGGTGCCGCCCCCCACCGCCGGCGGATGGCGGAAGCGCATGCGGGTGGGCATCGAGTGGCTGGTGGAGGAGATGCGCTCCCGCGACCTCCCGGACCTCCGGCAGCGGCTGCCGGTCCTGGCCGACAAGCCTGACGGGGTCATCGAGGGCATGCTGCGCGACCTCTACGACCGCAGCCGGGGCAAAGAGGGCGGCCGGCTGACGCTGGAGAACAACGTCCTGGGGTACTTCTCCGACCGCCGCCACCTCGATCTTTTCCTCCTCCTGCTGGAAGAGGAGGTCCGGCCGCGGTTCACCTCGGAGATCGATGAGCCGGTCACCAGCGACATCAAGCGGCTGATCCGCCTGCCGCTGTCGCTGCACGGCAAGACCGGCCTGAGGGTCACGCCGATGGACCGCGAGGCCCTGGACGCGTTCGAGCCGCTGCGCGACGCCGTGCCCGACGTCTTCCCGGACAACAGCATCGAGGTGTTCGTCCGGGGCAGGCAGGAGGTCGAGCTGAAGGGGCGGCGGTTCGTCCTGGAGGGGCAGTGCGAGGTGCCGGTCTACCTGGCCGTCCACCTGCTGGGACGGAAGCTGGCGACGCTGGAGTACCAGGCCGAGCAGTGAGGTCGTGCCCGGCCTCGTAAGCCAGGAGCGAAGGTTTTTATTCGTCATAGAGAATTCACTCGGGATCGCCATGGCTGTCGGGCAGGAGCAGTTGGAAGGGGGGATGCGGCTGTCCCAGGTCCGCCGCACCAAGAAGTTCCTCATCGCGGCGCAGGCCGTGATCGCGGTGGTGGCGGTCGTCGTCCTGACCGCCTGGGGCGGGAACGTCCAGCTCAAGCCGTTCTACTTCGACGTGGGCGTCTTCCTGTACCTTCTCATCCTGATGGCGTTCGTCATCATGGTGGAGAGCCTGCTGTTCCGCCTGCTGGAGGTCCGGTTCGCCAAGACCGACAGCGCCAAGTACTACATGCTCAAGACCACCGCCCGCCGCGGGCTGTGGATCATCGCGGTATCGGCCGTCGTCCTGCTCCTTGTGCTGACGCCGTTCCTGCTGGACGCGGTCTCGGAGCAGACCAGCGAGGTGGGCACGACCGCGAGCGTGGCCTCGTTCTTCAACCGCGACCCTCTCGGGCTCACGACCGTCGACCACGTCAGCGTGGACAGCGACGGGCCGGCCGAGGTGGTGGTGGTCTCCGAGGCGGCCTACCTCGCCTACGCTGGAGACCCGCAGTTGCTGCGGCAGTTCTCCGAGCTGTACGTCGCCGACGCCTCGACCAGGGCGACGTTGGACTTCCCCTCCGGACCGTTCGGACAGTACTATGTGGTGGTGCTGAGCGGGGACGAGGTGAGCTACGGGCTGCACCGCGCCCTGTCGCCGTTCTTCGTGTGGTTCGTCTCCCTGTTCGCCACCCTGTTCATCGTCGCCAACGCCGTGTGGATCACGTACACCCTGCCCGTCCGGCAGCGCTTCGCCAAGGGCGCCATCTACCGGTGAAGGGCGCAGCACCGCGCTTCCTCGACGACCTCGTAGCCGTGAGCGAGCGCCCACTCCACCGTGCGGATGGAAGGATTGACGATGCCAGCGGCGCCGGCGCTCACGCACCGTATCTCGACGTCGGACCGGCCGCGGGGGCGCATGCACCCCAGGAGGACGGGGCAAGGGAGCGCGGCGGCCCGCTCGACGAAATCGACCAGACGGTCGTCCAGTCCTGGTAGCGGGTCCTGTCCGGGCGGGGGGACCATGGCCAGCACCACCACCGCGGCCACCGGCAGGCGGGACAGCAGCTCCAGGCACCGGCGCTCGCCTTCCTCCGGCTGCAGGCCCACCAGGACGTGCGGGACGACGCGAGCGCCGGCGTCGAGCAGGGCGCGCAGCGTGGCCCCGTAGTCGGACGGCGATGCCCCTAGGTGCAGCGCCGATCGTATCGTCCCCTCGTCCTGCACCAGGTCGACCGAGAACGCCTCCGCCCCGGTGGCCGCCAGCGCCCGCGCCCCGGCGCGGTCCAGCAGCCCGGTGTGGACGTTCGCTTGGAGCCCCTCGGCCCGCAGCTGGGCGATGGCCTCGACGAACGGGGCCAGGGGGACCGTGCCGGAGGCGTCGCAGCCCCCACTGACCAGCACGCCGGTGGCCCCACCCGCCCGGGCCCTCCTGGCGGCGGCGACGAGCTCGTGCGGGCTCTCGGCCGCCTCCATGCTTCTCAGGAAGCGGCCTCCGCAGTGCTCGCACCGCAGCGCGCACCTCGTTCCGGTGACGGAGAGCGCCGGGAAGGTGCGGCCAGGCCGGTAGACGGTGAGGGCTTTGGGCACGGCAAAGGTTAAGGCACACGAGACCAAAAGATTTAATGGTCCGACAGGCTTCGAGGAGGCAGGTCATCCATATGAAGGCATTCAGAGTTAGTGGTTCATTCAAGACCGGCAAGTTCACCTGGCAGAAGTACAGCATCGAGGTTGCCGCGGAGGACGAGGCCGGTGTCACCGAGAAGGTCCTTTCCGACCTGGGCAGCAAGCACAAGCTGAAGCGGAGCGAGATCAAGATCGACGAGATCAAGGCCCTCGCCGCTGGCGAGGTCACCAACCCGGTCGTGGAGTACCTCGCTGGAGGCGCTCAATGAACGAGCAGGAGCTGCGCCAGGCGATGTCCGCCTTGGAGGTCTACCGCGTCCAGCTGCAGAGCATCGCGGAGAACATGCAGCTCATCCAGATCTCATTAGAGGAGCTCGCCCGGGCCCGCGAGACCCTGCTCAAGTACAAGGAGGCGGGGGAAGGGTCCGAGATCCTGGTGCCCATCGGGGGCAACTCCTTCGTCATGGCCAAGGTGGCGTCCAACACCAAGGCCATCGTGGGCATCGGCACCGGCATCTCGGTGGAGAAGAGCATGGACGAGGCCATCCAGACCATGGACGCCCGCTCCAACGAGCTCACCGAGTCCATGCGCAAGCTGGCCGAGCGGCGCAACGCCCTGGAGGCGCAGGCCGCCCAGCTCTCCCAGGCCGTGCAGCAGGAGATCAACGCCCTGCAGCAGCAAGGTCAGTGAGGACCGGCCGTGTTCGAGTCCCTCAAGAAGAAGCTCGCCGCCCTGCGGGGCAAGTCCGAGGAGGAGGTCACGGAGCAGGCCGAGGCGCCCGCCCCCGAGGCCAAGGAGGCGCCCGAGGCCGTCGAGACTAAGGCAGCGCCTGCTCCTGCGGCGCCGGCCCCCGTGCCGGCCGCCCCGCCAAAAGAGAAGCCCAAGGAGCGGCGGTTCTTCCGGAAGGCCGAGCCGGAGGCGCCCGCGGGCGGGGCCGCCGAGCTGGGAGTGGGGGACTCCGGCCGCAAGATCAGCGAGGAGAAGCTCGACGAGCTCCTGTGGGAGCTGGAGATCGGGCTGCTGGAGGCGGACGTCGCGCTGCCGGTCATCGAGGAGATCAAGGACGGCGTGCGCGCCAACCTGGTCGGCCGGCGGCTGGAGCGCGGTTACGACCTCGGCGAGGTCATCGAGCAGGCGCTGCGCACCGCCATCTCCGGGGTGCTGCAGAACAGCGAGTTCGACTTCGACGGGTTCGTCCGCAGCCACGAGAAGCCGGTGGTGGTCATGTTCGTGGGCATCAACGGGACCGGCAAGACCACGGCCATCGCCAAGCTCGCCAACCGCCTGCAGAAGGACGGACTAACGACCGTGCTGTCGGCCTCCGACACCTTCCGGGCCGGGGCCATCGAGCAGCTGAGCGTGCACGCCGACCGCCTGGGCACCCGCATCATCAAGCACCAGTCGGGCGGGGACCCCGCCGCCGTGGCCTATGACGCGGTGGAGCACGCCAAGGCCAAGCGCCGGGACGTGGTGCTGGTCGACACCGCTGGGCGGATGCAGACCAACACCAACCTCATGGACGAGATGAAGAAGATCAAGCGGGTGGTGTCGCCCGACCTCATCATCTTCGTCGGCGACTCCCTGGCGGGCAACGACGCGGTCGAACAGGCAACGGTGTTCGACAAGGCGGTGGGCATCGACGCGGTCATCCTCACCAAGATCGACGCCGACGCCAAGGGCGGGGCGGCGCTGAGCATCGCCCACGCCATCGGGAAGCCCATCGCCTTCGTCAGCACCGGGCAGGGGTACGAGGACATCATCCCCTTCGACAGCCAGTGGATGCTCGACCGGCTGTTCGGCGACTGAGCCGGCATACCTTTTTCTACGCGCCGCGCGCGTTCCCTCCCGAGAGCATGCTTCCCTACGTGGTCATTCACAGCGCGGTGAGCGTGGACGGGCGGATGGACCGCCTGGCGGTGGACATGGGCCTGTACTACTCGCTCCTCTCCACCTGGAACGAGGATTGCACCCTGAGCAGCGCGGAGACCATGCTGAGCTCTGGCATCGGTGAGTGGGAGCACGACGGGACGACCGATGACTCCAAGCCGCTGCTGGCGGTGGTCGACTCCCGGGGGCGGTTCAAGCACTGGAAGAACGCCGCCCCCTCCCCGTACTGGCGGCAGGGCGTCGCCCTGGCCTCCCGGGCCACCCCGGCGACGCACCTCGACGATGTACGGGCCGCCGGCGCCGAGGTCGTCGTGGCGGGCGAGGAGCGGGTGGACCTGCGGGCCGCGCTGGAGGAGCTGAGCTCGCGGTTCGGGGTCAGGACGGTGCGGGTGGACAGCGGGGGCACCCTCAACGGGGCGCTGCTGCGCGCCGGCCTGGTGGACGAGGTCAGCGTTGTGGTCATGCCGCAGTTGATCGGTGGCACCTCACCCTCGTCGCTGTTCCGCGCTGACGACCTCGCATCGGACGAGGGGGTCATCGCCGCCGAGCTGATGTCCTCCCGCAAGCTCAAGGGCGGCGCGGTGTGGCTCCGCTACCGCGTCCCGAAGCTCAGTACTCCGGACCGGTCTCCTTGAACTGGTCGGGGCAGCACAGCTCGGCCAGGAGGGCGGCGAACACCTTGGCGTCGTTGACCAGGTTGTCGATCTTGGTGTACTCGTTGACCTGGTGGGCGACCTCGTCGACCGTCTCCCAGACGTAGGCGTCCAGGCCCGCCTGGCGGAACCAGTTGGCGCAGGTCTGGCCGCCGATGCCGGAGGTGGTGGCCTCGACGCCCAGCACCCGCCGCACCGCCCGGCGCAGCGCCCGGGCCCCGTCCCCGTCGACCGCTGAGGCCTTGCCGGCGGGGTCGACTCGCTCGGTGACGACCTCGATGGTGGCCCCGGTGCGCTCCTCGAACAGCTTGGCCACCTGGTGGGCGGCCAGGATGCACTCCTGGGGATCGTACTGGGGCAGCAACCGGATGTCCATGAAGAAGATGTCCTCCCCCGGCACGGTGTTGATGTTGTCGACGTTGGCCAGCCGCTTGGTGGGCTCGAAGGTGGAGATGGCCGGCTCGAACAGCGGGTCCCGGGCGTTGAACTTGCCGTAGAGGTGATCGCTTACGAACAGCAGGAACTCGGAGCCCACCCGCAGGGCGTTGAGGCCCTTCTCGGGCACCGAGGCGTGGACCTGCTTGCCCCGGACGATGAACTTGAGCCAGATGATGGACTTCTCCGCCACCTCGATGACCGAGCCGTCCTCCGCCCCGGAGTCCGGGACGTAGAAGATGTCGTCCCGGCCGAACAGCCCTTCCTTCTTGAGAAGGAACTTGATGCCGTAGTCCGAGCCGGCCTCCTCGTCGGCCACCACCGCCGCTCCTAAGGAGATAGCGGGGTCGATGCCCATGTCGAACAGGGCGCGCAGCGCGAACAGGGTGGAGATGACCGCCTGGCCGTTGTCCTCCGAGCCCCGGCCGTACAGCTTGTCGCCGACCACGGTGCCGTCGAACGGGGGGTAGCTCCAGGACTTGGTGTCGCCCGGGGACACGGTGTCCATGTGGGAGACCAGCCAGACCGTGCGCTCCGAGGTGCCCGGGCGGCGGGCCAGCACGCTGGGGCGGGACTTCAGGGGCACCCGCTCGTCCAGCGCGTCGTAGGTCACGATCTCCTGGTCGGTGAAGCCGCACCGGCGGACGAGGCCCTCGATGAACCGGGCGCGCTCGAACTCCCCCTCGCCGCCGTTCTCCGGGCCCATGGCGGGGATGCGGAGCATCGCCGTCATCTCCTTGATCATCTCTTCGCGGTAGCCTTCCACGGTGGCGAACAGTTCATCCAAGCGGCTCATGTGCGTGACCGCTCCGGAATCGGACCAGCGGATTAAAGCATTTGGCCACCAAGGCACCGATAAATATGCCCTCGGCGATGGGGAGGCATGCGCGCTCCTGCCGTCATCCTCGCCCTGCTGTCGTTCGTCCTCCTCATCGCGCCCACGGTGGCCGGCGAGGCCATCCAGGACATCCCGCCTGGGGAGCTGGTGGAGCGCGACTTCGACGTGCCTGACGGCGCCACGGTGGAGATCAACGTCGACCTACTGGCCGGCACGTCGGTCAAGGTCCTGCTGCTGGACGACGATAACTACGCGAAGTTCGAGGCCGACGAGCAGTACCAGGCCAGGCACGAGAGCACCACCTACAGCCACCTCACCCTCACCGACCAGCTGCCGGCGGGCACCTGGCACGTCGTCCTCATCGCCAGCGGGGCGGGGGAGGTCGACGTGGAGCTGAGCGTGGACGTCCGCACCTCCGGCCTCGATCTCGGCGGGCTGGTCCTGCCCGCTCTGGCCGCCCTGGCCGCTGTAATCATCGTGGCGGTGCTGCTGGTGAAAAGAAAGGGGAAGTAATTTCGAAAGGGGTTTCAGTCGCGCCGCACCAGCATGGAGACGGCGTTCCCTCCGCCCAGGCACAGGGTGGCCAGGCCGGTGCGCTTGCCCCGGTCGTGGAGGGCGTGGACCAGGGAGGTCAGCACCCTGGCGCCCGAAGCGCCGATGGGGTGGCCGATGGCGATGGCCCCGCCGTTGACGTTGAAGCGGTCCTCGGGCACCTGCAGCTCCCGCTTGACCGCCACCGAGGCGGTGGCGAAGGCCTCGTTGTGCTCGAACAGGTCGATGTCATCGATCGCCAGACCGTTGCGCTGCATGAGCGCCCGGCTGGAGAGGATGGGCGCCTCCATGATCCACTCCGGCTTGGTGCCCCCGGTGTTGTAGTCCACGATCGTAGCGATCGGAGTGAGGCCGTGCTCCTCCGCGTAGTCGCGCGACGCCACGACCACCGCGGCGGCACCGTCGCTGATCTGGGAGGCGTTGCCGGCGGTGACGATGCCTCCCTCCTTGAACGCCGGGCGCAGCTTGGCCAGCCCTTCGAGCGAGATGTCGGGGCGGACCCCCTCGTCGTGGCGGAACTCGATCTCCTCCTTCTTGCTCTTGATCTTGACCGGCACGATCTCCTTGTCGAAGCGGCCCTCCTTCTGGGCGGCGAGGGCCTTGACGTGGCTCTGGTAGGACAGCAGGTCCGCCTCCTCCCTGGTCACGTTGAACCGCTCGGCCACGATCTCCGCGGTGTTACCCATGTGCTGGTCGGTGGGGGCGTCCCACAGGCCGTCCTTGACCATGTGGTCGACCACCTTGTTGTCCCCCAGGCGGTAACCGAACCGCCCTTCCATCAGCAGGTAGGGGGCGGCGGACATGTTCTCCATGCCCCCGGCCACCAGCAGCTGATGCTCACCGGCGCGGATGGAGTTGGCGGCCAGCATGACCGACTTGAGGCCGGAGCCGCACACCTTGTTGACGTTGAACGAGCCGATCTCCACCGGCAGGCCGGCCCGCAGCGCGGCCTGGCGGGCGGGGTTCTGGCCGGTACCGGCGGGCAGTACGATGCCCATGATGCATTCCTGGACGTCCTGGCCGGACACCCCCGCGCGCTTCACCGCCTCGGCGATGGCCATCGCCCCCAGCTGGGGGGCGGGGAAGTTCTTCAGCGAGCCACCGAACTTGCCGACCGGGGTCCGGACGGCGCTCAATATGACGACATCTGTCACTGGATCATGCTCCTTGCTAGGGGAGGTTGCTCCCATCCGGCTTGCCATCAGGGCCACTTGATAAATATCTGTCGGCGAGCCTGACCGACTATTGTCGATTAGCGAGGTTCATGCGCTTGAGCGGCTTGGAGAGGTGGCGGCGGGCGCACACCGGCGGCTCGTACCATCCTGGGCGCAGGCTGCGGGCTTCGGGCTCGGTGACCGGCTCCGCTTCCTTGGTGCCGCATTCCCGGCATCTGTATCCTTGACCGGCCCCGGCGGACTTCATGCGCCGACCGCACTGGCAGAGGGGATTGGCCGTCTTGATTCGAGAGGGCGCCAGCGACAGCACCTCGAGCTTCTCGATGTTCAGCGTGCCCCGGTCCTCCCGCACCTCGCCCAGCACCCTCACCCGGTCCCCCCGGCGGAGCGCGCGGACGATGGTGCGGAACGACTTTGTGGGCTCGTAGGCCGCCGCCTCCACCTCCGGCCCGCGGTCGCTGCGCAGCCCCACCAGCACGTGCCCGCCCCGCACCGTCCACGGCCCCTTGGTCACCTCGCCCACCACCTCGTACGAGGCGTTGGGCTCCAGCGTCGTCCACTCCCGGATGATGTGGTCGTCGGTCCCCTGGTTGGTGATGAACACCAGCCAGCTCTCCGGCCGCTCCGAGGGGATGGACAGCATGGCCATGCCCAGGTCGTTGGCCGAGTCCCCCCGGATGCCGTACAGGACGGGGCAGGTGGTGTGCGGCACGATGGCCGGCCGGTCGGCCTCCCGGTCGTAGTTGTTGAAGGTCGACGGGTAGTACTGGTCGAGCTGCCTGACCTCCTTCATCGAGATCTCCCGGGGAGTGCCCCAGCGCTCCCGCTCCCGGTAGGCGAGCAGCTCGAAGGTCCGGTCGGCGGGCCGCCAGGCCGCCGCCGCGGCGGCGCCGATGATCCCCCGGCCGGCGTTGAGCTCCGTGGTGATGCCGCCGGCCTCGGCCACGGCGCGGAGCGCCTCCTCCTTGTCGACGATGCGGGTCACCGCCCGGCGGTACAGCTGGGCGTCCGGAGGCCGCGGGCACACCACCAGCCCGGGGTCGGAGTCGTCCAGCTGGGCCCACCGCCTCAGCACCGCCGCGGCCCGCTCCATGACCTCGTCCTGCTCCGGCTGCTCCGAGGCCCTGGGGTACGCCTTCACCAGCCGCTCCCCGACCTCGCCGATGAGGCGGCCGTCCCCTCGCCCCCGGCCGAGGTTGATCGCCACCGCGGCGTTGCCACGGGTCTTCCACGGCACCGCGGGGTTCAGCCGGACGATGCGCGGCAGGCCGATGAGGTCCCATTCCGGGAAGGCCCTGATCAGCTCCACCGCAAGGAAGGTGGTGCACATCCAGGTGGGAGAGTCGGTATCGTCGACGGCGATGAACATGAGCTCGTGGTGTCGATAAGCGGCCAGGGGTAAATCAATGCTTGCCGCACCTCGGGGGCGGGAAGGGGCTCCAGCCTGCTGACGTAGAGAAAGCCGTCCTCGTCCGACGGCGTCACCCACACCCGCACCGCCGAGCGCTCGGCCGGAGGGGCGGCGGCGTCGGAGAACCGGCAGAAGGCCTCGGCCTGCATGCCTGCGGCATCGGAGAGGTCGAGCAGGTAGCCGTGGTCGGTGGTGCGGCAGTGCTCCACCAGGCAGACCACGACCGAGGTGGTGTCCGGCCGGAGCTCGGCGAACGAGGCGACCTCGGTCTCGGCCGGCGACGAGAGGAGGGCGAGCGCCGCCACCGCGGCCGCGGCCAGGAGGAAGAGGTCGGCGGGCCGGAGGGTGCGGCGCATGAGCCGAGAGCTCGCGATGAGAGGAAGAACGCTGGCGGTACACGCAGCCTGCGCCTCAGGCCAATAGCCTTGAATATCTCGGCCTCGATTCCCGCCCCATGTCTAAGCCGTTCTATGTCGAGAGGGCCAACCTCCTCTCGCTGGGCCTGCTTATTGCGGGCGCGGCCCTGGTCGCGGTCGCCGCCCTTGCCTTCTCGAACGTCGCCTTCACCGAGATCGGCAACTGGGACTGGTGGGTCCTCATTGCCGGCGGGCTGCTCCTGCTGGTGGGGGCGCTGTGGTACGCCTCCTACGTCCTCAACGTCCGCAAGTTCCGCCGGCTCCTGCAGGAGAACAGCAAGGCCAACTTCGTCCGCAAGCAGGACGACGTGGAGTACCTGGCGTGGCGCCTCCCCCTGCGGTACGAGGAGGAGCTGGCCGCCAAGAAGAAGCAACTTGGCCTGCGGTAGGACGTCGAAAAGCTTATAACGTCCCGGAGGGGGACCCCTTCATTTCCACTGGAACTGGTTCCATGACCGGCTCCGGTAACAAACCCGGTCCGCTAGTCGGTGGGCCGGCCTCCCACCTCCACCACCCGGCGGACGATGCCGGCGTGGTCGCGCTCGCGGCTGTACAGCGAGACCTCGGTGCCTTCGGCCGTCCGGCGGGCCTCCATCTCGGTGTTGTCATGCAGCCAGGAGAGGAACGACTCTGCCTCCGGGGAGTGGGGAAGGAAGAAGCTCATCTCCACTGGGTAGGCGAAGTGGTCCAGGATGCGCCGGCGCAGCCGGTCGAGGCCTTCCCCGGTGGCCGCCGACACCCCGAGCACGTCAAGGCTGGGGACGAGGGAGCGGACCTTCCAGGCCCGGCCGCCGAGGTCGTCGGCCTTGTCGGCCTTGCTCAGCACGACCATGAGCGAGGCGACGTCGACGTCCGGGAAGAGGATGCCCAGCGAGGTGCGCAGCTTGGTCAGGAATACTTCCTCGTCATCCGAGGCGTCGATGACCAGGAGGACGAGGTCAGCGCAGAATATCTCGTCCAGGGTGCTCTTGAACGATTCGACCATGAACGGCGGCAGATCGGTGAGGAAGCCGATGGTGTCGGTGAGCAGCACCGGCTTGGTCGAGCCTTCCAGGCGGCCAGTGGTCGTCGAGAGGGTGGAGAACATGCGGTCCTCCACCACTACCCGCTCGCGGGTGAGGGCGTTGAGCAGCGATGACTTGCCGGCGTTGGTGTAGCCGGCCAGGGCGACGGTGTGGAAGCCCTGCCGGGTCCGGCGGCGCCGGCGCACCTGGCGGTCCTGGCCCAGCTTCTCCAGCTCGTCCTCGATGCGGGCCAGCTGCCGGCGGATGAGGTCGTAGTAGGTGTCGGTCTCATACTCACCGCCGCCCAGGAAGCCGGGGTGCTCGCCGCTCCTGGCATTGTGGATCCATTCCCGCAGCAAGGGGATCTCGTAGAGCAGCTTGGCCCGCTGGACCTGCAGCTGAGCTTCTCGAGAAGCGGCGCGCTCGGAGAAAATGTTGAGGACCAGGCGGACGCGGTCGACGCACTCGACCCCCAACTGGCTCTCCAGCAGGTAGTGCTGCGACGGTTTGAGATCGCCGTTGACCAGGAGGAGGTCGACCGGCCGGGCGGTGAGGACCTCGGCCACCTCGAGCAGCTTGCCCTTGCCGACGAAGGAGCCGGGATGCGGTCTGTTCCTCCGTTGGATGATCTCGTAGACCACCTTGAGGCCGGCGGAGGTGGCGAGCTCTTCCAGCTCGCTAAGGTCCTCGTCGATGGTCAGTATCGCGGCTGTCCGCTGCCGGTCCTTTCCGTTGCCTGCCAATCCTTTCCCTTCCTTTCCTTCCTCTTCCTTTCCTATATATTACGTAAGTATATTCCCTAACCTAACCCACTTCCCTTCGAGCGTTCCGAGCGTTCTTTACGCTTCCACTCCACCGCCTTCCATATCTGGATGCGCCTAATCAACCCTCCCCTGCACTTGAAGGACAAGTCCATCGAGGAGTCTCGGGGAGGAGAACGCGCCGATGGGCAACATCCCGATCGCCCCTTCGGTCCTTTCCTCGGTTGCAGTGGAAATGAAGGGGTGGGGGTCTCCTCCCTCGATCGAGGGACGTCATCCGTGAGAACGGCCAGAAGCACGTCGCTGAGGCCGGTGAGAAAGTTACTTGAGGGTGTTGCTCTATTCCGAGCGGTGCGAGGCGCCGCCCCGCTTTCCAATGGAAGCGGAGGGGTGGGGGAGCTTGGCACCCGCCGCCAACGGGGGCAATTCTTTGGACGATAGCATCTTCCAGCCATACCTGAACTCAAAGCGCATATTCCAGCGCAACCGCGAGATACTGAGGCCTTCGTACATCCCTGACGAGCTCCCGCACCGTAAGGAGCAGATCAACCAGCTCGCCTCCATCCTGGTCACCGCCCTGAAGGGCGACCGGCCGTCGAACGTCCTCATCTTCGGCAAGACCGGCACCGGCAAGACCGCGTCGGTGAAGTATCTGGGCAAGGAGATCCGGAAGGCGGACTCGCAGTTCAACCGCGTCAACTACCTGTACATGAACTGCGAAGTGGTCGATACCCAGTACGGTGTGCTGCAGAACATCGGCAACATGTTCATCGACAACTTCAACGAGCGCATCCCCTTCACCGGCTGGAGCACCGAGCGCGTCTACAACATCCTGCGGGAGAAGATCGACGAGACCAACCGGGTGGTCATCATCGTGCTGGACGAGATCGACAAGCTGGTGTACAAGTCCGGCGACGACGTCCTGTACCACCTGTCGAGGATCAACGACGACCTCCAGAACGCCAAGGTATCGCTCATCGGCATCTCCAACGACCTCAAGTTCACCGACTTCCTGGACCCGCGGGTTAAGAGCAGGCTGGGGGAGGAGAAGATGGTCTTCCCGCCCTACAACGCCGACCAGCTGCGGGATATCTTGCGGCAGCGGGCCGAGCTCGCCTTCTTCCCCGGGGTCATCGACACCAGCGTGGCGCCCCTGTGCTCGGCCCTCGCCGCCCAGGAGCACGGCGACGCCCGCCGGGCCCTCGACCTGCTGCGCGTCGCCGCGGAGATCGCCGAGCGCAACGGCGATGACAAGGTCACCGAGGCCCACGTCTACAAGGCCAAGAACAAGATCGAGCTGGACTGCGTCACCGAGGCCATCCGCACGCTCCCCAGCCAGTCCAAGCTGGTGCTCATGGCCATCCTGCTCAACGAGGAGCGCAACGACGGGCGGCTGACCACCGGCGACGTCTACGAGACCTACCGGGAGCTGAGCGGCACCGTCGGCATCACCGTGCTCACCCAGCGGCGGGTCACCGACCTCATCTCCGAGCTGGACATGCTGGGCATCATCCACGCCCGGGTCAAGAGCTTCGGGCGGGGCGGCCGCACCAAGGAGATCGAGTCATCGGTCTCCGCCGCGGAGACCAAGAAGGTGCTGGAGGAGGACGAGGTCCTCCAGGCCATCAAGAACTACCGGCCCAAGAACCAGACCACCCTCATCTGATCAGCGCTTGCCCCGCTCCTCGCGGTGCCAGAGGTCGATGCCCCGACGCTTGAGCGCGGCACCGGCCACGTCGATGATGATGGGCACGGCGATGATGAGCCCGAGGGAGATGAACAGGTTGGTCTGGCTGTTCTGCGGGACGTCATCGGGAGCGGTGCCGGTGGCCCACAGCTTGAGTAGCCCGAACCACGGGAGCTCGCCGCGGGCCTTCCCGACGATCCAATCCTCCCGCACCGGCTCGCGGACGGTGCTGATCCACCGCTGGTCGTACTTCCCGACCACGGTGCCGTCGATGACCTCCCAGTTGTGGTCGCCCATGGTGACCAGGCCGCCGTGCAGGTCCCCCCGCTGGGCCATGTATGACAGCATCGCACCCAGGTCGATCTCCACCTCGGCCTGGGCATAGCCGACGTCGTGAAGGACCAGGGTCCGCTGGAGGTTCCACCACGTCTTCTCGCCCCCGGGCACGCTCCACATCTCCTCCGGCACGTTGGCCAGGGAGGGGACGTCGAAGCCCCCGCCGGTGTAGTTGTACACCAGGTTGACGATGGCGCGATGGATGATGGGCTTGGCCATGCCCGACCGATGGTAGATGACCACGTCCCCTGGCTCACTGTAGGTGGAGTGCCCGTTGGCTACCCCGTCGACGTAGGTGACCACCTCGTCCATCGAGCTGATCCCCTTGACCACCACGATGTCGCCGGTGTCGATGACCCCGATGTAGCTGGTGGTGTCGGAGTGCTGCATGCTCTCCGACTCGATGACCACCAGCGGCGGCCACACCCCGCTGTACGCGAACACCGCGGCTAGGACGATCAGGAAGAGGAGCGGGGCTATGATGAAGGCCTTGATCGATGACAAAAGGGCCCCCTCCTTCTCCTCCTTCGCCACGCCCGCAAGGTAGGAACTCTTCATTAATAGATTCTTCCACCGGGGGACGGTGGCAAAGGTAGATATGGGCGGCGGAGGATGGGCGTGCGGATGGAACGACCGGACAACGACACCTATTTCATGCGCATGGCCGAGCTGGTGGCCACCCGCTCCACCTGCCTGCGGCGCAACGTGGGAGCAGTGGTGGTCAAGGAGAAGCGGGTGCTCACCACCGGCTACAACGGTGCTCCCAAGGGCCTCCGCCACTGCGCCGAGGTCGGCTGCGTGCGGCTGGAGAACCACATCCAGTCGGGCACCCGCCACGAGCTGTGCCGTGGCGTTCACGCCGAGCAGAACGCGGTCATCCAGGCCGCCTACTTCGGCGTGAGCATCAAGGGCTCCACCATCTACACCACCGCCTTCCCCTGCGTCATGTGCGCCAAGATCCTGGTCAACGCTGGGGTCAGCGAGATCGTGTACAAGGACGACTACGTCGACGATCTGTCCAAGAAGGTGCTCGACGAGAGCGGGGTCACGGTCCGCCAGTACCGTCCAGGACCGGCAACGGATAGCGAACGTGAAACCCATATATAGCGCGGGAAAATCTGTAACGATAGTAAGGGCGAGATTGAGGACTGGACACCCCGTGGTCCAGGCTAGCAATCAGCAAGAGTTTAAATATTTAAAGTCAATACCGATGAAACCTTCCGGAGAGAGGACCTGTGGGCAAAGCTGACGCACTTTCTCAGATAAAAGAAGCTGAAGCCAAGGCCAAGAGGACGCTCGAGGAGGCCGACGAGAAGCAGAGGAGCATCGTCGCCTCAGCTCGCCGAGAAGCCGTGGACAAGCTGCAGGCCGCCGAAAGGGACCTGAGGGCCAAGAGAGAGGCCGTGCTTGCCCAGGAGCGTCAGGCTCTGGCTGCCAAGAGAGAAGAGCTTCTACGCAAAGGCAACGACGACGCCGCCAAGATCAGGAGCAGGGCCGCGGAGCGCGTTCCCTTGGCGAAAACCACTATCAAGCAACACTTCGAGAGGGCATTTGATGCTGCTGCCGGAACCAATGAGTAGGATCTTGGTCGTAGGGACCAAGCGGCGGTTGCCAGATACCATTGACCTCCTGTACAGCCTTGAGAACGTTCACGTAGTCGATTTTCCCTCCGGTGAGGAGGGCTTCTCCCTGGGCGCGCCGCTGCCGGCCGCCTCCGGCGCATCCGAAAAGCTGCTCAAGCTGAGGTCGGCGGAGAAGGACCTTAACATCGACGAGGCGAAGTACACCGACCGGTTGCCCGTGTCCAAGGTGCAAGCGGACCTGGATGCCACCATCGCCGGGCTCGAGAGCGAGGTCATGACGGCGGTGGAGTCAAGGCATGCCAAGGAGACCCGCCTGGCGGAGGCCGAGAACCGGTTGGCCCAGCTGGCGCCGTTCCGCTCCATTCCCCTGGACATCGAGATGTACGGGGGCTACACCACCCTTGACGTCCTGGCCGGGTACGTCCGGGACGACCCCGAGCCCGCCCTGCGCGAGGCTCTGAAGGACGAGTACGAGCTGTTCACCGCCGAGGGCGGCGACTTCGTGGTCCTGTTCGTGCCGCTGAAGCACACCGAGGAAGCGCAGCGCGTCCTCGGGCAGTTCGGGTTCGTGCAGGCGCCGATCCCCACCGGGACGGGCCGTCCGCAGGAGCTGGCGACCGTCCTGGAGGGGGAGATCGCTACCGCACAGAAAGAGCTGGAGGAGACCAACGAGCGGATCGTCCAGCTCAACGACAAGTATGCCAAGGCGGTGCTGGCCTCGGACGAGTACCTCAGCATCGAGGTGGAGAAGGCCGAGCTGCCCCTGCGCATGGGGGCCTCGGAGCACTCCTTCGTGCTGGAGGCTTGGGTGCCCACCGCCTCCTACGACGCGGTGGCCAAGGCGTTCGCCGACAAGTTCGGCGACGCCATCCATGTAGAGCTGTTGGAGAACAAGACCCGGGTCGAGCACCACGAGGAGCCGGAGGATATCACCGCGGAGAGCGGGATGATCACCACCGAGCCGGAGCCCCTGTCGATCCACGAGGAGCCGCCGGTCAAGCTCGAGCACGGACGCAACGTCGGGAGGTTCGAGTTCTTCACCAAATTGCTCTCCACGCCTCACTACAACGAGATCGACCCCACCATCACGGTGGCGATCTTCTTCCCCATGTTCTTCGGCCTCATGGTGGGCGATGTCGGCTACGGCATACCGTTCACCGTGCTGGGCATCCTCGGACTGAGGAGGTGCAAGAGCCCAGAGTGGCGGGGCATCTCGACCATGCTGTTCTACGGAGGCATATGGTCAATCTTCTTCGGCCTGTTCCTGTTCGGGGACATGATGGGCATCGAGTTCACCTCGTTGCACGCTGCCGAGGGCGGCCACGAGGAGGGCGGCATGTGGGCGACCACCTGGTCGGCCCTGCTGGGCATCGACATCCCTCACACCCTGTTCACCATCGGCGGCTTCGATGTGAACCTAGGCTACTTCACCAAGTTGGGCAGCGTGGAAATCCTGCTGTACGGAAGCCTGTGGATCGGCATCGCCCACCTCATCATCGGCCTGCTGCTGGGCTTCTATAACGTGGTCATCCGCCACGGGGTGAAGGAAGCGGTCATGGAGAAGGGCTCCTGGCTGCTGATCATGGTCGGCTTCGCCGCCCTGCTGCCGGTGATCATCGACGTGCTCATCCGGGGCAACGCAGTGTCGTTCACCGACCCGCTGTTGCTGGCCGGCATCGGCATGTTCGTTGTCGGCCTGCTCTTGGCCTTAGTGGGCGAGGGCGGGAAGGCCATGGTCGAGCTGCCCGAGGTAGCCAGCAACGTGCTGTCTTACACCAGGCTTATCGCGATCGGGATGTCCAAGGCCGGCATGGCCCTTGCCTTCAACTTCATCGCGCTGGGCCTCATCGTGGGCGTGGAAACCTCTGAAACCCTTACCACTGACCCGGTTATGTTGATCGCGGCGCTGCTCATCTTCGTGGTGGGCCACCTGATGATCTTCATACTGGCTATAATCTCGGCGGGCCTGCACGGCATCAGGCTGCAGTACGTCGAGCTCTTCAAGAAGTTCTACGAAGGCGGCGGGGCGGAGTTCGACCCGCTGAGGATAAAGAGAAAGCACACCGTGGAGGAATGAAAATGGTAGACGTTGGAAGCGGATTGGTTGCGATTGGTGCTGGTATTGCGGTTGGACTGGCTGGTCTGGCCTCGGCTATCGCTGAGGCGAGCATCGGTGCGGCCGCCGTGGGCGCGATGGCCGAGGACGAGAAGCTCTTTGGTAAGGGTCTTATCCTGACTGTCATCCCCGAGACCATCGTCATCTTCGGTCTGGTCGTGGCCATCCTGCTCTGGCTCAACATGTGAGTGAGCACCGAACAGAGGCTCACGCATGGCACTGGATAAGGTAGCCAACGAGATCCTGGAGAGCGCCAAGCAGGAGGCCAGCCTCCGCATCCAGGAAGCTGAGAAGGAAAGGGCCAGGATACTACAGGAGACCGACCTGAAGATCGAGAAGATGCAGAAGGCGGAAGAGAAGGAGCTCCAGGATGCCCTCCTTCGCATGAGGAGGCAGGAGCTATCCAGTGCGGAACTGGAGGCGAAGAGGATCGTCCTCAACCAGAGGAAGGACCTTCTGAACCGGACCTTCGAGGAGATGCTCGCCGAGCTCTCCGCGATGCCCCCGGCTGAGAAGTCCGCCCTCTACAAGAAGATCCTAGCGGAGGGGAAGAAGATCATCCCCATGCCCAGGGTCTTCTGCCCCAAGGGAGAGGCCGACCTCTTGGCCGGCCTGAGAGGCTGCGAGTCCCTCACCGAGACCAACATGGAGTCCGGCCTCATCCTGGAGAACAAAGACGGGACCGTCCGTCTCGACCTGCGCTTCCGCACCATCCTTGAGTCGATCTGGGAGAAGGAGCAGAAGAGCATCTCGGCGGTCCTGTTCGACTAGGCAACTGGGTGAACACAAATGTTAGGATTCGGTCGCAACAAGGGGAACTACCCGTACGCCACAGCCAGGGTCAAGGCCAAGAAGGCCAACCTGTTGACCCAGGACAACTATCCCAAGTTGCTCATGATGGACCTCAACGAGATTGGCAGGTTCATGGGGGAGACCCAGTACAAGGTAGAGATGAGCGAGTTGGCCTCCCGCTACAGCGGGGTCAACCTGATCGAGCTGGGGACCTCCCGCAACCTCGCCCGGACCTACCGGGACATCATCGGTTTCACCACCGGCGAGCTCAGGGACATCGTGGTCGCCTACCTGCGGAGGTGGGACTATCAGAACATCAAGACCATCCTGCGAGGCAAGTACTCGGGGGCTTCCCTGGAGGACATCCAGGAGGACCTCGTCCCCGCGGGCGACCTAAGCGAGGAGTACCTCCTCTCCCTGGTGGGGATGGAAGGCCCCGCCGAGATCATCGACGCCCTCCACAAGCGGATGGGCATCGTGTTCCCGGAGGACCTCACCGCCCTGCTGGAGAAGGGCGAAAGCCTGGCCCCGGTGGAGGACTACCTCGACAAGCAGTACTACACCCAGCTGCTGGCCTCCTTCCGGCCCAAGGGGAAGCCCAAGCGGCTGTTCCTCTCCTACATCGAGAGGGAGATTGACATCGTCAACCTGCGGACGCTCCTCAAGCTGAAGCAGGCCGGGCTGCCCGCGGAGAGGATAAGGCAGTACTTCGTGGAGGGCGGGTTCCGGCTCGACCTCAAGGAGCTGGACCGCCTGGCCGCGGTAGAGAGCTTCGACGCCCTGGCCGATGAGCTCTCCAAGCTGCCCTTCTACGACGAGATCAAGGACGGCCTGGACAAGGCCAGGCAGACCGGCACGCTGTCGGACATCATGCTCAGCCTGCAGAAGTACCAGGCCCGGCAGTCGGAGAAGTTCTCCCACCTCTACCCGCTGTCGGTCCTGCCCGTCATCGACTATATAATCAGGAAGAACGACGAGGTCAACAACATCCGGATCATCGCCCGCGGCAAGGCGACCGGAATGGACCCCGAGACCATCAAGAAGTTGCTGGTGATGTGATGGAGTTCGCTGTACTGGGAAGTGACGAATTCACGCTCGGCTTCCGCCTCGCGGGAGTGAAGCGGGTCTACGCCGTGCAACCGAGCGAATACGAGGCGAAGCTCATGGAGCTGATCGGCGACTCCACCCTTGGCATCCTGGCGATCAACTCATCTGACCTATCCAAAGTCTCTGCCAACGCCCGCAGGAAGGCGATGGAGAGCATCTCCCCCGTGGTCATCCAGGTGGGGGGAGAGGAAGGCGATCTGCGGGAGAAGGTGAAGAGCGCGATTGGCGTTGATCTGTACAAGACGGAGAGGGATTGAAAATGACAGAGCACGGAACGATTTACAGAGTAGCCGGCCCCGTGGTGACTGCCACCGGCCTCTCCCCCAGGATGTACGATGTCATGCTGGTGGGCGAGGAAGGTCTGATGGGTGAGGTCATCAAGATCGTCGGCGACAAGACGGTCATTCAGGTTTACGAGGAGACCGCCGGCCTTAAGCCCGGCGAGAAGGTGGTCGACACCCACCAGCCCCTGGTGGCGGAGCTCGGCCCCGGTCTGCTCAGCAGCGTGTACGACGGTATCCAGAGGCCCCTGCCGGTCCTCATGAAGTCGATGGGCGACTTCATCCAGCGTGGCGTCACCGCCCCCGGCTTGGACCGCACCAAGAAGTGGAAGTTCGAGCCGACGGCCAAGAAGGGCGACAAGGTCGGCCCCGGCGCCGTGCTGGGCACGGTGAAGGAGTTCTACCTGACCCACAAGATCATGGTGCCTCCCGGCGTCAGCGGCACCGTGGACGAGATCCGCGCCGGCGAGTTCACCGTCGAGGAGACGGTGGCCAAGGTCGGCGGAAAGGACATCATGATGATGCAGCGGTGGCCCGTGCGGTCCGGCCGGCCGTTCGGCCGCAAGCTGCTGCCTGACATTCCCCTGGTGACCGGGCAGCGTGTCCTGGACACCATGTTCCCCCTGCCCAAGGGCGGGACCGCGGCCATCCCCGGGGCCTTCGGCACCGGCAAGACGGTCACCCAGCAGCAGCTGGCCAAGTGGTCCGACGCCGAGATCGTGGTCTACATCGGCTGCGGCGAGCGGGGCAACGAGATGACCGAGGTGCTGGCCACCTTCCCGGAGCTGGAGGACCCCAAGACCGGCGAGCCGCTCATGCAGAGGACCGTGCTCATCGCCAACACCTCCAACATGCCCGTGGCGGCGCGTGAGGCGTCGGTGTACACCGGCATGACCATCGCCGAGTACTACCGCGACATGGGCTACAACGTCTCGCTGATGGCCGACTCCACCTCCCGGTGGGCCGAGGCCATGAGGGAGATCTCCTCGAGGCTTGAGGAGATGCCCGGTGAAGAGGGCTTCCCCGCCTACCTCGCGGCCCGCCTGTCGGAGTTCTACGAGCGCTCCGGACGGGTCGAGAACTTCAATGGCAGCACCGGCTCCATCTCCGTGGTCGGGGCGGTCTCCCCGCCCGGCGGCGACATGTCCGAGCCGGTCACGCAGAACACCCTCCGTATCGTCCGGGTGTTCTGGGCCCTCGACTCCAAGCTGCGTGAGCGCCGGCACTTCCCGACCATCAACTGGCTGACCTCGTACTCGCTGTACACCGCCGGCCTGGACGCCTGGTACCGCGACAACGTCGCCGCGGACTTCCCGGCCCTCCGCCAGTGGGCCATGGAGGTCCTGCAGAAGGAGGCCGAGCTCCAGGAGATCGTGCAGCTGGTCGGCTCGGACGCCCTGCCGGACGAGCAGAAGATGACCCTGGAGGTCGCCAGGATGATCCGTGAGATCTTCCTGCAGCAGAACGCCTACCACAGCGTGGACACCTACTGCCCCCTGCCGCGGCAGTACACCATGCTGAAGCTGATCAAGCACTTCTCCGACCTGGCCGGCAAGGCCGTGGAGAGCGACGTGGCCGTCGACGCCATCATCGCCCTGCCCGTCCGCAACCGCCTGGCCAAGGCCAAGTTCGAGGAGACCATCGACCAGGAGCTGGATGCCATCTCCAAGGAGATGGACAAGCAGTTCGAGTCCCTGGGGGGTAAGGCATGAGCATCGCATCCAAGGAGTACCGCACCATCACCCAGATCGCCGGTCCGCTCGTCTTCGTGGAGAAGACCGAGCCCATCGGCTACAACGAGCTTGCAACGGTGACCATGCCCGACGGCACCCTGAAGAGGGGCCAGGTGCTGGACACCTCGGACAAGATGGTGGTCATCCAAGTGTTCGAGGGGACCACCGGCATCGAGCGGGCCGCCGGGGTCAAGTTCCTCGGCGAGACCATGAAGATGCCCGTCTCCCGGGACATGCTGGGCAGGATCCTCAACGGCGCCGGCGAGCCCATCGACGGCGGTCCGGCCATCACCCCGGAGAAGCGCTTGGACATCAACGGCGCGGCCATCAACCCGTGGGCCCGGGCCGAGCCCAAGGAGTTCATCCAGACCGGTATCTCGACCATCGACGGGATGAACACCCTGGTCCGGGGGCAGAAGCTGCCCATCTTCTCCGGCAGCGGTCTGCCGCACAACGACATCGCTCTGCAGATCGCCCGCCAGGCCAAGGTGCGCGGCTCCGGTGAGGAGTTCGCCGTGGTGTTCGCCGCCATGGGCATCACTGCCGAGGAAGCGCAGTACTTCATGTCCGACTTCGAGCGGACCGGCGCGCTGAAGCGGGCGGTGGTGTTCATGAACCTGGCCGACGACCCGGCCATCGAGCGCATCATCACCCCGAGGCTGGCCCTGACCACCGCCGAGTACCTGGCCTTCGAGCTGAACATGCACGTCCTGGTCATCCTGACCGACATCACCAACTACTGTGAGGCCCTCCGCCAGATCGGCGCGGCCCGCGAGGAGGTGCCCGGCCGGCGTGGATACCCAGGGTACATGTACACCGACCTGGCCACCCTGTACGAGCGCGCGGGCAGGATCAAGGGGAAGAAGGGCAGCATCACCCAGATCCCCATCCTGACCATGCCTGGGGACGACATCACCCACCCCATCCCGGACCTCACCGGGTACATCACCGAGGGTCAGATCGTGGCGTCCCGCGAGCTGCACCGCGCCGGCATCTACCCGCCGATCAACGTGGGCGCCTCGCTGTCCCGGCTGATGAACGCCGGTATCGGCCCCGAGCTCACCAGGGAGGACCACAAGGCCGTCTCTGACCAGCTGTACGCCGCGTACGCCGAGGGCCGCGACCTCCGCGGTCTGGTGGCCATCGTGGGCAAGGACGCCCTGTCCGAGAGGGACCGCAAGTTCCTCGACTTCGCCGACGCCTTCGAGGACAAGTTCGTCCGCCAGGGCCACGACGAGGACCGCGACATCGAGACCACCCTGGAGATCGCCTGGGACCTCGTTGGACTGCTGCCGGAGAACCAGCTCTCCAGGATCGACCGGAAGTACATCGAGAAGTACCACCCGGCCCACCGCAAGAGTGAGTGAACATGGCGCGTGAGGTGAAGCCCACCCGTTCGGAGCTTCTTGAGATCAAGAAGCGGATCAAGCTGACCCAGTCTGGCTACAAGATCCTGAAGATGAAGAGGGACGGGCTGATCCTGGAGTTCTTCAAGATCCTCGAGCAGGCCAAGCAGGTCCGCGACAAGATCCAGACCGACTACGAAAACGCCATGGAGAAGGCGGCCATCGCTGAGGCCGTCGACGGCGCCATCGCCGTCCGCTCGGCCGCCTTCGCCATGCGCCGGCACCCCGAGATCAGCCTCCGCTCCAAGAACCTCATGGGCATCGTGGTCCCGGAGATCGATGCCAGCCTGGTCAAGAGCACCGCGGACCAGCGGGGCTACGGCGTCATCGGCACCTCCACCTACATCGACGAGGCCACCGCGGCCTTCGAGAAGCTGGTGGAGACCATGGTGCAGGCCGCCGAGATCGAGACCACCATGAAGAAGCTCCTCGATGAGATCGAGAAGACCAAGCGGCGCGTTAACGCCCTGGAGTACAAGGTCATCCCCGAGCTCCAGGCGGCCGAGGCGTTCATCGAGCTGCGGCTGGAAGAGATGGAGAGGGAGAACACCTTCCGTCTCAAGCGCATCAAGGACAAGGCCGAGGCGAAGAGTGAAGCCGCTTAAACTCCTTGACTGTAAAACCCCGGCGGGCCGGGCCCGGCTGTTCCGGCTCGCCTGGATACTTTCCCTGGGCATGCTCGTGCTGGGGTACCTCATAATAGTGCTCCTTCTGTTCTACTGACCGCTGCTTAACGCTCCGGTCGCCACGTTGCGTCCATCGGGTCGACCATGACCTTGTGGCCCTCGCCCTCGAGCGGACCGAGGCGGCTCAGTTGAAGTCGAGCATCTCCACCATGCCCGTGCCCAGGTGCACCACCGGCATCTTGGCCGGCAAGGGATTGAAGTTGTGCATCTTCTGGAACGGGGTCTGGGCCTGCCAGGTGGAGGCGCAGATGACCTTCACGCCGCGGTAGTCCAGGAAGCCCGCCCCGTGGACGTGCCCGGCCACGAAGATGTCCGGGACGTCCTCGATGACCAGGTGGTCCTCCTTCTCCGGGGCCAGTGGGGTCTTCCCGCCGTAGATCGGGGCCACGTGGCGGCGCTTGAGCATCTCCTTCATGGCCTCCAGCGGCCGGTCGTAGCTGAGGCCCTGCACGTTGCTGATCCAATCGTCCATGCTGCGGCCGTGGTAGGTGTAGATCTTCCGCCCCTCGATCTCCAGCTGACAGGGGTTGCCGACGAACAGCACCGAGGAGTCGAACATCTCGGTGATGCGCTTGGAGAAGGTGGGCTGCGGCTCGGCCGGCCGCACCGCGTCGTGGTTGCCCGGCTGGGCCACGATGCGGATGCCGTCCGGGATGTCCTTGAGCAGCTCGGCCAGCGCTTTGTACTGCTCGAAGATGTCCTCGATGTCCAGCTCCTCCTCCTGGCCGGGGAAGACGCCGATGCCGTCCACCACGTCCCCGGGAAGGACGAGGTACTGCACCCGGTCCCGCCCCTCGGTCCGCAGCCACTTGGTCATGTTCCCCCACTGCCGGTGGAGGAAGGTGTTGCTGCCGACGTGGACGTCCGACAGGAAGGCCACCGACGATGAAGAATCGGAGGGCCGCATGCCCGCTCCCCGCAGCGGGATGTCCGGCCGGATGAGCTCGTTGAGCACGACCATGTCCCCCTTCTGCGACGTCTTCCCGACGATGCCGATGACCTCGTCGGGGACGATGCACTCCGACGCCAGCGGGGAGTCCTTGAGGATGAGGACCGGGCACCGGCCCTCGTCGTCCTCCACCTCCAGCAGGCGGTGGCCGTTCTTGGTGGTGCGCACCTCGTTGACCATGACCACCATGCGCACCTCCCTCGCCATCCGCAGCGCGCGGGGCACCGGTAGGCAGCCGACCAGCTCCCGCCGGCGGGCCAGCATGGCCTTGATCTTCTTGTAGCGGTCGTTGAAGTAGCGGGCGAAGTCGATGATGTTGCCCTCGCAGGTGGAGTTGCCGGTGATGTCCTTGATGACCTTGACCTCGCCCAGCTCGCGGCGCAGCGGCGCGGGGGCGGGCAACTGGTCGATCACCGCCTCCACCGCCTGGTGGACCTCGGCGGCGGGGGCGGCGGAGCGCAGGTCCTCCAGCGTCAGCACCAGCGGCTGCTGGGCCATGGTGGACAGGGCGGCGCGGGTGAAGGCGAGGGGGTCCTCCTTGGAAAGGATGTACTCCACGGCATCCGGCTCCACCAGGATGCCCTCGTTGGCCAGCGTTTCCAGCACCTCGTCCCTCATGCTACCCCGGCGAGGATATGCAGGGACGGTCTATATATGCGGCGGCCCCGGGATTTTCGTTCCCGACTCCAGGTCCGTAGGCAATTCATATACCGCCGATACCGATAGAGGGGCATGCGACTCGTGGCCCGAGCGCCCTGCTTCCCCACTGAGGACAAGGAGAAGGTGAGGCAGGCGCTGCTGAACCTGTTCCCCCTCGGCGAGGTGGAGGAGCGAGAGAGCGAGCTCATCGTCCGCACCGATTCCGGCGACAAGCTCCGGCAGATCATCCTCGACCATCACATCCGGGACACCGCCCGCTCGATGATGCTGTGCGGCCGCACCGGCAACCGCGCCTACTTCCGGCTGAACAAGCAGGTGGCGTACGTCGGGAAAGTGTCGTTCGTCGAGGGCCAGCCGGCCCTGGGCTCCATCGACGTCGAGCTGGAGGACGAGGACCTCGACCGGGCCATCGACTTCCTGGCCGAGAGCACGGTGGAGGTGCGGCAATGATCGCCGTATCCTCGCCGGCGTTCTCGGTGCTGCCCTTTCCCGAGATCCTCGAGCGCATCGCCCGGGACTTCGAGGCGTGGGAGGTGGTGGGCGAGGGCCGCCACGCGTTGCCGGCCATCGAACGGGAGTTCCGGGAGCTCGCCCCATCGTACGACCTGGAGTACTCGGCACACTCGCCGATGAGCGACATCAACATCGGCTCCCTCAACCAACGCATGCGGGAGGCCGCGCTGCAGGAGCTCATCGCCGGCCTGGGGGCGGCGGGGCGGATGGGCATGGACGTGTACACCGTCCATCCGGGCTTCATGACCCCCCTGGGCTTCGTGGCGCCGGACAAGGTCAAGGAGACCGTGCGCTCCTCGCTGCGCCGGCTGGAGGCCGTCTCCAATGAACTGGGGGTGAGGATCGCGCTGGAGAACATGCCCCGCTCCCCGTTCTCCATGGCCACCACCCCTGCGGCGCTGGCCGAGCTGATGGAGGACCTCGACATCGGCATCTGCTTCGACATCGGCCACGCCCACACCTCCGGCCTGGTCGACGAGTTCCTGGCCCTCAAGGACCGGTTCATCAATGTCCACGTCCACGACAACCGCGGGGAGACGGACGAGCACCTGCCGGTGGGCAAGGGCACGGTCGACTTCCCCAGGCTGCTCCGCGGCCTGGAAGGGTACCGGGGCCGGTACGTCATCGAGGCGCGGGGGCTGGAGGACGCGGTGGCCGGTCAGCAGGCACTACGCCGTATGCTCGGCTAGACGCGCCCGCACCGGGTGCACACCAGCTGCCCGTCGCGGTACGCCGCCTGCTCGTTGCCGCAGTAACGGCACCGATAGCCGAAGGCCAAAGGGTCCCGGGGCGAGGCCGGTGCCGGCGCGGGGGTCGGCCGCGGCGCCGGATACGCCGGCGGGGCCGCGTACGCGTAGGTGGGCGTGCGGCGGGGCCACGGCGCGGCCGGCCAGACCTTCCGTCCGGTCATCCAGCTCACCGCCTTGGCGGCGTAGTACAGGATGAACGGCGCCCCCACCACCATCCAGGCCAGGGACAGCAGGCCGAGGACCATGGTCAGGGCCAGGGCGTTGGGCGCCACCTCCAGGGGGATGCTGAGGAAGTCGAAGGCGAAGTGCAGCAGCACCGCCGCGTACACCCCCACCTTGAGGAACAGGTAGCCGAAGGCCAGCCCGGCCACCGCCGCGGGGATGATCTTCCACAGGTCCCACGAGAACACGTGGGCCAGGCCGAACATGAGAGATGAGAACACCAGCAGCGCGGCCTCGGCCCGCCCGATGACGATGCCCCCGCCCAGGAAGTACTGGTACAGGCGGCGCATCGGCCTGCCGGGCGTGAGCGAGCGGCGCAGGGCGTCGATGACCAGCAGGGGGACGCCGATGAGCAGGATGCGGCTGACGACCTCCTCCCACACTGAGGCGTGGGCGAAGCCGAAGATGGACGCCCACAGCTCCCGGGACTCGAAGTCCGGGGTGGTCGGCGACGTCCCCACCGCCCCCACGATGGCGTAGAAGACCACGTTGAAGGCGAGCACGGCCATGAACAGCGTGCCGATGGTGAACAGCGGGCTGTGCCCCTCCCGGGGCGTCCGACCGGCCAGCTCGTCGGCGTAGGGGCTGAGGCTCTTCCACAGCATCCAGGCGAACGAGGCGGCGATGACCGCCACCAGCACCACGTAGTAGCCGAGGAACGCCCCTCCGCCCAGCTCGGCGAAGTTGACGATGTACGGCGTGATCACGTACAGATAGATGTGCTTGTCCGCGTGGGGCCACACCCATCCGATGGCCGCCACCAGGATGACCGCGTTGACGGCCATGAGGAACAGCAGCGGCAGAACGCTGTACGCGCCCATGTAGCGGCCGAGGTCGCGGACGGTGACCGGCTTGGGCGGGGTGTACGGCGGCGCCGCCGACAGGGGCCGCCCGCAGCGGGTGCAGAAGCTGTGCTCGGCGAGGTTGTCCTGCCCGCAGGACCAGCACCTCTGGGCGGCGTCAGGCGAGGTCGGCACGGTGCCCTCGGCGGTCATGCGATTTAGAACTCCAGTATGGTATATCTACCTGTCGAGCCGGCGTCCAGAACGAGAAAGCGTGCGCCCAAAAGGTTTAATTTCGCTACCGGCCTGCCTTAGCTAGGAGGCAAGACATGGAAGAGGGCAAGGGAACCGGCCGGAACGTCGAGTTCGAGACCATCGCTTCGGACAAGATCACTTTCGGCAAGAGCAACTTCATCGAGGTCGCCCGCAAGCGGGCGGTGAGCAAGGACGGAGAGACCGAATTCCTGTCCATCAGCCGCGGGTACACCCTGCGGGACGGCTCGGAGCGGTACAAGAGCTCGCTGACGATACCGGACGATCCCGAGGTCAAGAAGTTCATCGCCGAGCGCCTGAGCTCGCTTTAAGGCCTTTCTCCAGCAGCAGCTCGAGGTAGGAGCGTCGCTCGCTCCCTTCCAGGCCGAGCTCCGCCATGGCCCGATGGAGCTGGGCCTTGCCCTCCTCGATGTCGTCGCCCTGCACCTCCAGCTCGACGAAGTCGCCCAGCCCGGCCACGCGGTCCAGGACGACCTCCACGCCTCCGAGGTCGTACACCGAGCGGCGCTTCTCCACCACGGCGAACTCCTCGAACCCCAGCCGCTGCAGCACCGTGCGCATCGCCTGCGGGTCCGGTAGCGGCACGGCGATCTCCTCCCTCGTCTTGGTCTCCCGGTCCAGCTTAGGGCCCTTGTAGTACAGCGTGGACCGCCCGCCCTCGATGCGCACGCGCAGCGCCTCGTCCGTCGTCCCGAAGTCCCGGCAGGGGTGGGCGAAGTACGAGTCTGCCTGCTCGACCTCCTTCCGGAACGTGGCGCGGCGGGCCTCCAGTCGCCGGCGGACCTCGGCGAGGTCCGGGGCCGGGGCCTTGATCTCGATCTCGAGCATGCCACTGCAATGGAAGGTCCGGTAGATAAACGGCAGAGAATGTTCTATGAGATTAGAATTATCATTCTGGTTTAATGTAAGTCGGATGTATAGCTATTTATATTCTCACACCGCCATTCACCCTGGTTACACCGGAACGGGGTCGGTGATGATTATGCGGGGTACAAGCAATGATAGCCAGTCCGGTCGCGAGAGCGGCCGGTCCCGTATTGGGGCAGCGAACGCCATCAAGCGGAGGAAGTCGTGGAAGGGCCGCAACGCCGTGGCCGAGATCGTCGGCAACCTCCTCATCCTGGCCATCACCGTCGTGCTGTTCTCCAGCATCCTGTACTTCGTCTCCTCCATGCCCGCCCCGACCCCCGCGGCGTACGGAGACTTCGTGGGCGAGGTGGACTACGATCCCGACGTGCCGTATTGTAACATCACCATCATTCACACCGGCGGCCCGGTGCTGAAGAACAGCACCACCGCCATCTACCTGCTCACCGAGGACAGCCATTTCGTGAGGTACATCACCGACAGCGATCCCAGCATCGGGACGGAGTGGAACCTGGGGGCCACTTGGACATACAACGACACCACCACCCCCGGGCTGTGTGACATCGACTCGTCCTCCTACCTCAAGGTGATGATCGTCGACACCGAGAAGAACGGCATCGTGTGGGAGGGCGTCCTGCAGGACAACAGCGCCACCTCGTCGCGGCCGGTCATCGCCGATCGCTACCTGGCGTCCCAGGTCAGCGCGGATATCTGGGTGCGGGACTCCTACTTTACCAACAGCCAGTACGTGGCGGTGTTCGTCAACGTGCTGGACGCCGGCAATGACATGGCCGGCGGGGCCGTCTACGCCGACGTCTCCAGCATGGGAGGGCCCGCCCACCTTCCCCTGGCCGACACCAACCACGATAACTGGTGGTCCGGCTACTTCCGGGTCGTCGACGACGGCATCGGCTCGAGGACCATCTACATATTCGCCGCCGACGAAGGGGGCCGGACCGCGACCGCCACCCTCACCGTGAGCATGAACAACAATGGCCAGAGCAACAACGGTTACAATGGCACGGGCAGCGGCTCCCCGCCCGGCAACCTCTACTTCAGCGGGCTTCAGGGCCTTAATGTGTTCAAGTACGACGAGTTCATGAACAAGAACTATTCCGCCGTCCCCACCACCCAGTTCGACCACGATGAGCTTGGGGTGGTCGTGGTGGCGTCCAAGTTCCTAGTGAACACGGAGAACGCCAACGACTTCTACGTCATCGACCCGATGACCAAGGCCATCTACACCCAGGCCTCGTCGCCCACCGTGAAGTTCAGCCACTATGACTACTACTCAGGCTATTACGTCTACACCGCCGTCATCAACATCCCCAAGCTGGATGACAATAAGCAGTACCTCCTACAGATCCAGCTGCGCGACAGCTGGCTACCGAACAACAACGTCTTCTTCGCCACGGCGAACATCAGCGTGGGCAACGCCGACCTGCCCAAGTTCGAGACCTTCTCCGACCCCAACTACCAGAACAAGTGCACCGACTTCACTTCCGATTCTAAGATCTATGTCAAGATCACCACTTCCACCAGCGGGGCTCCTTTGCCCAACGTTGGCCTGGTAGAGATTTGCGATTACTTCTGGAACATGCAGGTCAAGCGCATCCCTGGCCAGGAGCCGGCCGACCTTAACCCGGTTGGAAAGATCGAGCATGAGGCGGGGAGTACAGTCTACAAGTTCGTCATCGACCTAGGCAAGTCTCACCAAGATCCCTGGATCCCAGGCAAGAACTCCTACTCGCTCCGCTACGACATGTTCACGACCGCCACGGAGAAGCATCTTATGGTGAAGATGCTCAACATCACTGCGCCCAAGCTCATCCTGGACATGGCCACCGGCACCAATGCGGTCAAGGGCGGCTGGGCGGTCGGCTCGCTCGTCAATTTCTACAAGAACGACAACCAGTGGGTACCGCCAGACTTCATCACGCCCTGGCCGGGCAAGCACGCCACCGATTTCGGCGCGGCCACCTTCGTCCGGCTGGGGGACATCAACAACAACGGGAAGAGCGACGTGATCGCCGTGCTCGACGGCAAGTACATCTTCATGTACATCAACAACGGCCAGTGGTCTCCTCGCCCCATTGATGAGAAAGGGGACAAGGGCACCATAACCGCCATCGAGCTGGGCTACATCGACAGCGATAACAGCATCGACATCATCGTGGGCTACTCCAACGGCAAGAGCGGCTACTACCGCAACGATGGCGTGTGGACCTACTATCCCATCGGCAACGCGCCCAGTGGGACCTCTAAGGTAACTGCAATCATGGCCTGCGACACCCGCAACACCGCCGCCTCCCAAGGCTACCCCAGCGGCATGGACGTGCTGGTCGGCTACGAGTCAGGCGGTGTCCTCATCTGGAAGAGCACGAACAACCTTGGCATAACGTGGACCTCCCAACCGTATACGGGTGGTACCTTATCCTTCAGCCAGAAGTCGGCTAGCAGTGAGAAGAGCTCCTTGTCGTATCAGGTTTCGGGCACCTATGAAAATACTGCATGGGGGGGATCAGGTTCTGAGGTGTTGTCGGAAGTAAGCGGCCTCGGCGTGGCCTCCTCATTACCTCTGCCTGCTCTATATCCTGTGCCTGAAATTGTGGTTCCTGGTACTACGTGGGAGCGACTGGACTGGTCTACAGTTCCTGTAGAGCCGTTCATAAGTGTTAAGCTCAACATCACCTACAAGGTCGGTACGAGTTATTCTGCGACCTCTTGGATCACGTGGGCCCACGATGGCCAATCGCCGGAAAACCTCTATCGGATCGATGGGTCAAAGACAGAACAATATCAGGTGACGATTCCTCTATCTGGCGTAACCACCATTCAGGACCTAAAAACGCTCGATATAAGGCTTGAAAATACTGCGACCTTCCATAAAAACTTCGACAGAAGCATATACATTTATGATTGCCACATGGACGTTGAGTTTACTGGTAGCTATATGCAGATGGAGCATGAGTGGACCTTCATAGGAATCCCTCAGAGCACCATGAACACCTTCGATATCTACGCGAGCGTTGGAGACGTTGAGGGCCGTGACAGCTTCAGGTTCCAGTACAAGTGGTCCAACCAGGCCTCCTTTACCGACTTCAGCAACCCACTCATCGTAGACTCTACCGGGACCCTGCGATACAGCGGCACCATCGGTGCAACACCAGTTGGGGCGACCGCCATCACGATACGGGTCATAGATACCGACCGTGCATCCCTCGTAAACTCCACGCTAATCATCCAGCAGATGTGCATTAACACCACCTCGATTTCCTCCGACCCCATCGGCTCGGTAACGTCAATACGCGTGGGGGACATGAACGGAGACAACTACCCGGACATGGTGATTGGCGACAAGAGCAACGTCTGGGTGTGCCTTAACGACAAGCATGGCAATTTGCTTGGCTCCGCCAGCAAGGTTACCTTGGGTACTTCCGTGCCCAACACCATCCTGACCATCGGCGTTGGCAAGTTCCACGGGCCGAGCGGCGGCATGTCGATCGTGGCAGGCACAACTGCGGGGGTCTACCTGATCACGCAGACCTCGTCGGGCAACTATGCCCCCAGGACGCTGCTGTCTGTGACCAAGGATTGGGACATCAACAGCTACGTCGGTGGGGACGCCTGCATGGTGGTGGGCGACGTGGAGGGCGACGGCGATACGGACATCGTGATCGCCGACGGGACCTACTTGTTGCTGTTCACCAACGACGTCGAGAACGGCGTTTCCGTCTTCAGGGAGGCCGTCACCATCGACATCGCCGCGGCGAACATAAACTCGCTGTACCTCGGCAAGCTCCAGAACAACTGAGGCCGCCAGATAAAGCGAAGGCGAGGAGGAGCGTCGCCAGCCTAGGCACCGGAGGCCCCGAGCTCCGCTCCCACGCCGTCCGCCCGCTCCGTCTCGATGATGGCGAGGATGCTGCGGTACCGGCGGGTGAGGTTGCGCAGCGCGTTGGCCATGTGCTCCTCCCTGCGCCGCTCCAGCTCCCGGAAGCCCTTGGACCGGTTGACCTTGCGGTCCCAATCCCGGGCGAACGCCTGCGGCGACGACAGGTCGAACCGCCGACGCTTGACCCCCCGGGCGAACAGCGATTCCCGGACCAGGTCTCCGGCCTTGATATGCGCGACGTACGCCTCGGTGAAGTCGGCGTCGTTCATGTCCAGCGGGACGACCGGGATGTTCAGCTCCTGGCAGGCATCGATCGCGGCGACGAACGCCGGCGTGGGCAGCTCGACCTCCCCGAACGAGGCGAGGTTCTCCGCGTACGCCGTCTCCAGCGTGCCCATCTCGTAGTCGCCGTAGACGCTCTTGTCGCGCAGCGCGGCCAGGTCCTCCCGCGAGACCGAGATGCCCACCGCCTCCGGTCGAAGCTCTCGAACCGCCCGAGCTACCGCATCGCCGTCGGCGACGAGCCCCTTCACCACCGGCAGGATGGTGATCTCGGCGCCGTCAACTCTCGCCCTTATCATCCTCGCTCCTCTCGCTGACCAGGTCGTAAAGGCGGGTTGACTCGCTGAGCCTCTTCAGCTCCTCCCGGCTCACCAGGGCGGTGCCTCCCAGGGTCGTTCGGGAGGTGGAGCGCTCGATGACGATGACCGAGCACTTCTCGGTGATCTTGGAGATGTCCCGCACCACCCGGGCCTTCTCCAGCAGCCTGCTCTCGTCCTTGCCCAGCCCGGTGAGGATGACGATGTGGTCGTCCTTGGACAGCGCCTCGAACGGGCATCGCACGGTCGGCTGGATGGAGAAGCCCAGCATCTGCAGGGAGCGGAACACCTCCTGGCCGAACAGGTCGACGTCCGCCTTGAGGGTACGCTCGGCCGGCCGCTCCTTGCCCCGGGGCGCGGGCGGGGCGAACGGGTCCACCGCCGTCACGATGGGGGTGTCGAGGAACTCCTCCAGCCGGATGGCCACGTCGATCATCGCCCCCATCCCGCCCTCGTACATCTGGATGGTGCGGCGCGAAACGCCCGCTATCTCGGCCAGGGTGCCCAGGGAGATGTTGCGCTCCTCGCGTACGCGGCGCAGCAGGTCACTGTCCAGCTTGACGTACAGCCCGCCGGGGGCGGCGAAGATGAACGGCGGGACGCCTTCCAGCAGGTGGTCGGCCAGGGTCTTGAGCGAGATGATCGGCACTCCGAACCGGGAGTACACGATGCTCTCCTCGATCTCCCCCGCTCCGGAGCGCTCGCCGATCAGCAGCGGTGACGCCCCCAGCGCCTCGGCTAGGGTGCTCATCTCGTCGGCGTTCTCCTTGGAGAACGCGTCCACGTTGCTGAGGATCTTGATGATGAGGAGCCGGCTGTCCAGGCGGGCCACGATGTCGAAGCTTATGCCCCGCATGCTCAGGGGCCGGGACACGTAGAACCCTGACCTTGCCAGCACCGAGCGTACCGCCTCGATGAGCTCGTCCCTGTGCACGGACATGTATAATTCTGCGGTTCTATAAGAAGGTTGTTCGAAATCGCCGACAACGGAGCTAAGCTCCAAACGCTGGACGTAGAAAGAATGGGGAAAGGGGTTTGGGCTACTCGCCCTCGATGCGGATGGACCGGCCTCGCTTCTGGGGCGTCACCCGCTTGAGGGTGATCTCCAGCACGCCGTTCTTGTACGACGCCTTGGCCGAGTCGGGGTCCACCGGGCAGGGCAGCTCCAGCTGCTTGAGGAACTTGCGGTCCTCCCGGTCCACCTCGATGTCCAGGAAGCGGTCCTCGGCGCGGAGCTGAATGTCCTCCTTCTCCACGCCCGGCAGCTCCACGATGATGCGCACGGAGTCCTTCTCCTCGATGATGTCGGTGAGGGGCTCCCGCCGCCCCTGGGCCTCCGGCGCCTCCGGGGGCACGGCGTTGCCGAACTCCTGGATGCGCGGCTTGCCGTCCGGCCCCACTCTCATGGAGAAGCCGTAGATCATCGGTTGCATGTTCTGCTGCAGCTCCCCCCGCATGAACTGTTCCATCAGCTCGTCCATGCGCTGGCGCATCTCCTCGAAGTCCAGTCCGAACGAGCCGAACATGTCGTCCCAGGGGTCCCTGCGGCGCCTTCTCCTGTCGTCGTTCATCTCTCTCACCTCACGTAAACGTAGTCCTCGGCGACCTTCTCGAACTTGCCCAGGTCGGTGCGGGTCACCGGCTTGACCTTGTTCAGGGCCTCGATGAAAGTGGCCATGGTGATCTTCTGCTTGGCCAGCTGCTCCGGCGAGGTCTCGCCCGCGGCCACCACCTTGCGGATGGTGAGCATGACCGCCTCGTTGGCCAGGGCGGCCAGGTCGGCCCCGCTGTACCCGTCGGTGCGGCGGGCCAGCTCGTCGAGGTCGACGTCAGCGGCCAGCGGCTTCTTGGCGGTGTGGATGCGGAGGATCTGCTTGCGGCCCTCCAGGTCGGGAGCGGCGATGCGCACCAGGCGGTCGAAGCGGCCCGGCCGCAGCAGCGCGGGGTCGAGCATGTCCGGCCGGTTGGTCGCGGCGATGACCACCACGTTGTGCAGGCTCTGCAGCCCGTCGATCTCGGTGAGCATCTGCGAAATGACGCGCTCCGTCACGTGCGAATCGCCCTCCCCGCCCCGCACTGGGGCGATGGAGTCGATCTCGTCCATGAAGATGATGCACGGCGCCGCCTGCCTCGCCTTGCGGAATGTCTCCCGGACCGCCTTCTCGCTCTCGCCGACCCACTTGCTGAGGAACTCCGGCCCCTTGACGTTGATGAAGTTGGCCTGCGACTCGGTGGCGACGGCCTTGGCCAGCATGGTCTTCCCGGTGCCTGGAGGACCGTACAGCAGCACGCCCTTGGGAGGAACGGCGTTCAGCGCCTCGAACACCGTGCCGTACTTGAGCGGCCACTCCACCGCCTCCATCAGCTCGCGCTTGGCCTCGGGCAGCCCGCCGACCTCGTCCCAGTGGATGTTCGGCGATTCGACGAACACCTCGCGCAGCGAGGACGGCTGCATCTCCCGCAGGGCGGAGATGAAGTCGTCGCGGGTGACGGTCAGGCTGGTGAGCACCTCCATGGGAATCTGCTCCAGCTCGAGGTCCAGCTCGGGAAGGATGCGGCGCAGGGCGTGCATCGCCGCCTCCCTGGTGAGCGCCGACAGGTCCGCGCCGACGAACCCGTGGGTGAGGTCGGCGAGGTCCTCCAGCGAGACGTTGTCCTCCAGCGGCATGCCGCGGGTGTGGATCTGCAGGATGTCCAGCCGGCCCTCGCGGTTGGGCGGGCTGATCTCGATCTCCCGGTCGAACCGCCCAGGCCGGCGGATGGCCGGGTCCAGGGCGTTCGGGCGGTTGGTGGCGCCGATGACCACGACCTTGCCCCGGGGCTCCAGGCCGTCCATCAGGGAGAGGAGCTGGGCGACGACGCGCCGCTCCGTCTCGCCCGTGACCTCTTCCCGCTTCGGGGCGATCGAATCGATCTCGTCGATGAAGATGATGGTGGGGGCGTTCTCCTGGGCCTGCTTGAAGATGTCCCGCAGCCGCTCCTCGGACTCGCCGTAGAACTTGGACATGATCTCCGGTCCGCCGATGGTGACGAAGTTGGCGTTGGTCTCGCCGGCCACCGCCTTGGCCAGCAGGGTCTTGCCCGTTCCAGGCGGCCCGTGCAGCAGCACCCCCTTGGGCGCCTCGACCCCGAGGCGCTCGAACAGCTCGGGATGCCTGAGCGGCAGCTCGATCATCTCGCGGACGCGCTTGACCTCGTCGCCCAGGCCGCCGATGTCCTCGTAGGTGACCTTGGGGATGTTGGAAACGCCCTCCTTCACCGGCTTCTCGCTGATCTTGACCTCGGTGGTGCGGTGCACCAGCACGGCGTCGGAGGTCGGGGTGTAGGAGACGACCACCAGGTCGATCCTCCTCCCCATTACATTGATCTGGATGACGTCGCCTCGAGTGACCGCCCGTCCCTCCAGGCTCTGGCTGAGGAACTCCTCCCCGCCCATGATGCGCAGCGGCTCGGTGGGGGCGAAGGTGATCTTCCTCGCCTCCTTGACCGCGACCTTGCGGATCGAGACCTTCTCGTCGATGCTGGTCTGGCAGTTGCGCCGAATGGTCCCGTCGATGCGGATGACCCCGCGGTTGGCGTCCTCCGGGTATCCTGGCCAGACGATGGCCACGGTGCGCTTCTTGCCCTCGATCTGGATGACGTCGCCGGCAGTGATGCCCAGGATGTCCATGACCGCAGGGTCGACACGAGCGATGCCTCGCTCGGCGTCCTTGGACTTGGCCTCGGCGACCTTCAATACTTTCTCAGACGAATCCATTCCCATCGCTCCTTCCCTTCTTTGAGCGTATCGTTTATTTAATGTCCACTCCAGGGGAGCACCGCGGCCTCGGCCAGGGTCGCCTCCGCAAGGGGCAGCTCCATCGTTCTCCGGTCCGGCTGGTCGAGCGGCCTCCACCGGCGCTTGGGCACCGGGCTCCGCTCCTTGTCGGGAAATTCTGGGTTCATTAGCTCTCCGCAGGACAAGTAGACAACTGAGAGTTGTATACTTGTCGCGGAGGCATATAGATTGCCCTTCTATATAAAGGTTGAGGTTACTTGCTCCGCAGCTCCCGTATCTTGGCCTTGGCCCTTGCCTCCATGTCCTCGAGGTCGGCGCGGACCCGGGGCAGGTCGCTCTTGGCCTCGCCCATGATCTCCTTGGCCATCCGCCGCAGCTCCTCGGCGTGGGGGCCGGCCTCCCGCCGGATGTCCTCGTACATCTGCTTGGCGTTGCTCTCCATGGCCGCCATGGCCCGGTCGACCGCGCGTCCGGCCTCCGCGGCCATCCTGGCCATCTGCTCGGCGTACCTTTCCGCCATCCGTCTCAGCTCGTTCTCGTCCATCCTTTCACCTCTCGTCGTTCAGCCACTGGCGCAGCGTCCGGGTGACGATCTCGTCCCGGAGCGACAGGGCCCGGGCGATGTCCGCCGGGCCCAGCTCCGGGCGGCTGATGAACTCGTACATGATGCGCCGGAGCTGGTAGTCCTCCATCCGGTCCATCAGCCGGCCTGCTTCCTCCAGGACCATCTCCTTTTCCCGGATCAGCTCCTCTCGCCGCCGGTGCAGCTCCTCCAGCTGCTCGTCGATGGCGGCGATGCGGTCCCGCAGCTCGGCGGCCCGCTCCTCGAACCCTTCCTCCGCTTCCTCGGCGGCTCGCTGGGCGGGCAGGAACTCTTCCCCTCGGGAGATCAGCTCGGCCGAGAACAGGTTCGGGCCGACGTCCACCACGATGGTGAAGTTGACCGCGGGGTAGTACTTCTTGCGCATCGGCCCCCCGAGGTCGCTCTGCTCCGGGAACGAGCGCACCAGGCCGTACGCCTCCAGCACCTTGAGGTGCTTCATCACCGCCTGCTGGCTCATCCCCAGCTCCTTGGACAGCTGGAGCGGGTAGTGGGGCTCCCGGACCAGCGCCTCTAGGATGCGCCGACGGGCGGGGTTCTCGATCACGGAAAGGAGCTCGTCAAGCTCGACCATCGTCGTCACCAACTAGCCAACCTAAGGTTGTGAACATGGGCCTATGTCAGCTCTTGGCTAATAAACCCTTTCCTTTCAGCAGGGAAAGGGTTAAGAGCGGCCGCGGACCTGCCAGGAACATGCCCGGAGAGCTGGTCGAGGACAGCGTGGTGGTCAGGGACCGTACCGAGGCCAGCCAGATCTACAACAAGGGCTACTATGGGTACACCCTCTCGGGCGGCAGCCTGGAGCTGGAGCTGCTGGAGGCGCTGTACCTGGTGGAGTCGTCCCGCCTGGAGGTGCAGGCCGACGGCCGGACGCTGTCCCTGGCCGAGCTGACCGCGGCCGCGGCGGCCGCCCACCGCGACTTCGAGATCAAGTACATCGTGTACCGCGACCTCCGCTCCCGCGGCTACGTGGTCAAGTCGGCGGGGGAGGACTTCGACTTTCGGGTGTTCCCTCGCGGCGGCACCCCGACCTCGTCGCCCACCAAGCACTGGGTGGCGGCGATCTCGGAGCGTGCCACCTTCGACGTGGAAGCGTTCATGGCCGTCCTCGAGCGCTCCGAGCGGACGCGCAAGGAGCTGCTGCTGGCCATCGTGGACGAGGAAGGCGACCTCACCTACTACCGGGCCGACCGCACAACGCCCAAGGGCAAGATCGAAAGCCCCCCGGTCGGAGCGCCGGTTCCCGCCGCCCTGCTGGAGGACCGGGTGCTGGTGTTCGATGAGGCGGGGGCGGCGCGGCTGTACCAGGGCGGCTACTACGGCAAGTCGCTGGGCAAGGTCCTCCAGCTCTCGCTCATCGAGGCCGCCTACCTGCTGGAGGAGGGCCGCATCGAGGTCGGCACCATCGCCACCGCCCGCAAGGTCCCCCTGGCCCGGTTCGTCAAGCGGGCCCTGAAGTTCCAGCCCGACTTCGAGCTCCGCCTCCGGGCCTACCGCGACCTGCGGGCCCGTGGGCTGGTGGTCAAGACCGGCTTCAAGTACGGCACCCACTTCCGCGTCTACGAGGACGATCCGGAGAAGATCCACGCCCGCTACCTGGTCCACGCCCTGCCCGAGGACTACGTCACCACCTGGCCGGAGATGTCCCGGGCGGTGCGGCTGGCCCACGGGGTGAAGAAGGAGATCCTGTTCGCGTGGGTGCGCGAGCAGGGAACGGAGTACCTGCGGCTGGCCCGGGTGCGGCCTTAGGTGGGCCGGATCTCCGCCCGCAGCTTGGCCGCCCCGGCGACGTCCTGGGCATCCAGCTTGAGGGCCTCGTCCAGCAGGACCAGGGCATCCTCGCTCTTCCCGGTGTTCTTGAGGATGCGCGCCGCTTGGACCATGAAGTTGGTGCGCTTGCGCGGGAAGGCGGTGTGGCGGATGGCCTCGCGGTACGCTGCGACAGCCTCGGCGGTGTCACCGTTCTTCAGCAGCGCCTCGGCCAGGCGGGCGTACCTGGTGGCCTTGGTCTCCGGCAGGGCGTCCTCCTGGACCAGCGCCCGGAAGGTGGCGATGGTCTTGTTCATGGACTCCACGTCCATGACCTCCTTGCCGCAGTGGGGGCACTTGGTGAGCAGGTCCCCGAGGTCATGGCCGCAATCCCCGCACACCCGGGGCAGGGAGGTGCCGCAGTAGGGACAGGACTGCCAGTAGGCCTCGACGACCTCGTGGCAGGACGGGCACTCGGAAACGGTCTTGGTGGTGGTCTCCAGGAAGTTGCGGTCCCCGTGGTCCTGGGTCATGAACAGGTCGCTGCGGCGGTACAGGTAGGCGAGGATGCCGCCCTCCGCCACGACCAGCGCGAGGTTGCACCAGAACAGGATGACCTCCAGGGTGGGGGCGAACGACACCGAGAACCCGCGGGAGAAGGAGAACACGTGGCTCCAGCCGAAGAACAGCATCAGCAGGCGGATCACCACAACCAATGCCAGGGTGCTGACGATGCCCCTCCAGCTGCCCATGATGGCCTTCCACACGCTCTGCCCGGTGGAGATCTCGGAGACGGCCGCCAGGGTGAAGACTAAGAACGACGGGATGGCCAGCACCGCGCCGAGCTTGAACCCCAGCAGGCTGGCCCATAGGCCCGAGATCAACATGACCACACCGCCGACCAGGAGGGTGGCCCCGATCGGCTTCAGAACCGCAGACTTCTCCACGATAGCACCGAACGCCCAACGCGTCAGCGCGATATAAGATTTACAGCTAAAAAACGGGATGAAATGAAAGGAAGGGGTTTTGGGCTCACAGCTGGATCTCGATGCCCAGCTTCTCGGTGAGCTCCTTGTAGCGGTTGCGGATGGTGACCTCCGTCACCCCGGCGATGTCGGCCACCTCGCGCTGGGTCCGGCGCTCGTTGCACAGGATGCTGGCGATGTAGATGGCCGCCGCCGCCACCCCGGTGGGACCGCGTCCCGAGGTCAGCTCCTTCTTGGCTGCGTCCTTGAGGATCTCGGCGGCCTTGCTCTGCACCTCCCCGCTCAGCTTGAGCTCGGAGCAGAACCGCTGCACGTAGTCCTGGGGCCGGGTGGGCATGAGCTTGAGCTTGAGCTCGCGGGTCATGAACCGGTAGGTGCGGCCGATCTCCTTCCGACCGACGCGAGAGGAGTTGGCGACCTCGTCCAGCGTCCTCGGCACGTTGCACTGCCGGCACGCCGCGTACAGCGATGCGGCGACGACGCCCTCGATGCTGCGCCCCCGGATGAGGTTCTTGTTGACGGCCTTGCGGTACACCATGGCCGCCGTCTCCCGGACGTTCCGGGGCAGGCCCATGGCCGAGGCCATGCGGTCCAGCTCGCTGAGCGCGAAGGCGAGGTTGCGCTCGGTGGCGTTGGAGACCCGGATGCGGCGCTGCCACTTGCGCAGCCGGTACAGCTGGGCGCGGTTGCGGGTGGGGATGCTCTTTCCGTAACTGTCCTTGTTCTTCCAGGAGATCTCGGTGGAAAGACCCTTGTCATGGATGGTGTAGGTCATGGGGGCGCCGGTCCTGGCGCGCTTCTCGCCCTGCTCCACATCGAACGCCCTCCACTCCGGCCCCTGGTCGATGAACTGGTCGTCGAGCACCAGGCCGCAGTCCTCGCAGATCAGCTCCCCGCGCTCGTAGTCCCTGACCAAGTGCTTGCCGGCGCACTCCGGGCACTTCTCAATCTCTTCGGTCCCTTCTCTTACCTTTGGCATGCTGTTCGACCTCCTCGATGTACACCTGCTTCCCCACGGCCCCGAGCAGGGTGTTCTTGCCGGTCGGATCGACGATGACGTACGGCGACTCCACCGGGCCGAAGACCCTCCTAACCTGGCCCAGCGGCTTGTTCCTGTTGTCGACGACCCTCGCCCGCGTGCGGGGCGCGAACGTCCCCCTCACCACGAGCCTGCCATCATAAGTAACGTCCTGGATCAAACCCAAAAGTCTCATCATTTCTCCAGGTCAACTATCCTGACCGGTATGTTCAAGTACATTGGAAAAGTGATATTTAAACATATCGATAGGCTTTTTACTTTTTTCTTGTCGTCCTCCGAACACTGGCCCCCGGATCGCGCCGGGGCAAGGTTGATAGGGGGCGAGGGTCTTGAGCGGGTCATGGAGATCTCCAAGGACCACCCCCGCTACCGCTCGCTGGTGGTCAGGGAGCGGATGTCCGCCCTGGTCGGCGAGGGCGTGGTCGCCCCCACTGGGCTCATCGCCCACGGCCGGGGAGAGGCGTTCGACTACCTGCTGGGCGAGCGCACCGTTCCTCAGGCCGATCGCGCCGCCCAGGTCGCCGCCGCCCACCTGCTGGAGGCCCGGCGCCCGGTCATCACCGTCAACGGCAACGCCGCGGGGCTGTGCGCCGAGGACCTCATCGCCCTGGCCCGCGCGGTCCCCGCCCGGCTGGAGGTCAACCTGTTCCACCGCTCCCCGGAGCGCGTCGAGCGGGTGTGCCGCTTCCTCGAGGAGGCGGGGGCCGAGGACCTGCTGGGCCGCGAGCAGGCGTCCCGCCTGGAGGGCATCGCCTCCGACCGGGCCAGCTGCGCCACCGAGGGCATCTTTGCCGCCGACGTGGTCCTCATCCCCCTCGAGGACGGCGACCGCGCGGAGGCCCTTGTCCGCGCTGGCAAGACGGTCATCGCGATCGACCTTAATCCCTTGTCCCGCACCGCGGTGAGCTCGACGGTAGCGGTCGTCGACGAGCTGACCAGGGCGGTGCCGAACATCGCCCGCCACGTCGCCGAGCTCCGCGACCGGCCTGACGAGCGCCGAGCTCTCATCGCCGGGTTCAGCAACGAGCGTAACCTCGAGCTGATGCGCGAGGCCATGTGCGCGATGCTCCGACCAAACAAATAAAAGTCGCGCGCCCAATCCCAGAATGGTGTTCCATTGGACGACCTGCTCGGTAAGGGCGTGAGGAGGCTGGAGTGGGCCCGTGCCCACATGGGCGTGCTGGCGGAGGTCCGCGACCGCCTGGCCAGGGAGCAGACCCTCAAGGGGCTGAAGATCGGCATGGCGCTGCACGTGGAGGCCAAGACGGGCATGCTGGCCCTGGCCCTGGCCGAGGCGGGGGCCCAGGTGCGCCTGGCCTCCTGCAACCCGTTGTCGACCGACGACTCGGTGGCGCTGGCCCTCCGGGAGCACTACGGCCTGGAGACCTTCGCCCGGCGGGGAGAGGACCAGGAGGAGTACTACGCCAACCTCAACGCCGTGCTGGACATGGGCCCGGACTTCGTCATCGACGACGGCGCGGACCTCATCACCATGCTCCACACCTCCCGCCGGGAGCTCCTCGACCGGGTCAAGGGAGGGAACGAGGAGACGACCACCGGGGTGCTGCGGCTGCGGGCCATGGCCGAGGAGGGGGTGCTGCGCTTCCCCGTCATGTCGGTCAACGACGCGCGCATGAAGTTCCTGTTCGACAACCGCTACGGCACCGGCCAGTCGACCTTCGACGGGTTCATGAACGCCACCAACCTGCTGGTGGCCGGCAAGCATCTGGTGGTGGCCGGGTACGGATGGTGCGGGCGGGGCATCGCCATGCGGGCCAAGGGCCTGGGGGCCAGCGTCATCGTCACCGAGGTCAACCCGGTCCGGGCGGTCGAGGCCAAGATGGACGGCTATGAGGTCATGCCCATGCTCGACGCCGCCAAGATCGCGGACATCATAATCACTGCGACAGGCAACAAGGACATCCTGCGCCGGGAGCACATCGAGGTGCTCAAGGACGGGTGCGTGCTGGGCAACAGCGGCCACTTCGACAACGAGGTGTCCAAGGTCGCCCTGGAGGCGCTGGCCGGGCCCCCCACCAGGGTGCGCGAGATGGTCGACCGCTACGACCTCCCCGGGGGCCGAAAGGCGTACCTCATCGCCGAGGGCCGGCTGATGAACCTCGCCGCCGGGCAAGGCCATCCAGTAGAGATCATGGACATGAGCTTCGCCATCCAGGCCCTCAGCCTGGAGCACCTGGTCAAGCACTACCGGGACATGGAGCCCCGGGTGTACACCGTCCCCGCGGAGCTGGACCAGGCGGTGGCCCGGACCAAGCTCAAGGTCATGGGAGTGCGCATCGACGAGCTGACCGAGGAGCAGCGGAAGTACCTCCAGGGATGGCAAGAGGGCACATGAGGCCGTTCCTCACCGTCTACGGGCACATCTGTCTCGACCAGATCATGTCGCTGGAGCGGTTCCCCGAGCCCAACACCTCGGTGGACATCCTGGAGAAGCACCGTTACTTCGGCGGGACGGGGGCCAACATCGCCACCGTGGCCGCCGCGCTCGGCGTGCCGACCGCGCTGGTCTCGTACGTCGGTCCGGACCTGCCGCCGGAGTTCCGGAAGAGCATGGAGGCCCGCGGCGTGGACCTGTCGGAGGTGGTCACCGTGGATGGCTACGAGACCTCCTCGGTGCTCATCGTCTCCGACAGCCACCAGGACCAGGTCGCCTACGTGTACCAGGGACCGATGCGCTCGATGGGCGACTTCGAGCTGCGCACATCGCGGGCCGAGGAATCGAAGATCGTGCACATCTCCACCGGCCGGCCGGAGTACTACCTCCGGGTGATGGCCAAGTGCCGGGAGTGGGGGAAGGAGATATCCTTCGATCCCGCCCAGGAGATCCACCGCATCTGGTCCTCGGTCACCTTCCCGCAAGGTCTGGCGCTGGCTGACAACTTCTTCTGCAACGCCAACGAGCTGCGCACCGCCCTCGGCTACATGGGCGCGGCGCGGCCGGAGGAGCTGCTCTCCAAGGTCAAGGTGCTGATCAACACCCGAGGGGCGGCCGGGAGCGTGCTGTACACCGCCGAGGGTACCGTGCTGGTGCCGGCGGCCCGGCCGGCGTGCGTCGTTGACCCCACCGGTGCCGGGGACGCCTTCCGGGCGGGGTTCTACGCCGGCCGCTACTACGGCCATGGCCTCGAGGAGTCGGTGGCGTTCGGCAACGCTGCCGCCTCGTTCATCCTGGAAGCGACCGGAGGGGTGGGCCGCGTCCCCACCTGGGAGGAGGTCGAGGAGCGGGCCTCGCCCCTCCTCGCCCGGCTCTGAGAGCTGAAAATGCCAGCATATTCTTAGGTCGAAAATTTTAATATGGGACATAAGCTAAAGGGCAGCGGTGAGAGTTTGGCAGTGGGATTCGTACTGATTAGCACCGCGCCTGCCAAAGAGCACGAGGTGTACAACGAGCTCCTCAAGGTGAAGGAGGTCGTGGAGCTGCACCCCCTCTTCGGCGAGTTCGACCTCATTGCCAAGGTGGAGGCATCCGACTTCAACCTCCTGGGGCAGGTGGTCGTGGACAAGATCCGCTCGATCCCCGGGGTCATCGACACCAAGACGCTCACTGGGATAAAGTTCTGAACACAGGTGAAAAAATGGATCTGATGGATTTCATAACGGTCATGCTGCTGACGCTCGGTCTCTTCCTGGTGTTGGCAGGCATCTTCACTGCATACTTCGGCAGCGGCAAGAGCCGCACCATCGGCGTGGTGCTGCTCGTCGTCGGCCTGCTGGTCGGCATCCTCTGGGTGTTCATGGACTACTCCGGCGTCATCAGTGTCAACATCACCGACGTGGTGTGGACCGCCTTCGTCAACATCCTGGCCGCGGCCATCGGCGCCCTCATCGCCATCGGCGCCTTCCTGCTGGCCATCATGAAGTCCTGAACGGGACGCCCAAACCCCTTCCAGCGCAACCTTTTTTAGTCGAACAGGGGTTGCATGGCTCATGCCAAGGGTCCTCATCGTCCTGGGCAGCAAGAGCGATGCCCCCGTTGCCAGGAAGGCCGCTGAGCTGCTCAGCGCGTTCGACGTCCCCGCCGAGGTGGTGGTGGCGTCCGCCCACCGCTCCCCCGAGCGGGTGCACGAGCTTGTGACCTCGTCCGACGCCGAGGTGTTCATCGCCATCGCCGGCCTGTCCGCAGCCCTGCCGGGCGCGGTCGCTGCGGCCACCGTGCGCCCGGTCATCGGCGTCCCGGTGAGCGGCAAGGTCAACCTGGACGCGATCCTCAGCGTGGTGCAGATGCCCGGCGGGATCCCGGTGGCGGCGGTGGGCCTGGACCGCGGCGACAACGCTGCCCTCCTGGCATTACAGATCCTCGCGCTCCGCGACGAGCGGCTCTCCGAGCGGCTGGCCCAGCACCGCCGGGAGATGGCCGCGGCGGTGGAGCGCGACTCCGAGGAGGTGAGCAACGATGTTCGATGCTGAAGCGTTCGTCAACGAGAAGATCGAGGAGATCAGGGCGCAGATCGACGGGAAGGCCATTATCGCCTGCTCGGGCGGGGTGGACAGCACGGTGGCCGCGGTGCTGGTGTCCAAGGCGATCGGCGACCGCCTGCTCACCGTGTACGTGAACAACGGGTTCATGCGCAAGGGCGAGACGGAGGCGGTGGGTGCGATGTTCTCCAAGCTCGGGGTGAACTACCGGCTGGTCGACGCCTCGGACGAGTTCTTCGACGCCATGAAGGGCATCACCGAACCGGAGCGCAAGCGCAAGACCATCGGGGAGAAGTTCATCCGCGTGTTCGAGCGGACCGCCCGGGAGTACGGGGCCCAGTACCTCGTGCAGGGAACGATAGCTCCGGACTGGATCGAGAGCGGCGACGGCGTCAGGGACACCATCAAGAGCCACCACAACGTCGGCGGGCTGCCCAAGGACATGGACCTCAAGCTGGTGGAGCCGCTGCGCGACCTGTACAAGGACGAGGTGCGCAAGGTGGCCCGGCACCTTCAGGTGGAGGTGGCCGAGCGCCAGCCGTTCCCCGGCCCCGCCCTGGCGGTGAGGGTCATCGGCGAGGTGAACCGCGAGTCGGTCGCCATCGTTAGGGAGGCCTGCGCCATCGTGGAGGAGGAGATCGAGAAGGCCGCCGCGGCCGGCAAGATGACCCTGCCCTGGCAGTACTTCGCCGTGCTGCTCCCCTGCCAGTCGGTCGGCGTCCAGGGGGACGTGCGCGCCTACGGGAGGACGATCGCGGTGCGCGCCGTCGAGTCCATCGACGGCATGAGCGCGTCGTACTCGAAGATCCCGCACGAGGTCCTGGAGCGCATCTCGGTGCGCATCACCAACTCCATGAAGAAGGAGGTCAACCGGGTGGTCTACGACATCACCAACAAGCCTCCCGCGACCATAGAATGGGAGTAAAACAATAATAAACCATTTATTTTTTTAATAAATTCATATCAGCGCGTCCAGCTCGTCCAGGGCGGCGATGCAGTGGTCCGGCGTGGCGTCGGCGTGAGGGCAGTACACCGAGCGCTTGAGCACCGCGGTCATCCCCACGCCCTTGGCGCCCTTGACGTCCTGGGCGAGGGAGTTGCCGACGTACATGGCCTCGGAGGCGCGCACCCCGAGGTTGGACAGCGCGATCTTGAAGATCTTGGGGTGCGGCTTTCTCAGCCCGACGTCGGTGGAGAACACCATGTCGTCGAAGTACCGTGCGAGACCGAAGTGCTCGATGTCCCGCATCGGGAACTCGGACGGCAGTCCCCATGCCACGTCGGAGATGAGGCCGACGGCCAGGCCGCGCTCCTTGATCCGGGACAGCAGCCCCTCGGCCCCTGGCACCAGCTTGCGGTCCTCCAGCAGCACGCCGTAGAAGATCTCCAGCGATTCCTGCAGGGTGTCCTCGTCAAGGCAGGAGTAGCGGTCCAGGCAGGCGGACATGAGGTCGCGCAGGGGCACCTCGACCATCTCCACGGCCTTGCGCTCCCTTGCCCGCGCCAGCTGCCCGGTGAGGTAGGCGACGAGCTCCTCGCGGTCCACCTTGGCCGGGGAGCTTCGCTCCACCAGATCGGCGATGCGCCCGACGCCCCGCTGCTCCGGGCCCTGCCAGTCGCAGTAGTAGTCGATGAGGGTGTGGCCGAGGTCGAACAGGACCGCTTCCATGCCCGTCCCGAGGGCCGGGGCGCTCTTAAACCTTGGTCCGTGAGCTTCGCTACACACAGTTTTATTAATCGCATTCCGTAATCCGGGCCATGCGCGTCTACGTCATCGACAACGGCGGCCAGTGGACCCACCGGGAGTGGCGGGTCCTGAAGTACCTGGGGGTGGAGACGAAGATCGTCCCCAACACCACGCCTCTGGAGCAGCTGGACGTGGACGCATTGGTGCTGTCCGGGGGCTCGCCCTCGGTGTCCCTGGAAGGCGACCGCATGGGGCGGAACGGGGAGTACCTCGACCACGCCGACTTCCCCATCCTGGCCATCTGCGCCGGCTTCCACTTCATGGTCAACCACTACGGCGGGACCACCGGCCCGGCGGCCCGGCCGGAGTTCGGGAAGGCCACCCTGTACGTGGACGAGCCGGATGACATCTTCCGAGACCTCCCGCGGGAGTTCGTGGTGTGGGAGAGCCACAACGACGAGGTCAAGGTCCTCCCTGACGTCTTCACGTTGCTGGCCCACTCCGACGACTGCCCGGTGGAGGCGATCAAGGTGAAGGACCGCCCGTTCTACGGCCTGCAGTTCCACCCCGAGGTGGAGAACACCGAGCACGGCCACGAGATCTTCCGCAACTTCCTCCGGGCGGTGGAGGAGTGGCACCGCTGAGCCCGGCGCAACTGGAGATTTTGCGCGCCGCGCTGGACCGCCTGCGCCGGCGGGATGACCTGGAGACCGTACTGGGAAAGGAGCTCCGCCGCCGCGGGGAGGGCTTCGACGCCTACGTCGCCATCATGACCGAGGTCAGGGAGGAGGCCAGGCGGAACAAGGCATCGCTGGTCGAGGCCGCCCGGGCGCTCACCGCAGAACGATGAGCAGCATCACCACCGTGAGCACCGTGGCCGCGGCCACCAGGACGGCGAGGAGGCGGGTGCCGCGCAGCCCCTTGGCCGAGCCGAACAGGATGGGGATGGGGCCGATGAGCACCACCCCGCCGTAGCTACTCTCCGCCTCGCCCTCCGCGCTCACGGTCTCCCGCTCCGCCGGTCTGCCTTCAGGCACGAGGGAGAGGAACAGGAAGAGCAGCGCGGCCGGCAGGAGGAGGAGCCCCATCGCTCCCACCGGCCCGGTGGCGGTGATGACCGGGAAGACGATGAACAGCGAGAAGGTGACCTCGCCCCGTTCGGCGGCGAGGAGCATCAGGGCTGCGGAAGCGATGAGCAGCCCCGCCCCCAACAGGGCGAAGCCTCGTCTCAACCCTTCACCTTGGCCGCCAGCTGGCGGGCGAGCTGGGCCACCGCCTCGTGCTCCGCCTCCCGGGGCGGGCCGTTGATCTCCACCGCCCCCACCACCTCCACGCCGGTCGGCCCCAGCAGCTCGCCGGCCTGCTTGACCGCCCCGCCTCCCCAGCCGTAGCTGGATAGGACCGCGGCGTACTTCACGGGCGGGCGCAGCGCCTTGACCAGGGAGGCCGCGTATGCCGCCAGGGGATGCAGGCCGCCGAGGAACGACGGGGAGCCGAGAACGACCGCCCGGGCGTCCACCAGGTCCCGAGCGATGTCCCCGACGTCGGAGGAGGTGAGATCGTACACCACGACCTCTACGCCCTCGGCGCCCAGGCGCTCGGACAGCGTCCGCACCATCTCCGCGGTGGACCTCCACATGCTGACGTAGGCGATGACCACCTTGCTGCGGGTCTCCCCGCTCGTCCACTTCTCGTAGTGGCTGAGGATGTTCTCCGGGTGCCGGTGCACCGGCCCGTGGCTGGGGGCGATGATCAGCGGGTCGAGCGCCCTGGTCTTCTCCAGCCCCCGGCGGCCCTGCTTGCGGAAGGGCATCATGATCTCGCCGAAGTACCGCTGCGCGTACCCGTAGAGGTCCTCGTTCTCGTCGTCCCACAGCCCCTTGGCGGTGTGGGCGCCGTAGAAGTCGCAGGGGAACAGCACCCGCTCCTCGTCCAGGAAGGTGAACATCGTCTCCGGCCAGTGCAGCCAGGGCGCCTCCACGAACCGCAGGGTGCGGCCTCCCAGGTCCAAGGTGTCGCCGTCCTTGACCACCCTCAGGCGGTCGTCGGGCACGCCGAAGTACAGCTTGGCCAGCCGGGCCCCCCGCTCGGTGGCGATGACGTCGGCCCGGGGGCACCGCTCCAGCATGAACGGCAGGGAGCCGGCATGGTCCGGCTCGGCGTGGTTCATGACGAGGTGGTCGATCTCGGCCGGGTCCACTATCGCGGAGACCTTGGCCAGCAGCTCCTCCTCAAAGCCGGGGTTGACGGTATCGATGAGGGCGGTCCGCTCCCCGCGCACCAGGTAGGCGTTGTAAGTCGTGCCCTGAGGGAGGGGGATGAGCCCGTCGAACAGACGGCGGTCCCAGTCCCGCGCTCCGACCCAATGCACGCTCTCCGATATCTTCTCGGCGTCGTAGCGGGTCATGCTATCACGGTAGCTATAGGCGAACGGGGTATTAGAACCGGCCCGCGGGGGCGCTCAGCAACGTTAATATCGCCCCATCGAGATGGCGGGAGCGGTGCTGTTCTGACCTCCCTGCTGGCCGTCGTCGTCGAGATCCTGCGGGCGCGCGACTTCGAGCTGTCGGAGCGCGACGGGTACCTGTTCGCCCGCAAGGGCGACAGCAGCGTGGTGTTCTGCCTTCTCCGCTCGGCCGACCGCCGGGCGGTGGAGGAGTTCCAGGCGCGCTTCGCCGACCACCACGGGAAGAAGGTCGTCGCCACCCTGGACACGCTGCCGCCGGCGTTCCTGGACACCGTCGACCGCTCGGTGACGGTGTGGGACCGCGAGGCCCTGGAACGGGAGATCGGAAGGACGCGCATCGAGCGCATCGTCGGCCTCCGGGACCACGGGCTGGTCGACGAGCTGGTGGCCGATGACTTCCCCCGGATGGTCTCGGCCGAGCAGCTGGACAGGCTGCAGGACGCCGCGGTGGGAGAGCGCATCGTCCGGCCGGTCATCTCCGTCGACGACGTCCGCGAGCTGTCCCGTCAGACCGTGGCAGGGTTCCGCCATCGCCTGGAGCTCGTCCCGCACTACGTCTTCGCCTACACCTGCCCGCTGTACATGGACGACCAGCAGGTCGGCGTGGAGCGCGGCGTGCTGTCGGTCAACGGCCTCACCCACCGTGTCGAGCCGTGGGCCGAGCGCTCCGAGGTGGTGTACGCGCTGGAGACCGCCCACACCCGCCTTGAGCCGACAATCTCCGACGCCGACGCCCAGCGGGTGGCCCGCCGGGAGCTGGTGAGGGTGCATACCTTCGAACGGGAGACGGTCCGGGAGGAGGACCACGTCACGGTGACGGAGAAGCGCCGCGTCGCCCCGCGGGAGGAGGAGATCGAGCTCCAGGACCGCGGGGTCTTCTTCCTGCCCATCTGGTGCGTGGAGGGCGTCCACGGCGCTCTGATCATCAACGCCGGCACCGGCAAGATCGTCAGCGAGGACTACTACCGCCTCTAGCCTTCCCCATCGCTGCGCCGACCTGCTCGACGATGCGGTCCCAGTGCGTGCCGTGCCAGTAGATCTGCCCGCACCATGAGCACTGCAGGAAGGCGTCCTGTCGCTCCAGGACCAGGGGAGGGACGCGGTCCTTGACCTCGGCCGGGGTGCGCTCGAGCAGCGCCCCGTTGCACCGCGTGCACCGCGTCCTCGTCTCGTCGAACCGCAGCCCGAAACGGCCCACGACCTCGGCCAGCTGCTCGGCGGGGTCGTCGCTGGTGACGAACATGCCGCCCTCGCCGGCCCGCTCGGCCAGCTGGCGGTCCCTCGTCAGCACGATGCGGTCCTCCGCCCTGGCCTGGACCAGGAGCTCGCTGTCCGTCACGTCCCTGGCGTACGCAGTGTCGTAGCCCATGATGCGCAGCCATCTGGCCAGCGAGCCGAGCATCTCATCGGCGAGGAACTTACGAGCCATCCTTGACCTCGTAGCGCAGCAGGACGCCGTCGCCCATGACCTCGGCGCCGACCAGCCGCAGCCGCACCGCCTCCTCTTCCGGCAGCCCGTCGCCGTCGGCGGGGGTCGGCGAACACCGTCCCCCGACGACCTGGCTGCCGACGAACACCAGGTACCGGTCGACCAGGCCGGACTGGAAGAACGAGAAGATGGTCTCCCCGCCGCCCTCCACCATCAAGGTCCGGACGCCCCGCTGACCGAGGAGATCGAGCAGCCGCGGGAGGTCGACCGAGCCTCGGCCGCATCGCACCACCTCCGCCCCCGGCCAGGTGGTCTGGCAGTCCTCGGCGGTGGCGATGAGGGTGCGGGCGCGGTCGTCGAGCACCCTGGCCGTGGGCGGCGTGCGGCCGCGGGAGTCCAGCACCACGCGCAGCGGGTTCCGTTCGGGCGGAAGCCCCTTAACCGTGAGGTGCGGGTCGTCGGCCAGGACGGTCCCCACGCCGACCAGGATGGCGTCGGAGGAGGCCCGCAGCGCCTTCACCCGCGCGAGGTCCTCGGGCGAGGAGATGCGCAGCTGCCGCCGCGACCGTCCGGCCAGCTTGCCGTCGGCGGTCATGGCGCAGTTGACGGTGACGTGGGGCCGCATGGCCACAACATCCGCTCGACTGGCAATAATACTTGTCCCGACCTCCGTTTTTTATACCGCGGGGTCGAAATTCCAAGCGGTGAAGGAATGGACATCATCGAGATCGAGGAGATGAACATCCGAGGTGCCTACGTCATCGACGGCTTTCCCTCGGTGGGGCTGGTGGGCTCCATCGTGGCCAACTACCTCGTCACCAATCTCAAGCTCCGCCAGATCGCGGTGATAGACTCGGAGAACTTCCCCAACGTCAGCACCATCAAGGACGGCATTCCGCACAGCCCGGTGCGCATCTACGGGGGAGAGTTCGGCGAGGGGGAGCGCATGGTCGTCTTCGTCTCGGAGTTCCAGCCACCGCCCCACGTGCTCAAGGCCCTCGGCATCACGGTCATGGACTGGGTGGAGGACCACAAGTGCCGCCTGGTCATCAGCCCGGAGGGCATCTCCACCAAGCAGGGCGGGCGGCCCCCGGCCCCCGACGGGCAGCTGGCGGTGCTCGGGGTCGGCTCGACGCCGGAGGCCCGGGAGCTGCTGAAGAGCCATGACATCGCCATCTTCGAGGGCGGGGTCATCGTCGGCCTGTCCGGGGTCCTCCTGAACGAGGGGGTCAACCGCACCTTCGGGGTCATCACGCTGCTGGCCGAGGCCGCCGCCAACATCCCCGACGCCCGGGCCGCCGCGGCCGAGGCCGCGGCCATCAACAAGCTCATCCTCCACAACCGGCTGGACCTCTCTCCCCTGCTGGAGGAGGCGGCCAAGATCGAGGAGAACCTCAAGGACATCTACGAGAAGGCCGGGCGGGAGGAGGAGATGCGCAAGACCTCCGCCACTCCCATCATGTACGGTTAGGCGTGACGACCACCCGCGAGGGGGTCACGCCCTCGGCGGTGATGTCCACCGGGAGGAACTGCGGCACCAGCCACATCTGGGTGTGGAGGTGCGAGGAGATCTCCCGCACCGTGAACACCGAGGGACCGGCGGCCAGGGCGGCGTAGGCCAGCAACTGGTCGGAGGAGTGGACGTCGACCGTGCCCCCACCATCGATCTCGGTCTTCAGGCGGGCGGCGGCGTCCTCCCCCACCCGCTCCGCTGGGACCCCCCGGTCGCCCAGCGCGTCGGCCCCGAGGACGGTGTTGTCGTACCGGGCGTACAGGAAGGTCCCCGCCCCGGTGGAAGGGCCGGACGAGCGGACCTTCTGGATGCGCAGCTTGCCCCCCAGAAAGGCCTTGCGGGCGGCGTGGTCCATGCGCTCGGCGACGTGGTCCGGGAGGTTCTGCACGAAGCAGGTCCCTCCCATCTCCTCCAGCCGCCCCCGCTCCTCGAGCACCAGCGGCAGCACGGCGCGGGGCGGGACGATCGTGGTGCGCACCGTCCCCCCGCCCTGAGGGTAGAAGCCCCGCTGCAGCACCTCCACCTCGACCTCGATGCCCATCGCCCGGAGGAGGGGCGCCAGCACGGCGATGAGGTAGTCGACCGGCGGGGACATCCGGACGTTGGTGCCCCCGTGCACGGTCAGCGTCACCGGTCCGTCGGCATGCAACGATGCCAGCAGGCAGGCCTGCAGCACCAGGGAGATGCTGCCCGCCGTGCCGACGTCCAGCTCGTACTCCCCGCCCTGCACCGGGCCCGGGCGGAACACCAGGCGCGTGGAGCGGAGCTCGTCACCCTCCATCCGCGCTCCGCACAGCTCCCCGACCCCCCGGACCGCGGTGAGGTGCTGGGCGGCCAGGCCCTGCTTGTCCCGCCGGGAGCGGATGTTCACAATCTCCATGTCCCGCCCGGTGAGGGCGGACAGCGCCACCGCGGAGCGGAGGATCTGCCCCCCGCCCTCGCCGTACGAACCGTCGATCCTAAGCATCGCCCACCTCGCATACCTCCTGGGGCCCGAACCTCCGGAGGAAGAGCTTCCACACCTCGTTCACCGCCAGGGGTAGCAGGGAGAGCGGGACGATGATGAACCATTCAGTCCCCAGGGGGACGAGGTGGAATACCTCGTTGATGCCCGGCAGGTACACCACCGCCAGCTGGAGGAGGAGTGACGCCCCCACCGCTGCCAGCAGCCGGTCGTACCGCCCCAGCCGGTGCAGCGGGCGGCGCCAGTCCCGGGCCGAGAACACGAACAGCAGCTGGGACAGCACCACCGTGCAGAACGCCGCCGTCCTGGCCTCCTCGACCCCCTCGGCGCGCAGGAGCTGGAAGACGAGCAGGGTGGCGGCGGCCATCGCGGCCCCGATGACCGCGACACGAACCCCCGTCGCCCGGGTCACCGGCGGCTCCTTGGGATCGCGGGGGCACTGCTGCATGACGTCCGGCGGCGTCGGCTCGAGGCCCAGGGCGATGGCCGGCAGGCTGTCCGTCACCAGGTTGACCCACAATATCTGGATTGGCAGGAGGAAGGGCAGCAGGGCGGGCTCGTCGGCCAGGAGGACGAAGGCCAGCAGCATGACCGCGATCTCGCCGGCGTTGCACGCCAGGAGGAAGGCGACGAACTTGCGGATGTTGCCGTAGATGCCCCGCCCCTCCTCGACCGCGGCCACGATGGAGGCGAAGTTGTCGTCGGTGAGCACCATGTCCGAGGCCTCCTTGGCCACGTCGGTGCCGGTGATGCCCATCGCCACCCCGATGTCGGCGCGCTTGAGCGCCGGCGCGTCGTTGACCCCGTCGCCGGTCATGGCCACGATGCCGCCGTGGGCCTGTAGCGCCTCCACGATGCGCACCTTCTGCTCCGGCGCCACCCTGGCGAACACGCTGGTGTCCTGGACCCGCCGGGACAGCTCCTCGGCGGGCATGGCGGCGAGCTCGTGGCCGGTGATGACCCCGCCCGGCGACGGTATGCCCATCTCCTTGGCGATGGCCGCGGCGGTGAGGGGGTGATCGCCGGTGATCATGATGACCCGGATGCCGGCTGTCCGACACCTGGCGACGGCGTCGGCGGCCTCCGCCCGGGGGGCGTCCAGCATGCCCACCATTCCCAGGTAGGTGAGGTCCCTCTCCTCCCCCCGTCCCGAGGCCAGGGCGAGCACCCTCAGCGCCCGCGAGGCCATCTCCCGGTCCTTCTCCAGGAACCGGCGGCGGGCCTCCTCGGTCATCGGCCGCACCTCGCCGTCCACCAGTACCCGGGTGCACAGCGGCAGCACGCTCTCCGCCGCTCCCTTGGTGTACGATATCGTCCGTCCGTCGATGCGGTGCACCGTGGTCATCCGCTTCCGCTCGGAGTCGAAGGGCTCCTCCCCTACCCGCGGGTGACGGCTACGAACGGCCTCGGGATCGACGCCGGCCTTCATCGCCAGCACCAGGAGGGTGCCCTCGGTGCCGTCCCCCCGGACCTTCCAGCGGCCGTCGTGCACCAGGGCGGAGTCGTTACACAGCACCCCCGCCCGCAGCAGCTCCTCCAGACCTGGGTCCGGCATTTGGACCGGGGCGCCGTCGCGGAGCAGCTGGCCGCGGGGCTCGTAGCCCTCGCCGGTGACGGTGATGGTGGCGGAGGGCAGGGAAACCTCGCGGACGTTCATCTCCCCCCGGGTCAGCGTGCCGGTCTTGTCGGTGCAGATGACCGTGGCACTGCCCAGCGCCTCCACCGCCGGGAGGCGGCGGACCACCGCGTTGCGGCGGACCATGCGCTGCAGGCCGATGGCCAGCGAGACCGTCACCACCGCCGGCAGGCCTTCGGGGATGGCGGCCACCGCCAGGCTGATGGCGGTGAGGAACATGGTGACCAGCTCGACCCCCGACACCAGCCCGATGGCCAGGATGAGGGCGGCGATGCCCAGGACCACCAGGCCGAGCTGGCGGCTGAGCTGGGCGAGCTTCCGTTGCAGCGGGGTGCTCTCGCCCTCCTCGGTGACCAGCTCGGCGATGCGGCCCAGTTCGGTCGATCGTCCTATACCTACGACCACCGCCTCCCCCCGGCCGCGGGAGACCGTGCTTCCGGAGTACACCATGTTGCTCCTCTCGGCCAGCAGGGCATCGGCCGGCATCACCGCGCGGTGGTCCTTGCGCACCGGCTCCGACTCCCCGGTCAGCGAGGCCTCGTTGGTCTCCAGGCTGGCCGAGGCGATCAGTCGCCCGTCGGCGGACACCCGGTCGCCGGTGGACAGCACCATGACGTCCCCGACCACCACTTCTTGGGACGGGACCTCCAAGGTCCGGCCGTCCCGGCGCACCGTCACCCGCGGCGAGGTCAGGTCGCGGAGGGCTTCCAGTGTCGTCTCCGCCTTGTACTCCTGGGTGTACCCCAGCACGGTGTTGACGGCCACGATGAGCAGGATGACCGCGGCGTCGAGCAGCTCCTCGGTCGAGCCTTCGAGCAGCCCCACCCCGCCGGACAGCGCCGCGGCGATGAGCAGGATGTACACCATGGGGTCGATGAGCTGCTTGAGCAGCACCTCGGTCCGGGTGACCTTGCGGCGGCCCACCAGCTCGTTGGGCCCGTCCCGGGCCAGGCGGCGGGACGCTTCCTCGGCGGAGAGCCCCTCCGGCGAGGAGCCCAGCGCCGCGGCGGCCTCGGCTGCCCCCATGACGTGCCAGTCCTGACCCATGCGACGCTAGTATCGCGTCGATGGCTATTGTGGTTTTGCTGCCGGCGGTCGGCTGGGGGGCCGCTTCTTGAACACCGACAGCGAACCGTCCACCTCCAGGTAGGCCTTCTGCACCTCCGAGGGGTCCTCGATCTGCTGCTGCCGCAGCAGCATGAGCAGTTCCTCCCTGGTCATGAGCTCGTGCCTCAGCGCGGCCTCCATGACCACCCCGTCCCGTATCACCACCGTCTTCCGCCCGTTGACGAGATCGTCGATGCGAGGGACCTTGATCCCCAGGTAGGCGGTGAGGGCGTGGAGGCCGACCCAGATGGCGACGATGATGACCCCCTTGAGAATGCTCTGCTGCCCGTAGGCCATGTCCCCGATGACGTCCCCCACTGCCAGGGCGAGGATGAAGTCCAGGGCGCTGGCCTGACCGATGCCCCGCTTCCCGGTGAGGCGGACGGCGACCACGATGACCACGTAGATGGCCGCCACCCGGAGGAACAGCTCGACGACGCCCTCCCCCGGGCTGAGGCCGATGAGCTCGTTGAGGTCGGCCATGTGAGGTCATTACGCCTTTCGAGCGCTGCGCTTATCTAGTTTGGCGCCCGGCCTAGTAACGTCGGCGGTACAGGAACTGGACCGGGGGGCCCTCCAGCACCGCCGGCCCGGCGCCGGCGGCCAGGGCGGAGCCCCGGAGGCGGGCGTAGCGGTCGGGGTCGCAGGTGCGGCGATAGGCCCAGTGCGTCAGGTTGACGGCCCACAGGGCGTAGGCCAGGGCGATGGCCCCGATGGCCGGCCAGAAGACGAAGTAGGCGACCTCCACCGTCACGCACAGCAGCAGGCTGAGGACGACGAAGGAGGTGACGAAGCGGGCGATGGTCCGGGCGGCGGCCGGCGCCGCTCCCAGGTTGCCGTAGTTGACCTTCCTGGTCAGCTCCAGCATGTAGCCGTGCAACAGGGCGGCGACGATGCCCACCGCGGCGATCCCCAGGACCGCAGCGGCCAGCTGGGCGGTGCCGTTGGTGGAGGCGATGGCCAGCAGGACGACCACGTACCCGGATAGCGCCGCCACCATCGGCCGGGAGGGACGGGCCAGGCGCAGGCCGCCGGGCATGATCATCTTGCCGAGGGTGCGGGAGATGACCGCGCCCCCGTAGGTGAGGTAGCGGGGCAGCCGCCGGGCGCACCAGTCCGCAAACCCGTAGGCCTTGCGGATGAGGTACGGGCACAGCGCGCTCATGACGAAGGTGACCGCCCCGGCGATGGGGTACAGCTCGGCGCCCTTGGTCGCCCCGGCGGCGGAGCTGCCCACCGCCGCGTACATGACCGATTCGCCTCCCCGGGCGCTGAACGACGCCCCGATGGAGGTGGCGGCCCGCCGGGGGAACCCGGCGAGGTAGGCGGCCGCGGACATGACGATGATCTCGTCGAACACGATGAGCACGATGGCGATGGCGATGATGCCGGCCACCGCCCCGAACATGGAGATGTCGATCATCATGCCGAAGGAGACGAAGAACACCGCCACGAAGACGTCGCGCAGGGGGACGATCTTCCTCTCCAGCCGCTCCATGGCCTTCGTTTCTGCGAAGGTCATCCCCAGGAAGAACGCCCCGATGAGCGCGGGGACCCCGCACAGCTCGGCCAGCGCCGCGAACAGGCAGATGACGGCGAGCATGAACACGATGAACAGTTCGTCGCTGTCCATCCGGCGGATGCGGTCGACGGTGCGGGGGATGACCACCGCGGCCATGACCGCGAAGCATACGAAGAACACGACCATCCCGCCGACCAGGCGGGCGAGGTCGAAGCCCCCCTCCTTGACGATGAGCCCGCTGACCACGGTGAGGAAGAGCATGGAGATGAACTCCTCCATGATGATCATGCCCAGCATGAACTCCGTCTCCGGCCGGCCCAGTCGCCCAAGCTCCATCAGCGTCTTCATCGCCACCGCCGAGCAGCTCATGGACAGGATGGAGGCGAGGAAGATGGTGTCCACCAGCGGCCACCCCAGGGCGGTGGCCAGGAGGATGCCGGTGAACAGGTTGACGCCGACGTCGATGAGCGAGAGCACCACCGCCGGGCCTTTCACCCGGCGGATCTTGTCCACCGAGAACTCCAGGCCGACGAAGAAGATGAGCAGCACGATGCCCAGCGAGGAGATCGACTGGACGAGGTCGGTCTGGTTCACCAGACCGTTATAGACGAACGGCCCCAGCTCGATGTGGAGGAACGGGCCGATGAGCACCCCGGCGACGATGTAGCCGATGATGACCCCCTGCCCCAGCCGGGAGGCCAGCAGGGCCCCTAGAAAGCCGGCGATGAGGATGACTCCCATCTGGAAGATCAGCTCGCTGTCGATGGTATGGCCTGCCTGGAAGGTCGTGGAAGGCCGGCCTCAGGTCACGTCCGCGCAGGGCCCGACCTAAGGCCTCGAATCCCGTGCATCCCATCAAGGTAATCCCCGGGCCGCATATCAAGATTGCTGACCGAGGATGGCCAGCGATAGCGACGGTCCCTCGTCGCTTGCAACCCTGGCGATCATGCCCGCCATGACCATCGTTCCGAAGAAGGCTCGGCCGCTCCGCGGGTTTTTCATCGTCGGGAACGGATACCATCGCGTCCCCATGACCGAGACGAGCAGGGCGGAGAACGACACCGGGCCGCTCAGGGTGGGCGACCGGGCCGGCTGGCGGAGATGGCTGGAGGAGAACCACTGCCGCCCCGAGGGCATCTGGCTGGTGGTGGCCAAGAAGGGCGCTCCGGGAGGGATCACCTACGAGGAGGCGGTGGAGGAGGCGCTGTGCTTCGGCTGGATCGACAGCACGGCCAGGCCGAACGACCGATGGTCATACCTGCAGAGGTTCTCTCCCCGCCGCCGGGGCAGCATGTGGTCCCGCACCAACAAGGAGAGGGTGGCCCGGCTGACCGCCCAAGGACGCATGGCCCCCGCCGGGCTGGCCAAGGTGGAGGAGGCCCAGCGGGACGGGTCGTGGGATCTCCTGGAGGCGGTCGAGGCCGAAGTGGTGCCGGACGACCTGGCCGCGGCCCTGGAGGCCAGCCCGGAGGCCCGGGCCGCCTTCGACGCGTACAGCGGCTCGAGGAGGAAGCAGCTCCTATGGTGGCTGGCCAGCGCCAAGCGTGACCAGACCAGGCGGAGGCGGGTGGAGGAGATCGTTAGAGCGGCCGAGCAGGAGGGCCTCTCGAAGGCGAGAGCGCCGAAGAAAAGATAGAATGGTGCGGGCGCCGGGATTCGAACCCGGGCTTCAAGCTTGGGAAGCTTAAGTCCTAACCGCTAGACTACGCCCGCCTCGTCGTGCTGAATGATGATTGATGATTAAAAGGTTTGGAGCCTACTTCACCGTCTCCAGCTGGGAGATGATGTTCCAGATGAGCGTGCGGCCGTGCAACGGGATGTTGGGGTCGTTGGCCAGCTCGTCCAGGATGAAGATGGCGCTCGCCGCCTTCACGTCCATGGCCTCGTTGGGCTGGAGGAGGCGCCCCTTGGCGTCGGTGGCCCCGCGCCGGATATTGCGCGGAACCGACGTGTCCTCTGCCAACTGGTCAAGTACGTCCATAATCTGCTTGAGTTTGATGTTGTCTACCATTTTACACACCCCCCGACACTGCGGATGAGGTACCTTCACTTCGCGGCGGTGGTCGGCCTCTCGACCTCGGCCTCGTGGGCGATCTGGCCGCCCTCCTTGAAGGCGGTGACGACCATGTAGGTCTTCGTCTCCCGCACTCCAGGGATGGCGGTGACCGTTTCCACGAGGAACCGCTTGAGCTGCGCGTAGGTCTGGAACTTCACCACTGCGACGATGTCGGTATCGCCCGTGACGAGGTACACGCTCTCTACGTTGCCATGCTCGGAGATGGCCTCGGCTATCACGTCCGCGTCCTTGGTCTCCACCTTCAGGCTGATAAGGGCAGTGACCTGCTCTTCTCCGAAGTAGGAGGAGATGACCGAATCGTATTCCGACCTCTCCCGGTTCTGCATCATAGCACCTCGCGAAAGAGGTTTGGGAAGAGAGGACCTATCAAGCTAACAGTCGAGCGTTGCTTCAGGCAGGAGAGGGCCTAACCGGCCGTCTCGAACTCTTCCTGCAGGTCGATGATGACCTGCTCGAGGACCTCCTCGAGGGAAGAGCTACGGTACTCCCTCACGCCACCTATCTCGCTCTGTACCCTGGCTATATAGTCGTTATTGTCCTTGATGAACTCAACGTTGCAGAGGGTCTCTTCCATTTCCACACCTCGAGCCATGCCTCAGAGAGCGATGACAGCACGGCGAATACTACGATGTCTATATATTGATTTTCCCCGGCGATTATCTCTGCCGAATAACGTCCAGTGCTGGCATCGGACGTTCAGTCCAGCGCTTTTTCCATCAGGTAGGCGTCCTTGCCCCGGCCGTAGTAGGCGCGGAGGATGCCCCGCAGCACGAACCCCCGGCGGAGGTACAGGTTCATCGCGGCGACGTTGAGCACCCCGACCTGGAGCACCAGCCGCCGGGCCCCGGACCGGCGGGCCGCGGCCTCCACCGCGTCCATGAGGGCGGTGGCGATCCCGCGGTTGCGGTGCTCCGGCAGCACGCCCAGGGACACCACCTGGGCCGCCTCGCCCGGACGGTGGTGCAGGGTGGCCGAGCCTACGGGGCCGTCATCCTCGGCCAGGAAGGTGAGGAAGCCCTCCTCGGTGAGCATCGAGCGCAGCACTTGGCGGGGGTAGCGCTCCTCGAAGAAGCACCTCCTCTCCACCGTGCTCACCGCCTCCAGGTCCGCCGGTCCGGCCACGCGCACGTTCACGGCCCTCCATCGGGATGGGACGATAACTCCCTTCCGCACGTCGAAATCATGAGATACATGGTATCCAATGGCCTCCCCATGACCTTCACCTCCATCGCCAGCCTGTTCTCACTGCCGCTCGAGAGCGAGATCTCCCTGCGGGGATGGATCTACCGCCACCGCTCCAGCGGGGCCATCGTGTTCGCGGTGGTGCGCGACTCCACCGGCATCGTCCAGGTCACCGTGAAGAAGGGCAACCTGCCGGACGAGCAGCTGGAGGCGGCCAAAGGGGTCTCCTTGGAGGCGTCGGTCCTGGTCCGGGGCAAGGTCTTCGAGGACAAGCGGGCCCCCGGCGGGCGGGAGGTCCGGGCGTCCTGCTTCCAGGTGGTCGGTCCGGCCGACGTCTTCCCCATCACCGAGTACCAGAGCGAGGAGCTCCTGCTGGACAACCGCCACCTGTGGATCCGCTCCCGCGAGCAGACGGCGATGATGAAGATCAAGGCGGCCGCCCTGGCCGGGGCACGGGATTGGCTTCGCGAGAACGACTTCACCGAGGTGACGCCGCCCATCCTCACCCAGAACGCCTGCGAGGGCGGGACCACCCTGTTCAAGCTCAAGTACTTCGACCGCGACGCCTACCTCAGCCAGAGCGCCCAGATGTACCTCGAGGCGCTCATCTTCTCGCTCGAGCGGGTGTACTCCCTCACCCCGTCGTTCCGGGCCGAGAAGTCGCGGACGCCCCGCCACCTGACCGAGTACTGGCACCTCGAGCTGGAGGAGGCGTGGGTGGACAACAAGGGCAACATGGAGATCCAGGAGAACCTGGTGACCGCGATGGTGGAGGCGGTGCTCAAGCAGCGGAAGGAGGAACTGCTCCTGCTGCGCAAGGACATCGAGCCGCTGTACGCCATCAGGCCGCCGTTCAAGCGGATGAGGTACGCCGAGGCCATCGAGCGACTGCGGGCGGAGGGCCACGAGATCGGCTGGGGCTGCGACCTGGGAGCGGTGGAGGAGCGCGCCCTCACCGCCCAGGAGGCCGTCCCGGTGTTCGTGACCAACTATCCGAAGGAGTGCAAGGCCTTCTACATGAAGGAGGACGACGAGGACCCCCGGACCTACGCCTGCGCGGACCTCCTCGCCCCGGGCGGCTTCGGGGAGATCATCGGCGGATCGCAGAGGGAGACAGACATCGGCAAGCTCCTGGCCCGCATGGAGGCCCAGGGCATCGACCCTGAACCGTACCGGTGGTACCTCGACCTCCGCCGCTACGGCTCGGTACCCCACTCCGGCTTCGGGCTCGGGGTCGAGCGCGTGGTCAAGTTCATCTGCGACGTCGAGCACATCCGCGACACCGTGCCCTTCCCCCGGACGGTGTCCCGGGTCTATCCCTGAGCGCGGCGGGCGATGTGCACCAGCATGTCGTACGTCTCCTCGAGCTCGCGGACCTCGACGTACTCGTCGGCGGCGTGCGCCAGCTGAGGGTCCCCCGGCCCGCAGATGCAGACGCGGGGGTTCACCGCCGCGAACTTGGGCGCCTCGGTGGCGTAAGGCACGACCATGGGCTCGGTGCCCAGGAAGGCGGCGAGCTCGGCGTTGAGCGGTGACGACGGATCGGACTCGAACGCCTCCAGCGTGTAGTCGACGTCCATGGTGTACGACTCGCCGCGCAGCCGGTTGACGATGATGTCGTGGATGTCCGGCGGGGTCTGAGGCAGCGGGAACCGAACGTCCACCTCCACCGTGCAGCGGTCGGCCACGACGTTGTTCTGGGTCCCGCCCTGGATGGTGGAGAAGCACAGGGTCATGCCGGTGGAGCGCTGGGACGATATCTCGGCCAGGTCCAGCAGCCGGTCCACGCAGTAGTGCATCTTGAGCACCGCGTCCTCGCCCAGCCAGGGCTGGCTGGCGTGGGCGGCCCGGCCGCGGGTGGTGAGGCGGAAGCGGAACACCCCCTTCTCGCGGTAGGCGGGGCACAGCCCGGTGGGCTCGCCGATGATGATGCCCTTGGCCCGCCGCACCGCCGGCTCCTGGGCCAGGGCGGCGGCGCCGAACATCTGCTCCTCCTCGTCGGTGGTGAACGCCACCGCCACCGGCACGTCCTCGCGGACGAGGTCGGCGGCCGCCTCGATCATGGCCGCGCAGGCGCCCTTCATGTCCACCGCCCCCCGGCCGTAGATGCGGCCGTCGGTCTCCTCGCCCTGCCCCCGCGTCCAGCCGTCGCCGATGGGCACCGTGTCGAGATGTCCGGAGAACAGCATGCCGCGCCGCCGGCCGGAGGTGGCGATGAGGGCCGGGGTCTGCTTGGGGCCGATGACCCTGACCTTGAGCCCGGCCTCGGTCAGGCGGCGCCGGGCGTACGAGAGCACCGGCCTGGGGTCATGGCGGATGTCGCTGTCGATGGCGATGAGGTCCCGGAGGGTGGGGACCACCTGTTCCCGCATGCTCTCACCTCTTCTTGATGAACGGTGGGGTGACCACCCTCGCGCTGACCCACGAGTCCCGGATGCCTACCTCCAGCGCGGTCCCCGGGGCGGCGTGGGCGGTGTCGACGTAGCCGAGGGCGATGCCCTTGCCCAATATGGGGGACAGCGTGCCTGACGTCACTTTGCCGATCTCCGTGCCGGCGGGGGTGCGGATGGGGTAGCCGTGGCGGGGGATGCCCTTGCCCTCCAGCTCGATGCCCACCAGCCGCGGGTACGCGGTCTCGCGCTGCTCCGCCAGCGCCTCCCGGCCGACGAACTCGTGGTCCCACTTGATCACCCACCCCGGACCGGTCTCCAGCGAGGTCTGGGAGCCGTCGAAGTCCGTGCCCGAGAGCAGGAAGCCCATCTCCAGTCGGAGGAGGTCCCTGGCCCCCAGCCCGCACGGCCGGAGGCCGTCCTCGCGCCCGGCGCTCAGGACCGCGTCCCACACCGCCACCGCGGCGGCGTTGTCGACCAGGATCTCGAAGCCGTCCTCGCCGGTGTAGCCGCTCCTCGTGACGTAGGCGCGCACTCCGCGGTCTGGTGGCGAGAGGCCCAGCACGTCGGCGAGGAACGCCCGCCCCTCCGCCGCGTCGACCTTCAGCACCATGAACGCGCCGTGCATGCGCTTGAGGCCTCCCACGTCGTCATCGGTGAGCCGCTGGAGGATGGCCGCCGCCTTCGGTCCTTGCAGCGCCAGGGCGGCCACCCGCTCCGAGACGTTGACGACCTCGGCCCCGATGCGCGAACGCACCCACTCGTACACCTTGGGTGCGGTCGAGGCGTTGGGGATGTGGAGGTAGGTGCCGGGGAGCATGTGGAAGGTGATGGTGTCGTCGATGATCCGCCCCCGTTCGTCCAGCAGGTGCGCGTAGATCCCCTTGCCCAGCGCGAGGCCGCGCAGGTCGTTGGTGAGCAGGCCGCGCAGGCCGTCCTCGGCTCCCTCTCCGCGCACGATGAGGTCGCCCATGTGCGACACGTCGAACAGGCCGGCCGCCTCCCGCACCGCCCGGTGCTCCTCCAGGATGGTGGTGTACTGCACTGGCATCTCCCACCCCGCGAAATCGACCATGCGTGCTCCGAGGGCGATGTGGGCTGGGTAGAGAGGCGTCCGCTTCATCGGGGCGAGTAGCTCCCACGATGGCTAAAAGCGTTTGCTCGCCCGGGAAAGGGGAAAAATAGGGCCTGGGGCCATGGCGGTACCATGACCGTGCGCAGCATCAGTCCCCTCGACGGCAGCTTCCTGGGGGAGCGGAAGGAGGCCACCACGGCCGACGTGAGAGAGGCGCTGGAGCGGGCCCGGCGGGCTCAGCGGGAGTGGTACCGCAACACCACTCCCGAGGACCGCATCGCGCTCGTCCGGGAGCTGGGGCGGGTATGCCAGGCGGCCCGGGAGGAGATGGTCGACCTCATCCACCGGGAGTGCGGCTTCCCCGAGGGGGCCATCGCCGCCTCCTACGGCAGCGCGGTCAACGGCATCGAGCACTACGTGCGCGAGTACGAGGGATGGAGCGAGGAGTTCCCCCTGGACCCCCGGGCGTGGAAGGACACCGTCGCCCGGGTCCAGCGCGTCCCGCACGGCGCCATCGGCCACATCGGGGTGTGGAACTTCCCCTTCTGGCAGACCATGATCTCGGCCATCCCCGGCCTCCTGGCCGGCAACGCCTTCGTGTACAAGCCGTCCGAGCTGTCGACCCTCTCGGGGCTGCGCATCGCCGAGCTGGTGCACGAGGCCGGGTATCCCAAGGACCTCTATCCTGCGGTGGTCGGCGGACCGGACGTGGGCCGGACGATGGTGGGAGCGGGGTTCGACGCCCTCGTCTTCACCGGCAGCATGGACACCGGGCAGGAGATCGCCCGCCGCGCCGGCATCGTGCCGCTCATCCTCGAGCTGTCGGGCAACGACGCGGCCATCGTCCGCGCCGACGCTGACCTCGAGGCCGCGGCCCGGGGCATCGCCACCGGCACCTTCTCGCGGGCCGGGCAGATCTGCATCCGCATCAAGCGGGTGTTCGTGCACCGCGACGTGGCCGAGGAGTTCACCGAGCGCCTTCTGGACGTGGCGTCGCGCATCCGCCCCCAGGACATCGGGCCGCTCATCCGGGAGGAGGCGAGGGACCGCGTCCACGCCGCGGTGGAGGACGCCGTGGCCGGCGGGGCGAAGCTGTTGCTGGGCGGGCGGAAGGTCGACGGTCCGGGGTTCTTCTACGAGCCGACGGTGCTCTCGGTGCCGCACCAGGACCTTGAGGTGGTGCGGCGGGAGACCTTCGGTCCGGTGTGCCCGGTCCAGGCAGTGCACGGCGACGAGGAGGCGGTGCGGCTGGCCAACGACACCCCGTACGGCCTCGGGGCTACGGTGTGGACCAGGGACTGGGAGGCCGGCGAGCGGCTGGCCAACGAGCTGGAGGCGGGGAACGTATGGATCAACGAGTGCGTGCGCACCCTGCCGTGCGGCGAGCTCTTCCAGGGGTGGAAGCAGAGCGGCATCCCCTCGGCGCAGCGCCGCCTGGAGATGTTCGTCAAGAAGCGCACGCTCATCACCCACCGCAGCTGCGAAGCCCGGCCCTCGTGGTTCGCCTGACGCTGCGTCCCTATCGAAGAGGGAGGCCGAGGTGCCACCGGGCCCATGGTCTCTCAGGGCCGCTTGAGGGCGATGCCTAGAGAACGAGATCTCGTCAAATCCGTTCTTTCCATGAACGGCATTCCAACGGTCAGGCCTTTTGCTCCTCGCTCAGCATCTCCTCGAGCATCTCCCGCAGCACCTTGACCGGGATGTCGGGGATGGAGATGTAGGTCGTTCGGCCGCCCGACGGATCGCCGGCCACCTTGGTCTCCAGCAGGCCTTCGTTCGCCACGGCCTGCAGGTACGCCCAGAACTGGGTGTGGCCGCGGGCGCGCTGCCCGTACTCCTCCGCCGCGACCTTGTACGCCTTCTCCACGTCCCCGGTCGTCACGTACGCGCGGTCCTTGAGCGCCCTGGCCGTCGCCAAGAGCACCAGGCGGCGCTGCAGGTCCAGCGCCTCGACCTTCGCGCCCGTCACCACGCTGTAGGTGAGGGCCTTGGCCGAGCGGACGTGCTCCGCCGACACCTGGTCGGCCTTCTCCTCCTCGGCCAGCATGCCCGCCTTCTCCAGGATCTCGATGGCGAACCGGGCGTCCCCGAACTCCGCGGCGATGTCGGCGATGAGGTCGATGGCCTCCTCCGGTACGGTATCGGGGTAGAACGCCAGCCGCACGCGGTCGGCCACGATGTCCCTGAGCTCGGCGGCGGTGTAGCGGTCGAACTGGATGGCGTTGGCCCGCCGGAAGGTGGACATGGCCGCGGGGTCGAGCATGTCCAGCAGGTACTTCTGCGATACCAGGATGAGCGACAGCGAGGCCCGCCCGCCCACCTTTTCCTCGTCGAACCGCGACAGGTGGTAGATGAGGTCGCCGGCGCCCTTGCGCAGCAGCACGTCCGCTTCGTCCAGGACCACGATCAGGTGGAGCTTGCGGCTCTCCAGGTGCTTGTGCAGCGCCCGCAGCATCTCTGCCATGCTGAACCCCCGGTCCGGGAACCGCTCGTCGAAGTGGTTGACCAGGCGGAGGAGCACCGCGGCCTCGGTGCTGCGCTGGCGGCAGTTCACCACCACGAAGTCCATGGGCCGGCCGCGCTCGTTGGCCTCCTTGACCAGGTCGAGGCAGAACCGCTTGGAGGTGGCGGTCTTCCCGGTGCCGACGTTGCCGATGAGCAGCGCCGTCTGGGACACCCCGCTCTCCAGCACCGGGCGGAAGATCATGCGCAGCCGCTCCATCTGCCGCTCGCGGTGCACCAGCCGCTCCGGCACGTAGTCGAAGGAGAGCTTGGAGGGATCCTTGAGGATCTTGGGGGTTCCGTACTGGCCTTTCACGCGCGCCTCACCCTGATGAATCCGGAGCAAGGGATAATGGTGATGCCCTGCTCTTCAAACTTGTCGGCGAGCAGGTTGGTTCCCAGCGAGTCGGAGGCCATGTGGCTGGCGATGACCAGGTTGATGTGGTTCTTCCGCGCCTCCTCGAGGTGGCTCTCCGGCACGTGCATGCACACCACGGTGCCGACGCCGGCCCGGGACAGCTGCTCGTACATCTCCTTGGGCGCCGCGGTGCCGCCGGCGAACTTGACGGCGATGGCGCCGGCCCGCTTGCCGCGGTCGCCGGTGAACACCTCGGGCGGGTTACATTCCTTGGCCATGTGGCGGTACTCCGGCAAGGTCAGCAGGGCATCGACGATGTCCCCGACCCGCTCCGGCGCCGCCGCCTCCAGGTGCTCCTTGATGAACCGCTGGGCCAGCAGGTCCGCCGGTTGGTGGAGGCACATGAACGGCAGGTCCAGCAAGGCGGCGGCGTCGCCCACCTGGGTGTGGTTGGCGGCGTGGGTGGAGCACATGACCTCCCGGGCCCGCGGGCCGACCAGGCACTCCGCGGCGGTGATGGGGACGCCCCACTCGGCCATCATGTTCTCCTGTAGGAGCACCATCTGGTGCAGGCTGGCCCCGGCGCGACCGCGGGGGTGGTGGCCGATGACCGCGTCGATGCCTCGGCCCTTCTCCCGCAGTCGGTCGGCCAGCAGCAGCTCCGAGGTGTTGATGTCGATGCCCCACAGCACCGACCCGACCTCGGTCTGGGGATCGCCGTAGACGATGCGGCTGTCGGCGTAGGGGTTCCACAAGGTGTCGGGGTCCATGCGCTCCCGCTCCGCTCCCTCTGCGCTCTCGTACGCCCGCTTGGCCCGCTCGAGCAGCCGCTCCAGCTCCGCCCCCCTCCGGGGGTCCGCGGCCATCCCTTCCCGCACGGCCAGTCGATACAGTTCCATCAGCCGCATGCTATCGCCAGGCATACCGCCTGCGGGGACTTAAACCCGCCGCAAACCTCGAATAGGGCGCGCTCGCAAACAGCAGACGATGAGCGACGGTGATCCCCTCCCCCTGCTGATGAAGAGCTCCCTGGACGCCCTGAGGATGGAGGACCTCCTGCTGGAGTCGATGAGGGACCTGCTCAAGGAGGAGATCAAGCGGCACATCCGGCAGAAGCTGGACGAGGACCCGCGGCTCAAGGCGGAGATCCGCGCCGCCCTCTCCGAGCTGATGGAGGCCAAGGCGCGGGAGGCCTACGCCATGGTCCGCATCGGCAAGTACGGGGCCGAGCTGGGCATCGCCCTGGTGCCCGACGAGATGCGGAAGCGCATCGAGCGGGACGTCGCCGCCCTGCTGGAGAAGGAGATGGGGCGGATGGTCGAGGAACTGTGAGCGGTGCCGTTCGGCTACAGGACTAAAAGAAAAGTAAAAGTAAAGGGGTTGGAAGAGGGGCGCGAGGCCCGTTGTGAGGCCGGCGGATAAGGCGAAGACCTTTTCCAAGGCCCGCTGCAAGCGGCTCGTTCAGCCGAACAGCGCGCTAAGGCCAGCAGCAGCCTCGTCTTCACTGACTTCCGGCTTCTTCTCCTCTTCCTTCTTGGCTTCCTTCTTCTCCTCCGCGGGGGCGGCGGCGGGAGCCGCGGCGGCGACGGGGGCGACAGCGGCGGAGGCGATGGCCTCATCGATGTTGACACCCTCGAGGGACGCGGTGACCGCCTTGATCCTGGCGGCGTCCGGCTCGACACCGGCGCCCTTCAGGACATTGGCGATCGCATCCTCATCGACAGTCTTACCAGCGGCGTGAAGAACCAAGGCGCTGTATATGTATTCCATTTTCTTACCTCCTATCAGTATTGTTCATCCGAATAGAGCACTAAGGCCTGCAGCGGCTTCATCCTCGCTGACCTCGGGCTTCTTCTCTTCTTCTTTCTTCTCCTCGGCCTTTTTCTCCTGGGGTGCGGGGGCGGCAGCGGCCTGAGCGGCCAGCTGCTGCTTCAACCGGTCGTCCTCCAGCCCTGGAACGCGAGAGGCAACGGCGAGCATTTCCGCGTTCGCCTTTGCCAGGAGAAGCTTGATGTTGTCCTTCGTGGGGATAGCGGCCTTCATGCTGACGGCGTTGGCCTCACGGTACGCCTTGGCCAGCAGCGGGGTGATCGTCTGCTTGGTGGGGTACGCGATGCTGACGCCGAGACCGATGGCGTTGCGGGCCGCGATGGCCAGAAGGTTCGGGTAGTAATCGGCCGGGACGTTCAGGACAGCCTTGTCGTAGACGATGCCGTCCTCAAAGGCGACGATCAGGTCCATCCCGATGGTCATGGGCAGGATCTCAAGCTTGGGGAGGATCTTGGCAAGCTCCTCCGAGACCTTCTTGCCCTTCTCCACCAGGACCTTGTCCTTGCGGATGACGATCTTGCCGCCCTCGATGGCGGCGGGGATGCCCGCCTTCTGCAGCTCGCCCACGATGGGGCCGGGCTTGAACGGGGTCTCGCCCTCCTTGACCACGATGTCCTCGGGGGCGATGTCGCCGGCCTTGGCCGGGGCCTTGGCCTTGGTGGCCTCCATCTGCTGGAACAGCTTGAATGGGTTCATGGGCGTGGCCACGACGGCGCACTGCCCGCCCACCATGGGCTTGAGCTTCTCCAGCCCGGGCTTCTGCTTGGCCGCTTCGTCGAGAGCGAGGAGGACGAGGTTGTTCCTGGTCATGGTGACCGTGGCCTTGCGGGCCCTCATCCCCTGCCTCATCATCTGCATCTGCGGAGACGGGATACCATGGATGTCAACGATGGCCACGACTGGACTGTTAACCATGATGTCGGTGAGCTCTTTCACCTTCTCTTTCTTCCATGCTGCAACGTGTGCCATTCGAGACCCTCCTACAGCACCTTCTCCGACGGACCCATGGTCGTCTTGACGTAGGCCGAGTCGATGTTCATCCTTCCTTTCTCGAGCTTGCTGGTGACCCTCTTCAGGACGGCGTCGATATTCTCTGCCAGCTGTTCGGCGGTCATGTCCACCGTGCCCACGGTGGCCTGGAAGGTCTTCCGGTCCCGGCTGCGGACGGAGACGGTCTTCCTAAGGCTCTCGATCATGGCGGTGGGGTCGGCCCCTGGCGGGATGGGCTTGGGCATCTTGCCCCGGGGGGCGAGAACGATACCCAGGCGCTTACCGATCTGGGGCATGAGAGGGGCCTCAGCGATGAAATAGTCCACCTGAGACGCCACCTTCTTGGCCTGCTTCTTGTCATCAGCGATCTTCCCGAGCTCGTCGGGGGTGATGACGAGGTCGGCGACGCCCTTGGCCTTGGCGGCCAGCTCGGCGCCTCCGATGACGCAGACCCTCAAGGGCTTGCCGCGACCGTGTGGCAGAATGATGTCTTCCTGTATCCTGTTCTTGGGAACGGACAGGTCGACGTCCCTGAGGTTTATGGCCAGGTCAACAGACTCCCGGAAGTTCCTCTTGGGCGAGGACTCCAGGGCCTTCTTGACGGCCGCAATGGTTGTCTTATCTACCAATCAAATACCTCCTGTAGTGCAAGTGAGCGATGGCTCTCCTACAGTGCGAGGTCCCTTAACAAGGGACTGCTTTTTAAATGTTTGGGAGGGGTAGCTTCGCCCTCACTGGGCGAAGTGCTGGTCGAACTTGCCAGCCAGGATGTCGGCGCGGACCGCCTTCGGCTCCTGCCCTTCGATGGTCACGCCCATCGACGTGCACGTCCCCACGACCTCCAGCACCTTGTGCTTGAGGTCCTTGCCCATCAGCGAGTCGCCCTTCATCTGGGCGACCTTGATGGCCTGGGCGATGGTGAGGTTCCCGACCTTGGAGGTCTTGGCCGAGCCGGAGCCCTTCTCGATGCCCAGCTCCTTGCTGATGAGCGAGGAGGTGGGCGGGGTGCCGACCTTGATCTCGAAGTCCTTGGTCTTGGAGTCGATGATGATCTTGACCGGGACCTTCATCCCGTCGAACGCCTTGGTCTTGACGTTGATCTCCTGCACGATCTTGGGAATGTTCACTCCCAAGGGGCCCAGCGCGGGACCCAGGGGCTGGCCAGGCGTGGCCTTGCCGCCCTCTACTAGCACTTCAACCGTGTCTGCCATAATGAACACCTCTCTCTATCGTTATCGTTACCGTTCCTTCTCGAGCACCCGCACGTGGTCGCCCCGCACCGTCACCGGGATGGGCACCATGGCCTCGAACAGCTCCACCGTGATCTCTTCCTTGGCCTCGTCGATCTGCTGCACCCGGGCCTTCTCGCCCTTGAACGGTCCAGCGACCAGCTCGACCACGTCGCCCTCGGTGATGCCGGACACCAGGGGCTTGGGGGCGAGGTAGTGGTCGATCTCGGCGAAGCTCATCTCGCCCTCCACGAAGCTGTGCGCCTTGCGCACGCCCTTGACCGCCTCGCGCATCCGCTCGGTGTTCATGCCCTCGATGAGCACGTACCCCCGCAGGTTGGTGGGGGCGAGGATGGCGGCGATGTCCGACTTGCCCGCCTTGGTCCGGCTGGCGATGCCGTCGGCGACGTCCTTCTCGTGGCCGATGGAGGTCTTGAGCGCGAGGATGGACTGTCTGGCCACCGCCTCGAACTGCAGGCGGTCGCACTCGCTGGGAGCCTCCACCATGCACGCCTCCACGCTGATGGTGATCTTGTCGTTGTAGGCCGAGCCGATGGGGGCGTGGGCCTCCAGGCGGAGCTCCTTGGGCTTGGGGCCCTCAAGATAGAGCTCGAACTCCTCGGTGGACTGCGACGAGCGGTTGTCGAAGAGGGAGCTGCCAGTGGCGTCGTACAGCCGGACCCCCCATTCCGCGGAGTCCTCGGGCTCCTGGCTCATGGCGATCTTCATGCGCACCTTCTTCTTGGCGGCCTCCCGGCCCTTGAGCTGGAAGGTCCAGTTGGTGGAGCCCGAGGCGGGGACCTTGGCCTCCCCGCCCTTGCCGACGAACGAAATCATGCCGCTGCCTCCCTCGGAGGTGGCGGTCTGGAGCTCTTGTGACATTTCAATCAGTCCGGTGATTTGGCTCAGCCCAGGTAGCCGGGCAGGACGTTCATGACAAGGTAGATGAGGAAGCCCGTGCCGCCGATGAGGATCAGGCCCAGGCCGGTGATCTGCATCACCTTGACGTACTCGTCAGTGGTGGGCTTGCGGGCCATCCGGAACACTCGGCCGTACTTTCCCTTGCCGATGCGCTTGGCCCGGTCCTCGATGTTGTGCTGGACCTCCCAGGACTTTTCCACAATGTCCATATCCTTACCCTCCAGGGCTTCGGTTTTTCTATGGTTAAAGACATCTACTTAATAAAGTCGACGTCTACCACCTTCGAGACCTTCTCCCGCTGCGGCCCGATGATGTTCTTCGATTTCACGCCGGTGATGACCACCATCACGCGCACGGTGTCGCGCAGGGTGGGGTCGACCGATGCGCCCCAGATGAGCCTGGCGTTGGGAGAGATCTTCGACTGGATGATCTCGGCGACCCGCTCGGCCTCGGCGATGCTCATGCTCTCCCCGCCGGTGACGTTGACCAGCGCCCCGGTCGCCCCGGAGATGTCCACGTCGATCATGGGGGAGTTGATGGCCTCGTTGACCGCGACGTCCACCCGGTCATCGTCGTCCGCCTCGCCCATGCCGATCATGGCCACTCCGGCGCCCTTCATGATCGTCTTGAGGTCGTTGAAGTCGAGGTTGACCAGGCCGGGCTTGGTGATGAGCTCGGTGATGCCCTTGATGGCGCGGACCAGCACCTCGTCGGCGACCTTGAACGCCGCGTTAAGGGCCAGCCGGGGGCAGATCTCCAGCAGCTTGTCGTTCGGGATGACGATGACGGTGTCGGCGTTGTTCCGCAGCTTCTCCAGGCCCCACTCCGCGTTCTCCGCCCGGATGGTCCCTTCGGCCTTGAACGGGTAGGTGACCACGGCGATGGTCAAGGCGCCCATATCCTTGGCGATCTTGGCCACGTAAGGAGCGGAACCGGTCCCGGTGCCGCCGCCCATGCCCGCGGTGACGAAGACGATGTCCGAGCCGGTGAGGACCTTGCGGAGGTCGTCCTCCGCCTCCTTGGCCGCCTCCTCCCCCACCTGGGGAAGCGCACCGGCGCCCAGGCCGCGGGTCGAACGCCGGCCGAGCAGGATCTTGTGCGGCGCGCGGACGGCCAGAAGGTGCTGAGCATCGGTATTGGCGGCATAGATCTCCGCCCCTACGATGCCGACCTCGGAAAGGCGGTCGATGGTGTTGGTGCCGCCCCCTCCGCATCCGACGATCTTGATGTTGGTCTTCAGACTCTCCAGGATCTTCATGAGCTCCTGGTCGGCCGAGGAATACTCCTGGTAGGACGGGCCTACGTCCCCACCCTGTGCACCAGCGCGGGATATGGCGTCGCTGAGGAATGATTTCATGACAAGCCCTCCGGGGCGTATCTCAGCACCACAACTGAACGACGCCCGGGCAAGGCGTAACATACATAGCTGCTTTTAAATCTTTGCGGACCGGTGGTCACGAGCGCAAGTCTGGAAGCCCCCGCGGCGCGGTCCGTTCGAGGAGAATAAAAAGGGCCGAGGAGAAGGCCTCGGCCCGGGGTGCGCTACGAGGTGCCGGGCAAGCCTACCGGATGATATCGACGTCGGTGTCGCTGAGGCGGGTGCTCCCGGCGCTCCGCCCGAGGATCTGATTCGATTTCACGCCGGTGATGACCACCATGACCCGTATCTTGTGCTGCAGGGTGGGGTCGACCGCCGCACCCCAGATGATGCGGGCGTTGGACGACACCTTGGACTGGATGATCTCGGCGACCTTCTGGGCCTCCGAGACGGTCATGTCCGCCCCGCCCACCACGTTGACCAGCACCCCGGTGGCATTGGAGATGTCCACGTCCAGCAGGGGGGAGCTGAGGGCGTCGTTGATGGCATCGGCGGCCCGGTCGTCGGTGTCGTTGCCCGATTCCCCCAGGCCGATCATGGCCACTCCGGCGCCCTTCATGATGGTGCGCACGTCGTTGAAGTCGAGGTTGACGAGCCCAGGCTTGGTGATGAGCTCGGTGATGCCCTTGATGGCCCGCATGAGGACCTCGTCGGCCACCTTGAAGGCGGCGTTGATGCCCAGGCGGGGACACAGCTCGAGCAGCTTGTCGTTCGGGATGACGATGACGGTGTCGGCGCTGTTGCGAAGGCGCTCCAGGCCCCACTCCGCGTTCTCCATGCGGAGCTTGCCCTCTCCGCGGAAGGGGAGGGTGGTCACGGCGACGGTGAGGGCGCCCATGTCCTTGGCCAGCTTGGCGACGACGGCCGAGGAGCCCGTCCCGGTGCCGCCGCCCATGCCCGCGGTGACGAACACGATGTGGGAGTCCACCAGGGCCTTGCGAAGGTCCTCCTCCGCTTCCATGGCCGCTTCCTCGCCGATCTTGGGCAGCGCGCCGGCGCCCAGGCCGCGGGTCGAACGCCGGCCGAGCAGGATCTTGTGCGGCGAGCGGATGGCCAGCAGGTGCTGCGCATCGGTGTTGGCGGCGTACAGCTCGGCGCCCACGATGCCTTCCTGGGCGATGCGGTTGATGGTGTTGCAGCCGCCACCGCCGCAGCCGATGATCTTGATGTTCGTCTTGAGCTTCTGGAGGAGCTCCAGGAGGTCGGCGTCAGCCGCGCTCGACTGCTCGAACGCCGGCCTTGCCGCAGGAGCGGGCACGCGCGGGGCGCCCATGGCGCTCTCTCTAGCCAGGGCTTCTTCGACCAACGATTTCATAGTGCATCCCTTGGCCGTGGTAATCGCGATTTTAGGTATTAAATAATTATTGACCAGAAAGTTTTGGCGGCAACAACGTCTTTATGCCCTGGAAAGGATAGCTAGGGCGTGAAAGTGCGGGCGGAGGCAAGGTTCACGGGCCTGGTCCAGGGGGTGTCGTTCCGCGCGTACACCGTCGAGTTCGCCCGGAGCCGCGGCCTCACTGGATGGGTGCGCAATCTCCACGACGGGACGGTGGGGGCGGTGTTCGAAGGCGAGCGGGAGGACATCGAGGAGGTGGTCCGCCAGCTGCGGGAGGAGCATCCCCATGCCCGGGTGGAGCAGGTCGAGATCAGTTGGGCACCGGCCACCGGGCAGTTCGATGCCTTCGCCATCCGCCGGTGATCAGAGCTCTATCGTCACGCCGTAGGTGCGCTCCGGCAGGTCCTTGTGGATGCGCCACGCGGCGGCCTCGCTCATCTCCCCGGAGGCCAGGAGGGCCTTGGTGCGCTTGGGCACGGTGGTGATGTTCATCACCGCCCCTGGCCGCGACGGCTCGTCCAGGAAGTCCGTTTCCATGAGGAAGCGGTCCCCCTTGGACAGCGCCTCCCGCACCGCCTCCCGGCCGGCCAGCACCGAGGGCACCAGGCCGTGGTTCTCTGCCTCGGCCACCAGCGGAGGGGAGTAGTGCTTGACGACCTTGTCCCGCGGCAGGCCCGCCCGGTCGGCCATGGCGGCCAGCTCGGCCATGACCTCGGGCGTCCCGGTCTCGGTGTGCAGGACGATGGGGCAGGAGGCCTCCCGGGCCAGCTCCATGCCGTAGGCGAGCACTTCGTTGGACGCGTCCCAGATGTCCGGCGGCACCGGGAAGTGAGGCCGCCCCACCTCGCCGATGCCCACCGCCCGGCCGTCCAGCACCAGGCGCTGCGCGGCCTCCATGCCCTGCTTCATCATCCCCACCGCCTCCCGGAGGCCGTGCCGCTCCGCCAGGCCGATCAGCAGGACGGGATACGGGCCGACGGTGACGAACGTCCTCACCTCGCCGGCGGCGTTGGCCCGCTCGGCCAGCTTGAGGGTGATCTCGTAGGAGGGAGAAAAATCCTCCCCCCGGAGGACGGGCGCCTCGGCGTAGGGGGCATGGCACAGCACGGCGTGGGTGCCCCCCGCGCGGGAGAAGTCGGAAAGGGCCTCCAGTCCGCGCCCGTGCGGCTGGAGGTGGATATGGTTGTCCAGAATCGGGAGCTTCAGCGGAGCAACCCCGCGGCCTTGAGCTCCTCGGTGATCTTGCTCACCGCGACCTCAACGTTCATGGGCGTGCGGGCGCCGGTGCACACCAGCTTGCCGGAGCCGAACAGCAGCACCACGACCTTGGGGTCGTCCAGGCGGTACACCAGCCCGGGGAACTGCTCCGGCTCGTACTCCACCCGCTCCAGGCCGAGGGAGATGGCGATGGCGTTGAGGTTGATCTCCTGTCCCAGGTCGGAGGAGGCCACGATATTCTGCACCACGACCTCGGGCTCCACCTTGATCCGGATGCCAGCCTTCTCGATCTGCTTGGCGACCTTGTTGATAGCCACCTTGACGTGCTCAAGGCTCTTCGCTCCGGTGCACACGACCTTGCCGCTGCGGAACAGCAGGGTGGCGGTCTTGGGCTCCTTGAGGCGGTAGATGAGGCCGGGGAACTGCTCCGGCTCGTACTCCGCGCCCTCGAGCGCCAGGGCGATCGCCTGCAGGTCGAGCTCTTCCCCCAAAGAAGTGGAAGCCACTACGTTCTCGATCTTGATCTTGGCCATACGGTCACCAGGCCATGGTATTTAAATGCCTTTATATAGCTTTATCCTTAGCCCATCGTCTCCTTTAAGGAGGATTGACGGATGCAAACGCCTCTTTTCCGCCGGCGTTCCGTCAGGAAAGGCAGGCACCGTCAGACGTTTACACCGCGGGAGAACGCGGCCCCGGCGGAGGGGCCCGTGGACGTCTGGCCGTCCGGCCGGAGGCCTATTAAGTCTTATATAGTCAATAGTGTATAATGACAAATGTCCGACAAATGAGCGAAAATCGTCGGACAGCATCTCCGAGCGGAGAGCCATGAGCGATACTGAAAGGATCACCATCAGAATTCCCAGCGACAAGGTCAGCGCCCTCGAGAGCCTGGTCAAGGAAGGTAAGTTCCCCACCATCTCCGATGCCATCAGGGCGGCCATCGACAGCTTCGTGGAGACGCACTTCACCCCCGATCACATCGAGCGGGTCACGGTGGAGCTGCCCAAGGGCAACGTGGTGGAGCTGGAGTGCCTGGTCAAGGACGGCGACTCGGTGTCCATCGACGACGCCATCCGCAACGCGGTCCGGGAGTACACCCGCAAGAGGATAACCCGCGTCATGGAGGAGATGCACTAGGGCGTCTCCGCACGAACATGATGGGCCTGAGGGACATCGGCGAGGACATAGAGGCGGAGCTAGCTCCGCTCAAGATCCACGTCATCGGCTGCGGCGGGGGCGGGTGCAACAGCGTCAACCGCCTCATGGAGCTGGGCATCCGGGGAGTGGAGACGGTGGCCATCAACACCGACAAGTGCCACCTCCAGACCATCAACGCCCACCGCCGCCTGCTCATCGGGGCGGGTCTGACCAGGGGGCTGGGGGCGGGCGGCCTCCCCGACGTGGGGGAGGCGTGCATGGAGAACGCCCTCGAGCCGCTGAACCTCATCCTCCAGGACAGCGACCTTACTTTCATCACGGTGGGCATGGGCGGCGGAACGGGGACCGGGGTGGCCCCCGTGGTGGCCAAGCAGGCCAAGCGCCACGGCGCGGTGGTCATCTCGCTGGCCACCACCCCCTTCGAGTTCGAGCGGGGGGGCCGGATGGACGCGGCCGTCCAGGGCATCAGGAAGCTCGACCAGTACTCCGACATGATGCTCCTGCTGGACAACAACCGCCTGCTGGACATGGTGGGGAACCTTCCCATGAGCCAAGGCCTGTCGGTGATGGACCAGCTCATCTCCGAGGTCATCAAGGGGCTGGTGGAGGCGATCACCCTGCCCTCCCTGGTCAACCTCGACTACGCCGACCTGCGGACCATCATCCGCCACCGCGGGGTGTCCACCATCCTGTACGGGGAGAGCAGCGACCCCGAGGGGGCGGTGCAGGACGCTCTCAGCAATCCGCTCCTGGAGGTCGACTATGAGGGCGCCACCGGAGCGCTCATCCACGTGACCGGCGGTCCGAACCTCAGCACCAAGAAGGTCACCAAGGTCCTCAACGGCATCAGCGAGCAGCTCGACCCTCGCGCCCAGGTCATCTTCGGAGCGAGGGTGGACCCCAACTTCCGGGACATGATCCGGGTCATGGCGGTCATCACCGGCATACGGGAGATGCCGGCCCACACCGGTCCCCGGAGCAGGGACGCCGCCCGGCTGGACGACGCCCTGGACGAGCTGGCGTGCTCCTGCCGGCGGTGATCACGCCTTGGGCTTGCGGCCGGTGAGCTTCTTGACCGCGTCGCTGAGCACGCCCATGATGGTGTAGAACTCCCACTTGGTGGGAACGGCACGCCCCATCATCCGCCGGAACATGACCTCGGTCTTCTCCCGGCGGAACTCTGGGTAGTCGATCGCTTCCAGCAGCTGGTGGAAGAAGTCGAACAGCAGTTCGCGCTCCTCCTCCGAGGCCGGGCGGGGGGCGGTCACCGGGGTCCTGGCCTGGAACAGCTCGTACAGCACGATGGACACCGCGTGGGAGAGGTTGAGGGTGGGGTAGTCGTCGTGGGACGGTATGTGCACCAGCAGGTCGCACTTCTCCAGCTGCTGCTGCGTCAGCCCGAGGTCCTCGGGACCGAACACCAGGGCGATGGTGCCATCATGGTCCTTGGTCTTCTCGGCGAAGCCCCGGGCGCTCTCCGGGATGCGGACGAAGTGCTTCTCCCCCACCGTCACGATGCCCGAGGTGCCCACCACCAGGGAGCAGCCGCGGACCGCCTCCTCGAAGGTGCCGACGACCGTCGCGGTCCGTAGGACGTCGCCCGCGTGCTTGGCCCGCTTGTACGCCTCCTCGGTGAGCGGGCAGGGGTCCACCATCCACAGCTCTGAGAACCCGAAGTTGGCCATCGCCCGCGCCACCGCGCCGACGTTGCCCTCGTGCATCGGGGACACCAGGACGACTCGGAAGGAGGGCATGTCGGAGGGCTTAAGAGCGCATTCCTACTTAATGCTGACGTGGTCTGGCACGCTGCGGTCAAGCTCGCCTACGACGGCCGGCTGTTCATGGGCTCCCAGCGCCAGCCGGGGGAGCGGACGGTGGAGGCGGAGACCATCGTCGCCCTCCAGCGGGTGGGGGCCATCCGCTCGCCGGCGGGGTCGCGGTTCCGGTTCGCCAGCCGGACCGACCGGGGGGTCAGCGCGCTGGGCAACGTCGCCGCCTTCGACACCGCGTTCCCGCGGGATGCGCTGCTGCGGGCGCTCAACGCCGCCGCCCCGGACGTCCTGTTCTACGCCTGGGCGGAGGTCCCGGAAACGTTCTCCCCTCGCCGGGCGCGGGAGCGGTGGTACCGCTACCTGCTGCCCTCCGCCGGCCTGGACGTCGAGGAGGTGAGGCGGTGCGCCCGGCTGTTCGAAGGCCGCCACGACTTCCGCCGCTTCTGCAAGCCCGACGGCCGGTCCACGGTGAAGACGATCGCCTCGATCGATGTCGCGGACGGCGAGATGCTGGCCATCGACCTGCGGGCCCGGGAGTTCCTCCGCAGCATGGTCCGCCGCATGGTGGCGGCCATGGCCGAGGTGGGCGCGGGGAGGGCGTCGCTCGAGGAGGTGACCAGAGCGCTGGAGGGCGAGGACCTATCCTTCGGGCTGGCCCCTCCGGAGCAGCTCATCCTCATGGACGTCGACCACGGCCTCGACTGGGCGGTGGAGTGCCCGCCCACGCTGGGGCGCAAGGTGGCAGCGTACCGGGTGGACGCCCTCTCCCGGGGCGCCTTCATCGACGCCCTGTGCGCCCGGCTGGAGTGATCACTGCAGGGTCTTGAAGACCAGGTTGGCGAGGGTCCGCCGCTCCTCCGGGGTGGCCACCGACCACAGCTCCCTGAGCAGCTCCTCCTCCTTGCTGGCGGGGCACACCTTCTCTGCCAGGAAGTCCCCCAGCCGCACCGCGATGTCCTTGATGTCGGCGTCCGAGATCCCCAGCCCCCGGGCGGTGGCGATGCCCTCGCGGAGGGTGTCCCTCCAGGTGTCCCAGTCCTTGGTGAAGTCAAGGGCGTTTATGCACTTGGCCGCTTCCTCATGCTGCTGGCTCTGCTGCATCATGGGCATTTGCCTCCTCTGTACGTGAGCCTACTCCAGGTCAGGACATTTATCCCTTCGCACGTCCAGAGGTCGGCCAGGATGGCAGCGGGGCGCCGGACCAGCGGACGCTTCGAATCCTCATATAAATACGTAACTGTAGCATGCTCCCCTACCCCTTTAATACGCTACTGGAGCTCAGCGCAGCCTGGACTCAGTTGGGATGGGGAAGGTCCACGAGGACACCTCGCCGGGGCACCCCGCCCCGGCCTTAAACCTCCTGGGCGGAAAGCCTTTTTTCGGTGGGCCGCGCTCACCCCCGACGTGATCATCGCGCTGACCGGGACGCCAGGCACGGGCAAGAGCACCGCAGGGGAAGAGCTCCGGCGCCGGGGGCGCCGGGTGATCGAGCTCGGGGACTTCATCCGAGAGGGAGGGGTTCCGACCACCCTGGACGAGGAGCGGGGCAGCCTGGAGGTGGACCCTGAGGAGCTGGACGAGGCGCTGCGCAGGGAGCTCGCGCCCGGCGACGTCGTCCTGGTCGGCCACCTCGCCCACCTGCTGACCGTCGACCTCACCGTGGTGCTGCGGTGCCGCCCGTCGGTGCTCGCCGTCCGGCTGGAAGGCCGCGGCTGGCCCGAGGCCAAGGTGCGGGAGAACCTGGAGGCCGAGGCCTGCGATGTCATCCTGGTGGAGGCGGTGGAGGCGGGCGGGACGGTGGCCGAGACCGACGCCACCAGCATGTCGCCGGGGGAGGTCGCCGACGCGGTGGAGGAGATCGTGGCCGGAGAAAGGGAGAAGTACGCGGTGGGGCATGTTGACTGGAGCGACGAGGTGATGGGATGGTTCTAGACGCCAAGCGGGGCAGCGTGGAGTTCATTCTGGTGCCGGTCGCTAGGGCGTTCACGCGGTGGAGCCCCAACGCCATCTCCTGGCTGGCGTTCGCCATCGCCGTCCTGGCCGGGGTCCTCATCATCCTCAGCCCTTCTTATTGGCAGATGCTCCTGCCCCTCGCCGCGGTGGCCGTCCTGCTGTCGGGCTTCTTCGACGCCCTGGACGGCAAGGTCGCAAGGCTGACCGGCAAGGAGTCCCGCCGCGGGGACCTGCTGGACCACGTCCTCGACCGCTACGCTGACGTGGTCATGATCGGCGCGGTGGCGCTGAGCGCGTGGTGCGACCCCCGTATCGGCATCCTTGCGCTAATCGGCGTGCTCATGACCAGTTATATGGGCACCCAGTGCCAGGCCATCGGGGCCGGCCGGCTGTACTCCGGCCTGCTGGGCCGGGCCGACCGGGTGGTGCTGCTGTTCCTCGCCCCGTTCCTGCAGATGGCGTTCATGGTGCTCACCGCCGACGGCCGACTGGTCCTCGGCCCGGTGAGCCTCTCGGCGTTCGAGCTGATCATGCTGTGGTTCGCGGTGGTCGGCAACCTCACTGCGGTGCAGCGGGCGCTGAGGATCTGGAAGATGGTCCCCCCTTAGGGGCGTTGCGCATCGGTCGGTTCTTGATGCGGTAGTAGCTCAGCGGGTGCTTGACGTACCCCTTGGGGTGGTTGCACAGCGAGTCCGGCTCGAAGCAGATGCCGTAGCTCTTCATGGTGGTGCACTCCGGCGGCGTGTACTCGGTGCCCGAGGTCTCGCCGGTGATGTGGTCGACCTGGTACTTGGTCTTGGAGACATCGAAGTCGGGCGAGGTCGCGAACAGGGCGAGGATCTCCTCCGACGACAGCCCGATGTGGTGCAGGAACGCGGTGAGCGCGAAGCGGGCTGAGTGGGGCATGTTCTCCCCGGCCTGGGCCATGCCGATGAAGTGCTTCATGCAGGGCGGGAAGTTCTCCACGCTGACCTTGCCGAAGTCCTCCGCCTTGTATCGGTCGCGCATCACCGCGGTGCGGTCCTTGAGCTCGCGGATGTCGTCGGCCAAGGCGCGCAGGATGTCCTCGTTCACCGGCAGCGGGAGCTCGCTCTCCAGGCGGTCCTGGAGGGCCTGCTGGAGCACCCGGGCGAACCGGACTTGGGGCAACGAGACGTAGCCGCGCCTGACCTCGGTGTTGACCAGCTTCCACTCCTTGCTCCGCATGCGGGATGTGTACCGCAGGTAGTCGGTGAAGTGCATGCGCAGCGTCTCGTCCTCCCGCGCCGCGGTCACCTCCAGCTGGTACGCCACCTCCTCCACCACGTCGGGGTCCTCCCGCTCCAGCCGCTCGTACATGGTGACCGCTTCGGCCAGCGCGTACCGCTTGGTCAGGAAGCGGTCGGCCACTCCCGAGACGTACATGCGGGCCATGGGGTAGGAGAGGATCTCCTCCAGGCGGTCCTCCTCGGTGGCCATGGGCCGCAGCTGGACGATGCCGTGCTCGAGGGCATCGATCACCCTGGCCTTCCCTCTCGCCCTCGCTCCCCGGTAGGCCTGGTGGACCAGCAGCTCGTCCAGGGTGACCCCCAGGTCCTTGACGTACTCGGCCGCGTCGCGCAGGAACGGGTACTTGGCGTAGGAGAGCGAGTCCACGACCGAACCAGGGCTTGTAGCGATAAAAAGTTTCCACTCTCGGCATCACCGCTCAGTCGAAGGCGACCAGGTCGCGCAGGCCCTCGGCCACCTGAGGGTCGTCCAGCGCGGCGGCCAGGTCGTCGAAGGAGCGCAGGGGGCGCTTGCGGAACAGCCGGATGGCGCGCTTGCGGCCCACCCCGGGCAGGGCCTCCAGGGCGGCCAGGGAAGCGGAGTTCACCTTCAGGGGATGCTCGATGGCGGTGATGCTGCGGTAGCCCCACGACACGACCTTGGCGTCGACGAAGCGCTCCAGCTCGATGGGGTACGGGAAGCCGACCAGCAGGGGGTACGAGCCGACCTGCCGGCCGAAGGTGGTCTTTCCCTCTCTCGCCTCGGTGTACACGTCGCGGAGGACGGTGCCGGCGGGGACCAGGCGCTGGAGCATGGGGCGGTCGATCTCCTCCCTTACTTGCTCCTTGAAGCGCACGAACTGGGAGTGCGACACCGCCGGCCGGAACGCGCGCCGCACCGGGATGACCTGCCGGATGTTCAGCCGGCGGAGGAGATAACCGCGGGCCAGCACCTCCCGGAGGAACGCCATGTCCAGCTCCAGGGTGGCCGTGCTCTCGCCGTCCAGGCCGATGATGAGATTGAGGCCGGGGAGGAGGCGGGGAAGGCCGTTCTCCCCCCGCTCCCCGCCGATCTCGTTGATCAGGCGGATCGCCTCCATGGCCTGATTAGCGGTGGCGTTGAGGTTGTTCGCCTCCCTGACCGCGGGGTCGGCGCTCTCCAGCCCCAGGGCCAGGACGTTGCCCGGCGTACAGTAGCGGACCAGCGTGCGCAGCACCGCCGCCGACTCCTCGGGGTAGGAGGCGATGACCGCGGGGTTGGCATTGTCGACGTGCAGCACGTCCGGCCGCAGCGCCGCCACTCCCGCGAACAGCCGCTCCACCGCCGCGGGGTTGGGCCTGGGGGGGTCGCCGGCGCTCAGGTCGGCCTTGTAGGAGACGATGCAGGTCTGCCCTCCCAGCCGGAAGTTGCGCACCCCGACCTCGGCCAGCCGGCGGCACTCGGCGATGATCGCGTCCTCGTCCCGGTACGCCGGACGGCCCTTCAGCGGCTCCACGCAGAACGAGCATCCCCCGGAGGCGTAGCGGGCGCACCCCCGATACGTCTCGACCTCGGCGATGAGCGGCTGGGGGAAGTCGGGATGCAGGGCCGCCAGGTCCGCTCCGGCCAGCAGCCAGCGGTCCCACTGCTCCATCGTCCGCCAGCGGTCCTCCGGCTCCTCGCCCCGGAGCAGCGCGTGCAATGCCGCCGCCGGGTCCCTGGTCACCGCCACGTGGTAGCCGGCGTGCAGCGAAGGGTCCAATGCGGCGGGCCCGCCCAGCACCCTTATGCCCGGCAGCCGGGAGGCGAGCTCACGGACCTCCCGGCCGGAGGCCGGGGCGGCCCGGAGGTACTTCCCCGGCACCGCCGCCCCGGCGATGACCAGCGTGACGTCGGCCGGCGGCACGGCCTCGCCGCGGCGGAGCCCCTCGATGGTCAGGTACCCGGCCTCAGCCCCGGCGTCCTTGGCCGCGCCGAACGCCGCTCGGACCTGCGGCGACAGGTACGGCGGCACCCCCAGGCAGGCCGGCTCGTCCACGAAGCCGTCGACGATGAGGGCGCGCAGTTCCCGGGCCATGGTGGACGATTGGCGCTGCCATATATCTAGGATGCCCTCCCAGGGCCGGCCTGCTGGTCTCGGAGGGCTGTGACAGCGTGGTCCCGGAAAGGCTGAATTCGAACCGGCCCTTAGGCTCTTCGAAGCAGAGTTAAAAGATATGATTATCGCAGAATTGCAACGCTTCCCTCCCAAAATCCGACCGAGATACTGATGGCTGGTACCCAACGGTTAAATAATAAAATGGCAAATTTCGGAGAGTTCCCGGCCATGAGACCACTTGTCACCCCGGGGTTACGGAGTAATGTTCATGAAGCCCGTAGATAAGAAGACCGAGGAAGAGCTGTTGAAGAAAGCGTATGAGCCAGCCCGGCTGGCCATGAAGTACCACCCCTTCTACGAGGGCAAGATCGAGATATCCGCCAAGTGCCCCGTGCGCAACTTCTCGGACTTCGCCATCTGGTACACCCCCGGCGTGGCCGAGCCGTGCAAGGACATCAAGAAGAACCCTGAGAAGGTCTACGAGCACACCAGCAAGGGCAACATGGTCGCGGTGGTCTCCGACGGCACCAGGGTGCTGGGCCTCGGCGACATCGGCCCGGAGGCCGGCCTGCCGGTCATGGAGGGCAAGTCCCTGCTGTTCAAGTACCTGGGCGGCGTGGACGCCGTCCCCATCTGCCTGGCCACCAAGGACCCCGAGGAGATTATCAAGACCGTCAAGTACCTCGCCCCCTCCTTCGGCGGCATCAACCTGGAGGACATCGAGAACCCCAAGTGCTTCGAGATCCTCGACCGCCTGAGGGCGGAGATGGACATCCCGGTGTGGCACGACGACCAGCAGGGCACCGCCACCATCGAGACGGCCGGCGCCATCAACGCCCACAAGGTCGTGGGCAAGAAGATCAGCGAGTCCAAGGTGGCCATGGTCGGGGCCGGCGCGGCCAACATCGCCATCGCCCGGATCATGGTAGCGGCGGGGTTCAACATCAAGAACATCGTCATGGTCGACTCCAAGGGAACGCTCCACCCTGGCCGGGAGGACATCAAGGAGACGCATGCCGAGAAGTGGTTCATGGCCACCCACTCCAACGCCGAGGGCGTGGTGGGCGGCATCAAGGAGGCCATGAAGGGCGCGGACATCGTGGTCGCGGCCTCCCGGCCCGGTCCTGGCGTCATCAAGAAGGAGTGGGTCCAGGACATGGCCGACGACGCCATCGTCTTCGCCACCGCCAACCCCATCCCCGAGATCTGGCCCTGGGAGGCTGCTGAGGCCGGGGCGGCGGTCATCGCCACCGGCCGCTCGGACTTCCCCAACCAGGTCAACAACTCCCTGGGCTTCCCGGGCATCTTCCGCGGCGCCCTGGACGTGAGGGCGAGGACCATCACCGACGAGATGTGCATCGCTGCCGCCCTGGAGATCGCCAAGACCGCCGAGGACAAGGGCCTCACCGCCGAGTACATCGTGCCCAACATGGACGAATGGGAGGTGTTCCCCCGGGAGGCCGTGGCGGTGGGCATGAAGGCCATGGAGACCGGCGTGGCCCGGGTCAAGATGAGCCGCGACGAGCTCCGCCACCGCGCCGAGACCGCCATCAGGCGGGCCCGCGGGGAGACCCAGCTGCTCATGAAGGAGGGCTACATCCGGAGCCCGCCGGAGTGAGCCTCCAAACCCTTTCCCCTATTTGGTGACTCAATGAAGTTCTCAGAGGCCCGCCCCGGACGGGTGTTCGTTCTCCGCCTGGAGCAGGGTGAGGTCATCCAGGAGGTGGTGGAGCGCTTCGCCGCCGAGCAGGGCGTCCGCTGCGCCGCCCTCCTGATGGTCGGCGGCGCCGACCGAGGCAGCAAGCTGGTGGCGGGACCGCGGGACGGACGGGCGGTGCCGGTCGTCCCGATCGAGCATGTCCTGGCCGACGTCCACGAGCTCGCCGCGGTGGGTACGCTCTTCCCCGGCCCCGACGGTCGGCCCAGCCTCCACGCCCACGCCGCGGCGGGACGGGAGGGCAGCGCGGCCGCGGGTTGCGTGCGCGGCGGGGTGGTGGTATGGACCATCCTCGAGGTGGTGCTGTTCGAGCTGCTGGACTGCACCGCCTGGAGGGAGCGCGACGCCTCCACCGGCTTCGACCTGCTGGTGCCCTAGCCGCATCGGTAGGGATTTAATTTATCAACGACAATGTAAGCTCATGAGCCGCACCCTCGTCCTCGGCGTGGCCGCCGTGGTCCTCCTGGCCGGCACGGCCGGCGCCTTCCTGTTCCTCTCGCCCTCCCCCGACCGGGAGCGGCTGTACCAGTTCTCCACCCTCGACGCCCTCGTCCAGGGAGACTACCGGGCGGCGGGGTCGGTGGCCGAGCTGCTCAGGGGCGGGGACCTCGGCCTCGGCACCTTCGAGCACCTCGACGGCGAGATGATCGTCCTCAACGGCAAGTGCTACCGAGCCGCCGCCGACGGCACGGTGAGAGAGGTCGGCGCCGACGGGCCGGTCTCCTTCGCCCAGGTGACCTACTTCGACGCCGACGGCACCGTCGGCCTGTCCGGTCGGCTGACCACCGCGGATGTGGAGGCACTGCTCCGGGAAGCCTTCCCGGGCGAGGGCTCGTTCATCATGGTACGGGTGCACGGCACCTTCGATAACATGACCGTGCGCAGCGTGCCCGCCCAGCAGGTCCCGTACCCGCCCCTGGCCGACGCCCTCGAACAGGAGGTGCGGCATCACTACGCCGGCGTCACCGGTACCCTGGTGGGGCTATGGTCCCCCTCCTTCACCGCGGGCATGAGCTCGGCAGGCTTCCACTTCCACTTCATCAGCGACGACCTCACCAAGGGCGGTCACGTCCTGGCCTTCACGCTGTCGGACCTCGTGGCGGAGTGGGACGAGACCCCGAGGTACGCCGTGGAGCTGAGTTAAAAAAAGAGGGCGCGGAGCGCCCGGCGTTCTCTGTGCTTACACCAGGGTGATGGTGACAGCGTCGACGCCCTGGACCTGGGGGACCGAGCGGAGCGCTTCCTCGAACTTCTCGATGAGCCCCTCCTTGTCCTCCATGATGCCGGTGACCTCGATGATCTTGAGGCCGAAGGCGAAGGGCTTGACGTTCATCGTGGCCACCTCGACGCCCTGGGGCACCCGCTTGGGGATCTCGTTCATGACCTGCTCGACGGGGACCTCCGGGCTCTCCGGGATGACGTTGTAGACGGCGGCGACCTTTCCCATGGAAAACCCTCACGGTCCCTGGAACTCGCACTTGGTGCAGGTGTAGATGACGCTCTGGTCACGGCACTTGGGGCAGCGACCGATCTCGACCTCGCCGCAGTTAGGGCACTTGAAGAACGTCATACCGTCGCCCTTGCCCAACCGGACACCGCATGAGCTGCAGACCTTTTCATACTCCATGATGTTCACCGAATGTGAGCCGATGAAGTTTTGTTTACGTATTTAAGCTCTCTTCTTGCCGGCGAAAATCCAACCTTTCAGGTAGAACAGCCCCAACATGGACACCGCCACCGCGGCCATGAGGGCGAGGGCGAGGGAGTACCCGAGGCTGTGCCCCAGCCCGGGCAGGTTCTGGAAGTTCATGCCGTAGATGCCGGCGATGAGGGTCAGGGGGGCGAACACCACCGAGAACACGGTCAGCACCTTGACGATCTGGTTGAGCTGGTTGCTGGTGCTGGTCTCGTACAGGTCGATAAGCTGAGGGATGATCTGGTTGAGCCCCTCGACCTCGTGCAGCAGCAGCTCCAGGCTGTCGGACACCTCGTGGAAGTAGGTGTGGTTCTGCGCCCTGATCACGCCGATGTCCCTCTCTGCCAGCGAGTCGGCCGCCTCCCGCAGCGGCCACACCGACCTCCACACCGTGCTGATGTGCTCCCTCATCATCCGCACGTCCTGCAGCACCTCCCGTTCGGTGCTGGTGATGAGGCGGTCCTCCAGCCGGTCGAGGTCGTCGGACAGCTCCTCCACGTGGTCGAAGAACTCTTCCGTGATCTCGGACAGCAGGGCGAACAGGAGGTAGTCGGGCCCGCTCTTGCGCAGGCGGGAGTGCTCGTTCCCCAGCCGGTCGATGATCTCCTTGTAGTGCCCCTCGCCGTCCTGGAAGGAGATGAGGTAGTCGGTGCCGAGGATGAAGTAGGCGGGATGGGCCTCCACGCCGTCGTGGTCCTGGACAGGGGTGGACCAGGAGAGGAAGAGGGCGTTGCCGAAGTCCTCCAGCTTGGCCCGTCCCTTGGAGTGCTCGATGATCGAGCGGATCTCGTAGGGATCGATGCTCAGGTGCTCGCCGAGCTGGCGGAAGGTGTCCGCCCCGGGGGGGCCGCTGACGCACAGCCAGGCGACCTTCCGCTTGCCGATCAGGCGGAGGGCCTGGGTCATGTCGGTCCTCTCCTGCTCGAGCTCCCGGGCATCGTACGAGCGCACGTGGATGGAGGGCGCGGCCGCCGGCTCGTCGTTCATCCGCCCTTCACATGGGCACCTCGGATAGATAGCTTCCTCGACGCCCTCCCTTATTACGGCGCGAGGCCATGGGGGAGCGATGGACCGGCTGACCGTCCAAGAGGCGTTGGAGGCGATGCGCGCCGCGGGCGACCCTTCCGCCCTGCCGGCGATGGCCCGCTACGGCATTTCCGCGGTGTACGGGAACCGCATCCCCCAGCTCCGGGCCCTGGCCCGGCGGGCGGGGAGGGACCATGCCCTCGCCCAAGCGCTGTGGTCGACCGGGGTGCACGAGGCCCGCCTGCTGGCCACCATGGTCGCCGACCCCGCCCTGTTCACCGAGGGGGAGGCGGAGCGGTGGGCCCTCGACCTTCGCTCGTGGGACCTCTGCGACCAGTTGTGCTTGAACCTCCTGGTCCGCACCCCCTTCGCCTGGAAGAAGGCCCGGGAGTGGCCGTGCCGGGAGGAGGAGCTGGTGCGGCGGGCCGGCTTCTCCCTCATCGCCGTGCTCGCCGTCCACGACAAGGCCGCCCCCGACGCCCGCTTCCTCGCCCTGCTCCCGCTGGTCGAGGAAGGAGCGCGGGACGACCGCCAACTGGTGCGCAAGGCGGTCAGCTGGGCCCTCCGCCAGGTGGGGAAGCGCGACCTCGAGCTCAACGCCGCGGCGATCGCCGTCGCCGAGAGGCTTCGCGCCCGGGAGGACCGCTCGTCCCGCTGGGTCGCCTCCGACGCCCTGCGGGAGCTGCGGAGCGAGGCGGTGCAGGCGAGGCTGCGGGCCCGCCCGCCCAAGATATAAACGTATGAATTATAGGGGAGGCCGGCACGGTATCCGGACCCGGCCAGTCTCCCCCGAAGGAATCTTTAAATATCTTGAGGCTTTACATGGGCTTCTGCAATGCCGGATTAGCTTGCCATGGGCTCGTAGCTCAGCTAGGTAGGACGGCCGCGCTTGCGTGGTCATCCCTAGAAAGAGCATCTGGCTTTTAACCAGGTGGTCCGGGGTTCGAAAAGTGCACGGCCTTCCCGTGCGCTCCGAAAATCCCCGCGAGCCCGCTCTGACACTCAAGGAGAAGGATGAATGGAAGGCGCGAAGGTCGGAAAGCCAGTGGGGCGATCTTTATAATTCTAACATCTATAAGAACGAGCGCAGCGGAGCATGTCGAGGTGAACTGAGGTGGCCGAATCTGATTTCAACGTTCTGGAGCACGACCTCGTCCCGGAGCATCACCTGATGTCCGAGGAGGAGGTCCAGAAGAAGTTGTCCGAGCTGAAGATTACCAAGGACCAGTTGCCGAAGATCAGGAAGGGAGACGCCTGCATCCGGTTGCTGGAGAAGATCCACGGTCCCATCGCCGAGGGGCGGGTCATCAAGATCGTGCGGAAGAGCGCCACCGCCGAGACGTTCGAGGTCTACCGCCTGGTAATCAAGGATGTAAAGGGGTGAAAATCAATTGCGTGATCTGATCGAACTGTACTTCAAGGAGAGAAGCATCGTCAACCATCATATCTCCAGCTTCAACGACTTCCTCTCCACTCTTGACAACCCCAACAGCCGGATGCAGAAGATCGTGGACAACCTCCGCGTCTCTGCTGACGACACTGAGAGGGGCATCATCAGCCTGGATCCCGACCGCACCGACGGCCGCGTGGTCAAGATCCGGGTGGGACGGCGCCGGGACGAGAAGACCGGCAACATCGACCCCCAGGCCCGTCCCACCATTCGCATCAACACCCCCGTGGTCCGGGAGGCCAACGGGGCCACTCACCAGCTCACGCCCATGGAGGCGAGGCTGAGGAACCTGAACTACCTGGCTCCGATCGAGCTGGAGTTCACCATCATCGAGGACGGCATCGAGAAGGAGCCCGAGCGGGTCCACATCGGCGACCTGCCCATCATGCTCCGCTCCAAGCGCTGCAACCTCTACAAGGAGAACATGGAGGAGGAGCGCGAGCTGTCCGACGATGAGTACAAGCGGAAGCTCATGGAGGCCGGCGAGGACCCCGCCGACCCCGGCGGATACTTCATCATCGGCGGCACCGAGCGCGTCCTGATCTCGCTGGAGGACCTCGCCCCCAACCGGGTCATGGTCGAGTTCAACGAGCGCTACGGCACCCAGCTCGAGGTGGCCAAGGTCTTCTCCCAGAAGGAGGGGTACCGCGCCCTGACCCTGGTGGAGAAGAAGAAGGACGGCATCCTCATGGTCACCGTCCCCGCCGCGTCCGGGCAGATCCCCCTGGTCGCCCTGATGAAGGCGCTGGGGATGGAGAACGACAAGGACATCTACGACTCCATCGTCAGCGTGCCGGAGATGGCCAACATCGTCTACGCCAACATCGAGGAGTGCCACGACAAGAAGCTCTACCCTCCCAACGGCATCTTCACCACCGACGACGCCATCACCTACCTGGAGCGCAAGTTCGCCACCGGTCAGGCCAAGGAGTACCGGGAGAAGAAGGTCGAGTCCATCATCGACCGCTCCCTGCTCCCCCACCTCGGTGACACCAAGGAGGACCGGGTCAAGAAGGCCTACTTCCTGGGCCGCATCGCCCGCTCGGTGCTCGAGCTGAGCATCGGCATGAGGAAGGAGGACGACAAGGACCACTACGCCAACAAGCGCCTCAAGCTGTCCGGGGACCTCATGGAGGACCTCTTCCGGGTCGCCTTCACCAACCTGATGAAGGACCTCAAGTACCAGCTGGAGAGGAGCTACGCGCGCAAGAAGGACCTCCGCATCGGCTCGGCCATCCGGCCGGACCTGCTGACCCACCGCCTCCTGCACGCCCTCGCCACCGGCAACTGGGTGGGCGGCCGGGCCGGCGTATCCCAGCTTCTGGACAGGACCTCGAACATGAGCACCCTGTCCCACCTGCGCCGGGTCACCTCCTCGCTGACGAGGTCCCAGCCTCACTTCGAGGCCCGTGACCTGCACCCCACCCAGTGGGGACGGCTGTGCCCGAACGAGACCCCGGAAGGGCAGAACTGCGGACTGGTCAAGAACGCCGCCCTCATCATCGACGTGTCCGAGGGCTTCCGCGAGGAGGACGTCCAGTGGCTGCTCCGTGACCGCGGGGTGGTCGACGTCAAGGCCGAGGAGGCCCGCACCGGGGCGAAGGTGTACGTCAACGGCGACCTGGTGGGGCACATCGACAACCCCAAGGTGCTGGTGTCCGAGATCCGGGCCGGCCGCCGCCAGGGCCTGCTGTCCTCGGAGATCAACATCCGCTACGACGACGAGATGAACGAGGTCGTCATCAACTGCGACGAGGGCCGCCTGAGGCGCCCCCTCCTCGTCGTCCAGGAAGGCCGCACCATCCTCAACCGCAAGCACATCGAGGACATCCGCGACGGCAAGATCCGCTGGTCCGACCTCCTCCGCGAGGGGGTCATGGAGTGGATCGACGCCGAGGAGGAGGAGGACTCCTTCATCGCCGTGGAGCCGTACGAGCCGCCCGAGCGGTGTCCTCACTGCCAGCGGGCGCTGTCGCCCACCGACGTCGATTGGATGAACCCCGGTACCGAGAGCACCGAGGCCGTCCTGAGGTGCAAGCACTGCACCGGAGAGACCAGCGTGCCCCTGCTGCTCAACCGTGAGCACACCCACATGGAGGTCGACCCCATGTGCATCCTGGGCGTGGCCGCGGCCCTGGTGCCTTACCCCGAGCATGACTCGTCACCGCGTGTCACCATGGGCTCGGGCATGGCCAAGCAGTCGCTGGGCCTCAGCTGCACCAACTACCGCCGGCGGCCTGACACCCGCGGGCACCTGCTCCACTATCCCCAGAAGCCCATGGTCCAGACCAAGCCCATGGACTTCGTGGCGTTCAACGAGCGCCCCGCCGGCCAGAACTTCGTGGTCGCGGTCATCTCCTTCCACGGCTACAACATGGAGGACGCGCTCATCCTCAACCGCGCTTCGGTCGAACGCGGCCTCGGCCGCTCGACCTTCCTGCGGACCTACCGGGCGGAGGAGCGCCGGTACCCCGGCGGGCAGGAGGACCACTTCGAGATCCCCTCCCCGGACGTGAGGGGCGCGAGGGCCGACCTGTCCTACGCCAACCTGGGCGAGGACGGCCTGATCTCGCCGGAGACCTTCGTCTCGGGCGGCGACGTGCTGGTGGGCAAGACCTCCCCGCCGAGGTTCCTGGAGGAGGAGACGGACTTCCTCACCCCGCAGAAGCGGAGGGAAACGTCCATCACCATCCGCCCCGGCGAGAGCGGGTACGTCGACTCGGTCATGCTCACCGAGTCGGAGAACGGCTCCCGCCTGGTCAAGGTCAAGGTGCGCGACGAGCGCATCCCCGAGCTGGGTGACAAGTTCGCCTCCCGGCACGGGCAGAAGGGGGTCATCGGCCTCATCGTTCCGCAGGAGGACATGCCCTTCACCGTGGACGGCGTGACGCCGGACCTGGTGATCAACCCCCACGCCATCCCATCCCGTATGACCGTCGCCCACGTCCTGGAGATGATCGGCGGCAAGGTCGGGAGCATGGAGGCGCGGTCCATCGACGGCACCTCGTTCTCGGGCGAGCGGGAAGCGGCCATCCGGGAATCCCTCGTTCGCGCTGGCTTCCGCCACACCGGCAAGGAGGTCATGTACGACGGCATGACCGGCAAGAAGATCGAGGCCAACATCTTCACCGGCGTGATCTACTACCAGAAGCTGCACCACATGGTCTCGGGCAAGATGCACGTGCGGTCCCGCGGCCCGGTGCAGATCCTCACCCGCCAGCCGACCGAGGGGCGTTCCCGCCAGGGTGGCCTGAGGTTCGGTGAGATGGAGAGGGACTGCCTCATCGGCCACGGGGCGGCCATGGTCATCAAGGACCGGCTGCTCGACGAGTCCGACGGCACCTTCCTGTACGTGTGCGGTCAGCCCAACTGCGGCCACATCGCCATGATGGACCGCCGGGGGGCCATCCGCTGCACGGTGTGCGGGAACAACACCAACGTGCACCTGGTCCAAACATCGTACGCGTTCAAGCTGCTGCTGGACGAGCTGCTCTCACTTGGAGTCGTAATGCGCCTTCAGCTGGAGGACCTAAGATGATGCGAGGCGTCTCAAAGCGTATCGGGTCGATCAGGTTCGCGACCCTCTCCCCCGACGAGATCCGGCGGATGTCCGCCACCAAGGTCATCACCGCCGACACCTACGACGACGACGGGTTCCCGATCGACATGGGCCTCATGGACCCCCACTTGGGGGTCATCGAGCCCGGCCTGCGGTGCAAGACCTGCGGCAACAAGGTCGACGAGTGCCCGGGCCACTTCGGCCACATCGACCTGGCCATGCCGGTCATCCACGTCGGCCTGGTCAAGGAGATCAAGAAGCTGCTGCAGTCCACCTGCCGCTCCTGCGGCAAGCTCCTCATGACCAAGGAGGAAGCGGCCGAGAAGACCAGGGCCATGGACGCCGTGGACGACCTCGGCGGGGACTACATCGACTACCGGCTGATGGCCAAGGAGGCCGCGCGGGAGGCCGCCAAGAACCCCATCTGTCCGCACTGCGGCCAGGTCCAGGGCAAGATCACCTTGGACAAGCCGACCACCTTCCGGGAGGACGGCCACAAGCTCACCCCCAAGGAGGTCCGCGAGCGGCTGGAGCGCATCCCCGACGAGGACCTCCCGCCGCTGGGCATCGACCCCAACTCCTGCCGGCCGGAGTGGATGGTGCTGACCGCCTTGGCCGTGCCGCCGGTGACGGTGCGCCCGTCCATCACCCTGGAGTCGGGCGACCGGTCCGAGGACGACCTGACCCACAAGCTGGTCGACGTCCTCAGGATCAACCAGCGGTTGCGGGAGAACCGTGACGCCGGTGCCCCCCAGCTCATCGTGGAGGACCTGTGGGAGCTGCTGCAGTACCACGTCACCACCTACTTCGACAACCAGACCTCCGGCATTCCTCCGGCCAGGCACCGCTCCGGGCGCCCGCTCAAGACCCTGGTGCAGAGGCTCAAGGGCAAGGAGGGGCGGTTCCGTTCCAACCTGTCCGGTAAGCGCGTGAACTTCTCCGCCCGTACCGTCATCTCGCCCGACCCGACGCTGTCCATCAACGAGGTCGGGGTGCCCTACGAGGCGGCCCGCGAGCTCACCGTGCCGGTGCACGCCACCAACGCCAACCTGGCCGTCCTCAAGGAGATGGTCAAGCGGGGCAGCAACCCGCCCCTGGTGGACAACCGGTACCAGCCCGGCGTCAACTACGTCATCCGCCCCGACGGGCGAAGGATGAAGGTCACCGACCGCAACGCCGAGCTCATCGCCGATGGGCTGGAGGTCGGGTACATCGTGGAGCGGCACCTCATGGACAAGGACGTCGTGCTGTTCAACCGGCAGCCCTCGCTGCACCGCATGTCCATGATGGCCCACACCGTGCGGGTGATGCCGTGGAAGACCTTCCGGTTCAACCTGTGCGTGTGCCCGCCGTACAACGCCGACTTCGACGGCGACGAGATGAACCTGCACGTGCTGCAGAGCGACGAGGCCCGGGCCGAGGCGATGATCCTGATGAGGGTGCAGGAGCACATCCTGTCTCCACGGTTCGGTGGGCCGGTCATCGGCGCCATCCACGACCACATCACCGGGACCTTCCTCCTCACCCACCAGAACCCCAAGTTCAACAAGCAGGAGACGCTGAACATCCTGACCAAGGTGGACCACAAGGGCCTGCCCGAGCCGGAGATCATCGACGGCAAGGAGTACTGGGGCGGCCACCAGCTGTTCTCGCTGGTGCTGCCGGAGGACTTCCGCATCACCTTCAAGGCGTCCATCTGCCGCAACTGCCCGGCCTGCAAGCGGGAGGAGTGCGACCTCGACGCCTACGTCAAGATCCGTGACGGGAAGCTCGTCCAGGGCACCATCGACGAGAAGGCCATCGGCTCGTTCAAGGGCAAGATCCTCGACAAGATCACCCGGGACTACGGCCCCAACGCCTCCCGGATCTTCCTGGACAACGTCACCCGGCTGGCCATCGGGGCCATCATGGTGCGCGGGTTCACCACCGGCATCGACGACGAGGACATCCCCGCCGAGGCCACCGCCCAGATCGAGGAGGTGCTGAACGACGCCATCCAGAAGGTATCCGAGTACGTCGAGGCGTACCGCGAGGGCATCCTCGAGCAGCTGCCTGGCCGTTCACTCGACGAGACCCTCGAGGTGGAGGTCATGAAGGTGCTCGGCCGGGCCCGTGACGAGGCTGGTCAGATCGCCGGACGCCACCTGGGTATGGAAAACGCCGCGGTCATCATGGCCCGGTCCGGGGCCAGGGGCTCGATGCTCAACCTGTCCCAGATGGCGGGCTGCATCGGCCAGCAGGCCGTGCGTGGCGAGCGGCTGTCCAGAGGCTACTGGAACCGCACGCTGCCCCACTTCAAGAAGGGCGACCTGGGCGCGGAGGCCAAGGGCTTCGTCAAGAACTCCTACAAGAGCGGCCTCACGCCGACCGAGTTCTTCTTCCACTCCATGGGTGGACGCGAAGGCCTGGTCGACACCGCCGTGCGTACCTCCCGGTCGGGGTACATGCAGCGCCGTCTCATCAACGCCCTGGAGGACCTCAAGCTGAAGCAGGACGGCACCGTCCGCAACACCGCGGACATGATCGTCCAGCTGCACTATGGCGAGGACGGCGTCGACCCCACCCGCAGCGTCCACGGCGATGCGGTGGACATCGACGACATCCTCTCGGAGGTGCTGGGCGACGAGGCCGACCTGCTCGCCCGCATCGAGGAGAAGAAGCAGGCTGGCTACGCCACCGTGGAGAAGGACCTCATGGAGACCATCGAGGAGGAGGAGCTGGAGGAGCCTGAGTACGACACCGGCGCGGGGGGTGAGGACTGATGGCCCGTAAGGACACCCAGAACGCCCTGCGCAAGCGCGGCATCTCCGAGCCCACCATCGACCTCCTGCTCACCAAGTACACCAGCCTGGGCGACATCGCCGCGGCCGAGCCCGCCGACCTCGAGGCCCTGGGCCTGTCCGCCGACGAGGCGGCCAACGTGCACAAGCTGGTGGGCAAGAGCAGGAAGGAGGGCCGGAAGGCGGAGAAGCATGTCGAAGAGGCGCCGTCGGTGCCGGTGGAGTACCACGAGGTCACCAAGGCCCGGCCCCCCTCTGAGGCGGAGGCCAAGCTGCTGGCCCTCACCGACGACATGGGCATCTACCTGCCCCGGCGGGTCCTGGCCAAGCTGGCCTCTCGCATCGAGGGCTTCGACCTGCCCGAGGACAAGGTCCGCCAGCTGCTGAAGAAGGCCCACCAGCGGTACGAGGAGCACCTCATGGACGCCAACGAGTCCGCGGGCATCCTCGCCGCCCAGTCCATCGGCGAGCCGGGTACCCAGATGACCATGCGTACCTTCCACTACGCCGGTGTGGCCGAGATCAACGTTACCCTCGGCCTGCCGCGTCTCATCGAGATCGTGGACGCCCGGCGGGTGCCCTCCACCCCGATGATGGAGGTGCACATCCAGCCGGACGTGGCCGGCGACGTCGACGTGGTCCGCAAGGTCGCCTCCAAGCTGGAGAAGACCACCCTGCTGGACATCGCCGACATCGAGACCGACATCGTCAACATGAAGGTCATCGTCCACCCCGACACGGTCAAGATGGAGCAGAAGGACATCAGCCTCGACCAGATCCGGGAGAGGCTCAACAAGGACCGCCGGCTGCGCGGGCTGGTGGAGATCGAGGGGGACCAGGTCGTGATCACCTCCGACGAGCCGTCCTTCAAGAAGCTCCAGGGCATCGTGCAGGCCGCCCGCGACGCGGTCATCCAGGGCGTCGACGGCATCGAGAGGGCCATCCTGCGGAAGCAGGGGAACGAGTATGTCGTATACACCGCCGGCTCCAACCTCCGCGATGTCCTGATGCAGGACAAGATCGACCGGACCCGCACCACCACCAACTCCATACAGGAGATCTACGATGTCCTGGGGGTGGAGGCGGCCCGCAACAGCATCATCAACGAGGCGTCGAGGACCCTGGAAGAGCAGGGTCTGACCGTGGACATACGGCACATCATGCTCGTGGCCGACCTGATGACCAACGACGGTGACGTCAAGGCCATCGGCCGACACGGTATATCGGGAAGGAAGTCGAGCGTACTGGCGAGGGCCGCCTTCGAGATCACCGCCACTCATCTCCTGCACGCTGCCCTCACCGGCGAGACCGACTATCTGGACGGAGTGGCGGAGAACATCATCGTAGGACAACCAGTTACCCTAGGGACAGGTGCTGTCAACCTAGTGTACACGCCCAAGCGCAAGGGGGCAAACCAATGATAGATCTAGGAAGAGCGATCAAGGCCGCTGCGACCACCGGCAAGGTGGTCTACGGCGTGCAGCAGGCAGAGAAGGCAGTTAACGGTGGCGCGGCCAAGATGGTCATCGTCGCCGAGAACTGCCCGAGTGAATTCCTCCAGTCCGGCAACCTCCCCGTCAAGGTGGTCAGGTTCGACGGGACCAACATGGAGCTAGGGGCTCTGTGCGGGAAGCCGTTCTCGGTGTCCGCCCTGGCGGTCATCGACAAGGGCACCTCCAACATCCTTTCGTTGTGATCCTATGCCCGCTGAGATCACATTCACCGAGGACACCCTGAGGTACATCAACCTGTTCGAGCAGGTCACCAAGACCCGGGTGAAGGACTGCATGGAGACGGAGGACAAGCTGGTCTTCGTGGTCGAGCCAGGGCAGGCCAACCGCGCGGTCGGCAAGGGCGGGGAGAACGTCATCCGCCTCAAGAACCAGACCGGAAAGAACATCCAGGTCATCGAGTACTCCGATGAGCCGGAGAAGTTCATCCGGAACGTGTTCTACAACTACAACGTCCAGAACGTGGTCATCGAGAACCGGGGCAACGTCGTGCACGCCACGGTGACGGTGGACCCGCAGGTCAAGGGGCGCGCCATCGGCAAGAACGGCCGCAACCTCAAGATCGCCCGGGACATCGTCAACCGGCACCACAACGTCCAGAGCATCAGCGTGGCCTGAGGGGCGTCCTTTCCACTTCCAGCCGGTCCGCGGTGGGGTACTCCTCCACCAGGAAGGCGGCGAAGGGGAGCTGGTCGGCGATCTGCTCCAGCACCCAGAGGGCCACCTCAACCCTCTTTTTTTCCTTATCCTTGTAGATCACCTCATCGGGGACGTCGAACTCCTGATGGAGGTACCGCACGACCTCGTCCATCGGTCCCTCCACCACGCCCTTGAGCAGGGTGCCGTCGGCGGTGATGACGTCGGACGGCCGGGCGATGCGCCGGGCCCGCCGCATGATGCGGCGGCGCAGCTGCACGCTGTCCTTGAACCGCGAGGAGCAGTAGTGCACCGGGAGGGAGCCTTCCCGCCGCAGCCGGCGGAGGGCCGCCTCCTCGCTGCCCAGCACCGCGCTGGACACCTCGTCGCGGACCTCCAGCCCTCGCCGCTTTAGCTGGTCCCAGTTGCCCTCGGAGAACTCCAGCTCGTTGAGGTTGACGAAGTCCAGCCCCGCCTCCTCGGCCCAGGCGATGAGGCGGGCGGTGCGGTCCTCCTCCCCCGGTAGTGATGGAACCTCCAGGCCGACCTTCATCCCGGTCGAGGCCACGAACTCCTCCAGGCCCGCGCCCTCCATCTCTCCCCACCGCTCCAGCGGGGGGTGGAGGCGGAGCTCGTCCAGTCCCGCTGCCTCCAGCTGGCGGAACGCCTCGACGTCGAGGGTGGAGGTGTACAGGTGGATGTGGTGCCTCCGCCCCAGCTCCTTCTTGAGCAGGCGAATGAAGTGGAGCGTCCGGTCCAGGCAGGCCAGGGGGTCGCCGCCGGTGATCCCGGTGCCCTCGGCCCCGATCAGCCGGGCCTCCTCGATCACCTCCTCGTCCGACGTGCACTTCCGCTCGTTGGCGTACAGCACGTCCCGCCCCTTCTTCGCCAGGGAGAGGGGGCAGTAGAAGCACCCGGTGCCGCACCGTCCGGAGACGAGCAGGACCATCTTGGTCCCCCGGCGGCACTGCAGGCATCCCCTGGGCAGGCGCCCGATGTACGCGGACCCCGCCTCCATGCTCCTGAGCTCCATCGGGGCGAACCAGGCCGGCGGATGTTATAAAACTATGGTCTTAAGGACGGACGTTCCGCCCGCCCGATAGTTAAACATTGTAACATAACGGCGCGGTGTTCCGCTCAAATGAAAGATATAAATAGTCGGCGCTCGAAAATAAATCGCGGGAGGAAATAGGGTGAGCGCTAGGGATGGAGATACCCAGATGGTCTTCTCGATGGACGGGCAGACCTTTGCCAGCGTGGGCTATGAGCGGCCGATCCGCACGCCCGCCCGGGAGTTGTGCGTCGGGCCGGAGGACCTGCCCCCCCGGTGGAGGGAGCGCAGGGTCAGCGTGATGGAGCAACCCAAGTTCGGCCAGCGGGACTACATCGCCCGCCGGTTCGCGGTGGTGGAGGGCGGGGTGGAGAAGGCCAACCTGAGCTTCGAGGTGGTCGTGTACAAGGACCACCACACCGCCAGCAGCGTCTTCGCCGGCACGCTCAGCAAGATGGGCTTCCTGCACCTGACCAAGCTTGACCTGGGGGACATGGGGGCGATGATCGAGGTCCCCGGGCAGCCGTCCCGCGACCTGCGCGCACTTCTTTTCACCGAGCGCAACGTCATGGGCCTGATCATGCTGTCCACCGCCAAGGACTACCACGTATCGAACTCCTGGCTCATCAGCATGGGCCGCCTCATGGTGTCCCGGGCGAGATAAAGCAGTCTAAATACGGGCGCCTCGTATCCCCGCCCGGTGACAGGATGAGGAAGGAAACCCGCATCGTGCTGGCCCTGGACGAGACCGATGAGCGCAAGGCGATGGTCGTGGTGGACCAGGTGGCCGACCTGGTCGATGCCATCAAGATCAACTGGCCCCTGGTGCTGTCCGCCGGGCCGTCGATCATCACCGAGCTCTCCCGCCGTGCCCCGGTCATCTGCGACTTCAAGGTCGCCGACATCCCCAACACCGACCGCCTCATCGCCCAGCAGGCCTTCCGCCGGGGCGCCTCCGGCCTCATCGTCCACGCCTTCACCGGCACCGACTCGCTGCGGGCGGCGGTGGAGGCGGCCGAGGGCAAGGACGTCTTCGTCGTAACGGAGATGTCCCACCCGGGAGGTCAGGAGTTCACCGCGCCCCTGGCCGAGCGCTTCGCGGCCATGGCGGTGGAGGCCGGCGCCCGCGGGGTCATCGCCCCGGCCACCCGGCCGGAGCGCATCGCCAAGGTACGAGCCATCGTCGGCGACCTGCTCATCCTCTCCCCCGGGGTGGGGGCCCAGGGGGGCAGCGCCTCGGCCGCCATCGCCAATGGCGCCGACTACGTCATCGTGGGGCGGTCCATCTACGGCAGCGAGCGGCCGAGGGAGGCCGCCGAGGCCTTCGTGGGCGAGATCGCCGCGCTGCGGTGACCGGGCCTCGTTAAGCATTTATAGCAGGACACCTGCCCTGGCCAGCGAAGTGCCAGGCGTCCCTGTCCCCTGCCATTCTCGGGACAGAGTATTTATACTGGACCCGTAATCTGAGAGCGATTCTGCCCAGGAGACTCTAACGATGGAGACTAATGAGGGAAGGCCAAGTGGCCAGACCCTAAAGGAGAAGAGGCCTGAGAGGGGCGGGCTGCTGTCCCGGCGCAAGGACACTTGGCTGGGAAGGAACTGGAGCACCGTCCTTATCCTGGTAGCCATCATTTTGGTCGCACTGTTCGTGCGTAGCTACTTCGGATACACCACTGCGGTGGACAACGGCTTCCTGGTCGCCGGCGGTTCGGACTCGTACTATCATCAGCGCGTCATCGACCATGTCCAGGAAACAGGCAACCACCTCGTGCAGGACCCCCTCCTCAACTACCCGCTGGGCATGAGGAACGCTAGGCCCCCGCTATACGATTGGTCGGTGGCCATAGGAGGGCAACTGCTGTCGGGCATCACCGGTATGGACATCGACAGTGCCACGGGCTACGCCCTGCTGTCCTCCACCGCCATCTGGGGCGCCCTCACCTGCATCCCGGTCTTCCTGCTCACCCGGGAGGCCTTCGGCAACCGCGCCGGCATCCTGGCAGCGCTGCTGCTGGCGATCATGCCGGGCAACATCCAGCGCAGCATCTTCGCTGTCGCCGACCACGACGCCATGATCCTGTTCTTCGTGGTCTTCGCGCTGTACTTCCTGCTCCGCTCCCTCAAGACCATGTCAGGCACCAAGTGGGTGTCCAACTGGCGGGAGCGCGGGGCGGTGCGCAGCGGCATACGCAGTTATCTTTCCACCAACCAACGCTCGCTCATCTACGCCCTGCTGGGCGGGGTGTGCGTGGCCGCCGTGGCCATGACCTGGACCGGTTACACCTACCTCCTGGTCATCATCCTGGTGTACTTCCTCGTCCAGGTCGTCATCAACCGCTTCCGCAACGTCGACTCCATGGGCGAGTTCTTCATCGTGGGCACCATGCTGGCGAGCGCCTTCGCCATCATCGCCCCGCTGTACTGGCAGATGAGCTACTGGACCCAGTGGTTCGACGTGCCGTTCTATCTCTTCCTCGGCTCGATGGTGCTGGGGGCGATGTTCATGGTCTCCCGGGACTACCCCTGGACCTTGGTCATCCCCGCCGTCCTCATCGTGCTCGGGGTCGGCCTGGCCGCGGTGTACTTCATCGCGCCCAACATCTTCGAGGCCATCGTCTCCGGCCAGGGCTACCTGGTCAAGAGCAAGCTGTACTCCACCATCCAGGAGGCGCAGGCGCCCGGGTTCTCCGACCTGGCCCTGTCCTTCGGACCGGTCACCTTCTGGCTGGCCATCATCGGGTTGGCCTGGGCAGCGATCAAGATCCCCAAGAACCCTGCCCCCCACTTCACCTTCGTGGTGGTGTGGATGGGCGTGTCCATGTACATGGCGGCCTCGGCGGCCAGGTTCATGTTCAACGCCTCCCCGGCCTTCGCCATGGCCGCGGGTTGGATCCTGGCGACGCTGATCGCCTGGATCCGGCTGGAGGAGCTCCCCCGGGGCCTGTCCGGGTTCCGCTCCAACCCCTGGGGCACCATCAAGAAGGGGGTCAAGCTCCGGCACGTCGCCGGCGCGCTGTTCGTCGCCTTCCTCATCATCGTCCCCAACGTGTGGGGCGCGGTGGACGCCAGCATCCCTTCGGAGACGAAGCGCTCCTTCGACAAGCAGATCTACTTCGCCATGCCCCAGTTCCTGCGGCCGGCGAACTACGATCAGATCAACGGCTCGTTCTGGTACCTGGGGGCGTTCTCCTACTCCCTGCCCCTGCCCTCTGGCTACTGGCCGGCGGCGTGGAGCTGGTACGCGCAACAGGACACCGATCTCGATGTGGCCGACCGCCCGGCCTTCCTGTCGTGGTGGGACTACGGCTTCGAGGCCATCCAGCAGGGTCAGCACCCCGCGGTGAGCGACAACTTCCAGAACGCCTATCAATACGCGGGCAGCTTCATCACCGAGCAGAACGAGACCGGCGCGGTGGCGCTGTTCATCGTCCGCATATTGGAGTCCACCGGTTTCACCCCCGAGGTCAACCAGGTGCTGACCGACGCGGGCGTCGACGCCGCCAAGCTCCAGGACATCATGTCCAACCCGTCGAACTACATCGACGAGGTCAAGAACAACCCCGACATCTACGGTCCCTACGACAGCGAGCTCAGCGCCCCCAACGCCAAGTACGCGGCGGCCCGGGTGGAGCTGTCCAAGGTCGGTCTGGAGAACCTCGTGACCGTTTACAACCAGATGCGTGCCATCAGCGGCGAGGAGATCGGCTACTTCGCGGTGGACAGCCGGCTGTTCCCGTTCAGCGCCACCTACAACAGCATCTTCTACGCCCCGGCGACGCTGTCGGACCGGGTCATCGACCCCAACACCAACGCGCCGTCGGACTACTACGATATCATGGCGGTGACCGCCACTGGTGAGACCAAGCGCATCCAGGACCTCACCTCCAGCGACTTCGTGGTCAACTATGTCATCGTCTACAAGCAGGCGTTCTACAACACCATGCTGTACCGGACGATGATGGGCTACGGCCCGTCGGACGTGGGCAAGAGCAGCCAGGGCATCCCGGGCATCTCCGGCAGCCTGGCCAGCATGGAGCCCATGCCCGGCTGGAACCTCACCCACTTCAAGCAGGTGTACCGCACCGCCTACTACTCGGAGCTCAACAGCACCGAGGCGGCCAAGCACCCCGACTCGTGGAGAGCGATCTCCTACGAGGAGGCGCTGCAGCGGCAGGAGAACATCAAGGCCGGGAAGGACAACGGCACCGTCGACCTTAGCCCGTCCACCCTCACCAACGGCGTCGTGTTCATCCAGTACTTTGACGGCGCCATCCTGGAGGGCCGGGCGGTGTCCAACGACGGCACCCCCTACGCCGGCATCCACGTGACCGCGGTGGACGAGTACGGCATCCCGCACGACTCGGTGCGCACCGACGACGACGGGCGCTACCGCCTCATCCTGCCGTTCGGCAACATCAGCGTGGTGTACTCGGCGGGGACCAAGAACCCCCAGACCCAGGTCGCCACGGTCATGGAGTCCAAGCCCTACAACATCTCCTACGACCAGGCCATGCGCCGCGACCCGAACTATACGTTCAACGGGGACATCACCCTGCCCGGCTCGATCGTCAGCGGCACGGTGTTCTGGGACCTCAACGGCGACGGCCGCTACTCCTCCGGTGACGAGTACATCGAGGGCGCGACGGTCGTTCTCGAGAACCCCACCAACGGGTTCCGCCAGGAGGTCGTCACCGACGCCAACGGCGCCTACAAGATCATCGGCCTGGCCGGCGACAACAACAACCTCCACGCCGTCTACCAGGGACACTCCTTCGGACAGACCAGCGTGTCCATGAGCCCCTTCGGGACGCTCAACCGCAACATCGCCATCGAGCCCGCCGAGATCTCCGGCACGGTGGAGTTCTCCACCGGCGACCCCGCCGGCAACGTGGACATCCGCCTGACCGACAAGACCACCGGCGAGTCGAAGACCACGACGACCTCGGCCAGCGGTGCCTTCACCTTCGACCGGCTGCTGCCTGGCGAGTACTCGCTCAGCACCGCCGACGGCAACCTGAGCGTGGGAGCGCAGGACTACAACCTCTCCGCCGGCGACGTGGTAAACCCCACCCTGCGGCTGTCCTCGGCCACCCAGGTGACCGGCAGCGTCAGCATCGACGGCCAGCCCCAGGGCGATGTGGCGGTGGGCTTCCTGTCCGAGGAGAGGGAGGTGTGGGTTCGCACCAATGACGACGGCTCCTACACCGCCACCATGCCCCAGGGCAACTACACCGCCTACGCCCTCACCCTGAAGGACGGGACGGACTACGTGGCCATGGTGCCCTTCGCCGCCGACGACGAGGCCAAGTCGCTCGACCTGAACCTGGTCGAGGCGGCGGTGGTGTCCGGCGCCGTCAAGAACGGGGAGACCCCGGTGAGCGGGGCCACCGTTATCTTCACCAACCTCAACGGTGGCGCTCACATCAAGACCACCACCAACGCCACCGGCCAGTACAAGCTGTTCCTGCAGCCCCACAGCCAGTACTTCGTGTACGCGGCGGGCGCGGATAAGGCGTACTGGAACTCCTTCGGCGTGGGCGGGAGCGGCATCGCCGACCTCGCCCTGGCGGACAGCGCCGCCCTCTCCGGGGCGGTGTACCGCGACACGAACGGCAACAACGCCACCGACTCCGGCGAGGGCATCGCCAACGCCCTGCTGAGGGTCCAGGACCCCGCCGATCCCGCCAAGGGCGTGTACTTCGTGGCCGACGGCACGGGCAAGTTCAACATCGCCCTTCCCAAGGGCGCGAGCTACCAGCTCACCGTGACCGCCGACGGCTACGGCGGCGCCCAGCGCACCTACGAGGCGTTCGACGGCAAGAGCGAGAACATCGCCCTGACCGCCCATGACCGCACCGTCACCGGCACGGTCAGCGCCGACGGGGCCGCGCTCGAGGACGGCTACACCATCGAGTTCGTGGGCACCGGCGGCGGCGCCGTGAGCAACTCCGCGCTGATCACCGGCGGCTCGTTCAGCGTCGACCTGGCCCCCGGCTCCTACAACGTCATCATCGACCGGGAGGGCCAGGTGGCCTCGAAGTACACCTACAACGGCACCCTGGTGGTGCCGGTGGGCCGTGACATCGAGCCCCTCGAAATCGAGGCCGTCCTCAAGGTCCTGGTCAACCTGACCACCGACGTCCAGGGCACCGGCACCATCCGCCTGGTGGGACCGGAGGACCGGACGGTGGAGGCCGACACGCTCAGCATGTACCTGACGCCGGGCAACTATACCGTGTATACGGACATCACCTCCGGCGGTTCGCGTCGGGCCAACCTGACCGCCGTGACCATCGAGGAGGGCAGCGAGATCGACATCGTCACCGCTCCCGCCCACGCCCTCAACGGCGAGGTCCAGTTCGAGGGCGCCACCCTCTCCGGGACCTCCCGGGTCACCGTGACCGCCGGGGAGGCCAGCCTGCCGGTGAACACCGGCAGCTCGGGCACCTTCACCGTCTACCTGCCCTCCGGTACCTACGAGGTGTCGGCGGAGCGGGCGGCCAAGCAGGCGGTGGACGGCGTGCAGCGCTACGTGCTGTACACCGGCAGCGAGACCGTAACCCTGAGCGGGCCGACCTCGGTGGACATCGCCACCGAGCGCGGGTACGACAACGTCACCCTGAGCGGCAACATCACCGGCGGCTCGCCGAGCAGCCTGCAGTTCACGGCCATCAGCGAGACCGCCATGGACACCACCGCCTCGGTCAGCGGGGGCAGCTACACCGTCGATCTCGCGCCGGGCACCTACGCGGTGTACGGCGACGACGGCAGCAACGTGGTGCTGAGGACGATCGAGGTCAAGCCGTCCCAGGACAACGAGCACAACTGGACGATGGTGCAGGGCTACACCGTCAGCGGCGAGGTGAGGAACGACGACGGCCCCATGGACGACGTCGAGATCACCTTCGCCGACGTGGTCCCCCACACCATCGTGGCTTCCGGCAGCTACAGCGTCGTGCTGCCTGCCGGTAACTACAACGTGTCGGCCACCGGCACGGTGGACGAGAACGGCGTCCTGGTGACCTGGGCGAGGTCCTTCAACCTGGACCTCAACGGCTCCGCCACCCGCGACATCGACCTGCAGCGCCAGTTCCGCGGAGTGGTCGAGCTGGAGTGGGACGACAGCGACAAGCAGACCGTCGATGCCGGTGAGAGCGTCACCTACGACATCGTCATCCGCAACCGGGGCAACGTCGACGACACCTATCGGCTGAGCTCGACCTCCAGCTGGGACGTCGAGTTCTCCCAGAGCGAGGTCTTCCTGCCGTGGGGCGCCAACAGCACCGCCACCGTGCAGGTGACCATCCGCACGCCGGCCGATGCCAAGGTCACCCACCCGCTGATCAACATCCGGGCGGTCTCGCTGAACAACAGCGGGGCCAGCGACACCGAGGGCCTGGACGTCGGCATCAACCCGCTCTACGCCGTGGCCATCAGCCCGGCGGCGGCCCAGACCAACGGCACGACCTACACCATCCCGGTGGTGGTGAGGAACACCGGCAACGCCGACGACACCTACGACCTCACCATCTCGAACGAGGCCCGCGACGCCCTGCGGGCCCAGGGCTGGAGGATCGAGATCCCCGGCAGCTCGAGCCTGAGCAAGACCGTCGCGGTGCAGGCGGGGAAGAGCACCACCATCGACCTGGTGCTCACCAAGGACGTGGAGAACCCCGACCCCAACGCCTCGGTGGCGGTTGCGGTGGAGTCGGACAACGGCGCCACCGCCTACGGCGACCTGCCGGTGGTGCGGCTCGACCTGAGCTCGCCCGGCCCGTCGGTGTCGGGTGGAGGCGCGTCCATGGACGCGCCGCAGGTGCCCGGGGTGACCTGGGTACTGATCGCCCTGATCGCCCTGCTGGCGGTCGCTCTGGTAATCCTTAGGGTCAACAAGGGGGTGTTTGGACGCAGAAGAAAGAGGTAATCGCGGCCCTGATGGTACTGGGGATGCTGGTGTTGGCCGCGGTGGCCATCCCCGCCCCGGTGGCCGCCCAGGACGACTTCCTGATCACCGTCAACGGACCGGCCACGCTGATCCCCGGGGAGAAGGCGAAGTACACAGTGGACGTGAGGGGAGGCCCGGGCGGCGAGTACCGCTACAACGCCACCGCCTCCTACGGCGGGAAGGTCTCGCCCATCACCGGGCGGACCACCGCGGACAACTTCACCCTGGACATCACCGCGCCGTCGGTCACCGGACAGTTCGTGGTGACCATCACGGTGTCCACGCTCAACGGCTCGGTGAGCAACACCGCCCGCCACACCATCACCGTGGTCCCGCCGGTGGTCATCTCCGCCGACGTGACCAACAGCGGGAACGTGGCCGCGTCGGGCGTGCCGGTACGGTACTACGCCGATGGCCAGCTGCTCAACGCCACCACCGTGGACATCCCGGCCAACACCACCAAGAAGCTGATGTACAACTGGTCGACGGGCAGCCTCGCTCCCGGACAGCACACCGTCAGGATCGAGATCGACCCCAACGGCCAGTTCCTGCACTTCGCCGGCAACAGCACGGTGTTCGAAGCGACCTTCTACGTCGGCGACGCCGGATGGGGCCTGGCCAACATCCTGCTGGCAGTGGTGTTCGGCCTGCTCCTGCTGGTGGTGTTCTTCACCTACATGAACCGGGGCAAGAAGAAGCGGCGGCCCAAGGCATGAAACCCCTTACTCCCTTTTCCTTTTTTAGACCTTTTATATTGGCATATGGTCAAATAGGTCGAGTTCGATAGTTCGCGTCGATAGCCATGGCCGAGGACGTCATCGTCATCAACCAGGACAGCCTGGACGAGGTGAAGAGGAGCAACCCCAAGCTGGTGGTGGACTGCTGGGCGGACTGGTGCGGCCCCTGCCGTATGCTCACCCCCATCATCGACAAGCTGGCCCAGGACAACGCCGGCAAGGTCGCCTTCGGCAAGCTCAACGTCGACGAGAACCCCAAGGTGACGCAGCAGTACAAGATCATGGCCATCCCCACCATCCTGTTCTTCAAGGAGGGGCAGATGGTCGACCAGCTGGTCGGCCTGGTGCCGAGGGAAGAGATCGAGGGCGTGATGCGGAAGCACTTCTGAGCTACAGCTTCCGCGAAAGCTCTTCCAGCTGGCCCTGCAGCCGGGCGGAGCTGAGGGCCACGGCGATCTCCCCTCTGGTCTTCTCCAGCAGCGAGCGGGCCACGTCCTGCTTGCGGCGGATGGGCACGATGGCGTCAGGGTAGTCGAACCGCATGATGACCAGGAAGATCTCCTCCATGAGGTCGAGGTACTTGGTGGCCTCGTCCGGCCTGCCTTCCCGGAGGCGCTCCAGGGCGAACCGCCGGAGCTCGCCGATGGCGTCGGCCAGGCCCAGCAGGTAGGCCGGGCCGGGAAGGCCCATCACATCGGGGTCCGGCATCTCGTCGTCGCGGACCAGGGCCAGCAGGATGGCCGCCTCGGCCAGCTCCTGCAGCGCGCCCTCCACCAGCCCGGACTCCCACATCGCGGGGTGGTCCTCCAGCAGGCTGCGCAGGCGGTGCGCCTCGTCCAGGGCCTCGTTCATCATCGGCCGGACATCCTCGCCCTTGTGGATGGAATGCACGATGCTACCGGAGAGCCGGTTGATGGCCCTCGCCGACTTGATGGCGACCTCGCGGACCTGGTCCCTCTCCTCCAGTCGGGCCTCGAGGCGGTCGGCGATGTCTTCCAGGTTCTTCATGTTCGGATGGAAGGAGAGGGTGGGTATTTCACCCTTTCCGCACCCGGGCCATGTGCTCCACCCGCTTGTTGACCAGCTCGGCCCGCCCGATGTCGTGGCGGACGTAGATGGCCTCCCCGTGGACGTGCTGGAGGGCCCGCTCGCACGCCTGCTCGGCGGCGGCGATGCTGTCATCGATGCCCACCACCCCCACCGCCCGGGAGGTGGTGGTCACGATGCGCCCGTCCTCGGCGTTGACCATGGCGTAGTACGCTCTCGCCCCCTCTCGAGCGATGGCAGCCTCGTCCACCTCGATCCGCTTCCCGGCCTGGGGGGCGGTCCCGTACCCGGCGGGCACCACGTACTTGCACACCGTGGCCTTGGGGGCGAAGGAGACCGTGGTCGACGGCAGCCGGCCGTCCACGATGCCCTGGCAGATGTCCAGCATCGGGGAGTCGAGGATCGACAGGACGTTCATGGCCTCGGGGTCGCCGAACCGGGCGTTGAACTCGATGACCCGGGGGCCGTCGGCGGTCAGCATGAACTGGCCGTAGAGGACGCCGCGGTACGGGTGGCCCTCCGCGGCCATGGCGGCGACGGTGCGGCGGACTATGTCCAGCGCCGCTTGTCGGTCATCATCGCCAACGAACGGCAACAGGTGGTCCTCGGCCGAGTACGAGCCCATGCCCCCAGTGTTCGGCCCGACGTCGCCCTCGTAGGCGCGCTTGTGGTCCTGGACCAGGGGCATGGGGGCCACGTCGCGGCCGTCGCAGAACACCTGGAGGGTGAACTCCTCTCCCACCGCTCTCTCTTCCAGGATGACCGCGCCGCCCCCGATGCCCTGGCCAAAGACCTCCTCCAGGTAGCGGTAGGCGTCCTGGAGGGTGAGGAGGTGCTCGCCCTGCACCTTGACCCCTTTGCCGCCGGTCAGGCCCACAGGCTTGATGGCCAGCTCGACGTCCGACTCGCGGACGTACCGCTTGGCCTCCTCCAGGTCGTCGAACGAGGCGAACCTCAGGTTGCCCGGGACGTTGTGGCGCTGCATGACCTCGCGGGCGAAGCTCTTGGACGTCTCCAGCCGAGCCGCCGCCCGGGTGGGACCGACGCAGCCGATGCCCTCCCGCTCCAGCGCGTCGACCAGCCCCGCCTCGAGGGGCGCCTCCGGCCCCACCACCGCGAGCTCCACGCCGCTCTCGCGGGCGAACGCCACGACCTTGGCGACCTCGGTCTCGGGGACCAGGCGGACCGCGGTGGCCAGCCTCGCGATCCCGGGGTTGTTGTTCTTCATGGCCGAGAACAGCTCGGCCCCGCTGCGATGCAGCGCGGCGGCGAGGGCGTGCTCCCTCCCGCCGCCTCCCACGACGAGCACCTTCATGCTAGCACCGTCACAAGGAAGCGGGAGGTGGTAAAAAAAGCTAGGCGTGGACGTTGAGCGCCCGCAGCAGCTCGTCGAGGCCCTCGCCGGTCTTGGCGCTGGTGCGGTACAGCTTGGCGCCCTTCTTGACCTTGGCGTAGTCGCTCTCAAGGCGTTTGACGTCCGCGTCCACGTACGGGACCAGGTCGGCCTTGTTGAGCACCGCGAGGTCCGCCTCCACGAAGATGAGGGGCTGCTTGCGGACCATGTCGTCCCCTTCGGTCACGGAGATCACGACCATCCGCTGGTCAGTCCCCAGGGGAAAGTCGGCCGGGCACACCAGGTTGCCGACGTTCTCGATGAACAGGAAGTCGATGGCGTCGAGGTCCAGCTGGTCGAGGGCGTGGTCGACGAGGTGGGCATCGAGGTGACATTCCTTGCCGGTGTTGACGTTGACGGCCGGGATCCCGGCGGCGCGGAAGCGGTCGAAGTCGTCCTGCCCGGTGAGGTCGCCGGCGAGCACCGCCGCCCGGATGCCCCGGTGGCGCATCTCCACCGCCAGCTTCTCGATCAGGAGGGTCTTGCCCGCGCCGATGGAGCCCATGACGTCGAGCGAGCGGATGCCGTGGGAACGGAGGCGGTGGAGGTTCTCGTGCCCGAGCTTGCGGTTCTCGGCGAGGATGTCCGCCTCCATGCTGATGTCGGAGACCTTGTGCACGCCGGTCGCTAAAGCGAGGAGCCTAATAATCGTTGTTGCCGACCGTTCCGAACCATCGGCCGCACGTTCGCATAATATATAGCAGCCAGATCATTCTTTTTTTAAACATTATTGGCGTGATATAAAGCTGATTATCTTTAAGTACCCATAATATCATCCCAGACCCGACTGGCCCCCCTCCGTTGCTGGGCTTGGTCAAGGTGTGAGGAAAATGAGCAATGAATGTCAAGCATCACTGAACAGGGGGTGGGTACCCAAGCGGTCCCTGCTCCTGCTGAGCGTCTCCGCGCTCATGTTGGCCTTGATGGTCGCATGCGCGGGAGGGGCCAGCGCTGATACATACGTCGATGACAGCAGGACTGTCAGCGGCGAATGGAACGAGGCTGGTTCACCATATATCGTGAACGAGACCATCTACGTTCCGACCGGTCAGACACTGACCATCGGGCCGAACGTGACCGTGCTGTTCGGCCCCGGTGCGGGCCTGGTCGTCAACGGCACGCTCGTCGTCGAGGGCAACGAGACCCACATGGTCGTCTTCGACGAGTACGTCGATGGCGGGATGTGGTACGGCCTGACCTTTAACGCGGGCAGCGTCGGCAACATCGACTACGCGCTCATCAACAACACGATGGCCGCGATCGACGTCACCAATGCCGATGTCGCCGTCAGGAACTCTCAGATCATCAACACCTGGAGCTTCGCCCCGGTCTTCGCTGAGTTCACCACCGGCGGCAGCCTGACCATCGACGGCTGCTACATCGAGGCGCTGTCTTCTCCCGAGGTGCCCATAACCGTCATCATCGAGGCCTTCGCTGAAGGCCTGGACGAGAACGTCACCGCGGTCGACATCGCCATCACCAACAACGTGGTCAACAGCACCAGCCCCGAGGGCCTGCTGTACATCGAGAGGCGCGCTCACGCCGTGGACAATGGCATCGCGACCATCGTCGGCGACATCCTGGTGTCGGGCAACGAGTTCAACCTGCTCTACAGTAACGGCAACCTCGCCTACTTCTATGACGAAGTGTCCGCCGAGGACAAGGCGGCCGCCAAGGTCCAGGGCAGCATCACCTACACCGACAACCAGGCCTACACCACCAGCACCAATGAGAATGGCATGACCTTCTTTGAGAGGGAGGTCACCGGCTACGACAACGCTACCGCGTCCCTGGTCGGGAACATCGATGTCAGCGGTAACTGCTTCAACCAGACCTCCATGAGCTCCGATCTTGTCTACGTGCAGACACACATCATGGCCTACGACAACGCCACCGCTGAGGTCGAGGGCGACTTCACCGAGGTCGGCAACGAGATGCTCCAGGCCGGCAACAACAGCGCCTATCTGTACACTGATATATATGCCGGAGGCGAGAACTCCACCGCCCTCTGGACCGGAGATATCGTCATCAACGACAACCGCATTGAGAATGTCAGATACGGACCCTATGTGTCCCTGTATATCGAAGCGGAAGGCTACGGCGAAGTGCGTGTTGTCGGTGACGTCCTCATGAACGGCAACCTGATCGGGAACGCCGGTTGGAACGTCGGCTATTATGAATGCGAGGTCGAGGCCTATGGCAACAGCGCCGTGTCCGTGGTGGGTGACGTCTACATGAACGGCAACACCGCTGATTACGCTGATGAGGCGTTCAATGCGTACTGGAGCGGTGATGATGTCGAGGACAACGCCACCGTCGAAGTCTCGGCCTCCCTGTACATCGAGGACAACTGCGTGAACGAGACCTACACCGCCTTCGATGTGTGGGTCGATGTAGATGACATATCCCAGGATGCGGCGGTCGTCCTCCAGGTGGACACGTCCATCCGGAACAACGTTATCAGGTGCGCTTACGTGGACATCCTTTACGCCTATTTCGGCATAAACAGTCCTGCCGCTGACCGCGCCACCTGCCGCATCGATGCCTCTCTCCTCTTCGAGGGCAACGAGGCCTTCTGCGAGAACGATTATTATTGGGAGGTTGATGCCGCGATCATCATCTACCGCCAGGCCCTGGCATGTGATGAGGCGACGAGCACCGTGGACGTCGAGGTGTCGATCCTGGACAACGTCCTCGACATCGAGAGCTACGGCGGCATCTACCTGGGCGACTACACTGTCGCCCTCGATGAGGCCACCGCCGAGCTGCTCGGCGACGTTACCATCGCCGGCAACACCGTGACCATGGAGGAGATGCCCGTCGAGCCTGCCGCGCTCGAGGACGAGCTTGCCTGGGTCATCGTGGAGCGGGATCACGGGCTGGGAACCAACGGCACCGCGGTAGTGGAGTCGGACGTGGTCATCGACTGCAACGACTTCCTTGGCTCCGGCGAGTACGGCGTGTTCATGCGCGTTGATGTGGAGTACAGCAGCGTGGAGAACACCACCCTCGCGTATAGCGGCGACCTCGTCGTGAGCGGCAACAGCTTCGAGTACTGCTATCGGGACGCCGTCCGCTACGTCGTCAACCTCAACGCCTACTGGTACGGCATGATCGACTACGACGGCGCGGTGACCGTCGAGGACAACGTTGTGGATTATTGCCAGGACGGTGACGTCCTCTTCGTCAGGCAGCGCTTCGACACCGCCGATTATAGCAGGCTATTTGCTAACTTCCCAGTGTCCGCCCAGCGGAACACCGTTAGCGATGCCAATGGCCTCCTCCACTTGGATGGAGAGTACGGCCCGTGGGACGACTCTGTCCTGGAGTTCGTGGGCGACGTCCGTGTCCTGGACAATGTCTGCGATGACCTGGACGGGAACATGGTCCGCTACTTCGTCGACAGCCGCGCTTATGGGAACCCTCTCGTCACCATTTGGAGCGCCCTCGTGGTCAGCGGTAACACCGCCTCCGCCGAGTACAACGCGGTCAACTACGCGGTCGCCCTCTACGCATACGGGGACGCCTGCATCGATGCTGACATGCCTCTGACCGTGACCGGCAACGCCGTCGTGGTGGGCATGAGCATGGTCGATGCGGATGTGATCGTCGATGTCGAGGTGAACGCCACTGTCGTGCTGAGCAACGACGTCGTGGTCCAGGCCAACTACATGGAGAGCGGCGATTTCGAAGACCCCATAGCCCCGACCGGCGGTAAGGGCTGGGCCGGCTACGGCCTGAAGCTGTTCCAGTACCTCACCGTCGATGGCTATGTGGTCCTGTCCAGCGGGACCATCGAGTCCGAGGTCCTGTTCGATGGCAACACCATCGTGGGCTATGACCTGGTGGGCATGCACGTCTACCGCAACGCCTACGCCGCCGCCTACGACGCGGACGCCACCGCCTGCATCATCGGCGATGTGACCGCGGAGAACAACGTGCTGTTCATCGACGGCACTGGCTGCGGCCTGACCGGCGGCGCCGAGGTTTACGCCTACGAGGAGTGGGGCAACGCCACCGCCGTCGTGGACACCTTGTTCCGCTTCCGCCAGAACGAGATGACCATGGCGTACGGGCATGGCATCGTCGTCTACAGCGAGGATGGCAGCTACGACTACGAGGACTACGATGACTGGTACAGCGCAACCAGCACCAACGCCCTCGAGTTCGCGGTCCAGAACAACTGCATCCACGGTGCGGAGTGGGTCATCCCCTATGAAGTCACCGCAGGTTCTGACTTCTACGCCATCTACGTGATCGCTGACGACTACGTCCCAGTGACGGTCAGCGGGAACACCATCGACCTGGTCACCGGCACCGGTGTCCGGGTGGTCATGGGCGATGTCCTGGTCAGCAACAACGACATCACCGTCGACGAGGCCGGTATTGGCATCTGGGTCGCGGCTGAGACGCTCGGACCTTACTACGCTTCGTGGGACGAGGACACCGTCGTGGTCATCGAGAACAACCGCATCGCGGTCGGCGGCCACGGCATATACGTCGACGGCGCGCCCGGAGTGATCATCAGGAACAGCCAGCTGACCAACACCCAGGGCACCGGCCTATACATCTACAGAAGCGACGACGTCCTGGTGCAAGGCACAACGGTCACCGGAGCGGAGACTGGCATCTATGCCTATCTATGCTTCAACCTGACCGTGTGCGGCAGCGAGTTCCGGGAGAACGACTACGGCGGAAACTTCGACGGGCTGGAGAACTCCACCGTCTGCGACAGCAAGTTCGTCCGCAACAACTTCGATGGCGCGGACATCTACCGTTGCGACAACCTCCTCGTGGAATGCTGCGCCTTCTCCTACAACGGGTACGACGGCGCGTACTTTAGCGACATGGACGACGGTGAGAAGCTGGTCATCCGCGACTGCTCCTTCGAGGAGAACAAGGATGACGGGCTGCAGCTGAGCTCCTGCTACGACGTGACCATGTGGAACGGCGTGTTCAGGAACAACTGCTACGATGGAATATACGCCGACGAAACCTACCTTGTGTGGAACGTCGACAAGAAGTCCGACGTCAAGAACAACGATGTCGAGCTGGAAGGCGCCAAGATCTACGTCCTCAGCGGCGGGGTCCTGACGCTGGACTGCATCGACTACTTCTTTGTCGAAGGCTTCGACACCAACGACGCGCCTGTCACCCTCCAGGACGGCTGGGGCAGGCTGCAGGTGAACGAGGGCGGCAGCCTGGTGGCTCGCAACGTGTACTTCGACGCCTACAACTTCGTGCTGTGGGTGTACGGGTGCATGAACATGATGGACTGCTTCATCGACGAGATCGAGACCGTGTACCTCGGTCCGACCTCGCAGGCGGAGCTGACCACCACCACCATCGAGGACGCCCACTTCAACGGCATCTACATCGACGACTGCTCGCCCGTGATCCGCAGCTGCGTCATCCGCTACTCGTACATGGACGGCATCTACATCGTCGGTGAGAACGCCAAGCCGGTCATCACCAGCACCGTGATCCTTGGCAACGAGCGTGGCATCTACGCCTACGAATCGTGCCTGGACAAGGTGGTCGACAACGTCTTCCTGAGCAACTACGTCGCCGGCATCTATGCCGAGAAGGTCAGCGGGCTGATCCACGACAATGTCTTCCTGTTCAACCAGAAGGAGATCTTCCTGGTGGACTGCGACGTTGAGGTGAAGTACAACGAGATCGGCTACGCCCGCCTGCTCGACGCCCAGGAGTCCCTGGTCACCCTGGTGGCCACGGTGCTCATGGACCTGGTGGACGTGGACTTCGTCATCGGCAACGGGGGGCTGTACGACGACTACGGCCCCTACAGAGGCGTGACGGCCCCCGGCGCGACTGGTCCCATGGGCGGGCTCACCGGGATGCTGGGCTATGCGCTCAGCATGGCGTTCGACGACCACATCGGCATCTACGCGGTGGACTCGAGCGTCAACGCCTGCGGGAACGAGTACGGCATGCTGCAGTACGCGTTCTACGCCATCGGCTCGGAGGTCGTGTTCAGCGACGTGGTCAAGGGCAACACCTTCGACATCCAGTATGCGGTCGAGAACAGCACCCGCAAGCTGAGCATACCCTTCGTGGTGTACGACGGCATCTACGCCGTGGACTCCCAGCTGACCATCGTCGGCGCCTGCTTCCAGGTCGTCGATGACGCTGTCTTCCTGGAGAACAGCGACGCGACCATCACCAACACCGTCTTCGAGGCCGGGGACTTCGACCTCTACCTCATGGGCGGCGCGGTGGCCGCGGTGGCCGGCGAGCTCGACCGGTACGCCATCGTGGACTCCTCGGTGCTGTACTGGCTGTACGAGCTGACCGTCACCGTGAAGGACCAGGACGGCTGGGGCATCGGCGACGTCGAACTGACCATCAAGGACGCGCTCGGCAAGGTGTGGGCGACCGGCAAGACCGGTGCCAACGGCGTCTTCGCCGCCTTCGTCCCGGCCTGCGCCGAGACCGCCGACGGCTTGGACGACGCGGTGAACCCGTACTCCGTCCACGCCTCCTACGGCGACAAGGCCTCCGCGGACGCCGAGGTCACCATGGACGGCGACACCCAGCTCGGGATGACCATGAAGATGAAGAAGAACTCCTTCTTCGGCATGGACCCGCTCGTGCTCGGTGTCGTCGCCCTGGTGGTCATCGCCGTCATCGTGGGCGCGCTGATGCTGGCCAGGAAGAAGTAAACCCTTTTTCCAACCCTCTTTCCTTATTTTCCCTTTTTTTACCAGTGGGCAGGGCCATCGAGGCCAGGCCGCGCACCATTAATTAAGGATGAACCGCATTCCGCGGTTCGGTCACTTCATGAGCTACTCGTCCCATCTCACTGCACTGCTCCAGCGTCTCGGCGCCGCCGAGGGCGACCACCTTGAGGTCTCAAGCAACGGCCGCGCCTACGCCGGCGTCCTCATGCCCCACCACGAGTTTAGCCACCCTGACGTCCTGGTCCTCAAGCTCCGCAACGGCTACAACGTCGGCGTGCGGGTGGGCCCGGGCACCGAGGTGCGCGTCGCCGCCAAGGGCGAAGCGCGGGAGAAGGCGCCCCGCCCTATCAACGGCCCGAAGGGCAAGCCGGCGGTGGCGGTGCTGGGGACGGGCGGCACCATCGCCTCGTACGTCGACTACCGCACCGGCGCGGTGCATCCCGCGCTGTCGGCCGGTGACCTGGTGGCCACGGTGCCGGAGATCGCCGACGTGTGCGACGTCCGCGCCGAGGTCCTGTACTCCATCTTCTCGGAGAACATGACGGTGGAGGCGTGGCAGCGCCTGGCCGGCGAGGCCGCCGATCGCCTCAACGCCGGGGTGGAAGGGGTCATCGTCCCCCATGGCACCGACACCATGGGCTACACCTCGGCCGCCCTGGCCTTCATGCTCGGCGACATCCCCCGCTCCGTCGTCCTGGTAGGCGCGCAGCGCTCCTCCGACCGGCCGTCGTCGGACGCGTACACCAACCTGGTGAGCGCGGCGCGGTTCGTCACCTCAGCGGATGCGGCGGAGGTGGTGGTGCTCATGCACGAGACCTCCTCGGACACCTCGGCCGCGGTCCACCGGGCCACCAAGGTCCGCAAGATGCACACCTCCCGGCGCGATGCCTTCCACAGCATCAACGCCCCGCCGGTGGCGCGGGTGGACTTCGAGGGCGGGGTCGAGCTGCTGGCCCCCTGCCGCCGCAAGTCCGAGGTCAAGGTGACCCCACGGCTGGAGATGGAAGAAAAGGTGGCGCTGCTGCAGTTCTATCCCGGCATGAGCCCCTCGCTGTTCGAGGGCGTGCTCTCCAACAGCCGAGGCGTGGTCATCGCCGGCTCCGGCCTCGGTCACGTGTCGTCGGACATGCTGGCCGCCGTCCGCCGGGCCATCGACCAAGGCACGACCGTGGTCATGACCTCGCAGTGCCTGTACGGGCGGGTGAACCTCAACGTGTACGCGACCGGCCGGGACCTCCTCACCGCCGGGGTGATCCCAGGGGAGGACATGCTTCCGGAAACGGCGTACGTCAAGCTGATGTGGGTGCTCGGCCAGACCAGCGATGAGGGAGAGGTGAGGAGGCTGATGACCTCCGACCTCCGGGGCGAGATCACCGACAGGAGGGAGATGCTATGAGCCAGGAGGTAAAGGTGGGCATCGAGATCCACCAGCAGCTGGACACCAAGAAGCTGTTCTGCGACTGCCCCACCGCGCTGGTGGAGGACGAGGGCACTTCGTTCCAGCGCCGCCTGCGGCCGACGCAGTCGGAGATGGGGGAGGTCGACCGGGCCGCCCTGGCCCAGGCCGAGCGGAAGATGCGCTTCCGCTATCAGGCACCGGCCGAGGCGAGCTGCCTGGTCGATGCCGACGAGGAGCCGCCGCACCGCGCCAACCCGGAAGCGATCGACGTCGTCCTCACCGTGGCCGCGCTGCTGGACGCCCGGCCGGTGGACGAGGTCCACTTCATGCGCAAGCTGGTCATCGACGGCTCCAACACCACCGGCTTCCAGCGCACTGCCATGGTCGCGATGGACGGCTACCTGGAAGTGAACGGCCGGCGCATCACCGTGCCCACCTTCTGCCTGGAGGAGGACGCCGCCCGGAAGGTGGAGACCAAGGGCTCGGAGATCACCTACCGCCTGGACCGGTTGGGCATCCCGCTCATCGAGCTGGCCACCGGGCCGGACATGCGGACCCCGGAGGAAGTGAAGGAGGTGGCCCAGCGCCTGGGCTCCATCATGCGCGCCACTCGCAAGGTCAAGCGGGGCATCGGCACCATCCGCGAGGACATCAACATCTCCATCCCCGGCGGCGCCCGGGTGGAGATCAAGGGGGTGCAGGAGCTGCGCCTCCTGCCGACCTACGTGGAGAAGGAGATGGAGCGTCAGCGCTCGCTGCTGGACATCCGCGACCTGCTGCGGGAGCGGGGCACCGCCCCCGCCGCCGCGGAGCTCCGCGACCTCACCGAGCTGTTCGCCGACTGCCCGTCCAAGGTCGTCCAGGGCGCGCTGAAGAAGGGCGGCCGGGTGCTCGGCGCGCGGCTGCCGGGCTTCGCTGGAACGCTGCGCTCGGCCGACGGCCGGCTGAGGCTGGGGGCGGAGATGGCCCAGCGCGCTCGGGCTCGAGGCGTGGCCGGCATCTTCCACTCCGACGAGCTGCCCGCCTACGGCATCGACCAGGCGTACGTCGACCGGCTGCGCGAGCTGTTCGCCCTCGGCCCCGACGATGCCTTCGTGCTGTGCGCCGACGCCGAGGCCAAGGCCCGCTCCGCCCTGGACGCTGCCATCGCCCGGGCCAACGAGGCGCTGGTCGGCGTGCCGGAAGAGACCCGCGATCCACAGCCCGACGGCTCCTCGACCTACTCCCGGCCGCTGCCCGGCGCGGCAAGGATGTACCCGGAGACGGACGTCCCGCCCATCGAGGTGCCGGCCGAGCGGATGGAGCGCATCGCCGCCGCGCTGCCCGAGCTGCCGGAGGCCCGCACCGAGCGCATCGCCCGCGACTACGGCATCCACGAGCAGCAGGCCCGCCAGCTGGTGCGGGAGGGCTGGGACGACCTGTTCGAGGAGGTCGCCAAGGACCGCGACCTCGCCGCCCTGGCCGCGCGGACGCTGACCTCGACCCTGGCCGAGCTGGAGCGGGAGGTCGACGTGACCAAGCTGGACGAGGCCGCCCTCAAGGCGGCGTTCGGCGCGGTGGCCCATGGCACCTTCGCCAAGGAGGCCGTGCCCGCGGTGCTCCGGGAGATGGCCAAGGGCCTCGAGCTGTCCGAGGCGGTCAAGACGCTGGGACTGGCCGCGGTGAGCGCGGACGAGGCCCAGACGATAGTGGCCCGGGTGGTCCGGGAGCGCGAGGCGTTCGTTCGGGAACGAGGTGCGGCCGCGGCCGGTCCGCTCATGGGGGTGGTCATGGCCGAGCTGCGGGGAAAGATCGACGGCAGGGCCGCGAGCGAGCTGCTGCGCAAGGAGATCCAGAAGCTGCTCGGGTGAGCGTTCCCGGCCTTTCCGCGGCCGGACGCCCGTCCGCCCGTCCCAGTCTCCAGCAACCTTCATGTCGGTCCCGCTTCAATTTGAATCAGTCCCCTGGCCGAATGGCCGGGGGCGCGGACAAGAGGTGATGGATTGACACGGGAAACGACTACAACTGGATACAGGACCCGGACGGGCTACTCGAGCGCGCCGTTCTGGCTCTCCGTCATCGGCGGACTGATCATCCTGATCGAGGGCATCCTTATCGCCGTCGCCGGCCCGGTGCTGCTGATGGGGTTCATCGACCTTGGACTGGGAGCCCTGATCTTCGGCCTGGTCGTCATCGTCCACGGGATCATCATCATGTGGGCGGCGTACAGCCTGCGCTCGAACCCTGCCCGGCACGTCATGTACGGCGCGATCATCGTCATCTTCTCGGTGCTGGCGCTGGTGCTGGCGGGCGGCGGGTTCGTCATCGGCTCCATCCTGGGCATCATCGGCGGGGCCTGGGCAATCATGCGGGCCTGAGCGGCCGGAGCTCCTCCACCCACAGTTCCTCGAAGAACAGCCGACGGGCACCCAGCCGTGTCCGGCGGAAGGGGGCCAGCGCCCGCTCCAATGCCGACGCCTCCATCTCGGTGGAAAGAAGGAGAACGATGCGTCCGCCGGGAAGGAGGTGCTCCGGCGCCTGGGCGAGGAATCGGGCGGTTACCGCCACCCCGTCCGGGCCACCCGCCCACGCCAGCGCCAGAAGGTCCTCCTCCTCGCCGGTGCAGTAGGGCGGGTTGAACACGATGGTGTCGAAGCGGCCGGGGACGCGAGCGAACAGGTCGCTGTGCAACACCGTCCCGGGGAGGCCGTTCCGGCGGAGGTTGGCCTCGGTGCAGGCGACCGCCCGGGGGTTGAGGTCTGCGGCGGTGACCGTCGCGCCGGCAGCGGCGAGGTGGCAGGTCACCAGCCCGGTCCCCGGCCCCATCTCCAGCACCTTTTCTCCCTCTCGGACCTCCAGCACCTCGAGCAGCAGGAAGGTGTCCTCCGACGGCGCGTACACCTGGTCGCACTCCTCGATGTCGATGTCGTTGCGGTAGCGCATGCCCGGCCTCCGATGCCGCTCCTCGGTCTTAATGACCAGGGCGATGCTCGGACAGAAACCGACTTAACCGCCCTTCATGATGCGCATCGGTCATGCATCCCGCTTCCCTCGTGGTCATCGGCATCATCGCAGCCACGCTCATCGTCGGCTCGCGGAAGCGCTTCGACCTCACCCCGGTGCTCATGCTTGGCAACCTGGCCATCTTCTTCGTGGAGGTGCTGACCGCGGTGCGGCCGGAGCTGGTGATCACCTCGCCGGTGGTGCAGGAGCTCGCCTTCCAGCCGGCCGACCTCTACAACGGTCAGGCCTACACGCTGTTCACCTCGATGTTCCTCCACGCCGACTTCGTGGCCCACCTCCTCGGCAACATGCTCTTCCTGTTCTTGCTAGGCACGCCGTTGGAGCAGCGCATCGGCAAGGCCCGCTTCGCCGCGGTGTACTTCATCGCCGGCCTGGCCGGCACGCTGGCCATGGGCCTGGTGGACGCCGGCAGCCCCTTCGTCCTGATCCTCGGGGCCTCGGGGGCCATCTCCGGGGCCATGGGCGCCCTCCTCTTCCTGTACCCTCGCGACCAGATCCCCATGATCCTGGGCTTCCTGTTCCTGCCCCAGGTGCCCGTCTGGCTGGCCGGGGTGAGCTGGTTCCTGGTCTCGGTGGTGCAGTACGCCGCCCTTACCGGCAGCGGGGTGGCCTGGGAGGCCCACCTGGTCGGCTTCCTGGCCGGGGCAGCGGTCGCCGGCACCCTGGGCCGGAGGGAGGCGGCGCGGCGGCAGGAGGCCGCCAGGCCGTCGGACTACGCGGTCCTCGAGCCCCTGGCGACCACGCCCCAGCTGCGCAACGCCCTGGAGATGATCCGCAAGGAGGAGCACCAGGACGTCCGGCGGGCGTGGCTGGAGTACTTCGCCGAGCACGCCTCCTGCCCGCAGTGCACCGCCCGGATGAGGTACCGCAACGGCCGGATGATATGCCCGTGCGGCGGCGAGCTCGAGGTACGATGACCTCGGTGCGGGTGGTCTGCCCCGGCCTGCTGCGCCGCGACGGGCGGACCATCGTCGAGGCGCACTCCACCGCCACCCTGATACTCGCTCCCGAAGCCACTATATTGGTCGATACGTCCAGCCGCGAGCGGCGGACAGAGCTGCTGTCCGGCCTGGCCGAGGCGGGCGTCGCCCCCTCGGAGGTCGCCGTCGTGGTCCTCACCCACCTCCACCACGACCACCTGGGCAACCTCGAGCTGTTCCCCCGCGCCCGCCGGCTCGCCCACCGCCTGGAGCGGCCGGGGGAGGGCATCGAGGCGGTCGAGGGCGACGGGGAGATCGCTCCCGGCGTCACGCTGCTGCACACTCCCGGTCACACCGAGGGCAGCATGAGCGTGGTGGCGAGGGCGGACGACGGCGTGTACGTCATCGCTGGCGACGCCCTGCCGACGCGGGAGAACTACGAGCGGTGGGTGCCCCCCGGCCTGAACTACGACCCCGCGCTCGCGCTGGACAGCATGAGGCGCATCGACCAGGCGGCGGATCTCATCGTGCCGGGCCACGGCACCGCGTTCCCGTCGCGCCGCAAGCGATAAGTATATTTTTCGGTAAGGCGCATGGTTCGCTCGGATCCAAATGACAGTACCAAACGCCATCTACCTGGATTGCCCGAGCTGCGAGGAGCACGCCGTGCACGAGGTTCTCAAGGGCAAGCTGGGGAAGAAGCAGGAGACCATGGAGGCGACCGTCAAGTGCCAGGAGTGCGGTCACGTCTACACCACCGTGGTCCGGGAGCCCGAGCCGGTGAGGCTCCCCATCATCGTGTCCGCCCTGGGCGAGTCCAAGAAGGAGCAGATCGAGCTGCAGTCGGGGGACATGATCTCCGTCAACGACGAGGTGTTCCTCGGCGAGACCCATCTGCTCATCACCGCCATCGAGTGCGACGGCCGGAGGGTGGAGCACTGCGCGGTCGAGGACGTCGACACCCTGTGGGCCAAGAAGTTCGACAAGGTCATCGTCAAGATCTCCATCAACAAGCACACCAGGACCATCCCCACCCAGATCGAGGCCATGCCCGACGAGGAGTTCTACGTCGGGGACCTCATGACCGTGGGCAAGGACAACGTGGTCATCCACAACATCCGTTCCAAGGAGGGGACGGTCCGCCGGGGCGGGGTGCCCGCCCGGGACATCGTGCGGATCTACACCAAGTCGGTCCGCACCACTAATGCCTGAGGACCATGTACGAGGACGAGCGACGGGAGCTGGTGCAGCGGCTGAGGCGGCACGGGTACGTGAGCGACGAGCGCGTCCTGGAGGCCATGGAGAAGGTCCCTCGCCACGAGTTCCTGCCCGAGGACATGCGCAAGCTCGCTTACGTCGACTCGCCCATCCCCATCGGGCAGGGGCAGACGATCTCGGCCCCCCACATGGTGGGGATGATGCTGCAGGCGCTGGACCTCCAGCCGGGGCACAAGGTGCTGGAGATCGGCGCCGGCTCCGGCTACCACGCCGCCCTGATGGGCGAGCTGGTGCGGCCCGGCGGCAAGGTGTGGACGGTGGAACGGCTGGCCGATCTGGGCCGGTCGGCCGCGGAGACGATCGAGCGGCTGGGGTACGGGGACGTGGTCGAGGTGGTCATCGCCGACGGCTCCCTGGGGCTGGCGGAGCACGCCCCGTACGACCGCATCACCGTGGCTGCGGCCGCCCCGGCGGTGCCAGGGCCGCTGGAGGAGCAGCTCGCCGAGGGTGGCCGGATGCTGGTGCCGGTCGGCGGGCGCGGTTACCAGGACCTGGTGCTGGTGACCAAGAAGGACGGCCGGCTGGAGCGCACCGAGATGGGCGGGGTGGTGTTCGTGCCCCTCATCGGCCAGTACGGCTACGACGACTAGCGCTCTTCCAGGATAGGCTCCAGGACCGCGCGCAGGTCGCGAGCCTGGATCACCACGTCGGCGTGCTTCTGGACGTGCTCGTCGATGGGGTTGAAGGCGATCGACAGCCCGGAAGAGGAGAACATCGAGACGTCGACGAAGCTGTTGCCGATGGCCACCGTCCGGTAGGCCTCGACGCCGTACTCCTCCTGGAAGTGGCGGAGGGCCTTGCCCTTGTTGGTGAGGTCGACCCGCAGGATGCCCTCCCCGGTCAACGCCCCCGTCGGGTCGCACTCCACCCCGTTGGCCAGGTAAGCGTCGAACCCGAACTGCCGGGCGATGCGCTCGGCGGTCATGTCCAGCCCGCCGCTGACGATGACCGCCACCGCTCCCAGGCGGTGCAGCGCCTCCACCGTCTCGCCGATGCCGTCGATGATGGGCACCGGCTCGAGGATGGCCTCCAGGTCCCGCCGGCAGATGTCGGCCTTGAGGTCCATCCATTTGCGGATGTCCCGGCGCATGAACTCCCGATCGTCGATGCGCCCCTCGATGTACGCGACCAGGGTGGCCTCGTTGTCGATGTTGAAGTGGTCATGGACCCAGGTCCAGGAGGAGGTGTAGTCGACCAGCACCCCGTCCATGTCGAAGGCGACCAGGCCCCACCGCGGCTGCATAGGTGGGGTGAATCCAAACCTTCTTGATTAGGTTTTGTGATGGTTCGACGATGATAATCTTGGTAGGGGTCGGCCACGTGTTCGACATCGCCGACCAGGTCCGGCGGCTCATCCAGGAGGAGCGGCCGGACGTGGTGGGAGTGGAGCTGGACCCTCCCCGATATCAGGCCCTTCTCAACCCGCCGCGGGACCGCTCCGGGGTGCCCCTCGCCTACCGCCTGCTCGCCGCCTTCCAGCGTCGCCTGGCCAAAAGCTACGGGGGGGAGGTCGGGGCGGAGATGCTGGCCGCCACCGAGGCGGCCAAGGAGGCGGGGGCGGAGGTCCTGCTCATCGACGCCGACGCCGCCCAGGTGTTCCGCCGGCTGTGGAGGGAGATGCCTCCGAGGGAGCGGCTGAAGCTGGGCCTGTCCGCCTTCACCTCGCTGTTCCTCAGCCAGGGCCGGGTGGAGAAGGAGCTGGAGAGCTTCCAAGCGCACGAGGAGACGTACATCCAGGAGATGTCCAAGCAGTTCCCCACCGTCAAGCGGCTGCTCATCGACGAGCGCAACCAGGTGATGGCCAGGCGCATCAACGCCGCCGCCTCCCGCTACCCCACCGTGCTGGCGGTGGTCGGGGACGGCCACATCGAGGGCATCGTCCGCCTGCTCGACCGCGATGACATCCGCGTCGTGCGGCTGAGGGAACTGATGGGCCATGGTCCGCCGCCAAGCGATGGCAAGGGCAACGCCCAGGTCCGCTTCCACTACGAGGTCCTGCTGCGGTGATGGAGCCTTTTAATCGTCGTTCGGGCATGGGGTAGCATGCGCGTCACCCTCCTCTCCTACACCAGGGACGCCGAGCGCCTGTGCGCCTCCGCCGCTCACTCCTGCTACTCCGATAAGGGCGCCTCCGAGCTGATGGAGTCGTGGGACGAGAGGAAGGGGGCGAAGTGGCTGGGGAGCCCCCTCGCCTCCGGCCACCACTCGGTCATCGAGCACGCGTCGTACACCTTCTCCATCGAGGGGGTGAGCCGCTCGCTGACCCACCAGCTGGTCCGCCACCGTCTGGCATCGTTCTCCCAGCAGTCCCAGCGGTACGTCGGCATGGACCGCTCTGAGTACGTCGTGCCGGACAGCATCGCCCGGGACGAGGAGGCCGCGCGGCGGTACAAGGAGCTCATGGAACGCATCTGGGAGGAGTACCGGTTCCTCAGCGAGCGCGTGCCACGGGAGGACGCCCGGTACGTGCTGCCCAACGCCTGCACCACGAACATCACCGTCACGATGAACGCCAGGGAGCTGTGGCACTTCTTCGAGCTGCGGTGCTGCAACCGCGCCCAGGACGAGATCCGCAAGGTCGCCGACGAGATGCTCCGCCTCGCCCAGGAGGCGTCGCCGTTCATCTTCAGGGACGCCGGCCCGCCCTGCATCTCCCGCGGCAGATGCCCCGAGGGCAAGATGTCCTGCGGCCGGCCGCGGACCGAGCTCCGCCGCGCCTGAGCGCCGCGTCGCTGGCTGGTCGAACGTCCTCGGGCCAGACTTCCAGACCTTTTCGGTCCCGAAAAGGGTTAAATATACTATCACCTTAACCGGTCTACTATTCAAGGTGACCCAATGGGAAACATCCGCTCCACTTACATCAAGAGGATCGCCCTCGAGCTCGTGCAGAAGTACCCCTCGGTATTCAACGACGACTTTGAGAACAACAAGATGCTGGTATCCAAGTTGACCAACGTCGAGTCCACCACCATGCGCAACCGTGTGGCCGGCTACGTCACCACGTACTGGCAGAACATGGAACACTAAGCGATTTCTTTTTTAGCCCCAAGGCCGTTGCCTCGGGCATGGCCGCAGCCGTGGAGGTCCAGTCGCTCCGCAGGACGTTCTCCGGGAAGAAGGAGACCGTCGCCCTGGATGGGGTGGACCTCCAGGTAGAGGAAGGGGAGCTGTTCGGCCTCCTCGGACCGAACGGCGCCGGCAAGACCACGCTCATCAAGATCCTGTCCACCCTGCTGCTGCCGTCCTCGGGCACCGCCCGCGTCCTCGGCCACGACGTGGACAAGGAGGCGCAGCACATCCGGCGGCGCATCAACATGGTCTCGGGGGGCGAGATCTCCGGCTATGGCCTGCTGTCGGTGCGCGAGAACCTGTGGATGTTCTCCCAGTTCTACGGCGTGCCAGGAAAGGTGGCCAGGGAGCGCATCGACGCGCTGCTCGACACCTTCGAGCTGGCGGACAAGGCCGACGCCAAGGTGCGCACCATCTCCACCGGCCAGCGGCAGAAGATGAACGTCATCCGGGGCTTCGTCACCGACCCCGACCTGATCTTCCTGGACGAGCCGACCCTGGGCCTCGACGTCACCACCAGCCGCATCATCCGGAACTACGTGCGGACGTGGATGCGCGAGCGCGAGGGCCGCACCATCCTGCTCACCACCCACTACATGCAGGAGGCGGAGGAGCTGTGCGGCCGCATCGCCATCATCGACCGCGGGAAGGTGCTTGCGTGCGACACCCCCAGCCGGCTCAAGCGCATGGTGGGGGACACCACCACCTTCGCCATCGAGACCACCGCCTTCGATGCCTCCCCCATTGGTGACCTGAGGGGCGTCACCAGGATGAGCACGGAGCCGTACGACGGCCACCAGCTGCTCCGCCTGGGCCTGGAGGACGAGTCGGTCATCAGCGACGTCATCGCTGCTATCGTTTCCCGGGGAGGGCAGGTGGTGGGCCTCAGCAAGACCGAGCCGACCCTCGAGGACGTGTTCATCCAGCTGGTGGGGAGAGGATTGGGATAGACCTCGCGCTGAACCTCCGTGCCACTATGGCCCGAGCCTACGTCCGCGCGGTCGGCGCCACCCGGGAACCGTCCTGGTTGTTCTTCGACGTCTTCCTGCCGCTGCTGGCCATCGCCGCCTACATCTACTACTACCGCGCCCTGGGCGCCGACCCGGTGTTCGAGGGCTTCGTCGTCCTGGGCGGGGCGATGACCGCCTTCTGGCTGAACGTGCTGTGGGGCATGGCCGCCCAGTTCTTCTGGGAGAAGGAGGTGGGCAACCTCCAGCTGTTCCTGGTCGCTCCGATGTCCCGCATGGCGTTGCTAGCCGGCATGGCCTTGGGAGGCATGCTCTTCTCCGGCGTCCGCGCCCTCAGCACGCTGCTCCTGGGCCTGCTCATCTTCCAGGTCCAGCTGACCGTGGTCGACCCGCTGCAGCTGGTGGCGGTGTTCCTCATCACCATGGCCGCCATCTACGGCATGGGCATGATGCTGTCCTCGGTCTTCCTGATGTACGGCCGGGACGCCTGGAACCTCTCCAACCTCATGCAGGAGCCCATCTACCTGGTATCCGGGTTCTACTTCCCGGTGCGGGCGCTGGGCTTCTGGGTCAGCGCGGCCGCCTGCCTCATCCCCATCACCCTGGGCCTGGACGCCATGCGCCAGCTGCTGTTCGGCCCCGCCGCCGACGGCCTCCTACCCGTTCCGGTGGAGATCGCCATCCTGGCGGTGCAGGCGGTGGCGTTCCTCGCCCTGGCCAAGTTCTCCCTCGACCGCATGGAGCAGCGCGGTCGCCGGGAGGGGAGGTTGGCATTGCGATGGCAGTGAGCGACCGTCTCCGCACCCTGCGCCAGGCGGCCTGGCTGGGATGGCAGATCGAGTCCAACTGGGCCCGCCCGTGGCTCTTCCTCGTCTACTCGGTCGTCCGCCCCATCGCCGCGACGCTGATCCTGGTCCTGATGTTCCTCATCGTCAAGCAGGACGTGGCCTCCGACCCCGCCCTCTTCGCCTTCACCTACCTCGGCGCGGCGTTCTACATGTTCGTGGCCCAGGTGCTGTTCGGCATCACCTACACCATCCACGAGGACCGGGAGCACTACCAGACCCTGCGGGCCATCTACATCGCGCCGATGTCGATGTACGACTACCTCATCGGCCGGGCGGCCAGCAAGGTCGTCCTCACCGCGCTGTCGGTGGTGATCACCGTCGCCTTCGGCGTCCTGGTGCTCGGCCTGCCCTTCCGGCCGGCGGACGTCGACTGGCCGCTGTTCACCGCGGCCATGGTGCTGGGCCTGGGGTGCATCATCGCCCTGGGCATCGCCCTGGCCGGGGTCTCGCTGCTCACGGCCAAGCACTCCGCTGGAGTGAACGAAGGCATCGCCGGAGCGTTCTACCTGTTCTGCGGCGCGGTGTTCCCCCTCACCGTCCTCCCGGGGTGGGGGCAGGCAATCGGCCTGGCGATCCCCATCACCTACTGGCTGGAAGGCATCCGCCGGGCGCTGTACCCCGGCGGGGGCATCGAGGCGGTCAGCGGCCTGGGGGCCTACGGCGACGGGACCATCCTGCTGTTCCTCCTCGTCTCCACCGTGGCCTTCCTGGCGCTGTCGGCGGCGCTGTTCCGCTACGCCGACCGGGTGGCCCGGCGGAAGGGCAAGGTGGACATGATCACGTCGTACTAGCGGTACGCTTCCTGCCCGCACCGGCACCGCTCGGGCGGCTGCCCGCAGGCGAAGCACCGCGGTCCGATGAGGTCGGCGGCGAGCACGGCGCCCTCGGCCGGCTCGAGGGCCGGCTCCAGCGCCGGCGCGGCGGGGGCGTCCTTCATGAGCTGGAAGTCGTGCGACAGGTCGTTCATGACCGTCTCGAAGCAGGTGGCGCAGATGGAGTGGGCGCGGCGGGGCCGGGACCGGTCTCCCATGCGGACGAACATGACCCCCTTGGCGACCTCCCCGCCGCAGCGGTGGCACTTGCGCTTCCGCTCCGCGACCTCGACCCAGATGCGATAGTCCTTCATTTCTCCCATCCTCCGGTCCCACCGCCCCGGGTGGTTAAGCACCTTTTCCCGCCGTTATGGGCGATGATAATCAGCCAGGGCGGCGGGGGCGAAGAGAGAAAACTAATTAAGGGTGGTGCGAATCAGGCTAGTGGCCCGCGTGGGGTAGCTTGGATATCCTAAAAGATTGCGGATCTTTGGACTTGGGTTCGAATCCCAGCGCGGGCGCCACTTTCCTCTTCTGCTCCATTCCGATGCTTACGAGCGCACGCTCCGCGGGTGCGGGCGGCACCCGTCGTTGATGCCTATGGCTGACCCTGCTCGGCCGGGAACCCCGCCCGCTCCACGATCTCCACGTTCCCCGGCGGAAGGATGCGGGAGATCTCCTCCTCCGGCACCTCGAACGCCCGCGCCAGCTGGGCGGAGGCCTTGGAGCGGTCCAGCTTCCCCGGCCGGATGATCACGAACCGCCGGGAGCGGTCGACCACCGCGGTGGGCGGCCCGCACATGACCTTGCGGGCGCCCTCGTGCTCGATCTCCCCCACTGCCATCTCCAGCGCCAGGTGGTAGATGTAGTTGCGCTTGCCGCGGATGATGAAGGCGCCGCGGGGCACGAACTCCCCGGCCTGGGCCATCTTGCTGACCTGGTCCGGCAGCACCCAGTACGCGGTCCCCTCGCTGGCCCCGGCCATCCACGCCTTGGAGTGCGCCAGCGCGAAGGCGCAGGCCTCCTCCATCTCCTCCTCGGAGGCGTTGGCGCCGTCGAGGATGACCACGCTGGGCGCGCCGTGGATGTCGGCGTGGGCGAAGCGGTCGGTGGGCTTTAGGTGCTTCTTGACCAGCTGGTCGTTGGAGTGGGCGTCCCGGCCGGCCAGGACGAGCTTGCCGCCGGAGGTGAAGAACCACTTGTACCGCTCGAACCAGAACTCCTTGGTCTTGCGGACGACGTGCTTCTCGGCCTGCCGCTGCCGCTCCCCCTCCTTCTGCCGCTTGGCCAGGCGGGCCTCGGTATCCTGGATGGCCTGCTTGGCCCCCTCCATCTTGTCGCGGAACTCCTTGGAGCGCTGGTACAGCTGGTTGGCGTTGCCCTCCACCCCCAGGGTGTAGTCCAGCTCGACCTCCTTGCCGGCGATCACCGCCCTCAGGGTATGCGCCTCGGGATCGACCGCCACCACCCCGGGCAGCTTGCTGCCCTCCGTCCTTGCCTGCTCCCACCCCATGCCCTTGAGCGCGGACGCCGCCTTCAGCAGCGCCTCGGTGCCCATGTAGTCCGAGTACACCGCCTCGGCCATCTCCACGAACTTCCGGGCCTCCGCCTCCTGGGCCTCGACGGCCTTGCGTTGGGCGTCCAGCTGCCGCTGCAGCCGGGCCAGCTCGCCGTCCTCCTTGACCGGGGCCTCCATCGTCGAGATGTAATGGTGGAGGGCGTCGGAGAGGGTGGGGTATTCCTTCGCCTCGTCGGTGGCGTACTGCAGCAGCGGGATCGGCGTGACGTCCACGGGCTTGCCGTCGCGCAGCACCTCCCGCGGCCGGCGGTTCCCCTGCACCTCTTGGAGCATGAGGGCCAGGGCGTCGTAAAGCCGCTTCACCTCGTCGTCGGCGAGCTCCTTGGCCTTGCGGTCCTTGTCCACCCCGGCCCGGCGGCACGCCTCCTCGGCGTACTGCCCGCCCGCGTTGACGGCGGTGGCGAGGGTGCGCACCGCGTCCGAGGAGGACGCCAGCACGGTGCGGCGGAACGCCTCCGCGGTCATCGCCCGGGGGTTGAAGCGGGACGGCGGGAACTGGTACTCGGCGCCGGGGCGGACCTCGCGGTGCCGCCACTTGCGCGATATGACCGCGTTGACGATCTTGCCCTCGGAGACGACGATGAGGTTGCCGCCGCCGAACAGCTCGATGATGACCTGGAACCTCGCCGGCCCTCTCTCGAGCTCGAGGACCACGATGCGGTCGAACTCCCGCTGGTCGACCGAGGCGATGCGGGCGTTGGTGAGGTGCTTGCGCAGGTTGACCGCGAACTGCGACGGGATGTCCGGGGTCTCCGGCCGCTCTGGCGCGAGGTACAGCCACCGGAGGTCCTGGAGGACGAGCTCCTTCCGCCCCGCCGAGGGGGTGTTGATGCGCAGCAGCACGTTCCTCCCGTCCCAGTGGAAGACCTTGTCCAGGTAGCCGCCGACCAGCACCTGCAGCTCGCCGGTCATGGCGAGGATGTCGAACGCGCTCATCTCGTCCTTCATGCCCTCCCCTTACCGGTGGGGCGGTCATAAGCCTTGCTGAGGCGGGAGCGCCCGCTAATTAGCCGCCATGCGAGGGAGCGCGGGCAGACTAGTTATACAATGAACGATGAGGATTGGGCGTTGTTCGACATCGAGGACATCATCCTGCAGCGCATCGAGCAGATCGAGGAGGACGACCCCGACCTCGAGGTGGACTACCACCTCATCGGCGAGGAGAACCGGGGAGTGATCGTCACGCAGATGGAGGACCTCCTGGTCAGCGTGGAGTTCGTGGAGTCCGACCTGAGCTGGAGGAGGGAGCTGGCGGTGGACGAGTACCTCAGCGCCCTGAACGAGCAGGTCCTGGTGGCGGTCATCGTGCCCACCGACGCCTACCTCCACGTCTACGACCGCCTGCGCCGGCTCGACCGTCAAGGCCTCATCCTGCTGTCCTACGAGTCCCTAGGCATCCTGTCCACGCCCATGGCGGGGTGAGGCTGGCACAGGTCTTCGCGGCCCTGCCGGCCCGTCGAAACCTATATAGCCGATGAGCGGATTGATGGTCCTCACCCGCCACTGTGGCTTAGTGGTATAGCGACGCCTTGGTAAGGCGTAGGTCGAGGGTTCAATTCCCTCCAGTGGCTCCATTTTCAACTCACCTCCGTTATTTTATAAGCAGGCATCCCGATGCCGTCACAGGATGGGATCGGGATGGGAAGGAACCTCTTAGCCGCAATGCTTGTGCTGGCCCTGGTAGCCTCGCCGATGGCGCTGCCCGCCGCAGCGGCCGACGCCGGGGCGCTGGTGACGATACAGACGCCGGTGGAGAACGAGATCTGCGGGGGCACGGTGCTGGTCACCTGGGCGACCGACCCCACCGTCAATCTCTGCCGGGTGTGGCTGGACGACGACGAGGTCCCGGGCGTCGGCGTGGGCGGGGGCATCGAGCTGACCGGCCTCTCCGAAGGGAGGCACGTCCTGGTGGTGCGGGCGTACAACGGGACCGCTGCCGGCGTCGACTCGGTGGTGTTCTTCGTCGATACCACCGGGCCGGCGCTCACCATCCTCTCGCCCGCCCAGGGCGCCGCGCTCAACACCTCCGCCGTCACGGTGCGCTGGAGCGCCGACGACGCCTCCACCATCGCCCGCTACGAGGTCGAGGTGCGGATGAACGGTCAATACCATGGCGACTATCTCTTTAACCACTCCGTCTCCGAGCTCACCCTCACCCACCTGGACAATGAGAGCTACAGCGTCACGGTGACGGCCTACGACGGCGCGGGGAAGAGCACCGCGCGGACCGTCTCCTTCTACGTCGACGTCTCGGTGCCGACCATCGAGCTCCTCGCCCCGCTGGACGGCTTCTGCTCGATCGACGGCGACGTCGACGTGGCGTGGATGGCGGACGATGCCGAGGACAACATCCAAGGCTTCGAGGTCTTCCTCAACGGGATCAAGCAGACCACCGTGGCCAGTCGGACCTTCGGCTGCCACTTCAGCAACCTCCAGGACGGCGCGTACGTGGTCACGGTGCGGGCGGTGGACAGCGCCAACAACACCGCCCAGGGCAGCGCCTCGTTCATCGTGGACACCGTGCCCCCGGAGGTGGTGGGCACCTTCCCTGGCGAGGGAGCGGCCATCGGCACCGTCGTCAACGCGACCTTCTCCCGCCCCATGGACTGGGCGAACAGCACCATCGCCGTGGACGGCGTCCACGGGACGCTTAGCTGGAACGGCCTGACCCTGACCTTCACGCCCGACGCCCCGCTCGCCTATGGCACCGCCTACCACGTCAGCGTGGCGGCCAAGGACGCCATGGGCCGGTGGGCCAACGCCACATGGACCTTCACCACCACCGACATGGCCCGCCTCACCGGGACCGTCCTCGACTCCAACGGCAACCCTCTGGCCAACGCCACCGTGGCCATCGTGGGCGGGCCCCAGGTCCTCACCGATGCCGCTGGCTCGTTCCGGCTGGAGTTCCACGCCGGGGAGCACATCCTCACCGTTTCCCGGCCCGGGTACGTCACCAGGAACATGCCGGTCAGCATCGCCCCGGGCGAGGAGCGGTCGATGGGCGAGGTGCGCCTGAGCTCGTCCGACCTCCTGCCCCTGGTGGGATGGGCGGTGGCGCTCGCGGCCGTCGGGCTGGTGGCGCTGATGTACGTGGTCAGCAGGAACCGCCGGCGCCGGCCTCCCGCCCGACGCCCAGCGGGCAAGCCGGCGGCGCGCTCGTGGCGCGGCCTCGAAGAGCTGGAGAAACGCGCTCGCCGGGACCGCGACCCCGGGGAGGACCTCGACGACCGGGGGCGGCTGTGAGCCCCTTCTAACATCCCACGCCTGGCGGTAGAGCGGACCGCCTGCAAGAACAAAAAATAAAAGGTGGAGGACTTGAGCGTCAGCCTCACGCCGTTCCCGGGACCACGATGAGGGTTATGACGGCGAGCAGGATGGTAACAAGGAAGTATAACCACCCCCGCTTCGGGTGAACTGTCGCCATCCTGCCCCCGTACGTTTGTTTTCCCCCCCAGATTCTATACAAGCCCCGTGGACCGACGCTTGCGGGAATAAGTTTGGAGCAACTAATACAAATAAATTATCATATAATTAAGAATATCATATTAGATAATATTTGCCTATTCCATGCGGTAGAGCACGAACCCAGACCAGATCTTCGGCCAGAAGTAGGTGGTCTTCTTGGGCATCCTCCGGCCGCTCTGGGCGACCTTCCACACCAGCTCCAGGGAAGGCGCCCGGACGATGATGGCCAGGTCCGCCTCTCCCCTCCGCACCCGCGCCGCGGCCGACGCCAGGTCGTGGTCGTACTCCACCGCCAGCTCGTTGCCCTTGGGCAGGCGGTACAGGACGTCCTTGAGGATGACCTCCTGGCAGACGTACGCATCGACGGACCACAGGACGTCGCCGAGGGGAGCGGGGTGCTCGGCCACGAACATCGTCCCGTCGCGCAGGACGAGCCCGAAGGTGGGCGCGGTGGCCGCGTCCAGGGCCTGGGCGATCGCCGCCTCGTCCTTCACCGGGCGGACCGTGAACCGCTGCCCCATACGCTCCAGGAGGTCCCTCGGCTGGTAGCTCAGGTCCTTGATCAGCCGGTGGGTCGGCCGGACGAACATGCCTCGGTCCTGCGAGGACACCATGGTGCACAGCACGTACGCCTTCCGCTCGTCCCCGGCGTTCTCCTGCGCGTACCGGCAGGCGGTCTCGAAGCGGTGGTGACCGTCGGCGATGAGCACGTTCTTGGTGTCGAACATCGAGCGCAGCGCCGCCACCGTGGCGGGGTCGGCGATGCGGAAGAGCTGATGCACCGTCCCCGAGGGATCGGTGGTCTCGAACAGCCGCTCCGCGCCCTTGGCCGCGCCGTCCAGGTCGACCTCGGAGCGGTCGTACAGGCCGAAGATGGACTCGCAGTGGGTGGCCGTCGCGCGCAGCAGGTTGAGGCGGTCCTCCTTGACCTTGGGAAAGGTCTCCTCGTGCGGTATGATGGCTCCGGACTCGTAGCCTTCCGCCCGGAGCACTCCTATGATGCCGTTGCGGGACAGCCACCGCTCCCCGTCCCGGAAGCTCTGGCGGTACAGGTAGTAGCAGGGCCCGGCGTCCTGGACCAGGCGGCCCGCCGTTATCCAGGAGTCCAGCAGCCGGGCGGCCTGCTCGTACCTCCCCTCCTCCCCGCCCAGCGTCACCCTGGTGATGTTGTACGGCTTGGCCTGCAGGGCGGCCCGCTCCTCGGCCGAGATGATGTCGTAGGGCGGGGATACCCGGTCGGCGATGGTCTCGTTCTTGCTCAGGCGGGGCAGCAGGGCGGCGAAGGGGCGGAAGTCGACCATGGGAACGGACCAGTAACGGTCACATCGTTCAAGATGGTTGCGTCCAGGCCGGTGGGTGGGTCAAGGCCACTATTTATATGGCCGCTGCCGTTGCAGTTCAGGACCGAGCATGAACATACTGGAGACGATCAACGAACTGGTCATAGGCCTGATCGATGCCGCCGGCTACCCTGGTATCTTCCTGGCCATGTTCGTGGAGGGCATCTTCACCCCCATCCCCAGCGAGATCATCGTCCCCTTCGCTGGCTACCTCGCCTCCATCGGCCGGCTCGACGCCATCCTGGTGGTCCTGGTCAGCTCGCTGGGCGCGGTGACCGGCTCGACCGTGGCGTACTTCATCGGCCGCCGGCTGGGGCGGCCGTTCATGGACCGGTTCGGCCGGTACTTCGGCTTCGGGGCGGACAGCATGTGCCGTGCCGAGGCCTGGTTCAAGCGGTGGGGCAGCTATGGCATCCTCATCGGGCACTCGCTTCCGGGGATCCGCTCGGTCATCTCCTTCCCGGCGGGCATCTCCAAGATGGACCTCCGCCGCTTCGTCCTGTTCACCTTCATCGGGGCCATGGTGTGGAACACCGTGCTCACCGCCGCGGGCTACCTGCTCGGCGAGTACTACATTTCCATCGCCGAGCGCCTGGACGGGTGGGACCTGGTCATCCTGGCCGCGGTGGGAGCGATCTTCGTCACCTGGGTGGTGTACGGCCGCTGGAGGCACAAGCGGATGGCGGGCTGCGATAGCCAGGCCCCGGGCGAAAAATAGGGAACGGACCTCACGCCTCGAGCTGGTCGGGGGACTGCGCCACCAGCCTCCACACCTTCCCCGAGGCGCCGCTCGGCCCGGCGGTGTCGGCCGAGAGCACCAGCAGCTCGCCGCGGTGGTCCGTGGCCACGGCCAGCAGGTACCCGGGGACCTCGCCCGAAGCGCCCACGGGCACGGCGCGACGGGTCCAGTTGCCGTCGGAGGGCAGCAGGACGAAAAGCGGGCTGCCGCCGGCGCGGAACGCCCCGAACACGTAGCCGCCCTCGAGGGCGCTGATGTTGCCGCGGTGCACCGCCCCGCCGACCACCGCGGTGCCTTCCCCGCCGGGCAGGGCGGAGTTGACGAACTCGCCGATGGGGTCGATGAGCATCTCGCCCCGGGGCCCGCGGTCCTCGCAGTCGGCAGGGTTGCCCCGGGGGTCGTCGGGGTCGAAGCAGTGCGCGCCCTCCCTGATCCGCCACCCGTAGTTGCCGCCCCTGACCACCAGGTCGACCTCCTCGTAGCGGTTCTGCCCGGCATCGGCCACGAACAGCTCGCCGGTCAGGGGGTCGAAGGTCGCGTAGGCCGGGTTGCGGAAGCCCCAGGCGAAGATCTCCGGCCGGCCGCCGCCGTCGGCGAAGGGATTGTCCTCCGGAATGCCGTACCCTTCCTCCTGGTCCACGTCGAGGCGGAGCACCTTGCCGAACAGCACGTTGACGTCCTGGCCGTTGCCGGCGGTGGTGTTGTGGCCCAGCCCCTCGTCGTTCGCCAATCCCCCGTCGCCCACCGTGACGTATAGGTACCCGTCCGGTCCGAACAGCACCTGGCCGCCGTTGTGGTTCATGGCTGGATGGTCGATGGCGAGGACCTCACGAGCGGTGGAGGGGTCGGCGGACAGCCCGTCGGTAGAGGCGGTGAGCTCGACCACCAGGTTGGTGTGGTCGTACCCGGCCGGGGCGACGTCCCTCAGCGGCGCGGAGTAGAAGGCGTAGAGCCGACGGTTCTCCTCGTAGTCGGGGTGGAAGGCGATGCTCAGGAGGCCACGCTCGTCGTAGCTCGGGTTGAGGCCGACCACCTCGCCGGTGAGGTCGAGGAACGGCTCCTCGGCCAAGGTGCCGTCGTCCAGGAGCATGTGCACCCTGCCGACCTGGTCGACGATGAAGGTCCGGTCGTCGATGCCAGGGGCGACCGCCGCGCCCAACGGGTGGACGAGGCCGTCGGCGACGAGCTCCAGCGAGAGGTCCTCGTCGATGGGCGGCCCGCTCTGGCTGGGCGGGGTGTTGAGCACCACCGCCGCCACGGTCACCGCGATCAGCACCAGCGCGGCCAGCAACACCCACGTCGCGTTGCGCATCCGTCATGGGTTGGCAGGGCCGCCTATTGATAGGTTGCCTCCAGCCCATGGGGCAACCGGCTTCAACCCTGGGTTCGGTAGCAGGTGCGATGAGCGAGCGACCGGACCGTCTCTCCCGCCGGCTGGGCCTGGGGGACGCGACCCTCATAGGGCTGGGCTCGATGCTGGGGGCAGGGATCTTCGCCGCCCTGGCCCCTGCCGCCTCCGCGGCCTCGGCCGGCCTGCTGCTCGGTCTGCTCCTGGCCGGAACGGTGGCGCTGTTCAACGCCATGTCCTCGGCCCAGCTGGCCCGGCTCTACCCGGCCTCGGGCGGCACCTACGTGTACGCGCGGGAGCGGCTGGGCCCGGGATGGGGATGGATGGCCGGGTGGGCCTTCGTGGTGGGCAAGCTGGCCAGCTGCGCCGCGGTCGCTTTGACCTTTGGTCACTACGTTCTTCCCGGTCAAGCGCAGTGGCTGGCCGCGGGAGCGGTGGCCGTGCTCACCGCGCTGAACTACCGCGGGGTCCGGAAGACCGCCACCGCTACCAAGGTCATCGTGGCCGTGGTGCTGACCGCCCTCGCCGCCGCGGTGCTCATGATGCTCAGCGGCGGGGTGAGCGTGAGCAACCTCCGCCCCCTGCTCGGCCCGGAAGGCGCGTACGGCGTCCTGCAATCGGCGGGCCTGTGGTTCTTCGCCTTCGCCGGGTACGCCCGCATCGCCACCCTGGGCGAGGAAGTGAGGGAACCGGAGCGCAACATCCCGAGGGCGATGTTCCTCGGGCTGGGCGCTGCCCTCGCCGCCTACGCCGCGGTCGCCCTGTCCGCCCTGCTGCTGGTCGGCCCCGACGTGCTGGTCGCCTCCGATGCCCCCCTGGTGACGGCGGTCACGACGGCTGGCTTCGGACGGTGGTCGTGGGTGGTGTCGGTGGGCGCTGCCTTCGCCACCCTGGGCGTGCTCCTCTCCCTGCTGGCGGGGGTCAGCCGCATGCTCTTCGCCATGGCCGCCGACCGCCGCCTGCCCTCGTACCTGGCCAGGGTCCATCCGCGGTACCGGGTCCCCTACCTGGCCGAGGTGACCGTTGGCGTGCTGGTGATCGCGGTGGTCCTGCTGGCGGACGTCCGCTCGGCCATCGGGTTCAGTTCCTTCACCGTCCTGCTGTACTACGCCGTCGCCAACCTTTCCGCCTTCACACTTAGAGATGAGGAGCGGCTGTACCGGAAGGGGTGGGCGGTCCTGGGCCTGGGCGGATGTCTGGCGCTCTCCTTCACTTTGCCTCTGGAGTCGGTGGCCGTGGGCGGCCTGGTCATGCTCGCCGGCCTGGTCATCAATTGGCTGAGGTCGCGGCGGGCGTAGCCCGGTGCTCAGCGCCGGTCGCCGTCCGCTCGGCCACGCCACTCCTCGCTCAGCAGCCCGAAGTACCGCTGGTCCTCGAACCGGCCGCGGAAGAACACGCGCTGGCGCAGCGTGCCCTCGTGCTTGAAGCCGAGCTTGAGCAGGATGCCGCAGGACGCCTCGTGGCTCGCCAGGGGGGTCGCCTCGATCCTATGAAGCCCGAGCTCCGAGAACCCCCAGGTCAGGATGGCCGACAGCGCTTCGGTCATGAGGCCCTGCCGCCAGTATGTGGGATGGAGCTCATACCCGAGCTCGGCGCAGCGGCGGCCACTGTCGAAGTTCCACAGGCAGCACTCGCCGATCACCTCGCCGCTCCCTCGGAGAGCCACCGCCCAGACCATGTCCCCTCCCCTCTCCAGTTCGGCGACGCACCGAGCCAACCAAGCAGCGGTCTGCTCCACCGTCCGGTGCGGCTCCTGCCCGTAGCGGACGGTGACCTCTGGGTCCGAACGAATAGTGAACAGCGCCTGGGCATCGGTCGCTTGGACCGGGCGGAGGAGCAGCCGCTCTGTGGCGATGGTCCCGGCGCGGACCGGCCCGTCCGATGTCATGCCGCCCCGTACGGTGCGTACGGATATATGGCTTGGTCCACCGATGGCATTCGCGGCTGCCGTGCTTACATCGGAAAAAAAGGATGGGAGTGGGCTCAGCCGGATTTGAACCGGCGACCTTCGCCGTGTAAGGGCAACGTCATGACCGCTAGACCATGAGCCCGTGCGTTGTGCAGAATGACCAGTGGATATTAAAACCTCGCTTGAAAAAAAGGGAATGGGAAGGGGTTTGGCTCAGTTCCGGTACAGGCCGAACTCGTAGTTCACCGGGCCGTCGTTGGCGCTGACGATGATGTACACCTCATGGTACATGCGGAGCGCCCTCATCACCGTGGAGCCCTCCTCCGTCAACTCGTCGAGCGAGACGTCCATGAGCAGGGCGGGCATGGAGTAGCCTGGCGAAACGTAGTAGCCCGGCGCGTAGACCGTCACAATGAAGTCGACCTCGGGATACACCGGCTCCAGCGAGACGATGTCGTCGCCGTTGTCGATGACCTTGCCGTTCAGGGTGACGTTGTCGATGTACCAACCTTCCTCGAAGCCCGCCCAGTCGGTCATGTAGCGGAACTGGTACAGGATCTCCTGGCCCACGAACTCGGTCAGGTTGAACCACATCTCGCCCTCGTAGTAACCGGTCAGACCGGGCAGGTTGGCGATGATGTTGGGGTGGGCGTCGGGGTCGGTGTCGGTGGTCGTCCATTCGCTTGCCACGGACACCCAGGTCTTCCCGCCGTCGGTCGACACCTGCACGAAGCAGAAGTCCCAAAGCTCCTCAACATCCATGTAGGTCTGGATGCTCAGGTTGGCCTTCGTCTCCTTGGTCAGGTCCAGAGAGCCACGCAGCATGAAGTCCTTGAGGTCGCCGCCGCCGGAGTACCAGACGTTGCCCTGCAGGGCGCCGTCGTTAATCTCCACGAGATCCCATCCCTCCACGGTCACTCCATCCTCACCGTTGAAGCCGAGGTTTAACAGCCCCAGGCCCCTGCCGATGAGGTTCTCGAAGCGGATGTAGTCCACACCGTAGGCGCCCAGGGCGGTGACTCCAGTATCATAGTTACCCGCGGTCCGGGTGCTTCCAAAGTAATCGGCCTGGTCCACCATGCCATCGTACATGTAGTAGCTCAAGGGATTGATGGACCCGGCCTCGGGGCTGCTGAAGTCCAGGGTCTTATAGTTGAACCGCCCCTTGCCGATCTCGTCGGTGTGGAGGAGGTTGGCCATCTTCCAGGCGTAGAACACGTCGTCGAAGTCCCAGTCCTCGAAGCCCGCCTCGGCGAGGGCCGCCTCGACGCCCTCGGCCCCATTGGCCTCGTTGGCGGCCAGGGTGGAGATGAAGTCGCCTCCGCCGAACTGGTCGCTCAGGTAGATGGTGAACAGAGCGGCCGCGCCGTAGTCGGCGAGGATGTTGATGTCGCCCTGGTCGCCCCAGTCCACGAGGGAGTTGTCCGGAGAGGCGAGGTACTCGTTGATGTGGCCCCAGGGGGAGCCGTAGTTGCACAGCACCTCGGCGTACATCGAGCAGCCCTCGTTGATAAAGGTGTCCTCGTCGGAGTCCAGGTCATCGTGGAGGAGGTGCTGGTACTCGTGGGCGATGGTCGACTCGTACACGTACGGGCGCGCGGAGTCCGCACCAGTGCGGTTCTTCCAGTCGAAGCAGTCGATGTGGATGATGTTGCGGTCGTAATAGTACTCGATGGTCGGGGAGTAATAGCCGACCACGTAGCTCGGGTAGCTCGGGTTAAAGAAGCTCTCGTCAACGATGTTGAACACCATGATCATGAGCTTGCCGTCCTCGGTGGTGTTGAACATCGGTAAGGAATCATAGAACACGGAGTTAGACCCATTGAGGGGGTCGGCGACGCCGAAGTACTCCGACTCGATTGGGAGGATTTTGTTCTCGAACTCCGCAATCATGTAATCGATCTGGTCCTGGGTGATGGTCACCTTGGAGTTACGAGGGTCAGAGGGCGAGTAGAAGCTGAGGTCGTTCGCTACCCACACCTCGCACATCGACCCGTTACCCCTCTTGGTGAACTCCATCCATCCGGATTTCCCGTAGTCGCCGGTATAGAATACCTCGGTATCACCGACGTCATACATGTCCAGCGAGTCAGCGGACCGGGTATCGACACCGGCCGCCTCAGCGGCTGCCTGAACCGCCTCAAGGTCCATATCGAACCCGAACGCGTCCGTGTCGAGCATCATCGGCTCGACGTCCGCGACGTAGTCGTTCTGGGCCGCCCCCACCGGCGTCGCCACCGACGTGAAGCATCCAGCTAACATCATTACTGCCAAAGCAATGCATAAGGTCTTGACCAATTTCAGTCGAACCCCTCCTCTCGTCCGGCCTCTCTGCGAGAGGTCGAAGCCAGGGGTGAATAAGCCGTACATTAATTAATTGTTATGTATAGTAGGAATACGGAAAAATCGGCGTGCCCGGGAGGCCCTAACTTTCAAGTGCTGGTGGCTCATACGATGTCCCTACAGGTGCCGTTAAAGTGGTAGCAGAGGACGGGTTCGGCGACAGGATAAGGACGGTACTGAAGGCGCCCGAGACCGGGCCCACCCTGCGACGCTTCTTCGTCAACACCATCTTCGACAGCACCTTCGTCATCCTGGGTATCCTGATCGCCTCGGCGTTCAGCGACAACCCGGACTTTCGGGTCATCACCGTGACCATCATCACCAGCAGCGTGGCCCTGGGTATCTCCACCGGGGTCAGCGTTTTCGAGGCGGAGTCGATGGAGCAGGAGATCAAGATGCGGGAGATGGAGCGGGCCATGCTACGCTCGCTCGAGGACACGAGCATCCGCCGCAACTCCAAGCTGACCATCTTCCTGATCTCGGCGGTCAACTTCACCGCCCCCATCATCGCTGGGGCGGTGACCCTGACCCCGTTCCTCCTCCTCGGCGAGGACCAGATCCAGACCGCCGCCTACATCAGCCTGGCGCTGGCCATCCTCATCCTGTTCGTGGTCGGCGCGGCCATGGGCCGCTCCGGAGAGCGGAACCCCTGGAAGCAGGGCACCCGCATGGCCATTGCCGGCATCGGCGCCTTCGTCATCTGCTACTGGATCGAGTCGATCCTGTGATCAGCAGATGCGGGGCACCGGGTCGCCCACCGGCGGCTCGAGGATGCGGTGCCCGCCCACCTCGGTGCGCAGGACGACGCGCTCGTACTTCCTGGTCACCTTCCCGACGATGGCGGCGTTCTTGCCCAGGGGGTTGCGCCGCAGCGCCTTGAGGACCTCGTCGGCCATCTCCGGAACCACCCCGATGACCAGCTTGCCCTCGTTGCCGATGGTCAGCGGATCGAGGCCCAGGAGCTCGCAGGCGTTCCGCACCGGGTCGGCGATGGGGACCGCCGCTTCCTCGATCTCCACCCCGACGCGGGACTTGGCGGACCACTCGTTGATGGCGTTGGCGAACCCGCCCCGGGTGGGGTCCTTCATGCTGACCGCGCCGCCGACGCGCAGCACGTCCTCGGCCAGGCGGTTGAGCGGCGCGACGTCGCTCTTGACGTTGGCCTCGAAGCCGTAACCCTCCCGGAACGACAGCAGGGCGATGCCGTGGTCCCCGAGCGTGCCGGAGACGATGATGACGTCCCCCTCCTGGATGTTGTCATCGGTGAGCCACTTGGACGTCACTGGGCGGTACTCCTTGGCCACGTCGAGGTCGTGATCGAGGAACCGGCTGCGCTTGCCGATGGCCGAGGTGGTAATGACCATCTTGTCCACCGCACCGCTCTCCACCACCTTGGTGTCGCCCGTCACCAGGGGAACGCCGGCCAGCTCGGAGTATTGGCCTACCGACTTCATGACCTTCTCCAGCACCTCCACCTCGAGGCCCTCCTCGAGGATGATGGACTGCGCGAGGGCCAGCGGGGTGGCCCCCATCACCGAGATGTCGTTGACCGTGCCGCACACCGCCAGGGAGCCGATGTCCCCGCCCGGGAAGAACAGCGGCTTGACGGTGTGGCCGTCGGTGGTGAAGACGACGTCGTCGACCACCGCGGAGTCGTCGAAGGAGCGCAGGGGGACCTCGACCGAGAACTGCGGGAGGAACGGTATGACGTGGAGGGAGAGCAGCTCGTGCATGAGCTCGCCGCCCGCCCCATGACCCATGGTGACGCGCTTCATCGGCCCAGTGATTCCCCCGTTCGAGTTTAAAGATTGCCACGCCGCCTCCCAGCTCTTCGGAAGGAGCGGCGGGGCGCGGGCAATGTCCCCTGGGAACGGCCGTCGCGGCCCTGCTTTCGTCGCCGGCGCCCTAAGGGCTCACTGCATCATGGTCAGGGGCAGCTTCCTGGCGTGTATCTGCCGGTGGCAGCGGTCGCACACCACCATGAGGTTCTTGGGATGGTCCGAGCCGTTGTGGCACCGCCACACGATGTGGTGCACCTGCGGGCTCTCGCGGACCTCCTCGCCGCACACCTGGCAGATGCCGCGGTCGCGCTCCACGACATACCCTCGGATGCGAGCCCACACCCACGACTGGATCCAGTCGTCCGCCCCCATGTACGGGTCGACGCGGCTGCCTCTGGGGGACCAATCCGTGTTGGAGTTCAGAATACGCCCCAGAAGCACCACCCCTTCGTGCTCTGTCGTCTCCGTTTCCAATCGTCTCACCAACGATGGTCCGTAGACCTAGGTGGTATTGCACCTTCAGAATATATCATCCGCGCCGCGGATGTAGCCGGAGGCTCAGCTGGGCACGGCGATGGGCTCCCCCTCCTCCATCGGCCCGGTCCGACTGAACCGGTACACGAAGGTGTCCTGGACCTTGCCCGCGGTGACATCGGTCGAGTACACGGTCAGCTCATCGCCCTTCCACTCGAAGCGGACCTTCTCCAGCATGGGGGTGTCGGCGGCGACCCCCCGCCATTCCACGTACAGCCGGTCCTCGGTCTCCCAGACCCCCTCGTGGTCGTGCACCGAGCCCCAGGAGTTCACGGTGAACAGATGGACCTTCTCCTCGTCCTCCGAGTAGCCGAGGAGGTTCGTTTCCTCGAAATGCCCCTCGCCTTCGATATCGCCCCTCAGGGCGACCATCACCCCGCCTCCCGGGACGATCTCGCCCTTGGCCGTCCCTTTACCCCGGAGCCGCCGGCCGTCGGCCATCTCGCCCTCGATGCTGAACTCCCAGTCCCCCAGGAACTGTCTCAACCGCTCCGTCGCCCGTGCCGTCATGTTCCACCGCCTGATATCACCGAGCCGTTCGCTAATAAACGTTCGACCTCGGGCACGATAGCTATAAATCCGAAGATGACCTCGCATCACCTGGCCTCCGCGATGGAGCGCCCACGGGCTCGTGGGGTAGTCTGGATTATCCTTTTGGCCTTCGGAGCCGACGACGGGGGTTCGAATCCCCCCGGGCCCGCCATTCTTCCCCAGGGAAAGCCAAATATCCGCAGAGGCCGCATTGGGGAAGGAATGCTCCTCTCCTTCGCTCTGCTGGCGTTCGGCATCCTCCTCATTTACTTCGGGGCACGCTGGCTAGTGGAGGGCGCCTCTGAGCTGGCCGCCCACTTCGGTGTTTCGCCGCTGATCATCGGCCTCACCATCGTCGGCTTCGGGACGTCGGCGCCGGAGCTCATGCTGGCGGTGGTCTCGGGAGCGGAGGGGGCTGGCGCGGTGTCGATCGGCAACGTCACCGGGGCCAACATCGCCAATGCCACTTACATCCTGGGCGCCTGCGCGATGGCCGCCCCCTTGCTGGTCCGGCTCAAGGAGATCCGCCGAGAGACCTTGTTCATGATCGCGGCGTTGGCCGCGGTCTTCCTCATGTCCCTGGACGGCACCCTCTCCCGCGCGGAAGGGCTACTGTTGGTGGCGGTCTTTGCTATATATCTGGTCCTGCTGGTCCGCTCCCTGCTGGGCAGCCGCCCCGGCCCGGCCGTGCAGGCGGAGTTCGAGGCCGCCCGCCCGGAGAGGGAGCGGCCGCTCAAGAGCGTGGTCTTCCTTGTCGTCGGGTTGGCGCTTCTTGTCCTGGGCACTGATGTGGCGGTGCAGGCGGCCGTCGATATCGCCGTCCGCCTGGGGGTCAGCCAGTTCCTCATCGGCCTCACCATCATCACTTTCGGCACCACCACGCCGGAGTTCGCCTCCAGCCTCCTCGCCTCGTTCAAAGGCCGCTCGGATCTCGCCCTGGGGAACATCATCGGCACATTGTTCGCCAACACCACCCTGGTCCTGGGTTCAGGAGCGATTGTCGCCCCGTTGCTGATATCGAATGACCAGATGCTCATCGGTATCATTCCCCAGCTTCTGTTCGGCATCATCCTCATCGGGGTGGTGTACCGGCGGGAGTGCTTGAGGAGGCCAGTGGGCGCGCTCCTGCTGTCCCTGTACATCGTTTACCTCAGCGTCGTCCTCCTCCTGACGACCTGAGACGGCAAAGCTAATGAGCTGACCAGGCATCCTTCCCGTCATGCCGTACCGGGAGAAGTTATTCAGCGAAATGAAGGTAAACGATGTGTACGACAAGATCGTGCTCAAGGCATCGAAGGTAAGCCATGACGCCACGATCAGGGAGGCCATCGAGCTTATGATCGCCAATCCCCTCTCCCGCAAGGTCTACGTTGTCGACGCCCAGGACCGGTACGTGGGGACGGTCAACACCGAGACCATCCTCCGCCTGCTCGGTTACCGGGTGGGGGTCCGGAAGGAGGGAGGCATGTCCTTCGTCCGGTTCCTCCGCGATGCCTTCAAGGAGGACGTCGAGGGCATCATGGTCAAGGGCCAGACGGTGAAGGCCAGCACCAGGCTTACCGACGCGCTGGACATCATGCTGCGGGAGCACCTCAACGACCTACCGGTGGTGGACGACGACGGCCGGCTGGTCGGCGAGCTGGTCAGCCTGGAGATGTTCCTAGTGGGAAGGGCGTTGTTCGAGGAGGGCCAGCCGAGCCAGGCATGAGCCTCGCGGAAAGCTTCTAGCCTCCCGCGGGGATACGTGGCCGATGGACGAGACCGACCTCCGCCTCATCCAGCTCCTGGTCCACGACCCGAGGGCTTCGTACCGCGAGCTGGCCGACCGGCTGCAGCTCACCGTGCAGGCGGTGCACCGCCGCATCCAGCTCCTGCTCGAGAGCAAGGTCCTGGTTGGCTTCACCGCCACCCTCTCCGCCCGCTACCTCGAGGCGGTGCCGGTCACTTTGTACGGCCGCTCCTCGAAGACGCGGGAGGAGGTCATCGCCGCGCTGGACCGCAGCGAGATGGCATCCGGGGTGCTGTTCGGCAGCGGGGGCGTGGTGGTCATCAGCGGGCTGCTGCGCCGGGCATCGGAGCTCGAGGCATTCGTCGACCTGGTCCGGGAGGGCGCGGGCGTGGCCGATCCCCTGGTGGGGCTGGAGTCGGAGCCCTCGCGCGGCAGGACCGCCACCGCCGCCACCGAGCCCCTGACCAGCCTGGACCGCAGGATCGTTGCCGCATTGGCTGGCGACGCGCGCCGGCCGGCGGCGGAGGTGGCCAAGGAGCTGGGGGTCACCGCGGCGACGGTGAGCCGCCGCCTCGACCGCCTCATCGCCATCGGCGCGGTCGAGTTCGTGACCATGCTCCACCCCGGGTTCTCGGGCGACGTGGTGGCCATCGTCCACCTCTACCTGAACGAGGGCGCGGACCGCCAGGCCCTCATCGCCCGCCTGCGGGCCAAGCTCGGTCCCGCGGCGGAGTACTACCGCACTTTCAGTAATTTACCCGCCTACATCACCCTGGTGGCATGGACCAGGAGCTTGCGGGAGCTGGAGGTGCTGACCGACGAGGTGGCCAGGGACCCTGACGTCCGGAGGGTGGTGCCAGACATCATTTTCACCGGCTGGTACCACCCCACCTGGCGGGACCGCCTGGTCGCCGAGGGGGTGGGCTGAGCGAAGACCTCTCCGCCGCCCCCTGGTCTTCCAACTACGCTCAGACCGTCCGCCGCATCGCCGAACCTCCGAGCATGGAGCCCAGGGTGATGATGGCGGCGGCGATGACAGCCATATCCACGCTGAGGGCCTCCGCGAACACGATGTCCGCGGCCGCCTTGATGACGAACAGGGTGATGACGAAGTAGATCACGCTCAGGATGATCATGATGATAGTGCCCACGATCACCCCTACCAGATTACCTGCGGTGCTTTTCATCATAGTTTCTCCTCCGATGACCGTCGCGCCCACCGGGCGTTGCCGGCCTCTCTTACCACGTTGGTGGTAAGCATCGATTCATAGCCCGCTCGGTATAATTGTTTCCCTCGCCCCTCACCGCCCGGGCCGCGGCGCTGGCCCGCTTTCCGATGCTTGGTTCATCAACCGCCCGATTGAGGACCGCAGCATTTTCGTGTGCCTGCTCGGCGGGACATCAAGCGGCCGTTGAACGCGGGGATATACCACCCGGCGACTTCGCTCACTCAGGCGCTGAGGCGCCGAGGTGACAAGATGGAACACATGATCGATGTCGAACCGCGCCGCGCCGGGCTCCTAAGGTCAAGCGTCTTCGCCGGCGGCTTCCTGGCCGCCCACGGCGCCATACATGCCCTATTACTGAACGCTCCCCGTCCCGACGGCGGGGCGGGCAACTTCCTCACCCGAGCCGGGGAGTCCGCGCTGCTCGGGCCGCTGGGGATGGGCGACGCCGGGGTCGAGGTCCTGGGGACCGCCCTGGCCCTGATCGCCGCCGCGGGCTTTGTGCTCTCCGGCCTGGCCATCCTCGGCGGGGTGAGGGTGCCGCAGCGGAGAGCTGTGCTGCTCGGCTCGGCGGCGGCCTCCCTGCTCATGACCGCCCTGTTCTGGAACGACTGGATGGTGGCCGCGCCGGTCATCGACCTCGCCATCGTCGCTGCCCTGCTCCGGACCGCTCCGTCCGCCATGGAGGCGAGCACATGAGGGTCCTCGCTATCATGGGTAGCCCGCGCCGGAACGGTTCGGGGGCGCAGGCGGTCCGCGAGATTGAGGCCCGGCTGAGGGCCGAGGGCGACGTCGAGCTCGATGTGCTCCACCTCGCCGACGTCGACCTCCAGATGTGCCGGGGGTGCTTCAGCTGCGTCCGGAATGGCGAGGGCACCTGCCCCCTCCGGGACGACCGGGCCAGGATCGAGGAGAGGATCGAGGCCGCCGACGGCATCATCCTGGTCTCTCCCGGCTACGTGCAGAGCGTCAGCGGCCTGATGAAGAACTTCATGGACCGCATGGCCTACACCAACCACCGCCCCCGGTTCTTCGGCAAGAAGCTCATGCTGGTGGCCAACGGAGGCGCCGGGCTGAAGAGGACGCTGGCGACGATGCGCAACGCCATCGGCGGCCCCGAGGTGGTGGCCGAGCTCGCCTACACCTCCCCGCCCTGGCCCATCTCCCCCGCCCAGGAGGCCAAGCGGTCTCGTAAGCTAGCTGCCGAGGTGTCGAGGTTCCGCCGCTCGATACAGGAGAGGAACATGGCCCCGAGCTTCGGCAACTACATGCGCTTCCGGTTCTTCCAGGCGACCTCCGCCTCGACCGCGGAGTTCCTGCCCGCCGACCATGCCTACTACCAGGGCAGGAAGGGCTACTACTATGACGTCCGCATCGGCCTGGGCCACCGGCTGGGGGCGGCGGTCCTGCTGCGCCTCGGCCTGTTTATGATGCGCGGCATGGCCCCCTACACCGGCCGGGAGGGGGCGGAGTGAACGGCCTCGAAGTGGTGCGGGAGACCGCCGACCTCCGCGTCAGCAGGTGCGCGACCGACGATGGCGACCTCGTCGAGGTCCTTGTCCGCCTCGTCCCGCCGGGGCCATTGCTCGACTTCCCCCGGACCCGCGCTGCCGTCGACGCGCTGGAAATCCTGTCCCGACGAGGGTTCGAGGTCCGCCCGGGGGAGGGCGGCTGGGCGGTGTGCGAGAAGCGCCTTCGTCCGGGCGAGGGGGAAGCGGAGTGCCTCGCCGTCCTCGGGACGCTGGCTCACTTCGGCTGATCGGCGGCGGCCTCGGCCGGCGCGGGCGCCGGGCTCGCCTCGGCCGGAGGCCGGTCCTGCAACCCCTTGCTGAGGCCGTCGCCGAAGCTCTGCACCAGGCCGATGCCCAACCTCAGCACGCTGCCCATCGCTTCCCCGAGCCGCTCCGCGGCCTCCTCGACCTTTCCCGTTCCTTCTGTCATGACGGAGAGGATGAGCTGGGTGGTTATATTCTCTTCTGGATGAATCATACATCTGATTCCGAACCTCATTGGCCAGCGGGGACCGGGAGGGCGCGGAAGACTGCCTCCACGTCCAGGCCGGTGAGCTCGGCGCTCCGGCGGTACAGCTCCTTCCTAACGCCGGCGTCGTAGGCCTGGTGATGGGCCCTCGCTTCCCGCCGGCGGTCGAAGAACCGCCCTGTCACGGTCTCCAGCTCGGGGGCGGTGGCAAGGTACACCTCCGCATCCGCCCCCTCCCGAGGGTCGCCGCGCGCCCGGCCGAACGCCTCGCGCACTATCTTGGTGTCGAGCAGGGAGCCGGGGTGGAGGGCGTTGACGGTGATGCCGGTGCCCTCCAGCCGTCCGGCCAGCTCGAAGGTGAACATGGCCAGGGCCGTCTTGCTCCTCGCGTACGCGGACCATCCGTCGTAGCGGCGCTCCAGCATGAGGTCGTCGAGGTCGATGGCCTCCTGGCCGAGCGAGGACACGTTGACGATCCGCGACGGTGCCGCCCTGGCCAGGGAGGGGAGCAGGAGGTGGGTCAGCAGGAAGGGGGCCAGGTAGTTGACGGCCAGCCGCAGCTCGTACCCGTCCCGGCTCACCTCTCGGCGCTCGTTCCCCCGCGGCCCTGAGCCGATGCCGGCGTTGTTGATCAGGACGTCCAGCTCTCCTACTGCCGAAGCCAGCCGGCGGACCTCGTCCAGCGAGGACAGGTCGGCGTTGAGGTAGCGAAGCTTGTCGCTGCCGGTGGCGTCGGCGATCTCGTCCATCGTCCTCCGCCCCTTCTCGGGGTCCCGGCCGTGCAGCAACACTGCGGCGCCTCTCGACGCCAGCTCGAGAGCGGTCCGCTTGCCGATGCCGTCGGTGGAACCGGTCACCAGGAACGTCCGCTCGGCGATCCCCTTCACGCCGTATGGCCTTGGTCCGCCCAGTAAAAGAAACCATCGCCGGGCGCGCAATGCCCGGCATCGCTCTTAGAAAAGATGGTCTCCTGGCCGTCGCTTGGCCAGGAGGCGCGGGCTTACTCCTTGTCCTTGCCCTCGACGCCGTCCTTGAGGCCCTTGCCTACGCCCTTGACGACGCCCCAGCCCTTCTTGAGCCCCTTTCCCACGACCTCTCCGGTCTTCTCCGCGGCCTCTTCGACCTTGCCCTTCTCGTCGGACATGCTAGGGTGACCGCCTTAGGGGCACATTAATCCCGCTGTCCTGTTCCGCACGGCGAGACCCTGCCGGGAGCGACCCTAGTCCATGAGGTTCTCGGGGTTGAGGGGCAGCAGCTCTTCGACCACGAACCGGCCGTCCTTGCGCACCAGGACGTCGTCGAAGTACATCTCCCCTCCGCCCCATTCCTTGCTCTGGATGAGCACCATGTCCCAGTGCACCTTGGAGCGGTTGCCGTTGAAGGCCGTGTCGTACGAGTCGCCGGGAGTGAAGTGTATGGAGCCGGCGATCTTCTCGTCGAACAGGCGGTCCAGCATCGGTCTCGTGACGTACGGGTTCAGGCCGATGGCGAACTCCCCGATGTACCTCGATCCCTCATCGGTGTCGAGGATCTTGTTCAGGCCCTCGGTGTCCGACGAGGTGGCCTTGACGATCTTCCCGTCGCGGAACGTCAGCTCGACGTTGTCGAACACCTTGCCGTCGTAGATGGTGCGGGCGTTGTAGCGGAGGACCCCGTTGACCGAGTCGCGCACCGGGGCGGTGTACACCTCGCCGTCGGGCAGGTTGATCTCGCCGGCGCATTTGATGGCCGGGATGCCCTTGATGGAGAACGAGAGGTCGGTGCCCGGACTGACCAGCCGCACGCGGTCGGTGCGCTCCATCAGCGCGACCAGGCGGTCCATGGCCTCGGACATCCGGCTGTAGTCGAGGTTGCAGGTGCGGAAGAACAGGTCCTCGAACGCCTCGGTGGACGTCTCAGCTTGTTGGGCCATCGAGCGGGTGGGCCACCGGAGCTTCACCCACCGGGTCTTGGGCACCCTCCACTGGATGTGAACCGGCCCCCACCAGTGCTCCTTGTACAAGGCCATCTTGTCCGCCGGCACGTCGGAGGCCTCGGTGACGTTGTGGAAGCTCTCGATGCAGATGTAGCACTGGGCCCGCTTCATCTTCTCCAGCTCGATCTCCCCGACCTGTCGCATGGTGGCCTCGTCGGCCCCCATGAAGAACCTGCGCAGCACCTTCCACGACTTCTGGGAGACCAGGGGAACGCCCCCGACCTCGTACACCTGCTCCAGGATAGCCTCCATCATCTCGTCGGGGGTGTCGAAGGTCTCGATGTAGATGACCTCGCCCTTCTTCAGCTTCGTGGAATGCTTCACCAGGATCTCGGCCAGCCGGTTCATGCGGGGATCGCGCATGCCCCCTTCACCGGGATTCGCCCTATTTAAGACTTCAACCCCGAAAGAGTATATCCTGGGCCGGCCATCGGAGCGGCATGGGCGTCAAGGGCTCCACCGCCCCGGGGCAGCTGGAGCGACAGGCGGGCTGGCTGGCCGAGCACTGGCTCTGGCTGCTGGTCACCGCGGTGCTGCCCTCGCTTCCCGCCCGGCCGTCGGCGCTGGACGTGGGCAGCGGGCCGGGGGTGGTGGCCGAGGCCCTCTCGTCGCGCCTCGGCGTCACCTGTCTGGACCTCGACCCCGCGGCGGTGGCCGGCTGCCGCGCCCGCGGGCTGCCGGCGGTCGTCGGCGACGCTCACCGCCTGCCGTTCGCCGACCGCTCCTTCGACATCGTGTACTGCTCCTTCGTCCTGCTGTGGCTCCCGGACCCCGCCCAGGCGGTGGGCGAGATGCTGCGGGTGTCCCGCTCCTGGGTCCTGCTGCTGGCGGAGCCCGACCACGGCGGCCGTATCGACCACCCCGAGGCGCTGCGGCCGCTGCGCGAGCTCGTGGTCGACGGGCTGAGGGGCGAGGGCGCCGACCCCCTGATGGGGAGGAAGCTGCGGGCCCTCCTCTCCGCCCACGGCCGCGACGCGGAGGTCGGCATCCACCCCGGCCGGTGGGACCTCCAGCGGGCCAGGGAGGAGGCGGAGGGCGAGTGGCGGTGGCTCGAGGCCACGGCCGGGGACCTGGGCGAGCTCAAGAAAGCGCGAGATGACGCCCTCGCCGCCGGCACCCTGTTCCACCACAGCCCAGTGTTCTACGCCCTAGCGCGGAAATGATCACTCCACGAACTCCTGCCCCAGGCAGGCGTAGTCGCCCTGCTTCCGGGCCAGCGGGCACCCGCCCCCGCAGGTGTCCCGCAGTCCGCACTCGGCGCACTTCCCCTTGAGGTAGGAGCGATCGCGGAAGGAGCGGCACAGCTGGTGGTCCCAGATGCTCTGCCAGTCGTCCTTCAGGACGTTGCCCAGGGGGGCGTAGCATGACTGGCAAGGCAGCACCGTGCCGTCCGGCTCCACGGCCATGGCCAGCGAGCAGGCGCTGCACTGCTTGATCCCCAGCCCCAGGTTGATGGGGTTGAGCGCGCAGTACGGCGTGGGGGTGTACCAGGTCATCCTTACCCCGGCCTCGTCGGCCACCGCCTTCAGGCGGACCAGCGCCTCGGTCATCTCCTCGAAGGTGATGCCGTCGGCCTCCTTGCCCTTGCCGGAGCGGATGAGGCCGTTGAAGGCCACGTTCCTCACGCCCTTGGCGATGAGGAAGCGCAGGGTGTCCTCCGCCCCTTCGAGGGTCGGCCGCATGAGGGTGGTGTTCGTGCTCACGTACACTTCCTCGCGCAGCGCCGCCTCCAGGCCGCCCATGGTCTCGGCCCACGCCCCCTCCGCCCCGACCAGGCGGTCGTGGACCTCCGGGCGGTGCGAAAGGACGGTGATTTGGACGTGGTCCAGCCCGTCGGCCACCAGCCCGCGGAGGTAGCCCGGCTCGGCCAGTCGGCGGCCGTTGGTGACCAGGCCGGTCACCTGGCCCAGCGCCTCGGAGGTCCGCACCAGCTCGCGGAGATGGGGCGACAGGGTGGGCTCGCCCCCGGTGAACACCACGTGCGGGACCCCGACCTTCCACAGCCGGCCGAGGACCTCCTTCCACCCCTCGGCCGTCAGCTCGTCCATCTCCCGCGGCTCGTTGTAGCAGTGGCCGCAGCGGTTCTGGCAGCGGTACGAGAGGATGAGGTCCATGCGGTACGGCGCGGGGTAGTCGTCCGCCCCGATGGTCGGGGTGTCGGCACCGATGACGCTGATGACCTCCTTGTCGCCGTGGACGAAGCGGATCAGCTGCTCGCGCACCTGACGATAGTGCGTCCGGGCGGTGTCGGCGTCGAGGTGGCGGTACCGGCGCAGCATGTGCTTTACCGCTCCCGCCTCGGTGCGGCCCTCGAGGACCGTGCGCACGTACTCCAGAGCGGTGCCGTTGAGCTCGACCAGGCTGGAGGCGTCGACGATCAGCACGCCCCGATGCGCCGAGTCCACCCGCAGGTGGAAGCGGTGGTGCTGCAGCTCGCCCTCCCCGTCGTAGCGGTACGCCCCTGGCTCCAGCCTCGCTCCCGTGTACTCCGCCCACCACTCCTTGAGGCCCATCACCGACCACCTCCGGCGCAGGCGCAGGCGCACGCACAGGCGCACGCGCAGTGGCAGGACGGCCCGCGGGTCGACGGCCCCACCCTCGTCCCGGCGGGCACGGCGGGCAGGGGATTGGTCTGGCCGACCACCTCCCGCGAGAGGCCGCGGATGTCGTTGACCAGGTTGTTGCTGGCATTACGCACCCGGTCCACGTAGTTCTGGGCCATGCCCCCGATGTCAGGCCCGCCGCCGGTCGTGCCGCCGGTGCCGGTCCGCGGGAAGCCGATGAGGATCGGGAGCGGGAAGATGTCCCGCCGCATCCGCTGCTCGTAGTTGGGGTCGAGCATCATCCACTCGTTGCGCTCCTGGAGCACCCGGGCGAACTCTTCCGGCGTCCCCGCCTCCTTGACCTGCTGCCACGCCCGGTCGGCGATGGCGCCATAGTACTTCTTCGTCTCCTCGAGGTCGAAGCCCCTCAGCTTGTTGGAGGTGCTGTTAATGAGATTGACCAGCGCGTTGCGCAGCAGCACCCGATCGAGGGTGCCGTCGGCTCGGATGGCCAGCATGTAGTCGCTCTCGTACCGGTACTCGCCCTGGTCGGCCAGCCGCTGAAGCCGCATCGGCCTCTCCTCGGATAGCACCTTGACCATGCCCTTCTGCACCAGCCCGAACAGGATCATGGTGGCGATCATCTCCAGCGGGCGCTCGGCCACCACCGCGGCCTCCACCGCGGTGAGGTCCCGGCGCGGACCGGCCCCCACGACGTTCATCTTCGGGTTGAAGTAGTCCTCCTGACGCTTCCTAGCTTGTCGCCACCCGGCGGCCACCAGGGCGACGATGAAAGCGATGAAGAGCAGCGGGAAGAGCAGACATACCAGCTCTCCAAGGCTGCTCAGGATGCCCCCGTCCTGCTCCGGCTCGTAGACGACGTCCACGTATCGCTGCGGAAAGCCGGCGCCGACGTCGTAGGCACCGGCGGCCTGCTGGGACGGCTGGACGTTGACGAACTGCCAGGTGGCGGCCAGGCGGCCTGTGGCCGGATCGGTGTAGATGGGGTCGTACTCGCGGTCCTCGAGCCACAGCGCCTCCGAGGGGTCGGTCATGCCCGCAGGCAGCAGGATGGTGGTGTTGAGGTAGGCGGTCGGCCCCACCTGGAACTCCTCGGAGAAGAAGGTCGGCCGGATGACCACCCCGGCGGTGTCGTTGACCTGCGCGTTCCGGAACACCATCCGCGGGTTGTTGATGTGGAAGTCCAGGGTGAACTCGCGGGCGCTCTGGATGGCGGCGATGGTCGACTGGTCGAACTCCACCGCCACCCCGACGTCGATGAACGGCGACTCGCGGATGACGCTGGGCTCCCGCTCCTCTCCGCCCACCGTCACCGTCGCCTGGGCGGTGGACAGGTCGTACCGGTCGTTGGGCAGCCCGATATCCACCCCGTCCAGGAAGGTCACGTTGCCGAACAGGAACCGGTAGTCGATGTCCACGCTGCCGTCCGACAGCACGGTGACCCGCAGCCGCTCCTCGTCGACGGTGAAGGAGTAGTCCTGCGCCGCTACGGTGCCGACGGGCGAGAAGGGCGCCACGGTCAGCGCGGCGAGCATGAGCACCGAGAGCAGGACCGCCAGCCGCCTTACCACTTCGGCGCCTCCTCCAACGCGTAGATGCTGCCGCAGTAGGGGCACTTGACGATGACCCCGCCCTGCACCACCTGGATGTCCTTGTCCTCCAAGGGCGCTCCGCAGGAGCGGCACCGCAGCTGCTTCTGCTCCAGCTTCCCCGACCCGCCCATCTGGACGTTGAAGGTCTGGTTGATCAGCTTGGGCTTGGCCGCCTCCATCTTGCCGATGCGGTAGGCGAGGAAGAACAGCGCGGCGGCGATACCGATGAGCACCGCCCCCACCACGAGGTTGTCGGTCCCCCCGGCGATGATGAAGATGCCCCCGAGGAGGAGCATGAACACAGCAAGGGCGAGCACCACGGCATAGGCGATCCTGTTCATCTGCCCTGATTATGCGCTCTGGGGGTTTGAATCTTGGTACGGCCACATCCTCCGGAAGGCGACGAGGCCGAATTGGCGCCGGTACGCGGCAAGCAGCGAGGACAGGCCGTCGGCGTCGCCGTCGAGTACGGTCTCGGCGTCGCAGCGGGGGCACCGGGTGAGAGGGCAGGAACGCACCGCGTCGAACGCCCCTGCGCACACCTCCGGGGTGGAGTAGCCGGCGACGTCGAGGCCCAAGGTCAGGTCCCGCTGGAACACCGGGACCCGGTCCGGCACACCCCCCCACCGCAGGGCGGTGGCCATGCGCTCACGCGGGCTCATGCGCCTTCCTTCAGCCGCTCCTTGAAGGAGGTGCCCGCCATCGCGGCGATGCTCGACTTCGTGCCGACATTCTCGCTGTCCAGGAAGGACCGGCCGACCGCCACTTCTCGGGGGCGGGCCCTGGTCGCCCGGAACCCGAAGTGCACCGCGCCAGCGTCAAGCACCTCCATGGTCTCCCTCTCCTCCGGCCATTCCGTCCACCGCTTTTACTAGATATCCGATTATGTGAGTTGAAACTCAAATATACGTCCAGGAATGAGGTCCTCGGTATATGCATTTTATAAGAGAGGCGCGGAAGGGCTGGCCGCAGGGAATAATAATATGACCAAGGATATTGGGGAGCGATGCGCTTCGCCAAGCTCCTGCTCAAGATCCCCGGCAACTGGATCGGGGAGATCTCGGCCCGCTGCGACGCCTCGGTGAGGGTGCTGAAGTGCGTACCCGCCGACCGCAACACTGGCCGGAGCCTGCTGCGCATCGAGTTGGCCGATGGGGGCACCGATCACCTGCTGCTCGACCAGCTGAGCAACCTCGGTCCGGACTGCCACATCGACCTCACCACCATCGGGCCGGGTAAGCACATCGCCACCGTGACCAACAACGCCTGCCTCATCTGCAACACCCTCAACGAGGCGGACTGCTTCCTCGATTCCGCGGTCTCGCAGCCCGACGGCAGGGTGGCCTGGAGCATCATCGCCCCCCGGACCGACAACATCAGCTCCCTCGTTTCCAGGCTGAAGGAGCTGGGCTGCGAGGTGGAGATGGCGGGGCTGCGGGACCAGGAGGACGACGGTCCGCTGACGTACCACCAGGAGAAGGTGGTGCGGACCGCCTACGACCTCGGCTACTACGACGTGCCGCGCACCATCACCCTGGAGGACCTCTCCCAGAAGCTGGGCATCGCCCGGTCCACCCTCAACGTCATCCTGAGGAGGGCGGAGAAGAGGCTCATCGGGCAGCACATCGGTCGCACGTAGGCGAACATGTTCGCCGATATGATATCACCGCGAGAGGTGCATCGGCCCACTAAGGCTGCGAGCGGCCCATGGTGAATAAGATGTATCCCCTCTGGCTCATCTATCGGTACCGCGACCGCCCCTGGGAGAGGCCCTATCGAGGCCGCGGGTCCTTGTCCCGCCTGCCCCGCGGCATCTCGCACCTCCATCACGCCAGCGATACGATGGGGCCCTCCCAAAACCTTCCTTTCCCTCCCGGGCAGGAGGCCTGAGCGTGGGAAGGCCACAGCGGGTCGCCGTTTCGGCAGCGGGGACGACCGTCCGCGACGACGTCGACCCTCACTTCGGGCGGTGCGAGCGCTTCCTTCTGTTCGATGGCGAGGCGGCCACGGTCCTGGAGAACCCCGCCCGGGAGGCCCCCGAGGGCGCCGGGCTGAAGGCCGCCCAGCTCATGATCGACCACGGCGTCACCGCCGTCCTCACCGGGAGCGTCGGGCCCAAGGCCTTCCAGGCCCTCAGCGACGCCGGCATCCGGGTGTACCCGGGGGCCTCCGGCGTCATCGAGGAGGTCCTGAGCAAGCACCGCCACGGGGAGCTGGCCGAGGCCAAGGAGGCCTCTCACCGCGGCCACGGCGGCGGATGAGCGCGAACGACAGGATGGATAGAATGATCATTTGTGTACCAACGGAAGGAAGCCACGGCCTCGCTGAGGCCGTATGTCAGCACTTCGGCCGGGCCGAGACCTTCACCCTGTACGACACCGAGAGCGGGGAGGTCGACGTCCTGGAGAACCGCAGCGAGCACAAGGGCGGGGTGGGGACGCCGCCCGAACATCTCAGCAAGGCGAGCGTGGACATCGTCCTCGCCGGCGGGCTGGGCCCCAAGGCCATCGACATGTTCAACGGCTTCGGCATCAAGGTCTTCGTGGGCGCCAGGGGCACCGTGCAGGACGCCCTGGAGATGTACCGGAAGGGAATGCTGGAGACGGCCGGCCGGGACAACGCCTGCCGCGACCACGCTCACTGACGGGCCTTCCATGACCCCTTCCTCTCGGCCCCGTCCAATGCTCGGACCGGCGGAGGCGAGGACGTGAGGGTCGGGGTGGCGAGCGGCAAGGGCGGGACCGGCAAAACGCTGGTGGCGACCAATCTGGCCGCGACCATCGGGACCGACCTCGCCGACCTGGACGTGGAAGAGCCCAACGCCCACCTCTCATTCGGGAGTGGGGCGATGAGCACCATGCCGGTGAGCCGGCCGGTGCCCACCGTCAACGCGGGGCGCTGCGACCTGTGCGGAGAGTGCGCAAGGGTGTGCGCCTTCGGCGCCCTGGTCCGCCTCCCCGACCGCATCAAGGTGCACGAGGAGCTGTGCCATGGCTGCGGGGCGTGCATACGGCTGTGCCCCCGGGGGGCCATCGTCGAGGTCGGCCACGAGGTCGGCGAGCTGACCGTGGTCAGGGCGAACGGCCGCCGGCTGACCTACGGCCGGCTGAGGGTGGGGGAGCCGCTGGCCGTACCCCTGATCAAGGAGGTCAAGGACGCCCTGCCCCTGGACCGCACCACCATCATGGACTGTCCGCCGGGGACCACCTGCATGATGATCGAGTCGGTCAGGGGGAGCGACTACGTCGTCATGGTGACCGAGCCGACTCCGTTCGGTGTGCACGACCTCCTCCTGGCCTCGGACGTGCTGAAGCGGATGGGCATCCCTCACGGGGTGGTCATCAACAAGGACGGCCAGGGCGGCGCGGACGTCGCCGCGGTGTGCACCGAGCGGGGGCTCACGGTGCTGGGGCGCATACCCTTCCGCCGGGACATCGCCGAGAGGTACGCCCGCGGGGAGCTGCTGCTCGACCGCCTCGAGGACCGCCAGATGTTCTTGGACCTGTGGAGGGCGGTGCTCAGGGAGGTGAGGGCATGAAGGAGGTCACGGTGCTCAGCGGCAAGGGCGGCACGGGCAAGACGACGCTGCTGGCGAGCTTCGCCGCCCTCGCCCCCGGTTCGATCACCGCCGACTGCGACGTCGACGCCCCCAACCTCCACCTCCTCCTGTCCGGGGAGCGGGTGGAGGAGGGGCCGTTCTCCGCCTCCCAGGTCGCCTCCATCGACATGGTGGCGTGCACCCACTGCCGCTGTTGCGCCGACGCCTGCCGGTTCGGGGCGGTCCACCTGGACGACCCGGTCAGGGGGCCGTTCGTGGAGGGGCTGTCCTGCGAGGGCTGCCACCTCTGCTGGCGGCTGTGCCCCTCCGAGGCCATCGCCATGCGCGACCGGACCTCCGGCCACTGGATGGTGACGAGGACGCCGCAGGGCATGATGTTCCACGCCCGGCTGGATCCGGGGGAGGGGAACTCGGGCAAGCTGGTCTCCCTGCTCAAGCGCAAGGCCCGCGCCTACGGCAAGAGCAACGGCACCCCGCTGCTGCTGGTGGACGGCCCGCCGGGCATCGGGTGCGCGGCCATCGCCTCGCTGTCCGGCGCGGACCTGGCCATCCTGGTCACCGAGCCCACCCGGAGCGGGCTGTCCGACCTGGAGAGGGTGGTGCGGCTGTGCCGGCAGATGGACGTCCGCCCGGCGGTGGTCATCAACCGGTGGGACCTGTCCCCTCCGCTGGCGGAGGAGATCGAGCAGTGGGCGCGGGGCGAGGGTGCCGTCATCCTCGGCCGCATCCCCTTCGACGACGCGGTGCACCGCTGCATGGCTTCCGGGATCGTGGTGGTGAGCTCGCCCTCCCCGGCCGGAGCGGCCATCCGCGAGGTGTGGAGGAGGGCGGCGGGCTTCCTGTGAGCCTACTCCCCGCGTACCGCGTCGACGATCTTGTCCACGATCGGTTCGAAGGCCTTGGCCTGGGGTCCGTCGCCGAGGGCGAAGGGCCTTCCGGCCTCGCCGCTCTGGGCCACCTGGGGGTCCAAGGGGATCTTGCCCAGGTATGGCACCTGGTAGTCCATCGCCGCCTGGAAGGCCAGGCTGCTCCCCAGCCCGTCCGCGGCCTCGCCGCAGTGCGGGCACACGAACCCGTTCATGTTGTCGACCAGGCCGAGCACCTTCAGGCCGAGCAGCTGGGCGAACCGGATGGACTTGCGCACGCTGATGAGGGCGACCTCCTGGGGCGTGGTGACCACGACCGCGCCGTCGGCGCCGGGGATGAGCTGGGCCACGCTGAGCGGCTCGTCCCCTGTGCCCGGAGGCAGGTCGACGATGAGGAAATCGAGCTCGCCCCACTCCACGTCCTCGATGAACTGCCGGAGCGCACCCATCTTCACCGGTCCGCGCCATATGACCGGGGCGTCCCGTTCCTCGACGATGTAGGCAATGGAGATGACCTTCAGCCGCGGCAGGACCGACGCGGGGAGGATGCGGCCGTTCACCACGACGAGCTGCTCGTCCGGGCGGCCCAGTAGCTTGGGCACGCTCGGTCCGTGGATGTCGGCGTCGAGCAGGCCGACCGAGAAGCCGCGCTTGACCAGCCCGGCGGCGAGGTTGACCGCCACGGTCGACTTCCCCACCCCGCCCTTGCCGCTCATGACCACGATCTTGTGCCTGACGCCGAGGAGCGCTTTGGGGTTGGGGATGGGGGCAGAACGGTCGTTGACGACGTTGATCTCGCTCATGGGTACCACTCGGCGCCCGGCGCCGGGCGCGAAATGATGCCCGGCCGGGTCGCCGATGACCCCATGGGAGGGACCGCTATAGGTCTTGACGGCGAACGGGTGCAGGGGCGGGCCGGAAGCGCCCCCACCCGGCGCCTTCGGCGCTAGCCCCTCCTCAACCCCTCGACTTCTGCTTGGCCTTGATGTCGCCGGCGATGCTCTCCCCCAGCTCCTGCGGCAGCTCCTCGCCGTGCGCCTCCATCATGTGCTCCTGGAGGCCCAACATGGCGTCCTTGGCGCTGGCCGCCTCGGCCCAGTAGTTGCATCCCTGCTTGGGGCACTTCACGCCTCTCCTCTTTCCCATGGCATTCGCTCCGGCCAGTGGTTGCTAGCCCCGCGGATAAGTAGATTGGGGTGGGCTAGGCATCCCGCCCGTCGTACTTCAGCACAACGGAGATGGGCCGGAAGCCCTGGCGAGCATAGAAAGGCAGGACACCGTCGTTGCCGTAGACGGTAAGGACGACCATGGTCTCGGCGCCGCTGGCCTTCATCCAGTCGACCGCCCGGCGGACCAGCGACTCCCCCACCCTCATCCCCCGGTGGCCCGGCTCCACGAACAGCGACTCGATCTCTCCCGCCCCGTCGACCACCGAGCTGACGCAGTAGCCTATTGAGGCCGGGCCGGCGCGGGCGACGTCGACCTGCAGCGCTCCCTTGGCCGCCTTGGCCGTCAGCTCCGCCACCCGGTCCTCCCACCGCTTTTCGGCGAAGTGGCCGGTAAAGTGCACCGAGTGCCGGGCAGCGTCGGCGGTGAGCCGGCGCCACATCCCCTCGACCGCACCTAGGCTTTCCGCCCCCCCGGCGATGAAGCTGACCTTGTCTGGAGCCACGATTGCGGGATGGCGTTCCAGCCTATTTGCTTTGCGCACCTGCCGTCGCGAGCGCTCCCCCCTCAGCTCGTCGCTTACTCCCCGCAGCGTATCGTTGATAGGGCGCCCACGACCTCCACGAAGATGGGCGTCTCCAAGGGAGCTCCGGCGACGTCGATCATGGCCCCCCCGCAACGGCCATGGACTCGAACGTCCCCGGCGGCCAATTATTATGGTCACGCCGAGAGAGTATCAACACGATGTTCCGATGCACCGGGTGCGGCACCGAGTACCAGGCGTTCCGCTACACCTGCGAGCGGTGCGGCAATGTCCTCTTGGTCATCGCCGACGGCCTGCGGTGGGCGCCCGAGGGCACGGGGATGTGGCGGTACCGCGCGATGATCCCCGTAGCCAAGCGGGTCTCCCTGTGCGAGGGCGGCAGCCCGCTGGTGCGCCGCCGGGACGTGGAGTCGAAGGTGTATCTCAAAGTGGAGGGCGACAACCCCACCGGCTCGTTCAAGGACCGCGGCACCTCGGTGGTCATGTCCGACGCCATGGCCCGCGGCTACCGGACGGTGGCGGTGGCGTCCACCGGCAACATGGGAGCGAGCGTGGCCGCCTACAGCGCCTACGCCAACCTGGCCGCTCGGGTCTTCCTGCCCCGAGGCATCCCGGACGAGAAGGTCGCCCAGATCCGTGCCTACGGCGCTGAGCTGGTCCGCGTGGACGGGGGCTTCCCGGAAGCGGTGCGCCGCATGCGCGCCGAGGCCGAGCGGGGCGTGTACCTCGCCACCACTGGCCTGAACCCCTACTTCCTGGAGGGCCTCAAGACCATCGCCTTCGAGGTCTTCGAGCAGCTGGGGGTGCCGGACATGGTGGTGGTGCCGACCGGCACCGGTGGCCTGCTGACCGCCATCCACAAGGGCTTCGAGGAGCTTCGCATGCTTGGAGTCGTCGACCGCGTGCCGCGCATGGTGGCGGCGCAGGCCGCCGCGGTCGCCCCCATCGTGACGGCGTGGCGCGACCGCACCCCGCTGCAGGAGGCGGCCGAGGGCGAGACCATCGCCTCGGCCATCCGGGTCAAGGCGCCGTACAACGGCCTGTCGGCCATCGCGGCCATGGACCGCTCCGGCGGGTTCGCCGTCACGGTTACGGACGAGCAGATCGTCCAGGCGGTGCGGGCGCTGGGCCGCGAGGGGGTCTTCGCCGAGCCGGCGGGCGGGGCCTCATTGGCGGCCATGGAGCACATCGACCTGGGACGGGACGAGAGCGCGGTGCTCGTCGTCACCGGCTCGGGGCTCAAGGACCCCACCGCCGCCCTGGACGGGCCGTGAGCGAAAGGCTCTTGCCCTCCTCGCGGCCTTGAATGTTCGTGCTCGAGGTCGAGGAAGGCTTCGTCCCGTTCGACGGCCACCGCACCTGGTACCGCGCGGTCGGCGGGGGCGAGGGCACGCCGCTGCTGTGCCTCCACGGAGGCCCGGGGTTCCCGTCCGACTACCTGGAGCCGCTGGAGCGGCTCGCCGACGACCGCCGCGTGATCTTCTACGACCAGCTGGGGTGCGGCCGCTCCGATCACCCCAAGGGAGTGGAGTGGTCGGTCGAGCTGTTCGTCCGTGAGCTGGCCGTTTTGCGGCAGCGGCTGGGCCTCGAGGAGGTCGTCCTGCTGGGGCACTCCTGGGGCGGCATGCTGGCCCTGGAGCACGTGCTAGCCGGGGCCGCGGGCGTCCGGGCGCTGGTGCTGTGCAACACCCTGGCCCGGGTGAGCGACTGGATCGCCGAGGCGCGGCGGCTGCGCTCCCTCCTTCCCCCCGAGGCGCGGGAGGCCCTGGACCGCCACGAGGCCGCCGGGACGACCGACCATCCCGAGTACCAAAAGGCGAAGGCCGAGTACTACCGTCGCCACGTCTGCCGCCTGGACCCCTGGCCGCCGTGCCTGTGCCGGTCCTTCGACTACCTGCACGAGGACCCTTCGGTGTATCGGGCCATGTGGGGACCCAGCGAGTTCACCTGCACCGGCCGGCTGTGCGGCTATGACGTCGTCGGCCGCTTGGGCGAGGTCGCGGCGCCCACCCTGCTGGTCTCCGGCGAGCACGACGAGGCCACCCCGCTGGTCGTCGGGCGCTTGCATCGCGGCATCCGCGGCTCCCAGTGGGAGCTCATGGACGGCTGCTCGCACATGCCCCATCTCGAGGACACGGAGCGCTTCCTCTCCATCGTGCGCTCCTTCCTCGACCTCCACGGCTAACTTGAAATCGAACGTGCGCCAATAGAACACTGGCCACTGGACGTGCTACCCTGACCACCTTCGAGATCGTCTTCATCATCAACGCCATCCTCTCCGTCGTGCTGGTGCTGCTGGAGGAGAAGCGGCCGCGCAAGGCGATGGCCTGGCTCCTGGTGACCATCGCCCTGCCGGTGGGCGGGCCCATCCTGTTCATCGTGTTCGGGCAGAACCTCCGCAAGAAGAGGCAGTCGGAGCGCAAGTCGGCCCGGGACAGCGGGTACATCGAGGACCTGCTGGTCAGCCACCGCCTCGACCTCCTCACCCAGCCGTTCTCCCTGAAGGAGGTGGGGATGGCCGAGCACGACGACCTGGTCAGCCTGCTGGTGCGCAACGACCACGCCTTCCTCACCCGGGACAACGAGGTGTCGTTCTTCTCCGACGGCCGGGCGTTCTTCGACTCCCTGTTCGCGGCCATCGAGGCCGCCCAGGAGCACATCCACGTGCAGTACTACATCATCCGCGACGACAAGCTGGGCAACGCCTTCCTGGACATGCTCAAGCGCAAGCGCCGCGACGGCGTCCCGGTCCGCCTGCTGGTCGACGGCGTGGGCACCCGGTTCAACGCCAAGAAGGTCCGCCAGCTCCGGGAGGCCGGCATCGAGCTGGAGGTGTTCTTCCCGCCCCTGGTCGGCTTCCTGCCGTTCCTCAACCACCGCATCAACTACCGCAACCACCGCAAGATCGTGGTCGTCGACGGCAAGGTGGGGTTCATCGGCGGCTACAACGTCGGCGACGAGTACCTCGGCAAGGTGCGCCGGTGGGGGTACTGGCGGGACGCCGCCCTGCGCATCGAGGGTCCGGCGGTGCTGGCCCTCCAGCTCCGCTTCCTCCTCGACTGGAACTACACCTCCAAGCACCGGCTGGAGGTCGAGGAGCAGTACTTCCCCCGCCACGTCCCCCGCCGGGGCGACGTCCCCATCCAGATCGTCAGCAGCGGCCCGGACATGCGGTGGCAGCCCATCAAGCTGTCCTACCTCAAGATGATCCACGAGGCCGAGGACAGCATCTACATCCAGTCCCCATATTTCGTGCCGGACGAGAGCATCATCGACGCCCTCATCATGGCCTCCCTGTCCGGCGTGGACGTCCGCATCATGATACCCGACAAGCCGGACCATCCCTTCGTGCACTGGGTCTCCTACTCCTACCTTGGCGAGCTCCTGCCGTCCGGCGTTCGGGGCTTCCTGTACCGGGGCGGGTTCATCCACGCCAAGACGGTGGTCGTGGACGGCAAGATCACCTCCATCGGCTCGGCCAACTGGGACATCCGCTCCTTCGACCTCAACTTCGAGAGCAACGCGGTGCTGTACAGCGAGCGGGTGGGCGGGGAGCAGCGGGCCGCCTTCCTCCGCGACCTCGAGGACTGCCGCGAGCTGACCGAGGAGGAGTACGACCGCCGCACGCTGGTCATGCGGGGGCGGGAGTTCATCTCCCGCCTGTTCTCGGACATCCTATGAACGGCGCCACTGGCGGATGGCGTGGGCGATGCGCGGGGCGTTCTGCTCGTAGTGGATGCGCAGCGACGGCACGGTGTACCGCACGTACTTGGACATCAGGGCGGTGCCGGTGGCCCCCTTGAGCAGCGCGCCCTTCTCCTTGCCGACCACCAGGTTGCGGCGCTTGACCACGTCCTGGAGGAAGTGATCGACGTCCGTTGCTTGGGCGCAGGTCACCACCGTGCCCAGGTCGCGGAGCAGGTGCCCGTCGGTTCCGGCGGTGCGGCCGAGCATCTTGTTCTCCGCCAGCTCCGTGGCCTTGACGTTCATCTCCCGGGACATGCCGCCGCACAGGACCTCGACGGCGTCGAACTCCTCGATGAACGGCGGGGGCAGGTAGCAGCGGTCGATGCACCGCTGCACCCCCTTGTTGAACAGCAGGTACCCGTAGGGATGGGCGGCCGAGAGGACGCGCTCGTACTCCTCGGACCGCTCGACGATAGCCTCGCTGTCCAGGTAGATGGCCAGGCAGGGGCTCTTGCGCTTGTTCTCGTGGATGTGGCGGCGGTAGAAGTGCTCCAGGTCCTTCACCGAGTAGAAGTAGATGAGGATGTGCGGCCCGTCCGAGGCGCTGACCTCGATGCCCGGGACGATGAAGGCGCCGGTGTCGGCGTCCATGGCCTCCCTGACCCCGGCCACGGCGTTGTGGTCGGTGATGGCCACCCCGCAGCCCTCCCGCCACGCGTGCTTGGCCACCGCGCGAGGCGTTGGAGAGCCGTCGGAGCGGCTGGTGTGGAAGTGCATGTCCACCGCCATGTACCCCTGGGTCGCCAGCGTGGCGAGGTCGGGGCGTTCGAACCGGACCGTCCGCTTCATGTGCTGTTCTCTACGTCAGCGGGGACATAAGAGCATGATGGGTCACAGCTCGATGACCATGCCGTCGTGCGCCGCCTCCACCGTGGCCTGGCCGCTGAGAGCCTCGATCTCCCGCACCGCCGCATCCACGTCCTTGAAGAACCAGCTGCCGAAGTGGGTGAACACGATGCGCCTGGCGAAGGGCGAGAAGAACCGCACCAGGTCCGGGATGCCGGTGTGGCCGTGGATGCGCCCCTCCTCGTCCCGCCGGACCAGGCCCCCCCGGCGGATGAACGCGCCGTCCGTCACCACCAGGTCGAGCTCTGGTATGCGCTCGCGGAAGCGCCGGTGGACCGAGATGAGGTCCCCGGTGTACATCATGCGGCTGACCCCGTCCTCGACGATGTACCCGCAGGAGCGGAAGGCCACGCTGTGATTGGTCGGCACGGCGGTCACGGTGAGGCCGTCGACCTCCTTGGTGCCGCGGATGACCTTGATCTCCGGATGCTCCTCCCACCCCTGCGGGGCGTACGTCGGCGCGGGGAGGGGGCCGGCGTCCTCCTCGGTGAAGAACGCGTGATCGGCGTGCAGGTGAGTGAGGAAGATGGCCTTCGGGCGGCGGTCGAGGAAGTGCCGCTCCCCGAGGTCGAACAGCAGGTCGTCCACCAGCACGCCGGAGTGGTACAGGTGGCCGGGGGCGGTGTGCCTCATGTGCCCCCTCGTCCCCAGGATCTCGACGCGCACGAGCCTCAGGATGGCGCTGCGGATACAGAAACCTATTTGCCCCCTTGGCAGGCGGGGCAGAAGTACGAGGTCCGCCCGCCCACCGTGACCGTCTCCATGGTGCCGCCGCACTTGGGGCACGGCGCTCCCCGGCGGCGGTAGTGCAGCAGGTAGGTCCGCGGCAGGCGGTCGAAATCGGTGCCGACCTCGATGCTCTTGCGCAGCACCCGGCGCATGGTGCGGTGCATGCACCTCAGCTCGGCATCACTGAGCGAGCGCACCTCGGCCCGGGGGTCCAGGCGGCACTGGAACAGCACCTCGTCGGCGTAGATGTTGCCCACCCCGGCCAGGCGGTGCTGGTCCATCAACGCCGCCTTGGTCGAGCCGCGGGCGGCGCTGAACGCTCTGACGAAATCGGCCTCGGTGATGGACAGCGCGTCGGGCCCGAGGCGCTTGCGCTCGATGAGCTCGTTCGGCGACGAGACCAGGCCGATGCGGCCCAGCATGCGGGGGTCGTTGAATGCCAGGAAGCCCTGCTCGAAGGTCAGGAGAAAGCGGTCGAACCGCGGCTCGTCCTCCGGACGCTCGAAGAACACCGGCTCGCCGGTCATGCCGAAATGCCAGGTCAGCCACCCGCCCCGGCTCAGCTCCAGGAACAGCTGCTTGCCGTGGCGGAGCGCCGAGCGGAGCTCGCTGCCCTCGACCGCGGCGACGATCGCGGAGGCGTCGGCGCCCCTGACGACGACCGCGTTCTTGACCTCCGCCTTTACGACCCGGCGGCCGAGCGAGGTCCGCTCGATGTACCGCTTGAACGTCTCCACCTCGGGCAGCTCGGGCATGGCAGAGGGATGGCCGGCGGGGATATCAATGGTTCCCCCCGCCGCGGGCCTTGAGGTACTGATTGAGCTTGTGCAGCGGGAAGGCGAGGAAGCGGCTGCTCACCCGCCGCTCCCACCTCCTCCGCTCCTCCCGGGACAGGAAGACCCTCTTGAGCTCGGTGAGCTCGCGGCCGGGGGAGAACAGGAGGTAGACGGGCACGCCCACCGCCAGCAGGACCGCGCCGACGAGGAGCACGGACAGCGGCTCCAGGGCGATGAGCAGGAGGGAGAGCGCGACCCCGGCCAGGGGAATGACGCGCCGCCCCCGCAGCCGGCCGGCCAGCCCGGGATCCCGGCCGACCAGCACGAGCGCGGCGACGCTGGTGGCCAGGTACACCGATGCCAGCAGCAGCACTGCCGAGCTGATGAGGGCGGTCAGCCCGCCGATGAGGGAGGCGACGAACGCCGTGAGGCCCAGGGCGAGGATGGCCAGGTAAGGCGTCCCGAACCTCGGGTGCTTGCGGCTGAGGGCGTGGGGGAGGTAGCCGTCCAGGGACATGGCGTACGCCAGCCGGGAGGTCCCCAGCGTCCCTGACTCGTCGGCCCCCAGGATGGACAGCAGCGCGCCGGCGCCCACGAACAGCACCACCGCCCCGGCGGCCCCCCCGAGCAGGGAGAAGATGGAGGCGGCCGCGTCCAGGAGGGGCGAGGCGGAGGCGTCCAGGGTGGCCTGGTCCAGCGACGCCACCACCGCGAGGTTGGTGAGCAGGTAGAAGGAGGCCACGATGAGCATGCCCATCACGATGGCCCGGGGCACGGTGCGCGCCGGCGCCTCCACCTCGTCGGTGGGCAGGGTGCTCAGCTCGAACCCGGCGTAGGCCCAGAAGATCAGCACCAGCGCCTGCCCCGCCTCGAGGGGCCCGCCCACCAGGAACGGGTCGAGGTGCCCGGCGACCGCGGCGGGGCGGAGCACCACGTAGGCGAGGCCGCCCGCGATGATGAGGAGGAGGGGGCTGAGCTTGACCAGGGTGAGGAGGTCGTTGGCCCGCCCGGCCGCCTTGACCCCGACGATGTTGGTGACCACCACCACGGCGATGAACACCCCCTTGAGCGCCGCCTGCCCCATCGGATCGATCCCCGGCACGAGGGCGGATAGGTACTGGGCGAAGGCGACGGGGAACACCGAGAGGGAGAGCCACTCCGCCAGCAGGAGCGCCCAGCCGACCATGAAGCCGGCGAAGGGCCCGGCTGCCTCCCGGGCGTAAGCATACGGGCCGCCCACCCGGGGGTCGACCGTCGCGCAATAGGCGAACGAGAGGGCGATGGTCAGGGCCATGAGGGCAGCGGCCACCCATATCAGGAGGGAGGCGGGGCCCACCAGCCGCGAGCTGATGGCCGTGGCGATGTAGATGTCCGCCCCGATGATCGAGCCGACCACCAGATTGGTCAGGTCAAAGGTGGTGAGCTTGCCCGGCCGGAGCGGACGCTGGGCCATCGCCCCTCCGCTACGATGGGGCGGGGCCCGGCGGGGTCAGGGGCGCTCCTCCAGGCCGTCCTGCCCCGTCGCCCTCACCACCGCGACTCCGGCATGTCGATGACGATGAGGTCGGTGTCCTCCTCCGCCCGGATGTCCGTACCGCCCACCATGCGTACCTGGTCGTTCTGGCCGATCTTCCTGCCCTCGATGGTGACCGCGCCGTCGGTCAGGTAGATGAACAGCATGCGCCCCCGGTCGCCGACGTGCACCGTCCGGCCCTTGGCCAGCTCGCACGCGTACACCGTGGCGTCGGCCGTCATCGCCACCCCGCCCTGGCCCTCGCCCGACGCCAGCACCTGCAGGCGGTCCCGCCGCCCCTCCCGGGGGAACGAGCCCTTGGCGTACGACGGCAGCAGGCCCCGCTGGCGGGGGAAGAACCACATCTGGTAGAGGTGCACCGGCAGGGGGCCGCAGTTGAACTCGGAGTGGATGACCCCGGTGCCGGCGGTCATCCGCTGCACCTCGTCCTGGCCCACCGTGCCCTCGTTGCCGGCGCTGTCCCGGTGGGACAGCACGCCGTCCAGCACAAAGGTGACGATCTCCATCTCGTTGTGGCGGTGATCGGAGAACCCCTTCCCCGGCTGTACCACGTCGTCGTTGAACACCCTGAGGTTGCCGAAGCTCAGGTTGTTGGGGTCATGGTAGTCGTTGAACGAGAACAACCAGCTGGTCTTCAGCCACCCGTAGTCCCGGGTGTGCCGCCTCTCCTTGGGGATCACCATGATGCTCCGCTGGGAGAACATGCTACGATATTCGCGCCGGGGGCACAAAAGGTTGGCGTATGCGGCAGAGGCAGGGAGCAAGTTATTTCCAATCGCTCCTGCCAACTGTCCATCATGCCTCGGCCCACCACCTGCAAGGTCTGCGGGACGGTCATGCCCCAGAACGCCACCGGATTCTGGGTGGCGCGCATCCTCCTGATCGCCTCGGTGTTGCTCGTGCTCCTCATCCCCACCCTGGTCGGCTTCTCCACCGTCGAGGGCGGTCTCATCCTTTTCGTAGCGGTGGTGGCCGCGGTGGTGGCGCTGTACCTCCTCCTGCGGTCCGAGAACACCTGTAACGCCTGCCGGGTCCGAGGGAAATGAATAACAAGGTGGAGCGCGGAAAACGATATCGCATGAGCGCTGGAGGATCGCTGCATCGCACCAGGACCACCGCCCTGAGCGTGAGGCTGGAGCTGCTGGCGGAGGACATGGTGTCGCCAGTGGCCCTGGCCGACCCCCTGGACGGCACCGGCCGCCTGCTGGTGGCCGACCAGCCGGGGGTGGTGTGGGCGATCGGGCCGTCCGGCCGCAGCGGCGTGCCGTTCATCGACCTCCGCCGCCGGGTGGTGCGCCTCGATCCGGGGTACGACGAGCGCGGCCTCCTCGGCCTGGCGCTGCACCCGGGGTTCCGGGACAACCAGCGGCTGTACGTGTACTACACCGCCCCTCCCCGGCGAGGCGCACCGCTGGGATGGGACCACACCAACCGCCTGTCGGAGCTGGAGGTGTCGCCGTCGGGGCGCGTCGACCTGTCGTCGGAGCGGGTGGTCCTGGAGATCGACCACCCGTACACCAACCACAACGGCGGGGACATCCGCTTCGGCCCCGACGGGTACCTGTACGTGCCGGTGGGCGACGGCGGGAACGCGGCCGACCGGGGGCGGGGGCACAACCCTCTGCTCGGCAACGCCCAGGACCTCGACTCCCTGCTGGGCAAGATCCTCCGCATCGACGTCGACCGCGGCGACCCCTACGCCATCCCGCCCACCAACCCCTTCGCCCGCACCGGCGGCCGGCCGGAGATCTACGCCTACGGGCTGCGGAACCCCTGGCGCATCTCCTTCGACCGGGAGACCGGGGACCTCTACGCCGGGGACGTGGGGCAGTACCTGCACGAGGAGATCGACCTCATCGTCCCCGGGGCCAACTACGGCTGGAGGATCAAGGAGGGCCGCCACTGCTTCAACCCCGAGCGGCCGCTGGAGCCCCGGGGGGCGTGCCTCAACGAGGGCTACCGCGGCGAGCCCCTTCATGATCCCCTGATCGAGTACGGCAACGCCGCCGCCCCCGGGGGCCTGGGCACCGCGGTCATCGGCGGCTTCATGTACCGCGGGAGGGCGCTGCCGCACCTCTCCGGCCGGTACCTGTTCGGGGACTGGAGCCGAGAGGTGGAGCGGGCCGACGGCTCGCTGTTCGTGGCCTCGCGGACGGACGAGGGGTGGAGAATGGAGGAGCTGGCGGTGGAAGGCCGCCGGGGCGGCCGGCTGGGCGAGTACGTGCTGTCGTTCGGCGAGGACGGCGACGGCGAGCTGTACCTCATGACCTCCCAGCAGATGGGACCCGCTGGCTCGACGGGAAAGGTGTACCGGCTGGCCTAGAGCACCGCGGTCAGCGCGGCCATGATGGTCAGGGCGGCGGCCAGGGTGAAGGCGATGTACAGGGCGACCTGGGGCATGTTGACGACCGGCCTCCGCTCCAGGAGGTCGACCTTGGCCTCCGCCTTCTGGTAGTTGGTGTAGGCGAGCGCGACGGCGAGCCAGCCGACCACCGCGGCGACGATCATGACCACCAGGTTGTCCAGGCCCACGCCGACGAAGAACAGGACCAGGGCGACGATCTCCAGGAACTGGACCCCCAGCCGGTTGAGGATGCGGCGGTCCATCGGACGCTTGGTGGCGTTGGCGATGAGGGCCGACTTCTTCTTCGGCTTGCTCCGCTTGTTTCCCGAGAAGCTCATATCAGAATGGGCATCGCAGCGGAGGATAAAAAGGTGGGGGCAATGCTCATCTCCTCCCACCGCAGTGCCGGAAGGATGAACGAGAGCTCGATGCGGTACTCGGTATGTGGCATCGCCTGCGAGGTCTGCCCGCGCATGGTGAAAGGCGACTGCCCGGCCGGCCCACGGGGCTGCGTGCCTCGAGAGAACGCCTTCTGCGAGGTGTGCACCTGCGCCTTCCGGCGGGGGGTCCGCACCTGCTTCGCCTGCCCCGACTTCCCGTGCGAGACCACTAAGAAGGGCCCGCTGTCCTACGGCTACTGCCAGTTCATCAGCGGGAAAGCCTGATCCGGCCCAGCAGGCGCATCGACCGCAGGCGGTCGATGCCGCTGGAGAGCGAGTACTCCCGCTCGCTCGCCCTTTCCACCAGGAGGTAGGAGAGAGTGAACGCGAAGTAGGGGAGCAGGTACACCCACTCGAACATCCCGGCCACTATCATCCCGAACAGCGCGAAGTCGCTGAACGGCCGGTAGTTGAGGAACACCTGGACCGGGCCGCGGAGGCCGTAGCGGTGGACCAGGCCGTCGGCGACCTCGTCCACGAACCCCGCCACCAGGAAGGCGACGATGGGCACCACCAGGAAGGTGACCTGTGATGACGGATAGAACGCCGCCAGCGAGACCACCGCGAGCGCCGTCCCGGAGGCGAAGGCCAGGTTGTCGATCTTGCGGGCCAGCACCAGCGAGATGAGCATGGCGGCGAAGAAGGCGGTCGAGAACGGGGAGTCGCGGGCCATGAGGAAGCCCATGACCGTGCCCGAGAGCACGGCGAGGACCAGGGCGGCCTTGATGGAGAACGAGCCCTCGTCATACGCTTGGTCAATGAACTTGATGGACCCCCCGAGGAACCCATACAGAACAACGAGCTGCAGCAAGCCGAGCATCGGTACGATGTCACCGCTCCGCGGGCATTGCGCCCGGGAGCGGAAGGAAACGTTGCAGCGATATGAACCTTTCATCACCGTTCCCGCCGGCCGAAGGCAGTGCCCGGGCCTCCCGCCCCAGCGGCGCGGGGCATGCCCAGCGTATCAATATCATAATAGATAATTCTAGTAAGTTTTATATGATGTGAGAACAGACAAGATAGTGAGCGGGTCGAGGAGGGACCCCCTCTCCGGTGGCGGGGCGCCAAAGGGTGGATGGCGCCACGGCAGAGCGACCGCTCCCTCCACCCCTACGTGCGACTGCATCACCCCCCACAAACCCCTTCCCACCCTTTTTTCCAAGCCTTGAAGCCGCGGCCGCCGATGTACGCTCATGGAGGAACGCCTCGACCGCCGCTTCTTCGCCCGCCCCGCCCTGGAGGTCGCCCCCGACCTGCTGGGCCGGCGGCTGGTGCACGAGTCCCCGGAAGGCACCGTGGCGGGCATCGTGGTGGAGACGGAAGCGTACTGCGGGGTCCGCGACGCCGCCTCCCATGCCTTCGGGGGCCGCCGCACCGCCCGCAACGAGGTGCTGTGGGGCCCGCCCGGGCACGCCTACGTCTATCCGATCTACGGCATGTACCTGTGCTTCAACGTCGTCGCCAGCGAGCCCGGCTCCCCGGAAGGGGTGTTCATCCGCGCCGTTGAGCCCCGGGAGGGCATCGAGCTGATGGCCCGGAGGCGCGGTTTGAGCGACGTCCGCAAGCTGGCCAACGGCCCGTCGAAGCTGTGCATCGCCTTCGGCATCACCCGCGAGCTCAACGGCGCCGACGTGACAAAGGGACCGCTGTACTTCACCGCCGGCGAGGACGCGGGAGAGGTGGCGGTGTCCCGGCGCATCGGCGTCGACTACGCCGGCGCGGACGCCGAGCGGCCGTGGCGCTTCCTGGTGCGCGGAAGCCGCTTCGTCAGCCGACCTCCCTAGCGGCGCCGCCATACCAGCACGGCGATGGCCACCAGCGCGACGGCCAGGCCGGCGGGCAGCAGCAGGTCGACCGGCGGTCCCGGGGCCGCGGCGGCGGTGCCGCCCTCGATGGTGATCACGCCCTCCGCCGAGGCGGTGTTGCCGGCGCGATCGGTGGCCGTCACCACCAGAGTGTGCGTGCCTGCAACGCCGCTCACCTCGATGGTCCCGGCCTCGAGGTCCACCGCCACCGCCGCTCCGTCCAGGGTCGCGGTGACGCTCGCCACCCCGGAGCCGTTGTCGACCGCGTGGAACCCGATCCACGGCCATCCCGCGGAGGCGGTGAGGTTGCCCTCCAGGCGGACGGTCGGGGCGTCGCGGTCGATGGAGAAGCGGGCGGTGGCGACCGGAGCGACGTTGCCGGAAGAGTCGCTGGCGGCCGCCTCCACGACATGCTCCCCGCTCTCCTCGACCACGAACGGGCCGCTATACGGAGTCCATGGCCCGCCGTCCACGCGGTACTGTACGGTCCTGGTTCCGGAGCCGCCCTCGGCGGACAAGGTGACGGTGGCGTTGGGCGCCCACTCCCCGCCGCTGACCGTGGGGACGACCCTCAGCGGCGCGGCCCCCAGCGCGGGCGCGTCGTCGGTGCGGCCGGCCACGACGATATCGTCGAGGAAGGTGCCGATGTACGGCCCGCCCGCCGGCACGCTGTTCCCGGAGCGGAAGTTGAAGAGGATCCAGGTGGAGCCGGCGGGCAGTCCGACGGTCACCTTCTCCCAGCCCCTAGTGGCCGCGACGGGCTGCTTCCACACCACCGTCTCCTCGCCCTGCTCAGGGAAGTCGATGGTGCTGGCCACGCTGACGTACATGTAGTCGTCGGCGACCTCGGTGCCCGCCCTCCCCACCTCAGACCAGTACTGGAAGCTCACCGCCAGGGAGGTGTAGCGATCGGCGTCAAGGATCCGCCGGCCCATGAACCCGTCCATGTTAAGGTCGTACCGCAGAGTGTACTCGCTCGGCTGGTGGTCGGGGCCTTCCAGCCTGGTTACGTTCTTGTTCCAGGCGTTCCGGTACATCGAGTTGAAGCCCACCACCGCGCACCACGCCGAATGGTCCGCGGACACGGAGCGATAGCGGGTGCGGCACCAGTAGTCGATGTCCGCTCCCTCGTCGCGGTCCCACCTGATCCACTCGTTGAGGGAGGTCCCCGGCCACTCGTGCTCGAAGTCCTCGATGAACAGCACCTCGTCGCCCGCCGCCGAGGCCGGCATGGCGGGAACGAGGAGGCAACCGAGAAGGAGCAGGCAAAACATTGGCCGGAGCGGATTAATCACGAGCAGATAATATCCGAGCCCTCCTGGGATATAGCTTGCGCCGCCGGCGTTGACCGCCGGGTCAACGGCAGAAGGGGGTTGATGTAGCCGCCGTGCGATTCTCGTTGCGATGAGGTTCTCGTTCCCTGCCCTGGTGGCCGTCCTCACCGCCTCCGCCTTCGTCCTGGGCGGGGCGGCCTCACTGCTGGTCGACCACACCGAGCCCAGCGAGCTGCGCACCTTCGCCTCCGAGGCCGAGATGGTCTCGTTCCTGCGGTCCCACCGTGCCGACCAGGGCGGGGGCTGGGGTCTCTTCGACCGGAGCAACACCGCCCCGGCCATGGAGGACGCCAGCGGCCACTCGGGCACCAACACCCAGGTCGCCGGGGTGGACGAAGGGGACATGGTCAAGACCGACGGCCAGTACATCTACATCTCCGACGGCTCGGCCGTCCACGTCGTCCTAGCCTACCCCGCCGACGCGCTGTCCAACGTGACGGTCATATCGCCTCCCGCCGAGCAGGGCCAGCATCCTTACATCTCCGCCATGTACCTGCACGAGGACCGACTTATTATCATCCACTCCTCCTACCAGTTCGAGGTCGGCGTCCCCTATGCACTGGCCGACGCACTCTACAAGGTGCCGTCCTGGGACGAGCAGGCCACCATGGTCTCGATCTACGACATCACGGACCCCGCGCGGCCGGTGCTGGTGCACCAGTCCGGGGTCTCTGGCTGGTACGTGGGCTCGCGGATGGTGGACGGCTTCGTGTACGCGGTGACGCAGAAGAACGTCTGGGCCGGCGACACCGTGGCGGTGCCGGAGGTCGTCGACGGCGACCGGCCGTCGAAGGTCAGGGCCACCGAGGTCCACTACGACCCCTCGGCCAACGAGGCCACCAGCTTCATCAGCCTGCTCGCCGTGGACGCCGCCAGCGGGGAGAGCTCGTGCCTGCCGGTGGTAGGCTCGGCGTCGTCCATCATGTACATGTCCACCACCTCGCTCTATCTGACCACCCAGAAGTGGCCGTCCACCTGGCTGGACAGCCGGCCGAACGACGTCACCACGGCCATCTACCGCCTGGCCGTCGACGGCCTGAACGTCACCTTGGCGGCCCAGGGCTCGGTGGCCGGCCATCCGATCTCGCAGTTCTCCCTCGACGAGCACGACGGCCATCTTCGCGTTGCTACCTCCTCCGGCTGGAGCGAGCCGTCCACCGCGGTCACCGTGCTGGACCTGGACCTGAAGGAGGTCGGGCGGCTGGAGGGCATCGCCCCCGGGGAGACGATGTACGCCAGCCGGTTCATCGACGACCGCCTGTACCTGGTGACGGCGATCCGGGTCGACCCGCTGTTCGTCGTCGACCTCAGCGACCCCGCCGCGCCGGCGCTGCGGGGCGAGCTCAAGGTGCCTGGCATCTCCACCTATCTGCAGATGACCGAGCACGGCCTGCTGGGCATCGGGACTGACAACGGCACGCTCAAGGTCTCGCTGTTCGACGTCACCGACGACGCGCCGCGGGAGATCGACACCTACCTGTTCGCCGGGTACGCGTACTCGGACGGGCAGTGGGACCACCACGCGGTGCTGTGGGACGAGCGGTATGACCTGCTCTCCCTGCCAGTGTACGGGTGGGGCATGGCGTCGTCCGACGATGCGTGGTACTACGCCTCGTGGTCGGCCCTGGTCACGCTGTCCGTGACCGAGGAAGGCATCGAGCTCCGTGGCTCAGTGGAGCACCCGGACGCGGTGCAGCGCTCGCTGTACATCGGCGATCTCCTGTACTCGATCTCCACCACCATGGTGAAGGTGAGCCACCTGCCCGACCTGAGCGCGGAGGCGGAGCTCACCTTCCGGGAGTTTCCGCAGTACTGGTACGGCCCGGGGGCGGCGGTGTTCTGACATGCAAGGGTTCAAGCTCCCCGACTCCCTGCCCATCTCGGGAGGCGGGAGATTGAAGGTGGAGCTGGATAAGAGGTCGCTGTTCGCCCTGGCCTCCGATACCCGGCTGGAGATCCTCAAGGCGCTGCAGTCCAACCGCCGCACGGTGTCTCAGCTGGCCGACCTGCTGAGCATCGACAAGGCGGCGGTCCACCGTCACCTCAAGAAGCTGGAGGAGGGCGGCTTCGTGGTACGGACGGAGGACCACGGCTTCGTCTACTACGGGCTGTCGTGGAAGGCCCGGGACATCATGTCCCCCAAGGACAACACCCGCATCGTCCTGCTGTTCACCTGCTCCCTGGTGTGCCTGATGGGCCTGGTGGCGGTCCTCGTACTGGCCAACGCCGGCCATCCGGCGATGATGGGCGCCGACGACGCCTCCCAGATGCCGGCGGCGGAACGGGACCCGTCCGACGGCCCCTTCTCACTTCAGCTGCTGTCGCCGGAGAGCCCGCTGAACTGGATCATCCCCTCCGTCATCCTCGGTCTGGCGGCGTTCGCCCTGCTGTACTCCGCCTTCCTGTACCTCAGGCGGCCGCGGCAGCGGGGGGGCGAGGACACCCCCGGCCCCCAGCGGCCCCGCCCCGACGACTGAGCACCGCCGCACCAGCCGCCAACCTATAACTACCCGCCAGTCCAACGTAGCATGGGTTGAGAGGATGGCTGACGCGGAGCATAGCATCAATCGGCTTACTGGTGAGTGGAACGTGAGCATGGCCTTCACGATGGAGGACGGCAGCACGGCCAAGGGCAAAGGGACCATGAGGGCGCGCTCGATCTCCTTGGGCCGGGGAGTGGAGTTCGTCCTCAAGGGGGACCTCGAGGGCATCGGGACCTACGTGGAGGACAGCATGGTGGCCTACAATCCCGAGGACGACCTGGTCTACCACTTCATCATCACCTCGACGGGCATCGTCCATACCCACACCGGCCAGTTCACCGGCGAGGACCGCCTGGTGCTGCGGTGGCGGGGGACGATGCAGGGCGACCCCGCCGAGCAGGAGATCGTGGTCAACTTCCGCTCGGAGGACCAGCTCCTCATCCAGCAGACCACCCGGATCGAGGGCCGGGGCACCGTCAGCGGCGAATACTCCATGCACCGGATGGGGAGCAAGGTGCTGGAGGAGCCGGTGCCCTCCTTCGCCTGACATGGCCGTCCTCAGGGCGTCGCTGGTCATGGACCAGCGGGAACGCCTCCTGGCCTCGCTCGACCGCTCCGACATCGATCGCGTCCCGGCGGCGTCGCCGGTGCAGACGGCGACCGAGGATCTCATGGCCGCCACCGGGATCTACCCTCCGCGGTCGCATACCGACCCCAAGGCAATGGCCGACCTGGCCCGGGCGGCCCACGAGCTCGGCGGGCTGGAAGGGGTGCGGGTGCCGTTCAGCGCGGACGTCGACCGGGCCGCCTTCGTCGCGGCGGGCGGGAAGTGGGAAAGCATCGATCGCTTCGTCGTTCCTGACCCCCGGGTCCACGGCCAGGCGCCGGTGGTGCTGAAGGCGGTCACGCTGCTCAGGGAGCAGTACGATGACCTCCCGGTGCTGGCGGGCTGCGGGGCCCCGTTCACCGTCGCCGCCGCGGTCATGGGGGAGGAGAACGCCATCATGGCGGTGCTGTCGGACCAGGCGCTGCTGACCGTGGCCCTAGAGGCCGCGGCGGAGTGGTGCGTCGGCTACGCCGAGGCTCTAGTGGCCGCAGGCGCGGACGTGGTGGTGCCGCTGGACCCCACCGCCACCGGGGAGATCCTCGGGCCTGATCAGTTCAAGCGGTTCGCCCTGCCGTACGAGCAGCGGCAGTCGCGTGCCATAAGGGAGGCCGGGGGGAGGAGCATCATGCACATCTGCGGCGACACCTCCACCAACCTCGCGCTGATGGCCCAGAGCGGCATGGACGGCATCAACCTCGACCAGGTCATGGACCTCCGCCGGGCGCGGGAGGTTCTAGGTCCCAAGGTGGCGATCGTCGGCAACGTTTCCCCGCTGGGAGTGCTGCGCACCGGCCGGCCCGAGGAGGTGCGGGCCGAAGCGCAGCGCTGCCTCGACGATGGCGCGGACGTCCTGGCCCCGGGCTGCGCGTTCTCCCTCGAGACCCCGGTGGAGAACATGCGGGCGCTGGTCGAGGTTGCCCGCACGTGGCGCCGGTGACCGCCGCGCTGGGCGAGCTGGCCGAGGACCCGTATCTAGCCACCTACTTAGCGACGGCGGCGGTGATGCTGTCGGCCCGCCTCGCCTACCTGCTGGTGACGAGGGAGGGCAAGCGGCCGGTCCGGCGGCTCGGGGACACCGTCCTGTTGGCGGCGACCGCCTCGTTCCTGCTCCCGGTGCCGCTGGCCTACGCCCTGACGGACCTCTTCGCGCTCTGGGACTATCACCTGCCCGCCCCGCTGAGACTGGCCGGCCTGGCCCTGATCGCCGCCGCCGGGCTCCTGATATGGCGGGCCCACGCCGACCTGGGGAGGAACTTCGCCGCCGCTCCCGGGTGGCGGGGCGACCACGCGCTGGTCACCTCGGGCGTCTACCGCCGCGTCCGCCATCCGATGTACGCCGGCCTGCTGCTGTGGGGGGCCGCCATGCCCCTGGCCCTGCCGAACTATATCGTCGGCGTCGTCCCGCCGGTGGTGTTCGCGCTGTTCATCCTGCACCGCGTGCCGCTGGAGGAGCGCCTGCTGGAGGAGCAGTTCGGCGACGCCTACTGTCGGTACCAGGCGTCCACCGGCCGCCTGGTCCCCCGGCGGCGTAGGGGGTGAACCTTCAAGCCCATGCTCTCCCAATATGTCTGTCATGAACGAGCGCGAGCGCCTCATCGCCTCCCTCAAGCTGGAGCCGGTCGACCGCGTGCCCGTGGTGTCGCACCTCCAGGCTGCCACCGTCGACCTCATGAACGCCACCGGGGCCTTCTGGCCGGAGGCCAACCACGACGCCAAGAAGATGCTCGCCCTGGCGCTGGGGGCCAACACCATGGCCGGGCTGGAGAGCGTCAAGGTGCCCTTCGACGTCGCGCTGGACCCCACGGCGTTCGGGGTGCGGACGGGCAAGGACGCCGTGGACCGCCCGCCGTCCATCCTCGAGCCCATCGTCCGCTCGATGGACGACGTCAAGCGGATGGAGATCCCCGATCCGCGCCGCGACGGCCGCCCCCCGCTGGTGCTGGAGGCGCTGCGCATCCTGCGGGGCATGGACCTGACCATACCGATCTTCAGCGGGGTCATCGCCCCGTTCATGCTGGCCGGGCAGATGCGGGGGGAGCAGGACGCCATCATGGACGTCATGCTCGACCCGGACCTCATGAAGGCGCTGCTGGCCAAGTGCGCGGAGTGGGGCGCCCGCTACGCCGAGGCGCAGGCCGACGCCGGCACCGACGTCATCGTGCTGGTCGACGCCACCGCCTCCGGGACGATCCTCTCGCCGGAGCAGTACGAGGAGTTCGCCCTGCCGTTCCAGCGCAAGGTGGTCGACGCTGCCCACGCCAAGGGCGTGCCGGTCATCCTGCACATCTGCGGCGACACCTCGATGAACTTCGAGCTCATGATGTCCACCGGCGCCGATGGCATCAGCGTCGACCAGTGCATGGACATGCGGTGGGTCAAGGAGCAGACCGAAGGGAGGTGCGCGGCGGTGGGCAACGTCTCGCCGACCACCACCCTGCTGTTCCACACCCCGGAGCAGGTGCGGCAGGCGTGCCGGCAGATCCTCGAGGCGGGCACCGACATCCTGGCCCCGGGCTGCGGCATCGCCCCCCGCACCCCGCTGGCGAACATGGTGGCGATGGCCCGGTCGGTCAATGGCTGGCAGTAAATGAAAAGCGATTAGATAATCAGCTGTCCATTCATCACGGCCCTATATGGTGGTCCGGTGAAGGGACGGTCCTTTTTTAAATAATCAGGGCTGGCAAGGCTTCCTCCGCTCTCCGGCAGGAGAGGTGGGACAATGAACAAGAAGCTAGGAATCGTGGCAGTTGTGGCCGTGGCTGCGGTGTTGATCATCGCCGTGGCCCTGAGCGGGTTCACGTTGAACTTGAAGTCACAGGCCGCACCGACAAAGACTGTTGTAGAGAACGTGCAGGACGACGGGAACTTCACCCAGCTCGTCGAAGCGCTGAACTCGACCGGCCTGATCGACGCCCTCAACGGGACAGGTCCGTTCACCCTGTTCGCGCCCACCGACGAGGCCTTCGACGCATTCAACGAGAGCGCCGAGGGCCAGGCCATGGATGAGGAGAACCTCACCGAGGTGCTCCAGTATCACGTGGTCGCGGGTGACGTGATGTCCCAGAACCTGCAGAACGGCATGACCCTGACCACGCTGGCTGGTCTGGAGCTGACGGTCATCGCCAACGAGACCGGGACCTTCGTCAACGACGCCCTGGTGTCCACGGCGGACATCGACTCGTCGAACGGCGTCATCCACGCCATCGACAAGGTGCTGGTACCGAGGACCATCGTGCAGACCGCCGAGAACACCTCCGACCTCAGCAGCTTCAGCGAGGCGCTGGACCGGGCCAACCTGACCGACACCCTCAACGGCACCGGGCCGTTCACGGTGTTCGCCCCGAGCAACGCCGCGCTCGACGGCGCCGACCAGTCGGTGCAGGAGCTCCTGCAGGCCGACGACGAGGAGAGCCTCACCGAGCTGAGGGAGATGCTGCTCCGCCACGTTGTCCCCGGCCGGATCGTGGACGGCAACGGCACCGAGAACCAGACGCTGACCTCGGTGCAGGGCCAGAAGGTGGTGTTCAAGACCAACGAGACGGGCGTGTTCGTCAACAACGTCGAGGTGACGACGAGCAACATCGTGGCCACCAACGGCGTGGTGTACATCATCGACGACGTGCTGACCGAGCTCCGGACGGTCAACGAGACGCTGGCCGGGATGGAGGACCTCAGCACCCTGTACGGGGCGCTGGAGCAGACCAACCTCACCCAGACGCTGAACGGCAGCGGACCGTTCACGGTGTTCGCGCCGACCAACGCGGCGTTAGAGAAGCTGGACGCGGACATCATGGACGACGAGGACAACCTCACCAAGGTGCTGCTGTACCACGTCCTCAGCGGCGAGGTGTACAGCTGGCAGCTGCAGAACGGCACGATGACCACGCTGAACGGCCAGACGGTCAACATCACCGTCAACGAGACCGATGACGGCATGGTGTGGACGATCGGCGACAAGGCCACCATCATCATCTCGGACATCGTGTGCTCCAACGGGGTGATCCATGTAATCGACGCAGTGCTCATCCCGCCGGACCTCGAGGCCGAGATGCCGGGTGGCGTACCGGCGCCGCAGCCGGAGCCGAAGCACCCGATGAGCCCCATGATGCAGCTGCCCGTCCCAGTTTGCCCAGCCGCCTAAACGGTTTCCAAACCCCTTTCCTTTCTTTTCCCCCTCCCCGCCGTGAGGCAACATCGCCCGGTAGTGCATCCGCCCGGCACCATTATGTGGTGGCGTCCCTCTGTGATGGGCGGAGGACGGTCGAGTGGCGGAAGGGAGTTGGACGATGCGGGCGGTCGAAGGCAACAAGGTGATCAAGGTGCTGCCCCCAGGCACCCCGCGCCAGGCGGCCGAGGACGAGGCCGCGGTAACGAGGCTGGTGCGCGAGTACGGGGTCGAAGCGCCGTTCACCCACGGCGTGGTGGAGGTCGACGGCACGGTGGGGGTGGAGTTCGACGCGGTCATCGGGCCGACCTACACCCAGTGGGTGCTCGACCACCTCGGCCAGCTCAACCGCCTGGTGGAGTTCTTCACCCACGAGCACCACGAGCTGCACATGCACAAGGTGCCCGAGCTGCCCCCGCTCAAGCGCGTGCTGGAAGCGCGCATCGAGGCGATGAACGGACCGGAGGAGCTGCGCCGTCGCCTGCGGTCGATGCCGGACGGCGACTGGCTGCTGCACTGGAACTTCCACCCCGACAACGTCATGGTGTCGGTCGACGGGCCGGTGACGTACCACTGGTCCCAGGCCGCCCGGGGCGACTACCTGGCCGACGTCGCCAGGACCTCGCTGCTGCTCGACGACTGGACGCCGCGGCCGGAGGAGCGGGAGGCGGTGGAGCGGATCAAGGAGAGGTTCCACCGCGCTTACCTCTACGAGTACATCAAGGCCTGCGGGCGCACCGACGACGAGCTGGAGGCGTGGAAGGACCTCCTGCGGCAGATCGACGCGCTCGGCTGACCGAGAGCGGCCGATTGGACTTGCTCATCGTCCTCCACCTTCGGAGCTCGATATCCGCGCGTTACTGAACGAGGCCGCGGCCTCGCCGCCGAGGACGCCTCGCCATCGCATCGCGAGCTCGACCAATATGAAGGAGAAACCTCGCCAGACGCCCGGCCGTTGGTTTTTTCGCTTCGGTTCAGAAGGGCATAGTATTATCATCAGAACGCAATCCCCCACTCGCATGACCCTCGAGTCGATGCTCAACAAGAACGTCAAGAAGGCGGACCTGCTCAAGGTCAACAAGGGACTGGCCATCCAGACCCGCGGCACCAAGGCCGATCTGATCAAGGCGCTGCTGGCGGTGACCGAGGCCTCGCCCACGCGGACCCTCAACATGTTCAACAAGGAGGTCCTGCAGGACATCTGCCGCAAGATCGGCTCCTCGCCCTACGGCACCAAGGAGGAGCTGGTCAAGCGCATCTATTCCAAGGAATTGCGGCCTGGCAAGTAGGCGCCGGGCCGACAGATTTCTTTTCTGCACAACGAATAAAATAAGCAATTTATAATTATATAATCCATCAGGGGCGCAAGCACGATGATCAGGGTCCTCTGCGTCGATGACGACCCCGCCGCGCTCTACATCTCCAAGGCGTTCCTGGAGGAGTCCGGCGAGCTGTCCGTCGACACGGTCACTTCGGCCGACGAGGCCGTGGGGCGCATCGCCGCCTCCCACTATGACGTCATCGTCTCCGACTACTATATGCCCCGGACCAACGGGCTGGAGCTGCTGAGGCTCATCCGCTCCAAGGGCTGGACCATCCCGTTCATTCTGTTCAGCGGCCTGGAGCGGGAGGCGGTCATCGCCGAGGCCTGCTCCTCCGGCGCGAGCTTCTACGTCCAGAAGGGCGCCGACGTGACGGCGCAGTACCTCGAGCTGGAGCACACCATCCAGCAGGTGGCGGCCCGGGCCGCGGCGGAGCTCGAGCTGAGGACCAGGAAGCTCCAGGCCGGCCTGGCGGTGGACCTCGCGGGGGTCTCTCGATGGGAGTACGACCCCCTTGCCGACGTCTTCACCTTCGACGACATGTTCTATCGCCTCTACCGCACCGACGCCGAGCGGGAGGGCGGCCACAAGATGCGGCCGGACCGGTATTTCCATGAGTTCGTGCACCCCGACGACGTGGAGCGGGTGCTCGCCTTCGTGGACAGGGGCTGGGAGTCCCTCGGTCCGAACGACCACCTGGACATCGAGCACCGCGGCCTGCGCCGGGACGGGACGGTCGTCCGGGTGGCGGTGCGGATGGCGAGGATGATGGACAACGACGGCCGGCTCCTCAAGGTGTACGGCATCACTCGCGTGAAGGAGCCGTAGGGTCCGGCGCCGTTTCGGCATGGGGCACCAGGTCGATGCGGTAGGTCAGCAGGAAGGACGCCAGGATAGCCACGGCAATGAGCGGCGCCAGCCGGACGTCGAACAGCGCCCCGATGATGAGGGCAAGGGCGATGGGCGCCTTTATCAGGGCGACGGCCACCCCGGACATCACGCACACCATGCACACGATGGCCGGGACCGAGGGGAAGAGCGCGTTTACGGCGAGGCCGAGCGCGGCGCCCATGAAGAACGAGGGGAAGATGTATCCTCCCGACCACCCCCAGGCCAGCAGGAGGGCGGTCACCAGCACCTTGAGGACGGCGAGGGTGATGAGCGTCGCGGCGCCGAGCTCGGCGGCCTGGTCGATGACCATCTGGACCTCAGCATCGCCGGAGAACAGCAGCAGCGGGAACGCCACGCCGAGGACGCCCAGGACGAGGCCGGCGAGCGTCGGCGGCAGGATGGAGGTCGAGGCCCGCCTGCCCGCGACCTTGCGGAGCGTGCGGAACAGGTAGATGAACAGCAACCCCAGCAGGCCACCCAGCAGGCCGAGGGGGACGGCGAGAGCCAGTTCGTAGACGTGCCAGTCCTCGTACGGCGGGAACTCGTACATCCCGCCGAACACGTACCCGGTCAGGGAGAAGAACACCGCGTAGCCGACCGAGGCGGCGACGATGCTCGGCAGCAGCATCTTCCACGACAGCTTGCCTTCCTCCAGCCCGGTCTCGATGGCGAACATGGCGAAGCCGAAGGGCGAGCCCAGGAACGCGCCGAACATCCCGCTCATCGCCGCCAGGGTGCTCACCGCGCCGACCTCCGGCCTCGCTCCCCTGCGCCGGGCCAGCCACGTCCCCAGGCCGCCGGTGCCGCCGGTCAGCGGGCCCTCGGGGCCGATGCTGCCGCCGAACACCAGGCCGATCAGGCCGCGCAGCAGGCCGGCCGCGCCGCGGCGGGGATCGAGCGTGCCGTGGTCGGCGAAATCCCCCAGCTCCTCGGCCAGCAGCGTGGGCTTGCTCTTCGTCAGCCGGGTGATCAGGCCGACCAGCAGCCCGCCCAGGGCGCAAGTGGCGACGACGAAGAGGGCCGAGCTGGTGCCGCTTTGAAGTCCTAACAGCGGCGGCAGTGAGTCCCACAGCAGCTGGGTGCCGACCCGCATGGCAATGAAGAACGCCAGGGTGACGAGCGCTCCCAGCGCTCCCACTGCGCCTGCCATGAGGAGCAGCAGGTAGAACGGCCGGCTGCGAATATCCACCTCTCCACCGGTCTTCTCTCCCAAGGTACCGTTGCTATTTGGTAATCGCCGCCATTTATCACTTGGTGAACGCAGGTCGGCGAGGACCGAGCTCACGGCGAGGTGGCCGGAAACACCCGCTCGGCGGGTCGGGTCAGGATAGGGCACTCTAATGGCCTGGCGTTCTCATTTAGTTCCTGTCCACGGTGGAGACGCAGCGGAGAATCGTCCTAATCCTGTTCACTGGGATCACCGGCGTGGAGATCTGACCGCCGCTGCGATGGGCCCTTTAGGGCTTTATTATTCACGTAATTTTTATAGTATTAAATTACGTTAACACTCGCTAGTCGATAGGGGGAGTTCAAGTGAGGGGTCGACTAGATTCGAGCGCAGCAGTTAATCTGAAGATCATCGTGATTGCAATAGTCGGGATTCTGGCTTTGGTGGGAGTAGCCGCGGTCATCCTGACCTCTTCGCCCAACTCGAATACCGGCAATCAGGATGACGATGACCTCGGAGACACCACCGTTCAAACCCAGTACACAGGCGCGATAATGCCGAACGAGGTCATTTATGGCGAAGGGCCGAGCTCGGGTTACTCATTCATTGGCCGTCCCTCAGAAAGTCCTGAGGAATCCCCTCAGACCTTCCGGTTGCAGTCGACCCAATCCTTCGAAGGGATTACCGGAGGAACCTTCATCCTCATGGGAACCGGCTCCGAGCGAATTTTATCAAGCGTCGTGTCCGCGCAGGTCACTTCCCTTCAGGCGAACGCTGTACCATCAGCAATGGGAAAGACCTATAGCAACATTGAGGCTACCATCATCAGCGCCAGCATCGTGTACGACAGGTACACCTTCGGGGTCGGGACAACCGGAGAGAAGGATTACATCTGGATCGCACCCCATCAATCATACCCCACGTTCTTCAACGAGGTTACCGTCAAGGGAATGGCGATGGACCAAGAAACGCTAGACAAGCTGTCCGCCGATTTTGGAATCTCGGTCTTCGCTGACTTCGAGCTCGATGAGGTCTACACCGCGGCGCAGAAGTTCGGTTTTTCGTTCGACGGGGCAAGTGATTGCTTCCTCGTAATCAACGAGCTGACCTACACTGGCACATCATCAATAGATGGGGATGTGGTCGACACCATCACTGCCGATGACCTCGACCGTCTGTCTACCATGTATTGTACCTCAGGCACTTCCTGGGTGAAGGATGTCGTCAGCAACCTGGACGAGGGCGCGGCCTTCGTTACCGAGGCCGACAGCAGCCTCTATCTGACAAAGCTGTGGATCCTTCTCTACCCTTCCCAGCTCTCCTCCTCTATGGAGGGCATATGCCACTTCAAGGTTTCTGCCTCCAGCTTTTCCATGCTATCGGAGAAGGTTGGCCAAGGTGCATCGGCCTTCGTGCCTCAGGACGTCGATCAGGGCTTCCAGGTCAGGGTCGGCATCATGGTCGAGGCCGACTCCGATGAATATTCCCAGGTCTCCGTGTGCGACATGTGGGGGCTCATGGGAAAAGGCCTCTCGGCGCAAGTAGACAGCGTGTCCGTGCGTGGCTACGGCATCGTCATCGATGCCGCTGCGATGGCATCAAGCCTTAACGGTGCGCTCGGCCTTAGTGACAGCGAAAGTGGACTGTCCGCCATCACCACGTTCAAGAACCCCGCATTCGTCCTCCTGTTCGATGAGGACTTCACCGCCATGTTCAACGACGATACCACGCCGTTCTGGCACTATGGGGCCATCTGCATAATCCCCAACTACGAACACTCAGAATCGGCGTTCCGATACCTGGAGATAAGCGGAACCCTGTATGATCTTTCTATCTACTTCAGTTCGTCATCCCCGCTCTTCCGCATCCCATTGGTCATCTCCGACAGCTACCATGAGGTGATGGATGACCTTCAGCAGGTTTCCATCAAAGACCTTCGCGCGGACAATGTGATCTATCAGGATGTGGGAGGCTACAACGGTGCTTATGTGGAGTTCGAATCCAGACCGGTTGGAACCACTCTGAGTACGTTGATCAGCATCTTCACAAAGGTCCCCTCTCACCTGACCCAGTGCATGCCCATCGATCTGGGCATGTATCTAGCGGTGCAGATGGACGGCGGCTGCCTCTACTACGTCCCGGTCCTGTATCTTTCCTCGGGTGGCGGTGAGACATACATTGGCACCGACATTATGGACATTCGAGGCATGTATATCGAGAGCTCGGTGTACTCCAGCACATACCAGGGGCTAAGAGAGGAGTTCGAGGTCCATGACAATACAAGCAAGGTGTTGCCCACTGGCATTGTTCTTGCCTTCGCCATGGACAAAGTGGAGCTCGGGCTATCGGAGGCGTCAGCGATCGGTCCCGCGGTAAGCGCGAGCAGCACCTTCGACGTGCTGTACTCGGTCAGTCCATCGCTCCAAGAGGTTGGTCCATTGACCGTAGAGCTCTATTGGACCGACTCGAGCGGTTGGCTAGGCCCTATATGGCACCTCTATGGAACCGATCCCACTCCTGGTGACGGCCGATTCCCGGTGGACGCTTCAAAGCTCGACGGTGACCAGATTTACGGATGGCTAATCCGCGTCAAGGATCGACAATATCATTCAGATAACGCACCCCCCGGTCTCTTCGTCGACCCTGAGTTCATGACACGGGTGAATTATCTAGCCCCAGATAGTGTTGCTCTATACTATCCAGATGCTCCTGCACCTGGGACCTCGGTGACGCTCAACTGGGAGAGGAGCGAGGACACTAGCTTCTTCTGCTACCTCTTCTACATGAGCACGAACGCCAATCTCGTCCCGGGTCCCGAGAATTATATCGGAGCTATCGAAGACCAGGACATGACGTCAGCGACCAAATCTGGCCTAGATCCAGGGACCCAGTACTACTTCGTCGTCAGGGTGCTCGACCTTGATGGTCGGTATGCTGACTCTCCCATAAACTACACTAGGACCTTCGCCTCCGTAGACTCTGGGGAAACCATGAGCGGTGCTACCCCGGTCTTCGATGGATGGGCTTGGACCGAAGAGACCACGTTTATCTTTGACGAGATGGACCTGTTCAAGATATATCTCAACGCTGGAGAAACGCTTACCGTTGACATGATCGGCAATATGCTGGGAGCAGGCGACCTGGTCATTTACGGTCCTGACGGTTACGCCATTGATTCATCTGAAAATATAGGGGTGACTGAGCATGTGCAGATTACGGCAGACATCTCAGGTTACTACTACGTCGCAGTGTGTGTGGTGACGGTCGGAACAGACTGGTACACATTGTGGTTCTATGTGGCCTGAACACTGTCCAAATGGAATTCAAACCCTTTTTATTCATTTTTATACATATACTTGCAAGTTGCTTGGGGTAAGGCATGATTCCTTCCAGCATAAGGCATGAGCACATCCTCATGGCGGCAGAATGGATTGACACTCATGGCGTCCCTGATGAAAGACGATCAAAAAGATACGATGTAATCATTAATGGAAAGCGTTACCCGCCAAAATATGTAATCAGCATTTCGAACAGGTTTGCCAATGGGGTGGAACTAGATCATGCCCATTTTCTGGGGGCAAGGAAACGAATACGTTTCTTAGGAATTTGGGGTTTACCATAGTCCCCCTTGAAACGCGTGAGCAATCTACTAATACCGTCTATCAACCGCTCACCGGAGCCTCTGAAATTGAGGAGACGAAAAGTACGAAGGGAACGAGCGGATATCCGTCGCGCACCCCCCTCCCGCCCATTCCCCGCATCATCGTCGATGGCAGTAATGTCGCTTGCTATGAGATGCAGAAGGGCTCGGCCGATGTTTCTCATCTAATCGCAGTATTTGAGCAGCTCCGTAATGACTACGGATTTGAAGAGGTAAGGATCATCATTGGGGCTGGACTACGGCATAAGGTCGAAACAACAGAGTTCGATAGACTAAGGACAAGATTCGAAGAGGAAAAGCGAAAAACTGGACACGGCGTGCTACACCAGGCTCCAGCGGGCATCAATGATGATGACTTCATAATTGACCACGCTGTTAAGGAAAACTACCTGATTTTAACGAACGACCTCTACCGCGACTACCAGGAGAAACACCCTGAGATGAAATGTGAGGTTCAAGGGCGATTGGTCAAATACATGATTATTGACGATAAGCTCAGGATTGTGTCTTATCCGTCCTGATGAGACTAATAAAAACTACGCTATCCGGCGCGCAACGCGCAGGGCCAGCGCGGCGGTTGTCAGCATCGTCGGCAGGCCCTGGGACTGAGGAAGCAGCGACAGGTCGGCCACCCACAGGCCGTCCGGCAGCATGGCCGGGCACATGGTGTCCACATCCTCCCGGCGCAGCGGGACGGTGCCCCCAAGATGCCCGCCGTGCAGCAGCCCGTTCACGAACGGACCACTGACCCCGGCGCGCGCCATGAGCTCCTGCACCTCATCTGCCGCCTCCAGCAGCTTCGCCCGGTCGGCGTCGTCCAGCGGCTTGTCCACCGAGCCGTCCGCCAGCACACGGCCGTTGGCGGCCTCGGCCAGCTTGATCATCACCCCGACGCGGTCCTTGAGACCGACGCTCCGCCACGGCCGGTGGAACCAGTGCGACAGCACGTCCAGGTACGGGGAGACGATGTACCCTTCCCGCTCTGCGAACCAGGTCATGGGCGGCTCCTCCAGCTGCCTCGCCCCGAGGGCCTTGCCGCCCACGGTGAGCACCAGGTCAGCCCACAGCGTGTCCGACGGCTCGATGCCCGACGCCCTCAATATCTGGGCGGTGCCGATGCCGCCCGCCGCCAGGATGATCGCGTCACCTCGGAGCGTCTCCGTCCCTTGTGAGCCCGCCACCCGCACCCCGACTGCCCGGCCGCCTTCGACGACCACATCGCTCACCGCGGCGCCGGTGCGGAGCGAGCAGCCTGCCCTCACTGCTTCATTGAGGAACCTCCGGGCGTCCCATCGTGCCCCGGTCGGACAGCCGACCTCGCACAGCCCGCAGGAGGCGCATCGGCCCATGTCCACCGCTTTGGGAGTCGGGCGCGGCTCGAAGCCCAGATCCTCGGCTGCGTGGAACAGCTCCCTGGTCATCGGTCTCCACCGCTCCCTCGGAACGACGCTCGTCCCGACGCAGCGCTCGAGCTCCTCGAACTCCGGCGCGAGGTCTAGGCCGAGCTCTCGGAGGCCTCGTTCGGCCCGCACCAGATTGCCGCAGGACACCACGCTGCACCCGCCCACCGCGACCGAACGGACGAGCGCGAGGTCCTCGGACCGCGCGGTGCGGTAGGCGGGGATGAAGGTCGACACCCGCTCTTCGTTCCCGAGCAGCCCGGCCCGCCGCAGCGGCTCGGTCCAAGAGACGCGGCGGGTGAACGGCCTGAACCGCTCGCCCGCCTCCAGGACGATGACCTCATGACCCTTCCGGACGAGCTCGCGGGCGGCGGCGGCCCCGCCCGGCCCGGAGCCGACGACGATCGCTCTCATCGCTCCTCCAGACGGATCCGTGCGACGCAGCGCGGGCATCCGTCGGTGAGGTGCTTCTCGAACCTCATCGCCGCCCGAGGGTAAAGGCCGCTGACCACCCCCTCGTCCACCGCGCTAAGGATGCGGCAGGCGTCGGCCGAGTAATGCTCGGCCAAGGCGCAGCGGTGCACTTCCAAGCAATCGTCCGTCACGGTGAACTCGATGCCCAGGACGCGGTAGAGCACTTTAGCGGCGTTCAGCAGATCGGCCCGGCCGTCGCCGACCTTCAGCCGCTTCTGGGCATCTTGGCCCAGCGCCAGCCCGGTGGCGAACAGCGCCTCCCTGCCGACGACGATGGCGCGCTCCCGCCCCAGGCCGGCGATGAGCGCCTGGACCCTCTGCTCGTGGCCATGGGCCATGGCCGCCCGCCTGGCCTCCAGGCCGCCGCTGGGGACCGGGTCGGTCGGCACCTCCAGGCTGTGGGCGGCCAGCAGGGCGTCCAGCGTGGCGTTGGTGCTCCTCCGGACGTTCTCCACCTCCTTCGTCATCAGGAAGCGGGGCATCCACCGCGAGGCCAACATCAGCCGGGCGCTCATGTCGACCTCCCGGCCCTGCCCAGGTGCAGCACCTCGCGGGGCGGCTGAGCATCGGAGTACATCGCCTCGATGACCGCCGCGTACCGCTCCGCGACCCGCTTCCGCCGCAGCTTCATGTTGGCGGTGAGCTCGCCGCCCTCCACCGACAGGGTGTTCGGCAGCACCGCCCAGGCCTTGAGCTGCTCGGGATGCGACAGCCCGCGGTTCATGCGCTCGATGTGCTCGTCGATGCCGTCGATCGCGCCACTATCAGACCAAACCAGCGCCGTGGAGTACGGGCGTCCCTCGCCGATCACCATGGCCTCGAAGGCACCGGGGATGTCGCGCAGCATCGTCTCCACCTTCAGCGGGCTGACGTACTTGCCGTAGGCGGTCTTGATCAGCTCCTTCTTTCTCCCTTCAAGGATGAGGTAGCCGTCGTCCAGGCGGCCGAGGTCGCCGGTGGCCAGCCATCCGTCGCGGAACGGCTGCTCCCCGCCATGGTAGCCGCGGGTCACCTGCGGCCCGCGGACCAGCACCTCCCCGTCCTCGGCGATGGCGACCTCCGTTCTTGGTAACGGCTCCCCCACCGTGCCGATGCGGTTGCGGCCGGGGCGATTGATGGTCACCAGCGGCGCCTCGGTCAGGCCGTACGCGTCGTGCACCTCCACCCCCAGGTGGCGGAACGCCTCCTGGATCTCGGGGCTGAGCGGCCCCGAGCCGGAGATCAGGTACGCGCAGCGGTCCAGGCCGGCGGACCGGAGCATGCGGCGCCGGACGAGCGGAGCGAGCACCGCCCGCTTGACCGCGTTCGGTCTCTCCAGGTAGCTTCTGGCGGTGCCGTTCTCCATCAGGCGGGCCCGCAGCTTCTCGTAGAACCTCGGCACCGAGAAGAACACCGTGGGGCGGACGGCGCGCAGCGCGTCCGGCAGCCCGCGGAAATCCTCGAGGAAGTAGAGGTTCACCGGGGCGGGGGCGTAGAACGGTGAGTAAGTGGCAAGGATACCCTCGACCACGTGGTTCATCGGCAGGAACGAGAGATAGTGGACCTCGGAGTTCCTCACGCTCCACGGCGGCAGCGAGGCGGTGGACTCGGCCATGTACCTCAGGTGCTGGTGCTCGAACAGCACCCCCTTGGCCCGGCCGGTGGTGCTCGACGTGTACCTCAGCGTGGCGAGGTCTCCGAAGTCGGCCGGCGACGAAATCTCGTCCGCGGTGCCGCGCTCGAGGAACGCCTCCCACGGCATCGCTCTCTCCGTCGCCACGTCGGGTACGGCGCGGCAGAACGAGACGATGGGTACGGCGGTCCGAAGCTCGTTCACGCGGCGGAGCACCGCGTCCGAGCCGATGAGGACGAGCTTCGCCCCGCTGTCCTCGATGAGGGTGTCCAGCTCGGCTGGGGGGCTGGTGTAGTACAGCGGCACGCTCACCGCGCCGAGCAGGCCGATGGCCACGTCGAGCGTGAGGTACCTCGTGCTGTTGGCGCCGACCACGGCAACCTTGTCGCCCTGGGAGACGCCGAGCGAGCGCAGCGCGTCGGCGGCGCGGAGCATGTTCTCGCGCACTTCCTCGGTCGGGCGTTCGAGCACCTTGCCGTCCACGATGTCGTGCAGCCGCACCGGTCGTCCTTTGCTCTTCAATCGGAACAGCACCTGCTCGTGCACGGTGCGCTCGCTGCGGTGCAGGAAGCCGTGGTAGGCGGCGAACTCCAGCAGCCTAGGGAGCAGGACGCGCCAGTCCACGTCGTACGGGCCGAGGAGCTCGTCGGCGTTGTCCCTGAGGAAGATGCGGCACTCCTTGAGGTAAGGGGCGATGACCCTCATGCCCTCCGGCCCCCGCGCCTTGAGGACCTCGACCCCCATGGGAAGGTACCTCGGCCGGGGCAGCTCGACGTCCAGGTTCTCCTTGGCCCATTCCCGAGCGAGGTCGACTACCTCCCCCACCGTCGGCTGCGAGGCCGCCGGGCTCACCAGGTGGAAGGTCCGGCCTACCGCCCTCGGGTCGAAGGTCAGGCGGCCGATGCCCTCGGCGACCCGGTCGACCGGGATGAGGTTCACCTTCTGCGACGAGGACAGCGGGACGCCCTTCAGCTTGCCGGTGAGGTACAGGCGAAGCGGATAGTACAGCGTGTTGAACGTCTTGATGTACCCGTCCTCCGAGCTCCCGACGACCATGCCCGGGCGGAGCACCGTCACCGGGAGTCGCGACATCGCATCCCGGGCCAGGAGCTCACCCTCGTACTTGCTCTGCTCGTACGGGCTGAGGAAGCCATGCTCATCGGTGAGCTCGTTTTCGGGCACCGCGCCGACGCGCCCGCCGGCCACGTAGGCGGTGGAGACGTGGGCGAACCGTTCGAGGCCGTGATATCGGTGGATCTCGTCCGCGAAGGCGAGCGCGTTCCTCGTCCCCTCGACGTTGGCGCGGCGCAGCTCGTCGATCGGAGCGGCCAGCCGGATGTCCGCGGCGGCGTGGACGATGTGGGTGACCTGCTTGACCAGCCTTGAGTGCGTGTCGTCGTCAAGGCCCAGCCGTTCCTCGGCGACGTCGCCGGCCACCACCTCGATCCTCGAGCCGATGGCATCCCTCAGCTCCGGCCAGTCCCACCACGCCCGCAGCAGGCGCTTCCGCGCCGCCTCTTCGTTCGGAGCTCTGACCAGCGCCACCACGCGGCGATCGGCGTTGCGGACCAGCCACCGGGCGACGTAGGTGCCGACGAAGCCGGTGGCCCCGGTCAGCAGGACGGTCATGGCCGCACGTCCCAGCCTCGAGCTTTGAGGAACTCGGCGGTCAGCGCGCGGGCACGGGCGGCCCTAGTCACGTGCTCCCGGTGCGCCCGGGCGATGCGTTCCCTGATCTCACTGGGATCGTTGAGCAGCATGTTGGCCTCCGCCCTCACCTTGTCGAACACGTCTGGCTCGGTATGCTGGTGCAGGTGCTCGGTCATCCCCACCTCGCCGTAGAGGTCGGTCAGCCGGATGTCGTGAGCGATTGCTATCTGCGGCACGTGGCCCTCGAGGGACAGCGCCCCAGCGTGGTAGCGCGAGGTGACGAGGAGATCGAGGCCGCGGATGACCGAGGCCATCTGCGAGGCGTTGTACTGGCTGGCGGAAAAGATGCGCGCCTGGTCCGGGTGTCTCATCTTCGATTGGATGTCCCTTGCCATGACGTCGTCGAGCGACTCCATGCACAGCAGCGCCACTTTCTTCCCGTGCTCCTCCACGAACCAGTCGGCCAACTCGGCGAAGCGCTGAGCGAGCTCGCCCGCGGCCTCCCGGCGCTCGTCGGACCACGCGAAGTAGTACGGCCACTTGTAGCACCGCTCCCGGCGGCCCCACAGCCTGGGGACGACGGGGAATAGGTAAAAGTCGACGGCGGCGATGCCCACCACGTCGCCGGGAAGCTCTCGAGCGAGCAGGTCCTTGTCCGCGGGGTCGGTCTGGAACAGGAATGCCGTATCAGCGGCCACCTCGATCGGCGCGCTCACGCCCCACCGCCGCATGCGCTCCGCCCCGGCGTGGGTGCGCATGACGATGAGGCCTGTCTTGCTCGCCTCCGCTTTGATCTTCTCCTCGCTCGCCTTCGACACCTGCCCGGAGTCGACGGCGTAGGCGACGCACGGCTTGCCGAACTCGGCCGCGCACCTCGTCGCCCACAAGTATGCGTCAAGCAGCGCGGTGGTGAAGGTCTCGATGTAGCAGCTGCCTTCGACCAGCACGGTGAGGTCGTTCTCCTTCACCAGCCGGCGCACGGTCCGCTTGTAGGTGGTGGGCACCTTGACGATGCGCAGCTGCGGCGTCTCCTTGAGGTAGCGGCGCAGCCGCTGGACGTCCAGGCTCGGGACGGTGAGGACGGCGTCCGGGAGCATCGCTTTCATGTCCTCGATGGTGGCGAGAAGCTTCGCTTCCGCCCCGGTGTTGTTGGCGCCGTTGTACCCGAACAGCAGGACCTTCGGGCGCTTCATGTCCGCGGCTTCGCTCATGCACTCACCTCACGCCTTGATGACGCTCACCAGGAACCTGGTGTGGCGGTCGATCCCGTCCCCGTGCTCCTCCCGGAACGATCTGGACGTCTCGCCGTAGCGGTGCAGGAAGTAATCGACCCAGGTATGGCTGTAGAACGAGAGGTATTCCGCCGCAAGGACCTGAGGGTCCAGCGGCTTGACCTGCTGGTGCTTGATGAAGATGGCGAAGTTCCTTGTCCAGAACTGCTCGGCCGAACCGACGAACTCGGCGAAGAACTCCTTGATACGCGGGCTGTGGTACAGCTCCACGAAGATGATCCTCAAGATCTTCTCGACGTACGGCGACTCCAGCCACCGCAGGACGACGTCGGTGGACATGTCCATGAACGCCTCCAGGCCCATGGCGGCCATGCGCTCCTCGGTGAACGCGTCCTGCGGGCCGACGATGCTCAGCAGGTCCATGGGGTACTTCAGGATCTCCTCGAGGATCTGGTCCTTGCCCGAGAAGTGATAGTATAACGAGGCTTTCTTGATCCCGACCGCGCTGGCGATCTCCTGCATGCTCACCGCGTCGAACCCCTTCTGCGCGAAGAGGTCGATGGACACGTCCAGTATCCTCGCCCTGGTGCTCTTCTCGCCCGACCCGTCGAGCAGTTCCCGGCTGAACCCAGCCTCGCTTTCGGCCATCCCTCGTCCTCCGTTGGCGCCCTCCCTACCGGCTGGTAGGTAGGCAGAAGGGGCATCGCACGCCATCGTACTTATACCTACCTCCCGGTAGGTAGGTGCAGAGACCTAGCCCTGCTCAATCATCCCACAATCATCTGTTTTGTCTTCTTCAGGAACTTTGCAGGGATGGGCTGGTGAAGCTTCCAAGTGATGCTCATCGGTCGGCTCCCCTCATGCTTCACGTAATCGGCAGTGCCAAGGAAGGTGTACCCGGCAGTGCCGCCAAATGCATCTTTCTTCCCCTCTCGAACGAATAGGAGTATTTGGCTGCCCAGCTTTTGGTGATTAATGTACCGCTGTCCCGTTGGGGAATCGGAGGAAGTGGTACTCTGGCTTTGCCAGTGGAAGAGCCATTCATTGATCGAGTAGTCGTCGTACATCGTCGTTGGTGAGTAGTCCTTATCCGACTTGTTCAGGGTAATAAAAAAGACATCGACTTTCTTGTCTGGCAGATACTTGACTCCCTCACGCACAGAGGAGGGCTTGAGGAAGTCAAGCGCTACCATGATCTGATCTCTTGAGTACGTGCAGTAGAGGTCGAGAGGGCACTCGAATTTCAGGTCGTTTGCTTTGTCGATAAAGTCAATGTGTTCGAGCTGGTAACGTAGGATGTCCTGAAGTTCACCGTAGAGGCGAGGGTTCCGCTTTAGTTTCTGCAAACCTTCTACAGTGCTCGTAAACCCACAGTCACTTGCGCTTTTCTGCCAAATGGTGAACTGCAGCATCTGGAGCATCCTGCGTTCGTTAGTGCCTAGACTTTCCTCTTGAACGTTGTCGATCTCCTGAAGCACACGGAGCAGAAAGCCGATCCATCGGCGTGAGTCAATCGAGCAGATACGGTAGAATGCCTTAGTCAACAGATCCTCGTCCGGTTCTGAAAACTCACTCGCGACTTTGGCTTGCGCACAGAGTCTCGAGAAACTGGCATTGTTGTATATGGCGCGGATATCCATGTGGTAGAAGGACAGGAAGTTGGACAGGGTAAGTGGAAGTCCACTATCTTCCTCAAAGGAGGCTATGCGTGAAATGATGCCGGACCGCAGCCCAAGGGCACTCCGGATGTTATCATAGATAATCTCCTTCGCCTTGCGCTCAAGCTGAATGTAACAACCTTTAGGAAGGGAGACAAAACCGTTCTTTATCTCACTTTGAACGCTCTTTGCCGAACTACCGAGCAACGCCGCAAATTTCTCCTCAAAGCGATATCGCTTGTTCGCCTGACCGATGAAGTCGAGTACAGTAAGGCATTCTTTGCCTTCAGCTAGTCGTAGCCCTCTGCCGAGTTGCTGTAAGAATACGGTCAGACTCTCGGTGGGACGGAGGAATAGGACTGTGTTGACTTCAGGGATGTCTACGCCCTCGTTGTATATGTCCACGGCAAAGATGAACCTGATATCGCCGTTTACTAGGCGTCGTTTTGCGGCGTTTCGCTCCTCGTCTGACGACTCGCCAGTAAGGCTGATGGATGGGATGCCCCAGGCGTTGAAGTGCTCGGCCATGAATCTGGCGTGCGCGATAGAGACACAGAATCCCAGCCCCTTGACCTCGTCAAGGTCCGTGACATACCTGTGGATGGACCGAACAATCATATCGGCACGTCGCTCAGCGGCCACACGATCCATGGTGTAGGCGTTGGATAGCTCCGTCTTATCGTATCCGCCCCGCGTCCACTTGAGCTCGGTCAGATCGACGATGTCGGTGACCCCGAAGTATTGGAAGGGGCATAGCAGTTTTCTGTCAATTGCCTCGGGTAGGCGCACCTCAGCGGCTATGCGGTTGTCAAAGTAGTGTAAGACGCTCTTGCCATCCATGCGCTCCGGCGTCGCTGTCAGGCCGAGAAGGATCTTTGGTCTGTAGTACTCCAGCAGCCTTTGGTATGTTGGCGCCGCCGCATGGTGAAACTCGTCTACAATGATGAAATCATAGAAATCTGGAGAGGTCTTCAGGTCAAGTTCCTGGGATTGAAAAGTCTGGATTGACACGAAGAGATGGTCCAACTTTTCCGGTCGGAATCCTCCTACGAAGAGATCGCCGAAATTTGGATCTTTAAGCACACCTTGAAAGCATGCCAGGCTTTGCTTCAGGATTTCTTCTCTATGTGCAACGAATAGCAGCCTGTTTGGCTTGCCCGGGTTTTCCTTGCAGAATCGTTTGTAGTCGAATGCGGAGATGACAGTCTTGCCCGTACCCGTCGCCGCCACTACGAGGTTCTTACACGATTGCCTAATGGTCCGCTCCGCCGATAGTTTGTCTAGAATTTCCTGCTGGAACGGATATGGCGTGATATCGAAGAGCATGAGTGGCGTTTTGCCTCCACTCAAGCGCTCGGCGCGCAGCGCCCGGCGCAAACGGTCCGTTTCCCCTTCGCCAAACGCTTCAAACTCGTTGGAGTTCCAGTAGCTCTCGAAGGTGGCGTTTATCTTTCGCATCGTCTCTGGCAGGTCCTGTGCCGTGACCTTCACATTCCACTCCAAGCCGCTGGAGATGGCAGCATTAGAGAGGTTCGACGATCCAACGTAAGCGGTGCTGAAGCCACTCTCCCGATAAAACACATAGGTTTTAGCGTGCAGTCGAGTGTGCTTGGTGTCGTATGAGATTTTTACCTCTGTGTTCGCCAAACAAGATAGCCACTCTATGGCTTTGGCATCTGTTGCTCCCATGTATGAGGTGGTGATGACACGCAATCTGCCGCCGCGCTTGGTGAAGTCAGAGAGTTCGTCCATGAGGAGTCTCAGACCGCTCCATTTGACGAACGAAACAAGCATGTCGATGCGGTCTGATGACGCAATCTCTTTCTTTAACTCGGTCACCATGCTCGGCTCGTGGACCGCACCGGTGAATAGCGAGCTGTGCGCTATCGAGGTCTCAGGTCGAATTATCTCTGCCTTTTCGTTTAGTGCGTGGACTGTGTTTCTTCTGTCCAGTAATGCTAGCAACTGCTCAGCCCTTTCGTCGACAGATAAGCCATCGAATGAGTCCTCTCCCGTTGCCTGGGCTATGGCGCCAATTATCTCATTCACCAGGGCAATTTGAGCATCAAGTTTGAAGTCGTTGTTAATCGAGGAGAGTCCCTTCTCTAATATTGATGCGATGTAGCTGGAAAGCACCTTAGGGGCTTCTGCCGGATCAATAGCGTCGGTGTAAGGTTGCAAGGTCGACTCAGCATCTAGCACGGTCGCCAGCTGCTTGTTGATGACCTGCTCATATAAGCCTGGCTTCAGCATGACCGGCGACCCATATACTGTATGTGGCCATAATAATCGTGGCTCAATCGACGTTCAAATATGTGTCATTCAGGTTATGACATATGAGGACGGGGAGGACAAGTAGTTGAATTCTGAGGTCAGGGAGACGACGAAATCACGTCGACTTGGCCTCTGCCCCCCCACCTATCTGTCTCCTTCTCGTCGAACTTCAGGTTGACCCGGTTCAGAACTTCGCTGACGACGTCCTCTGATGAGGTTGCGATGCCCGCTTCCCAGCTGCCTCCTCCCGCTGAGAAGGCATACAGGTTCATCGATGACACAATCGACACGCCGCGATCGAAGACCATGATCTTGGCGTGCACTGCCTTGTTGGTGAATACCTCAATCCCGTACTCATGGAGGTTGTCGATTAGCTCCTGCTTATCCTTGACCTCGGGTGGCCTGGTGAGAATCTTGATCTTAATGCCCTTCTGGGCCAGGACTTTCATCTCGTTCAGGATGTTCGCTTTGTCGACGTACGGGTTGACGATGAGGAGCTCGGTGCGGACGTTCTCGACTAGGTGATTCGCCAACCCATCCAGCCGGCTACCGTCCAAGAACACGTGGTTGTCCACGAGCGTAATCTTCTTGAAGTCTAACCAGGCCTGGAACTCCCTCACGATGTTCTTCTGGTCCTCCTGCTTGACCTTGAGGACCGTGGCACCCTCGCCCTTACGGCCGTCGACGAAATAGCCGCGGTATTCCATGTAGAGGTCTTTGGCGACTCGGTACTCCCCGTTGCCTGTTTTATAGATGGCGTCGATGCTGAATAGCTCACTCAGGACGCCATTGATGGTTTTAGGGTTGAATCCAGTAATCTGCTGAAGGTCGTCCCAGGTCCTGGCTCCGTCTATTGCGATGGCTTTGATTATCCTGCCCTTATAGCTGCCCCAGAACCTCGGTTCGCCTTCGGCCATGCATCTCGGCTGGGCAATGCGTTTACTGGACATAAATCATTAGTTTTCTATTCACATCACTGGATTCCCGAAGCGGTGTCTGAGATCAGCATCTGATGAGTCTCAAGAATCTGCCTGATATGTTTTGAATTTCACCCAAAGAGCGAGACCAACAACATGGTCCCGTTCGCTTCCTTTTTCATTTAATATCATCTCTACCCAATAATTGATACTGCTGCACCTCATCCCTGTTTATCAAGGTGGGGAGTCAGGATGGCTGAGTTCACCGGTACGGCGATGGACGCGTTCTTCGAGGAGATCAAGAGCATCGGCTTCTTCGGAAGGCTGTTCTCTTGGGGGAGGGTACGCAAGCTCAGTTACGAGGCCAGCAACGAGTATGCCCTGCTTCGCAACCAGCGCGAGGGCTTCCTGCAGCAGATCAACAGCATCACTCAGCTGCTAGAGTCGGAGAAGAGGGACGCCGAATTCAACGCTAGGGAGGCGGAGCGGTTGAGAGGAGAGCTGGCCGCGGCGCAGGCCTCGCTGATCGAGGTGAGGGACTGGCTGAAGGACCGCGAGGCACGGGTTAGCGTGCTGGAATCGTCGGCCGAGTCGAGCAGTCATGCGATTGCGGAGCTGAAGGCCCAGGCATCCAACCTTCAGAGGCTCCTGGACGATAAGACTGCCGAGATCACTGACCTCGAGCGGAGGCTGGCCGAGGCGACGACGTCGAAGGACAAGAATGCCGAGCGCATCAAGCAGTTAGAGGGAGAGCTGGAGGGCTGCAGGAGGAGGGTCGACGAGCTGGGTGCCCTCATCGGCGAGAGGGACCAGGAGATCGCCCGCTTCAAGAGCGCCGAGCAGTCCAGGCTGGACGAGCACGCCAGAAAGATGAGCGAGGCCCAATCATTCATGGCCCGCCTGAACGATGATAAGCTCCGCCTGGAGCAGGAGCGCGAGGCGGCGCTGAAGGCGCATATGGAGGATATGAAGAAGACCTGGCTCAATCACGAGCGGAAGGTCGAGGAGGCCCTCAAGATGCTGTGCCGCAAGCACACCATCGAGTACCTGGGCAAGGAGGCGGTGCCCTTCCGGGGGAAGCCGGACAACACGCTGAGGATCTGCGAGGAGTACGTAATCTTCGACGCTAAGAGCCCGCAGGGCGAGGACCTCTCCAACTTCGCTGATTACGTGAAAGCGCAGTCCAAGGACGTCCAGAAGTACGCCAAGGAGAAGGACGTCAGGAAGGACATATTCCTGGTGGTGCCGACCAACACCATCGACCGCTTCGACGCCTACACGATCAATCACGGCGACTACCGGGTGTTCATCGTCACCGTCGACTCGTTGGAGCCTATCTTGCTCAGCCTCAAGCGCATCGAGGAGTACGAGTTCGTGGACCAGCTGAGCCCCGAGGAGCGGGAGGACATCTGCCGGGTCATCGGTCGCCTGAGCCATCTGACGAAGAGGCGCATCCAAGTAGACTCGTTCTTCTGCGAGGAGGCGTTCAAGACCCTCAAGGAGTGCGGGTGCCTGCCGGAAGAGTTCTCCGAGAGGACGCTTGAATACGAGAAGTCGACGTTGCTGAACCCGCCGGTGGAGCGCAAGGGGAAGGCCCTCGCGGACAAGACGCTGGAGAAGGCGGTGGAGACGGTGAAAAAGGAGACCGCGTTCCTTGACATCGATACCTCCGGGACGGCCGAGGTACTCTTGGCGCTGCCGCTGACGAAGGAGACGAAGGGCGGGGACTGACGCTCGGATGTGGGTCGGCGACACGCTTCCGATAAACTAAGAGGGCTCACGAGAGCTCGAGGGACGTTATACGGCAACGAGATTGCGGCACGGCGAGCTAAGATTGGCAGCTCATCCAAGCTTGCAGCGCTAGCCATCGCGAGGGTCTCGTGCTCCTGAACAGCAGCCAACGTGCCAACTCGTTTCTGAAATTTTTTATAGTATGCGCGCCTCGCGAGAGGAGCTGGCCGGCCTGGCTGACGTCGGATCGGTCAATGAGATGAAGTTCACTGTGCCGAAGGGATGCACCATGATCGCCGAGAAGATCTGCCGGAAGTGTGACAAGCAGTTCCCCATGACCACCATTTTCTGCCCGGAGTGCGGGAGCATGACCCTGGCGCCCGAGGCGCCGGAGCCTCCCGCGAGGGTAGTTAGGACGAGGCCCGCGCCAGTAAGGAGCACGCCTCTCGCGACCCCCGCTCCGAGGGTCCAGCCGCCAAAGGTGAGGTTGGAGCACACCCGAGAGGACTTCATCTCCTCGCTGACGAGCAATGGTGTCGAGGGCGAGGACGTCGAGGTTATCACGAAACTAATGAACTGGTCCGAGCGCGTCGCGTCCTTAACGTCCTTCGGTGACAGCGTGAAGGAGGGCGGGAGGATCGGCTTCCGGCCCCTGGTGCGCGTACAGGACCGGGAGGTCAGCCCGTTCTGGATCAGCACTGACGGCAGGATCGAGGTCGCCTTCGGGGACTGGACCAACCTCCCGCCGTTCGACTCAAGGGAGAAGCGGCTGGAGATGCTGAGGCGGCTGAACGGCATCAAGCTTGTGAAGATCCTGGAGGACAAGATCGCCGCGTACCCGCCGGTCCCGGTCCGAGCACTCAGGGAGCAGGCTGAACTGGACAAGTTCATCGGGACATACGAGTGGTTCCTAGGGCTGGTGCTGGGGCAGCGCTAAGTGGTTTTATCCGTTAGCTGTGGATTTGCTCGAGCGGTCTGTGAGCCACAGTAACTCCTTGAGAGTTCTCCCAGTCCTTGAGGCATGGTGCTGGAGACGCTCAGAAAAGCAGCTACGTCTCCTCAATTCAACTATCTGTCATTGTCACTTTCAATGCTCTTACCCATCAGTTTTTATCATGCCTGACCATGTCAAAGCCGTGCGTTCGATGGTGACGAGCACACCTGTTGTTGCAAAGCCCTTCCTAAAATGGGCAGGGGGTAAGAGTTCCCTTGTGGTAGAACTCGATAAAAAGGGGTTACTCCCCAAGCAATTCAACGATTATTATGAGCCATTTCTCGGGGGAGGGGCGGTTTTCTTTTACCTCTATAACCGGGGCTCTATGAAGGGCAAGGTTGTTCTTGCCGATGTAAACAAGGAGCTTATTGATACTTACAATGAGATAAAAGAGCGGCCTAAACAGCTCATAGAAGAGCTGAAGACGCTTGATGGAACATACTCCAGCGAAACCTTCTACCTATCGCGCCAGGAGTTCAATAACCTCAAGATCAAAACCGCTCTTGTCGAAAGAGAAAAGACGAGAAAGGCTGCCTTAATGATATTCTTAAACAAAACATGCTTCAATGGATTGTATCGTGAAAACCGGAAGGGACTATTCAATGTGCCCTTCGGGGACTATAAAAATCCCCGGATTCTAGATGAGGATAACATCTGGGCAGTATCGAAAGCGCTGTCACTTGCATCTATTCAGTGCAAAGACTTTGTGGACTGCGTAGAAAAAGCGAAAGAGGGCGACTTCGTCTATTTCGACCCGCCATATATGCCCATATCTCAAACCGCTAGCTTCACAAGTTATAGCAAAGATGACTTCAGCTTCGAGGACCAGGAACGGCTGGCTGATGTTGTAGCCGGACTGACAGAGAAGAAAGTCTTAGTCCTGTTGAGTAACTCATTTCACGATGAGATCAAAAAGCTATATGAAAGAATTGAAGGTGTTACTCTGAACACGGTTCATGCTTCTCGCTTCATTAGTTGTAATGGGAATGGGAGGAAGCCAGTGTTAGAGTACGCCATAACTAACTTCCAGCCAAGCGTCACTCAGGAGTTGCTTGGAATAGAATGAGGGAACTGTTCTTGTAGTCCGCCCGTCGTTCATAGTTTGCTAGTTTGCGGAAGATGAACAGATGCTCATGCATCGTAAGCAGGAAGCGATCATTCACCTTGTTCTTCCACTTGGGGTCGCTCCAGCAGTTCCACTCATGCTTGATGATGTCTTCCTTTAGGATGAATCCAACTTCTAGGAATTTTATCATCACATTGAATGCCATCGGGACGTAGTGGCACTTGTTGTGCGTATCGCCCATTAAGATAGCGCAATACCCTCCCGGTTTGAGCACTCTGAGCATCTCACTTGCTGCCACCTTCATCTCTTCTGCAAAGATGCCGAAATCTGGGATGGCTGAGAGATCGTTCTTCACGCCGTTACCGTACCGGATGATATTTGCGTATGGGGGATGTGTTGCGATAAGGTCTATTGTATCGTCTTCGATGAGGTGCATTCTGCGCACGTCCCCGACGTACACCTTGCTCCATGTTTCTGGAAGTTGGGCTAATGCATCTGTGGGCAAGTTGAGACGATTCTTCGCAATCCTAGCCGATCGCTCGTTGATATCAATACCGATGGAATTTCTTCCGGTGAGTCGCGCCTCAACGAGCGTTGTACCACCTCCGACCATTGGATCAAGCACAGTGTCCCCCTCGTTCGAATACCTCAGAATGATGTTACGGGCGACCCGGGGTGACCAATTACCTCGGTACTCGGGCGTATGGGTTGCCCAATCGCCGCGGTTGGGAAAGCTCCATACTGTGGTCTTTTCGAGCGAGAAGTCAGTAGGCTGGATCTGTTTCAGCCGTTCGCCTTTACTTAAACACCAGGGCTTGATGAACCTGTTCTCAACCTCAAGCGGCTCGACCATGTCATCCGTAAGGACCTCTTGCATGATCTAATAATCAATGCCCTGGCTGAGGTATCTCTTTAGATTCCATGTAGACTTAAAGCCAAGGTAAGGGTTCTCGAGAAGTTCGTTGAAGGTCGCATTACGAAGCTTCTCTAACGTATCGTAGCCAAATTTCACTAGGGACGAAACCTTCTTTGGCCCAAATCCTGGGATGCACCGAATGTCGTCCCCATCCGCTCTCATAGAGGCCATTATCGATAGATTATGGATAAAGCTGACCGCAGGTTGGCTGAATATTGTCTAGATCCAATACAAATGATCTTCGCACCCCTACCGGAAGCTAGACATCAGGGCGAGTATATGATCTTTCAAGCCGGATATATCAATAAACTGAGGCGTTTGAAAACGTTTTTTAGGACGCACTCACCCCGGGCATTATTCTTAATGAGCGATTCTTCCAGAGGAATGTAATCAGTCGGAACCTCAAGTCACTAAGGCTAGCTCTTGAACTGTACCTGAGACTGAAGGATTACTACCATGGCCGTCATCGTGCAATAAAGGAACTGGCTGATTCCTTGATATCGGTCGACGACTCCTTGCCCTACATTCTCTTCGGCTTTGAACTCCTCGATCACACCGATAAGAAGATTGCTACGAGACAGAACTATAACACATTCTTCGAAGCCGAAACCAAAATCAAGGGCGGCGACCTTGCCGAAACAGGAGGCCTCGCATCTATTGTTTGTTCTTGGTCTGCCTTGCGTTCTCAGATGTGATCTATAGGATTTACTTTTTGGATCGAAAATCGGTCTATAAACACACAGAAGGATGATTGTCTGCGGTTCATGCTACAATGTCGAGATTGAGCCCTATTGAATGGGATCTGCTCAGAAGTCTTGATGCAATTGGGGATGAGAATCTAACTGAAAAATGAAGCAAGCATTAAATTTAGCCACGGTTGCGAAAGCATGACGAGGATTGTAGTTTTTTACATATTTGTAGATGACAAGATTTGTTATGGAGTTGGGTTCAATTAATTTCCGAGTTCCGGTCCTTAATCGTCTGAAATATTGAAAAGTAATGGAAACATTATGCAAGATCTTGAAAGCGTAGGCGTCGATATATTCTAGACTACTAAAGGGAAGGGCTATTACAAAATGATGAGATCTCTTGGAGATCCGAACGCTCGAATGCCCACATCCATAATTATACGTAGGTGAGAAAGCACCTTCCTAACGATGTCATGTCCACATAATAATGGATAACATTTGACGATGTGCAGCCGCTGCCGTTAACTCTCGACGATTAGAATGCTCGAAGCATCGCTCTAATTCCTCCGATCAACCTCTCCTCATACTTCTAGTTCCTTAGGGTCTCAATGGCTAAAGCCCATAAGGAGTCGCTATGTCTGCTTCAAAGCCCCGCCGTACACATCGAAGAAATGATGGTTCATTGAGGCGATGTTCGTTATCCTTTGGATAAGAACAATATCTCTACAGAGTTTATACGCTACAACATTAGCTATGTTTAATCGTGTGGAGAAGGGGTTTGATGCCCCGAATCAATATGGCAAGGCCATGAATCTCGACGCTGCCACGCAATCAAGCATGCCCCAATAGAAGAAGGTGACTGTTTTTTCAGACGTAAACCATGAGCAGATATTTTCAACGAAAGATAAGTCTCCCAGCAGGATCCTTTCGATTATCAAGAAGAAATAATAAAGCACTAACACATTTCGGCAATGGAGTTGGAAGCTATGGTGGAAGCCACAGAGGTTCAATTATATGCGGCATTTGGTACTTTTTTAGTTGCATCTTTCGCAGGATTGAGCCTATTTTTCAATCAGAGACAGCTTAAAAAACACATCATGGCCCAAACAGAAATTAGATTCATGGAAGACTATATCAATATTCAAAAAACAAAATGCGATGCAATAGAGAAAAAGTCAGCGCCACTAGGGTATCAATATTATAGGGAAATGTTTGACTTACATTGGACTGCGCATAACCTCTGGAAGAAGAAGCTAATCGATGATAGGGTTATGAGGACTTGGTTGGATATAAGAAAGCGCAATTTCGTTGACGATGACAAGCTGCCTATCGAATCAACCCCAGATTATCCGACTTCTTATCGGGAGACCTGGAGGAAGTTAACCGCCGCTGACTACAACTATTTCGCTCCAGGTGATGATTTTGTGGCATTGATGGAGAAGGTGCACGATAAAAATAATCATGATATTTATAAAATAATGAAGGAGCATAAAAAATGTTTATTTACATAGCTGGCCCCTTATTTTCAGTCGCTGAAAGAAATTTTAACCAGGAGCTTAAAAAAAAGCTATTAGTTAGATTGGGTGGCATTGACATTATCTTACCGCAAGAGGAATCAACTAGGATATTGAGTGAGACAAAATCTCTAAAGGGTGTCTTTAATCATTGTGTAGACTCGATAAAAAAGTGCGATTTGGTTGTTGCAGTATTAGATGGTGCTGATGTGGATTCTGGTACTAGCTTTGAAATTGGATTCGCCTATGGCTTAGCTAAGCCTATTATCGGAATTAGGACCGACTTCAGAAAATCAGAAGACAAGGGCGTCAACCTAATGTTGTCACGTTCCATGACCAAATTGTTCTACCTGAGCAGCACTACCACATCAATGGAAGATGTTGCGGACAATATTGCCAACTGGATAATCAATAATAGCATAGTGAAAATAAATAAGAGCCGTAAAAATAGGAGTCGTTGATGGACGGCTGGTTCAATGAACTGTCTCAGACCTCGGAACAATCCACATTAACTTATAAAAATCACCTCCTATAAATTAATTAGCTAATGTGAAGATGCGGAACCAATGGCAAACACCATTCTGAAGTGGGCTAGTGGCAAGAGGCAAATCATTAGCGAGGTCATCGCCGCCTTCCCCAAGGGTTACAAGGGCAGGCGCTTCTATGAACCGATGTTTGTGACAGGTGCAGTCACATTCCAGATCGAACTGGAGTCCGGGGCTATCAACTGCGACGGGAGCAGGGGGGTCGGCGAACTCATTGTGACCAATGTCCCCCCGAATGATCGGGCGGTGAGGTTTTGACTAAGCGCAAGAAGGCTGAACCCGAAGATGAGGGGAGCGATGGAGTTTGTGAGGAACATGATGGTCCCAAGCTGACAACGAAGGAGGCAAAGAAGCTCAAGAAGAAGAATGACGCTTGGACGAAAATTGTATCCAAGCTCAACTTAGACCTCAGCTCACCAATTTCACCAATAATTCCGTCTACAATATTCCGGGAGGAGGCTGACATAGAGGCCAGGCTTGCATGCTACAACGACTGCCTGAGCGAGGTCCCGCCCGTCCTGAGGGCGAGCGGCGTCTTCCCTCTCCCTGTGAGGAATAAGGAGTACTGTCTCATCAAGGCCAATGGATTCCATGAATTCGAGGAAATATCCACGCCGATAATAACCTATACCTCACGGATACCTTTCCTGCCCGACACCTTCGACGGGGAGGGCGAGAGCAACTATGTCCATTACGCCTACAACGCTGGGCTAATATCCGAGTTTACAGGCAAGAAGGACATCATCAAGATGAACGAGGGGAGGTTCCGCGCGACCAAGTTCGATTTTAATATCGGGAGCGTCGGCCCCATCGAACAAGAGGGGGTCCAGGTCCAGGTTGACGGCTTGTTCGAGGGAAGGGACTCTATCATCGTCCTTGAGGCTAAGGTGAAGAGCAATTCGAACTTTCTAATCCGGCAACTGTACTACCCCTGGCGGCACTGGACAGAGAAGTCCCAAAAAGAGGTCATCGCGTCCTTTCTCAGAATTGACAAGGTCAGCGAGGTCTACAACCTATGGCAGTACAGGTTCACTGATAAGAGCAATTACGCCAGCATTGAGCTGGTCAAGACGGCTCGATACGAAATTGTCGAGAACCCGTACAGCCCGGAGGAGATTGAGGAGCTGTCGTTGGACGATGTGGGCTATGTGCCCCAGGCGGACTCGGTTGACAAGATACTCCAGCTCGTCTCCCTTGTCGGCAACGGGCACCAAAGCGCTGAGGCCATCTCAAAGGAGATGGGGTTCGTGGGTCGACAGGCAAGCTACTACGGGGAGGCAGCCGAGGAGCTGGGTTTCATCACCAGATCGAGGGAGGCTAGCGGCGCGTACCTGTTTGAGCTAACCCCCAGGGGGATGGAGTTCTACGGGTCAAGGCCGGATATAAGGAAGGGCATGTTAGTCGAGCAGATGATGAAGCTCCCCGTCATGAGGGCGATATTTGATAGGCTCAGGGCGATTAATAAACCTGGGGATATCGAACGGGGGATGAACCGAGAAAAGGTGTCGATGATTATCGAGGAGGTGTCCCGGTTTAGCGGGACGACGCCGTACCGGCGGGCTAGCAGCGTCATAGCCTGGTTCAAGTGGCTAGGCGAGAACACAGGCTTGGTGACGGTGAAGGACGGGTCGCTATTCCTCAATAGCAAACGCCAGATGAGGCTTGAAGAGATAGGACGTTGATGGGCAAGATAATAAAAATATACCATCCACAAAGTATGCTTCCAGCCCGATGCGGTCAAGCCTTGAGAACTATTTATTGTATCATCCAGGGCTTGCCGGTAATGCCACTTGACCAGATGTGAGATTAAGGTCCAAGTAATCATTAGCCTGTCAACATCCGGCCCCATGGCATCGGCAACAATAGCTAGGGTGGACGGGTCGATAGAGAAAAACGTCGAATGCCCGGTAGTGGTTGGCGCACTGGACTTACGTTCAGAGGTTCATCCGAGCCGTTCTTCGCCTTGCTGCGACTATGCGCCACCTGGCGCATTTCCAGGAGGACAATGTCGCGCACCGCGCAGGCTGGACCGTACCACTTGAAGTTGGACTCAGATCGGCTCGGCCGAGCCATAGCCTTGGTATAAACAGCCCCCTCCCATTCCTTAGGTTTGATTGGTGCGTCCTCAGTTGGTTCCTTGTCGAATGGGGGCAGTGAGCTGGCATCTCATCCAAAGGGCGGTCTTTCCCCACACCATGATAATGTGAGAGAGAATGTAAAATTACTTACGTATGTAAAAAAGGAACTCTTGAATGACTAACTGTATTCATCCATAGGACATTTAAGGTTCTGCAGTTTGTAGGAGCCCACCGTCCCGTTTAAAGATTGATTATGCCTCTTTTAATAATATTAATGCGAGTCACTTAATAGTCAATATCGCCATAGTTGATTGGTGTACGATCCAGAGTCCATGAGTTTGTTAAGAGAAAAAGTGAGTTATGAATTCTGGTTCATTGATTACGTCGGAAGCGTATCTACGACCTTTCTTGGAAAAGGTATTCTCGATAAACGCATATATCGAGATGATTCCACTGGTGTCCACGCTCATAACTACGTCTCTGACAGTTTGGGCGAATCAGTAAAAGAGGATTTGTTGAAAAAAATCTACCCTTTGCTTTTGACAGCGTCGTACAAGATTATGGATATGGGGTTCGAGTGGGTGCTGACCGAGAACTATTACGGGGGAACATTTAAAGATTTGCCGAAATCCAATAAATGGAGATCGCCGCCGACGTGGAGATTTGCTGACAAAGTTGACCGGCTCACTAAATGCAGAATAGAATTTCCATCGTTCATGCAATCCGAAAAATTCCTCATAAAGTACTATCTGGCACTATATAAGGAACTATTGCCGTTCAGAAACCAGATAACCCACGGTAGCGGCTTCTCGGTCGAGGGAAATAAACTTCAAGTGAATCTGGGTGATGGTAGAATACTAACGCTAAGCCGGAGCCAGTTGGACAGCCTAATGAAGGTGTGCGTTTCCTTTATTCCATTAATCACTATGGAATGGGACTTTGGCCCTTACCAACAGAGCTTAATAAGATATCACTTGGATCAGTTGGCAGAGGTGCATAAATTACCATCGTTCGGAGATAGAAGCCCATTACTGCTGCAAGTCGAATACCACGTCCACCAAATTAACAATAAGTTCACTATTAACCTGGCCAGAATCAGGAAACATTTAAGCGATTCTTTTAAAAATAGAGAGATGCACTTCAACTTGGATGTAGTAATGTATATTGGCGATAAGGAGGCCGGTACATACTCAATAGCAAATGAAAAAATTCCTAATTCGGATGTATTAATACTCACCTCAAGCAGGGCATCTCAAGCCCCTGAATCTACTTTCGCTGGACAGCACTAGATAATCGAATCGTGAACGATATGCCCCTGCACATACTGGTGCCCAAGAGTTCACTACGTTTACCGCAGAAAAGAGAGTAACATCAATAAATTTGCCATTTACTGATCTTCGGACCATTGCCTCCTTACTGAAGTGAAAATCCCGCCCCTATTGTTTACCACTAACTCCATCGATAGATATTTCGGTTCTACTTTTTTTTGAAATATCTCAAATATTTCATTTAGAAGCTCTTCGTGATAAATTTCTCGGTTTCTATAGGTGACAAGAAACATCTTTAACGATTTTAGCTCAACCAAGCGACGTTTAGGCCGATATAGGATTTTTAAAGTATAATAATCTGGTAATCCCGTCACCGGGCACAATGATGTTAGTTCTGGACAGGTGTGTTCGCACAGAAAATCACGTTCAAAGTATACATTCTCAATCAACTCTAACTCAGTATTATTCGGCGTTTTAAAATCGGTCGAAAAAGAGATGTCAGTCATCAGAATGCCCTCAATTACAAAAGTGCCCTCGTTATTTCCTCATGATTCCAAGGAATGGGCGTTATGCCCGCTTCTCTGCACGCCTGGGGCACTGGACATGACGATTCATTATCTAATTTTACAGCAACCACTTTTTTTCCTTGTCTCAAACTTTCTCTTATTTCCCAATCTACCCATTCACTATTGTGCGTCCCCCTACCAACAAGAACGATCGTTACAGAACTAGCAGATATCCTATCCCTGATCCCCCTTTTTATATATTCAGCATTTTCACTATTAAATGGGGCCTTTAAAGAAAAATCAATGAAATCCAATTCGCTGTTATCGTTCTTGGCTTGACCCCTAAATAGGTTGACCTTACCTAGATCTTCAGCTTGGAAACTTAAAAACACTCTCCTTCTAGTGCTGGGGTCCCTTGAGTGGTGAATTGATTCTCTGGCAATGTCCTCAAGTTTATCGATATCAGTAGAAGGCGGAAAATACCCGTCGCCACCTCCGCCTCCCAATTAATTACCCCCCTTTTTGAATTGGGGAAGGGAATCCTGTCCTCTATTGTCAATAATTTCTTTGCAGGAAATGCATTTTCCGCAATAGATATCATCACCAGAGTGGCATGAATATGTAAGGTCTAGAGGTAGGCCCAGTTTTTTACCAATCTTTATTACATCGGCTTTGCTGAACTCCATTAATGGTGTAATGATATAGTAAGAGCCGTTTAATGCATTATTAATTGCAATGTTGGCGTTAACAACGAACTCGCCTGTCTGATCGCCAAAGAGATGTGTCTTCTCAGATAGCAACCCAATAGCAATCCTATCTGCACCCTTCTGATATGCATACGACGCCCCCATTGTGAGGAAGAAAAGATTTCTTCCGGGAGTGAATGCGTCCTTGTGGATATCTTTGGTTTTATCCGTGAGCCCAGACTTTATTACTTGACCAAATCCACTTAAGTCCATTTTTATTGGGGCAGGCAAACCAGAATAATCAAACGCTTTCTTGCATGCATTCCATTCTTTCTCTCTTGCTCTTTGCCCATAGTCAATAAACAATGGGAATATTTCTTGACCGTCTTTCTCCATCAATTTGCACATAACGAGGGAATCTACCCCTCCAGAGACTAGGGCAACTACCGACACATTATCCACTCCTTATTTGCTAATCTCATTACAACCCATATCGCAAAATCCATACAAGGTACTGGCATCTGTCTCGAACGGGCGTACTCTCTAAATTTTTCTTCAATTTTCAGGTATTCATTTTTCCGAGAAATCTTTTGAACTTCATGTTCTTCTGGCCCTGTTGCAAAACTCTCAGCACCAGAACTCCTTGCGCATAGCCAGCTGAACCAGGTTGAACAGCGCGAGCTTGACGCGAACCTCGTTTTTTCTGCCGTTCGAAGAACGGCATTTTAGACGGTGA